>Ga0193726_1000004_pt1 | contig 820192 bp, 697 predicted proteins | sample H2c1metaG_FD_144928 | JGI IMG/M metagenome (GOLD analysis project Ga0193726, IMG submission 144928) | Soil microbial communities from a riparian zone of the East river system, Colorado, United States - H2c1 | ecosystem: Environmental > Terrestrial > Soil > Riparian zone | place: USA: East...
CACTAATGGTGGACTGAGCCGAGGCGTTTTTTCGAGGCTGTTTCGTTTTCCTGGTTGCCATGATCTATTCGCCGCGTCGTGGAGTGTGAAGCAAGCGGAGCTGCTCCTCGGTGTACTCGCCGGGTACATCGACGGTAACGCCGCGGCGCAATTCAAGGTCGCATTCGATGGCTTCGGGTCGCACTACGAGTTGTCCGAGCGAATTGGGTAGCTGGCCCTGATTGAGCTCGGACCAGTGTCCAACTTCAACGCCGTTGAGAAACACATGAAAGTGGATGTATTCCAAGTGGCCCTTAAACTCTCCCTCAGTAAGCAGGGACGGCCTGAGTTTGACGCAATATGACATGGAGTAATGGTAGCAGCGGGGAGGCAGGATGAAGTTACCTCTTCACTTTGGCCTATTGTTCGGCACTTAGGATCAGCCAGTTATGAGCCGCGACCCATGTTGATCGCTCATTCTAGTGCGCTGCGGTCTTCATTAGTATCCCTTTCCCTTCACATCCTGTGCCAGCCTTCTTGTAGAGCTGTTCAAAGCCGACGAAAACGGACTCGTTTTATCGTCAGAAATCGCACTCACGACAAGCTGACATATCGTTACTTGTCAGTGCTCGCTGAGGGCATTGGCGATTTAGCATTCATTGAGAATCGGCAAGGGGTCAATCCGGCCGCAATCACGTGTCCGAGATGCCGGTTTTACGTCCCGGTGGACTGGATTTGTAAATCGCCTGAAGCGCGCAGCGCCGTATTCAAAGGCTACCAGCACTTCAGCACGCCTATCCCCTTGCCGATTCTTGCGATCATGGGCTACCCGCAAAACAAAGGGCCTAACTTTCATGCGGAGACACCTAAGAGCATCGCGGCTGCGGCTGCGGCTGATGCAAACCAAGTGCGTCAGATTGACGCATTTGAAAGAGGCCAGCCAACTGCGCATGTCGTCCGCATCGCGGATGCCAACCACTACATCTTCATTTCAAATGAAACCCAGGTCTTGATTGAAAGGGACAAATTTTTAGTTACGCTTTCATGAACGAATGCATATTCGGAAGGAAGCCGCAGCAAGAAGGTGGGTACCCCAAAGATTAGCTGGTTCGGAAATCTGACCGTTTTTGTTTCTCAATTGACGAGAAAAGGCCAAAGCACTCATTCAGCCTAAGGGATTCTTGGATTAGCAATGGGAAACGCCTTTCTAGCCAGCAAACATCAATGGCGAGAAGACGACTTGTCGTTACCAATCCGATGTAGATGAGCATTGGAGATCTGCCAACCACGGAGAATCCATCCACACTATTCGGCCGTCGTGCATGAGCTGGAAACATGAAAAGAAGGCTGGCCTACGGGCGGCCCGCATTTCGTCTGCGATTAAGTCAGCGCTGGCGGGTGTTGGCGAGCGCGCGGAGGATCGTGCGGGCGTTCTTGTTCATGATCTGACGAAGGTACATGGTGATGGCGAACAGGAGGACCAAAAAGAAAAGGTCGACGCGAAGGAATGAGTGCAGAAGTCCGTCCAGGGTTTCTGGCGGAAACATGTGGTAGTGCATCCAGATAAAGGCGACGACGGCGACGACGGCGAGGACGGCGAGCACGCCAACGATAATGCGGGAGGAGCGTTCGGACCTATCGGCGGCCGCGAGGGCTTGCTGGACGAAGGCAAGTTCCGCGTTGGTATTTTCGGAGTTGGGCTGCTGGTGTTCGGGGCTCATGCTGGTTTCCTTTCGGAGGTTAGGTTATTGCGAAGGGTGGTGACTCCGTAATGAAGGCGCGACTTGGTGGTGCCGATCGGAATCTCCAGGATGGCGGCAATTTCTTCGAGTGTGAGGTCGTGCTGATAGTGGAGCAGGAGGACGGCTCGGCTGGCGGGCGAGACGTGGTCGAGGAGAGTCAAGAAGGCCTCGTCGGGTGGCTCGCCGAGACAGGGGTCTAGGGTAGTGAGGTGTTCAGGTGGTACGTCGTCGAGAGGTTGCCAGCGGCGGGCGCGTTTGAGATGCGAGAAGGCAATGCGCGAAGCGATCCGAAAGGTCCAGGGGCGGAAGACGGCGGGCTCGCGCAGGAACGGGAGCTTGCGGAAGATCTGGAGCGAAGTCTCCTGGAGGATGTCGTCGGCGAGGGCGGGCCCGACGAGACGGGTGATGTAGCGGCGCAACGGCGCATAGGCGCCACGGAGAAGTTGTTCCAGTGCGGTCCGGTCTCCGGTTTGCGCGAGAAGGACCAGCAGGGTTTGGTCGGGCGTCGCGGGCTCCTTCGCTTGAGTTCGGGTCTGCATGCTTGAGAGAGGTGTTGGGGGTCTCTGAAAGTTCGGTTCTGGAGGATAAATAATTATGAACGCGTGAGACGGGTGGGGTGAGGGATGCTGGAATTGCGTGCTAACTGGGGCAAAAACGGGGACAGAACCGCCTCACCGCCGAGCTGAGTCGGCCTTCTGCAGCGGTGCCTTGGTCGGATGGAGACCAGGCGCCGACATTTTGGCCGCTTCATCTCTGAGTTATACGGCTCAACGGACCCGGAAATCAGTGCCAGCGGCGAATGACGATCAAAACCAGGAGTGACCCTTAACGGGTGCTAACAGGGCATAGCAATCATCGAGCAGTCGAGATCGAAATAGGGTCGACGGCGCAAATCGTGGATATTGGAACGAGTCTCTAAGAACATCGAAGGGATTGCTCAGCGCGCTATCTCCTAGGAAGAGACCTCAATGACCAGTCCCTCCGAACCCTGCAGCTCGACAAAGTTGTCTACCCGCTCTGTGTCACGACGAGAATCGGTACCTGCGAGAACGATCCCGGCTTCCGTAGTCACCTGAACAGGACTGTGACCCAAATTGAGAAATATCACTACGCGTTCGTTCTCTGCGGTTCGTTCGAAGCTTAATAGATCGCCTAAAGTTGTTACGGAGCTCAATTGACCACCTACCAACATCGGGCGCGCGCGCCTAAGAGCGATCAACCTGCGATACAGGTTCAAGATGGACGTCCCATCCCCTTCTTCAACTTCAACATTCACTGCCCGATGATCGGCAACGAGAGGTAGCCAAGGACGACCGTGCGTGAAACCGGCCTTCTCAGAGCAGTCCCACGTCATAGGAGTTCGTTCTGGATCTCGTCCCATTCCAATCCCGGGCTGTCTCTTTTCGGCGGGATCCTGCACATCTCCCGGCGGGATCAACACATTGGTCATGCCGATCTCTTCGCCGTAGTAGATAGTCAACGTTCCGGGAAGAGTGAGCAACAGCATAGCTGCTATCGCGGCTTGTGAGAGGCCGACTCTGGTCGCAATGCGCGCATTGTCATGATTCCCTAATACCCAATTTGGCCAGGCTCCCTGCGGTAACGTTGCCATATATTCGGAGATAACCTGCGCGACGGCTGGTGCGTTCCATGGACATTGGAGCAGCAGGAAGTTGAACGGCAGATTTGCGCCACTCAAACCCCGTCCGTAATAAGTCATCAGCTCCTTTATGGGAAGGTATATCTCACCAATGAGGACGCGTCCGGGATATCTGTCAATCAGGGCCCTCATCTCTGCCACGATCTCGTGCACTTCCGGACGATTTGAGTTGTATACCGGCAGCAAATTATTGGCCGAGGATTGTTCCGATGCGAGGTGAGGATCCAGTGGGTTGTTGCGATACTGATTGTCTTTGATTATGAGCCACATGACATCCACGCGAAATCCGTCTACTCCCTTCTCCAGCCAGAACGCCAATACGTCGTACATTGCCGCACGAACAGCGGGATTTCGCCAGTTCAGATCTGGTTGCTCTTTTAAAAAAGAGTGATAGTAATACTGGTTCGTCTGCTTATCCCATTCCCACCCCGAACCGCCGAAGTTGCTCACCCAATTGTTCGGTTCATTTTGCCACAGATACCAATGTCGCTTGGCGTTATCCAGCGAAGATCGGCTTTCCAAAAACCACGGATGCTGATCGGAGGAATGATTGGGAACGAAATCGAGAATCAACTTTAGATCGCGGCGGTGAGCTTCTTTGAGGAGGCGATCGAAGTCCTGCATCGTTCCGAAGATCGGATCGACGTCGCAATAATCAGCGACGTCATATCCGAAATCAGTCATAGGAGATCGAAAAATTGGCGCCACCCAAATAGCGTCGACCCCGAGTTTCACCAGATAGTCGAGTCGCTGGATAATGCCATCCAGGTCTCCTATGCCATCTCCATTACTGTCCTGAAACGAGCGAGGATAAATCTCGTATATCACTGCGGATTGCCACCAAGCGAGATCGTGCATCTAACGTCACTCCGGGAAAGAATTTCGCACTGAAAGATTGACCGCATGATCAATGACCTTTGGTACAAGAACGCAGTCATCTATTGCCTCTCAGTCGCAACATATATGGATGCAAATGGAGACGGCATAGGAGACTTTCAAGGATTGATGCGCCGGCTGGATTACCTGCAGGGAATGGGTGTCACCGCGATTTGGCTGATGCCGTTTCAACCGTCTCCAGGTAAGGATGACGGTTACGACGTAACAGACTACTACGGCGTCGACCCCCGCTATGGTACCCTTGGCGATTTTGTCGAGTTCACTCATGGCTGCAAGCAGCGCGGATTGCGCGTGATGATCGACCTAGTAGTCAACCACACCTCCAATGAACATCCTTGGTTCCAGGCTGCACGTCGCGATCCACAATCCAAATATCGCGATTGGTATGTGTGGTCAAAGAAGAAACCGAAGAATGCAGCCTCAGGTGTGGTATTTCCAGGGGTACAGAAGTCGACATGGGACTACGACCAAGTTGCCAGGGTCTATTACTTCCATCGTTTTTACGATTTTCAACCGGATCTCAATACATCCAATCTTGAAGTTCAAGCTGAGATTCTCAAGATCATGGGTTTCTGGTTGCAACTCGGGGTCTCCGGCTTTCGCATGGACGCTGTTCCATTTGTCATTTCACAGAAGGGCGCGAATGTTGCCGAACCCGAAGAGCAATACGATATGCTGCGTACCTTCAGCCAGTTCCTAACCTGGAGAGAGGGAGAAGCAATCATCCTGGCCGAAGCGAACGTGCTTCCAGGCACCGACATGAAATACTTCGGCTCCGCTGGTGAGCGCTTGCAGATGATGTTCAACTTTGAGGTGAACCAACATCTCTTTTATGCGCTTGCCACGAGCGATTCGCGACCACTCGTTAAGGCAATGCGGTGGACAAAAGCGAGACCCGCTACGGCTCAGTGGGGGCAATTTCTCAGAAATCATGATGAACTGGACCTCGGACGTTTAGAAGTCAAGCAGAGAAAGACCGTCTTTAGTAAATTTGGACCTGACCCGGACATGCAGTTGTACCAACGCGGTATCCGACGTCGACTCGCTCCGATGCTGCAGGGTGATCGTCGCCGACTTGAACTCGCCTACAGTTTGATGATGACATTACCGGGCACACCGGTGATTCGCTATGGCGACGAAATTGGGATGGGGGACAATCTCGCTCTGCCCGAACGAAACTGTGCCCGAACGCCTATGCAATGGTCTACAGAACCGCAGGCCGGTTTCACGAAAGGTGACAATCCGGTGCTGCCTGTTATCAGCGATGGCCCTTACGGTTTTCAACATGTCAACGTCGCTGATCAGCGCCGGGATCCGAACTCACTTCTCAACTGGATGGAACGCATAATCCGCATGCGCAAAGAAGTTCCTGAGATTGGCTGGGGCGACTTTTCTTTTCTTTCGGCAGGCACTCCAGAGGTTCTGGTGATGCAGTACGCCTGGCGCAATAACTCCGTACTATGTGTACACAATCTTAGCGGCGAGCCACGAGAAATTCGATTCTCGATTCAAGCCGAAGAAAAGTCATGCATACTGGCTAATCTTTTATCCAACGAGCACAGTCAACCTGACCAGGGTGGCCGACACTCCATGCTTCTGGAGCCGTATGGTTATCGCTGGTTTAGGGTTTGCGGCTTGGACTACCTGCTCAAACGATCAGACATCTGAGGCGCATGCAGAGCCCGAGCCCGTTGCCTCGGTTTTTTTCGCTCTTGAAAGGAATCGAAAGAACGTCTCCCACATCGACTCCGGAATCCCAACTCCATTGTCCGCAATCGTGATGATGGCATTGGAGCGACGCATGAGCCCGGCGTACATCGAGATTCCCGGAATGAGGTAATGCCTCTATGAGCAGGAGATTCGTAACCGGTTTGGAAGATTTTTTCTACGCGAGCCAATGCGGATTCGGAAGACCGCGTCTACACGTTGATCTTTTTTTGAAATCTGCTCTTGGAGTGAGCATCGAAGAGCATTCTTATCTTGGAAGATAAGGTAATGAGGGCCGCCAGGCGATTGTTAACTTGGTGCGTGATCGCGTCTACCGATCTGGCTATTAAGGGCGACTATTGGTTCCGAGCGCTCAAACCCGGAGCTTTGCCAGAAGATCCGCGGGATGGACAGGTTTCGAGAGTAGATCGAAGTCATAACCCTCTGCGCGAGCCCTTTCCAGAAGATCTACGGTTGAGGCTTGACCCGAGAAAAGCAGGACTTTGCATTCTGGGTAAGATCTACGGAAGTGAATTGCCAGCTCAATGCCAGTCATACCCGGCATCATGACATCGCTAATGAGGAGAGCCGGTGTCAACTGAGCGCTTGCGGCGATAGCCTTCTCCGGACGATCGAATGCAGTTGCCTGAAAACCAGCTTGGTTCAGGATAATGGCGAGGGTTTGCGCGATTATGTCTTCATCGTCAACGACGAAAACCACACGATTTGTATCCGGCACCGGATCTCCTTGATTTCTGTATCTAGGATACTCCGCCGTTTACTTCGTACCGGTTACAGCCTCAGGGGGAGCGCGTCCATCATTCGTTCCCATTTTTTATACAAATACCAGATGGCAAATGCGGTCGTTTCTATCAAACTCGAATGCAAAGGGGAAGAACGAATGAGGGGAATCGGCACGCAAACCGACATATCGGGGCCGCTTGGTCGAAGGGGCGAATAAGAGAAGGGTAATCCAGGCCATCATGCCGGAGGTATACGAACCGGTGCCGGGCGAGATGGTCGCTTACGGATTGAGCCTTGAAAACTCCGACTTCGGCAATGGAGCACTCTCCATTCGCGCTTATCTCCTCCGGATCTGGTGCACGAACCTTGCCATCACGCAGGCTCTTGCTGGCCGACCCCTCTCGTTCGGCTTCCAAATTGCCCAGCGATCCGTCACGTGGTACGCGGACGCCGTACGAGAGACACACCTCGAAACCAAACTGGTCAAATGCACAACGGCGATTGAATGTCTCTTGCTAGCTGCGCCACGGAAAGCGACTGCCACCTTCGTCATCCGCGGTGCGCTGCTGGCGCAACGACAACAGCAACCGATGAGCTACTGGGCCCCGATTGCCAAGCGGCTTTATCAGCGACGCAGCGATGTTGTTCACGGCAACATTAACTCGCTCGAGGCGGCCACAAAGGAATCTTCTGCCGAGTCGATGGAGTTCACTCGAAACGTGGCTCTCCAATTTCTTCAGTTTTGCCATGCTCTTCAGCCGCTAGGGCCGAAGCAAGTGGGAACCAAAGATGACTTTCTTGAGCTGTACCGTGATACCGAGGGAACATTTCAGAGTGAGATCAGGGAGATCGTCAAGACGTATGGTTTTAGTTGGGACCTCAAGCCCGCCCTCGGAAAGACGTGGATAATGGATAGCATGAGAGGCAGGGCTCATCCTCCTCGCCGTCGGCAAGCAACTAGTCACTTGGACCCGCTTTATTTGCAGGTAACACAAGTTGGCATCCCGCTCTATCTGTGCCGCTCACGATCACAGCTTTGCTCCCTGAAAAGTGAGACGAACATTGAGGCTGTTCTGTCGACGAGACGAAATCTAGTCTCCGAGAAACGATTGTTCCAAACAAATGGGGAGACATAGTCGCGTGAGGCAACCGAAAAAATGATGCGAGCGGAAAGTTTTGTTATCGGTGTGATGTCAATTCTTTTCTGCCTTCTGCCTTCTGCCTTCTGCCGTCGCCGGTAGCGCTTGGCCAAACCACGTCCCAAAACAGTGCCGCAGCGGCCGCTCCCTATTCGGCAACTCTGTGGACGACTACGACTGATGCGAATTCTGATGGAACATTGAGTACTCGTACGTGGCGAGTTGATTTTGCGGCCTTGTGATTACCCAGTATATTTATGACGCCGAAGGAAGGCGTACCGCAAAGGGACATCCGAGATCAAGCAGTACTCTAATCTGCCCGGGAGCCGACTTTGTCGTGGACGAGACCTATGTGCTGGGGCAAAACGGGGAACAGGTAACAGAAATATCCGGAACGGGCACTTGGAAACACACAAACGTCTATGCTGCCGGTCAATTGTTGGCTACCTATGACCGTCGCAGCACTTGAAACGTGATCAGAGCAGAATCGATCCCTAGCTGCTCCGCCAACGGCTTCATGTGCCTCTGAAGGAACTGTCGCGGCCTCATTGGGATCTGCTGCTTGTCCTTGTTGCGACGGACGGCCGGGAACATCAAGTCACTTGAAGCAGTGTGCTTGCTTATCGCATGCTGATGGGTCGGCGGACGACACAGGTTACCTGCGCGATCTCGCTCCTTCCAATCAATTGCTTCAGCACTTCCGATCCGACAAATCCTGTTGCACCTCTGAGGACTACTTTCATCGCTTTTCTCGAGCTGGCAAGTTCTTCTTCGTTGGGAGGTTCGCGCGCTTCCGAGCAACCGCACGTTGTGGAGTTCGGGCCTCATGAGAGGGAGCCAAAAACAATCAACGCGTCGAAAATCTGACCGAGGATGGTTTTCACGACGGCCTCGAAGAACACTTCGGGCTCAAGAACCGCCCCAGAACAACAGCAGGAAGAATGCTGCCAAGCGCTGTTGGGAGCGTAGCCAGCTTATAGAAACTGTACAGGAGAGGACCAGATCACCCGTTCAGGAGTAGCATTCCGATAACGAGAGGGAAGCTGGAGCAAATTCCCAACCCACAATGATCTGCGACTTACACGATCTTCTGCGTTCTTAGGCAGTCCTCGCGGGTTTCTTCCCTCGGAAGATTTGGCTTTCAAACACTAAAGCCGCCATCAATGATGTGGGTCTGGCCGGTCGTGAAGGTGGATTCATCGGAGGCCAAATAGACAGCTAGAGCCGCAATCTCCTCTGGACGACCCAATCGCCCCATCGGCTGCCGCGCGACAAATTCGGAATAGCCCTTCTCTACATTCCCCAGAGCTGCGATCCGCTGGTCCAACGACGGCGATTGCACGGTTCCTGGGCAGATCGCATTGCAACGAATGCCGCGGCGAATGAAGTCGGCAGCGATTGCCTTAGTCAGCCCAATCACCGCTGCCTTCGTGCTTCCATAGGCGAACCGGTTGGGGGCAGCCTTGATGCTGGATGCGGCCGAGGACACATTGATGATGCTGCCCTTTCCAGCTTGCAGCATGACCGGAAGAAAGGCGCGGCACATGCGATACATGGATTTGACGTTCAAATCAAATGAGAAATCCCAATCTCTTTCTGCGCATTCGAGTATGGTCCCGTGATGAACAAAGCCAGCACAGTTAAACAATACGTCAAGCATTCCCACCTCGGCGGCAACATCGTCAACCTCGCGCGATTCGCGGACATCCAGCCGGCGTGTTTGAATACTGGGCCTATCATTGTGGAGGGTCGCGAGCGACATCTCATTGATATCGGTGGCCCAGACCAGGGCACCCTCGTCAGCGAACGCGATAGCCGTGGCACGTCCAATGCCTTGTCCTGCCGCGGTAACTAGAGCAACCTTTCCCGCAAGTCTTCCACTCATTTTAATTACCTTCTTCAGCGAGATCGTCTTCTCGCGTTAGGATCGAAACCTCGGCAGTGCTGGAGGTAGAGCTGCACGTACCCGCCTTCATCGCATTCTCCGGCGGCCGCCATTGCGCACGTCGACGCTCCAATTCTTGCTTTGAAACATTGACATGCACCCGCCGGGCTTCCACGTCCAGTTCTATAAAGTCGCCGTCCACCGCCAAAGCCAAGTTTCCACCGACTGCGGCTTCCGGACAAACATGAAGCACGACCGTTCCGTAAGCGGTGCCGCTCATGCGCGCATTTGAAATGCGTACCATGTCGGTTATTCCGCGCTTCAACACCTTTGAGGGCAAGCTCATATTGTCGACCTCGGCCATTCCGGGATAGCCTTTCGGGCCGCAGTTCTTCAGTACCAGAATGCAATGCTCGTCCACGTCCAACTCGGGATCTTCGATGCGTTCCTTGTAATGCTCGATATTCTCGAAGACGATCGCGCGGCCGCGATGCCGCATGAGATGCGGTGAAGCCGCGGAAGGCTTGAGCACGGCGCCATCCGGCGCCAAATTGCCGCGTAGCGCGACTATTCGCCCCGTGTGCGACTAGAGGGTTCTCTAAAGAGCGGATTACTTCGGTGTTCCAATTAGCAGCGGTCTGACAATTCTCCCAGATAGTCTTGCCGTTAACTGTCAGAGCATCTCGATGGATGAGGTTGCGTTCTCCGAGCGCCCGAATGACCGCAGGCAGCCCACCGGCATAATAAAAGTCTTCCATCAGGAAGCGTCCGGAAGGCATCAGGTCTACGAGCGTGGGCACTTCTCGGCCGAGATTGTCCCAGTCGTCGAGGGTGACCTCGAGGCCGACGCGTCCGGCTATGGCGAGGAGGTGAATGACAGCATTGGTTGAGCCACCGACCGCGCCATTCACGTGTATAGCATTTTCGAATGCGTGACGGGTCAGAATGCGTGCGATTCGCAAGTCGTCCCGGACCATCTCGACAATCCGCCGGCCTGCGATGTGAGCAAGAACTAAACGACGTGAATCCACTGCTGGGATCGCAGCATTATGAGGGAGTGCAAGGCCGAGCGCTTCGACCATGCACGCCATGGTCGAGGCAGTTCCCATTGTCATGCAATGGCCGGCAGAGCACGACATACAGGCTTCAGCATCCATGAAATCTTGCTGGCTCAACGTGCCGGCTTTCACTTCCTCACTGAAGCGCCACATTGCTGTTCCTGAGCCAATGTCCTGGCCTCGGTACTTGCCGTTGAGCATGGGGCCGCCGGAAACAACCAGTGCGGGCACGTCGCAGTTCGCGGCACCCATTACTAGGGAGGGCGTGGTCTTGTCGCAACCACATAAGAGCACCACGCCGTCAATCGGATTCGCTCGGATCGACTCTTCGACATCCATGCTAACCAGGTTTCGAAATAGCATCGCAGTAGGCCGGATGATCGACTCGCCTAGCGACATCACCGGAAATTCAAGAGGTAAGCCGCCAGCCTCCCAGACTCCCCGTTTGACACGTTCGGCAATTTGTCGAAAATGTGCGTAGCAGGGCGTCAGTTCCGACCAGGTGTTACAGATACCAATCACCGGCCGTCCATCGAACACATCGCTAGGCAGGCCTTGATTGCGCATCCAGCTTCGGTGCCCAAAACCGTCCTTATCTGCCTTTGCAAACCAGGCTGCCGACCGGTAGCTGCGTTTCTTGTCGGACACGAAGCTAATCCTTCCTTCTGGCGAACGTTTCGACATCCCCGGAACAGCCTGACGGTTTTCGACCACGTCGCGCGCTAGCAGTTGCGTATACCATCCGGCAAGAAGCTCTCGCGAGACTAATGGACCCTCTTATATATGATGACCGCTGCCCCGGGCTTCCCTGCAAGTTCTACATGTAGGCCCTTCTGCATTAAGTCTCTGCCGGAACTGGTATTCGACGCGCTCCCGTCGAGATCGTCGACCTCGTATGTCGCCGTCGGATCCAGTCCTCGCAAACGTAGATTTTTCATCACATCATTGTTCTTATCCCGACGGAAGGCCTGAACCATTCCGTCCTCCTCTTCGGGGCGATTGAACTGCCAAGCAGCCCATTCGAACGCTGCGCTGCCTTCGCTGCTTGTTCCCGTAGTGCAATCAGCATTTGAACTGCATGGTAGCGATGGGTAATAGTCACCGTAATAGTATGGCCGCAGTTCTTTGAGCTGTTTCACTTGAGTTCGGAGCCACTCAAAGGGGAAGCCGGGTGCTACGAAACTACCTACCTGCTCCTTTGTTCCGGCTACGTTGAAGAGGGCAAATGCCAACCCAGGGGCGAATCCGCTGCGGAAGTGATAGGTATCGCGTGGTCGAATCTGAAGCAAAGTTCCATAGTGCGGCCGCCAGTAGGAGAGGCCTTGCGTACTAAGCTGGTTTCCAATCGGATCCGCATCTGGCGAAACCGGGTAGTCCGCCCGGCTCAGGTCTACACCACGGGATATCGACTCCAGATCGCCTCGCTGAACAATATCCAGGATCAACTGCGGATGGCGTTGTCGTAATTCATCCCAAAAGTCCAGCAAACCCTCAACATAGCGAATCTCTGTGATTCCTTGACGGTCAAGCGAATCCGCCCGGGACCAAAATGAGGCGAGAGAGAAGTTACAGTCTTGCCGAAAAATATCAATGCCTTCATTCGTGATAAGTTCTGACATCAAATCAATCATGAATTTCCTAGCTGCGGGATTGCCGAAATCGAACAGGCGAAACTTAACGAAGGGCCTGGCGTCATTTCCTTCAAAGTTCGTCCCCTCTTCTCCGATAAACCACTCAGGATGCTCAACCGTGAGGGGTGTTCCGACGACTGCGCGCTCCGGTTCGAACCAAAGCAGAAATTTCATATCTTTTGCGCGTACCGCATCGCTGATCGGCCTTAAGCCATTGGGATGCGCAATTTTATTGACTCGCCAGTTTCCCGCGTGCAAAAACCAGTCCTCCCTGCCGAATACCTGGAATTCGTCCACCTCACGATCCGCGCCATACCAGCCGGCATCCATCCAGAAGACCTCATACCCGATGTTTTCCTTCGTGATCTGATCGAGAAGGCGCAGACTCGTCCCCGTCTTCATCCCGCCCCATCCCAAGTGGGATACGGGGAGAATCACTGGTTTTCCGTCGTATTGAGGCGTGTGGTATTTGAGGATATGCCGCCGTAAAATATTGTGGGCATCGACATCGTCACCTTCCCATGGCAGCAGAAGGATTTGCGGGGTCCGAATCTCCTCACCAGGGTGTAGCGAAAGGTGCGTCTTTTCCATGCCGGCTCTGACTGCAATCGCCGCGCCCGTCGGACGGGAAAACGAGATCGCCCACTTACCAGGCCATCCGACTGCACCAATCATGCCGCGGCCGTCCGCCTCGATGTCAAAAAACGGTATAGTCTCAACAGTCTTGCCACCTCCTTCGTTCGAGAGGTGTAGCGACTCGAGTTGATTCAATGGCCGCTTCTGCAACGCATAGGCATCCATTCCGCCGCATCCTCTGGAGTAGAGGACCGTGGGAACGCCATTGCCGGTAAGCGGTACTGATATATCAAGCGGTTGAATATCATCGAGGATCGGGGTATCGATCTTGCCGTCATTCGTAAAATACGTCGTCCACTCCACCACAGGGGAGTTCGCGTACCCCACAGCTCTCAGACGGACCCCCAGGCCTGTTTTCGGATCAACCCAGACGGCGGTGTACTCTGTACGACCGCCGTCGAGTTCCCTGATTGCCGTCTTCTTCGGCCAGACTTTCAACAATGCTTCGGATGCTTGTCTGCCATAGACGAACGAGAACGGAAGTTGAGACTTGGAGTTCAGCAGGTGATCTTGGAGCCACGAGTCCTTCAATCTTGTATCGTCCACCTTGCCCGTGACAGCGGCTTTCGCGCAGTTCGCGAGTAGACCGAATCCGAGGATCGCAACTGCGAGCCATTTCGCGCAGCTGGGACCTCCTTTATCCGGTGCGTTTCGTTGGTGGCTCAGGCCCTTCAATTTCGGTTCGCGTGCAATCACGAGTTTCGCAAATACTGGTGTCGAACTCATGTCATCGTTCGTTGGCATCGTCGTTTTCCCTGTTGACGTCACACGTTCACCGTGCTGATCGAGATTCCGACTTCATCAACGGACTTCCTCGAGATAGATCAAATCGCTGGTGTACCTGCCAGGCAACTGTATCGTTAGCCCTGTAGTCATCAATTCGTTTCCAGTGTAAGTCGCCTCCGGGGTCGAACGGTCTTCGGTGCGGACCCTATATCTTGTGCCGGATGCCAGTCCCTTTAAAGCAATGCGCTCCGTATTCTGGTCGTTATTGGGTCGGAAGATGTATAAGGTACCGCGCTTGAGGCTTGGACTCCAATAAAACATGCCGTCCCAGTGGTAGCCATCTGGCCGGGGAAGGATGTGGTGCACCTCGACATCCTGCAAAATGGGCCGTATCCAGGATTTGTAAATCTCGGTCGCTCGCTTGACCTTCGCGCGCTGCTCGGGCGTCCATGACGCGCTGTGGGTAGGATCAATCTGCCATTGGTTCATCATGGATGATCGCCACAGATAAGACTCCGGCGCATCGGAAACCGTGTCGTAAAAATTCTCGTACGTGTAGTTCATTAGGGCCGCTGGCGGGAAGGCAAAGCTCGAATCATAGATGCCCTGGCGGTTTGGCAAGGAGGACAGCGTGTCGTTCATCGCGATGGTGTGGACACGCTGGATATCTCCGAAATCCTTTATATGTCCAGACCCGGAACATCCCTCATTGATTAAATCGGGAAATTTCTGCAATAAGGCCTCTTGGACGGCGTAGTAGCCGAGAGTAGACCAGTAGCTCACGTCCACACCGTAGTGATGGCGATGATTGGTCTGTTGGCATTGCGTAACGATGGGCGTGTAGTCGGTCTTGAAATAATCGATTTTGTATTCCGAAACAACTCGTTGGGTGGCCTGCTCCGCCCAGTCTCGGGCGGGGTCATATCCCAAATCAATCAGAGCGTCCCAGTTGATATGGCCTTCAGGATCCAGTTTGGGGGGAGCAGTAAACCAATCGGCATGCTTTACGACGTTCAATGCCCTTGGATCCGCAGAACTAGAACCTTGCGTGTAAGCCATCCAAATGCCAAACTTCATATCATGGCTGTGCAGATACTCCTCGATGGTCTTATGCCCGTGAGGAAAGCGCTTCGAATCCCAGTACCAGGCACCCGATTGCGGGAACCACATCGCATCGACGACAAAGGTTTCAAAACCTAACTCCTTGGCGAGCCCAGCACTCTGGAGAACGTCTCTTTCATCTGCATCTGCACCTCCGCTGTCCAGATAGAGGTTGTAGGCCAGAGTGGGATAGGCGTACCCCTTGGGAAATCGTGGCACCAGCTTTTCCATCACGAAACGATGCAAGCTATAGCTGCCATCGTCGATATCACCGGAGTAGCAGCCTACGAAGGCCGGTGGAACCAAAAATGTCTCGCCTGCCACAACATCAGTCTTGAACGCGGGGACGTTTCCTACTTCGATCCCTAACTGTGCCGGTCCGGCCGCTGCGCTCGTGGCTGGCCGACTCGTTGTGTCAGAAATGCTATGAAAATGAATTCGACCAATGCCAGAAAACTCCCATCCGACGTACATTCCGCCCGACGTGCCAACTTGCAGCGCCAGCCACGGCACTGGGCTTGCGCCATCCGTAGGATCGCTGGTGAGGGTCTCATCGGAGTTTCGACCTACACTTCGAACCAGCGTCCCGCCTTCTTTGGTGGCGTTGCTTGCACCGCGTTTGATCGACCAGGCATCCATAGAATCGTCCGTGGGAATCGCTAAATGGCCCAGGACCAAGCTGTCCTGGTGACCGATCGCGATCACCTCCCCAGAATTGTTAGCAATGGTTAACCAGTGCTCGATCGGACCACGCCCCGGCCGAGCCCGCCAAATTGACTGCAACTCCAGAGCCGGATCGGAATTCGAGAACCTCAATACCAATTGACCACTCTTGGTATCAAAAGCACCGCCTTCATATTGCCACTTCGTCGTCAGCGAAGATCCTTGCCGTATGATCGAGGGCAGCAGGACCTCCGGCACAGGGCCACGCAGCCACTTCAAGTCACCCTTTGCGGAGCTGAGCTGCGTCATTACTGGCATATTCTGTTCCACAGTTACCGTTAGCACGGTGTCATCTGTGGACAAGCGCCAAGACTGATCACTGTCGGAACACCAAGCAAGATTGCAGCAACTGGCCACACACACGATCACAGTCAGCAAGTATTTCATGTGGTAATTTCTCCCAAGGTTATAATCCAACGTTGCCTTGAGTTGCTCGTACAACCGGCCCGAGCAGCCTAGATGACTATTCAGTCTATTGTCAACACTACTGTTGACATAATAGACTGTTCCCGCCCGGAGGCCCGGATCGTCAATTTCCCGGCTGCTGGAGTAGCTCCGAGGACAAATCGCAGAAGAGCAGGCCCTTTCATGTAGGCGAGCGCAATGTTCAGACCAGGATCAGCCGATAAATGGAATTTGACATAGAGAATTTTGATTCCCTCCGTCATTACCTCACCGAACGGGGACGCATTATGCCGGGCGAGACTGTCTCATTCGAGAAGCTGGCGGGAGGTGTTTCGAACCGGACAGTCAGGGTCGCGTGGGCAGATGGGAGCGGCTGGGTTCTTAAACAGGCGTTAGCGAAATTGCGAGTCGACGTAGACTGGTTCAGCAGCCCGGAGAGGATCGGGGTAGAGGCGAAAGCTATACGCTGTCTTAACGCTCTGGCCCCAAAGGGAACGACTCCTTTTTTCATTTTTGATGACATTGCGAATCACCTGGTGGCCATGGAGGCGATACCGAAAGAAAGCGAAAATTGGAAAGCGGTCCTGCTCTCAGGCCAGATTGTTTCGAATCACTTCGAGCAGTTTGGGTTACTCCTTGGCACAATTCACCGTCAGTCGTCGAAGGCCGGTTCCGAAATTTGCGAAATATTTGCAGATACTACATACTTCGAGAGCCTACGGCTGGAACCGTATTATCGCCATGCTGCCGAAAAGGCCACTGCCGCTGCCGAGTTTCTAAACGCATTGGTACAAGAGACAATACGTCACAAAAACAGTCTGGTTCACGGTGATTTCAGTCCGAAAAATACGCTGATCTATCGGGGCAGACTAATTCTGCTTGATTACGAAGTGGTTCACTTCGGAGACCCGGGGTTCGATGTGGGGTTCGCTTTGACACACTTTCTCAGTAAAGCGAACCATCTGAGGTCAGAACGTGATCGTATCGGTGCTGCTGCAGCGCTTTTCTGGAATGTTTACCGTAGGGAGATTGACTCCTTGGATTGGGCACAGACGCTGGAGCCGCGCGTAGTACGCCACACGCTCGGCTGCCTTCTTGCCCGAGTGATCGGAAAGTCACCGTTAGAGTACCTGACTCACAGGGAAGCAGAGAGACAACAGGAGGTTGTATTGCAATTCATGGCCAACCCGCCTACTCGAGTAACGGATCTGATCGCTCAGTTCATTCAAAAGATAGAAGCCTATGCTTAAGATTGAGCGACTCTCTGGCCGTGAAATTCTGGATAGCCGTGGCAGACCCACCCTTCGGGCAACGTGCCTTCTGGAAGGCGGGATTTGTGCTTCTGCCTCTGTTCCGTCAGGAGCATCGACCGGCACGGCTGAGGCTTTTGAGCTCCGGGACGGAGATCCCAAGCGATACCGTGGGCTGGGCTGCCGTCGCGCCGCAGCGAATATAGACGGCGTGCTTCACGACTCGCTCGCCGGCCGAGTATTCATAGAGCAATTTGAATTGGACCGGGCGATGATCGCACTCGACGGGACACCCACAAAGTCGCGCATCGGCGCGAACGCTATTCTGGCTGTTTCGATCGCCTTCGCACGGGCTTGTGCAGCATACCGTGGAGTGCCTCTCTACCAACATTTCGCAGACATGTTGGGCTCTCCCGTTGCTCTGCTGCCTCGCCTGACGATCAATCTCCTCAGTGGTGGAAAACATGCGGGAAACCAAGTTTCCATCCAGGATGTCTTAATCATTCCCATCTTTCCACAAACCATCGATGAAGTTTTAGGGGCGGCTTTCGATATTTATCAGACGGCCGCAGAGCTTGTACTTCGGAAATATGGGATGCGTCTCCTTACTGCGGACGAAGGCGGCTTGGCCCCGCCTTGTAAGTCTGCCGAGCAGATGCTGGATTTAGCACTGGAAGCGATTGAGCGGGCCGGATACGCACCGGGCAGGGATGTGTTTATTGGGGTCGATGTTGCCGCGACTCATTTTTATCAGGATCACCAATACAGGCTCGATTCAGAGCTTCTGGATAGTCCCGGCATGATCGGGAGAATTGCGAAATGGATCGATACATATCCGATCTTGAGCGTAGAAGACGGACTTGCCGAGGACGACTGGGAGAACTGGCCCCGGCTCCGCGAAATGATAGCTGGGAGAGCCCTCACTTTAGGCGACGATCTCCTGTGCACCAATCCTGACCGAATAAGGCGTGCGGCCGAAATGAATGCTTGCGACGCTTTGCTGCTGAAGGTCAACCAGATTGGGACACTTACCGAAGCACTTGAAGCGTACAGGCAGGCCCGCGCGTCGGGTTGGTCCGTCACTCTCAGCGTTCGCAGCGGAGAGACAGAGGACAATTGGGCAGCTGATTTGGCAGTCGGTTGGCAGGTCGATCAATTCAAGAACGGATCGATTCGACACTCCGAGCGTCTGGCGAAGTACAACCGACTGCTTGAAATCGAGGAAACAACAAAGTTGGCCCTCGCTGGCTGGCCGGGTCGGGCATGAATCCATCATCCGCAGACGTCCCACAATCCTGTTAGCGATTCTGTGCATGGCAGGCTCTTTGGCGCATCCACAGACCAGCATGGCAATGTTCGTTACGAGAAACTCTACCTCTCGCTGGCGGATTAACCCAGCATCTTTCCGAGCTCGTGGCCAGAGATCACCGTAGATCCAGGCGAAATGCTTCGAGGACGGCGCTCAGCCACTCGAGCGGCCGCGTACTGTCTTGGTTGTCCCGCAAAATCCAACGCGGAAATGTTGCGGCTGCTATTCCGCCGGTCTGAATGACCAGCAGCAACACCTATCCATACAGAAACGCGACCATCGGGTGATACGCCTCACGCAGGTAGCGTATTGGCCACCCCCTCCGGCATCGTTACGGCCAGCTCAGCCAGATGAATGCGCCACCCACTGCGATGATGCCACCGAAAACCCATGCTCCAAGAATCAGAGCGGGCGTATGCACATGTTGCGCCACACGTACGGATTCATGAAGATCCCTGTGCCAGGGATGCCACCCACCACCAGCATGGTCGGGTCAAACAGGCCAAGCGGCCGGGCCATGCCCGGTTTGCTCGACTCACGTCTGATCCGAAGCTAGTCAAGGCGCTTCAGTAGCAGGATGTCAGAGCCGTAATGCTGCTGATTCATAAATTCACTCTTAAACGCACCGTCGCCGTTGACCAGCCATTCGTTCGGCAGATGGACGGAGATGCCGCTGGCCAAGGCTTCTCCCGTCAGGACTCTCTCTCGGCCCGGGCGGTCATTCAAACTTGTGATGCGGTACTTGGCCTTCATATCTAAACCCCGCAGGCGGATTGTGCTATCAGCCGCTTCGGACTTGTCACGAAAAATGTAGACGACGGACTCGGTGGAATCCTCCTTAACGTATTGAACCGAACTCCATCCGACGGCTCCAAGCTTTGGGTGATAGACATTCTCGAACAGCAGATGGCGGTATTGCTTGAAGAACAGCAGATTGCGTTGGAAAGCCTCCACATAGCCGGCGGGGGCTGCAGAGAGAAATTGCGAGGACATGCCATTGACATTGCCGAACGTGACGCCGTGTGTAAAGTGTTTGCGCAAGTAATAATCGAGGGCAGAAGCGCTATACCACCGACCTGTCAGATTGTCTCCTCCCGCGTCGCCTATTCCCGCAGTTGCGAGTGAACCCCACACATTTGGGCTGACCATAGGCCCCGTGATGAATTCGTTTGTATATCCTCCTGGAAGAAGACCTTGAGGCCCAGGATTTGTGCGCGAGTAATAAAGCGAGGGGTCGCATTCAAAGCCAGAAAGGTTCGGAAAGCGCTTCAGCAGATAGCGAATTATCTCCAGCCGCCCGCGGTAGGCAGCATAGGCACCGTCCGTCTTTCCATGACCGTGGTCGGTGCGATTACACTCGTAACTCACGGTAGATGAAGGGTCCCATTTAATCCAATCGAGCTTGTACCTTTCAATCAGATCCCCCAACTGTTTCTCTATCCAAGCGACAACCTTGGGGTTGCCAAGACAGAGTTGCTTCGTAGGAGAAAGAGAGGGGTGGCTGGCGCCCAGTGTCTTGCCGTCAACCTCCGCCAGCCAGTCTGCAGGTATCTGGCCCGACTCCACGAGTGTTGCGTCCACATTTCCCGGATCAATCCAGAGCCCGAACTTCATCCCCCTTGCGTGTATTGCATCGGAAAGACTTTTGATGCCGTGTGGAAACTTCTCTTTACTCTCTTGGTAATTGCCCAGTCCCTTCGTCCAGTCATTCATGCCTGGAATGACCGATGCTCCCTCATACCAGGAGGCGTCGTGGTAGAAAACGTCGAACCCAACCCGCTGCGCCAGATTAAGTTCGCGAAGGATTAGCTCTTCACTGTTCGCTTCGGTGAGCCATATGCAGTAAGTGACCAGTGGAGCGTCTGGTAAAGGCGTGAGAAATACGTATCGCTTCAAATAACGAAACGCTTCGTTTCCTGCGTCGTCTGTGTCACCTTTTGCGAGCGCGAAAAACGTGATCGGCGTTTCAACTGTCTCGCCCGCGGTAAGCTCAAAGACCGGAGAAGGACTGTTTGTTTTGTCTTTCAATAGCAGGGTTCCTGCACGGAGGATGGTGCCCGCAGACGAGGGACGAGTGGTCGCCTTCCATTCGAGGACGCCGAGGCCAGGCTCGCCCCCGATGAGCGCAGACTCTCCCGCCGCGTCCTTTTCAAGGACTATCCAATCGCGGAACTCTCGAGCGCTCGACAGGTTGCCAGCCGGTTGAAATCCGTGTTGGCCTTGAACGGAAGAGTAAGGCTTCAGGGCCCCCAGCGAAGCCTTTAGTGTCAGAAACAGCGGATCGATGTGGGAATCGAGAAGGAGGTTATGCTGGCCGAGGTTTTCGAGATTCGCACCCAACTCAATGACTGCCCCGGTTGGGTACAGTCTTAACAAGAGAGAAAAGAGGCCACCGGAGTCGGACTTGAAACGCAGCTTCAGCTGCTTGCCGTCTTTAGGCAGGTTGGAAATTTCATCGTCTAAGAAACGATATTGATTGTTGGATCTCTCCGGAAATGCCAGGAGCGGCGAACCTGTTACCGCCCATTCCGCCCCGCCTACCCGCTTCAGGGATTTCAGCTGCACAGCGGTTGAGGAGCGGACCAATTCGACCTGGATATTTCCGTTAGTCATCTCCCAACCAGCAGTAGATATCGTGATGGATACCTGGGCAGCAGCAAGATGGACGACTAAGAGGCAAGAGAAGACTGCAAGGTGTAGGAATTTCATGAATCGAATCCTCCGCATGGGTGCTTGGGGCCATTTCGAGACAGCAAAGCGTCTCACGACCACTGGGTCTCAGCACATTAAAATCAGCTCATCCATACCAAAACCACCTCCGACATGTGAGGCCGTTCCAGTGAAAAAGTTATTCCCTTCGTGAGCAAGTCGTTACCTGTCATCTTCAAATCAGGACGCTCCCCGTTTGCGAACTTTACGTCGTAGTTCTTGCCGTTCCGGAGTCCTCGGAGTGACAACTGGACTGTCTCCCGCGGACTCTCGGCCCGAAATGCAAGAATGACTGCCTCCTGCCCGGAGGGCGAGACGAACTCGACGGCCAACCAACCGTTCTGGTCCTTCTCCGTATCAACAGTCGGCAGCAATTGATAGCAGTCGCTTTGCAGTAGGTGGCGATAGCGCTTGTATAACGCCATATTTCGTCGCGCGGCCGTGAGAACAAGCTCGGGATACAGTGAGACACGTTCTTTCAGTTGCCCGTTGATAGTCCCAAAGCCAAAGAGACTCATCATGCGACTCCGAAAGATCGTATCGAGCATTGCGGGATCGTTCCCGTAACGTTGAAGGTCCGGATCTTCCGAAACGATCCACGCACCGTTATACGCGCTCGGATAGAGATGGCTCGCCACCACCGCGTTGTGGCGTAGATGGTCCGAGGGAAAGCTGGCATCGCTAAGCCAGTTCGCCCGGATTGTTCGCGCCAGCCCATAATCGAGCCGACTGCCGTACCCGCACTGCTCCAGTACGAGATCGGGGAAGGTGGCATGGAGGTGGCTGAAGATCTCGTACTGACCGACAAGTGCGGCGTAGCTTCCGTCGCCGGCTTGATGGCCATGGTCTGCGCGATTGCAATTGGCCGGACTAGCCGGAATCCCCGAGTTGTCCCACTTAAGCCAATCGAGATGAAATTCCCGGACAATGCGAGTCAATTCATTCGTCAAGAAATTAATGTATTCGCGGCAACCCAGACACACCTGATGTACCGGGCTTTCCCAGCCTGAGGGCTGGAGCGTCTGGTCCTTTCCATCGACTTGCGCGATCCACAGCTTTGGAATCGTGGTTCCGACGATCCGGCTGTCCACGACGTTTGGCCCCACCCACAAGCCGAACTTCATCCCTGTTTCATGCACACGATGCGAGATGCTGGCGAGTCCGATGGGATACTTCTGCCGGTCGTCTGTATAGTGGCCAAGGCCGCTCCCCCAATCACCAGTCCCTTTCGTTGACGATCCTAGATACCAAGCGGCATCCATGTTAAAGATATCCACGCCGAGCTTTGCCGCAAACTCCACTTCGTGCAGTAGTGCTTCCTGGACTCCCTCCGCGTCGGTCGCCCAAAAGTCGTACACAATCCACGGAGTGTTCTGCAGAGGAACAGGGAAGACATGCTGACGCATGTAATGCCGCGCGGTAAGGAAGGCCTGTTCGCGGTCACCGTGGGACAAGCCCAGAAATACTCGTGGCGCAGGGAGTCGCTCGCCCGGTGCCATATCGTAAGTCAGATCGGCCACATCTACGCTGAGCCAGGTTCCCCCGGCCTCTTTCTCGATGCGGTAGCGCCAGCCGCGTTCCCACTCGATTCCGACTAGAAGAAACTCGTCTTTGCCGACAGCCTCCAGAAGCAACAGCCCACCATACTCGGGCGCGTTCCAATGTCCTCCCGATAATGCTAGCGGGCCATTGACGGGAATCGATTCCAGCCCGTATTCGTTACGGCGGATGGCGTGTACTTGCAGGGGACCGAGGTCGTCCCGTAACGCGAAACGGAAGGGACCGAATGCCGTGACGCCCGCGAAGGGGGTCTTCGAAGCATTGTGAAATTCAGCATTAAATTCGAGAATGGGCGCGTCAGCAAAGGCTTGCAATGCAATGCTTGTGCTAATGCCTTTGTCCTCGGCTTGAGAAACGAATTCGAAGCGATCACCGGCAACATGGTGATTGCGAGTGCCAGGTGACGAGGTCCATCTCTGGGACGGTTTCCCAGTCGCAGTGAACACGGCTTCGAGCGGGGTTCCCCCGCGGGCCCATTCAAAACCCGTTTCCGGGTTGTGCAGCGAACTGAGATGGGTAGCGCCGCCAGGTGGGAAGTGTAAAGTGAGCGAGAATCCGTCGGAGACAAACGTCACATTCTCGGCGGTCTGTGCATTGGCAGTTCGCGCCGCAAGCATTGAGAGCAGCAGGCCGCTGCTGGCAAATTGGAGAAACGCGCGCCGATCCATACCAGCTGGTTTTGTAGGATTGGGCATACTAACTCCCGATGGTGCCGTATTCATAAATGGATCTTCAATCGAGGACTCAGCGCCAGTCTAAAGCTACTTGGTTGAGTTCCTCACGTCGATACGCAAGCTAATTGAGACTCAGAGAATATGGCATTCGCCGAGACAGGTCTTATGGACGGCGGGAAAGATCTTAGAAGGTAAATTGGGCTCCAATCTGCATACGCCGCTTGAAGTCGACAATCCCGGTGATTTGTCCTGCAGTGCTGGTATCGACACTCGAGTTGGGATTAGCGAGATTGGTATGGTTAAACGCATTGAACACATCCCACTTGAGGTCCAGATGAACTTTTTCAGCGATTGTAAAAGCCTTTTGCAACGATAGATCGGTGGAGGAAAAGCTTGGGCCCAATAGAATGTTGCGGCCCGAATCGCCATAGGTATACAAGGCTGGCACTGTAAAGGCCGTCGGATCGAACCACTGGGATCGGTTCGGATTGGACACTTGCCCACTCCGAATGCGGTTCGGTCTTAAAGCGATGGTGGAATTCAGAGAGGAACTATTGGCGAGCGTGGGCGTAAAGTACAATCCTCCTTCAAAGTTGACAATTCCACTGAGTGTCCAGCCGCCGATAAGGGCTTCTGCGGGACGGCTCAAATCACTCGCAAAAGCCTTGCCACGGCCGAATGGGAGATTCCAGATCGCCGAGGTTATCCAAGAAAATGGCCGCACGCTGTCCGAATTTCCGTAGTTGCTGGCAAAGTCAAATTGATTTTGTGGGCCGAACGTTCCTTCGTCAAGCGATTTGGCCCAGGTGAAATTACTCAACAAATCAAAGCCACTACTGAAACGCTTTTGTACTGTGGTCTGCAGCGAGTTGTAATTACTTTTGAGTTGCGGGTAGCCGCTGAGTTCGTTGTTACGTTGGCCCTGACTTGTGGTCCAGCCAAACTTAGCAAAATAAGGCCGGCGCGGATCGAATGGCCCCGGTCCGGGAATCGGGGCATTTACATCAACGTTGTTCCACAGGCGACGGCCTACGTTCCCCAGGTATGCAACCGAGAAGGCAATGTCATGTGGAAACAATTGCTCCAGTGTCACATTCCACCCATCGTTGTAGCTGTGAGGATAGGGGCCGGTACCCGGGAAATACTGAGAGAAGCCATTCGGAAGCGGAATTGTGCCGTTGGAGGGAAAAGCTGGAAGCGGGGCAGGCACTCCAGGACCCTGATCAAGTGTGAAGGGCAGCGGTGCAAACGGATTCTCTGCATTCAATGATTGACTTTGCTTGATCGGCCAGCAGCAACCTTGCGTGCCAAATCCCGCCCCATCTGGATTCATGAAGTAGCTGCGGCCCCATCCGCCGCGGAGGACCGTGTCTTTTGCCAGTCGATACGACATTCCAAGACGTGGTGAAAATTCGGTCTTTAGAGTGTGAACACCAGCAAACTTACCAGCTAAATTGGTCAACAGTACATTGCCGGTATTCAAATCCAGGTTTCCAACGCTCTGCCCCGTGGGCGTGTAGATCGGGGTGATGTAGTCCCATCGTAGCCCTAACATGAGGGTAAGCCCCGGCGTAATTCTCCAGGTATCGTCACCGTAGAAAGACAGTCTCCACAGCTTTTCCTGGGGCTGAACCAGCGTGATGTCCCTGCTGAAGGTATCGCTATAGCCGAGTAGAAAGCTTGCCATACCCAAACCTGAGTTCGGCACCTCCGGATTACCAGTGATATTTTGAGAGAAATGGAAAGCGCCACGGCCACTGACATCAGTCCGGATTCCGTAGAACTTATGGAAATCCCCTCCAAATTTGAAGATGTGACGGCCCATTGTTTTCGTCCAGGTGTCGTAAAACCCTAAGTTAGTCTCGGTCTCAAAAAACGGCAGCCCTATGTTCCCCATGGTGAAGGCCCCCGCTGGTCCATCAACGGTCAGCGTCGGCAGCCCGCTTGTGTAGACCGTGCCGAGGTTGATATTCGGAATGCCTACCTTCGTCGCCGTGTCAAGACTCGCATCCAGCTGAAGTTCCTGAATGGCTATTCGCGAATAGGCGAAACGGAAGTCTTGCTGCAAATTCGGAGAAAAGGTGTATTGATAGTTGACCATCCCGCTATAGACGTTGTCCGTCGAGTCTCCCGAGTTTGGAATGCCACCCAGCGGTGGTCCGCCTCCCACGGCGCCGAATACGTTGTCGGTCAGAAAATGCGCATGGAAGTAGCCGAACTTTCCAAAAATGAGGGTCTTGGAAGTGGCGAAAAAGTCTACACGCGCATCGACTTGATTCTGGTCGAAAAGACCTGGGCGGGAGATCGTAAAGTTATTATCTGTTGCATTGGGGTTCGTAGGCGCTGGCAACAGCGCCAGAAGATTCGCCGTTGCCGGGCTGATACGATCTGCTGGAATTATGTTGTCCGGAAACTGTGTTCGTCCGGTTCCGTCGGCATTGCCCGTGGCTGGATCATAGATCGGGTTGGTTTGTGCGACGGAGCTAAAGTCTCCAGAACGAAATGGGGCGATCGGCGACGTGTAAAGGCTGGAAGTTGACAGACTGTTGCGCATTCCTTGGTAATCGGTAAAGAAGAATAGCTTGTCTCTTTTGATTGGGCCCCCGAGACTGCCACCAAACTGATTCCAGACGTTGCCAGGCACGCCGTTAGGCTGGCTAAAAGAATCGGCGGCAAAAAAACCGGCGCTGCGGTAATACTCGAAGGCTGATCCGTGGAAACCATTCGTGCCTGATTTGGTAGTGGTCTGAAAGACCGCACCGCTGACACTTCCGTATTCGACGTCGTAGTTGCTCGTTGTGATCTTCACTTCCTGAACGGAGGATGCCGTGGGCACAAGCAGCGTGAGCCCTTGGATTACCTCTGTATTGTCAACACCGTCCAATATGTGGGCGTTGTTATTGGTCTGGCCTCCGTTGATATTAACGTTGAAGTCCTCGCCTGCGTTTTCCGGATGAAGGTCGAGCTGACCAGACGGCATAGACACCCCGGGGGCCAAGAGCGCCAAGCGTGTGATGTTGTTTCCGAATACGGGGAGTCTGGCAATTTGGTCAGCTTGAATGATTTGACTGATCGCTACAGTGTCAGTCTGAAGAAGAGGAGTCTGAGCGGAAACGGTCACTGTGGTGGTTGCCGAACCCACTGGTAACATGACGTCTATAGGAACGGCTGTTCCGGCGTCGACCGTGATATCCGGCCTAATCACTTGTTCAAAACCGGTCTTTTTAACGCTGATCGAATAAATCCCTGGGACGAGACCTGTAAATCGATATAGCCCCGCAAGGTTTGTAACTGTCTGATCGGTCACTGCTGTGGCAGTGTTCGTTACCTCTACTGTTGCCCCAGTGAGGACGGCGCCCGAAGAGTCCTGTACATACCCTGTTATGGCTCCGGTGATCGCTGTTTGCGCGTGTAATGCGCCAATGTATACGAGCCACAGGACTGCTATTAATACTACGATTCGATATACGGGGGCGTTCATCGTGGTCTCCTTTTGAAAGCATGTTCTTTCGGATTGGTCCTCACTAGCTTTGCCCACAATCAGTGTGCTTCAGGTTCTGAGGGTGACCACGTTGGTCAGGAAAGCAGATGCAAAACGAGCCCAGACGTGGCGCTACCCTAGCGTCGCGGAAGTTATCGTAGTCGTAAGGCAAGTGTCAATATAATTTTGTCAACACGACTGTTAACAATATTTCGTGTCAAATATGGCTATGACCATTAACCCACTTGATATTGCTCCGTCGGGAACCCGTTGCCGACGACCGCGCTTGAACCCCTTACCGCATCTTCACATCGCCCGTTCCGGTGGAAGGACAATTTCGGAGGGGGCACCAACGCGATTTTGCGCATGGCTTCCCCCAGATTTCATGCTATGTTCACCGCCTGTCAGGTTGAATGTCGTTAATGAAGACTCGGCGTTCTAGCGATGGTTCGCATGTATAATCGAGGCGGCCCAATGCCAATGCCGAAGCCAAAACTCGAAAAGCGAATCCGGGATCTTCCCGCGACCCAACGTGTTGAGGCACATCTCCGAAAGGAGATATTCGCAGGTAAACTGCGACCCAGGCAGAGGATTATCGAGGGAGATCTCGCCGACGAACTCAGTGTGAGCCGTGGACCGGTTCGCGAAGCGCTATTACGCTTGGAACGTGATGGTCTGGTTGTGACTACCTCCAGGCGGGGAACGTTTATTCGCGACATCTCCGCTGCCGAAATTGGTGTAATTTTCCGAATGCGCGCAAAGCTGGAAGCCTTGTGTGTGCACTACATGCGCGAAAACGCCTCAATTCGCCCCCAAGAGCTGCTGAATCTGCCGCTGGAAAAGCTGAAAGTGGCCGCAGCAAAGAACAATGAAGAGCAGTTTTTCCATGCTGACATGGAGCTGCACCACACGATCTGGAAAGCCGCCGAGCAGCCGATGTTATACCGGACGCTGAATTCAATGATGAATCCCTACATTTTCATAATCGCGCGCGCTTATTCATCTCGGATTCCTCTGTCGGTCCGTCGCGATAACCATGAGGACTATGTCCAGCTGGTTCTAAAGACTCCTAAATCTCGCGTAGAGAAGGAAGTCGAATTATATTTCGAAAAGCTCTATCTGAAGGTGTTCAAAAGCAGCTCGCAACTCTCTTCATTTGATCCCGATCATTGGGCGCATGACGAGTTAACGCGGCATTTTTAGCCGACCGCGCGCAATCTTAGGCGCTTCGCTTCAAAGCTTCGCGGCAATCTTGGCCTTGTAGATACCAATGAGATTCTGCCTAGAAAGCTGAGAAAAGTCGTAGTAGTTTGCCCGCCCGCAATGTTAACAACTGTGTTGACAAAATTATGCGCTGAATGCTCCAATGTCGACGGTTGGTTGTCCGATATCTGCGAAATCCTGGGCACATGTCCCGGCGCCCAAAACGGTGACGGTGTTCGAGCCAGGTTGGGAAGAGAATATTGAATTCACCCGTCGCGCAAGCCCTCTTACTGGTTGTCATCGCTGCGATTATGAATGCCGCGTATGTGCTGCCGATGAAGCTTAATAAGAAGTGGCAGTGGGAGCACTCCTGGTTCGCCTTTTCGATACTCGGTGTTGCGCTGGTCCCTACCCTAATCGCCATGGCCACGGTGCCACAGCTCTGGTCCACATACTCATCCGTTTCCTTCAAGATCCTGATCTTAATGGCACTCTTCGGCACCGGCTGGGGAGTCGCTTTAGTCTTCGTCGGTCTGTCGTTGAGACGCCTGGGCCTGGCAATCACATTCGCGGTCAGTCTGGGAACTTCCGCAGCGGTCGGCGCACTCACACCCCTGGTCGCCCAGCATTCCGATCGCCTGATGACGAGTCAAGGCGGGCTGATTTTGATCGGCGTTCTCATCATCCTGGTCGGCGTAGGCCTGTGCGGGCTTGCGGGCTACCGGAGGGAGCGTGAGACTAAGCAGGATAGACCCATTCCACGCGAGGGTTATCAGCGCGGGCTATTCCTAGCTTTTCTTTCCGGAATATTGGGCTCCATGCTGAATCTTGGACTCGCCTTCGGTGGCAGCATTCAGCGCGCGGCGCAAGAACACGGAGCCAGCGTGGCCATGATGTCTAACGCTGTCTGGCTTCCATGTCTCTACGCGGGGTGTGTTCCCGGAGCGATCTATTGCTATTACCTCATGAAGCAGGGGAAAAACCTTGGCCAACTCACACTAGCGGGGACATGGTATTACTGGCCTGTCTCCGCGAGCATGGGCTTTTTGTGGTTTGGTAGCATCATTCTCTACAGTATTTCAACCGTGAAGCTGGGAGCTCTGGGGCCTGTCATTGGATGGCCCCTCTTTCTTGGCGCCATCGTTATAGCCAGCACTGTGCTGGGAGTGGTCACCGGCGAATGGACAAACACCGGCAAGACTCCTATCAGGATCATGATCTTCGGTGTGAGTTGCCTGGTGCTTGCAATTGCAATTCTCGGCTACGCCAGCAATATCGATATGACGAGAAGCGAAAGCACCCATCGTTTTACCTCACCAGGCCCGCTATCCGAATTGACCGGCCATTCTCTCTTCCTTGGAGTTTTGAACAATGAATATTGAGCCCACAGCCATTCGTAAACTATTTGATCTTAGCGGGCGCGTCGCATTGATTACCGGTGCCGGCGTTGGCTTTGGCGAGGCCATCTCGCTTGGATTTGCGGACTATGGTTGCGATATAGCAGCCTCTGATCTCAATATTGACAATCCGCTGCGAACAGCAGACAGGGTACGCCAAAAGGGGAGGCGCGCGATTGCCTTGAAGGCGAATGTTGCTGTTCCTGAGGACGTCACTGCCATGGTAGATGAGACAGTTCGCGAACTTGGCGGCGTGGACATTCTCGTAAATTGTGCGGGTATTCCTCAACATGACCCAGCTGAGCTTACTCCACTCGACACATGGGATCGCGTTCTCAATATCAACTTGAGAGGAACGTTCCTATGCTGCCAGGCTGCAGCCCGCGTAATGTTGCAAAAGGGAAGCGGCGTTATCGTCAATTTCTCATCGATTGCCGGAATGGTTGGAGTGGGCCGGGGTGCGAATGCTTATTGTGCCAGCAAGGGAGGCGTAAATGCCTTAACCAAGCAACTGGCACTGGAATGGGCTGACAGAGGAATTCGTGTTAACGCCATCGCTCCTTGCCAGTTTCGTACCCCAGGACTAATCGATGTGATGGCCGATAGACAATTTGATGCGGAAAAGCTGATGCAGACCTGGGTTTCCAATATTCCGCTGGGGCGAGTTGGTGAGCCGGAAGAAATTGTCGGGCCCGCGTTATTCCTTGCATCGAACGCATCCTCTATGGTCACGGGCGTGGTTCTGCCCGTTGACGGAGGCTACCTGGCCCGATGACCGTCTCGACACTCGTAGCAATCTTTCACGACTTCTGCCTCCAGCGCGCGCCGAACGCTGCGGTTGAGATCCGCATTTCTCTTCCATAATCGCACATGCTCTCGGCCTCAGTTTGAGGCCAGCGGCTCAAGTTTTCGCCTGCTGAGTTAATGTTGACAAAAGTGTTGACTTTATTAAAGCCTTGTCGTTAGTATCTTGCGTGCAGCAGTAGGAACTCCGGGGTCTGTGTGTGACGCCAGGACATTCGAAATACTTGAGAGTATGCTCTGAACTGGCATCGAGGACGTGGTTCTGCATTGCCAATTGCTGATTAAAGGTTAGCGACGCGTTATGGAACTTTTTCCCAGCACCTACCAAATTCGGTCGCTTATAGGAGATAGAAATCTATTCCAGTACTTGTTTGTGGGCGAGAGGATCGTTCTGCTTGACACTGGCGCATCATATACCCCAAACGAAACCATTATCCCGTTCCTTCGACAAGCTGGGATTGAACCCTCCCGATTGACGATGGCAATCAATACTCACGCCGATGCAGATCATCATGGAGGAAACGCATCTCTGAAGGAGGGTGCAGGCGAAGTATTGTTGGGATGCGGCGAGCGCGACCGCGCGATCATCGAGAATCCCGATCGGCTTTTCGCTACCCGGTATGACCAGTGGATTCCCGATCATGGCGTGGGCCTTGGCCTGAATTCCGAGGCTACCGCGTGGGTGAGAAGGATGGTAGGACTGCCGCAGCGGATCGATCTCACATTTTGCGGTGGCGAACACATCGCTATCGACGAGAATCGTTCGCTCAGAATCCTTCACGTTCCAGGACACAGCGATGGGCACTTGGCCATTTACGACCCTGTCAATCGAGCAGTCTTCGTGGGCGATGCTCTACATGGTAGATATTGCCCTGCCGCAGGGGGCGAAGCATCCTTGCCGCCCGCGTATTATTCAGTGCTCGCGTACTTGGGTACTCTGCAGTTCCTGGAGGCGTTGGATATTGAATGGATCTATTCCGGCCATTGGCCTACGTTTCACGCTTCGCAGGTGTCAGAGTTTCTGGCGGAGTCCAGAAGATTTGTCGACAACGCTGCTTCTTTGGTATGGCGGGCGCTTGAGCGGCACAAGGACGTGACGCTCAGCCTTTGCATAGAGGAGTGCGGACCGGCGTTAGGCAGTTGGCCGGCTAGCAATCAATGGTTATTGATGTATCCAATGCACGGTCATCTTTTGTACTTGGAGCAGCAGGGATTAATAAAAAGAGTAAGCGGCGAAGGGCTCGTTCGCTGGAAAATAGCGGCCTGAACCGTGGAGACGATACATGACATCGAACTCGTCGAGTGAGTTGAAGCTTGAGCGGCTCGTTCAGATCGGAATTGTCGTGCCTGATCTGGATAAGACGACGCGGTTGCTTGGTTCTTTGTTTGGCATTGGCCCCTTTCGGTCAGTGATGTGGCCAAACAGTCCTGAATCCAAGTATGAACATCGAGGCGTAGAGGAGCACATTCTGATAAGTCAGGCCTTTGTCCAATTGGGACAAGTGGAGATCGAGTTAATTCAGCCCGTCGAAGGGGAACGCAACGCGTATAAGCAATTCCTCGATGAAACGGGCGGCGGCATCCACCATATTCTGTTCGAAGTGAAGGACATTGATCCGGTTCTTCAAGCATTGGCGGAGTCAGGAATGACCGTACTGCAGTCTGGAACCGGAATTCGCCCTGGCACACGGTGGGCTCTCCTGGATACGCAAGAACAGCTTGGATTTCTTGTGGAGTTGCGCCATCGTCCGGGCGAGTCGGACGGCGCCTCTATCTCTTGATCACGCTCCATAACCTCTGGACACTATAAGTAATATCTACTCATACTTGACCCTGAAGGATCATGCAAAGAACACACTCAAACCGATTGAGAACCGCGATTGTCGGCTGCGGAAAGGTTGCCGACACCCACGCGCTCGCTTATCGAGAACTGCCGAACTCAGAGTTTGTGTCGGCATGCAGCACTTCTCCGCAGCGGACGCAGGCATTCGCCGCCAAGTGGGAGGTGAAGGGTTATGCAGACCTCGCGCAGATGTTGGATCGTGAAAAGGTGGATGTGCTGTCGGTCTGCACTCCGCATACACAACACCCTTCTGCAGTCGAGATAGCCGCTGCCGCAGGCGTTCACTCGATTGTTGAAAAGCCGCTAGCCGTTGACCTCGTTTCTTGTGATCGGGTGATCGCCGCATCCCGCGCCGCTGGGGTCAAGCTCGGCGTTATCAGCCAGCGTCGCTGGTATGAGCCTGTTCGAAGGATGAAAGACGCTATTGACGCCGGGAAGCTCGGCAAACCGGTTCTCATTCTTGTACAGATGCTTGGCTGGCGTGAGCCTTCTTACTACCGCTCTGATCCTTGGCGTGGTACTTGGGAAGGTGAGGGCGGTGGGGTGGTAGTAAGTCAGGCTCCTCACTATCTCGATCTACTCAGCTGGTTCATGGGTCCGGCAATCGAGCTGCATGGATATTGGGATAACTACAACCATCCCAGCATAGAAGTGGATGACACTGTGGTCGCTTCTGTCCGATTTCAAAATGGCGGAATGGGTTCGATCGCCCTCAGCAATTCGCAGCGTCCCGGACTCTTTGGAAAAATTCACGTTCATGGCTCTTCGGGCAGTTCGGTGGGAGCGGAGATCGATAGCGGATCGCCATTCATCTCGGGCGTTACAGCGACAACAGACCCGCCTTTTAACGACATTTGGACCATACCCGGCGAAGAAAGCAAGCTCGATCTTTGGAATCGCGAAGATCGTTCGCGTCCCTGGGATGTAATGACTCACTACCACAAGATGCAACTTGCGGACTTCCTTGATGCCGTATCAGAAGACCGCGAGCCCCTGGTGGGAGCCGAAGACGGGCGTCGAGTAGTTGAGTTATTCACTGCTGTCTATCGTTCACAACTCGAACACCTGTCCCAGCGTTTGCCGCTGCCGCAATGAATCCCGTGGAGGCGTTAACTATGGCGAAATCAAGTCTTGCGAGAAAAGTCGATCACGAATTGCTTCTGAAGGCCTACAGAAAAATGCTCGAGTTAAGACTGTTTGAGCTCAAGGTGCAAGAGCTATATCGCAACGCGCGACTTCCTGGATTTGTACATTTGTACGTTGGCGAAGAGGCCGTGGCTGTCGGTGTGTGCATGAATCTCGTAGACAAAGACCTGGTGTTCAGCACTCATCGCGGTCACGGACACGCGCTGGCGAAAGGGGTGCCCGCCGGTGTGGTGCTGGCCGAACTATGGGGCAAGGTGACAGGAAGCTCTGGTGGACGTGGCGGGAGCATGCATATGTATGCTCCCGAATGGGGCTTTATGGGCACGAATGGAATTGTGGGCGCTCCCATCCCTCTGGCAACAGGGGGAGCCCTAAGCGCCAAGCTGCGCCAGAACGGTCAGATCGTCGTCAGTTTCTTTGGCGAAGGCGCAGTAAACAGTGGCTCGTTTCACGAAGCAGTGAATATGGGCACTGTCTGGGATCTCCCGGTCGTATACATCTGCGAAAACAATTTATATGCAACAGAAATGGCATTTTCGCGCGCAACCAAGAACACCAGCGTAGCCCGGCGCGCGGAGTCTTATGGCCTTCCAGGAATAGAAGTCGACGGTCAGGATGTCCTTGCCGTTCACCGCGTAGCAAAGACAGCGATCGACCGCGCTCGCGCAGGAGAAGGTCCCACCTTAATCGAGTGCAAGACCTATCGGTACGTTGGCCACCACGAAGGCGATCCCGGTACGGACTATCGCACTCGCGAAGAGGTTCAGCGTTGGAAAGAACAGGACCCGCTAAAACTTGCCCGTAAATTACTGATTGAATCCGCGGTCGTGGATGAAAGCGAATTGAAGGCCGTGGATCATGAAGTGGAGGGTCTTATCAATCAAGCCGAGGAATTCGCCGAAAAGAGTCCAGAGCCATCACCGGATTCTCTAGATGAGCATGTGTTTTGACCGAGGAGAAGCGAGGTATGACAGAGCAAGGTCGCACGATCACATATACGGATGCTGGAGTCGAAGCCCTACGCGAAGAGATGCGCAGAGATGAAAGTATTGTCTATATCGGACAAGGGATCGGTCCCCGCGGAGGAAATTTTCGACAGACACGAGGACTTTGGAAAGAATTTGGAGATCACCGTCTGCGCGACACGGGCATCTGCGAATTGGGTGCAACCGGCGTAGCGATCGGCGCCGCCATGGCTGGCACGCGGACAATCGTAGACGAAGTCTTTCTTGACTTTGCCCTCGAAGCCATCACGCAGATTATTCAGCAGGCTGCGAACATTTCTTATATGTCGAATGGCAAGATCAAGGCCCCTGTCCTGATTCGAGGAGCTATGGGATCTGTGCGTAGTGCCGGGGCGCATCACTCGCATACGTTTTATAACTGGTTTGCCAATACACCAGGACTGAAAGTTGTGTTGCCATCCACACCCTATGACGTTAAAGGACTTTTCAAGACAGCTCTTCGAGAGCCGGGCCCGGTCGTCTTCATCGAACACAAATCCCTCTATAACACCAAAGGGATTGTGCCGGAGGAGGAATACCTAATTCCGTTCGGCGATGCTCGCACCGTGCGCGAAGGTCAGGATTTAACGATAATAGCGATGTCCCGCATGGTCGATCTCGCGGTCAAGGCCGCGGATTTGCTGGCGGAGCAAGGGATCTCTGCGGAAGTAATCGATCCACGTAGCATCGTCCCACTGGACCGCCAGAAAATTACCGAATCCATTAAGAAAACGGGACGACTTATGGTGATCGATGAGTCACCATCGTATTGCAGTTTTGCCGCGGAGCTTCTAGCAATTGCAGTAGAAGATTGCTTCGACGATATGCACGTCACCCCGAAGCGAATCTGTTCGTTACCAGTTCCGAATCCATTCAGTCCGGTTCTCGAAAATCAAATGATTCCGTCAGTCGACCGCATTGTCAACGAAGTTCATCAGATGATGAATAAATAGGAGAGGAAGCCTCACAATGGCGTACAAAATTGTTATGCCCCAACTGGGGCTCACCATGGAAGAAGGCGCTGTGACAAGTTGGCTGAAGAATCCAGGTGAATGGGTTGAGAAGGGCGACCCCTTATTTACCGTTGAAACCGATAAGGTAGAGATGGAAGTTGAATCAATGGGAAATGGTTACCTGGAGCAAATTCAGGTTGCCCTGGGGCAAACGGTCCCGGTGGGCACTTTGATCGCAATGCTGAATGACCAGCCTGAAACAGGTGCTTGATCGCACCTGATGAAAGTCCTGGCTTTCGCGGATATCATCGCCAGAATCTCCCAGCACCCGCGAAGGAGACATCGCCAGGTGAGTGTTTTGCTGTACCAGGGACGGTTCCCCTACGCGCTAGATAGATGCTCGCTTCTTCACCGCATCCGGACGAGTGAGCACTGCTTCACTCAGTTCGACGCCCAGGCCCGGACCGGGAGGTAAGGGCAGCCCCCCATGTGCTTCAGGCACTAGCGATCGAGTGACCAATCCTTCATATTCTTCGAGATAGTGACGTCGGACGGTTTCAAGAACGTACAGGTTAGGCACGTTGGCTGCCAAATGTGCCGACGCAAAATGCAATACAGGACCACCGCAGTTGTGCGGTGCGATGGGAAGATAATAGGTCTCCGCCATGGTGGCGATCTTCTTCGCCTCGGAGAGGCCTCCACACCAGGAGATGTCGGGCATGATGATCTGGGCGGAACGGTTTTCAAGAACCTCACGAAATCCCCAACGGGTCATCAGCCTTTCGCTCAGGCAAAGCGGCAGATCGGTAGAACGCGCCAACTCAGCATAAGATGCCGGATTATCCTGCGGCAGCATCTCCTCCAACCACATGGGCTGATATGTTTTCAAGGCTGCCGCAATCTTGATGGCACAAGGCAGGTTCCAGAAGCCGTGAAATTCGATTGCCACGTCGATGTTATCGCTGAATTCCTCGCGTATGAGGGCCAGAGGTTCGATTGCGCGCTTCATCTGTTCAGAGGAAATGTAGTTTCCGGCTGTTTCTTTGGCGATCGGATCAAACGGCCAGATCTTCATGGCGCGGATGTTCTTGCTGAGAAGTTCCCTGGCAAGCTGGACAGGTTCACGGAGGAAATCCACCCTGTCGTAGCAAGTGTTGTAGATGCGGATGAATTGCCGTGATGCGCCACCCAGGAGCTTGTAGACCGGTTGCCCCGTGGCCTTGCCGAGCAGGTCCCACAACGCGATGTCGACCGCGCTGATGGCCCGCATTTCGGCGCCCCCCCAGCCGCTGTAAGAGACGGCGAGAAACATATCCGCCCACAGGCGATCGATCTCACTCGGATCTCGTCCCAGCAGCACCGAAGCCAGACGGGTATGGACGACGGCGCCTTCCGCTTCGGCGTTCGGATAACTCTCTCCGAGTCCGATCAGTCCTTCGTCGGTGTGGATCCGCACCCAGAGGTATTGAATAGCGCCGACATGAACCGTGACGCCCTTGGGCAGGTAAATTGTCTCGATGGCAGTTATTTTCATGGGAGGACTTGTGAAAGCCATCACATTATTCAAGAAGAGCAGCACAAAGATCAACACTATTGTTGACAATATCTAACTCATCTACTCTTTTTCACGTCTCTGCGCGTATTCAGGAGTTTGCGCAGAGCGTCAAACCCTCTGTGTCCAAACCGTCGATGTGAACCGACTTGATAAAGCAATCCTGCTGCGGAATTACCTGCACCAACTCCCCGCCGTCCGTCTACTTGAGCAAAATAACCTGGGCGAAAAGGCCTGTCGTGTCGCCATAATTCGTTTTGTTCTTGCCGTAGCCAACGGCAAAGGTGATCGTGTCGTTGGCTTTCATTTTGATCTGTTCGGAATACTCCGCCGTCGGGTTGGCTCCCTGCACCTTGTGGAAGGCGGGATCGCCCCCGTAGCCGTCGATATCAGCGTCAAAGAGAGACTTGTCGTTGTGCAGCACATGTACATCGGTGGTGGATAAACCGAAATGGATGCCTTCAAATTTAGCGCTGATCTTGTAGGTGCCCGCAGATGGAGCGACGAAACGGACCAGACTATACTGGCCGGTATTACTGGCTTCCATCGCGACTTCCCCGGCACGTGCGGCCCAGCCATTGCTTGAGCCGTACTGTGTCTGCTTCGTGGTGTTATAAGCGATGTAGGGGTACCAGCCTGGGCCAGGTCCTTCACTGGCGGCCGGATGCCAGAAGCCAATCGCTCCAGTTGCGTCGGCATGCTTGTCGAATTGAAACTGGTCTGGCGCCAGGGAGTTAGTTGCAGAATAGCCGTACTGCCAAACCTTATTGGGATTCTCCTGAAGAGAGAAATCGGTAGACAAGTCGAAAGTCGTTTGCGCCCCTGCCTGCAGGCCAAAGAACAGGATGATGGCAATCGCAGTTCGCCCCATATTGAGTCCTTAGTGAGAGAGCCATTCCATTATTTAGGAGACAACTGCTTAGGTCAACATTATTGTTGACAATAATTTCCCTAAAATGTAACGTGTGCGCTGCCATGGTCGGCGCCACATATCGGTGTTCTGCAATCAGTGCCGAGAGAAGAGCCGGGATGATATCGTAGCGTGGCGGGAAGCTGATGTGTCGAACCCGAAGCGGGATGGGGCGCCACTACGATCCGTCCTACTCAAATATTGCGCAGGATCACCAACATGTCTCAGGAACTAAGGTTGCAAGGGCGAAGAGCGTTAATAACCGGCTCCGACACCGGAATCGGACGCGAGGTTGCATTGGAATTCGCGCGCCAGGGCGCCGATGTCGTTTTTCATTATGTCCAAAACGACGGTTTTCCAGAAATGGCCGTTGAAGAAGCCAGGTCGCTCGGGCGGAGGGCCACGGCATTTCAAGCAGATTTTGACGACTTAGAGCAAGTCACAGCCCTTGCAGATCAGGCCGTTGAGTTTCTCGGCAGCATCAATTGTCTGGTTAACAATGCCGGCGTCACCATGAACCGGCCTTTTCTCAAAGTCACACCAGAACAATTCGACAAAATGTTCAACATCAATTTTCGTGGGCAGTACTTTCTCACGCAAAAGATTGTGGAGGATATGCAGCGTCAGGGAAGTGGTGTCATTTGTAACATGTCTTCCGTTCATGGACTTCAGGGTGTACCGGAGCACTCCGTTTACGCGGCCACGAAGGGCGCTATCATCGCATACACGCGATCGTTAGCGGTGGAGTTAGCCCACAAAGGCATCCGCGTAAATGCGATCGCCCCGGGATGGATTACTGTCGAGAACTATTTCAAATGCATTCCTGGATTCACCGAGGAGATCGCCGCCGAGACCGGATATAAGGCAATCCCCGTCGCGCGCTGTGGTGAACCTCGGGACATCGCCAGACTGGCTGTCTTTCTGTGCTCAGACGATGCCTCGTTCATCATTGGGCAAACCATCGTCGCTGACGGAGGAACGACAGCGCTCATGTCTTTGGTTTCCGACTTCAGAAAAGAGTCTTCAAACAAATTTGGCAGAGGATATATTCCAGGGTTGTAGGCAGGAGATTATGCTTCAGGAACTCATCGAGACGTTGAAAGCGGTCGGTAAGCCAACAGAGCTTTACGAAACTGACGATGGGACACGCCTGCTGATTTTGCCATATGGCGGACGAATTCTCGGAGCTTTCGCACCCGGCAGTGATGAAAACTTCCTTTGGACAAATACCGCGCTTAATAGCATCGAGTCCGCACGAGCTTACTATGCGAGTGACGACTGGCAGAATTCCGGCGGCGATCGAACCTGGCTTGCGCCGGAAGTTGATTTCTTCTTTCCTGCTTTTCCGAACATCGATATTGCCGGCTATTGGCAGCCCCGCGCCCTCGATCCCGGCAACTATGAAGTTGCCAGGACGGACCATGGCTTTAAGCTGACCAATCGACTTAGCATCGAGGGTTTTCAGTCCAAAAAAAAGGCGGATGTGGAAATCACGAAGTCGGTTTCAACCGCACTCAATCCTCTGCGCCACGATGCCGGAATTCGCACCGGCGCAGTTGAATATGCAGGGCACACTCTTCTCACCTCTCTGAGGATCCTTGGCCCGAATCCGAGCCATGCTCCGCTGGTCGGCCTCTGGAGCCTGACGCAGATGCCGCACCGGGGTGAGCTTTTCGTTCCGACTTATTTCAAAAGTAAGCCAAGAATTTACTTCGGCATGGTAGATGCTCCTGCCGACGAGCTGGTGATCGGTGATCATCTTATTCGCTTCAAAATGCGCGCAGCCGGCGAACATAAGATCGGAATACGTGCTCTGGCAACTACTGGCCGCATCGGATATAGGTATTACACCGGTACCAAGGAAGCCCTGATCATTCGTAATTTTTACGTCAATCCTTCCGGTGAGTATGCCGACGTCCCCTGGACGGAACTTGAGGACAGGGGGTACTCAACCCAGGCGTGCAGCGTAAATAGCAAATGGGGAATGTTCAGTGAGCTGGAGTATCACGTTCCGGCCATTGGAGGTGAAACTGGTATGAGAATCGTTGAAGACCGATCACAACTTTGGGCATTTCGTGGGGCAGCTGAAGACATTGCGAAGATTGCCCGGACATTGTTGTCAAATGGGTTTGAGTGAGGCGGAGACCCTCGATTTTGGATAACCCGACTCCCATAATTTCCCCCACAGTCCGATGTCAAAACCAGATGATAACCGCTTATCTTCATGTGACTCAGATAGCGAAGCATCTTCCGTAGCGCCTCCCGCGATACCCCAGACTCCCGGGCGACCGCACGCTCGCTCTTGCCCTCAACCTAGCACCGCCCACCGCACACGCCTAAACATCCCCCGGTGTCCCATGAACCTCGCCGTTCGGCAACAGCTCACGAAACTCAGTCTCCGGCGGTGGTCTGCTTCTACTCAGCTGTATCACACCTCTTCCGTTGCGTACTACGATCTATTTTTGCTCCGACGCCGACAGCCGCAATATCTCCCACGCGGTAGCTTCTATCTGGCGTATCCCCGTGACGGAGGAATTTATAGCTGTCAGACGCGTGTAGTCATTCTGGCAACTGGCGCTGTCGAGATCGAGGGATCGAGTTGGGGATAGTCTATTCCGGATGCGATTCGTTGAGAGGCGCTGCACCTTTAGAATTGCCATCGTGGGAGTCTTCCATTTCACGCCAGCCTTGGTCAAAGGCAAAGTAATTAGCCTTGCCGCGGGGGTCCTGGATACGTAGAACTCGGGCAAGATCGCCGCACCCGCTCGCTCGACGATGTAGAGCCAAAAAGCCCTCGTTGAATATGTGGTTCAACGTGCTCTCGAACGCCTCATCGGTACACTGCATGGAACCGAGGACAATCCTGCAATCGACACTGTTACGCAGCGTCGCAGGGCTCACCTTGAGAGTTGCGGCATGTGAGCTCAATCATCCTCTTCATCGACAGCGCCTGCGTTGATCGCAGGGATCTCTCGATTTCAGGATGGGAGTCTTCGAGCGTCCGAAATTAGGACACACTTTAGGACGCAGTTGACGCCGAACAGGCTCCAAAAACTGCCTTGGACGTCAGCTAAGTCCAAGTAAATCCAAAGGGCTCCGGTTCCTCTTCGCCGACTGTTAACCGAAGAGTTGTAGGTTCGACGTCTACCTCAGGAGCAAAGGTGCGCCGAAGCGGAAATTTAGTGGGTATCTATGTGGGTACGGGCAGTTAAGGCGGCTGTATCTCTTTTGTTTTCAAAGATAACGAATCCCTGGGGGGCAACCAAAATTCGCGCTGGTTGGACTTTCTCGCACTTCCCCGAACCTCTCTAAACATGGGTAGCTTATTAGCTTTCAATCATTTAGAGGAAAATAGCGTGCGAGTTGGTGCGCGTGCAGCCAAACTTTTATGTGGGGAATGATGTGAGGTACGATGAGCCAAAGTGTGGGGGAATGAAATAACCCGCTCTGGAGGGCTCCTTATGGGACTGACGATCAGGGATTAATTCGTCATTTCGGTCTGAGTAATGTCAGTCCCGAGCAGTTGTCGGAAGCTCAGACCATTACCGAGATAGTCTACATGCAGAATCTGTACAACGTGGCACACACCGAAACGATGATGGCTTCATCGATGACCTCGTCGGCCAAGGTATAGCTTATGTGCCGTTTTTCCCGCTCGGAGGGTTCAGTCCGTTACAGTCATCGACGCTCGACGCGGCAGCGTCCTCGTGTGCACCGTTAGTGGCGATCGGTGCGGCAATAATCGGGCCCGTTCAAGCGCTTGTGCGTACATAAACTCGCTGCTTAAAGGGGATTGAAGGGGCGTGCTGTTGAAAGAGATCAAAGTTTTCGTTCCGTGATAGTTCGAGCTTATGCGGATTTTGTTTACGGTGTGGAAAACTGTCGCAGGAGCGTTTCTGTACAGGTAGTTACGGCATCCAAATAGGTCGAGCGTCATCGAGCGTACGAGGGGTTTGCGTAGAGGCGATGCAACACGAGAGATTATCAATGATCCGGTGCAGTTCGCGAAAACGCGGGGCTGCGGTACGTCTCAGACACAAAGCCGGGATTGTCCGAAAGCGCTTTGGGGAGGGGCTTTCGCTATGTGGATGGGGATGGAGAGCCACACAATATCGGTTCGACGGATGTGAATGAATATCTGCGCGAGATGAGCACCGAGGAGTTTCACGGCGAAGGATTTTCGGACGTGGGAGGGTACGGTGGCCAGCGCGATGCTACGGGAGTTTGAGTCGTTCGAATCGGAAGCACAAGCGAAGAGGAATGTGGTCGAGGCAATCAAGGCAGTGGCGGAGAGGCTGGGAAATACGCACTCTCTGGAACTACGACTTCGTGAGCGGAAAGACGCATGACGGAAGGACGGTTCGGGAGAGCCTGCTGGCGTCCCGAGCGATGATGGAGCAGCGCAAAGGTGATCGAGGCGTTGGCCGATGTGATGGTCATGAAGGGTGTTCCGTAGCATATCCGTTCCGACAATGGCCCGGAGTTCGTCGCTAGGATTTGAGGAAATGGCTGGCCGAGACGGGCGCAAAGATGCTCTATATCGAACCCGGCTCTCCGTAAAATGGCGAAGGTTGGGCGTGCGCATCTGATCGAGTTGTCGCCGGAGAATCGTGAACTTGCTCTCCGCACTAGACGCTCAGCTGACCTTGATCGACGTCGAGGGAACCTGCCATCTCTTTGCGGTCTGATCAAACGCAGGGTTTTGCCATCGCCCGATTTGAAAACGAGCCTCACCTATGGCCTTTTAGCTATATCCGAAGTGGTTCCAAAAAGTGTGACGAAGTACGAGGGAAATCGAAGCATGAATGCCAATTTGGTGGGGTACATATAGGGTACGATCGCAAAATCGTCTATATATTTTATTTGTTTTAATGTCTTCGAATCCCCGGGGGTAACCAACGCATGTAATCGTGCTACTGCACCGAAATCTTCCGCAGATAATCAAAATTTCCCGAAGGCCCCGGCCGCACGCCCTCAATCCGCTGCGTGTGAACAACCTCGTTGTTTGGATACCAAAGCGGAATCCCTGGTAGATCTTCCGCCAGTATCTTTTGTACTTCGATATAAGCCGCACGTCGTCGCGCCTGATCGGTCTCTACAGCTGCCGCCATAAGCAAAGCATCCACCCGCGCATTCGAGTAGCGTCCTCGATTTCCCCCTTTTGGAGGAAATGCGCCGGATCCATAGGCATATCGAAAAATATCCGGATCCTCATTGCTCCCAATCCACCGCAACGCATACATCTGAAACGCGCCCTTCGTCACATCGGCATAAAACGTCCCAAATTCCGCTGATCGGATATCCAGCCGAATCCCGGCCGCTCTTAGTTGCTGCTGTAGCACCGCCGCCATCAGCCGAGTAGTCTCATCCGTACTCGTCTTCAACGTAATCCGCACTCTTACGCCGTCTTTGCCGACATGAAAGCCTGCCTCCTCCAGCAGTTTTTGTGCACGTGGAACATCATGCGGATACTGTGCCATCTCCGCATCTGTTGCAGCAGCCCAATGATCTGTAGGCAGCAGCGTATTCGCCAGCCTGGCTTGCCCGCGCCAGATCGCATTCACAATCGCCTGTCGGTCCATCGCATAAGCCACCGCCTGCCGCACCCTTTTGTCTTTCAATATCGGATCGTTCACATTGAAGTTCGCATAAACTACGGGCGAACCCGGCACGCTCACTATCTTCAGATTAGGCTCACTCTCAAGTGCATGAACCATATCGAGAGTAAGCACATTGCTTGCTAGATCAGCTGATCCCTTCTTCAACTCCAGCGCGCTCGTGATCGCATCTGGCACGACCGCAAACCGAACGCGCTTAACCTTTGCAGCGCCTGCCCAATAAGTTTCATTTCGTTCAACAATTACTTCCTTATCTTGTACCGCACTGACGAACCGGAACGGTCCGGTTCCCACCGGATGCATTCCAAAATCCTTACCTGCGCCTTTCGGCACCACGCCAAATAAACCATCGCTCAAATTGAATAGCAGTCCTGCATCCGGTCGTTTCATATGAACCACAACGGTCAGTCGATCCTTAGCCTCAGCTTTTTGCACCGAAGCAAAACTTCCACTCTTCGCTGTAACCAGTGACCCATCGATCAAACTCTCAATTGTGTAAGCAACATCGTCCGCTGTCAGCGCTCTTCCATCTTGAAACTGAACTCCATCCCGCAGATGAAATACCCATGTCAGGGCATCCGGCTGATCCCAGCTCGTAGCTAGCCAAGGCTGCAGATTGAAGTGCTCATCCTTCCTCACCAGAGCGTCGAAGATAACCCCACCCACCCGCTCGCTCTGCGCATCTGTCCCTACTCGCAGATCGATATTGTTAGGGCTACTCTCAATAATCATCACCACCGTGTTCGGATTCTTCACTTGCCTTCCACAGCCGATCATCTCCAGGAAAAGCACTATGAACAAACCGTAAGTTTGGCTGGTCCATCTTCGCCCGCTTTTGGCACTAAAATAGGCATTCACGAAGCGAAATGTCTTCTTTTTCCATCTAGCGAACCTCATCCGTAAGTGACCTTGCCCAATACCACCGGTCTCTTTGCGCCCGTGGCGGCCGGAACATTTCCCGCCAATCCAGACCACGTAAGCCAAGCCATCAGAGCAAACGCCACCCCCTCCTTAGCCTGAGAAGGAATTCCCAACTCCTCCATCAGTCGCACCTTTACCCCAAGAGGTTCCAAACTCTCCCGTAACATTCTCATCAGAGTCGTATTCTTGGCCCCACCTCCCGCCACTACATACTCAATCTTTGTAGCCAGTGGAGCCTTTTGCCCCAGATGTCCCCATACAAACCGCTGGTAAGCGTCCAATATCGAAGCCGACGTCAATGCGGTGGCTGTAGCAATCACATCTTCATCTCGACCCTTTCGCCCACCAGCTTTACGGCACATCGAGATAAACCGCGAAACAAACGCTTCACCAAACTGTTCCCGTCCACATGACTTCGGCGGCAGGGTAGAGAAGTAAGGATCCGCCAACACTTTCTCAATAACATCATTGAGCACTCTACCGGCCTGGGACACCACACCATTGCGATCAAATTCCCGCTCATAGAGCCGCTTCATGCAACCATCAATCACCATATTGCCCGGTCCGGTGTCGAATGCCATTACGTCATCCACCGCCACTCCTGCGGGGATCGCCGTCAAGTTCCCTATCCCTCCGAGATTCTGCAGCACTCGGCTCATCTTTTCGCTCCGGAACGCACAAAAATCCAGCATAGGAACCAGAGGAGCGCCCTGTCCACCAGCCGCCATATCTGCCGGTCGAAAATCGCTCACCACGGGGATCCGCAAACCCTCTGCAATTACGCTGGCCTCACCCATCTGCCAGGTACACCGCAACGGCTCACCGAGAAATTTCTCCGCAGCCCCTTGGTGATACATCGTCTGCCCATGACAACCTACCAACTTAACCTTTACTCCGAACTGCTCCTCCGCCTTTGCCACTGCATCTGCATAAACCTCCCCCAGCCTCCAATTTAGTCGCGCCAGATCCGCCACCGAAATGGCCTGCGCATCCATCGCCTCCAACACGGCCGCACGCAGCTCCTTCGGATAGGCAAACCCAGCATGTCCAAACAGCTTCACACGAGGCATTCCACCCTCACGCAAAGGCGGCGAGATCCGGCAAACTGCCACGTCCACCCCATCCGCCGAAGTTCCGCTCATGACGCCCGCAACCACAAGGCTCTTCGTCATCATCACCCTTTCAGCTCCCGCTGCAACTCCGCCAGCAGATTCAATGCATCCCGTGGTGTCAATCCATCCACATCCAACTCCGACAACCGATCCACAATCCGCTGCGACAGTGGTGTAAACATCGTCATCTGCATTTGCGGAACCAAAGCCGGTGAAGCCTCCCGCACCTGTTGTGTCTCTGCCCGTTCATGTACTTTTAGCACCTCACGCGCCCGCGCGATCACTGCCGCCGGCAATCCCGCCAACCTGGCTACTTCTATTCCATAACTTTTGCTTGCCGGTCCTGTTTCAACCGTATGCAAAAACACGATCCCAGTTGCCGATTCCTTTGCCGTCACTCGTAGATTTTTTAGCCGCTCTAACCTCTCCGCAAGCAGTGTTAGTTCGTGGTAGTGAGTCGCAAACAAAGTCCTCGCACCGATCCGGTCATGCAGATGCTCTACCGTAGCCCAAGCCAGACTTAATCCGTCATAAGTAGCCGTACCTCGTCCCATCTCATCCAGCAGCACCAACGACCGATTGGTCGCGGTATTCAAAATCGCCGCAGTCTCCGTCATTTCAACCATAAACGTCGATCGGCCTCGCGCTACATTATCGCTGGCACCGATCCGCGTATAAATCCTGTCCACCAAGCCGAGCCGCATTCGCTCCGCCGGCACGAAACAGCCGCACTGCGCCATTACTACCAGCAACGCAGCCATCCGTAGGTATGTACTCTTACCACCCATATTTGGCCCGGTAATCAGCATTACCGCCGGTCCTTTATCGGCATCGAGATGCGCCGAGTTCGGTACAAACCTCCCGCTGCCCGATTCTTCCATCCGCCGTTCCACCACGGGATGCCGCCCTTGTACAAACTCCAGTAGACCCGAGGTCTCAACACTCGGTTTCACCCATCCCCGCGATGCTGCCAGATGCCCAAAGCAAACCAGCATATCGATCTCGGCTACCCGCCGCGCTGTCTCCCTCATCCGTCCCGCGGCATCCAGCAGTTGCCGCTTCAACTCCGCAAACAGCCTCCGTTCAATCTCCCCGCTTCGTTCCTGAGCCGTCAAAATCTTCGTCTCATAGTCCTTCAACTCTGGCGTTGTAAACCGCTCCGCATTCACCAGAGTCTGTTTGCGCTCGTAGTCCGCTGGAACCGCCTTCGCATTCGCTTTCGTCACCTCGAGGTAGTAGCCGAATACATTATTGAATCGCACTTTCAAGCTGCCGATCCCGGTTCTCGTACGCTCTCGCTCCTCGATTGCTGCTAAAGCCTGTCTGCCACTCTTGCTCAGCTCCCGCAGTTCGTCCAATTCCGCATCTACACCTGCGCGAATTGTCCCACCATCCGCCAGCGATACCGGTGGCTCATCTGCAATCGTCCCCACGACCATCTCATGCTGGTCCTCGATCGCATCAAATCCACTTACTAACTCACGCCATCGGCCAGCCTCGAACATTTTCGTCGCCTCTACTAATTCCGGGAGACATCCCAGCGTTCCCGCCAATGCCATCACCTCTCTTGGCCCCGCCGAATCAAGCGCTACCCGCCCCATCAGGCGCTCCAGGTCGAGTACACCATCCATCGATCGCCGCAACCTTTCTCGCCTTCTAAGGTCACCGGATGCCTCGCCCACCGCCTCCAGCCGAGCTTCAATCTCCGCCAGCGAATTCGAAGGTCGCAACAACGTAGCCCGCAGCAATCGCTTGCCCATGGGGGTACAGCAGGCATCCATCGTGTAGAACAACGTCGTCTGAACTGATTCCCCGGAAAATAGCGGTTCCACTAATTCCAGATTCCTTACACTCACCGCATCCAGCTCAAGACAAGAAGATCGCTCATAAAACCGCAGTCCATCCACATGCTCCAGGCCACCCTGCTTGGTCGCCCGCATGTAATGCAGCAACGCGCCTGCTGCCACCGCCGCCGTCTCATGTCCACCGAGTCCCATCCCATCAAGCGAGTGGACCTTAAAGTGATTCCGTAGTAAAGGCAGGCCATACTCCGCCGTAAATACCCACTCTTCCAACGCCGTCTTTGTCCGGATCCCATCCAACCCTGCAGCGGTCTCCTCTTCACCAGCAAGATTGACACCACCGAGCAATCCTTGCCCATACAACAACTCCACGGGCTTCACTCGTCCAAGTTCATCTACCAACTGCGACCACGCATTCCCGCCAGCAAATTCCGTAGCCCGAAACTCCCCCGTCGAAAGATCCACCAACGCGAGTCCACAGACCGATCCCAGCACGGCCACACTAGCCAGATAATTGCTCTGTTCCGCCCCAAGCATTGGATCAAGCGCGGTTCCGGGCGTGAGCACACGAGTTACCTCGCGCCGCACAATTGCCTTTGTCTGCTTCGGATCCTCCATCTGCTCACATAGGGCAATCTTGTACCCCTTGCGCAGCAGTCTCTGCAGATATCCCTCTGCCGCGTGGTACGGAACCCCGCACATCGGCACGGACTTCGTCTTGTCCCGTGACGTTAGCGTAAGCTGCAGTTCCCGCGAAGCCGTAACCGCATCCTCAAAAAACAGCTCGTAGAAATCTCCCAGCCGAAAGAACACCAAAGCATCCGGATGAGCATCCTTTGCCGCTCGATACTGCCGCATCACTGGCGTCAGCGTACTCTCACTTGTCATTTCGATTGCCATAAGCAGGAATCGCCAGAATACCGCACCACACTGCAGCTACGCTCCTTGGCTGAGTTGAGAAGACCTAGCGATCTATAGGAACGAGATCTCTACAATCACTGGAGGATTCTGATCGTAGTCGCTATACCGGACCCATGTTGGTCGAACTACGAAGTAGGCGATACCAGGCCAGCTCATGTGTGCCGCCCCATCTGGCCAGACGGTAAAATAGGCCTCTTGGTAACGCCTCAGTTCCGCTCCCTTCGGCTCCGTGGCGATTCCTTCATGCTGTACGGTCTTTTCTCCACCCCATCCTACGACAAATGAACACGATGGCCGTTCTACAAGATTTCGATATTTTCTCGAAGTACTCACCGTATCGAAGACAATCTCAAGCTCCGGGGTGACCGCGATCCCTACCAACGCGGACTGCGGAGTCCCGTTCAGCGATCGGCTCGATACGACTCCGTATCGATATCCAGCCATAAACGCATAGATGCTCGCCTTATCCATCGAGAACCTCCTGGAATCGCGAACTGACTATAGCGTACGCAGGCAACCCCTTATCGCCTGTCTTGCTCGCCAATAAACCGATATACTGAAGATTCGCCGCCACTAAGCGAACAAACACCATCGTATGTCACTCTTCTGGCTCAGAGTCGCGGTCTTTCTTTACGGTATAGCCGCGCTCGCTGTCTTGCCCGCCGCGCTCTACGAGCGGCCCCGCTGGCGCCACATCGCCATACCCGCTACCATCGCCGCGTTGCTGTTCCACTTCGTCTCGCTGTCCGAGATGCTCAACGCCGCCCACCACTCCCTCCCCGTCGATACCCACGAGACCCAGGCCCTCCTCGGCCTCATCCTCGCCGTCGCATTCGTCCTCGTCTACTGGCGCTATAAAACCGTCTCCCTCGGCATCTTTATCCTACCCATCTGCTTCCTCCTCGGCCTCGTCCCCGCCTTCCGCCCGGGCCAGGAGACGACGCCTTTCCCGCAGTTCCACACTGGCTGGATCTTCCTCCACATCGCTCTTTTGCTCGCCGCCTACGCCGCCCTGTTTCTCTCGCTGGTAGCCTCGCTCCTCTACCTCGTTCAGGAGCGTCGCCTCAAGCAGAAAGCCCCCACTCTCCCCTGGCTTCCCCCTCTCGAAACAACCGATCAGATCGCCCTCAAGACCCTCCTCTTCGGCCTCCCCTGCATGACCGCCGGCCTCCTCGTCGGTTCCCTCATCGCCCAGCAGACCATCGGTCCTACCTACTTCCTCGACCCCAAGGTCCTGCTCTCCTTCGCCATGTGGCTCGCCTACATCGGCATGATCTACATCCGCCGCCACTCCGGTCTTCGCGGACGTAAAGCCGTCTATCTCTCCAGCTTCGTCTTCCTCGTCGTCCTCGCCGTATGGGCCGCCAACCAGTTCTCCGTCGTTCACAGGTTCACCACGCCATGAGCCTGAAACACCAACTCGTCCTCCTCGGCATTAACCACAACACCGCGCCGATCGAGGTCCGCGAGCGCCTCGCCATCCCCGCAGGCCGCCTCGCCGACGCCACCCGCACTCTCCTCCACCAGCCCGGCATCCGCGAAGGTCTCATCCTCTCTACCTGCAATCGCGTCGAAATCGTCACCCTCCAGGACGAAGCCTCAGCCACCGAAAGCAGCAAAGCCAACCTGCTTCGCTTCCTCCACGAGTACTTTGCCGTTCCACCCCACACCCTCCAGCCCCACCTCTACGAGTTCCGCGAGCGCGAAGCCGTCCGTCATCTCTTCCGCGTCGCCAGTTCCCTCGACTCCATGGTTGTTGGTGAGCCCCAGATCCTCGGCCAGGTCAAAGAGTCCTACACCATAGCCCGCGAAGTAGGCGCCGTCTCCAGCCAGCTAGACACGCTCCTCCAGCGAGCCTTCACTGTAGCCAAAAAAGTCCGCTCCGAAACTCAGATCGGCTCCAGTTCCGTTTCCATCGCGTCCGTAGCCGTAGACCTGGCCCGTAAAATCTTCGGCTCGCTCCAGGGCAAAACCGTCCTCCTCGTAGGAGCTGGAAAGATGTCCGAGCTAGCCGCCCGCCATCTCATTCAGCAGGGCGCAGCTAATATCCTCGTATCCAATCGAACTCAGTCCCGCGCTGAAAAGATCGCAGCCGAATTCAACGGTACGGTCATCCCTTTCGACGACCTCTACGCCCAGGCCGACCGCGCCGACATCGTCATCACCTCCACCGGCGCGCCGCAAAAACTCTTCGGCCGTTCCCACGGCCAGCACTTCCTACACCGTCGTCGTAACCGCCCTATGTTCTTCATCGACATCGCCGTTCCCCGCGACGTCGACCCCGGCATGAACGACGTCGAAGGCTGCTTCGTCTACGACATCGACGACCTTCAGCAGGTCGCCGTCGCCAACCTCGCCGACCGCAGCCGTGAAGCCGCCGCAGCCGAGACCATCGTCAGCGACGAAGTCGAAAAATATCATCAACGCCTTCAGTCCCGCGACGCCGTCCCCGCCATCCTCGCGCTCCAGCAGAGCGCCGAGGCTATCCGCGAAGCCGAGCTGTCCCGCTCCGCCAAACGCCTCGCCGCTCTTACACCCGAGCAGCGCGAAGCAGTCGAAGCCCTGACCCGCTCCCTCACCGCCAAGCTCCTGCACCCGCAGCTAACCGCTCTCCGCGAATCCGCCCGCAAAAAAGACAACGACTAACCGCGACTATCGCCCCCTGGAAGCTTCCGTACTCTCAAACACAAGATGCTTCTCGAAGAAGGGAAGCACCTCTATATAGACGCGCCCGTCCGCGCCCCAATTCCCACCCCACGCCCCGTTGTATTCCTCCGCCTCATGCGGCACCCCAAACTCATTCAGCTTATGCGTCAGCGCTTGATTGGAGTACACATGGTCATAGTTCGTATCGCTGCGCGACCAGTCAAATTTAAACCCTCGCAACGACTTCAAATTGTCCGCATATTCCGGAACCATCGACTCGATAAAGAAGTTATTGCGCAACCGCTCCGTCATCTTCGTATCAATCACAAGTTCATCGCCCACCTTATGCGCCTGAAGATCGATAAACAGAGGAGGCTTCTCCGTGTCCGGCACATGCGCCTGATAGATCGAAGTAAAGATCTGCGAAAACCCATCTTTCTTCACATCGTCTAGCGATTTTGCATTTGCCAGAAGTTCCCAGTTAGGCCGCGAATACATCACCTGAACACCCGACCCTGTTCCCACGGGATGCATTGCATACACCGAGCCGAAGACATCCGGATGTTTCATGCCAAACCGTATCGCGCCATATCCACCCATAAAATCGCCCAGTATGCCGCGTGAATCTCTACTCGGCAAAGTCCTGAAGTTCGCGTCGACGTAAGGCACCAAGTCCTTCACCATGAAGTCTTCCCAATTACCGGTCACCGGGGAATTCACATACCACGAGGAACCGAGCGGCGTTGTCATATCCACCGACACTAGGATGAACTTACCAATGACGCCGCCCCCTATCGCTCGATCGAACAGCCCTTGTGCATCTCTCTGGTCAAAATCAGCACGATAGCTCGCGAAAGGATTAGGTAGAAAGTAGATCACTGGATAGCGCGTCGCAGCCCCGTCATACCCGGCCGGAAGATAAACAGCCATCTTCCGGACCGAATTGGTGCCAATCTTATTGCCTGTAAACCTCTCCGACCGCAGCTCCCGGCTCACAACTTGACTCTTAACCCCATCAGCCAACGAAATCGTGACATTCAAAGAAGCAAAGGCCACGATAATTGCCAACCTTAGCTGCACACGTATCCGTGCTGAGACCATGTCGTCCGCTCCTCGTTTATCTCACCAGTTCACTAGTCCGTTGTGCCGTTGCCACGATGTACCAGGCCGGCCATATCAGCACCCAGTTGAAGATCCACGCCCATCGCCCATGCCACGTCGGAATCATCAGTGCCGTAATAGCCACCGCCAAAACCACCGCAAACCCAAGCTTTATCCGGGTCGATCGTAAGCCTTGCCAGACTCCCCAGATTGCAGGCACCAGGAACAAGAGCAGGCATACTCTCGACAAAGACGTCTCGCGAAATCTCGCCAGGCAAAACAAGCAAGGCGAGCAGCACGCTGCAAAACTTACCCACACTGTCCGCTGCGACAACGATCCCACAACAAACCCACTCGTCCAGGCCCATCCAATCAACAACAAGGCATTACAGAGAATCGCCAGAAAACCAGCATCCTCAATCACTCCACTAGTGCCCATCAGGCGTTGAACCTTCCAGCTAACCGAAAGGGAAGACCCCATCAGCAGCAAGCTTCCCGGCAATGCCAGCCCGAACGCCGCAACCCATGGTCGCCAGCTCCGCCAAAGGCCGGCCTGTCTCCGTACAACGAGTCCCGCTACACCGGTCAGCCCCCGCCACGCGCTCTCTCCGGCTTCCAGCAGATCGCCCAGCACCACCTCGTGCTCGTCGCGTTCCAGCAACTGCGCCGCAGTCTCCACAAGCGACCACGCGGCACGTGTCATATAACCCTTTCGTTTCGATTCATCACCCACGAAGCACCGCGACTCACACGCATTACCGCGTCGTAGAAGTCCTTCGCGGCCTGCACACCCTTTGGCGTCACCCGCACCATGCGCTTAGACCGCCCACCTCGTTGCGCCGTAGCCTCGCCCATCCACGTCATCAGCAGCCCCTTCGTCTCCAGCCGCTCGATCGTCGTATACAACGCGCCAATCGAGCACGTACGCCCCGTCGTCGCCTCAATCTCTTCGCGGATGACTGCACCATAGGCCTTTTCGCCCAGTCCAGCCGCCGCGGTAATCAACACGTACTCAAACTCGCCAAGCATAATTAGAATCACATTGTGGTACTAATCAAGCTCGCTGTCAAGATACAAATTACCGCTCGACGTTTATCTTGGTCCCGTTCAGAGTCGAACGCATCATCTCCGCATACTGTCGATCCAGGAACCCGACGCGAAAAAGAAAGCGTCCAAAACTTCCCAACTCCCCTGGAAACCGCTCTTGATTCAGCATGAACGAATACGTCCACACAACATGAGTTCGTCCATCGCCCATGTCGGAATCACGAAAATCGCCAACCCCATACAGAATCGGATGAGCAGCCTTGCTCGTGTAGTTCCACACGACATAGCGAAATCGAAACGAGTTGCCTGCCCGCTCACGCTGAAGCACCTCTTCTTCAAGCTTAGAACCATCGGTCAGGCAGGTCAGCCGTCGCGAGCCAGGCACCCCAAACGTCCCTTGGGTCAGCATATATTCCCCGGACACCCCCGGCAGCGAACTCGTCTTACGAATAGTGTCCTTCAACGGTCTATCCGAATCCTCAAGCACCTTATCGAGCGGCCGAGCGATCGTGATTTCCTCCGTGTGCGAAACCAGGTCCTTTTCATCGGCAACAGCGGGATGAGGCGTGTCCACGAACCTGGGCGGCGGAGCACAAACCTGTGCCGCAACATCCAGACTCGTCGCAATCACAAACGATAGAACCATCGAAAGCCGCAGGATGTTCATATTTCGCACCTCGTATAGTACGAACAACGTAATATACGAATATCGTAATATAAAGGTCAAACTTCCGTCGATAAATTATCATGGCCATAATGAAGCGAGCTCCCGCCCCCCTCCGGAAGGTCGAAGACCATCAGGCCATCACCCTGCACGAATGCATCGCCGCCCTTCTGCGCCAGTTCAAGCTCGAGCCCGGCGTCCTCGCCGGCAGTGCCTACGCCGATCTCCACGTCAACGACATAGGTCTGCTCCAGGTACTCGCCGAGCCAGGCGACCGGAGTGTTCGCAAGATAGCCCTGGCGCTGCAATCGCCCATCTCCACCATCTCCTCGGCGCTCGATCGGCTCGAAGCCCGCCACGTCATCGTTCGCCAGCGAAGACCCACGGATCGTCGCACCGTATACATTGAGCTCACGGCCATCGGACTTCGACTCGCGTCAAAACTGCGCGATGTTCAGGTCGAAAACTGCCGTCTTATGCTCCTGCAGCTCGCATCCGGCGAACGCGAGGAGCTTCTTCGCCTCGTATCCAAGATTGTTTACGGCTGACAGCGAACCGCTGCACTTACAATCCCGTATCCTAGAGAAGTCATGAGCAGCGAGCACAACAACCCAAAGAACCCCATCCGCATTGGATCCCGCGGCTCCCAGCTTGCCCTCTGGCAAGCCAACCACATCCTCTACGCCCTCCGCGACGCCGGCTACCACGTTGAGCTTGAAGTCATCCGCACCACCGGCGACCGCATGCAGCAACCCGGATTCGTCCCTCCCCCCAACCTCGACGGCAAGGGCATCTTCATCAAGGAGATCGAAGAAGCTCTCGAAGAAGGCCGCATCGATCTCGCCGTCCATTCGCTCAAGGATCTTCCCACCAAACTCGCCCCCCAGTTCACCCTCGCTGCCATCCCCAAACGCGCCGATGCTCGCGACGTCTGGGTCTGCGAGCCATATTGGGCCCTCCACACATTGCCCTTCGGCGGAACCATCGGTACCAGCAGCCCGCGCCGCCGCGCCCAGCTCCTCGCTCTCCGTCCCGACGTGAAATTCGTCGACGTTCGGGGCAACATCGACACCCGCCTCAAGAAACTCGCCGCGGGCCAATGCGACGCCCTCGTCCTCGCCGCCGCAGGTCTCGACCGCCTCAAGCGAGCCGAATGGGTTCACCAGCGCTTCTCCCCCGACGAGCTCTGTCCCGCCCCCGGTCAGGGAGCGCTCGCCATTGAAACCCGCAGCTGTAACCACCCAATCGACGAAGCCCGTGACACCTATATCCGTCAGGCCGTTTCCTTTCTCAATCATCCGCATACCCGCTTCTGCATCGAAGCTGAGCGCATTACCCTCGACGCCCTCGGCGGTGGCTGTTCGCTTCCCATCGGCGCCCACTGCGTTCCCGAGTACGACAAGTGGCGCATGTACGCCCAGGTCATCGCTCCCGACGGCGACTCCATGATTCAGATCGATACCGAAGCCACCCAGGAAACCGACCCCGAGACCCTCGGCAGTTGGGTCGCCGAAGACCTCAAATCCAAGGGTGCCCTGGACCTTCTCACCCCCATCGCCCCCTAGTTGCCGCCGCTCATCCCGTAATACTCACAGCGTTCACATTTACTCGGGTGAAATCGCTATAAACTGGTAAATGGAAGTGTGAGGTGGAATGAGCGAAGGCCGTTGGGTTTTATTGATTGCAAGTGAAGTGGGTGGAACTGACTCCGTATCCGATCGCGCCATGGAGCGCCTCGTAGATGCCATAGGTGAAGAAGGGTACGAGGTCGTCCGAACCTCCACGCCCGAAGACGGCTTGTCCCTCGTAACATCGGACCCATCGCACTCTGCGATCCTCCTCGACTGGGACCTCGAAGGTGCGAACCAGTTCGACGAACGCGCAGCATTAAAAATCCTCCGCGCCGTCCGTCATCGCAACAAGAAGATCCCCATCTTCCTCATCGCAGACCGCACCCTAGTCAGCGAGCTTCCCCTCGAAGTGGTTAAGCAGGTCCACGAGTACATCCATCTCTTCGGCGACACGCCCGCGTTCATCGCCAACCGCGTCGACTTCGCCGTCGAGCGCTACCACGAGCAGCTCCTGCCGCCATACTTCCGCGAGCTCAAGAAGTACACCGACCAGGGCGCCTACTCCTGGGACGCCCCCGGCCACATGGGCGGCGTAGCGTATCTCAAGCATCCCGTTGGCATGGAATTCCACAAGTTCTTCGGCGAAAATCTCCTCCGCTCCGACCTTGGCATCTCCACCGCGCCCTTAGGCTCCTGGCTCGATCACATCGGACCTCCCGGCGAATCAGAGCGCAACGCAGCTCGCATCTTCGGCGCCGACTGGACCTTCTACGTTCTCGGCGGCTCGTCCAACTCCAACCAAATTATCGGCCACGGAGTCATCGCGCAGGACGACATCGTTCTCGCCGACGCCAACTGCCACAAGTCCATCTGTCACTCCCTCACCGTCACCGGCGCACGCCCCGTCTACATGAAACCCACGCGCAACGGCTACGGCATGATCGGCCTCGTACCCCTCAAGCGCTTCCATCCCGACTTCATCAAGGGTCTCATCGAGCGCAGCCCCCTTACCAAAGGCGCGCCCTCGCAAATCCCCACCTACGCCGTCGTCACCAACTCAACCTACGACGGCCTCTGCTACGACGTCAATCGCGTCGTCGAGGAGCTCGCCAAGTCCGTCCCCCGCGTCCACTTCGACGAAGCTTGGTACGCCTACGCCAAGTTCCACAAGATCTACCGCGGCCGTTTCGCCATGGACGTCCCCGACGACATGCCCGACCGCCCCACCATCTTCTCCGTGCAGTCCACGCACAAGATGCTCGCGGCCTTCTCCATGGGCTCCATGGTCCACATCAAGCTCAGCCCTCGCGCGCCGCTTGAATTCGATCAGTTCAACGAGTCCTTCATGATGCACGGCACAACATCGCCGTTTTATCCGTTGATCGCAAGCCTCGACGTAGCCGCCGCCATGATGGACGAGCCCGCCGGCCCCACCCTCATGTACGAGACCATCCAGGACGCCATCAGCTTCCGCAAGGCCATGTCCTCGGTCGCCCACCGTCTCCGCGCCGCAGAAAACGGCGAGGGCTGGTTCTTCCGCCTCTTCCAGCCCGATCAGGTCACCGATCCCACCACCGGCGAGACCCAGGTCTTCGAGGAGACACCGGACAGCCTCCTCTACGCCAATCCCACTTGCTGGACCCTCAAGCCCGGCGAAGACTGGCACGGCTTCCAGGACGAAGACATCGCAGACGGCTACTGCATGCTCGACCCCACCAAGGTCACCATCCTCATGCCCGGCGTCAACGCTCAGGGCCGCATTGGCGACTGGGGCATCCCCGCGGCCATCCTCACCGAGTTCCTGGACTCCCGTCGCGTCGAGATCGCCCGCACCGGCGACTACACCGTCCTTGTCCTCTTCTCCGTTGGGACCTCTAAGGGTAAGTGGGGCAGCCTCCTCGAAAACCTTTTTGAGTTCAAGCGTCTCTACGACTCCGAAGCCGCTCTTGAAGAAGCCCTGCCCGAGCTCGTAGCCAAGTACCCCACGCGCTACCGCAACACTACCCTCAAAGAGCTCTCAGACGAGATGCACGCCGCTATGGTCCAACTCAACCTGGCCAACCTCGTCGGCGAAGCCTGCGACGAGGACTTCGACCCCGTCCTCACCCCAGCACAGACCTACCAGAAGCTTCTTCGCAACGAAACCGAAAAGATCCGCTTCAAGGACATGGCAGGCCGTATAGCCGCTGTCATGCTCGTCCCCTATCCACCCGGTATTCCTATGTCGATGCCCGGCGAGCGTCTCGGCGGCCACGACAGCCCCGTCATTCGTCTCATTCTCGCCATGGAAGAATTCGGCAAGCGCTTCCCGGGCTTTGAGCGGGAAACTCACGGCATCGAAGTCGATTCAGAAGGCAACTACTGGATGCGAGCTGTGGTAGAGACTCCAGGACTCAAGCGCAACGGCAACGGGAACGGCAAGCAGCGTCCGCCTAACGCTGCTCCCCCGGTCAAGAAGGTCCGCAAATCCGCTCCGGTTCGTCGCCCTCCTGAGTAAGTAATTCGCTTGAAAGCAAGGCTCCATTCCTAAAGAATGGGGGCTTTGTAGTATTGGCTCACGTTGACCTTTGACATCCCCTCACGCATCCTTCAAACTTGAATCTCACACATCCTGCGACCTGCAGAAGATAGCTCGTCGCTCTCATCCACCTTGTCCCGCAATAGAATGTTCGGGAAGCGCGGTGAAATTCCGCCACTGCCCCGCAACTGTGATTCGCGCACACTCGTTCTGCAAATTCAGCAAAACAGTGTGAATGCCTGCCAAAGATGCTCCCACTATCGCCGCCCGGCGTCGGGAAGGGAAGCATCCGCTACACGGCCAGCATGTATCGCGTCAGTCAGGAGACCGGTTCTGTCAGCGCACATCAACCACGTTCCCGGGGGGGAACGGAGGAGCTTCATCATGTTCACGTCCGCGCGCCGTCTCTTGGCCACGCTTTCTCTTCTCGTTGCCGCAACTCTCTCTGCCCATGCTGTCGTTGTCCGTGGCACTGTCACCGATCCCCTTGGCGCAGCGGTCGCTGGCGCACGTGTTCAGCTTATTCAGGGCCAACAAGTCGCCGCCGTCGCCGTCAGTGGTCCAGATGGCTCCTACGAGATTCGCAGTACTTCTCCCGGCCGCTTCGTCCTTCTCACCTCTGCTGCTACCTTCACTCCATCCATCGGCCAGGACTTCTACGGCGGCCGCACTGATGTCGTCACACGCAATATTGTCCTTGAGCTGGCCACTGTTACCGCGCAAATCACCGTGACCGCCACCGGCATTCCAACGCCACTCCAGCAGAGCAGCTCCGCCATCACCCTCATCCCCCAGGCCGACCTCGCCACTCGCGTCGGCATCGTCGACGACCTCCGCCAGGCACCCGGCAACGTAGCCGTCCAAACAGGCCAATGGGGCGGCGTCGCTTCACTCTTCGTCCGCGGCGGCAACTCCACCGCCAACAAAGTCCTCATCGACGGCGTCCCGGCCAACGACGTAGGCGGCACCTTCGACTTCGGCAACGTCTCCAGCACCGGCCTCGCCGGGCTCGAAATGTATCGCGGCCCCAACTCCGCCCTCTACGGCACCGACGCCCAGGCCTCCGTCATCAACCTCTCCACCCCGCGCGGCAGCTCCATGCGCCCCGTCATCGATTACTCCGGCGACGCCGGCAACTTCCACACCTACCGCAACGAGATCGCTCTCTCCGGAGCCCACAACAAGCTCGACTACTACGGAGCCTTCAGCCGCTTCGACAGTTCCAACACCATCGATCGCGATCGCTTCCACTCCTCCACTTCGGTAGCCAATCTCGGCTACGACATCACCGCCAACACCCAGGCCCGCTTCACCATCCGCAACGCCGTCTCCGGGAGCGGCCTCCCCCAGGCGCATAACTTCTACGGCATCTCCGCCGACGGCAAGCAAGCCGATCAGGACATCTACTCCGGCCTCACCCTCGAGAACCGCACCCTCGGCAACTGGCACAACCTCGTCCGCTACGGCATCACCCGCAAGCGCGAGCAGGAGCACGCCTACACCAACGTCGGCAACCCCATCACCTTCGACTTCGGCGACGGCGACATCTTCACTGAGTACTTCGGCAACGTAGTCACCATCCGCGGAGCCAACGGCTACAGCACCACCGGCCAGGCCTCCTTCTTCATCCCCGAAGAAGCCTCCGTCTCCAACCGCGACGAGCTCTACTACCAGACCGACTACACCTTCCCCTACCGCATCACCGCACTCTTCGGCTTCCGTTACCAGAACGAACGCGGCAGCTTCGTCACCGCTTTCTCAAACGAGAAGATCCAGCGCACCAACTACCAGTACACCCTCCAGTTCCAGGGCGACATCAAAAACCGTCTCTTCTACTCGCTCGGCGGCGGCGTCGAAAAAAATCATCTCTACGGCATCACCGGAAGCCCACGCATCGGCCTCTCCTATGTTCCCGTTCGCCCCGGCGCACATTGGTTCCACGGCACCAAACTCCGAGCCAACGTAGCCACCGGCATCCAGGAGCCCACCCTCGCACTCGAGTTCGCCAGCCTCTACACCCAACTCCTTGAGGCCGGAGATACCGCCGACATCGCCAAGTTCAACATTGGACCTCCCGGTCCCCAGCGCTCCCGCACCTACGACATAGGTATCGACCAGAACATCATCGGTCAGAAGCTTATTCTCAAGGCTGGTTACTTTCACAACACCTTCGACCATCAGTTAGAGGGCGTCAGCACTGGAGCCCTCATCCAGATCTTCGGTCTTCCGCCCAGCCTCGCCGACAGCGTCTTCACGCCCTATCTGAACTCGCAGGCCTTCCGCGCCCAGGGCTTCGAAACCGAGCTTCAGTACCAGCCCTTCCATCGACTCTTTGTGCGAGGAGGCTACACCTACCTCGACGCTGTTGTGCTTCATTCGTTCTCAAGCGACGCATACAGTAATGGCTTTGCAAATAATAATCCCAACTTTCCCGACATCCCCATTGGAGCCGAAGGCCCGCTAGTCGGAGCCCGTCCCTTCCGCCGCCCGCCCCACTCCGGCTTCTTCGCAGCCCAATATATCGGTAATAAATTCACCGCAGCCTTCAAAGGAGCCATGGCCAGCCGCGCAGACGATTCCACCTTCCTCGACGGCTTCGACACCAACTTCGGCAACTCCCTTCTGCTACCCAACCGCAACCTCGACTTCGGCTACGCCAAGCTAGATCTTTATGGAACCTACATAATCAACCACCACATCACGGCCTTCACCGAGCTGGGAAATCTCCTCTCTCAACACAACATCGGTCCTATCGGCTACCCCAGCCTGCCCTTCACGGTCCGCGCAGGCCTCAAAATAAGAGTGGGTGGAGACTAATCCTCCGCCATCCTCTCAAATCCTACTTCTACCTTTTCACCTAGGCGGACTCTGCGGCAATCCATTTCCCCAAATGAATCGCTGTAGAGTCCTTCTGTTTGTTGACCGTCGTTAGTTTAGGGGTATACCTTCCTACCCGAAGCGTAAACGATTGCGCTGACGTCGGCGGGCATGTACGAAACAGGCCATTGAGTACGAGGCGTGTTTAGCAGCCGGACATGACAATTAACCAAAGTTCAAGCTGATGGAGGCATTATGCAAGATTTTTTGCGGGGTCTTTACGGTCAAGGGACGTGGAACGAAGTTACCTCTCGGATCTTTTTCAGATTAGCTATGTTGATCCTTGTGGGTTACCTGTTTGGAGCAACCGCCGTTGCCCAGTTTCGGACATCAATTCAGGGCGTGGTGACCGATCCGCAGGGAGAAGTCGTCCCAGGTGCCACCCTTACCCTTACAAACATGTCTACCAATGAAGTTGTCGTAAGAACGAGCAACGGAAACGGTGTCTTCAACTTTAATGCTTTGCCTGCGGCCCAATTCTCCTTGGTGGTCGAGAGCAAGGGCTTCAAGAAAAAGATTCTCAGCGATCTTCAGTTGATTCCGGAGCAGCCGAACGCAGTCAATGTGCAGCTGGAGATTGGCCAGGCTTCGGAGACGATTACGGTCGATGCCTCTCAGGTGTCGGCCCTGGATACGCAGACTGCTTCGATTGGTGGAACCATCAGCAGCAATCAGATCCAGAGCATGCCCTCGTTAGGGCGCGATGTCTTTCAACTGATTCAACTGGCCCCGGGCGTCTTTGGCAATGGATCGCAGGCAGGAGGTGGTGGTACCAACAATCTTCCTGGCGCGGCAGGACCTGGTGGACCGGCGTCCGGTAAGGGAATCTTCCAGACGGAGAATGGCCCTCAGTCCGTTGCGAACGGCGGCCAAACTCAGACGAATTCCATTTCAATTGACGGCATCAGTACGGTCAGTGCGGTATGGGGAGGAACAACCATTATCACGCCGAACGAAGATTCCATCGACAACGTCAAGGTTGTTTCCAATGGATATGACGCGGAGAGTGGCCGCTTCAGCGGGGCGCAGATTCAGGTAACGTCCAAAAGCGGTACGAATAGTTATCATGGCAGTGTCTTCTTCCGGGTGAATCGTCCCGGCCTCAATGCCTACCAGCCTTACAACGGGCCGGGTTCGCTGCAACCGGGCACACCTGCAGATCGAGGACTGCTGCGAGATACGCAGCGCTTCAACCAGATAGGGGGCAGCGTTGGCGGCCCTATCTGGAAAGACAGAATCTTTGCTTTCTTCGCGTATGAGACGATACGAAACAGTGCGTCCAGTACCTCAACCGCATGGTACGAGACCTCGGCCTTCGATGGCCTGGCGCCCTCCAACAGCATCGCATCAACATTCCTGACGTTCCCGGGTGCGGGAGTAAGCGCTGCTGGAATGATCAGCGAAACATGCGCGAATATTGGATTGGTTGAAAATGTGAACTGCCGGACGATCCCTGGGCAAGGATTGAATCTTGGATCGCCGCTGACAACGCCACTTGGAACGCAGGACCTCACCTGGACGAGTCCCAACAATCCCGGCAACGGCAGTGGATTGTCGAACGTTGCCGACATTGCGCACTTCACAACCTTAAATCCGACAACGAGCACCAACGTCCAATACAACGGACGCCTTGATGGGAACATTACCCAGCGAGACCATGCAAGTTTTGCTATCTATTGGGTTCCCACCAGCACCACGAATTTCAACGGTCCCGTCCGTGCTTACAATCTTTTTCACCATTCACAGATCAACAATGCATTTGCCGGTATCTGGAATCATACCTTTTCGCCAACATTCCTCAACGAAGCTCGTGCCAATGCTGCAGGATGGCGCTGGAATGAGGTCACCTCAAATCCGCAGGCGCCATTTGGTTTGCCTCAGGCTCAGATCGACCAGATCGGTAGCATCCCCAGTACTGGCCTGATCACCTTCGGCGCCCCCGGACCGAGCGTCTTCAATCAGTGGACGTACAGTTATAAGGATGTAGCGACCAAGGTAGTCGGTAACCATACGATTAAGTTTGGCGGCGAAGCAACACGGCTGTACTACCTGAATGAGTCAACCAGTTCGGCGCGCCCAAGCTACAACTTTTACAATATCTGGGCATTTCTCAACGATGCTCCACACACACAGGCTGGCAACTATGATCCGCTCACGGGTACTCCCACTGCTCACCGGCAGGACAACCGGGAGACCGTCTATGGATTTTTCATCCAGGACGACTGGAAGGTTCGATCCAATCTGACCCTGAATTTAGGTTTGCGCTACTCCTACTTTGGACCGCTCTCAACCAAGCAGGGTAATCTGAGTACAGTTCAGTTTGGCAGCGGATCAGATATGTTTACCGGCATGAGCGTCCGGATTGGCGGCAATCTATGGAGTGCCCAAAAAGGTAATTTCGGCCCACAGGTTGGATTTGCTTGGAGTCCGGACAGATTTCATGCGCGGTTCGTAGTGCGGGGAGGGTATGGCCTGAACTTCAACCAAGAAGAGATTGCGGTTTCGGCTAATGCGTCCGGCAATCCGCCTGCGACGGTCTCACCCAATTTTGGCAGCGTATCGCCGAGCAATATCAACCCGAACATAATATACGCGGTTGCAAGCGATCCACACTCGTTGTTTGGGTACCCGCCCAATCCGAATACCATCACAACCTTTAACTCCGTCAACCTTCCAACCGGAGGAAATGTAGGCGTCACTGCATTTCCTGCCAACCTGCCTACGGCATACACCCACCATTATTCGCTGGATACCCAATTCGATCTCGGCCATCAGTTGATCGCTACGGTAGGATATTACGGCAGTACGGCGCATCACATCGTTACGAATTCCGATGCCTACGTACTGGCAGCGGCACAGGGGTTTGCGCTAAATCCGCTCGTCACCAACATTAATTACTTCAGCAACGGGGGCACGTCCAATAACAACGCATTGCGGCTTGGATTGAAGCACAGTTTCTCGCATCAGTTTATGGCTGATGCACAGTTCGTGTGGGCAAAGAGCATGGATGATGGCTCGCTGCCATATTTCAGGGATCCATATCCGTACTTCCCGAGTTATGCGCGCGGACGATCGGACTACAACATCGGAAAAGCGTTTAAGCTCTATGGTCTATGGCAGCCTGTGTTCTTCCGCGGCAGCCATGGCTGGCTCGAAAAGGTGGTTGGCGGCTGGTCAGTGAGTGGAATTTTCAACTTGCATACCGGGTTCCCATGGACACCTGTCTTCAATGTTCCCGGCGGTCAACTCTACTTTCAGGGCGGTGGCTACTCCCAACTGCGGCCCGCTGCCTATCTGGGTGGGGCAGGACATGACACCAGCAATGGCGCGTTCAAGTCCGGCCGTGGGGTAGGAAATGGACTGAACACGAACTTCCCGCAGGCTGGACCTAATCAACCCTACTTTTTAAAGCCGACGTTTACTCTGGCAGGATCATTTCCAACGACTTCTCCCGTTCCCCAGGCGCCGGGAGTAGCTCGCAATTCGCTTACCGGTCCGGGTTACAGAGATCTCGATGGAACTCTGTCGAAGGCGTTCGGTTTACCGAAGATGCCGGTTCTCGGTGAAAACGCGAAGTTCGAGATTCGCGCCGATGCCTTCAACCTCTTCAACAATCTGAACTTCGATCCTACCAGCATCACGAATGACATCACTCTCGTGAACTTTGGTCAGGCCCAGAGGGCTCTTGGATCGCGAACCGTAAGTTTGCAGGCACGCTTCAGCTTCTAAATTTGAAGTATTCAACCGTCATGGTAAGAGGGTGCTCCTTCGGAAGCACCCTCTTTTATCAAGACATCTGGTTGCAGCACGAATCCGTCTTGGCATCATATGAAGTTCGATAAAGGACACTATGCGTAATAGGTTGAAGATCAGTTCTTCTTGTCTTGGTGTATGGGTATTGCTTGCTGCAAGCCTGCTCATAGGTCAGAAGGCGCAAGGGCAGGAACACATACAGGTCGACGCGGGAGCGGCAACTACACCTTTCCCTCACTTTTGGGAACAAATGTTTGGGTCGGGGCGCGCCATTCTCACTCTGCGCGAGAGTTACCGAGAAGACCTGCGCGCAGTGAAGCAGGTGACTGACTTTCGCTACGTGCGCTTTCACGCCATCCTGCATGATGAGGTAGGCGTCTACAGCGAGGATGAGCGCGGCAACCCAGTTTACAACTTCGCTTATGTGGATCAGATCTACGATGGGTTGCTGAAGAATGGGGTGCGCCCGTTTGTTGAGATCAGCTTCATGCCGAAGAAGCTGGCCTTCAATCCAGACGCGCTCCACGCCTTCTGGTACAAGCAGAATGTCTCCCCGCCCAAGAGCATGGAGAGGTGGGATGGCCTGATAACCCACTTCGCCCAGCACCTTATCGACCGCTACGGTATCGATGAAGTTGCAACGTGGTACTTCGAAGTGTGGAATGAGCCGAACATTGATTTTTGGGGAGGCGTGCCGAGGCAGAGGTCCTACTTCGAGCTCTATGACCACACGGCCCATGATTTAAAACGTGTCAATTCTCGATTGCGCGTTGGAGGACCGGCCACTGCCGCTGCCTCGTGGGTCGATGATTTTCTGAGACATGCAGCGACAAATCAAGTGCCCGTCGACTTCGTCTCCACACATGGGTATGCGGACGACACAGTTGAAGACCTGTTTGGAACAGATGAAAGGATTCCGATGAATGAACGTGTGTGCCGAGCAGTTGAAAAGGTGAGGGAACAGATTCAGAAATCACCAATGCCGCAGCTGCCACTCTATTGGACCGAGTGGAACGTTCCGGGGATGATGCAGGCACGCGACACTATCTACGTCGGCCCCGCCGTGGCTAACACCGTGAGGCAGTGCGACGGAAAGGTGGAGGAGCTCTCTTTTTGGACGTTCTCGGATGTTTTTGAAGAGGGTGGACCGATCGATCGTCCATTTCTTGGTCAGTTCGGGCTTCGCGCAAAGGGTGGAATCAACAAGCCCAGCTATTACGGATACGGTCTTCTGCATCAGCTTGGGGATAGACGTATCGCAAACGAATCGAAGGACGTAATCATTACAAAAACTAAGGATGGAGGGCTGGCGATAGCCGCCTGGAACCTGGTTGAACCAGATCAACCCGGCGCGGCCCAGACTATCGAGTTCACATTCCAAGGTGTTGCGGAGGATGCTGGCGTAACGATTCAGCGCGTTGATGACGAGCATGGCAATGTTTTGAAACACTATGCAGCCATGGGCAAACCTCTGAACCCAACGTCTACTCAGATTGATCAGTTGAACCGCGAGACGGCGCTCCCCGCGCCTGAACGAACAAAACTTCAAAGCGGGCAGCTCAAATTGGAGTTGAGTCCGAATGCTCTGTTGCTTATTACCATCGAGCACAGAGATAAACCGAACAAATAAATCCATCGCAAGTTGAACTAAGCAGCTACGTCTGGAATTAGTCGTCGTCTCTTTATCATTCGTAAGATCCAATATCCAGCAAGAGCAGCCGCAAGATGCTTCAAGGTGTGACCACTTACGATATGGCCCATATTAAAGATTTGCTTATCGAAAGTCTCCAAAACTTTTGCGAGGACATAGAAGGTGGCCACCATCGCCAAGTCTGATCCGAATGTGTAGCGTGGTGGGAACAGAAGTGCCATGAACAGAAATAGAACAGCATATACCTGCACGGTGGCGTAAAAACGCAAATCACCGACTCCGCGCAACTCACTGATGTACCACTGGAATACGCTGCCTACGCCTATCAATAGGAGTATTGGCAACAGCCATAGGCCTGCGCGTAAACTGATACGCTCTGCGATGAGCGCAGCCACCAATGACATGAACACTATCGTCATTGGCAATCGATCCCACACGAGCCGTGCATTGCCTGGATTCAAGTGATAGTACGAAGACCCGAATGCCGTAAGAAAGAGTCCTGTAAAAATAATCAGATAGAACCAGCGTTCCCGCTTATCGAGAAAATGTTTTGAAAGCTGTTCGGAGTTGGATCGCAATAAAAATACCAGACCCCATAATCCAACTATGGCGAAAGGTACGTTAGAAACTACATCGCCAAAATTGGGGATGCCTAGAAAGCTCCGCTGGTCTGCAAACATGTGATATGCCTGCGGCTGCGGAATTCGCGGCAACATAAAGTCAACCACAGCAACTACAGCTGTGATAGCAAACAGAACCCTCAAGCCAACTTTTCGTGAAATCAAATTTGTTCTCCTAGCAATCGGGCAGCAACGTTGAGTTATGGAGTCACAACCTCCGACTCAACGATCAAATCCAACACATACAGGGTTGAAGAGGAGCCAGCAGGTACCGAGCCACGATTGAAACGGTTAATCCTTAAGACATTGCGCACACCTTCTTTGTGGGTGAAGCCTTCGATGTCTTCATAAAGTGGTCGCCATTCTCCAGGAGTTCCGACAACAAGACCTTGTTCGTCATAGTGCCGTTCGCGGACTTGAAGGCAACGTGCGTGATGGCCCGGTGGATGTTCGCATGCGACTTCGCGGGGAGCAACTTCCAGAAAGATGCGCGTTCCTGCTCCGTAAAGAGCTTCTGGCGTAGCCTGACCGGTAAATGTCAGCGTATCATTTGACGCAGATAGCAACCGCAGCCGCGGCGACGAGCCATCATCGATCGCTGCATGCAATGGTTTGGCCAGTATGCCAGACAGGGCAGTATCGGCATTCATCAACGCAGGATCGCAGGCCATCATCGTAGAGGCCGGCCCACCAATGATCGTGAACTGCCTGGCGTCATTAATCCGGTATGTGCCAATGATCCGGTTGCAGGGACCTTGAATGCTAAGTCCCGTGCCGGAAAAGCTAAGCAAAACAGGGTGGTCCTTATGGGGCGAAAGCGCGTCGATCGGATGATCCTGGCTATCGGTCGCGGATTCGAGAGTCCATCGATAACGTTCCAGCTTCTGTGGCAGGGCATTTTCTGTAGCCGCCTGAGAAACGAGTGTCAGCACCATGTTGGATGCTGGAGATCCTTCATGTCCGCCATCACGATAGCGCAGAGTCAGTCGTCCTTCGCCAACTGAATATTGTTGCCCACTGCCACGCTCGTCCAGAGTAATCGCGTTGCCGTTTGTTGCCCACGCAAATGACCCTCTCGTCGCTTCTGCAGTATCCTGCCGGCCCAGATATTGCGTCATGCGTTTGTAGGTGCCGTCGCGATTGAGCGTCAGACTGGTTTTAATGCCTGTGCAGTCTGCACACGGCAAGACACCTTCGTAAACGCCTGCCCAGTCGAGGGAATTTTGACTTGTATGTAAATCGACGGGATTTGTCGCCGTCGGCTTCGATGTTATAACCGACCCTCTTTGCTGCGCACACGCAGGTAGAAGCGTGGCCAAAACAAACAATACCAGCACGGCTTTCATTGGAATCTCCCTGTTGGAAGTGATTGCCAAGAGCACTCTTATGCCCTTCGCTTGAGAGCGGAAAGGGCGACTCTCATTGTATTCCCGGCGTCAGAGTTCCATTAGTTGTAATGCTCGTTTTTGAGATTCGTTTTCATTCCTTCCACAAGCCGCGCTACTTCTACTGCATCGGCATCGCGATATTCATGTGCATGTCGTCCGAGTACTCAAGCCTGATCCTATGTATCCATGGTGCGAAACTCAGCCTTACCGTCGATCCCGAAGTAGTAACTCACATTTGCATTTACTTTCGGTCCGCGGATCTCCCACTCACGGCGTGGCTCACGGGAACCAGGAGAGGACGCTTCGTGCCTGGAACTGCAATCTGTGAGTCGACCCAGAACGGCATCATCACTTCCTGCCCTTTGTAGTGGAAGTGCCCGAAGTTTGCAAAATATCGTGCATCTGAGACTAAAACGGTATGTCCCGTCGCTATCAGGGCCTGTGTCAGTTGCTCTGGAGTAATTGCTGTCTTGTCTCCAACCATGGCAGTTAGCGGTAGGGCTCCATCCAATGCGTTCAGACTAAGCCGGTTCAACACATCCGCCATTCGCTGGCTCTCTGCATGCATCGGTGCAACTCTCGGGTTTGGACCGTCGCCTCGGACTACACCAGCACCCAATTCGTGCATTAGTCCTTCTGTCGTGAATCCCGGCAACATGGAAGGTTGATCCAGATTCACCGTCTCTGCCTTCTCCAGTGGATAACTCTCAATGTCGACATATTTCTTCATCTCTTGAGGCGAAACGTTATTCTCACTAGTCTTCCTAGGTTGTTCTGCCAGATCGCCCGCAGTTGAATCTTTCGACACGACTTTGTCCGCGATCTTCACCGTTGGGTTGATGGCCTGCATCGTCCATCCGGGGAATCGATCCAGTCCTTGCTAATCTTTCCCCAGGATAAGTGTGCGCAGTCGCTTGATCAGCGCGGGGGGCATTAGCGCTGGCCCCATCTTTCCCATTGCCCCCCAACTGCGCAAGCATCGCATCGGTAAAACCAGGGTGTAGCCGATAGCTCTCGCATCATCTCGGATAACAGCACCGTATTCGGCGGCATCGGCCCTTCAGGCACGACATAGCTCCTATCCGCGCCCTGCACCCCATTACAATTAACAGGACTACTACATAACCCCTACGCCAGTTCCGTGCAGAGAACAAGAATCGCATTTGCATCGGTCCATTAGAGCACTAAGTATAAGAGTGAACGCCAGGCTACCGTATTGCGGCGTCTATTAAGCTCGTCCTAATCGAGCCCTAAAGCAAACAAGAAGGAAAACATGACAAGGCGGGACGCCGCAAAGTGTAAGTAAAAAATAGAATTTCGATTTTCAGCGGTTCTACACGAACAAATAAGAGTAGCGATGGAATCCTGCTGATGCCAGGTCATCGTCGACTATCAACGTTCCGTTACGATATGCGCATCCTTTAATGCTCGTCTCTCAGCATCAATCGCAGTTGTATGCAATGCCGCAACTCGGCGCATTGCTGCGTCCGCGTCTTGTGTACGGCCTTCAGATCGTAATGCTCTAGCCAACAAATAAAGTGCTCCTGAATCATCAGGGTTCATGTCTGCAGCGCGGCTCAATAATGGAACTGCCTGGTTTGCATGGCTCAATTGAAGCTCAGCTTTTCCCATATAGAAATACGTTGCCCATGAATCAGGCGTTATATTTTGCGCCGACTGTAAGTAGGTCAATCCTTCCTGGTAACGGCCCGACTGTACTAAGAGTGCACCCAGATAATAAAACGCATTTGCATCCTGAGGATCGGCCCGAATTGCTTGCTTTAGCTGGTCTTCCGCTTCAGTACTTTGCTGCAGGCTGATGTATACCTTGCCCAATTCACGGTGAGCACCAGGAAATACAGGATCTGCCTGCAATACTCCTAGAAAAGCATCCCTGGCTTCTTGAAACTTCGTAGCATCGGTGTATGCCTTTCCCAGCAGAAAGCCAGCTTGCGCCGGCGTCGCATTACCGGAAAAGAGTTTCGCGAAGATATCCTGCGCTTGCTGCGCTTGACCCGCTCGCGAATAAGCGATTCCCAACAGATAGAGAGCTGCGGAATCTTGACTGTCGCTATCCGTTAGCGGCTTCAATAAGCTAACTGCATCTTCAGCATGGTCACTAAATGCAAGGCATGTGGCAAGCAGCAAAATTGCTTGATGATTGGATGGATCTTGATCATTCAGCTGCTTGAAGTAGATTAACGCATGGGTATAGTCCTCCTGCTTCAGGTAGGCCAAGCCCAGATTCAGCTGTGTCTCCGGTTGCTTCGGGCTAATGCGAAGAACTTGTTTGTATTCTTCGATAGCCTTGGTATAGCGATGCGTTTTGGCATACAAGATACCAAGATTGGCAAGCGCACTAACATTGCGTGGGTCGAGTTCAAGAACCTTGTGAAAACCCGTCTCTGCTTGTGAGTATTCGCCTGAATTCATCGCCTGCATTGCCGACTCGAAGATCTGCCTCGCAGTGTCCGAGCTCGTGCAGAACCCGTAGGTGCAGATGAATAGAAGAGCGATTATGAGAGCTGGCCTAAAAAATTTCATGAAGAACCCATGTACTTTAGATCACGCGGATGGTTTAGCGTGACTTTCTTATTTGCCAGAAAGTATGACATAAAAAGAGTGGCCGGACTCAATAAGTCCGGCCACTTGTAGACAAGGTGAAGCTTTAGAAGTAGAACTTCCCGCCGAGTTGCAACTGGCGCGGATCGCGTGTAGACGTAATCTGACCAGAGGAACCTGCGTTTGCACCGGAGAAGGGCGTTCCGGGCGTCGGTGCGGAGAGGTTATTGTTTACGGTTCCCCACTGTGTGTGATTGAAGACGTTAAAGCCCTCAAACCGAAGTTGTAATCGCATGTTTTCAGTAAAGATGAAATTCTTGAACAGCGACATATCCCAGTTGTTGACTCCTGGGCCGTAAATCGAATTGCGACGGAAGTTACCGAAGCTACCATTGGCGGGGGAAGCGAAGACCGCCGGGTTATACCACTGAGGGAACTGTCCCGCAGGTACATTGTGATTATGTGAAGTCAAAATCTGACCACCGAGGTAGTCTGGACGGATATGACCAAAACCTCCATTCCCTAAGTTGCCGCTTGAAATAAGGTCGCAGGAGTCACTTGTAGGACTGTTATTTCCAAGGCACGGAGACCCACTCCAGAATCGGGTGACACCTGAAAGCTCCCAGCCGCCGGCAGTCATCTGTACAAACTTGTTAGAACCCTTGAACTCCGGGAAATTATAGACATATTGGAAATTGAATACGTTTCGGCGGTCATACCCTGCGGGAGCATAGAACTTGTGGAGTTGCGAATAGTCCGGAAAAGCATTCTGATCGTTATCAACATCGGCCAGATCGATCGCTTTAGCCCAGGTGTAGTCTGCATTCAGCGTGAGTTTATTGCTGAACCTTCGTGAAAGTTTAACCTGCAAGGAGTTATAAGAACTGCTAGCTCCAAATCGATTGAAGAATATCGAAGTGTAACCCTTGTAGGGCAAGATAGCTGCTGTCACATTGTTGACTGTTGAGAGGACATTGGTACTGGTTGTATATCCCAGAGGCAATTGTTCCAACTGTTGGTTGTACATCTGGTGGCGGCTTACATTGCCGACATATCCCATCTCGAGGACAAGTTTGTAGGCCAACTGCTGTTGAATTCCGAGATTGTAACCATAGGTCGTGGGAATGTTACCTCTTCCATCTGTAGACAGTACGCCGCTTGTTGGTGTGAGAGGTGTGCCATTCACCAGCGCTGAGGATATATTTCCGATGTTGCCTCCATAGATCGAAGGCGTATAGACAGTTGGAGGATTGCTCACACTTGAGAAGTTGAAGACATTTTGCTGATAACGTTCAAAAAATATACCGAAACCACCACGAAGAGCAGTCTTGCCGTTTCCATACATATCGTAAGCAAAGCCCAGACGCGGACCAATGTTATTCCAGCGATAGCTAATTCCACCTTTAGGTAATCCATTGGTTCCTTCTCGAACCATGCCATTGTAAGGATCTCCGGAACCAGTGATGATAGTGCCCTGAGTCGGTATTTGACCAGGAACGTTGGGAGCTGTATTGATCTGCACCGCATTCGCAGGATTGTAGACGTTCGGTTGAAAGTAATACGCATGGTAGGGCGCCACTGTATAAGTGGGCCCGACAAATTGGTAGCGCAGACCGTAGTCGACTGTAAATCTTGGAGTTACCTTCCAGCTATCCTGTGCATAACCCTCGATTTGGATAAAGTGAAAATGTCCAAAAGCAAAAATGTTTGATTGGCTGACGGTCGTATAGTTTCCTAGGAGCGTGTTCCCGAGACCAGAGTTGCTGTTGTTGGGATTTTGATTGCTGGCTGAGAAATTGAGTGCAGGATTTTCCTGCCAGGTGCCTTCTTGGCCATTTTGGTTCATGTTGGCAAAAAGACCCATCTTGAGCACGTGACCGCCCCAGACTTTAGTGACGTCATCCGTCACGACAACCGTATTGCCGGTAGAAGTCCAGCCCGAAGGAAATTGTGAAATGTTGATGTAGGGGCTAGACTCGCCGGTATTGATATTCGGGGCGAGATTATGAGTATTGGTTGACGGAAACAGGTCAGTGAAGGAGAAGCCTAGCGCAGTCTTGTCGAACGTCGCCTTAGGGGTGCCCTGCACAATATCGACGACCTGCGTCAAGTGCAGCCAGCCGACGGACACCTCGTTGGTCAGCGTCGGGGAGATCACGTTCACCAGGTTCCAGGCATAACTCTTTCCAGGCTTTTTACGATATTGGGGTAGAACCGGGAAAGTGTTTCCCGAGAAAATACCAAAGCCCTGACTCTCCTGTTGCCGATCATCCACGTAACGGAAGAAAGCATTCGCCTTCGGTCCAAAGTTGTAATCAACTCGCACGACATATTGGTTCTTGTAGAACGTATACGTGTCTTGAAAGTTAATTTGCTGCCTGTCGCCGAAGCCGTTGTTATAGATAGGATGCGCGAAACTTCCGCGATAACCTGGAGTGAAGTAGTTGATCATCGCAGCATATTGACTGCTAAATTGTGACGACGGAATGATATTGCCGGCATAAGGCGTTCCAGTCAGGATTTCGCCGAACGAATTATATTTTATTGTCCCTGGCACAAATACCTGGCCATTTTGGACCAAATTTCCGCCCGTATCTACAATTGGCGAGCAGGTCGATGTTCCATTAAAATCGCACATATTACCCGCGCGGTAGGTAGGTGAAAGATCAGCAGCCCCATTAGGTGTTCCGATCCCAAGCATTGAGGGTAAGGGCATCGTGTAAAAAGTAGCGCTAGTTCCACCTGGATTTCCATTTGGTCGATTGGCACGTGTTCCTTCATAGTTAAAGAAAAAGAACGCTTTCTTGTTGTCTCTGGGGGAGATCTTCGGAATAGGAATGTATCCGCCAACGTTAGCTCCGAAATTATTGAACCGCAACACCGCTCTTGGCGAACCTGAGTGATTGCTGAACCAATCGTTTGCATCGAAAACGGTATTGCGATTGAACTCCCACAGCGTGCCATGGAAGCGCTGGCCGCCGCTCTTTGTATTAACCAGAATCATGACGCCTGGGCTTCGACCATATTCCGCATTGAAATTGCCGGTGAGGGTTTTGAATTCGCCTACGGCATCAAGACTTAAGTCTGTGTATTGGCCATCATTCGCTCCCACGTCAGTGTTGATCACACCATCGAGAAAGAAGTTGTTGGCCGTACCACGCATTCCGTTTACATAGAAATCGTTCGTCTGGTTAAAAACCAGCCGGAACTGCGACATATTGTTTGTGGTGACGCCAGGTAGCGTCGTCATCAGCGATTCGAAGTCACGTCCATTCAATGGCTGTTCGAGAACCTGTCGCCGATCGATGACGGCGGAATTATTTGAAGTCGTCGTGTCGATCAGTGGGGTCTGCGTATTGACCGTCACCGTCTCTGAGGCTTGTCCAACTGACAACTGCAACATTCCTAAACTGAGGCTCTGTTCTTGGTCCAGAACAATTCCATTTCGTTGAAGCTCCGACATTCCACTCGCTGTTACCTTGACTGTGTAAGTAGCGGCCGGAATATTCAGTGCACGGAACGTGCCAGAACTATCGCTCGTCGCATTGCGAGTGAGTGCTCCAGTTGCCTGGTTGACAATCTGTATCTGGGCTCCAGGTATCGCTGCGCCGGAAGAATCGATAACAGTGCCGCTTATCATGCCGGTTTGAGCCTGAAGTTGGGTTCCTGGTAGAAACAAGACAAGTAGAGCAAGTAAGGTAAACGGTAAAAGAATACGTGCTTTTTGTGGGCACCCAATATTCTTCCATGGTTTCCAATCAAGGTTGGCTGCTCTTGCGTTGTGGTTAGTTTTGCGGCCCAAACTTTCTTCGAGCTGATCCCCTATGGTGTAAGTAGCCCTCACTCGAAACATAAACGTGCCCTCCAGAAATGGTGTCCGTTGTGTATGTCGATGTGCGCCGTGCTTATAGTTTGCTTTTATGTCTGGCTACAGGTGATATCGTTATCAGCGCAGGACGATAAGCGATTTAGCGAAAAGTTGTCAAGTATATTCCTTGGTATTAGCGATACTGGCGTGCCTTTTTTATCTCTTCCTGTTAACACGCTTACCGCAAGATGTGAGTGCCGTCACCGATGCGCTTTGTTTTCATGAACATATTTCTATTAGGGCGCGTCGTAACCATCGCGTGGTTTCGCAACATAGTGCGCTGCAATCTCGATGGCGAAAGCACAGATTGGGCAGGAGATCCCTGATTTTGATAATAGTAGTTTGGAGCGTATCGTACCCGCAATGCCCAGCCCCTCAAAAATCAAGGAGCTGGCTAGAAGAAGACTAGTCACGATCCTATCCGTTCAAGGATCGTATCTTGAAGCTAGGGTGCAGGCGTTGGTGCAGGTCGAGGCCTTCGCGGTTGCTTCCTCTTCTCCAAAATCTCATTGAATTCGGCGCGGGACATCTTCAGTTTTTCCGGATGCGCATCGATCCACTTCGCCAGAGCGTCATACTTCTGCGGTGTCCAGCCGCCTTCAAATTCAGCTCCATTCTTGCCGGCTTTATTCAGTTCGAAGTTGAAGGCATCTTCCAGGTTGGTAAATTCCGCAGAGCTAATTGCGGCTTCGGCCAGGATTGCCGGAATAAAAATTACCCCGTCGGTTTTAGCTAGAACCAGATCTCCGGGCAGCACGATGGCCCGTCCGATCCGGACGGGCGAATTGATGGCAGTCAACGTCATGTCTGCCCACGCCGAAGGATCGTAGCCTCGGTAAAAGCCATTGAAATTAGGGATTTCCCGGTTTTCCTCTTGATCTCTGATTCCAGCGTCGAAGATGAAGCCGGTTTGGGTATGTGCTGCGATGCCACTTCCGAGATTCGACCCAATCAGTGTGCCTTCTACAATCTTTCCAAAGCCATCGGCTACATAGACATCTCCGAGATGCAACTCATTAATCGGCCAACTGTTGTTGCCGCTCAATCTTCCCTCTGTCTTGCCTTCGGCGGCAATGGCTTTGGCCATGTCTGGTCGTAGAGGCATATATTGAGCCGTGAGCGCCCGGCCCGCAAAGGGCTTCTCGATGTGCAGCGCCTGCCAGCCACCATCAAACTGACAACGATAGCCTTGCTGACGTAAATATTCCCACACATCTTCGATCGAAACATCGACGGCTCGCTTAACCAAATCATCCGGTAGCTTTGGACGTCCGTCTGGAAATCGTTCGCCTTTCCAATCCGACGTATAAAACATCATCTGTTCCTTCGTCATCTTTACCTGAGATAACGCGGGTACTACGGACCCTACAGTGCAGCCTATCAGGGCCGCCAATACCAGTTTCCTCATACATCTCTCCTAAAAAGTGGGCTGAATAATAAAAAGAATTACGCTTCATCCATCTAGCAAACGTGATGCCTTAGCTGAAGAGAGCGTCATCGAAGGACTGCTTCTCGTCCCACATCGGCGTCGGTTCAAAATATCCCGTTCCGGGTTTCAAGTGACGCTTTACCTCATCATCATTGAGCGAAATACCCAAGCCTGGTCCGTCCGGTACTGTGATGTAACCCTTATTGATGATTGGCTTCTCAATACCAGTGACCAGATCTTGCCAAAACGGCACATCAAGCGAGTGGTTCTCTAGCGCAAGGAAATTCCGAGTCGCTGCGGCGCAATGAACGTTCGCCATGCAGCTTACCGGCGTACCTGCAAAGTGCATCGCCATTGGAACACCGTTGCGGAACGCCATGTCGCCGATTCTATGTGTCCGTAGAATGCCACCTGATGTCGCAAGATCCGGATGGATCTTGTCCACCGCATGATTTTGACAGAGGTTTTCGAAGTCCGACATCTCGTAGATATCCTCGCCCGTGATGGTCGGCGTGGGGCTAGCTAGCGTGATCTGTTTCAGCAGGTCGGTGTAGTACCAGGGAATCACATCCTCGATCCATTCCAGATTGAACTTTTCATATGCTCTGCCAAGCCGTATCGCGGACTTCACACCAACATGGCCGAGGTGGTCCATCGATAGCGGCATGTCATAACCGATGTTTTCCCGCACTGCGGCGACAAATTCGCACAGCCTGTCGATGCCCCTGTCCGTCACTTCCGTCGCGATAAAAGGATGCGGTTGATTGCGGAGCTCCCAATTGCTCAGTCCCGAGGGTTGCATTACCGTATTCGGAATCCCCTCCAACGTGTCGATGCCAAGATCCATCTTCATCCAGGTCAGGCCCATCGCCTTGCGTTCCTTGGCCCGGCGCCCATACTCCTGCGGGTCTTTCGATTCCGTCGTATCGGCATAGATGCGGATGGTGTCCCGCCACTTGCCACCAAGCATTTGATAAATCGGGCAGTTATAAACCTTTCCTGCAATGTCCCACAGCGCCATCTCGACCGCACACACACCGCCTGACTGGCGCGAGATGCCGCCGAACTGTGAAATCTTGTCAAACAGAAAATCGATCTTCAGTGGGTTCTCCCCAACGATGCGGCTTTTCAACACCATCGCGTATTGATAGCCCGCAATATCGCGTACCTCACCCAGACCATACACACCCTGGTTAGTGTCGATGCGAATCAGTGCACACGGACTAGGCCCCGGTTTGACCACAATCGCATAGCGCATATCGGTAATTTTCAGGGTTGATGGGCTGGAGTGCAGATTTACGTTCTGAATCGCGGGTTGTGCTTCCGCTCTTTCGGCGACGCAGCCGAACATGCCACCGGCCAGCAAGGCCATGGAAGACTTCAAAACACCTCGGCGGTTGAATTTGCTACGAATGTGGTCGGACATTGTTGTTCTCCCCTTTGAAATTAAACCGTTTGTTGTTGCGTCTTGGTTGTGCATCGGGACGGGCTATTTCATCCCTGATCGATAGGCTGTACGTTCGCAGAATTCATGATCTTCGTTAACCCCACCACGTCTCACCCGGCGCAAGATGCGCCTTCGCGACGTCAGGATTGATTTCGATTCCGAGTCCCGGTTTGTCTTCAATCGTGAAGTAGCCGCCCTTCCAGAAAGGACCTTCGTGCACAACCAGATCGGGCCACCAGTCTATCCATTTCGCAAGTTCATGAATGCGAAAGCCGCGCATTGATGCTGCGGCATGGACAGATGCGATCGTTCCGATAGGGCTCGCAGGATTGTGGGCTGCAGTCCAGATGTAATAAAGATCAGCCAAATCGGAGATACGTTTAGACTGCAACAGGCCGCCCGACTTAGGCATATCGATATGGACTCCCGCGCATGCCTGGCTTTCAATCAAAGTTCGAAACCCATGTACTCCGTACAAATTTTCGCCAGTGCAGATTGGCGTCCGTGTCGCCCGTGCAAGTCTTGCCATAGCATCGGTGTTCTCTGGCGGTAATGGATCTTCCAGCCACATCGGCTTCACGTGTTCCAGGGCATTCAACAGCTCAATCGCATCTTGTGTGTCATATTTCCAGTGGCACTCAATCGCAAAGTCGATGTCTGGCCCAAGCTCATCCCGTACTGCATCCATCTTTGTCACAATGCGTGTGATATCTCGATTGGTTAGGTTTCGTGCGAATCTATCGTGTCCTGGCTCGGAATAGGTCGGATCAGCGCTCACAGGAATGTTATCGCCCTGAAATTTAAATGCCGTAAAGCCATATTTGTTATTCGCCTTAACATCGGCAGCTTGATCACGCCAAGAGGAAAGCTCTTTGGCGTCCGCTGGCGCCTGCAGTGTCCGATAGAAGCGAACACGATCACGGAAACGACCACCAAGGAGATTGCACACCGGTGTCTCTAGGATGCGGCCTGCCAGATCCCAAAGTGCAATCTCGATTCCACTTGCCGCTGTTACCGTTACTCCGCCGATGGCTCCAGCTCCGGCGCTCATCATTAGCATCTTTGTATATAGCCTGTCGACATTCAGCGGATCTTCACCAACAACCAGCGGCTTCAGTTGACGTAAGACAAGATCCTTTACGCCAGGTCCCCAATAGGCCTCTCCAATTCCTGATATTCCAGCATCGGTTTCAATCTTAATCAGATTCCAATCCCACGTCCCGCGCACGATCATGCACTTCACATCGGTGATCTTCACTTTCTTGCGCAGCGTCTCGGCAAGACTCCTGTATGGTTCAGCAAGAAAAAGAAAGCCTCCCGCCCCAGCAACTAGTTGCTTTAGAAATTCTCGTCGGCCTCTCATACACTGCCCCTCTGAAATATCTAGGTGTTAGAAGTAGAACGTTGCGGACGCTTGAAGATCCCGGTTGTCATTGACCGTGCCGGTAATCTGACCTGCCGTCGATGACCCTAGCGCAGAGTTTGGAGTTGAGAAGTTTGGCGTATTGAATGCATTGAATGCATCAAACTTCAGACTGAGGCTCATGTTTTCATAAAGTTTGAATCTGCGTTGAGCTGAGATATCCCAATTCTTCGTGCTGGGTCCATACAAAACAGAGCGAGCAGAATTGCCGTAAGTGTTTGCAGGGGGCGTCTGGAAAGCACACGGTATCCCATTGGCCAGCACAATCCCGTTGATGGGGCATAGCGTCGCGTCGAAAAAACGCAGCGGAGTACCGTGATCGATCTTGCCACGTCGTGCGATACGGTTCGGCCAACTTGGAGAGCCACTGTTGACACCACTGTTCAACGTTACTGTGAACGGAGCACCTGACCCATAGGTCGTAATAGCGTCCACTTCAAAGCCACCTACGATATGAGAGACGAAGCCGCTATTGAGAAATGGCTTGCCGTTACCGAAGGGGAGCTCGTAAGTTACGCTGCCGACCAGCCGGTGTTTCTGATCGAAACCCGATGCCCCGTACCCGGCACGCAGATTAGTGACAGTCTGTGGATTGCCAGCCGAACCGCCACCAGAAGCAGCAGACCCACCATAGTCAAGCGACTTGCTATAGGTATAGTTGATAAGCGCTGTAAGCCCGTGCGAATAGCGTGTGGTGTACTTGGTCTGCAAACTGTTGTAGTTAGATGAATTGATCGGATCTTCCTGTACCCAGGTAGAAATATTATTGAGAGGTTGGATAAGACGCCGCGCCGTCTGAGACGTAGGACCGCCGGGCGTTATCAGTCCAACTTCGTTCGGGTTATAGGCATACACAATATGGATAGTGCGGCTTCCGGCATAAACTACTTCGGCAACCCCTCCCAGCGTTTTGCGTTCAATACCGACAGTATAGGTCTGCATATTGGGTGTCTGGTTCTTCATCGCATGAGCGACAATCGCAGGAGCAGCAGCATTCAGTGACGCCGTATTCGTCAAAGTTCCAACAGGTAGAGCCACAGCGCCCTGCGGAAAGGGGTTATTGATAATTGGCTGGCAACTTGCACTTATATTTGTCGGTGAACATTGGTTTGCTGGTGTGAACGCAGCGGGCAGCGGGAACGTCGCCGGACTGGAGAAAGTCTGCGAGATGGTGAAAGGTGGATTTTGCCCAAGTTCATCAGAAGCAGAGAAGGGAACTGGAAAATAGGAGATTCCGTACCCTGCGCGCAGAACCGTTGAACTTCTGCCATCCAGATCGAAGGCCAGTCCGAAGCGAGGCCCGACGTTCCCATAGCGCGTCTGGATGCCGGCACTTCGGCTGACACCGTTCAATCCTGCAAAGACAAATGCCATTTTGGTGAAGTCGAAGTTTGCCAGCTTGTTGTCTTTCTCCACGTCCGGGGTAAAGACGTCGTACCGCAAACCTATATTAAGGGTGAGTCGAGGAGTGACCTTCCAGTCATCCTGAACAAAGCCCGCATACTGCACATTCGTGATGTAATACGGCACCTGAAGGAAGTTACGGCTGCCAGCGTTCGGAAATCCCAGAAGGATAGAAGCCAGACCCGCGCCACCTGTTCCTGCAGTACCAATGCTAGTGAAGGTATCGCCGAAGGTTAGTCCGCCGCGAGTCGTCGTATTTGTAAAAGGTGATGCGAGCACACGAACATAGCGGAAGCCGAACTTCATCTGATGGCTTCCCTTGCTCCAGGAGAGAGCATCTTCAAACTGGATATTTGTCTGCCGCGGATTAGCCGGAAGGAATGCTGTACCACCCTGTAGACAGGTAAATTCATTACCGCAGGCGCTGCCGATCGTAAAGTTCGGTAAACCCGTCGTATAGGGGGATATGTTTAATCCCTGGATTCCGAGCGATGTCGATGAGTTGTGGCCGAAGTCCGACTGCGTCGTAAACGGATTTGTTCTTGCATAGCCCATGCGGAATTCGTTGAAGACATTCGAAGTGAAGAGATGCGTATGAGTGACAGACAACCCCTGTGCAATCAGTGATGTATTTTGAATACCTGCGACATACGGCCCAAGATCGAATTGTGCACCCGCCGATGGTGGCGTAGGAAGGCAGCAGGTTCCCTGGCCTCCTACAAGGGGATTCGGAGACGTCTGGATAAATCGTTCATAACTGAAGCGGCCGAACAGCGAATCTCTATCGCTGATATGAAAATCAATGCGGGCGTTGCCACCGTTATCATCGATAATCTGATTCGATGTCGATACGTAATTGTTGAAGCTGCCACTCGTCAGAGGCAGGGGATAGATGCTGGCGACATTCAGGCCCACCTGATTAAGTCGATTACCGCAGATCACGTTCGGATGTTGCCCGTCGCATCCCATGAACTGGGTACGCGTGTAGACCGTCTGGCCTTGACCGTTTACAGTGGCAACTGTAGTAAGCGGATCGTAGATGGGAATAAGAGTGCCGCTCGCATTCCTGTAGTCGCTGAAATCACCCACTCGTTCAGCTGCGGTCGGAACGCTGTTCTGATTGACGATGCCCTTCAGAGATCTCTGACCATAGTAATCAGCAAAATAGAAAAGTTTATCCTTGATGATCGCCCCGCTTACCGCACCTCCAAACTGACCGCGACGATAAGCTGGTTTCGACGTTACTCCTACACGGGAAAAATAATTGCGCGCGTCAACAGCACTATTGCGAAAATACGCAAACACTTCTCCATGCAGTCCATTTGAGCCCGATCGGGTCGACACCGAAACTATACCAGCACCTCCGCCGAACTCTGCAGAGTACGTTCCGGTTAACACCTTGAACTCAGCGATTGACTGAACCGAAGGCTGCACCATCACGGTGTTGAAGGTCCACTCGTTATCGACAATACCGTCAACGAGCCACTGGTTGGTATTGGCTTGGCTGCCCAACGCATTGAAGTTCGACGCGGCACGCGGATTGAAAGAACTTGAACCGGAGAGGTTCTCACCCGCCTGGCCCGAAGTGACGCCTGGCACTAAATATACAAGCGAAGCAAAATTGCGTCCGTTCAAAGGAAGGTTTTGCACTTGCTTTTTGCCTACAACGTCTCCAAGTTCGGAACTATCAAGTCGAATCAATGGTGCAGCCGTATTGACTTGCACAGTTTCACTGACCCCACCGAGTTCCAGCGTAAAATCAACACGTGCCTTCTGGTCGATATCGACCACGATATTGTTTGAGATGCTGCGCTTGAAACCGGCCATCTCAACCGACACGCTGTATGTGCCAGGATTTAAAAAAGGAACGCTGTAAGTGCCGTCCGTATCTGTCTGGTTTGCCGACGTTGTGCCTTTGCCAGTATCCGTAACGGTGACAGTAGCACCAGCGACGACCGCTCCTGTTGAGTCATGGATCGTTCCCAAAATGCTGCCTGTCGTTACCTGCGCAGAGGCTGAAACGCAGTAGCTACAGGAAATTGTCATGAATACCGATAGAAAAACTCCACACTTTGTACTCCACTTGTTAGACATGGATTCATTGCCTCCCAAAGCGTACGATTACCCACTGCGTCCTCACATCCGTCTAGCATTGCAAAGAGGAAACTATTCACTTCTGTAAACAGCAAAATATTTTTGCGCAGTCGTTATAGACGTCTCAGGTAACTGTGTCAAAGGAAAAGTTAAATAGTGAAAAATGACCCGTGGTCGCGTTGTTTTGTCATGGTTTATATCGCATTGCCTCTCCAAGCCATCGCAGTAAAGATTCCAGAGTGAAATAATTCCCTTATTGCTAGTCAAATCTGATATCGATCTCACGTCCGGGGCTTTTAATGAATTTTTTCGCGATCATCCTTGTTTCTCTTGTCACTGCGTCGGCCTGCTCAGCCTCCACTTCTGCATATCCCGCACGACTTGATGATCCGTCCGCGGTCTATCTAACTCCCGAACAATTTCACATAAGGGGTGACGGCAAGGCAGACGATAGCGCGGCCGTTCAGGCAGCGATCGATAAGGTGCAGGAAACAAAAGGCGAGGGAGTTGTGTTCCTCCCTCCAGGACGCTATCGCATAACGCGAACTATTTATCTCTGGCCCGGTGTTCGCCTCATCGGCTACGGATCCCAACGACCCATTTTCGTGCTCGGAGAAAATACTCCCGGGTATCAGGATGGAATCGCATATATGTTTTTTTTCGCTGGCGCACGCCCACGCTCGGTAGCTACCAACGGCGCGCACACATCGCGGCTTAGCTTCCATACTCCCCCAACACCGCCCGGCGTTGTGCCGCCTGGCGCTGCTGTGCCCGATGCAAACCCAGGAACCTTCTACTCCGCGATGAGCAATGTGGACTTCGAAATCGGAAAAGGTAACGCGGGAGCTGTCGCTATTCGCTTTCACGCTGCGCAGCACGCCTATCTCAGCCACATTAACTTCGACATCGGCTCTGGATTCGCCGGCCTCAACGAAGTAGCCAATGAAGCTGAAGACCTCCACTTCTACGGCGGTCAATTCGGCATCATGGCCCGAAAGACTTCTCCCGCATGGCAATTTACTCTCATCGATTCCACCTTCGATGGCCAACGTGAAGCCGCTATTCGTGAAAACGAAGCAGGCCTTACTCTCATACACGACGAGTTTAGCAATGTCCCCACAGCAATCTCCATCGACCCGCATTACTCCGATCAGCTATGGATTAAGGACAGCCGATTTGAAAATATCTCAGGTCCTGCTATCTATATCAGCAACGAGTCCAGTCGCATGACGGAAATAAACGTCGAAGACGCCTTTTGCCGTGACGTGCCCGTCTTCGCAAAACTTCGCGAGAGTGGCCGCGAGTTTCCTCAGGCAGCGAAAACTTATCGCGTCAGCATCTTTTCGCATGGTCTCAACCTAGCTTTCCCTGGCGCTTTCGCCAACTTCAAAACTCAGTACAATTCCTCACCTCTCGCGACGTTTCCGCCAACCACACCACCCGCCATCCGTTCTCTTCCGGACGCCGCCACCTGGGTAAACGTGCACACACTCAGCATAAAAGGCGACGGCACGACGGACGACACAGCCGCGATCCAAAAAGCAATCGATGAACATCAGGCGCTCTACTTTCCCTCTGGACGCTATCTTCTTCACGACACGCTCACACTACGTCCCGACAGTATTCTGATCGGTCTTCATCCCAGCACTACACAGTTTGATCTTCCCGACGGTGAACCTGCCTTCCAAGGCCCCGGCACCCCAAAGGCGCTTCTCCTTGCTCCGCCCACAGGAAACAACATTATCAGTGGCCTTGGCATCTTCACTGGCGGCCTCAACAGTCGCGCCGTCGGCCTCCTCTGGCATTCAGGTAAAGATTCCTTAGTCGACGACGTACGCTTCCTTGGTGGCCACGGGACCAACGCACCCGATGGAACCCGCACTAACCCTTACAACAACACCCACACCGCTGATCCTGATCTGCATCGCCCATGGGATTCCCAATACCCGAGTCTTTGGATCGATGGTGGCGGCGGTACCTTTGCCAATATCTGGACACCTGACACCTTCTCTCAAGCTGGTCTCCTCATCTCCAATACCGCTGTTCCCGGCTTCGTCTACGAACTCTCCAGCGAGCACCATGTGCGCGCTGAGATCAAGCTGCAGCATGTCTCCAACTGGCAGCTCTACGCACTCCAGACTGAAGAAGAGAGTGGAGAAAGTGGTCACGCCTCCTCGCTCGAAATCGACTATTCAAACAACATCACTGTGGCCAACTATCACGGGTATCGCGTTACCCACATGGAGCAGCCTTTCCCTTATGCCATTCGCATCGCGGACTCGAACAATATTCACTTCCGCAACGTACATGTCGATGCAAACAGCTCCATCGGTCTCTGCGATGCTTCCGGTGCCTGCCGCCAAGCCGTACGCTCGAACAAGGTTCCGTTTGAGAATGCAATCGTTGACGACACCCTCCATGCTGAAGTGCGGGATCGCGAATTTTCCTGGCTTGATCTTTCAGACAGCCCAATCATCAAACAAACAGCTTCAAACCACCAAACCTCTGGCATTATCGAGAATGCCAAACAGCCTGAACACCTCGCCACAGGCTTCTTCAATATCTCTGGCGGAGCCATCGATGCTACGGGTCAACTTTATTTCGTCGACGCACATTTCCAGCGCATCTATCGTTGGTCGCCTACATCACATAACGTTGTTGTCGTGCGCGATGCACCGCTTGATCCTGTCAATCTTGTCTTTGATAAATCCGGTGACCTCATCGTCCTTTCTTCTGGCGGCAAAGAGCTGACTGCCTACGCCTTCCGGCCCGAAGCTTCCTCGACTCAACTCACGGCGCTTAAGCTTCAGCCTTCCGTCGATCGACCGGGTCTCATCGCCGCCCTGCCGGTCGATTATTGGTTCAATGGCGACTTCGCCAACACGCTCTCTTCAACTCAGCCATACATATATACATCACTTCAGCAGATGTTCGAACGCGGCCTCTCCGCGCGCAAGACCTTCCAGTTCATCTCGCCCGACAACAGCCTCTTCATACCCACAGATGCACCCATCGTTCAAGGAGAGCCGTACTTCGGCACCAAATGGGCACCCGTACTCGAAGCTTATGGTCTGGCTAAAGCCTCCCCCGGCAAGCCGTTCTACGCCACCAATGAAGCCGAGCAACGCACTTACCGCGGCACAATCAATCCCGATGGTTCGCTCTCTGAAATCACACCATTTGTAGAGCAGGGTGGCGAAAGTCTCGCACAGGACGCCGAAGGGAATGTTTACCTCGCCGCTGGACAGGTCTTCATCTACTCACCCACCGGCAAACTTCTCGACACAATCGAAGTTCCCGAACGTCCACACGACATCCTCTTCGGCGGCGAAGATCGTCGCACACTCTACCTGCTAAGCGACCACTCGCTTTATTCCATACGCACGCGGCACCCCGGTCTGTAAAGACGATCGGAGTAGTTCATCTTACAAAGGAGAGCGATTCGACTACTTGGAAATCTTATCGATCACTAAACCGTGCGAGCCATTGCGGACATAATCCTTTCCAGTCACCGTGACACGCTCACCCGCAAATGGCATCAGCTTTGAATTCTGAGATGACGAAGGTGTCTTGTCATCGATAGGCATAAAGATGGTGCCATCATCCCGTAGCAGGACAAGCGGCGAGCCATTTTTAGCGCAAGCCTTCGCACAAGCTACTCCGATAGGTTTATCAAGCCCCTTGGTATAGGCACATGCTGAGTCAAGAACCCAGCCAGTGAAAGTGATGTCGATGCCGCGGTCTGCGGCCATGGCGAAACAAGTCAACGCAGCAAAACTTCCAGCCAACAACTTACGAAGGGGATTCTTCATTTTGTAGCCTCCAGAACTGAAGCCTCAATTGATGGCGTCAAATATCCATGTGTGGCAAGATGTTCTCCCATGCTGGAATACATTGCCGGATCGCGAGGTTGCCAGGTGGCAAGGCCATCGACATAACGGTTGTACATGCAGAACGCCGCCGCTATCAGTACAGTGTCGTGAATCTCAAGATCGGTCGCACCCTGTAGCTGTGCCTTCTCGATGCTTTCAGTAGCGACATTCTTTCCATCTACTTGTACTTGCCCCGCAATCACAAGCAGCGTCTTTAACTTGTCCGAAACATTCGCCTGAAGAAAGTCTCGCTTCACCTGCTCCACCAACCCCGAATCGTTTCCGAAGTGAGCCGTTGCCGCCGCACCGTGACTGGTCTGGCAAAAGTAACAATCATTTTGACTTGAGACGAACGTCGCAATTAGCTCTCGTTCTCCCGGTGTCAGCGTACTTGGTCCGTGTAGAAGAACATGTGCTAGTTCACGCATAGGTTTGGCGGTCTCGGGACGGAAGGCAAAGCCGCTACTAATGCCCGGCAATCCTTCAGGAAGTGATATGTGTGGCATGGTCGCTCCTCTTCAATATTGTTATCGGTGTCTCTATCGAGTTGCTTCGACAGGAAGATATTCTTTACTGACGCTGACGTATCCCTCACGAGCGACACGCTTGCCCCGTTCGCGATACATCGCTTCGTCTCGCGGCTGCGTCGTGCCCAGTCCATCGACATACCGGTTGTACATGCAGAACGCCGCGGCAATGAGCACCGTATCGTGAATTTCAATATCTGTTGCACCCAGCTCACGAGCGTGCGCGACTGCCTCTGTCGTGACATTCTTTCCGCCCTGTTGCACCTGTCCGGCAACAACCAGGAGCGCTTTCAGCTTTTCGGAGATACCTGCGTTCTGAAAGTCAAACTTCACACTTTGTACAAGCCCTTCATCATCGTTCAGGTTGGCGGCTGCAATCGCTCCGTGAATCGACTGGCAGTAATGGCAGTCATTCTCCGACGACACGTAGGTCGCGATCAGCTCTCGTTCTCCTGGTGTAAGCGAATTAGGTCCACGAAGCAAAACCTCAACCAGTTCATTTAGAGGTTTCGCTGTCTCAGGCCGGAAGGCCATCGCTCCACGGATGCCATGTAAGCCTTCAGGTAGTTGAATGTGGGGCATGTTGTTCGGTCCTTTCATGTAAGGGGTTCTTCTGTGACGGCTGTCACTGGAATGGTTGGTGTGGAGAAGAAAAAACGTCGAACCGGATCGCCGCAAAGTACAGCCGCAAAGCCCAGCAGTGCAGGCAACGGATCGTGCATCAGGATCAGCAGGTTGATTACGGTGCAGCCAAAAAGAAACATTATTGGAGCAGCGGGATACCACCAGCGCCGCACCGGTTCCTTCAGTCGGAATAACGAAGCAGCCGACAACGCAAGAAAGCAAATTGCCGAAAAAATAATGAAAGACAGGATGCGATCAAACGCCCCAAAACAAAGTACTAAAAGCGCAAGTCCCGTCTGTAACAGCACAGCATTAGCCGGTGTGCCGAAGCGAGGATGCAGTCTCCCGAAGGGTGAGAAAAACGCGCCATCTTTCGCCATCGCATAGTAAACGCGGGGGGCTGCCATGGTCAGGGCCATCAAGCCTCCAAGCACCGAAAGCAGCACACACGCGGAGAGCACCTTCCCCCCAACGCTGCCAAACAGAGCATCACCGAATTGAGCGACAAATGCAGTGTTCGACACGATATGCTCTAGCGGCACAACCGACAAAAACGCAAAGCTTACAAGCAGATAAACCAGCGTGACCAGCAGCACTCCGCAAGTAAAAGCGAGCGGAAGATTCTTTCGCGGATTGCGCACCTCTCCGGCAATCTTGCCCGCCTCCCACCAACCCCCGAAGCTGAAGAACGCGTTCACGGTCGCGCCCGCAATAGCAGCAAAAATCGGTTCAGACCCACTACGCCGTTCCGTTAGAGGCATCAGATTGGCAGTAGCGGCATGCCCTGAAATCCACGTCCACACAACAAGGCCAAGTAGCACCCCAATCTTCAGCAGATTCGCCACGGTCATCACTCGCCGACTGAAGCGCGTTCCAACATAGTTCAGCATCGCCAGCGCCAGCAGAATCAGCGCAGGGATCCACAACCGAACTCCCGGCGAAACTCCAAACAAGGAGAGAACATAGGGCGTGGCACCCATAGCTAGAGCCGCAGCAAGTCCGGGATCCATCACCGCTGCCGACATCCATCCATAAAGGAAAGCGATTCGGCTGCCATAGCCTTCACGTAGATAAACATATTCGCCACCTGCATGAGGAAAGCGCACTGCAAGTTCCGAATAACAGAGCGCTCCACACATTGCAATCAGCCCCATCCCGCACCATACCGCGGTCAGCAGCAGCGGCGATCCCAACGACTTCGCCATCGCCGCCGGCGTAAGAAAGATGCCCAGTGCGATAGATTCGCCCGTTACGACGGCGATTGTAGCCGCCAACCCCAACTGCCTGCTTTGTTCCATTGAGCCAACATCCTACGCGGAGCCACTCACCACCAGCATCCATCAAAAGGTTGAGACGTACAAAAGATTAGAATGCAAAGGGTACCCTGCCATCTCGCAGGACCAAAAGTCATCTGCTGCAGCAACAGGAAAGGCATTCACCGTGAAGGCATTAGTAAAAAGTCGTGACGAACGCGGCCTCTGGCTTCAGGACGTACCCGAACCCGAGATGGGCATCAACGACGTCAAGATCCGCGTTCTATATACAGGCATCTGTGGCACCGATCTCCATATCTACGACTGGGACGCCTGGGCGAAATCCACCATCCGCCAAGACCTCGTTATCGGCCATGAGTTTGTCGGCGAAGTCGTAGCTGTCGGCTCCAACGTCACCGATCTCCCCATCGGCCAGCTCGTCAGCGGCGAGGGCCACGTCGTCTGCGGCCGTTGCCGCAACTGTCTCGCCGGTCGCCGCCACCTCTGTGCCTATACCCTTGGAGTCGGGGTTAACCGCGACGGTGCCTTCGCCGAATACGTCGTCCTGCCCATGTCCAACATCTGGAGCCACTCACCCGGCATCTCCCACGAGATCGCCGCCATCTTCGATCCCCTCGGTAACGCCGTCCACACTGCGCTCGCCTTTCCTGTCCTTGGTGAGGACGTTCTCGTCACCGGCGCTGGTCCCATCGGCATCATGGCAGCAGCCGTCGCGCGTCACGCTGGAGCCCGCTACGTCGTCATCTCCGATCCCAACGAGTATCGCCGCAATCTCGCGCACAAAGTAGGTGTCACCGAGGCAGTAGATCCCCGCGCTACACCGCTCAAAGAAATCCAGCAGCAGCTCCACATGCACGAGGGCTTCGACGTCGGCCTCGAAATGTCAGGCAACCCCTCCGCCTTCCGCGAGATGCTCGCAAACATGAGTCACGGAGCAAAGATCGCCATGCTCGGCATCCCATCCGAAGACATCTCCATCAACTGGAACCAGGTCGTCTTCAACCAACTCACCATACGGGGCATCTACGGTCGCGAGATGTATGAAACCTGGTACAAGATGACCGTAATGCTCCAGAGCGGTCTCGACATCTCCAGCGTCATTACCCATCGCCTCAATTGGCGCGACTACGAACAAGGTTTCGATGCCATGCGTTCCGGAAACTCCGGCAAAGTCATCCTCGACTGGCGCGACGTAAGCTGAACCATCTCGCTGTCCTGACTGCCGCTGTCGTTATAACTGACAGCGGCAGTTTTTCCAGCCAATCAATGCCCGTAAAACAACGGCATCACAAACCGTTTATCCGGACTCGAATCGATCTGCTGAATATTTCCATTTGTCGTCTGCATCACTTGTACGGTGTAACCGCATCCTGCGCAGTACACCGATTCAGCATAGATATAAGAAGTCCTCGTTTCTGTTGAAACAAATGCGGTCGCGTCAGTGGGCATCAGTTGCGAAGGATAGATTAGGTTCCCCAATAGTTCCGTCTGGCCTCCAGTTGTCGTATTGATTACGACGCCGGATTTTTCCGTCTTCAGGCCAAGGATCCACAAGCTACCCGCATTCGTGATCTTCGTGCCTATATATTCGTCATTCAATTGTCGTGCCCATACCGTCTGCCCAGCTTGAAAAGTAAGCTGATTCATCTGCACATCTTCGAGAAACAGATTGCCCGCACCCGGATAACTCGAATAGTTATAGTTACCATTTTTAATGACAACGGGCCGCGTTCCATGGTGCTCTACTTTAATTCCATAGCCGAACTGCTCGATAATCAACGGCACCGTGCTGTTGCCGTTGACGACAAAACGGATTCCGCCACCATTAGTTCCTGTGGTACTTCCGTTCACAACCGAAGAAAAGCCCACGATCCTGCGTACCGTATCCGGCACAGTAATGGCGGCTTCATTGAACGAAAGATAAGCGCCGAAAGGGAAGTAGACAGTAGGTCTGCTCCCATTGAACACGGCTTGCAAACCACTCGTGTCTCCATAGAAATTCGGAACAAATGACGTCCAGTGAGACAAATTCGAATCCTGAAACGATGGAGTTTCAGCGACGGGAAGATTAAGGCTTGCCGGCTCCGCAGTGCCGTTCAATGTCGTTGGCGAGCCGCCGATATATTCGCCAACCGTTCCTTTGATATCCCTCGTCGTGCCTGTGCTGGTGTCATGGAGCGTAACGGCATATCCAGTTGTTGAAACACTTCTCAGGTAAATATTGTTATTCGTCTGGATCGCTTGCGCCGTGCTCGCTCCGTTCAAAAGCCTGGCTCCGATAAGGATCGCAAACCCTCCATTATTGATGAGTACCGGAACCGTATTTGTGCTCTTCAATCCGCGAATGCTGATTGTCTGTTGGACGTTATTGATCCCAACGACCGTCTGGTTCTCCAGGGTAATGCTTTCAATTGTCGCTCCATATTCATAGGCTGCCGTGTTAATCCCCATTTGAAAGCCATGAATAAGAACGTTCTTGATCATCAGCGGACCAGGGTAATGTCGCGTAAGCGAAATTCCGGTAATCCCTTGCCCATCCTCGCTGACAATCGAAACATCGTTGATAGACCCGTTATTGTTCGAAACGTAGTCGATCGCCACAGCGCCCGGGTTGCCCGCTCCAATGCTGAAGCCAATATCCCGGATATTTTGTCGAAACGATGAGTTTCCTCCCGGCGTCAAAACCACGGCCTTCGCAATCGCCGCTGACCCGTAACCATCCGAGGATGGCGCCAACCGAATAACACTGGCGCTCGGCCCTGCTCCCTGCAGCGTGACACAGCATCCATTCCAGTCCAGAGTATTCCGCACAAGATAAGTCCCAGGCGGAAAGTAGAGCGCCTTCGGAACTCCGTTATATTCACTCGAAGCATTGCTCCGGCCATCGGCAAGAGCCGCCTGTATCGCTGCCGTATCGTCTGAAACTCCATCACCGGCAGCTCCATAATCCTTCACCGATCGCATGAAACCAGAGGGAAACGGCAAAGTGCCATGGGACAATACAGCCCCCACCGGCGTTCCGCCCACCTGCCCGAGCGCCACCGAAACCTTCAGAAACACAATCAAGACCAGCCAGCAAACCGACTGCTGTCGACCGCTTCCGCCATAGAGAACATTGAAATTTATAGCCAAATAGAACCTCACGTTACCAAATATGTTACTGACGATACCACGATAAGTTACCCAAGTTGTACGATCGCAATGCTTACGTTTGTGGTCGTCGATGTCAGGCATAAACGATGTAGGATCTATGCGATGGCGAGCCGATGGTGTTGTGCCTATTCAGTTGATGAAAAGTCTGGGTAGGTCTTCCTCTCAGATAAAAGCGTCGCAATTCTAATTGGGCCAAGCACATACGCTACGTGGGGAAAGAGCCTGACGAACCGACTGGGCTCCTTGTTGTTATTGACCCTGCATCATTAATTTCCGATGTAATTCCAAATGGTGCATGGAGTACTTCGACAAGGCTCCATTCCATTCATCGTCACAATTATTGAGGCCAAAATGCGAAGTACAGTCATGCATCAGTGTTCGGGCACCGGAGATCCGGATTGCATCTTCGCGGAAGATCCGATTTGCACATCCGTTTCTTGACACGCCTGATATCCTTAAATTAGGACAAAAAGAAGCCCGGCTCTCAAGCCGGGCTTCTTTATTTGCTCTGTGGTTCCAGAAGTACGAACCTAAACTATTTATTTAGAATACTTTGAACGCTTTTCGGCGGGGAGGGGGCACCGCGCCGCAAGTACTAATTTAGTGACGCGGAGTGACGGGGATGCCCATTCCGCTTAGCTTGCTGCGGGCCTGCATAGCCTCAGGAGAATTAGGAAAGCGCTGGATGAGGGCACGCAGTTCGCGAACTCCGGCGTCAGTTTGTTTGAGAGCCAGGAGCGCCTGGCCTTTGTGCAGGTGCGATACCGGTACTTTGTTGCTATCTGGAAACTGCTCCAAGACCTTGTCGTAATTCTTTATGGCATTGGGATAGCGGCCGGCGCGGTAATCGATCTCGCCTTGATAGTAGAAGGCATTACCGGCAAGCGGATGGTCGGGATAGTACTTGACGATATCGCCGAACTCGGAAGCCGCGAGAGGATACTTGGCGGCCATATAGTCTCCCAGGGCTGTCTTGTAGAGCTCGTCAACCGGAGGGGCCGCCGGAGCTGGAGCAACCAAAGGGGCGGCGGGTTCGGCGTCCGAAGCCAGCGGCGTTCCAGCCGCGGGCTTGCCCTTTCTGCCAGTCGGACCTGGAGGAGGGGTAGTGGCGGGCTGGTCCGGGACCGTGGTCGCAGGGGTGGCGCCCCCCGCCGGCAGACTCTGCATATTCGCGCTCATGGACTGCTGCTGGCCTTGGATGTCCTGCATAAGTTTTTCGAGGCGGTTGAGACGAGCCTTCATCTCGTCGAGCGAATCGTTCATGGTCTGAATCTGCCCAGAAACCTGATCGAGTTTGCCGTTCTGAGCCTCCTGCTGGGTGCGCATCTGCTGCTGCAAAGTCTCTATGCTCTGTGACATCTTGTTCACAGTGTCGGAGCTCTGTTGGACGAGATCTTTCATGACGCCCATGCGCTCGTCGTTGGATTGCTGAAGACGGGCTACGGCGTCCTGCAGCTGCTGGATCTGCGTCTGCAACTGAACCATGTCCTTGCTGACAGCGAAGACCGGGGACGGGCAGATGAGGACTGCAGTGAGGATGGCGGCAGAAGTCAGTCGGAGATGTGTGCTGACAAAGTGGCGTTTGATTCTCGTGTTGAGCGTTTCGATCATCTGGATCACCGGCGGCGAGGCGCGCCTTTCTTTCTAGCGGTTCAGCCCCCGCACGGTGTAAATGCGCGGGGGCTGGGCTGGTGTGAATCGCGGATCAAGTGCCGCGTTCGTTATCTCTTTACCTATTTATCGATGGTGAACTGAGCGCGACGGTTCTGTTGCCAGCACGCTTCGTTCGACTCGGTGCAGAACTGCTTCTCTTTGCCAAAGCTGATGACTCGGAGCTGCCCGGAAGGAACGCCTGCGCTGACGAGTGCTGTGCGGGCTGCGTTGGCACGGTTTTCGCCGAGGGCGAGGTTGTATTCTGCTGAGCCGCGCTCGTCTGCGTAACCACCGATGAGGACATGTAGACCGGAATGCGCTTTGATGTAATTAGCAGCAGTTGGAATGGAAGCCTGCGCGTCGGGACGGAGGTCATAGCTGTCGAAGTCGTAGAAGATGTCCTGAACGTTCTGGTGGAATGCGGCTTCTGTGCCTGCGTCGCCTTCGTTGACAGGAGCGGTCGGGGCTACAGGTACGCGAACGGTAACACGCACGTTGGCCTCCGTAGTGCCGCCGTCGCCCTTGGCAGTAAGGTGGAAGTTGGTGGAGCTGGAGGGCGAGACGGTTTGGGTGCCGTTGGCGGCAACTTCGCCAATGCCATCTATGGTGGTAACGGTGGCATTCTGGGTGCGCCAGTTGAGGACGACAGACTGGCCGAGATCAATGGCGAGGGGATCGGCGGTGATGCTAGCGGTCGGCGCGGGAGGGGGTGTGGCGGGCATCGGCCCAAGGCTATTGGGATTTACACCACTTGCCTTTTTGTGGCAGCCAGTGACTGCGGCCATAAGAACCAGGGTAGAGGCCAGAATAGTGGCCTTGCGGAATTTGATTGTCGTGCTCATCGTTATCTCCTGCTCAGCGGTAGTGAATCAGAAAAACAAGTTGACTGCGAAAGTTAGCCCGCAGGGAAGATTTGTATGCGATTACTTCCAACTCCAGTTTGGCATGTCCGCGCCCGGACCGGTTAATGCCCGTCGCTGGGTGCCGTCGGCGAGCATCGACCAAATCTTCATGTGGCTGGCGACACCGTCGGCGGAGTTGGCATAGACAATATGGCGCCCGTCGGGGGACCAGGAAGGAAAGTCGCAGCGGCCACCGTCGTGGGTAAGTTGGATCCAGCGCTTGGTGGCGATCTCCATGACGTAGATGTCCTGGCCACCCGGTGCACCAGGGCCATATTTGCGGTCCCAGGCGAAAGCGAGGAACTGGCCGTTCGGAGACCACGAGGGCGAGGTTGCGTACCCGCCGTCGGTCATGCGAGTGACGGCCGAACCGTCGGAATCCATGATGTAGAGCTGGGGAAGGCCAGTACGACCGCTGATCCAGGCGATCTGTGCCCCGGTTTTGGGATTGAAGACGGGGGAGACGTCGGGACCTCGGAAGCTGGTGACCCGACGCGAGAGGCTGCCATTGGTGTCGGAGATCCAGATCTCTGGGTCGCCTGAACGTGAGGAAGAGTAGGCGATCTCCTTCCCATTGGGTGACCAGGCAGGCGAGAGGTTGGTACCGCCAGTGGAGGGGAAATTGACAGGTCGCCCCAATAGCAGGGAGAACATACGGATCTGGAAGCCATCGTGGCCGAGAGAGGAAAAGGCGAGGCGGGTATTGTCAGGCGATATGCGGGGCGAGATGGAGATGGTGCCCAGATGCGTGATGGCGTGCTGGTTGGCGCCGTCGTAGTCCATCTGCCAGATTTCTTTGTTTCCGCCGCCGATTTTGACGTAGAAGATCTTCGATTCGGCGATGCCGGGGACGCCGCCACCGAGGCGGAAGATTATCTCGTCGGCGAAGCGGTGGGCTATCTGGCGGGCGGAGTCTTCGGTGGCTTCCTCGTTGTACTGCTTGGCCAGGACTTGAGGGTACTGGGTGTTTTTGGCGTCGAAGAGGAAGCCGTTGACGACGAGTTTGCCGCTCTGCACGCCGAGGCCGCCGAAGGCAATCATGGCGGCGGAGGTGGGTGCGTTGGCCCATTGCGCAAGAGTGATCTCGGATGGGCCTCCTGGGGTGGATTGCGGGAGGAGGCTTTTCGAGACGATGTCGAAGATACCTGCGTTGGCGAGGTCGCTGTAGAGGGTCGCGTCGAAGGTGCTCTTGAGGGGCGTGGTTTGAGCGTCGCTCGATGTGGGCTTGAAGTCAGCCACGGCGATGCGGATGTTGGAGGCTCCGCTGGAGGTCTCGGTCTTGAACCAGTCCTGCGCGTGCAGGGGAGACGCTGAGGCCACGAGGAGGGTCAACGCTGCGAGCCAGAATTTGAAGTGCCGCGCGGAGTGTGCGATGGAGGATCGAACGGTGCTGAAAATCATCTCTTCTATCGTAGACGCAAACAATGTGGGATAGGGTGCCCGAAAGTATGAATTGAAGTAATCAAACGAGATACTTCGGACCATTTTGAGACTATTTGGGTTGGTAGTGGAAGGTGTACTCGACGGTAATGTGATCACCGGCGGGGAGAGGGCCGAAGCCTTCGACGCGTTGAACGGCGCGCATGGCGGAGAGGTCGAGCGAGGGGGAGCCGCTGCGGGTTTCGACGCGGGCGTTGGAGGGGACGCCGTCGCGGTTGATGTCGAAGGTGAGTGTGACGCTCTTGCCGAGGGAGGCGCGTGGGTCGGCCTCCTGGGTGTACCAGTTTTTCGCTACTCCTTGATTGACGATGTTGACATAGTAGGCGAAGCGGGCTCCGAAGGTGCGGTCCTCGACGGATATGCTGGCGGTGCCGTTTTTGAGCTCCATCGTAGCCTGCGGGATGCGGATACCTGCGGTTTCGCCGGTGGCAGCCTTTGTGGGTTGCTCAGGTGCGGGTTGCGGGTGTTTTGGTGGGGCGGGTGTTGGCTTTTCGGCCTGCTTGATCGGCTTGGTTTTTTCGGGGATGGCTACTTCGTTGGGAGCCGGTGGAGGCTCGGTACGTTCTTTGGCGACGATAGGCGCGGGGCTTGGGGATTCAGAGGTTAGGACGCCTGTGTCGAGCTCGCGCTGCTTAGGGGGAAGCGGAATAGAGGCTACCATCGTGGCCTGGATGGCTCCGGCAGTGCTGGCGTTTTCGCCCCAGCTTGCGCCTCGCTTGTGGGAGAGGAGGGCCGCACCGAAGATGACGGCGGCAATGAGGAGGTGCAGAAAGATGGAGCTGGCGAAGTTAGAACCGAAGTTTTCGCCGGTAGGGTCGCCATTGCGAGTAAAGGTAACGTGAGTGGCCATGGCGACCCTACTTCTGCAAAGGCTGAGTAACGATGCTGATGTTGGTGATGCCGGCTTGTTTGACGGCATCCATGACGGAGGCGAAGGCTCCGAAGGGAACGCGCTCGTCGGCGCGAAGGTAGATGATGCGCTTGGCAGGGTCGCCTTTGCCAGTGGTGCGGAGCATAGCAGGAAGGGCGTTGACGTTGACGGGCTTGTCCTGCAGGAAGACGTTCTGCTCCTTGTCGATGGTGACGACCATGCGCTCTTCGGTGAGTTGATTGACGGAACGCGTCTTCGGGATGGCTACTTCTACGCCGGATTGAAGGACGGGTGCGGTGAGCATGAAGATGAGCAGAAGCACGAGGACGACGTCGACCAGCGGCGTGATGTTGATCTCGGCCAATGTGGTCTGAGTGCGTCCTTTAGAGGAGAAGGCCATTGCTAGAAGGCCCTCCGGCGGGGTTCTTCGACGACTGGTTGCTGTACGTGCGTTGGGGGCTGCTGCGGTGGAGTGAGCATCGCGGCGTTTTCGATGGCGTTGAGCAGTTCGCGACCGAAGTCATCCATACGAGCGCCAAACTCGCGCAGACGGGCAGTGAGCTGGTTGTAACCGATAACGGCAGGAATGGCGACGATGAGGCCGGCGGCAGTGGTTATGAGTGCTTCCGAGATGCCTGGGGCTACGGCGCGCAGGGTCGCGGCGCCAGCGGTGCCGAGGCCGTGGAAGGCATCGATGATGCCCATGACGGTGCCGAAGAGGCCAATGAAGGGAGCGATAGCCGCAATGGTGGCAAGCCAGGTCATACGACTCTCCATGGCGGTGAGGGCTTCCGAGGAGGCGGTTTGAGCGGCGCGCTCAAGACCTACGGGATTGCGGGGAAGACCGCGGCCGCCGTTCTGACGCTGATACTCATCGTAGATCTCGGTGAATACGGCCACGAGAGGGCTGGGCTTGAATTGGTCGGCAACGGAGGCGATTTCGCTGAGGCGGCTGGATTTGCGGAAGGCTCGGAGGAAGCGCTGGCTCTGGATGTGGGCTTTGCTGAAACTTCGCCATTTGGAGAACATGATGGCCCAGGAGAAGATGCTGAAGAAGAGCAGGAGGATGAGCACCGTGAAAGCCATCGGGCCGCTGTTGTGAATCATCTCCGCGAGGGCGCTGCTACTGGCTGCCGCGGGTGGCGCGGAAGCGGGGTCTTCCTGGAAGAGACGAAGAGCGAGGGCGAGGGTCCAGAGCATAATTATTTTGTCCACCTGAATTTAGTGTAAACGGGGATTCGGTGAGATGCGGACAGGAGCATCTGCCTTGGTGCGGATGCTGTTCCAATGATGGTTCACAACGAGGTTTGCTATTCTCGCGATACGCTGTTGCTGAGGCCTCTATGTTGCTGGAGTTGCGCGCGGAAAACTATGCTGTGATCGACCGTGCGGTCGCCACATTTGGGATGGGCTTGAACCTGCTGACGGGTGAGACAGGTGCGGGAAAGTCGATTCTGATCGATGCGCTCGCGCTGTTGCTGGGAGGGAAGGCTTCGAGCGACGTAGTTCGTCATGGGGCCGAGAAGGCTGTGGTGGGGTGTGTGTTTGAGCTGACCGCTGGAGCTGAGGCGATTCTGGAGGAGAACGGGATCGATTCGGAGTCGGACCATATCCTGTTGCGGCGCGAGATCCTGGCTAATGGCAAAGGGCGGGTGTTTGTTAACAACCAGCCGGCTACGGTTGGGGTGCTGCGACAGCTTGCTCCGGAGCTTGCACTTGTCCATGCACAGAACGAGACAATGGGTTCGTTCGATCAGACGCAGCAGAGGATTCTGCTGGATCGATTTGGGGAGATATCCGTGGACGCGCTTGCTGAAGCGTTTGCAGCCTGGGAGGCGACAATAAACAAACTGGAAGAGCTTCAGGCTGATGAGCAGGACCGGCTACGGATGGCAGATCTTTGGCGGTTTCAGAGTAAAGAGATCGATCAGGCCGGACTGGTTGCGGAGGATGAGGATGCTCAACTTGAGGCTGAGAAGCGCGTGTTGGGGAATGCCGAAAAACTGTATGCGGCGGCCATGAATGCGCACGAGGTTTTGTATGAGGCGGAGAGTTCAGCTGAGAGCACGCTCGGCGCGGCACTGAAGCATCTAGAAGAGCTGGCTCGGTACGATACGCGGTTTCAGGAGCAGGCGCAGCAGTTGGCCGCGGCGAAGGCGATCGTTGAAGACGTGGATACTGAGGTGCGGGACTTTGCTGAGAACATCAATGCTGCTCCGGGAAGGCTGGAGGAGATTGAAGATCGGCTGGCGGCTCTGGATCGGCTGAAGCGAAAGTATGGGCAGACACTGGCTGAGGTGATTGCTTTTGGCGCAGAGGCGACGAGGAAGCTTTCGGAGGTCGAGAATAGAGACGTGCTGTTGGCGGAGTTGAAGACAAAGGAATCGCAGGATGCTGCAGCGTATCAAGCTGCTGCAACGAAGCTGACTGCGGTAAGAACGGAGGCGGCAAAGAAGTTGGAGAAGCTGGCCGAGGTGCAGATCAACGATCTGGCGATGAGTACGAAATTTAAGATTCGCGTCACGATGGTGCAAGCTCAGTCGAGCTGGACTGCGCATGGATGGGACCAGGTGGAGTGTCTGATTGCGACGAATGCGGGCGAGCCGCTGAAGCCGCTGCATGAGATTGCATCCGGGGGCGAGATGTCGCGGGTGATGCTGGCACTGAAGGTGACGGTGGAAGAGGGGTCTTCGGGACGAAAGAAAAAGGCTGTGCTTCCTCGGACGCTGGTGTTCGACGAGATCGATATTGGAATTGGCGGCAGAGCGGCGGAGGCCGTTGGACGAAAGCTGAAAACCCTTTCGAAGGGGCAGCAAGTGCTATGTATTACGCATCTACCTCAGATCGCGGCATTTGGGGACCAACACTTTTTGATTGAGAAGACGGAAAAACGCGGACGGACTCAAACGGATGTTCGGCTGATGGAAGAGGCAGAGCGAACGCAGGAGATCGCACGGATGTTAAGTGGGGCGACGTTGACGGAGACCAGCCTAAAGCACGCCGAACATCTGCTTGGGAGTAGTCGCTAGGCAAACCTCTTGTGGTCCACGGCATCCGAAGGGGAAGCTGTACCTGGGGGGTTTCAATGGCGAATGAACCCAAAAAATGCGCGATGCAGGGTTGTAGTTTGCATTCCTGCTGATGGCAAAAAGTACTGTTCCACCTATTGCCAAGATGCCAAGAACGTTACGACGCTAAAATGTAATTGTGGGCATCCTGGGTGCATGGGCAGTAGACTTTGAGAAAAAAATGATCTACGGATATAGAGGCGGAGTCGGAGAAGGTACGCTTTTGCACCAAAAGTGGTTCAATAATGCCGACAAAGGCAGTCCAGACACGGTATACTGGAAGGCGTGACTACAACCGCTCTTGACCACGCAGCAATTACCGACAATGGCACTACATCGAAAACAAAACGCGTTCTCCTTCTCAAGCCTCGCGGCTTTTGTGCGGGCGTCGTAAGAGCTATCGACATAGTCCGGATTGCTTTGGAGACATTCGGTGCACCCATTTATGTTCGTAAGGAAATTGTGCACAACAGCTATGTCGTCAATGACCTAGCAAAGAAGGGTGCGATTTTCGTTAATGAACTGGATGAGGTTCCGGAAGGTGCGCGAGTGATCTATTCGGCGCATGGTGTTTCGCCTGCGGTTCGCGAACGCGCCAAGGAGCGGGGCCTGAAGGTTGTAGATGCCACCTGTCCTTTGGTAACAAAAGTCCATGTCGAGGCGATCAAGTTTGCAAAACAAGGGTATTCCTTGGTCTTGGTAGGCCACCGCGACCACGAGGAAGTTGAGGGAACTCAGGGTGAGGCTCCCGATGTAACCCAGGTAGTTTCGACTGTCGAAGAAGTTGCAGCGTTAGTCGTTCCCGACCCGAACAAGGTTGCGTATTTGACACAGACGACGCTCTCGCTCGATGAAGCGCGGTACATGATCGAGGCGCTTAAGAAAAAATTTCCCAATATTATTGGACCCCACGCGCAGGATATTTGTTATGCGACAGAGAACCGTCAGACGGCGGTCAAGAATGTCGCACACAGCGCGGATCTTGTACTCGTAGTAGGGTCCCGCAATAGCTCGAACTCCAACCGTCTGGTTGAGGTCTCCAAGAATTTGGACACAAACTCTTATCTGATTGACAGGGCGGACGCGATTGAGCCGGAATGGCTCGATGGCGTGGATACAGTTGCTGTTACCGCTGGTGCATCTGCGCCGGAAGTTCTAGTGAAAGACGTTGTTGAGTATCTGCAGTCGATGGGGTACGGCTCTGTTGACGAAGTGGAAGTAATGCCGGAGAACGTACGCTTTGGTTTACCGCCAGAGATCGTTCAGGCTATTGCGTCGGCTCCCCCCGTAGCACAGTAATCGCACGAGAGGCAGTCAGAGAGTTTGTCTTATCATGGGTAACTTTTCAAGTAATCCGCAGACAGTCACACAGTCCTCGCAGCCGCGCTTTGGGCGGATGGATCTGGGACTGGAGCACGTCGCCAAAGGTATTGCGCGAGCGAAGGATTGGCTACTTGGTCTGCAGCATCCTGATGGGTATTGGTGCGGTGAGTTGGAAGCGGACAGTATGCTCGAGTCCGATTACATCTTTTTGCATGTCCTGCTGGGTACAGGGGATATCGGGAAGATGGAACGGGCAGTCAATGAGATTCTTCGCCACCAGAATGAAGACGGCGGATGGAGTATCTATCCGAATGGGCCTTCGAATATTTCGCTTGGCGTGAAGGCTTATCTGGCGCTGAAGCTGATGGGGTGGTCGCCTGATCATCCGGTGATGGAGAAGGCGCGGACGTGGATTCTCGCGAATGGCGGCGTGACCGAGTGCAATACCTTTACGAAGATTTATCTTTGCTTTCTTGGTCAGTATGAGTACGACGCTGTGCCGGCGGTTCCGCCTGAGATCGTGCTGTTTCCGAAGTGGTGCTATTTCAATATCTACGAGATTTCTTCGTGGTCACGAGCGATTCTGGTGCCGCTGTCGATTGCGTATGCGAAGAAGCCGTTCAAGAAGATAGCTCCGGAACAGGGGATTGATGAACTGTTCGTGGGTGGGCGGGAACATGCGCATCTGCATTTGAAGTGGGATAAGAAGCGCATTCTCGGTTGGAGAAACGTCTTCCTTGCGATGGATCGCATCGCCCACTGGGCTGAACGGGTTCATATTCGTCCACTGCGTAAGGTTGCGCTGCGGCACGCGGAAAAGTGGATGCTGGAGCGCTTTGAGAAGTCCGATGGTCTTGGCGCCATTTATCCAGCCATGTTGAATGCCATCATTGCGCTGTTTTGTTTGGGTTATACGGTCGACGATCCTCAACTGATACGTGCCATGGACGAGTTTGAAAAACTTGGCATCGATAATCCTGATGGCGAACCTGACTATCCGACGCCGACATTCCGGATGCAGCCTTGTGTTTCGCCGGTTTGGGATACCGCCCAGGCTGTCTATGCGCTGGGTGAAGCTGGTGTGGCGAAGGACGATCCGCGCATGGTGAAGGCGGCTGATTGGCTGCTCTCGAAAGAGGTTCGGCAGAAGGGCGATTGGGCGGTGAAGGTGCCCAATGTGCAGCCGGGTGGGTGGTACTTCGAGTTCAACAATGAGTTTTACCCGGATGTTGATGATTCTGCACAGGTATTGCTTGCCTTGAATTGCGTCGCACATCCGCGGGAACGGAATCAACATGATGTGTCGCAGCGTGCGCTGGACTGGATCTTCGCGATGCAGTGCAAGAACGGCGGATGGGCCAGCTTCGACCGCGATAACACGAAGATGATCTTCCAATACATTCCGTTTGCCGACCATAATGCAATGTTGGATCCGCCGACAGTCGATATTACGGGACGCATTTTGGAGATGCTCGCGAACTACGGCTATGACCGTCGCGATAAGCGAGTTGAGAAGGCTATCCAGTTTGTCCTGAAGGAACAGGAGTCAGACGGAAGCTGGTTTGGACGCTGGGGCGTGAACTATCTGTATGGGACGTTCCTGGTGCTACGCGGCCTGGAGGCAATGGGTGTTTGGAACCACGAACCTGCTATTCAGCAGGCGGCAGAGTGGATTCGCATGGTGCAGAATGCGGACGGCGGATGGGGCGAGACGTGCGGAAGCTATGACGATCCCTCGACTCGCGGTATTGGACCGAGCACACCTTCGCAGACGGCGTGGGCGGTCCTTGGGCTGCTGGCGGCTGGCGATACGAGAAGCGACTCCGTGGCCAAGGGCATTCGCTGGCTGGTTGCGAAGCAGAAGGAAAATGGTAGCTGGGACGAATCGGCCGCAGGGCGTAACCAGGAAGCGATTTATACGGGAACGGGGTTCCCGCGGGTGTTCTATCTCGCGTATCACCTGTACCGGGACTACTTTCCATTGCTGGCGCTGACGACTTATAAGCGCGCCATGGAAAAGGAATCAGAAGAAGCCGCAGCGTAGCAATTGACGTTGCCGTACATTTTTGTTGGAGGAGACATCGATGGCAGTGCCAGTCTCGCAAGCCTGGACGGTTGCAACTTATGTTTTGAAGCAGAAGCTGATGGGGCGCAAGAAGTATCCATTGGTGCTGATGCTGGAGCCGTTGTTCCGCTGTAACTTGGCATGTGCCGGTTGCGGAAAGATCCAGTACCCGACGCACATCCTCAAGGCCGAGCTTTCGCCTGAGGACTGCTTTAAAGCGGTGGAAGAGTGTGGGACACCAATGGTCGCGATCCCGGGCGGAGAGCCGTTGCTGCATCCGCAGATGCCTGAGATTGTTGCAGGGCTCGTGGCACGGAAAAAGTATGTCTATATGTGCACGAATGCTCTTCTGTTGAAAGAGAAGCTGCATCTCTTCAAACCGAGCAAATATCTTTCGTTCTCGGTCCACGTGGATGGACAACGGGAACACCATGACTTTTCGGTATGCCGTGAGGGTGGTTACGACATTGCGATGGAGGGAGTACGGGTCGCGGTGGCTGCAGGTTTTCGCGTGACAACGAATACGACGCTGTTCGACGGCGCCGATCCGAACAGTGTTCGTGCACACTTCGATGAGTTGATGGTAGCCGGTGTTGAGAGCATGATGGTTTCGCCCGGTTATACGTACGATAAAGCTCCCGACCAGAAACACTTCCTTGGCAGAGCTCGTTCAAAGAAATTATTCCGGTCAATTCTTTCGAACCGCAAGAAGACATGGCGCTTCAATGCTTCGCCTATCTTTATGGAGTTCCTGATGGGCAAGAAGGATTTAACCTGTACTCCATGGGGGATGCCGACGTTTAGTATCTTCGGCTGGCAGAAGCCTTGCTATCTTCTGCAGGATGGCTATGCGGACAGCTTCAAAGAATTGATGGAAACCGTACAGTGGTCGAACTATGGTACGGAGAGTGGGAATCCGCAGTGCGCGAACTGCATGGTGCACTCGGGATACGAAGCCAGTGGTGTGAACTATACATTTGGCTCGATCAAAGGTTTGCTGCAGACTGCAAAGGCTATTTTCTTCAGCAAGTATGAAGACGACGGCGCGATGAAGCTTCTGAATGAATGGAAGCCTGCCCACGAGGGGCCATTGGTTCAAATTGCGGCTACACAGACAACTGGTGCGAACGAGTTGCAGGGAGTTTCTGGAGACTGATATGGCGACTGAGGCGCAGGAAGCAGCGAAAATCGAGCAACTATCGCATGTGAATCCGGATGAGATCGAAGTTGCTGCAGGGCGCGAGCGTGAACAACTTGAGGGTTGGGTGCCTGAGCTGGCGAGCGAGGCCGAGGTCCGGGAGGCACTCGAAAAAGCGTTTGACTATCGAGGCGATGTGACTATCACGCGCAAGGATGGATCGAAGGTTGAAGGATATCTCTTCGATCGACGCTCTGGCTCTTCGTTGAGCGATTCCTTTGTTCGTATTATTCCTTCCAAGGAGCAGACCAAGGTAAATGTAGCGTATGCGGATATTGCTGCCCTTGCGTTTAGCGGCCGGGATACAGCAGCTGGTAAAACCTTCGAGGCTTGGGTGAAAAAGTACTGGGAGAAGAAAGCCGCTGGCGAAAAGAATATTCAAATAGAACCGGAAAAGCTGGACTGAGGCGCTTTGACGGCATAGGTTTATCACGCTATTCATATAGCGCTTCATTCGCTGCGTTCGCAGCATAAGGTTAGAGCGTGCGCGTATTCATAACGGGAGCGACGGGCTTTGTGGGTGGCCATGTGGCCCGGAGATATGCGGCGGAAGGCGCTAAGCTTCGACTGCTGACGCGGCAGACGAGCCGGTTGGATGCGCTTGCGGGAATCGATGCTGAGGTGGTAACTGGTGATCTGCGAGAGCCTAAAGGTTTGCGCTCCGCGCTGGCTGGATGTGATGCGTTGGTGCATGTGGCGGCGGACTATAGATTGTGGGTGCGCGATCCGCAGGAGATGTATGCGGCCAACGTAGATGGAACGCGGGAACTGCTGAGACTGGCATGTGAGGCCGGCGTCCAGCGTGTGGTCTATACGTCCAGTGTCGCGACGATGGGATTCAAGACTGACGGATCAATAGTGGATGAGGATACACCGGTTTCGCTGGCAGAGATGATTGGCCACTACAAGCGCTCAAAGTTTCTGGGTGAGTTGGAGGCTATCAAGGCAGCCAGGTCAGGGCAGCATGTGATGATCCTGAATCCAACGACGCCTATCGGACCGGGCGATGTAAAGCCGACGCCCACGGGCAGAATCATTGTGGATTTTTTGAATAAGAAATTTCCCGCTTACGTTGATACGGGGCTCAACCTTGTGGATGTAGTCGAGGTGGCGCGGATGCATGTGGTTGCGCTCGACCGTGGAACACCTGGCGAACGGTATATTTTGGGGGGCGAAAACCTTACCTTGAAACAGATTCTGGATCGAATGTCTGCGATTACCGGTTTACCTTCACCTAAGATGAAGGTTCCGCACTCGGTTGCCATGGCGTTTGCTTTCTTCGATGAGAACATCACCGGAAAACTTCGTGGCAAGGAACCGCGAGCTACAGTAGAGGCCGTTCAGATGGGCAAAAAAATGATGTTTGCATCTTCGAAAAAAGCAGAACGCGAGCTCGGGTTTCAAGCGATTCCGATCTATAACGCTATGCGCTCGGCTATTGATTGGTTCGTCGCCAATGGCTATGTTCCTGCCTACCACAAAATATCTTCATGAGAGAGTGTCCAGCTATCATTGCCGCTCTGCCGCGAGAGGTGAAGCACTTGGTTCGCGGCTGGCGGGAACATCGGTTGCCGGGAAAGATTGTTGTCTATACCAATGACCTGGGTGTGGTCGCTTGCGCTGGCATGGGTGCTTCTCGCGCTACGTTGGCAGTGCAAGCGGCCATGTCGATCAAGCCAGTCACTGCTTTATTGTCGGTTGGCTTGGCGGGGGCTTGCGACCCGGCTTTGCGAGTGGGAGAGATTGTGCGAGCCGGGATTGTTGTTGATACACAGTCTGGCGAGAGATTTAGCGACTCGGAGTTTCATCAGATATTGGTTAGTGGGCCAGGTATTGCGAGTGTGGAGGAGAAAAAGCGCCTGTTTGCTTCGTACGGAGCGAGTGCCGTCGATATGGAAGCGGCAACGGTAGCACGGCTTTCGCGCGCGCGTGGTCTTGGCTTTCGCGCAATTAAAGCGATCTCTGATGAGGCAACATTTGAGTTGGAGGAACTGGCGCGGTTCGCCACGCATGATGGCCAGTTTCGTGAGGCGGCCTTTGCAGCATATGCTACGGTTCAACCAAAGATGTGGGCCAAGCTTTTTCAGCTTGCGGGCAATAGCAAAAGAGCCATTGAGGCACTTACAGCTGAGTTGGAGTCACAGTTAAACTGGTATCGGCAGAGAGTTTGAGGAGCACTTTGAGAGAAGAACAGCAATCAGGTCAGACGATCCCAGCAACCATGCGCGCCGCCGTTTACCGTAGTGTCAACAATGTTCGTATCGAGACGGTTCCTGTGCCGCAGATCGGACCGGGTGAGGTCCTGATGAAAATCCATACATGCGGGATTTGCGGTACGGATCTGAAGAAGATTCATACTGGATCGCATGATGCTCCACGGATCTTCGGGCATGAGCTGTCAGGGACGATTGTCCGCGTGGGTGAGGGCGTGTGTGGCTTTGCGGTGGGCGACCGTGTAATGGCTTATCACCACATTCCTTGTGGCGCGTGCTATTACTGTCGCAAGCAGACATTTGCACAATGCGACGTCTATAAGAAAGTTGGATGTACGGCTGGGTTTGCGCCTTCTGGCGGTGGCTTTGCTGAATACATTCGCGTAATGGACTGGATCGTGAAGCGCGGGTTGGTCAAGATTCCCGAGGAGATTCCGTTTGAGCAAGCTGCGTTTCTTGAGCCAGTGAATACCTGTTACAAAGCCGTTCAGCTACTTGGCCTGGAGCCAGACGAGACGGTACTGGTGATTGGCCAAGGGCCGATTGGGATTCTTCTGGCCGCGCTCTCGCAAAAAACAGGCGCTACGGTTTTGACAAGCGATCTGTATGCTGAACGTCATGCGGTCGCGGCGAAGTTTGGTTTGATGCATCCACTGGATGCAAGGGGCGATGTCACCGCAGCGGTGAAAGCAGCTACAGAGGGGCGAGGTGCCGATGTTGTGCTGCTGGCCGTTGGCGGCGATGCTTTGATTAAAGTAGCAATGGACTCGGTTCGACCGGGCGGGCGTGTGGTGCTTTTCGCGCAAACGCAGCATGGAGAGGTCCAGTTTGATCCCGCGGCTGTTTGCGTGGATGAGAAGACGTTAATGGGATCTTATAGTGCCTCGGTTGCAATTCAGGATGAGGTGACGGAGATGGTCTTTGCTGGATATCGTAGTGGATTCGATCTTACGAATCTGATCTCGCACCGGTTTTCGCTGGAGGATGCCGTTGCTGCGATTGATCTCGCTTCGCATCCACAGGCTGATTCGATGAAGATTGTTATTCAGCCTGGAAGCTAGTCGCGGCTTCGCTTCTTGATCTCTACGTTGAGACGCTTGATCTTCTGATTGAGGGTAGAGAGCGGTATGCGAAAGTATTCTGCGGCTTCGGTCTGGTTCCAGTGGCAGCGTTCGAGACGGTCGGCTATGATGCGACGCTCGATCTCCTCCATCAAGTCGAAAAGAGAAGCGTTTGGTTCGTGCTCAAGTAAGGTGGCGGAGTAAGTATTTCCGGTCAGTTGCGCGGGAAGCAGCTCGGGCGTGATGACCTTTGAGGTGGAAAGGACGACGCCGCGCTCCATGGCGTTCTCGAGCTCGCGAACATTTCCGGGCCATTCGTAGTCCATGAGGATTCTCAGAGCTTCAGGAGTGAGGACGCGCTCGCCTGTGCCGTTTTCGTCGGCGTAGAACTTGAGGAAGTGCGCGGCCAGCAGAGGAATGTCCTCGCGTCGGGAGCGAAGAGGGGGCAGCTCAAGGGTGATGACGTTGAGGCGGTAGAAGAGATCTTCGCGGAAGCGGCCCTCGCGAACTGCCTCCTGCAGCTTGACGTTGGTGGCGGCAATAATGCGGACGTCGACTTGGATCTCTTGTGTGCCGCCAAGATGCATGAAGCGGCGATCCTGCAGGACCCGCAGGATCTTGGCCTGCATATCCATGGTCATGGTGCCAATCTCGTCGAGAAAAAGCGTACCCCCGTTGGCAACTTCGAATAGGCCCTTTTTTGCCGTTACGGCGGAGGTGAAGGCGCCCTTTACGTGGCCAAAGAGGGTCGACTCCAAAAGATCAGAAGGCACTGCGCCTGTATTAACGGGGACGAAGGGGCGGTCACGGCGAGGCGAATTTGCGTGGAGGGCCTTGGCGATAAGCTCTTTGCCGGTGCCGCTTTCGCCCTGAATGAGAACGGTCGAACGGCTGGGTGCGACTTGAGCGACAAGGTCGAAGAGACGCAGCATTGGATCGCTTTTGCCCACAATGTTCTCAAAGTTGTAGCGCAACTTGAGCGTGCGCTTGAGCTGGACGATCTCTTCTTCGGCACGATGTCGCGCGATGGCCGTACGGATGTCAGCGAGAAGCTTCTCGTTGTCCCACGGTTTCTGGACGAAGTTTTCCGCGCCGGCCCGTATGGCGTCAACGACGTTGCCGACCGTGCCGAAGGCGGTGATCATGATGACAGGAAGGTTCGGCTGTGTCTCGACGATGCGTGGCAAAAGATCGATGCCGCTTTCGCCAGGTAGGGCGAGGTCAAGCAGAAGTAGATCGTACTCGTTTTTTGAGACGAGTTCCATTCCAGAGGGGCCGTCGGAGGCCATGCTGACAGAGAAGCCTTCGAGTGTGAGTAGCGTTTCAAGTGATTCGCGAATCGCTGCCTCATCATCGATGATGAGGATTCGAGAACTGCCAGCAATGTGGTCGGGCGCCTTTGGCGATTGAGATTCGGTGACTATCTCGGTTGTCTCAGGCATGAATTGTCTTCCTCTCAAATTCTTGCGCATCGGCTGCAACGACGGCACGACCGCCTGAAACAGGAAACTCTAATTGGAAGGCCGTACCGACGCCGAGTTCGCTCTCGACATGAATCTTTCCGGCGTGCTCCTGCATGATGCCGTAACTGACGGCGAGACCGAGACCGGTGCCTTTGTGAGCACCCTCCTGCGGCTTCGTTTTGGTGGTAAAGAAGGGATCGTAAATGCGGTGGAGGTGTTCGCGTTCGATGCCCGCGCCGGAATCTTGAATGCGAACAAGGACGCGGCCTGCTCCAGTGAAGGTCGCAATACGCAGCGATGCGTTCGGCGTTCCGAACATGGCGTCCTTAGCGTTGAGCATCAGATTTAGGATGACCTGTTGCAGCTTGCCACGATTTCCATGAATGCGTGGAAGTTGTGGATCCAAATTAGTTTCGACGCGGATTTGCGCGGTTTTGAATTGATGGTCCATAAGCGCGACGGTATCGCGGAGGAGTTCATTGAGATCTACACTGGCGAACTCGGTTCCGCTGGTGCGAGAGAAATTAAGCAAACCATTAACTATCTCTGATGCCCGGAAGGTCTGTTGGGTAATTTTTTCGAGTACAGGAGCCAGACGCTCGTCGTCACGCATATGTTTAGTCAGCATCTGAGCGTAGCTGGAAATAACGGCGAGCGGCGTGTTGACCTCGTGAGCGACACCGGCCGCTAACAGACCGATAGAAGACAGCTTTTCCGATTGTGCTAGTTGCGTCTCGAGTTGGATGCGATCCGTGATGTCGTCGACGAGGATTATGCGACCTACGGTAACAAAGTTACGTGTGACTAGAGGCGCAATGGCGATATTTGCGATGCGCATCTCGCCGGTAGGAAGCGTAAGGCGGAACTTGTAGAGTGTGTGGGTGCCATGTTCGTCGCGGACACTATTGAAACGAGTGACAAAGTCTGGCGGAAAAACGGCGGAGAGAGACTGGCGTAGAGCGTCGATGCGTGGCTTCGCATACATAACCTCCATTTGCGTGTTCCAGCTCTCAATCTTGTCGTCGAGATCGACGGCGAAGATCCCGATGTTGATCGATTCGACGATGTTCTCGTGAAACTCCTTGAGGCGCTCAAAGTCGGTGATCTTCTGCTCGAGGCGCTGGTAGAGCTGGGCGTTTTGGATGGCAATGCCGATGTAGCCGGCGAGGGACTCGAGCAACTCCATGTCCTCGCTGGAAAGGAAGTCGCCGTCGTCAGTCCGACCGAGGCCGATGACAGCGACTGTGCGGGTGCCTCCGCCCTTGTGATTACCGACTCGGCAAGGTAGGTAGTAATTGAGGTCGAGACGGCCAGCAGTACGGCGCTGTGCTTCGGGTAGGCGGAGGACCTGCTGTGGATTTTCGAGGAAGAGGTGGTTATTCGCGCCTATCCGGTCAAAGTCGAGAAAGTTTACGTCGAGCGAGCGCAGATCGGCAGCCTGCAGGTCGGTAAGACCGTGCGATGCGGCCAAATCGAAATGTCTGGCTGGCGATGTGCCGTCGCTTTCCACTGCGAGGAAGACGGCGACACGTGTTACCAGCAAGGTCTGCGGGAGACGTTCGACGATGGAGTCAAGCAGGGCACGCAGGTCGGTCTGCGAGTTCAGTCCGCGTCCAAATTCGACAAGGGTCTCGCGGTAGTCGAAGCGCTTCTGATCGAAGATGCGGTCTACACGAGCCTGAATGGCTCGTTTGAGCGGATCGAAGATAAGACCAGTGATGACGATAGCTGCGAGTAATCCCCAGGTGCGCAGTGCAGGCAGGCGAGAGTGAACCATCTCGGCCGTTACCGCAACGATGCCGAAGTAAAGGCCTACGAGGGAGGCCGTGGCGAGCGTGTAGGTAACTCCTCGTTTGAAAATGAGATCGACGTCCATCAGACGATAGCGAACGATGGCCCAACTGAAGGTAAGGGGGACGAAAACCAGTGAAAGGACGGCGAGCTTTTGCATCTGATCTGGAATGGCTAAGTCGGCCAGATAGGGGATGACGTAGAGCAAAGTAAAAGGCGTAATCGCCAGTAGCGTGCCGCGGGTGAGCCACTTTAGCTGTTGTCGTTCGAGTGCCGACTCGGCACGGCGGTAGCGGAAGAGGAAGACGATCGCAGCAATGACGTAGTAAAGCGCAAGGTAGCCAAGCGAAATCTGGTCGAGACGATGACGCAAAATCTCAGTTGCTGACCAAAGTTGTTGAGCGGTAACCTGCAGCCCGACGAGAAAGATTCCAGGTAAATACAGAGCAACAATCAGGAGCTGTCTTCCAAGTCTCGTCCGTCGTTCCGCTCCCGAATCATTGGAAAAGCTAACCGCAAAATGCAGAAAGAGTGCAGGCTGAAGGGCCGCCGCCGCTATATTTCCCCAGTAGATAATCCAATCAAAGGTATCGAACTCGGTGGTGTAGTTGAAGGAATAAAGAACAAAGGAAACGAGGCAGAAGACGTAAAAGTGGGTCGACTTGGGTGCTGTCCAACGGCGGAAAAGGACATAGATCCCGATACAGAGGTAGACCAAAGCTATGAAGCGCAGACCCGGATTGATGGAACGGTCTTTGGGTTCGAGTATGACCTGTACATCGAATTTCGCGGCATTTTTTAGATCGGAAGTGTGGGATGGAGGTCGAAGAATGGAGTAGGTGGCATGAGCCCAGATGCCGCTACGAAAGGTTTCGCGGACGAAGGGAGCCAAGCGGTTGGTTGGCCGTTCGTTAATGCCTACGAGGACGTCACCTTCACGGAGGCCGGCACGCTGACCCGGGGAGTTTGGGGGAACTCTCTCGGCTCGTAGACCACCAGGAGCCTCGATCCACCAGATTCCATCAGTCGGAACTGCAAAACTACTCTCCCGCTGGAAATTTATAGCTGCGAGCACGCATCCAGCCAGCGTCGCCAACGCGAGCGCGATTGCCAAAATACGCGTTTGAGCAGCGTTTTTCATAACGATCAATGTTGTATTAGCACATCAAGTGCCAAACGCTACATCGCTTATAAGCAGTTGAACACATTGAATACTTAGGAGCGAACTAGAGCAATCTACAGAAAATCATAACCTATTCTTAAATAGTAGATAACTATTTCTGCATATCACTAAGCGAATCAGCTTTACGGGCACCCTATAAATTTTAATCTTCCTGTAATATTGCGTAGATTAGAGGTCCAATGTGAAGCATCGCGAGATCGAGGAAGGATTTGTCTTGGTAGGCGGCATGAAGATTCACTACGAATGCGCTGGTACGGGACAACCCCTTTTGTTATTGCATGGACTAGTCGGTTCGGCAAAGAATTGGCGACAGAACATCAGCTTTCTAGCGGATGACTCAAGGGTATACGCGGTCGATCTTTTCAATATGGGAGAATCGGAACGCGTTCCTGGGCTTGACGCCGGACTTGAAGCGACGGCAGACAGGGTGGCCGAGTGCATGGATGCGCTGGGGTTGGACGAGGTTGACATTGCAGGACACTCCCATGGAGGGGCTGTAGCGATGATGCTGGCGGCTCGTCATGCCGATCGTGTCCGCAGGCTGATTCTTTTCGCTCCGGCTAATCCGTTTTGCGATCTTGGGAATCAACTCATCCGGTTTTATCAAACACGCTTTGGTGTCTGGCTCGCGAGGCAGATCCCGCTTTTTCCGAGAATGCTGAAGGCGACTGCACTAAGTCGTATGTACGGAGACCCTAGTCGCGTGACCGATGCTGCACTGGAAGGTTACACCGCTGGCCTGCATATACCCGGAACGATCGAACATGTGTTGCAGATTGTCCGTCGCTGGTCAGTGGATATGGGGATTTTGCGATCTGCGCTGGCCGATCTGGCGGGAAAGCCAACGCTATTGATATGGGGAGACCGCGATCGCGCCGTTGGACTTTGTTCCGGGCGTCAGTTGCAGCGAATCCTTCCGCTGTCGAGCCTTATAGTGATTCCAGGAGTAGGGCATATTCCATTTGAAGAGCAACCCGATGTCTGCAACAAAGCGATGCATGATTGGCTGGCGACCACCCCGCCTGCGGCCTGAATCAGGGTTGGACCAGATCGAGCTGCTCCCGAAGCCAGATGCGGATTGTGTCCTGCATTAAACTTAGCTTTGGGCCGGGTGATGAAGGAACTCCCTGAAAGAAGTGCTCTGCTCCTTCAATCCAAACCAGGCGCTTTGGTTCGGTTGCGGTTTGGACGACGTGTTCCACTTGCGTACGAGGCCCATAAGCGTCGTGATCTCCACTAATGAAGAGCTTTGGTTGAGAGCATTGCTTTAGAAAACCATATGTATAGTCTCGACCTTCGGCGTGGACCGGCAGGCCGAGGCTGATCAGCGCTTTGACGCGGGGATCGCCGCAGCAGGAGCGTAAGCCGACGTAGGAGCCAAAGGAGAAGCCCGCAAAAAGAATGGGTTTGTTCAAGTTGACTTCCATCCAGTTGAGCGCAGCACGAACGTCGTCCTGTTCCCCCCTGCCTTCGTCGAAGCTGCCCTCGCTGAGACCTACCCCGCGGAAGTTAAATCGGAGTACGGGCAGTCCGAACGAGGTAAAGACTTTCATGGCGTTGTAGACCACCTTGTTGTGCATCGTGCCCCCACCGAGTGGATGTGGGTGGCAGACGAGCGCGGCGTAAGGGGCGTCGTCGCGGCCTGTATTCAACACGGCTTCAAGTTTGCCGCCTGGACTATGGAGGTCATCGATGGATCGAAGATGGGTGGCTGGAGGGTGGGTCATCCCTTACAGCTTATCGTCTATGAATCTATCGTGAGCGGTTATCAATCTGCCGTATCGTATTCTGAATCATATGGCCATTGATCCTATTCAGCTCACGAAGCAACTTGTCGACATTGAGTCCACAACGTATCACGAGGGAGTAGCTGGGGAGTTTTTGCATGAATATCTCGTTGACCAGTGCTATGAGGTTGAGCGGATGGCGGTGGAACAGCCGGATCAGACACATACTCCTGGGGCTGGCAAAGGTGAGCGGTTTAATGTGTATGCGGCAATGCCGGGTATAACTCCGGATGTTGTGCTTTCGACCCACATGGATACGGTTCCACCGTATTTCGGATGTACAGAAGACGATGATTTTTTGTATGGCCGCGGAACTTGTGATGCAAAGGGAATCATCGCCGCACAGGTCGCCGCGGCTGATCGGCTCCGCGAAGCCGGCGTGAAAGTGGGATTGCTGTTTGTAGTTGGCGAAGAACGTGATTCCGCTGGAGCAGCTATTGCCAATCTGTCACCGAAGGGATCACGGTTCCTCATCAATGGCGAGCCTACTGATAATCGACTTGCGCTCGCTTCAAAGGGCGCCCTGCGTGTGGAAATTCGCGCCAAAGGACGCATGGCGCACTCAGCCTACCCCGAGTTGGGCGAGTCTGCTATCGATAAGTTGGTTGGCGCATTGAACGATGTGCTGGCGATGCCTCTGCCTGTCGAGCCGGAGATTGGGCCATCGACTTTGAATATTGGATTGATAGAGGGTGGGCGTGCGCCGAATGTTATTGCGGATAAAGCAGAGGCTCATCTGCTGATCCGGCTAGTGGGGCCTGCTGATCAAATCAAGCAAGAGATTGTAAAGACTGTAGGCGACCGTGCCGACGTTCAATTCAGTCTGGAGCTGCCCTTCGTTCGGATGAGAAGGATTGGGAACCTTCCCACGATGGTTGCGAAGTTCACTACGGATATCCCGTCGCTTACTGCGTGGGGGGAACCATTCCTGCTAGGCCCCGGTTCGATTCACGTGGCACATACGCCAAACGAGAAAATTGCGAAACGCGAGCTCCTGGAAGCCGTCGATCTTTACGTTCAGCTGGCGGAGGAGCTTGTTCACTCCTGAGGCAACTAACCCGATATGACCTGGAACGGAAGATTGCCCACGTTGTCTTCCGCAAGGATAGCGACTGAGTCGGGATTGGCTGGATCATAGCGGACGTTGATGGCGGGGTTGTCCTTAGCCATCGTCTCAGCGCTGTGGTGGGTTAGGCCGACGCTGCGAAGATATCCGCCGAAGTATTCGCCGTTGACGGTGAAGTGGAAGCTTGCCTCGATCTGATAGGGGGTCGCCGATGATGCTATTTCCTCATCAGCGGTGATGACCGACCAGTGATTGATCTCGGCTGAGGCGATTGGCCATTGCTGCGCCAGACGCAGTCTTTCGTGACGTTTTCTGTCCCGCAACCGCAAGCGAATTGAGTCAAAAGGAAACATTTCGTCACTCGCTCTCCGATTTTATACGCCTATTTCGGCCTACTTTTCCTCAGCAGCAGGCTGATCTTTGGAAGCCTAAAATGGAGGAATGGCAGCAGAGTTTACCCATCTTCATCTTCATACTGATTACTCTCTCCTCGATGGCGCGTGCGACGTAGATAAACTGGCCGCCCATCTGAAGAGCATTGGCCAGACTGCCGCCGCCATGACCGATCATGGCAATATTTATGGCGCTGTCCACTTCTTTGATGCGATGAAGAAGAAAGACCTCAAGCCGATTCTCGGGTGCGAACTCTATCTTTCTGAGACCGCCGACCATCGCGAGATGAGTGGTGGGTATAAGCATTTTCTTGTGCTAGCAGAAAACGAAACTGGCTATCGAAATCTTGTTCGGCTAACAAGCGAAGCTGCGCTGCACGGCTTCTATCGTAAGCCTCGTGTGTCGAAGGACTTTCTTTCTCGGCATACTGAGGGACTTATCGCTTTCTCAGGCTGTCTTGCGGGAGAGGTAAATCAGCACCTGATGGCAGGGAAGTACGAGGAGGCGAAACGAACCGCCGGGCAGTTCGAAGAGATGTTTGGGAAAGGAAATTTTTTTCTTGAGGTCCAAGATCACGGTCTGGAGCCGGACAAGGGGGTCTGTGAGGCCCTCTACAGGATGGAACGCGATCTCGATATTCCTTTGATTGCGACCAACGACAGTCATTATGTCGCTGCCGATGATTCTCGTGCTCACGAAATTTTGCTTTGCGTTCAGACTGCCGGTAGTATGAACGACCCGAACCGGTTCAAGTTCGATACCCAGGAGTTCTACATCAAATCTGCGGAGGAGATGCAACGTACCTTCTCAGAACATCCTGAGGTCTGCACGCGTACGATGCAGTTCATTGACCGCTGCAATTTGAAGCTCAGCAAGGTCGATAATCCATTTCCTGAATTTCCTGTTCCTGAAGGTCATACGCTCGAAAGCTACTTCGAGGAGGTCTGTCGTGAGGGACTTCTCAAGCGCCTGGATACCGCCGTAGCCCATCTGCGGGATCGCGGTCTCTTGAAGAAGACCATTCCGGATTATCAAGCTCGGCTCGATCGCGAATTAAACATCATCAAACAGATGAAATTTCCCGGCTATTTCATGATTGTATGGGACTTTATCCGGTATGCGCGGGAGCAGGGAATCCCTGTTGGGCCGGGCCGTGGATCGGCTGCGGGATCGCTTGTGGCCTACGTGATGGAGATTACCGATATCGATCCGCTGCAGAATGAGCTGCTGTTTGAGCGCTTTCTGAATCCGGAGCGTATTTCGATGCCCGATATCGATATCGACTTCTGCATGAATCGCCGCGGAGAGGTGATCGAGTACGTCAAGCGCAAGTATGGCAGTGATCAGGTGGCGCAGATCATCACCTTCAACACGATGGCCGCGAAGGCTGCGATCAAGGATGTAGGACGCGCGCTCGAGATGCCTTACGGTGAGGTGGATCGGATCGCGAAGATGATCCCTACGACCATTGGGATCACGATCAATCAGGCATTGCAGGACAATGGCCCGCTTTCCGCCGCTTACGATGCTGATCCAAAAATTAAAGAATTGATTGATACCGCCATGCGGCTCGAAGGGCTGGTGCGTGGCGCTGGGGTACATGCGGCTGGTGTTGTGATTGCGCCTAAGCCTTTGACCGAATTAGTGCCGGTCACGCGAACAAAGGATGAGGCGATTGTTACCTCGTACGACATGAAGGCCGTCGAAAAGATGGGTCTGTTGAAGATGGACTTTCTTGGCCTGACTACGCTAACGGTCATTGACGACTGTCTGAAGCTACTCAAGTCCACCACTGGAACCGATGTTGATATGGCAATGGTACCGCTGGACGATGCTATTACGTACGAACAGGTCTTCCATAGAGCGCTTACGTCCGGAGTCTTCCAATTTGAATCGGGGGGGATGCGTGATGTTCTGCGGCGCTACAAGCCGAATACGGTGGAGGATCTGACCGCTCTCAATGCGCTCTATCGGCCCGGCCCGATTCAGGGCGGTATGATCGACGACTTCATCGAGCGGAAATGGGGCCGTCGTGCTGTTGCATACGAACTACCTGAACTCGAAATGATTCTGCGTGAGACGCTCGGCGTCATCGTCTACCAAGAACAGGTGATGCAGATCTCGAACGTTCTGGCTGGGTACTCACTTGGTGATGCCGACTTGCTACGTCGAGCAATGGGTAAGAAAGATGCTGCTGAGATGGACAAGCAGCGGGAACGGTTCATGGCCGGCGCTGCCGCGAATAAGCATCCGAAGGATACGGCTGGAAAGATCTTTGATCTGATGGCGCAATTTGCGGGCTACGGCTTCAATAAGTCACACTCTGCAGCCTATGCACTGCTTGCTTACCATACGGCGTGGCTGAAGACGCACTATCCGGTGGAGTTCATGGCGGCGTTGTTGACCAGCGAAACCTCAAAGCCCGAGAACGTAGTGAAGTACATCTCTGAATGTCGTGAGATGAATATTTCTGTAGTTCCGCCTGATGTTCAGGTTTCGGATGCGAACTTTACTCCGATTACTACCGATAAAGGAAAGGCGATCGGTTTTGGATTAGCTGCAATCAAGAATGTTGGACACAACGCGATTGAATCGATTATTGCTGCTCGAGCGACGCTAAAGGCCACAGGGAAACCCGGGTTTGCAAGTTTGTGGGAGTTCTGCGAGAAGGTTGATTTATCGCGGCTTAACAAACGAGTTCTTGAATCTCTCATCAAGGCAGGCGCGATGGATGCCTTTGGACATCGTGCCCAAGTAGCAGCTGCGCTCGACAAAGCTATGGAGAGGGCTCAGAAGGCCCAACGCGACGAGGCCTCGGGTCAGCATGGACTATTTGGCATCTTCGACTCGGACCTCAGCCTGACGAGCAGTCCCGAGGATAGTCTTCCCAGTGTGGCTGAGTGGGATGAGCATACGCGGCTGCAGAACGAAAAGGATGTGCTCGGATTTTTCGTCTCCGGCCATCCAATGGATAAGTACCGCGAGAAGCTTCGCAATTTAAAAGTTGTCGACACCGCAACAGCGATCGAAATGAAGCCGGAGCCACAGGTCTTTCGACGTGGGCGGAATGAAGAGCCGCAGAACGAGATTCAGATAGCTGGTGTTATCACGGGCCTCAAGGTTGCGAAGTCGAAACGCTCCGGTGAGCTGTATGCACAGGCTGCCTTGGAAGACACTACCGGCAAAATCGAGTTGATCGCTTTTCCACAGTCGTACGAGAAACTCGCAGAGAAACTGAAGATCGATGTTCCAGTGTTGGTCAAAGGTGTCCTGCGTGGAGAAGAGGATTCGGCTCCAAAACTGGCCATTTCCAGCATTCAAGCTCTTGAAGACGTAAAGCTGAAGCTGCCGGATGCGTTGCGAATCAAAGTTCCTCTGCATAATCCTGATACGGCGCTTTTGGAGAAACTTTACTCAATCTTGATGGGAGCACCAGGTAAAGGAAAGCTACTACTTGACCTGGAAGAACCCGGCGAGTTCTGCGCTGTGCTTGAGCCACATAATGTTCTGGTCGCTGCTGATCGCTTATTTATCGATCGCATCGAGGAACTCGTGGGGCGTGGAGGAGTTCGGATTATCGATTAGCCTGCGTAGGCAAACGCGGTCTTCAACGCAGATCGCGTATCCTTTGGATCGCTCAGTCCGGGGTACAGCGCGGGATTTCCTTTTTGACGTCGAAGTGATGGTAGACCGCGATCATCTCTGGTCCGAACACCAGCCATGCTTCGGCGCGCCCTCATCCGGCTGTCGAGGAGCCGAGTCAATATCGACCAACGAAGACTCGACCCTCCCGATGAACCTTACCTCGAAGCTCTCGCTCATCCCTTCCACTCACCCGCCACCTGTCCAATCGCGACATTCAGGCGATTCCAGACGTTGATGTTGGCGATGGACAGGACCAAAGCCGCAAGCGCCTTCTCGTCGTAGTTCCGTGCCGCTTCCTGCCATATCTCATCAGGCACCGGGTCCGATCGGTCACTGAGTCGCGTAACAACCTCCGTAAGCGCCAGTGCGGCACGTTCGGCCTCGTTGAAGTACGGCGCATGCCGCCACGCCGACACCGCAAACAGCCGGTCATCGCTCTCTCCTGCCTTCTTCATCATGCGCGTGTGCATGTCAACGCACACGCTACATCCATTGATCTGGCTCGCGCGCAGCTCGACAAGGCCAAGTGTCTGTGCGGGCACGTTGCCCTTTTCCGTGGCCGCCTTCAAAGCCTGTAAAGCCTGCATCGCTTCAGGAAATACCACCACGGGATGATTCATTCTCGATTGCATGGAATGCTCCTTCAAAAAGATAGTCACGTTCCGACCCGCCGCCGACTCTCCATCTCCACTGGCCACAGTTCGTTCGTCACTGCAATGACGCGTACCCTCCGCACGTTGTGACACTCTTTTCCACACCACCCCTTGACGCCCCTGATACCATTAAATCAGGAGTAAAACCACAAAGCTGGCGCAAGCCGGCTTTTGTATTTAACCGCATAAACGAAAGATGTACGTCCGAAGTGCGGACCTATGTCCCATATTTTGAATACTTTGCACGCTTTTGAAGGGAGGGAGGGGTACCGGCATGCAACGGAACCACATGAGCCAATCGATCGCCTGCTATCCTTTCCCCACAGATGGCCTCAGCGACCAAACCCACCCGCTACACCGCAGTCGCCGGTGCGACCACCGCCCTCATTCTTCTCACCGCCCTCAACTTCGTCAATTACATCGACCGCTATATCCTTCCCGGTGTCCAGGAGCAGGTCAAAAGCGAGTTCCGCATCACCGACGAGCAGATCGGCTCCCTCACCTTCTGGTTCATGCTCGCCTACATGCTCACCTCACCCATCACCGGCTGGCTGGGCGACCGCTTCCCACGCAAGCCCATGATCGTCATCGCTGCCCTCTTCTGGAGCGGCATCAACTTCCTCACCGCCGCCGTCCACTCCTACGACTCGCTCAACATCCGCCACGCCGCCCTGGGAGTAGGCGAGGCCAGCTTCGGTATCTTCGCCCCCGCGATCCTCTCCGACTTCTACCCAGAAGGCCAACGCAACCGCGTCCTCACCATCTTCAACGTAGCCATACCCGTAGGCGCCGCCCTCGGCTACCTCGTCGGCGGCACCGTAGGCGAACGCTTCGGCTGGCGCATGTCCTTCATCGTCTCCGCCATCCCCGGCGCCATCATCGCCCTCCTCATCCTCTTCTTCATGAAAGAACCCGCCCGTGGAGCAAGCCAGCAGGACAAAGCAAAGTTAGAGAAGGGAACCGTCCTTTCCTTGCTCAAGAACAAAGCCTATCTTGCCTCCATCCTCGGCTACGCCGCCGTCACCTTCTCGCTCGGCGGCATCTCCTGGTGGATGCCGTCCTTTCTCCAGCGCATCGGCGGCCATACTCAGTCCTCCGCGGCCTTCCTTATGGGAGCCATCACCGTAGTCACAGGCCTCGGTGGAACCATTACCGGAGGCATCATCGCTCAACGCTGGTCCCGCACCACCTCAAAAGCCCTCTACTTCGTGCCCGCCATCAGTGCAGCCCTCGCCGTCCCACCAGCACTTGTCTGCTTCTTCGGCCCCAAATCACTCACCATCCCCAGCCTCGCCATAGCAATCTTCCTCATCTTCCTCGGCACCGGCCCTGTCAACGCAGCCACAGTCAACGCCGTCCGCCCCGAGATCCGCGCCACCGCACTCGCCGGACAGCTCTTCATCATTCACGCCCTCGGCGACGCCATCTCCCCCCGCGTCATCGGAGCCGTTAGCGATCGCAGCAACCTCAACCTGGGCCTCGGGTCGACACTCATCACCCTAGTTCTTGCTTCCATCATCTTCTTCATCGGCTCCCGCTACGCTCCACCCCTCCACACCGAGCAACTCGCAACTACCTGACATCACCGCCCAAGGAGCAACCATGAGCATTACCTTCCCCGGCGAATCCCCCGAGTACCGAGCCGCCCGCCACCACATTCTCGACGAAGAGATCAGCCTTCGTCGCGCCATGGAGGAGGTGGCGGCCGCCCGCCGCAACCTCCCGCCCGGCGGCCTCATCCCCGAGGACTACGTCTTCGACGCACCCGGCCCCGATGGCACACCTACCAGGATCAAGCTCTCCCAGCTCTTCGCCCCGGGCAAGAACACGCTTGTCATCTATAACTTCATGTTCCCCCGCCAACCACAGGACACGCGCCCCGGCCCCTCCGACGGCACAACCGTCCAGCTCAAGCGCGAAGACACTCCCTGCCCCTCATGCACAGCCTTGCTCGATAACCTCAACGGCACCGCAAAACATGTCGAAGCAGCCGGATTCAACTTCGTCATCATCGCCAAGGCCCCGCTCGACCGAATCCTCGCCTACGCTCATGAACGCGGCTGGAACAACCTTCGTCTCCTCTCCGCCGCCAACAACAACTTCAAGCACGACTACCACGCCGAATCACCCGAGGGCCTCCAGCTCCCGCTCATCACCGTCTTTCACCGCGACGGCGATCAAATTCGTCACTTCTGGACCTCCGAAATGCTCTTTGCCCCATCCGATCCAAATCAGGACCCCCGCCACGCCGGCACCATCGAGCAGATGTGGAATATCTTCGACCTCACCCCTGAAGGCCGCCCTGTAAACTGGCACGAGCAGGTTGATTACGACTGCTGTCACCCCATCCATAGCCAAGTCAAGGACGATTTGAAACTCATTACGTAATCCCAATTTCGTATTTGCCCCACGTCCTCCAATACGCTCTCGTAACCATCGCATGGCTCATTGCACTCGCCTGGCTATGGAAGGCGATCACTGCGGCTTGCGGCCTTCCGCGCATTCCCAATCTCCTCGATTCGAAGTACAACCTTACTCCTACAGGCAGACCCAGCGTTACCGTCATCGTCCCTGCCCGCAACGAGTCCGCCGACATCGCCGCTACCATCGAATCCCTCCTCAAACAGGACTATCCCAACCTCCAAATCATCGCCGTCAACGACCGTTCCACCGATACCACAGGCGCGATCATCGACACATACGCCACACAGAATCCCACGAAACTCTACGCTCTTCACATCAAAGAACTTCCCGCCGGATGGCTTGGCAAAACCCATGCCATGGCCTTTGCCGCCCGTCAGGCCATCGCTATCCACCAAACCGACTACCTACTCTTCACCGACTCCGATATCGTCTTCCAACCCGAAGCCATCCGCAGATCACTGGCTCAGGCCGTTGCTACCCGAGCCGACCACTTCGTCACCTTCCCTACTCCTCTCATCAAAACCACAGGCGAAGGCATGATCCTCGGCTACCTTCAAGTCATGGGTCTGTGGGCTACTCGCCCCTGGCGCGCATCTGATCCCAAATCCATTCGTGATTCCATAGGCATCGGAGCCTTCAATCTCCTCCGCACTCCCGCCTACCAGCAACTCGGCGGCTTCGATGCCCTCCGCATGGAGATACTCGAAGACCTCACCCTCGCCCGTCGCGTCAAACTCGCTGGCCTCCGTCAGCGTGTGGCCGTCGCTCCCGGTATGGTCACGTTGCACTGGGCCGTCGGAGCCATGGGTGTCGTCAACGTCATGACCAAAAATCTCTTCGCCATCTTTCGCTTTCGTATCCTGCTCGTCCTACTCGCATGCGTTTGGCTCGCGCTCTTCTGCATCGGTCCTGTGACCTGCCTCATCTTTCCCGAAACTCGGACCCCGGCCTTCCTTACCCTCGCCTCCATCGCTGCACTGTACGCACTCTCCAGCCGACATAGCCGAATTCCCAGTTGGTACGCCGTTCTCTTCCCAGCGGGAGCCGCACTTTTCATCTATTCGATTCTTCGTTCCGCCTTTACCACCCTCAAAGCGGGAGGCGTCACTTGGCGTGGCACCTTCTATCCCCTAGCCGAACTCCGTAAAAACCGCACACCGTTGGTCTAATCTCTTTCCATAGAAACCTCGCCTCAGTATTTCCATCGAAGCACGTTTGGAATTGTTTGAAAGCTTCTCGCCCATTGCCTCTCTGTTTAGTCAATCGGAACTGATCGATGTTGTGAGTGATGAGCGCGCAATCTGGTACGGGTACGCACCGACTGCCGAAACGAGGAAGTATACCTTTACCCCGATATATCTCAGGAAAGTGCATGTGCCTTTTCTTTCTTGACAAATTCTTGATCCCAGACTGATATAGTTGGGACGCTTTCTGCAACGCTTGAACAGGTTGAATTTCTTACCCCGGGCCCTGCTTGCCACCTACAAGGAGACCCGTACATGACTGAATCTGAAAAGAGAAATTCTGATCGCCTGCTTTCAAGGCGAGTGTTCGTTACGACGTCCACCGCAGCAGCTGCAATCGGCCTGCTGGCCGGTTGCAACCCGAAAGTGGATGAGACGAAGCCTGCAGAAATTCCCGCCCCTCCTCAGGAGCCACCAGTTGTGGCGCTAACCAAAGAAGCTCGCGATCAGATGACTCCAGACTCAATCATCGCGAAGTTGAAGGAAGGCAATACCCGGTTCCGTGAAGGACGGAAGATTCCTAGAGACTTCCTTGCCGAGCAGAGAGCCACGGCTTCCGGGCAGTTTCCCGCTGCAGTACTACTCAGTTGCGTCGATTCGCGCGCCCCGGCAGAGATTCTTTTTAACCTCGGCATGGGCGATGTCTTCAACGCCCGGATCGCAGGCAACATCGAAAACCCAGATATTCTCGGCAGTATGGAGTTCACTACGAAGCTCGCCGGGGCGAAGGTGGTGCTCGTCATGGGTCACTCGGCATGTGGTGCAGTGGCTGGCGCAATTGCTAACGCCAAGCTAGGCAATCTCACGCAACTGCTTGCGAAGATCCAGCCAGCCATCAAAGCAACGAAATACACTGGGGCTCGCACCGCCGACAATCCAGAGTTCGTAGATGCGGTGGCTCGCACGAACATCGATCTGACCATCGCCAACATCAAGAAAAACAGCAGTGTAATTGCGGACCTTGAGAAGGCCGGTACGATCAAGATCGTCGGTGCGTTTTATGATTTGAAGACTGGTGCCGTAGAGTTCTCCACGTGAATATCCTGAAGGCGTTGTTGCTCTGACACATGGCTGAATGACGATACGATATGAGTAAGTAACGGGCAATCCAAGGCCTAAGATAGCTGTGATCGGCGCGTATGAAGCAAACCCTCGGGGGTGCGCTACCCGAGGGTCTTCTGTCGCTCGCTCACGATCGAGTCGACGATCTCACGCGCCAAAGTCCTGCATCTTCTTCCAAGCTTGCATATCGCTATAATGAAAGAGTGCATGCTTAAGATGCCGAAGTTGGCGATTTTAGGGCGAAGTGCAAATGAACTGAAATGGGGTCGGTTCCGCCAGGTGCCATTGACTCGCGCGGATTACCGACGTAGCCACACTCAAGGCCATTAGGGAGACATGACGAAAGCGCGCCAACATCCACTTGAAAAGATTCTTGAGAATCGAATTGCCATCATCGACGGAGCGATGGGCACGACGATCCGTACCTATAGCATGGCGGAAGCGGATATCCGTGGAGAGCGCTTCAAGAACTCGACCAAAGATCTGCTGAACAACGGAGATCTCTTCTCCCTGACTCAGCCGGATATGATCTGTGATATCCATCGCCGGTTTCTGGAAGCTGGAGCAGACATCATCGAGACGAACACCTTCGGGGCGACAAGCATCACCCAGAGCGAATTCTTTGTGGACGATCCACGGGAGCACGGGGGCCGGAAGGATCCCGAGTTCTACCAAAAAATTATCGACGATTCATTTCTCAATAATCTGGCTTGGGAGATCAATGAGAAATCGGCACAGCAGTGTCGTGAATGGGCCGATCGTGTTGGGACAGCAACCTCTCGTCAACGGTTCGTGGCTGGAGCAATTGGCCCGCTGACCGTGTCTCTCTCGAACTCGCCCGATGCGGATGATTCTGGGTTCAGGGTGGTCACTTTCGATCAGGTTAAGGCAGCCTATGCGCAGCAGGTGCGTGCTCTCATAGCGGGCGGTTCAGACCTGCTTCTGGTGGAGACGATATTTGATTCGCTGAACGCCAAGGCGGCTCTCGTCGCCATCCGTGAGGTATTCGATCAGGACGGCAGGGAACTGCCAGTGATGATCTCTGCTGCGGTAGGACGCGGCGGCGAGACGCTGATCTCTGCGCAGACTACTGAAGCATTTTGGAATGCGGTGCAGCACGTAAAACCGTTGTCGGTGGGACTCAACTGTTCTCTCGGCCCCGACCTGATGTACCCGTTTCTGGAAGAGCTTTCGGAGAAGGCGGATGTGGCGATCTCGTGCTATCCAAATGCCGGTTTGCCGAATCCTCTCTCGGAAACCGGATTCGATCTTGGCCCGCAGGACATGGCTCGTTATCTAGGCGACTTTGTACGGGGCGGGCTGATCAATATTGCTGGCGGCTGCTGTGGCAACACACCCGAACACATCGCGGCAATCGCTAAAGCACTTGAAGGCCAGCCTCCACGTATCTGGGGAACGACCCCTGATAGTGAGTCTTACGCACTCCAAAGCGAGAGCAGAGCATGAGCGTGGCAAAGAGCGTAAGCGTGGCTACGGCCACGGCGATGAAACCACTCCGTCTATCCGGATCCCAACCGTTCACTCAGCAGCCCGGTGTCTACATCATGATTGGGGAGCGGACCAATGTGTCCGGTTCACCCAAGTTCGCGAAACTAGTTAAGGAAGGCAAATACGAAGAAGCAGTAAGCGTCGCCCGACAGCAAGTCGAGAACGGAGCCAATGTTCTCGATATCTGCATGGACGAGGGCATGATCGACGGCGTCGCTGCAATGACACGCTATCTTCAGTTGTTGGCGAGTGAGCCCGAAGTCGCCAAGGTGCCCTTCATGGTGGACTCCTCGAAATGGGAGGTTATCGAAGCAGGTCTCAAGTGCCTCCAGGGCAAGGGAATCGTGAACTCGATTTCGCTGAAAGAAGGCGAAGAAAAGTTTCGTCAGAATGCCGCTACCGTACTCAAGTATGGCGCCGCGGTAGTGGTGATGGCCTTTGACGAACAGGGGCAGGCCGCAACTTACGAGGAGAAAATTCGCATATGCGCGCGCGCGTACCGGATTCTTGTTGACAAGGTCGGTTTTCCGCCCGAAGACATCATCTTCGATCCAAACATTCTCACCGTTGCAACCGGTATGGAGGAGCACAACAACTACGCGGTTGACTTCGTCAACGCCACTCGCTGGATCAAGGCCAACCTACCGCACGCGAAGGTGAGTGGTGGTGTATCGAACATCTCGTTCAGCTTTCGTGGCAACAACAAAGTTCGCGAGGCCATGCACTCCGCATTTCTTTATCATGCCATCGCGGCGGGTATGGACATGGGCATCGTGAATGCCGGGATGCTCGAGGTCTACGAGGAGATTGAGGCTGAACTTAAGGTGCTGGTCGAAGACGTACTGCTGAATCGCCGTTCCGATGCCACAGAGCGCTTGGTGGAGCATGGCGAAAATCTGAAGGCCGCGAGTGCTGGCGTTGTCTCAACCGAGAAAAAAACTGAAGAGTGGCGCAATGGCACCGTTGAGGAACGCCTTTCTCACGCATTAGTCAAAGGCATCGATGCCTACATCGACACCGATACCGAGGAAGCTCGCGCGAAGTTGAGCCGCCCTCTCCTGGTTATCGAAGGCCCGCTCATGGCTGGCATGAGCGTGGTGGGTGATCTGTTTGGAGCCGGGAAGATGTTCCTTCCTCAGGTGGTAAAGTCTGCCCGGGTAATGAAGAAGGCCGTGGCGTACCTCACCCCATTTATGGAAGCCGAAAAGGCAGCGATGGCTGCGGCTGGTCAGGAAGTGAAGGCTCAGGGAAAGATTTTGTTGGCCACAGTGAAGGGTGACGTTCACGACATCGGCAAAAACATTGTTGGAGTGGTTCTCGCCTGCAATAACTACGAGGTCATCGACATGGGTGTGATGGTCCCTGCTGAAAAGATCCTCGAACGCGCCAAGGCAGAGAAGGCGGACATGATTGGTCTCAGCGGCCTGATCACGCCATCTCTCGACGAGATGGTGCATGTGGCCCGCGAGATGGAACGTCAGGGCTTCAAGTTACCGCTGCTCATCGGCGGGGCAACTACAAGCCGGGCACACACGGCCGTCAAGATTGCGCCACACTACAGCGAGCCAGTAGTTCACGTGTTGGACGCCAGCCGGGCGGTACCCGTAACGACCAGCCTTCTGAGTGAAGATGGCAAAGCGGCATTTGTGACGCGGCATCGTGCCGACTATGAGGCGCTCCGCAAGGCTCACTCTGCGCCGCGCCAGGCTGTTGTCTCCCTTGCGACAGCTCGTTCAAGGCGGACTCCGATCACGTGGCGGGCGGAAGATCTACCCACTCCTGAGTTCACTGGCGTGCGCGTGCTTGAGAATTTTCCCTTGGCGACGCTTCGCGAATTCATCGATTGGTCTCCGTTTTTTCACACCTGGGGGCTGAAAGGCATTTATCCCCGCATCTTCGAGCACGAGGGACACGGTGAGCAGGCGCGCCAGATCTTTACCGAAGCCAATGCTCTTCTGGATGTCATCATTGAGGAGAATCTGATTGCGGCGCGTGGTGTATACGGCCTCTTTCCCGCAAGCGCTGCCGGCGATGATGTCGAGTTGTACACAAACGCGTCACGCGAAAAGGTGCTCGAACGATTCCACTTCCTCCGCCAGCAGGCAAACAGGGAAGGCAGCGAGCCATGCCGATCGCTCGTCGACTTCATTGCACCGAAGGAAACAAATCTGCCCGACCACATCGGTGCTTTCGCGGTAACCAGTGGGATTGGCCTGAAGGAACTGTGCGATAAGTTCAGGGCAGAAAACGACGACTACAACGCAATCATGGCGGAGGCCATCGCCGATCGCTTGGCTGAAGCTTTTGCCGAATGCCTGCACAAACGGGTACGGGATGAATGGGGCTACGGTCGCGAAGAAAAAATGACCAACGAAGATTTCATCCACGAAAAATATCGCGGGATCAGGCCGGCTCCAGGCTATCCGGCATGCCCGGATCACACGGAAAAAGGTCCCCTCTGGCGTCTGCTCGATGTGCAGGCTAATACTGGAATGATGATCACTGAGTCGTTTGCAATGTGGCCCGGTTCAAGTGTAAGTGGACTCTACTTTGCTCATCCGGAATCGAGATATTTCAGCCTGGGCAAGATCGGCCGCGATCAGATCATCGATTATCACGAACGCAAAGGGATGACCGTGGCAGAGGTCGAGCGATGGCTAGGGCCTAATCTGAACTACGAACCTGCGGAATAGCATTAATACGCATAAAGCCAAACCCCTCATTACTATCGGCAACGGCTGGCTCGTAGGAGTACAAATCTAGGGCAGTTCATCCCTGAAATCCAAGATTGGGGGGGGATCCGCCTCTAGCGGTTCCACCCTTCTCTTTATCCCCATTCGAAGACTCGAATTGTCTGCCACTGCACTCATACTCGTCACTTTGAGGGAGTAATGTCAGCCATCATCGCGAGTTCAGCGTTTTTTCGTGCGTGACCATCCATGAGGCAGAAGAGCATACGAGCTCGGGAGGGGCTGCGGCAATTTCTCGAGACTGCCGCGTCTGTGCGATCGTCGACATTCATGATTTGATGGTAAACGAATTATTGATGCGACCGAATCAGGATACTGACGATACGACGTCAGAGTTCATAGCAGCGCAGATAAACCGTCGCGAGGCGATTGTGGGCATTTGGCATTGGGCTGATGATTTACGACAATGCTACGGCCAGAGCATTCGAGAGAAGGAGTTCAATAAACGATAACGTGTGTCATCCGCTATCAGATTGATCCGTTTCAACGAGACGGTTTCAAAAATACGCGGAAAACTGGGGTCCATTATTCCACGCTTGGGTGGCCATCTTGTGGGATATTTTCTGCCGTATAAGGCACGAACGATGTGCGTGGGGATTGATTGCGTTCGATAGTCTTGCGCGTATGAGCGTTACCGGGAGCGATTGAAGTCTGATCCGGAGACGCGGAAAAATTTTGCCATGGCACAGACAAAGCGCCTTATTGTGCACGAAGAAAGAAACTTTGTGGAAGTGGTGGATGGGACGTTTGGCATTCGTGCGATCCCGGAAGTAAAGGGCTGAAGGAAGTTAGATGGGTCAGGGGGAAGGCTTCAAGTTTCGCCGTTCCGCCCGGATATACTGCGATTATGACGAAGATCGGCGGTATGGTGCGTTTTGTAGTGGCAGCGACGATGGTACCCGTGATGATGGTGCAACCGTCGCTGGCGTGGGGTAGGGATGGACATAGGATGATCAACCGGCTGGCGGCGGCGAATCTGCCGAAGGATGTTCCGGCGTTTTTGCGGAATGGAAATGCGTTGGACACGATGGAGTATCTGGGGCCGGAGCCGGACCGGTGGAGGAACAAGGCGGAGGAGGATCTGGTGGCTGCACAGGCTCCGGAACACTTTATCGATCTGGAGTGGGCTGATCTGGTGGGGCCGTTGCCGAAGAAGCGGTATGACTTTGTTCGAGCACTCGCAAAGGCTCAGGCGGCGCATCCTGATTTGCCGTTGACGCCGGAGAAGGTGGGAGTGCAGCCGTATGTGACCGAGGAAGTTTTTGAGCGATTGAAGGTTGGGATGCGGGAGTACCGGAAGCTGCTGGCGGCGGGGGAAGACACGAAGCCGGCTGAGACGGCGATATTGTTTTACGCCGCCTGGCTAGGGCACTATGTGGCTGATGGATCCCAACCACTGCATGTCACTATCCAGTACAACGGCTGGACGGGGCCGAATCCAAATGGGTATACGACGGAGCATAAGATTCATTCACAGTTCGAATCGACTTTTGTGAGTGCGAATGTGAAGCCGTCGGATGTGGCTCCCCTGATGGCGGCGGCGCAGCCGAAAGTGTTGACGGATGAGTGGAATGACTATATGGCTTATTTGCGGCATACGGGAACACTGATAGAGAAGACCTACCAGATTGAGAAGGCTGGTGGCTTTACCGGTGCGGGAACGCCGGAGAGTAAGATGTTTACCGAAGAGCGTCTGGCTGCAGGGGCGATTCAACTGCGCGACATGATCTATACGGCATGGGTTAGGAGCGCCGATCCTGTCCAGGAGTACCACGAGAACTAGCTTTACTGAGATTGTGATTTTCAAAGTGATGACGGCGGGACTTCGGTCTCGCCGTTGTTTTTGCTGATGGTTTCAGTTAGAGATGATGGGGTATTGATGGCGCTCGACGCGGAGAAGGAGTTTGCGGAAGAGCGGCGTAAGTGCAAAGGCAATGAGCGGGATTGCGATGGCAGCGATGCAGGCCCAGACGATGAAGGCGTGCCACTCCCAATGCCAGAGTTGACGTGTGAGTGCGATGGGGTTTGCGCGCGCCGATTCGAGCAGGGCTTTGGGAGAGAGCGGTATCGGCTCGGTGTGGAAGACGAGGCTGCCGAGACGCATGAAAGGAATTACGAGCAGGAGCTCTAGCGGGTAGACGATGTGGTTTCCTATTTGCGAGGCGGCTACGTTGAGGCGGAAGAGAAAGGCTACTGCGAGGCAGAGAAGGGTGGTGCTACCGAGGATTGGATTGACTCCGATGAGAAGGCCAACGGCGATGCTCCATGCGAGTTTCTCTGGAGTTGCTCCGAGACGGAGGAGCGCGAAGATGGGCAGAGCGACACGCCGGTAGAGCCAGCTGTGATGGACGGGCGTCGAAGCTGGTCCGATACCTGCCGGGATGATTTCGCTCTGATTCACTACTGACAGGATAGACTGCCGGGGAAGAGTTTGTTTTGAAGACGAGGGTTGAGTGGAGAGTTTTTTCAGGGCGTTGGCGCGAAGCATTCAGCTAGTGGGCTACTTCGCTCGATACGGGGTTGAGCTGCTGGTGAAGCAGCCCGCGACGCGAGAGGCGAGGGCGGACTGGCTGCATCGATTCTGTGCTGCCGCATTGAAGGGCTTGAAGATTGACGTCGGCATGGTGGGAAGTTTTCCAGAACGCGGGGCGGTGATCTCGAACCACCTGAGCTATGTCGATATTGTTGTGTTTGCGGCGGCGCATCCGTGTGTCTTTGTATCGAAGGCTGAGGTTGCATCGGTGCCGGTGCTGGGGTGGATGACCACGATGTCGGGAACGGTGTATGTGGCGCGTGGACATGGAGGATCGGCGAGGAGAGCGCGACAGGAAATGCAGGCGGCGGTTGATGCAGGCTTGCCGGTGGTGTTCTTTCCTGAGGGCACGACGACGAATGGCAGCGGATTGCTGAAGTTCCACAGTGGGCTGCTGGCACAGGCGATGGAGAGCGGAGCGCCAATTACGGCGGCGCATATTCAGTACTCTTTAACAGAAGACAACGGACCGGATGTGAGTGTGTCAGACGATGTGTGCTGGTGGGGCGATGCGAAGATGCTGCCCCACCTCTTCAAACTCCTTGGACTGCGGGGAGTCCGAGCGGAGTTGAAGTTCGCAGAAAGGCCGATTGCGTTTTCGGAGAATGTGACACATAGGAAGCAGGCGGCGGTTGAGGCTCGGGCTGCGGTCGCTTTGCTGGGCGACGTTCGGGAAGACCGTGTACTCATGGTGTAAATGGGATTTGAGTCTGGTAGAAGGAATCAAGAGTTACGCCATTTGTGATTCAACAGCAGCCTGACATCGAACGCAACCATCCTGGACCTTGCAAGGAGAGTGATGCTTACAGCAACTGCGTCATCGCCCGCTGTACTTTTGCCCAATCGAGCGTTAGCACCGCAACTGCCCGTCTAAGAGAGATATCAGGCTGGAGGCGGGGGAGCGTACGTGGCGCGCCTGGCAATGACGGAACAGGAACGAACCGCGGCTTATCGGTTACGGTTTTTGGTGTTCAACCTGGAGATGAATGAAGGGTTGGAGTCTTCCTATGTGGATGGGTATGACAAAGATCACTTGACTATGTGTGCGATCACCTGATTGTGGAAGAACGCACCACCGGCGAGATCGTGGGGACGTACCGGCTGCAGACGGGTGATGTCACCGGTGCCTACTTTGGGTACTACAGTGAGCAAGAGTTCTGCTTCGCGCCTTACGCGTCGATGCGTAGCCAGGATGTTCGTGGGATCAAGCGTGACCGTTGAGGCCGAGCTGGTGGAGGCGCCGTAGGACCTGCTCGATGGACCAGTCGAGAGCATCGGTGCCTTCTACGGTGATAGTGGCGTGGGTGGCGGAGGGAAGGACGTAGAGATGGGCCATGGGTTTGGCGGTGGCTTCGAACTGAGCGCGGACGCTCTCTTCGGTGCGGCCGCGCTCGCGCATGTCGCGGTAGATGCGGCGGCCGAGGCAGATCTGGTTGGGGGCGTTGACGTAGATGCTGAAGTCGTAGAGGTTGCGGAGGGACTCGTAGTGGAGGGCGAGGATGCCTTCGACGATGAGGACCTGGGTGGGGGTGATGGTTTCGGTCCGGTTGGGGACGCGGGTGTGGGTGGAGAAGTCGTAGATGGGGCGCTGGATGGAGCGGCCTTCGGAAAGAGTGTGGACGTGGTGAGCGAGGAGGGTGTGTTCGAGGGAGTCGGGGTGGTCGAAGTTCTGGAGGGCGCGGTCGTCTGGGGGGAGGTGGCTGAGGCAGCGATAGTAGAAGTCGAGGGGGAGGAGGGTGGCGTTGAGTTGGGAGGTTAGTTCGCGGGCGAGTGTGGTTTTGCCGGAGCCGGAACAGCCTGCTATACCGAGGATGAGAGGGCATTGCGGGAGCAGGAGTTGCTGAGGTGGGGTCGTCATCGTTCTTAGTTCGCTGAAGGTGACATCTGAGGGATGAGGGCGGTTAGGAGACTGGTGAACTGACCTTCGATGCGACGGCCTATCTCCATGACTTCTTCGTGATTGATGGGCTCGTCGAGGACGCCTGCGGCCATGTTGGTGACGACGGAGAGACCGAGGACTTCGATGCCCATGTGGCGGGCGATGATGACCTCGTGGACGGTAGACATGCCGACGAGGTCGGCGCCGAGGGTGCGGAAGGCGCGGATCTCTGCAGGGGTCTCGTAGCTGGGGCCCAGGACGGCGAGGTAGATGCCCTCGTCGAGGGTCCAATTTTGTTTTGCGGCTTCGGCTATGGCCAGTTTGCGGAGGGCGGGGGAGTAGGCGGTGGACATGTCGAAGAAGCGCTGACCGGTGGCGGGGAGGATGCCGAAGCGGGGTTCGTTGGGGCCGAGGGCGGCGTTGGTTCCGGTGAGGTTGATGTGGTCGGAGATGGCCACGATGGCTCCCTGACCGTAGCGGGTGTTGATGCCGCCTGCGGCGTTGGTGACGATGAGCTGGCGGACGCCGAGGAGACCGAGGACGCGGGTGGAGAAGGTGACCTGGGGCATGGTGTAGCCCTCGTAGGCGTGGACTCGGCCCTGCATGACGGCTATGGGGATTCCGGCGACGGTGCCGAGGACTAGTTTTCCGGAGTGGCCTACGACGGTGGACTGGGGGAAGTGGGGGATTTCGGCGTAGGGGATTGTTGTGGCGTTCTCCACTTGTGAGGCGAAGTTGCCGAGGCCCGAGCCGAGGATGATGGCTAACTTTGGCTGGATAGGAGTCTTCGCGCGTATGAAGTCGGCGGCGGATTGGGCCTGCGAGTAGAGATCGGTCATTCTGTCGTCCTGCGCTCCTGTGCTTTGAGGAGGTATCCCCTCCCCCATCTTAAGTGTGCAAAGTATTCAAAATAGGTGTTTTAAGCTCGTACCTCTGCACCGCAATGCGTCGCGTCGGAGGATTGTTCCGGAGTGACCAGCGTCGGCTTGCGTAGGAAAAGCCCCTATTAATAGTCTAGCTAGTTGAGTGGGGTAATTATGCAGGGTTGCGGGGATTTATTTTGTGGCTTGAATCGGCTGGATTGGCGCGGGCTTTGTCGACGGAAGGATAAGTTTTGCACTGTTCGGGGGCTTGACAGGAAATTTGGGGACGAGAGAATTCCGTTCTCGTCTTCTGTGACATTTATGGAGGATTATTTTCGACTCCGGTTGATCGTCACTTGGAAATTGCCAGATCGCGTCTCAGAAGCCGACATTTCGTTACTAATCTGGGGTTCACATCCGCCGTCGACCTCTGGGAGCGTTCTCTCAGCTAGCCATTTTCAACACGCGTCCTTATATCCGAGTAGGCCGTCTCGATGAGCCTGCTGAGCGATGCGGGGTCTTTGGGCGTTCCCGGTCTCAGCTTCACATGGCGCATGAACTTGCCGGTGCCTTGCAACAAGCGGGCCGGATCCGGCAACGCTGCGCCGTGAAAGAACCCCACGTTAACGTGCGAAGTGAATACATTGACGTAGCCGAAGGCCGCATCGCCCAGACATGCAACCGGACAGCCGTCATGCAAGATCTCCCGGACTTCGTCCCCGCATTTTCGCATCACCTCAAACCACTCATGCGCGAGGGTTCCCAATTCACCTCCATGATCATTCATCCACACCTCGATGGCGGGATCGCGTTCAACAGTACCGTTGAATCGCAGCAATTCCTTTCTCATCGTCGCTCCATTCGCTTTGGGATTCTATGTTACGTGGCACCCCTACACGAGGGACGAAAGGGATAGTCCCTCAGAAACGCTTTTCTGGGAAGCGATGCAGTCGGTATAGGGAAGCCTATTTTCCGATACCAGTCTGGGCTGTTGAGAAGAGGAAATCGAAACTCTACATCCCGCAGCCATCTCAAAACAAGCAAAGGTTCTGATTGGAAAGGACTAGAGAAGGCTCTCAGGTCTCGCGTGCGGCGGCTTCCAGCGCGGACAGGTCCATCTTGATCATTCCCATCATGGCTTCCATCGCTTTGGGATGGCTGATCAAATCGCCGATATTGCGTGGCACAATCTGCCAGCATAAGCCGAAGCGGTCTGTGAGCCAGCCGCAGGCCATAGGTTTGCCGCCTTCGATCAACTTGTCCCAGTAGCTGTCGATCTCTTCCTGGGAGTCGCAGCGGACGAAGAACGAGAAGGCGGGGTTGAATTGATGCGCAGGGCCACCGTTGAGGAAGACCATCTCCTGGCCCTCAAGCTCGATCGTGATAGTGGCAATCTTGCCCACGGGCCAAGGACCGACACCTTTGGAACGCAGCTCATCGAGCCTGCGTGCATCCGGAAAGACGCTCAGGTAAAACTCAGCGGCTTCTTCGGCGTTGTCATTGAACCAGAGGAATGGCGCAAGTTTGTTCATGGCTGGCATGGTAGCAGACTGGAGGTCACTGACGACAAGACGACTTAGGGGGAACGATCCGGCGTTACTTTCCCAATAGCTGACCATCCAGGAGTTGGCCGTTCACTGACAGACCAGATTTAACTCCCTCGGGACGTGCAAGGTTCTGTTTTCGTCAACGGTCAAATCGATATCTTTGATTGACCGTCCCGCGGGAACAATGCAGAACTGTGCGACGCCTCGATGCTTCTTGCCAGGTACCGCGCCGGGATCGGCGAAAGACACGGCCGAGTTCGTGTTGCGTGCTAGATGTGCGATCCGATGGTTCGGTTGAGCAATGCGGCGAAGGAGTGCCAGGCGGGGGTCATACCGATAGGGACGGCGAGGGCGACGGAAGCGAAGACAAACGGTGCGGCCCACATGGTGGAGCGGTGGATGCGGCGGATAGAGATGAGTTCGTAGGCGATGAGGGTCAGAAGCAGGATGCCCAGGCCGGTGACGGCTCCAGCGGCGGGCGGCAGTCCGATTCGGGCCCAGGGAAAGCGGCCGAAGGCTGCGGCCACGAGACCCATCGTAGCGATCAAAATGAGACGCTTGTGCGCGTCGGGCCTGCGCCGGGCGCGCCAGGAAGCGTAGATGACGATGGTGAAGCCGACGATGCCGATCAGTGGAATGGCAGCAGAGACGGCTGGGTCGAGCGGGCCGATCTTCACTCCACGATGAAGCGCGTCGATGGCAGCGATCACGCCGAGCACGATCATGATCGGGGGAAGGCAGAAGGCGACGATGCCGAAGGAACGATGCCATTTGACGCGACGAGCGGAGATGAAGGCGGTCTGCACGGCGAACAGCAGCATCCAGAGGGTGAAGACCGCGCCGTGGATGTGAAGGATGGGGCTGGGAAGCGGCGCGCGCATCATGCCGGCCTGAAAGTAAGTTGGCGAGAAGCCGATGAAGACGCAGACGCAAAGCAGGATCGCCATGCCGCTGTAGAAGACGCGTTCGACGGTTCGATTGACAGGTCTGTACGTGAGCCGTTGGCCGGATGCAGGCGTAAAAATGGCGTCGGTTGCCATGGTCTTCTCCATATGCCGGTGGATGGGGAGAGCCTGCCGGAGATCAATTACTTGAATGCATGGAAGATATCATGCAATGGGGAAGTTTTCACAAAGGTATTTCGCCGGGAAGTCTCTATCTGGCTTTCTGCGCGATTCGCACCGCTATCATCAATTTGTCTAGTGTAAGAGGTTTCGCCGGGAAGATCGTGCCCGAGTGACAGCAACTCCGAAGTGATCCAAAGATAGGTACTCAGAAACAAGCTAGCCGTCCCTGATTTCGCCCTGAACATAATCAGTGATTTGATTCTGGGACGGTCCTAATTTTTCGGGCCATCCTCTTGTGGGACTTCCTGGCCTTCGCCGGGAAAGGGCCACTTGCGCTCAATGGGTTGTTGGGCTTCGCGGGTGGCTTTGGGAACGTTATTGATTTTTAGGTTTTCGAGAAAGTGGGCTCCTAGCTTGCCGGCGGTGGCGAGGTCGATGTCGCCGTCGTGGTCGAGGTCTTCGGCGATGATCTGCGTGCCGATGCTAGCGGTGCCGTTGACGGAGATGGGGGTGCGGGTGAAGGTGGCGGTTTTGCTGATCTTGTAGGCGTAGATGACGATGGGGTCGTAGGAGCCGGGATCGTTGCCGGAGTGGCCTCGGTAGCGTTTGCCGGTGATGAGATAGGGTTCGCCGTCGCCGTCGAGGTCGACAATTTTGAGGGCGTGGGATTGGGAGAAGGATTCGTCGATGGTGTGGCGGGTGAAGGTGCGATGGTCGGGTGTGCCTGATTGCTCGAGCCAGTAGAGGCCGTAGCTATGGCCCTGGCCGTAGATGATGTCGGCCTTGCCGTCGCGGTTGACGTCGTAGGCGAGGATTGGGAAGCCGGCGTCGCCGAGGTGCCAGTCGGGGTGCCACTGCCACTTGTCGTTGTTGGCGTCGATGTTTTGGAACCAGCCGTAGGGGGTGAGGATGTCGGGTTTGCCGTCGCCGTCGATGTCGCCGACGCCGATGCCGTGGCCGTCCTCATCTTTGCCACCGACGTGATGGATGCGCGGGATGGGGCCGGAGAAGTCGACCCAGAGGATACCCGAGTGGTTGTAGTGGGCGAGGGCGATGTCCGGCTTGCCGTCGCCATTGATGTCGGCCATGACGCCGCCTTCGGTGTCGTAGCTGTCGGTGATGAAGTGCTTTTGCCACATGGCGGTGGCGGATGTGGCTTTGCCGGGGTTCTCGTACCACCAGAGACCGTTGCTGATCCAGCCCGTAGTGACGACGTCGGGTTTGCCATCGTGGTTGACATCGATGGTCCACTCGCCGCAGTCGGAAACGAACTCGTTGTGGGTGCCGACGGTGCGGTATTGATGCTGCTTCCAGTCGCCGGTTTTGGACTCAGATGGGGCGCCTGGATTCTCGTACCAGTAGGCTCCGCTGAGGATGTCGAGGAAGCCGTCGTTGTTCATGTCGAGGGTGGTGATGCCTTCGGCGTGGTCGTTGCCCAGGCGGTGGGCGATGAAGGTGGGTTGCATGATGCCTTCAGGACCGGGGCCGGGTGTGGGCTTGCGGAACTCGGTGGCGTGGGCGGGGTCTTGTGCGTGGCTGATTGCGGCGCATACGCAAAGGAGGATGGTGGGGATGATGGCTGGTCGCATAGGGCCTCTGATGCAGTCAATGAGTAAGAACAAGCAACGACGAAATACAGGATCCTTCACTTCGTTCAGGATGACGACTTAAAACGCGAATTGCGATAGTTTTTTAGGTGACTTTCATGGCGTTGGGGTCCCATTTGATGACCGAGCCTTTTTCGAGGCTGAGGTTGCTGAGTAGGGCGGCACCGGCGGCTCGGAATCCGAAGGTGGCGTCTTCGACTACGGGTTTACGGGAACGGACCGCGGCGAAGAAGTTGTAGAGGTGGTCGTAGCTGTCGCTGTAGCCCTTGGGTGCGACGAACTTCTGGACACCGAGGTAGGGAGGGCCGGAGGGTGGTGGGTCGAGCGGGAATTTTTTGCGGTATTGCTCGAGGTATTGGCGCTGCATTTCGGCAGTGAAGGTGCTGACGGTGTAGCCGGGCTCTTTTTCGAGCGGGGTGCGGTTGACGGTGACGGAGTTGCCTGCGATCTCCATGGTGCCCTCGGAGCCGGTGAAGAGGAAGCCTTCGCTCTCTTCGCCGCCGTTGACGAAGTTGACGCGGAGGCTGAGGTTGAAGCCTTCGGGATAGTCGAAGAGCGCGAGCAGGACGTCGGGGGCGTCGCGGCCATCTTTCCAGAAGCGCAGGCCGCCGGTGGCCATGGCGTGGGTTGGGCCTGTGGAGCCGGTGATGAAGTGGGTGCCGCTGAAGAGATGGACGAAGAGGTCTCCGGCGACTCCGCTGCCGTAGGCCTTCCATTTGCGCCACTGGAAGAAGTGCTCGGCGTTCCAGGGGATTTTGGGGGCGGTGCCGAGGAAGCGCGGCCAGTCGCAGGTTTCGGTGCTGGCGTCGAGAGGGATGGAGTAGTTCCAGGCGCCGATGGAGGAGTTGCGGTCCCAGCGAGCGGAGACCATGTTGAGTTTGCCGATGGCTCCGGCGGCGAGGAGCTCTTTTGCCTTGGCGTAGATGATGGAGCTGACGCGCTGGCTTCCGATCTGGATGATGCGGTTGGTGGAACGGGCGGCGGCGATGATCTCGGGCCCGTCAGGGTAGACGTGGATCATGGGCTTTTCGAGGTAGACGTCTTTGCCTGCGCGCATGGCGTCGACGGCGGCCTGTTTGTGCCAGTGGTCGGGTGTGGCGATGATGACGGCGTCGATGTCCTTGCGGGCAAGGATCTCGCGGTAGTCTCGTGTGGTGAAGAGATCGTTACCCCAGAGCTCTTTGGTGCGGGCGAGGCGGCCGTCGTAGCAGTCGGCTACAGCGACGAGCTTGACGCCGGGGACGCGGAGGGCGGTGGTGGTGTCGCCCTGACCCTGGATGCCGGCACCGATGAGGGCGAACTGGATGTGGTCGTTGGGGGAGGTTTGCTGGGCGGCTGCGAAGGGTTGAAATCGTGTAGCTGCAGCGGCGAGGGCGGTGGTTTTGAGGAAGGTGCGGCGATTCAGGGGCGCGATTGTGCGATCTGAAATAGTTTCAATTTTCATGCCCGCTATCTTACGTATTCGAGGCGACGACGGCTAGGGGGCGATGGTTGAGGTCGGCGGATGAGCGGGCCACGGTTCCGGCTGACGCTGTTGATCGGCTGCTATAGTAGGACTTTCGTCACCAGTGGCGCGAGGTTGGCTGTTGCGAGAGGGCATCAGGAATGGCGCTTATCGATCGGAATAGTAATAGCAAACAACATCTGCGAGTCGAAGAGAACAGAGTTGCAGGGTTGCTCAACGTCGTCGTCATTCTGGCCATAGTGGCCGTTGCTTACACGGACTGGGTTGTTGTAGCTAATGTTTCGCTTGGCTACCTTTATGTGTTGCCGGTCGCGCTAAGCGCGCTGGTGAATCCGCTGCCTTTTACGATGGTATTAGTTGGGATCTGCACTGTATTGCAGGACATCTTTGGGCCACCGATGGAGACCCTTCATCTGAGGATTGTCCACAATCTGGTCGGTATAGCAGGGTTTCTTGCGGTTGGATTTCTGGTCACTCTGATCGCGAGACAACGCGGTCGATTGGCAGCAGAGGTGCGCCGGCAGCGCGATGAGTTCGAGCGTGATCTGGTTCTCGCGGCCCAGGTTCAGCGGCAGGTTTTGCCGAAGCCTATTAAGGTGCCCGGTCTTGAACTGGCTGGCGCTATGCAGACGGCGCGGCTGCTTGGCGGGGACTACTACGATTTTTTTCAAATATCCGAGGATGTGGTCGATGTTGTGATTGCCGATGTCTCCGGCAAGGGCGTTGCCGCGGCGCTGCTGATGCCGTCCTTGGCTGTGGCTCTGCGCCTGCGTGCAAGAGAGCTGAGTGGGCCGGCGGAGATTATCAAAGATCTCGATGGTGTACTGAAGCAGGTGACGAATCCCGCGACCTTCGTCACGATGTTTTATGCACGGTTCAATCAGGCCAGTCGAACCTTGCAGTATGCCAGCGGAGGACACAATCCTCCTGTCCTAATGAGGTCGAAGACGGGCGAAGCTCTATTGCTGGAGGAGGCTGGTCCTATCCTCGGAATTCTTGATAACGCGGAGTTTTCGAATTCGGTGGTTGCGTTGGAGCAAGGTGACATTCTGACGCTCTACACTGACGGCGTGACGGAGCAGGAGAATGCGGCGAGTGAAGAGTTTGCCATCGATCGGTTGGAGGTGGTTATCCGAAACAATGAGATGGAATCGGCGGCGGCTCTTGTAGTCCATGTTTCGGAGGCTGTTTCCGATTTTGCGGGAACGACAGAACAGGCGGATGATCTAACTGTCGTTGTCGTAAAAGTTCTGTAGGAGGTGGCGTGCAGAACTGTGCCATGGCTTTCTAGCGGATGAGCATGGAGACGATGCTGGCGGACATGAGGTTGGCCATGGTTCCGGCTAGCATGGCGCGGAGGCCAAGCCGGGCGAGGTCGTTGCGACGGTTGGGGACGAGGGCTCCGATGCCGCCGATCTGGATGCCGATGGAGCTGAGGTTGGCGAAGCCGCAGAGGGCGAAGGTGGTGATGGTGAAGCTGCGGGCGGAGAGAAGACCCTTCTGTGCGCCAAGGTTGGTGTAGGCGACGAGCTCGTTGAGGACGGTGCGCGTGCCGAGCAGGTTGCCGACGAGTCTGGCCTCGTGCCAGGGGATGCCGATGAGCCACGCTACGGGAGCGAAGAAGAAGCCGAGGATGGCGTTGAGGCTGGAGGGGAAGGGAATGTTGTGCGGGGCGAGGAAGTTGTGGATGCCGCCGAAGATGCCATTGGCGAGGCTGACGAGCGCGAGGAAGCTGATGAGCATGATGGCAACGTTGAAGGCGAGCGCGCCGCCGTCGATGGTGCCTCGGGCGATGGCGCCGATGAGGTTTTCGTTGCTGTGCTCCTCGTTGGGGGGCATCTTGACGATGCCGGCGGTGGCGGGAACTTCGGTCTCGGGGACGAGCATCTTGGAGATGAGAATGGTTCCTGGGGCGGTCATGATGACGGCGGCGAGGAGATCGGAGGCGTGGATGCCGTAGGCGATGTAGGCGGCCATGATGCCGCCGGAGACGTGGGCCATGCCTGAGGTCATGATGGTCATGAGCTCGGAGTAGGTGGCGTCGGCGAGGAAGGGGCGGATGGTGAGGGGGGCTTCGGTCTGGCCCATGAAGATGCTGGCTGCTACGTTGGTGGACTCGGCTCCGGAGATGCCCATGGTCTTCTGCATGACCCAGGCGAAGGCGCGGATGACGAGCTGCATGAAGCCGATGTAATAGAGGACGGCAAAGAAGGCCGAGATGAAGATGATGGTGGGGAGGACTTTGAAGGCGAAGACGGCCAGGGTGGTGTTGTCGCCGAGTGGGCCGAAGACCATGGAGGATCCGGCGACCGAGTTGGCAAGGAGTTTGTTGATGCCGTTGCCTGCAGCCGTGAAGATGCGCTGACCGACGGTGGATTTGATGACGAGGAAGGCGAAGAGGATCTGGAGGCCGAGGCCCCAGGCGACGGTGCGCCACTTGATCGCGCGACGGTTGGTGGAGAAGGCGTAGGCGAGGGCGAGAAAGGTGATGAGTCCGAGAAGACCGGTGAAACGTGCCAAAGGGTTGCGCTCCGACGCTTGTTACAGCGATGTGACTATGGCTTGAGTGTAATGGCTCGAAAGCCAGGGGACCTAACAGATTTAAGGAAGGTTAGTTTTGTAGACCATTTTTCAGAAGCCGCTGCATCAAAGTGACGCGTGAGACAATGACCGGACGCACGGTGGAATTTCGCGATGATGAAACCTAACAAGATAGGAGAACGTAGTCATGAGCTTTATCAAGACGAACGATGGCACGGAGATTTATTACAAGGATTGGGGAACCGGACAGTCTATTGTGTTCAGCCACGGTTGGCCTTTGTCGGCCGATGATTGGGACAATCAGATGCTGTTCTTCCTCAAACACGGCTATCGCGTGATCGCTCATGACCGCCGTGGCCATGGACGCTCCAGCCAGACCGCCGATGGCCACGATATGGACCATTACGCCGATGATCTGGCCGCTCTTACGGCCCATCTCGACCTGAAAGACGCCATCCACGTCGGCCATTCGACCGGCGGCGGTGAGGTGACGCGCTACCTGGGTCGGCATGGCGAAAGCCGCGTGGCTAAGGCAGCGCTGATCAGCGCGGTTCCGCCGCTGATGGTGAAGACGTCGGCCAACCCGGTTGGTCTGCCCAAGGCAGTGTTTGATGATCTGCAGGCGCAGCTCGCCGCCAATCGCTCGCAGTTCTATCGCGACCTGCCAACGGGGCCTTTCTATGGCTACAACCGACCTGGCGCGAAAGCCTCGGAGGCCATCATCCAAAATTGGTGGCGCCAGGGCATGATGGGCGGTGCCAAGGCGCATTATGACGGCATTGTGGCCTTTTCGCAGACCGATTTCACAGAAGATCTCAAAAAGATCACCGTTCCGGTGTTGGTGATGCATAGCGAAGACGACCAGATCGTTCCCTATGTTGCCGCCGGGCCGCTGTCCGCGAAGTTGTTGAAGAACGGAACTCTGAAAACCTATAAGGACTTTCCGCACGGCATGCCCACTACGCAAGCGGATACGATCAATGCCGACCTGTTGGCGTTCCTCAAGGGGTAGGTTTGAAATGCAATGGGAGAGGCGCTGGCCGGGTTATCCGGCTGGCGTTTCTTTTTTGCGGGCAGGATTGCCGATGACTGTGATGCCGGACGGGACGTCGTGGGTGACGACGGAGCCTGCTCCGATGATGGCGTCGTCGCCGATGGTGATGCCGGGGAGGATGATGGTGCCGCCGCCGATCCAGACGTTGCGGCCGATGCGAACTGGCTTGCCGCACTCGAGGTTGGCGCGGCGTGCTTCGGGATCGCGGGGGTGATCGGCGGCGTAGATTTGGACGGCGGGGCCGATCTGGGTGCGGTCGCCGATCTCGATGGTGTTGACATCGAGGAGAACACAATTGAAGTTAAGGAAGACGCCGGTGCCGAGTTGGATGTTATAGCCGTAGTCGCAGAAGAAGGGCGGACGGATGGTGGAGTGCTCGCCGCAGGAGGCGAGGATCTCTTCAAGGAGCGGTTGATGGGTGCCGGGGTGATGCGGGGTGGAGTTGTATTTGTGGAGGAGTGCGGCGGTGTGGAGGCGTTCGACGGTGAGGGCGGGGTCTTCGGCGTTGTAGAGTTCGCCGGCGAGCATCTTTTGTTTTTCGGAATTTCCGATGGACTGTGCTTGCTGGGAAGACATCGTTGCCTCCTGCTGTGACTGATTCCTTAGGTCCATTCTAGAGATTTATTTTCGCGCGAAATAGTAGTTCTGATAGTTCCGGATTGGATTAAGGAGTCCTATAATGCTCCGCAGAAATGGAATGATATCGGTGAGGGCCAGCACCGCAAGACTGGAGCGAGATATGACTAAAGCGGCAAAACTTCTATTGCTTGCAGCAAAAGGCGTGCTGGTTATGGTTCTGCTATCGATCGCGACTTCTTCGGGTTTCGCGAGAGAGAAATACGAAACTATTGATGCCCAGGCATTCGGCACCGGGTCACAGATGGGGCAGAACATCGGAATTACTGTCACCATTTACCAGTTTTCGACGGCGGAAGATCGGCAGATTCTGGTGGATGCCTATTCGAAAGGCCAGAATCAGGGATTGGTGAATGCGCTGAGCAAGATGCCTGCGGTAGGTCGAATAGCAGTTACGGGGACTCTCGGTTATGACCTCAGTTTCATTCGGCTGATCCCGACTCCGACTGGACGGAGGATCCGCTTCATCACGAACCGCCAGATCACGTTTGGCGAGGCATGGGCCGACTCCCGATCACAGTCGTACAATCTGACGGCGGGCGAGTTCGACCTGAACGACCAGGACAAGAGCAAGAGCACGGGCCTTCTGTATCCTGCGGCTCAGCTAACGATCGACAAAGAGGGACAGCTCCAGTTCGATCTGACTCAGAACCCGTGGAGACTTAGCGCGATTATTGATTGGGCTGGAACTTCAGGTGTGAACTAGTTCGGCGATTGAAATTAGCGAAGGTTGATTGGTTTTTGTCGGGTAGTACGCTTCCTGCAATACGGGCTCTTTTGAAAAAATCAATTTCGTGAGGTCCGTTTTGATTAATCAAGGATACTTTGCAAGGCGGTGCGCTGTGCTGGCGATCCACGTTGTTCTGGTGACGTCTGCCATGGCGCAGGCGAAGAGCAGCGCCTACGCTTGTAAGGAAGCACATCCGGCGAAGCTTTGCAGCGCAAGCAATACGTGTGGATCCGCTTCTGAGCCGTGTACTGTGGATGTGAAACGGACTGCCAGTTCGGCTTCCTCTACACCGAGTATTCCGGGCGCAAAGAGTGGTTCGCTGTTCTGCGTGAAGCCGGGCACCCAGGTGATCTGGAAGAGTACGGCGAAGAACACCGGCTTCGTCATTGATGTCGGACCAATAGCTGCGTTTGATCCAGATGGAGCGATCATTGGCGGGTCGGCCAAGGATGCTACGGTCGTGGCAAAGACGCCTGGATGCTACAAGTACTCCGCTGGGGCGTGCGCGTCCGGGGCGATCTACGGGATGTGCAAGACGACCTATGGAGAGTTGATCGTCATAGGCAATTGAAGGTCTTTGCTTAGATGGCGACGATCTCCCGGATGAGGGATTGTCTGGTTATTGGGTTGGAAGTAATTTGTAACGTTTCGCGGAGCATTTGTTCGGGTTCGTCGAGGAGGGCCGCGTCTTCGCTGAAGAGTGTGATGAGCGGTTGACCGAGTTTGATCTGGTCGCCTAGTTTAGCGTGCATTTCGATGCCGGCGTGGGCACTGACGGGGTCGCCTGGTTTCGCTCGACCGGCCCCCAGGCGTTGGACCGCCCAGCCTACTTGTTTGCAGTCCATGGAGGAGAGATAGCCATCCTGTGTGGCGGTGATGGTGCGGGTGGCGGTGGGTTTGTGATGGTCGGCGGGGTTGGCGTCGCCTTCGAAGACGGAGAGGTCTCCTCCTTGAGCCTGGACGATTTCGAGGAAGGCCTCGAAGGCCGCGCCGCAGCGGAGAATTTCATCGGAGAGCGCGGCGCCATTAGCGGGAGTCTCGGCGTGGCCAGCGAGATAGAGCATCCAGCCGGAGAGAATGTTGGTGAGCTCAATGAGATCCGCGGAGAGGGGATGGCGGTCCTGCTTCATGATGTCGACGCACTCCCAGACCTCGACCCAATTGCCGGAGAAGCGGCCGAGGGGTTCGTCCATGCCGGTGAGAAGTGCGACGGTGCGTGCGCCGGAGGCTTCGCCGGTTTGCACCATGAGCTCGGCGAGGAATTTGGATTTTTCGTAGGTGGGCATGAAGGCGCCGGAACCGACTTTGACATCGAGAACAAGGGCGTTGAGGCTTTCGGCTAGCTTCTTGCTCATGATGCTGGCGGTGATGAGGAAAGGGGATTCGACGGTGCCGGTGTGGTCGCGGAGGGCGTAGAGGATGCGGTCGGCGGGGACGATCTTGGGGGTTTGGCCTATGAGGGCGGCTCCGCATTTCTTGAGAGTGTCGAGGAGTTGGGTGAGGTTGAGCTGGGTGTTGAAGCCGGGGATGGTCTCGAGCTTGTCGAGTGTGCCGCCAGTGTGGCCGAGCGAGCGCCCAGAGATCATGGGGACGCAAATGCCGGGAATTCCAGCGGGAGTAGGCGAAGCGAGGCCGGCGGCGGCGAGGATGGGGGCGATGAGGAGGGAGGTCTTGTCGCCGACGCCGCCGGTGGAGTGTTTGTCGATTGTGAAGGTGTGGAGGGGCGTGGCGTCGAAGGTGTCGCCGGAGAAGCGCATGGCGGTGGTGAGGGCGGCAAGCTCGTGTTGATTGAGTCCGCGCTGGAAGACGGCCATGAGAAAAGAGGCGATCTGGGCGTCGGTGACGAGCTGATGCTCAGGGGTGCGGTCGACTATGGCTCGAATGAAGGATTGGATTTCGGCGTCGGTGAGGGTGAGGCCGTCGCGCTTGTGGAGGATGACGTCGATCGGGTGGATGGGGTGGGTCATTTGTTTAACAAGAAGGCTGCGGGCAGGAGATCGGCCATGGTGGCTTTGGCGATGGTGCCGTTTTCAGATGGAAAGAAGACGACGGTGTCGGGGGTACTGAACTCGTGGATGGTCTGACGACAGCCTCCGCAGGGTTGGCTGGCGGTGTTATTGAGGTTGGCGACGGCGATAGCGCGGATGCGGATTGCAGGGCCGTGGAGGCTGATGGCGGAGGCGATAGCGGATTGCTCGGCGCAGGTGGTGAGGCGGTAGGAGGCATTTTCTACGTTGCAGCCGGTGACGATGCTGCCGTTGTTGAGGAGGATGGCGGCGCCTACGCGAAAGTTGCTGTAGGGAGCGTAAGCGTTGTGTGCGACGGCGATCGCTTGTTGTTGAAGGTCAGCGATTTGCGATGGCGTGAGGTCGCCGGGATGGTTTTTGGACGACATAAATTTGAGGCTATCGGGTACGTGAAGGGATAGCAAGTCGCGTTAGCTAATGCCTTAGGTGCATGCGCCCGATAAGAGGTGTGTGGATGACCTGACTAGAGAATTTATCGCAGAGAGCCAGGAAGGGCTGGACCGGATGGAGCGGTGCCTGACTGAGCTTGAGACACGGCCTGGAGATAGTGCGCAACTAGTGGGAGAGATCTTCCGCTCGGTGCATACGATCAAAGGGACGACGGGGTTTCTTGGGTTCGAACGGCTGGAGAAGTTGGCTCATGCGGGAGAGCATCTGCTGGGCTCGCTGCGTGAAGGTAAGTTGGCTGTGACGTCGGATCTGATCAGCGGATTGTTGCGGCTGATGGATGGGCTGCGCGCGATTCTGACACTGATTGAGGCAACGGGGAGCGAAGGGACTCGGGCTGGCGACGACGATACCGCACTGATTGCGGAGCTTGCGGCGTTGAATGTGGAAGGACCTGCTGTCGCTGTTGGTGCGGTTTCTTCTGCAGTTGCAGTGGGACAACAAACGGTTCCTGTGCCTGCACCAATGGTGGGTGTTGCAGCGTTGAGCGATAAGACACTCCGCATCGACGTCGAGGTGCTGAACCGGATGATGAATCTGGTGGGCGAACTGGTGCTGACTCGCAACCAGATGCTGCAGAGTGGTGTAGAAGCTTCGAACTTTCCGGAGCTGGCGAGGCGGCTGGATAGTGTGACGGCTGATTTGCGCGAGACGGTGATGCAGGCTCGGATGCAGCCGGTGGGAAATTTGTTTGGCAAGTTTCCGAGGATGGTGCGCGACCTGGCACAGACATGCGGGCGCGAGGTGCGGATCGAGTTTTCGGGACAGGAGACGGGACTCGATAAGAGTTTGTTGGAGGCAATCAAGGATCCTCTGACACACGCTGTGAGGAATGCGGTCGATCATGGGATTGAGCCTCCTGCTGTTCGCGTGATGGCTGGGAAGTCATCGGAGGGATGTTTGCGGCTGCGGGCGTTTCATCAGAGCGGGTCCGTGGTGATTGAGCTTGCCGATGATGGTGCGGGCATTGCGATAGAGCGCGTGCTGGCGAAGGCGATAGAACGCGGACTGGTTACGCCTGAGCAGGCTGCGGACATGACGGAACGGGAGACGCTGCAGCTTATCTTCCTGCCGGGATTCTCGACGGCTGCGGCAGTGACGACAGTTTCTGGACGTGGTGTGGGTATGGATGTGGTTCGCGCCAATGTGGAGAAAGTCGGCGGAAGCGTTGAGTTGGAATCGAAGCTTGGGCTTGGGACGACGTTGCGGCTGCGTGTGCCGTTGACGCTGGCGATTGTTCCGGCGCTGGTGGTTCGCAGTGGAGGACAGAGCTTTGCCCTGCCGCAGAGTGCATTGGTTGAACTGGTGTACGTGCCGAAGAGAGACGAGGAGAAAGCGGTAGAACGAATGGGGACGGCGGAGCTGTACCGGTTGCGTGAGCGTCTGTTGCCTATCGTTTGGCTGGATCGATTGCTGGGGCTGGAGACGCGCAATGGCGAGGATCGGCATGGATTCTATATGGCCGTGCTGGAGGCGGAGGGCTGCAGGTATGGCCTGGTCGTCGATGACCTGCTGGCGCCGGAGGAGATTGTGGTGAAGCCGCTATCGGCGGTTTTGAAGGAGATTGGTCTGTTTTCGGGAGCGACGGTTCTGGGCAGCGGAATGCTGGCGTTGATTCTTGATATCGGAGCGACTGCGGCGCGTGCGGGCGTGAAGCCGGTGGAAGAAGAGGTTGAAGTGGTGGAGGTGCAGGAAGGAAATGTGGGAGGGGCCGAGGTATCGCTGCTGGTATTCGAGGCTCGTGTGCGCGAAAGGACGGCGCTGCCGCTGGATGTTGTGGAACGCATCGAGAGCGTGCCTCTGACGCAAATTGAGTATGCGGGTGGGCGGCCTCTGTTGCAGTATCGCGGTGAGTTATTGCCGCTGCGCGATGACGGATGTGTGCTGGCGGAGCTGGAGGAAGAGCAAAATCGTGGGGTTGAGGTTTCGGCGACGGTGTTAATCTGCGGCGGTTCCGGTAAGGGAGAGATGCAGCGCACTGGCATGGTGGTGCGGCGGGTGTTGGATGTCTCTGGCGGAACGTTGCTTGAGAAGGATGCTGCTTCAGGTGAGATGGAACTTGCGCTCGTGAAGGAAAAACTGACGATGGTTCATCGCGAGTTTAGCGTGAAGTCTGCGCCTGCGTGGAAGGAGGTAGCGTGAAGATTCAAGAACGGGATGCGGTGAACGAGATATTGAATGAAGATGACGCAGTATCGCTCTGCTCGATGTTTGCGGGAAGCGAGAGCTTCGGGATCGATACGAGGAAGATTCGTGAGGTGCTGGGTAATCGCGATCTGCAACGGGTGCCGATGGCGCCAGCGTTTATTGGAGGCGTAGTGCCGTATCGCGGCGAGGTGTTGACGACGGTTGATTTTCGCGCACTGTTGGGGATGGGAGAGCATACCGATGCGAGTTGCGTACTGGTACTCGAAGATGAGGACGGCGAAGAACGATTTGGCCTGATGGTGGATGCAGTTGGTGGCGTGGTGACAGTGAATCGCAACATGCTGGAGGCGAATCCGTGCACGCTGGAGTCGCGAGGCAAGTGGCTGTTTGATGGTGCTTACAAGATGCAGACGGGGTTGATGGTGCAGCTCGATCCGCAGAAGCTGCGGCCATCGCGGCTGGCGGAAGCTGAGCTGTTCAAGCACAGGCTGAATGGAGAGCAGGCATGAGAGCGCTGATTGTCGATGATTCAAGTTTTATACGGGAGTATCTGCGACATCTCCTGGGGCGGATGGGCATTGTGTGTGCTGAGGCTGTTGATGGTAGCGATGCTTTGGCGGTGTTGTCGTGTGAGCAGGCCTTCGATCTGATGCTGCTGGATGTGAATATGCCGGTGATGGATGGACTGGCGTGTGTGAAGGCATTGCGAGAGGCGCGATTGAATCCGGATATGAAGGTGATGATGGTGACGACGGAGGCGGACAACTCGTTCATCACGGCGGCGCTGAACAATGGAGCCGATGAGTTTTTGATGAAGCCATTTACACCGGAGAGTCTGAGGGAAAAGATGCTCTTGCTTGGATTTGCCGCAGCGGCTTAACCAGAGAGGCAAAGGATAGAAGTTATGAGAGCTTTGATGGGTCGGACCCTCCGCATTCTCGCGGCAGATGATTCCGCGGTCATGCGCGGCATTATGCGGAATCTATTTGCTGCACATACTGAAGACCGGTCGAGTGAACTGCCAAGGATGGAACTGTGCGGGGTGGCTCGCGACGGCATGGAGTGCCTTGAGGCGGTGAAGGAGTTACAGCCCGATGTGCTGGTGCTGGATCTGGAGATGCCGCGCTTGAATGGACTGGATGTGCTGGAGCGGCTGCAGCGGGAGGGGCCAGGGCTGCCGGTGATTATGTGCAGCTCGCACACGGAGCATGGAGCGAGATCGACGCTGGAGGCGTTGGCTCGCGGGGCCTCAGACTATGTGATGAAGCCGAGTGCGCAACGGAATTTTGCGGAGGCGTTGCAATCGCTTTCGATGCAGCTGTTGCCGAAGATTGCGGCTTTGGCAAAAGGAGCCGTGAGAAGGGAACGGGAGGCCGGGGATCGGACGCAGAACAGTTTTCGTGGATCTTCTGTGGATGGACGAAGCAGATCCAGTGCTTCGGTTGAGCTGATCGTGATCGGACTGTCGACCGGTGGGCCATCAGCGCTGGAGAATCTATTACCGAAGCTTCCGCGGGACTTTGCTGTGCCGATTTTGATTGTGCAGCACATGCCGAAGTTATTTACAGGCGCGCTGGCAGAGAGGCTGGACAAGTGCTGCGCGTTGAGCGTGGAAGAGGCGTATGACGACGCAGTGATTCGACCTGGCGAGGTCTGGCTGGCGCCGGGTAATACACACATGGAGGTGGCTCCGCGAAGAGCGATGCCGGGTGATCCGGAGGGTTTGCGATCGAGCAGGATTCGCCTGCATCAACAAGAGCCGCTGAATCATTGCAGACCGTCGGTGGACTATTTGTTTCACTCTGCTGCGCGAGTTTATGGCGCGGGGGCGCTGGGCTTGATGATGACGGGAATGGGAGCGGATGGTTTGGAAGGAGCACGAGCGATTCATCAACGGGGTGGAGTGATGCTGGCACAGGATGAAGCTACCTCCGCGGTGTGGGGCATGCCGGGACGAGTGTCTGAGGCTGGCATTGCAAGTGCGACGCTGCCGCTTTGGGCGTTGGCGGGTGAACTGGAGCAGAGAGTGAGCGCTGGACGGGCGATGAGGCCAAAGCCGGAGCTGCACCCTACTGATGCGTTGCATATGCGGCGGGAGGTGATCCATGGCTTGTACTGATTCGGATTACGCATATCTGAGGGAACTGGTGCTGGCGCAGTCGGCTAATTTGATCGATCCATCGCGCAATTCTCTGTTCGATACACGGTTGACGCCGATTGCGCGGATGGCTGGGGCCTCGAATCTTGAGGACTTCGTCAACATACTGAAGTCGGACAGACCTGTGCATCTGCATCGTGCGGTCGCCGAGGCAATGACGATTAACGAGACGAGTTTTTTCCGGGACTTGAAGCCGTTTGAGATGTTGCAGGAGGTGATTCTTCCGCGATTGATCGAGCGAAGGGCAGGGGAGCGGCGGCTGCGGATATGGAGTGCGGCAAGTTCGACCGGACAGGAGGCTTACAGTCTGGCGATGCTGATTGCGGAGTATTTTCCGTCGCTTGCCGGATGGGATGTGAAGATTATTGGAACGGATATTTCGCGGCAGGTGATTGACTATGCGCGGAGGGGCAGATATCGGAGACTTGAGGTGAACCGTGGGCTGCCAGCGCGAATGCTGTTGAAGTACATGCATCGTGAGGGAGACGAGTGGGAGGTGTCTGCGACGATCCGGTCTATGTGCGAGTTCCACAATGCGAACCTATGTGCACCGATGCCTGGGCTGCCTGTGTTCGATCTAGTACTGCTGAGGAATGTGCTGCTTTATTTTCCGCAGGAGGATCGAAGAAGCGTATTTCAGCAGGTTTATCGGCATATGGCGCCAGCGGGGTATCTGGTGTTAGGAAACGCTGAGCAGGCGGAGGACTCTACCAATCTTTTTGAGGTGGAGTTTGCATCCCATTCCTACTTTTATCGTCCTGTCCAAAAAGATTGAGTAGCGAAGAAGTGTTGGGGCCGTAGGCGCCCTAGGGTGCATCTTATCGATGTGCGGCAGTCTATGCTGCTGAGAGTGCATAAGGATGCCCAGGGTTACAGAGAGACCGAAGAAAACTGTTGTTACGAAGAGCAAGGTTGCCGCGATCGAGAATAATTTCGACGGCGCGGGTGAGGCTGCGCTCGCGCTGTTTCATCCGTTAACGGCGAAGTGGTTTCGTGCTGTGTTCGATGGGCCGACGGCTCCGCAGGTGGAGGGATGGCCGGCGATTGCGCGTGGGGAGTCGACGCTGATTCTGGCGCCGACGGGTACGGGTAAGACGCTGACGGCGTTTCTTTGGTGCATAGACAAATTGATGATGCGAACGGTGCCTGAGGCAGAGCGTGGGTGCCGGGTGGTGTATGTGTCTCCGCTGAAGGCGCTGGCCGTGGATGTGGAGCGAAATTTGCGGTCGCCGTTGGTGGGGATTGCAAATATTGCGCAGCGCGAGGGCGTTGTGGTGCGGATGCCTGAGATCAGTGTGCGGACGGGGGATACGTCGCAGAAGGATCGCGCTCGGTTCAGGAAGCATCCCGGGGATATTTTGATTACGACTCCGGAGAGCTTGTATCTGTTGCTGACCTCGGAGGCAGGCGAAGGGCTGCGAAGTGTCGAGACGGTGATCATCGACGAGATTCATGCGCTGGTGCCGACGAAGCGTGGGGCGCATATGGCGTTGTCGCTGGAGAGGCTTGAAGCGCTGACGGGAAGGCGGGTGCAGCGGATTGGGTTGTCGGCGACGCAGCGGCCGCTGGAGGAGGTGGCTAGGTTTCTTGGTGGGGCGGAGGGGCAGGTGGTAGGGAGGGGGCAAGAGGGAAGAGAGAAGGCTGATGAGGCTTTGGCTGTGGCGGTGGATGACGGGGCTGGTGATGCTCCGGCTGCGGTGCGCTTTCGATCGGTGACAGTAGTGAATGCGGGGGCGCGGAAGACGCTGGAACTGCGAGTGGAGGTGCCGGTTGAGGATATGGCTCGGCTGGGTGAGATTCAGGAGCAGCCGAGTGGGCCGGCTTCGCAGGGACCGAAGCGAACTTCGATCTGGCAGTCGATCTATCCGCGGTTGTTGGAGATTATTCGAGAGCGGACTTCGACGCTGATCTTTGTGAATGCCCGGCGGGTGGCTGAGAGGCTGGCTGGGGCACTGAATGAGTTGGCCGGTGAACCGTTGGCGCGGGCGCATCATGGGTCGTTGGCCGCTGCACAGCGGTCGGAGATTGAAGAGTTGCTGAAGGCTGGAGAGATTAAGGCCCTGGTCGCTACTTCATCGCTTGAGCTGGGGATCGATATGGGGGCGATTGATCTGGTGATCCAGATTGAAGCTCCGCCTAGCGTGGCGAGTGGGATGCAGCGGATTGGAAGGGCCGGGCACCAGGTGGGTGCGCCTTCGACGGGAATTATCTTTCCGAAGTACAGGGCGGACCTGGTGGCTTGTGCAGCGGTGACGCGGGCGATGCATGAGGGACACGTGGAATCGACGCGATTTTTGCGGAATCCGCTGGATGTGCTGGCTCAGCAAATAGTGGCGGTGGTGGCGCATCCTCCGTTGAACGTGCAGGACGCCGAGCGAAGGAGCAAGCGGGGCAGCGAAGAGGAGGAGAGTCCGGGTATCAGTTATGCGGCTTTGTTTGTGCTGGTACGGAGTGCGGCTCCATTCGCGGGATTGAGCCAAGGTTCGTTCGATGGGGTGTTGGATATGCTGGCGGGGCGGTATCCGTCGGATGAGTTTGGTGAGCTGCGGCCCAGGATTACGTGGGACAGGACGAGGAACTGGATTACGCCACGAGTGGGCGTGAAGCGGATTGCGATTTTGAATGGAGGGACGATTCCGGATCGTGGGACGTATGGGGTTTTTCTGGCGGGAGAGCGATCGAAACCTGTGCGGGTCGGTGAGCTGGATGAGGAGATGGTGTTTGAGAGCAGGACGGGTGAGACGTTTCTGCTCGGAGCTTCGGCATGGCGGATAGAAGAGATTACGCATGACCGTGTGCTGGTTTCGCCTGCGCCGGGTGAGGCGGGGAAGATGCCGTTCTGGCATGGAGATGGTGCGGGGAGACCACTGGAGTTTGGGAGAAGGATCGGCACGCTGGTGCGGGAGTTGCGCGATATGCCGCGAAGTGTGGCGATTGCTCGGCTGACGCAGGAACATGATCTTGATCCTCTGGCGGCGGAGAATGTGCTGCGGTATCTGGCGGATCAGGAGCTGGCTACGGTGGTTGTACCGGATGATCGAAATATTGTGATTGAACGAGTTAGGGATGAGTTGGGAGATTGGCGGGTTTGTGTGTTGACTCCGTTTGGAAGCAGGATTCATGCGCCCTGGGCGATGGCGGTGACCGCAAAAGTGCGTGCAAATGGTGGACAAGATGTGGAGACGATGTGGAGTGAGGATGGTTTTGTGCTGCGTTTTCCGGAGACGGATGAGGCTCCTTCGATAGAACCCATTCTGCTGGAGCCGGTGGAGGCGGCGGAGTTGGTGTTGCGGCAACTTGGGTCGACTGCTTTGTTTGCGGCGAAGTTTCGGGAGAGTGCTGCGCGGGCTTTGCTGTTGCCCCGAAGGAGGGCGGATGGAAGGACTCCGCTTTGGCAGCAGAGGAAGCGGGCTTATGACTTGTTGAGTGTGGCCAGCCGGTATGCTTCGTTTCCGATTTTGCTGGAGGCTTACAGGGAATGTCTGCGGGATGTGTTTGATATGCCCGCTTTGATGGAGACGCTGAGGAACATCGGGAATCGCTCGCTGCGGGTGCATACGGTGGACTCTCGGACGCCTAGTCCCTTTGCTTCGGCTCTGCTGTTCAGTTATGTGGCGAACTACATTTATGACGGGGATGCTCCGCTGGCGGAGCGGAGGGCGCAGGCGCTTTCGATCGATCAGGACCAGTTGCGGGAGTTGATGGGTGATGCTGATCTGCGCGAGTTGCTGGATGTGGTGGCGATTGAAGAGACAGAGGAGCAGCTGCAGGGGTTGGTCTCTGAGTACAAGGTCAGGACGATGGATGGAGTGCATGATCTGCTACTGCGGATTGGGGATTTGACGCGGGAGGAGTTGCGCGTGCGTTGTGCCTTGGATGAGGTAGTGGAGAGCGTAGCTCGGTTGATGAAGGCACGGCGGGTGCTGGAGGTGGGGATTGCGGGCGAGAAGAGACTGATTGCGGTGGAGGATGCGGCCCGGTATCGGGATGCGCTTGGGGTGCCGCTGCCTCCGGGGTTGCCGACTGCTTTTTTGACTGTATCGCCGGAGGCGATGGTGGATTTGCTGCGTAGGTTTGCGCGGACGCACGGGCCGTTTACTACGCTGGAGGCGGCTGGGCGGTTTGGGCTTTCGGGTGAGATTGTGGAGGCCATTCTGCAGAGGCTGGTGCAGATGGGGCGCGTTGTGGAGGGTGGATTTCGGCCGGGTGGAGTTCATCGCGAGTGGTGCGATGAAGAGGTGCTGCGGACGATTAGAAGGAAGTCGCTGGCGCGGTTGCGGAAGGAGGTTGAGCCGGTTGAACAGAGAACGCTGGCTCGGCTGTTTATGCGGTGGCAGGGTGTGGTGCAGCCGAGGCGTGGCCTGGATGCGCTGCTAGATGTGATTGAGAATCTGCAGGGGGCTCCGCTGCCGGCTTCGATTCTGGAGACGGAGATTCTGCCGGCTCGGCTGGTGGGATATAAAGCGAGCGATCTGGATCTGTTGATTGCGGCGGGTGAGGTGGTGTGGGTTGGTCTTGAACCGCTGGGGGAGCGGGATGGAAGGATTGGGCTTTATCTGGCGGAGAAGCTCTCGCTGTTATGGCCGCCCAGAGCTATGCCGGAACTTACGGAGAAGGAGGTTGCGATTGTTGCTTATTTGCAGGCTCGTGGAGCTTCTTTCTTTCAGGATTTGCATGATGGTGTAGGAGGAGGGTATCCGGGGGAGACGCTGGATGCTCTGTGGGGGCTGGTGTGGAAGGGTATGGTGACGAACGATGGTGTAGCGGCTCTGCGGGCTTACTGTGAGCGGCCTTCGGGTGCAACGCGGGGGAAGAAAGTGCACCGGCAGGGCGTGGGCTTCAGGTCCCGAAGAACGACTCCGCCGACGGGGCAGGGGCGATGGGCGTTGCAGGCAGCTGCGTTTGATGCCGCGCGGTCGGGGACGGAGTGGAGTCATGCGATGGCGCAGCAGTTGTTGACGCGGTATGGTGTGGTGTTTCGCGAGACGGCGCATGCGGAGAATCTGCCGGGCGGGTTTTCGGCTGTCTACGATGTGCTGAAGGCGATGGAAGAGAGTGGGCGGATTCGCAGAGGGTACTTCGCGGCGGATTTGGGGGCAACGCAGTTTGCGATGCCTGCGGCGGTGGACCTGTTGCGGTCGTTGCGGGTTTCAGAGGGAGATAAGTCGGAGATGCTGCAGTTGGCGGCTACCGATCCGGCGAATCCTTATGGGGCGTTGTTGCGCTGGCCTGCGGCTCCGGATGCGGGATCGTCGTTGACGCGGAGTGTGGGGGCGAAGGTGATTCTTTGCAACGGCGCACTGGTGGCTTATCTGCGGCGTGGGAATCCGAATGTGCAGGTGTTTTTGCCAGAAGAGGAGCCGCAGCAATCACAGATAGGAAGATCGGTTGCGGAGTTTTTTGTGGATCGGGTGCAGGAGCGGAGTGATGACGGAGATATGCGGGCGGGGATGTTGGTTGCCACGGTGAATGGAGTGCCTGTGGCGGAGCATCCGATGGCGAAGTTTTTGTTGAAGGCTGGGTTCGCGGCTGCACCTATGGGGTTCAATGTGCGGAAGAGGCAAGGGGCAGGCGGGGTGGGTTTGAATGGTTGAGAGATGCTGGTTTCGGCTAAGAGATTATTGGAGAATATGGCATTACCTCTCGGTTGCGGCATGGGTTGTGCTTGGGGCTATGGATCTGCGTACGGAGAAGGGACCGATTGAGGTGACCATTGCGCCAACCTATTCGGCGGATGTTTACTTTCGAGTGCGTGGCCACTCGGGGGAAGATACACGGGTGTCTGGTGCGGTTGAGGGATTTCATGATCGAACCGAGACGAACGACGAGACTTATCTGCAACGCTTTGTGGATAAGCCGGGACGTTTCCGTGTGATCCGTGCAGTGGAGAGTGGAACGGAGACGGTGACTGAGCTTGGGCGTATGAGAGCTGTTATGAAGCCGTTCGCGGATGTGATTAGATTTGACGATCTCGGATACTTCGATGGTAGCCCGGGCGATCCGGTGAGTTTAGTGCCTCTTTATCCTGGGCATGCAGTTCGCTCTGGAGAGACGTGGTCTCCGGATGCGCCGGTGAAGATTGCGATGGTGTCGGGTGTGGCGCACTATCGTTTTCGTGTTGAAAAGACCTTCACGGATGGGGGCAACTCTACGCTGGCGAGAGTGTCGGTAAACGTCAATGCCGAATTGTCTCCGGTGGCATCTTTGTGTGATGGCGTGGTTTCGGTTTCTGGTGGCGGATGGTTTGTTTGGGATTGCACGGTTCATCAACGCCGGGAGACGCATCTTCGGGTAACGTATCTGAGTAAAGTAGTGGCGGAGAGGTTCGCCAGGTGGTGACGGTGGAAGATAGTCTGGTTGCTCAACAAGGGAAGGGTAGTTTCTGACATGCCTGAAGGAGACACAATCTATCGTGCGGCGCGGGCTTTGCAGCGGGCGATCGGTGGGAAGGTGGTGACGGGGTTTGAGACAGGGTTGGCGAAGCTGGCTCGGGTGAATGATGATTCGCCATTGGTGGGGCGGGTGGTGGAGAAGGTAGAGTCGCGGGGGAAGTGGCTGCTGATTTATTTCAGCGGCGATTTGATTCTGGTAACGCATATGTTGATGAGTGGGAGCTGGCATCTGTACCGGGTGGGGGAGAGATGGCGCCTGCCGATGCGGGCGATGCGGGTGGTGATTCGCGTGGGGTCTGAATCTTCTCCTGCGATGCGATCAGGCATGGAGGAAGAACGGTCGTTTGCTTCCGCAAACGATATCCCACCCTCCGCGTTTTTGAGAAGAGTTGGGTACCCGATAGATGTGGGTTGGGAGGCGGTGGCGTTCAATGTGCCGATTGCTGAGTTTCATACTGCTCGATCGTTGGAGCGGAGTTCGCAGGTGCCTGAGCTGGGGCCGGATATTTTGTCGGATGAGTTTACGGTGGAGGATGGTGTGGAGCGGCTGGCTGCGTATGGCCGGGAAAATCTTGATGCGGAGATTGGGGTGGTGCTGCTGAATCAGAGAGTGATGGCTGGGTTGGGGAATGTTTATAAGAGCGAGGTGGCGTTTGCTGCGGGAGTGAACCCGTTTCGTGCGATGTGGACGCTCACGGAGCGGGAGATGTACAGGATGGTGGAGTTTGCGCAGCGGTATATGAAGGCGAATGTCGTGGATGGAAAGGGTGAGGGGATTGTGACGCATGAGGGGAATCGCAGGACGACGCATGCGATGGATCGGGAGGAGAGGCTTTGGGTGTATCGGCGGCAGGGACAGGAGTGCAGGCGGTGTGGGGCGACGGTGATGATGCGGAAGCAGGGTGTGCAGGCGCGGTCTACGTATTGGTGTCCGGAGTGCCAGGCAGAGACGTAGCTCAGGATGACGAGCAAAGACACTGCAAGAGCAACTGCAACTTCAACGGCAAAAGTGGTTGAGGAAGAGGTTCATTCCCATCCATCGCGATAACACTGCGATGGATGGGCACCCGTGCGGTTTTGGCTGGATGGAGGAGAAAAAAGCCAGGGCGGGATGACAATTCCTTTGCAGGCTTCGTGTGAGGAAGCTGGTGACTGTTACTGCGGGGGAGGTTGTGTTGGCTGCGGCTGCTGTTTGTTCTTGTCGTTACTGCCGCCGAATATTTTCTGGAGGAAGTTCTTTTTCTTGGGTTGAGCGGGTTGGGTGACGTCGGTGGCATTGCCGTCTGGCGGCGTGTTGGGAGGTGTGGCGGGCGGCGTTGCCGGCGGTGGTGGTGCGTTGGGATCGGGAGTAGAGTGGCCGCCTATGCCGAAGATCTTCTGGATGAAGTTCTGGGGGCTTTCGGACATCTGACTGCAGGTGTTGACTGGGGCCGTGCCGTCGAGAAAGGCGACGTTGAAGGCGTTGCTGGGACAGGTGGAGTCGGCCAGGAGGTTGGTGGTCTTGTCGATGCGGGCGGTGGTGACGCCTTCTGGGGCGGTGAAGGATTTGACGTCAGAATATTGAGGAAGCTTGATGGCGCGGTTCATGAACTCCGCCCAGATGGGGGCTGCGGCCAAGGCTCCGACAAGTTTGACGTCGGTGTAGTCGTCGTTGCCGACCCAGACGATGCAGATGAGATTGGAGGTATAGGCTGCGAACCAGACGTCGTGGCTGGTGCCGGTCTTGCCGGCGGCGGGGGCGTTGAAGCCAAGCCTGCGGACCTCGTAGCCATAGCCGAAGTTCATGACGCCTTCGAGCAGAGACTGGGTGAGATAGGCGGCGCGGGGGTCCATGACCTGCTTGGCTTCGGGGGCGAAATCGGAGACGATGTCGCCGTTGGCATTGCGGACCGAGGCTAGCAGCCATGGATTGAGGTGGACTCCGCCGTTGGCGAAGACGGTGTAAGCGCCGGCCATGTCGAGAGGGGTGGCGTCGTAGGCGCCGAGGGAGACGGCGGGTGTGCCGCGGGCGGCGGTGATGCCAGAGGCGCGGGCAAGGGCGGCAACGTTCTCGAAGCCTACCTGCTGGCCAAGAGAGATGGTGGCATTGTTGAGCGAGTGGGCGAGGGCGTAGATAGCGGTGACTTCGCCGTGGAACTCGTCTTTAAAGTTGCGGGGGTTGTAGGTCTGGCGGCCGTTGTCGAAGGTGAAGGTGGTGGGGGTGTCGTTGAGCTTGGTGATGGCTGTGAAGACTCCACCTTCGCCGAGAGTGGTGCCGTTGAGGCTGGAGTTGTAGGCGGCGGCGTAGACGAAGGGTTTGAAGATGGATCCGGTGGGGCGTTTGGCCACGGCGTGGTTGAGCTGGGAGACGCCGTAGTTGCGGCCTCCGACGAGAGCGAGAACCTGGCCGGTGTGGGGGTTGAGCGCAATAAGCGAGACCTGGGGGTAGGTGATGGGATCAGTGCTCTTGCTGTGCTGCTTGCGAACCATTTCGTCGACGTTTCTCATGCCGATCTCGACGGCCTCGGAGGCGGCGCGCTGGAGTTCGGGGTCGAGCGAGGTGTAGATGCGGAGGCTCTGGTGAGAAAGGCCCTGGTCGCCGATGCGCTGGACAAGCTGGTCGTGAACGAGATCGACGAAGTAGGGTGCTTCGCTGGCGTCGACGTTGGGCGGGGCGAGGCGAAGGGGCTCGGCCTTGGCGCGGCTGGCTTCGGCGGCGGTGATGGCGCCGGTCTCGACCATGGAATCGAGGACGAGGTTGCGGCGCTCCATGGCACGCTCGGGATGCTTGTAGGGAGAGAAGTAGTTGGGCCGCTGGATCATGCCAGCGAGGAGAGCGGACTCGGCGAGATTGAGCTGGCGGAGGTCTTTTCCGAAGTAAGTTTGCGCGGCTTCACCGAAGCCATTAATGGCGAAGCTGCCGCGTTGGCCAAGGTTGATCTGGTTGGCATACATCTCGAAGATCTGTTTCTTGTTGAAGCGGGCTTCGAGCTGGAAGCTGATGATAATCTCGCGGAATTTGCGGGTGAAGCGCTTCTCCGGCGTGAGAAAGAATCCGCGTGCCAGTTGTTGGGTGAGAGTAGAGCCGCCGCAGGACATGTGACGGGCGACGATGTCCACGACGGCGCACTTGGCGGTGCGGAGGTAATTAATGCCACCGTGGCTGAAGAAATCACGGTCTTCGATGGCGATGACAGCTTTGACGAGGTGCGGAGGTATTTCGTTAAAAGAGACGAGGCGGCGCTTGGTACGGTTCTTATCTTCGGATAGAGCGGTGATGAGTTGGGGCTCAAGCTCATAAGCGCTGAGAGCGACACCGTTTTCCGCGGTGATGCTTTTGACGATCCCGTCGGGGGTGGAGATCGTAGCCCCATCGGTGGTATGGAAGCTCTGGGGTCCGGGCTTGATAAAGATGTTGTCGCCGTTAAGCTGGAAGGTGCCGAGCTGCGGGTTGCCGTTGTAGCCGGCCTGACGAAGGTCGGCGGCGATGAGAGCCGCGGAGAGCTTCTGGCCGTTGCGTACCTCGCGGGGGGCGGCATAGATCTGCGAGACGCTGGCGAAGATGGGGCCGGCTGCGAGACGGTCGTCTACGACCTGCTGGTAGTGGTAATAAAAATAGCCAAAGACGGCAGCAAAGAGGATGACTCCTGCGAGACAGGCAACGAGAGCTCCGCGAAGGATCCGGTTGCGGAGGTCGTGGGACTTTGCTGTGTTGCTGGTACTGCCGTATTTGAGCTTGACTGGCAAAAGGACTCTTTCGTTTTGACGGTTAGATGGCGGCTGTGGGGAGCTGAGTTTGCATCGCGGATGTTATCTGATCAGCTACGGCGGAGGCTACCTGATCGATGGCAACGTCTCGATTGAGTTTCTGCAGGCGGTCGACAAGTTCAACTTTACCTTCAACTACTCCTCGTCCGATGTTGATTCGATAGGGAATGCCGACCAGATCGGCGTCTTTAAACTTCACGCCCGCACGCTCATCCCTGTCATCGAGCAGAACGTCGAGGCCGGCGGAGGTCAGGTCCGCAGCAACTTTTTCTCCAGCCGCAAGGAGTGTTGCATCGCCGATATTCGTAATGGTGACGACGACCTGGAAGGGGGCGATGGAGGGGTGGAGGGCGTAGGCAGATCCTTCATTGGCGGCGGCGGAGGACTCGATGGCGGAGGTGAGGATGCGTTCGATTCCGATGCCGTAGCTGCCCATGATGGGGGTGACCTCTTTGCCGTCGCGGTTGAGGACGGAGGCTCCCATGGACTTGGAGTACTTATAGCCGAGCTTGAAGATGTGGCCGATCTCGACGGCTTTGCCGAGGCGCAGGGGGCTACCGTCGATGGGGCAGCCTTCGCCTTCGAGGATGTTGCGAACGTCCGCGATGAGGGTCGGCTTGAAGTCGCGCGCCGGCGTGACGTTGCGGAGGTGGTACTCCTCTTTGTTGGCTCCCGCGATGAGATTGGTGCGGCCTTCGAGGGCCTTGTCGAGGATGACGAGGGTGCCGGGCTTCTTTGGGTGTGGCGCGGCTTCGATGCCAATGGGGCCGAGGTAGCCTGCAGGGGTGTTGAAGGTGGCCTGGAGCTCTTCCGGTGTCATGGGGCGGAGTTCACCGCCGGCGATGAGGAGGAGCTTGGCCTCGTTGAGGGAGTGGTCGCCGCGCAGGAAGACGACGACGGCGCGGGATTTGCCCAGCTTGGCGTGGTCGGCCTTGGGGAGGTCGGCGGTGTAAGCCATGGTCTTGATCTGGTGTTGGGGCCGTGTATTGAGGAATGCGCCGACCTCATCGATGGTGCGCTGGTCGGGAGTGTGGACTAATTCGGGTAGGCCATCGCCGGTGGGGGCGAGGTCTTCGATCCGGGCGAGGCGGCTGGTGGCCTTCTCGAGGTTGGCCGCGTAGCCGGAGGCGCTGCTGGCGATGAGGTCTTCGCCGGCTTCGGTGTAGACCATGAACTCTTGCGAGCCCGATCCGCCCATGGCTCCGGAGTCTGCTTCGACGGCGACGAACTCGAGGCCGCAGCGCTTGAAGATGCGGACGTAGGCGTCGTGATGTTTGGCGTAGCTGGCATCGAGGCCGGCCTCGTCGATGTCGAAGGAGTAGGCGTCCTTCATGATGAATTGGCGGACGCGGAGGAGACCGGATTTGGGGCGGGGCTCGTCGCGAAACTTGGTCTGGATCTGGTACCAGATCTGGGGGAGCTGCTTGTAGCTGCGGAGCTCGTTGCGGGCGATGGAGGTCATGACCTCTTCGTGGGTCATGGCGAGACAAAGCTCTGCGCCCTTGCGGTCCTTGAGGCGGAACATATTGTCGCCCATGACGGACCAGCGGCCGGACTCTTCCCATATCTCACGGGGATTGAGAGCGGGAAGGAGGAACTCCTGGCCGATCTTGTCCATCTCTTCGCGGACGATGGCAATGATCTTGTTGATGGAGCGATTGCCAAGAGGGAGATAGCTGTAGATGCCTGCGCCGAGCTGGCGGATGTAGCCCGCGCGGAGGAGGAGCTTGTGGCTGGCGACTTCGGCGTCTGCGGGGGCTTCACGAAGGGTTGGGATAAAGAGTTGCGACCAGCGATGCATGTAGTGTGTAGGACCTTCCGGCTCTTCGAGCGAGGGCTTTTTATACTTTGGCTATTCTAACTTCCTGATGGGTTTATGCATGGAAGGTGGGTAGATGGGCAGGTACCCCCCTCCCCGTACTTATGTCCTAAAGTATTCAAAATATGGGTGATAGGTTGGTACTTATGTGCTTTAGCGGTGGAGAATCGAGGCACCCATTTTCAGAATTGGGCACTTTCCCGGGGAGAGTACGTCAAGTTGTACAGCCCTGTATTATGAGACATTCCTCACACACCGTTATTCCGCCCTTGGGATGTGATACAAACCGAGAGCAGCTTCCCATGTGTGGCAACTTGATTAGGGTACAAAAAAGCACGATGACCAGCTGTTGATGCCATGAATACGCCTACACTCAAAGCACAAGCGAAGTTCCTGATTACCGGGAACACCGAGATGGCCGATCGTATTCGGGCTTACGATTGGTCGGCGACATCTTTGGGGGCGATCGACGACTGGTCGGAGACCCTGGTCGCCACGGTGAATCTCATGCTGCATTCGCCATTTCCGACGATCCTCTCGTGGGGGCCGGAGATGGTGTTCCTATATAACGACGCAGCAATTCCGACCCTAATGGGAAAACATCCCAACGCCCTGGGTGCCATATATAGCGATGTCTTCCGAGAAGCGTGGGACTTGGTAAAGGGTGATTTGGAGGCCTGCCTTTACGGAGGTGAGACCGCGGTTCGCGACAACATGTTCATCCCGATCCTACTGAATGGAGTGATTGAAGAGCATTATTGGAGCTATTCGCTCATTCCGGTATACGAAAACGGCAGGATTGCGGGTGTTTACGATGCTTTCCGCAATGCGACTGAGATTGTGATGGGCGCTCGAAGGCTTCGTGCCAGCGAGACGAGGCTGAAGCTGGCGACCGAGGTTGCGAAGCTCGGAGTGTTCGTATGGGACACCGTCAAGGATAGCGGGAGTTGGGAAAATGACCGCATGTACGAGATCTTCCGGCGGACCCGCGACGAAGGTCCAGTCAATGGGGCGGCATTTATGCGCCAGATCGTGCACCCCGATCACCGGGAAGAGTTTCAACAAGCCATGGATGCAACGCTGAAAGACGGAAAGCCGTTTCGGTTTGCGGGAATGATGTGTCTTCCGGACAGGACTCAGCGGTGGATCGAGGTTTGTGGGCAACTACAACCAGAGACAAATGGTTCGACCGGACAAATTATTGGCACGGTGCGGGATATTACGGAGTTCAGAAGAAGCGAAGAAACGCTGCGAGATGCGTCCAAACGACTTGGTGAACTTGCAGCAATTGTCGAATCTTCTGATGATGCGATCTTGAGCAAAGACTTGAATGGCATCATTACTAGCTGGAATGCGGCCGCTACGCGCGTTCTCGGTTACAAGGCGGAGGAGATGATTGGCTCTTCGATTCTCAAGCTCATTCCGGAGAACCTCCATTCCGACGAGAAGATCATTATTGAAAATATTCGAGCCGGAAGGCGCATCGAGCATTTTGAAACTGTGCGACTTACCAAGAAGGGGCAGTTGCTCGATGTCTCTCTTACGGTCTCTCCCGTAAAGGACGAACACGGACGTGTCATTGGAGCGTCCAAGATTCTTCGTGATATTTCAGGGCGTAGACGAATGGAACAATCCCTGTTACAGGCAGAAAAGATTGCGGCAACGGGGCGAATGGCGGCGACGATCGCCCACGAAATCAATAACCCGCTTGAGTCGGTGATGAACTTACTTTACCTGCTGCGTCCGATCGTTACGGACCCGATAGGCAGCAATTATCTGAACACTGCCGAAAGTGAACTTTACCGCGTTTCGCACATTGCCAAACAAACGCTCGGATACTACCGCGAACACGCTTCGGCGAGCATGGCTTCTCTCACGAAGATCGCGGAGCATGCGACCTCGATCTATGAGCCTCGCTGTATTGCAGCTGGGATTGAGATTAAAACCTCTTTTACATCCCTCCGGAAAATTATGATTCGACGCGGAGAGATGATGCAGATCATTTCGAATCTGATTGCAAACGCGATCTATGCAATGCCTGAAGGTGGAGTTCTCTATATCTCGGTTGAAGACGCGACGAGTTCTTCCGATGGTGTGGTTCTCACGATCAGAGATGACGGTGTGGGAATCCCACCGGAAGATCTGCCGAAGGTGTTCGAGGCCTTCTTCACGACCCGCAATACTGTCGGCACGGGAATCGGTTTATTCGTCGCAAAACAGTTCGTTGAAGGTCACGGCGGGCGCATTGCGATCGAAAGCACAACCGATCCGCAAAGTCATGGAACTACGGTTAGCGTCTGGTTCCCAGGTCGAACAAGCTATGATGATCGATCGCCTTCCCAGGCAACGTTAGAGGCGAGCTAGTTCTTCAGATGAGTTCGAGGGTCCAGAGATCATGCAGGTGGAGTACGCCTTCGACGGCACCGTTGTGTGCGATGACGATGAGTGAGGTGATCTTCTTCTCTTCCATGAGCGCGAGGGCAGACGAGGCGAAGGCAGTGGGCTCGATGGTGAGCGGATGGGGATTCATGATCTCACTGGCAGTGCGTTCGAGGGCGTGAGGGCCATCGCGCTCGAGGATACGGCGGAGGTCGCCGTCGCTAATCATGCCGAGCAGACGCCCGTTGTCGAGGACGGTGGTCATGCCTAGCTTCTTGCGGGACATTTCGTAGATGACCTGCGGCATGGGCGTGGTGGGCGAGACGTAGGGGAGAGCTTCGCCGGAGTGCATGAGATCTTGGACGCGGGCGAGGCGTTTGCCGAGGCGGCCTCCGGGGTGGAGTTCGGCGAAGTCTTCGGCCTTCCATCCGCGACGCCGGCTTACTTCGAGGGCGAGGGCGTCGCCGAGGGCAAGCATGACGGTGGTGGAGGCGGTTGGGGCGAGGTTGAGGGGGCAGGCCTCGGTGTCGACGCTGGTGTCGAGGACGATGTCGCTGGCTTGAGCGAGGGTTGAAGTGGAGCAACCGCAGAAGGCGATGAGCTTGTCGGCGAGGCGCTTGAGGAGGGGGAGGAGATAGAGAAGCTCTTGGGTCTCGCCGCTGGAGGAGAGGGCGAGGACGGTGTCGCCGCGGGAGAGCATGCCGAGGTCGCCGTGGACGGCGTCGGCTGGGTGGAGGTAGTGGGCGGGCGTGCCTGTGGAGCGGAGTGTGGCGGCGATCTTGCGGGCGATGATGCCGCTCTTGCCGATGCCTGTGACGATGATGCGGTTCTGGCTGGCGATGCTGCGGAGTATGAGGTCTGCGGCGTTGTTGAAGGGACGGAGCATTGCGCCTTCGAGGCGTGAGGCGAGGGCGTTGAGAGCGGCGGCTTCGATGCGGACGAAGTCTGCGGGAGGGATCGGGGCAGACGGAATGGGGGTGTTGTTGGGCATGACTCGTTGGCCATGTCGATGCTAGCAGAGAGGTTTGCCGATACGGAGCGCAAGGACTGTGTTTACGGCTAAACTGAATATGTGGCTTGCGCTGTGCGTTGGCCGAAAGGATGTCTGCCGTGAAGCGAAGTGCGCTGGTTCTGGGAATGATGGTGGTTGGGATCTCGCTGTTGCTGTGGGCGGGTTGGCATAACCTACGGGAGAGGCGGCTGGCGATGCAGCGGGCTCAGGAGTCGCGCATCGTCCTGGTTCCGGAGAAGGCTGCTGGAGCTGCAGCGGGTTCGTCAGCGTCGAGCGGATCGGCGGAGCAGTCTCCAGTCGAGGGCTATCATCTGCGGGGCAAGGCTGCGCCGAAGTTTGTGCTGACCGATCTTGAGGGGAAGAAGGTCTCGCTGGCTGACTACAAAGGAAGAGCTGTGCTGGTGAACTTCTGGGCGACGTGGTGCGGTCCTTGCAAGGTGGAGATGCCCTGGTTCGAGGAGTTCCGGAAGCAGTATGCATCGCAGGGGTTCGAGATCCTTGGGCTGACCGATGATGTGGATGCAGGCAAGGAGATGATCGGGAAGGTGGCGAGGAAGGCTGGCGTGAGCTATCCGATCCTGCTGACCGATGGGAAGGTTCAGACTGCTTACGGCGGGCTGGATGTTCTGCCGATGTCGTTCTATGTGGACAGGAATGGCATTGTGGTCGAGGAGACTGCGGGTTTGGGATCGAAGGACGAGATCGAGGCGCACATCAAGAAGACGATTGCTTCGGGAGCGCCTGCTGCCGGCGCGAAGACTGCTGTGGCTTCGACAGGAGGGCAGTGATGCGCTCTGGTTGGATGCTTGCGGGATTGATGGCTGGAGTTTTGGGGTTGCAGGTTGGAAGCTTCGATGCTCCGGCGAAGCCTAAAGGTCATGTGAGTTATGTGGCGGAGCAGCAGAACGTTCCAGCAGGGAAGTCTGGTGTGGTGGAGCTGCGGTTCAAGGTGGATGAAGGGTTCCATGTGAACTCGCATACGCCGAAGTCGGAGCTGCTGATTCCGACAGCGATCACGATGAAGATGGCGGATGGCGTGAAGGCTGGAGCGGCGGTGTATCCGGCGGGAACGGAGTATAGCTTTAGCTTCGATCCTACGGAGAAGCTGGATGTTTATACGGGCGAGTTCGTCGTGAAGCTTCCGGTCGTAGCTTCGGCTGGAATGCATACCGTTGATGGATCGTTGCGTTATCAGGCTTGCGATAAGGCAGCTTGTTATCCGCCGAAGAGCTTGCCGGTGCAAGTGATCTTTACGGCAAAGTAGTTCGCTGGGTGGTGCCGATTAAGGAACAGCGATGAGTTTCGTCGTACTGATTTCTCTTTGATGATTTCAACGATGGCATGATGGATTGAGATGGTTGGTTTTGGGGGCAAGCAGGGAAGCGATGGACGAGTTTAGAAGGCTGACACGACTGCCGGCGTATGTGTTCAACATCACAAGCGAGCTGAAGGCTGCGGCACGGAAGCGCGGCGAAGACATTATCGACTTCGGGATGGGAAATCCCGATGGTGCGACTCCGAAGGCAATTGTTGACAAGCTGATTGAGGCGGCACAGAAGACCACCACGCATCGCTACTCGCTTTCGCGTGGGATTCCGCGGCTGCGCAGGGCGATCTGCAACTGGTACAAGACGCGGTACAACGTCGATCTCGACCAGGAGACCGAGGCGATTGTAACGATTGGTTCGAAGGAAGGCATTGCACATCTTTGCCTTGCGGTACTCGATGACGCGGATACCGTGGCAGTGCCGAATCCCAGTTATCCGATCCATATCTTCGGGCCGGTGATCGCGGGCTCGAAGGTGCAGAGCATTCCGGTTCCGGATGCTTGCGCGGATCAGGTGCTGGCTGCGCTGGAATATGAGCTGCCTCGCATGGAGCCTCGGCCGAAGCTTCTGATTCTGAACTTTCCGGCGAATCCTACGACTCAGTGTGTGGACCTTCCTTTCTTTGAACGGATTGTGGCTCTTTGCAAAGAGCTGGGAATTTATATCGTTCACGATCTGGCGTATGCCGATATCGTGTTCGATGGTTATCGCGCGCCCAGCATCCTTGAAGTTCCGGGCGCGAAGGATATTGCGGTCGAGTTCTTTACGCTTTCGAAGAGCTACAACATGCCGGGCTGGCGCGTTGGCTTCATGGTGGGGAACAAGAATCTGGTCGGCGCGCTGGGACGGATCAAGAGCTACTTCGACTATGGGACGTTTACGCCGATCCAGGTGGCTTCGATTGCTGCGCTCGAAGGTCCTCAGGACTGCGTGAAAGAGATTGTGGAGAACTACAAGTGCCGGCGCGATGTGCTGGTGCCGGGCTTGAATAAGCTGGGTTGGCCGGTCGAGCTTCCGAAGGCCACGATGTTTGCGTGGGCCAAGATACCGGAGCAGTATCGAACGCTTGGGTCGGTTGAGTTTTCAAAGAAGCTGTTGGCCGAGGCGAAGGTTGCGGTTAGTCCTGGTGTTGGCTTTGGGGAGCATGGTGATGGGCATGTTCGGTTTTCGCTGATCGAGAACGAGGAGCGGACTCGCCAGGCGCTGCGTGGGATCAAGCAGATGTTTCGGAATGGGTAGTTCCCCAAGGGGTGCCGGAGATAAGGCTCCTTTATTCAATGATTTGATACGTTTTGTATTTGCAAAATCGTTATAGCAAAGCTGCACTCCTCTGCGAAAAGCGGAACTCCGCTCCGCTAAACTAGAACTTCCCCTCACGGGAAGCCGCATGCCAGCAGAAATCATCCTCCAGCAAACTCCGGACGACGCCGCCCTCCTCGACAAGCGCGAGCAACTTGCCACCGTTCGCACCACGCTCGCCGAGCGCGAATCTGAGCTTGCCCAAATCCGCGCCCAGCTCAGGACCTTCGAAGGTCGTTACCTCCGCCAGGTCGGCATCCTCTACGCCGAACTCGACGACCTCGAAGCGCGCATCGCCGAGCGCGAAGTCGACCTCTACGACTCCGACTCCGCCCGCCGCCGAGCCGAGGAAACCCGCCAGCGCGCGCAGGAAACTCATGATGCCGCATTCGGCGATGCCCACGAAGCCGAAGAGTTCGACCCACCGCCCAGCCTCAAGACCCTCTTCCGCGACGTCGCCAAGCGCATCCATCCCGATTTCGCGCGCGATGACGCCGAGCAGAAGCACTTCACCCTGCTGATGGCCCGCGCCAATCAGGCCTACAGCCGCGGCGACACCGAAACCCTGCAGCGTCTCCTTGACGATCACCGCGAGATCAACGCCTCCATCGCGGGCGAAGGCGCCGCCGCCGAGCTTCGCCGCATCACGCGCCAGATCCAGCACGCTGAGCGGGACATCGCCGCCCTCGACGCCGAGCGGCGCACGCTGCTCGCCAGCGAAATTGCCCAACTGCACCTCGACGCCGAAGCTGCAGCCCGCGAACACCGTGACTTCCTCACCGAGCTCGCCACCAGCCTCCGCGAGCAGATCGCCGATGCCCAGCGCCGCTTCGAGCTCATCGACCGCCAGATCGGTGCCCATGGAAGATAAAGCCAAAGGCGGCCTGCAGCACATCCCTACTGGCGCCGCGCTGTCACTCCATTCCACGCGCTCCAGCATCATTGCCCGCGGCCGCCGCGATGCCGCCAACGCAGCCTCCAACCCGCACTACCGGCAGGCCGTCACCGACTACAACGCCCGCAACTTCACCGAAGCCGCAGCCAGCTTCCGACTCGCCGCAGAGCAGGGCCACGCCGAGTCGCAGTACCTCCTCAGCACGATGTACGATGCGGGACTGGTTCGGCCGCAACAAGGCCTGCCGCAAGACGCCACCCAGGCCGCCTACTGGGAGCGCAAGGCCGCCGAGCAGGGCCACGCCTACGCGCAGGCCAACCTCAGCTTCCGCTACTACGCAGCCAACAACTTCTCTGAAGCTTTCGCATGGTGCCAACGCGCTGCCCACAGCAACCTCGCCTGGGCGCAATACAACCTCGGCCTCATGTATCGAAAAGGGGAAGGGGTCCCGCAAAGTAACACCGAGGCTGCCCACTGGTATCGCCTGGCCGCCACACAGAACTTTCCCGAAGCCCAGCAGAAGCTAGCCGACCTCTACTACACGGGCCAGGGCGTCCCACTCAGCTACACGCAGGCCGCCGCGTGGTATCGCAAGGCCGCCGATCACGGCAACGCCGAAGCCCAGTTCCAGCTCGGCCACCTCTACGCCATCGGTCAGGGCGTAGAGCATGACTACACCCAGTCCCGCCACTGGACTCGTCAGGCCGCACTTCAGAGCCACGAACAGGCACTCCGCGAACTCAAGCGCCGCGAGTACCGCGACCCATAGCTGAGTCCATCACTCGATGATATCCAGGGCCAGCCCCTCCAGCGACGTCTCCTGTCGGCACAGGAATTGGCTTGTTGTCGCTATGCAGTTTGTCGAAGGACACGGTGGACAGATATTGGAGAGCAAGGCCGTATGGCCAGGTCTCTCAGAACCAATGAGAAAGCATAACGTGGCTCAATGACCACGTTATGCTTTGTTTCTTTCACAGGCTGGTTGCGCCGATGGCCGGATCGGTGATGCTGTCTTCTCCGGTTTCGACGTGGCCGGCGATGCGGCGCTGGAAGCTGGTGTCGGAGCTGACTTCGATGGTGAAGTCGTACCAGCCGTGTAACTGCTCTCGCGCGGAGTGGATGGAGCGTGTGTCGCCGGCCTTGAGGGCGTGCGGTGTTGTTTCGCCGGTGTAGGCGTCGAGGAGGGTGAACTGGCAGGCTGGTCCCCGGTTGATGATTTCGAGTGTGATGCCGGAGCGGATGGCATCGTAAAGGGTGGTGATTTCGAGGTTGACCTTTTCGGTGGTGGCGGTGCTGCCCTTGAAGGCGCGTAGGAAGCCGTTGGGACCGTAGACGGAGAGGTCGTAGACGTTCTGGCTTCCGGCGAGCTTCCAGAGATCGGAGAGTTCGGCTCCGGGCTCGACGGTGTAGGTCCATGGGCCGGTTTCGGTAGTGCCGGAGCGGACGTGGTAGACGGCAGTGGATTTGCCGGTGTTGGTGAAGTCGATGCGGATGGAGTGGTTCAGGAAGTCGGGCTGGGCTTGCACGTTGAGGACGTAGGGGACGGCGCGGGCGGGACGGATACCGGGCTCCTGTGTGGGGACGGCCTGCTCGGTGGGCGGGGTGGGGACGTAGTCGGGGTGACGTGCGTTGTCGGGTGGGATGTAGGCCACGGTGCTGGGTAGAGGAACGGTGGCGTCGTTGGGCGACGTGAAGTTGAAGGCGGAGGTGAGGTCGCCGGTGACAGCTCGGCGCCATTTGGTGATATTGGGCTCTTTGACGCCGAAGCGTTTTTCGATGAACTGGATGAGGGAGGTGTGGTCGAAGACCTCGGAGTTGACCCAACCGCCTTTGCTCCAGGGAGAGATGACGACCATGGGGACACGGAGGCCGAGGCCATAGGGGCCAGCGGGGTATTCGGAGTTGCCTTCGAAGATCTCGTTGGTGATGGGGACAGTGGATTTGCCCTGAGCACGTGACTGCGGTGGAACGGGTGGAGGCATGTGATCGAAGAAGCCGTCGTTCTCGTCGTACATGAGGAAGAAGGCGGTCTTGCTCCAGACTTCGGGGTTGGCGGTGAGGATGTCGAGGACCTGCGAGACGTACCATGCACCGTAGTTTGCGGGCCAGTTGGGGTGCTCGGTGTAGGACTCGGGGGCGACGAGCCAGGAAACCTCGGGAAGTTTGCCGGTGGTTACGTCCTGCTTGAAGATGTCGAAGAGGGTGCCGGATTTGAGGATGTTGGTTCCGGTGCGGGCTTTTTCGGCGAGCGGGGAGCTTTGCGGCGCGTTCTGGTACTGGTGGAAGTAGAGGAGCGAGTTGTCGCCGTAGTTGCCGATGTAGGCGTTGTCGCCGGTCCATCCCCAGGAGCCGCTGGCGTCGAGGCCTTCGCCAATGTCCTGATAGATCTTCCAGGAGATGCCGGCTTTCTGGAGAAGCTCGGGGTAGGTGGACCAATCGTAGCCGGCTTCGGCGTTGTCGATGACGGGGCCTCCGTTTTTGCCATCGTTGCCGACCCAACCGGTCCACATGTGGTAGCGGTTGGGGTCGGTGGGCCCAAGGAGGGAGCAGTGGTAGGCGTCGCAGACAGTGAAGGCGTCGGCGAGGGCGTAGTGGAAAGGGATGTCGCTGCGGGTGAGATGCGCCATGGTAGTGGTGCCCTTTTGCGGGACCCACTGGTCATTGTTGCCCTCGTTCCAGGCGGCGTGGGTGGTGGTCCAGTCGTGGGCGAGATCTTGAAGGAACTGAAGACCGAGGTTGGGCGCGCCGGGGTGGAAGGGAAGGACGTAGCTGTTGCCGCCGTTGGGCTGATACCAGACGGGATTGCCGGAGGGGAGGGTGACGGCGCGGGGGTCGCCGAAGCCGCGGACGCCGCGGAGGGTGCCAAAGTAGTGATCGAAGGAGCGGTTCTCCTGCATCATGACGACGATGTGCTCGACGTCTTCGATGGTGCCGGTGCGATTGTTCGCTGGGATGGAAAGAGCGCGGGCGATGCTGGCGGGGAAGGTTGCGGTGAGGGCGGATGCGGAGAGAAGCTGCAGGAATGTGCGACGGTCTGTGGACACGGAGAGGAACCTCGCTGAGTGATGTGTGGTGCTCAGCGAGAATGTAGGCCGTGTTTGTTGCGGGAAGGTGACGGGAGGGTGACGGTGGCGTGACTGATTGGAGAATTTATTTCGAGGGGATGGGGGTGCCCTGGTGGAAGGTGATTTGCCATGTGCCGTTGCGGTTGATCCAGATGGAGCTTCGCTGGACATGATGAGTGATTTGGCCGGATGAGTCGTGGCGTGTGGTGCGGTAGGTTACGAGCATGACGTCGGGTGCGAGGGGGCGGATGGCGAAGTCACTGAGGAGTGATGCGGGACGGGGTGGCTCATTGCGGAGCTCTTCGAGGATGGCGTCTTTGTCGAAGGTGCGGCCGGAGCTGCCGAATTCCAGGAAGTCGTCGGCTAGGAGGGTAGAGACTTGCTCGGGGTTGCGGCGGTTGGTGGGGTCGAGGAGGGATTCTTCTAAGGATTTGAGGTTGTCGGCGATTTGCATTAGTGTGAGTGGGATTTAAACGTAGTCGAATAATGTCATGAAACCGAAGTCCATGTGCAATTGCTGGTGGCAGTGGAAGAGGGTGAGGCCGGGGTTGTCGGCGACGAAATCGATCTCGGCCTCTTGATAGCCGCCGACCATGACGACGTCTTTGATAACGCCGGAGGTGGACTGGCCGGCGATCTTTGTGAGCTCGAAGCTGTGGCGATGGAGGTGGATGGGGTGGATGTCGTCGCTGGCGTTGCGCATGCGGATGCGGTAGCGCTTGCCTTGATGGAGGTGGAAGGATGGCTCGGCCATCATCTGATGCGTGGGATAGGGGACTCCGTTGATGGTCCACTGATTGAAGCCATCGAGTGCGGCGTTTTGTTTTTCGAAGAGCATATCGAATGTTTCGTCGGGTTGGGATGATGAAGGGCTGGGGTTGCCGAAGTGGGCGTAGTTCCACTTGAAGGGCTTGGGCGGGAGCCATTGGGGTTTGCCTTTGTAGCCCGAGTATTCGACTACGATGCCCATGCCGTGGTGGCGGTCTTCGTCGCCGAGGTCGCCCATAATCCAGACGCCGGGGTGGTTCATTGGAACGATGGCTGAGATGCGCTCGGCGGTGCCTAGCCAGAGGCCGGGTGCGTGCACGGGTTTGGGGAGGGGGTTGCCGTCCATGGCGAGGATGGTGAAGGTGTGGCCGGGGAGGGCGAGGCTGCGGATCTCTCCGGCGCTGCCGTTGAGGATGTGGAAGAGGACGCGCTCGCCTTGTTTGACGCGGATGGGGTCGCCGTGGCCGAGCATGCGGCCGTTGATGGTGAAGGAGTCGTAGCTGACTTCGTAGCCGTGCGGGATGCCTTTGGCTAGCGAGGCGTTCATTTTGGTTTCGCCGGATTGTTTGAGTGCGGGGACGGTTTGGGATGGAGAGAGGAAGTCCATTGCCATGTCGCCGCCGCGGCTTAGAGTGGGCTGGAATTCTTTGAGCGTGAGGAAGACTTCGCGGTCGTAGTTGCCGGGGTTGTGGGTGGGTTCGATGTAGACGGGGCCGACTAGGCCGCTGTATTGGCCTGCTGCGAGATCGGCTCCGGCGCGGACGTGGGTGTGGTAGAAGCGGAAACCAGACAGGCCGGGGATGAAGGAGATTCTTCGGCTGCCGTGGGGCGGGATGAACGGAGTGCCTTCTTCGGCGGCTCCGTCGGTGTCGGTGGGGAGGAATTGTCCGTGCCAGTGGAGCTGCTCGGGTGTGTCGGTTTCGTTGTGGATGTCGACGGTGACGCGCTGGCCTTGTTTGAGGCGAAGGAGGGGCCCGGGGAACTGGTCGTTGTAGGTGGTAGTGGAGATGATGCGGTTTGGGGCGAGTTCGATGGGGGTTGTGGCTATGGTGAGAGTGTAGTCTGCGGGGCTGTCGGCTTGGGATGCGTTGACGATGTGGGAGAGTGGGGAAACACACGCGATGACTCCGGCTGAGCGCAGGAAGTCGCGGCGAGAGAGGTCCTTGTTTGGCATGATGCTCCTGCGTAGGAGAGTTGCCTTGGACGTGCATCAAAACTATATCGGAGTTTTGTGGAATGCTCTCGAACTTGAGTAAAGCGTGGGGCGAGCTTAAGATGGCACTCAAGTTTGAACGGATGGAGTTTCAGAGAATGTGCCGAAATATCAAAATACTTTTCAACTTTGATCCGCCAGTCTCGCCCGACGAGATTCGCGCTGCATCGCTGCAGTTTGTGAGGAAGATCAGCGGGTTCAATAAGCCGTCGAAGGCCAATGAAGAGGCATTTCTTTCTGCAGTGGATGAGGTAGCGCAGGTTTCGGCGAAGCTTTTGTATTCGCTCGAGACGACTGCGCCTCCTAAGGATAGGGAAGAAGAAGCTGCGAAGGCCAAGGCTCGGGGCGCGAATAGATTTCGCGCTGATGGTGGTGGTGATCCGGCGGTGGTATGAGTTGCTTTGGGGAAGAGAACAATAAATTGGCCGCTTCGCCCTGCGGGCTTCGCTCAGGCCTTCGGTAGAGAGGAAGCGCTTCTTCGCGACGGGCTAGTGGCGGCACGGCTAAAGCCATGCCCTTAAGAAAGGCGGATCGCGCTTCGCGCGATTGCAGATATGTGGAATTAGCTGATTTTTGACAGACCCAAGACTGATTCGACAGTTGGCGCAACGTAAACGAAAGGCATGCCGACTGTCGTTCTTTCGTTTCTCAAAAACGACTTAGCGCAGTTCGCGGACACTTCCAGTTTCCGCAGAGGTATCCGATTCCCAGATAAACTGCACCGTAGATCAAACAATTGGAAGAAAACGAGTTTTTCCCAAGTCATTTCGTGGCAAAACCCATGATAGGAATGAAAAGTAAAAAATAGAGAAGACGAGAGCTTGCAAGATGTAAAACCTGCGCCAGACCTTCCGATCAAAAATGGGGTGTTGATCGGAAGGTCTCCGATTTTTCTATCTTGCTCATCCCGGGGCATTACTTCTTTGCTGAGCCAGTTTCTTCTGGGCGTCGAGGAAGCGGCGGACTCGGTCGAGGGAGCGGGCTTTGCCGAAGACGACCATGCTTTCGAGCAGTGGTGGGGACATGGTGCTACCGGTGATGATGGCTCGGAGGAGCATGAAGTTTTCTTTGACGGACCAGGATTTTTCTTCGCCTAGTTTTTTGAGTGCGGGCTCGAGGGCTTCGTGGGTCCAGTCGGTGGCTTCGAGAATGGTTAGTTGATCGGTGGCGAAAGCGAGAGTTTCCTCGAGGGTGCGTTTTTTGGGTAGGAAGACTTCTTGTATGGGTAGGACGTCGTCGCGGAAGAAGAAGGTGGTCAGGTCGCCAAATTGGCCGAGAGTTTCGATGCGAGTCTGGATCAGTGGAGCGATCTGGCTGAGATAAGCGTCGGAAAGGACGGTTTCGCGTAGTTCAGCGTAGAACTGCTGGGGCGTGAGCTTGCGGAGGTATTCGCCGTTGAGCCATTTGAGCTTGGTGAGATCGAAGACGGGGCCGCCGAGGCGGATGTTGGTGAAGACGAAGTGCTCGACCATCTCTTCTAGGGTGAATTGTTCGGTGCCGTTGTTGATGTCGGCGGGCATGCCGCCGCCCATGAGGCCGAGAAAGTTGATGATGGCCTCGGGAAGGAAGCCGGCCTGTTGGTAGTAGATGAGCGAGACAGGATTTTTGCGCTTGGAGATTTTGGACTTGTCGATGTTGCGGAGGAGCGGCATGTGCCAGAAGCGCGGCTGCTGCCAACCGAAGGCTTTGTAGAGGAGGACGTGTTTCGGGGTGCTGGAGATCCACTCTTCTGCGCGGATGACGTCGGTGATCTGCATGAGATGATCGTCGACGACGTTGGCGAGGTGATAGGTGGGGAAGCCGTCGGACTTCATGAGGATTTGATCGTCGACGTTGTTGTGATCGAAGGTGATGTCGCCGCGGAGTTCGTCGCGGAAGGTGGTGGATGTGGTGGTATCGACTCCGTGCGGAGGGATGGCGAGGCGAATGGTGTAGGGCTTGTTGGCTGCCCCGTCTTTTGGATTTAGGTTGGCGGCGATTTGATCCTGTGAGAGATGGCGGCAGGTGCCCGGGTAGCGTGGGGGCAGCTTGGCTGCAATCTGCTGCTTGCGGACGGCCTCGAGCTCTTCGGGCGTGCAGAAGCAGCGGTAGGCGGTGTCGTTGGCAAGCAGGAGCTCGGCGTGCTCGCGGTAGATTTCTGTGCGCTCGGACTGGCGGTAGGGGCCGTGGGGGCCGCCGACGTCGGGGCCTTCGTCCCAGGTGAGGCCGAGCCAGCGGAGAGAGTCGAAGATCATCTGCTCGGAGGTGGGGACGAAGCGAGTGCGGTCGGTGTCCTCGATGCGGAGGACGAATTTGCCGCCACGCTGGCGAGCGTAGATGTAGTTGAGCAGCCCGATGTAGGCGGTGCCGACGTGGGGGTCGCCGGTGGGGGAGGGAGCTACGCGGACGCGGATGGGGGCTTCTGTGCTGGTGCTAGTCATCATGGGGGCCAAACTTCGATGCTAGCAGAATTGAGAGGGCGGTTGGTGGCCACCCTCTCCGGTTAGCGGGGCATCATGCGGAAGAAGAGGGCCTGCTTGGCGATGGGTTCGGTTTTGTCTGCCAGTTCGGTCATCTGGTGGTCGTTGAGTGGCGTGAAGTCGCGGGCCAGTTGGACACATTCTTCGACCTGCGCCACGGAGTCACAGCCGATGATAGCTGTGCTGATGGGAAGAGAGAGGGTGTAGAAGACGGTCTCGTGCTTGGTGAGGGTGCCGGGTGTGGTGGCGATGGCGCCGGTGCCTTCCCAGGATTTTTTCTGGACTTCGATAGGCGGAGGAGTCCAGCTGGAGAGGATGCGACCGCGGGCCATGACCTTCATGCCAATGATGCCCATCTGTTTTTCGACGGCCATGGGAAGGAGCTCTTTGGCGAAGCTGTAGTGATACTTATCGGCGGCGTTAAGGCCCATCAGCACGGTGTCGAAGGGGAAGCGGCGGATGCCTTCCATGAGGGCTTCGGGGCGGAAGCGGCCGGTGATGCCGAGATTGTGCACCATCTTTTGTTCGTGGGCTTGCTGAAAGGCTTCGATGGCTCCTCCTTTGGCGAAGATCTCGTCGATGTCTTCCTGGGTGCCTACGTCGTGCAGCTGCCAGCTATCGATGTGATCGGTGTTAAGGAGCTTGAGTGAGACTTCGAGATTTTTAAAAGCGGCGTCGCGGGTGCGTTCCTTGGTTTTGCTGGCGATGAAGACCTGATCGCGGTAGCCTTTGAGACCTTTGCCGAGATACTGCTCGCTCCAGCGTTCGGGACCGCCGTAGATGGCGGAGGTGTCGAAGTAGTTGACGCCTAGCTCGAGGGCCTTTTCGATGATGGGAATAGCGACTGCGTCGTTGTGGGTTTTTTCGAGTGCTCCCTGACCGCCGAGGCCAAAAATTCCTACTCGGAAACCGGTTTTGCCGAGATTGCGCGTTGGCATCATCTGCTGCACGGCTTGGGCGGAGACGCGATATGCCTGTGGCGTGGTGGATTCTGCGTGGGCGCTCGATGGAAGGGCTGCGTGAACGAGACCGACGGCGACGGAAACTCCGCCTGCTTTAAGAAAGTTACGACGGCCTTGGTTCTGGGTGTTGCTGGATACGCGAGGGGTCTTCATTGATTGGTTGTGGGCACCTGTGTAATGGCGTGATAGTACCGTTGCGGATGTTGGATTTGCAAACGGTGATGGAGAACACGCGATCGTTACCAGTTACCCTTTTTTGTGGCGGAAGCCACTTACTGCGCTGTAAGTGGCTGGTAGTTGGAGTTTGTCGTTGTTACCTGGAGCTGCTTGGCTATTGCGTTGAGAGTGGTTCCCTGAACATAGTTGGTGCCGTCGGGAAGGCTGGCGAATTGGACCGCGAGGGTGACAGTATCCTTAGGATCATCCATGTAGGTCTTTACATTGATCGCGCTAATTTTTTTGGCTTCCGTGCTGAATGAGAGAGTCATCTGATCTCCGGGAAGGGCGTAGTCCTTGAAGACAATCTCTGCCGTGCCTGCACCCTTGTTGAGCGTAGCCTTGCTGGATTGAAATGCCTGCTGCATGTGTTGTGGGTCAGGTGGCAGATAGAGGTTGAGCAGGTTCTTTATTTGCTCCCCGTACTCCTGGAACTCTTCCTTCTTTTTCGCGATGATTTTTTGTTTGAGCCTGCCGCCGCGGCCTCCTGCTTGCTGCTGTTGCTGCGGTTCGGGCTCGTTGACAGGGGTCTTTTGTACTTTGCTGTCGGGACCATAATGGCAGAGCGATTGTTTTGGGGGCTTGAGTTCACCTTTGAGGGTGACCTGCGAGATCTCGGTCCATTGATACTGGTGGAGTTTTTGTTGGTTCGCTGCGGTCGATTGCTTTATCTCGGCTAGTCGTTGCTGTAGTTCTCCGCCTGCCGGGGCGGTCTGAGCCACTGCGGGAGCAATCATTGCGAGTGCTGCTGCGACGAAAAGAGCAAGGAGTTTAGAAGAGGAAAGGAAGAGGTGCGTGCAAACAGACTGCCCTTTATGCATGGTCGCTCCGATAGAGAATCGTACGATTGCAGTGTGTGAGGCGATGACCCGTTCGTCAATGAAACAGGCGATCCGCGAAGAGGAGGATCGGCTAGAGACAGGACCATGGTCACGTCTGGCTGGCAGGATGTCAAGGAGCTTACAGCGGATGCAGGTTCTACGGGTTTTCTCCGTAGATGCTTACCGTGAAGCAATGGTCGTTGAAGCGGTAGCTTCTGGAGAGACGGAAGGATGAGGTTCGTTTGTGAACCTCGTACTGAGTGCCGGTGACGACAGTCGGCACGGAGAGCAGGCAGGCGGCGTTCAGGCAGGGGATCTTGGACTTCCAGGCGCCGGCGAGCATGTTGGTAATCTCGCCGAGGCCGTCGAGTACAGTTTCGTCGACGACGGTGACTTCCATACCGGCCATACAGGCGGTCATCTGCATGGCTCCTTCGGCGCTTACCAAAACGGTGTAGGCACCACTGAGCGCACCGGCGAGGCCGATGACGGCGGTAAGGGTCTTGGACTCGTAGTCGGCACTGGTGATGTCGGGTGCTACGCTCACGGGCACTCCCAGCATCAGGCCCAAAACCTCTTCCACGCTTTGATCGAGGATCGTTGTATCGGTGATGTTGGAGAGAAAGGCAGTCTGCTTTAGTTCGTCTATCAATTGCGCCATTCGGTAGTCTCTTATCCCAGACATCAGAGGGTCAGTGCCCACAGATTGTCTGTGTGGTTTCGCCGTGCTCGCTGTCTTGAATGCCTTATCGGCGTGCGATGACGATGGATGAGAGAAATGTTTACGAGCTTTCGGTGAATGATCCTTAGAGCTGCAGGCGTATCTTGAGTCTGGTGAATCCAGCGGCTATTGCCAGAACGATTGCGGTGAACACGATGGAGCGCATGACTCCCGGCCAACCGGAGTTGAGGTGTGTCGCAAAGTAGGTGATGCCAAGTAAAGGAACGAAGAAGTAGTAAAAATCAGGGATCAGATAGGTCAGCAGTGTGTTTGAACCCGCGGGACGGGCGAAGAATGCCCATGCGGTTCGTTTCTTCACGTCGCAGACCCAGTAGAGCAGGGTGAAGAGAAGGACCGCTGCTCCGATGCTGTAGAGACACCAGGTGGGTGTGGCTCTGATCTTGGAGATGCCGAGCGGCGTGAGAAACCAGCCTGCAACGAGAGCCGAAAAGCCGAAGGTAAGCCCCAGAAGGATCTTCTCGCGAAGAGACTGCCAGCGATGGGCGCCGAGGAAGATGATTGATGTGACGATTCCGGCCATGATCAGTGAGGCAGAAGATCCGTTATGAAATGGCCAGATATAAAGCGGGACGTGACGGATGAGAGCGTTTCCCTGCGCTGCGCAGAAGGCGTTGAACGTCACTAACGCCACAAACCACGCCAGGGGGGCCCAGAGCCAACGGCGCGTGGGGATATAGAGGATGGCCACGGCGAAGTAGGTGTAGCCGATGATGCCGAGTATTTCGGGATAAGAGCTATCGAGCCACGCAGCGTGTCCGTCGTGCGTTGTGCGGCGAAAGATCGCGAACATTGCGACTGTTAAGACAAGGCCGAAGAGGCGCAGCCAGCGATGTAATGTCGTGGCGCGTTCCGATCCTTTGCAGACGCTGAGGAAGAGGGACGCGCCTGTGAGCGCTAGAATCGCCCAGAGATAGCGATTGATACCCATGCGGGCGGGGTCGGCCAGCTCGACATTGGCCAGAATGAGTCCGAGGACGATGAGGCTGCCGGCTCGAATGATGACGTGAAGCCAGAGCGCGGGCATGGACGGATTCTTCTTCAGGCGCTGTTGAATGGCGAGCGGAATCGATAGGCCGACGATGAAGAGGAAGAACGGGAAGACCATGTCGACGTAGGTCATGGCATTGATGTTGGCTGCCATGTGGTGGGTCCACCAGGGCAGGCCGCGGACGCTGTCGAGATCGTTGACAAAGATCATGACGACCATGGTGAGGCCGCGGAAGATATCGATGGAAGCCAGACGCGTTGTCGTGCATTGTCCCGTTGTACTGATGAAGGGAGTGGGTGCTGCTGTGGTCATTTCTTTCCGCCTTGTGCGCTGAGTTTCTTGTACAGTCCGGCGTCGATGATGTCCAGTAGCTTGGCTGAGAGCTGCATGAGAGAACGACGTAGCGAGATGTAGTTATGGATTGAGGCTATAATTCCCGTGCGTTCAGAAGCCGGACGAGCGGCTCTTCCTAAGGAGGCAGAAGGTGCTTAGATTGAAGGGAAATGGAGTTTTAAGGTTATTCGCGGCGCTGTGCGTGACTTTGATTTGTGGTGCCTATCTTTCGGCGCAAAAGGTCACTACGGATTACAACAAATCGCAGGATTTTTATCGGTACCATACGTATTTCTGGGCCAATGTTAAAGCCCCCAACGATCTATGGACGCAACGGATTAAGGATATCGTGAATGCACAATTGGACACCAAGGGTTGGAAGATGGTGGACCAGGGTACCGCCGATGTTGCCTTGTCGGCATTGGTAATGACACAGGATCAACCTCAGCTGAATACGTATTACAGCGGTATGGGTGGTGGCTGGGGATATCGTGGCTTCGGAGGCATGGGTACGGCAACGACCACGACAACAAACTACAGGACTGGAACGTTCGTTCTCGACATGTTCGACGCCAAGAGCAAACAGTTGGTGTGGCGCGGCGTTGGAACCGACACGGTGGCAGGCGATCCGGATAAGAACGAGAAAAAGCTGGCCAAGACAGCTCAAAAGATGTTCAAAAATTTTCCGCCTAAGACTGGCGGTTAGTTCTGGGGATTTAGGGAGAATAGGAATGCAGGGCGGCCGATCTCGTGAGATGAGATTGGCCGCTTTTGCGTAGTGCTGCTTTAAATGTTCCATGGGTGAGAGAAGGGTCGTTGGGTGGGGGTGGATCATCCAATGGATATGAGCGAAGGGAAGAGTGGGTTGCGGCTTTCTGTGTTGGATCAGTCGCCGGTGCCAGCGGGAAGTACGCCGGCCGAGGCTTTGCAGAACTCGATTGCGTTGGCGCGACGGGTGGATGAGCTTGGATATACACGGTTTTGGATGTCAGAGCACCATGCGATGGATACGCTGGCGTGTACGGCTCCCGAGATTATGCTGGCTCGGATTGGGGCGGAGACAAAGCGGATCCGGATTGGATCGGGCGGGATCATGCTGCCGCACTATACGTCGCTGAAGGTGGCGGAGGTATTTCGCACACTGCATGCGCTTTATCCAAGTCGGATCGATCTTGGGATCGGGCGCGCTCCCGGAGGCGGTCCAATTGAGGCGATGGCGTTGCGGCGGAATCGCAAGGTGCAGCCGGTGGATGATTTTCCGGAACAGGTGAGCGAGTTGCTGGCGTTTCTGGAGGGCGATTTTCCGGAGTCGCATCCGTTTGCGAAGATCAGGGTTTCGCCAGAGATGCCGGGCGGCCCGGATGTGTGGATGCTGGGGTCAAGTATGTGGAGTTCGGCTGCGGCTGTGGAGTTTGGGCTGCCGTATTCGTTTGCTCACTTTTTCAGTCCGGTGGCTACGCGGACGGCAATTGAGACTTATATGCGAAGTTTCCGGAGCGGTGTGCGACGGGAGAAGCCAGAAGCAACAGTCGCGGTAGGCGTGATCTGTGCGGAGACCCAGGAGGAGGCGGATTTTCTGGCTTCGAGTGTAAAGCTGCTGCAGCGACGGATTCGCCTGGGAGATCGGAGGCCGGTGGCTTCGCCTGAAGATGCTTTGCGGGAGTTGCGGTTGCTCGGGGAAGTGCCGATGGAGGAAGGCGAGTGGCCGCGGTATTTTGTGGGAACTCCAGCAAAGGTGCGAGAGAAACTAGAGCAGATGGCCGGAGAGTTAGAGATTGGAGAGTTGGTGGTGAATACGATTGTTTGGAATCACGCGAAACGGCTGAGGAGTTATGAGTTGCTGGCGGGGGAGCTTGGATTAGGGCTGGATTGATCGAGTGGGACGTTTGATCAATAGCCATGTTTTCAGGCATTTCGTTTGAGTAGATTTCCTTCAATGCAGTCTTCGCAGTATGGGATGCGGCCGATCGCGTAGTTATGAGTTGCTGGCGGCTACAGCAAAAAGATCAGATTAGGAGTGCAGAAATTGCCTGATTGCTGAAGGGTCTATTCGAATCTCAGTCGGAAGCTCATTGAGGATCGAGTGGTAATCACCGAAGCCGAGCGGACGATATTCTTCGACGAGGTTTGGCAGCTCTTCCTGAAGCACTGTGGATTTTGGATTCAGCTTCGTGACGATAGCCAATCCGCTGGGCCACGTGGGTACGATGCCGATTTTCAGGTCTGGTCTTTTGCGCACAAGGATAAGCATGGTCTTCCATACGTCACCGGTATAAAACTGCGCCTCACGCGGATTTGCGGCAGTTGCCTCGTCAAGCGGGATGCAGTCGTGAAACATGATGGCGGAGCCGGGCGCGGACAACTTCTCCAGGTTGACGAAGTCGCGCAACGCCTGATCGTAGGTGTGAAGGCCATCGATAAATGAAAGGGAGATGTTTTCGACTCCGGGAATTGCACCAGCGTCGGCCTGAGCAAAAAAATCGTCGCTCGTCATCTCGAAGATCCTGGCGTTTGAGCGTGATTTGCACCTTGGTGCAGGATCGATGCCGATGGCTTTTGCTGTGGACGGGACCAATTTCAAAGAGTCTCCGCGACTTACGCCGATCTCAACGTACAGATGCGGGCGGACGATCCCATGAACCCACTCGAGGACTTTGAAGTATTTCGGGCCAGGGAACCGTTTAATTGCTTCTTTTTCGTGGAGTTCGAATTGTTTCCTGCTATAGAGGTCAGCCATGGGTACTCTCAGACGCTTGGATTAGGAACAGGCGATCTTTGGAGCTTTGACCAGGAAGAAAAGAAGACAGTCTTTCATCACAATTGTGGGGAAACGGCATTCGCTATTTGCGTTATAAATCGATGTTTTTAATTTTATGACGTTCCAGTTGCCGTATCGAGGAATCTTGCTAATAGCTACGACTCACTGTCTCGGAAGACGTAGGGCATAAATCGAATTCAGATTAGCACGGGTTTTCGGGCCGTCCAGATGAAATCTTTGTTTGTCGAGGTAAGTGCATAAGCTGTAGCAAGGTGGGGGTAGTGACTTATACCCTATCTAATGGCCCGCAGCTTCTTCGGGGAAGAGGCGGATGTCGTCAACGCCGCGGTAACGCTCGGCGAAGTCCATGCCGTAACCGATGACGAACTGATTCGGGATCTTGAAGGCTACGTAGTCGGCCTCGATGGGGACGAGACGCCGCTCAGGTTTGTCGAGGCAGGTGGCGATCTTCAGCGAGGCGGGCTTGTGCTGGAGCATCAGACCGCGGAGATAGCTAAGGGTCAAACCGGTGTCGAGGATGTCTTCGACGATGATGACATGCTTGCCTTCGATGGGATTGTCTATGTCCTTGATGAGCTTGACGGCGCCGGAGGAGACGCGCGCACGGCCGTAGCTGGAGACGGCAACGAAATCGAAGGTGTTGTCGACCTGGATGGCGCGGGCGAGGTCGGCGAGGAAGATGGCCGCGCCTTTGAGGACACCAATCAGAACGATTGACTGGCCCGCATAATCGGCGGTGATCTGGGCTCCGATGGCTTTGGTTCGTTCGGCGATCTGCTCCTTGGTGAAGAGGACAGGCATAGTTTCGGCGGGTGGGAACGTGGGGGTGCTATTGGACATAGAGGTTAAAGGGTAGCGCGAATACGCGGCTCAGGCAAAGCGTTGGCTATACTTAAGCTAGCGAGGATTATGTTTCCCTATATCAATATCGGTCCCGTACACCTGGGAACGTTTGGGCTGTTTCTGTGGTTGGCTGCTGTGGTTGCAACGGTTGTGCTGCATAAGAATTTTGTGCGGAACCGCGTGGATGCCGATGCGTTGAGCGTGGTGGCGTTTGTGGTGATTGCGGGCGTCATTGGAGCGAAGGCATGGCATGAACTGCAGAATCTGTCGGAGCTGCGGTCGTCGATGCGCCAGATTGCGCTGCCAGGGTGGGGGTATCCCTTCGATATACTGGTGGGCTTTCTGCATTGGTTTCAGGCAGGATTTGCGTGGTTTGGCGGGATGCTGGCCGGGATTGCGATGCTGATGTGGCAGGGCCGGGTCGCGAAATCTCCAGATGGAGCAGGATCGCTGGGCGCGGTACGGATGCTGGATCTGGCGGCTCCGGCGGCGGCGATTGGCTACGGTGTGGGCAGAATTGGGTGCCTGACTTCAGGCGATGGAGACTACGGGATTCCGACGACATTGCCGTGGGGCGTGCACATGGCTCCCGATGCCCTGGTGCCGACGACGGCGCTGGTGCATCCTACTCCGCTGTATGAACTGCTATTTTCGCTGGCTCTGGGATGGCTGCTTTGGCGGCTGGGACGCAAATTTCATCCGGTGGGCTGGATGACGGGACTTTACCTGATGCTGAGTGGGCTGGGGCGGTTTCTGGTGGAGTTTGTTCGAATCAATCCCAAGCTTTACCTGGGCATGAGCAATGCTCAAGTGGCGGCGTTGGGATCAATGGTCGTTGGACTGATTGTAATGGTGGTGGCTGGACGGAAATCAACTTGGGCGGCTAATGTGGCACGGCCAGTTGAGTTCTGAGATTTAGCAGATCTCGTTTGCTCGATGTCAGATCCGTTTTTAGAAGATTTTATTTTCATAAGGGAGAAATATGAAGGAAGTAGCATCTCGTCGATTTGAAGTGCGAAGTACTGCGCTGTATCAGATGTTTTTAAAGAACTGGTTTCCAATTTTCGCGGCTATTACTGTCATCGGGCTAATCGTACCTATACGCCCCGAAATGCCACGAGGTGGTCTCGACCCATCCTGGGTTGCGTCCATGAATGAGGCGGTAGCCAGCCATATGAAAATAGGTCATGATGTGATCTTTACGTTTGGACCCTATTCGGCTTTGTATACGCGCTTCTATCATCCGGCGATTGACCACTTGATAATTCTAAGCGGTCTGATTCTTGCGGTTAGTTATCTGGGAGCGTTGCTGTATCTTACTGAGAGTAAGAACAAATCGGCCGCAGTAATTTTGCTAATATTTCTTGGCTGGTTTATGCAGTCAACCGATGCCTTGTTCTTCTCCTATCCGCTTCTTCTCTCACTCTGTGCCGTGAAGTTTTATTCCGGACAGCAGACGCAGCAACGGTCGAACTTCTTGCAACGGGCGTTTGCAGCAGCGCTCTGTGTTCCGCTAGGCCTTCTTCCATTGGTAAAAGGGAACTTGATTGTCCTATGCATCATAATGATTGCATTTATCGTCGTATACCAGATTTATCACAGAGACCTTATATTGGCAGCTATTTCCATTGTTGTCCCCGGGGCTTCATTGGTATTGTTCTGGACGATTGCGGGACAGCCGTTGAACGGGCTTTCAGAATATGCGTCGAATAGTATCCAGATACTTTCCGGGTATACAGAAGCAATGGGTGTACAGGGAGAATTCCGGGGGATACTTGGATACTTACCCGACGCGGAGATCGCCTTTTATCTTATCGCAGCTTTCGCAGTGATTTGGAGTCTGACGAATTCAAAAGTGTTCACACCCACAGCAAAAATATTTCTAGGCTTCTGCTTTACGTTAGTTCTATTTGTAGGATTCAAGAGCGGTTTTGTAAGACATGATGGGCACCCAGTGATAGCGGCCAATTCTGTGCTCCTAGTATCTCTTTTGGCAGGACTTAGGATGTGGGACCGAAGAGTAAAGATTGCTATTGTACTGAGCGCTTTGTTGTTCGCGGGAATAACACTTCGATGGAATACCCGGGTAAAAGGTATAGCAAAAACCTTAATTCCTAATTACATGAAGAACCCAGATGCGACAGCTAAAGGCCCGTCCGATAACACGGCTGCTTTGAAAGAAAGACCACAATCTCTTTCGGAGGTTGTCAGTGAAGCGACATTTGGAGTGTACGGTCACTTATGGAATGGTCTGCGGGTTCGCTTATTCCAGAAGGATGAACTCGCTAACCAATATCGCAACGCGCTAATGGAGATTCGAAGAGATTTTCCTATAGCGAAACTAACAGGGACATTGGATATTTATCCAACTGAGCAGATTGATATTATCGCATCCAAAGATATATGGAATCCGCGGCCGATTTTTCAAAGCTATGCTGCATGGATGCCGAAACTCGCCTTAATTAACGAACAGCATCTGCGAACGGAAAAAGCGCCCGATTATGTCTTATTCCAAGTAAGCCCGGAGGACCAGCATTTGCCATCGTTAGAGGATGGGGTAAGCTGGACGGCATTTCTTGATAATTACATGTTTGACAGTATGGACCAGAATTTTGTTTATCTACGAAAAAGAAAGTTTACACAGGATCATCCCTATTTGAAAGTTCTACAGCAGGGCGTCTATAAAACTGGACAAAGTGTCGCATTGCAAGAGCTGAAACAGCCGATTTTTGCTGAGATTGATCTAGAACCAACACTGCTTGGTAAGTTGGTGGGAATTATATTCAAACCGACACAAGTGAGAATATTCCTGAAATTATCGGATGGTACGGTAAGAGATTATCGGGTCTTACCAAACATGATGAAGACGGGTTTTTTCGTCTCGCCTTTGGTTGAAGATGCTCAAGATTTTGGCCAGTTTATGCGCGGAGATAGTTTGTCGCTTAGCCATGCTGTTGTAAAAGAGATGGTGATAACTCCGAATCATCCAGGTTGGATGATCTGGAAAGATCATTACACGCTCAGATTGGCAGAATACCGTGGGGGAGCATGGAGCCAAGTCTCTCTACAGCAATAGAGGCGAGTCCGCTAAACCAGCCTCATACCGCCTTCGACTTAGCCATGAAGTGGCTTTCTAAGGACAAGTAAGAGGCTGGCTTCGGCCTGAGACGTGAATTACAGAAATTCCATTTAGTGACTTAGTCCCTGGACATTTGTTCGCGGATCGGTTCTTGTGGGGCGGCGAAGAAGGTGTTGGAGATGAAGCCGCCTAGGATCGCTCCGAGAATGGGAGCTACCCAGAAAAGCCATAACTGACTCAAGGCCCACCCGTGGACGAAGAGCGCGGGTCCGGTGCTGCGGGCCGGGTTGACCGACGTATTGGTGACTGGGATGCTGATCAGGTGGATCAGTGTGAGGCAGAGGCCGATGGCGATTGGGGCAAAGCCTTTGGGGGCACGCTCGTCGGTGGATCCAAGGATGATGAGCAGGAAGAAGCAGGTAAGGACGACCTCAGCCACGAAGCAGGCCAGCAGGGAATAGCCCCCCGGAGAGTGCTCGCCGTAGCCGTTGGAAGCAAAGCCCCCGGCGAGTGAGAAGTCTGCCTTGCCGCTGGCGATGATGTAGAGAACGCCTGAAGCGACGATGGCTCCGGCCACCTGGGCGACGATGTAGGGGATCAGTTCGGAGGCCGGGAAGCGCTTGCCTACCACAAGGCCGACAGAGACCGCCGGATTAAGATGGCAACCGGAGACGTGGCCGATGGCGAAGGCCATCGTTAGAACAGTCAGGCCAAATGCCAATGAAACGCCGACGAAGCCGATTCCAAGGCCGGGGAACGCAGCAGCGAGGACAGCGCTTCCGCAACCACCGAAGACAAGCCAGAAGGTTCCAAAAAATTCGGCCAAGGCACGTTTAGACAACGGCATAGGGACCACCTCATTCTTTCCATTAACAGATAATTTGAGTTCGATTGTGCGGGCCCAGGAGTACAGACTATCCGGAGCGAAAGCTGCGAAGCTCCGGACGCGAGGATATTAACACGGAAACAGTGTCGTGTTCTTCAGAAAGTATCCTGCGGATTGATGTTACGAAATAGTGAGGGATGGCAGCCTAGAGACGCTTGAGGTAGGCCTTGGCTTCATCGAGCTGGGGGAAGAGGCGCTCTTCGGCCTGGAACTCGCGAGAGTGGACGCAGCGGCGCCCAGCCTTCACGCGGACAGGATGTTTGAGGTGCAGCATCTCGTGGTACAGAAGGTATTCGATCGCGCAGCGAGGTGTATCGGGGCGGTCGAAGACTCGGCTGACGACGATGGTGTTATGGGCGGCGTCGTAGTGGCCCAGCATTCGGCGTGCATGGTGGGCGCTCCATGTGAGGGTGGGGCGGCCCAGGAGACCGTGGAAGAAGCGTGTGTTGAGAGACTCGAAGACCTCGTCGAGGTCGTAGTGATGGCCTACAGGAGTAAGGATGCGCTTGCGCCCGCGGGTCTGGCGGATATGCTCGGCCTGCCGGGAGACAGCCTCTGAGGAGACGTGGCGGCGATAGCGGTCGGCGTGGGTGGGCGCGATGGGTTTTTTATACAGCTTGGCGAGCAAAATGTGGGCGATGGCGCGATGGACGGCCTCGGGTGCATGCTCGAGCAAGTCGGAGAGGCGGACGTGAAGCCGGCCTTCGCGGAGACGGATGGTGGTATTGAGGCTGGTGAAGCGGTGAAAGCGGATATCGAGCGGCGGAATGGGTGCGCGGGGCCTGAGGTCCCGGTACTGCTCTTCAAATATGGGGATAAGCGGGGACGACACTGTTTTTCGAGATTAGCACGGTGGCTGGCTGCGTCCAATACGGCTCATCCGACGCGGCCGGAAAGAATTAAATCATTGAATGAGCTTTGGCATATTCTTTTTCCATCATTTCGAAATGCATGGAATAACAGTCTCTCTAAGTATCTTTAATAGAGATGCTTTAGGCGTAAACATCGAGAAGTACTTTCAGCTATCGAGCAGTAAAACGACACCGACAGTGACGAATAATGCAGCCAACCATCGCCTCTTGTCCACATTCTCATGCAGGAAGAGTTTTGCCGCGGCCGCATTCCCAACGTAAGTCAACGAGGCCGTAGCCGGAGCCGCAAGCGACAGATCTACGATGGAAAGCGTGTAAAGCATCGCGAAGAAGTTCAGCGCCATGCACAGCGCTCCGGCAAGAAACAATGGACTCGAAAGCACAGCCCGAATCGCTCCCGGCAAACCACTTTTCTCCCGAATAATGTCCAGGTCTCCTAGTCGCCGCATCGCCGCCGCAATCAGGCACTCGCCTGTAATCGCAAGTGCAGCGACCATCAGAATCGCGCTCCAGGTTCGCAGCAGGGAAGCAGAAGGCATTGCAGTCATCAGCATCATCATTCTTATCGCCCTGCTCCCGAATCCATCAAGTCCAACTCATGATGTTCGGGCTCATGCTCCGTTCGCGATGGTCCATTCGCCACAAAACCAACGGCACACACAATCAATCCGATACCGGCCCACCGATATACGGAAAGATGCTCATGCAGCCAGAAATGGCTGAGCAGGGCAACGACAACATAGCCAAACGCCGTGGCCGGCATCACGAAGGTAAGATCGGCCCACGAAAGAGCTGTCATATAGCTGGCGAAGAAACCGATGAGGAGAAGAATTCCGGAGGCGACAAAGGGATTGAAGAGCGCATACCAGAGGAGGCCGAGATGATGAAAGTCGACTGCGCCGACTTGGGCCATGCCGCGAGAGAGCAACGTGTCGCCTACCGATGCCGTAAGCATAATAGCGATAAGGATGGCGTATTGGGATGGCTTTAGACGGTGAGTCATTGTGAGGCTTGCTGGACGTTTTGAAATGGAACGTCTCTATCAAGGGTATCAAAGCAATTCGATTTTTGACTGGGAATACGCATCACTCTCGATCAAAGATTCCATCTCTTTGCTATTCTTTTAGCCGCATCAAGCCGCATTGTTCCGCGGTTCCTTTCTTTCAAGTACAACCTATCAACGAAGTTGGATTCACGGAGGGCAGATGGCACTATCCAAGCTCTTGTTAATCATGACTGCGCTTGTGGGAACTCCCCTGTACGCGAGCGTTTCGGTTCAACTTACATCGCCTACCTCGACTATTGAGGTCGGCCAAGCCCTTACTTTCACAGCCACAGGTAAGGATTCAAAAGCGAACGCGAGCAGATTTTCTTATCAGTTCACCATGCGTCCTCATAACCAGGGAAAGTTTACGGTCATGCAGGATTATTACTGGACGAATACTTTTCCATGGACGCCAAGCGATCACGAAGGTGTGTATGACATCGGTGTAACCGCCTGGTCTTCTGCCACAGGAGAAAGTGCACCGACCTACGTCACGGTTCATGTCAATCCTCGAGTAACAGGTACCACTCCCGTAGTCTCGAATACGAACAATTCGCTCGTGGCTCTCTACAGTGCACCGGCCTGCACTGCTCCTACCCAGATGCGCGTGCAGTTAAAACCATCCGGTTCGACTACTTCGGTCAACACGCCCTACAAACCATGCAACGGTTTGACGATGAACTTTTATATCGCGGGTATGTTGGCAAACACCACCTACACCATCCAACACTCTCTAACGACAGGTAGCGTCGGTCCGCCCGTTACCTACACCACGGGTAAACTGCCTACCAACATCAATATTCCTACGCATCTCCTTCTGACAGGCGATGAGTCTCCAACCGCTACAACGTATCCTTTTCTTCTTCATGCGACGGATGGAGCGGCGCCCTATGCGACCGATCTCAATGACAATGTCGTTTGGTATCGAACACCCAATTATCCGTATGACAGCGGCTATATGACTCATCTGATCCCCGGTGGAACTTTCCTGACCATCGACGACGATCCGGTCGATTCAAAAGCCGTTTGCAAAGGTGCATCTGCCACTGCTTGCGGCGATCATCAGTTCCTGCGTGAGTATGATCTTGCCGGCAACGTTATCCGATCCACCAGTTGGGCCGTGGTAAACGACAAAGTCAACGCTCTGCGAGCTTCACAGGGCGGATCCCAGGTAAGATTAAATTTCTTCTCTCACGAGGGGATTCGCCTGCCGAACGGTTACACCGTGACGCTCGCGACCGACGAAGAGGTCAAGAACCTGACGACCGGCACCCAGGACGTATTCGGTGACGTCGTCATCGTTCTTGATACCAACTGGCAAGTCGTGTGGGCCTGGAATTCGTTCGACTATCTCGACATCAACCGTATGACCATCGGTGGAACATGTCTTGCCGCTGGCCCTGGCTGTCCCGCTCAATTCTTCCGCAAAAAGCCCAATGGACAGCTTTATTCCGAAGCTCTCGACTGGACACACGCTAATTCCGTCTCCTACGACCCGAGCGATGGAAACCTGATCATCTCTTTCCGGCACCAGTCGTGGGCTGTCAAAATCAACTACAAAAACGCCCGAGGCAATGGAGATATCGTCTGGAAGCTTGGCTATGATGGCAGCTTCGCTCTCGCTTCCGGCTTTCCTGTAAGCGATTGGTTTTCCGGCCAACATGATGTTCAGTTCCAGTCAAACGGTCTGCTTACCTTGTTCGACAACAACAATGCGAGTTCAGTGACCGAGCAAACCGGCGGAACTGCACACGGCCAAGCCTGGAATCTCGATACGTCAACCATGACTGCCACGCCAGTTGTAGATATTGATCTTCGCGTGATCTCCCAAGCTGTGGGAAGTGCCGTCTTACTGTCGAACGGCAACTACGAGTGGCAGGCTGGTTTCATCAACAACGATCAGGCGCAGACCTTTGAATACACTCCTTCAGGAAGCCTGATATACAAACAACAAAGCAATGCGCTAACGTATCGAAGCTTCCGCCTGACTGATCTCTACACCCCTTAGCAGGAGTACTTAAATATCAAACGGGGATCCTGGGTCCCCGTTGATATTTACTGCCTTCGATAACTACTTACGCATTCATGCTGACGGATTCCTGCTGCTTCAGCGCGTTCTCTTCCTTCTTTGCACGGGCAGCCTTATTACGCTGCGAACGAAGCTTCATGAAAGCCTTCGCCTCAACGTAAAGCCGCGGCACATCGCGGTTCACGACGGCCTTCCAGACCACGCGGAACGCAGCCTTCGGACGGAAGTAGTACTCGTCGTAAAACTTGTGCACCATCTCCATCACGTACTCGGTGGGAAGGCCCGGATACTCGATGTGCGCCATCTGGTGTCCACCGCCGTCTTCCATCTTTTCGTTGGTGATGAAGTTGTTCTTCTTGGCAAAGTCGTAGAACTCTGTTCCAGGATAGGCATGGGCCACCGAAACCTGAATCGTCTCGCAGTCCAGGGTCTTCGCGAAGTTGATCGTATTGCGAATCGACTCCCTCGTCTCGCCCGGCAGGCCAAGGATAAAGTCCGCGTGAATGATCAGCCCAAGATCATGGCAGTCCTTCACGAAGTCGCGCGCACGCTCAACCGTCGCGCCCTTCTTGATGTTCTTCAGAATCTGCGGATCGCCCGACTCAAAGCCCACAATCAACAACCGGCAACCGGCATCCTTCATCGCCTTGAGGGTGTCGCGATCAGTCGTCACACGCGAAGTGCAGGACCACGTAATCCCCAGTGGCTTCAGCTTCTCGCAAAGTTCGATGGTGCGCACCTTTTGGATGTTGAAGGTATCGTCGTCGAAGAAGAACTCCTTCACATGAGGGAAGTTTTCCTTGGCCCACTTCATCTCGGCAGCAACGTCATCGGTCGAGCGCTTGCGCCACGCATGGCCAGACAACGTCTGCGGCCACAGGCAGAACGTGCACTGCGCCGGGCATCCACGTGTCGAATACAGCGAGATATACGGATGCAGCAGGAAGGGAACGTTGTAGCGCGTCACGTCCATGTCGCGCTTGTAGATCTTGGTCGCCCACGGCATCGCGTCCAGGTCTTCCACCTGCGGACGGTCCGGGTTGTGCTGAATCACACCACTCGCGTCCTTGTAGCTGATGCCAAGAATCTCGTTCAGCGGCTTGCCATTCGCATACTCCACCACGGAGAAGTCGAACTCGCGGCGGCAGACGAAATCGATCACCTCGCACTCATTCAATGCGCGATCCGGGTCGGTCGTAACCGGAGGCCCAACGAACGCAATCTTGATCGAAGGGTTGGCATTCTTGACGGCCCGAGCCAGCCCATGGTCTCCGCTCCACCCCACCGTCGAGGTAAAGAGCACAAGAAACTCATAGCCCTTGGCGATCTCGATCGTCTCTTCAGCCGACACGTGATGCGGCGGCGCATCCAGCAGCTTGGAGCCCTCCAACATGCCGGCCGGGTAGGCCAGCCATACCGGGTACCAGTAAGATTCGATCTCGCGGGTAGCGGGCCAGCGGGAGCTGGCACCACCGTCAAAGTTCTCAAAGGAGGGCGGGTTCAGAAACAATGTCTTCAGCGGCATAATAATTAGTCTAATTTTACCATTCAGTTACGAGTTCCGGGGGCTTTTATGACGTTCCGCCCAAGGTTCCATCGAGTTAGGTGCGACACTTTCAAGGCTTTGGCGCATCAACTGGTTGCATCTGCGCAGCCGTCTTTAGCCACGATTCAAGATCCCCGGTTTGGCGCAATAGTCTGATCTGCGACTCCCGCGCCTGAAATTTCGCGTCTAGAGCCGCAAGAAATTTATCTCTCTCGGCGATGCGCGACATCTGCTCGTCCTTCGGTGTCATCTGCGGTCCCGCTGGGTTGCCGGTGCCTGCCTTAAGTTGCACTTCCATGACAGCCAATTGCTGTTGCGCCAGCTGTTGATCGAGACCGGCCACCTCGGCTCGCGCGGCAAGTTCCGCCGTGGCATGCTGGAGCTTCGACCGGCCGTCCAGGAACTGGTCGCGAGCAACATCGGCCTCGCGCCGTGCCCGTACCGCCTCCGCTGCCGATTCTCGTGACTTGGCGCGGTTAACCGAATCGAAGACCGGAAACTTAATATCAACGCCGATGCCCGCGTTGTTGCTCTGGAAATTCTTGTAGAACAAATCGTAGTTGTTGAACTTTGCGAACAGGCTGTACTGTGCGACAAAGTAGATCTGCGGACGCCAGAGATAGCGCGAATCGCCAAACGCGATCTGTTGCTTCGACTTTGCGATGGCATAGGCCGACTCGACCGTTGGGCTGGTAAGCGGCGCCGTGCCGGCCGTGTCTCCCGTCTGCGGCGTAATCTGGGGAATGCTCGAAGAGATAACATTCAGGTCTTGCACGGGAAACCCGGTTAGCCGCGCAAGATGCGCTTGGTCAATGGAAAATTCATTATCTCCGCGAAGCTTGGCGAGTTTGATCTGCGCAGCTGAGAGTTGTGCCGTCGTCAGATCGATTGGAGTGTCCTGTCCCGCGTCGAGCCGGTCCTGTACGATACTCACGAGTTTTGCACCAAATTCGGCCTGCTCTCCAAGTGCGGTCTGCCTCTGCATGTCACGGTCAAGCGCAAGGTAGGTAATCGCTGTGTCCTCGGCGACGGCCTGCCGTGCATCCCGCAGCATAAGGTTAGCCGCATCCAAAGATGCGCGTGCGGCGCGGATGTAGTCCTGCTGTGAAAAACTGACTAGCAGCGACTGGGATGTAAAATTGAAGATCGAAGGTTGTCCCAACGGAAACCCGTAGGACCATCCCAGGCCCGAACCACCCACCAGATTTGGAATGTATACGTCCCGCGTCTGCGTCAGGGCTGCAATCGCCTTATCGACCTCCGCCTTGGCCATCAGAACCTTCGGGCTATTTTTGAGCGCAAGATCAACGGCCGTGGTGAACGATATCTGCGCCCTGGCAGGTATCGCCGCGAAGGCGAACGCAGAACACGTAATGAGTAGACGAAGGTGACGGATCATGCGTCCTGAAATGCTCCTGAGACTGGCTGAAGACTATCGTATCTTCTTTCCTCTACATACCCTGCATTGCCTTGCGCGCAGGAACATAGTTTGAGGCCATGGCAAGTGCAGCGGCATACTCCCGATGCGCGCCGTCACTATCGCCCCGTTTCATAAGAAGATCGCCAAGCTGAACGTGCACCTTGAACGCAGGAGCGCCATCCGACTTCGCGGGAGAGGAAAGATACTCACGTAGAAGCCTCTCCGCCAACTCGGGCGACCGGTTCACTGCCGTGACGATGCTTGCTGCATCCACGAGCACACTATCATTCCTGCGATCTGCCTCAACACCGGCCTGCACAGCGGCTAGCGCCTTATCCGGCTGCCCCTGTTCCTGATAAAACTGGGCGAGATCGATGAACGCCTCAGCAGTCTTACCGGCCGCTGCAGCCCCGCGGTACTCCGCTTCAGCAATTGCAGTGTCTTTCTTCTTATTGGCAATCTCTGCCAGCAGGCGATGGTATCGCGCCGCGGAATAAGGCTGCAATTGTTGGGCGAGCCGCTGCGCCTTATCCAAGCCTCCTCCAACAATTGCGGGAGCAGCGACATAGTATTCGCCGAGATCGCTCATCGCATGCACGTTGGCGGGATTCAGCTGCACCGCGCGCTCGAAGGCTGTCCGTACCTTCTTCGCAAGTGAGAAGGCCGACAGAGCATTAGCCTTCGATGCCTTGAGTCCATAGGCGCGTCCCAGCCACATCTGTGTGTCGCTATCGCTGGGATTGGCAACTGCCGCAAGCTCGCACTCACGGATCGCCTCATCGGCCATCTCCTGGGCGTAGTAAATTCTGCACAGAAGCTGGCGGGCCTTTGCATTTTCAGGGTGTGCCTTCACCATCTCATGCAGCAAAGCGGCTGCCTCATCCACCCGCCCCTGTTGTAGAAAGCTATCCGCCTGTGCAACGTCTGCGCGAAGCGGAAGAGATACGGCGAGCAGAACCGAGAGGAAACAAAGCAGCCGGATAGGGAGTAGATATTTCGACATCGGCATGACTACTCGGCGATCTTCACGGCAAGACCATTCGTCAGATCACGGTTGTTCGTGGCGCTCAATGCGACCGTATCCTTCTCGGTAAGTCCCCCGGTGATCTCAACCCGTGTCAGGTTGACGACACCGACCTGCACCGGGGTACGAACCAATTTGCCCCCGATCACGCGAAATACGAAGTCGCTCGCTCCCTCGGTATGCAGCGCCTCACGTGGCACACTCAACACGTTGAACCGCTGCGACGTCGTGACGGTCACCGTCACATTCGTGTTTGGCAACAGGTCTCCATGAGCGTCATCCACCGTAATGATGGCTTCGCCCACATTTCTTGTGCCATACGTGATCACGGTCGAAGGCGCGCGGGTGATATGGCCATGCCATGTCTGGTTCGGCTTGGCAGGCCATACGATCTTTACCGCCTGACCGACAGCTAGTTCACCGATCTCCGGTTCATCAAAATAGGCGCGCACCTGGATGCGATTCAAATCGGCGACATCCAGAAGGTCTTCTCCTGCCGGAACAAAGTCGTAGGCAGACACCGGGATCGAATATACGGTACCGCTCAGCGGCGATCGAATATTCGAGGCTGCATAGCTGCTATGCGCAGCGGTAACGGTCGCCTGAGCATCCGCAAGCTGGGCTTGAGCGCGGGCATGATCACCCGTGCTGTAACGCTGTGTGCTGCGCTGCTGGGTGTTCTGAAGCAAGGTGGTCGCTTCCTGCAGCCGTTGCTCCGCAGATGCAATCTCGGCAGCTGATGCTGCTCCTTTTTGCTGCAACTGACGCAACGCAGCTAAATCGGACTCCGCCTGCTTCTTATGCATCTCGGCCCGGCTAAGGTCTGCCTGCAGCGCCAGCCGTTCCTCCTGCGATCCACTTTGCTGCAGATTCTGCAGGTTGAGCCGTGCAGACTCCAGCGTGGAGTTCGCCGTAGCAAGGCGAGCAACCGTATCGGCGTCGTCCATCTTTACCAGCAAATCCCCTGCCTTCACCTTCTGGCCAACTTCGACGTAGAGCTTTGAAACAACGCCAGGCGCAGGTGAATGGGCCTGAAATATCTCCACGGGTTCTACCCGGCCGTTGGTCGATACCGTGCGCGACAGGTTCTGATGATTCACGGCTGCGACTCGTATCTCCACCTTTTCGCGGGTAAAGGAACGTACGGCCACAATAATCAGAATAACGACTGCGAGCAGGATGCCCCACAGCACAAAGGGATTCAGGCGTCTTGTCTCGAGAGTCGGCATCGGGTTGAATCGTCAGTATATAAGACGCCAACGCAATGAAAACGAAGCAGGGAATTTCATTCCGTCAACCATCGGACGCGGCGGGCTCAATACCTGATCTCCTCACTGCCAGGTAAAGCTGCTCGCAGATCGACCATCTCCAGCTCAAGACCTGGAAACTGTGGATTCGTCTTTGCCTTCAACCGATAGGCCACATCGATGCGCGATCCCTGTCGCAGCCCCAGCGCACTGCAGCGTTCCACCCAGTTCAAGCTACGGCTCCAACCCAGCGCGCTGAAACGCATCGTCTCGCCTTCACCTTGCAGTTGCAGGCATACGTGCTTCTCTTTGATCAGGCGCACATCCGCCGTCAGCGTAACGCCACGCGTCATAAAGACCGGCTCGCGATTACCAATGCCGAATGGCGCACACCGCATCAGCCAATCGAAGAAATCCTGCGTAAGATCGCTCAGCGATACCTCGGCATCGCACTCCAGATTGGGCGTCAACATCGGCCCAACAAGCAGGGAAGCGCCATGACGCCGCATCCTCTCACGCAGAATCGCCACACGCTCCGACGGAAGCGAGAAACCTACTGCATGGGCATGTCCTCCAAAGCGCGTGAACAACGCATTGTCCATGCCATCAATATCGCTGGATGCCACATGAACAGCCGTCAGCGCGTCGAGCAGATGAAATCCCGCAATCGATCGGCCCGATCCATGCGCCTGCCCATCTTCATGCGTTAGCACCAACGCCGGTCTGCCCGTGCGGTCCACAACCCGCGATGCCAGAATCCCCAATACCCCGCGATGCCATCCAGCATCATCCAGAACGATGCACTCAGCCAGAAACTCGCCATCCGTTCCACGCAGCGTCTCCAGTTGAGCCTCAATTGCCTCCAGCGCCCTGGCCTCAGTGGCCCGCCGATCATCGTTCAACCGATTCAACTTTTCCGCAAGCTCGGTTGCCCGCGCCGTATCCCGCGTCAAAAACAGCTCAACAACATCACTCGCGATATCCATCCGCCCGGCAGCATTGATACGAGGAGCCAGCCGAAATCCGATCTCGGTCGCCGTAGGCACGCGTTTCGCGGGAATCTCTGCCACCTGCATGAGTGCCCGCAGTCCCGGCTGCACCGGATTCCTCAGCTCCCGTAAACCCAGCGCCGCTATCACGCGGTTCTCTCCTTCGAGCGGCACCGAATCCGCAATCGTCGCAATTGCAACCAGCTTCAGAAAAGAGGGAACCAGCCCACGTTTCAGCTTGTCTCTCTCCGCATCCGTCTCCGCTGCTGCGGACAAGATCGCATGAGCCAGCTTGAAAGCCACTCCCGCGCCACACAACGATTTGAAAGGATACGGACACCCCGCCTGCGCCGGATTCAGCACCGCAACCGCCTCTGGAACGCCCTGGCCCTGATCAGGCAGATGGTGGTCCGTAACGATCAGATCCATCCCCAATGCCTTTGCCTCCGCAGCTGCAACAAACGCCCTAATCCCTGTATCGACGCTGATCACCAGCCGCACTCCATTGGCCGCTGCGACCCCCAGCACACCCGTCTGCATGCCGTAGCCTTCACGAATCCGGTGCGGCACATGGTACGTCACCACCGCAGGCCGTTCCTTCGAAGCGATCCGTTCAATCGCCGTCTTCAGCAGAACCGTCGCAGTCGTCCCATCCACGTCGTAGTCGCCATAGATCAGGATCGGCTCTCCCTCGCGCACCGCCTGTTGAATCCGCGCCACAGCCACCGGCATGCCCAGCATCAGCATCGGGTCGATCAGGTCGTCAATCGAAGGATGAAAAAAGCTCTGTGCAGCAACAGCATCGACAATGCCGCGCACAACCAGCAGCTCGGCGATGGCAGGCGGGCACCCCGTCGCCTCCACCAGTCGTTCTACCGCACCGCGATTACCCGTGCGAATCATCCATTGCTGTTGCGGCCCGGCCTGGGCAGAGATCATGCGTTACTCGTCGCGTTCGCTGTCGTCCACCACAATGCCGCCCAGATCGGTCACCGTCTCCATCAAGCTTTGGAAACTGTCGTACCAGTCAGTCGCAATCTCGAAGATGAACATGACGCCCTGGTGCGCGAACCCCAACTGCAGGTAACCCACCTTGCCCACATGGTTCACCAGGTACTCCGCATCATCCAGCTCCTGAGCGTCCTCATCGGGAAAAGTCTGATCGCGCAACTGCTCCAGCAGAATGGCGATGTCGGACTTCTCCAGAACGACTTCGCTCATCGTCACGAAGGGCGCACCCGCGGCCTTGGCGTGCTCAACAAAATCCTTCCACGCGTCCACGCTGTCATCTTCAAAGATGACAGTAGGCACTTCTTCCGTAACATAGCCGTTCAGCCGCCGCATACCGTGGCCGGCAATGAACGCCACCATATCGTCTTTCAGCGAGATAAGATTGTCAGATTGCATCAAGCAGCTATTGTCTCAGAAAGCCCTGTGCACCGCACGGCCATCCACCATCAGTGAAGGGGAACACAAGTAGTGCCGAAATTCGATCATCACATCTTTATCTGCACCAACGAGCGCGACGAAAGCGCCTCCCGCCCCAGTTGCCTTCCCAACGGAAGCAAAAAGCTCAAATCCGCCTTCAAGGACGCCATCAAAGACGCTGGCCTCAAACACCATATCCGGGCCAACGAATCCGGCTGCCTCGACCAGTGCGAGCATGGCCCCGTCGTCGTGGTCTATCCCGAGGCCGTCTGGTACGGCTTCGTCCACGTCAAAGACGTCCAGGAGATCGTCACCGAGCATCTCCTCCACGGCCGTCCCGTCGAACGGTTGCGCCTGCCAGATACCTGCCTCAACACCGAACATTGCCCTCACAAACCAGTCCCGAAACACAAGTAGCCTTACCCCTGGCTCCAAAACCCGCATGATATATTCGAGTTAAAGTCAATGATTTTTTCTAAAGATTACGTTGGATACCTGGCGCGCCAGACCGTGAAACACCTCGTCGACGCGAAGATGATTCACACCGATAAACCGGCCATCATCAACGAGCGCGTCTCCGCCGCGATGGTAGACGAACTCTCCCTCGAAGACCGCATCAACGACGAGGTTCGCGTCATCCTCGAAGCCTTCCAGGACGACATGCGCAAGACCGGAGCCAGCTACCCCGAGATGTTCAAAAAGGTGAAAAACGAGCTGGCCCGCAAGTACAAGGCGGTGCTGTGAGAATCTCCCGCGACAAGCTCAACAAACTCGCCCACACCATAGCCGACACCCTCGCCGACATCCCCGAGTGCGACTTCCTCGAGGACCGCAACACCATCCGGCAGGAGGCTCGTAAAGCCCTCGAAAAGCTTCTCCTCGAAGAGACCAAGCTCGACGCCGCTGCCCGCCAGAAGATCGCCTCGCAGCGCAAGATCATCCTCGAAGGCTCGCAGGAGTGGGACATCCTTTACCGCAAGTATTACAACGACGAAGTCAAGAAGCTCGGCATCTAAATTAGCCACAAAAATCCCGTCCCGGCCACAGCAGGGAACGCCCTGAAGCTGCTATAATCAACTCATCGCAACGGAGAGCCATCTCTCGTTCTGGCGTCATGGTGTAACTGGTTAACACGCCGCCCTCTCAAGGCGGAGAGTACGGGTTCGATCCCCGTTGACGCTACCAAAGCCTTTGTTCAAAGTTTTTGGCGCCATGGTGTAACTGGTTAACACGCGGCCCTTTCAAGGCTGAGAGTACGGGTTCGATCCCCGTTGGCGCTACCATCCCCCATTCGACGTATTTTTCAACAGGCGCATCTTGGTTTACAACCAATACGCCATGCAAACCATCCCTGCTTCGCTGCGAATTTCTCTGCCGCCTCAAAAACGTAAAACCTCTGGCGTTGCTGTTGCCACGGCGGCGTATGCCTTCCTTCAACTCAGTTTCAAACTTGTCTGGCCCAGCACCCACGAGCACAGTGAAACCCTGTTCCACCTCGTAGGTGAGGTCGCCTTCCAAACTATCCTCTTTGCCATCTTCTTCACCTTCCTGAGATTCGCTCTTCCGCGAAACAAGCGAAACAGCGCACCCCTCGTCAATGAGAATCACGTTGTACCCGTCAACACCTCTCTCCAGCTTCGTGACGATCCAGCGACCGAGTACAAATCGCCTTCACCTGCGTTAGCGGGAGCCACATCGCCATCGCGCAACTAAATCCCGGCCCCAAACTCCGAGTGCAGACGGCGGTCGATTTCTCCCCACCCGCCGCTATACTGGAAGTGTGAGCAAGACCTTCTACATCGAAACCTTCGGCTGCCAGATGAACGCCCATGACTCCGAAAAAGTCATCGGCACCCTCGAACAGCAGGGTTACTCCCGCGTCCAGGACGAAGCCGACGCCGGCCTCATCCTCTACAACACCTGCTCCATCCGCGACAAAGCCGAGCAAAAAGTCTTCCACCGCCTCAACGAGTACAAGCGCCTCCAGGGCGAAGGCAAGAAATTCGCCGTTCTCGGCTGCGTAGCCCAGCAGGAAGGCGAGCGCATCTTCGAAAAAGCCCCCTACGTCTCACTCGTAGCCGGTTCCGCCTCCTACCGCAACCTCCCCGACATGCTCACCCGCCTCGAAGCCGGCGAAACCCGCATCACCGGCCTCGACGACCGCCAGACCGACCTCACCTTCGAGACCGAGTTCACCTCCCGCTCCAACCCTCACCGCGGCTACATCACCATCATCGAGGGCTGCGACAAGTTCTGCGCCTACTGCGTCGTCCCCTACACCCGCGGCAAGGAGCGCTCCCGCACCGCCGCTTCCGTCCTCGTCGAAGCTCGCAAGATGGTCGACCTCGGCTTCACCGAAATCCAGTTCCTCGGCCAGAACGTCAACTCCTACCGCGACCCATCCGGCCGCATGTCCTTCTCCGAGCTCCTCGTAGCCGTAGGCGAACTCCCCGGCATCCGCCGCGTGCGCTTCACCACCTCGCACCCCCGCGACTTCACCCGCGACATCGTCCAGGCCATCGACGCCACCCCCACCCTCTGCGACCACATCCATCTCCCCGTGCAGTCCGGCTCCACCGCCGTCCTCAAAGCCATGTCCCGCGAGTACACCCGTGACTGGTACCTCGAGCGCATGAGCTGGATCCACGCCGCCCAGCGCGACATCTCCATCACCAGCGACATGATCGTCGGTTTCCCCGGCGAAACCGACGCCGACTTCGAAGCACCATCCACCCTCGTCGACAAGGTTAAGTACGACGCCGTCTTCGCCTTCAAGTTTTCCCCTCGGCCCAACACTCCGGCAGTGACAATGCCCGACAGCATCCCCGACGAGGTCAAAACCGAGCGCCTCCGCATCCTCATGGACCGCCAACGCGAGATCCAGCGCGAACACTACGCCCGCCATCTCGATCAAATCGTCGAAGTCATGATCGAAAGTTACAACTCCGCTCGCAATCAGGTCGTAGGCCGCAGCTCGCAGAACAAGACCGTCAACTTCACCACCGCGCAGCTCGAAAATTCGAACCCACCCATCGGCAGCTATCTTCCCGTCCGCATCACCCAGACGCTCCCCAACTGCCTCGTAGGCGAAGCCCTTCCGCCCGCCGCCGACGCAGCGCCATTCATTCCTATCAACCGCACGCCGCATTTTGTGGTATTGAACTAACCATGTCCGAGACAGCCACCCAATCCGCAACCCAGGCTCCAGAAGAAGTCGAGATGCAGATTCGCGGCCTCATGATGGACCCCGTCACCAACATGCCCATCATCGTCCTCAAAGACATAGGCAGCGATCTCGTGCTCCCCATCTGGGTCGGCATATTCGAGGCCAACGCCATCGCCCTCGAGCTCGAAAAGACAGCCACACCCCGCCCCATGACCCACGACCTCCTGCAGAACCTCGCCCGCGGTCTCAATGCCCAGGTCCGCAAGGTCGTTGTCTCCGAGCTCCGCGACGACACCTTCTATGCCGTTATCTGGATGGACCACGACGGCGAGACCGTTACCCTCGACGCCCGTCCCTCCGACGCCATCGCCCTGGCCCTGCGCTGGGACTGCCCCATCTATGTCAACCGCGAAGTTCTCGAAAACTCCAGGCAATCCGCCACCGGCGCACAGAGCGTTACCGCCGACGAGATGCGCCGCTGGCTCGAAAACCTTAACGACGACGAGATGGGCCGCTACAAGATGTAAGGCCCTCCCGCAATCTCCACAAACTTAGCATCCTCTTCAATCAAGCACGGAAAGAGCATCTGCAATGTCTTTGAAGAAGATCATGATGAATCTCTCTGCCGAAGTCCTTATGGTTTCGGAGCGACTTTTAGGCGGCCGCCGTTTCGCGCCCAGCCCGGAAGAAGCGAACAGCGTACTCATCCTCGAATACATGCTTCCGCTCGGATGCTGTGTCCACCTCACGCCCCTCTACGAAGCCATCAAACAGGCCCGCCCCGGTACTACGATCACCGTCGCTACCAGGGGCCTCGGTATAGCGCTCCTTCGTCACAACCCGTTCATCGATCACCTTATCCAGACACCAGATCCTCTGACTGACCTTCGTGGCGCTGCAAAGTCCCTCTCCCGTTCTCTCGCCCGGCGCAATCTTCGTCCCAATTGCTGCTTCACCGGGGCCTCCGATCAGCGCACGCGCATCGCTCTTCTTGGTCTGCTCGCTCGCGCAGGCTGGCGCGGTGGCTTCACCCAGTCGCCCCAGCTCTATCACCGACCCCTCCAGTACCAGACCGATCGTAGTCTCATTGATAACAACCTGCAGCTTCTCACTCTCCTCGGCGCGTCTCAGCATCACGTTGAACCCCGCGTCTTCTTCTCCCCTGCGGACGCAGCCTTGGCCCGCACCCACACGCAAGCTGCCAACCCCAAAGGCAAGCCCTTGCTTGTCATGGTGACTCAAAACAGCGGGGGCCAAAGCACCGGCTGGTATATCGAGCGTTTCGCCGAAGTCATTCGCTATGCCCACGATGTCCTTGGCTGCGCCATCATCTACGTGGGCACCGCTGCCGACTTCTACGCCATCGAGCTGATCCGCCGAGCCGCTGGCGAGATTGGCACATCCCTCGCCGGCCAGACCTCCGTCACCGAACTGGCCGCCCTCCTCGCCCTCAGCGACGTCGTTGTCTCACTCGACACCGGCACCATGCACGTAGGCCGCGCTGTAGGCACACCCATGGTCGTCATCGGCCCCTCGTGGCAGCGCCCTACCGAGTGGCTTCCCCTCGGCCAACCGCATATCCACATCCTCCGCGGCCCCGATCGCACAGACGTTCCCAAAGGTTACCGTCTCGACGAAGTTCAAGCCGCAGATGTAATCTCTGCCCTCAACGATCTCCTTGCCATCCACCCACCCAACCCAGCCAGCAGAAATACCCGTCTGCAAGCCGGCACATCAACCACAAACCATCGCCTCAAAGCGTGAGCATTCTCACCTTCGCCCATTTCTGCGCCTCGCCTCAGTTTCTCCATCACCCACCCACGTCATCTCGACCGAAGCAAAGCGGAGTGGAGAGATCCCTGTATTTCGTCCTTGCCCTTGGCACGGGACTAGGTTGAGTTGAGTTACACCTTGAGGAAGCGGCGCCGTGCTGCTCCGAGAGCGCAGAAAACACCCGTGCCAAGAAGCACAAGCGACGAGGGCTCAGGCACAGTTGATGCAATCGGTGAGATGGATCCAGTAACTTCTTCATAGACGCTACCGGCGCCGTCGTTGATAAGCAGAAAATTATCGCAGTCCGTGCCGCAGGTGAGCCTGAAGTCTCCAGAGGGATCACTGGGTACGAAGATACTGAAGGCGTAGTAAATGCTCGGGTCGATCGCGTTGAAGATCGTCGCACCCTCCAGGTGATGAAGCGCATCGACACCGGTCGGTCCCGCGTCCGTGAATGAAAAAGTTAAACCAGAGGTGACATCGTCGAAGGCAAGGTTCGCCGAAGTGATGAAAGCACTTGAATCGAACGTCAGAGTACCGGTCAATGTACCCTGGTCGGGACTCTCATGAATGCCCACCGTGGTCGTTTTCGCCGATAAGTTGTAGGTTCCGACAGGAAGCGGAGTCGCGTAAGCGAACATCGTGCAGGATGCCGCAATAAGCGATAGGAGCGTCAGCTTAAATAAGCGCATAGAAGTACCTCTTTCGAACTAAGTCAGATTGAGAGTACGTGGCCTAAAAGAACTATCGGGCCGAAGACTCCACAACTTTACTCCTGTAAATCAGGCTCAAGTCGTCCTTTTCCCACCGCTCCTCTTCATCCAGCCTGTCCTGAAGCCAGCATCCCAAGGCGCTTGAGGAGGAGCCAAGTAATTAAACCAAATCAATTGCTTACAAGAAAAATCGCAAATTTACTCAGCAAAATCGCATGTCAAGCCCCAAAATCATTCAAATCAAACAAAACAAAGAAGATCCTAATTGCGTAAGAGTTATCTTGAATCCGCTACAATAGAACTAGAGACAAGAAAAGCCCCGGTAAACCGGGGCTTTCCTTTTAGCGCCGTAAATCCTTTAGAAAGACGATTTTACCTGTAACCCATTTAGAATGACTATTTTGCGATCACTAAAATGCGTATCTATATGATAATAATACACTTTCGTCACACACCCCCAGGGGGGTCCCCTGGTTTCTATCGCTGGCAAAGCGAGTCTAGCTGGGTAAAGAACTCCGGAAACGAGATGGCTGCTGCCTCCGCTCCCTGGATCTCCGTATCTCCGGTTGCCCGCAATGCAGCAATCGAGAAGGCCATAGCAATCCGATGATCCGAACCCGAGTCGATCACAGCTCCATGCAACTTTTGACCGCCGGGAATCGCCAGTCCATCGTCGAACTCGGTAAACTCGGCACCCATGGCCTTCAGATTCTTCGCTACCAGCGCGATGCGGTCCGACTCCTTCACCCGCAACTCCTTCGCGTCGCGGATCGTGACTCCATCCCGCGTATAAGGAGCAATCGCCGCCAGCACCGGAAGCTCGTCGATGATCTGCGCCGAAAGCGCACCGGCAATCTCAGCGCCCTTCAGGCCATCCGGAGCGACGTTGACTTGAATCGTGCCGATCAACTCGCCGTGATGCTCCTCAACGTTGAGCACTTTGATCCTGCCGCCCAGTGCGACAATCACGTCCAGCAGTGCCGCACGCGTGGGATTCATCCCAATCGAATCCAGAACAAGGTTCGAGTCGGGAAACAACAACGTAGCGCAAAGAAAGAAGGCCGCAGACGAAAGATCGCCCGGAACTGTAGCATCGATACCTTTGAGCTTCTGACCACCGGCGATGCTCAACTTCTCACCCTCGCGCGTCAACATCGCTCCAAAGGCGCGCAGAGCATGCTCCGAGTGGTCGCGTGTCCTCACTGACTCACTAAGGCTCGTAACTCCCTCTGCCTGAAGACCAGCAAACAGCACCGCGGTCTTCACCTGCGCCGACGGAATCGGAGTATCGAAGTCGATAGCCTTCAGCGGACCGCCGTGAATCGTGATCGGAGCATGTCCGTCGACCAACTCGATCCTCGCGCCCATCTGCATCAATGGTTTGCGAATCCGCTCCATCGGACGCATCGTCAGCGAGTGGTCGCCGATCATCGTGAAGGTACGAGGATGCGGTGCAATCAGCCCGGCGAGCATCCGCATCGTCGAACCGGAGTTGCCGCAATCCAGCGCTTCCGCAGGCTGAACGAATGCTCCACCAGTACCGGTAACCTCGATCGTCTTGTCTTCCTTGTGAACGACTGTGGCGCCCAGAGCTTCCATGCAGCCGAGCGACGAATGGGGGTCGGCGCCTGTAGAAAAGTTCGAGAGCCGCGTCGTCCCCTCGGCCAGACCTGCGAGAAGAGCATAGCGATGAGAGATGGACTTGTCGCCAGGAACAGTTACGGAGCCTTGAAACGTACGTGCGGGACGGATCGTCTGGGTGCTGGATATAGTCGATGACATTATCTTTTATCGTAACCGCTTAGTAGCGTCCGCGAGAAGCATCACAGAACGCGCAGAACCACGACGGTCTCATCGTCGAAATGATCCGTCCCAGCCTGAAAGTCGGTGACGGCCTTCAAAATCGCATCAACCGTGGCAGCCGCAGTCGAATGAGTCTGCGACTTCAGCACCGCATTGAGCCGCTCATCGCCGAACATCTCACCAGCATCATTCACTGCATCCACAATGCCATCGGAGAAAAAGACGATCAGGTCGCCTGGTCGGGTCGATAGCGTAAATTCTTCGTACTCAGCATTCGGAAACAATCCCAGCGGAAAACCTTCCGCCTGAATCGTCTTCACATCAGGACCATTCGTCGTCGAAGAGACGAAAAGCGGTTGAACCGATCCTGCATTCGCAATCTGCAGCGTCTGGTTCGAGTCGTCCCAAACCGCCATCAACATCGTGACATACTGCGAGTCGAGCTTCCGTTCCTGCAACTGATCGTTCAGTGCAGCCAGCATCTCCGCAGGCGAAAGATGCTGCGGAGCCAAGGAACGCAGAATCCCGCTCACAAGCGCAGCATAAAGCGCTGCAGGAGCAGCCTTGCCGCTAACATCGCCAACAGCGAGAGCCGTTCTTCCAGGACCGTAATCCAGGAAGTCATAAACATCTCCACCGATAGAGCGAGCAGCCATGAACTGCGCTGCAATCTCCGCGCGCTCAAGCTTCGGTGGACGCGAAGGCATCAGCCGCAACTGGACCTTCCGCGCCATCTCGAGGTCGCGTTCCATGCGCTGCTCTTCCTCATGAATGCGCTGGTAGAGACGCGCATTGGCGATGGAGATTGCGACTTGAGCTGCAAGCGTCGAGAGCGTTCGAACGTGATCTTCGTTGTAGTAATTGACGCGCGTGTGTTCGAGATCGATGACTCCGATCACTTGACCTTTGTAGATGAGTGGAACCGAAAGCTCCGAGCGAGTCTCGGGGTTTTCGGCGACGTAACGCGAGTCCTTGCGGACATCGGGAGCGAGGATCGGTTCGCGGTGCTGCGCTGCGGTTCCGATGATGCCTTTGCCGAGTGTAACGTTGCGCTCGCGTGTGACTCGTTCTCCATAGCGTGTGGAGAAGCGATGTTCGAACTGTTCGGTGCGTTCGTTCCAGAGCAGGATGGTGAACATCTGGAAGTCGATGACTCGTTTAAGCAGAAGGCCGATGCGCTCGAGAAGATCGTCGAGATCGAGGATGCTCGTAATCTCGCGGGAGATTTCGTTCAGAACAGTGAGCGTTTGCGCCTGTCGCGCGAGTCGAGTGTAAAGGCGTGCGTTCTCGACTGCGATCGACATGCGCGAGGCAACCAGCTCGAGAAGTCGCTGGTGCTCTTTCGTGAAATAGGCTGGAATCTCGGACTCCAAGTCCAGGACGCCAATAACTTTATTTTTTACAATGAGCGGAACTGCGAGTTCGGAGCGAACGTTCGGATTGGCCTCAATATAGTGTTCCGATTGAGTTACATCTTCAATCAGGAGGGATTTGCGCTGCAGTGCTGCTTGTCCGACGACACCACGGCCGGGTTTGACGCGAACGCGCTCGATCTCGGGCGTGTGTCCGATCTGGAAGCGCATCCAGAGTTCCTGAGTGCGGTCGTTGATCAGAAGGATGGCGAAGATACGGTAGTCGATGACGGCGCGAACGAGATCTGCCACCCGATGCATGAGGGTGTTGAGATCGAGCGTTGTGTTGAGTGCGTCGGCGAGAGAATGGAGAAACTCGACCTGGTGAAGCGGTTCGACGCGGATGTTCGTTGCCTGCGGCGTCTCCTGGGCGCTGGGGCGGTAATCTCCTTCGAAGTGGTGCTCCGGAGACGTTTCAGGCGCGGGCGCGGCCGGGGGTGTAGCGGCGCGGCGTTGTTTGTTGGCGGTAGACATCCGAAGAGCCGATGATACTACTGCGGACTGTGGGGACGGCAGATGGTTTTTGCTGTTTGTGTTGACTTTCGTGGTCAGTAGCCTGAGCCAGTGGTGGAAGTGGTTGTGGGCTCGGTTTCAGACAGCTCGGAGACAATTTTAACGCTGGCACTGGCGCCTATTCGGGAGGCTCCGGCACGCAGCATCGTTGTGGCGTCGGCCAGGGAGCGAATTCCTCCGGAGGCTTTTACGCCGGCACGGTCGCCGGCTACGCCACGAAGGAGGGAGATATCGTCCGCGGTGGCTCCGCCGGTGGAGAAGCCGGTGCTGGTCTTGAGGAAGTCGGCTCCGGCGCTGAGGGCAATCTCGGAGGCGCGGAGCTTTTCTTCAAAGGTGAGGAGGCAGGTTTCGAGGATCACCTTGACGATGGCACCGGCACCATGGGCGAGCTCGACAACGCCACGGATGTCCTGGCGTACGGTCTCGTAGTCGGCGGACTGTGCGGATTTGAGGAGGCCGATGTTGAGGACCATATCGACGTCGTGAGCGCCGTGTTTGAGAACGCGGGCTGTTTCGTCACGCTTGGAGGCGGAGAGGGTAGCGCCGAGAGGGAAGCCGATGACGACTCCCACCGGAATGCCGGTGCCCTGAAGGGCTGAGGCGGCGAGAGAGACCCAGGTTGGATTGATCATGGCGCAGGCGAAGCGGTGTTCGGCGGCCTCGTGGCAGAGCTGGAGAACCTGGGCGCGGGTGGCGTCGGGCTTGAGCAGGGTGTGATCCAGAACTGCAGCAAGATTAGCGGGTGAGGACAGGGTGTGGGCTGCGAATGCTGCTGCGTCGAACTTTCCGGGGCCGGTAGGAAGAGGCTCGGAGATGGTCAGGGTGCTCAAAAAAGTACGCTCCTTCGGTGCGCTGATCCGCGCCGGTCTGTTTCTATCATACGGCGGTTACGGCTGGCTTAGAGAGGTACCCCCCCTGGGGGTATCTGTCAGCAAGTGTTTTGTTTTCATAATGATGCGACAATTTAAGCATGTAAAATCGTCATTCCAAACGGGTTACAGGTAAAATCGTCTTTCTAAAGGAGTTAGGAGCTTAACGACAAAAACCTCAGTTTTTGACCGAGGTTTCTGTCTCTATTTCAATTGTAGTGGATTGGAGATAACTCTTATGCAATTAGTATGTCTCTTGTTTTCTTAGAGTTATATTGTTTTGGGGCTTGACAAGAGATTTTGCTGGGGAATTTGGAGAATTTATTTATAAATACTTTATTTTGATATGTTTAAGGGCGGGTGAGTTAGATTTTTGAAAACAGATATGCATGATTAAGAAGGCATACCTCAGGGGGCTGAAGCCCCAGATCTGTTGCTGGGTGGAGAGGCCCAAGGCTAAAGGCTTGGGGTACCTAGAAGCGACGGCAAGTGCGACAGCAAAAACAAAGGCAAATGCAACGGCGAAATACAGGGATCTCTCCACTGCGCTGCACACGATAAGACTGTGTGCAGCTTCGGTCGAGATGACGTGCTTTTGGATAGGTTGAGAGAGCGCACAGCAGCAGCAACGACAGCGACAGAAGCAACAGCAGCGACAACAGCGACAACAGCAGATTCCTACTGGATGACAAACAAAGGGCAAACACAGCAAAAGCAACAGAAGCGACAGCAGCAGATCCCTACTGACAAACAAAAGCGCAAACAACAGCAAAAAACAACGGCATGACAGTGGCAAGCAATAGCAGAGGCAATAGCGCAAACAGCAAAAGCAAGGGCAGGTCGATCCAATGGATATGATCGAGAGTGTTATGGATGGGCAATGCGGCGCAGTGGGGATGGGACTATGACGACTGTTTCGATCGATCCGGTTTGCGGGATGAAAGTTTCGGTTGAGGCGGCGAAGTGGTCTGCCGAACGGGACGGCGAGACATTCTATTTCTGTGGCCAGTCTTGTCTGAAGAAGTTTGAGGCGAACCCTTCGACGTGGGGTGGGCCGAAGGAGATTGCGAAACCCCAACGGGCTGCCGATGGCGCTCCGACTGGAGGGGAGTACACCTGTCCGATGCATCCTGAGGTGGTGCGGAATGGACCGGGGGACTGTCCGATCTGCGGGATGGCGCTGGAACCCCGGACGGTTACGGCTGAGGATATCGGCAATCCTGAACTGGTGAGCATGACGCGGCGCCTATGGGTCAGTGCTCTTCTGACGGTGCGGTTGGTTGTGGTTATGGTTGTCAATGCGACGCCCAGCTACCGGTGGGAATTCCTGACGAACGGGCCTCTGTGGAGATGGCTTGAGTTCGCACTTGCGACTCCAGTTGTTCTGTGGGGAGGCTGGCCGTTTTTTCAACGGGGATGGGCTTCGGTGGTTCATCGCAACCTGAATATGTTTACGCTGATTGCGATCGGTGCGGGCTCCGCCTATTTGTACAGCGTCGCTGCCGTGGTGGCTCCGGAGATGTTTCCGGCTTCGTTCCGCGATATGTCGGGGGGGCCGGGGCTGTACTTTGAGGCGGCGGCGGTTATCGTTGTGCTGGTTTTGCTGGGGCAGGTGCTCGAGCTGAGGGCCAGGAGCCAGACGAGTGGTGCAATCAGGGCGTTGCTTGGGCTGGTGCCGAAGACGGCCCGGCGTATTGCTGCGGATGGAACAGAGACAGATGTTGCGCTTGAAGAGATTAAGGTTGGCGATCTGATACGGGTGCGACCTGGCGAGAAGATTCCGACTGATGGCGTGGTTACGGCGGGATATAGCGCGGTGGATGAATCGATGGTGACGGGAGAGTCGATTCCAGTTGAGAAGGCGGAGGGAGCGGCGGTTGTTGGCGGCACGATGAATGGGACGGGCAGCCTGGTGGTGAAGGCTGAGAGAGTGGGCGCGGATACGCTGCTGTCGCAGATTGTGAGGATGGTGAGTGAGGCGCAGAGGACGCGTGCTCCGATTCAGCGGTTGGCGGATAAGGTGGCTTCGTGGTTTGTGCCGGCTGTGCTAGTGGTGGCTGCGATTACGTTTGTGGCGTGGGCGGCACTTGGACCACAGCCGCGATATACGCATGCGCTGGTGAATGCGGTTGCGGTTTTGATTATTGCGTGCCCGTGCGCGCTGGGGTTGGCTACGCCGATGTCGATTATGGTGGGCGTGGGGCGCGGTGCAAGGGAGGGAATTCTTGTTCGTGATGCGGAAGCGCTGGAGACGATGGAGAAGGTGAATACGCTGGTTGTGGACAAGACTGGCACACTGACAGAGGGAAGGCCGAGGCTTACGGCAGTGGTTGCTGCTGAGGGTTTTGATGAGGGGACAGTGCTGCGGCTGGCTGCGAACCTGGAGAAAGCGAGTGAACATCCGCTTGCCGAGGCGGTTTTGGCGGGTGCGAAGGAGAGGGGAGTTCAACTGGATAAGGTGGATGATTTTCAGTCGGTGACGGGGAAGGGCGTTACCGGGGCGGTGCAGGGAAGGGTGGTTGGTTTTGGCAATGCGGCGCTGATGCAGGAGTTAGGTGTGAGGCAGGAGGCGCTGGAACAGCGGGCGGAGGCTATGCGCCGTGAGGGGCAGACGGTGATGTTTCTGGCTTGCGATGCGCGGCTTGCGGGGTTGATTGCGGTTGCCGATCCGATTAAGGGATCTTCGTTGCAGGCGGTGCGGGAGTTACAGGGGCAGGGAGTGACGGTGGTGATGGTGACGGGGGATAACCGGACTACGGCGGCTGCGGTGGCTGGAAAGCTTGGAATTGAATTTGAAGCGGATGTGTTGCCGGGGGCGAAGGCGGAGGCGGTGAAGCGTCTGCAGGCACAGGGGCGAGTGGTTGCGATGGCTGGCGATGGCGTGAACGATGCTCCTGCTCTGGCTCAGGCAAATGTGGGGATCGCGATGGGGACGGGAACCGATGTGGCGATTGCGGCGGCGGGAATTACGCTGATTCATGGCGATCTGCGCGGGATTGTGAAGGCGAGAAGGCTAAGTCAACGGACGATGCGGAATATTCGGCAGAATTTGTTCTTCGCGTTTGTGTATAACGCAGCCGGGGTGCCGATTGCGGCAGGGGTTTTGTATCCGCTGTTGGGATTGCTGCTGAATCCGATGATTGCGGCTGCGGCGATGAGTTTCAGTTCGGTTTCGGTGATTGCGAATGCGTTGAGGCTTCGAGGGACTGAGCTTTGATCAGAGGTTGATTGACAATCGTTATTCGGGTGATCTAAAACGCTTTATTATTGGGATTGGTGCGAGACGTGTCTTCCTGAATAGTCTCTTATAAAGACTCTTAGTTGCGGATTTTCAATGCAGCACGGTTGTGCTCCTGCTCTTGTTGCGGCTGTGGCACTCCTCTAAAAGGTGAAAGGTTTGATCAAGATGCGGTTATTGGGGAATGAAGCACAGCAAGGGTCTGGCATGAGTGGTATCAAGAAGATTTTTATTGCGGGTGCGATTGCAGCGAGCGTTGCCGGGACAGCGTGGGCACAGGAGAAGGTGGTGCTGGATCGCCAGGAGGCGACCGTGATGCTGGAGCCATACGCTCCGAATATTGTGCGCGTGACGCTTAGCCTGAGGAAGGAAGACGCAGTTGCAGGGCCGGGCTATGGAATTATTGCCCATGCGGCTACGGGCGATTGGAAGCGGGAGAGTGGCGAGAAGAACGATGTGTTGCGGTCGTCGCGCATGGTGGTGACGGTTCGGCCGAGCGGGCACTGGACTCCTACGGGAACGGCGGCGGATATTGCAAAGTTCTTTAATGGATCGACACCGGGGGTTGGGATCTCGTTTAAGACTTCGGAAGGGAAGACACTGCTGGACATGCAGGGTTGGCAGATGTCGGTGCCGAACCATAAGGATGGCAACGCTGATGTGCTGTATGACCGGCGGCCAAGCGATCCTCCGTTTTACCAGGTGGGGGCTTCGTTTCATTCGCCTAATGATGAACACTACTATGGGCTGGGACAGAACCAGGAAGGATATCTGGATCGGCGAGGACATGCCGTGCAATGCGCGCATGACTATAACGCTCCGGCGGGGCAGAGCGTGTGTGTGCCGTTTGTAGTTACAAATTACGGGTATGGATTGCTATGGGATAATCCGTCGAGGACTACGGTTGCATTTGGATTTAATGATCAGACTCGATGGACCTCTGAGGTTGGACAAAGGGTTTCGTTTTTTGTGATTGCGGGGAAGACATACGACGAGATTTATGGGGGTTATCGCTTGTTGACAGGCGATACGCCTATGTTGCCGAAGTCCGCGTATGGGTACATCCAGTGCAAGCAGCGGTATTCCTCGCAGCAGGAGGTGCTGGACGTGGCGAAGGGATATCGCGACAGACATCTGCCGGCGGATGTGATGGTGGTGGACTGGTTCTACTACACGAAGATGGGACAGATGGATATGGATCCGGCGAAGTGGCCCGATCCTGAAAGTATGAACAAGCAGCTGCATGCGATGAATTTTCACAGCATGATCAGTGTGTGGCCGCGATTTGTGCCGGAGTCACGGTTCTACAACAAGCTTTTGAAGAATGGATGGTTCATGCATCAGGCGGATGGCACGCCGACGAATGGGCTGCCGTATGATCGTGCCGGATCGGACATCGATACGACGAATCCTGATGCCGCTGCGTGGTACTGGAATACGGTGAAGGAGAATTTTGTAAATAGAGGCTTTGACTCTTTCTGGGCGGATGAGACGGAGCCTGATCTTCCTCCTAATGGGAGCTTCTTTTATGTCGGACCAGGAACGCAGTTTTTCAATGTGTATCCCCTATTTCATACGGCTGCGTTTTATAACGGGTTTCGGCGGGATCTGAAGACGAGAGCGCTGATTCTTTCGCGGGATGCCTATCTGGGAGCACAGCATAATGGTGCTATCTTCTGGTCGTCGGATATTGCGCCGAACTGGGATACGTTGAAGCGGCAGGTTCCTACGGGGATCAACTTTACGGCTTCGGGAATGCCTTATTGGAGTACGGATATTGGGGGATGGCAGTATCTGCCGGGGTCGCATACCCCGGAGCATCCGCCGCTGCTCGATGCTTCGGATGCGCGAGATAATGTCGGGCATTATGACGACTATCCAGAGCTATATGTTCGGTGGTTTCAGTATGGGACGTTCCAGCCGAACTTCAGAAGTCATGGAAGCAGAAACCATAATGAGGTCTGGTCGTACGGGAAGCAGGCGGAGCCAATTCTCGAAAAGTATTTGAGGCTGCGGTACGAGTTGATGCCTTATATCTACTCGCTAGGCTACAGGGCGCATGAGACGGGGGCGCCTTTCATGCGGGGATTGTTTATGGATTTTCCGGATGATGCCCGTGTGACGAATATAGGGGATGAGTATATGTTCGGGCCAGCTTTGCTGGTTGCTCCGGTGACGGACCAGGGAGCTACGAGCCGATCGGTTTATCTGCCGGCAGGGACTGACTGGTATAACTTCTGGACGAATGAGAAAGTGCATGGCGGCCAGAGCATTACCGTTGCCGCGCCGATCGATACGATTCCGTTGTTTGTCCGTGCAGGTTCTATTCTGCCGCTGGGTGAGCCGGTAGAAAGTACGAATGAACAACAAAAGATCGCCGAGTTGCGAGTCTATCCGGGCGCTGATGGAGACTTCGTGCTGTATCAGGACGACGGCACGACGTATGACTACGAAAAAGGGAAGTCTGACCTGACGCACCTGCGGTGGGCGGATGCGTCAGGCAAGTTGACTGCGACGGGAACTAAAGCCTGGAGTAAACCTGATGCAGAGATTGTTAAGGTGGTCGGTAAATAAAGGATGATGGGCTACGCTTTGTAGCCCATCCCTGCCAGTACACCGCGCATGTAGGCGAAGCTTTTGACGACGCCGGGCATTGGGTTTTCGGGGAAGATTTCGTATTCCAAGTCGACGTAGCCGGGATAATGAATATCGATGAGCGTCTGAAAGATGCTGCGTATGGGCATGATGCCGTCGCCCACTGCAACCTGGCTGTCTTTTTTTGTACCGTCGGCGAGGTCCTTCATGTGGACGTCGAATAGGCGGGGGCCGGCTTTGCGGATTGCCGTGACGACATCGGTGCCAGCGCGCATTGTGTGGCCTACGTCGATACAGCAGCCGAGGCGTGGATCCATTTTGCCGACGGCTGCGAGGACATCCAGAGGTGAGGGAAAGTTTTTATCTTCCGGTCCGTGATTGTGGATGCCGACGCGGATGTTGTATTCCTTTACAAATTTTTCCAGCCGGGGGAGCACCTGGTGGGTGGGAGCACCCACGATCAGCGATATGCCCGCGGCTTTGCAGTATTCGAATTTCTTCCGGATGTCATCATCCTCGTCCGTCGCAAAAGTGATCGTACCGGCCGCGGTCAGCGTGAGACCTGCGTCTCTGTATAGCGCAGCGCGTGGGGCTACCTGATCGGCGGGGGTCATGGGGAGATGGACGTCTTTCAGGTTCAGATAGGGGGTCTTCAACTCCTTCATGAAGTCGATGAGATGCGTTCCGTCGAAGTTCCTGAAGGTGTAGCTTGCAATGCCAAGTTTTATTGGCGAAGTAGCTTGCGGATGATTGTCGGTCGCCAGGGCATTCGTCGTCGAAAGGAATGCGGAGGCGGTGAGCAGGGTGCCTCCACGCAGTAGATCACGGCGGGACAGCGAAGAAGAGTTCCGGGAAGAGTTCATGGAGGGCATACTAACTTCGTTGATATGTGGTCGTCCAGTTCGATTGGCGACACGGTGCGTTATTCGTTCAATCTTCAAACAAAAGGCGCTTTTGAAAGTGGCGGAGTTAGAAGCTGCGCCTCAATCAAAGACCTCGTCTCCGGTTGGTTCGTAGAGAGGCGTGTCGTTCATCGAGTGCCGCAGCTTTGAGAGGGTGTCGTACATTCTGCGTCGTGCGCGGCTCTGATTGCCGAGCGGTCGATGCTCGGGGATGGAGTGCCAGGGGTTGTAGGAGAGGCGTTTCGCAAAATCCAGTTGCGCTGAAGAATTGAAGGTTTGCTTCGGTATGCGCAGTGTGGCTACCGATCGGCGTGGCGAAAGTTTTTCCGGCCAGAGAACGCCATTGTTCTCCAAGGGCATGAGATGAGGATCGGTTTGCAACTGGAGGCGGATATCGAATTCGACATCCTGTTTGGAGAGTGATGCGACCATTGCGTCGCGAAGATAATCATCGGGCGGCCGTAGGGGGAGACGCGGCACGGGAGTTCGATGTGGGGACTTCGGCCATACGGAAAATTGCATCGCCTGACCTTCGCCGAGAAGATAGGGCACACAGCTGAAGTAGGGAGCTTCAAAGGGGCTGGTCTGTGTCTTGGTCCATAAGGACTGCATGAGGAGATCCAGCACGTGAGAGTGATGGAGGTTGAGGAAGTAGAAGATTTGCGCGTTTCTGAGGCTCTGTAGCTGGAGCTGTGAATTTGATTCTGTATCGGGTGTTACGAAGGTAGGGGTACAGACGCCCGTCATGTCTTGAGTGAATTTTTCTTCATCCATCAGCTTTGGACCGGGAACGCCCATTAGCTTGATGCTGATGCTCATGAAGCCGACGTCATCGATATCGGGGGTGATGTATGGGCCGGGTCCGGAGAAACGCACCCAGGCGCGATAGACGGTTGGCTGCGCATAGATTCCGTGGCGCAACTCTGGGGGGAGATTGTCGTGAACGATAAACTCTCCGCGCACGATGCCGTGAGTTTTTGTGTTGCCTCCACGTTCGAAACGCCCTGGTTTCCAGAGATCTCTCATCTGTGTGTTGAAGCTGGCGATGATGGAATCGAGGTAGGCCTCTTCGTTGGGCATGGGCTTTTCTTCAGCGATTTTCAAGCCTTCATTCGGTCGTTTGCTGTTCATCAAGCCTGTGACCACATTTGCGATTGGATCGCGAAACAGGGCATCGAAGGCGGGACGAAAAAACGGATCGAAGCGGCGCTCGAGGTGCATGAGAGCGGTCGTGGTATCGGCTACAAGGTTCATGAGTGCTGAACCTGTGTTGGCCTTTGGCAGCGGACGATCTGGGTTTAGAGTCAAGGCTTTTCCGTTCGAAGAAGATATGTCGTCCGCAGGCTATTGAGTTGGGAACTGGAGCGAAAAATGGATGGTTCTCTTTTTATCCCAGTACACGATGCCGAGATAGATTCCGGGGCCGATTTGGCGGATTTCATCTCGGACGTGCTTAGCTACGAGAGAAGTCTTTGAGTAATCGAGGACGATACACTCCTTGTTGTCGAACCAGCTTTCGGTTTTGTAGACCTGGGCGACGATTGCGTTGACTCCGAAGGCGGAGATTCGGTTGGTCAATGTTCCATGGGCTGCGTCGAAGGTTTTTCCCTGCCATCCGAAGATGTTGATGAGGGAGGCGATCTCCGGGCTGAAGGATGTGCCAGGAGAAAGAATGGCTGTGCCTTGTGCTTCGCCGTTTGGAATGTCGCCCGCGGGACTATTGGAGAAGAGATCGTCCAGTTCCTTTTGGGACATGGACATAAGTTGGGATGCTGTGTACGCCATAGCTCAGTCTCCTCGACGTGCGGATGTGTTGCGTCGGATTCAGACGCTTATTGGAACTGAAAGGGGGCCCGGAGAATATCGCCACTATGATCGTCGGCGGAAGTTTTGTCAATGGAGAATACGTGGTCAGCGGCTTCGACTAGAGCTAGGATGGAATGCACCGATGAAGCCGGAGAGATGTCTTTGACGAACGGGCAGAAACAAAGTGCAGAGTATATTGTCGTGGGCTCGGGGGCTGGAGGAGGCACGCTGGCTGCGCGGCTGGCGGAGTCCGGACGGACCGTGCTGCTGCTGGAAGCTGGTGGAGATCCGAAAGAAGCGGGAGATAATTCCCAAGCCAAGACACCCAGCCGAGGAATGCCCAATGACTATGACGTTCCGGTGTTCCATGGATTTGCGTCAGAAAACGAGGCGATAAAGTGGGATTTTTTTGTGCGTCATTATGGTGACGACGCACTGCAACGCCAGGATCCCAAGTACATTGAGATGCTGAATGGCAGGCGGGTGGATGGCGTGCTGTATCCGCGCACGGGGGCGCTTGGAGGATGTACAGCGCATAACGCGATGATCTTTGTCTATCCGCATAATGCGGATTGGGACTATATCGCAGAGCTAACCGGAGATGCGTCGTGGCGTGCGGACAGGATGCGACAGTACTTTGAACTGTTGGAGGATTGCAGGCATCGCAGATTCTATCGCTGGCTTGCGAGGCTGGGATATAACCCGACGCGGCATGGCTGGAATGGCTGGTTGAAGACCGAACGAGCTATCCCTCTGGTTGCGTTATTGGATTGGGGATTAATTAGGGTAGTGATCAAGTCTGCGTGGGAAGCTTTCAAAAACGCAGGCAGTAAACGCGATCATCTTCGGTGGCTGCTGAAGGGTGCGTTCGATCCGAACGACTGGCGACTTGTGGAAGAGAATGCAGGGGGTGTGCGCTATGCTCCGCTGACGACGCGGGATCATGCGAGGACCGGTACGAGAGAGCGTGTGGTGGAGGTGGCGGAAAAGTATCCGGAGAGATTACACATAGAACTCAACGCACTGGCTACACGGGTGCTGTTTGATGAGGACAATCGTGCCGTTGGCGTTGAATATTTGAAGGGTAGGAACATGTACCGGGCTCATGCCGCTCCTAATGAAGAGGGGGGTGAGATACGGACAGCTTATGCGACACGGGAGGTGATTCTTTGTGGTGGCACATTCAACACACCACAATTGTTGATGCTTTCCGGGATAGGTCCGGCTGAGGAACTTGTGAAGCATGACATTCCTGTTCGAGTGGATCTGCCGGGTGTTGGGAAAAATTTACAGGATCGCTATGAGGTTCCTGTTGTCAACAGAATGAATTTTACCCAGTGGAGGATTTTCCGAGGGGCACGATTTGCTCAGGGCGATCCACAATTTGAGCAGTGGAAGCGTCATCGCAGTGGGGCTTACATCACTAATGGCGGGGTGTTGACGGCATTCAAAAGATCGTTCCCTGACAAGGATGTCCCAGATATTTTCTGTCTTGGGCTTCTGGGACTTTTTCGTGGGTATTTTCCGAATTACTCTGCTTTGTTTGCGGAGAATCTCAACTATCTCACCTGGGTCGTACTCAAGGCACATACTAATAATCGCGCGGGCGAAGTGACGCTGCGTTCGGCAGATCCACGCGACGTCCCGCTTATCAACTTTCGGTATTTTGAAGAGGGAAGCGACGTTCAGGGGGCCGATCTTGATGCAATTGTAGAAGGCATACGTTTCATCCGGAAGATTACGCAGTACTTCAAGGACAATAAACTGATTGCTGAAGAGGAAATGCCTGGCGATCATGTGCAAACGGATGCAGCGCTAAAGGAATTTATTCGCCAGCATGCGTGGGGACATCATGCCTCTTCTACCTGCGCTATCGGCATGAGAGAGAACAATGGGGTGCTGGGAGGCGATTTTCGGGTGCATGGCACGCGTGGGTTGCGTGTTGTGGATGCTTCTGTGTTTCCGCGTATCCCGGGATTTTTTATCGCCAGTGCTATTTATATGATAGCGGAGAAGGCGAGTGCTGTGATCTTAGAAGACGCGAGGCGAGATACGTAGTTTCGCGTTGGATACCTTGTCGTTGACAAGGTTGACAGAGAGCTATATCGTCTCATTTCATATCGATAACTGGGCCCCGGTAGTGTGCAAGCTAGAGTCAGGTCTAGTGCTTTCAAACCTGAAAACAAGACATCTTTGAAGACGCAAAGTGAATCGTGTGGTTCGTTTGCAGTGGTTCTGACCTGCTTCTTTGTGGATCGGAAGGAATGCGATGACTCCGCAATCCAACATCATGGTGGTCGCACCGATTATTGCAGGCCGCGAGGCTGAGCTGCGTCGGTTGCTCGCCAGCATGAATCGCGAGCCCGGCCTTGTTGATCCTGATAATCCGCTTGTTCCATTTGGAAAAATTACTACTTTGCACTTTGCACGATTTGTCGTTCTTGAAGATAAGACTCGCGAAGATTTGCTTGTTTATGGAGCGCCGCTGCCAAACGCGATCAATTCGTTAGCTTTTTTATGTGACTGTGATGGAACGGCGGACGTGCTGCGGCGAGATCTAGTTACTTATGCCGAGGCAGGGTTGCGGCAAATATTTTCTTTTTGCGAATCGTTTAAGAGCAATACAGACTTACTGCGCTGGATGGAGGAACATGAGCAGGCGGCGGCTACGACGTATAACAATTGGTTGGGACGTACCGTACTGCAGGTTCGAGAAGAAGAAGCATTGAGAAAGGCGCTGCAATTGCAGCTACGGACAAGAACTATAGGAAGTCCTCGACAGGCATGGCAAGAACTGCGTGCGTTCGTAGCTAATGAGAAAGCTGCAGGAAGGCTGTCACTTACTTCGGCGGCTCCGACGCCATTAGTGTGGAGCATCGAAAATTTGCTGAATTGCGTGGGCGTGCCACTGTCGTTGCTACTGCTGTCGCCAATTCTTTTAATTTATCTTCCCATCTTTCTTATTCAATTGCGTATCCGTGAGTCACGTGATCCGGTGATTGCTCCTCGGCCAACGCTGGCACATGCAAAATCTCTGGCGGTTATCGAAGACCGTGTCATTACCAACCAGTTCAGCGCTTATGGAAATATCAAGCCGGGTTTATTTCGTCGATGGACGTTAGCGTTTCTACTTTTTGCCGTGCAATATACGACGCGGCATATTTACAATCGTGGGTTTTTAGCTCGGGTGAATACGATTCATTTTGCACGGTGGGTATTTCTAGATAACCGGACACGGCTCTTCTTCGCGAGTAACTATGATGGAGGACTCGAGACCTACATGGGGGATTTCATCAACAAGGTTGCATGGGGGCTGAATATTGTCTTCAGTAATGGAGTGGGATATCCAAAGACAAATTGGCTCGTTATGGGTGGCGCCAAGGATGAGTTGACATTCAAGGATTTTCTTCGCAGGCATCAACTTCCGACAGATGTTTGGTACGACTCGACGCCGGGTATCACGGCTTTCGACATGGAACGTAATTCTCGCATTCGTAATGGTATTGAACAGGAGTCGATGACGGACGATGAGCTTTCGGAGTGGATTGGTCTTTTGTGATCTAGCAGCTCAAGGATAAGTGAGGAGTAGTTAGAAATGGCATTTACAAACGCCGACTATAGCGACATGCAGGGGCTGTTACGCTTTGGCTATGGGCGTTTGACCGAGGCCTGCTTTCTGCTGCTTCGGGTTGAAGACGCTTCCGCTGCCGGACATTGGCTTGAGAGGGCTCCGATAGCGACTGCGGAGGAACAGAATCCTCCGCCTGTGAGAGCGCTTCAGATTGGGTTGACGTGTGAAGGTTTGCGAAAGCTAGGGCTTCCTGACGATTTGTTAAACAGCTTTTCTGCGGAGTTTATTTCGGGGATGTCTGGTGATGAAAATCGATCTCGCCGCTTGGGTGATGTTGACGTGAATGCACCACAATATTGGCAATGGGGCGCTGCAGACGATGTACCAGATCTCGTTGCGTTGCTCTACGCACAACCTGGCATGCTGGAGGAATGGAAGAGCAGCATAGAGGCTGGTTTGACGGCCTCGGGATTCAAACTGCTGCAATGTCTTCCGACAACGGATATGGGTGGCGTTGAACCATTCGGGTTTGTAGATGGTGTTAGCCAGCCAAAGTTAGATTGGGAAGGACGGCGTAATGTCACAGGGGATCAGCTTAGTTATGAAAATGTGAGTATGGTTGGCGAGTTTGTTCTTGGCTATCCCAATGAGTACGGTAAGTACACTACCAGGCCGGTTATTACTGAACAGGAAATAGGTTTGCCTGCGGCAGAGGATCTAAAGAGCCATAGCGATCTCGGCCGCAATGGCTCTTATCTCGTGATCAGACAGATCGAACAAGATGTTCGAAGCTTCTGGCAGTTCGTCGATAAGCAGGTTGGTGAGGATGCTACGAAGCGTCAGACGCTTGCAGAAAAAATGGTTGGACGCCAGATGTCGGGAGATTCGCTGGTGCCGGGGACAGGGCAGAGTATCGCCGGAGTTGGTCCCGATGCGCAGGACATTCAAAGAAATCAATTTACGTTCGATGATGATGCGGATGGCATTCGCTGTCCGTTAGGTGCACATGTGCGCCGCGCTAATCCGCGCAACGCGGATTATCCTGCGGGGACGCATGACTTAGTGGAACGATTGGTGCGATTGTTAGGGTTTGGCAGGAAATCTATACGCGAAGATGTGATTGCATCGACACGTTTCCATCGTTTGTTGCGCCGTGGGCGTGAGTATGGAATGAAGTTATCTCCGGATCAGCGACTGCAGCCACAGCTCATAGATGAGACGCCAAGTGGTTTGCAGTTTGTATGTCTCAACGCGAATATTTCTCGGCAGTTTGAATTCGTGCAGAGCGCATGGCTGATGAGTGGAAAGTTCGATGGCCTGAATGAAGAGGGCGATCCTTTGCTCGGGAACCGTGAAGCGGTGACTGGGTGTCCGGTCGACAGATTTTCTCTTCCAGTAGCAGGCGGCGTACGACAACAGATACAGGAATTACCGCGTTTTACGACGATACGCGGAGGAGCATATTTCTTTTTGCCGGGAGTGCGAGCGCTACGATATCTCGCACGCATCGCGAAAGCTTGAGCATACGGGGGATAACGATGAGAATATTTTTCTGGAATCAGATCGTTGGAAAAAACCTTCAGCTGGTGCAACGGTTGGGTCGCTTTGGGATAATCATGGCGGTGTTGGCACTTGCTTTTGTGTCGCAGGGTTGTAACTCGCAGCATGGAATTCCAGGAAACGTCTATGACGAGGCTCATCAGGCTGGCCGGCCGGCCAGCTCTTTTCCTGCGGCTGATGAGGACTACTTTCATGACATGGATGGTGCCGTCTCGCTGAGTGCTGACGAAATTAAGGGTCGGAATACGTGGCTGGTTTGGACGGCTGGCAATGATCGCCTGTGGGACGGGCTCACAACGACGAGCGTGGGGAATCTGGACTTTCTCAAGACGGTATCTTCCTATCCTGGACTGAAGGCTAGTAGAGACAATCGCTGGGAGTATCTTGGTCTCGTCAATGAACCCTGCTTCACGAAGCCTACCGGACCTGATCCGAAGCGTTATGGGTTATGGCTGGACCAAAGAAGCACCGACTGTCCAGCCGATCCATTTGAAAATGAACAGAAGTATCCCGGCGTGAAAATAGGTGCACGAGGGAAGAATATTGATGCAGGTTCTTACTATGGATATGCGACCGGCATCGTTGGGTTGCGAATTTTTCCGAATCCCGACTTCGATGAGAAGGCCGCCAAGAAATGGGATCCGGTGCGTTATTACACCGATAAGAGCTACTACCTGTCTAAGGATTTGGTGAGACCGTATCGCGTAGCTATGTCGTGCGCCTTTTGCCATGTTGGGCCCAATCCGGTAAAGCCGCCAAGCGATCCTAACAATCCGAAGTGGGAAAATCTTAGTTCAAATGTAGGCGCGCAATATTTCTGGATAGATAGGATATTTGACTGGAATCCGGAGTCGAGCAGCTTTATTTTTCAGTTATTCCATACATCACGTCCTGGTACGCTCGACACTTCGCTTATCTCTACCGATAACATCAATAACCCACGGACAATGAATGCGGTTTACAGCCTGGGGCCAAGATTGGATCAGGCACTGCGATGGGGTAAGGAAAAGATTGCCGATGGCCAGAAGGACAATCGACAGTTCAATGACTACGTTTCGTCGGGACCATTGACGAAGTTTTTTCAGTCACCTGATATCGTGCAGACACCGAGAGTGCTCAAAGATGGAGCTGATTCTGTAGGTGCGCTGGCGGCGTTGAATCGCGTTTATCTAAATATTGGAACCTTCAGCGAAGAATGGCTGCTGCACTTCAATGCTTTGATAGGCGGAAAAGTAGTTACTCCCATTGAAGTGAAAGTTGCGCGATCTAACTCCAGTTACTTCGAGGCGACAGAGGCACAGACACTGGATATGGCGCTCTTCTTTTTGAAGAGTACGGATCCACATCTGTTGAAAGATGCTCCGGGTGGAGTTGCTCATCTATCAGTGGACAAGGCGGTGCTGACGCGCGGAAAGATCGCGTTTGCAGAACGGTGCGCGCGGTGTCATTCGAGCAAGGGACCGACGCCTCCGCCTGAGGCTGATCCTGCAGCATGCGCGGGTTCGGGGTACATGGATTGCTGGAATCGATACTGGAACTGGACGAAGACCGACGACTTCAAGAAAAAGATGACAGAGATTGTGCTTGCTCCCGATTTCACGCAGGGCAACTATTTTTCGACAGAACTGCGTGTGCCTGTGACTCTGCTGCAGACGAATGCGTGCAGCCCACTGGCAACAAATGCGATAGGCGGAAATATCTGGGACAATTTTTCCTCTCAGTCTTACAAAGACCTTCCATCTGCCGGAACTATAACGGTCTACGATCCCTACACCGGAGAAGGTAAGCCGTATGTTCTGCCTGCAGGGGGACGCGGATATACACGTCCTCCTTCGCTAATCAGTCTGTGGTCGACCGCTCCGTTTCTTCTGAACAATAGTGTCGGCAAGTTCAACTCCAGCCCCTCTGTCGAAGCGCGTCTAGATTCGTTTCAGGATTCGATCGAGAAGATGCTGTGGCCTGAAAGACGCGACAAGGATTCGCTTCTTGGCGACAAAATTCCAGGCACGATCGATAGGACGACGGACCGCAGCTATCTGCGTGTGACATCGGGCTATCTGCCGGATTTTCTACAAGGCCTGCGTAGTCCGGCTGCACGCTGGTTTCCGTGGTTGTTCAATGACGAAGGTGTGCAGATTGGTCCTATTCCGAAGGGGACACCGATTGGTCTGCTTTCGAACGTGAATGTCGTTCCGGAGACGCGTGACCCTGCGGAGAGAGTGGCGTATCAAGCTAGGATCCTGGATCTTTTGACGAAGGCGAAGCATGATTTGAAAAATCTGCCTGCCGATGCAAGCGATCAGGATGTTGAAAAAGCGTTTGCAGATCTCAAGGAGCCGCTACTGGCGTTGAGCAAGTGTCAGGATTTGATCGTCAATCGTGGGCACTATTTTGGCACCAGTTATTTTGCAGAAGAGCCTGCTCTCAGTGATGAAGACAAACGAGCTTTGATTGAGTATCTCAAAACTTTCTAACGAGGCAGATGCAGCGACTAGCAGTTTCCCTACGGAGATATCGCTGCAAAAGCCTTGTCGTTTATGCTGTAACTTCCAAATTTTTAAATGAGGAAAACGGCCCCGAAATTGCATTAGTACCCCAATATATCGGGGTTGACCATGAGGCAGGCCCTTGCTATAGTGAGTTCACTTCACGGTGTTCAATCGCGAGATTGGACTGAAAAGGGAATCCGGCGAACATCCGGAACTGCCCCGCAGCGGTAAGCAGGAACGAACGCTTCGATAAAGCACTGGTCCAGATTGGGCTGGGAAGCTGAAGCAAGTAGGTGGCCTGCAAGTCCGAAGACCTGCCATGAAGCGTGCCGATAGGGCACGAATTTCACACACACCTCCGAGGGGAGGATGAGGTGATCGCGACTCTCTTTTGAGGCGATCTTCCGTCTTATCTGCTCGGGGAAAAGGACTCTCCGTGGCGATACTGCAGGCGACGCTTACTGAACTCGACCCGAACTTTCCCCCTACCGAAACCGCGCCGCAGATGCAGGTTCGAAAGCGTAACGGAAGCTTTGAACCTGTCGACGTGAACAAGATTGTTAGAGCAGTAGAACGATGCTGTCATGGGCTACCACACGTCGATCCGATAAGGGTTGCGAGCAAGACCATCGGCGGGTTGTTCGATGGGGCGTCGACGCGAGAGCTGGATTCGATCTCGATTCAGACGGCTGCGGCGTTGATTGCAGAAGAGCCTGAGTATTCCAGGCTGGCTGCGCGCCTGCTGCTAGCAACGATTAGCAAAGAGGTGGCCGGTCAGAATATTTACTCGTTCTCACAGGCGATAGAAGTAGGGCATCGCGAGGGCGTCATCTCGAAAGATGCTGCGGAGTTTGTCGGAGCCAATGCTCGTAAGTTGAATAACGCCATCGACGATAGGTTTTCGGATCGCTTCGAGTATTTTGGTCTGCGGACGGTGTATGACCGCTATTTGCTACGTCACCCGATTACACGGCAGGTGATAGAGACTCCGCAGTATTTTTTTATGCGTGTTTCCGCAGGGCTTTCTGTGCGGGTGAATGAGGCCGTCGATTTCTATAATCTGCTGGCATCGCATGACTATCTGCCTAGTTCGCCGACGTTGTTTAACAGTGGGACGAAGCACTCACAGATGTCCTCATGCTATCTGCTGGATTCGCCAAAGGATTCGCTCGATGCGATCTATGACGCCTATAAGCAGATCGCGCTGTTATCGAAATTTTCAGGTGGAATAGGGTTGGCTTTTCATCGAGTACGCTCAGAAGGCTCGTTGATTCGTGCGACGAATGGGTTGTCAAATGGAATCGTGCCATGGCTGCGTACTCTCGATGCTTCCGTCGCCGCGGTGAACCAGGGAGGCAAACGCAAAGGAGCATGCTGCGTCTATCTGGAGCCGTGGCATGCGGATGTTGAAGCGTTTCTGGAGATGCGCGATAACACGGGAGATCAGGCTCGGCGCACTTATAACTTGAATCTTGCTAACTGGATTCCAGATTTATTCATGCGCCGCTCTGATGAAGATGGCCTGTGGTCATTGTTTGATCCCAAGAATGTCCCGTATCTTACGGACCTGTATGCCGAGGAGTTCGAGAAGGCCTATATCGAAGCTGAAGAGAAGAAGTTATATGTGCGACAGGTGAAGGCCCGTGATCTTTATGCGCGCATGATGCGTACGCTTGCAGAAACGGGCAATGGCTGGATGGTCTTCAAGGATGCCTGCAATGTGAAATGCAATCAGACGGGACTTCCGGAGAATGTCGTTCATCTATCGAATCTTTGCACTGAAATTACAGAAGTGACTTCATCGGAGGAGACGGCTGTATGCAATCTGGGCTCGGTGAATCTGGCACGCCATATGACGGATGGCGTCTTCGACTTTGAGAAACTTGCGGCGACTGTGCGTCATGCGGTTCCGATGCTTGATCGCGTGATCGATATTAATTATTACCCGATATCACAGGCTTCTTCTTCGAACGGTCGGTGGAGACCGGTGGGGCTTGGCGTTATGGGTCTTCAGGATGTTTTCTTCCAGATGAGGATCGCTTTTGATTCTCCAGAGGCTCGTTCGCTGTCGGCGAAGGTACAGGAAGAGATATATTTTCATGCCTTGACGGCCTCTTGTGATCTTGCCGAGAAACATGGTCCTCATGCTGCATTCGAAGACACTCGTGCGTTCAAAGGGGAGTTCCAGTTCGATCTGTGGGGGGTGACTCCGCAGAATACGCTGCGATGGGAGAAGCTGCGCGAACGGATGAAGACGGTTGGGCTTCGCAATTCGCTAATGATTGCGATTGCTCCGACGGCTACTATTGCTTCGATCGTCGGCTGCTGTGAGTGCACCGAGCCACAGGTGTCCAACATTTTCAAGCGCGAGACACTCTCTGGCGAATTCATGCAGATCAATAAATATCTGGTGACCGAGTTGAAACGACTCGGCCTTTGGTCGGAGGCGATGCGCTCGAGGATCAAACTGGCGGAAGGGTCCATCCAGAAGATTTCTGAAATTTCAGATGACGTGAAGCTGATCTATCGCACAGTGTGGGAGATTCCAATGCGGTCGCTGATAGACATGGCTGCGGAGCGTGGAGCTTATATCGATCAGAGTCAATCGCTCAATCTCTTCGCGGAGTCGCCTAATATTGGCCGGCTGAGTTCCATGTATATGTATGCGTGGAAGCGCGGAATTAAGACGACCTATTACCTGCGCTCGCGGCCAGCCACCAGAATTGCCAAAACGACTGTGGCTGTTGCGAACCGCGAGACAGTTGATATCTCCGCGAGTGCGAATGTGCGCTGCTCACTCGATAACCCTGAAACATGCGAAGCCTGCCAGTAACGGAGAATATTCATGTCTATCAAAGCACCTAGCTCTATTCTTGATCCGGGCCTTTCGCTCACGCTACGTCCTATGTTGTATCCCATCTTCTTTGAGATGTTCAAGGATGGGATACGCAATACGTGGACGGTGGAAGAAGTCGATTTCTCTACTGATCTGGTGGATCTGCGCTCACGTCTCACACCGGCAGAGATTCACTTAATACAAAGGCTTGTGGCTTTTTTCGCAACCGGCGATTCAATCGTTTCGAATAATCTTGTGTTGAATCTGTATAAGCACATCAACTCGCCTGAGGCCAGGCTATATCTGTCCAGGCAGTTGTTTGAAGAGGCGGTACATGTCCAGTTTTATCTGACGCTACTGGATAACTATGTTCCCGACCCCGATGCTCGTGCAGCTGCATTTGCTGCGGTAGAAAATATCCCTTCGATTACAAAGAAGGCGCAGTTTTGCATGAAGTGGATGGACTCGATTCAGCGACTGGACGAATTGCGGACTCCTGAGGAGCGCAAGCAATTTCTGCTTAATCTAATTTGTTTCGCCGGATGCATCGAGGGATTGTTTTTCTTTGCGGCGTTTGCCTATGTCTACTTTCTACGCTCGCGTGGCCTTCTGAACGGACTTGCGGCAGGAACGAACTGGGTCTTTCGTGATGAGAGCTGTCATCTCGAATTTGCCTTCGAAGTCGTCAATGTAGTTCGCACCGCACATCCAGAGTTGTTCGACGCGAAGCTAGAGCATGATGTTGTAGAGATGATGAAGGAAGCAGTGAACTGTGAACTGCAGTTCGCTGAGGATCTGCTTTCAGGAGGTGTTGCAGGCCTCTCGGTTCGAGAGATGAGACAGTATCTGGAGTATGTTGCCGACTCCCGTGTTGTGCGCCTGGGCATGAAGCCAATTTTTGGATCGAAGAATCCATTTGCTTTTATGGAATTACAGGATGTGCAGGAGCTGACAAATTTTTTTGAGCGAAGAGTGTCAGCATATCAAGTTGCTGTTGCCGGTGAAGTTGCCTTTCATGAGGATTTTTAAAAGTGAATACATAAGGCATTCGCAATTGAATTCCTTATAGCAGACATAATCAAACTACTTTACGGTGCCAGATTGTGAGATCTGGCTTAAAAGGGAATCCGGTGAGAACCCGGAACTGCCCCGCAGCGGTAAGCAGGAACGAAAGCTCCGACAGAAGCACTGGTTCAGCTATGGACTGGGAAGCTGGAGCAAGTAGGTAGCCTGCGAAGTCCGAAGACCTGCCGAAAAGCTTGCTCGTGTAGAGCACGAATACACACACGCCTTCGAGGGGAAGCCGGGTGAAAACAGTTCTCTCGAGCTGTATTTCTCTTTATTTTCCTTTATGGCTGAAAGGCTTCGGCATAGAAGTAGTGTGCGCACTGGTAAAGCCGTCAGGGAGATAGATAGACGATGAATTCAAAGGAGAGATATGAGCTTTGCAAAGTCAGGTAATTTGGGATTTCCGCGCATGGGAAAACAACGTGAGTTGAAGTTCGCGCTGGAGAAATTTTGGAGAGGCGAGATCGATGAAACCAGCCTCTTTACTATAGCGCGTGGACTTCGCGCAGATCACTGGAGACTGCAACAAGCTGCTGGCATTGAAGCGCTGCCTTCAAATGATTTTTCTTTATACGACCATGTGCTCGATATGGCAGCTACACTTGGCGCTGTCCCCAAAAGATTCGGGCACGCGGTTGGACCCGTGAGTCTAAAGACTTATTTTTCCATGGCGCGTGGCGCCCAGAATGCAACCGCGATGGAAATGACAAAGTGGTTTGATGCGAACTATCACTATGTCGTTCCCGAGTTTGAGCCTGGTATGAACTATAAGCTGCTTTCGACTAAGGCTGTTGATGAGTACCTTGAAGCAAAAGGCATTGGGATTGAGACTAGGCCGGTTTTACTTGGACCGGTTTCCTTTGTACTTCTCGGGAAGGTGACGGACGCAAGCGTCACTCGCAACCAAGTGTTGGAAACGATTCTTCCGCTGTACGAAGAACTGCTTTCGCGTCTCAAGGCGGCTGGTGCCTCGTGGGTTCAGATGGATGAACCCTGCTTGTGTCTCGATCTAGACAACGTAGCCCAGAAGTTTTACCGGGATTCTTATGGACGGCTCTGTGCTCGTACTTCCTTGCCGAAGTTTATGCTGACAAGCTACTTTGGTGGACTCGGAGCTAACCTTGATCTGGCCTTATCGTTAGAGACGGCCGGACTTCATCTTGATCTGGTTCGCGCACCGCACCAGCTTGCTGCTCTTGTGGCGAAAGAGACACATGGGCTACATGTTTCGTTGGGACTTATTGATGGACGGAATGTTTGGCGAACCGATCTGACGAAGGCGATGGCCCTTCTCGAATCGGCGGTGAAGGCGTTTGGTCCAAAGAGAGTTCAGATTTCACCGTCTTGCTCGCTGCTTCATTCGCCTGTCGACCTTGATACGGAGTCGAAGCTGGATTTGGATATTCGGAGTTGGATGTCTTTCGCGAAGCAGAAGCTTGTGGAGGTTTCAGTTCTTGCTCGAGGGATAGAGGACAAGACAACGATCCGAAAAGAGTTGGATGAGAATGCTTGCCTGATTGCGGCGAGAAAGTCATCCCCTCTTATTCATAAGCCAGAAGTGGCACGAAGGGTGGCATCTTTAGATGTTGCAATGTCAACGCGAAACAGTCCATATCCTGTGCGCCGTGAGCGGCAGACAAAGGCGCTCGGTCTTCCTCATTTGCCGACGACGACGATTGGATCGTTTCCGCAGACGGTAGAGGTTCGTAAGACACGTGCCGCGTTTCGTAGTGGAAAGATAGACCGACAAGCTTATGACAAGTTTTTGGAAGAAGAGACAGAGCGTTGCATCCGATTCCAGGAGGAGATCGGAATTGATGTGCTTGTGCATGGCGAGTTCGAGCGCAACGACATGGTGGAGTATTTTGGCGAACAGCTTGAAGGGTTTGTGTTCAGCGAAAACGGTTGGGTGCAAAGTTACGGGTCGCGTTGTGTGAAGCCTCCGATCATCTACGGGGACGTCTCGCGTCCAAAACCCATGACTGTTCGGTGGTCGACATATGCACAGTCGCTTAGCAAGTTGCCCGTGAAGGGGATGCTGACGGGACCGGTGACAATTCTGCAATGGTCGTTTGTACGGGACGATCAACCTCGCTCGCAAACTTGTAAGCAGATTGCTCTCGCGATCCGAGATGAAGTTACTGATCTCGAAGCTGCGGGGATTAGGATTATTCAGATCGATGAACCAGCAATTCGTGAAGGCCTGCCGCTGCGACGCGTAGATTGGCCAGAGTATCTGGAGTGGAGTGTCGATGCGTTTCGGATTAGTTCTTCAGGCGTCGATGACAGCACACAAATCCATACTCATATGTGTTATTCGGAGTTCAACGACATGATCGATTCGATTGTTCGAATGGATGCTGATGTGATCTCGATGGAGTGCTCGCGTTCTCGAATGGAGTTGCTTGATGCTTTCCATCGAGTCCGTTACCCAAATGAGATTGGACCTGGAGTCTACGATATTCATTCTCCCCGTGTACCGGATAAACAGGAGATGGAGAGCTTGCTTGGCAAGGCGCTCGAGGTTCTTTCACCACAGCAGCTATGGGTCAATCCAGATTGTGGGCTGAAGACCAGAGGATGGGCTGAGGTAGAGGCGGCTCTTAGAAGTATGGTCGAGACTGCATCGATCTTGCGTGCGTCTCTGAAGGTGTAAAAATTAGCCGTGTATCTTGGTGCGGCCGATAGTAGTAGTTTGTCGGCCGCACCAGTGATCCTAACTGCGCCCGGCGTAATCGCGATATGCCGGTAGACCGAGATCAGGCAAACTGGCTGCCTGCATGGCGGCGCGGACAACCGCTCTTGCCATTACGATGGCTGCAATAGCGCCGATCGCTGATACGTCGGCCTTGACGTTGGCCGTGCCGGTGGACATGGAGAAGATTGTATCGCCGTCGGCCATGGTGTGTACCGGGTTGATGGATCGAGCGTAGCCGTCGTGCGCCATCTGGGCGATCTTCGTCATCTGTGTTTTGGTAAATGGAGCATTGGTAGCGACAACGCCAATTGTAGTATTGGCTCCGTTTTGAGCGACGACACGATAACCATTCATCATAGCCGACATCGAATTACGGAAACCTTTTCCATCTTCACTGCGTGCGCCAGCGAGGACTTTCCCCGTTTCGGGGTGGACCACGTCTCCAACAGCATTGACTACTACGAGAGCGCCCACCACGATGCCTGTGTCACCGATCTTGATGCTTGCCGTACCCAGCCCTGATTTCATGGCGAACTTTGGACCAAACATTTTGCCGATGGTCGCACCTGCACCTGCACCAACATTTCCTTCTGGCACCGGGCCTGTGCTTGCAGCGAGACACGCTTTGTAGCCAGCGTCGGCGTTGGGGCGAATCTTGAAGTTACCGACTCCGAGATCCATGAGGATGGCTGCCGGAACTATGGGGACGACACCGAGGTTGCCAATCTTATAGCCAAGGTTGCGTTCTTCAAGATAGCGGACTACACCGCTTGCCGCGTCGAGGCCGTAGGCGCTTCCGCCGGAGAGGAGAATCGCCTGAACCTGTTGAACGGAGTTGATAGGTGAAAGGAGGTCGGTTTCGCGAGTGCCGGGAGCAGACCCGCGTACATCAACACCAGCTGTTGCACCAGCCTCGCATATTAAGACGGTGCAGCCTGTGGGTCGTTCCGTAAGAGTGTGGTGACCGACTTTCAGGCCTGGGACATCGGTGATAGAACCTCCCTGAGGCAAAGAGGCAGGATCGATGAGCGTGTCATGTGCTAACGAGGGAAGAGCAGCGGCGAGCGGAAGGCCGAGGGCATTGCGAGTAAACTCACGACGTTGCATGGAGCGACCTCTTTTGAACGATTATCCAGTGTTGGCTTGGGTGAATGAAATTATCTTGCATCAGTGCCTCCGGCAAAAGATGTGTTGTCCTGGACGTGCCCGGGATGAAAAACCCTGAAGCCCAGCATGACGATAGCGGCAATTGCGATGCCGATGGCTTGTGGGGAGAATAGGCCGAAGCCTTGTCCGTGGGTGAAGCTGATTGTCGCTGCTGTTGTTATTACCGCAGCAAGAATAGCAGCGAGCGCAGCGGAGGAGAGCACACGGCGAGAATAAAGTCCGGCAACTACAGGGACAAAGAGCGACACAGCCATAAGCACGTAAAAGATGCTAACGGCTGTAATGATGGAGGGAAGTATCGTAGCGAGCAATATTCCAAGCACACCCGCGGAGATTGAAGTGATTCGGCTGGCGACTAAAAGCTTTTGTTGCGAGACGGTGGGATTGAGAAAGGTCTTGTAGAGATCGACAGCCAGTGACGTGGACAACATAAAGAGAATGGCATCAGTTGCACTGAGCTCGGCGGAGAAGATTGAGGCGAGGGTCCATATGCCAAGCCATCGCGGCAAGAGCAGCTTCATCGCTGAGGGAAGTGCGAACTCGGGATTGGTTAAGTGGGGAAGTGCGGCAAACGCGCATAAGCCGAGTATTGGAGGTACAAATGCGAAGATTGCTTGGCCGATTGAGTTGAGACCGACGCCCACTTTCACCGTCTTTACATCTCGCGCTCCATATACTTTTTGTACAAGGCCTGGCGAGATCATGAACGAGGGCACGAGAAATGCGATCCACGCAAACAGTTGCTTTGAGCCGACGCCTACCATGCTGAACATTGGACCTGCAGCTGCTTCGCTGCCTTTGTGAGCAACCACAAGCTCGCGCACGTGCGACCATCCGCCAAGAGTGTGGATTGCGAAGGGAACGGCAAGCAGAAGTCCTGACATGGTGACAGTCAACTCAAACATATTGACGAAGGATGAGGACATCAGGCCGCCGGCCGTGCAATAAACAATGGCTACAGTGCCACCGATGATGCAGCCTTCCCACTTGGGTATTCCGGCAACAGTATTGAGGATGGTAGAGATTGCGATGATTTGTGCTGCAAGGATTGCAAGGGAGCCGCACCAGAACAGCACGGAGATAAGCGCTTTAACTGATTTGTTGTAGCGGAATTCAAGGAAGTCGGGAAGAGTTGCGAGGCCACGTTGTTTGGCAATTGCCCAAAGCCTCGGACCGAGAAACTGCGAGAGCAATAGCGTTCCTATGCTGGCAGAGCCAACCCACCACCATGCGGAGAGGCCAAAACGGTAGCCAAGGCCCGTTGCTCCTACTGTGGAACCTGCTCCAATGTTCGCGGCGAGAAACGTTGCGAATAACCTGCCAGGGCCAAGACTTCGACCGGCGACAAGGAAATCTGACGAGTTCTTTACACGACGGCTAATGAAAATTCCGAGCGCCATCAAAAAAACAGAATAGAGCAGCAATGCCACAAGATATAGATTCATTATTTGCTGCTGACCTCTTCCGCTCCAAGTAGTTGCATCGCGGTGAGCGCCATCACTTTGGCTGAGTTTACGACGTCTTCGACTAAACAGTATTCGTCGGGCAGATGGGCCTGATTGAGAATGCCAGGGCCGTAAGCGATGCACTGTTCGACGCTACCGATTCTTACGACATGTTTTTGATCATAAGTGCCGGGGCTGGCAGTGAGTTTCGGTTTAATGCCGAAGATCGTCTCAACGCTGTTGCTGATGGTGGTGACGAGTTCGCAGTTTTCGTCCGTGTGAACGGGGTGGACGATCATCAGGTCTTCGATGTTGTATTTGAATTCGGGATTATTTGCTTGCAGGTTTTCGAGCATGGCGTAAATCTCGCCACGAACCTGTTCGAAGGATTCTTCGGTGAGGAAGCGTCGATCGAAGATAGCTCCGGAGCGATCGGCTACACAGGGGGTCTGTGTACCACCTTCCGGCTGGCCGCCAAAGATGGAATTCACATTGATGCTTGCATAGCGCGATCCTGGAGGCTCAACGGGCATGGCCGTCTTTCGAGTGGCAAGGGTAGGTTTCAATTCGTGAGTTATCCCGTGCATGAATTCTGTCATGTGATCGATGGCACTAACTCCAAGGTAAGGCATGGAGCCGTGGGCGATGCGTCCGTGGGTGGTGACCTTGAACCAGTAGACACCTCGATGCCCCAGGCAGATACGATCGACATTACTTGGCTCCGTGATGATGACGTAATCGGTCTTGTCTTTTCCGATCCAACCTTGCCTGGCAAGGTATGCGACACCGGCGAAGCCGCCGCTCTCTTCGTCAACGCTGCCGCTCTGTTCTAGCGTGCCGTGCAGGCAAAAGCCGGCTCTTCGGATGGCTTCTATTGCGAAGATCGATGCTGCAATTCCTGCCTTTTGATCTGAGGTGCCGCGTCCGTAGAGCTTTCCGTCACGTAAAAGGGCGCCGAAGGGATCGACAGTCCATCCTGCTCCGACAGGAACTACATCGAAGTGGCCATTGAAGTGTAGAGATGGTCTTGGGTGGAAACCTTCCATTCTTCCTAAGACGTTGACGCGAGGATATTCTGCTGTGTGTTCTGCCAATCCTTCTGCCGCAATGTAATGTATGTTGTAGCCGAATTGCCTCAATTTGTTGCCGATGAACTCGGCACCGACGATGTAGTTTTCACCCGGAGGATTGACGGTCGGAATACGGACGAGATCCTGAAGCCAGGAGATCATCTCATCGCTGATTGCTTCGACGCTTCTACAGACTGCATCCTGAACGATAACGGATAGAGCTTGTGCCGCCATGAAATGGACCTCTGAAAGTGTTGGAAGAGTTGCGCTTCCCACGAAGCTGCCTCCCCCATTCTATCGGTGAGAATCGCGGAAAGATTTTTCTTCAGGCAGGGCACCGATGGTTCAAACTAGAAGGCCAGTTTTATTGCCAACTGGATGACGCGTGAGTCGTTGCCGACTGTGCTGGTGATCTGGCCAAAAGTTGATGCGCCGAAGGTTGCCACGGGTTGAGCAAAGTGGGCTTCGTTGAAGACATTGAAGACCTCGAAGCGAAACTCGAATGATTTAGCCTCTCGCAGGTTCAGAACTTTGAAGAGAGAAGCATCCGTTGTATTGAAGCCGGGTCCAACGATGGTATTGCGGCCCTCATTTCCGGTGATGCTGTTATCGATCAAACTACCGACCATGGGTAATGCAAAGCATGCGGTGCTAAAGAAGTGCTGATTTGTTGCAGTGCCTGCCTTTCGTTGACCTCCTAAGGTCGGATTGCATGTCTGGTTTGGACGGAAGGTGAGCGACTGTGCCGTGGTGGACGAATTGACTGCGGTGAGCGGGCTACCAGATTGAATCTGGTAGATGGTGTTGAACTTCCAGCCACCGATCAGCAACCTCTCAGCCAGTGAGCGATTTTCAAGCTTGGGGAATTCGTACTGCAGACTCAAAACAAAACGGTTGCGAGCGTCGAAGAGGGAGTCACCTTTTTCTCGCGTTAGCGCAGTGTCGATTGAGGCTTGATTGCCGATGGTTACTGGAAGGACAGGCCGAGAGTCGGTTCCGATGTTGAGACCAGAGAGATGATCTTGAGAGTGACTCCAGGTGTAGGCGGCTGTGGCTTGGACATGATGATAATCACGCAACTGCCAGCTGGCCTGCAAAGAGTCATACCAGGATTTGCCAGCCGCAAAGGTAGGGCGTGTAAGCCCAAATGCAGGAAAGGGGGTTCTCACTCCGGCTTTATAGGCATTGGTGCCTGGTATCGTGGAATTAGTTGGAAGTACGGTGGTTGGGTTTACCTCCATGAAGATGGGGAGGTTTTCGCCACGTGAACCGACATAGCCAAGCTCAAAGGCCATAGAGTTGGTGAGTTGTTGCTGCACGCTGACGTTGTATTGCTGCACCTGCGCGGTTTTGAAGGAGTTTGGCAGACTCCAGCCGATGAAGGTAAGGTTGGCGGGGAAGCCCGGAGCACCAACTGCAACTCCGGCGTAGGGGTTGGAGAAATATGTGGATGTAGGTGGTGTTGTGTTGGCGTAAAAGTCGATCTCCTGGAGCGGCTGGAAGGGAGGAGCGAGAGTGCCGTTCTGGAAGAAGTCTCCCTGACCGGGAACGGTGTCGTAGAAGATGCCCCATGCGGCGCGGATACTGGTTTTTCCATCGCCTCTGGGATCGATGATGATGCCGAGGCGGGGAGATACATTATTGAGGTCGGTGTTGTAGGTTGCGCGTGGAGTGTTTGCATCACCTGGATACACCAGGCCGGTAGGAGCATGCGGCTGAATAGTTGATTGTTGACCAGGATGAAGAGCGGCGAGATGATTTTTGTCTTCAACATAAGGACGATTAACTTCGTAGCGGAGGCCGTAATTCAACGTGATATGTCGATTCACTCTGAATTCATCTTGTCCATAGATGGAGTAGGTCCAGGAGGATCCGTTCAAACTGGGATCGCCTGAACCCTGCTGAAACATAAATGGGTAGCCGAGTAGAAAGTCAGAGAGTGCGTTAGTCGAAAATACTGTATTGGTGTTAAAGGTGAAGGCACCATTGGGACGATTGATGTAAAGGAGATCGATGCGATCGCGGCGAATCTCTCCGCCGAATTGGAAGACGTGCTTATGTCGACTCCAGGTAAAGTCATCGGCGATGGTATCAACGCTGTTTGCGCGGTAGGCGAATGGTTGTTGCAGGTCGCCGGTGGTGAAGTAGCCGGTAATGGTGACGTTTGGCAGGCCTGCTGCTGTAGCGTTAGTTGAGTTGAAGGCGAAACCCTGAGTAGCGAGGTCGAGGCCGCTGGTCTTGTTGGGTATGCCATCGATATTCTGCCAGGAGTACTTGGCAACGTTGATCATGCGGTCGTTGATGGTCCATGTGTCGGAGGCCAGGGCATCCTGCAGTGTGAGGATCTGACGGTTACCTACGGGCGCGAAGTTAGATGGGGTGATGGGGCCGAAGAGATTTTGATGCGCGTATAGATACCGTCCAAGGAGCGAGTGTTTTGCGCCGAGCTTCCAATCGCCTCTGAGGCCGAACATGTCTCGGTTATCGATGTTGGCAGGAGCCGCTTTATAGAAATTGCCGGGGCTGTTTGGCAGAGGAATGTAGTTTTTCAGCAGATTTGCGCTGACTACGCTGATGCGAGTCGGATCGATGACATTGGGTTCGTTGTTGAAGTTGAATTGAGTCTGGGTAAGGGGATCGATGATACGTCCGGTGCAGTTCGGCTGAAGAATAGTCGTGCATCTCCGACCTGCTCCTCCGGAATCGGCTGCCGTGGTAACGAAGAGCTCGGAGAAATCACCGCCACGTTCCGCAGAACTGAGGACGGGCTGATTGAGCACATTGCTGGTTGCATCCTTTAGGCGAAAGCCCTCGTAATAGCCGAAGACAAAGAGTTTCTCTTTGATGATCGGCGCGCCGGCTGCGCCACCGAATTGATTCTGTTGATAGTTCGGCTTGGTGGTGGAGAAGTAATTTTTGGCTGCAAGAGCAGCTTCGCGGTTGAACCACCAGAGATTGCCATGAACTTGATTAGTGCCTGAACGGGTAACGACATTGACTACGGAACCCGCATTTCGGCCGTACTGGGCTTCGTAAGAATGGGTCATGATTTTGAATTCTTGAATGGCATCAGGGGGAGGGCGCATGACGAAACCGCTGTTGAAGGAGTCGTTGTTTGGGGCTCCGTCGAGTAGAAAATTGTTGGACTGATTACGCATGCCATTGACATTAAAACTGCCAGTTACGTTGCCGAAGCCGCCAACCGTCGCGTTGCCATTGGCGCCTCCTAGGCCGGCGGGAGCAGCAATGACACCAGGAATAAGGGTGCCGAGTTGAGCGAAGTTACGGCCGTTGAGAGGCAGATCGACGATGCTTTGATGGTCGACAACTGTACCCATAGTCGCATTTCCTGTTTCGACCATAGGAGCTGTGCCTGTTACTGTGACTTCGATCGATGTACTGCCCACCTGCAGTTGAACATCAACGCGCGTGGTTCCATTGACTGCAACCACGACGTCCCGCGTTAGATTGGTTTTGAATCCGGTGAGGCTTACCTTCACCTGATAAACGTCTGGATTTACCAAGGGAATGGCAAATGTGCCACTAGGGCCCGAAGTTGTACCGCGAGTCTGGCTTGTAGCGGTGTTGAGGAGCTCAATGCTTGCAGATGGCAGCACTCGTCCTGCGGGATCCGTAACGACACCAACGATCTGGCCTGTCGCCTGTCCTAAGGCTGATGTCGAAAGCAGAAGAGGTGCGGCGAACAAGGAAAGCTGTAGGCTTCCATGCAAAGAACTGTGTCGAAGAAATTTAAAAGGGAAGCTCAAAAGGGCGAGGAAACTCTTGCGCATGGTATCTCCGAGATGCCACTGAATAGAAGGCACTGCATAAATGCACGGAAGCTACGGACGCCTACGGCCAACAGAAACAGGGCTGTATGGCTCTATCTAGGACTACGCGAGAGACAACACGACTGTAGCTTTAGATACATGGAAGATGGTTGCGAAGATAAACTGCCGAATCATGAATGTCAACTCTGTGTATATCGATTTCAAGTCATTTTTTGTTTGCATGTTGATGCGGTTGGCCGAATACGAGGACACGCAGCACTGTATATCTGCAAAAACTCTCATAAGACTTTCAAAGAAAGTGTAGTTTTTAGAACCCATAGTAAATAAAACGATTGCTTTAGATGAATATATTTTTGCAAGCAAATAAATATTGCGTAGGTTAGGGTCGGACTCGAGAGATCGAATCGAAATTATCGTATCGGTTGCAAATATAGGGAAAATCCCCGTTCTTTTTTATTGGGAACAATGTAGCAAATGCATATATTAAAATCTGGGTGCCATTTTATGCAAGATATTAAATTGTCATTGTAATAAATATTCAATTTAGATATACGTAATCAACGTATGCGCATTTTTAAAGAGTTGAGTGACTGTTTTTTCTACGAATCCCTGCGTCACATATCTTTTGCTTCAACATGTGGGGTGCTAACACTCTGTAGCGAAACTGGTAATTGAAGAATGACGAAGACACAGATAGATCGAGCTCAAAGAAGGCAGGGTATTAGACGCATCGATCTCGCCTATGTGGAGCTTGCGTCAAGCGAGATTGCACGCGACATCAATCGGGATGTAATTCTGGAACTTGTCCGTACGAAACAGCCGATTGCACGTGCGGATCTATCGCGTAGTTCGGGTTTGCAACCGAGCACGGTCTCCTCGATCGTAGAACAGCTTTTAGAAGAGAAATGGATCGTCGAAGGTGCGGCCGCTCGGAGGCCACGGGGTCGCAGGCCTACCATGCTTTCGCTGAATGGCGATATGGTGATTATCGTCGCCGATATACGACCTGACCAGGCAATCATTGCTGTTGTCGATCTAAACGGACGGTTTCTGTCTCGTGAGGCGATACCGCTTCTCACAGATCCTGAGCGGGGCGTAGGCAACGTGATCGATTGTATGGAGAGGATGCGAGCGAGATATCCGGAAAAGTCATTCGAGGGTATTGGTCTCAGCCTTCCTGGGCGCGTCGATCCTATTTCTCAACGCCTGATCCTGGCGCCCAATATGAAATGGTCGAATTACGACATCAAGAAGGCGATTGAGCGGCGCATTCCTCTGCAGGTAGAGATGGACAACGCCGCCAATGCGTGCCTCCTTTCGGAGCTTTGGTTTGGCAGGATGGATGGAATTCGCAATGCCGTACTCATCACAATCTCGGAAGGTGTCGGGGCGGCTATTTTATTGAACGGTCAGTTAGTGACAGGCAAGTCTGGCCTGGCAGGTGAGTTTGGACATGTACCACTCAATCCGAGCGGGCCGCAGTGTAGTTGCGGTCGCAACGGGTGTTGGGAGATGTACGCGTCTTCCCGTGCGGCGCTTCGATTTTATGCAGAGCTCTCTCCCAAGACGCCTGCTTCAACCATCCAAGAGTTGTTGAATCGAGCAGAAAATGGGGATCGCAAAGCAATAGAGGCGCTAAGCCGACAGGCAATGTTTCTGGGACAGGGACTCAGATTGATTACAACTGCGTTGTCTCCGGAGCTGATTTTGTTGACCGGAGATTTGACTATCTCCTGGGCGAGGTTTGGAGTCCTCGTAGAAGCGGAATTAAACGGCAAAATGCTGGCCGGTACTCCTCCCCGACTGATGGTTACTACAGACGCGGAGCTAGCGCGGCTTCGAGGTGCGGCAGCCCTTGTTCTTCAGCGTCACTCTGGATACCACCGTCCGGCTCATTCGTCAGTCGAAGGGCAGGGAGGTCGCGAGCGCAAAGGTGGAGCCTCAATCGGAGGGAAGGCAAAGCGGCAGAAGAGGTGACAGGGCAGGACGAGATGACGCTGCAGGGCAGATAAGCTCCAACCCTCTCCTCAATCTTCTTGACTTATATTGCAAATTGCGATATAAATATTGCGATTTGCAATAGCCATGAAGCTCGCAGACAAAATACGTTACCTTCGCGAAGTTGAAGGCAACTTGCGTGGCCTCGACCGAGCCATGACCCAGCAGGAACTCGTTCGTGCAATTCAACAGGAAAACACTACAACCAAGAAGGTCGCTAAAGGCAGTATTAGCCAGTCGTACCTCTCACAGATCGAAAGCGGCGCTCGTCCGCACCTCACTAACACCACACGTCTTCTGCTGGCGAAATTCTTCAAGGTTCATCCTGGCTATCTCGTCGACGACCCTGAGGGTTATCACTCCGAGCTTCTCTCAGACCTCCGAACCGCCGAGGATAAGCTTGACCTCTGGCTCATCGCCGGCGCCGAGCGCTTCCGTCGTGATCCTATGCTCTGTCAAGCACTTCTCACCTTGGCCAATCACGCTGATTCACGTCGCTGCTTTCTCCTCATTGAGGCAATCATCGAGACGCCCGCTCTTGTCGATCGTCTTTTGCACGTCCTACGTCCCGAAGCCCCATCGTCTGCGTCCGCTCTTAGCAAACCGGCTCAGAAAAGAGCCGCAAAACGGAGCACCAAATGAATACCTTCTATCTCATCTGTTTCTGCGTAGGTCTTGTCCTTAGTCTTTTATCTGTTGTTGGAGGGTTCGCTCACCTGCACATAGGCCGCATCCATATTGGCCACATGGCGCATGGTCACGCTTCGCACGGGAGCGTGCATCGCAGTCCAAGTCCCTCTGCCGTCAATGGCTTCACCATCACTGCGTTCCTGTGCTGGTTCGGTGGTGTTGGGTACCTTCTTCACCAGTTCAGCATCTTCGCCGCGCCTCTCATTCTTTTCCTCGCGATACTGGGTGGTGTAGTCGGAGCAGCACTCTTATGGGTCGTTCTGTTCAAGCTCCTTCTCCCTCGTGAACGCATTCTCACACTTGAAGACACCGAGATGGCCGGCGTGCTTGCCCATGTCAGCAATACCATTCGAGACAGCAATAGCATCGGCGAAATCATTTTCTCCCAAACCGGAGCTCGCCGTGCTGCCGCAGCACGCAGTGAAGACGGCATCTCCATTGAACGCGGCACCGAAGTCGTCGTCATTCGCTATGAGCGAGGCATCGCTTACGTCCGTCGTTGGGACGACCTGACCAACGGCCTACCATAACGCCTCCAGTTTTTCTTAGGCGTCCTCTCTTGCCGAGGTTCATCCCGCCACCTACTCACTGAGGCAAGCACTTTACACGCCCTCCAGTCCATCTTCGGACAAAGGAACGATATGCCGAACTCGGTCATCATCATTGTTGGTCTGATTGTTCTCGCCACCTTGGCCTTATCCATTCTTATGGCCAAAATGTTCCGCAAAGCAGGTCCTAACGAAGCCATCATCGTCTACGGTTTTCGGGGCCCGCGCGTTATCAAGGGTGGCGGCGCCGTTATCTTCCCCGTCGTCGAAAACTCCCGCCAGCTCTCACTTGAACTCATGAGCTTCGACGTCGCCCCACAGCAGGATCTCTACACCAAACAGGGCGTAGCCGTCACCGTCGAAGCCGTCGCGCAGATTAAAGTCCGCTCCGACAAAGAGTCCATCCTCACCGCCGCCGAACAGTTCCTCACCAAATCTCCCGACCAGCGCGAAGGTCTGATCCGCCTCGTCATGGAAGGCCATCTTCGCGGCATCATCGGTCAGCTCACGGTTGAACAAATCGTAAAAGAGCCCGAGATGGTTGCCGAACGCATGCGTTCCACCTGCATGGATGACATGAGCAAGATGGGCCTTGAAGTCATAAGCTTCACCATCCGCGAGGTCCGCGACAAAAACGAGTACATCACCAACATGGGCCGTCCCGACGTTGCCCGCATCCGCCGCGACGCCGAAATCGCCGCCGCCGAAGCCGAACGCGACACGGCCATTCGCCGTGCCATCGCACTCCGCGAAGCAGCTGTCGCCAAAGCATCTGCCGACCAGGACCGTGTCCTCGCCGAGACCCAATCATTAGCCAAACAGGCTGAAGCCCAGCGCGACCTTGACATCCAGAAGGCGCAGTTTACTGAAGCTGCACGCCGTCAGGAGGCGCAGGCCGACAAAGCCTACGAGCTCCAGACCAACGTCATGCAGCAAAAGGTTATAGCCGAACAGGTCAAGGTTCAGCAGATCGAGAAACAGGAGCAGGTTAAGGTGCAAGAGGCTGAAATCCTGCGTCACGAAAAGGAGCTCATCGCCACGATCCTCAAAGGCTCCGAGATCGAGCGTCAGCGCATAGAAAACATCGCCAGCGCAGAGAAATCTCGCATCACCATGGAAGCCGAAGGCCGAGCCGCTGCGACCAAGCTACAGGGTGAAGCCGAAGCCAACATCATCTTCCAAAAAGGCGAAGCCGAAGCCAAGGCGATGAACGTCAAAGCCGCAGCCTATCAGGAGTGGACGCAGGCTGCGGTCGTCGACAAGCTCATCACCAATATGGCCGACGTTGTCCGAGCTATGGCCGAGCCACTCAGCAAAGTCGATAAGATCACGATCGTTTCCACTGGCAACGACGGAGCTGCCGGAGCCAATAAGATCACTGGCGAGATGACCAAAATTGCCGCCCAGGTTCCGGCGCTCTTTGAGGCCCTCTCCGGCATGAACCTCCACGACCTCATGGCCAACGTCAAAGCGATGAAACCCCGCGAAGACACCAACGGCCAGGTCTGAAACCGGATGCCCCATCCTTCGTGCTTCTGCGAAGGGTGGGGCATCCGCGAAGCGAACCATAATCCCCCTCGTCACGAATCTCAAAATCGCGACGAGGACAAAAGGAGCACACCATGGCCCTCCTCGAACGAGTAGGAACTCTTCTCCGAGCCAACATCAACGACCTGATTGAAAAAGCTGAAGACCCCGAGAAGCTGGCCAGGCAGCTTGTTCTCGACATGGAAAATCAACTCCTCCAGCTCAAGACCCAGGTTGCTATCGCCATCGCTGACCAGCATCTCCTCCAGAAGAAACTCAAGGAGCATGAGGACACCATGAACCAGTGGAACCGCAAAGCCGAACTTGCCGTCCAGAAGCAGCACGATGATCTCGCACGCGCCGCCATTGAACGCAGCCTAAGCCAGCAGCAACTCGCTCAGGGCTTCGCCCAGCAACTCGAAGATCAAACCTCAGAAACCGAAACCCTGCGCAATGCCTTCGATCGACTCCAGCATAAGCTGCAGGAGACACGTGCCACCTGCGAGATGCTCATTGCACAACATCGCCGCGCCCGTACCATGGGCAAAGCTAATGCCGCCCGTACCGTTGCCGCCAATCAACAAGGGTCAGACGCACTCAACCGTCTTCGCTCTGTCATCCAGCACAAAGAGGCCACGAACACCGCATCCCACATGATTTTGGAATCGGAATCGTTCGAGGACCGTCTGGGCAACCTCGAAAGGGAAGACCAGATAGAGCGTCTCCTCGACGATCTCAAGCGTCGCCAACCGCGCCTCACCTAAGACTGTTTGCCTGTCGTCTCTAGTTGAAAAAGGATGACGTCTGACATCAAAACAACAAAAGCCCCGCAAAATTCTCAGCGGGGCTTTTCGTTCACGACATCATAATTTCGGGGAGAACGTCACGATGATCGAGACAAAGATCACCCCGAAAAGAATTACCAATAACGGCCACCACCGGTCCAGCCAAGACGCTGATTCACTCGTTGAACTCATTCACTATCCTCCGCTCTTACTCTAAACGAGAACAAAAAATGTCTTGACTCAAAAAGGTAGCCAGGTATTTTTATGTACAAGTTTGCGGAACAGGAATAGGGAATCCTTGGATATAACGCAAATAAACCGTAGTAAATAAAGAAAGGTTATAGGATGTTTTTGGCCTTAGAATCAGCAGCTTGAGAGGCTACTGGCGGAGAGACAGGGATTCGAACCCTGGATACCTTGCGGTATACACGCTTTCCAAGCGTGCGCCTTCAGCCACTCGGCCATCTCTCCGCATTATTTGCGGGCCTTTTTGAATCTAACACAGTTTGACGGTCTCTCAGGCGAAGGGCTGCTACCGAGACGTCAGCTCAAGGTAACTGAGCTTCGACTTTTTGCTTCACCGTGGCCGAGGGAGTCAAGTTCACCGGAGTGCCGTGCAGCAAATAATTGCGCAGGGTCGACGGGTCATTCCAGTTGATGTGCCAGCCACGGTCGATGGCCGTCAGGATATATTGGCCCGGAATGATATCCGACAATTCGAAGCTCCCATCCGTATTCGTCTGATCGCGTCGCAGGATCGTAAGACCGTTTGTATTTCCGAGCGACGCGGGCACGAGCAGAATCATGGCGCCTGACGCGGGTTTACCGGCGAGGGTGGCTATGCCGCTCATCGTCGCTCGACCACTGGCAACATGCAGCGTCATGATTGAGTCACCAGCGTGCACTTTTACGGTACGTCCTTTCACCTCGGCGGATGGCATTGTGATTCCTGTCAGATAAACGTCCTGCCTGCTGCGTAGAACTACCTCGTAGGTACCGGGAGGGGCCTGAATCGTCCGATCCTGCGCGGGAGTTGCAGGCTGACGGCGCTGACGGAGGGTTGCCGCGCCTCCGCCGAACTCTGCATTTGGGCTGGAGATGATGTCCCCTGTCTCAGTATCGATGAGCTGGACCTGAGTGGGATTTTCGTCCGGCTGCAGATCTTCAATGCCGTCGAAATGAAACGCAATGTTGGCCATATCCGGCGATGTGCCAACCTCCAGCGTGCGGGTTGAACCGGCACTCACCTCGACCAGAGATGACGCTCGATTGTCCATTCCCTGGCCCTGCATCCGAATTTGGTAAAGGCCGGGGGCGAGGCCGCCCATGTCGATCTGGCCCCGCGAATCGACGCTCATCGTAACGGGTGTGAATCCAAAATTATTGCCCCCTGGTCCTATCCTGGCCACAACCGGAAAGATTTGATTGACGCGACCATTTGACTGCTCCGTAAGCGGAGATACAACGCGCAGATGGATCGATGGAATCGGGACGAGATGGAAGTCAGCCTGGCGTATGTCTCCGGCATTAAGGGACACCGTCTCGGCCAGCGAGGGATCGTCGACGCCTGGAAACCATGTCAGTGGGTAGGCAACGTCGAGAGAAGGATCTAGCTGCGGCGGAGCATCCTGTGTTGGAGGTCCGAACCGTCTTTGGGCCGCGGCCGCATACCACGGCTGGGCCTGCAATGTAATCCGATAGTTACTCGGGACGACATTGGCAAACTCATACATGCCGCGGTCGTCGGTTTGTGTCATGGCTCGAATTGCTATCGGCTGCGGCTGCGTATCAGGCCCTCGCTGCGGGACAGTCCACAATGCCAGCCGAGCATTCCGGACCGGCTCGCCAGCCTCGTCAAGAACTGTCCCGGTCACGACCGCTTCAGGAGAAAGCTGAAAGTGGAGATCGATCGTCGGAGCCTCAGGGGTAAGCACTACGGCCGAGGAAAACTGCTGATGCTCGTCGTACTCCTGTGTGACAAAGCCGTGGGCAGAGGCGCTCAGATGCCACGATCCGGCCGAGGGTAGCAAGATGGAAAACCGGCCATGCTCGTCCGCATCAAAGCTCTGCTGCGTGGCACCAGCGATACCCGCAAATCTGCGGTTGCCCGCACCTCTGGCGCGAGCATTCAGAGCTGCGGTCAAGTGACAATGCTGGACCGGAGAGCCACTCGTACTACTGACAACGACGCCCGTAATCCGGTACCGGCCCACGGCAGGTTCGGACATGGCCAACCCGACATGCATGAGCGCCAGCATCAGAACCGAAAAGCGGAGAAGGGAAGAGGTGCTCATGGAACGACCTCCGCAGCCGTCACAGCATCAAGATCCAGACTGGGCTTGTCTCCCTCATTCACCGTGACCGAGCGAACATGCGTCGTGTAAGCAGCCAGCGTCTCTGGATCACGATAGTTGGCTGAGTGCCGATGCTCGAAGGCGATCGCTTGGTAGGTTCCCGGTGGCAGATACGGAACGTTGTAGACACCGTTCGATCCACTTCGCAATACGAGGAACGATGATGCGCTGGGGAAGTTAGGAATCAGATACACCCAACATATAGCCGGTAGACCATTCAGACTCGTCGTTCCCTGAAGGCTCCCGTTCTGATTGCTCACTGTCACGCGGATGGGTGTCCCTCCAGCGCCCGGGCTCACGACCAACTCGTGGTCTAGCAGGCTCGAATCCCCATAGCTGACCGACTTCACATACCATGTTCCGTGGGCTCTGGACTGTAAACGATAGCTTCCCGGGGCTGCATTAAAACTCGGTATTCCATCGCGCCGGGTTTCGATTTGAACGATGCCTCCATTCTCCGGTTCGATATCTGCGGCCTGCATGACAAGACCCAGTTGCTGTATGCTCGGCGGCGGCGAGTTATCGGACATTGCTGAAGAGTCCATTACCAGTTCCACAGGAATAGACGAGTTGGGGGCTAACCTCAGAACCACTCCTGAGACATCGTGATTAGGTATCGTCACCGTCGTCTCTCCCTGTGCCGATCCCTCAGCCGTTACCATGCTGGCCGTCAGGGTGTAAGTGCCACTGGGGAGCTGCATCTTTCCCTCATTCGCCCCACCCGACCGCTGAAAGCTCACAGGGATACTTGTACCCGAACTGGATCGCGCCGTGACCGCAGGGAATCCTCGTTCGGACGGCGCTTCCAGCCGCGCCGTCACTGTATAGGCCTTACTCATTACAGGGTGTAGATCGAAGTGCAATTCTTCACTGCTATGCACATGAACGACACTTGAGGAATTGGATGGGGCTTCCTCTGGAACCGACAGAGGCAAAACGGCTTCCGATCCCTCAGACATCTGCGTTGTGTAGCGAGTTTCGACCCTGTAGTCCCCAGGTGGCACCGCGAGGCGGAAGTTGCCATGGGAATCAGTCTGACTTTGAGCCACAGGGATCCAGCGTTGAATCGCCTCGTCGAATATATTGCGTCGGGCCATAACCGGAATGTGCTGCAGCGGTTCGCCATCCGGAGCCGTCACCGTCCCGGTCAGTAATCCCTCTGGGTACATACGAATTTGGATAGCGGAAGCGAGCTGCGCCTGCTGTAAGTACAGCGATGAGCCCTCTCCTGGGTCGGTGGATAGATAGAACCCAGGCTTGGTTGCATCAAGGTTGCCGCTTGTGCCGGTGAATTGCTCAAACTGAAACTTGCCCTCGCGGTCCGTCAGGACCGCACGTCCATTCAGTTTGATCAGAACTCTTGAAATACCGGCGCCCGTTACGGCATTGATCACTTGTCCCGACACGGAGATTGGAGCAGACGAATCGCTCTGATCCTGCGCCAGAATGTCCATCGTCGAAATACCGCTGAAAACCAGTAACACGACAAACAGGAACAGGTTTCGGTAGCAGGGAGTGAACCGGGCTGGAGACACGAAACGTTACCTCACGGGTCTGACAGGGATGAGACTGCCAGAGACTTATATTAGTGAGATGGCAAGAGGAATGGTCCCTTAGTCTTTATGTCTGATAACACATATTATGTATAGTTAGCGAAATCAGATGAAGTTCCCTCTGCAACTAACTCCAAATCAACCCTTTGATAGACTCTTCGCAGTCATCTCCCCTTCGGGCCATTCATGCGAATCGTACAGGCCGTCTTCGGCGTCTTCCATCACTTTGAGCTTGCTCGCGAACTCGATCGTCGCGGTCACCTCTCCAAAATCTACTCGACCTTCCCCTGGCAGCGGCTGAAGCGCGAAGGCCTGTCCAAAGATAAGGTACAAAGCTTTCCCTGGCTGCACGTGCCGGAGATCCTTCTGCAACGTCGCGGCGTGCGAAGTAAGTGGCTTTACGACCAGATGGGCTATGCCAACGCGCTTGCCTTCGACGAGTGGACCTTGCGTCGTATACCAGAGTGCGATGCCTTTATTGCCATCTCAGGAGCCGGCCTCAAGACCGGAGCCATGGTCCAGCAGCGTGGCGGACGTTTCATCTGCGATCGAGGCTCCACCCATATCCGTTACAGAGCGGAGTTGGTCGAGGAGGAACACCTGCGCTGGAACGTCCCGGAAGGCTCCCAGGACGATCCTCGCGATCTGGCACGAGAAGAGGCCATCTACGAAACCGCCGATGTGGTGACGGTCCCCTCGACCTACTCCCGGCAGACATATATTGACCGCGGTATTCCTGACGAAAAGCTCCGGGTCCTGCCCTACGGAGTTTTGCTGGACCGGTTCCATAAAGTGGGCGACCCTCCGACGGGCCGATTCGAGGTGCTCTATGTCGGTCGCGTCTCCCTGCCCAAAGGATTTCCGTATCTGCTGGATGCTTTCGCGCGTCTCCGCGTTCCAAACAAGCATTTGACTGTAATCGGTGGGGTACGACCAGAGATGGAAGCTGTTTTGGCCCGGCTGCCACAGGATTCCGTTACCTACACCGGCACCATGCCACAGGCCCAGCTGAAGGAGCGCATGAGTCGCAGCCACGTAATGGTCATGCCCAGCCTGGACGAGGGCATGGCGCTGGTTCAAGGCCAGGCGATGGCCTGCGGGTGTCCAGTCATCGCCACCACCAACACCGGCGCGTCCGACCTGTTCACCGATGGCGTTGAAGGATTCATAGTGCCCATCCGCGATCCTCAGGCCCTAACCGACCGGATGCAACAACTCGCCGACGATCCTGCCCTGCAGTCTCGCATGAGCGAGGCAGCCCTGCGTAGAGTCCACTCTATCGGCGGCTGGACCGATTATGGAGATCAATGGGAGGCTTTGCTCAAAGAACTCGTCGCGAGCGAAGCTCTCGTCTAGACTCCCCCGCCAACAAAATGGACCACTTCAAGCCTGTCTCCAGGTGCGAGGACAGTTTCTGGCCAGCTTGCGCGCGGCACAATCTCTCCATTGTGTTCAACGGCAACGCGGTCTCCCTGGAGTCCGAGTGCTGCAATAAGATGGTTGAGCCCAGCAGACTCCTGCAGTTCGGGAAACGTACGCGGCTGGCCATTGAGAACGAGTGTTAGAGACATGACTCTTAAAGCCTAGCAGCTACCACTTTCTTTCGAGTCAATGACGTCGCCTGTTATCGGACACTGCAAAGAGTTTAACTAATTCGATCTGCGCCCCACCCGTTCCATAATCCACTGTTTCATCTGTCGGCTCCCTTGAGCCACCGTCTCGCACTCCTCAAAGACTCTGCGCCGCGACACCATCAGGATGTGAATCGCATCGGTCTCTGCCTTGATTACGACTGGATCCGTCAAAAACATCCGCGAGTAAATAAGGTGATCCACCGCACGGCCCAATTTTTCGATGGCGCGTGCCTGGTTCACGTTGGCGCGCCGCCGAACCGGCAGTTCGGTAGCTTCGCCGACAGACGCTATATGCTGCGCAGCCGCATCGCTCACAGCAAACGGATAGACGCCAGTAAAAGGTGCAGTCGACATAAGGTTTGAATTCCTCCTACACACTCCCTATCGGCCTCTCGCACCCGCTCCATGACCGCAATCCACCGTCATAGCGAGACAATCTCCCCTTTCTGGGGTTTACTTTTGCAGAAGCGCAAGGAGCTTAACAGTTGTTCCATTTCCTCTCAACCCGGCCTGTACAAACGCTGCGTTGTGCCGTCGCCTTCGTCCTCGCCCTGCAACTCATCTTCCCTGCTGGCGGTACCGCCCAGATGGCCGGCCCCGCCCCCGCAAAAACGTTGAAGACCCAATCCGGGCCGCCGCTTACCCCTGACGAGAAGATCCTGCAGGTCCTCAACCGGTTCACCTATGGCCCGCGCCCCGGCGATCTCGAACGCGTCCGAGCGATGGGACTCAACGCCTGGGTCAACCAGCAGATCAATTCCTCCAAGATCGACGACAGCGCACTTGAAGCCCGCCTTGCCAACTATCCCGCCATGCAGCTTTCTCTCCAGCAACTCATGGAAAACTATCCATCAAACAACATGATCCGGGCCACAATAAACGGTCGAGGTTTTGGCATTCCCGGCGGCGAAGGCGAAAAAGCCATCTACGCCGATCAGATATTTCGCGAGAAAAACAAGAAAAACGGAAACAATCCCGACGATCTCGCTGCTGATACACCCCCACCTTCTCCCCAGGAAATAGCCAACCTCCTCGCATTACTACCCGACAAACGCTTCTCCGCCTTGTGCCACATGAAGCTCCCCCAGCTTCGGCAACTCAGGCAGACGCTCGTTGGGGATCAGCGCGAACACCTCACCGATGGCTTCACTCCTCGACAACTTGAACAGCTCGCCGCCTTCAACGGCCCTGAGGGAGTTATCGCAGCAGAGGATGTCCAGACCAAACTTCTTCGTGATATCTACACTGAACGCCAGCTAAATGAAGTAATGGTTGACTTCTGGCTGAACCATTTCAACGTTTACATGAGGAAGTCCCAGCAGGCCCCTTATTACATAGTCGCTTACGAGCGCGATGCTATCCGTGCTCATGCTCTCGGCCATTTCGAGGACCTTCTCGTGGCTACTACCGCCAGTCCCGCGATGCTCAACTACCTGGATAACACCTCCAGCGTAGGCCCCAATTCCCTCTTTAGTTACCGTACCCAACGCGGCTTCGGCCAAGCGAAGCGGCCCAGCGGCCTCAATGAGAACTATGCTCGCGAGCTGATGGAACTCCATACCGTCGGAGTAAATGGCGGTTACACCCAGCAGGATGTCACGGAGGTAGCCAAAGTCTTTACCGGCTGGACCGTCAGCCCGAAGCGTCCCGGGGCCGAGCCCATTCAGGCTGAGTTCGACATGAACAAGCACGAGCCCGGCCCCAAGCTGGTCATGGGCATCCTCATTAAAGAAAACGGCGAGCGAGAGGGTCTGCAGGTTCTCCATCTCCTGGCCACCAGCCCCAGGACCGCGCAGTTCATCTCGACGAAACTTGCCCTGCGTTTCGTCAGCGATGACCCACCGCAGCCGATGATCGATCGCATGGCCAAGATGTTTCTCAGCACTCGTGGTGACATCCGCCAGGTCCTGGCCACAATGATTAACTCGCCCGAGTTCTTCTCCCGTGCCGTTTACAGAGCCAAGGTTAAAACTCCGCAGGACTTCGTAGTGTCCGCCGTACGCGCCTCCGGTGCCGAAGTCACAAGCCCCGGCGCTCTGATCAACGTCATCGCCGATCTCGGAATGCCCATCTACGGCATGCAGACTCCCAACGGCTACTCCATGAAGGCCGACCCTTGGAACAACACATCCTCGCTGATCGAGCGCATGAACTTCGCCCTCGCACTCTCTTCCAACCGGGTCGCAGGAGTCACCACCGACTGGACGGCCATCCTGGGCGACCAACAAGCTTCCCTCACGCCAGACCAGAAGGAAGCCTCGCTCGAACACGAGCTGCTGCAGCTCACCGTTAGCGATAAGACTCGCCAGACCATCCTCACCCAGATCAGCACCGATACTGCCCAACAGGTAGCCAGCCTGAAACAGGTCGCAGTCAAAGACCGCCGCCGCGATCCACTGGCGCTCCCTGGACGTCTCCAGCCCAACCCCAACCTATCCGGTATCGACAGCGAATCAGCCCTGGCTGCCGGTCTCCTCTTCGGCTCGCCCGAGTTTCAGCGCCGCTAGACCTGGCGAAAAGCTTCAACCTCCGCCAGCGTAGGTAACGAAGGAATGGCTCCAGCCCGCGTAACCGAGAGGGACGCCGCAGCAACCCCAAATCGAACCGCCTCCACTGCATCAGCCCCGTTCATCAGTGCAGCCGCAAACGCCCCATTCAGTGCATCACCGGCTGCCGTCGAATCGACAGCCTGCACTGCAATCGCCGCCACCTGCTCGCGAATCCCCGACGCGGTTGCCAGATAGGCTCCCCTCACTCCAAGCTTTAGCAAAACATTGCGCGGTCCCAGCTTCAGTAACTTCTCTGTATACCCACGAACATCACCATCCGTCGGAACCCTTTCCGCGCAATAAAATCCAGCCTCGATCTCATTCGGAGTGAACCAGTCGAGGCGCCCCAATAGCTTCGGTGGCAAAACGCGTGCGGGCGCAGGATCGAGCACAACCGGCACTCCCGCCTCCACCGCTACATCGATGGTTGCCTCTAGAGCCTCCAGCGGCGTCTCTAATTGGGTCAGCACAATCCCCGCCTGCTCAATCAAGCTTCGACTGGCAATCACGTCCTCCGCGCAAAATCGCCCGTTCGCCCCCGGTATGACGACGATGCTGTTATGCCCATCTTCAGATACAAGGATCACAGCGACGCCGGAGGCGCCTTCGGCGGGGGTTATCGCACCGATCCTCACACCTTTCTCTCGCAACGTAGCCAGCAAGCCTGTCTCCAACCCATCGGTGCCGTGCCGCCCAATCATGTGTACCTTGCCACCCAGCAGCGCAGCAGCCACAGCCTGATTGGCTCCCTTACCCCCAATGAAGCGTTTGAAATCCGTCCCCGTAATAGTCTCCCCAACCTCAGGATTGCGAGGCACGCTCGCCACCAGATCAAGGTTCAGGCTGCCGACAACAACAATATCTTTCGCCATATTCAAGTCACCGCCAAGCCGGAGCAAGAGCAATCAGCCCAAGCCCAGTCAGAAAGAAAAGAAACATAATCGCAAGCAAACGGCCCGTCCCACGCGGTGCATCGCGAAACTCACGCCAGATAAAAACGCCCCAGGCAGCCGAGATCATCGTAGCGCCCTGCCCCAGCGCATACGAGACTGCCGGTCCCACCAGCTGCGCCCGCGAGGCCACCAGATTGGCCTGCAACCCGCTGTTCCACACAATTCCTCCAACGATCCCCCACAGATGCCAACTCGCCTTTGCGTCCAGGTAGTTGGAAAACGCAACCGGCTCGCCTACCATTGGCCGCCGCATCATCCACAGGTTCACCGGTATAGCGCACAAAGCCAGCCCAACTGCGAAAAACGGAACGACCGTGTAGGCATCGAGCGCGCCCGGCCCCTGCATGGCCCGGGTCAAAATGGGGTAGAAGCCGCCCATCATTAATCCGCTGATCACTGTAATGACGATGCCTAGGCGCGAGATCGCTGGCCGATCCCGCTCCCGTTTGCGATACGCAATCGCATCCACAACAATCGCTATCGCAACCAGCGCCACTCCCAGAAACAGCAGTACCGGGTTAGCCGCTGGGGCAAGCAGGTAGTTCAGGGTGACGCCAACGACCAGCGCCAGGCCGATCCCGACCGGAAACGCAACCGCCAGTCCCGCCAAATCAATTGCTGCGACCAGAAGTTGATTGGCCGCATTGAACACAACTCCCGCCAGAACGGCCCACAGAATGGACGCTCCGGCCGCCGACCCCAGGCGTTCAAGAAACTGGCTACCGCCGGCCAGGCCAAGTCCCCACAAAAACGAGCCGAGCAGTACCCCGATGACATAGTCCCAGTAGAACGATTGAAACCGCCAGCCCGGAGTCAGCTTTACCGTGTTGGCCCATGAACCCCAGCAGACCATGCTCGCAAACAGAAACGCCAGTTGTGCCGCATACGTAGATGGCAGGTACAAATTGTCCTCTTGGGCTGAAGCTCTCTCGTCAGCTTGTCGCGCAGGCCCTTATATCATGACCCGTTCTCCATGAAGACTACTTATCCCGCAAAGGCCAGAGATGATCAAGCGGTCCCTTTCCTCTCCCCATTGGCTTCGCCCTGCGAATGGCCTCGGCAACGTACTTCTTCGCCCCCAGAGCCGCTTCAAGGTCACTGTCGCCAAGCACAAGCCGACTCAACAATGCGCTCGACAGGGCGCACCCCGTCCCATGCGTTGAGCGGCTGGCGATTTTTTCCCCGGCTAGCCATCGCACCTCACCGGCAGCCGTTACGACGCAATCGTCCGGCTTATCGAGGTCCCCTCCGGTCGCCAGAACGTTCAGTCTCGTAATTCCCTGCTGCAGTGTTCTGGCAGCTCCCGGAACCTTTTCCCTGTGCGAAACCGGCCTCCCACAAAGTCGTCCCAGCTCATCCAGATTCGGTGTCACCCAATTCACCAGCGGCAACAACCGCTCCCGCATAAGCACCATACCCTCGTCATCCAGCAGTTCCCTGCCGGAACTCGACCGCAGAACCGGATCCAAAACCACAGGAATAAGTGACCCCCGTACCCTCAGTTTTGCCAGAAAGTCAGCTACCGCGGCTACGATCCCAGCCGTACCCAGCATTCCGATCTTGATCCCCGCAGCGGGCATATCGTCCTGAAGACAATTCAACGTCTCCCGCACGATTTTGGCGTCGACAGGATGCGTTGCCAGCACCCCAACCGTCGACTGAACGGTCAGCCCGGTGATGCACGAAGTCCCAAATAGGCCATGCGCGGCAAAGACCATCAGGTCCGCCGTCACTCCCGCACCGGAGGAGGGATCGAAGCCGGCAATCGTTAAAACACACTTCATCGAGGCAGCGAAAACCCAAAAAGAGCTTTTTCGGTAACTTTCAAAAAAATAGCAGGAATGCGCCGGAATGTCTCCTGATGCCCGATTTTGTCTCAAATCAGGCCCTAATGTGGTCGAATAGCGGACAGCCGACATTCATTTTTCTTTATCATAAGAGAGCATAGGAGGCAAGCCAAGTCAGCCCGTAAATGGCTTTAGAGTGATTGACTTAGGTTGTTTCAGTTAAGACAATAGAAGGTGGGAGCGAACAATGAAGATGATTCCAGCCAATATGCGAGACAGAAGTGTCTCGATGATGAAAGCGGGAGTTGCTGCGGCGACGCTCATCCTGACCCTGGGGGCTACCGCCTCCGCAACTGACGCACCTAAGGACGCCCAGACCAAACCACAAACAGTGAAACCTCGCCGCTGGTTCGAAATCGGACAGGCTTCCTGGTACGGACGTAAGTTCCAGGGTCGCAAAACTGCAGCCGGTGAAACCTATGACATGAACGGCCTCACCTGTGCCCACCGCACCCTGCCCCTCGGCAGCTGGATCCGCGTCACCAACCTCAAGAATCGTAGATCAGTCTTTGTTCGCGTCAACGACCGAGGCCCTGTCCCATCGAACCGCATCGTCGATCTTTCCTTCGGCGCAGCTCAAAGGGTCGGACTGCTCGGAATCGGTAAGGTAAAGCTCGAAGCGGTCCGTAACGGCGACGCTGAGATGGCCAATGCACTTCTGGCCCAGCTTAAGGTTCCACTGATCCCCGTCTACGGCCAGTAATCCAGGACACCGGAAACGGGGACACCTTCAGCCTATTCTCTGAAAGACGCGGCTGCCCCCCGTCTCCCTCCGTCCATAGAGCATTAAACCGCCCGTATGCCACGTCGCTGAGCGTTCTATCGCCTGTGGCCTCAGAAGCCAGAGCCAGCCCTATCTCGGCCATTGGATAGACGTTGCTTCCCGACGCAAACGCCATTCCGCGATGCGCCAGCACCATTTGGAAGTCTGCAATAGCCAACGAAGGCTGCCGTCCTGCCATCCTGGCCACGCCACGCAGATAGGGTGCCAGCGAATCGTCTTCATACGGCGCAATGGTCGCAAGCACCTCCAGAGCCTTTGCGGCATTCCCTTCCGAGAGTGCGGCTACGGCCTCCAGCTCTGGAACATAACGTAAAGCGACGACCGTGCTTTGCGGAAATTCCTGCTTCAACCAGAAAATAGTCGCCTCTGTCGCAGTTTTATCTCCGCAAAGACCCAGACTCAGACCTGCGTGGAAACCCGCTATCGGCCCATGCGGCAAATCGCCTACTGCGCTCGCTAGCTCTTTCGCCTCCGAACATCTCCCGGCCAACGCCCGATCCAGGGCACCCTGGGCGAGCATGTAAGCCCATGCTGACCCAAGCTCCGGATTCTTCGCCGAAACGCTTGTCGCTCGGCTCCATAGCGCAGCCCCCGCAACCATCTGCCCTGAGTTGTCGAGATATAGCTCTTCCTCACTCAAATGCTCATACGATAACCGCCCAGCACTGTTGAGCGTGCCAATCTCCTCAGAGACAACATTCTGCTTTCCCGCCAGATAAGCCGCTGACATTGCATTGCCGCTACGCGCAACGCCCAGGTTCCGCGCCTGCTTCTCCAGTTGCAGCGCACCATCATAACGATCCAGCCCAATCATCGCGCGCTCGGCCTCGTCATAGGCCGCAGCGGCATAGCGATCATCTCCATAAGCCTGTTCGGAGGCCAGCAGTGCTTCCACCAGATGCCCCTGGACCCGAAGCACCTGCGCCAACCCTACCATCCCCTCAACATCATGCGGGTATCGCTCCATGTAATGCCGAATTGTCTCCGCCGCCTTGCCGAAGTCGCCACTCGCATTCATTTCATAGCAGAACTTTGCCAGCAGCTTCACCTTGTCCTCGGCATCTCTCGATGCATCGAGAGCAAACCCTGCAGCACTCGCGGAAGCGACCTCCGCCTTCTCCGAACCGTAGAGCCACGCCAGTCGCATCTGCGCCTGGACAAACTTCGGGTCGAGACCAACAGCCCTCTGGAACCCCATCAGCGCATCGGCGACCCGGCCCTGCTGCAATGCCGTTTCTCCTACCGCGTACTCGTGCAATGCCTCAAGGTTCGAAGTGGCCTCACGCTCCAGTGGAACGCTCGCGGCAATCGAAGCCGAGTTCTCACCCATATCGGATCGCAACCCAAGAGCAAGCCGTCCAATCGCCGCAGGAATTCGTTCCCTCGTCGACGCAACCTCCGTCACACTCGCCAGCTTGTCGTTCGACTCCGTGTTCAACACATCAACATTGATCACATAAGCCGTACCCACCCTCTTGATCTCTCCATAGAGATAAGCCTTGGCGCCCGTCTTCTCCGCGACATTCCGAGCCGGCGCACCCGTTGCGCCAATACCGCCGTCGGTCTGTATCTGCCGCAGTCCCGCACCATAAGCATCCATCCCGCGAACATTCAGAAACTCTGATTGCCGTAGTTCGATCTCCAAACCTTCAATCACCGAACCATCCAGCGTTGAATCGTCGGTTCTGTTCTGAATCACCGTAAGGAGCAAACCGTCCGATGGTCCCAGCATCGCGGCACGAAGCCATCCGCCTCGCACAACAAAAAATACCCCGCTGCCCACGAGAGCCAGCAAACCGGCAACCACCGCCAGCCTCGCAAATCTTCCACCTGGGCTTCGTTGAACCTCGGCCGCCGGAAGATCTTCCACCTTCGATTTCTCTGTCGTATTCGTTACCTGCGAAGCCGCGTCCACTTCAAAATCGGCGCCATACTCAAACTGCGTTACCCCGGTACGGCTTTTCGCCAAAGCAACAACACGTCTCGTGCTGGAACTGGACGAATCAACAAGTTCCGGCTTTACCGCTTCAGCCTGCACACGATCCAGCGCACCGGCATCTTGGCCGTCCTTCGCCGAAACAGCAGACAACTGCAACGGTCGAATCAACACCTCACCGGAGCTTCCATTTCCCTCAGCCTTCGCCGTAGCCTGGGCTCCCGAACTCTTCCGCGGAGGGCGCCTCTCACGCGCTACCGGATCCTGCGCCCGTACTAAGGGAACCGCAGACGTCGAACTCTTCTTCAACCACCCGCTCTTTGCTTTCTTCTCCTCAATTCTCTCCAGGGCATCCTGCAGTTCCTTCGCCGACTGGAAGCGTTCCCGCTTCTCCTTCATCATCAGCCGAAGCACAGCCCGTTCCAGTTCCTTCGGAATCGATTCGTTCCAGCTGCGTATTGACTCCGGCGCATGTTCCAAAAGTTGAACGAAGATCAGCGCGCTCGTCGTACCTTTGAATGGGACCCGTCGCGTCGCCATCTCATACATCACGACACCAAGCGAAAACAGATCCGATCGCGCATCCAGCACATGTCCCCTCGCCTGTTCCGGCGACATATATGCCAGCGTCCCGACCGTCGAACCGGCTATCGTCAGATCCAGAGCGCGCGAAGCCCACCCTCCGTTTGCAGCGATATCGATCTTTGCCAGGCCAAAGTCCAGCACCTTCGCCTGGCTCTTTCCATTCGGACGGTTCACCAGAAAAATATTCGCCGGCTTAATGTCCCTGTGCACAATGCCTTTTGCGTGAGCTACCGCAAGCGCCTCGGCGATCTCCTGCCCATAGGTGATAATCTCCTCTGCGGACAGAGCGCCTCGCGCAATCTTCTCCTTCAGCGTCTCCCCTTCCAGCAACTCCATTACGAGGTAGGGATCGCCGTCCTGCTCTCCTATATCGAAGACAGTGCAGATGTTCGCATGGTTCAAACCGGAGGCAGCTCTGGCCTCCTGCAGAAAACGTTCCCGCATCCCAGGCATGTTGTAGTCGCCATGCAGCACCTTCACCGCAACTTCACGATGCAGCCGCTCATCCCACGCGCGGTAGACCACCCCCATGCCGCCACCGCCCAGCAGATCCAGGATCTCGTACGGTCCCAGCCTCTGGCCCACATCCGTCGTCATTCCTCTGTGTCGCCTTTCCGCTGCTTTCCTTTTAGGGCTCGCGCCGGGCGTTTCGCTCATTCCACGCCCTCATCATAACTAGCGTTTTCGGCAAACCGCAGCGTCGCCTTCAAAGGTGTTCCGTATTCGATAACCCATGGGATCATTGATTTCCCCATATGGTATGTCCCACGAATTGCTTCGTCTGTACCACCATCGAGGCACACAATCCTTCGATCCCAGGAAATCAACACCATCCTTACGTCCACCTATAATTGACATGTGAGCGACCTCAAGCCGACCAACCGCCGCCCAGCCAACCAGACCCTGCTCATCGATGCTGATGACACGCTTTGGGAGAACAATGTCTACTTCGAGCGAGCCATCGCATCGTTCATCTCTTACCTCGATCACAACGTTCACACGCCCGAGCAGGTCCGCGAGCACCTCAACCATTGCGAACATGCGACCATCGTTGCCCATGGCTACGGGCTCAAGAGCTTCCGCCGCTCACTGGTGGATTGCTTTGAGCAACTCACCGGCGCCCCCATCACCCCCGACAAGCACGAGCGCATCTCCAACTTCGCCCAGTCCATCGCCGATCACGATATCGAGCTTCTTCCCGCCGTCGATACCACCCTCGCCAGGCTCTCAGCCCGTCACCGCCTCATCCTCGTCACCAAGGGAGACCACGCCGAGCAAACCGACAAACTCCGCCGCTCCGGTCTCGCGCCCCACTTCTCTGCCGTAGAAGTCCTCGCCGAAAAGCACAGCGAAGCCTACCTCACCATCACCAGCCACCACGCCTGCGATGCCACCCAGACCTGGATGATCGGCAACAGTCCCAAGTCCGACATTAACCCCGCCCTCGCCGCCGGACTCCACGCCATCTTCATCCCCCACAATTTCACCTGGATACTCGAACACGAAACCGTCAACCAGCCCCCCAGCGGCCAGAACCTCCTCGAACTAACCTCCTTCGGCGATCTCGTCCACCACTTCTAGACGGCCCGATTCTCCAAAACTGTAATGTTCGCCGCCCTCATCCGTCAGCATCAGTGTTCGGACGAGGAATCGCCGACGAAAAAGGAGAATCAAATGAATAAGAATGCGATTTGTCCCTGCGGATCCGGTTGCACTTGCCCTCAACCCTGCCCCTGTGGCGAAGACTGCAACTGCCCATGCTGCAACTAACTCAACCAGCGGCGCGGCCCTTCCTCCGCGCCGCTCTCACCGTAGACAAGACTCCATGACAGCTACCGCGTTCGCCGGACTCCTCGACCAGAGAAGACAGTTCCTCCACTTCGTTGAAAGAAGAGTGGGCACCCGCGCTATCGCCGAGGACATCATCCAGGCCGCCTATATTCGCGCCATGGAGCAGGCAGCAACCCTGCGCAGCGACGAGTCCGCCGTCGCCTGGTTCTACCGCATCCTGCGCAATGCCGTCATCGACCACTACCGCCACCGTGCCGCCGAAGACCGTGCTCTGGAGCAATGGGCCCAGGATCTCGCCATCGAAAGCCAGTTCGACGCCCCCACCCAACAGATCGTCTGTCAGTGCATCAACAACGTCCTCGACAAACTCAAACCGGCATACAGCGAGATTATCCGCGAGGTCGATCTCACGGAAAATACACTCGAGTCCTTCGCGAAGAAATCCGGCATCACTCCCGGCAACGCCGCTGTACGTGCGCACCGCGCACGCCAGGCTCTCAAAAAGCAGCTCATTCTCACCTGTCGGACCTGCGCCAAACACGGCTGCATCGACTGCACCTGCGCCTAAGCCTCACTCGGCACCACGTGTAGGTCCCCACCCATCACGAGGAACCATAGCATCAGCGACCCTTCCCCAAGGAAGCCCAGTGTCTGGCCGTAGGTGTGAAAGTAATGTGCGAACGGCGGTGACAGAGAGGTCAGCCAACCCAAACCGGCAACCGCCATCAGCACGCCCAGAATTCGAGGTACGAAAGACGACCTGAAAACGAGATAGCCAATCAGAAGGCAATAGAATCCGTGAAACATCATGGCGACGTTCAGGCCCCGCAGATGTAATTCAAGAGCCTCGAAGGCGAGACCCGCGAGATTGGAGGACGCAGCGAGCAAAGAGACGCTCTTGTCCACCGTCCGAAAGATGCCATAGAGGAGCAGAGTCACAGCGATAAAACATAAGACTGGGATGAGGCTCACTGCGAAAAGCAACCTTCCGCGAACAAAGACCTCGGCAAATACTGCCGTCAATACGCTCAGCAGATAAAAAACACCAGCTACCCGGGCCTTGAAACACGGCGACGCTTCTCGAATCCGTTCCAGCATTCCATAGCCTCCGGGAGAAGTCACTGCATGAACACCGCAAACCGAATAACGGTAGGCACAACAAGCCCGTCTGTGTTGGAAAGCAATACGAGGCCCGGTGTTTGAAAGTTCCACTCATCCAAGGAAGCGCGGCCAAACGTCATGAGGCCGTCAGCCTGGGCCATCTCATCCCGCCAAACAGCTCCTGCTGCTTCGCCAGAATCGCAGCCTTCGTCGCTGTATCCGGCTTCAAATTCCAATCTCCCAGCTCATGCGTTCCACCCAGCAAAATCCCATCCCTCCTCGAAAACATATAAGTGTTCTCATAGCTGGTCGCATAGGTCACCTCCGGCTGCGGAACCAGGAACGTAAGCTGTCCGCGAATCGGCGTTAGTTCTGCATCATTAAACAGCGCTTTCGCTCCCAATCCGGTGCAATTGAACACCAGCTTCTCCGGTAACGCGCGCACCTCATCGAGACTTCGCATCTCCCGAACTACAACCTTTCCTCCCGCGATCCTTACATCCGTCAGCATCGCAGGTAGATAGATTGGAGGCTCAATAATCAGCCCATCAAACTGCCGCACTAGCTTCGTTCCAAACGGATGCTCGCCCACCTTCAAATCTCTGACTTCCGGCAGCAGATCCATGATCAAGCCAAACTGACCACCCGTAATCGGAGCCTTCCATGGCTTGTTCGCGATGAAGTAATTTCGCATCCAACGAATTCCGTATCGCGAATCTGTCATGATCTGATACCGCCGATACCCATACCGCGCCGCCGCAACAAACTGCTCGGTAAACTCAGGAGTCAGCGTCTTGTCCGGGTCATACACACTCGCAGGAAACCACTGTCCGCCTGCAATATTGCTCGTGGTCTCCGGCGGCAGAGCCTTCGCATAGATCGTCACATCGAACCCTGCCTCCTGCACCAGTCGAGCGGTCGCAAGCCCCACCGCACCGCATCCCAGCACAGCCACCGGTCCCACATGCCCCGGCAGCCCAAGATCGACTGCCAGCTTCGACGTCCCCCAGCTCAAAGTAATCCCGCCACCGCCATGCCCGTAGTTGTGCACGACAGCCTTCTCGCCGACCATCTCTTTCGCCACCCGGAACCCCGACGGCCGAAACGGCCTCAACCCCACCACTGTCCTGATCTCCCTATCCGCCGACACTCTCACCGGAGGCAAACAGCAAGCCGAAGCCGGAACATTCTCCGGCACAAGCATCCCCGGCGATACCGTCGCACCAACTGATCTCTTCGCACATCCGGCCAGTCCTCCGCCCGTCACCAGAGACACTGCCGCCATGTTCGCGTTCCGCAGGAAAACACGCCTGTTCATCATTCAGTTGTCCCGTAAAAGTGATTTCAAGTGCTTCTCTCACCCTAACCGAACGGCGTCGCGAAGCATCACTAAAAATTCACTACGGATAAGGAGGTCCCTTAGCCAGCACTGCCTCCAGCCGCCGGTCATGCCCGTACAAATCGTCGAAGAAGTGAACCGTCCCGTCCTCCTCCGCCACGGCCGTCACATACAACAGCAACACCGGCACCTGAGTCGCCAGGTTCACCTGACGATTGTCCTTTCCTGAATCCATCGCCGCCTGCGCTCTCTCAGCCGTCCATGGCTGATCCCCGTCCTTCTGGTTCCGCAATAGAAACGCCGCCAGCTCAGCAGGCTTCTCCACCCGAATGCAGCCCGAGCTGAAGTCTCTCCGCGACTTCGCAAACAGTTCCGTCGCCGGTGTGCTATGCAGATACACGCTATGCGAATTCGGAAACATGAACTTGATCAGTCCCAGCGAGTTATTCGGCCCCGGCTTCTGCCGTATCGAATACTTCCCCGCGCGCAACCCTGCCGCCACATCGCCGCTCGCCGCAACCGGACGCCCGCTCGAGTCCGTCACCTCGAATCTCTGGCTGTTGATATAGCCGCTGCTCTTCTGTATCCCCGGAATCACCGTTCGTCGAAGAATTCCCGGCGGCACATTCCAATAAGGCCGAAACACAATGAACTTTATAGCGTCGGTAAACACCGGCGTCTGTGTAGGAGCAGCCTTGCCCACAACAACATTCATCGCCAGCGCAACTTTCTCCCCGCTCTCAAACGCCCGCAGCCTGAACTCTGGAATGTTCACCACCACCGGAGGCTGCGGAAACTCCGGCGGCAGCCATCGCCACCGCTCCAGAGCATTATCCAATTGCCGTACCCGCGCACTCAGCGGAGTATTCAACTCACGAATCGTGGTCGTTCCCAGCTTTCCATCTGGTGTAAGTCCATGCCGTGTCTGAAAGCGCTTCACACCTTCAACCAGCGCACCATCGTAAGTCACCGACTCCCCCGCGCCCTCTGGCAAATCTCCGAGCAACCGCAGACGCTCCGCCAACTGCGCCGTTCCTGCAAAAGCCTCTCCCGGCGCAACCGTCTTCGTCACCTCCGGCACCTTCGGCCCATCACCCTTCGCCGTCAGCTGTAGATACTGCTGCAACACCGTCTCCGTCCGCTTGTAGCCATCGTATGGCGGCTCTACTCCATCCAACACCGCCTGTACATCCGTCGCATTCACCACCTTTTGTGTAATGAACTGCGGCAGATCATACTTCTTCGGCCCTACATCGATGCCGAACTTGAAATGTTTCGGATTCACCCGCCCGATATGCAGATCCGAAATGTACCGCATCGCCGTGACCGTCAGCGCCGCATCGAACTCCGCCCGTTGAGCATCCGACGAGCTCTTCAGTCCCTCCACCCTTGCCGTCCATCGCCCGGCATCATAGTCTGCTGGAATCAATCCCTTCTGCGCACTCGCTTCAAACGCTTTGATCAGCCCCTGAGCCTGCGGCGTAGGCTGATCTCCATTCAGCCACAGCGGAGCATAACTGGAAGCTTCGTACGCTGTCTGAACCAATTTTCGATAGTCGGAGAAATTTCCACGCTCCATCGAAGCCAGCCGTCCGCTCGCCGTAATCTCCCGCAACCGCGCCGATATCTCAGCCGAAGCAGGAACCGGCGCTGGAGCAGGAGTAGCAATCGGCCCCTGCGATCCGATACTCTCGCTGGCTACCTGCACCGATTTCGTCGGTTGTGCCGAGCATCCACCACCGGCAAGCATCAGCGCCACCGGAACACAAAGAAGACCACGCGTCATCGAAGCGACCATGCACCATTATCCTGAACTATCCCCAGCGCGCCGACTGGCATTTCTCCTAGTTGCACGCCGCTCATTTCGGGATCAATCTGTTACGAGGCCAGAGTGTGCAGACTCCGAAAGAAGCTAAGAAAGGTCGACAAATGATGAAGAAGACGATGTTATTTACGCTGATATGCCTGAGTGCGACTCTGCCGGGCATCGCTCAAAGCAAAGTAGACAATCGGCTCGGCGACTCCGCTGAAGTCCTGAGACAGATGCTTGCGGGGCACGACGGAGTGCCTAAGCAGGTTCTCGACAAAGCAGTTTGCGTGTTGGTCTATCCCGCTGTTAAGAAGGTAGGCGTCGGCATCGGTGTAACTTATGGTCGGGGTGTCCTCGTCTGCCGCTCGGGTGCCAATATGGACGGCAAATGGAGCGCTCCCGCAATGTACACGCTTGATGTCGGCAGTCTGGGTGTGCAACTAGGCAGCTCCGCTACTGACTATGTCCTGCTCGTCGAGAGCAAGGAGGGTGCCAATAAGATTCTCTCCGGCAAATTGAAGCTCGGCGCCGACGCAACTGCGGTCGCTGGCCCAACTGGGGCCAAGGCTGTCGGAGCAAACGATGTCAATGCGGATATACTCACCTACTCCAGGGCAAAGGGCGGCCTGTTCGCAGGTACTTCCCTTGGGAGCGCGTCCATGGCCTCCGACAACGATGCCAACAAGAAGCTTTACGGCAAGGACATCGATGCAACTGAGATAGTCCGCAATGGCGCCGTCTCCACTCCATCCTCCGGAGAACCTTTGGTCGAGGTGTTGGAAAAAGCATCTCCAGCACACGAGTAATATCCGATCAGATTGCATCGCGGGCCGGGTCTTGTTCGCGAGACTCCCGACCCGCCGATGCAACTCGCTAAGATAGAGCATGGCCGCTCGCCGATCCTCTGCACTCCGCCACACCCCACCTTCGAAAACCTCTCCCCTCCAATGGTGTATCGACCACGAGCGCCTCACATTCCTCATCATCAGCACCCTATGGGTCTTCGCCCTTTACTGGAATGCCATCGGCGCACCTTTCCTCTACGATGATCTCGACCAGATCCTCAACAATCCCTCCCTCGCCAACTGGCACACCTTCGCCCATCGCTTCCTTCTCGCTCCCGTCGCCTTCACCACCGACTTCCGCGGAGCCGGCGGTCTCTCCTACCGTCCCCTCTACTGGATCACTCTGGCTCTTGACCGCCACCTCTGGCAGCTCAATCCCACCGGCTTCCACCTCACTAACCTTCTCCTCCACATCGCAAACGGCTTCCTCGGATTCCGTCTCCTGCGCCGTCTCAACACATCGCTCGTCGTTGCGGCATCTACATCGCTCCTCTGGCTTGCCCTCCCCATCCACGCCGAAACCGTAGCCTGGATCAGCGGCCGCGCCTACTCCCTCAGCACGTTCTTCATCCTCCTCAGCCTTCTGCTCGCGAGTCACTACCTCCGCACCAACAAGTCGCTCTCTCTAGTCCTGTACTTCTTCACCAGCATGGCGGCCCTTCTCTCCCACGAGCTAGGCCTCCTCGTCCTCCCCCTTACGCTCCTCGTCGCTTACGTCATGTCCGACGCGAAACGCCGCTCCTTACTCCCACTCTCCAGCGCCTCAATCCTCTCCAGCGCTCTCTACTTCATCCTCAAACACATCGTCGCTCCCAACACCGAATCCGGCCCCGCAGCCATCAGATCCTTCGCTCTGATCTTCTGGAAGTACGTCCTCTGGATCATCCTTCCCATCCACATGAGCGTCGAGCGCTCCACCTCGACCCCACCCAACACCCTTTCCAGCGCCGCTATCGCCGCATGGATCGGCCTCGCTGCCCTCATTGCCCTCATCTTCCTCTTGCGTAAATCCCGACCCACACCATCAGCCGGTCTCCTCTGGCTCCTTGTCGCGCTGATTCCCTTCTGCGGTCTCGTCTTCATCTACCAGGGCATGGCCGAGCGCTTCACCTATCTCGCCTCCATGGGGCTCGCCCTCTGCATCGCATCTCTCGCCGTCGAGTTCCGCCAACCCACCCGCAACCTCGCTCCCGCCCTCATCCTCATTTGGATCACCTGGGGCGTCTACCGCCTGCACGTACGAGTCCTCGACTGGACAGACCCCATCGCCCTCTACCGTCACTCCATCGAAGCCACGCCCAACAGCCCCACCCTCTTCTACAATCTCGGCTACTCGTTGCGCGAAGCAGGCAATCTCCCCCAGGCCGAAGAGGCCTACCGCGAAGCCCTCCGTCTCCATCCTCACTATCAACAAGCGCTCGCCAGCCTCGGTGACATCTACGCTCGCCAGGGAAAAAACGCCAAAGCCTATCAGGCCTATCGTGAGGCCCTCGACCTCAAACCCGACGACGCTCCAACCATCCTCAATCTCGGCGTCCTCTACCAGCAGATCGGAGCCCCTACCGCCGCCGAGAATCAGTTCCGCCGTGTTATCGATCTCGCCCCCAACGACAGTGCCGCCTACACCGACCTCGGAGTTCTTCTCTATCAGCAAGGTAAAGCCAACGAAGCCGCCAAAATATTTGCCCAGGCCATCGACAACAAGTCCAGCGACCCCACTCCCTACTACGATCTCGCCATGATCTTGCAGCGGGCTGGCCGTGGCGACCTCGCCCTCGTTCTCTACAAAAAAGTCCTCGAAATGAAACCCAACGACCCCGACACTATCGCCAACATTCAGGCACTCCAGGGAACCACACAATCCAACCCCAAACCCGCCCCATAAGACCCGTTCGCGATGTTATACTTATTTACGGATTGCTCACCGCTACCCCGCACTATGTGCAGGGCTGAACGCGGAGGTGGCGAAATTGGCAGACGCACTAGCTTGAGGTGCTAGCGCCGCAAGGCATAGGGGTTCAAGTCCCCTCCTCCGCACCAATCCAAACATCTTCCCGAGGGCTCAACTCTCCGGACCCAAGAGGTTCAAGCAACTCCCGATGGTCATTCTTATCGTTATCCTGCACGTTATCGTCTCGCTCTTCCTCATCGGCGTCGTCCTGCTTCAGCAGGGCAAGTCCGCCGACCTCGCCGGAGCCTTCGGCGGCCAGGGATCGCAGACCGCCTTCGGACCTCGCGGAGCAGCCAACCTCCTCACCAAGCTCACCACCTGGTCGGCCATCCTCTTCATGTTCACCTCCATTGGCCTCACTATCCTGCTCTCACGCGCCAACGCCGACCACTCGGTTCTCTCTGGCACCAAGACCACGCAGAGCGTCCCCAAGAAGTAATCGAGCATTTCTGAAATTCAAAAAGCGCGGGCCTTTCGCCTGCGCTTTTTATTGTCTTAAAGATCGGTGTCATCGGTGCAAATCGGTGTTAAGCCGTTAGTCTTTAAGCCAGATGATCCACGAAATCCTCCCCGTCGGCCTCCTGCAGTGCAACTGCTCCATCCTCGGCGACGAAACCTCCCGCGAGGCCATCGTCATCGACCCCGGCGACGACATCTCCCGTATCGTTTCCCTGCTCGAAAAACATCGCCTCACCGTCAAACAGATCCTTATCACCCACGCCCACATCGACCACATCGCCGGAGCCCATCGCCTCAAGGAACTCACCGGTGCGCCCATCCTCTACAACCAGCTCGACCTTCCTCTGGTCAAAATGATGGACATTCAAGCCGGATGGCTCGGCATCCCCACCCCAAAAGTCTCAGCCCCCGATGAAGACCTCAAAGACGGCCAGACCATCTCAATCGTCGGCCTCTCCGGTTCGGTCATCCACACCCCCGGCCACACCCAGGGCAGCAGCTGCCTCTACCTCCCCGATCACACCCTCCTCATCGCCGGAGACACCCTCTTTGCCGGTTCCGTAGGCCGAACCGATCTCCCCGGAGGCGACACCCAACAAATACTGAAATCAATCCACGACCGTCTCCTCACCCTCCCCGACGACGTCAAAGTAATCCCCGGCCACGGCTCCAATACAACTATCGGAATTGAACGACAAGACAATCCATTCCTTCAAGATTAGCAGTTTCAATAACTTGTAAAATAAATAAAATCCATCACTTTATAAGCATCACCTGAACTATTAACTAGTACGGTTCCACTGATCTACCTTATGAATTTTCTGCATCCCAAGCGCAAACTCATTCAGAGGCGCAATCAAACTGACCACCACCCGTCCAGCGTCTGCGATCCCATAAAACGACCCGGGATGCACTACAACATCTAACTCCTGCAGCAACCGGTCAGCCACATCACCCTCAGGTGCCATCTGCGGCAGCCGCAAGACAGCACTCCACCCTGCCTCCAGCCGCAACACCTCTACCCCGCTCTCGATAGCAACCAGATAGTTCTCCCGAACCCGCTCCAGAATCTGCCGTTGAATCCCTCCCCTCCCAGCCAGCCACACCGGCAGCGCCAGCTGCACCGGAGCATTCATCGAAAGAAACGTATCCGCCACCACCTCCAGCCGCCCCATCGCCTCCCGTTGAGCCGTCTCCGGCCCCAATCCCACAATCCATCCCACCTTCATCTGCGGCAGCCCTGAGATCTTGCTCATCCCACTCAACACAAATGTCAGCACCGGGTGCGGCCCCTCCGCAAAACTCCGCAGCTCCCCATCCTCTGCAATCGGATAATCCAGAAACACCTCATCCACAATCAAGGCCAGCCCATGCCGCGCACAAATCTCCTCCACCCGAGCCCGTTCCCCAGCCTGGGTCGCATGGCCCGTTGGATTGTTCGGATGAACCACTACAATCGCCTTGGTGCGCGGCCCGATCCGCCGCTCCAACTCCGCAAAATCAATCCACCACCCATAGTCATAAAACAGCGGATAAGGCCGTAACTTCACATCCTCTAAATCCGCGAGAAAATCAAACAGCGGATAACTCGGCTGCGCCACCAGCACCTCATCCCCGGCATCGCACAGCAGCCGGAAGAGATACCCATACCCTTCACTCGTACTCGTAGTCATCACCACCGAGTCCGGATCGACCGCCGCTCCATGGTCCGCGTAATATCCCACCACCGCCTCCCTCGCCGACAGCATCCCCCGAGGATCAGGATCATAGGTCAGCGCCCTGACATCTCGCAGCGGTTCCAGAATCCCTTCAACGTCATACTTAAATCCACAAACCGTAGGATTCGAACCCGTCAGATCAACCAGCCGCCGCCCCGAAGACCGAGCCTCACGAATCGCCCGCGCAAACCCACTCTCCCCCACATCCCAACCCGTCCGCGCCGAAAACCGATAGCTCACCTCTCCATGCTACTGCGAGGAACGCAGAAAAGAGTACTCACCACTTCAGTGCAGCTTTGCGAGAAAAACATTCATCTCTCGGACGATGTCTGCCTCATTTGAGTTGAAGACGTAGTGATCGGCATTCGGCAGGCGAACGACATGAGCAGATGGCAGGCCCGTAGCAAAGGCATTCGCCTGCTCAGTTGTGCGAGTAAGATCGACGGCTACTGCCACGGCCTTGGCCTTGGGATTACCACGGAAAGCTGCGTCGAGATTGTGAGGACACGCGAAGATAGCGAGTATCGGAACGTGAATCTCCGTGTATTTCTTCCCGCCGAACTGGATCGCCGTAATAATCGGCGGTGGTGGCGGCATATTCGGCATGGACGCCATTTGTTTCGTGACTTCTTTCAGATCGCTCTCGTACTGCGACACACTCATCAGCATCTCCCGCATAAATTGCTTGCGATCGCGCACCATGCCTGACTGCAATGCATCCAGCCGATCCTTAAGATCGAGCATGTCGAGAAAGTAGTCTCCGTGGACGCGATCGTAGAAGGCGTATCCATAGCCCGCGTCGAGGTAGATCAAGCCGGCTACTTTTTCGGGATGGCGACTGCCAACGGAACTCAGCTCTTCGCCAGCGACAGAGTGCCCAACCAATACAGGATGAACAAGCTTGAGCGCGTCAATAACGATCAGCACATCATCACCAAGACGGTCGGCTGTGTAGTTAGTCGATGTAGGAGCGGGATGGCTTGAGGCACCGAAACCTCGGCGTGTAATGCCATAGACGTGATACTTCGCAGTGAACTTTGGAGCGAACCTGTCATAGACATGGGCATCGTTTCCCATACCTGTCAGGAAGATTAGCGGCTGCCCAGTCCCGCCCCAATCAAGTACCTCCAGCCTGACGTCTTTTTCAACCGTAACGAACTTTTCAGAAGGGCTGGTATTGCTCTGTCCATGGAGGATGCTTACAGGTAGCGCAACGAAAACGATCGACCAAATCATCATTTTCTTCACGTATAACCTCCGTTCCCATAACAGGGTGTTGCATCACGGTTCTTCCCTAAAAAACTATAGTGTGTCCCGGTCCGTGCACACCACAATCGTCCTCCCTATCCGCTCCCTTTACAATCGTCTCAATGACCCCAGTTCAAGCCATCCTCTTCGACTACGGTATGGTCCTCTCCGCCCCACCCGACCCCGCAGCCTGGCAGCGCATGCTCGCGATCACCGGCCTCTCCGACGACCTTCTCCACCGCGAATACTGGGCCAACCGCCACGCCTACGACCGCGGCGACCTCAAAGGCCACGCCTTCTGGTACAAAATCGCCGAAGGCGCACAGATCGTCCTCACGCCCGATCAGCTCGCCGCCCTCGTCGACGCCGATACCGACCTCTGGGGCCAGCTCAACCCGCCCATGATCGACTGGGTCCAGCGCCTCCAACGCGCCGGTATTCGTACCGGCATCCTCTCCAACATGCCCGATGCCATGGAGACCGGACTCCGCGCTCGCCACTCCTGGATCGAAGCCTTCGACCACCACACTTGGTCCCACGCCCTCAACCTCGCCAAGCCCGAGCCCGAAATCTACCGCCACGCCGCTGAAGGCCTCGCCACCCCACCCGAAAACATCCTCTTCATCGACGACCGCGCCGAAAACATCGCCGCCGCGCTGGCCGCAGGCATGCAGGCCATCCAGTACACCGACCACCCCACCTTCGAACACGAGATGCAAGCCCGCGGCCTAACCCACCTCCTACAACTACAGGGGAGTACCGATTCCCAAATCGGAACGATATAGTACTTTCGTCACGGTACTCATCATCAATTTTGTTCAACCCAGCCGTCGCATTGGATAGTTAAGGGCAGGCTGCAACCAGAGCACCGCCGCAGCCAAACTTCATAATGACGAAGACATCGTTCGCTCTCCGACTCATCCTTGCCGGTCTGTGCGGACTCGCCTCCTTACATCTCCTCGCCCAGAATCCTCAACACCTCGTCTTCACCGGCCTTCGTGCCCTTACCGATCAAAGCCAGTTCAACGCCGTCAAAACCGACGCTACCGGCAACCTCTATCTCCTCCTCGATCAAAAAGACGGAGTCCGCCTCCTCAAAACCGACCCCACCACAACGAACATTCTCGCCGAAACCCAGCTCGGCTCCCACGGCGACATCGGCCTCGCCATGGCGCTCGATCCCACCGGCAATATTTACATCACCGGCACCACCGCTTCAGGCACCCTCGTCGGAACCTCCGGCGCAATCTTCCCCACCGCCGCCGACGCCTCCACCAACTCCTTCATCGCCAAGTTCGACTCCAACCTCAACTCCATCTTTCTCACCTACGCCGGCAGCGGCCGCACAGCCGCAACCTCCATCGCCGCTACCGCCGACGCCGTCTTCATCACCGGAAGCACCTTCACCACCACGCTCCCCGTAACCCCATCAGCCATCATCCAGACACCACTCAGTGGCAGCTTCCAAAACGGTTTCGTCGAAAAGTTCAACGCCACCGGAACCACCCTCCTCTACGCCACCTATCTCAGCGCCTTCAACGGCGACACCGCCCCCTCCGCCATCGCCGCCGATACCCAGGACAACGCCTACATCACCGGCTACACCACCAGCAGCGGCTACCCGACCCTCAACGCCCTCATTCCCGAAATTCTTTCAACCACCTCTGGCTTCCTCACCAGGCTCGCTCCCGCCGGAGACTCCATTCTCTTCTCTACCTTCATCCCCGGCACCGGCCCCACCTCCCTCGCGCTCGACCCCGCCACCCAAAACCTCCTCCTCTCCGGCCCCATCGACCTCGGTCAGTTCCCCATCACCAACGTTCAAACGCCCCTCGTCAACACCACCTATCAGACCCTCATCCGCCTCCCTCTCGACGGCAGCACCGTCCTCTCCTCCACCCTCCTCGCCCCCGGCACCCAATCCTTCGTCACCCCCGCGCCCAACGGAGCCGCCTGGATCACCGGCCCCCTCACCTTTCCTCTTCTCCCTACACCAACCCTCTCCACCATCGGCAACACATACGCCCTCCGAGTCAACGCACAAAATACCATCGACCAAACCGCCCGCTTCGGAGCCCTCCCCACCAACAACGCCGCCTTCTCCACCGCTCCCGTCAATCCCACCTCCCTCACCACCGACTCCACAGGTCAGCTCATCCTCGCCGGTAGCGTCACTCCAACCACCAGCTCCAGCCTCATCCCCACCCAAACCTACAACCTCACTCTCTCGCCCCCAACCCCCGCCCTGCCTTCCACCCTCCGCAACGCCATCCTCAACCAGGGCATCTGCAACGGAAGCCTCTGCGTCGGCTCAGCCGCCTTCCTCACCAAACTCGACCCCGCAACCTCCACCCCCTCCCTCGTCCTCTCCACCGACGACTCCCCCAACATCACCCTCCGCAACCTCGGCTCCTCCGCGGCAACAAACCTCCAGATCACCGCCACCGGATTCACCTCCACCGACAGTTGCACCACCAACCTCGCCCCCGGCGCCGAATGCACCATAGCCCTCACCGGCACCGGTCCCGGAGCCCTCACCATCGCAGCCACCAACACCCCATCTCAAACCGTCACCATCCTCGCAACCACCGCCACCTCAAACCCCATCGCCCTCTCCACCCGCGAACTCGACTTAGGCATCCAGACCCCCGCCACCGGCGCAACATTCTCCACCCCCCGCGCCATCACCGTCACCAATCTCACCCAACAGCCCCAAACCTTCACCTCCAAACTCGACGGCGCTGCCTCCCCCAACTACACCATCACCGAGCTCTCCGCCGGATGCCCCATCGCCTCTCCCAACACCCGTTTCATCTCTCCCGGAGCCACCTGCAGCATCACACTCTCCCTCACCCCCCACACCGATGGCCCCATCTCCGTCAACTGGCTCATCGGCACACACGACATCCTCCTCACCGCCTACGCTCAATCAGCCGCCCTTACCGTCTCCACCCCCCACATCGAATTCGGCACCCAGTACACCAACGGCATCCACCTCCCCCGCTATCTCTACCTCTCCAACAACTCCGCAACTCCCGTCTCTCATTCCCTCGTCACCCTCCCTCCCACATCTCCCTTCACCCTCACCGACAACTGCCCCTCCACACTCGAACCCCACACCGTCTGCCAACTCCAGCTCACCTACCAATCCCCGCAAACCTCCACCGACTCCACCACCCTCACCCTCGATCAAGGCCTCATCGTCCTGGTCACCGGCAAAACCATCCCCCAACCTGGCGTCAACGGCTCCATCACCAATCCCAACCTCGCCGTCACTCCCTCCACCATCAACTTCCCCGACGCTGTTGTCGTCGCCGACCTCTCCGCCAGCACACAAAACGTCACCATCTCCAACACCGGCACCCAACCCTTCACGCTCTCCCTCACCCTCTTCGGCGACTTCACCGACACCACCAACTGCCCCTCCACCCTTCCCGGCAACGTCACCTGTACCGTCACCCTGGCCTTCGCCCCCTCCGCTCCCGGCACCCGCCAGGGCCTCCTCACCGTCAGCGCCGGAGCCGGAACCACCCCCACCTACGTCACTCTCAGCGGAACCGCCACCTCCATCCTCCCCTCCAACAACGGCACCCTCGACTTCGGCAGCGTCATCGTAGGCCAACCCTCAATCCAGTGGTACAAGATCACCCAACCCTTCTCCACCCTCACCGCCGCCTCCTCCACCGCCGACTACACCGCCATCCTCATCGAAGACCTCGGCTACGGCCACGGCCAGCCTCCCTCCTCCGCCTTCACCTCCGACACCACCGGCCCCTGCACCAATTGCTGGCTCGGCATCCAGTTCAAACCCTCCGCCACTGGCTCCCGCGACGCTACCCTCACCCTAGCCTCCGGCACCACCGGCAACCCCTACAGCCTGGCTCTCACCGGGACCGGCCTCGCCCTCATCGGCCTCCAACTCACACCCACCACGCCGGACTTTGGCCCCGCCCCCATCCACAGCACCACGGCTCCCACCCTCTTCACCCTCACCAACCTCAGTCCCTCCCCCATCACTCTCACCTCCACCACTCTCACCGGAGACTTCGCCCTCTCCACCGCCCCCACCGGCGGCCCCTCCTGCACCGGAACGCTCGTCCCCACCGCCTCCTGCTTCCTTCAGATCACCTTCTCTCCCACTGCTCAAAATCAGCGCGCCGGCACCCTCGCCATCGATACCAGCTACGGCACCATCACCTCCACTCTCTCCGGCTTCGGCCTGCCCGACCCCGGCTTCAGCATCAACCCCACCGCCCTCATCTTCAACAACATCCCCGACCCCTCCGCCACCCAGCAGACCATCACCATCACCAACACCAGCTCCTCTGCCCTCCAGGGCATCGGCTATAGCCTCACATCCTCCCACTTCACCCTCGATCAGCCCTTCCTCACAAGCTGCCTCTCCATCGCTCCGGGAGCATCCTGCCATCTCACCATCGACTTCCAACCCACCGCCTCCACCGTTACTGGCAGCCTCACCATCAATACAGTCTCCACCTTCCTCAACACCCCCGCCTCCTACACCGTCCCCCTCACCGGCGCCTACACCACCGAAGACACCGGTCTCCAGATCATCCCCAACCAGGCCAACTACGGCCCCACGCCAACCAGCACCCTCGGCCTCGCCCGCCAGTTCACCATCAACAACCTCACCACCAAATCCCTCAACTTGAACGTCGCCCTCCCCCGCCAGTTCGTCCTCACCAGCGATCCCTGCACCACCCTTGCCCCCAGCACCTCCTGCAACTTCACCGCGGCCTTTCTCCCTCTCACCAACGGCGACATTACCGGCACGCTCTTCGCCCAGGCCACACCCACCGACGGCACCCCCACCTTCAACGGCATCGGCTACGTAGAAGGCTACGGCGTCGGCACCTCCTCCCTCGCCATCACCGGGGGCCTCTTCCCCGGCGACCTTCTTAACTTCAACCAGGTCACCTCCGGCCAAACCTCCTCCAAAACCCTCACCCTCACCAACCCCGGCACCATCCCCATCACGATCCGCCGCATCACCAGCGAGTGGCCCTTCCTCAGCACGACAACCTGCGGTTCAACCCTTACCTCCAACCAGTCCTGCACCGTCACCATCAACTACACCCCGCTCTTCCAGCTCGCCTCCGGAATCCCATCGCCGCTCCCCGCCGCCGACGCCGGAACCCTCGTCATCGAAAGCGACGCCGCCAGCAGCCCCGAGCTCATCGACCTCTCCGGCAACGCCGCTCCCATCCTCGTAGCCGCTCCCGCCAACACCGCGCCGTTAGTCTCCTTCACCACCTCGCAAGGCTCCCTCACGTTTCCCGGCACGCAGATCGGCAACGCCTCACCCACGCAAACCGTAACCCTCACCAACACCGGCACCGCGACCATCCACATCATCGGCACCCAGACCACACCCGACTTCACCATCACCAGTAACTGCGGAACCCTCGTCGCCGGAGCCACCTGCACCCTCACCGTCGCCTTCACGCCCCAGGCCTCTTCAATCACGCCTACCGGCCAGCGCATCAGCGCCATCGAGATCACCTCCGACTCCAGCACCGCACTCGAATTCATCAGCCTTCTCGGCAACGCCACTCCCGCCAACCTGGTCTTCTCCCCCACCTCGCTCGACTTCGGCAGCGTCCTCGTCGGCAGCGCTTCCACCCTGCCTATTCAAATCACCAATGTCAGCACCACCCCTGCAATCTTCAACGCCATCACGACAACAGGCGACTACACCTTCACAGGAACCTGCCCCTCTCCCGGCAACGTTCTCGCACCCTCTGCCACCTGCACTATCCAAATCGCATTCACCCCCGCCCAACCCGGCACTCGCACCGGAACCCTCAGCCTCAACACCTCCCTCACCTCGCTCCCCCTCACCGCCGCCCTCACCGGCATCGGTGCGCAATCCCAGCTCCAGATCAGCCCTTCAAGCCTCAACTTCGGAAGCGTCACCGTCGGCACCTCGGCCACGCTCCCCCTTACGCTTGCCAACACCGGCACCGCTTCCCTCAACTCACTCGCCCTCGGCATCAGCGGCGACTACACCATCGCCGCCCCTTGCGCCCTCACCACACTCGCCCCCGGCTCCAGCTGTTCGGTCACTATCACCTTTGCGCCAACAGCCACAGGCACTCGCGCCGGAACCCTCACCGTAGCCAGCACCGATCGAAGCTCACCTGCCGTCGTCGCCCTCACAGGAACCGGAAAATCCGGCACAACCACCGCCACCGGAACCTTCACCCTCACGGTCGGCGGAGGCAACACTTCTACCATCACCGTCAAAAGCGGCGAACCCGCCTCCTACAATCTCGCCCTCACCCCACAAGACAACTTCGCCGGAACTGTAGTCCTCAACTGCACCCCCATCACTCCCGGCCAATACGCCACCTGCTCGCTCCTCCCCTCCAGCGTCATCCTCAACGGCTCATCTCAAAACGCCATAGCAACCATCAACACCGTCACCGAAGCCACTACCGCCGCAAACCACACCTCGCCCACGACTGCATTCCTCTGCCTCCTGCCCGCAGCCATCCTCTTCTTCCGGCAATCAACCCGCAGCAAACACCTACGCTCATCCAACCGCAGCGAGCACCCCGGTCAGCTCAAACCCACCGGGCATCGCAGCCACCCAACCCTCTGGCTATCCATGGCCTTGATCACGGCTACCCTCTTCGCAGCAGGCTGCGGCAGCGGAGGCACTCTACCCAAAGACACCAGCTCCACCCTCCGCTACACCCCACCCGGAACCTACCAGTATCAAGTCACCGCCAGCTCCACCACCGGCCAGAAGCTAACCCAAACCGTAACCCTCAACCTCGTCGTCACCGCCCAATAGCCACCGGATGCGGGCGCCCATCCTTCGCCAGGCCACAGACTTGGGTGCCCCCTCCTTCGCGCCGTTGCGAAGGGGTGGGTATCGTGCGGAGCATGACCGTCTTTGCCTTTGCACTTGCCGTTCTCGTCTGTCATTCCACGCACGAAAGTAGGAAAGTGTCATCCTGAGCGAAGTCAATGGAACCTGCGTTTGCTCTTGCCCTTGCTTTTCTCGCGTGTCATCCCCGAAGGAACCTGCTGTTGCTTTTGTCTTCTCTACTCCACCACAAACCAAGCCACAAACGTCATCTCGACCGAAGGCGGCAAAGCCGCCGCAGTGGAGAGATCCCTGTATTTGTCTTTGCTCCTCACCCGAGCGAAGCGACCCGAAACCCACGAAAATAAATCTCCAAAACCTGCAAAATCCACAGGCCTTAAAAAGCGTCCTTCCCCTGTCCACGATTGCCACTCAATCCACCACACCCAGACCACAAAAACACCACCGCTACCGACCGTTTTTTCCAAAAACCCCCGAAAAAACAGCCTTCCACCACAAACAAAAAATCAGCAAAAAAACTACACCCGACCCACCTTCAACGACACCGGAACCTGCTCCACAATCTCAATCCCGAACCCCTGCAACGCAGGCACATGTGTTGGCGTATTCGTCAGCAACCGGATCTTGTGAATCCCCAGATCCGATAATATCTGCCCGCCCAATCCCACCTGCCGCAGCGTCCTCTGCGTCCGCTCATCATGCCCCTCCCTTCCCCTCTGTTCGCGATGAAACACCACCCGTCCCGGAGTCACAGTCTGATCGATCCCAAAACCCTTCGTCCCATTGTGCAGATAAACCAGTGCTCCCCGCCCCGCCTCCGCGATCATTCTCAAGGAGTTAGCCACCACCGTCCGGCAATCGCAAAGCGAGGTCGAAAACACATCCCCCGCCAGACAATGCGTATGCACCCTCACCGTCACTGGCTCATCGCCCGTAACATCCCCATACACAAGAGCAACATGCGACTCATCCCCCTCCACCTCGCTCTCATACGCGATCACACGAAACTCCCCATGTTCCGTAGGCATCAGCGACTCCGCCACCCGATGGATATATCGCTCATTCTGTAACCGATACCGGATCAAATCCGCCACCGTCACCATCTTCAAACCATGCTCTTCGCAAAACTTCACCAGATCCGGAACCCGCGCCATCGTCCCGTCATCGTTCATGATTTCGCAGATCACGCCCGCCGTTACCAACCCCGCCATCCGCGCCAGATCAACCGAAGCCTCCGTCTGCCCCGCCCGCACCAGCACACCACCCTTACGCGCTCGCAGCGGAAACACATGCCCCGGCCGAGCCAGATCCTGTGCCGTAGACTTCGGATCGATCGCCACTCGAATCGTATGCGCCCGATCAGCCGCAGAAATCCCCGTAGTTACACCCTCACGAGCCTCAATGCTCTCCGTAAACGCCGTACCAAACCGCGAAGTATTCTCCTGCGTCATCGGCCCCAGCCGCAGATAATCCGCCCGTTCCTCCGTCAGCGTCAGGCAGATTAGCCCGCGCCCATACTTCGCCATAAAGTTGATGGCCTCCGGCGTAACGAACTCCGCCGCGAGCGTCAGATCGCCCTCATTCTCGCGGTCCTCGTCATCGACCACAACCACCATCCGCCCAGCGCGTATCTCGGCAACAGCCTCTGCAACCTCAGCAAACATGACCCAACCTCCAGCTTCTACAACTCTTTCGACTCACCCAATCATACGTTCGACGCAAAAGAAAGCCGCCCGAGGGGCGGCATCTTTACCATCCAAAAACCAAACTTTTACAAAGTCGACTCAATCTCAAAGCCCCAGGCCTCCAACAGCGCCTCCGGAATATACTTCGAGTTTTTATTTCGGCGGGCCCACTCACGCAGTCTCGTCGACCGAATGTACTGATCCGGTGTAAGCTTGAACTCCTTCACAACCTGCTCGAACGATGTTACCGTCGGAACAACCGGCCCAATCGGCTCAGGCTTGCCCCAGTTGGGATTTCCACGACGCTTCGCCATATCTGTTAGTTCCTCTTCTAATTTGTCCCGTGTTGCTGTCTTACGACCGAGGGAAAAATAACCGCAACCTTCATTCTAAGGCAGTTAGAAACGCAAAGCAAGGGCTGAATGGGAGTTTACCCACCTCAGCCCGTCAGCTATTTTTCTATGCCCCAACCCTAATGATTGCCTCAGTTATGCTGGGCAGCCGCATAGAATTTCGCCATGTCGGCCTTCATCTCCTTGAGCGCATCCACATTCAGATACACCATATGTCCCGCCGGATAGTAACCGAACTGTACATTACCCACCAGCTTCGCCGGCAAACTCATGTGGCTCAGGTCATATTCCGTAGCAAAAAATGGTGTCGCCAAATCAAAATAACCGTTCGCAGAAAACACGCGCAGCCTCGGATTCTTCCGGATTGTGTCACCCAGATCCATCGCTACATCCGGAGTAGTCTGGTCGCCTCGCTGGCCACCGCCTGCGGGCTTGTGCTTGAAGTCCCAGGCCTGATTGATCCCCGGTCCTGACAGGTAATACGTCTCCTGGCTCAGATACTTTAATTCCCGCTGGATGTAGTCATGAAAGGCCCCAACATACACGCCACTGATACCAGTGTCCGAAGGATCAGAGCCCGGATTTTCGCCGGCTGCATCCGGATCCCATCCCATAAACCGTGCATCATAACGTCCCAGAATTCGCTCATCATCTCGCAACAATTCCTTACGGAAACGCGTGGCCGAAATTCTTAGCTTTGCTTCCTTTATGTAGCCAACACTCAAACCAGTAAACGCGGCAACCTTTACAGCAATCTCATCGAATTCCGCAGGCGACAGCCGATCGCCCTGCTGAAGTGCCTCTGCGTACGGCCCCCGCGCGAACTTGCGCGCCTGTTCCACCCACTCCGACATCGATCCCGTATGCTTCACCTTGTTGTAGTGGTAGGCAATGGCAGCGAACGAAGGGAAATATCCAACTGCTTCCGTGTCATACCCCGGATTGCGAATGTTGTAGTTAAGGATCGAAGACAGCAGCGTAACCCCATTGAACGAGATTCCGTCACCCTGTAGCGCAGCCACCAGTCCAGCGGACCGCGTCGTTCCATACGATTCCCCAAATAAAAACTTTGGCGAGTTCCACCGTTCATTCACCGTAATGTACCGAACGATGAACTTTTCGAATGCCTTGATGTCCTGATCCGTTCCTGCAAAATCCTTCGCGGTTCCTTTACCTACCGCACGCGAGAACCCACACAAAGGCGCGTCAATAAACACTAGGTCGCTCTTATCCAGCAGACTGTACTCGTTCGGTACCCATGTAAATGGAGCCGGGGCCGTAGCCTCCGGGCTCTGTGTAATCACCCGCACCGGCCCGAACGAACCCATGTGCAGCCAGATAGTCGCCGCTCCCGGCCCGCCGTTATAGAAGAACGTCACCGGACGGTTCCTTGCTTCGGCCATATCCTGTGTATAAGCCACATAGAAGATACTGCCGTTCGGTTTGTCCTGATCATCGCGGATCAACAGGTTCCCTGCTGTTGCGGTGTAATGGATAGTTTGGCCACCGATTGTTAGATCATGCTTGGTAACCGAGTTCGTCTCAGGAGGAATTGGAACGCCTGATTCTTCCTTGGTCTCTCTGGCTGCATCACCTCGCTGCTGCCGGCCTTCAGGTGCCTGCGCCAAGGCAGGCACAACCATCACAGTTGCCAGCGTCATCACGGCGCCGAACCGTCCCATCTCAACCAAGGTCAATCCACACTCTCCTAATGCAATCCTGCCAAACGGTCAGAACTTTATCGATGCCATCATCATAACTTGTCTTATGCAATAAATTGCTTCAGCATTTATCCCGCAGTATCCAGGTGAAAGGGTTCAACGTACGGCACAACCGAATATCCTTTCTCCTTCCACGCCGCCAGTCCTCCTCGTAGGAGCTTCACCTTTGAAAAATTCAAAGCCAGCGCCCGCTGCAGAATGTCCCGGCTGGTCTTTTCGCTACCACACGTACAGTAGACGACCGTATCCACCTCTTTGGGGATAAGCGATGGATTCGAAATCACATCTCTGGGAGGAATTCTCTTGGCGCCAGGGATGATCTCCGAATGAGCCAGCAGGTCAAGCGGCTGGCGAACATCCACCACCAGGACATTCTGGTTTGAATTCAACAGGATGTGGAGAGCCTCAGGCTCAATGATGTACCGCTCCAGCTCCCTTTTATCTCTCGACCGTTTGAGCCTTATAATAGCGAAGATTAAAACGCCAATCGCAAGAACCGCACTCACCATAATCGAAACCATATCGACCTCCTGCGACATTCAGGCTTATCAGATTCAATATCATATGCACCGGATTCCAAAACACCTCCTCCGGAAAGTGCGCGTTAGTTTTTTTTTATTTATTTGGCTCACACGCCTGAATCAAATCGGTACACAATATCGATTCGATCGGGAACCTTCCCTGGCAAACATATTCCGATAATTTTGAACGTACCTTTTCTTATTCCCTGCTTATCGCTCCAGGTCGCACAGGCAAACAATATGCGAAACTGTCCTAGGCGTTCATGGACCTTTCCGCTCTACTTCATAAGACCTTCGGCTTCGCTTCTTTTCGCGCCAACCAGGAGGCTGTCTGCCGCGCCGCAACCGACGGCCGCGACGTCCTGCTTGTCATGCCCACAGGAGCCGGTAAAAGTCTCTGCTATCAACTCCCCGCTATCGCCCGTGGCGGCACTGCCCTGGTTATCTCTCCTCTCATCGCTCTTATGGACGACCAGGCCGCCAAGCTCACCACAGCTGGCCTTCGTGTCGCTCGCATTCACTCCGGTCTCTCCCGTGATGAGTCCCGTCAGGCCTGCCGTGACTACCTCGACGGCACCCTTCAGTTCCTCTTCATCGCACCCGAGCGCATGCGCGTCCCTGGTTTCCCCGAGATGCTCGCCAAGCGCAAGCCTGCCCTCATCGCCATCGACGAAGCCCACTGCATCTCCGCCTGGGGTCATGATTTTCGTCCCGACTACCGCACGTTGGGCGACTACCTCCCTTCCCTTCGACCAGCCCCTGTCATCGCCCTTACGGCAACCGCGACTCCCACCGTCCAAAAAGACATCGTCAACCAGCTCCAGCTCGACCAGCCAGCCCTTTTCATTCACGGCTTCCGCCGCCACAACCTCGCCATCGAGGTCGTCGAGCTATCCAAACCTCGCCGCAACGAATTCACCGCAAATCTTCTCAAGTCTCCAGCCAATCGTCCTGCGATCGTTTATGCCCCTTCGCGCAAATCAGCCGAAGAACTTGCCTCCAAACTGGGCGGAAGCGCTGCCGCCTATCACGCTGGCCTCGATCCCGGCACACGCGAACGCGTTCAACGTCACTTCCTCAGCGGGAAATTAGAGGTAGTCGTTGCCACCATCGCCTTCGGTATGGGCATCGACAAGGCAGACGTCCGAACCGTAGTTCATACCGCGCTGCCCGGCAGCGTTGAAGCCTATTATCAGGAGATCGGACGAGCCGGTCGTGACGGCCTCCTTTCCCGCACCGTCCTGCTCCACAGCTTCGCCGACCGAAAGATGCACGACTTTTTCCTGGAGCGCGACTACCCGCCGCCCACCGAACTCTCCCGTGTGGCCACCATCCTCACCGGCGACTACCAAATGCCCGATATCCTTCGTCAGCGCCTGAAAATGGATGCAGAGACTTTCGACAAAGCCGTCGAAAAGCTCGCTTCACAAGGCGCAGCCTCCATCAACATTGAGGGCAATGTTCGCACTACTGGTTCATCCAGTTGGCGTAAAGGCTATGACGAACAGGTCAACTTCCGCCGCGGTCAAATTGACCGCATGATGCAGTTCGCTGAATCCCGGCAATGCCGAATGTCCGCTCTCATCCAACACTTCGGCGACACCTCCGACGGCCTCCGTCCCTGCGGCCACTGCGACTTCTGCGCTCCCGAACAAGCCACCGCTCAAACCTTCCGCCAACCTACACAACAGGAGAACCGCCAATTCCAGACTATTTTGCGCGCGCTCGATGGAACATCGGCAAAGGCCACAGGTAAGCTTCACACAGACCTTGCCCTCGGCATCGACCGCAAACAGTTCGACGCCTATCTTGATGCCTTCGCTCGCGCGGGCCTCATCGCCCTCACAAACGACACCTTCACCAACTCTGAAGGCAACGTAATCAACTTTAAACGAGCCTCCCTCACCCACGAAGGACGTGATCGCGGCGACTCCGACGCCTTCGATATCCTCCTCAAAGACACGAGCTCATCAACCACGACCTCCCAACGAAAAGGTTCACGCGAGACTACTGGCACAAGGCTTTCCAGAGCTTCAATCAAAGCTCAGCGCGAACAAATCACCGCCTCCTACACAGCCGCACAAAAGAATCTCGAGACATGCCTCCGCGACTGGCGCAAAGCCGAAGCAGCCAAGACCGGCAAACCGGCCTTTATGGTTTTCGCCGATTCCGTTCTTCACTCGATTGTTCTCTCCTGCCCGACAACCATCCCTGCTCTCCTTCAGGTATCTGGTATTGGCCCCCGTATCACTGATGCCCACGGAGCTATGATCTGCTCACTCTGCGCCGGCCGCAGCATCCCATCTGACCAGGGCAATGCAACGTCAACTGAATTGATTTCAGCAATCTCTGCAAAATCGAAGTCTCAACATCGCGACCGTGTTCGCACTAATCAATCAGAAGAATCATTCCGGGGCCCTGTAGAAATTTTTACGCGTCCCCGCCCAGCTTCATCCCAAACCATTGATCATCCCCTCACCGTCAAGCAGCAGGTCCTCGACCAGCGACTCCACGAATGGCGCAAGGCCGAATCCGAAAAACTAGGCGTCCCTCAGTTCTTCGTACTCGCCTCTTCCACCTTGCGCAGCATTGTGCTTGCCCAACCCCAGACACTTTCCCAGCTCAAAACCATCAACGGTCTCAATCTCGAAAAGCTCGAAAGATTCGGTCCGGCCATTATCGAAGCCTGCACCTCATAAATTCCAGATTCGTGGGATGAATAACTGTTCATCTATGTCCCTCGAATGTGCTAACGTGCAAGCCACGGAAAGCCATGCCCTTACCCGACCACGCACGACACATCCCCGCCTCCATGGACGGAAACCCGACTATCGACGAGCGCGCAAGCCACTGCTTCGGCTGCGGTCCTGCCAACCCACAAGGCCTCCACCTCATCTTCACCAGCGACACCTCGAATCCTGAGGCACCCATCGCCACGGCCCATCTCATACTCGACCGCCTCCACGAGGGACCGCCCGGCCACATCCATGGCGGCATCGTCGCCACCCTTCTCGACGAAGCCATGAGCAAGCTCAACCGCCCCCTCAATGTCATCGCTATGACCCGCCACATGGAAATCGACTACCTTCGCCCTGTTCCCCTTTACCAGCCGCTCTTTCTCATCAGCCGTCACCTCAGCCGCGAAGGCCGCAAACTCTTCCACCAAGCTGAAATTCAACTTCCTGACGGCACCGTTCTTGCCCGAGCTAAAGGTCTTTTCATCGTCGTCGACGCAAAATTACTCGCGCTGGCCGAACTCACCTAACCCCGAAAGCTAGAAACGCTAGATCTCAGCCTCGCCCCAGTATCCCTGATCGCGCAGAAAATACCCATCGTCCCAGCTATGCATCATGGTCTTGAAGAACATCCAGACCATGCGGCCATGCCCCAGTTTCTGAAACCTCCGATTGGTAGTCAGCACCTTTCCCCGAACGATCCGGAATCGTGTTCTGGCGACACCCTTCGACAGCAGATAATCCTCTGCAAAAAGCGCCCTCTCATTGAACCCGCCCAACGCCCAGAAAGCTTCCCGGTCAAAAAGCATAAACATCCCCGTAGCAAACGGCTTCAGAAACGAGCCGATGTACTGCATCAGATTATTTCCCGCATAAAGCGCATCATCGAAAAAACTGCCTTGCCGACACGCAATATTCGTTGTAGCGAGATGCAATTTCCGCCGGCGCATACTCCACAAAGCCCGTCGCAACAAAGTGGGCTCTGGTAGTTCAACATCCGCATCAAGAAACAGTACATATTTCGTGGTTGCCAGCTTCGCTCCCGCATTGCGCCCTACCGAAGGCAGTCCACCCGGAATTACCTCCACGGCCAGGCGGTCTCTGAAGCTCAGCGCTATCTCCACCGTCCCATCGGTCGAACCCGCATCGGCGACAATCACCCGTGTCATGCCTATGCCCTCATAATCCTGCAGGCACAGCGATTTCAACAGCCTCGGCAGCATAGCTGCTTCGTTCTTCGCAGGGATCACAATCGTCAGGTCAGCTTCCATCCGCACCTCCTTCAGTGTTCCTACACACCGCCTCGTACGTGTATCTTGCAGCATCCGTTCTCCAAGAGGATCAGACAAGCTTGAATATTCAGATAAATCCATCGCCAGCGTCCACCTATTGCTAACACCACGAAAGGAAATTCATCATGCATCAACAAAGCTGATAAACTGTAGATTCCAGCGGCCAACCGTCCTGAAAACCTCACAAGACCGCGCCTTTTCAAGGAGATTCGTCATGGCAGACCACACCACCAACGGCAACTTCAGCTCCCCCTCCCTCCGCCTTAAGACCGGTCTGGCCGAGATGCTCAAAGGTGGAGTCATCATGGACGTCATGAACGTCGAACAGGCGCGCATCGCTGAGGAAGCCGGTGCCATCTCCGTTATGGCGCTCGAGCGTGTACCTGCAATGATCCGTGCCGAAGGCGGCGTCGCCCGCATGGCCAACCCCAAGCTCATCAAACAAATCATTAGCGCCGTTTCGGTCCCTGTCATGGCGAAGGCCCGTATAGGCCACTTTGCCGAGGCCCAGATCCTCCAGGAACTCGGCGTCGACTTCATCGACGAGTCTGAGGTTCTTACTCCCGCCGATGAGGTTTACCACATCGACAAGCACGCCTTCACCACCCCCTTCGTCTGCGGAGCCCGCAACCTCGGCGAAGCACTTCGCCGCATCGCCGAAGGTGCAGCTATGATCCGTACCAAGGGCGAACCCGGCACAGGCGACGTCGTTCACGCCGTCCAGCACATGCGCCAGATCGTCCGCGAGATTAAAGCCCTCACCGTCCTCGGCGACGAAGAGCTCTACAACGCCGCCAAAGTTCACGGCGCGCCCTACGAGCTCGTCCGCATGGTTGCCAAGGCAGGCAAGCTCCCCGTCCCCAACTTCTCCGCTGGCGGTATAGCGACCCCAGCCGACGCCGCCTTGATGATGCAACTTGGCGCCGAGTCCGTATTCGTTGGCTCCGGCATCTTCATGAAGGAACGCGCCACACCACTTGATGTAGAGAACAACCCTCTCGAGCGAGAAGAAGCTGTTTCTCGAGCCAAAGCCATCGTCATCGCCACCACGCACTTCAACGATCCCAAGATCATTGCGGAAGCCAGCGAAGCCGTCACCGGAACGATGAAGGGTCTTGCCGCCGCCGCCATAGAAGAACAGCACCTGATGCAAACTCGCGGCTGGTAGAAATTTTAGATGGCTGATCGTTCCATCCAGCAAATCATTTCAATTCTGCCCGCACAATCTCCCTCGCGCTATTGTCTATTATCACCGTCTAGGCTTTCAGTTCAGGCCTATTAGGACGGCGATAGCTATGCCTTTCTCAAACATGATGGCCTCGAAAACCATCTCTACAATCTTCTTCGCTTCGGCGAAGATCTTCCTTCTACCTAATCGGTCTGTGCACCACAGGCACCTTCGCATCCGCATCGGTAAGCGTATTAAGAAACGCCAGAACATCATCAATATCGCGCACATTCCATGCTGGAGCCTGGCCTGGATGTCTCGTTAGCGGCTCGTCTACTACATCGACATTCCCCCTCAGCACTACTGGAAGATCGTCAAACTTTTCTAACTTTCCGCCCGCGTCCTTGCCGTACCACTTCTCCGGGTTAGTATCGCGCTGGACATAAAACTCAAGCGCCTCCCGCAACGAGTGGAATCGGCCATTGTGAAATAACGCTCTGCGAGTCGCAACATTCCGCAGCGTCGGCGTACGAAACATCCCACAGAATCCGCTCTCTCTACGCTGATCGCCCCGCACGGGGCCGCACAGACCCATGTCATAATGTTTCGCCCTCCGATTCGCTTTTATCTCTCGGTTACGAGGAACACCCAACGCCTCAAACTGAAAATCCGTGAAGATTGGATGTGACCTATCAGCGCCACGCTGACTCAGATGACAGTTTGCGCAGTTGCCCCGTTTCGGGTCATTGAATAGCGTCAATCCCCGTTGTTCGGCCTCTGTAAGTTTTACGCGCCCATCCAGCCATTGATCAAACCGGCTGCTGAACGGATAAAAGCTTGGATCCTCAAATTGAAACCGCTCGACCGCCGTACCCACCGCTGCCAGTGTCTTCTGCGGATCCTCCAACACATGCTCCCCAAAGACACGCTGAAACTCCGCCGCATATAGCGCTTTCCTCACTGCAACCACAACATGACCCGCATCAGGGTTCGCCATCTCGTCGGGATTAAGCAGAGGAAACGCTGCCTGGGATGCCGGTGTATTGAATCTGCCATCCCAACCCAATCCCCCCGTCGGTGGATTGTCGCCCTTTGCAAGTTCTTCAATCCTTTCCATCCGACTCGCTGCGCGCTCCTGATGCCACAGCGGCACATGAAGCAGCGTGTAGCGTAGTGAGGGCACAGCCCGCATACCCTGGCGATCGAGATTCCGTCCGCCCATCTGCACCGCCAGCGCATTCGTAGGTCCATAAGCATGCTCAGGATCATGACAGCTCGAACATGCAATGCGACCCGAGGCCGACAGCGTTGGATCGAAAAAAATCAGCCGCCCAAGACTCGCAGCCGGAGACAGTTCATGAACAACCGGCTTTACTACATTCGCTTTCTGCCGCTGTGAGGGGTTCGATGTGCACCCAGCGACACAAAATATCCACGTAAGATTGACCGCCATCGCAGCAAGAGCTGAATGGTTCTGAAAATGAATCAATTTCAACACGAGCAAGAGACCTTCGCGACAGTTCACCTGCGGCACCGGAAAGTTTGGCACCGCAGGTCACTAGAGATAATCAGAGACCAGTAAAGATATCGGCTCCGAACGTTCCAACCCCAGGCTCCTGGGCATAACCAAGATGGTCAAGCCCAAAGATATCCTCAATGCTGCGTAGCATCGAGTAGTGGTTATACCCAGTTGCAGTAACCGTGCCCGGCTTGATGAACGGCGATAGCACCACCGCGCCTGTGTTGTCTCCACCATAGTTTGTATAGGTCAACACATACTTCGAGCTGCCCGCTGCAATGGTCGTGGTCTGTGGATAGGTCCCAATGTTAGGTCCAGGCTGCTGTCCGCAGCACACACCCCCATTGAACGTAATCGCAATGCCGCTCGCCGATGGGACCACACTGCCGTAAGAACTCTCATCGAAGTTGATAATGATGAGCCCATCCGCCTTATACGCTGGCGAAGCCGTAATGATTGGAATCCACTTTTGCAGGAAAGCATCAGCCGAAACCAACCCACCAGGTCGCCCGTCGACACACGGCGCATCGTGGCCATCATCGCACAAGCTAGGCGTAATGAAGTTGAAATTCGCTGTAGTCGTTGCACTCGCAAGATCGTTCTGCAGGTTCTTGTCCAGATTCACGACATTGGACTGGCAGTCCGGAGAATCGATGATGGAATGAAAGTAGGCAAACGGATTGTGCCGAGTTGCATACTGGTCGCCCAACGGCACCGACGCCGATGGCGCCTCAGCAGTTTGCGTCAGATCAATCGTATTCAATGCAGGATGACCGCACGTCGCCGACTCACGTGCAGGATCGTTCCCCATGTCGCCCATATAGCCCTTCCATGTCAGCCCCTTCGCCTTTAACTGATCGGGCAGCGTCTTTACACTCGACGGATAGACACACCCGGTGCCTACGGGAAGCTGATCCTGGAACGTCGTGTTCGTCTGCTTGAAGTCTGCGTAGGTAATGCAATCTGAGATCGTCTGCGGAGTGCCAGGCTGTCCACTCAACATGGAGACATAATTGTCCAGCGAGACGTGTCCTGTGCCGTAGTAGCCACTTAGCAGCGCTCCCTGCGCCGTCAGCGTCTGCGCCAGATACGGCGACGAAGTTTTGGCTCCAAAAGTCATCGAATAATTCTCGTTTTCGAGCGTGATGACCCATACATGCTTGACCTTGCCCGACACAAGACTGGCGTTTGGACTAGTGCTGCCGCTGTCCGAGCAAGCCACGACCGTTGCGCCAATTCCCGCTGCAATCAACACAGCAAAGACCGTAAGCCATCTCGTTCTTTTTAACTTCATGAGTTTCGTTTCCTGCCTCCGTATAGGTGCAGTATGCTGAGCCCACATGAACAAGGGATGAAGAAAAATAAAGTTCAACTAATAGAGATCTCCTGATCCGGTATCCCAGCATCAAATCGGCTCCCGCACGGTAATTTGATTCCAAGAGTTTCTCTGTCTCTATACTGAAAAGAAGCGCTTCAATTTACATAATCCAGTTCGGCTCTGCCGACCCAATGAGTCCCGTTCGATGATGTCCATTAAGTCCCGCACCATAGGTGTTCTCGCACTCCAAGGCGCATATGAAGCCCACGCCAAAACTCTTCGTGTTCTCGGCGCGACCCCGAAGCTCGTTCGTCTTCCCGCAGACCTCGAAGAGATCGACGCCCTCATCATGCCCGGTGGCGAGTCCACCACCATGCTTAAATTCCTCGAGCGCCACAATTTCTTCGACACCCTCAAGACCTTCGTCCAGACCACGCCTACCTTTGGCACCTGCGCCGGCGCAATCCTACTCGCAAAAGACGTCGAGAACCCCGTCCAAAAGTCTCTCAACGCGCTCGACATCACCATTGAGCGAAATGCTTACGGTCGCCAGATCGATTCAACCATCCTCACCGCTTCCACCGAGCTCGAAGGCGGCCCTCTCGAGATGGTCTTCATCCGCGCCCCCCGCATCACTCGCACCGGGCCTGAGGTCGAAATTCTTGCTTCTCGCGAACAATATCCCGTCCTCGTCCGCCAAGGTAATCTTCTCGCCGCAACCTTCCATCCTGAGCTGAGCAGCGACACCCGGGTTCACCAGTTATTTCTGAATCTCATCCCCTAAATCCTTTGTTGCCTTTCTTTACATTGCAAGGCATGATGAACCATGACGCGGTTTTCATGGAGAATTTGCGTGCGTAAAAAGCCCTTTACCCGAGCATTCCTGTTCGCAGGACTGTTCCTCGTGTTCGTTACGGGCTTACTTCTGCCAGCCTACTCGCAGAGCCCAGTCTCCTTGACGGTTCTTCTCAAGGAGTGCACCGATCGTGCCAATACCGGTGACAGCGCCGCTACTTTTAATGCAGTTCTCAATCTGGCTGAAGCACTCGGCAAGGCACCTCTCTCCGATATAAAAGAGGTTCTCCCTGACATCATGCAGGCCGTCGACGATAAGAATCCAGCTGTTCGCACACTGGGCCTCGACAGTATTGTCGCCATCGAGAGCCGTTCCAATCCCGACCGCTCTCTCCGTGGAGATGCCTTACCCCTTCTCGAGCCCGAGATCCCCCGCATAGCCGCTCATCTCACAGACGACGACACCCATATTCGCAGCACAACTGCCAGCGTACTCGGCGGCTTCGTTATCAAGCCCCCCGACGCTGTCTTCGCGCCCCTCATGGCCTATCTCAAGCGTGAAGATGCCATAGGCTCGGTAGGCTCCAGTGTGGTCTTCGATCTTGTACGACTTGGTCCGCAGCGTCCAGCCGTCGCCGCCGCAATCATCGCATTTATCAGCCGTCCGGACCAAACCCCCGACTCTCTCATCAGCTCCATCGATGTCATCGCACATGCGCAAACGCATAACGAAGAGATCGACACCGCTGTCGCCCACGATCTCGATATCTCTAGACCCGCCATCAGAATCGCAGTCATTCATGATCTTCCTGAATTACAGCTTCCTGAGGAGGTCTTCATCGCAACTCAAACGCGCCTCCGCCAAATAGCTGCTAGCGATCAGGAAGACTCTGCCGTTCGCGCTGCCGCCAATACCATCCTTCCCTGCTGGGTCAACGACAGGCACAAACCCTGCCCCGCTTTCACCCTTCCATCTTCAGCGCCCGCTTCTCCTTCCGAGGAGACCGCCAGGCATCCATAGGTCCCATCGCGTTATCCTGAACTGTGTCTCCCATCCTCCACTATGCACCGACGCTGCTTTTTCTTCCATGGTGGCTTCCCATCAATGCTAGCGTGCACGGAGCAGCACTGGATCGACATCTGCTACTCAATCTATGGATAACCCTTGCACTCCTGAGCCTCGCGCATCTTCTTCTGCTGGCGGGGCTGCTACGCCGACGCACGACTGAACCCAAAAACCTCTGGAGAATCGAATGCCTTCCGCTAGCCGTCCTTGCTCTCCTCTTTGCCGCTCTCACCGTAAAAGCCGAGAGCCTTTGGGCAGCATCCCGCTATACCGGAGCTGATCCTGCCGCGCTCCAGGTTGAGGTCACGGGAATGCAGTTCGCCTGGTACTTCCGCTACCCGGGCACCGATGCTACCTTCGGCACCACAAAACCCTCACTGATAGCTCCTGGTGAGGGCAATCCTATTGGCATCGACCCAAGCGACACCCATGGAGCCGATGACTTCGTCACCTCCGACCTGGTTCTGCCCGCCAACCGGGAAATTGATCTTCGGCTTCGGGCCCAGGACGTTATTCACGGCTTCTCCATCCCCGAGATGCGTCTCAAACAGAACGCGGTTCCCGGCCAGACCATTCACCTTCATTTCACTCCAACAACTCCCGGAACCTACGCCATCCTGTGCACCCAGCTCTGCGGTCTCGGTCACTACCGCATGAACGCCAGCGTGCGTGTCCTTTCCCCAGTAGAGTTCGCCCAATGGCTAGCAGCAAAACAAAAGGCGGCCCACCCTTGAAGTTACCCTGCCGCAGATACAAAATCTTAACTATTGACCACCGCGTCATCGGCCTTCAATACCTCATCCTGGCCCTCATCTCCGTAACCATCGGCGCCCTGCTCTCGCTGCTGATGCGCATCCACTTGGTTTGGCCGGATTGGCCCCTCCCGCTGAGCGGCCCCATCCTGCCCGAAGACTACCTCGCCCTGGTCACAATCCACGGCACCATAATGCTCTTCTTCGTACTCACCACAGCGCCACAAAGCGGTTTTAGCAATCTGATCCTTCCTGCCCAGATCGGCGCGCGCCATATGGCCTTCCCGCGACTCAACGCCGCCAGTTTCTGGCTAACCGCTCTCGCTCTTGTAGTTCTCTTAAGCTCCACCTTTGCACCTGGCGGCTCAGCCATCTCCGGTTGGACGGCCTATCCACCGCTAAGCGCCGTAGCCTCTGCTGGCCCCGGCCAGGCCCTCGGAATGGATCTTTGGCTCGCCAGTATCGCTCTGTTCTCGATCGCATCCACAATCTCCGCCATTAACACTCTTGTCACAATCATCAGCCTCCGTTGCGAAGGCATGACCTGGGATCGCCTTCCTCTGACGGTCTGGGGCTGGTTCACCGCATCGCTACTTAGCATCATCGCTTTTTCGGTTCTTCTCGCCGCGCTCCTGCTGCTATTTTGCGATCGTCACGCCGGGACCAGTTTTTTCCTTCCAACCGGCGACCTCGTCAATGGAGTTCTTCACGCCAAAGGCAACGGCAGCCCCCTTCTCTGGCTCCACCTCTTCTGGTTTTTCGGACACCCCGAGGTCTATATCGCTATCCTCCCCGGCATGGGCCTCACGTCGATGCTGTTGGCAAACTTCAGCCACCGTCGTGTCTTCGCCTACCGCACCATGATCGTCACCACTCTCATGATCGGCTTTCTCGGCATCCTCCTCTGGGGTCATCACATGTTCGTCGCCGGGCTCAATCCCTTCGCCAGCTCCGCATTTTCCATCTCCACCATGGCCATCGCCCTGCCGGCCTCAGCCAAAGTCCTCAGCTGGATCGCAACTACATGGCGCAGCCGCCCGCAGTACACCACCGCCATGCTCTTCTCGCTCGGCTTCGTCTCCCTCTTTATCACCGGAGGCCTCACCGGCCCCATCCTCGCTCAGCCAATTCTGGACGAGTATCTCCACAACACCTTCTTCGTCGTCGCTCACTTCCACCTCATCATGGCAATGGCCGGAGTCTTTGGCCTCTTCGCCGCTACCTACTACTGGTTTCCATTAATGACAGGCCGGCTCATGTCTGAAACTCTCGGCCGCCTCCACTTCTGGCTTACCCTGCTCGGCGCCTACGCTACCTTCTTGCCCATGCATCTCACCGGCCTAGCCGGCCAACCTCGCCATTACGCCCAACTCACCGGCATCCCCGGCCCCGGAGGGTCGCTAAGCCCCGCAGGCCATCTGCTCGCCACCACTATCCCACTCAACCGGCAAATCACCTTTGCGGCAATCTTTCTCATAACCGTACAGATTCTCTTCTTCATCAACCTCGCCCGCAGTTTGTGGCGCGGAGATATCGCCTCACCAAACCCCTGGCAGGCCACAACACTCGAATGGCACCCCTCCCTGCACCCAAATGTCGGGCTCGAAGCATCCGATGAAGTAATAACCGTCCATCACGCACCATGCCTCTATCATTCCACCCCCGCTGGAGACACTTTTATTCCCCAATGGGAGAACAAAATAACGATGGACCTGCCCGTAGAGTCAAAACCGGAGTAAGCTGTCCTCAACGCTCGCGGTGAAAGCGGCCCTCATGCCACCGACCATCACACCTCTCAATACCGAACGTGAGAAGAAACGCCGTATAGAAGATCACGACAGTGGTCACGGCCGGCGTCCACCTACAGACAAGCGCACCGGCGGCGGTGGTGACAACGACAACTGGAACGATCGCCCTCAGGGGCGTCGAGGCCCGCGCGAGAATCTTGGCCGCGCCCGCCTCGCTATCTTCTTCGCCCTTGCCGGCGACCTCATGTTCTTCGTCGCCATAGTCAGCGCATTCTTCGTTTCGCAGTCGAGTGGCCGTTACAACGCCTACAACCAATACGTCAACGAGTGGCTTCCCACTGTCATCCCGCCGATCCTCTGGCTCAACACCGCCATCCTTGTCCTTAGCTCCGTCACCGTAGAGATCGCTCGCCGCCACATGTTCCGCGAGAATGATGTCATGGACGAGTGGCTCGGCCTCGGCAAACCTATCACCCGCAGCGCCATACCGTGGATCGGCGCTACCACCCTCCTCGGCCTCCTCTTCCTCGCCGGCCAGTGGATAGCCTGGACTCAATTAGCCGCAGAACACGTCTTCTTTCGTTCCAACCCCAGTAGCCACTTTTTCTTCCTCATCACCTACACCCACGCCATCCATCTCTTTCTCGGCATCGCAGCGCTCGTCGGTACCCTTATTGGTCTCTACACATCGCGCCAGCTCGAAACCCGGCAGATCATCGTCGATTGCACCGCCTGGTACTGGCATGCCATGGGCCTCTTCTGGATCTTCCTTTTTGCCCTTCTTGCCTTCTTCCAATGAAACTCCGCGCCTCCATCCTGATCAGACTTATTCTGATCACCGCACTCGGCATCGCCTCAGCGTCAGCCCACGCACAAGGCTGCGCCCAATGCCGCGATAGCGCCACCGCCACGCCGAGGGCAACCCAACGCGCTTACCGGCACGCAATCATCCTGCTAACCGTTACGGCTGGCGTATTTTTTGTCGGAACACTAACCATCTTCAAGCGCCGGCGCTGACCTGTTAAGGGTCACCTCAAATAGGACGCCTTGGCTGCCCTCGTGACGATTCGGGCATCTCTCATTTTGCGGCGTGGATCAAAACTGGACTTTCCGAAAAGTTCAAACCGAGCATTCAATCAGGGCAACGATGTCGTTGGATGCGTCGGCGATTTAACAAAATCCAACCACTCAGTCGCCACACGATAAGACGGAAGCCAGCCCGCGGGAATCATGTCCTTCGGCGTGGCGCGTCCGATCGGCTGGATTATCGCGTCACATGCATCCCATGTCGAAGCAACCCAGCTATCGTGAACATCTGACGGACACACTCGAATGAATCCTGCAAATGCACGTTGTCTTCCAACCGGATTGTAGTGGCGTGAATCGGTTGGAACAGAAGCGACAATACGATCGGGGCGTAACCGACGAAGTGAGCAAACAAGGCGCCCGTACCTGAGAATCCGAGTAGGATGAGCTTCGGCGAAGCTAGTTCAGAATGGCCAGTCTGATGGGCGAACTGGTCGAGCGCTGTAAAGATTGCTCTGCCTACACCGTGCGATGGTCCCATATCCATCTCCTCCTGTCCGCCAGGAGCATTCTTGGCAGGGCATTGATGCGGCATCATAAGAGCAAGATCATGCCGCCGGACGAAGGCGACGACCTCCGGATCGGAGTAGAACTTCGTGATGTCACGGCCACGGTCGAAGGTGACCCAAACGGCTCGAACTGAACGATTTAGTGACACGGGCCAGCAAAAGTCTCGTTATGAGTGGGGTTACAGTGGTCGCAAACGATTGGGCTTGGGCGAGAGACGACAATGTTAATAAACTGATCAGTATCCAACGCAAAAGTTGCTCCTGATGCTAGTGGTAGGTTTAATTTTCAGAACTTCTGACGACAACTCCGTACCAGCGAAGATCTAGGTGAGCGTCTACAAATACAGACCCGAGATATAGCAGAAGTGTTCACTTTTTTGCAGGGCGGGGGATTTATTGGGCGTATCAAGGTTGTAAAAATGTAGCTCTTGTTGACGGAATACCCTCTGCTTCAGCCAGATGCGTCAGCAAGTAATTGCGATAGACTCGTCCTCAAGCCCGCGGCAAAGGAGCACCCCCGATTCCAGCCGATCCCAATTTGCCCAACAAAGGCCTCATCCTTCCGTGGCTGGCTGTATCCATTACCTTCACCGTCTCCCTGGTCGTTGCCATCGCAACGATGATCCACGGTATGGCGCAAATGAGCGTCGAAAAGGGCAGCCTCCCCTGGTGGTTCCACACCCTCATGGTGATCAGCGAACTTGGACTGGCGCTCAGCACAATCGGCATCTTGGCTCTCGTTATCGTTTCTATCCGCCGCGCCTCGAAGGCTCAATGAAAATGGGCATCGCCGAAGCGACGCCCGTTCCACAAAATCCGCTGCTGATCTAGCGGCCTTTTTTCTTCGCTGCCTTTGCGCCCTTCTTTGCAGGCGCACCCTTGGCCGCAACTTTCTTCACCGGCGCAGCCTTCTTGGTCGGAGCTTTTTTCGCCGCAACCTTTGCCACGACCTTCTTCGCAGGAGCTTTTGCCCCCCCCTTGACCGGTACCTTCTTTGCGACGGCCTTGGCAACTACCTTCTTTGCCGGGGCCTTCGCTGGAGCAGTCTTCTTCGGGACAGCCTTAGCCGCAACATGCTTCGCAGGGGCAGCCTTCGCCGGAGTCTTCTTCGCCGCAACCTTAGCCGGAACAGCTTTCTTGGCAGGAGCAGCAGCTTTCGTCGGTACCTCAGCCTTCTTCGCTGGGGCTTTTACCGGAGCAGCCTTTACAGGCCCAGCCTTAGCTGGTGCAGCGACCGGCGCAGCACCCGGCAACGGGGCGACCACCGGCACTTCTTCCCCATTCGCCTCAACAGCAGCAGCAACCTTCTTCCGGCTCTTCGCTGGCTTGGCGTCCTTCTTCGGAGCGCGGGGCCTCCGCAGATGCACCGGCGGCGGAGGAGCCGGCGGAGAGAACGGCTCGAGATAAGCCTTCATCTCTTCCACGGTGCCCAGCCTGTTATCCATCAGCTCGAAGAACAGCTTGTCAGTCAGCTCTTCATATCCCGCTAGCTCAGGAACAATACGCATCTCCTGCATCAGAGCGTATGGAATCTTCTGTTTCGCCTGCGGCCACTCGTTATAGAAAGCTTTGAACTTCGCTTGGATCGGTGCGCTCTTTGTCGTATGAGCCACCCAAAGCACCGATTCCGGCTTAGCCGAATACAGTAGCTTCCACGCCTGCGAAGGCGCAGCCGCTCCTTTACCCGAGAGCTCCGCCGCAAATGCCTTCGCTTCACCCTCAAGCGCTTCAATCTCGGTCACAAACCCTTGCCGCACAAAACTTTTCTTCAGCGACGCCACTTCCTTGGGAGTCATTTTTGCTGTAAGCAGCGGGAAGTTGGCCGTGGCAACCTCAGGATGAATTCCTCGCAACTGCAACTGCGTCTGGCTATCCCGCAGCCTGTCCAACTCCGCCACATTAGCCTTGGCCGACGACAGCGCAGGGTAGAGATTCTTCATCCATCCCTCAGCCTCCAGCCGCTTCAGCACACGTAATGGGTCTTCCTCGTGAAAGATCTCCTCGGTCTCGTACCCGCGATGAAACTCGTCCATCGCCGAGATATACCCTTCCTGCTTGCCCGTCTCATACCGGGCTTGGGTTTTCTCGTCCATCTGCCAGCCCAACCGAGCCGAGAACCGCGTCGCCCGGATCATCCGGACCGGGTCTTCGATAAACCCATAGTTACTCACGAGCCGAAGTTCGCGGTTTTCGATATCCGCCACGCCGTTCAGCGGGTCCATCAATAGGCCATATGACCCTTGGTTCAGCGAGAGCGCCATCGCATTCGCCGTAAAGTCTCGCCGCCGCAGATCCTCAAGGATATTCGCAGGCTTTACAATCGGCTTTCCCGGTTTTGGATAGGTAACCGATAAAGTCGATCCAATTTCCATCCGTACACCACCCGGAAACGATACGTAGAGAGCCTGGCCAGATTCGTTTTCTCCAGTAACAATTCCTCCAGATTTCTCTATATCCTTCTTCAACTTGAGCGCGTTACCCTGAACCCCTAGATCAAGGTCGCGCACAGGTGATCCACTCGTCAGATCACGAACCGCTCCGCCCACCAGAAACACGGTAAGCCCTTTGGTACGAGCAACTTCGCGCACTTTTAACAGCGCCGCCTGCTGCGCCTTCGAAAGTCTATTTTCCAATAAATAGATATAATCGGCCATATCTGCTGCATTCGCTCCAAGCCGGTCTTAAACGGGACGCCCCAAGCCAGATACAGACTCATAAATCGAGACGAATCAACCGTTTAGAAAGATCTGTTAAGCAAGACACAAAATGTGAATGTAACACAGCAGTGACGAATTGACTACTCTTCACTCAGCTTTTTCGTTACCCGGTACCTACCCATGCGACAATCCGCCAGACTATGTCCTCTTCCCGTAAAAAGGTAGTTGTGCGCCGATCTACAGGAGAAACCCTTCCCGGCTACCTGCCGGTCTCCGCGTTCGTCCGCGATCAGGTCATCGACCTCCTTGATCTCAGCGGCAGAGTCATCACCCTTTCACTCAACGATATAAAGTACATCTGCTACGTCCGCGACTTCAATCTAACCGACCCCCTCAATCCCGAGCGGCTCACCCGCCGCACTTTTCTGGCTCGTCCACGTACGGAGGGCTTGTGGCTCCGCTTAACCTTCCGCACTCCGGACGGCACTAAAGATCAGCTCGAGGGTTTAGCCCCCATCGATATCACATTACTCGACGACCTCATTGGCGACACCGGCCTCTTCCTTACCCCGCCTGACACCCGCTCCAATACTCAACGCATCTACGTTCCCCGAACCTCCATCGCTGAACTTCAGCTTATCGCTGTCATTACCACTCCATCTCGAAAGAAACCACTTCCAACAAACCCACTTACCTCTCTCCAGGAAGACCTCTTCAATATCTCCCTACCCCCAAACAACCGACCCAACTAACCAGTTTCCTTACCTACACCCACGCTCTATTCCTGCTCTACAATCCCACCATGAAGCTCGCCGATCTAGCCCAGCATTTGGGAGCCACCCTCGTGGGCGACCCCTCCGCCCAGATTTCTGGAGTAGCCGCTATAGACACCGCCTCCCCCGGCGACCTAACCTTCGTTGCCAATCCCAAATATGCATCCCAGGCCCGCACAACAAACGCAACCGCGGTCCTCGTCGAGCCCAGTTTCACCGAAATATCAACAGCTACCCTTCGCATTGAGAACCCCTACCTGGCTTTCGCTAGGGCTATCGAACTCTTCTATCAACCTCCCATCTACGCTCCGGGCATTCACCCCACCGCCGTTATCTCACCCACGGCAAAAATTGGAGCCAACGCCCACATCGGCGCCTATGTTGTTGTCTCTGACCATGTAATTCTTGGCGACAACGCCATCCTCCTTTCCCACGTAGTTATTTATCCCCACGTGCATGTTGGCAATAACCTCTTCGCCCACGCCCACGCGGTAGTCAGGGAGTATTGCCAGCTCGGTGACAACGTCATCCTTCAGAACGGAGCGATCATCGGCGCAGATGGCTTCGGCTTCGCCCGCCAATCCGACGGATCCTGGTACAAGATCCTTCAATCCGGCCCCGCAGTCCTTGAAGATGCCGTCGAAGTTCAGGCCAATGCCTGTATCGATCGAGCGTCCATCGGCGAAACCCGCATCCACGCAGGCGCCAAAGTCGATAATCTCGTTCAGGTTGGCCACGGTTCTACCGTTGGCCAGAACACCCTTCTCTGCGCCCAGGTTGGCCTCGCCGGTTCCACAACTATCGGTAAAGGAGTCATTCTGGCTGGCCAGGTCGGCGTCGCTGGTCACTGCACAGTAGGTGATGGAGCAATAGCGACGGCCCAGAGCGGCATTCCCAGTGATGTCGAACCCGGTAAGGTCGTCAGCGGCTACCCCGCCATTGACAATCGCCAATGGCTTCGTTCCGTCGCTCTTGTCAATCGACTTCCCGAACTTCTTCGCAGTCTGAAATCCCAATCAAAATAGTCGTTTCATGAGTAGACTTCAACCGCTTCCGCAGCATCCAATTCGCTAACGATGGCCGAACCGCCCCACCACAACGGAACCTTAAACGCCGGTGCGTCCGGCGTCCGCGTTCTCCTGCTGGACGACGAACCCGCGAACCTCCATCTCCGGACCGCCATACTTCGGCAACATGGCTATCAATGCATCCCCGCATCTACCATCGAAGAAGCGACAGAGCTCTTTAACGACATCGATATCGCTGTCCTCGACTATCATCTGGGAGCCGGCCAGTTCGGCACCGATGTTGCCACAGATCTCCGTCGTCGTCGTCCTCACGTTCCCATTATTATTGTCTCCGCCACCCTCGACCGTTACTTCGGCGGAGTCGAAGATATGCATCTTCTCAAGGGTTACAGCTCTGTTGAAGACCTCCTCACCGCGCTTAGTTCCCTACAGGCCAAACGCCGCGGTGCTCCTGTCGTCGTCGATGCGCGTGACTTCTTTTACTCCCGCATCTCACTCGCGATAGGCGCCGACGTTCTCGTCCAGATCTTTGACGATCATGGTATCTGGCTGCACTGCAACGATGCTGCCGCCATCTACCTCGGCCAGTCCCGGGATTGGTTCCCTGGCCGCAGTGTTTTCGATGAGATGCCGACTCTCATGCGCGACTGGCACGACGTCCTCCAGACCGTTTCCTTAACCCGCGAGACCTATATTGACCGCACCCGCAGAGGACTCCTCAACGTCCCCAAGGCCAACGAGCAAAACGTCACCTGGAGCGTCCTTGCCTTCCCAATCACCCTCCATGACAACCGCAGCGGAGTCGTCCTTACGGCACGCATTCTCGAGCGTTCGCTCTCTTACGCTTGAAGGCGCATTCTCTCCATCGCATCCTGATACGCTTATCTCTTATGCGTTCTCTCCGCATCCTCGCGCTCCTCCCCATCTTCATCACCGGTTGTCACTCTCCTTACGTTGAAGCGACTGTAAGCAATCACACTAGCGAACCCTTGCTTCTGCTCGAAGTCGACTACCCCAGTGCCAGCTTTGGCACCCAAGCTCTCGCCCCTGGAGCCGACTTTCACTATCGTTTTAAAGTCCTGGGCTCCGGCAACATGAAACTCCTCTACACCGACACTACCCAGCATCAACAAAAATCGGATGGCCCCTTCCTAAAGGAAGGTGCTGAGGGTCCACTTACGATCACCGTCGGTCCAGAGGGAGTTCACTGGCAAACCACGCGCCCATAACTGGAATCTTCGGGTGGCTCCGGCCATCTAACTCAGACATGAGCATGAAAAAGGTCAAGCTGGGTTCACAAGGCGCAATTGTCTCCCGTATGGGACTCGGTTGTATGGGAATGAGTGAGTTCTACGGCGAGCGCAACGACGAAGAGTCGGCTGCAACCATCCTCCGCGCGCTTGATCTGGGAGTCAATTTCCTTGACACGGCCGATACATACGGCATCGGCGACAACGAAGAGCTGGTCGGCAAAACAATTCGCCCCCGCCGGGACGAGATCTTCCTTGCAACCAAGTTTGCCAACATTCGCAAAAAAGAAGATCCAGCTTACTGGACCCTTAGCGGCAAACCAGAATATGTAAAAGCAGCCTGCGATGCATCTCTGAAGCGCCTCGGCATCGACCACATCGATCTCTACTATCAACACCGTGTCGATCCCGACACGCCTATTGAAGACACCGTAGGCGCGATGGCGGAGTTGGTACAGGCAGGCAAGGTGAAGTACCTCGGCCTCTCCGAAGCCTCCCCTGCTACGATCCGCCGCGCCCACAAAGTTCACCCCATCACCGCTCTCCAGACGGAATACTCGCTATGGGAGCGCCACGCAGAAGGCGAGATTCTTCCGACAGTCCGCGAACTCGGAATAGGTTTCGTTCCTTATAGCCCCTTGGGACGTGGTTTCCTGACCGGAGCTATCACCAAGCCCAGCGATCTTGGAGAGAAGGATTCTCGCAGCCAGCGTTACCCACGATTCGCAGGCGAAGCCTTCAACAAGAACCAGATACTCGTTGACCGCGTGCGAGCTATCGCCGATCGCAGAGGCGTCAAGCCAGGACAACTCGCTCTTGCATGGGTGCTCGCCAAGGGTGAAGATCTGGTTCCAATCCCGGGAACCAAGCGCAGAAAATATCTCGAGGAGAACGCTGCTGCTGCAGACATCAACCTAACGCCAGGCGAAGTTGCAGAACTGGAAGCCGCAGTGCCGCAGGATGAAGTCGCAGGCGAACGGTACGCCTCCGCAAATCTGAAAGCAATCGACCGCTAACCCCTATTAACCTCAACCTTAGCGCACAAAGGTTGGGGTTTCACAGATCTTGCAGGTAAGCCCCTGCCGCTTCGCAACAGCACGAAGCCAAGCATCCGTCCACTGCTTTATGCTGTCATCATGTCACGTGGTTACTTCATCACCTTCGAAGGTCTGGACGGCTCCGGCAAAACCACCCAACTTCGTCGTCTCGCCTCTTACCTGGAATCCGAAGGTCACAAGGTAGTTACCCTTCGCCAACCCGGCGGTACTTGCCTCGGCGACCGCATTCGCAGCATCCTTCTCGACTCCAAATCCGAAGCCACACTCGGCCCTATCGCTCCCCTCGCCGAGATGGCCCTAATGTTCGCCGACCGCGCCCAGTCGATCGGCGAGATCATTCTCCCGGCGATCAACGCGGGGAGCATCGTCCTCTGCGACCGCTACACCGACTCCTCCGAGGCCTATCAGGGTGGTGGCCGTCAGCTAGGCAGCGAGCGCATCTTGGCCATGCACCGTGCCACCTGCGACAATCTCCAACCTGACCTCACGATTCTCCTTCTACCCTCTCTCGAAGCTTCTCTTCACCGCGCCCGCCGCCGCAACCAGCGTCACGTCCAACAAACAGGCTCGGACGAGAACCGTTTCGAACGCGAGTCCGACGACTTTTACCGCCGCATCTACCAGAAGTACGAAGAGATCGCCGCCCGCGAACCCAATCGCGTCATACCAATACGCGACGACGCTTCGATTGATGCCATCCAAACCCGCATCCGCGATCTAGTAGGCTCCCGCATCAAAACTCCAGTAACAACGCCATGACACCAGCTCCACCCACTCTTGAGACTCCACCCCAAACCGGACGCCCTACGTCCGAGCCTTCAGACATGGATTCCTCTCAAACCCAAACTCCCTGGCGAATGCCACCCGGCCTGAAACGCTCTCTTCCCTTCTACGCCCGCAAACCCTGGGTCAAACTCGGCTCGCCCATCCTCCTCTTCGAACATCTTCACGCCACCTACGGCAACATCGCCCACTATCGCTTCATGGGCACGCCCATCATCTTCATCAACGATCCCGAATACATCCGCGAGATCCTCATCAACCAGGCCTCCAGCTTCGTCAAGGAGCGCACTGTCCGCCGCATGAAGATCCTGCTCGGCGAAGGCCTCATCACCTCCGACGATCCCATCCACATACGCCAACGCCGCATCGCCGCTCCTGCCTTCCACCGCCAGCGCATCGCTGCCTACGGAGACCAGATCGTCACTGGCGCCTCCGCCCACCGCGACCGCTGGCAGCCCGGCCAGGCCATCGACATCAGCGCTGCCATGATGTCACTCTCTCTCGAGATCGTCGCCCGAACTCTCTTCGATACTGAAGTCACCGACGATATTCGACGCATCAACGATGAGGTCAACACCATCATGGACCTCTACAACTTCATCGTCGCCTTCCCCAAAATCGAATCCTTCCTTCACCTGCCCATTCCCGGCCTCATCAAATTTCGCAAATCCAAAGCTCGCCTCGACGCCGTAGTCAACCGCCTCATCGCTGAGCACAAAACCTCCGGCGTAGACAAAGGCGATCTCCTCTCCATGCTCCTCGCTTCCCGCGATGAAGAGGACGCACAGCATACTGGTATGTCCGATGAGCAGGTCCGCGACGAAGTCCTCACCATCTTCCTTGCCGGCTACGAAACAGTAGCCAACGCTCTCACATGGACCTGGTATTTACTCAGTCAAAATCCCGAAGCCGAAGCCAGACTCCACGCTGAACTAGATACCGTTCTCGGCCCCTACCGTGTCCCCACGCTCGCCGATTACCCCAACCTCCGCTACACCGAACAAGTCTTCGCTGAATCCATGCGCCTCTATCCGCCCGCCTGGGCGATGGGCCGCATGTCTACCAAGCCTGTCACCCTGGGTCCTTACCGCATCCCACCCGGAGCCCATTTCTTCTTCAGTCAGTACATGATGAGCCGCACCCCGGAGTACTACCCTAACCCGCTCCGCTTCGACCCCGACCGCTTCACACCCGAAAACAAAGCTACCCGTCCAAAGTTCACCTACTTCCCCTTCGGCGGAGGCAGCCGTCAATGCATCGGCGAGAGCTTTGCCTGGATGGAAGGTGTCTTCTCCATAGCGACCATAGCCCAACGCTGGCGCATGACCTACCTTGGAACGACTCCACCCGTCCCGCAAGCCAAGATCACCCTTCGACCTCGCGATCCACTCATGATGCAACTCAGCCAGCGCTAGAGAGCCGCGGATTCAGCACATAGGTGCCCATCAGCTTTGCCTCCGCGAGCACATGTCCTTTGATCGCTGCCTGCAAATCATCTGCCTTTACTCCCTTTACATCCAGCTTCTCCACATCCAACGCGTACACCGTAAAGACGTAATGGTGAACGATCGAGTCGTTCCACGGAGGACATGGTCCGTCATAGCCGTAGTAATCGCCTTTCATATTAGGATCGCTGGCGAACCAATCTGTGTAACTGTTGATCCCGTGCTGCCATCCCTGTGGAGCATCAGGTCCCGGCTTCCCATGAGGCTTCACTCCATTGCACTGGTCTCCCGGGGCTATGCTCCTGGTCGAAGCTGGAATATTCCATGCCAGCCAATGATAAAAATTTGTCCTCGGTAAGGAGGTCGGCACTTCACGTCCTTCCTGGTTCACGTCGTCTCCCTTGCTTGGCACATCCGGGTCATGGACAATTAGCGCGAACGAGCGTGTGTTCGACGGAACGTCGTCCCAAACAAGATGCGGGTTTCTGTTACTGCTGAGTGACACATGATTCGCTGCGTTCGGCACCGCAAATGCAAACTCGCCGGGAATGGCTTCGCCTTCTTTAAAACTTCCACTCGTCAACTTCATTTCGTCTAACCTCTTAGTTCTAGGATGCATGATCCCGAAGACTCCGTCGAAACTCTTCACAAACCACACGATCAAACTAGCCGGTGCCATTAAAAAGTAGTACTCTCTCTGCAAACGAGGTGCGCCATGCTCAGGAGAGAGTTCCTTCGCAAAACAGCCACCGGTATGGGAGCAGCGTGGCTATCGTCCACGACGTCCCTTGCCTCTGTCCTCGCCTTCGACACACCAGCCCGCAAATTCAATGCGCACGACGAGGTCACTCTCGGCAAGACCGGTATCCGTACCAGCCGGCTCGCCATGGGTACAGGAACAGTGGGATTTGGCGGAGCCTCGAACCAGACTCGCCTGGGCATGAGTCCCTTCTCGCGTCTCCTCGTCAATGGCTATCACGAGAACGGCCTCAGCTTCTTCGACACTGCCGACTCCTACGGAAGCCATCCCTATGTCGCCACCGCACTCAAGCAGTTGCCGCGGGACAAAGTCGTTGTCATGACCAAGACCGACAATCGCAACGCATCTGAGATCGCCGGCGATCTTGACCGTTTTCGCAGAGAATTGGGCATTGACTATATCGACATCGTGCTCATTCACTGCGTCACCGAGTCGGATTGGACAACACGGTACCGCGGCGTCATGGATGCGCTCTCAGAGGCCAAACACAAGGGTGTCATTCGCGCCCACGGTGTCTCCTGCCACAGTCTCACAGCGCTTCGTGCTGCTGCCGCATCACCATGGGTTGAAGTCGATCTGGTTCGCCTCAACCCCATTGGCTCCCACATGGACGCCGATCCCGACACCGTTATCAAAATCATCAAGCAGATGCGCGCCGACGGCAAGGGTATCATCGGCATGAAGATTTTGGGCCAGGGAGATATGCGCGATCGTCCGTCTGAGGCTATCCACTACGCCCTCAACAGTGGCGTACTCGATGCCTTCACCATAGGTGCGGAATCCCAGAAGGAACAAAACGACCTGACCCAAAGAATTGCCGCTGCCTAAATCTGGGGTTGAGGACTTGGGGGAGGAGAGTACACCCCCCGGGGGTATCCTCACCGGCAAGTTATTTTGATTCAACAGTTTAAGAATTTTAGTCTTTGCAAAAACGTCATTCTAAATAGGTTACGGCTAAATTCGTCTTTCTAAAAGAGTTATGTGGATTAAACAAAGAACCCGGCTTAGCCGGGTTCTTTTTGATCTCTATAACAATTGTAGATGGTTGGAGATAACTCCCATGCAATACGTATGTTATTGATTTTATGATAGTTATTATCCTTTTAGGCTTGACAAGGGATTTTCCTGAGGATTTTTCAAAATAATTCCGTAAGTGATTGATAAATAGGGTTATGCAGGCGCACTACTTAACGCCTGGCTCGACGGGTTCTTGTTCAAGCTCGATGTTGAAGCGGGATTTCACCTGATGCTGAATGGTATTGCGTAGGCTGGCGATATCAACAGCAGTGGCGTTGCCTCGGTTGATGAGGGCAAGGGTGTGGCGGGAGGAGATTCCTGCGTTGCCCATGGTGAAGCCCTTCGGGAAGCCAGCCTGTTCGAGCAGCCATGCTGCCGGAAGTTTGATAAAGCCGGCTTCCGCTGGCCAGTGCGGAATTGCGTCTTGAGGAATGTTCCTGGTGGCGGCGATTTGAACGAGGACGGATTCTGAGACGATGGGGTTTTTGAAGAAAGAGCCAGCGCTGCGGCAATCATCTTCACCTTCGACGATCAGCATTCCCTTACGGTGACGGATAGCTCGCACGGCGTGATAGACGTCCATAGGAGTAGGACTCTGCCCTGCGAAGTGGCGGGCCAGGTCTGCGTAGGTAAGTTTAGGTTTTGCCGTGGAATCGAAGCGAAAGGTCACTGCTGTGACGATGTAGCGGTTGCGTTGGGTGAAGTTGAAGATGCTGCGGCGGTAGGCAAAGCCGCATTGGTCGTGGGGGATATCGAGAAAAATATTTGTTTCCAGGTCGAAAGCGCGAACGCTTGTGATGGTATCTGCTACCTCTTGCCCATAGGCTCCCACGTTCTGTACGGGAGTGCCGCCGACGGAGCCGGGAATGCCCGCGAGGCATTCAACGCCGCTGATTCCCTGCTCGCAGACCTGAAGGACGAAAGAGTTCCAATCCGTGCCGGCGGTGACAGTGTAGTCAAGAAAGCTGCCATTAGGGGTTGGCTGCATGGGAGCATCGATTGCGATGTGCAGGACAAGGCCGTTGAAGCCGGAGTCGCTGACGAGCAGGTTGCTGCCGCCGCCGAGGACGAAGGTAGGCAGGCCATGCTGGCGGGCGAATTCTATGGCTTCGATGAGAGCGGATTCGGTGGTGATTTCGCAGAAGAAGCGGGCTGGGCCGCCGATGCGGAATGTGGTGTAAGGGGCCAGGGGAACGGCCTCCTGGATTCGAATCGAGGAACTCGGCACGGCTTTGAGACTACAACATGGGCGCGATTGAGACGAAGGCGATTCGCACAGCGGAGGTGGCGTGGTATTCCCCGAGCCCGTACAATCGTAGAAGACGTCTATTTGACGCACAGTTTTTGAGTTCCAAAGGGGGAGATGCTTTATGTATCCAGAGATTATGGTGATTCCGATGCGCGAGGAGTTGACTCGGGCCGGCCTGAAGGAAGCGCGGAATGCTGCAGAGGTTGATGCGGCACTGGCCCAACCCGGAACGACGATGGTGGTAGTGAACTCGATCTGTGGTTGCGCAGCGGGCAAGATGCGTCCCGGCGTTCGACTGGCGATGCAGCACAGCAATACGCCGGATCAATCGGTAACGGTGTTCGCCGGTCAGGATCGGGATGCGACTGAGAAGGCACGTGGCTATTTTGGTGGACATCCACCGACGTCGCCTGCAATCGCGATTCTGCGCGACGGGCAGCTGGTGTACCTGATGCAGCGGTCCGCAATCGAGACCTCAACGGCACCTGCAATTGCGCAGGAGCTGACGCGGGCGTTCGATACCTACTGCGCGAAGACTACTGCCTAAAGAAATGAAGCACCAAAGGCCGGACATCGCAAATGCGGTGTCCGGCCTTTTTGTTTTCGCGTGGCTGAACAGAAGACACATCTTTGCCGATGTAAGAGATAACCATGTCAATCTCCGGCCATTCCGTCGACCAGACTGAACTCGCTCGTCTTTCCATCGCAGAAAAAGAGAGGAAAGAGTGGGCAATGATAGGCGACGGAGCCGCCATGCAGCATCTGCGGATGCAGGTGGAACGGTTCGGACCGTACTTTCGCACGATACTGGTACGCGGAGAAAGAGGGACCGGGAAAGAGCTGACAGCTCGTGGTCTCCATGCGCGCAGCGAGGGGGCCGACGGGGTATTTATCGTTTGCCATGGCACGATGCTGACGGATGAAACAGATCGCCACCTTTCCGAGCGGATGAAGCGAGCTCGTCGAGGCACCCTGTTTTTGGACGCGATTGATGAGATGTCCCTTCCTGCTCAGGATCGGCTGTTGGTGGCGATGGAGCAAAAGAGGTATACGCGAATGATTGCTTCTAGCAGCAAAGACTTGAGAGCTTTGACGGCATCGGGGCGTTTTCGAGGGAGCCTGTACCATCGTCTTGCAATGGTGGAGATTGCGCTGGAGCCTTTGCGGAGGCGGGCGGAAGATATACCTGCGCTTGCAATGCATTTTCTGCATCGATCTTCCGAATCGTGCAAAAAAGACGTGACGATGATTGCGGACGATGCCATGAAACGGCTGATGCACTATGAATGGCCGGGGAATGTGCGTGAGCTGGAAGATGCAGTCAGAGTGGGGGTTCTCGAGTGTGATGGAAATAAATTGGAAGCGAGGCATCTGGTGTTGGTGGATGAGAAAAAAATTGGGATCGCGCCGATAACAAGTGCATGTCAGTCGATGCGGTTGCAGGATGTCGTGGAACGGCATGTCCAGCAAGTACTGAAAAGTTGTGCAGGCAATAAGGTTCGGGCGGCGGAACTGCTGGGAATCAGCAGATCGACGCTCTACCGGATGCTGGATGGTGGCGGCGCGATACACTGAATACTGAGGTTTTTCAGCGTTGATGAAGAAAATTTCGCTTGTTTTAGCTGGTAGCTTGTCGGTGATTTGCTGCTTAAACGTGGTTCCTGTGCGGGCACAGGTTCAGGCTTCCGCGACTACGAGCTCTGTGACTCAGCGCAGCAAGGAGCTTTCGAAGCTGTTCGCGGAGATATGGGAAGACAAGCTGAAGCACTCGCCGGAGTTTGCCTCTTTCCTTGGCGACAAGCGATATAACGATCAGCTCTCCGACTTCTCCGTTCAGGAGGTGAATGCATCCCTGGCTCGGGGGCGAGGGTTCATCCAGCGGCTCAGCGAGATCGATACGACGGGATTGCCGGAGCAGGAGCGGCTGTCGGCGGAGCTGATGCTGCGCTCGCTGATCGACGATCAGGAGGCCGCGAAGTTCAAGGAGTGGCAGATGCCGGTGAACCAGTTCAGCGGTTTCCATACGGATCTGCCAAATCTGGTCAATGATCTGCAGTTCGAGACGGTAAAAGACTACGACGACTATATTTCGCGATTAAAAAAGGTTCCCACGGCCTTTTCGCAGCTTATGACCAACATGGAACTGGGCATCGACGAGGGCAGGACGCCTCCGCAGTTTCTGCTAGAGAAGGTAGTTGTTCAGACGCAAACTCTGGCAGACCAGAAGCCAGTAGAGAGCCCCTTTGCGTCACCGCTGAAGAAGTTTCCCAAGTCGGTGAGTGCGGCGGATCAAAAGAGAATTTCTGAAGAACTGATGGATGTGATTAGTACCCAGGTGCTGCCCGCCTACCAGCGATTCGCGAAGTTCCTGAAGGTGGAGTATGTGCCGAAGGGCCGCAAGGACCCCGGTGCCTGGGCGTTGCCGAATGGCGATGCCTACTACGCCTTCCGCATACGGCAGAGCACGACACTGAACAAGTCTGCGGCCGAGATTCACCGTATCGGGCTGGACGAGGTGGCGCGCGACGAAGCCGAGATGCTGGCGATTGTGCACAAATTAGGCTTCAGCGATCTGAAGAGCTTCAGCGTGGCACTGAAGGCGAACCCGAAGATGCATCCCGCATCGAAGGAGGCGCTGCTGGACGCATACAAGAGCAATATCGCGCAGATGGAGCCGAAGCTGCCGGGATTGTTCGGGACGCTTCCGAAGGCAAAGCTCGAAGTGGTGCCGGTACCGGCTTACATCGAGAAGGATCAGGCTGCGGCTTACTACAATCCCGGCAGCCAGGATGGAAAGCGGCCGGGCCGGGTGTATGTGAACACGTACAACTATGCCAATCGATCACTAGCCCCGGTGGAAGCAGTGTCGTATCACGAGGGGATTCCCGGACATCATTTGCAGATCTCGATCGCGCAGGAATTGACCGGGCTACCGGAGTTTCGCAAGCAGTCTTACTACACGGCTTACACCGAAGGCTGGGGGCTCTACAGCGAGCGGTTGGGCAAGGAGATTGGCTTCTACCAGGACCCGTACAGCGATTACGGGCGGCTTGAGGCCGACATATGGCGGGCGATCCGGCTTGTTGTGGATACGGGCGTGCACTCACAGCACTGGACGCGGCAGCAGATGGTGGACTTCTTCCACGAGCACTCGGCCATCGACGAAACGAATATTCAGGCTGAGGTTGACCGTTACATTGCGTGGCCTGGCCAGGCGCTTGGCTACAAGATGGGTCAGTTGAAGATACTGGAACTGAAGCAGAGGGCGCAGACGGCATTGGGCACGAAGTTCGATATCAGGGCGTTCCACGATGTCATTCTGGACTCGGGCGCATTGCCGCTGGATGTACTGGAACAACGGGTCGACGCCTGGATTGCAACGCAGAAGAAGTAAAGGTAGCGGTTCGTCTGATAGCCTTTTGCAATGAGCGAAGAAACGTATGAGGTAGTGGCTCCGGCTCCTGCAATGCCGGGTCTGCGGGTAGCGATTCTCGGTACGGGCAAGATGGGCGGCATTCTGCTGCAGGCCTTTCTGAAGAACAACCTTGTGGCGCCGGACCAGCTTTTTGCCACGGTTCATCATGCTGAGCGCGCGCAGGCACTGTCGGCGCAGTTTGGCATTGAGGTGACGACCGACAATCTTGCGGCGGCGCAACAGGCGGATGTGATTCTTCTGGGCGTGAAGCCTATCCAGGTTCCGGGCCTGATCGCCACCATCAAGCCGGCTCTTTCTCCAGAGAAAGTGTTGCTTTCGATTGCAGCTTCGGCGACGACAAAAAGTATCGAAGAGGCCGCGGGGTGCGACATTGGCGTAATTCGTGCGATGCCCAACACACCGGCGATGCTTGCGGCTGGCGTTACGGCGCTTTGCAGCGGACGGTTCGTTTCTGCCGAGCAGATGGACATGGCGCAGAAGATCTTTTCGACGGTCGGCAGAACGGTTGTCGTCGATGAGAAACACATGGACGCGGTGACGGGACTTTCGGGCTCGGGGCCGGCGTTTCTGTACATCATCATCGAGGCGCTGGCAGAGGCGGGCGTCAACGTCGGCCTGCCACGTGACGTAGCGACACTGCTTGCGGCGCAAACTACTCTTGGCTCGGCCAGGATGGTGCTCGAGACCGGGTATCATCCGGCGCTGCTGAAGGATGCTGTGACCACACCTGCAGGATGCACCGTCGATGGCATTCTGGAGCTCGAAGAAGGCGGCCTGCGCGTGACTCTAATCAAGGCGGTAAAGCGAGCGACGCAGCGGGCGAAAGAGCTGGCTAACGGATAGAGCCCACCTCTTCGCTTTGAGTAGAATGGAAGTATGGCTACGACGGCAGCACCGGTAACGGCAGGGCGAACGCCAAAGTTATTAGTGCGGTATGCGTGGGGCGCCGTCGGCTATAACGTGCTGGTGATTCTGTGGGGCGCGGTGGTACGGGCAACTGGATCGGGTGCAGGATGTGGCAATCACTGGCCTCTGTGCAATGGAGAGGTCATCCCGCTATCGCCACGCATTGACACGGTGATTGAGTTTACGCATCGATGCATGACGGGCGGGGCCGGGTTTGTCGTGCTCGGTCTGCTGGTTTGGACGTTTCGGGCCACGGTGAAGGGACAAGCTGCACGAGTGGCGGCGGTAGCGTCGATGGTGCTTCTGTTAAACGAGGCGTTGCTGGGCGCGGTGCTGGTGAAGCTTGGATATGTCACCGGTAATCAGTCCATGGGCCGAGTGGTGGTGCTGTCGATCCATCTGAGCAATACGTTGCTGTTGCTGGCTGCGCTGACCCTGACAGCGGTGCTGCTGGGCTCGGGACAGATGTGGCGCGAGCTTGGAGCTAATGGTGGGAGAAAGCTTTGGGCGGTGCTGGGGCTCGCGGCGACTCTGGTTGTCGGCGTAAGCGGGTCTTTGGCAGCGTTGGGAGATACGCTGTTCCCTGCTTCGTCTTTGCGAGCAGCATTTGCTCAGGACTTTGCGGCTGGATCGCCCTGGCTGTTGCGGCTGCGTGGTGTCCATCCGCTAAGCGCGGTGGTTGCGGCTGTGTTTGTTATGTGGCTGGTGAAGCAAGCTCGCGTGGTGGGCGCGGGACGGCTGGCCTCAATTGTGGTGGGGCTGCTGGCGTTTCAGCTTGCGCTTGGACTAGCCGATGTCGTCCTGCTGGCGCCGGTGTGGATGCAGATTCTGCATCTACTGGGAGCGGACTTGTACTGGGTTGCGCTGGTGGCCTTGGCCGCCGAGGTTGTTTGGCCTCGTTCGGAATCGCCAGTATTAGCTGCCTAGCGCTTAGTATCGCTTCGTGAGTGGCTCCGGAGGTGTTCCCTCGCGGCCGTGAAGGAGCCAGTCAACACGACTCTTGATATCTTCTTCGCGAGCTTCGCCCATGATGCGACCGATTATCTCTCCCTGCTGATCGAGGATGATGGTGCCGGGAACGATGTCGCCCAAGCCCACGCGGGCGAGCATGTTAGTGTCACCGCCGACCCATATTTCCATGGCCAGCTTTTGCGCGGTAACGTATGGAGCAATTTTGGCGCGATCCTTCGACTCGTCGATGGAGATGGCGACAAAGCGAACGCCATTCGAGCTGTAATCCTGGGCGAGTTTGGAGAGCCTGGGCAGCTCTTCGCGGCACGGTGCGCACCATGTGGCCCAGAAGCTGACAACAACAATTGAACCGCGTAACGACGCCGTCTTCTGCGAATGCCCGGAGAGATCTTTCAACTCGAGGTTCGGAATGCGGCGAGCATGCGCTACAGGTCCGAGAAGGCAGGCAAAGAATACTGCAACGATATAGCGGAGTTTCGGCATGGATGCTGCGAAGTCTAAATTATCTGCGGCGGCGGATGCCTCCACCAATGGTTGGAGGGCGGGTCATTTGCGCGGATGCAAACAACGGTTACAGAGGCAAGGCTTGCTCTCGCAGCTTGTTGACGGTTTGGTGTCAGGATGCGGTTTTCTGGCTAGGAATATTAATTTGAGAAAATACCTTGACTAAAACGTTTTATACTCCGGTAAGCAATGGAAGAGGAATAAATTTCTGACTATCGAATGGCAAATTCCCTGATGTATATTGGCAACGTCCCGAAGTTACGTTTTTCATTCGTTCCGAATGGACGATGCAACCGGCAATAAAGTTGATTTGATGGAGAGGGTGTGGGCGTTTGACCGGCATATGAGAGCCGGATAACGTTTACTTTGGTTTTGGAACGATGCATGGTTTAGTCGCACTTTTATTAATGGGCACCCAGCTAACAAAGCTCGCACCGGTCGACATTTTGATTCTGGTGCTCTACTTTGTGCTTGTTGTCTTTATTGGCTTCTATGCCAAAGGCAAAGCCAACACCAGCGAAGACTTCTTTCTTGCCGGACGCGAGATGACGGCGTGGATCGCGGGACTCAGCTTCGTCTCCGCCAATCTAGGATCGCTTGAGCTGATGGGATGGGCCGGGGCGGCCTACCAATACGGCATTCTGGCGGCACACTGGTACTGGATCGGTGCAATTCCTGCAATGCTCTTCCTTGGCATCGTCATGATGCCGTTCTACTACATCTCGAAGACTCACTCTGTACCGGGCTATCTGCAACTTCGGTTTGGCGAAGGTGCGCGCGCCGTATCGGCTATCTCGTTCGCCTTCATGACCATTCTGATGAGCGGCGTGAATATGTATGCGATGGCTCTGGTGATGAAGACCGTTCTGGGCTGGAATATCAGTTTCAGCATCTGGGTGGGCGCGGCGACGGTCGCGCTGTACGTTATGCTCGGTGGCCTGCGATCGGCGATTATCAATGAAGTGCTTCAGTTTGTGTTGATCTGGGCGGGTGCGGCGATGATCCCGATCCTGGGATTGATCGAAGCGGGCGGATGGACCAAGCTGAAGGCGCAGATCGCCGTCAACGTGGGGACAACCGACTATGGGCATATGTGGAGCACGTTGGGCAGCTTCAAAGACAATCCCATGGGCGTGCATTGGACCGGGATCGTATTCGGTCTGGGCTTCGTCATCAGCTTCGGATACTGGACGACCGACTTCCTCGTCGTACAGCGGGTTCTGAGCGCAAATAATCTTCGCGCCGCCAAGTTGGCTCCAGTGATCGGCGCCGCCTTCAAGATGGCGGTTCCCTTTATCGTCATCGTACCGGGACTTCTGGCGCTGGCCGTATTGAAGAATCCCGATGGCAGCATCATGCACCTGGTGCCTGAGAGTGTGGCTGCGGCGACAGGGCAGCACAGCTACAACGAAGTTCTGCCTTTGATGCTGATTCGATACTGCGGGCCAGGTTTGATGGGGCTTGGAATCACCGCACTGGTTGCAGGGTTTATGAGTGGTATGGCCGGAAACGTCAGTGCATTCTCTACAGTGTGGACCTACGACATCTACGGCGCATTCTTCAACAAGAAGGCCGACGACAAGCACTACGTCGCGATGGGCCGCTGGTCAACTGTGGTCGGCATGCTCGTCAGCATAGTAACGGCTTACCTGGTAATGAATGCGGCCAGCATCATGGATTATGTGCAGGCTCTATTCAGCTTCTTTATTGCCCCCTTATTCGGCACGGTCATCCTGGGCATGCTTTGGAAACGCGCGACGAACTGGGGCGGCTTCCTTGGTCTGCTTGCAGGAACGGCTTCTTCTATCGGAATGTTCATCTGGGTTCAGACAAACTCAAGCGCACTGCGGTACATCGCGATGTCTCCCGATGCAAAGCCCATGGCGGAGAACCTATACCGCGCTCTATGGAGCTGGCTGATCTGCGTAAGTGTAACTGTCGTCGTCAGCCTGGTCACAAAGGCTACGCCTGAGGAGAAGCTTGCGGGCCTGGTTTATGGCGTAACGCCGATTCCGGATGACGGATCGAAGACGATATGGGAGAAGCCGATCTTTTGGGCCATTATTGTCATTGTTGTCTTCTTTATCTTGAATTTGATGTTCTGGTAGGAGATTGGATATGACCGAAAAACGTGACGTTGAAACAGCTGAGTTGTCTATCTGGTTCTTCTGTGGAATCTTGATGCTGGCGTATGGTTTGGTCCTGGTGGTCACGGGAATTACCGAGATACACAACCCTCCGCCAACTGTGCTGGCGGAGTTGCAACCAACGCTATGGTGGGGGGTGTTGCTGACAATCTTCGGCAGCTTCTACACGATTCGTTTCAGACCGAAGCACAAGTTGTTCTGAAAGTATCCGCGCGAGTAAGGTCTCTCTTGAGTGACCTTACTCGTGCATTGACGCATTTAACTGAGTTCAGGAGAAGTTATGGCAAAGCAGATGACGATGGGCGTAATCGTAGGTAACCGTGGTTTTTTTCCGAGCCACCTGGCTACCAGTGGACGGCTTGAAATGATTGCGGCCCTCGAAGCGGCAGGTATCAAACCGATAGTATTGACGCCCGAGGACACCGCTCATGGTGCTGTAGAAACCTATGAGGACGCGAAGAAGTGCGCCGCTCTGTTTAAGGCTCATGCATCCGAGATCGACGGCATCATTATCACGCTGCCCAACTTTGGAGAAGAACGCGGGCTCGCGGATACGCTGCGCCTGGCAAATCTTCAGGTTCCGGTGCTGATTCAAGCCACACCTGACCACGCCGGAAAAATGACGATAGCCTTCCGCCGTGACAGCTTCTGCGGCAAGATGTCGATATGCAACAATCTTAAACAGTATGGAATTCCCTACTCGCTGACACGCCTGCACACAGAAGCACCCGATTCGCCTGAGTTCAAGGCCGATCTCGAATGGTTCAGCGGTGTGTGCCGCATTGTGAGAGGGCTGAAAAATGTTCGCTTCGGAGCTATCGGAGCTCGTCCTACGGCATTCAATACCGTCCGCTACTCGGAGAAGCTTCTCGAAAAGTCAGGCATCACGGTTGAGACGCTTGACCTGAGCGAGGTGATGGGCCGCATCGGCAGAATGAGCGACAACGACGATGCTGCGCAGGCAAAACTGACAGCGATCAAGAAGTACATTCCAGTAGGCCAAACCCCCGAAGCTGCACTGGTGAAGATGGCGAAGCTTGGAGCCGTAATCGACCAGTGGATGACTGCCAGCGAACTGACTGTGAGCGCGGTGCAATGCTGGACCTCTATCGAAGAATTTCTCGGCATCGTTCCCTGCACCGTGATGAGCATGATGAGCGAAAATCTGATTCCTTCGGCCTGCGAGGTAGATGTGCTTGGGACCCTGAGCATGTATGCCCTGACGCTGGCCAGTGAAACTCCTTCCGCGCTGCTGGATTGGAACAACAACTACGGCGACAATCCAGATAAAGCCGTATGCTTCCACTGCTCCAACCTCCCAAAACACTTCTTCAACGAGGTGAAGATGGACTTCCAGCAGATCATTGCGGGAACGGTGGGCAAGGACAACACCTATGGCACGCTGGACGGTACAGTAAAGGCCGGAGCGATGAGCTTCGCACGCTTTTCAACCGATGACTTCACTGGCCAGATCACCGGCTATGTGGGCGAGGGCGCTTTCACCAACGATCCTCTACACACATTCGGCGGAGCCGGCGTCGTCGAAATTCCGAAGATGCAGGAGCTGTTGCGGTACATCTGCGAGAACGGCTTTGAGCATCACGTAGCGGCAAACTTCTCCACTACGGCAGCTCCTGTGCATGAAGCGGCCAGTAAATATCTCGGCTGGAAGATGCACTGGCATCGCTAACCAAATTAAGCAGGAAGACGCTCTCGCCGAGTACCAGCGAGAGCGTCTTTTTTTGCAGCAACTATTATTTCGTCGCTACGGCCTGCATCTGCGGTTTTTTCCATGTACCGTTGACTACGCTTTTTCCCGGCATATAGACGCGAAAGACGCCGTAAAACGGTCCGTCCGGCGCTGGCAGCCAGTTTGACTCTTTACCCGGCCCCGGCGAATCTTTTGAGATGTAGAAGGTCAAGGAACCATCGGGTCCGTACTTGTAAGACTTCAACGTTGTGGAGTTGAGCAGGTAGCGTTTCAAGGGATTCGCCACCAGCAACTGCGTTTTGCCGTCGTACATCGTGAGCGACCAGAAAGCTTTATTCTCGGGCAGTTGTCCCTTCGGGAAATGCAGTTCGTAGTTGGCCTTCGAACCATCGAGAGGATGATGGTCGGTGTCAACAAAATAGCCGAAGTACTCCGCATCTTCTCCCGAGTTGCCATAGAGGCCGAGCTTTGCTCCGGCATAACGATAGAGATAGTTATTTTTCAGGAACTCGCGTGTTCCAAACATGTCGGCGCTGGAGATCTGGTCCGTATTGATGCGCTTCATGATGGTGCCGAGATCGGCGTTTGCATCTTTTATACCGTCGTTGATGGCCTGCTTGATGTCGGGAGAAAACTTATCGAAATCGAAGGTCTTACCGGCTCCGATGTTCAGCTTCGCGAAACGGGCCAACAAGTCTTTCTCCGACGGGTTTGGTGGAGCAAACTGCAAAAGGAAATTGACATAGGGAAACATCGCTGGCGTCGATGTCATGTCGTCGCTTGGCTTGGGCCAATCGACGGGTGCGGCAGCGGGGGGCGGGGTCCGTTTCAAAAATGCGCTCAGGGGCTCCGCGTGGTATCCGGCCTGGATCTTGCGCACGTTCGTGATGTCTGATGGATTGAATAACTGTGTGCGAAAGATGATGTAAGCGAACTCCGTCTCGGAGTGCATCACCGCTTTAATTCCCTCAGGTGTCTCGCCGTTCCACCCAGGGCCTGCGATCAAAAAGGTGCCACCGTCATTGCCGAAGCTTCGAGTGCCGAGATAAGCGAAGTTGAAGGTGTAAAGATCGACCATCTGGCCGGTGTAGTATCGGTTCTTCTCGATCTTCGGCATGATAACGACCATAGGTTCGGCACGCAGATCCATCCAGAGATAGGAATACGGTGTGTCGGAGTTTGGCGTCACAACAAATTTGTCGTCGGGAGTAGCTACATTACTAGAGCTGGTTAGAACATTGAAAGGCCCGCGATAGTCGTGGCTCGTCTTATCGAGAGCCTGTTTATAGAGTGTTTGATAGTTAGCAACCATGGGGAACCCATAGATGTAGGCTTCCTTGGCTATCTGTCTGGCTTCGGTAGCCGATAGTGTTGGTTGTTCAACGGGAGTTTCAGATTGCTTGTTGCACCCCATGATCAGAGCCATAGCCGAAAGCAGGGTAAATGCATAAACCTTATGCAGGCTTCGCAGGGGCATCTCATTTTCTCCTGTGCTGCCCCTTGGATGCTATTGTGTTGTGAAATAGTTTTCCGCCGACTGTAGCTGCTCCGAAAATGGCAGACTACTCAGGCTTGCGCAGTTGCTGATTTTTGAGCAATAACTCTGCGACAAGTTTCTGCAATCTGGAATTTTCGCGTTCCAGTTCGACGATCCTATGCTCATCGTGACGTACCGGCATTTTACGGTACAGGGCAGCAGCCATGGCGGAGCTTATGCCACTGACTGAAGCATCTTCATCCGTACTTGAGCGCTGTGGGTTGGAAGTCATTGATGCTTCCCTTTCCTCTTCTGCGGAGTTCATTATGGCTCCTGTGATAGTTATCTATACCTGAGGCTCGACAGGGGTGGTAAACGGACCGCGACCGCAACGCATTCCCTGGCGAAAACGTTCGCGCTCTTCGGGGGTCATTCCCTCCCAACGCGCTCTCATGCGGTTCTTCCAATGCGTGCGACCACCGCCGCCGCGCGGATGAAAGCCTCCAAAGAGAAGCTTACTCAGCACAAGAAGACCGATCGCTTGCCAGAAACTAATCAGGTGCCATCCGAAGATCTCGGGCATCAGAGCATTCCATAAACTCTTGACGCCAAATCCAAGTACCGTGGCGGCCACAAATACAAACAGCAAAATTTTCAGTCCTTTAATCAGGCGATGTGAATGCATCTCTTTCTCCTATTCCTTTGCGTAATCTTCATAAATGGCCTGCAGTCTCTGACGCAGATACAGCACGGCGTAATGTTTGCGCGAAAGCAGCGTATTGACGCTCAAACCTGTCTCAGCCGAAATCTCTTTGAAGCTCTTTCCAGTCAACTCGTGTGCGATAAATACTTCGCGCTGAGCCGCAGGGAGCTCCTCAATTGCGTCTTCCAGTGCGTCCAATAACATGTTTCGCGCATAAGCCGCCTCCGGACTAGCCTCCGCAGAAGGTAGCAAATCCTCCAAGAGCAACGTGTCGCCGTCGTCGGACGAGACGACTGGTTCGTTGAGCGAATCGGGTTTCTTTTTGCGGAAGAGATCGATTATCCGGTTACGCGCTACGCGGAACAGCCATGCAGTTACATGCTCGACGGGCTTCATGAGGCGGTAGGCCTCCAGAAGCTCGTAGAAGACCTCCTGAACGATATCTTCGGCATCGCCGGTATCGGCGACATGTTTTCGAATAAAACTGCGCAGCCTCGGCTCATCCCTCTCCATGGCCTGAGAGATGAGCTCGTCTTGCTCGATGATGGTCCAGTTATTGCTCGACAGCGGGGTCATCTACTGGTGTAGACGAACGAGTTGTATGGATATTTCATTTTTTTTCGCATATCAATGATTTTTTCGACCTAACGATATTTTGCTGGGTGTTCATACAGACTATTCATCGGAGTACGGTAATCTTTTAGACCTCTATGATTGCAAATAAACAATCGGCCGTTGTGGCAGCGAAGCGAAGCAGAAATAAGGGCGCTCCGAAGACCAAAAGCCCGGTAAAAGCTGTTGAGAATCTTTTTCTTAGCCGTGATGAGTCCTGGCTGCGATTCAATCAGCGTGTACTTGAAGAGGCAGAAGATCCGTCCAATCCTCTGCTTGAACGAGTCAAGTTTTTGGCCATTACAGCCAGCAATCTGGATGAATTTGTGGAGATTCGTGTGGCAGGAATGCTGCAGCGAATCGAAGACGGATACAACCAGGCACAGCCACTCGACGAGGGCGGCCTTACACCCCAGCAACGACTCGACCGGCTAAGTGAGCGCATGGCAAGCTTTGTCGAAGCCCAGTACCGATGCTGGAACGAAATGCTTCTGCCTGCAATGCATCAGGAGAAGATTCGCGTACTGCAGTGGCGTGAACTGAGTGATGAGGCGCGGACCCAGGCACTTGCCTTCTATGAAAACGAGGTCGATCCTCTCCTGACTCCAGTCACGATCGATCCTTCTCATCCGTTTCCGCGGGTTTTGAACAAGGCTCTCTGCCTGGCCTTGATGCTGCGACACAAACGAAAGACCCCGGGCGGAAAAAATCCAACGCCTATTCTTGGAGTCGTCACTGTTCCTCGAGCGCTGCCTCGGCTCGTACCTCTACCAGGTGGCGAGGGCTGCTGTGACTTCATTATGCTGCATGAGTTGATCGAGTCCCAGGTCGAACACATGTTCCGAGGGTACGAAGTAATGAGTCGGTCGGCCTTCCGCGTTACAAGGAACAGCAATTTGTATATGCAGGAGGAAGAATCGCGCTCGGTGCTCGAGAGTGTGCGAGCGGAATTGCATAATCGACGCAAGGGAGATGCAGTGCGCCTTGAGATTGAAAGGTCTGCCCCCGAGGAGATCATCGAACGGCTGAGAATAAACTTCGAACTTGAACCCTGGCAGGTGTTTCGAACTGACGGCCCCGTAAACCTCTCCCGACTCATGAATCTCTACTCCGAGGCAAAACGTCCAGCGCTCAAGTATCCGCCATTCACTGGCAAAGAATTTCGTCTCAGTCCGAAATCGGCCGACCTCTTTGATGAGCTGAGGAAACAAGATGTGATGCTGCACCATCCCTTCGATTCGTATAAAACCGTTGAAGGGTTTATCGAAGCAGGAGCAGAGGATCCGGGCGTCATTTCGATGAAACAGACGCTTTATCGAACCAGCAAAGATTCTCCAATCTTCCGGGCACTGATCGAAGCAGCCCAGAGCAAGGATGTAACTGTCGTCGTCGAATTGATGGCACGATTCGATGAAGACTCAAACATCCGTTGGGCCCGTGAGTTGGAGGATGCGGGCGTCGGTGTCTTTCACGGCATCTTCGGCCTCAAGACGCATTGCAAGTTGGCGCTCTTAGTTAGACGCGATCCCGATGGGGTGGTGCGGAGGTACGCGCATCTTGGTACGGGCAACTACAATCCTGTTACGGCACGGTTCTATACCGACATCAGTCTTCTTACCTCGCGGCCCGAGATCACCGAAGCAGCACAAAAAGTCTTCAACTATCTAACAGCAGAGACCGAGGCCGAATCCTATCTGCCGCTAAGAGTGGCACCTTTGACGCTGTGGGACGGTCTGGTTGGGTTGATCGAACGTGAGATCGAACATGCCAAAGCTGGGCGCCCTGCGGCGATCGTCGCTAAGATGAATGGCCTGCTCGATCGGCGCATTGTCGAAGCACTGTATGCCGCGTCCAAGGCGGGTGTAGAGATCGATCTGATCGTCCGCGGCATGTGTTCGCTACGCCCCGGCGTTAAGGGCCTGAGCGAGCGAATACGTGTGCGTAGCATCGTCGGGCGTTTCCTCGAGCACAGTCGCATCTTCAACTTTGCCAATGGGGGCGACGACGAGATCTACTGTGGAAGTGCCGATTGGATGCCACGAAATCTCATTGAACGTTGTGAGGTTGTATTTCCGATAACACAGCCGGACCTGCAGAAGCGCCTTCGCGACGAGATTCTGGCAGCCTACCTGGCAGACAACACCAAGGCACGTCTGCTGCAGCCAAACGGTGAATACGTACGCGCTCCGCAGACAGGTTCAGCCTTTAGCGCACAGGACTTCCTGATTCGTGTGTCAGAGGGGTCGTCTGAAAAGGTTCCGAAGCCCGCCAGGATTTGAAGTCCATTACTTGACGATCAGGTTAACGACGGCAATCTGAATCGTCGAACCTCCTGTGGCCGTTACTATAACCGAATAGGCTCCGGGCGCAGAGTTGTCACTCGAGCTTCCATGTCCATCCACGACACCGGAACCACACCCCGAAACGGTAGCGAAAGCTGCAAACGCAAGGAACAGAAACACGACGTGCCGCCATCGATTGCAACGCGGAACGCCGACGAGGAATAGGCTGCAGATCGCAATACCTGTGGTAAGCGGAAGCCGGGGAAATCGATTTGCTGTCTTTGTATTTGCTGACTGCGTACCAACCGTAGCCATTGCGATGGTCAGTGAAGTCGGCAGAGCAGCTGGCCCGGTGGGCGTAATGCTTGCGGGAGAAAACGCACATATCGCCCCTGCAGGCATGCCCCCGGTACATGCGAAGGTAATCGTTGAATGAAAGCCATTCAACGGCATCGCAGTGAGCACAATTGGCCCTGAAGTTCCACCGTTAGCTACTGTTGCCGAGGAGCCTGAAGATGAGAACGTGAAGGTTCCAACGGAGGCAAGAATCTTCAGCGTACTGCCTGGCGAAATACTGGGAAGATAGGTCGCGTCGCCAGAATAGGAGACCTGCAGCACGTGCAATCCCGGCTCTAGCGTAGCGGTAGAAAGTGGAAGGTTGTTGCCAGCGCCGGCGACGACGAAGGACCGTCCGTAGGGACTGCCATCCAACAGAAGCTGGGCCGTACCGGTTGCAGTGCCTGGTTTCGTCGTGGACGTTACTGTAATTGCACCTCCCTGAACCGCTGTGTCAGGTGTAACGGAAACAGTAGTCGTGGTTGAAAGAGTAGGGGCCGTAATAGTAAACGTCGCTGGTGCCGAAACGGACGATTTGTAATTCACATCTCCGGAGTAGATGGCAGCGATCATATGAATACCTGGGGCTAGGGCGATCAAGCTGCTCGACAATGAGGCTTGACCCAGCGAGAGCGCCAGCGGTTTTCCGATCGCCTGACCGTCGCTGGTGAACTGCACTGTGCCATTTGCATAGGGACTAGTCGGTGTGACCTGGGCCGAGAAGGCATAAGGAGCTCCAGGTGCAACAGACGCAGCAGAGAGTGTGATCGCTGTCGTGCTGGAAGCCAACGAAGAGGCCATCACATTTACGGTGATGGCGGATGAGTTTGAAGAGACATAGTTGCTGTCACCCGAATAGCTAACCGTGATGACATTGTTTCCGGCAACAAGCAGGCTCGCCGGAAAAGTAAAGATGGCCGAGGACGAATCAGAGGCCGAGATCGGAAATACGCTCTGTGTAACAGTAGCAGTGCCCAGCGTGGTGTTACCGGATTTGAAGGTCACAGTGCCGCCTGGAGCAAAGAAACCGTAGCCACTGGAACCGCTGCTGCCAACGCCCTGCGTCTTAACTTGAGTTGAGAGGGTAACCGTTCCGTTGTCAGAGACGAATGTAGAACGAGCACTAAAGCTTGTGGCGGTCTGCGCCGGAATAATCGTGAGTACCACTGGCGTGGACTGGCTGGCATTGAAGGTCGCATCGCCGGAATAGGCCGCGGCAAATGTGTGTACCCCAGGTGTGAGCGCCGTAGTCTGGTCTTCAGTGTCAGCGGTTGAGTTGAGCCGAAATGTTCCACCATCGACCACCGCGCCAGCATCTGTAAGAGCGACGTTGCCGGTAGCAGTTCCCTGCCCGGAAATCCCAGCTACGTCGGCACGCACGAGATAAAAACCGCCATAGGGATAGGTGGTTCCACTGGAGACAGATGACACACTGCCGGAAGAAGGATTGACGAGCAGCAGTTGAAGTCTGGTGGTGCTCGCTTCAGGATTAACAGTGAGATCCACTGCATTGGAATCGCTTGCGGCAAACGTGCCATCGCCGGGGTAGTGTGCCTGGACCGAATATGAGCCACCGGGAAAGCTGCTGAGCGGGCCGGTAAAGGCTCCGTCCGTAAGTGTTCCATTCCCCAGTGAGCCGTTGGAAGCCAGCGCATTGATCGCGACATTACCCGTCGGTGTTCCTGTTGTTGCGTTTACCTTTACAGTGGCTGTAACCGGGCTGCCATGAGTAATCGTGATTGGCGACAACGAGAGACTTGTTGAAGTTGACCGGAAGCTGGAGCTTGCCCAATTGCTGACAAGGTTCGCGGCGTTCACACTTCCGAGCCCGCTGGCAAGATCATAGCCTGTCGTACTGCTCCACCCAGCGAGAACACCGTACCGATCACTGGGATTGGTGACGGTGCAGTTGGAACTTCCTTTGAGGCAGGGCTGAGAGATCGTGCTGGTCGTAATGTCATTAAAGATGCAACCGGTGGCTGGCGAACCAGTGGCGGCGTTGCATGCCGTTCCCGCTACACTCTGCCGATTGGCAAGACTATAGAGGCTGTAATTAGCATTGCCGACTCGGCCCCCGTTCTTCTGGTTAATCAGCGTGATGATTCCAGCAAAGGCCGGCGCTGAAACCGAAGTTCCACCATAGCCAACAAAGTCATATGCAGGAGCAGTAAGACTGCAGGCTTGCCCATCACTGTTACTGCTCTGCTGACAAACAACATAAAAAGCATTGAAAAAACCGTTGCTGGCGAACAGTGATACATCGGGCACATCGCGAACTCCATCGGATGGAACCCCGGTACCAGCCTGCCAAGATGGCTTCGGGTATCCTCCCTTGCAGGAGCTCAACGAGCTACCATTCGACTGAATACAAGAGCTCGGCCCACCTCCCGCACCTGCGACCGTAACGAAGCCGTTGTTGATTACGGTTGTGTTGTTACATACCTGCTCGGCCGTCTCGCCGGAGAAACTACTGAGAGTGGAAAAAACGCTATTCGTACAGGTATCGTTCCACGGTGTCTCAGGAATATATCCCTTTGCAGAAACCTGAGTAGTTGGATTATTTGCCGAATTCCAGTAGATTGTTCCACCGGTCGGCATGTAGAAGTCTGTTCCACCAACGGCAACGTTGTACGGCGTACTGCTCAGGCCGTTAACGGCCATTCCATTGGTGGCGTAATTGGTGTTCGCTGTATCGCAAGCGGCGGAACCGGAATCTCCACTGGCAACCAGAACGGTAATTCCCTGCGCAGCAGCCTGCTGCCACAAATTGCTAAAGAAGGCATTGCCCGAAGTGCCAAGGAAGAGTTCGCACTGGCCATAGCTGAAACTCATCACCGGCGCCAGGTTGTTGTTGACGATGTAAAGAGCGGAGAGATCGGTTCCCTGCGTAACTTCTGTGCTCTGTGACACGACATAGTCGATAGTCGCCCCCTTGGCCACTGCTGCGGACCACTGAGTGTCGATATCGGCTTCTCCTTCGTCGTCCCCGATTCCAGGACTTGGCCCATTGTGAATGATGTTGAGATACTGCGTTCCTGTCGGAGTATTTGTGTCTCCAATGGGGAGATTGAAGAGCTTTCTAAAGTTCACAAAATCGACAGGGTTAATGTCTGTCTCGCCGACAATGGCGATCGTCTGTCCGGTGCCATCGATGGGCGTGCTCGCATTCCAGAGTGGCAGAACGTTATAGATGGTGGCGAAATCATATGGAGTAACACCATAAAGCGAAGAACCCCCACTCGTAACCGTAAAGTTCGGCTGGACCACGATACTGGGGGTGAAAATTGTCGCCTGTGGTTTTGCTTGTGTTTTGCCTTGATCATCAAGCTTTGTAATCAAATTCGTCGTAACATCGCGTCGAAATCTGCCTATCTTTCGACTGGCTGGCTTGTGCTGAAAATTATTTAACGATGCAATGCCCGCTACCACTGGGGCAAACGCCGTAGGAATCTGCGGATCGGCCGCATTGGCAATGTGTTGTTCGCCTCCAACGTTATAGCGATGCATCTGCGTATGAAAGGAAGAGCGAACAGTCCCGGCAGTTCCACTGAACTCAATGAGGGTATGTCCTGTGTTGACCTGAATATCGGAGAAGCCATGGGCGGAGAGCCAATTGGTGACCGCAGAGAGATCTCGATCGGATGGACCGAAAGCAGTGCCAAAGGACTCAGGCGTCAACCACTGGTGATAAGCGGAGGAGCTTGTGTCCTGCTGTTGGTCGAGCATGTGTTTCAACGCATCTTCCTGCTGGGAGCTGCGTTGCAACACAAGCAGCATACGGTGGAGCGGCGTCTCGTCAGCAAGACCACCCTGATCGAACTCCGCGCGTGCCAGCGGGTGCGTATTGCCGGCAAGTGTAGAGCGTCGAGAGTCATCCACCGCTTGCACGATGCGGGACTGAGGCTCCGGAAGATGGACTTGTGCGGAGGCAATCGCCACCCATGCACAAAACACAGCGATGGCAACAAAAAGAGACCGGCAGATACGAGGCATTAAAATCGATTCCTGCCGCACGATGACGGCATGGTCTAAAGACTTACAGTTTCACGCTGCAAACAGATTCTTTCGTGGGGAAAGATGTGCCGTCAAGCATGGATCGTGAATAGATCTCATTCGTGTGAGAGTTTCTTCCCACGATGAAAAGGCCGCGCCCACTAAGGAGCGCGGCCCATAAGTCGATGCGTTTATCTATTGCACGACAAAGGTCACAGTCGTACTGTGCACAAGATTCCCGGTAGCGGTCGTTGCCACCCCGGTAATGGTAATGTTGTACGTTCCTGGCACCGCGTTCGTGACGACTGGAGTTGTACCCCCGCTTCCACCACTGGAACCACCGGAGTTGCTGCTCGATCCACCGCATCCACTGGCTGAAAGTGCCGCGACTGAAAGCAACACGGCCAGCAATGCCCCCCAACGACGACGTCTCGGCAGCGCAACCAGAACCAGGCAGGCAAGGCTTGCTCCAGAGCCTGCGATGTACCACGGCGATCTTCCCGCAGGCGGAGCCGTAGAGGCGGCTTTCAGCATCCCCGTAGCAGTCTTTGCGTTGCTCTGAGAAGCCGTCAGGACAAAGCTGGTAGTACCTGGCGCACTTGAATTGATGACGACCGGATTCACCGAAAAGGTGTAGCTCGCCGAGACGGATGTATCGACAACCGAGCTAATAGCGATGGAACCCTGGAATCCGTTGAAGGGAGTCAACGTAAATGTGATTCCTGGAGCAGTGGCACCTCTCACCACCGTAACGGTTGAAGTGCATGGGGTAAGGGAGAAATCCGCCTGTGTCGCTGAAACAACGTCGAGTGGAGCAATAGCGCCATTCGCAGTCAGCAGCGTACCCTTTGATCCCTTGTAGGCTGCATCACCAGAGTAGGCAACACTCACATTATGCCCGCCTGAGGACAGGCCGGTGGTACTTAGCGTCAACTGAGCAGCACCGGAAGAAAGTTCAACCGGCGAACCCACCACAGCGCCATCGACCAGCAGCTGAACCGTACCAGTAGCCGTAGGTGCCGTACCGATTCCGATACTCGCGTTCGCCACGCTTACGTTCAGAGTGATACTTTTCCCACCGCTGTTGCCGCACTGAAGAGAGGTCGTGACTGCCGTAGCAGAAAGCAGTGGGCATGGGTTTGCAGGCGACGTATTAGAAGTAGTTACCGGCGTGCAATTTGTTGTGCTGTCTCCGGTAGGTGTAACGAGATTCCATGTATTCGCGAAATTGAAGACATCGATACTGCCCCAGCCGGTCGCCAGATCGTAGCCAGTAGTCGCGGTGTAGCCAATGCTGCCCCCATTGGGACAATTAGGTGTACCAACCTCGCAGGGGCTGTTATTGTTCCCCGATGTAATGTCATGAAACACGGTGTTGTAATACGTGCTGTTTGCCAACCCGTAAATCGCAGGGTTCGCATTGCCGATCTTGGAACCAATCTTCTGTTCCACAATGGCAAGGACACTCGCAAAGGTAGGAGCCGCAACTGAGGTCCCGCCAACAACATTTAGCGTGCCGGTTGCACTGCGATAGCCGTTGGTGCACGATCCGCTGGAGCAAAAGAGGTAGCCGTCATGTCCGGATGCGGAGTTGAGCGAGATATCGGGAACATCGCGCGAAAAGTCCGCGGGAACGCCCGTTCCGACCTGCCACGATGGCTTCGCGAAGAACGCACTTGCGCCACCGCCTCCAGAGCTGAGCCCATTGGTGCTGCTCGTCTCGTTCCACACCGTCTCCGGTATGTACGAGATGGCCGAGCCGGAATTCGTCCCATTGCTGGCGCTCCAGTACTGTGTCGCTCCGGTCGTGGCGCCTTCGTTAAACATCGTTCCACCTGCACCTGTGACGAAGGGAGAGCTCGCTGGAAAGTCGACTGCGAGTCCCTGCGATGCGGTAGCAAACTGATAGTCGCAGTCTGTAGCCCCGGAGTCCCCCGCGGGCCCGACGATCGTTATGCCTTGTGCATTCGCCTGCTGAAAGAGCTGATTGAATGAGTTCAGCGCTGCTAGTGAAGCAGCACTTTCGCAAAGGCCGTAGCTGATACTGATGATGGGTGCGAGATTATTGTCGACTGCCTGGACAAGCGAAGTATTCAGGACGTCCGTCGAGTTGACATAAATGATGGAAGCCGCAGGAGCGACAGCTCCTGACCACTCGACATCAAGCTGCGCCTCATCCAGATCGGAGCTTTGTGTGCCTGGATCCGGCCCATAGAGCTTGATAGTGGGGTTATTGGCAGACAGGCCCGACGCAGTCCGGAACGCAGCGACATCATTGAGACTGATGTCGGTCTGACCCATGACCGCGATCGCGATACCACTGCCCGTTATGGAGCTTTGTAGCAGTGGATTAACGTCATAAATGGTATTGAAATCGCCAGGAGCGATATAGTGGCTCCCGGTAGTGGAGGACGTATATTGCGGTTGGACCGCGCTGGGCGCTGCGACCGTTCTCACGTGCGCGCGAGATTTCATCTTGAAATCGTTCAGTCCACTGATATTGGAAACAACATTCGCAATGGCTGCTGGAAGCACTGGATCCGTCAGATTGGCGATATGCTGTTCCCCGTCAACCGTAACGCTGTGAATGCTGGTACCGAAAGCCTGCTGGACCTGCGTGACCGTCCCGGTAAAGGTCACAAAGGTCGAACTACGAGACGTTCCCGTAATGGTAAAACCCTGTTTGGTAAGCCATGAGGTGACCTTTGCCATATCAGAAGCGCTCAGTCCAAACTGAGCCTTGAACTGCTCCGGCGTAAGCCACTGGTGATACTTGGGCGAACTTGGGTTTTGCAGGTCGACAAGCAGTTGGGTAAGGGTGGTCTGTTGCGTCGACGTCATGCCAAAATGCATAGTCAGCGTGCTGAGCGCCTGATTCCCAGGAGCGGAGCCCAGATCTCGCGCTGCCAGAGCGCGCGGTGACACTGCGTGTTGCAGCGGTACCCGGCTCGTCTCGTCAATATTCGAGACGATGCGATTCTGTACTGCTGTGTGAGCAAAGGGTGTGAAGGCAGCGAACAGCCCAATTAATGGGAGAACGAGACGTGAAACCGGGCCTCTAAACATGAAAATTTTCCTGACCTTACCTGAACCAATTCAGCATTATTGATGTTCCATCTGCCCGCTCCGTACGTTCGGGCGGACAGAATTGGAAGATTCCGTTGTCTCCTTAGACAGACATCCGAGAAAAAGGTTGCGCCTCAACGCCTTAACGGCCAATGAGCTATCTTACCCTCGCCCGGTAGCCGTATACCAACTATTGGAGACGACCCAAGTCTTTTCACGCCCAAAATGGGGGGGGAACTCCTATTGGATGGTCAGTTGATACTGATAACTATGGCGGACAGTATTTACACCGTCGCTTCCAGCCGTAGTCACGGTGAAGATCTGTGTACCCAACGGTGTACCGGGATCGGTGGGGGTAGCCGGTGTCGTCGGGTCGGTCGTACTGGCGGTAGTCCCTTTACCGCAGCCAAGATTTGCCGTAAGGCATGCGGCAAAGATCACCAGCAAAAGCGCCGGAATCGACCGCCGGCGGCCAGGTGCCATGAAACAAAGAAGCGCCGCCAGGCCCGTCCCTCCAGTAAGAATCCAGCCTTCGCCAACCCCGGCCTGCTGTGTGGTCTTGTATTGAGGTGCCGTCGTAACAATCGACATCGTCGTGCTCCCTCCACCGATCAACGTCACCGGATTGAACGAGCAGGTGATCTCACTGCCTGAGGGAGGCGTGCACCCGAAGCTGACCGTCCCATTGAATCCCCCAACCATACCCAGCAACAGCACCGCCTGCCCCGTCTGCCCGGGATGAAGTGTCAGCGTCTGCGGAACCATACTCAAGTTGTAGTCCGACAGATTGAGCGCCAGTGTCGAGGAGGTCGCATTGTTGAAGTTGGAATCCCCGTTATAAATCGCATAGATGCTGTGCATCCCGGCCATCAGACCCGTGGTAGAGAACACCGCAATGGCCTGATTCGGCCCATTCGGAGTAAGCGTCGGACTTCCAAGCTGTACCACCGAGCCGTTGTAGGTGTCGTAGAGCGTCACCGTGCCGGTTGGTCCTACCGTATTAGCCACCGAGGTGAACGCCGTTGCCGTAAAGACAATATTGACTCCAGCCAGTGTGTTGTAAGTATTGGCAATGAGCGTCAGCGACGATGGAAGGAGCGTCGGCTGAACCACCTGCGGAGTCGATGTACTGGTGTTCCAGTTGGCATCGCCGCTGTATTTTGCGACGATATTGTGCTGAATATTGCCCGATAGAGTCTGTGAGGTCGCCGCCTGGTTGGTACCGACCGGGACAGTGGCAAGCGTCTTCCCGCTGGTGGTGTCGATGAACGTCACACTGCCGGAAAACGTATAAGTCAATTTACCGTTGCCGTTGTTATTGATGGTGGCTGTAATGGTGACAGGCTGCCCGGCTTGAGGAGCGGCCGGAGTCAGACTTAGAGTCGTGGTCGTGTTGCCTTTAGCAGTGGTGAAAGTAAGATTGATAGGGGTCTGGCATTGGAAGTTCTGGTTCCCGGCACAGGTAGTTTGCGCCGTATAGGGCGTAGTGCTGGGTGGCGGCACGTCAATATTGATATTCGCGGTTGCGGTATTGCCCCCGGGATTGGGTGAAAGGGTGGCCGTGTATACCGAACCAGTGATGCCCTGTATTTGAGCCGATACCGTACCACTGGGAGCCGCCGATGAGTTGGGCAACGCAACAGTGGCTGTTATTGTGGCGGTACTTCCGTATGGAACGTTTGTGGCCGGCGCAATGGTCGCCATGAGGTTTGCGTTCACAATGCTTACCGTGACCGTAGTGGTGCCAGGAGCACCGCTGGCGGCATAGCTGCTATCGCCGGAGTAAGTAGCCGTTATCGTGTTGGCTCCAACATTGAGATTGTTGACTACAAACGTAGCAATCCCTGAATTGCCATTGAGTGGAGCGGAGCCTATGGTGCCTGAACTCCCGTTGAAAGTGACGGTTCCGCTGGGACGAGTCGTGGCATAAGAGGAAGGTGTTACGGTTGCGGTCAGCGTAACCGGGGTGCCATAGCCAACCGCATTCCCTCCAGAATCGGCGCTAAGCGTAATCGTGGTGGATATTCCACCATCACGCGGAAACACCTTGATCAGCTTCTGCAGATCGACCACGCCCAATCCCGTCGCCGCTTCCCACGTTCCAGCAGGAGCATTATCGGGTTGAGTGTAGAGATCCGGCGTAGTCGCTAACGAATAAAGAATCGCGTTGACATTCCCTTGCCGGCCTCCCTGTTGCTCAATCGTCGTAAGCGCCTGCGCAAATGCCACCACGGAGTTCGTTGTAAGGTCAGGCTCATCGCGATTGCCATCATCCGGAAGGCCCGGCGCGCTCTGCCACGACGGACGCGGATCAACAGCAGTGAACGAGACAGCAGTCGGACTAGTCGCGAGTGCTGTCACCTCCGCAAGGCTGCCTGGAAAGCTGTCGGTCCCATTCGTCCCACACCCACTCGAAGCCAGAACAGTAATGCCCTGGGCATTCGCCTGTCGAAACAGATCCCGATAAGCGTCGTAGTCGGACTGTTCAAAGTCCGACGAACATGTCGTTGTATTCAGCGCAAGAATGGGAGATACATTCGAGTCGATCGTCGCACCCAAAGCACTCAAAGAATCCGTCTCATTGCTTGCAGCGCCACTTGCAGTCTGCCCCACACTCGCCAATCTCGCTAATGCCGAAGACGAAGCGACAGGCATATCATCCAGTCCCGAAACTCCCGCGATCAAAGGCGCAATCTCCTGTGGCAGCGAAGGCTGTATCGAGTTCGCAAAGTGGACCGCTCCAGCCATCTGATATCGCCGCAGCGAAACGGCAAAAGCCCGCTGCACCTGCGTCGCTGTCCCCGTAACCGTAAGCCTCGTCTTTGCAGCCGAGACAGCCTCTACAGTCAGTCCCTGCGACCGTAGCCAGCTCCTTGCCGTCGCAATCTGATCGTCTGTAGCTCCATAGTTCGCAGCGAACTGCTCCGGCGTCACCCACTTGTGATAGCTCGGTGACGATGACGTGATCTGCGCCGCCAGAAGCTGATCGAGGGCCGCAGTCCGCTCCGTCCCAGGTGCGAGACGAAGCGTAAGACTCAATGGCTGAGAGACAGGAACCGGCCCCACATCGACCATCCCAACACTGTCGCTCGAGTCCCCGAAAGTGCGACTCGTCAGCGCCAATCGCTGCGCCTCCACCTGCCTGGAAGACCAAACAAACAAAAGAAGAAGTGTCATGACGACAAACGACAGACGGACATTGATTCGGCAGAACAGGGATTCAAGAGTCAGCATAGGGTATCTCAAGGATGGTTACAGAGAGCCCCTTCGAAGGCAATGCAAAAGGGCCAGCCGATGGGGTGATCCGGCTGGTCCTTTTGTGCTATTTCAAAATGAAGAATTTTTACGTCTGATGAATCAGACTAGAGCGCATACTTCCCTGCCTTGATCACATGCTGCGCTACCTGACGTCGCAGCGCAATCGTATCCGCAGGATCATGCTTAGCCAGCCGGCGCAGAATCGTAAGCTGTGTGCGAGCCATATCCCCTTCAGCTACGGCAGCGATAATCTTCCGAGCAGCCAGCTCGATCTTCTCCATCGCCGTAGTCGCATAGATCCGCGCCATCGCAACTGGAATCTCCGCGCTACCCTTTGCAGACATCTTCTCCGCCCGCAGAATAGCCGACTCCATCGCGAACACTTCGATAATCATGTCCGCAATCGCTCCCATCACCTCCTGCTCATCGGCCAGCTTCTGCATGTACTTCTGCGTAGCCGAGCCTGCCCCAAACAACGCCAGCTTTTTCGCCGAAGCCAGCAGCTCAAACTCCCTAGCCAGCGGTCCCTCGCGATCTTCCTTAGGCGTCGGGCCAGCCATCACCTCATCCATCAGAATTTTGATAGCGGGCATCAGCGCCAGCTTTCCACTCATCGCCGACTTCATCAGCCAACCCGTAATGATCAGCCGATTGATCTCATTCGTCCCCTCAAAGATCCGGTTGATACGCGAGTCCCGATAAGCTCGCTCCGCCGGATACTCCTCCACATACCCATATCCCGCGAAGATCTGCAGCACCTCGTCAACGACCTTATCCAGCATCTCCGAAGCCCACACCTTCACAATCGAACACTCAACCGCGTACTCCTCAATCGACTTCTGGATCGCCGCCGTATCATGCTTGTCCACGCCGGCCAGTGCCGCATCGATCATCCCGACCGTCCGATAGCTCAACGCCTCACCCACAAACACACCAACCGCGCAGTCAGCCAGTTTCTCCTGGATCAGCCCAAACTCCGAGATCGTCTTCCCGAACGCCTTACGCTCCTTCGCATATCCAATCCCGCGTCCGAGCACCATGCGCGCCGCCCCAACCGCCGCATTGCCCAGCTTGTACCGCCCGACGTTGAGAATATTGAAAGCAATGTGATGCCCCTTGCCTACCTCTCCCAGCAGACTCGAAGCCGGGATCTTGCAATCCGCCAAAATCAACGGACACGTCGAACTGCCGCGAATCCCCAGCTTGTGCTCCTCCTTGCCCACCGTGAAACCCGGAGTCCCCTTCTCCACCAGAAACGCCGTGAGCCGCTCCTTGCCAGCGTCCTTTCCTTCCTTCACCTCGCACTTGGCAAAGATCGTAAACAGATCAGCGAACCCGGCATTCGTAATCCACATCTTCTCGCCATTCAGCGTGTAGGTCGATCCATCCTCCGACAGCACCGCCCGCGTACGAGCATTCACCGCATCCGAACCTGAAGTAGACTCCGACAACGCATAAGCCCCGACGAACTCCCCGCTCGCGAGCTTAGGCAGATACTTCTGCTTCTGCTCCGCCGTCCCATACCAGATAATCGGCAGCGTACCAATCCCTACATGCGCCGAAAACGCCACCGAGAAGCTACCCTGCTTGGCGATATTGTCCGCAATAATCGCAGACGTAACCTTATCCATCTCCAACCCGCCATACTCCTCAGGAATATCGACCGAAGTCAGCCCAAGCTCACTCGCCTCCTTGATCAATCTTCGAGTAACAGAAAAATCCTTAGCCTCGATCTGATCCGACACAGGCACAATCTCATTCAACGCAAACTCAGCCGTAGTCTGGGCAATCTGACGATGCTCGTCCGTAAAATCCTCGGGAAAGAAACAATCCGCAGCAGTGGGGTTGGAGATGAGAAAGCTTCCGCCCGAAACCATTTTTTTATCAGTGGGGTTGGTGACTGTCATCGTAGCCATTGTGATGCTCCTTCTAACAACTTAAGAAATGATTGTGGCTCAATTCACTTCAGCAAGAATCTGCTCGGGCTGGGATACAGGCCACCGAACGAAACATTGTTTGCCTTTCCACCGAAAGGCTTGAAACTGTGCCTCCGAGAGAACCTCTGGCGGTTGTTCGATTCTGATCCATCGCTTTTGCTCAACTCCCGCCGAAGTGTAGTTCGCTAGCACTTCAATGTCATAGAGCATCGCGCCGCCTCTCTCGCTTTCTACACGTGTAATCTCTTTCAAGCGAACATCCTCTATCCTTGCCGTTGTAACCTGCCAGTTTTGTTCCACCTCTTCACGATGCCGATGCTTGATGGCTAAGATTGCTATGACGAAAACAAGAGCTATTGCCAGGTAAGCGCCGATGGTCAGAAGTCGCTTCTGGTCCTTTCGATTTTTGGGACGCAATTCGGAGATAGCTTCCTGTTCTGGTATTGAGTAATGTCGCATGCTTAGCTCACCGCCTCAAAAATCCCAGCCGCCCCCATACCCCCACCCACACACATCGTCACCATCCCATACTTCGCCTTACGCCGAGGCATCTCCCGCAACAGCGTAGCTGTCAACTTCGCCCCAGTACATCCCAACGGATGCCCGAGCGCAATCGCTCCACCATTCACATTCACCTTGGAAGGATCAATCCCCAACACTTTAATCACAGCCAGCGACTGTGCAGCAAATGCCTCATTCAACTCGATCACATCAATCTGATCCAAACTCAACCCAGCCATCTTCAGTGCCTTGGGAATAGCATGGATCGGTCCAATTCCCATCTCCTCCGGATCGCACCCGGCATATGCAAACGCAATAAACTTCGCCATCGGCACGATCCCCAACTCCGCAGCCCGTTCAGCCGACATCACGACAGCAGCCGCAGCCCCATCCGAGGTCTGTGAAGAGTTTCCCGCCGTCACCGTCCCCTTCGCATGAAACACCGACTTCAGCTTTGCCAGCGCTTCGAGAGACGTATCGACACGCGGCCCCTCATCCTGCTTGAACGTCGACTCAACCGCCTTCGCCTTACCCTTCCCATTCGCCGTCGTCATCATCACCGGAACAGAAACAATCTCATCAACAAACTTCCCCGCAGCAATCGCAGCCAACGCCTTCTGGTGGCTCTCATACGAAAACTGGTCCATCGCCTCACGCGAGATCCCGTAGTGCGCCGCCACCCGCTCCGCCGTCAGCCCCATCGACATGTACGACCCCGGATAGTTATCCACCAGCCACGGATTCACCGAAATCTTGTTCCCCCCAAACGGCACATACGACATACTCTCCGCGCCCCCGGCGACAATCACGTCCGCCGATCCACCCCGAATCCGATCCACCGCAATCGCAATCGACTGCAACCCCGAAGCGCAGTATCGATTGATCGTCATCCCCGAAGCCGTAATCGGCAGCCCCGCCCGAAAACTCGCTACCCGGGCAACATTCATTCCCTGCTCTGCCTCAGGCATCGCACAGCCCAGAATCACATCCTCAACCTCGGACTTATCCAGCTGTGGAACCCTCTCCAGCGCCCCATTGATAGCGAACGCGGCAAGATCATCAGGCCGCGTCGTCCGCAACGTTCCACGCGGAGCCTTGCCTACAGCGGTCCGAACAGCAGATGCAATAATGACGTCTCTCATGATGACAACTCCTAATTCCTAAGCGGCTTTCCGGTCTTCAACGTAAACGCAATGCGCTCCTGCGTCTTCTTCTCACCACACAACGAAAGAAACGCCTCCCTCTCGAGATCCAGCAGATACTGCTCACTCACCAGCGTGCCCGGCATCACCTTACCGCCCGCCAGCGCATACGCCACCCAGTTGGCTACCTTGGCATCGTGATCGGAGATATACTGCCCTTCCCGCATCGTCCAAACCGCAAGCTTCAGCGTAGCCAGCACAGACTCACCCGGAGCAGGAATATCCGTCCTCACAACCGGCGCAGTATATCCAGCATCTGCCAGAGCCCTCGCCCGCAGCTTCGCATCCGTAAGCAAGCGATCACGGTTCACCGTAATGTTGTCCGATGACCTCAAAAATCCCAGCCCACGCGCTTCAGCAGCCGATGTCGAAACGGTAGCCTTCGCAATCGTCTCGAAGTTCTTTTTCAGCGCCTCAAATATCTCCACACCCTCACCACGAGCATCCGGCCGGATACTCGACCCCGCTTCAATCGAACGTAGCACCATCTCCTTGCATCCACCACCGCCAGGAATCAATCCAACTCCAGCCTCCACCAGGCCCATGTAGAGCTCCGCATGAGGCTGTCGTGCCGCGCCATGCAGCGATATCTCCACGCCCCCACCAAGACACATCCCATAAGGTGCAACTACTACCGGACACGGACAGAACTTAATCGCCTGCGTCATATTCTGGAACGCCTTCACCGCCAGTTCCACCTCGTCCCACTCTTCCTCTTGAATCCCAAGAAGAAGCTGCATCAGGTTCGCACCAACAGAAAAATTCCCCGAGTCCCCCGTAATAACAAACGCCTCGAAGTCTCCCACCATCTGACTCGTAGGCTTCAGCGTCTGCGTAATCAGCGAAACAATATCGTCGCCCAGCGCATTCATCTTCGAGTGCAGCTCAATCCCGGCCACTCCGTCACCAAGGTCCACAACCGAAGCCCCGGGGTTCTTCTTCACCACGCCCTTCGCCTTCTTGATCACGGCGAACGAAGTAACGCCATCGGCAACCACAACCGGCCTATACTCTCCCGCAAACGGATCGAAATACACTCGCCCGCTCGGCACACCGGCGTCATCCTTGTACCAGGTCGGATTCGCCTCACCATGTTTATCCGCCCAAGCCAGCAGCTTCTCCACATTCGCCGCGATAATCGCCCCACCAGCCTTCATCTTCTCCGTCGTCGCGCGTACCTCTACAGCGTCGAATATCTCAAACGGCCCAAGCTCCCAATTGAAGCCGGTCTTCATCGCCCTGTCGATCTCGACGATATTGTCCGCCGGCTCATCGCCCGTATTCGACACCCGATTCGCCGCATATGTAAACAGCTCCGTCAGCAACGGCCAGTAAAACTTCGCCGCCTTGTCTGTACGCACATCGGCATGCAGCAATTGCGCCACACGCTGGCCGGTAGCCTCCACATTCTTAGCCATCTCAATCGCCGGAAACTTTGGCCGCATTGAAGGCTTATAGTCCAGCGTTTGCCAGTCGAGCACATGGCGCAGATCGCGCCCCTCCGCATCCTTACCCGCCTTCTTGTAGAAGCCCTGCCCCACCTTATCGCCCAGCCACTTCTGCTCGATCATCTTTCCAATAAACGGAGCCAGTACAACCTCAGCCCGCTCATCTCCGATCGTCTTAGCCTGCGCCGAAAAATTATTCGCAACATGCGCCAGCACATCAATCCCGACCATATCGCCCAGTCGAAACGTTCCCGTCTTCGGCCACCCCAACGCCGATCCCGTCAGCGCATCCACCTCTTCAATCGTTAGTCCCTGCTCCTGCATCAGCCGAATCGCATTCCCCATGCTGAACGTACCAATGCGGTTGGCAATAAAGTTCGGCGTATCGCGCGAGCGCACAATCGTTTTACCCAACCGCTGATCGCAGAAATGCGCAATCAAATCGATGGCTTCACCATCACTCTCACGCGTCGGGATAATCTCCAACAACTGCATATATCGCGGCGGATTGAAAAAATGCGTCCCAAAGAAATAAGACTTCACCTCCGCAGACAAACCCTCCGCGATCTTCCCAATAGGCAGCCCACTCGTGTTCGTCGTCAGCACCGCATTTGCTCGCCGATGCTGCACCACCTTCGCCAGCAAGGCATGTTTGATCTCAAGGTTTTCCGCAACGACTTCGATCACCCAGTCGCAGTCCGCGATCAGTGCAAGATCATCCTCGAAGTTGCCGATCGTAATCAGTCGCGCATTCTCCGGCGTATAAAAAGCCGCTGGCCTCGACTTCTTCAAGCCCTCCATCGCCGCCAGAACAAACTTGTTCTTCGCAGCCTTATCCGCATCCGCCGGTGTTCCCGGCGGCACAATGTCGAGCAGAATCACTGGCAATCCTGCATTCGCAATGTGGGCTGCAATTCGCGAGCCCATCGTTCCTGCTCCCAACACGGCAACTTTACGAATCTGCTTGCTTACAGCGGTGGTGCTCGGCGGCATGGACACTCCTTCGGAAAGAAATCACAACGCCGTGAGCATACTGAATGACCATTCATTTCGTCAAGATAAGATCGTGTTACACGACCATGAGCCTTTCCTTGCATGGCTATAGCAAGAGCGAATCGAATCAAAAGCAAGTATCATCTGGAGATCAAATCTGAAGAATTGATAGCCTTTAAGGGTGCAGAAATTGACAAGTATCACAACGAGACGGCAGTTTCTTACCTCCGCCGCCACAGCCGCCGTTTATCTCTCATGCACACAACCCTCCTCCGCGACGTCCTCCACTCCTTATGAGATAGTCGCGATCACAGATCGCAAACGGATCCTCACCGCAGCCGCGAAATACCTTTCCTCCGAGCCCATCACCGTCACCGCCACCCGATGCGAACGCAGCTCTGGCGGCCCCCACGACTTCTACTCCGAGGGCGACTACTGGTGGCCCGACCCTAAGAACCCCACCGGTCCCTATATCCGCCGCGACGGTCTCACCAATCCCGCCAATTTCAACGCACACCGCGAAGCGATGGTACGCCTCAGCCTCATCGTCCCCACCCTGACCGCCGCATGGCGGTTGACCGGCGACAAGAAATACGCCGCCCATGCCGGCAAACACCTCCGCGCCTGGTTCGCCGATCCAGCAACAAAGATGAACCCCAACCTCGAATACGCGCAGGCAATCTTCGGCTTGAACAAAGGCCGTGGTATCGGCATCATCGACACCCTCCACCTTGTCGAAGTTGCCCGAGCCGCAACTCTCCTCACCGCATCCCACGCACTCGACGAAGCCGCAGAAATAAACGACTGGTTCGCCCAATATCTCAACTGGATGCGGACCTCAAAGAACGGCCAGGAAGAACGCGACGCCAACAACAATCACGGCACCTGCTGGGTTCTTCAAGCCGGCGAGTTCGCCCGCTTCACCAGCAATGCCGAAGTCATGGACTGGTGCCGCAACCGCTTCCGCACCACCCTCGTCCCCACTCAGATCGCCCCCGACGGCAGCCTCCCGCTCGAACTCGCCCGTACCAAACCCTACAGCTACTCCCTCTTCAACATGGACGTACTCTGCGGTGTCGCCCAAAGCCTCTCCATCGAAACCGACAACCTCTGGAGCTTCGCCACGCAAGACGGACGCGGCCTTCGCAAGCTGATGCAGTTCATGTTTCCGTTCCTCAAAGATCGTAGCGCATGGCCCTTCGCGCACGACGTCGAGCACTTCGAAGACTTCCCTGTACGCAACCCAGCGTTACTTTTCTCTGGCCTCGCCTACGACCAGCCGGACTACATCACCCTATGGAAGCGCCTGAACCCTGACCCCGTCGTCCCCGAAGTTATTCGCAACTTCCCCATCCGCCAGCCGCTCCTCTGGTTGCCAAAATCATAATCATCATCAACAGAAAAGCCGCTGCCAACAGCAGCGGCTCATCCATGTTCAGCAGGTTAGTCTAGTGCTTCCCACCCGCCAGACGATGCATCTCCGAGCCGGCCAGAAGGAACCCGCCAACCCCATAGACATAGCTCGCTGAAGGTTTAAACATTCCAGGCTTTGCATCGATAGGTTGAATCGAGCCCAGACGTCCATCCGCATAAATATGCGTCAGCATTCCCTTCCATGACTTCTCCACCACGGGCAGGTACGTTGCGCGATCCAGAATATGCTCATTGATTCCATAAGCAATCGCATATGTAAAGAAAGCCGATCCCGAAACCTCCGGAAGCTCATAGGAATCTGGGTCAAGCAAACCTGAACGCCACAAACCATCCTTGCTCTGGATCGCCGCGACCCTGGCGGCCATCTCCTTGAATTGCTGCACATATTTGGGCCGGGATGGATAATCCGCCGGCATTGTTTGAAGGACCTTTACTAGCCCACCCAGCACCCACCCATTTCCGCGAGACCAGAACAGCTTCTGCCCATTCGCCTGCTTCATCGTGAAGTACTTGCTGTCGCGGAAATAAAGGTGTTCTTCCGAATCGTAGAGACTGGCCGACGTAAGCCACCACTGGCGGTCCATGTAGTCAAGATACTTGCGTTCGCCCGTAGCAACATACATCCGCGACAGCACAGGCGGTGCCATATACAGAGCATCGCACCACCACCAAAGCAACTTGTTCGGATCGTCCGGATGAACCACAAGCCGATCCATGTTCTCCTTCGTATTCGCCATCCGCACAGGCTTTCGCGAATCCTTGGGATCATCAAGATAGAGCGCCATGTAGGCCTTCCCTAGTGCCTGGTCGTCGGCATGAGGAAAACGGTTATCGGCTAGCGTCCAATCCGACCGCTCGGCAAAATGAAGAACCGCATCCCTATACTTCGGATCTCCGGTAGCCTTCGAAGCAGCCAGCAACCCGTCATACAAGGCAGCAAACGTCCACTGCTTATTGAAGCTGGGTTCCGCATAAGCTATCTGCCAGTCACCAACCTTCTTCATCGCCGCGGCAATGGCCTTCGGCTTGATCTTTGACGACAGATCCGTAGCCAGCGGTCCCGGATTATCCAGAGCATCGCCAGCGGCATTGCCCTCAGATGAAAGCGTTTTTGGGGTAGCCGGTGCAGGAACCGTCTGCGCAATAGAGCAGACACTTATTCCTCCAAGAAACATCCCGAGAGTAAGGGTTCCGATAAAGCCTGTACCGCAAAATGCGGCAAACACACCCCCGCGGGGCGATGGGGATAGAACAGAAGACATAATTTTCATTCCTTTTTTGTTAAACGTGGCCTGCATTCATCACCAGTGCAACAGCGCTTCGTAAGCGTGCTGTATTCCCCTCGTAAGCGGGCCTCAATTTTGGCGCTTTTGAGAGAGAGTTTTGTTTGAGTTCCGCCTCAACCGTCGGGCCGAACATGTACCAGGCGGATGTAATATCGCCCACGATAATGATCTCACTTGGAGCCAGTGCAGAGACGATCATCCTCAGCCCGCGCCCCAGAAAATGTCCCATCTTCTCCAGCGCCTTCACGGCAGCGGGGTCGTCCGCCTGCGCCATCTTCACCAGCGCGGCAAAGCTCGATGGAGCGGAAACTCCGCTGATCTCCTCGTAGTATCGAAGCCCAGCCCTGTTCGACGCCAGCGTCTCCCAGCATCCTCGATTTCCGCAGCCGCACAGTGGACCGTTCGCCTCCATCTCCACATGGCCAAACTCTCCAGCCATGCCGTTCGCTCCCCGCAGAAGCATTCCATTGGCGAAGATCCCGGTTCCCAGGCCCTCCGACACATTCACCACCACCAGGTCATGCAGCCCGTCGCTCTCGCCAAACCACACCTCAGACAGCGCACACGCATTCGCTACGTTATCCATCTCCACACGTAGATTCGTTGCTCGTTGAATGCGCGACTTGATGCTGAGAACAGGCCAGTTCAGGTTTGGCGCGAAGATCGGCTTCTGCTGCAGCGGATCGGTTCGTCCGGGCAGGCTGATCCCTATACCGTCAAACGACTTGTCCGCATGCGCCGCCATTAGCTTGCGAATAGCGGCGACGATCGGAACAATCGCCTTATTCTCATCCGCCGGCAGCACAACAATATTCTGCGCAACGATCCTGCCGCCCAGGTCCGTCACGGCAACCGTAGTCTGCGACGGATGAATATCCAACGCAATCACAGCACGCTGATGATTTAATTCGAGAAATGTCGGTCGGCGTCCACGAGGCAGCCGCCCCGTCGACCCTTCAAGAATCCACTTGTCGCGAATCAAATCTTCCACAATCAGTGAGATCGTGCTCCGCTGCAGGCCCGAGATGCGTGCAAGGTCGGCGCGCGAGATCGGCTGTCGCGTACGGATGAGGTTAAACACCAGATTCCGGTTGATCTGGCGTGGAGTTTTGTTCGAAGCGCTCTGCTTTCGCGTAAAGGTGAACGACTGCGGCTGGGAAGAAGTTGGCATATTCAGTTTTTGTGCCTGTAATAGTACCGATTACATACAACGACCGGCTACTGCAAATTAACAATCTCAAGCCGTTGCTTTGAACTCTTTAGCTCAGAGCGTTGAACCACGGCTGCTTGACATCTCTAACGACGAATCTTTATATCACTTGAAGTCCGGTATTTTGTAGGAACTATGAATTAGATGCCTGAATCCGTCTCACAGAGAAGCCGCATCTCCCTCTTGCCCCGGACAAAATAGGAGCAATCACGATGTATTCCCGCCGGCATTTCTTGAAGACCAGCGTTACCGCTGCGTCTCTCCCTCTGCTGACCAATTCGGTTCTGCGCGCCTCTATCGCTACACTGGCCGGCAACTCGCCCCAGGCGGCAGTTGCCGTACACTCACGCCGGCTCGCTGAAGGTTGGGAGTATGTGCAGGGAACGCTCAGCGGCCCATGGGAGGTCTGGCACAGCGAAGAGTTAGCCACATGGCAGCCCATCGCAATGCCCCATTGCTTCAACGCCTACGACGCCTGCGACCCCGACACTCCTTACTATCGTGGCAATGGCTGGTATCGCACCCACATCTCCGTTGCGAATCCTTATCCAAATGGCCGTACCCTGCTGCATTTCGAAGGCGCAGGCCAGGCCACCACCGTTTACATCGGAGAAAAGCTTGCCGGCAAACACACCGGAGGCTATGACGAATTCGTAATCGACATCACCGATCTTCTCCCTGTTCAACAAGCTGCGGTTCCCCTGGCCGTACTTTGCGACAACTCCCGTGATCTCGATCGGATGCCCTCAGACTTCAGCGACTTCAGTCTCTACGGAGGAATGTACCGCCACGTAAATCTGGTCTACGTTCCGTCTATCTCGCTCGAAACCGTCCATATACAAACCACGCTCCCCTCCCCCGCAAGCCCGGCTGAGATCACAGTTGTGGGATTCCTCTACAACCCCACCGGCGCGACCGATTCTCTCGATATCACTGTAGAAGTCATGGATGCGACCGGTACTTCCGTGCATCGCTCCAGCCATACCCTGCAACCATGGAAAGACTCCACGCCGCTGGTAACCTTTACCATTCCCGCCCCTCAACTATGGAGTCCAACAAAACCCCACCTCTATGAGTGCACCGTATCCATCAAGAACGTGAGCGTTGATTACACCGCGCACGAGAGATTCGGCCTGCGCCACACCGAATGGGTCCAGCACGGCCCCTTCAAGCTCAACGGCGAGCGTCTCCTTCTCCGTGGAACCCACCGCCACGAAGACCACGCCGGATATGCCGCCGCCATGCCCGACGATCTCATCGATCAGGAGATGCAGCTCATCAAGGATGTTGGCGTCAACTTCATTCGCCTTGCTCACTATCAGCAATCCCGCCGCGTCCTTGAGCTCTGCGACCGCCTCGGCATCCTCGTCTGGGAAGAGATCCCCTGGTGCCGCGCCGGAATAGGCAGCGAGATCTTCAAAGAGATGGGCCGCCGCACCCTCCGCAACATGATCGGCCAGCACTACAACCACCCCAGCGTTCTCCTCTGGGGCCTCGGCAACGAGAACGACTGGCCTACCGAATATCCCTCAATCGACAAACCCGCTATCCGCGCCTATCTGCAAGAGCTCAACGAACTCTCCCACCAGCTCGACCCTTCGCGCAAAACAACCATCCGCCGCCTCGACTTCGCCCGCGACATCCCCGACGTCTATTCCCCTTCCATCTGGGCTGGCTGGTACAGCGGAACCTATCAGGAGTATCAGAAATCCCTCGAAACCCAGCGCGAGCGCGTCAACCATCTCTTCCACGCCGAATGGGGCGCCGACAGCCACGCAGGTCGCCACTCCGAAGACCCCGACAAAGTCCTAACACAGATCGCCACCGGCAAAGGCACCGACGAACGCGGTCTCGCCTATCTCTCCACCGGCGGTCCGGCCCGCGTCTCCAAAGACGGTGACTGGTCCGAGACCTATGCCTGCAACCTCTTCGACTGGCACCTCAAGACCCAGGAGACTCTACCTTGGCTCACCGGATCTGCCCAGTGGATCTTCAAAGACTTCACTACACCGCTGCGACTCGAAAACCCCGTACCACGCGTCAATCAAAAAGGCCTCGTTGCGCGCGATATGACAGCGAAGGAGGCCTACTTCGTCTTCCAGTCTTACTGGTCCGACCTCCCCATGGCAAGAATCTACGGCCACAGCTGGCCTGTGCGCTGGGGCGAGCCAGGCGAACAGAAAATGGTAAAGGTCTACTCCAACTGCGAAACCGCTGAGCTCTTCGTCAATGGCAAATCCATCGGAGTAAAGCACCGCAATAGTCAGGACTTTCCCGCAGCTGGTCTACGTTGGATTACGCAATTTGTAGCTGGTAACAACCATATCCGTGTTGTCGCCAAGCGAGGCAGTGGCACAACTGTCACTGACGAAGTTGAATTTATCTATCAAACCGAGGCCTGGGGTCCGCCCGCAACCCTCAAGCTCACCGAAAAAAAACGTGCTGGGAATCGAATCACCATCGAAGCAAAGCTCTACGATTCCAAGGGAATCCTTTGCCTCGACGCCCGGAACCAAGTCCGCTTTAGCCTCGCCGGCAACGGACAACTCATTGATAACATGGGTACGCCTTCGGGCTCCCGTGTCGTACAGCTGGCCAACGGCCGCGTCGAAATTACTCTCAAACGCAACTCCCCAGAACAACTTATAGGCGCCGTCAGTTCCGCTGGAATCCCCAACGCCTTCTGTACGATCCTGTGATCCCGAGCCGTTTTCCGAACCAAATTAGTTATAGGGTTGAACCCATTTTTGAGCGTATTTTCCACATGTCTCAATGTGTCAGTTGACAATTGTTCATTCAGCGAACTATCTTTCAGCAATTCAAAAAATAAGTTTTTCAACCCGCTTGGCGAAAGACTTTATCAAAAGTCTTCTAAGACAAACGATTGACTATCGGAGGCAGTAAATGACTACGGGCTCTAAATCTCTCAGCCTGAGACTCATGCTTTTTGTGCTGGCATCGGCTATCCTCACCGCCAGTGCCTTTGCACAGCTCAGCACGGCTACAATGTTTGGCACCATCACTGACTCGACGGGCGCTGTCATTCCGCATGCGACCATCACTCTGACACAAATCGATACGAACTTTGCCCGCGTCTCCACCACAAAGGACGACGGATCGTTTCATGAAGAGTTCCTCCCCATCGGCCCCTATAAGGTCACCGTCGCTGCCGCTGGCTTTAAGACGCTCAATCGCACTGGGATCGTGCTTGCCGTCATGCAAAATGCGGCTCTCAATTTGATCCTCGAAACTGGTGTAACTAACGAATCAATCACAGTAAACGCCGACGTTCCCCTTGTTAATCTAGGCGACGCCACTCTCGGCCGCACCGTCTCCAATCTGGAAATCGACAACCTTCCGCTCATCAACCGCGACGCGATGACCCGTCTGCTACAGCTCGTCCCTGGTGTTCAATCGGTTCAGACAGTGAACAATCTCGGGTATCCGGAGCTGAAGGCACTGATCAATGGCTCAACCGACGGATTCGTCGGACAGGTCTCGTATTACCTCGACGGCGGTCTCAATATGACCGGCCTGCGAAACAGCGGTAACGTCGTTCCCAATCCTGACGCAATCAATCAGTTCAACGTTCAGACCAACAACTACGACGCGCAGATCGGCCGTTACTCCGCTGCTGCCGTCAGTGTGGTAACAAAGTCCGGAACCAACCAGTACCACGGCTCCGTCTTCGAGTTCTATCGCACCAGAAACTTCAATGCTGTAACGCACAATCAGCAAACCAAAGCTCCTTATACACGCAACCAGTTCGGTGCCACATTTGGCGGCCCCATTCGTCATGACAAGGATTTCTTCTTTGGCAGCTTTGGCGGCCTTCGCTACACCACCTCACCGGCATACACCGGCAGTATCCCCAGCGCCGCTCAAATGATCGGGAATTTTTCCGAAAATATGCCACTGCCCGGAGAGCAACTCGACAAAAACAATAAGCCCTCCTGCGCAGTCGCGCCTACCACAGCGATGAATGCTGGATTTCGTTTCTTTGTCTGCAATCCGGTTACTCACACCCCCTATGCCGGCAACATCCTTCCAGCAGTCGATCCAACTGCGGCCAACGTCATGAAGTACCTCAACTTCACACCGAACCCCAGCGCTTTCGGCGACACCAAATATACCCACAGAGAGTACGCTCCAACCCCGGAAAAGAACGAAGAGTATCTGATCAAGACGGACCATCAGATAACTCCTTCTCACCGCGTTACTCTTAGCTATTTCCTCTTCAACTACAGCATTCGCAGCGTGCCCACCACTCTCACGCAGAAGTGGTCGTACTCCGACTACGCAACTCGTCAGCAAAACGCAAACGTCAGTGATGTATGGACGGTCAGCCCCCGCACAGTAAACCAGTTCTGGGTCAACTACACACGCCAGAACGGCGGACGTGATCCCATCCCGGGCAACAGCACGCTGGCAGACTTCGGCTCGGACTTCGGCGTTGTAGGCACTCCCTCTCGCTCGCAGATCGCGGTTAACAACGGCTGGTTCACTCTCGGCCAGGCAATCGTCGGACCCAAGGCTGGTGCCAACCTCTATGGCCTCCGCGATGTACTCACCACAACACGCGGTCAGCACTCCCTCTATTTGGGCGGAGAAGTCGGCCTCGAAAAGGACTTCCAGCTAACCTCTCTCTTCAACTACGGCGTGTTCAGCTATGCAACAACAACAAACGCCCGTACCAACAATGCATTGTCGGACTTTGTAGCCGGCATGCCGCAGAACATGCAACAGGACACCGGACTGTATGCACAGGCCAATTACTTCAACTACGCCTTGTTCGCGCAGGATAACTGGCGCATTCTTCCTACCCTTACACTGAATCTCGGTGTGCGCTACGACGTGCAGCAAGCACCCACTGACCCCGGCAACCGCCAGACCAACTTCTCCCCCGGTGTCCAATCTCACGCGTTCTCGAACGTGTCGATTGTCGGCAAGACCGGACCGCAGTTGGCTCCTATTGGCATGCTCTTCCCCGGTGACCCAGGTGTATCGAAGACCGGTGCAGGCACCCAATACAATCACGTCTCTCCGCGTGTAGGCTTTGCTTTCGATCCCTACGGAAACGGCAAGACAGTCTTCCACGGCGCTGCCGGTATCTTCTTCGGCGGTATCTCCGGCAATCAGTGGGAGTTCCCCTCGAACTTCCCGCCTTACGCCGTTCGTAACACCTACACCAAAGTCGTTTCGATGACGCATCCTTACCAGGGTGATCCTACAGAATTTCCGTCGGGCACTAATCCCTACCCTGCTCTGAACTTCCAGCCTGGAAGCGGCAACGCCACCTTCCTTCCCCTCAATCAGGTCGTCGCCTTCGATCCGAACTACAAGTGGCCGTTTACCTATCAGGTCAACTTTGGCTTTCAGCAGCAGCTAACCAATGGCCTTGCTCTAAGCGCGAACTATGTCGGATCCTTCAACAAAGGCGTGCCGCTCTACAACGACATCAACGCTCCCATCTTCAACATCAATCCGGATACGGGTCAGCCCGGCGCCGCTTGCTTCACCGACCCTGCTCACAAGAACCCCGACACGTCAAAGGCCTGCGGATACGCGAATACCAGCAGCACGGTAAACAATCGCCGTCCTCTCAACTCGCAGTATGGTCAATCTGCAGTCTCGCCCCTCTACAGCAACGTCTGGATCATTCGTTCGAACCAGGGTTCAAACTACAACGGTCTTCAGGTAAGCCTCGAACAGCGTATTACGCATCGCTTGAGCGCACGTGGTTATTACACCTGGAGCAGGACACTGCAGAGCAACCAGCTCGACAGCACCAGCGGTCTGAACGGTAACTTCGTCGATCCGAACTTCCCGGATCTCGAAAAGCGTCAGCGGTCAGACCAGGACCGCCGTCACATGATGACCATGTCCTTCAACTGGAAGCCGGACTACTTCAGTGGTTACAACTGGTTCGTCAGAAACACACTCAACGGTTGGACAGTAGCAGGCATCTGGACAGCAAACAGCGGTCAGCCATTCACCGTAACCACCGGCCTCGACGTCAATGGCGATGGTCAAAACAATGACCGTCCGAGCATCGTTCCCGGCAAAACCCCTCGCCTTATCAGCAACGGGCGTTCGCGCGTCGCCATGATGAACCAATGGTTCGACACCTCGGCGTACTGCACACCCGGCACTGCCGGTTGCCCAGGCGTTGGTCCCGGCGGCCTTCTCGGAAACGTGCCTCCTGCGCAGCTCGATTCGCCTGGTTTCAGGAACGTCGACGCCTCGCTCTTCCGTACCTTCGCTATCCGCGAATCGTTCCGGTTCGAACTTCGTAGCGAATTCACAAACGTCTTCAACCTCACCAACCTTGGCACCCCTACTGCTACGGCAAACAGTGCCAACTTCGGCAAAGTCACCGGCAATTCAGGCAACAACCGCATCATGCAGGTTGGAGGTCGTCTCCTCTTCTAACCTCAACGAACCAGAGAGGCTCCCGGAGCGCGCACTCTATGCTCCGGGAGCCTCTTTCATTTAAACCTGTCTCCATCTCCCACTATTTCAATCCCCCTGCGTCGAACAGGAGACCCATATTCCGGCTCCGGTATAGTAAGGGTTTCCGGTTTTAGTTATTTGGAGGTAATTCTGTGCGAATTCGAAGTGTACTCGGAGTTGCCTTGGCTCTTGGTGGCATCCTATGCGGCGCCCAGGCCCAGGATCTCGCGAGTTTTGAGAAGCGAACAACGGTAAAGGTTTTACCAAACGGCCTCACTCTGCTCGTCTCCGAGCGTCCCGAAGCTCCCGTCTTCAGCTTCTACACCCTCGTCGACGCAGGTTCCGCCGACGATCCACAGGGCGACAGCGGACTCGCTCACATGTTCGAGCACATGGCCTTCAAGGGAACCCAGGAAATAGGTACCACCAACTACCCCGCCGAAAAGGTCGCTCTCGCGAAAGTCGAAATTGCCTACGCCGCCTATGATGCCGAACTCCGCAAACTCGTAGCGCAAGACCCGGCAAAGCTCGCCAGCCTCAAAAAAGCCTTCCAGGACGCGCAGGCCGAAGCTCAGAAATTCGTTATTCCCAACCAGTTCTCCCTCATCGCCGAGCAGAACGGCGCCGTCGGCATCAACGCCTCCACCGCTGAAGACTCCACTCAATACTTCTGGAGCATGCCCTCGAACCGTCTCGAGCTTTGGGCTTATCTCGAAAGCCAGCGCATCAGCCAGCCCGTCCAGCGCGAGTTCTACAAGGAGCGCGACGTAGTCCAGGAAGAGCGCCGCATGCGCATCGACTCAGCTCCCGTCGGCCGCATGGTTGAGCAGTTTCTCGCCACTGCCTACGTCGCCCATCCCTATGGCCGCAGCGGCGTCGGTTGGGAGAGTGAGATCAGCCAGGTAAGCGCCACCCAAGCCGAAGCCTTCCATAAAAAGTATTACGTTCCCTCCAACATGGTCATCGCAGTCGTCGGCGACGTCAAAGCCAGCGAAGCCATGCCCATCCTCGAGCGTTACTTCTCGAAGATTCCCGCTGGCCCCAAGCCTGAACCCATGACGACCATCGAGCCCCGTCAGTTTGCCGAAAAATCCGTCGTCATCAAGGAAGCCACGCAGCCCTTCTACATCGAGGGCTACCACCGCCCCGACTACCGCGACCCTGACGACTCCGTCTACGACGCCATCACCGACATCTTCTCCAACGGTCGCACCGCCCGCCTCTACCGCTCGCTCGTCCGCGATCAACAAATCGCTGCCGCTGGCGAGGGCTTCAGCGGATTCCCCGGACAGAAATATCCCGGCCTCTTCGCCGTCTACGCTGTTCCCCTCCCCGGCCACACACCCGAGGAGATGCGCACCGCCATCCACAAAGAGCTCGACCGCCTGAAGACCGAAGATGTCACCGACGAAGAGCTTGCCCGCTTCAAAACTCGCGCCCAGGCCGATCTCCTCCGCGGCCTCGCAGACAACGAAGGTCTGGCCCATCAACTAGCCGAATACCAGACCCGCTACGGCGACTGGCGTGAGCTCTTTCGCGAACTCGACAAGATCAACGCCGTCACCAAGGCAGACGTTCGCCGCGTCGCCAACAAGATCTTCGTCGACAGCAATCGCACCAGCGCACGCATCGAGTACGTAGCCCCACCGAAAGCAGCCAAGAGCACAGGAGGTGCTGAGTGAAGATTTCTTTGAATAATCTGGCTGCAGTTCTCAGCATCGTCCTTGCCGCACCCTTCGCCATCGCGCAGACATCGACGAAATCCGACGAAACCGCAAAACCCGCGAGCACCGCAACCGCCCCCGCACAACCATGGAAGAAGATCCCCATCCCGCCGCTCCATGCCTTCAAGCCCGAGCAGCCCAAACGCATCGAGCTCTCCAACGGCCTCGTCATCTTCCTTCAGGAAGACCACGAGCTCCCCTTCATCAACGGAAGCATAATGATCCGCGGAGGCAGTCGCGACGAACCCGCAAACAAAGTTGGCCTCGTCAACCTCTACGGCCAAACCTGGCGCACCAGCGGAACCGGCACCATCGATGGCGACAAGCTCGACGACCAGCTAGAGTCCAAGGCCGCCAGCATCGAGACCCAGGGCGGCCAAGCCTCCACCTCCATCCACTGGTCGAGCCTCAAAGGCGACTTCGACACCGTCTTCGCCAACACAATGGATCTCCTTCTCCATCCATCGTTCAACGAAGAGAAACTTCAGCTCGCCAAGCAGCAGCTCGAAACCGGCATTTCCCGCCGTAACGACGACGCCAGTGGAATCGCCGTTCGCGAAGCCATCAAGCTCGCTTACGGTGCCGACAACCCCTACGGCCGCCGAGCCGAATACGCCACCGTTGACTCCGTCACCATCGACGATCTCAAAGCATGGCACGCCCGCACCGTCATTCCCAGCAACATCATCGTCGGCCTCTCCGGCGACTTCGACGCTGCCGCCATGGAAGCAAAACTCCGCGCCGCCTTCGAGCCTCTCCCTCGCGGCGAGGCATTCAAAACGGCAAACATCTCCTTCACCGACCCGAAGCACGGCGTCTACTTCGTCAATAAAGAAGACGTCAATCAGTCCAACGTCCTCATCGTCGGCCTCGGCACCGAGCGCAGCAATCCCGACTACTACGCGCTCAGCGTCATGAACGAAATCTTCTCCGGCGGGTTTGGTTCACGTGTCGTCCAGAACGTGCGCACCAAACTCGGCTTGGCCTACAGCGTCAGCGGATCCTTTGGCTCCACCTACGATCATCCCGGCGTCTTCTACGTCATCGCTGCAACCAAAAGTCCCAGCACCGTTGCTGCTACTCAGGCCATGCTCGAAGAATTGAACCGTCTCAAGACCGAGCCTCCAACAGAGGCCGAGCTGAACAAGGCCAAAGATCAGGTACTCAACTCCTTTATCTTCAACTACGACTCACCCGAAAAAACTCTCAACGAACAGATGACTCTGGCCTTCTACGGCTACCCATCTGACTTCCTCGAGAAGTACAAGACTGGCATCGAGAAGGTCACCGCCGCCGACGTCTCCCGCGTAGCCAACAAGTACGTCGATCCCTCGAAACTGGCGATCATCGCCGTAGGCAACCAGTCCGAGATCACACCCAAACTCGATACCTTGGGCGCCGTCACCCCCATCGATATCACCATCCCACCGCCACCCGGCAAACCCGGCGAATAACGCATCTCAACAAAAAGCCATCGAAGTATGTAACAGCTTCGGTGGCTTTTCGTTCTTACATCTGCAATCCAAACTTCCCACGATACGCACTCGGCGAAACTCCGGTATGCCGCTGAAACACCTTCCTGAAAAATGCAGCATCCTGATATCCCACCGAGTCACTGATCTCCTGCATCGTGCGATGGTCACTTTCCAGCAAACGCTTGGCAGCAGCAACCCGTAGCTTCTGCACGTAGATCAACGGACTATCGCCAGTAGCCTGTCTAAAGCGGCGAACAAAATTACGCAAGCTCATTCCCACGCGTTCTGCCGGAGTTTCAAGCGGAAAGCTCTGATCGAAATTCTGATGCAACCACGCCTGCGCGTTCGAAATCATCTCATCCGAATGCGCCGTCTTCAGCGGCACAATCGCGAATCCAGCCTGCCATGCACGCGGCGTCTCAATCAGCAGCGCCTTGGCATCTTGCACGGCGACCTCGTGTCCACAATATCGCTCTACAAGGTAGAGGCTTAGATCCAGCGAGGCATTCACGCCTCCACCACAAAAGAATCCGTTATCCTCGGTCACCATCAACTCCGGCATCCATCGCACCTTCGGGTACTTCTCGCGAAATCGCTCAGCCAGTCCCCAATGTGTCGTCGCTCGTTTGCCGTCGAGCAAGCCCGCCGCCGCAACCAGACCCACACCAGAACACACACTCGCAATTGCGACACCCTTCTTATGCCAGCGCCGCAGCCAGGGCACAATGCCCGGGTTGCGCTCGACCACATCGTCCAGGCTTATCCCTGCCGACGGAATAAAGATCAGATCCGTCTTGCGGATGGATGTCATCGCGACCTGCGGCTTTATATGGATCGGTCCGTCACAACACACCGCTCGTCCATCGATCGATGCCGTCGTCACGTTGAATTTGGGAGTCGGCTTCTTTCCCGTGCACGTATTCCATAGCGTCCCTGCATGGCGAAAGACCTCCATCGGACCGGTAGCAGTAGAAGAAAAGGTCCCGTCGAGAAACAGGACTGTAACGTTGATCATCGCTTGTCCTCTCTGATTTGGGCCCGATCGGCGATTGGCTGAATCGCCTACCCATAATGGCAAATCTGCCATCTTGTTGACAAGGCCTTTTTTCGTTTACCTTTGAGAAAGAATGACAGCCAGACCGCATTTGCAGTGCCACCGGGCCCCTTGACGCAGTCCATCAATGAACCTTCAGGGATCGACCACCATGGATGTCCACAAACACATTTGCGTTTTGCGAATACATCTCCTCACCATGTGCAACTTGTCGCAACGAGCTCTCGATTACTCCATCAAAGGATACGAGATGGGCCACCCAGGCATTTGTGCTCACGCGTGCAGCGCAGAGTACGAACTTGCAGAGCATCACTTTCAAATCAAATATCTCTGCCGCAAGCTGATGACGGCCTCAGTGGCTACACCTTCCGACCTTCGCTTCGTCCTCGCCACCCTTCGCATCGACCACGCTCTTCATGCCATCTTCAGAGCAGCAACGCGAATCGCACAAGACAGCATCCACTTTCTCGAAGGCATGCCTGCAGTGAAATGTCCGGCATTGAATCGACTCGGCGAATTCGTTAACTGTTCCATGCGCCTATGCATCGTTGCTCTTTTCAAAAAGGACTTCGTGCATGCAGAGACTGTTCTCCAAAGTCAGGGAGTATGGCGACGGTGCGAGATGGTCTTCGATGATGTACGCGACGGCGCCAGCCACCGGATGGAAGCACAGGATGTCTATGCGCTGGCGATTGCGCGCAGCCTTGGCATAGCGGCAAAACAGGTCCATGAAATGGCCGACGCCATTCTCTTCTGGCTCAAAGGAAGCGACGATGCACTAGCCCTGATGACGGATGGACAAGACACTCTCAATCTCCTGTTCGGCGGTTGCAGTTCCGGTATGGAAGACAATTCAGGACCTGCCATAGGCCATCACACTACTTCATTAACTCCAATCGCAGGCCTATTACCGTAGGTTTAAATATCCGCTAGCGAAACGATAACTACCGAATTTAAAATATCGGTTACATTACACACCTTAGCCACAAAGAGAGAGGAGTCAGCCATGCCCAAATTTGTCATCGAACGCGAAATCTCAGACGTCGGTAAGCTCTCAACCGAACAACTCAAGGCCATCGCTCAAACATCATGCGGAGTCCTGCGCACCTTAGGCCCCGAAATCCAATGGGTCCAAAGCTACGTCACCGACGACAAAATCTATTGCATCTACATCGCACCTGACGAAAATATGGTTCGCAAACACGCGGAGCTAGGCAAATTCCCTGCCAATCGAATCTCGCAAATCCGCTCCATCATCGATCCAACAACCTCTGAGTAAGCCGCCACCCTGGGGCGCGCAAAACGAAGTCGATTCAAGTCGCGCCCGGCACATCCGACTCACCGTCGAAGCAGCTATCACGACCGCACATATCGATCCCGAATTTGACGATCGTTACGAAGGCCGTGACACCATGCAACCATCCATCCTCCTGGCTCTTCTCGTAACGGTTTGGATTATCGTGTGATATCCGGAAGCAAACCATCTACACTCTTCCCTCGGCCCGGACATGAGACGATATCCCTATATGGACACCAAAGGATTCGCCATCGCCATCATGGCCGCAGGCAAGGGCACGCGGCTCAAAAGCAAACGCCCCAAAGTCCTCCACGAGATCGGCGGCCGAGCCCTCCTTCTTCACGTCATCGCCGCCGCCGAAACCATCGTCCCGCCCGACCACATCTACTGCATCATCGGCCACGAAGCCGACCGCGTCCGCACCGCCGTCGAAAAGACCGGTATCCGCTTCGTCCTCCAGGAAGAGCAGCGCGGCACCGGCCACGCCCTCCAGATGGTCAAGGCCTACTTCGCCATCTCCGGCGATCACCTTCCCAAACATCTCCTCGTCCTCTCCGGCGACGTCCCGCTCATTCGCCCCGAAACCATCGCCGCCATCCGCGACCTCCACCTCGCCGAGCGCGCCGCCATGACTATCCTCACCGCCGTCCCCGCCGACCCCACAGGCTACGGCCGCGTCATACGATCCAGCGCAGACGCACCCGAGGTCACCGCCATCGTCGAGCAAAAATCCCTCACCCCCTACCAGCTCGCCACACCCGAAATCAACTCCGGCATTTACTGCTTCGAAACCTCCAAGCTCTTCGCCAAACTCGATCTCCTCTCAACCAACAACGCCCATGGCGAGTTCTACCTTACCGACGTAGCCGCCATGCTCGTAGCCGACGGCGAACGCGTCGTAGCCGTCAAGGCCGACAGCGTCGACGAGGTCCTCGGAGCCAACACCATCGCCGAGATGATGCACCTCGATGCCGCCATGCGCCTAGCCACCGCCCGCCGTCTCATGGCCTCCGGCGTCACCATCTTCCGCCCCGAAACCTGCGTCATCGACGCCGCCGTCACCATCGCCCCCGACACCGTCATCGAGCCCTACGTCCAAATCCTCGGACCCACCCGCATCGGCTCCGACTGCCGCATCCGTTCCTACTCGGTCATCCAGCACTCCACCATCGGCGACAACGTCACCATCCGCAACGGCTGCATCCTCGACCAGGCCGTCATCGGCGACGGAGCCGTCCTCGGCCCCTACGCCCACCTCCGCCCCGACAGCAACATCGGCGAGAACGCCCACGTAGGTAACTTCGTCGAAACCAAAAAAGTCACCATGGGCAAAGGCTCCAAGGCCAACCACCTCAACTACCTCGGCGACGCTGTCATCGGTGCCGGAGTCAACGTCGGAGCCGGAGCCATCACCTGCAACTACGACGGCGTCCACAAGCACCTCACCACCATCGGCGACGGCGTATTCGTTGGTTCCGACTCCACCCTCGTCGCCCCCATCACCATCGGCACCGGAGCCTACATCGCCGCCGGCAGCTGCATCACCGAAGACGTCCCCTCCGACGCTCTCGCCCTGGGCCGCAGCCGCCAAGTCACCAAACCCAACTGGACCGCCGCCAAACGAGCCGCCAGAGAATCTGCCAAAAACACCTGCTAGCCCTCAGTCACAATAGCTGCTGACTCGCACTTGTACTTGCACCTCCATTTGCACTTGCCTCTCTTGCTTGTCATTCCCGAGGGGATCTGCTTTGCCTGCAGTTGGCATTTGCGGTTGCCGTTGCTTTTTGCGATGCATACTGATGCATTGCAATAGCTCTCTCTTTGTCGTCATCCTGAGCGAAGGCGCGCAGCGTCGAGTCGAAGGATCCCTGTATTTCGCCTTTGCCGTTGCTTTTGCTTTTACCTTTTTGCAAAATCCAAAAATATCCACAGAAATATTCCCAAAAACTGCTTCAAACCAAGGATTCCCCACCGCGGGAATCTACCCATCACCTTCACCACACAATCCACCACAATCTGTCCACAAAAAACCACCCGCAACACCCATCCCACCCCAAACCCCCTGAAAAATCACTCAAATTCAACCCAACCATCAAGCCCAAAGAAAATCCGCCGATAAGAGACAAAGCGCGACCGCGCAGTGGAGCTTCTAGCCGATGTCGCAAGAACGAATCCTCGTAGTCGACGACGAAGCCCCAGTGCGCGACATCGTCGCCGCCCTGCTCGCCCGCAGCGGCTACACCGCCACCATCGCCGAAAGCGCCGACCAGGCCCTCACCTGTCTCCAGCAGGACCCCACCTACGACCTCGTCCTCACCGACATCATGATGCCCGGCACCGACGGCCTCCACCTCCTCGACCAGCTCACCGCCGATCACCCCAGCCTCCCCGTCGTCATGCTCACCGCCGTCCACGACATCCACGTCGCCACCAACGCCTTCCGTCGCGGCGCCATCGACTACCTCATCAAGCCCTTCGAGCGCGCCCAGCTCGAAAGCGTCGTCTCTCGTGCCGTTGAACATGGCCGTCTCCGCAAACAGAAAAACCTCTACCTCCACAACCTCGAAGACATGGTCTCCGCCCGTACCAGCCGTCTCCGCGAGGCCATGCACGATCTCGAACGCAGCTACGACATCACCCTCGAAGCCATGGGCGACGCCCTCGACCTCCGCGACCAGGAGACCGAAGGCCACTCCAAGCGCGTCACCGCCTACACCATCGCCATCGCCCGTGCCATGGGCGTTCAGGCCGACGAACTCAAAGTCATCGCCCGCGGCGCCTTCCTCCACGACATCGGCAAGATCGCCACCCCCGACAGCATCCTGCTCAAACCCGGCCGCCTCAACCCCGAAGAGATGTCCATCATGCGCGAACACTGCGCCCGCGGTTACGAGATGATCCGCAAAATCCCCTTTCTTCGCGAAGCCGCCGAGATCGTCTACGCCCATCAGGAACGCTTCGATGGCACCGGCTACCCACGCAACCTTCAAGGCAGCGAGATCCCTCTCGGCGCCCGTATCTTCGCCATCGCCGACACGCTCGACGCCATGACCTCCGACCGTCCCTACCGCAAAGGAACCAACTTCGCCGCCGCCAGCCGCGAAATCGCAAACTGCTCCGGCACTCAGTTCGACCCCAGCATCGTCGCCGTCTTCCTCAACATGCCCCTCGACTCCTGGCCCCAGCTCCGCGCCGACATCGAGCGCATCACCCCTTCCGTTCTCTCATCCACCCTCTGCCGGCCGCAGGTTGCCACATGGCAGGCAAGCCAACTAGCATCGCAAGCGCGAGGTGATTCCAATGAAACAGGCATTGAACCCTGCTGAGATCCAAGTCGTCCTTCACGCCAACCCCGGCTGGGCCCTACAGGAAGGCAAACTCTCACGCGAGTGGACCTTCAAGGATTTCGTTCATGCAATGGAGTTCGTCAATCAGGTTGCCGCATTGGCAGAAACCGCCGGGCACCACCCCGACATCGATATCCGCTACAACCACGTTCGCCTCGGCCTTGTCTCCCACGACGCCGGTGGCATCACCAAGCGAGACGCCGCCATGGCCTCGCAAATCAATCAAAAGTTCTGAGTTATTGATGTTCAACCGAAGAATTTTTCTAATCTACTAAATTTCACACTTAAATTAAATTGACATCCAAATTCTGTTTTAGATTCAAGGGGCACATCTTATCAGCCATGCAACAAACTTATAATCATATAGTTACAAGAAAGTATGAGCTCTTTGCTCAGCCCCTAAATGTAGGTAGTAAATACGTTTTTTCTATGGTGGAACGTATTTTTTCTGTGACGGCATCCATATTGTGGTATATTCAATTCATCGGAAGCGTGATTCGCCGCCCGAGAAGATTATCAGCCCGCATCACCGGCTGACACAAGTTGCGTCACTGGCCTCCCGGCACGAGCAAATTACCGTTCGTGCCGCCTTTTTTTTGCCGTGAGCACACAGTTCCCCCACTTACCCTTCACATACCTTCCGCTCTATCAGCGAAGAAAAATCCTGCAACGAAACGCGGCCTAAACCGACAACGGGGATTTATCATACGGAGCATGAAGCGATTACTTGGTTGCGTAGTGTTGGGTCTGGTCACAATGGCAGCATCGGCACAATGGACAAACCCCTCCGACGATGTCCCTGCCTACAACGCAAAAGCGCCATCCAAGCCACTTCCGCCTGTCCTTAGCGGCAATCAGCTAACCGGAATCTATTTCTCCCATCCCTACCAGGTAACCGCCTACAAGATGGCAGCTAAGATCCCTGAAGTCCTCCACCAGCAGCCCTGCTACTGCCATTGCGACCGTGCAATGGGACACAATAGCCTCCATAGCTGCTTTGAAGGAACTCATGGCGCAGCATGCTCAACCTGCATGAAAGAAGCGATATACGCCTATCAGAAGACAAAGAAGGGTCAAACCCCCGCTCAGATCCGCGCTGGCATCGAGCGTGGCGAATGGCAGTACGTCGATCTCGAAACAGCCGCCCTCTAACTGTTTTACCGAGACAGTTGCCATTGTTTGTCCTTTTGTTTGTCATCCGTAGGGATCTGCTATTGCTGTTGCTTTTTCCTCTCCCAACCACAAACGTCATCTCGACCGGAGCAAAGCGCAGTGGAGAGATCCCTGTATTTCGCCTTTGCCTTTGCCGTTGCCTGTTCTTTGTTTGTGTCACCCCGTAGGGATCTGCTGTTGCTGTGCTTTTCCTCTCCCAACCACAAACGTCATCTCGACCGGAGCGAAGCGCAGTGGAGAGATCCCTGTATTTCGCCTTTGCCGTTGCCGTTGCCTGTTCTTTGTTTGTCATCTTGTAGGGATTTGCTTCTGTCCTCGCAGTTAAAGCTGTCAAGCCCCAAACACCTCTAAACAACACATAAAAAACAACATAACGATTGCAAACAAGTTTCCCCAATCTGATAGAATAGTTACAGATTCAAAAAGAGAAAGCCCCGGCCAAGCCGGGGCTTTCTTTTTATCCCATAAACCCTTTAGCACCAATATTTTGCAGGTAAACCCTTTAGATATAATATTTTACAGCCACCACGCAAGCGCAACTATAACAAAACAAGCTGGTTCCATACAAAATACCCCACCGAGGCAGGGGGAGGGGGTAATTAATGCATTAACGGGAGTTTAAGTACCGCAAGCGTATCCTCAGGTCATGACCTGGGTCTTCTGGGCAATTCTCTCAGCCATCTTCGCTGCCGCAACCGCACTATTAGCCAAGGTAGGCGTCGCCGGAGTTGATTCCAACCTCGCGACCGCCATTCGCACCACGGTCATCGTGGTCTTCACCTGGGCGATCGCACTCAGTCTCGAGAGACACCACGGACTAGCCGAAATCGGCCGCCGAAGCTGGCTCTTCCTTGTTCTTTCGGGAATCTGCACCGGCCTCTCCTGGCTCTGCTACTTCCGCGCGCTGCAGATGGGACCCGCCTCGAGCGTAGCTCCGGTAGACAAACTCAGCGTAGTCCTCGTGATCCTCGGAGCGTGGCTCTTCCTCGGAGAGCACCTGACACCGCTGAAGATCGGCGGAGCATCCCTGATCACAATCGGAGCCGTAATCCTTGCCTTCGCCTAGCATCTGTTGATAACGCAAGAGGTATACTGGTACTAGTTCTTTGCAAGGCCCAATGCATCGGCGTTGCTGCTCCAAATGGGGGCGTCACGGCTTCGACGGGATTGCTTGTGGCAGAGAGGCATGCCGGGGTGTGGACACCCGTAATCGCTCACAAAACCATAAGTGCCGATAACAACCTGGCTCTTGCTGCTTAATTAACTAAGTAGCCGATCGCTCGAGCTTCGCCTACGGGCCCGTACCGATCGTCGCACAGTAGGCTGGTCTTCCCTGCTCCGTCTGAGCGGGTCGGACGAGACTGATCAGACTGGTCGCCGTCGCATCTTCGTCCGTTCTAAGCGCCGGTGACGAGACAAAAATGATACGGAAAAAGCATGAAAGCTCTCTGTTGGAAGTTTTTTCGGACGTGGGTTCGACTCCCACCGCCTCCACCATTTCTTTGTCCCGCTGAAAATAACATGTAACCCGAAGTAAACGACTCGCTCAACGCAAGAGCAGCAGAGCTGCGCGATACTTGTGAACGTGATCATCGAGACTGTTGGGAGATCAACCACTCCCGCAAACTAGGAATGCAGTCCGTCGTATGGGATTGAGACTCTGAAAATTTCCGGAGCAGATCCCGACTTTCACCGCCGCGATTCTCTGGACTGCTATTAATCAAGAAGACTTTCCAGAATGGCAACTCGGTCTGCAACTTTTCGATGAGGACTTTGCTGAGAAGTTTGGCTTTGACGTCTTGGACCCAACCAAACCTATTCTTATTCCTGAAGAAATCCTTCCGCTACGCAGCATCGGCGGTCTCGTTCTGGATCGCAATGTCACAAACTTCTTCGCAGAGAGGTGTCACCGCTGCAAATGGTTAACTTATTGAGAAGGGGATTTCCAACTCGCTGGCAGTTCTTCAGTTCTATTTGATGCTGTTTTTTCTAGCACTATCGGATCACGGAGCGACAGCGCTTTCAACTGAAGCAGCGGCTGTGGCTTGGGTTCACGATGCTTTTGCACACTGCAAAGTCATCGGAGCAACCAAAACATCACAAGCACTACTCGATACTGCGGGCGTCATTGCAGACGAAGGCATCGTCGTAGGAACCAACTCAAATGATTTTTTAGCGATTGCAGCGAAGGGACGCATTTGGAATCGGGAACCGAAAGTTAGAACTACTTATTAGTCTTATTTAGATTGAAGTAACGGAGACCTAGTGCAAACGAAGACCAGCCGACACAATCCGGGGCGCGCCGAGCGTAAGCAGAGGAGTCCTGCCAGCTTGAAATCGGTTCCCTCCAACATTCTGCACCGAGCCGTAAACTAGCAGTTTTCGCCACAAACCACGCTCGACATACAAATCAACTTGGCCATAACTATCCAGTTTGAATTGGTTCGCCGAGTCATCATACTGCCGCCCACTAGCCCGCATAGCCACACTGAGCACGCCGATCCGTTCTTTCTGCAACCGAGCCTGTACCGAAGCGCTATTACGCGGAACCTGCGGCGTCCATTTATCCACCAGCGTTGGATCGGCCTGAAACTTCGTCACAGTAGAAACTGCAAACTGGTACCCGCCAGTCAACATCAAAAACGAAGCCGGTTTGATCTCCGCCTCGGTAGTGATTCCGCGGCTGGTCAACTGTCCAAGATTCTCCCGCAGTAAAGTCTGCGCAGTAGCGGTCGTACTCAACGCAACCGCCGCCACTGGCCGATTCACCTGTGTCCAGAAATAACTCGTCCTGACGGAGCCCAACCGCGAAAGGTTCACCAGCCCGCCAACCTCAAACCCCGTAGCTCGCTCCGATCGCAAACTCGGATTCGGCAAAGTAATCTGCTGCCCAACTTGCCCAGTCCTATAAAGCTCATTTAAACTCGGCCCACGAAACGCACGGAACGCGGAGGCACTCAGCGACACACCCTTCCCGACCTGCTTCACCACACCAAGCCGAGGATCAAACACGGTCTCCCGAATATCAGGCAACACAGGATTTACAGCCGCACCCACCTGCTTCGCATCGAAGCTTCCAAACCAATCCGCACGCGAGGAGAAAGCGATCGACCAGCTCAGCGGCTGCCAAAGCACCTCGCCATAAATCCCCGAACCACGCTGCCGAGCGCTCGTGCTCACAGTTGGCTTCAACACTCCATTGCTAACGCCAGTTTCGTTGTCTGTCCCGCGCGTATCCAGAACATCGCTTCCCGCAACAAACGTCAGGTCCCGATAACTTCTCGCCCACTGCAACGCACCACCAACCTGTTGCGAAGGAACCCGCTGCAGATTCGTCAGCTTCTCCGACATTCTTCCCGCAGCAATTGAAGAGAAACTCTGCCGATAGTTCTGCTCTGTCCCATACAACCGAAGCATCACTCGTCCAATCTCGCCCGAAGAGTAATCTCCGCCTCCAACATACCTCCAGATTCGCGCAGCATTCGTCTGCAGTGGCGTTCCATTGCTCCTCGCCTCGTTCAGCAGATTTCCCCTTAAAAACGCGTTGCTCTCTGCCCCAAAGCTGCGCCGGAACTCAATCCTTCCGCTCTGGTAATGGACATTCGAAGCCACATCAACAGGCCCGCGAACCTCAGGCGCAGTCAGCACATATCCATCCGTCCGGAAGAAGCTCGCAGCCGCAAGCCCACTCCAACCGCGCTCTCCCGCCGAGATCAGCCCATTGAGGTTCGACGTGGCTTCGTTCGCCCCCGAAACATCAGCCGCATAAGCCAATCTCTCCGACGGAACCGCAGGAAGCACATCGATCACTCCACCAATCGCACTCGATCCATACAAATCCGAAGCTCCACCTCGCATCAGCTCCACCTCGCGCTGCGCAAGCATAGGAATCTCGTTCCAGTGGATCCATCCGCCAAACGCATCGTTCAGCGGAACCTGATCGCTCAGCACCAACGTCCGGCTCGCCGCCGTCGATCCAAGTCCTCGCAGCGAAGTCCCCTGCGACGTAGGATTCGATACCCACGAGTTCGTCCTCCGGAACAGCTGGAATCCCGCAACCTGTCGCAGTCGATCATCCAGCGTAAACCCCGGAGCCTCCCGCAGCTGCTCCTGCGACATCGTCCGCACACTGCTGGCGGTCGCATCAAGCGGCAACGGAATCCGCGAAGCAGTCACCTGCACCTCTTCCACCGCACCCTTCACCGCCAGAACGACCACCAGCTCAGATCCATCCCCGATCGCCTGAACCACACTGCTGAACCCAGCCCGTTCCACATCGACCTTAGCCTGAGTTCCAGTTCCTACAAGCAACTCCACGCATCCACTCGCATCCGTCATCAACGCCTGTTCTTGTCCCGCTTGCAACCGAACCCGCGCACCGGCAATCGCATCACCACGTTGATCGCGCACACACACCTGGACTGTTCGCCCCGCCGCAAACCCCGGCAAACATCCCAGCAGCGACCAAACCAGAACCGCAACCCTAGCAGAAGCCCTCATCCTTTCATCCTACCGTTCCACACGATGCCAGTGACTCCAACGAGCTCCCGTGTTACCCTTCCGCCGAAAGCATCTGTTCACCATGCCCACAACCCGCAGAACCTTCTGTTCCCTGACAGCTATACTGCTTCTCTCTGCCCGACTACCCGGCCAATCCGCGCCGCCAGCCTCCAAATCCGGCACGCGCCCTGACGTCGCATCCATCGATCACGATCGCATCATAGCCGCAGCAACGCGCTATCTTACGCAACCCGTGACTCCGCTCACCACGCTACCTGCGAAACAAAGCCCAGGCACGTCGCACGATTTCTACTCCGAGGCAGAAGACTACTGGGCGGACTCCACATCGTCGCAAGGGCCATACATCCAGCGACCCGCCCCCCCCAACCCCAACGCCTTCGTCGCCCATCGCGACGCCCTCCTCAGCCTCAGTCTTTACGTCCCTGCTCTGACTGCTGCCTTCGTCCTTACCCACGACGACCAATACGCCAAACAGGCAATAGCTCACTTACACGCATGGTTCATCGATCCCGCTACCAGCATGACTCCGAGCCTCCAGTACGCTCAGGTGATCCCACCAGCGAACACAGGCCGCCTCGAAGGCCTGGTCGAAGCTGTGCACCTCGCCGAAGTCGCCCAATCGATCCCCTTCCTAGCCAACTCCGAAGCTCTCGTGCCACCCGATCTCGCCATCCTCCAGAAGTGGTTCTTCGACTACCTCGACTGGCTCACCTCCTCCCGCCTTGCCGGCCTCGCCCGCGACCAGAAGAACCACCACGGCTCCTCATGGCTGCTCCAAGCCGCAGCCTGCGCCAGCCTCAACCTCAAGGACGACCGTCCGCTCACTACTCTTCGCCACCAATTCCGAACTGTTACCATCCGCGCCCAGATCCAGGCCGACGGCAGCTTTCTCCACGAACTTACCCTGCCAAATCCCTATCGCCTCTCCCTATTCAACCTCGATATGCTCGCCGCCATTTGCGTCCTACTCTCTACCCGTTTCGAGAGTGTCTGGGACTACGAGCTACAGGATGGACCTGGCATGCGTGTCGCCCTCGCCCACCACTTCCCCTTCATCCTCAATCGCGGCACATGGCTTTACCGCGCCGACGCCACCCACTTCAACGACTTACCCATCCGCCCGCCCAGCCTGCTCTTTGCCGCCCGTGCCTACAGTCGTCCCGAGTACGCCGATCTCTGGAAGACCCTCCCACCCGACACCACAATCCCGGAGCTTCAGCGAACCTTCCCCATCCGCCAGCCTCTGCTTTGGGTCACTCGTTCCCACCCTTAGAAAAAAACAAAAGAGGCGCAGCCAAAGCCACGCCCCCCCTGGAACGTTATAACGACAGAACTACTAGCTCTTCGACTGAAACTCCTTCACGATCGCAAGATACTTCTTCGCACTCTCAGTTACCAGCTCCGGCTTACCTTCAGCCATAGCCTTCGCATTAACCAGATCGGAGCCAACACCAAGCGCGAACGCTCCCGCCTGCAGAAACTCCGCCGCAGTAGCCAGCGAAACGCCACCCGTAGGAATCATCTCGACCTGCGGCAGCGGTCCCCTAAGCGCAGTGAGATACTTCGCCCCGCCCATCGCGCTCGCCGGAAACACCTTCACCACATCCGCTCCAGCCTGCCATGCCGTTACAATCTCAGTCGGCGTCAACGCACCCGGCAATACTGCAATCGAGTATCGATGACACATCTCAATCGTCTGCAGATTCAACGCCGGACTCACCACAAACTGTGCGCCTTCCAGAATGCACATCCGCGCCGTCTCCGCATCCAACACGGTTCCTGCACCGATCAAAATGTCCGGCCTCTGTTCCGCAAGCCGACGCATCACCTGGATCGCGCCCGGCACTGTCATCGTGATCTCCAGCACTGTCACTCCACCAGCAGCAATCGCCTCTGCCAGCGCCAGCGCCTTGTCCACGGATTCGGCTCGTAGCACAGGAACCAATCCAATCGCCTTCAAACTCTTCAGTACTTCAATCTTTTGCATTACATCTCCTGTCTTTTTAAAACTAGCCTCTATTTACCGCTGAACGCGAGCGCCGCCGCCCTTCATCACGCGCTGCACTTCATCGAACGTGGCCATGGTTGTATCGCCCGGCGTCGTCATCGCCAACGCACCATGCGCGCAACCGCAGTTCACAGCCCAATCCGCACCCTTCTCGTTCAGAAAGCCGTAGATCAAACCGGAAGCAAACGAGTCACCGCCGCCAACGCGATCGAAGATCTCCAGATCAGGCATAGGCCGCGCCTCATGGAACGCGCCTTCGTAGTAGCACACCGCGCCCCAGTCGTTAACGCTGGCCGTCTTCGCATGGCGCAGCGTCGTCGCCACCGCTCTGAAGTTCGGAAACGTCGCCACTGCCTTCTCAATCATCCTGCGGAAATTGCCCGAATCCAGCTCTCCGAGATCGTCGCCGACACCCTCAATCTCAAATCCCAGCGCAGCCGTAAAATCCTCTTCGTTGCCGATCATCACATCCACATACGAAGCCAGCTCGCGATTCACTTCAGTCGCGCGAGCCTTTCCGCCAATCGACTTCCACAGCGAGTCCCGATAGTTCAGGTCATAGCTGATCATCACGCCATGCTTGCGTGCCGCCACCATTGCCTCTTTTGCAACCTCAGGCGTCGACTCACTCAGCGCACAGAAGATTCCGCCCGTGTGAAACCACCGCGAACCCTCCTTGCCGAAGATCTCATCCCAGTCAATCTGACCCGGCTTCAACTGGCTCACCGCCGTATTGCCACGATCCGAGCATCCTAGTGCAGCACGTACTCCAAACCCACGTTCTGTGAAGTTCAATCCATTGCGCGTCGTCCGTCCCACACCGTCATACTTCGTCCAAACCACATGCGACTGATCAACGCCACCTTGCAGCATCAGATCTTCCAGCAACCGTCCAACAGGATTATCAGCCAATGCTGTAACGATCGCCGTCTTCAGCCCAAAACACCGGCGCAATCCGCGAGCGACGTTGTACTCACCGCCGCCCTCCCATACGCTGAACTGACGCGTCGTCGCCACCCGTACATTGCCCGGATCAAGGCGCAACATCACTTCGCCAAGGCTAACAAGATCCCACTTACACTCTTCTTTTTTTCGAATCACAAGACTGTTCTTCACTTCACCTGCCGTCATCTATTTCAGCTCCGCGATGGCAACACCATCCATGTCGTCGTACGCCTGGTTTTCTCCGCCCATACCCCAGCAGAATCCGTAGTGCTTTGTTCCCACACCGGCATGGATCGACCAACCCGGTGAAACCACAACTTCCTTATCCGCAATCACCAGATGACTCGTTGCATCCGGCGGCCCCATCAAGTGCAGCACCCGATGCGCTGGGTCCACATCGAAGTAGAAGTAAACTTCACTCCTCCGCATATGTGTGTGCGGAGGCATCGTGTTCCAGTTGCTTCCCGGCGACAGGAATGTAAAGCCCATCACCAACTGGCAACTCTTGATGCCTTCCTTATAAATCGCCTTATAGATTGTCCTTTTGTTGCAGGTCTCCACACTGCCCAGCTCCAGCCCCTTCATATCCGCGAACTTCACCATCGCCGCCGGATACTCCGCATGCGCCGGATAACTCAGCAGATAAAAGTAAGCCGGCTTCTCTGCATCAACGCTACTGAAACTCACATCCTTGCTTCCACGCCCGACATACAGACAATCCAGCTTCTCCAGCTCGAACTTCTTCCCATCGACAACAACCGAGCCAGCGCCACCCACATTCAAAATCCCTAGCTCTCGGCGTTCCAGAAAATAATCCGCCCGAAGTTCCGGTTCCGTCTCAAGCTTCAGAGCCTTATCTGTCGGCACCGCTCCACCAATAACCGTTCGATCGAGGTCCACGTACGCAAACTCGATCTCTCCAGGATTGAACATCTCCTCCAGAAGAAACGTCTCTCGCAGCTCTTCAGTATTCATCAATCCATACCGAACCGCATCTGCCATCTGATACAGCCTCATTGCCACTCTCCTCGAATCTCAATTCCCCTGAACGCAGTCCAGTATAAGAGTTCTTTCAAAGGACACACAAAGAACCCGATGCTTAGCAAAATCTGCTCAAATACAAGCTTTCAAACCAATACCTATTTTCTTTCGCTTTATGGGCGGCAAATCTGATTTAAGTTCTACTTCAAACAAAATACCCTATTCCCCAAGTCCCAGTCTCCTGCTCTCCACAAAAAAGGACCGTCAGTCAGTTGCCTCTCCACTTCTCACAACGTACATTGAACGTGCATGTCAAACTCCCAGACGAACGCTCTCGACCTCTTCCGCCTCGACAACAAAGTAGCCCTCATCACCGGCTCAGCCAGCGGTCTCGGTGCCGCTATCGCCACTGCTCTCTCGCAAGCCGGAGCCACCGTAGCTTGCCACGGCAACCGCCGCCCAGCCGACGACACAGCTGCCGCTATCACGGCCGCAGGCGGCATCGCCCATGCCTTCCAGGCTGATCTCGCGGATACCAGTGGAGCCGAGCATCTCTTCAACCAGGTCATCGCCACACTCGGTCGCGTCGACATCCTCATCAACAACGCCGGCACCATCCACCGCGCCGCCGCCGAAGACGTCGCTCTCGAAGATTGGAATCGCGTCCTCCAGGTCAATCTCACCAGCCCCTTTCAGCTCTGCCAGCTTGCAGCTCGCGACATGATTCCCCGCGGCCACGGCAAGATCATCAACATCGCATCTCTCCTCAGCTTTCAGGGAGGCATCCGCGTTCCCGCCTATGCAGCCAGCAAAGGCGGCGTCGCCCAACTCACCAAAGCTCTCGCCAACGAGTGGGCTCCCAAAGGCATTCAGGTCAACGCCATCGCTCCTGGCTACTTCAGCACCTCTAATACCGAAGCCCTGCAGGCTGACGAAACTCGCAACCGGCAAATTCTCGATCGCATCCCCGCCGCTCGCTGGGGTCAACCCCAGGATCTCGCCGGTGCCGCGCTATTTCTCAGTTCCGCCGCAAGCGACTACGTCACAGGAACGATCCTCACCGTAGACGGCGGCTGGATGGGACGCTAAGTCCTCCAATCGCAAAGGAGATCCACCATGTCCCATGCCCAACACGAAAGAGCAATCGAGTTCCACAACAAGGCAGCACACGCTCATCAGGCAGCCGCTGCCTCGCATGACAAGGGCGATCATCTAACCGCTCACGAGCTCTCCAAGCAAGCCCACGAATACTCCATCGAAGCCATGAAACACTCGAACGATCTTGCGGCAAAATCCAAAACCGGCAAGCAGCCATAACTCAATCGACGGATGAGTCATCAAAGCTGGCTCATCCGTCACTTCCCGGCAAATCCACTCCTCCTCGTTCACTCGATAGGTAAGCCGCTTCCACTACTCGCATCGTATCGATCGCATCTTCCACACTCGTAGGCAGCACATCCGTCTCACCCTGCACAAAACATTGCAACGAACCCATTGATCCCATAAAAGCATCAGGAAACCAGTTCCCGCTCATCGGTGCATCGCTCCACCCCCCGCCCCCGCGCACGATGTACTCCAGCTTGTCCGGCCTCCCCTCCGGATAGTTCAGGTTCACCCCCATCTGTGCCCGCATCGCACCTGTCATCCCCTCCCACTGCACAAAACTGCGCTGCATCGTCGCACCAAATTCATGAGAGTGGTTCGTCGCAAGAAATACCCGCTTATCATCGCCATAATCAAATGTGATCACACTCTTCGTAGCCGCCAGCTCCGCTGTCCGAGGGCTCTTCACCGTCTTCGCATAAACCCCCACCGGGTTCCCAAACCACGATCGCACCAGATCCACATAATGAATCGAGTGATAAAGAATCTCCAGCCTTGGAGCCGTACTCAGAAAACTCCAGAGCTCCCAGGGCATATGCACACTGACTGAAACCTCCATATCATGCAGCTCGCCCAGGGCTCCGGTCTCGTGCAGCGCCCTTGCCGCCAGCATATTCGGCGCCCATCGCAACTGAAAATTGATCGCCGCCGTAAGCCTTTTCTTCCGGCAGATATTCAAGATCTCCTCCGCCTCAGCCAGCGTCTCCCCCATCGGCTTCTGTATCAGCACTGCAGCCCCATCCGGCAGATGTGGCAGAATCCCAGCGATTGCCTTCGCAGGCACCGCCAAATCGAAGACCGCATCAGCCGGAGCATAGCTTATCGCGCCGGCAATCGTGTCACAAACATGTGGAATCCCAAACTGCTTCGCCAATCCCAACGCCTTTTCGCGATTCACATCAACCAATGCAGCCACCGGAAACCCGGCCTTCCTGTAAGCCGGCAGATGCGCATCATGCACAATCCCACCTGCCCCAATCACCACAATCGGCCTGGCCACCTTCGGCCTCGGAGCCCGAACACCATCCATCACCTTCACCAAATCCATCCCGACTCCTCAAAAGAACCCGCGGCCATTCTACTTCGCCAACACGACCCCATTCCCTGTACCCTAACAAGCAGCAATGTCGTCGACGCTTGAACTCGCCCTTCTCTCCTGCGCCCTCCTGGGCCTTCGTCACGGTTTCGACTACGACCACCTCGCCGCCATCTCCGACATCACCAGCGTTCAACGCACCTGGCGGGAAGGTATGAGGCTCGGCCTCTTCTACGCACTCGGCCATGCTCTCACCGTCGCTCTCCTCGCCACTGCCGTCATCCTCCTTCACCTCTCCCTTCCGCGCAGCATGGACGCCGTCGGCGAGCGTCTCGTCGGAGCCACCCTCATCATCCTCGCCATCTACGTCCTCGTCAGCTTTCTCCGCCGCAAACCGGATACCACCCACCATCACAACATCCCCCGCAGCCGCATCGCCCTTCTCATCACCGGAGCGCGTTACACCGCCTGGCGTATCCGTACCCTCCGCACACCCGACGCTCCTAGACCCGATGCCTTCGCCTTCCGTTACGATCGCAGCTCCGTCTTCATCGTCGGCATCATTCACGGCCTCGGCGCCGAAACCCCCTCACAGCTTCTTCTCTTCCTCCTCGCCGCCAATCTTGGAGGAACAAGCAAGGGCTTCCTCGGCCTTCTCAGCTTCATCACCGGCCTTCTCATCATGAACACCTTGATGACCGCCTCTGCCTCCGGCATCTTCGCCACCAGCACCAACCGGCCGCGCCTCCAGACCTTTGTCACCTCCCTCACCGCAGCCTATAGTTTCATCATCGGAGCCATCTTCCTCCTCGGCGCCAGCGACAAGCTTCCCCCGCTCCTCCGTTAACACACTATGAGCCCGCTGCCAACCTTCGCCACCTACCCAAGCCTCGCCAATAAAACGGTTCTCATCACCGGCGGCGCACAAGGTATCGGTGCCGCAGCCGTACAGCTCTTCTCTCTGCAAGGCGCCCGCGTAGCCTTCTTCGATCTCGCTGAAGCTCCTGCACTCGCACTCATCCAGAACCTCAGGCCACTCTGTACTCATCTACCCCTCTACGTCCCCTGCGACGTCACCGATATCCCAACCCTGCAATCCGCAATCGCCAGTGTCTCCGCTCAATTAGGCTCTCCAACCATCCTCATCAACAACGCCGCCAGCGACGACCGCCACCGCTTCGAAGACGTGACTCCCGCATACTGGGACCAGCGCATGGCCGTCAATCTTCGCCATCAATTCTTCGCTGCCCAGGCCGTCGCCGCTGACATGAAGTCCTCCGGTGCAGGCTCCATCATCAACATGAGCTCCATCTCCTGGATGATCCCCACGCCCGACCTCTCCCTCTACAACATGGCCAAGGCCGCCATCATCGCCATGACCCGCTCTCTCGCCCACGACCTCGGCCCCTTCAACATCCGCGTCAACAGCGTGCTCCCAGGAGCCATCCTCACCCAACGCCAGGCCCACCTCTACATGTCCCCTGCCTACGAACAACGAGTCTTCAATGCCCAATACCTCAAGCGCCATATCCTGCCCGAAGACGTAGCCCGCCTTCTCCTCTTCCTCGCCGCCGACGACAGCTCCGCCATCACCAGCCAAAGCCACATCATCGACGGAGGCTGGATCTAACCTCATGCTGCGAATCCCCTACGACGATCTCTACGAAGCCCTCAGGAAAGCGCTGCTCCTCCTCGGCCTCACAGAAGACCGCGCCGCCCTCAGCGCCCGTCTCTTCGCCGAAACCACCCGCGACGGCGTCTACACCCACGGCCTCAACCGCTTCCCACGTTTTGAAGCTATGGTTCGCAACGGTAGCATCGACATCCACGTCGAGCCCACTCTCACAGCCTCCTTCGGCTCCATCGAGCGCTGGAACGGCAACCGCGGCGTCGGCAACCTCAATGCCTACACCTCCATGCAGCGAGCCATCACCCTCGCCCGGCAAAACGGCATCGGTGCCGTAGCCCTTGCCAATACCAACCACTGGATGCGCGGCGGGACCTACGGCTGGCAAGCCGCGGAACAAGGCCTCTTCAGCATCTGCTGGACCAACACCCTCGCCAACCTCCCCGCATGGGGAGCCACCACTCCAACCGTAGGCAATAATCCTCTCGTCATCGCCATCCCGCGCCCCGCCGATCACATCGTCCTCGACATGGCCATGTCTCAGTTCTCCTACGGCACTCTCGCCGCCTACAGCAAGCGCAACCAGCCTCTCCCGGTCGACGGAGGCTTCGACACCGAAGGCCATCTCACCCGCGACCCGGCCGCTATCGAAGCCTCACAACGAGCCCTACCCATCGGCTACTGGAAAGGCTCCGGCCTTGCCCTTGTCCTCGACATGGTAGCGGCAATGCTCTCCGGAGGCCTCGCAACCCACCAAATTCCCACCGAGCCCACCCGCGAGACTGGCCTCTCTCAAATCTTCCTCGCCATCGATCCCGCCAACCTCGCCTCGGCCGAAGAGTTAACCCGCATCGCCGACAACATCATCGACAATCTTCACCACACCATCCCTGCCGACCCTGCCAAACCCATCCGCTATCCCGGCGAGCAGACATTCCAGCTTCGCGAAGAAAACCTCCGCCTCGGCATCCCAGTGGACCCCGAGATCTGGAAACAACTCACCAATGCAGACTAATCAAACACCCGTTTATTGACCGGCCTTCCCTGCAACGTTTGTCACGGCCATGTACTCCCGAGCGTGAGCCATCTCCGGCATCCCCGCATCCCCGCGCTTCCATGCCTCTTCAAACTTCGCATACTCCGCATGAGCCTTAGCCGCGTCTCCAGCAGCCTCACTACTCCGAGCCATCCCATACAGAGGAAACCCTGACTTAGGCCTCTCCACCAGCGCCTCCGCATAAGCCTTATGCGCTCCTGCAAAGTCGCCCGCCCGCATCAACGCAGCGCCTTCCGTCTCGCCCACCGGCCGAATATAAGTAGGAGGCTCCCGATACCCCAGCCCCTTCTCCTCCAGCGCAGCCTGATCAAACAAGGCTTTCGCCTCCGGCAGCTTTTTCTCCTCCGCAAGAATCGCCGCCCGTAGCTCCAGCGACATAATCGAAAGGCTCGACAACAGCGGCGCCGCCTGCGCATCCGGCATCACCGTAACCATCAACGGCACCGTCGGCTCTTCTTTCTTCTTCTTTGGCGCGTCTTTCACCCTCTGCGACACATGCCAAAGCTCCGCATCCAGTCTCGTCGACGCCGCCTGTGCCCCAGCCAGATCGCCCGTTTGCACCGCCTGCATCCCTGTTGCAAACTCCCTCAACTGCCCTGCCAGAAACTTGAGGTTTTCAAGTCTATCCTCCGGCTTCGCACCTTCCACCATCTTCGCCACGTCAGCCCAGTCACCCGTCCGCAAAGCCACCGGAAGCTGCGGATTGAGCCGCGAAATTCCATCCCGTGGCGACTGCGTATACAACGTCTCCATCAATTGCCCCCGCCCGCCCGACAGCTTCCCCGAGAGCTTCGTAGCCTCTTGCAATTTTCCTTCTTCCATCAGATTCGCCACCCCATACATCAGGTTGTGGATGTAGTTCCAGTCATCATCCACATTCACCTTCTGCTCCCGCATGTATCTCTCATCCACCGCAGTCGATTCCGCAAACCACCGCTCTGCCTGCGCGTAATCACCCACGCGATAAAAAATATGCCCCGGCATATGCACCATATGTCCAGAAGCAGGCGCCAGACTAGCCAGCACCGTCGCACTCCCCAGCGCCTGCTCCGGATGCGAACTCGCCTCCACCGCATGAATCCAATAGTGATTCGCCGCCGAATCATTCGGAGCCGCCTTCATCACCTCCTGCAGAATCGCAATCGATTCCTTCGTTCCCTTCTTCGGCTCACCGGCCTCGTCATATCCATCGCGAAGGCTGCCCGACAAAAATATCTTTGCCTGCAAATCCGTCGGATACTCCTTCACCGTCCGCCGCCAGATCGCAATCTCTTTCTCGTTATCGGTCTTCGCCCCCGGCTCCGTAGCCTTCGCCGCTTCATTCGTAGCAACCGCCGCTTCAATGTATCCCTGCTCCTGCTTCCCCACCTTGTCCTTCAGCTTCACCGCGCCAGCCAGCGCCTTATCCGAATACCCCGTACCCAGACTGTGTCGAAACATCAAAGCCTGATAAAGCCCCCAGTAGCACATCGCGCAATTAGGATCCACCCGAATCCCCTGCTCAAACGCCTTCTCCGACTCATAATCCCAAAAATCATGCAGCAGGTTCAGCCCTTGATCAAACCACATCTGCGCCTCCGGAGTCGCCGTAATCGCAAGATGGCTATTCCCAGTCCCAGTCATCTTTACGGGCACCGGCAGTTTCTCCGGTGGAGGAATCTCCTTCATCGTTCCCATGTCATGTCCGGCCATACTCATCTGCGCCACAGCCGCGCCCGAACCTGCAACCATTACTATCCCCAAAGCAACACGCAACGCACTACAGTTCAACCATCGAAATGACATACAGCCTCTTTCTTCGCATCATCGGTTGATCCAGCCTACGTCAAAGTGCCTCCCATGAGAACACCATTGTCTGTGCTCTCCATCAGGACTACACTCTCGACTCACACCCATTCCACGGTAGGAGACACCCCATGGCGACCCCCAAGCTCACCACCTACTTCAAAACCTTCACCACCGACAGCCTCGGTCAAATCTTCATGACCGGCATCCTCGACGTATCCAAATACAGCCAGGTCAACCTCGAAATCATCCAGTGGCCACATGCCGCCGTCAACATGACCGTCAGCTGCGACATGGGTAAGCTCTCCGGCTCGACCCTCGCCCAGGTCGTCGGCCAATTCCCTCTCGCGACCGACGGCATCATCCATACCTTCAACGTCGTCGGCCCCGAATTCAGCGTCGTCCTCACCGGAGGCACACCCACCACAGACGTCCCCATTCAGGCCTGGCTCTTCCTTCGCTGAAGGCCAGCCACTCGCAAACATCCTCTCACTCCGAGTACCATCTCTCCAGATGGATCTCGCTGCCAAATCCGCCCTCCTCCACACCACCCTCCGCGACCTCTGCAGCGTCATGGTCGCCTACTCCGGCGGCACCGACTCCGCCTTCCTTGCCTACGCCGCCCACCAGGCCCTCGGCAGCAACATGCTCGCCGTCATCGCCGACTCCGCTTCGCTCCCCCGCGCCGAGCTAGCCGCCGCCCTCGCCTTCACCGCCGAGCACTCTATTCCCACCCACATCCTTCAAACCTCCGAGCTCGAAAATCCCGACTACCAGCGCAACGACGCCCAACGCTGCTTCCACTGCAAAGACGAGCTCTTCACCCAGATGGAATCCGAGCGCGCCGCCCGTAACTTCCGTCACATCGCCTTCGGCATGAACCTCGACGACCGTGGCGACTTCCGCCCCGGCCAGCAAGCCGCCGCCCAGCACCACGCCGTTGCACCCCTCGTCACCGCCCAACTCACCAAGCCCGAGATCCGCACCCTCGCCCACCAGGCTGGCCTCAATCTCTGGGATAAGCCCGCCAGCGCCTGCCTCTCCTCCCGCATCGAGTACGGCCGCCCCGTCACCCGCGAAAACCTCAGCCAGGTCGAACAGGCCGAAGACGCCCTCCACACCCTCGGCTTCCCCCGCGTCCGCGTCCGCCACCACGGCAACCTCGCCCGCATCGAGATCGCCCGCGAAGATCTTCCCCGCGCGCTCTCTCTCGATACTCTCGACCGCATCACTGCAGCTCTCAAACCTTTCGGTTTCCTCTACGTCACCCTCGACACCCAGGGCTACCGCTCCGGCTCCATGAACGACGTCCTCCCCGCCTCCGCCATCACGTCCGCTCCCGTGAAACAATAGCCCCATGCGCATCGCCTACCTGGACTGCTTTGCCGGTATCAGTGGAGACATGTTTCTCGGGGCCCTCATCGACGCCGGCCTCAACCCTCAAGTTCTCCACGATGCCACCGCTGCCCTCAATCTAGGCGCAACCCTCAAGATCGAAAAAGTAGACCGCAGCGGAATCACCGCCACCAAAGTCCACGTCTTCGAAGGCACACAACTGGCCGAAGCCGCAACCGATCCCACCCACCAACACTCCCAAACCCACCGGCACCATCCCCAGACCCAGCACGAACACAAGATAGGCCACAGCCACACTCACGATTACGACCGCAAGGATGACGACGACCAACATCATGATCAGCAACACGATCATCCCCATCAGCACACTCACGGCCGTTCCCTCACCGCAATCCGCACCCTCATCAATTCCGCCGACCTCATCCCCGCAGTCAAAACCTTCGCAATCCACGCCTTCGAGCTCCTCGGCGCCAGCGAAGCCAAAATCCACAACATCGACATCGAAAAAATCCACTTCCACGAAGTAGGCGCAGTCGATGCCATCGTCGACATCGTAGCCGCCAGCGCCGGCATCCACGCCCTCGCCATCGACAAGTGGTTCTCCTCCCCCCTCAACGTAGGCGGAGGCATGGTCGACTGCGCCCACGGCCGCTTCCCCGTCCCCGCCCCCGCCACCGCCCACCCCCTCCGCGGCCTTCCCACCTACTCCGCACACGTCCAGGAAGAGCTCGTCACACCCACCGGCGCAGCCATCATCCGCGCCCTCTCTCCCACCTTCTCCCCCCAGCCAGCCATGCGCGTCCAGCACATCGGCTACGGCGCCGGAACCCGCAACTCCAAAGACTTCCCCAACGTCCTCCGCCTCCACATCGGCGACACCATCGACGCCACCCACGGCTCCGTCGCCGTCCTCGAAACCGCCATCGACGACCTCAGCCCCCAGATCCTCGCCTACGTCACCGAAGCCGCCCTCCAGCAAGGCGCACTCGACGTCATGTCCACCGCCGTCCAGATGAAGAAAGGCCGCCTCGGCACCCTCATCACCATCCTCGCCGACGACGACCACGTCCCCGCCCTCGAACAACTCCTCCTTCGCGAAACCAGCACCCTCGGCATTCGCATCCACCACGAGCGCCGCTCCTGCCTCGACCGCGCCCACACCACCGTCACCACACCCTACGGCGACATCCGCATCAAGATCGGTTCCCGCAACGGCGAAATCTTCAACGCCGCCCCCGAGTTCGAAGACTGCCGCACCGCCGCCATCAAACACAACGTAGCCATCAAAACCGTCCAACAATCAGCCACATCGGTTTACCTTCAAACGAAGCAGTAACACCACAAAACCGGGTGCCCCATCCTTTCGCAGTCTCATCGCGAAAGGATGGGGTATTCGCAAAGCGAACCGTACTCATCAAGCACCACAGAACCACTAAATACCCAATGAACCCCACCACCCTCCTCGAACTCCTCGCCGAAGTCCAACGCGGCAACCTCTCCCCGGAAGCCGCCTCCACACGCCTCGCCAACCTCCCCTTCGAAGACCTCGGCCACGCCCGCATCGACCACCACCGCGCCCTCCGCAACGGCCTCCCCGAAGTCATCTACGCCGCCGGCAAATCCCCCGCCCAAACCGCCGAAATCTTCACCCGCATGGCAGTCAACGGCACCGACGTTCTGGCCACCCGAGCCGACGAAGCCACCGCCGCCGCCGTCCTCGCAGCCGTACCCGCAGCCATCCACCACCCCCAGGCCCGCGCCATCACCCTCCGCCAATCCCTACCCGCCGAGCCCCGCGGCCACATCGTCGTCCTCTGTGCCGGCACCAGCGACCTCCCCGTAGCCGAAGAGGCCGCCATCACCGCCGAGCTCTTCAACTCCCGCGTCACCCGCCTCTACGATGTAGGCGTAGCCGGTCTCCACCGTCTCCTCGCCGTCCGCGACCAGCTCACCTCCGCCAACGCCGTCATCGTCTGCGCCGGTATGGAAGGTGCCCTTCCCTCCGTGGTCGGCGGCCTCGTCGCCGTCCCTGTCATCGCCGTCCCCACCTCGGTCGGCTACGGAGCCTCCTTCGCCGGCGCCGCCGCCCTCCTCGGCATGCTCAACTCCTGCTCCCCCAACGTCACCGTCGTCAACATCGACAACGGCTTCGGCGCCGCCTACACCGCCACCCTAATCGCAAGAATGGCCCACCGTCCATAACGTTTTTTGCCTTTGCCTGTCATTCTGAGCGAAGTGAAGAACCCCCGCATTTTTTCCACACCACCACAAAAGCAGCCTTAGTCACTGCACTCCCACCTAAATCCATCCCCTCCTTCTCCCCAACGCATCCAATCACCAAACGGGAGAAACCGCATGGAGCGCCGCACCTTTCTAAAATCCGCCACCGCAGCAGGAATAGCCGCCACCACCTCAAGCGGTCTCACCCAATCACCCAAACCCACCCCTACCACCCGCCAGGAGGCCCCCGGCATGCTCTACCGCGACCTCGGTACCACCGGCGAACGGGTCTCCGCCATTGGCCTCGGCGGCTATCACATCGGCAAAAGCTCCGACGCGCAATCCAGCATCGACCTCATCCGCTCTGCCATCGACAAAGGCATCACCTTCCTCGACAACTGCTGGGACTACAATGACGGCATCAGCGAAGTCCGCATGGGCCAGGCCCTTCGCGACGGCTACCGCCACAAAGCCTTCCTCATGACCAAGATGGACGGCCGCACCAAGGACGCCTACAACAAGCAGCTCGAACAATCCCTTGGCCGCCTCCAGACCGACGTCATCGACCTCGTCCAGTTCCACGAAGTCATCCGCATGGAAGACCCCGACCGCATCTTCGCTCCCGACGGAGCCATCGAAGCCGCCGTCGCCGCAAAGCAAGCCGGCAAGATCCGTTACATCGGCTTCACGGGCCACAAAGATCCAGCCGTCCACTTGCGCATGCTAGAGGTCGCCCAGAAACATGGCTTCCACTTCGACACCGTCCAGATGCCCATCAACGTCATGGACGCGCACTTCCGTTCCTTCACCAAAGAAGTCATGCCCGTTGCCGTCAAACAAGGCATCGGCGTCCTTGCCATGAAGACCTTCGGTGACCCTTACATCCTCGACAGCAAGACCGTCGAACCCATCGAAGCCCTCCACTATGGCCTCACCCAGCCCGTCTCCGTCGTCATCACCGGCATCGACTCACCCGCCATCCTCGATCAGGCCCTCACCGCCGCCCGCACCTTTAAGCCCCTCTCCGACACCGAGGTCGCCGCCCTCCTTAGCCGCACCCAGCAAGCCGCCAGCGAAGGCAAATTCGAGCTCTTCAAAACCACCAATCACTTCGACGGCACAGCTCAAAACCCCAAATGGCTAGGCTGACATGAAAAAAGGGGCAGCGCCTAAGCCTGCCCCTCTCCCAACAGCTGTTCTGTCTACTGATTCACGCCGCTCGCAAGAAATCCACCATCCACCACTAGAATTTCCCCGGTCACAAAAGCCGAAGCATCGCTGGCCAGAAAAATAGCCGATCCCACCAGCTCCTCCGTCTTTCCAAACCGTCCCATCGGAGTCCGCATCAACAGCTCCTTGCCGCGGTCGCTCTCATCCAGCAGCTTCTGGTTCAGCGCCGTCCGAAACACCCCCGGAGCAATCGCATTCACAGTCACACCCTGCGAGCTCCACTCCACCGCCAGCGATCTCGTCAGCGCACCGACAGCCGCCTTGCTCGCCGCATAGGCCGTAACTTCCTTCAGACTTACAAATGTATTCAACGAAGCGATATTGACGATCCGTCCATATCCCCGCTCCAGCATATGTCTGCCGAATATCTGGCAAGCCCGCAGGGTCCCGGTCACGTTCGTGTTCATAATGTCGTCCCAGGTCTCTTCCGACACCGTCAACGTAGGCTCCCGCTTGATCTTTCCAGCCGAGTTGATCAGGATATCGACCTTGCCGAACTCCTTCAGCGTCCCGGCCAGTAATGCCTCCAGCGAGGCCCTGTCTCCCACATCCGAAGTCAGCCGCAGCGCCTTCCGGCCCTTGGCTTCAATCGCCTTCGCCGCCTCATCCACCTGCTCGGCCCGACGTGAACTCGCCACAACATCGGCCCCAGCCTCAGCCAGCCCAATTGCCATCGCCAACCCGATCCCTGACGTTCCACCAACCACAACAGCAGTCTTCCCGGTCAAATCAAACAACGGATGCCCCATCAAATTCCTCTCTCTTCTTTTTTCTATTTCGAAATCTTCTGCGCCAGCGAGACATGCTCCAGTATCTGGTTCACAATCTCCTCCGGCGCACGATCATTCACTATACGCAAAGCATCCTTCGGCGGCTCCAGAGTCTCCAGTTGAGACTCCAGCAGCTTCGGATTCATGAACTCATGATGACGCTCCGAGAGACGCTCCGCCAGTAGCTCCCGTGAGCCATCCAGCCACACAAACAACACCGCGCTATCCGGCATACCCTCCACCAGCGTCTCGCGATACTTCGCCTTCAACGCCGAGCACGCCAGCACACCACTCTTTCCTGTCTCAAACCAGTCCCGCATCAGCCGGTTCAGTGTTTCCAGCCACGGCTGCCTGTCGTCGTCGTTCAGCGGATGCCCCGCTGCCATCTTCTGCTTGTTCGCCGGAGGATGATAATCGTCCGCATCAGCAAAGATCGCCCCGGTCCGTTCAGCCAGCAACTTCCCGATCGTCGTCTTTCCCGATCCGGTCACCCCCATCAAAACCACAATCATTCTAACGCTTCCCTTTCTCTACAACCCTAGAAAAACCGGCTTGATATGACGATCGAACAGGTTCGTGGTCACATTCCGCGCCACCACCTCTTCGTTTGCCTCCAGTGCCTTCAAATATCTTTCTCCCATCTTAGCCGCAACTTTGAAACCCACATGCAGCAACTGTCGAAAGCTCTGGTTGTACGCCTTGTTATTTTGCTCGTGCCGCAACGCCGACGTGAACTGTTCACTCGTCCACCCATTCACTTCTTCCGGCTTTGGCAGCTTCGACGAGTCGATATCGATCACCGTCGCATACGGCGCGCACAATTCTTCAGCATGGGCGTAAGCCTCGGCATAAACCTCTTTAGCAATCTCAAGCCCCGTCCCTCCAGCCTCCGCCAGCCCAATCAGCTCTTCGAGCCACGTCGTACCCGCCGTCTTCAAATGCACACCGGCATCGAACCGCTTCACCCCCTCATGAATCGCCTTGTAGATCGAAAACTTATCCGAACCCGAATGCACACTCAGCTTCAAATTCGCAGGCAGCCCATACGTCTTGATGGCAAACGCAATCGCCGCCAGATCCTCGTTGAACTCCTTCGAGAACTGCGCCACATCGCCCACATAATCCACACCCTTGTTGAACCGTCCCGTAAACTTCGGCGCAATCGTCTGGATCGGAATCTTCTCATCGGCAATCGCCGCCAGAATAATCAGCAGTTCCACCGGCGTCTGCGGCGAATCCGTCTCATCCATCGACACCTCCGGCACAAACCGTCCCGCGCCCTTCTTCTCCACCAGATATCGATAAATCCTTCCCGCATCCTGCACCGCGGCCAGAAACTTGTTCGCCACCCCGGTCACAAACGCCGCATCCGTCTTGAACGGCTCCGCGATATGCGGAATCGTCACCGTCCCCACCAGCTCAGGATGTCTCCCCACAAACGCCGCCACATCCTTGACATCCGCAGGCTTGCCAATCATCTCAGCAACATCCAGCGTAAAAAAATCGCACGGCTCCAGAAACCGCTCCACCGTCTTCAGGTTGATATGGTCCGCATCAAGAAAATACGGCTTCGTCCACCCCAGCTCCTTCACCGCCGCATCCGCCGCCTTCCGCGTCTGACTCGGCTCCGAGCCAATAATCATGTGCTCCCGGTTGGACTTGTTCCACACCGGCACCACCTCAACCCCTGCATCGGCAGCCATCACACACGCCGCAAGCTGAGCCTTCGCCTGATGCGCGAACCGGTCGCCCACCCCAACCGAAAATTTCGGCAACTTCAATCCCTCACTCATCTCCAACGCCTTTCTCCATCAATTAATAATTGGTCTAACCACTTTGCCATCCCAGAATATCCCACAAACTGCACCCATGCATCAACCAGACGCAGTTATCGTTGCGGTCCCTATTCTTGTTTGTCATCCCGAAGGGGAGTTGCAGTTGTCGTCGCAGTTGCTTGTTCTTTGTTCGTCATTACGAGCAAAACGGAGGAAACATGCCGTTGAACCCCGTGAGCGTCCCCTAATCCTTAAACCGCCCCTCATAAGCCCAAAGCCCCAGCCCTGGGTTCGAGATATAGAAAATCTCTTCCCCATCCACGACATTCCACCCATCCCGCATCTTCTCCGGATCATACTTCGCCGTCATCTGCGCCAAATCTCCATACTCGAAGTGAACGCTCTCAATCTCCTCCCGCGTCAAATGCCCCGGGCAATACCGAATCGTGAACCGCCCCTCGCTCGACCCATGAATCAGATGCGCCGCCGCGCTCAAATTCGCCGCCAGCGCCGGATCCTCCTTCACCAACTCCAGCGTCCGCGGAGTCCCGCAATATCCATACCGCCGTATCAACGCATCAATCGCCGAATCTTCCCCAAACTCATGCACCCCCGGAGCGAGCACAATCAACTCCGCATTGTCCGCCAGCGCCATGCGCGTCCGATACACACTCTTATTCCCCAGCCACGTGCTTCTGAACTCATGCGGATCGAGAAACACCACAGCCTTCTTGATCTCCCGATCCAGCATCTTGAAGTTCACCTTCAGACTCAACGCCGCCGCCAGCTCAAAACACTCCACATCATCACCGATATACAGCCCACGAACCACCAACTTCCCGGCATCGTTCTTCCCCACCACGGTCTGCACATAAACAATAGGAAGCCCCGTCGCAAAGTGATCGCTCGCATAGTTCAACACCCGCCGCACAGGAGTATCGGCGCGACCCATCATTCGCTCCATGCCATACACCGCACCCAGAAAATGGCTGCGATGAATTCCAATCGACCCACCCGTCCCCACAAAAATATTCTTGTTGTAATTCGCCATCCCCACCACTTCATGCGGAACCACCTGCCCGATCGAAAGAATCAGATCGTGCCCGCCATCCCGCAGCAGCTTGTTCACCTGCGCAGGCCAGCAATAATCCACCTTGCCTTCACTCACGTCATATAAAAACTCACCCGGCACTTCACCCAGCGTAACCACATCATTCCGCCAGTCATGCACACGAAACAGTTCTCGCGGAGTCGCTCCATACATCGTCGCAATCTCCGAATCCGTCATCGCCTTATGCGTTCCCAGCGCAGGCAGCACATCCACCAGTCTGTCGCCGTAATACTGCCACGCCATCTCCGTCAGCAAACCACTCTGCGAGTGCATCCGCGTAAAGTCCGGAGGAACAGCCAGCACCTTCATTCGCGCACCCAGCTTATCCAGCGCAGCATACAAACCTGCCTTGATCTCCTCGGCAGACATCTCAGTAGACGGACTTCCAGCAGCAAAAAATAAACCCATAGCTGTCCATCTTACGACGTCTGGAATGCCGTCCGATTTCGGCAGATTGGTAATTTAGTCCGCGCAGCGCTTATTATTCTTACTTCCTTCCGTGCCGGGGTCTTGCCATGTCAGCCTAAACAAGAGTTAGGGGCCGATTCAGGTCGCAATGCAAGGAGAGTCGCCGATGAAACTTACAATCTCGTCCCTGATTGTGTTCTCGTTTCTTATCTGCTCCGCATTACCAGCGTCGGCTTTAGCAACCGACAAACAACACGCTAGCTGTCTCGATCCCAACAGCCCAAACAAAACAATTGCTCGCTGCACGGAAACGATCAACCGAGGAGATAAGGAAGTCTTATCAGATCGTGTTGCCGCCTACATGAATCGTGGGAATGCCTATTCCTTCAACGGCAAATTCGATGACGCAATAGCGGATTTCACCGCGGCAATCCGTCTAAACCCGGACCCTGACGCCTACACCAGTCGCGGTGCTGCCTACTATCAAAAGGGCGATACAGACCGCGCCAAAGCGGACTGGGCTGAAGCGAAACGGCTCAAGGATCCAGGCAAGTCAAAGTAATAGGCCTGCGAGTTCTAAACGGACGACGCTGCCCGTAGCTCACAGTGTTCTAATGGCTCTCATGTTCCTCAAGCAGTACTACCTGGGATGCCTCGCCCACGCGTCCTACCTCATCGCCGACGAAGCCAGTGCATCCGCAATCGTGGTCGATCCGCAACGCGACATCCAGCAGTACCTCGACGATGCCGAGCAGCTTGGAGTGCAGATCCGCCACGTCTTTCTCACTCACTTCCACGCCGACTTTCTCGCCGGACACCTCGAATAGACGAATTTACCTATAACCCTTTTACTATGAAGAATTTGCAGCGATCTAAATTTGCAAGTAGTTGAATACAAACAACTTAACCATAGTCCCCTCGGGGGGGGTAGTACTACAGCTTGTAAGCCTTCTTCACCAGGTTCACCGTAAGGTCGAGTACGACTTCAAACGCCTCATCCTCGTCCAGCCGGTGTTCTGCCACCATCCGCCCGAGAAAGGCGCAGTCGATTCTTCTGGCAACGTCATGCCGGGCCGGAATCGACAGAAAAGCGCGCGTGTCATCGTTGAAACCGACTGTGTTGTAGAACCCGGCAGTCTCAGTCGCCTGTTCGCGGAACCGCATCATTCCCTCAGGCGAGTCCTGAAACCACCATGGCGGCCCCAGCCGCAACGCAGGATAATGCCCCGCCAGCGGTGCCAGCTCACGCGAGTACGAAGTCTCGTCAAGCGTGAACAAAATGAAAGTCAGTCGCGGATCGTTGCCGTACCTGTTCAGCAGCGGTCGCAGATTGCGTGTGTATTCGGTGGCCGCAGGAATATCGCCTCCCTTATCGCGTCCGAACCTCGTATAGAGAGAACGGTTGTGATTGCGAATGCTTCCAGGATGAAGCTGCATCGTCAGCCCATCTTCCACGCTCATGCCGGCCATCTCGGTTAGCATCTGCGCCTGGAAGATCTCCTGCTCCTGCGGAACCGAACGGCCCGAAAGAATGCGGCCGTATAGCGACTCCGCCGTAGCCGGATCAAGGTCCGCAGTCATCGCCGTCAAATGGCCATGATCGGTTGCGGTCGCTCCAAGCGATTTGAAGTATTCGCGGCGATTGCGCAGCGCGTTCAGATAGCCCTTGTACGTGCCAATGTTTTCGCCCGTAATCGCGCCCAGCTTCTCGATGTTTTCGAGAAACCCAGCGTACTCAGCGTCGATCACGGCGTCCGGACGGAATGTAGGAAGAACCCTTCCCTTCCAGCCCGACTCCCTGATCGCCTTATGATATTCAAGCGTATCGAGCGGCGAGTCAGTAGTAGCAATAACTTCAATGCGGAAACTCTCAAAGAGCGCCCGCGGCTTGAATTCAGGCGTTTGAAGCTTCTTTGCGATGATGTCGTAGTATTCGTCAGCATTGTCCGGACTCAGCCGTTCGGTCAGGCCAAACTGTTTCTCGAACGCATAATCGATCCACAGACGGGTCGGTGTTCCGCGAAACAGGTAGTAGTACTTGGCAAACAGGCGCCAGACTTCACGCGGATCGACGTTCGCTCTTGTCCCATTCGCCTCAGGAATTCCCAGCGCTTCAAGCGGGACACCCTGTGAGTAGAGCATGCGGAAGATGTAATGGTCTGGCTGAATGAGAAGCGTGGCAGGATCAGGGAATGCCCCATTCTCGGCAAACCAGCGAGGATCGGTATGACCGTGCGGCGAGACAAGTGGAAGGTCACGCACCGTCTCGTACAGTTTCACCGCCACCGAGCGCGCCGCAGGGTCGGCAGGAAACAACCTATTGTCATTCAACATCAATTCATCTCCTCTTCGAGAGCAGCTGCACATGATAGCGGCAACCTATGAAGCGTATCAAATTTGATCAGACCACGAACAAAAGCATTTTTCCACAACAAAAGAGGCACCCCGAAGGGTGCCTCTTTTAGCAGGAAAGCAGTTTAAGGGATGTAATAACGCATGCTGGTGAAGACCATGTTGTTGGTGCCTGTGGGAGCGCCGCCAACACCAGCCCACGCCTTGCGCGTCAGGTAGCTGTATTGCAACTGATACTGCAGACGACCGTACTTAGGATTGCTGTAGACCCTGTACGTGAAACCAGCAGTGCCCTGGATTAGTGCGCGCGTGGCACCAAGGCACCCAGCCGGTGTTCCAGGGGAATACGGCGGATTACCCGCTACGCCGATGCTGCCAAGGCCAGAACCAGGAGTTGCCGGAAGCGTCTCCACACCGCAGCCAGCATTGTTGCTTGTCACCGGAGCATAACCAACCAGCACTCCCTTGGAGTTCAGGTAGGTCGTACGCTGAGCGTACTCACCACCGGCATAGCCGAAGATGTCGAGCTTCTTGGTTGGGTGACCTTCAAGTGAGATCAAGCCCTGCTGGCTCTTGATCGTGGCAAGAGTGCCATCCGGTCGTACCGTGACATCCGGCAAGGTCGAGGTGCCGTACCGGCCAACTCCCGGTCCGGTCATCAGGTGAACGCCCACATCAAGGTACTTCGTTGCAGGCATGCGGAGGTTGGCAAAGAAGCCGCCTCCAGCCGTAGTGGAATTGTTCGCGCCAGCCGTCGTCGTAACTGCGGGATAGTTGCGGTCACGGAACCAGCGGGCAACGCCGCCGACTTCGAAGTGTCCATACTTAGCATCGTAGGTGCCCTTGACGACTACGTCAGGAGCGACGTTGTTGGAATAGTTCGCAATAGGACTATAGAGACCGGCGCCTGTACCGGCATTGCCAATAAAGAAGTTCGTCGGGGCATTGGTAGCCGAGTAAATATACTCAGCCTGTTCGAGCGAACCGGCTGCCGTGAAACCATTGCCGAACCTCTGTTGGAAACGAATGGCAGGTTGACGCGCCCAGCTGAAACCTACATGGTACTGAGCGTCGACGGTCATCGGCAGATTCTCGGTACGGTTGTCCGTCGACTTCTTGGTCTCTGTTACGAGCGACCACATCTGACCACCAGTAACGGTAAAACCACTCTCCATGGCAGCCTGGCCCCAGATCTGGCGCTGACGGAGAGTGTAGCTGTTGCTCTGGTTGTCATTGGATGTCGTGCCAGCCGAGAGGAAGTCAGCTTCAACATACCCAGACAACTTGAACGGTCCCGGATTGCCCTCAAACAAGGCGCCTACACGGCTCTGGCGGCCTGAAAAGTTCAACTCGCTGACATGAGCCATTCCAGCTCCGCTATATGGAGTTGAGTTGAAGGGAGTATTGACGTCCGAAGCAAGTGCCCGGGAACGGTACACCGATTCAAACGCGAAGAAGGCAACGGGCGTAATCGTAATGCCCTTGTAGTGCAGCGCAAGGGGGTTCTCGATCGCTGTATTGATGTCCTTCTTGGTGTCGCTGATGGTCTGCGCTAGACCGACGCTCGTGCTCTTCAGGTCAGTCACCGTGCTATTGAGGGTTGAGACTGCCTCGGAGTTTGCGCTGAGGCTGGAGCTTACACTCTCTGCCTTCGCATTTGCTGCCGCTGCAGAGGCCTCTGCCCCCTGCGCCGACTGTTGGACGGTGGCCAGTTTGGCGTCTCTATCGGCCAACGCTGTCTTAAGTGAGTTGATTTGTTCCTGCTGGCTTAGCATCTGTTCGCGTAGTTCGCGAAGCTCACGCTGCGTCTGTGTTTCGACTGGCGCCTTCTTCCTCACGACTTTCTTGCTTGTTGTTTTCGCAGGAGTAGTAGCTCCGCTCGTCTGCGCCTGCATCGACATGGTGGTAAATACCAATGTCGCTGCGATCGCCGCTCTCAGTTGCTTCGTCATGGATCCTCGCTAGTGTTGAAAAGGCAACGAGACTTTTCCGTTCGGGCAGACAAGTGCCTGGAACTCTTATCTGCGTTGTCCCGTTTGCTCTTTGGCTTATGGAAACAAAAACATGTGAACAGACGAATAATTCACTGACGTTTAATCTGATCTCGCCCATAAAATGGCCCAGCTTTGCCACAAACAACACTGCGCGGCAATCAAATTCAAGGATGGTAACCATGGCGGATGCTCCCCTTGGAGAGCCAAGTCATTTACCGTAATACCCATGCAATTTTTTCGTCGCGCCAGCTTTCTGCTGCCTGTCACCTTATTCGTCGCTGCAGCTGCATATGCCCAGGTCTCCAGCACGCAGTCACTTCCTCTGATCCCGCTCCCCCGCGAGGTTCGTCCCGCGGCAGTGCAGCCATTGACGAGTGGCGTACAAATCAATTGCTCAGCGCCCTGCCCGACGGACGATCTGTTTGCCATCGAAGATCTCAAGGTCTACTTGGCCTCTCACGGTATCGCGGTGAACACCACCTCGCCGGTCAATATTCTGGTGACGCGCTATGGATCGCCAATCTCGAAATCGATCTATGCGGATGCGAGTCAGGACAAGACGAGCGCCTCTACTGGATCGGAGTTTGCTGCCGAGATGAAGGCCGAGGGTTACGCGGTCATCCCTGATGGCAAAGGTCTGGCGATTACAGCGGCAAGCGATGCCGGCATCTTCTACGCGCTGCAAACGGTCAAGCAACTCTTCACTGGTTGGGGAGCTAACTCCATGCTTCACACGGCCGCAATCCGCGACTGGCCGGCGATGAAGTATCGCGGGCTTGATGATGATCTATCGCGCGGCCCCGTGCCCACACTTGAGTTTCAGAAGAAGCAGATTCGTATGATCGCGGCCTACAAGCTGAATATCTATTCGCCTTATTTTGAGCACACCATGCAGTACACGGGGCATCCCTTGATGGGGCCTCCTGGCGGAACGCTGACTCAGGATCAAGCCCGAGAGCTTGTGGCTTATGCGACGAAGTACCATGTAACCATCATTCCCGAACAGGAGGCGTTCGGGCATCTTCACTACCTGCTGAACTGGGAACAGTACGCTCCGCTGGCCGAAACCCCGCACGGTCATGTGTTGGCTCCCGCTCAGCCTGACGCTCAGAAACTGACGCACGATATGTTTGGTGAACTGGCTGGCATCTTCCCGGGACCGTTCCTTCACCTGGGGGCGGATGAAACAGTGGAGTTGGGCAAAGGTCAGACGAAGCCACAAGTAGATGCGCAGGGACTTGGAGCAGTTTATCTGGGCTTCATGCAGAGAATCGTCACCGATCTGCGGCCGCTCAATCGCAAGCTGCTGTTCTGGGGCGACATTGCAATGCACGATCCCGATCTGGTCAAGCAGCTACCCGAAGACTTCAGGAAAGCCGTAATCGCCGTGGCGTGGGAATACAATCCGCAGCCAAAGGGCTTTGCTCGGTTCATTACGCCGTTTACCAATGCGGGCATCGAAACCTGGGTTGCTCCAGGTGTCAATAACTGGTCGCGTGTCTGGCCGAACTACAACAATGCCCTGGAGAATATTCAGCAGTTCACCGCGCAGGGCCAGCAGCTTGGCACGACAGGCCAGTTGAATACCATCTGGAACGATGATGGAGAGGCACTATTCAATGCCAACTGGTATGGAATCTTGTTTGGCGCAGAAGCCGCATGGCATCAGGGTGAAGCATCTATACCTCGTTTCCAGGCCACTTACGGCGCAAACTTTCATGGAGATATGACTGGAGCCATTGATCAGGCGCAGAAGGAGATGATGGCAGCACACAAAATCCTGAAGGACTCTCCGTTAAAGGTTGATGGCTCTGATCTCTTGTTCTGGATCGATCCGTGGTCTGCGGATGGGCAGCGGCAGGCGGTGCAGTTGCGGCCCGTTCTCTCCGATGTGCGGCTGCATGCGGAGCGGGCGATTACGTTTGTAGCACAGGCCCGCAACGCAAATCCTAATCTTCGCGAGACGGATGCTCTGGATGTGTTGGAGTTAGGTGCACGCCGGATGGATTTGATTGGGCTTAAATTCCAGATTGCAGATGAGATTGCGGTCAGCTATGCGAATGCCTTTGCGCTGCAGGGCTCGAAGAAGAAGGAAGACCGTGAAGAGGTCAGCCGCAGCCTGGGCGATATCAACGCCGTAAACGGGAAGCTGCAGGACCTGCGGAATAATTATTCGCTGATGCGCGACCTATACGAGACGGCGTGGCTAAAGAGCTATCGTCCTTATTTTCTGCGGAATAACCTTGAGCGGTACGATTTCACGATCCAGATGTGGCTGCAACGCATCGATAAGGTGAGATCGGCGCAGCGGCAGTGGGCCAATTCGCAGTCCATTCCTTCGGCGGCCGATCTTGGAATTCCTCCGCCACCTGCGGGTCACTGATTTTTTTGGCGATAGTGATGTGATGTTTTATAGGGTTTTTTGAAGAAATAGTGCGCAGGAGATGATTTTTTTGTGGTTTGATCGTGGTGCAATGGGTGGCAACCGTGGCTCACGAACAGCCGCTTTCGGACCGCGGAGAAATGTGCAAAAATTTGAACTTTATTTGCGGCTAGATGTGGAAATGGACGCTTACGCACTTCCAATGCCATTGCTGAACTAAACTAAAGACCGATGCCTCAAACGTTTACTGCCCGCCGCCTCCTTACACCGCAAGGTACGATCGACCATCCCATTATCACCGTTGAGGATGGCCTGATCCGGTCTATCGAGACCGCTACTCATAGCACCGAAGACACTACCCTTACCTCCACCTTTTTGGATATCCACATGCACGGTGCGGCCAGCCATGACGTAATGGAGGCCACATCCGACGCATTCACAACCGTGAGCCGGTTTCTGGCTACCCGAGGAGTAGGGCATTATCTGCCGACTACAGTGACGGCGCCAGTCGAGCGCACGCTGAGATCGCTGGAGGGGATCGCGGATGCGATTGAGTCACCGCTTAGCGGAGCGGCCAAGCCCATCGGGATCCATCTGGAAGGCCCGTTCATCTCGCATATCAAACGAGGAGTTCATCCACCAGAGAACATTTTGCCGGCTTCCATCGCCTTGTTCGACCGGTTTCAACAAGCGGCGCGAGGGCATATCCGGTTGATGACAATTGCACCGGAGGCTGAAGGTGCGCTGGAGCTGATTGAACATGCGGCGAAAAAGGGCGTAAAACTAAGCCTGGGACACTCGAACGCAACCGCCTCGGAGACTCTGGCTGGTATAGCACTGGGAGCCACCAGCGCAACGCATACCTATAACGCCATGCGCCCGCTGGGACATCGCGAACCCGGGATTCTGGGCACCGTCCTTGATGATGAGCGGCTCTTCTCCGAGCTGATCTGCGATGGCATCCATGTCGCTCCTGAACTGGTTCGGCTATGGCTGAGAGCCAAAGGAGCGAACAAAGCCATACTGGTAACGGACAGCATGGGTGCGGCCGGAATGCCTGACGGCGTCTATACCCTTGGCACATTTCCGGTAACCGTTACTGGTGGACGTGCAATCTCGAACGGCCATCTCGCCGGTTCGGTCCTGACCATGGACCGTGCGGTGGCCAATGTGCAGCAATTCACAGGCGTTTCCCTGGAAACTGCCGTGCGGCTCGCTTCCACCAATCCGGCCACGATGCTGGGAATTGAAAACACGCTTGCTGTGGGCCAGCCAGCGAACTTCAACCTCTTCAACGCAGAAGGACAGTTGCAGTCGACTATTCTGGATGGAGTTGCGGTCTAGATCCCAACCGCTGCGTTTCTTCGAAAACGAACCCTTAAGAAAGCACGGTCAGATGTGATCGAGGCCTTCGCGATTATCATGCGAAGGCCATTCTGTTTAACATTGAACCCTGTCGATACGCGACTCCGACGGAAAAATGGTTTTTTGCAAAAAAGTTTCTGAACGTGTCGATATGGCTGTTCTTCGTTCGACGTATAAGTAGAGCCCGGGTTTAGCCTATCGTGGCCGCTGCCAGGTATAGCTCTAATAGAAAACGAGAGGGAGACAAACGATGAAATTTTTGTGCATCTATAAACCCGCGAAGAAGGAAGGTACTCCTCCCACACAGAAGGAGATGGACGAGATGGGAAAGTACATCGAGGATTCCTTTAAGTCCGGCGTTCTAGTGGCTACGGAGGGCTGTCTGCCAAGTGCACTGGGCGCACGCATTCGCTTCTCCGAAGGAAAGTTCGGCGTTGTCGACGGACCCTTTACCGAGGCCAAGGAGGTTGTCGGCGGTTTTGCGGTAATCCAGGCCCCGTCGAAGGCAGAGGCGATTGAAATTACCAAGAGCTTCATGAGAGTGGCGGGCGATGGTGAAACGGAGATCCGCCAGATCTTCGAGCAGGGAATGGAATTCGCAAGCCATGAAGACTCCGCCAAAGCAGTGAACAGGTAACAAACTTTTTTGCAAGAGTGGTGGCGAATGTGCACCCGTTCCAGAGAACGCGTGCACATTCGCTTCATCCCAAACGTCGAAGGAGACAGAGATGCGATTCATGTTGCTGATGATCCCCAGGGGATACGAAAAGGCCAATCCCGGCACTATGCCGGACGCCACGAAGGTAGCCGCGATGATGAAGTACAACGAATCGTTGCAGGAGGCTGGCGTGCTGCTGGCCCTCGATGGGCTGCATCCACCGTCGATGGGCGCTCGTGTATCGTTTGCCGAAGGAAAGCCGAAGATTACCGATGGACCGTTTGCGGAGGCGAAAGAGGTGCTGGGAGGCTACTGGATCATCCAGGTGCGATCGCGAGAGGAGGCGATCGAATGGGCCGCACGTTGTCCGGGATCAGACAACGAGGTGATCGAGGTCCGGCAGATGCAGGAGTTTTCTGATTTTCCGCCTGATGTGCAGGAAGCAGCGGCGGGATTTTCAGAGATGCAGGCGCAGTCCGGACAGCGCAACGGAGCGTGAGATTGTTAGCGCCAGACACTTCAACTTGCATCGGTGGACTGAAGATGGTGTGATTGGTGGCTGTGACGGCAACCGATGCACATCGAACGATAGATGCGGTATGGAGGATCGAGTCGCCGAGGCTGATCGCCGGGTTGACGCGAATGGTGCGTGACGTAGGAGTCGCCGAAGATCTCGCGCAGGATGCTCTTGTCGCCGCGCTCGAGCAATGGCCGAAGTCGGGCATCCCGGACAATCCGGGGGCCTGGCTGATGGCCACCGCGAAAAATCGTGCCATCGACTTCTTCCGCCGAAACAAAAGAGTCGACCGCAAACATGAAGAGCTTGGCCGCGAATTTGCCGCACTGGAGACCGCTGTACCGGATCTCAACACAGCGCTTGATGACAACATTGGCGACGATCTTCTGCGACTCGTCTTCATATCGTGCCATCCGGTGCTGCCGACCGAGGCGCGGGTCGCGCTGACGCTTCGTCTGCTTGGCGGACTATCGACCGAGGAGATTGCGCGAGCATTCCTCGTGGCAGAGTCAACAGTCGCGCAGCGGATCGTTCGGGCCAAGCGAACCCTCGCCGATGCGCATGTTCCCTTCGAGGTTCCTCGCGGAGCCGAGCTGAACGACCGTCTGTCGTCGGTGCTGGGAGTTATCTACCTGATCTTCAACGAGGGCTACTCCGCAACCGCAGGTGACGACTGGATGCGGCCTGCGCTGTGCGAGGATGCGCTTCGTCTTGGGCGAATCCTGGCGGAACTCGTCCCGAAGGAGTCCGAGGTGCATGGCCTGGTGGCGCTGATGGAGATACAGGCGTCACGATCAAACGCGCGCGTTGGTCTATCGGGTGAGCCGATCCTTCTGCTCGATCAGAATCGTGCGCTGTGGGATCATCTCTTGATCCGACGTGGCCTGGCCGCACTTGAGCGTGCCGAGCAGACCGCGAGCGCTCCCGGCCCATACGCAATGCAGGCAGCGATTGCGGCGTGCCATGCGCGTGCCGCAAAAGCCGAGGACACCGATTGGCCGCGAATCGCCGCGCTCTATGCGACGCTTGCGCAGCTTGCACCCTCTCCCGTGGTTGAGCTGAATCGCGCCGTCGCGGTTGCGATGGCGTCCGGTCCGCAGGCTGGTCTTGACGTAGTCGATTCACTGCTGTCGGAGCCTTCGCTGAAGACTTATCATCTTCTACCAACTGTTCGCGGGGATCTGCTTACAAAGCTCGGGCGCTTTGACGAGGCTCGCCGCGAGTTCGAACGTGCGGCTGGGCTGACCCGTAATTTGCGCGAGCGTGATCTTCTTCTGAGCCGCGCTCGGACTTGCTCTGAAACCTCTGTGACCTAGAACGAGATCGCGGCAGTTTAGAATGAGTCTTCTGAGCCATGCCTTCCCTTCCCTCTACCAGCCTTTCCATCGGCATCGATTTTGGAACGACGAACAGCTCTATCGCGCGGGCACTTCCCGGCGGCGAAGTAGAGCTCGTCTCGTTTCCTACGGCTAGGTCTGCCACGGAGTCGTTTCGTTCCATTCTTTACCTGGAACAACATAAGCAGGCGGGCCGCAGCCAGGTGAAGAGTTTCACGGGGCCGTCTGGTATCGAGCACTATCTTGCGGCTGAGAATAAGGGGCGGCTGATCCAGTCGCTGAAGTCTTATCTGTCGAGCCGCAGTCTTACGGGGACTGAGGTCTTCGGGCGGCGGTATACCGTTGAGGATTTGATCTCGCGCATACTCACGGACCTTCGGCAGAGTGCGGAGAGGCAGTTTGGCGAGCCGGTCCGTCACGCCACGGTGGGCCGTCCCGTGCGATTTGTCGGAGCGGACAGCGGCGAAGATGATGACTTTGCGACGGGCCGATTACGGGAGGCATTTCTCCATGCCGGGTTCGAGTCGGTTGACTTCGAGATGGAGCCGATTGCGGCGGCGTATGCGTATGAGTCCACGCTGGACCAGGATGAGCTGATCCTGATTGGCGACTTCGGCGGCGGCACCAGCGACTTCTCGCTGCTGCATGTTGGCCCGGGGGTTCGGGCTCGCGGACGCTCGGCAAAAGACCTGCTGGGCAATAGTGGACTTGGGCTGGCGGGAGATGCGTTCGATGCGCGAATTGTGCGGAAGCTGGTGTCGCCTGCGCTGGGAGCGGATTCATTGGCGCGCTCCCTGAACAAGCTGTTGCCTGCCGTACCCGCGTGGATCTATGCCAACCTGGAGCGGTGGCACTATCTGTCGTTTTTGAAGACGCGCAATGTGAATCAGATTTTGAAGAGCGCGCATGCCAATGCTCTGGAGCCGCAAAAGATTGAGGCCCTGATCAACCTGATCGACGAGGATCTGGGGTATCAACTTCATCAGGCCGTGCAGCGATTGAAGATAGAACTGTCGCACGAAGAGACCGCACGGTTTCAATTCCGCGACGGCAGCATGAATATCCAGTCGGTGGTGACTCGCGAGGAGTTTGAATCGTGGATCATCGATGATCTTGAATCGATTGAGCGATGCGTCGATGGTCTGCTTGAGACCAGCGGGATTGCTGCCAGCGCGGTTGATCGCGTGTTCCTGACGGGGGGAACGAGCTTTGTTCCTGCAGTACGGCACATCTTCGAGACGAGGTTTACTGCGCCTCGCGTTCGGACAGGCAACGAGTTCACATCTGTGGCTCGAGGACTTGCGTTACGAGCCTTGGAGTCATCCGCCGCACGCGCCTGAGCTACTACTTCGCTGAGATAAGCGCTTCGTTGCGAGCCCGCCAGAGCGCTCCCTTCAAGGAATCGGCGGCGACCTCCATGACTTTGGCTTGCGGGGTTGAGCGCTTCAACGCGGCGATAAGCGACCGCCTAACCGGGGCGATGTTTTCAAGTACACCGCCGGTATAAGCTACGCCGATCTCCCCCTGCGAACCTGACTCGGACATCTTAAGGGCGACCAGGGCTACCTGCTCGGCCAACTCTTCTCCGGCACGCTCGAGGACGGCCTGTGCAAGTTCATCTCTCTCTTCAGCACACTTGACTACGATAGGCGCCAGCGCAGCGAAGTCGGGACTGGGACGCTCATTGGCTTTTTCGACGATCTCGCCGAGTGATCCGGTGCCCCAGAATGCACCAATCTTATCCAGGAGGATCGTGGCAACGCCGCGGTCTTTCGCCCAGAAACCAGCGCGCAGGGCCTCCTGGCCGATCCAGAAGCCTGAACCTTCGTCGCCTAATGCTGGGCCCCAGCCGCCCGCGCAATACTTGGTTCCGTCGGCTGCGCGTCCGATAAAGTTCGAGCCGGTGCCCGCGATGATGAGGATTCCGGGGCCACCGGAGAAAGCTCCTTCAAGGGCGATCTCTTCGTCGCCGCAGAGCAATAAATTTCCACCAACAACATCGCCGATCTCGCGAATGGCCCACTCGCGCACAGCAGCAATGGTGAAACCGGCCAGCCCGACACACGTACACGTGACCTCGCCCAGGCCAACTCCGGAAGCCATGGAGAGCTCCGAGAGCATGGTGCGAAGGCGTGCCGTTGCTTCGGCCTCGCCTACACGCATCAGTTTTATACTGCCTGTGCTTGCGCGGCCCAAAATCCTTGTTTCATCTGCCAGCAAACAGGTTGTTTTCGTCCCACCTGCATCGATCGCTAAAAATAAACCCATAGCCAGCAATGATAAGGCACGCTAAGCCTCCTTTGCTCAGTGTTATTTCTCTCGCAAACGAAAGGTGAAAAATGATGCGCTTCCGCCGGTGCGACGATAGACTGGACAGCCTGTGAGGTGTTCATGATCCAGCGCTTTTTCGCTTCCATCCTGCTGCTGTTCGCCGTAAACGCCGTAGCCCAGGATCCCACGCCACGCATGCAGCAGGTCATCCAGAGCTATGTCGCGAGTAAGAGCTTCATGGGAAGCGTCCTCGTCGCCAAAGACGGAAAGCTTCTGATCAATCAGGGCTATGGCGATGCGGACCTGGAATGGAGCGTTCCAAATGCGCCGGATACGAAGTTTCGGCTCGGTTCTCTCACCAAGCAGTTCACTGCCGCTTCCATCCTGCTGCTGGAGGAGCGAGGAAAGTTGAAGGTCGAAGATCCCGTCAGCAAATATCTTCCGGACGCACCCGCTGCGTGGGAGAAGATTACTATCTATAACCTGCTCACGCATACCTCCGGAATTCCCAACTTCACCAGCTTTCCCGACTATCGCACCACCGAATGGAAGGACACGACACCTACAGAGCTGGTCGCCCGTTTCCGCGATAAGCCGCTCGAGTTCGAGCCTGGCTCGAAGTTCAACTACAGCAACTCGGGTTACATTCTGCTGGGATTTCTCATCGAGAAGATTTCAGGCCAGACCTACGGCGAATTTCTTCAACAGAACATCTTTACGCCGCTGGGCATGGCCGATAGCGGCATCGATAACAACGCCGTAATTCTGCCGAAGAGAGCGCAAGGATATTCGCCGTCTCCCAAGGGAATACAGCACGCCGGTTACATTAGCATGACGATTCCTTTCTCTGCTGGCGCAATCTATTCCACCACCGACGATCTGTTGAAGTGGGAGCAGGGACTCTTTGGCGGCAAGGTAATCAGCGAAGCCTCGCTCAAAAAGATGACGACCCCATTCAAAGATGGCTATGCATTCGGGCTCGCTATCGGCGATAGCGGCGGACATAAAATGATCAGCCACGCCGGCGGTATCGAGGGTTTCAACACCTCACTTCACTACTATCCTGACGACAAGCTGACAGTCATCGTACTTGCCAATCTCAACGGAGATACGGGAGCCATCGCCAACAACCTGGGCAAGCTAGCCTTGGGGCAGCCGGTGATCCTCGCCTCTGAGCGCAAAGAGGTTTCGATATCGCCCGCCGTGCTGGCGGATTATGCCGGGACCTACCAGATGGCACCAACACTCGATAATGTCATTACGGTGGAGGACGGGCACCTGATGACGAAACTCGGAAATCAGCCCAAAGTCCAGCTCTATGCCGAATCAGACTCAAAGTTTTTCCTGAAGGTCGTCGATGCCGAAATCGAGTTCTTTCGCGACCCCACAACTCATGCCGTAACCCATCTCACTATCTATCAAGGTGGTGGCACTCATGACGGGAAGAAGCGGTGAGGTCTTTAGAGAATCCGCGGCTCTGGGAGTAAACTTCAAACGCAGTTGGCTCATCAGAACGGAATACCTTCAATTCGCACGAATGAAAGGTTCCCATGGCAACCAAAAGCCGCCGCACCCTCTTTATCGTTCTCGGCAGCATCCTCGCGCTGATTTTGATCGTTGTCTTAGCGATTCCGATGTTTCTCAACGCGGACAACTTCCGTACGCGCATTGAATCCGTGATGTCCACATCGCTTGGTCGAAAAGTCACGTTGGGCAAGCTCGATCTCTCTGTCCTGTCTGGCGGCCTCGTCGCGGAAAACTCCTCCGTAGCCGATGATCCTGCATTCAGCAATCAGCCGTTTCTTCAGACCGGCCCGGTAAAGATTAACGTGGAGATGATTCCACTCCTCTTGAACCACGAGATCCACATTACGGGCTTTACTTTGGATTCCCCACATATCATGCTTCTGCGCGCCCCAAACGGCACCTGGGACTATTCGAGCATCGGCAGCGCTCACAAAACGCCCAGCCCCAGCGGTGGTGCAACAGTTCCGAATCTAACGATTGGCCACCTCAGCATCACAAACGGCAAGTTGACTGTGGGCAACGTAGCCTCTCCCGGTGCACCCGTCACAGCTGCGCGCACCTACGATCAGCTAACGCTCGAGGCCAAGGACTTCTCTTTCGAGAAGGCCTTCCCTTTCACAGCTTCGGCTCACCTCCCAGGTGATGGAACCGTATCTCTCAAGGGTACCGCCGGACCGATCGATCAGCGCGACGCTTCGCTTACACCCTTTACCGCCCAGCTTGACATGAAACACCTCGACCCCGTCGCGGCAGGATTCCTCGATGCCACCGCCGGCATTACCGGACTTATCGACGCCATCAATGTGCAGGCAACGTGGAACGGCCAGCAGTTGCATGTCGCTAATCTTCTGGTCGATACGCCGAAGCTCACGCTTGTTCGCTCTAACCAACCCACCGCCGCCACGCCGCCACCTACTCCAAACAGTAACAACATGCTCAGCACGCTTACGGCCGATCATCTTCAGATCAAGAACGGCACCATCACCATCACAACGCCGGGACAGACTACGCCGGCCATCTATCAGCAACTCAACGCCGAGGTCACCAACTTCTCACCCACGGCAGCCTCGCCGTTCAAACTAAGCGCCCAGATTCCCGGCGGCGGCTCGCTTACCGCAGACGGCAGCGCGGGTCCGCTCAACCAGCTGACCCCCGTCGCCACGCCTCTGAACGTCCACGCCACCCTCACTCGTGTCGATCTCGCCTCCAGCGGAATCGTCGCGCCCGATGCAGGCATCAGCGGCCTCGCCAATATCGACATCAAGGCAATCTCCGACGGAAAGAACCTCAACGCCAATGCCGCTGCGAATGTCCAGAGTCTCCGCCTTGCCAGGAACGGCACGCCTTCATCAAAGCCCGTCAACCTTCAGCTCACCGTCGCACAGAACATGCAGTCACTCACCGGTCAGATCCAGCGCGCCGTCGTCACTATAGGCAGCGCCGTAATCAACATAGCGGGCACCTACCAGACCAGCGGACCCACCACTGCAATCAACCTGAAGGTCAGCGGCGAAGGCGTGTCTATCGATGAACTCGAAGCCTTTCTGCCCTCCGTCGGCGTTCATCTGCCCACCGGCTCACGTTTGCAGGGCGGCACGCTCACCACCAACCTCAATGTCACCGGTTCGACGGCGAACCCCATCATCAGCGGCCCGCTTCAATTGAACAACACCAACCTCGCCGGCTTCGACCTCGGTTCGAAGCTCTCGGCCGTCACCGCACTCACGGGAGCAAAGACCGGCTCCGTTACCGCCATCAAGTCGCTCAGTACGAACCTCCGTGTAGCCAACGGCGACGTTCGTACCGACAACCTCGCCCTCAACGTTCCCGCGCTCGGCACCGCCACCGGAGCCGGAACCGTAAGCGCAGCCGGTGCGCTGAACTACCAGCTCGTCCTCAAGCCTACCGGTCTTCTCGGCGGAGGCGGTTCAGGCGCCACAGCCGGTGTAGGCGGCATCGCAGGCCAGCTCATGGGCATGATTCCCGGCGGAGCCGCTGGCGGCGCTGTCGGAAGCATAACTGGAGCAGCGATCAAAAATGGTATCCCCGTGGCCGTCGGCGGAACTACCGCCAACCCCACCTTCACGCCCAACCTCAATGGCATGTTTAGCAGCGGAGCTAACAGCGTCGTCAATGGAAGCAAACCCGCAGGGAAAAAACCAAACACAACCGATTCTCTGACAAATACACTCGGCGGCCTGCTAAAGCAACATTGACCTCTTCCCTATCGCAACCATCGACCAGTCGCTTTTCCCGAGGAAATACTCATGCGCCGAAGGACCTGCATAGCCGCACTCTTTGTTCTTTTCACGACAGCCGTCACCCTCATGCCCTTGTCCGCCGAACAGACCGTCACACCAGCTCAGACCCGCGCCATCGCCAAAGAAGCTTACATCTATGGCTACCCCATGGTGCAGGTTTACCTCACGATGTATGCCTTCTCCATCGACAAAAACAATCCCCAGTACAAGGGCCCCTTCAATGAGCCCCTTAGCTTCGCCCGTGTCTTCACGCCCAACGATACCGCCTTTGTCACCCCAAACTCTGATACGCCCTATACCTTCCTCAGTCTCGACCTTCGCGCCGAACCCATTGTCCTCACCATCCCGCCGGTCGAGAAAAATCGCTACTGGGTCTTCCAGATGATGGATATCTACAGCTTCAATTTTGACTATCTCGGCACCCGCACCACCGGCAATAACGGTGGCACCTTCCTGGTCGCCGGACCTAAGTGGAAAGGCACAGTACCTAACGGCATCACCAAGGTCCTACGCTCCGAGACCGAATTTATCAACGTCGTAGGCCGCACACAGCTCTTCAATGCCGCCGACCTCGACAACGTCAAAAAGATCCAGGCCGAATATAAAGCGCAGCCACTGTCGGCCTTTTTAGGCAAGCCGGCACCACCCGCGTCGGCTGCCATCCAATGGATTCCGCCCGTTCCTCCGGCGCAGATGAAGTCGTCACCGCAGTTTTTCAATGTAATGAGTTTTCTGATGCAGTTCTGCCCAACGCAGGCCAGCGAATCCGCACTCCGCGCTCGCTTTGCCAGCATCGGCATCGGCCCCGGCAAGACCATCAACTTCGCCACTCTCTCGTCTGAGATGAAAGCTGCTTTTCAGGGCGGCATGGCAGACGGCCAGAAGGAGATCGATGCCCGGCGAGCCTCAAGTGGTGGAAACATCAGCAACTTCTTCGGCACGCGCGCCTTCCTCCACGACGACTACGTAGCCCGCGCCACCGGAGCCCAGATGGGCATCGGCGCCAACTCTAAAGAAGAAGCCCTCTATCCGCTTTATGAGAAAGACTTCAGCGGCCAACCGCTCGATGGCAGCAAAGGCCGCTACACACTCCGCTATGCCAAAGGCGAATTTCCGCCCGTCCATGCCTTCTGGTCGCTCACCATGTACGACCTTCCTCAGCAACTGCTGGTGAAGAATCCGATCAACCGCTACCTCATCAACTCGCCCATGCTGCCGAACATGAAGCTCGATGCCGACGGCGGCCTCACCATCTACATCCAGGCGGACTCACCCGGCAAAGACAAGGAAGCCAACTGGCTCCCTGCTCCCAAAGCTCCCTTCATGCTCGCCGCGCGCTACTACTTCCCCAAGCCCGAACTCATCAACGGCACATGGAAGTCGCCCACAGTCGAACGCGTGAAGTAACGCTTGCGAAAAAGAAGCCGCCTGTCGCTATCAAGAGCAGGCGGCGGCTTCATCGTTCCCAGAACAAACTACCGTTCAGCGACTGCAACCCTTGGAGCGGCGGAAGTTGCCAATCCATAGATGCCGAGCGCTATCGCTACAACACCGACAAATATCGTTGCAGGTCGACCGATATAACCCGACGTCTCAACAATCTGTCCACAGGCGATGCAAAACACACCGCCTGGTGTAATTAAAAGAGCTCCAATCAAAATCTCCCAGGCCCATGCAAGGTAAATGATCCAACGTCTCATGTGTACCTCTTTGGCGTGATTAGCGCAGTAGGATGAATTGCACGCCGGATGCTACACATCGCAGGAAGCACTAGCAAGAACTAATAAATGCAGCCTGCTAACTCCTTCGCATTGCTGCCACTACCTTCGCCGTCGTCACCGCCTGTCCAACATGCCGCTGAGTATGCTCGGCGCAGTGCACTAGCAGACCACCCACCGTGCTCCGCAGCATCTTCTGTCCAACACCGCGAGTCTCTTCATAGCTGTCCGGCAAGATCGCCAACACACGGTCCACCGATACTTCCATCGCCTTGGCGAACTCCATGAATGTGGCCTCGCGTCCAGCCTCGCTCTCCATCTCCGCCTGCAAAGCCTTCGTCTGGCGCTTACTCAACTGCTGTCCCTCCGCATAGGTCAGCAGCCGATCCAGACTCCGCGCGATGTGCCGCAACTGGAACCCAATCGAGGGTAATCCCACTGGGCGTGCTTCTATCTCTTCGTCGGAGAGCGGAGCGCACCACACCTCGACATCCTCTGCCGCCAGCTCCAGCGCGTGCAGTACCTGCCTCCGCACCGCGTCCAGATGCGTCAACGTTCCCCGCAGCCATGGCTCAGTCATCAGCAGCAAACCTCCATCTTTCTTTCAACTCGAAAATCAAAACATCCCGCCGCAAGGTCACGCACCAGAACATACTGAATGGCAGCGTTTTCGAACATCTCCGCGAGAACCATCTCGTGGTTTCCGTCTGCACCCCTGCGCTGGACAATCAGCATCTGTTCGAAATCATATCCATCCATCACCACTGGATACCGCAACAACTCCTTCGGGTATCCACTTTCTTCATCGAATCGCCTGCACAGCTCCGCATGAATAAACACCGGCCCCGGTTGCGGCACCTCAGCCAGCCGGTAAAACGGATTGCAGGTAAACAGTGTGCGCTTCTCCTCGCCTACGCGAAACGGCTTCAGGCAATGCCTGCAAGGCCCATGTCCGGTAGCCACTTCCGTATGCGCCGGATGCCCGTATCCTGGCGATCTCATCGTGGCCAGCACCTTCTGCACCGTCTCCGTCGGTAGAGCAATCACTCGAATCTCAGCCATCTCTCGTCTCCCCGGTCACTCACATCGACCGCTATAACGAGTCTCGCGAAACCCAAAGAATCCTACACTCCGATTTTTGCCCGCAAATTCAAAGTCCTTTGCTTCTGCGAAACTCGCGCACCACTTCGCCTACATCCCTATGCTGCCCGTCGACCGCGTCATTCATGCCCTGCACCTCTTCGGCCGAAACCTTTCCAGCCAAACGATCCATCGCGACCTGAATCCCGGGATGCAGCTTGATCGAATCACCTCTCATTAGCGGCACAGCCTGGTAGGGCGGAAAGTAGTGTTTATCGTCTGCCAGCACCGTAAACCCCAGCGCCCGTATCGGCCCGTCGGTCGAGTTCCCCGCCACCATATCCACTTGCCGGCCCTCGAGCGCCCGATACAGTAGCCCTAGATCCATCGTCCGAGGAGCCTCCCTGAACCTCAAACCATAGGTCGCCTCCAGTCCGCGCAGCCCGTCCGGCCTCTGTTCGAACTCATATCCCACCCCAAGCCGCCACTCAGGAGTATGCGGAACCGCGTCCGAGATCGTCTTCACCCCTAGCCGCCGTGCATCATCGCCGCGAATCACCATCGCGAAGGTATCTTCAAACCCCAGCGGAGGTCCCACTTTGACTCCATACCGCGACGCATACAAATCGCTCACGCGTCGAAGCACCGTTGCTGCATCACGCTGACCCACAGGAGGCAGCGGTTGCTTCAGAATCGCCGTCAGCGCCGTCCCGGTGTACTCCACGTAGCCATCGATGCGTCCGCTCACCAGAGCCTGCTGACAAATATAGCTGCCCGCAAGATAAAACCGCCGCGCAACCGGCTGCCCGGTTACGGCTTCAATCTCCTGAGCCAGCAGTTCCCCCAGCACCACCTGCTCGGTAAAATTCTTCGCCCCAATCGTCACCCGCGAAGAACGAGGCGGAGCACATGCCGTCAGCAGTTGTAGCCCTACCGTGGCGAATAAGACGAGAAAGCCGAGCCGCAGCACATTAGCCCCATCGTTTGACAAAAGCGTCTCACGGAAAAGGTTTTCTTTGCGCATCCTCTACGTTTCCTCCTCTGGAAGTACAACCCTAAAGTATCTATTTTGAATACTTTGCATACTTTAAGGGGGAATGGGGGGTACGAGTCCAATCTCATGTTCGCCGCACCGACATCCTTTTCTCCAACAACCCAAGGCCCGCATCCGCGACCAGGGCAAGCAGAGCCGCCGGAATCGCCCCCGCCAGCACAAGCCCGTTATCCACACTCGCCACACCGCGAAAGATCAGCTCCCCCAACCCACCCGCACCAATCGCCGCCGCAATCGTAGCCACGCCAACACAGGTCACCGTAGCCGTCCGCAAGCCTGCCAGAATCACACTCGCTGCAATTGGCAGCTCTACTTTGATCAGCCTCTGCCAGGAGGTCATCCCCATGGCATCCGCCACGTCCACCAGCGCCTCATCCACACTGCCAATGCCTGCATAGGTATTTCGCAAAATTGGCAGCAACGCGTAACCCGTCAGGGCCAGGATCGCCAGCCTCGCTGCATTCTCCCCCAGCCACGGTACCGGCAGCAACAATCCAAACAGAGCAAGGCTAGGCACCGTCTGCACCACGTTTGCAAAGCCAATCACCGGTCCTGCAAATCTTCTGTGCCTGCTGAGCAATATTCCCAGTGGCAACCCGATCGCGACTGCAAGCAGCATCGCCGAAAGCGTCAGCCACAGGTGTTCAAACGTCAGCCGCCCGATCTCCCAGCCATGAGATTTCAGGAACGCTGTCATTTTGGCTCCCAGTGATGTACGGCCCGAACATAATTCTTCACATAATGGTTTTCAGACTTGGAAACCTCTTCCGGCGTCATGTCTCCGACGATCGCTCCATCGGAGACAAAGATGACTCTGCTGGCCAGATACAGCGCTTCCTCAAGATCATGCGTTACCAGCACGACTGTCTTCTTCACGCGCTCCAGCAGTCCGAGCAGCATCGTCTGCATCTCTGCGCGGGTCAGTGGGTCCAATGCTCCAAAGGGCTCATCCATCAGCAATACCTGAGGATCTGTAGCCAGAGCTCTCGCTAGTCCTACCCGTTGTCTCTGTCCGCCCGATAGCTGCCACGGATACCGCCGCCGGTACTCCTCAAAATCCAGCCCGGCAAGCTCCAGCACCTGCCCCACCCTGACATTTTTCTCGCCTGCGGAATATCCCGCTAACTCCAGCGCCATTCCAGCGTTTCGCTCTACCGTCATGTGCGGAAACAGGCCCGTTTCCTGGATCACGTAGCCAATGCTCCGGCGCAAAGCCACCAGATCATAGTCCCGCGTGGCTTTACCCCCCACCCGCACCTCACCCGAGGTCGGCGTAACCAGCCCATTGATCATGCGCAAAAGCGTTGTTTTGCCAGACCCGCTTCGGCCTAATAGAGCTGTAGTCGTCCCCGTCTCCAACTGCAATGAGATGTCGCGCAATAAAACACGCCCACCTGCCAGCGTGTAGCTCACCTTCGCGAACTCAACGCCGACCGTGGGCATGTCCCTCTATTCGAATGCGTCTTTTGAAGTTACTGCGCCACCTCAGGCGCAGCGTCCACTGCAGGCTCGGTTCCCGGCTGTCCCTTTACGCGGACCACCGTAATCTTCTCGAACCCTTCTTTGAACGTCGGCGGTTTCAGGCGTTCCGCCATCTTCTGCATCACTTCGTCGGTCACGGCGCGGTCGCGTTTGCTATTCCGCTCCATGCACACGGCTAGCGGCACGTCGAAGAATACCGCCTGCACTTCGTACCCAAAGCTCTTCGCCATCTTGATCCACTGCCGCCGCTCGTGAGGAGAGAGGTTCGTGGCATCCACATAGTTCCACGGCATCTTCGCGATCAGCCGCGCGCGCAGCAGGCTGCGCAGTGTCGAAAAGACCAGTCCCTGATATCGCTGCTCCGTAATGTCATCAAACAACAGGGTACGCAGCAGGTCGCTCGACAGCGGCGTTACTCCCCGCCGCTTGTACCAGGTCGTCTTGCCCGAACCCGGTAACCCGATGGTAAGCACCACATAGCCCCGTGGAGACTTAAGCGCAGTTTGTTCGGCTGGGGGTGTGCCTAGCTGTTCGGGCTGCGTCTCGACTTCAATCTTTCGCTCCGGCTCGGCAACGATGGGTACCGGTTCGGCAATGGGTTGAGCAACCGGTTCAGCCGCAATCGGCTCTGGCTCGCGCACTGGCGCGGCCTCCGGGTACTGTGGTCTCAGGGGAGCAGGCTGGTTAGCTGGCAGCTCCTGCCCGCTCTTCCCCGTGGACTCCGATTCATTCGGTCCACGTCTAGGGCGTCGTCTCATCTTTTCGCGCATCCAATCGCGCAGTTCGCGCATATGTCGCTTATAACAGACGCTGGAAGGCTCCCGCAAATCTCCCGCACCTTCAACGGCAACCCCTCTCTGTAACTATTAGGCGGCGTTGCGCCGTCTCAAGCCCAATGATAGATTCCCTTCTGATGGGGTGCAGGCCATTCCACCGCGTTCTACAATCAACATCAGTGCATTCACTCGGATAGGAGCAATCGCAATCATGGCAGTAAAGGTAGGCATCAACGGCTTCGGCCGCATCGGACGCAACGTCTTCCGCACCGCTCTCGGCAACCCGGACATCGAATTCGTCGCCGTAAACGACCTCACCACACCGGCCACGCTCGCGCATCTGCTCAAGTACGACTCCATCCTCGGCAATCTCAAGAATGAGATCGGCCACGGCGAAGACTTTATTTCCGTCGACGGCAAAAAGATCAAGGTTTTCGCCGAGCGCGACCCTGCCAAGCTCGACTGGGCCAGTGTGGGAGCCCAGATCGTCGTCGAATCCACCGGCTTCTTCACCGATGCCGAAAAGGCCAAGGCCCATCTCGGTGCGACCGTCAAGAAGGTGATCATCTCTGCGCCCGCCACTAACGAAGATCTCACCATCGTGCTCGGCGTCAACGATGATAAGTACGACGCGTCGAAGCACAATGTCATCTCGAACGCGAGCTGCACCACCAACTGTCTCGCGCCTGTCGTCAAGGTGTTGCATGACACCTTCGGCATCGCCTCCGGCATCATGACAACGATTCACAGCTATACCAACGATCAGGTCATCCTTGATACGCCGCACAAGGATCTCCGACGCGCCCGTGCCGCCGCTCTCAGCATGATTCCGACCAGCACCGGCGCCGCCAAGGCTCTCAAGCTCGTCATTCCTGCGATGGACGGCAAGCTTGACGGCTTCGCTATCCGGGTTCCGACTCCCAATGTCTCGGTCGTCGACCTGACCTTCGTCTCCGAGAAGCCCATCGATACGAAGAGCATCAACGCCGCTCTGAAGGCAGCCTCCGAGGGTGAGTTGAAGGGTATCCTTGGCTACACCGAAGAAGAGCTTGTTTCCTCAGACTTCAAAGGCAATGCGCTCTCCAGCATCTTCGATTCCAAGCTCACCAAGGTCGTAGGCAATACCGGTAAAGTGATCAGCTGGTATGACAATGAGTGGGGCTATTCCAGCCGCGTGAAAGACCTGATTTTCTTCCTGGTGAAGAAAGGTCTGTAATTCGTCTTCGCAGCGGGAATGGGGCGAGACATTTTTTGTCTCGCCCCATTTTCTGCTGCAACCTTCACAGCTTAGACAGTTCCAATAGAGTCTACAATTCTCCTCATGACCCGCACCAACATCTCCGGCACATCCCCTTACGAGCCCGTCATTGGCTTCTCCCGCGCAGTTCGCATCGGCGATCACATCCACGTTTCCGGCACGGGCCCTGTCGGAGCGGATCACGGCGACATCGCTCAACAGACCGAGCAGTGCCTCAGCATCATTGCCACGGCACTCAAAAATGCGGGCTCTTCCATCGAGCACGTCTACCGCACCCGCATGTACCTTACCCACACTCATGACTGGGAGATTGTCGGCCAGGTTCACGGCAAATACTTCTCCAGCATTCGTCCTGCCGCCACCATGGTAGTCGTCAAGGAACTACTCAATCCCACCTGGCGCATCGAAATCGAAGCAGACGCTTGCATTCCCAGCTAAAATCGGAGGCCATGGAGCCTTTAGCCGATCGCCGCCCCTCTCTGCTACTGATTATTGCGGGTGCCGCTTTGCTGATCGGTACCCTCGATCTTATCGACGCTTTCGTCTTCTTCGGCTATCTGGGCGTCCCGGCCATTCGTGTGCCGCAGTCCATCGCCAGCGGCTTCCTCGGCCAGCTCGCGTATCACGATGGTATGACTTCCGCAGCATTCGGCCTGATGCTGCATTACATGATCGCCTTCGCTATCGCCGGGAGCTATATGTACATTAGTGGCGAGCTCCCGCTCTATCGCAAACCCATCCTTGCTGGAGCCATCTATGGCATCGCAGTTTACTGCGTCATGAACTACATCGTTCTCCGAATCTCAAACTTCTATCCCCAGCCTCACTTCGCCGTCAGGCCATTTATTAACGGCATCCTTGGACACATCTTGCTGATCGGTATCCCCCTGAGCCTTATCGCCAAACGTTATGTTCAAGGGCCAAAAAAGAAGAACGTGTGAACATTTCACTCGGCAGCCATCTGAACCGCTATCATTGATTCTGCTTCTGATATCTCTGCATCACGCTTGGAGGACATACCCTCCCCCTGCTTCTGATCGTCAAACTGTCACTTACTGCCACGAAGGAAATCGAATGTCCAAGCTGTCCATCCGCGATCTAGACCTTACCGATAAGCGCGTCCTCATACGAGTCGACTTCAACGTTCCCTTGGCGGACGGCATCATCACCGACGACACCCGCATCCGCGAGACTCTTCCGACGATTGAGTATGCCCTACGCCGCCGTGCGAAGGTTATTTTGTGCTCTCACCTCGGTCGGCCCAAAGGAAAACCGGTCGAAAGCATGAGTCTCCGTCCCCTTGTCGACCGACTGCGCGAACTCCTCGACCACGTTATCAGCGAGGACGAAAACGTAGCCTTTTCGCCCGACTGCGTTGGCGAGATTGCTAACGAGATGGCGATGAACCTGGAGTCCGGTCAACCCCTCCTGCTCGAAAATCTCCGCTTCCACGCCGAAGAGGAGGCTAACGACCCTGCCTTCGCCAAACAGCTCGCCTCGCTTTGCGATATCTACATCAATGACGCCTTCGGCAGCGCCCACCGTGCCCACGCCTCCACCGAAGGCATCACTCACTTTGCCAAGGTCGCCGCCGCTGGTCTCCTTATGGAGAAGGAATTGACCTACCTCGGCAAAGCCCTCAGCGAGCCCGACAAGCCCTTCGTCGCTATCATCGGCGGAGCCAAAGTCTCCGACAAGATCCAAGTCATCGATAACCTGCTCGACAAGGCCGACGCCATCATCATCGGCGGCGGCATGGCCTACACCTTCCTCAACGCGCAGGGCCAGACCACCGGCAAATCTCTCATCGAGACCGACAAAATCGACGTCGCCAAGGCGGCCCTCGCCAAGGCCAAAGCTAAAGGCGTTCGCTTCCTCCTGCCGGTCGATCACGTCCTGGCCGACAAGTTCGCTCCCGACGCCAAGACCCAGATCTTCTCCGGTACTGGCGCTTTCCCTGCCGATCTCATGGCCCTAGACATCGGCCCCAAATCCATCGCACTCTTCGAGGACGAGATCTCCGAAGCCCGCACGATCATCTGGAACGGCCCCATGGGCGTCTTCGAGATGCCCGCCTTCGCCCACGGCACCAACCAGATCGCCGCTGCAGTCGCCCGCAACCGCGACGCCACCACCATCGTAGGCGGCGGAGACTCAGTGGCCGCTGTCCAACAATCCGGCGTAGCCAATCGCATCACCCACATCTCAACAGGAGGAGGAGCCAGCCTCGAATTCCTCGAAGGCAAAACCCTCCCCGGCGTAGCTGCTTTGACGGATAGAGGATAGTCACGATGGCGATGGCCATGTTTCACTTTATAGTTTTTACTTTGACCGCTGGGTTTGTCGGTTATCTGGTTAGCCTTCCCAAGACATCCGTTGCAATGGAATACTGATTCTCCTCATGCGCAAAGCGCTGATCGCCGTAGTCGCCTTCATCGCATCAGCATCCTCGGCTGCGTACTCCTACTGCTCATCAGCATGGCGGTCGGCTACGTATTGATGGCTTCCTATCAACGCAACCACCCCGGCCTCGGAGCCGTAACCGGTGGCATCTCGGAGACAGCAGTCATCGCCACACATTCTCTGCGGCATCATCGGCACACACTCATCACCCTCCGCCCGAATCGAACGTAAGAGTTCTTAAGCCCACACCATATCTTCTCTTCCCTGAACAAAGCCAAGATGCAATACTGATCCCCACGATGCGCAAACCCCTGATCGCTGCCAACTGGAAGATGTATAAGACCCCGCAGGAATCGCTGGCCTTTCTCCGCGAGTTCCTTCCCATGGTGAAGGACCACACCGCAAGCCAGATCAGCATCTTTCCCACAATGTCCTCGCTCGGCTACGTGATCGAAGCCACGAAGGACACCAACGTCTCCGCTGGCGCGCAGACCATGCACTGGCTCAACGAAGGCCCCTATACCGGCCAGACATCGCCGACCATGCTCGAAAGCATCGGCTGTACCAAGGTGCTCCTCGGCCACTCCGAGCGTCGCATCTACGCCCACGAGACTGACGACATGGTGAACTGGAAGCTCAAGGCTGCCCTCGATCACGATCTCGTCCCCATTGTCTGCGTCGGCGAAACCCACGACAAGCGCGAGTCCGGGCTCACCGAAGCCGTCCTCCGCTGGCAGATCGCCTGTGCCCTCAATGGCATCGGCGGTGATTTTTGCGGTCAACTCGTCATCGCGTATGAGCCCGTCTGGGCTATCGGCACCGGCAGCGTGGCCACGCCGCAGCAGGCGAATGACGCTCACGGCATCATTCGCCGCGAGATCGCCGCACACCTCGGCCAAAACTGCGCAGAAGGCATCCGCATCCTCTACGGAGGCTCCGTTAAACCCGAAAATGTAGCCACCCTTATGGCTCAGCCAGAGATCGACGGCGCACTCGTCGGAGGCGCCAGCCTGAATCCCCAATCATTCGCAGACATCATCATTAACGCAACCAGCTGACCTCTACCGAACCACTCCAGCCTGATCCATTGGCCAGTAGACAAACGCCGCCTTGCCGTAGATTAGGTCCCGTTCCACCGGCCCAAAGTCGCGGCTATCACTCGAGATTGACCGGTGATCTCCCATCACAAAATATTCGTTCTCCGGGATAACCACACCGGGTTGAGAGCGATCATCCGCGAACCGCGCGGGCACATACTTCTCCTTGATCACGTGACCATTCACATACACTTGCCCGTGGTCGATCCGCAGATCGTCTCCGGGCAAAGCGATTACTCGCTTGATATAGCTCTTCGTATGGTCATGTGGATAGAGAAAAACTACTACGTCGCCGCGATGGATCTCCCCGATCTTATACGCCATCTTGTTGATGAACAGCCTGTCCTGGTCCTCGAGCATCGGAAGCATGCTAGTGCCTTCTACCCGCACTGGTTGGTAAAGAAAGATAATGATAAAGGCCGACACCACGATCGAGACCATCATGTCTCGCAGCCACGAGCGAACTCCACCTTTCCTCGGCGCTGCAGACATCTCGCCGGAATCAGGATTCGGCTCCAATTCCCTATGTTCTTCTGTCTGCACGATCTCTTGTCGATCCTCTGTCATTTAGACGCACCAATTGGCGTATCGGCAACCAGCCCAAGCCCTGGAACAAGTGTTTTACCATCCAGACCCGTCGGGGACCAAGCCTCCACTATCTCCTTCGCCATCCGTCCGATCAGCATCTCGGCTTCATTATCCGCCGTCCAGCTTTGATCTGCATTGTCATAAGTAAATATCGACAAGACCATAGGTCCGGTCTTGCCCGCAACAATTGCCACATCCGCCCGAACAGCATTCAGGCTGCCCGTTTTACTCGCAATTGCGGATCCGGTCTCGCTCGAATCCAGTTTCTCTAAATACCGCGGAATCGTATCTCTGTAAAACTGATTCCGGAGCATTTTTAATGCAACCTCGCAGATCGCAGAATCTCCCGGCAGCGGAGTCTCGTCCGGTCCAGCCAACTGGCACCTACCAATCCGCTGCATTACTGCGGCCATCTCTCGTGCAGTTGTCTTGCCCAAACCAAACTTAGGTTGGTCTGCCGGCATCGGTCCCGTAGCAGGCTTCATCACTTTTTTGTAGAGATGCGTATCCTTCAATCCCATCCATGCAATCCGTGCATTGATTGCGTCCACTCCAAACCGGTCGATCGCCAAATTCGTTGCGGTATTGTCGCTCACGATGACCATCATCGTCAGGACGTCCTTAAGGGTAACTTGCATCGGAGCATCAAAAAACATCAACACACCAGAGCCGCTGACTGCGTCGTCCTTAGCCAGCGTCAGCTTTTCGTCCCACTTCGCCTTACCCGCGCGCACCCGCTCCATCGCTTCAAATAAGATTGTCAACTTGATTACCGATGCTGTCTGGACCAGACTATCCGCATCGATCTCCACGTTCTTCCCTGAATTGAGCTGGGTCGCATACAACGCGACGTGTCCGTGATGCGTACTTGCCAGCGCTGTCAGCTTCTTCTGCAACGGCTCGTCTACTTGTTGTGCCAGTGCTCCGTTTGCTACCAGCGCAGCAAACGCAGCAATCCCCAAGGCCAATATCCGAAGACTCCGGCTGTTTGCCATATCCAAAATCTTACAGGCTGACCTGTAAGATGCTACCGAATTCGGCAGGTCAACCTCCGTTTAGGCAAATCTCGGTAACACATTTTCAAGCGTTTAACCACTCAAATAAACAAGGAATCCGCCTCAATAATGGGTCCAGTCAACGCAAAGGTTTTGTTTACGCATCCAACATAGATAGGACTAGAATGGCTGCTGAAGTGCAGCAGGATTTATATGGCAACTTTAACCATGCTCGAACCGGCCCCCTCACCCAAACCTATCAATCGCGGACCATCTGATCTCCACGAGCTCACTACCGAGACGGCTAATGCCGCCTCCGAGGGGCTCGATACTAAGTCCGCCCTCGAAATTGCTCGCATCATCAATCATGAAGATGCCAAGGTCTCTGCAGCCGTCAAGAAAGCATTACCCGAGATTGCCATCGTTATCGATACTGTCGCCCGTTCGCTCCGTGACGGCGGTCGGCTTATCTACGTCGGCGCTGGTTCCAGTGGCCGTATCGCTTCTCTTGACGCGTCCGAGTGCCCACCAACCTATTCCACCTTACCTGCGCAGGTTCAATACATAATGGCCGGTGGACCCAAAGCCCTGGCCTCAGCCTCCGACGTCAATGAGGATTCGCCCGAGATCGGCCAGCGTGACATCGCCCGCCGCCGACCTACTCGCAAAGATATCGTCATCGGTGTCTCTGCCAGCGGCCGCACACCTTATGTCGTTGGCGCCGTCGAATACGCACGCGCACGCGGAGCCAAGACCGCTGCAGTTACCTGTAACTACAACACCCCTCTCGCTGACGTCTCCGACACCACAATCGTCGCCGAAGTCGGTCCCGAAGTCATCTCTGGCAGCACCCGCATGAAGTCCGCGACCTCCCAGAAAATGATCCTCAATATGATTACGACCGGCGCCATGACCCGTCTGGGATATGTGTATGACAACCTCATGGTCAACGTACACATGAAGAACGCGAAACTGGTCGAGCGCGGCATTCGTGTCCTAATGAAGGTTTGCGATATTGACCGCGATACCGCGATCCGCACAATCAAATCCGCAGGTAAATCGATTCCGATTGCGGTGGTCATGCTCAAAGCGAATGTCGACAAGATGGAAGCTGTCCGCCGTCTTACGAAGTCAGACGGCAATGTCCGCCTTGCCATCGACGATTCCCGCCTCGAACTCTAAATCAGAGCCTTACTTTGCCAGCTGAAAATACGTTAGGTCTGGACATTCATAGCTCTTCTGATGTCAAGAGAAGAGGACATCGACTGCTGCGCGCAGGCCTACCTTTGCTGTTCCTAGCGGTGTCTACAATCAGCGCCCAGCAAAAGATGCCAAAGAGCTACGACTGTGTGCGGACAAAGAAGCCAGTCCAGATAGATGGGAAATTGAACGATGTTGCATGGAAGAACGCGGCTTGGACTGATTACTTTGTTGATATTGAGGGTGAAACAAGATCGTTGCCGCGCTTTCGCACTCGAACGAAGATGCTCTGGGATGACGACTATCTTTACATCGGTGCAGAGATGGAAGAGCCAGATCTCAAGGCGAAGCTGACAGAACATGATTCTGTGATATTCCACGACAACGACTTCGAGGTTTTTCTCAAGCCTCCAACGGGTATGTCAGGATACTTCGAGTTTGAGATCAATGCATTGAATACATCGTGGGATTTGTTCCTCAATAAGCCTTATCTTGAGGGTGGTAAAGCGGATAATTCCTGGGATATTCCAGGACTGAAGACAGCCGTAGCACTCCACGGAAGCTTGAACAACGGCACCGACAAAGATCAAGGTTGGAGTGTTGAGATCGCTATTCCATGGACTGCGTTTCAATCGCGCCTACCGGTGTCAAAACCAGTCTCCGGCACAGAATGGCGCGCTAATTTCAGCCGCGTCGAATGGAAAACGAGCCAAACCAAAGAGGACAATTGGGTATGGTCACCCCAGGGTGTGATTAACATGCACGTTCCAGAAAAGTGGGGATATCTTCGCTTTCGCTAATTCAAAGTAAATGACCTCGGTTTCTTTAGATACGTCTAGCCCTACCGCAACATTTTCCCCAGAATCTCGTCTACTTCTCCAGAAAAGCGGCAACCGGGACCGCTACAAAAGGAGCATCCTCCATGAAGCGCATTCTCATCTCCAGCTCTCTCGTTCTGGTTCTTTCAGGCGGCCTTGCTTTTGCACAATCAACTGCTGCCCCAAGTCCTACAACTACAGATACAGGGAGACATCACGGACATCACTCCCGCGATCCGCAACGTCAGGCCGCATGGCTCAGTAAAAAGCTGAACCTCTCTCCTGACCAGACGGCAAAACTTGAGCCCATCCTGGTCGACCGCAATCAGAAGATCGCTGCACTGAGGAGCAATACCTCGCTCTCTCCAGAAGAGCTAAAACAGCAGCGGCGTGCCATTCATCAAGACATCAAACAGCAGCTTGCCACTGTCCTTACTCCTGACCAAATCCAACAGATGGAATCCCTGCATCACCGCCATGGTTCTCCAGCCCAGGCTCAACCACTGCCCATACCGCCAAGCGGTTTCTAAGCCAGCCATTTAGAAAATTAGCGTTTCCCTTTCAGCCATTCGGCATAGGGAATCCGCGGGATGGTGAGGAATGAGTCTCGGGTTTTGACATAAGCGCCAAGACCGTTCATGCGGCCGATAGCATGCAGTTCTTCAGCCTTCACATAGGGGCCAGCGGGGTCAAGAAACTTGTCCTCAATGTAAATGGAAACTACTCTGCCAAGGATGATTCGAGAGCGGCCGATCTCCATGGTAGTGTATTCGCGACATTCGAGGGCCGCGTGGGCCTGCTCGATGCGGGGCACCTTCACAATCTGTGATGGTGCAGTCGTCAGGCCGGCCATCTCCAACTCATCGATCTCAGCGGGAAAGTCTGTCGCACAGATGTTCATCTGCTGCGCGAGGTCTTCAGTAACGACATTGACAACGAATTCGCCGGTCCGGCGAATATTGCGCGCCGTGTCCTTTGGAATAAAACCACCCGTAGGACGGTCCATAACACCCATCCCAATGATTGGCGGATCCGTGCAGAGGTAGTTGTAAGCGCTAAAAGGAGCGGCGTTGAGGCGACCTTCCTCGTTCATGCTAGTGACTAAAGCAATGGGCCTGGGTGCGACTAGGCCGATAAGAAGCTGATAGGTCTCACGCGGTGTGGTTTTTTCAAGATCGAACTTCATGGGTTCCTCTTCTTTCAGCAGCCTATCAGGATGCGCTGGAGATGAGGAACGGCCTCAAATAGCAACAGATTATGATGAGGTTCTAATGTTTTGTTTCGCTCTGGCTGGCTGCGTCTTTTGAATGTGTCGCAGGAAGGGTATAGATAACCTCGCCGGGGCGTGTATAGTGCAATTCTTCACGGGCCTGATGCTCAATAGCATTGGGGTCGTTCTGCAATCGCTCAACATGCCCTTTCAGGAGCTCGTTTTCTCTTTGAAGGCTGCGTAACTGGCTCTGCAGCATCTGCGCGTCCTGCCGCTTCTGCTGGTAAGCCGTAAGTCCGTTCTGTCCGAAGACCACGTGATAGCCCATTCCAACGGCGAGGACTGTTGCCGCTGCTGTCGCTATCTTTCGCCATTCTTTATGGACTCGCTCATACAAACGCACTATGGCGGACCGTTTTCCCGATACACGCGTTGTATTTGAACTGAGCATACGTTCTTAGTACAAATTCCGCTGTAGACCCAGTCAAGTGGAAAACCGCCGCAGTCTGTAAACGTACCAAGTTCATACAGAGAGCTGATGTCCGTTTTTGAGCTATTGGTCTCCTTAATCCGCCGCAATTTCCAGTGCGCTCCAGAATAGGATGCATAAGCGTTTGTACCTTGGTATTCTTGCTACGTAACATGCAAATCCTCTTTGCCATCTCGATAGTCTGTTTTATTGCGCTCGTATGGGCCATGGTTGCGATTGCCCGGCATATTGCTGCAGGCCACAAGGATGGGCAAACACTTCTGCGGCCCCATGGCGATTTTGCTCACCATCTCTTTGCTGCAACGGAAAATCGAGAGAGGCGCAGTCCTCGTGCAGTGCGCCCCCAAACGATGCAGGACGTCGCTGCGCGAAAGAGATGGAACTCATCTCCTGCTCCGATTGAGATCCATCCGACGAATGAGCAAAGCGTCTCTCCTTTTTTGCAGGGACTGCGCAAGTCACCACAGACGTCTCACCATGGCGCACCAGAACGCCTGGATTGGGCTTACTTCAATAAAGATGCGGGCGATTTGACCGACCCGTATCAAACCAGGCGATTCCGGGCCAATTCGGGCGCCAGGGCAACTTCACCGAAGCGCTAGTAGCGCGAAAGGATGCTCCATGCAATCTGCTATCCCCGCCCACTCCGGCCTTATCCATCGCACCAAGACACTGCAGGAATCGATTCCGGGCAAAATTTTTCTGGCACTTGCCGCGACTACACTAGTGGCTGCTTGCGCGCACGTGTCGCTGCCGCTTCCCTTCACTCCGGTGCCACTGACGCTGCAAAATTTTGCTGTGTTGCTGGTAGGTATGGCGCTTGGACCGGTGGCGGCTTTCTCGGCGATGGTTTTGTATCTCGCCCAGGGCGCGATGGGATTGCCGATGTTTACCCCCAACGGACCGATGGGGGTGGCGCGGTTGCTGGGTCCCACGGCTGGATACCTCTTCGCTTATCCTTTGGCTGCGGCTTCGGCTGGTTGGGTCGTGTATACGATGCGGAATGTGAGTTCGCGTTTCACGCGTGGAATTGTTGCCGGTGTGGTCGCGACTTTAATCATCTTCATCCTTGGCGCGGGCTGGATGGCTACCCTTCTGCATCTCAACGCATCTGCGACCTGGCATATGGCCGTCGCTCCTTTCCTGCCGGGAGAGATCGTTAAAGTCACCGTGGCAGCCAGCATCTTTAGCGCCATGCAACGCTGGCGTCAGGCATAAAACTGGCGTCAGAGATTTTTATTTTTACCCTTACGCCTGGCTTGCTGTCCGGGCTGTGTTCTTTCCTTTCACCTCTCCCAAGGATTACTGAATCATGACCGCAACGCGCACCGCCGTTCAAGAAATTAGTATTGCCCATAGCCCCGACTCCGATGATGCTTTTATGTTTTACGGCTTGGCGACGAATAAGATCCGAGTCCCGGGCTTCAAGTTCACCCACACCCTGACAGACATCGAGACGCTGAATCAGCGCGCAATCAAAGAAGCGTTCTACGATGTGACCGCGATCTCATTCCATGCGTATCCGTACCTGCAGGAAAATTACACACTGATGGCTTGTGGCGGAAGTGTAGGCGAAGGATATGGTCCGATGATTGTATCGAGCCGCAAGCAGACGCTGGACGAGGTGAAGAAGGTACGCATCGCTGTACCCGGCACGTTGACCACGGCTTATCTGGCACTGAAACTGCTTGCGCCAGAGATTGAGACTGCGGTTGTGCCATTCGACAAGATCATTCCAGCTGTTGTCTCGGGCGAGTTCGAGGCCGGATTGATCATTCACGAAGGGCAACTGACGTATGCCAACGACGGTTTGGTGAAGTTGTTGGATCTAGGCCAGTGGTGGCGCGAAGAGACTGGTCTGCCGCTTCCCCTGGGCGGCAATGCCATTCGCCGCTCGCTTGGCACGGAGACACTACTGACGACAACGAATGCGCTGCGTAACAGTATTCAACATGCGCTGGATAATCGCGAGGAAGCGCTTGCATATGCGATGCAGTTTGCACGGGATCTCGATCCAACGCTGGCCAATCGCTTCGTCGGCATGTATGTCAACGAACGCACACTAAACTACGGCGAGGATGGCAGGCTCGCAATCAAAAAACTTCTTGACCTTGGCTATGAGCGCGGCATCATTCCGATGAAGGCGAACGTCGATTTTATTGGCTAAGAAACAGCTTGTAGGGTCATCGAACCCCGCAAGCTGTGTTATTCTTGGTGAGTCGATTGATTGCTCTCAGGCTGGCTTCAAGGGTGTGTCACGGCTATCAATAGACTTGCCTTCTCATCTCTGGGGAGATACATACCAAGGACGCGTAGCTCAGCTGGTAGAGCATTCGACTCTTAATCGACTGGTCGTAGGTTCGATCCCTACCGCGTCCACCATTCCTTTCAACAACTTAGACCGAATACTTAAAGTGCTCAAAAGCGCGAATGTGTGAAAAATGTGTGCCCCTCTCAACTGGCGGCCTCCTGTTTCTTCACCAGGCTCAAGCCTTTAGCTTTGGCGTTTCTGCGGTTCACGACTGCTGCCGCGCCCGACGTATCAAGGTGGAGATACTTCATCGTCGTCGCCAAACTGGTGTGTCCCAGTAGCTCTTTGACCTCGACCACGTTCATGCCTTCGCTCAGCATGTCAGTCGCGAACGTGTGCCTCGCGCAGTAGATCACGAGATCGGACGGCATCTTCGGCTTGCCCTGTTTGACCAGCTCGGCGTTCACCTTCTTGACGGCTTTATGCCACTGCTTGGCGATGGTCGTCAAATGGCCGGACTCTGCCCGCTTAGATGGGAAGACCCATGAGCTTTCTCCAACGTCGCGGCTGCGAAGAAGCGCCCTCATGCGGTCGCTCAGCGGAACGTAGCGTTTGGATTTGAAGCTCTTGCCGTAGGGGACGAGGACGACGTTGCGGCTCCAGAAGATGTGCTCCCGCTGCATCCGCATGGCCTCTTCGGGTCGCAGTCCACAGTCCATCATCGTCACCAGGACATCGGCCAGCGGCTGGTCGGCGTGGTCTACGAGCATTTGCTCGACCGACGCTTCGATCAGGGCCGTCCTACCGTGCTCTTCCAGCGTCTTGATCTTCGGCGCACTGCGGATCACTCCCCACTCCACAGCGAGGTTCAGCATCCGACGCAAAGTTCTGAAAGCTTGGTTGGCGTACGACGGGCTGACAGCGAACTTGATGACGGCGGCATCGGAGGTTCCGATGTGATCCATTCGCATCTTTGCGAGCGACGTTGCCTCAAGCTGCTTCCAGCCATACTCGTAGTACTTGCCGGTGTCCTTGTCGAGCGTACCGGCTTCAACCTGGCTTCTGACGAACTTCAGAAAGCGGTCAGCGTACAGCAACAGTACAGGCGCCTTGCTCGTGCCGACCTGTGCTCCTTGAAACCCTTCGCCTCGGCTTTGAAGACTGCCTCTACCTGCTCTGCCCTGGCCTTGACCGTCTCCTTGGTGCTGCCGCGATACGGCTGTCCGTCCACCATGAACTGGTAGTGATAAAACTTACCTCGTTTGAAAACCGCCATGTATCCCTCCGTGGATTGCCCTATCGTTCGGATTTCGTTCGCCTCGTTCAACGAATGCGATCAGCTCTGCCATCTTGTACCGTACTCGCGCCTTGGGGCCATCGCCCAGCTTGACGTAGTTTGGGCCAATACCAATCGAGCGCCAGCGCCGCAACGTGCCACACGGAATCGTGCTGACCTCAGAAGCTTCCGCCTCGGTTAGAAGATGCATCTTAGAAGGTGCCATTGTCTTGACCTGTCCCATGTCGTTCCACCTTGTGCTGCTTTCAGTTTTGTCTACTCGGGCTTCTACTCTATGAGCTTGCCCATATTCGGCCGATCTTTACATCGGCTTTGAACTTCGGCTGGATTCCAATTGACGACGTGGAACGGTAAGTTCTCCATGAACCCCACGCCCCGCGGCACGACCTACTTGACCAGATTTGGCTAGCGGGCGAAGAAGGCATCACACGGAAGTTCGTCGTCTCCTGCAACGTCATATTCACCCTCAATCTTGGTTCCCTGTACGGATGTACGTGATCTCATATATATTTATAACATCAATAGATCTAGATAAACTAAAACATCAGGATATAATTAAAATAAACAGGAACGCTCCTTGAGGACATATCGATGGCAAGACCTAAAGTGTCACCTGGATTAAGGCGGTCAACGACCGTTTCCACTGCCCTAACCGCTAAACTCCGTTATCAGACGGAGCTGGCGGCTGAGATAGTAGGTAAATCGCTCGCAAGTTTCGTCGAGTCCGCGATTGAAGATGCTCTGCATCGGGTGAAACTACCCCACCCAACCGGGATACCTCTCAAAGAGCAAAAGGACATGGATCCTGCTTTCCGAGAGCAACTCGACGAAAAGCGAGTAGACAAGCTAATTGCACAGGAAAAGACAACTTCGGTTGCCGATGAAGTCGTGCTTTGGAATGAAGACCCGGCAGTCCGCTTTTTCTTACGCGGATATTTGGCCGAAGAAACGCTCGATCCGGCTGCGCAAGAGGTATGGAGCGCAATACAAAGCAAAACCGCCATCGAATGGGTAATGCCCCACCAGGGGCGCACATTTAGAAGCTCAGAGTGGCCACCGGCGCGGGTCGAACGATATATTTGCCACCATTGGCAAACAGTGCAAAAGATCCTTGAAGGGGAACTTTCTACAGATGCTCTTCCAGACGAGAAGTTGGTGCGGGATTCTCGTGCGACATCTTCAATAGTTAAACCCAGATCTCGATGATTTAATTCCCTTCGCTAGCGCCTTTGCAATTGATTGCAATTCTAGCCGAGGCGAAACCATTGCAATTGATTGCAATAGCGTGGTTGCATCGAATTGTGGGATCGAGGTCCGACCCACGTTTTTCTTTCATCTATCTAAATTCTGGGGCTTGATTGAAAAAAGCAACGGACCAAAGCCTTCTCGAAGGCAACTTCGTACAGGAAGATGGAAAACATTTGATCGAGCGGTTGGTCGCAAGCTCTTCTCCAAACAAGCTAGAGACCGCTTCTGGACTTCCGACTTGAAGAAAGACGTTTGTCCAAGATCGGGTGGCTCGTGGACCAGTGAATCCCTCCGTCGATGCCGCATTCGATTTCTTTCTGACTTACCTGGTCGAAATATCCTTGCGAACGCAGTCCGCATAAGCGTTGACCAACCTTCTGAGTCGTTCAACTTTGGCTTCAAAGTCTGGCTTCTCACGTTTGAGAATCAAACTGCCGTAGGAGCTGGAACCGAGCGGAATGAAGTAGTCCTTCCGGAGCCTGTCGGCCTCGTCCTGAAGCATCTTTTCAGTCACCTTGAGCTTGGTTTTTGGGTCTGCCGGATCTGGAATCTCGAACTCAAATGGCGAGCCGGCCTGAAAGACCCTGAAGGTGTTACGAAGTCGATCCTGCAGGTTCTCTTCGGCCAAGCCCAACAGCTCAGCGGACAGAGGCACAGAGCGGGTATTGAGCTTGTAATGCTCCACCGAAAACTCGACGAACTCCAGGCGATAGTTGAAGACTCTTTCCAATCGCACCAAGTCAACTCGTCGAGGCGGGTTCTCCTTCAGATCGGCCTTAGTTTCATCGACCGTTGACTCATCGGCCAAGTGGAGCCCGACTTCCTGACCGGCTCCCATGAGTTGCTGATTGTGGGCACCGCACGCCAGTGATAATGCTTCAGGCCCGAAACCATCGATCTGGATGGCGTTCGGTTTTTCTTCGGAATTTGAGCCTGCCTCGATGAGTTGTGGGGTCGGCGAATAGATGAGAATCTCGCCGTCGGAGACGACCACACCGATACGAACGCCCTTCTGGAACGTGAGCCGGACTATTCGCTTTCACTCAGACTCGGTTTGGGCTACGCAAAGGGGCTCCGGCAGTATGCTGCAGAAGCCATCGTCAGCGCACGCGAAGCGAGCCGATTCTGTTCCGTCGAGGATCTCGCATTGCAGATTCCCGTACTGAACCGCAAGGAGTTGGCCTTGCTCGCCCGTGTGGGAGCGATGAATGGCATTGATGGGGTGAAGCATCGCAGAGATGCGCTCTGGCAAGTGGAGCGCGTTGGAAAGTTGGAAGGTCCGTTGCTCCGTCAGGATAGCCAATGGCTACGAGAAGAAAGCAGAAGCCTCCCATTGCGAGAGATGGCGTCAGAAGAACGGCTGGTCGCTGACTATTCGGGGACGAGCGTGACCACAGGCCCCCATCCCATGTACTTCCGCAGGCAAGAACTTAACAAACAAAGGTTCCTCACCGCCATTGAATTGAGAAAGCGACGCGATGGCGAATTCGTCAAGACGGCGGGCTTGGCCATCGTAAAGCAGCGACCAGGTACGGCAAAAGGTTTTGTCTTCATGTCCATTTCGGACGAAACCGACATCATCAACGTCATTGTCGAGCGAAATCGCAACGTAATATCAAATGCGAAGTTTATCTCCGTCGAAGATTCGCTCCAGAACGAGGACGGCACGCTTCATGTCAAAGCTGCCCGGATCATGGCTCTGCCGACAAGAGATTTGGAGCTAACGTCCCATGACTTCCACTAATCCTGGTTCACGTGTCGGGGGCTTTCGTCGTGAAGTTGATTACCAAAAGCTTGGACCGGCTCTGCTCATTGCTTCCAGTTTTGTTCTCGCCACTCGAACAACACATTGGGACCCAACGGAGAGTGATGGCCTTGCGAACATTGAGTGGGAGAAAGAAGTCGAACACAGCGTTCGCGCTGCTAAGCTTGTGCTTGCCCACTTAACCTCTGAGCATCCTGATCTTTTTCAATCAAGAGATGTCGCTTGGTATGTTGCGACCGATGAAGATATGCCGAAATGAATGGTAGGTAACCACAAGAGCGTTTCTATGAGCAGGTCCATTCTGTCTTAAATCAGGTTTTTTGTTTCGTTAGCGGTTGCAACGCATGTTGCTCTTCACCAGGTTTCTATTCGCACTCGAAGTGAGCTTTACTTGATGCAGGCTCGGTGCCGTTTGGGGTTCGAGAAGAGAGTCGATGCTGCCATTTATCAGCCGGCCTCTAGGGCCAAAAACGCTCTCGTAGTCATCGGAACACGGTGTTATCGCAACGGGTAAACATGGTAGGTGATCTCACGAAATCGAAAATCAAGTGTAGCGCAACCGCTACAGGCAGCCTTCTCGATCAGACGAGCAGTTGGGCGACAGCACTTGAATTACGCACCCCGGCATGAATCCGGAGTCCCGACAAGGTCCACCTTCTTAGCGAACATATCCCCAATGAAAAGATGAATCTAGCGTATTGGAGATTCGCATGAGTCGCAAATCCATTCCTGACCTAGAAATCTGGAACAGTCTTGAGAAGTCGGCTTCTCGGAATAAGGAAAGGAAGCCTTTGCAATTTGATTGCAAAACCGATCGAAGGTGCTGCTGCAATTGATTGCAACTGCTCAATAGAGCATTTCATAACGAGATTCGGATGCCTCGTAATGCGCTCATCGAGCATGGAACGCAGAGCACTTGGCCGAATAGCCGGTTTCACGTCCAAGCGGACTGGATTTTGTAAACACTGGCAGACTTTCGCGTTACCATTCTTGCCTCGATAAGTGCATTGGCGATTTCGCATCAACTGAGAGCACCGGTTGACTGACCAGAAGAGCGTTTATCAGGAGTAATCCAGAGGACACCAGAGCGATCAGTTCAAAATCAAATAACTATTGGCCCTTCGCAAAAGCGACCATCTTCGACCAACGAGTCGGAGCGGTCAGATGTACGACATCATCGTATGGTTTTAGCGCGTCGTGAGTTGGCGGCCAAAGGCTACCGTCTTGAGGCGGAAATGGAGTTTCTCTTCTAAGAGAAATGTGACGCTTAGGCTGACTCTCGATCAGAGCGTTAAACCGTTCGTCGATGAGGTTTGGAGCTGTGTTGGATAATGATAAGACAGGGGAAAAGATGAGGCGCCATTCGCGGTCACGACGAAATTGACTGCACTTGAACAATGCGACGATCGTGAGCAAGCACTGCCCCAGATCCCTTTGTGGAGTTGAGGCCATCCAATTCGCGTGGTCCCATTCCGCTGAACCTACAGAATGCTTCAACAGCAGCGTTGACGCTGTTACTAAAAATTTCCTGATAGCTCGCCGCTGTTCATTTTCACCGTAAATGACGGGACTGAACCATCGTTCAACTCCTAAGCCATTCAGCGTAAGAGGTGGTGGACCGCCGGAAGGTCGGGTAAAGCGGAAGCACACTGACCCATATTCTTCTATATGAAAAGTCGATGCATCTCCGCCGCAAAAGCAGGTGATAAATAACATAAAGCGGCGACCCCTCATGTAGTCAGCCAATCCGGACAGAACACCTTGAACGAAAGGATTGCGTTCCTTATCGAGCAACTTCATTGCAACTTCTTCAACCAGAGCTATGCCATGTCGGAGCTCAGTCTTGTCGCTTTGTTCTGTCAAACATGTTGCCCAAAGGGTCCGAGTGGCCACGATCTGTTTGGAAGATTCTTCCCGAGTGTAATGACAGAGGATTCGAGGTCCAGGCCCTTTGAAGCTTGACGCTGCAATCTCATGCGTCAGGCTGGAGATATCCCTTACAAACTCAAGGTTGCGAAAGCCAAAATTCATATTAACCGCAGTCTATAGCCAAGACGGCCCCTGAGAATGATGCGAGGCCAATGGAAAATCGCCGAGCCACCTATCTGGCTTTGGCGTGAAGTCTATTGCGACTCCTGCGTTGCCAGGTTCTCATCAGGTATAGCCCCGACAGTCTACTCGATGGAGTCTCTCGGATCGTCGATATTCTCGAAGCCGATGCCGTTCTTGAAATCGCCATTGAGAAAGCGCTGAAGTTTCCGTTGGGCTTGTCTCTCGTAATCCGTCAGTGGCTCGTCATGCGGCAGTTGTTCATTTAGCCGGCGTATCGTTGCCACATCCAGTTTGTTTTCGACATAAGGATCGGTTGGCCCTTCAACCAACCCTTGGGGAAGGAAAATATCGGCGAATGATTGCAGGAGCCTCAACCGGCTGTCTCCGATATAACGCCTCCAGAAGTCGTACTGTATCAGGCGGTCCTCAGGGTCGGCCGTCACGTTGTATTTGGGATTAGGCTGCATTCCCCACAAATTGAACGATCCCGGATCACCTGTCGTGATGTCGACATGTGCTACATCAGTGTCACGTCCATAGCGAGTCCTCATCCGCCTTATGAAACTCGGATATAGATCGGCGAAAGACACTTGCAGCTTGTAGGTGTTTTCCTCGGATGTTGAACGCGTCAGTATCCAAAAGGACATGGAGTCGTCGGTAGCGTCAGCGATGCATTTGTCGAGGAATGCCACTCTGCTTGCCTTTGGCAGCTTCTCGGCTGCCCAAAAGACCATTCTGAAGATGTGCCCGGCCTCACCGAAACCCATCATCCTGTCGTATGTCAGATTTTTCGCTTCCAACATCGCTGCATCGACCCAAGCCTGTCCGACCGGGATTGAAACCTTCGCGACGGCGTTCGAGACTTTTCTCAGGAAGTCGTCCCGTTTCAATGAGCCTTTTTCCAGGGAGGACAGTTCGTCTGAAAAGAGCTTTCGGCGCGCTGCGTCATCAGCGGCGGCGGCGGAGTTTTTGATGAAGGTCTCCAGTTCAACCGCGCTGTAGATAGCAGCAGGCAGATCGTATCGGAAGTAGGCCGGAAACATGCCGGCTTCGGAGATGCGCCTTTCATCATCCTCTTTATTTTTCCGCTTGGGGCGAAGATCCCAGCTGTAATGATCTTCGGCCGCGATCTTGGGAAACATCTCGCCTAATATGCCTTTGATCTGCTCAAGCTGCGCTTCGCTCTCAGTCGCGGTCTTGAGGTCTTCGAAGAACCTTGCTTTTCCGCGTTTCTTCTCATCGTCAGAACGATAGTCAGCGCCACGTAGCCAATTGTCTCCGCCCGTCAATATCAATGAGTTCTTGGCGACGATGTCATAAACGGCAGGCTTGAAACGTCGCATCATCTCTATAAGCGTCAGGTCTATGGGGTCAACTTGTCTCCGTAAAGGCGCAGCTGCCACGCCAACATCATTGGCGAGCAGCCCGACCGCACGTAAATTTCGGAGAAACGGTGCAATGCGAAGCGGCCAGACTTCTTCAAGCTCATTTCTAAGCTCATCCACTTCGGGCTCGCTTTCAAACCATGAGCGTCGCCGCAGCGCTGATATTACACGATCCACGCCAGCCTTCTGTAACGAAGCCGCATCCTCCTTGGGAACGGCAACGGATGATGGAAAGAACTTTTCGAAATAAAGGTTGCTGTCGTCCTGGTTGTCTCCGCATACCGTTTCGGTAAGCGTCTTCCGCTCTGCTGCGCATACAAAGCTTAAATTAGGAAGTGCTGATATCCCGCGCACGACCTTCAGGAGTGGTAACAATTCGTCGCGCTCCATGCGGTCAAGCTCGTCAAGCAGAACAACGACGCGCTTGGGCAGTCGCATCAAAGCAAGCTTGAGGCTTTCAATGTCGTCCCTCTGCGTTGCTGCCGGAAACAACTCTGGAAAGCCCTTCAAGAACGGGACGCTCTGTGCAAGCGCATTTGCCAGTCTGCCGGCGCTCTTCCTGAGACCCGGCACCATGTATTGCTTTTGGCATTCGTTGGCGATGTCCGCCATTAGGTAGGACGTGAGCGTTTCCTGTGAGCCCGGTAGCCAGGTACTGAAGGACACCACGATTGCTTTGCCTTCGAGGTGTTCACGGAGAAGGTTAAGAATTGAGGTCTTTCCCGACCCAAATTCTCCGAACAACGCAATCACCGGAGCTTTCGAAATCAGCAGCTTTACGGATAGTGAATCGATCAAGGCCGCTCTGCCAAGTGAGTCTTCGGACCAACTTTGTATTGGGTCATCCGACTCGGAGAGCTCGGTGCCTGCGACATTCTTTACGGCCGTTGATACCTGAATATCCTTCTCGTCAGGAATGTGCCTGCTGCGGGCGATGGCACGGCAGTGATGCCATGCGCCTAAAGTTATGCTCAGGATGATCGCGACGACGACGACCAGAGAAGCACCGCGATGTATTCTCGTTTTGTAAAACTGCGAACCCTGGCAGAAAGGGTTTCGTCGTTCTTCTGACGGATATCAGGCATGTCGTGCTCTTTTCTTAAATGCCTGAAACATTATTCCACCGTCAGATGGTGAAGATAGAGCTTTCTGGCAGGATCGACTGACACGGACGGAAGAGGGCTTCCAGCAACTGGAAAGGCAGGAGCTTTCTACCCTGTATTCTCTTGCGATAGCCCAGAGAGGCTCAAATGAGGATGATCGGTGATTATCCGGTTCTCTCGCGAGAATCAATTGGTGACGAAGTGTATGGGGCTTCAGAAGTCTGCTGATGGAAGTAATCCGCTCAAGCGCTCTCACTTGACGGGAACAGACCTTAGCTCGTTTCCACCTCCTTAAACGGGATCAATGGGCCGAACCGGTCATTCACCGGCTGTTCCAGGTTCTGCTTGCAGCCGAGATAGCGTTCCGTGGTCAGAACAAAAGCGTGCCCAAGCAGGAACTGGATTTGCTCAAGTTCTCCGCCGTTTGAGTGGCCTAGCTGGGCGCACGTTCGACGGAGATCGTGCGGTGCAATGTGCTCGAGTTCCAGACGCTGGGCACAGTCACGAACGACGTACCAGACCACATTCTCCGATATCCCTCGGCCCCAGGTTGATCCATGTCGGCTGACTGCCCTAAAGATTCGGCCATCGGATACATTAGCTGCCGCTGTCCATTTGTCCACGGCGCTTTTCACCCAGGTTGGCATTGGTACAGGTGCATACTAGTAGCGTGGGATAACATCCCGTCCCAAATTGGCAGGCGAGAGGAGTTACTGATCATGCGTCTGGGTCGTTTCGTCGCAGTTCTCGCCATACTTTCTGTCAGTCTTATTGCTCGGGCCGATGCTATCTACACCTACACAGCGCCTGGCCTTGGAACGTTCACCTGGGAAGAACCTTCGATTCTGACATCTCTCACCGCGATCAATGCTGTCGATTTAATCAGTTCTACCGACCCGAGGTTGAACTATATATCGTTCGACCCTACTGGGAGCGGCGGTCCTGGGAGCGGTTGCTATCCTGGGACTGGGCTCGCCTCGTGCATCGACCTTTGGTATATCGACGGTTCTGGGGCGGGACGGGGTTACTACGTGGGGCCGCTGACCTCCCCAGGATCGTATTCGCTCGGGACATTCGACTCACTGACGATCACTCAGACTGCTGCTGAAACACCTGAACCATCGAGCTTCGCTCTTCTTGGCATCGGTCTGCTGGGCGCTGTGGGTGTAATCCGTAGCAAGTCATTCAACGCCTAAGACCCACAAAAAAGCTCCCACTGTCCTCTGATGTTTAGAGAACAATGGGAGCCATTATGTTTGTCCCATCTCGCTGCTACCATTGAATCCAATTATGGCTATTGACCGCACCCAACTGTTAGCACGTTGGAAGTTTGATGAACTCCCCGCGTGTGACGAAAGAATGGAGCTTGCTTCACTCTTCCTTGAACGTGCTGGTGAGGCTGTGGACAGGCTGGACGAAGCAAACACCATTGCCGTGCGCAATGCGCTGATCCGCGCACACAAAGACCTCATCGACCATCGCGCCGACTGCCCGAATTGCAACGAGGTGTAGGGATGGCGACAAAGAAGGCACACACGAAGACACCCGCGAAGCCCACCGTGAGTGTAGAAGAGCAGTTGGCCGAAGCTCTCGCAGAAAAGCCCACGATAAAGACCACTAAGCACGCTCCTGCTCGAATTCCAACGCTGGGCGAACAGGTAACGATTGGAAGCTCCCAGATCGTTTACAACGTCTTGAGAGTCGGCGAAACCGACGTTGATCTAATGCGGCCGGGGACAAACCTTCAGCGTTTCCGCGTTCCAGTCGAGAATCTGAATTTTATCGACGCACCCGCTCAGGCCGCTCCATCCAAGCCTGCCAAACCAGCGATCAACATCGAAGATATCCGAGAGCGCATTGCTACCGCACGGCAAAGCAGCGTTCATCAGTTCAGTGGGGACATTGCGATTCTGAAAAAGTACCTCAAGAGCAAGGGCATCAATCAAGACGCTCTCGATGAACTGGACAGCCTCTGCGAAGACATGGAAAAGAGATGGAACACTGCCGTCAATACGATCTCCGGTCTGCTAGAAGATGAGTATGTTTATGCAGCTCTCCCTAGTGGTAAGCTGCCGAAATAGGAGAACTTATGTCTTTTATTTCTGTAGGAGACGGGACCATCCTCAACTCTGCTCATATTGTTGTGATAATCCCGAATAAGGTAACGGGAGGATGTGACATCGTTATGGACGATGGAAGAACGTTTCGAGATACGCGGACTGCTGAACAACTTTCCAAAATAATTGAGCACCATGCATAGATGTGTGGCCGCTACTATCGACGCTCCGATAAACAGAAGATCGCCGAAGCCTTCCATCTAGGCCATCTCCCTGAAGGCTTCGTCATGCCTCCCTTGGGATTACAACGTCGCTCCCTCCACTCACCAGCCTGTCATTAGAAACAACCGAGAGACAGGCAAACGTGAGTTGGTGATGATGCGTTGGGCTCTAGTCCCACACTTCGCGAAGAACGATGCGCGTGTTCCGAACGCTATACTGACCACATCACAGGCCCTTGTCGCCCTTAAACCATTCCTGTTCGTCGAAAAGAGAGAGCATGGAACAAGCATTTGAGCATACTGAAAAATTGATGCGTGAGATTAGAATAGCCCAGACGAAAGAGGAAGCAAGAGCTGTGGCCGAAGCCGCAGCCCAATGGTATCTAGAGAAAACTCCTTGGGTATCGATCGATATTTGGCGGCAGCAGGCATTGGAACTGATTGGGTATATGACCGGAACTCTGGGTCGAGATGAGGCCAATCGAATCCTTGACCTCTTCGAAACAGAGCATCCGTGGCGAGATAGAGCAGGTAATATGCTGCCTGTACAACGACAGCAAGGAGAATCCAGACGACGACGTTCCTTCGCTGTACTGAAGCCCCTCATACATTCTTGTAGAACAAGGGCGCAGGCTGCCGCATTGGTCGACGAAGAAGTTGACAATATGGTCGCTGATGACCCCAGATTGAGCCGAGAACAGTGGCGAAACATCATGCTAGATAGCATTCGATTCGATATACGTTACACCAAAAGTGTAGAAGAAGGCTTGCGGCTCTCCGAAGTATTCGGGTAGAAGCTTCAGCCTTAGGCACGTCATTGAGGTTGTAGAGCCAGGCAGCGAAGCCTATCGAGATCGAGCGCTTCGGTGTACGCCCAGAACCCCGTCGCACGTGCGCAAAGTCTTGCCGAAAGTAGCGCAGATCTTTGTGTTGCGCGGTCGGTCGAATCGCGCCTCGGTAGCCGAACATCGGGAGTTGATCCATAAATCACAAATTTGAAGAAGAAAAAGCATTTTTGCAATTGATTGCAATAGCACCTGTCAGATTGAATATTCGACAAAGAAGTTCTGATGTATGGCCACCGATCCGTGTCTGCTCCTGCTCGAATAGACACAAGAAATTCTGTGCTGCTTAGGGGAGGCCAATAAATCGTGTTTTCAAACATATCGCATTAGCTCATCGAGTACCGACTCCCGTCGCCGGTAATAGGTCTGATCGCAAGTTCGAAGAGAAGCAAACACTTTTGCAATTGATTGCAAAACAACTTTGGCAGGTACGGTTGCAATCAATTTCAGTAATAGTCATCAAACCAAATGCGAACTCCGAGATTCCGAGGTCAAGCGTACCTTCTCGTATTGGCGATGGTGCAAGACTGAAGCCTAATGAGCCGCAACCGGACGGTGTACATAACATCTCGAAAAATTTGCGAAACACAAGCCGACATATGAGGACTATCCGATCGTCGCTAAGTGGATCGGCGATTTAGCACTCATTGAGAATGGGCAACGGGTCAATCGGCCGCAATCACGTGTCCGAGATGCCGGTTTTTCGGCAACTTGCCAGAGGCATATAGCCGATCCGATCGGGTGAATGAGTGACTCGCTCTGAAGGCAACAGTTTAACCCAAGGGCCACTTGTCCAGAAAGCCGCCTATTCGTCAAAGTGACAGCTCAACGCCATCGGATTAATGGACACTACGGCGTTTATGAGTACTAATCCGGTCGACGTCGGTTCCGTCATGGAAACGTCGACTGGATGAGTGCTAAGCCCTGTTGGCACCAACTGAGAATTTTAGGCATTGTCCGATATCTGATGGCCACCAACGAAGAGATCGACACGTGTATTCGTCCGGTGCTCCGGCTGAGCCGCGAGCACATCGTATTGACGGGCAGCAGGAATATTAGGACGGCCTGCTGAACCCGATGTCGTCGTCGATTACTGCGCCCGGTCCTACAGGAACTCGTCCTGGGTTGGGTAGACTGAGTTTTCGAAAGGCGATTTTGTCGTGCCAGACCTTGCGCAGGAAATCTTCGAAAACCTGGATCGTCAATTGTTCGCCGGGGCAGCGCCGGTAGCTGAAACCAAAGGGCGCGAATCCGGCGTAGTCGCAGACAGGTTTCGGTTGACCCTCCACTACACCGAAGACCGTGCCGAAGCCACTATTGGTCACGACGACCTTGCGACCATCTTTGACGTCGAGAGTGGTGATGTCGAACGGGCACTTGGCGAAGCCGATCTTCTTGCACTTCTCTTCGTCAACCTCTGCACTTGTCGGAACGCTGCTATAGCGCTCGGGATCGAATTCATCGGGATTCTTCCAATGGATGGGACTGTGACTGGTGGTGGTGTGCGGCGTGCTGACATAGCTATTGCGTCTGAAGTTCAGGCCAAGCTGAGTATGGGGCGATCCACCGTAGAAGGTTGCTTCCCGCGCATCATCGATGCTGGAGAGGCTTCCTCCATTGGGCGAGATGGTTCGGAATAGCTCCATCACGAATAGTTCCAGCGGGGTATATGGTGCGCCATTTGCGTTGTCGTAATCGCCGCTCATCGTCTTTTGGAATGCAGCTCGAACTTCAGCGTCCCCGCCGTCTTCACGCAGGCGTGACATGATTCCGAAGATCGAATTGCCCCACTGACTCAAAGCTACAAAGTTGTGGAAGCACTCAAAGACGACATCTCTTTCGCTGAAATGTTCGCCATCTCCGGCGTTTTTCAGCCAGAACCAGGCCATGGTTTTTTTAGCATTCGGGGCGCGACCTGAAGAGATGTCCTTAAGATGCTTGTCGATCCATTGTTTCAGGAGGTTGCGATGCTTGCGCACCGTCATGTAGTTTTCATAGACGATAGGCAGCATCGGGTTGCGGTATGCCAAAACCGTGTTGAATGCCTCGCCTAACTGCCGTACTTCTTTGGGAACGGCTTCGCCCTTTACGCCAAGATGTAAATCCCAATAGACGTCCCAATAATAATCGAGATAGTGGCGCATAAAAGGTTTGTTCGCAAATTGCGCAGACATAAGGAGATCGAAAAAAGTAGTGACCTTATCGCGATATACCGGACCGTACAAATCCGGCGTGACTGCCGAGAAGTAGATTCGTTTGCGAAGATTATTGTCACCGCGTTTCTCCAGCCCCTGCAAAAAGACGGTGACACCCTCCGCAGGCGTCGGTTTCCAATCGTCGTAAAGCAAGCCCCAAAGATCGTGGGGGAGAGCATTTTCCTTGCTGAAATTGAGATCAATCATCGGCAGAAGCGGACGTTCCCCTTCGAAGAGGCTCGTGAGAAAGAAGGGGACGACAGCGTTCTCAACATAGGCGCGGTCAAAGTTGGCGGGAATTGTCTTGCGGAAGCGCGCCAATGCGGCCACGACGTCGTCTGAAGAGTCACCGGAGGTCGCCTGAGCTTCGGCCACTTCTGTATTGGCTGGGACGACACCTGCTGCCGACGTTCCAGCAGCTAAGCCTACGGCCGCGGTACCTTTTAGAAACTCACGCCGTTCCATAATTATTCCTCCTGTTACAAGCGTTGAAAATTGGCCGACGATGACTATAAGAATTTCGGATGAGGATAGCAATTAGACCTTAGTCCAAACGGAAACCGAAGTTAGGCATAGGCTTACGTATTCTTGCCATCTGTAAATCGAAGGTTGTAACTGAGGCGCAACAATATACCTTGGAAAAGACTATTCAGGCAGAACTAAGGTCAATAGCATTGGATAGTTCAAAGCATCGCTCATCTTTCCACAAGCAGTTGTGAGCCTTTAGTTTGTTGGATATAGCGTTCGCCGTCCGATATGGTTTAAGGTCCAATTGAAGCCATTCAAGGTAGTTGTTATATTCTGGCTCGCCTCACAGGCTCACAGGGCGGAGGATCCGATTATCTACTGGTCGCGAGATAAGTGAGACGTTAGTTGGCGTCGGAAATCAGCTCAGAACTGCCCCTTGGGAGGGCTAATCTATGGTTTTCGCAGGCTCACGCGCCAGAACGGTGAAACGTTTGTGCATCGCTGCACTGTTGGGCATTACGTCGTTAATACAGACGCGTGCAATGGCGCAAGGCAGGTCGGCACGCGATTATCTTAATGCACCCGTCGACTCCTGGCTTACTCTAGCGAATTCGAACTATTCGACTTCTGTGACACCGGAAGATGGGACGGATGTATCGTCTCGGGTTCGATCGAATGTTTTTTCTCAAACAGTGGTTCTTACTCGCATTATGAATTTTGGCGGACGCACCGGCGGAGTATCCGCCATCATTCCTTATGCCGTGGTAAATGCGAGGGTGGGTGAGGTTCATCTCTCGACGACTGGTCTGGCTGACTTTGGGGCAATGGGGCAGATAAATATATTTGGCGGGCCAGCGCTGAAGCGGGAGCAATTTCGGTTCTTCGTTCCTCAGACGTTCTCGAGCTTTCACTTTATTTTGCTGGCTCCGACTGGGAAGTATGACTACTCGAATGCGCTCAATCCCAGCTCGAATCGGTGGACGTTTTATCCCACGGTCAATTACAGCTGGACCTCGGACAAGGGCTTGACGTGGCTGGAGCTCTATATGTCGACGAAGCTATTTACAACGAATCGAAACTTCGGTTTGTCTGGAATGTCGAGCCTCGCCCAGAATCCGCTGTACTTTGCGGAGCTTCATGCGAGCCGCAATGTCATTCGGAGGTTGTGGGCCTCGGGGGATGTTTACTACAACATCGGTGGCCAGACGCGCATCGATGGTGTCCATCAGGGAAATGCGGCGAATACGCTGCGGCTGGGCGTTGGGTCGGGGTTGAGTGTATGGTCTGGTGGGGCGGTTATCTTCAATTACGAGCAGATCGTTGCTAAACCTTCAGGTCAGCCAGCTTCGCGCACGTTCCGGATCAAGATTCAACAATTTTGGTAAGGCATTCAATGTCTGAATTTCATGAGTCGGTCCTGCATAAACCCAGATCTTTCAAAGTGGCCTTTCTGCCCGTGTACTGTTGCATAATCGCCAATTCACTCATCGACAAATTGAGAATGAGTCACATGGATGATTAGTCGGCATCTCGGACACTTGGCAGCAGCGACTAATGTTGAGAACACTTCTCCGCGAAGCCGGTTTTACGGCCAGGTGGACCGGATTTGGAAACACTGGCCGACTTCCCGTTACGAAATGCCACTTCCGCGTCTTGACTGCCGAGGATTTCAGAGGTTATCGCGCTAGATTGCCTCTGCTCCGCTATCTCTTTTCTTGCGACGCTTGCGGATTACATCGATGTATTGGATACAGATCGGTGAATGCGACACATGCGGCAACTCTCTATGCGTTGAGATATGTAAAGGGTCTCGGGTAACTCCGTAGAGCCGAATGTCTAACGCGTGTGGTTGCGCTGTCAAAGAATCATCTCTGTCAGTATTGGCCCACCGCAAAGGAAAGAAGGAAGTCCAATGAAAACGATACAAGCGTACAAACGTGCCCCCGCACTTGAAAATTCAACCTGGTACAAGGGGCTTTTGATCAGTCAGCTAGCTGGCAACTCCGACACAGACGGTGCTTTCGATCTCGTCGAATCGAAGATGAAGAAAGGCACCGAACCGCCTCCGCACATTCACGACCGGGAAGACGAACTCTTCTACATCCTCGCAGGTGAAATCAAGGTGTTTGCCGATGGCCAGGTGTTTACCGTGGCAGCTGGTGAAAGCGTCTTTCTGCCGAAGAAGATCCCTCACGCCTACCTCATCCAGTCTGAGGAGTGCCACGTGTTGGCCCTGATGACTCCTGGGGGATTTCTCAACGCAATCAACAAGATGAATGCGCCGGCTCGCACGATGGACATTCCTTCGGACATGGAGACCTACGCGACGGCTGACCTGACAGCGACCATGGCAGTCTTCATCAAGTATGGTGTGCGGATCATGTCGCCGGACGAGATTGCGGAACAATTGCCGGCTTATCCGACCGCCCATTGAATGACGACGTTCCTGGACACGGATAGAGAAAAGAGGCCGAAACCGGACATGCAGCTGGATTCCGACGTCGCTATGACGCCAATCAGCTGCATGATCGACCGTCCTATCGGTCACATGAGGCGTAGGCTTAAGACATTGTCGGAATTCGCAGACTCCGGACAACCGGAGGTTCGCCATGGACACGAGCAATGGCTTGCAACTGCAGCACCTTGAAAGCTGCATCGAGACAGAGCCGACGTACTACATGCAGCATCAGCAGTCTTTGGCCAAGGTACTTTCTCCAGGCCGATACCAGCATGGTGTGAGCCGAAACAAGCTGTTCGACTACTCCTACGGCGCCGGGGAGTTGATCGTCTGCAATCGCGGGATCGACGAGTTTGTGCGTTGGAACAGCGAGATCCAAATTCTCAAAGTCGATCTGCCGGACGAGGCCTTCCGCGCTGTCGCAGAGGAAACGGGCGCGGAGACGGTCGAGATTCGAAGTAGTACGAAGTTCGAGGATAAGCGAGTGGATGCGCTGATCTCGGCGATCCAGGCAGAGGAAGAAGGAGGAAGGCTTTCCGGTCGCCTCTACATGGATTCCATCGCGCAGGCGCTTGCTTCGGCGCTGGTTCAACTGCGCGGGAATTTGAAACGAGGTCTTCCGCAATACCACTGCGGCCTGACGCCGATACAGCTGTCGCGAGTGAAGCAGCTGGTTTACGGACGAATCGATCAAGAGGTTTCTCTACAGGAGATGGCAGGCGCCGCAGGACTGAGTAGCAGCTACTTTAATCAAATGTTCCGAAGGTCCACAGGGCAGGCCGTTCACCAGTTTGTATTGAACGCGCGGGTGGAACACGCCAAAGACCTGCTCAAATCGCCGAGGCTGCGAGTGATCGATGTTGCGATCAGTTGTGGATTTCAAACGTCACAGCATTTTGCGAGGGTCTTTCGTTCGGTCTGTGCTGTGACTCCGACGGAGTACCGGCGAGCACTCGGAGTAACCGGCTAACCGGTGGAACCTGTATGACTCTGCGGTGAGGTCGCCCGAGAGTTCATGCACGCTGAAACGCTGAACACGAAACAAATGCAGTGAGCAGACTCACAACCAACGTCGTTCAAACGACGGCGCGGCTTCGTGCGCAAAATATCCTGCAATATGCAGGCGAAACTCATGAACGCACTAACCCAGCATCGCGATTCGTCAGAGAGTGGCTCAATGATCCTCGAAACCGTACTCAGTGAAACCTCGCAAGCGCAAGCATTTCTGCGGCCCCTCGGCTCGTTCGAAGAACTCCTGTGGCAGATGGACAAGCGCGGTCCGCTGCACGCCACCCTGGCGGCGCATATTGATGGGTCAACGACGATTGAAGAATGGAGAAGCGCGCTCGATCAGACGCGGCGACGCCATCCCTTGTGGTCGGCAGTGATCGTTGAAACTGACGATGGCGCGCCTTTCTTTCAGGCAATCCGCGATCCAGGAGTGGAGCTGCGGGTTATAGAAGGCGAGTTCACCCAAGGGTGGGAGCGAGAAGTAGCCCGCGAGCTTTCCGTCCGCATCGATGCCGAAAGCGGTTCACTGGTTCGCGCCGCGCTGATGCATAACGACGCAAGTTGCATGCTCATCCTAAGCGCACATCATTCGATCTGCGATGGAATATCACTGGCATTCGCCATGCGAGACGTTCTGCAGGCGCTTTCAGGCAAAAAGCTAACCGAGCTCAGCCTCCACTCTTCTCAAGAGAACATGCTCGGAATGTGCTCTGAACCCAGAGCGAAGAGGCGCAGCGGGCAGCGGCCGGAAGTAGCAGCAGCTCCGACCGTGTATCGATCGAACTCTTCGATCGTCCCGGAAGTCCACTCTCTTCAATTCTCATACGCTTCGACCGACGCGCTGCGGAAGCGTGCCAGGCATGAGAAGACCACAGTGCACGCGGCGCTTTTAGCAGCTGCAGGGATGGCGGCAAGACGAAATCCCGGTTACGGATCGGACCGAGATCTGCACCTCTGCTCGACGATCAGCAATCGCGCGTGCATGGGTTCGCCTGAAGACTGCGGCGTATTCTTTACGGCGTGCGATTTCCCCCTCCCAGATAGCCCTGTGGACGATCTTTGGAATCTTGCAAGGAGATCAAAGAACATACTCAGCCTCGGACAGAGTGAGGATGGGGTCAAGGCCGTGCTCGGGGCTGTTGACGGAATCGTGCAATCGGGACTGGACGCGTATTCGGCTGGTGAGGAAGGCGGCAAGCTGTTTTTGTTCGATATACACCTATCGAATCTCGGCGCAGTTGCGATCCCAACGTCTTATGGCGCCCTTTCGCTGCGACAGCTCTGGGGCCCTGGGGTGCTCGTCGGCTTTGAAGGAGAACAGACCTTGGGTATTTCGACCGTTAACGAGCGACTATGCCTTCTTCACACAAGTCACCGTCCGTTGCCTGGGTTTCTAGATCAGATTGAATCTACCCTCAGCTTGGCGTGTACGTCTTGAGCGAAGAGCGCAATTCATCGCTAACCAGCCTGATTGTCAGGACTACGAAGGTTGTCCAATGGGTCTCTATAGTCGCAGCATCACCATCACCGACGGCATATTTGGCAGCAACGATATGTATCGCGATTTTCGGGTCGGATGGTGAACGATAAGTCACGGGAAACGCCGTAGCGTTCATTGATTTCCAGTCGGGGACTTTCCATTTGGACGAAGAGTCGGCAACTTGGACACTTGCCGGTTTTATGTCTAAGTGGACTGGATCGGTAAACACTGGCTGACTTATCATCAACAATGTGCTGCTGTGCCTCGAACGGCTTACAGATGAAATTCAAAGTCACAGGATATTGATCGCGCTATTGTTGAGGCCAGTCGTACCTGTGCAGGTCTCTCTCCAATAAAATGAACCGGCCCTGGAGAACACGTCAATGCGCATCGCAAGTATTGGTCATACGGTCTTTTCGGCCACCATGATCGGTCTCGGAATTGTGGGTCTTCTGTACCGCGATTTCGTCCCGGTGTGGAATCCTGTTCCCGCCAATGTCCCCGCACGCGAACTATTCGTTTACCTCGGCGCCCTCATCTCCCTAACGTCTGGCATTGGTCTGTTTGTTCCGCGCATGGCGAACATCGCCGCGCGCTTGTTACTCGCCACTCTTTTACTTTGGTTGCTGCTTTTCCGGTTGCCAAACTTTCTTCATGAACCCCTTTTCGCAGCCTGCTGGACCGTGTTTCCGCTCGCGGTCATGTTGGCCGCCGCCTGGGTGCTTTATGTCTGGTTCGCCGCTGACTGGGACCGTAAACACCTTAGCTTTGTCAGCAGCAACAACGGCCTGCGCATCGCCCGCGTACTCTACGGCCTCTCGTTGATCTTCTTCGGCATGGCCCATTTCCTCGCCGTGCAAGCCACGACTCCGCTAGTCCCTAACTGGCTACCGGCCCACCTGTTCTGGGCATACTTTACGGGCTCTACCTTCATCGCGGCGGGCGTCGCGGTGCTCATCGGCCTCTATGCACGATTGGCAGCAGCCCTCTCCGCCTTGCAAATCGGATTGTTCTTGCTTCTGGTATGGATACCCATCGTGGCAGCAGGCTCCAAAGCTCCCTTTCAGTGGAGCGAGACCATCCTTAACACGGCACTCTTGGCCGCGGCCTGGGTGATCGCCGATTCTTACCGAAACAGCCCTTGGCTCGCCGCCGATAACAGCGGTGCTGACGCAGGACTCGGCTGCGCATGATGAGAGCCAGGAAGACGGAATGACAACTTTGATATAAGCTTTTTCGCTTTCTTCTTTTCGGAGATGACGCTGAGTCGATAGGTATGAAGTCCCCGAAATCGCGCTTTGCGAAAGGTTGGCTGCGCTCGATCCGTCGTAACTGATGAGTAACGCGCTAGTGTTTTACTGATTTCCAGTGGGTGACTTTCCACTTGGCCGAATAGTCGGCTTTTCGGCAAGTTGAGTTGTTAATAACAGGACGAATCATTCATTGAGCTGTTCAGATCGACCTATGTCTTCGGCAAGTGGCCGAAATGCCGGCTTCTCGGCCACTCAAGAACTCCTCTTCCTCTTCACACATGTCACCAAATTGCTGTGCCTCCGATGCACCGTTCAACGAAGTCTGATCGTCACGGTGTTCCTGATCTGTGAGGGAAATCGGGAGCGTTGATGAGATTCCATAGTCCTCATATCTGCAGGAGGACAAGGGCCCTCCTGCTTTCACTACATCTTCGCGATGAGCACCTTGGATGCTGGCCCGCTGATCGGCGCGCCATCTGCTGAACCGTCATGTAGTTCAGCAGAGCTGCTTTCGTCACCTATAGTTGCGAACCATGCACGAACGGGCAGCCGTCGCAGTCGATCGGTTCGATGTGGGTGCGAAGTAGTACTCCGATAACTGGCTAACAAGATGCATGCTGATGGTGCTTATCAAGGTGGGCGTTATGCAGCGATATGAACGATCGGGCTCACCGACCGGACTGTGTGGTGCCACACAGATGCTATCGCAATACCACACGATGATTTGTGTAACGACCTCTATTTTTTTCTCCCAAGACCTGACCTACTCTCATTTCAAGTGTTCAGCCATTGCAGCTTTGCTGAGACGGATGGAGAGATATGTTTCCTAAAGTAATAGAGCAGGCTTCTTCGATATTGGTCGGCATTGCCTTGTTTACGGTGGTTGCGACAGCACAGCAAGTCGCTCCCGTCCAGGATCAGACCGCTGACCAGAGCACCACGCCGACTTCAGCGCCAAGCGTCGCTCCGATGACCGCCGATCAGCTGGACTCGCTAGTCGCACCGATTGCACTTTATCCGGACGCGCTTGTAGCGCAGGTCGTGGGTGCTGCGGCCTCGCCGGATCAGATCTCGGCTGCAGCTCTTTGGCTGTCGCAAAACAGCAGCCTCACAGGAAACGCACTCGCACAGGCGGTCGATCAACAGACTTGGGATCCAAGTGTGAAGGCACTTACTCAGTTTCCCAGCGTGCTTGATAACCTTGCGGAAAATCTGAGCTGGACTTCGAATCTTGGCCAGGCGTTTCAGAACCAGCAGTCTGATGTGATGGCCGCCATCCAGGTGATGCGTGCCAAGGCGCAGGCTGCGGGAACGCTGCAGTCCACGCCGCAGATCAAAGTGGTGCAGCAATCTCCGCAGACGATCATTATTCAACCAGCCAATCCGGATGTCGTTTATGTCCCGCAATACAATCCGACGATCGTTTATGGCACGCCGTATGTTGTTCCGCTTTACAGGCCACAGGTCGTTATCGCGGCGCCCGTTGTGTCTTACGGGCCTGCTATATCGATCGGAGCAGTGTTCGGTGGCGGCGGTTTCGTTGCGGGCGGCGGCGGCTTTGTCGGTGGCGGCTTCGCCTGGGGCTGGCACTCGTGGAACTGTAACTGGGGCAGCGGTGGTGGCGGCGGCAGCGTCATTTATCAGCACAATACCTATATTCACAACACTACCTACATCAACAACCACACCTGGAACAACGCCAACAATTTCGGATATCACCCCGGCACCGATACGCACTTTGGTCCTAATGGCGGATATCACCCCAGCGGCTACTATGGGCCGAACGGAGGTTTCCATCATGATGTTCCTGGCACCAACCCAGCCAATCAGCCGAATGGTGGGAACAATGGCAATCATGGCCTGATCGGCGGCAATGGTGGGGTGCAGCATGGAGCAGCCGATTATGGCGATCGCGCTAATGAAGACCGCGGTCAGAACAATGCAGCCAGAGGTGATAGCCGACCGCGCTCTTATATGAGCGCGGATGGTAATTCAACTCGCGCCGAAGCCAACCGTGGCCGGTCCAGCATGCAGGCCCAGCGCTCAAGGCCGCAACGACCTCAGAGACCTCAACGTGTGTCACAGCCACACCCGCAGGCGCGTGGTGGCGGTGGACGCGGTCGGCGGTAAGAAATTCAGAATACTTTTTGCCCGAGACACTGTGGCAATCTCGGCAGCAATAAGAAAGGGAAGGGAAAGAAAATGTATTCGAATGCTCAGAGATTAAAAACGCTGGAATATGCTGCAATCTGTGCGCGGCTCCTTCTACTTGTCAGCTGCATCGGGGGATGCACAAGACAGACGCCGGTCATTCCATTTTCGCAGACAACATTCGCGACTCCCGAAGAAGCAAAACAGGCGCTTCAGAATGCTTCGAGGGGCGAAGATGAAGGCTCACTCGTCCGCATCCTAGGAGCGAAGTCGCAGGCAGTCCTGTACTCCGGCGATCCCGCAGAAGACAAAGCTGCCCTGCAGTCCTTTGCGAAGAAATATGACCGCATGAATCGCTGGGTAACGATGACGGACGGAAGCCTCGTTCTTTACATTGGAGCCGATAACTATCCTTTTCCGATTCCTCTGGTGAAGGACTCTTCGTCGAAGTGGTATTTCAACACCGCTGCCGGTGAAGACGAGGTGCTCGCGCGTCGGATTGGAAGAAATGAACTGATGGCGATCGATGTAAGCAAATCGATAGTGAATGGAGAAGAACTCTATCGTAAAAAATCGCACGAGTATACACAGGCAATCTTCAGTAATTCGAAGCTTGCTGTTTCCGGCTCTTTCGGTGAAAGTCCCGTGTTCGATGGGTATCTCTTCCGTATTCTTACGGCTCAGGGCGATGGGACCAAGGACGGAAGCAATAGCTACAAAGCAGATGGCAGGATGACGGGCGGATTTGCAGTGATCGCTACTCCCGTCAAATATCAGGACTCCGGAATTATGACATTCATCGTGAGTCGAGAGGGCGTCGTTTACCAGAAAGATCTGGGAACACAAACGACCAGGGTTGCCGCGTCGATTGCGGAATATAACCCGTCAGACGGATGGACGCCCACAGAATAACGAGTTCACTTTTCATTCCTGGCTCGTCGCCTGCAGCGGGTGATCGAAAAACCTCAACGAAGTAATTACTCAATATTTACTTATAAGGAGAAATACCATGATGTTCAAAAAAACTATTATCGCTACTGCTGCCTCCATTGTCCTTTTTGGTGGAGTTATGCTCGCTCAAAATCCGATTGTTGAATACGTTCAGCAGCCCAGCGTTATTTACGTGCAGGCTCCAGTCGTGAACATCAGCAATCGGCATGGCAACCTGCGTTCCGCGCAACAAAATATCGTCAACGCTTACCAGAAAGTCAGTCAGGCCCAGGCAGCGAATGATGGCCAGCTCGGCGGCCACGCGCAGCGTGCCAAGGAACTTCTAGCCCAGGCCGATGAAGAGTTGAGACTGGCCGCGAATGTTTCAAACGCGGAAGGTCGCTGATTCGGGCAGTGTCATGTAACGCGAATATTGGGAAATTCAAGCAGGTACCAATCTTCTTGTACCTGCCTTGCTTTTTAAGCTCCGTCGTAGCGGTTATCGGAAGTTACCTTTATGTTGCACAGCAAATCGAAGCAGAGCATTCGCTCCCTCGATCCCAAGTTTGCGACATATGTTTGTTCGGTGATTTTCGACTGTACGGTAGTGGATGGAAAGCTCTGCACCTATTTCTTTGCTCGACAAACCGTCAGCGATTAGTAACAGGATGCGGCGCTCTGAAGGGGTTAGGTCTCCGATAAGAGAATCGTCCCGGGTATCGCTCGCAGTCCCCTTACTCTGAAGTAACTGCAGCGCAATAGCTGAACTCATGTAGACCTGTCCAGCGATCACCGTATTGATGGCGGTAACAATTTCGTCCATCGCGCTGTCTTTCAACAAATAACCTCTGCCGCCAATATCTATCGCGGCCCGAAAGAAGTCTTCATCCCGATGGAAGGAAAGAAAGATGATCTTCGTCTTCAGGCCCAGTCGAGTGACCTCTTTCGCCACGCCAAGGCCGCCAAGTTTCGGCATATCGATATCGAGAAGGGCGAGCTGCGGGTTAAGTTGTTTTATAAGGCTTAGTGCTGCTTCTCCGTCGCCAGCCTCCGCGACCACCTTCATTCTGGCATCTTCTTCGATGCTCAACTTCAGGCCCTTTCGCACTACCGGGTGGTCGTCGACTAACACGATAGTGATTTCATCCGGCATGGCCTTCTCCTCTAAGAGGAATCTCGACGGTTATTACTGTGCCGCCCGTTGGTTCCGATCGCATCTTGAGCCTACCACCGAGTAATGTTGCTCGTTCTGCCATACCGGTCAGACCCAGACCGCCAGCTCCCGCCTGAGCGGCGTGCCCGGCCGGCGAAAATCCTCGACCGTTGTCCTGAATGGTGAGGACAACGGTGGTAACCGTTCGTGCGATGCGAATGCTGACCTCTGTCGCCTGCGCGTGTTTCATGATGTTGCTCAGGGATTCCTGCACGATCCTATAGAAGTTAATCCGCAATTCCTCGGGAAATAATTCATCAATATCGGTAAAGTCGGTGGTGAAGTGGATTCCGGACGATTTGGATACAGTACGTACAAGTCCTTCGATCGACTTGATGAGACCGAGCCGATCCAGCTGGAAGGGGCGCAGGTTGTAAGCGATACTTCGGGTCTCTTCGATTGCCAATGTTGCTTCCGCGCTGATCTCATTGACAGCGTCGGCTTGCTCTTCATCCTTGAAGTGATCGCGATACGTGCGAAGAAAAAACAGCGCCAGATTATTGATCACAACCAGTCGCTGTCCGAGGCTGTCGTGTAACTCTGCAGCGATACGCTTTCGTTCCGCCTCCTGAGAGGCGATCAATTGTTGAGAGAAATGGTGTTGAGTGATTTGAGCGCGCTTGAGTTGTGCGACGCGGTAGTTTGCGATAGCCCATATCAACATTGCGCCGAGAAGGAGGAGAAGGGTCAGGAAAAACCATGTTCTGTAGAAAGGCGCCTGTACATCTACGGGAAGGCTTCGCCCGGCCATATTCCAGACGCCATCACTGTTTCGGGCGATTACTCGAAACACATATTTACCCGGAGGCATGTGCGAGTAATAGGCTGTTCGTCTTGAACCCGCTTCGATCCAGTCAGCATCCAGCCCTTCCATCAGGTATCTGAATTGAATCTGATCCGATTTAATGAAGCTTAAGGCGTTGTATTGGATCTCCAGATTTTGTTTGCCAGGAGCGATCTTTAATGCGCTGGTAACCGGAAGCTCGACGCGATCGAGTTGGGAAGATTCGATGATGACAGGGGGAGGCTGTGGATTGTATGGCACGCTCTCGGGGTCGATTACCGCAACTCCATTCTGAGTGGGGAACCACAATTTTCCATCGCGCGTTCTTATGCCGGCAGGTGAGAAGCCACCATTGCATTCAGCGTTGAGCATGCCATCAATTTTGCCGTAGGCAACAGAAGCAATCGTCTTTTGCTTATTTGCGTATTCGTTCAGATCCTGCTTGCGCACACGATAGATGCCCCAGTTGCTGCTCATCCAGAGATTGCCGTGAGCATCTTCGAGTATCTGAAATGCACTGTTGCTAAACAACCCGTCGCGGATGCCGTAACGCGTCAATTGTCCATCTTTCAAACGAGCAAGACCGTTATCGTAAGTGCCGATCCAGAGAACACCCTCATTGTCCTCGTACAGCGAACGAATGCTATCGCCTGGCGATCCATAACGCTGTATGGCATCGGTGAACTGGCCGCCGGGAAGTTTTGTGAGGCCACCGTAGCCTCCGATCCAAAGATCACCCGACGGGCTTTCAACAATCGCACGCACGTCGTTTGTTGCCAGGCCATCGTGCATGGTGAAGATTCGCGTTTTTCCGTTGCTGTATTTCACCAGACCCTTCGGTGTTCCGAACCAAAGAGCGCCGCTCTTATCCTGTTGGATCACCTGTACGATGGTATCGTCAGATAATGCCGGCCCAGACGCCTTTTGTAGCTTTCCGTGCACAAAGATGCAAAGACCTTTGTAGGTCGCTATCCAGATCTGACCGTCACGATCCTCGTGAATCGCTGTAACAAGAGGGCTGGGCAGACCGTCTGCGACGGTGTAATTGGTAAACTTGCCATCATCGAATCGGCTAAGACCAGTGCTCCAGGCTCCAACCCAGACAGCACCGGTATGGTCCTGGTAGATCGGATAGATGTTTGAGTCAATGAGTCCCTGCTGGCTGGAATACGTCTGCACAAACTGTCGATGCAGCTCGTAGAGCCCGTGTCCTTCTGTCCCGAGCCAGAGACTGCCTTCACGATCTTCAATGACCTGAGTAAATGGGCCTGGAGGGTTCGCTCCGAAGGTCGCACCTTGCATCGATCGATCCAACTGGCGGCCGATACTCATCGTCCAGGTATGTCCCTGATGGTCGACATAATCGACGGTTGATCCTGCCGGCTGTATCGAGGCTCTTCTGGCAATGATGCTGATATGATCCCCCTTTAGCGTCTCCAGCCAGATGTTCCTTTTCTGGTCGATGGCAGCCTCCCAAATGGATGATGCGGGAAGCCAGGCCGGCAGCGGGTTTTCGATGAACTGTCCTCTGACAAAACAATAGAGACCTTTTTCGTTCCAGCCCCAAAAGCCGAGATGTCCCCATCGAAGCGCTTTGTAGTCGTGAACTCGTGGGATCTTCGAGACAGTGTCGCGAAAGCGACCGGACCCCTCGTCCCATTGGGCTATCTTGTCTTTAAATAGGATCCATACATGGCCCGAGTCGTCCGATGTTATGCCGCTGACCGGGGCGTCTTCCGGTAAACCCTGCGCCTCCCCGTATGTCTGGAAAGAATCATTGTGGAATCTCGTGATGCGACCGCTCTCGGTAACCATCCAGAAGTCGCCATCCTGGCCGCCAACCATGGCATTGAATCGGTTGGAGATAATTCCTGGCGTATTGCCTTTGTTGAAGGCCTTGAAGTGGGCCCCGCCAAATCGGGCCATGCCATCGAGCGTTGCAACCCAGAGATATCCGTCCGGAGTCTGGTGCATCCCTCGAATGATGTTCTGGGGTAAGCCGTCGTCTGCGGTCCAGGCCTTAAAACGATATTGTGCCCCGGCAGAAAGACTGATGAGCAGAAGAGACGAAAACCAGACAAGGGTACAAACGGCATGGCGTATTGAGCCAGCTCTCTTCGTGAGCACTGAGAAAATGGCGTCGATCACGACACCTATACCATGCGCCCTCTGCTGAGGAATGTTTTGCGCGCCTTCGGAAATCACAATGGAGTTCCTCTCCAGCTTTATGTCGTGATAGATGTATCACAAACGAGATGTGTGGAACCACACGGTTATGACATGTGGCGCTACATGCTTCTTGTGTAGCGATCTCTATTTTCTTCAGGATTCAATCCTCTTACTGTAGAGAAAGGCCGCAACAGAAGGTTTTTCGAGCCGCCATGCCTGATCTGGTAAGGAGCACAATGACGGTTCTCATCGTGGAAGATAATGCTGGAGTTCGCCGTCTGCTACGGCGTGCGATCGAGCGAATCGCAACCCAAATATGGGAGTGTGGTGACGGCGCGGAAGCGTTGGCCGTCTATCGCGAACATCTTCCGGACGTTGTCCTGATGGATGTTCGAATGCGAATCATGGACGGACTCACCGCAACGAGGCAAATACGAAAGTTCGATCCAACGGCGCGCGTCATTATCGTCACCGATTGCGAAGATGAAGAGACGCGTGCGGCTGCGAGAGAGGCGGGCGCTTCCGGCTTCGCCGTGAAACAGGATTTGACCACTTTAGAAGCGTTGATCGCCGGTGCGAAGACGTAACGGCGCCCGTGGCTTGTAAATGGAACAGCCGGGCGGACATTTGTGGCAGCGATTGGGAAATAAGGGAACTTTCAATCCTGACAGACCTACCATTCGATGTCTCCCGCCAGGTAGAAACGGGGTGTGTTTGGCGCTCCTTTGGAAATATTGTCTTGAGTTCTTCTGGTGTAGGCACTGATGTGAATAGGCCTACAACGAGGTGCCGTTTTGGCATTCCGTCGCCTCAAGAGGATTCTCTCTCACGAGACTGAAGGCAGCCAGTCTCAACAATGACCCAGATTAGCCATCCATCCGGTCGCTTCGATGCCGCCCAACACTGGTCCTTCCAGCGCCGAGTAAAACTCCTGCACCACGTCGCCCGCATGCTCCAGTGTCTTTTCAACAATCTCGCCTGTTGCCGTATCCAGCATCGAAATCGTCTGCTGTCGCGCGTGTAAATCCACACCTACTATCCGCATCTCGGCCTCCTTCGCCCGAGCTTCCGCGGTTGAACACTGCTCAGGTCCACTCAGGCCTCAAAGCCGACTTCGTTATTCCATCAGGGTAATGCGCTCATCCAACAACGATCCCGTCAAGATTAGTCCTGAAAAACTCTCTTGTGTTGACTAACTTGTGTTGACTGATATGAGGGTCAGTTCCCGGCTTATCGGTAATACAGAAATAATCATTTTCCTCTTGTAATGCGCGCACAACGAAGTTAACCGCAAGTCAGGGTCGAAGCTGCCGAGACTCTTCTAGGCACAAAGGAATAGTTTCCGGATTACTGAATTATGTAGAACCACACGGTGTTGTGTGTAGCGACCTCTATGGTTTCGCGGCACCAACGCGCTTATTGTCGATGAAGACGTGGAGAACTTCTGCAGAGGATGCGCAAGTAGATGACTCCACCAATATCGATCTCCACTGTGGTGGAAGAAAAAGGAAGGAAGTTCTATGAAGCGTTATATGCAGGCAGTAGTGATGGTTGCCGCTCTCCTGATGGGAAGCTCGATGGCCGCATTTGCTGGTGATGTGCGGACGGACTACGATCATACGGCTAATTTCTCGCAGTACAACACATACTCGTGGGGCAAGGTGCAAACCTCGAACCCGTTTTTCGTGACCCGCATTCAGCAGGCGGTCGATAAACAACTGCAGGCTAAGGGATGGACGTTGGTGCCCACCGGCGGTTCGGTCACGGTATTCGCCACCGACAATGTTCATGATCAGCAGCAGGTGCAGACCATGTATGACAACATGGGCGGCGGTTGGGGCGGCGGTTGGGGATGGGGTGGATGGGGATGGGGCGGAGGCTGGGGTGGTCCCGGTTTCGGCACCGGCATCGCAACCACGACCACTACAGATCAAAATGTCGGTAACCTGGTGATCGATTTGTTCGAAGGCAGTTCGAAGAAACTGCTGTGGAGAGGCCTGGCCACAGAGAATCTTTCTTCAAATGCAGATAGAAACACCAAGATGGTTGATGGCGACATTAACAACATGTTCAAGAAGTTTCCAACGAACGCTGGAAAGTAAATTCCGAAACGTGCTCGTGCTATTTGAAGGGCCTGTCGAAGTGATCAGGCCCTTCGTAGTTGCCGCCGCGCGACGGGTGGCATGTTTCTTGCTTGTGAGCCGTACTTCCCACAAGCCGTCGTTACTTACCAGCGCTCGATGAGTGCATAGTCGATTTAGCGCTCATTGAGAAGGCCGTAACGAGTCGATTGGCAGTAATCACTTTGCCGAGATGCCGGTTATTCGGCAACTTGCCGAAGACACAGATCGCTCTGAATAGCTCAATGAGTGCTAAGCCCTGTTAGCAATAGTTGAACGGTCGTTCACTTGTCCGGAATGCCGACTTTTCGGACATTTGGCTCGTCTAAAGATGCATAAGCGATTTACTGTCTGTTGACGGATTGTCGGCTACAATCTGCGCGAGATGACATTTCGCGCCGTTCAGCTTGGACCCAACCGGACCTGAAGGAGATTCTTATGGCTAACCCAACCACTTGGATGACTGACAATTTTAGTCAGCTTTCCCCCAAAACCCTTCAAGACATCGTGTTTTTCGGTACCCATGATACGGGCATGTCCGAGTGCAACGGCACGGCAACCAATGTCTACTCTCTGACCTCTTCCACCAAAACCCAGACGCTCAACGTTCATGACCAGGTCGTACTTGCCGGCGTCCGTTACCTTGACGTTCGCCCTTCTTATTACGAGGCCAACGATTTTTCGGTCAACACTCCAAGCGGAAACTACCTCGCACATTGGTCATCTACTGGACCTGCGACCTGGGGCGGACTTATGGGTCAACCCTTAGCCGACGTTTGCACCAACCTGACAGACGCTATGGCCCAGCTTGGTGATTATGAACTGGTTGTGGCAGAGATCTCGCACGGCGGCTATCTGAAAGAAGGAGGAGCTGCGACCTCTTTATCTCTGGCCGACATAGCGAGCATTCTCACACCACTTATGACCGCCCTCGGCCCGTACCTGTACAAGAATGCGAATTACGTGGACCCTTTCACTCTAACGCTTAAGGAGATCTTTGGCGGGGATACAGGGCCAAAAATCCTCTTGTGGAGCAGCAGCAGCGAGTTCAATCAGGGTGCCAGTCCCGGCCCTTCACTTCCTTACTACACCTCGGCTGATGGGTTCTTTTACAACCAAAATGTAAAGTACTACAACTCCTATGACGACGCTGATTCGGCCGATCCTCTGACCGTGGCCACCGAGCTTGGTACCTCACTCCAGAATAACTTGTTGTCCAACCCTTTCTTCTTGCTTGCCTTTCACATCACGGGTTTCCCTACTGTTAATTTGGCTACCGAAGCGGCGATATTGAATCCGACGTTTCAGGATTCGATTGCCAACTGGTTCAGCAGCGGCATCATCAGCGCGACTGCCCTTCCTTCAATCGTTACTTGTGACTTTGCCAGCACCGACACCAGCCAGATGCTTGATGTATGCGTTGCCCTCAATTACGGCCAATACAGTGGCTTGAAGAACCCAACCATCGTGCCGCAGAGCAGTGTGATGACTCCGTCCATTGTCGAGTTCGGCGGGCAACTCTATCTAGCGTGGACCGGAATGGACGGCAAGCTGAATGTAAGTTGTTCCACCGATGGCGGCGCTACATTTGGACCACCATTCACCACGCAGAAAGCATTGGTCGGGTACGAGGTGGGTGGGCCGTCGCTCGCCTCCTTGAACGGGAACCTTTACATCGCCTGGACCGGGACCGACAAGAGCCTCAACATCGCACAGCTGGTGATCAGTGGGTCAACAGTCACTGGTTTTACGGGTCAAGTTCCCTACGCTCAGAGCAGTGCGAACGGGCCGTCGCTCGCCTCCTTTAACGGGAATCTTTACATTGCCTGGACCGGAGAACACGACGGCAACCTCTACGTCGCATATGCGCCAAACGGCGGAATGGAGTTTGGCGGGCCCTTGACCCCAACTCAGAAGAGTAGATTTTCGCCATCGCTCACCGTGAACGGCACGAATTTGATGATTGCCTGGGGCGGTGAGTCAAGTAACGACGTGTACGTGGCCCAGGTTTCGCCCAGCGATGGCCCCCCGGTAAACCTCGTCAATGTAGTCCCTCTGCCGAAATTCTTAGCCGGTTTGGCCATAAATGTGCAGTGTCCATCGCTAGCTTCGGTGACTAATGTTCTCTACCTCGCCTGGGCTGACGCCAACACGGGTCAGCTGACGATGTTCTCTTCCGTTGACAATGGCCAGACCTTCGCGAATCCCTACCTGTCCTGGCAGTGGACCCAGGCCGGGGACAATGTGAGCGGGATAGCCGGGCCCTCCTTGTGCGCTTCCGGTCAGAATCTTTACTTCGCCTGGTCAGGTGCCGGCAGCTCACTCAACGTTGCTGAATTTCTTTTATCGGCAACCTAGAGCGGGCCGCGTTAGCATTTCTTGGAGGCGACGAACCCCATTTCAAGGGCAGGGTCGGGAGCAACTTCGCCCATCGGCACGATGTATCAGCGACGAAGAATCTCGACCCAAACCTGGATTGCCGGCAACAGAACAGTCCGCTCATCCAACCTATTCTGTCGATGTGTGTCTTCGGCAGATGGACGAGTAACCGGCTATCTGGACAAGTGATTGCGGCCGATTGACCCCTTTGCAGATTCGCAATGAGTGCTAAATCGCCAACTCACTCATCGACAAATGATCTCAAGGCAAGTTGCCGAATAGTCGGCATCTCGGACAGTTGCCGCGGCTCATCGTCCGACGCGTCTTGCTGATACCAGGGTTCCGGATAGCCGGTTATTAGGCCACTTACCGAGAACACTGATCGACTGTTATCAACAACTGAGTAGTTGCGAAATTCGTTAACACTAGGGAATTCTCATTCCTGATCGTCGTAAACTGAGGCGATCAGGAACAATCCGGACACTCGGATGCGTCTGCCTCAAAAGCTAATTCGTTTGCGCGATTCCTCTGGAAAGCAGGAGCCACCATGCATATCCGATCTCTTTTGCGCACAGGCTTTGCCGCTGCATTCCTCGCTACTTCCATGGGGGCCGCGACATCGGCCTTCGCGACCGAGGACAATCAGCAACCCCGCCAAGGCAACGACCTCTCCGGTCTGCATGCCTTCGATTCCCGGGTTGGTTGCTGGACGTTCCACAACCGCGTGCTGAGAGAGCGCCTGGCCGATAGCCACGATTGGTTCGAATACGACGCCAGTCAGCGTTTCTGGCTGGTGATGGGCGGATACGGGAACATGGATGAAAACTGGCTCAACAAACCGGACGGCGCATACCACGGCCTCACGGTGCGCACCTATGATCCCAAGACGGCAGTGTGGACCATCTGGTGGTTCGATGGACGCAACCCGAGCGACGACATAGACCCTCCAGTCAGGGGACATTTCGTGAATGGCGTCGGCACCTTTCTCGGCGACATCACGTTCAACGGTAAACCAACCAAGGCCCGTTTCATCTGGTCGAAGATGACTGGCACCTCCGCCCATTGGGAGCAGGCCTTCTCCGCCGATGGCGGCAAGACCTGGGAGACCAATTGGTACGCGGATTTCAAGAAGGTGGCCTGCCCGGCGGAATAACCAGGGCATCTACTGTCCCGCTACCGTTCGACGAGCGATAAATCGCCAAGTCACTCATCGAGAAAGCGCATTCCACATGGACGAGTAGTCGGCTTTCCGGACAAGTGACCCCTCGTTTCAACTGGTGCTAACAGGACAATCACTCATTGACCTAATCGGGCACTCGTCCTTGGTGCCAAAACCGACTATCTAGGCGGGGGCCTGTTAGGGATGCCCATTCAGTTCTTCCGAATCGCTGACGGGAAGCCGGCCCCCGTGAAAAGATGGACAGCTCGAATGAAGATCTACGTGGTGTGTGCCAAGTAACTCCAGCTCCTCGTCTGAGACGAGGGACCAAGCACAACTCGGGAGGAAAATGTTCCTATTTGCAATTGATTGCAAAGTGACGATGGGAACGAGCGGTTGCAATTGATTGCAATAGCAAATCAAAATAGAGACTTCAGCGGTTAGGGATGGTGAGTTAGGTCGCCGCTTAATTGGATTCATGGGGTTATCGAAGCGACCCGGATTGTAGACATCTGCAAGATGAGTATCTTGAGTGCGATCGGAAAAGCAATCTTTCCCTTTCGAAGCACCCACCCTGTGACTTGTGCGGTCGCCCCAGTGGGCGAGAGGTTCAGTCACAACGTTTTGCAATTGATTGCAAAACGCAGATGCGTTTCGCGAGTTGGAAATCGTTCTACTAAAGATTCAAACCAACCATATTCGACGGGACCACAGCAGACGATCAACCGTTACGCTGAAGTTCTGGATCACTGATTAGCTGGCGCGAACCCGCCAAGCAAACAAATTGGCCGGCGCTTGCTTGGCCCTCATCGCATATTCTTATGCAACAGCAAAATATCAGGCTGCAATTGATTACAACAGTGACCTTTAAGAGGTTCGGTGCGGAATTTGTGGGCCAAGGGTCGGAGGCAGCGAAGAGGGCGACCAGCGTTATGGACATAGTAGTTGAAAATGCGGAGCGTGATGGGTGCTAGTGAAAGTGGCAATTCCTGCGGCATGCATGAGAGGAGCGACCGCAATGTGAACTGAATCATCTGCCGATTATGCGGGTAGAACCGCTCCAAAGGGCTCAATCTACAGAGCGAAATTTAAGTGTCAATTATCTTCAAAGCCGCTTTCTAGCGCTTTCTTAAACTCAGTTTGCGAAAAAGGTAGCATCTCTCAATAATATGTAGCCTTCGTAAACTATCTACAATTTGTCGAAGGTCTTAGACCAGTAGAAGTTGATAGTCGCTCATGAATTCTTCTGGCCTTCGAAGAAGTCTCCTAGAGGTTCTCGCTTTTCCCGTGAATACGAGCTCTCAAATACGATTCTCTTGGGGAGTACTTCATGTCTACTGCAATTTCGATTATTGATGCTCTCTACTGTGACAAACTTACTCTTTCTCTTTGCGATTGCAATCAATTGCAGGCCGGTCCGCATAAGTCATCGATACCTGGACGCTTTTGCTCCGCAGTCCTGAGAAACTGTTCCCTAGATTTGCGGCGGCCTGCAATTGATAGCAGTTGAAAACCAAGTATTGTTATTTGTTATGAGGTACGGATTCCATCCGGACGCTAGAGTGAGACTGATACCTTCACCAAGGCATCAGCGCTCTTCCGGCGTGCTTGTCGGTCGACACTTGTCTAAAAGCAAGTGTGCTGGTGGGTGTTCAGGCCCGCTTGCAAAGCCATCTCAAAGAGACAGCCGGTCTAACGATCCGAGCCATGGTTTCACAACTGAGACACTGCGACAAGCCCACATTGGCTGCCTACGCTGGTCGAGCTCTTTACTTATTGCCCAGCCCTCGTTGTCCAATCCCGCTCATCGCCCGCGCCCCGCCATACCGAGTGGTATCCGTCGCCGTCAAGTCAACGATTTGCGACCACAACCGCTTCTTCTTCACTCCGTCATGCGCAGTGCATATGCCGCTGCGCACGGTTTCGGAGTCGCCATCCATGCGCTCACAACGATTCACCCGATGTTTGTACCTGCAATTCTCCGCTGCGCCTTCCTGTCCGCAGTAACGCTCGATTATGGATGGCGTTTAACGGACGAACAGAAACAAGAGCGCGGGAGAGAGCATCAAGTAGTCCTGGATGCAGGGATTGGCGAAGTCGCTGAATGGCTGGAAGGATCATCGCCCGAGCCCGCGTGGCCGGCCTTCCCGGTTGGTAGCAACGATGAAGCCGCCGATCAGGAGGGGGCGACGCGCCTTGCAGTCCATGTGAACTGGCAGTCCGCAGCTCTCTGGTTAAAGCAGGCAAAGCCGCAGTTTGATCCATCAAAGTTTGGTTGGCCGGCTGAGATTGTGGCGACCTATCGCAAGTGGACCCGCGATGAGAATGGTGCAGGCGCTGACGACAAAGATGACAGCGACAATGCGCCCCAAGAGTGGAACGAAGTGTACTTCGACCTTGAATCACGCTGCCTTAGCGGACAGAGAGTCCCACGCAGCTGGACACCACGCTTGAAAGTCTTATCACTGGTCTGCCGGACAGAACACTTTGCTCCTGCGTTTCCGAACTCCTGGTGAATGTGGATCGGGCCTACTTCGAGAGAGACGCTTTGACCGCAGCTCAGGCCAAGCAGATCCGTGCCAATCTGATCAAACGCATACAGGCGACAAAGCTTTACGGTTGGAACAAGGATCGAGACGAGCTGAGCGTCACCATGTACCTCGCGCCTGCTCGCGACAATCGCCTTCAACGATCGCGGCTTCAGACAGTCGAAGTGCTATCTGCCGACATCCTTCATCGAGAAGGCAGATGTCTTTCTAGCGCTGCTTGAGAGCTTCCTGCGGGATTGCACTTCGCCCTAACTCGGACTCATGTACCTCAACTTCATCGAGGTCGCTCCTCGCCCCGAGCACGCATCGTTCGTCGCGACCTGTGCCGGTATCTGGTTAGAACGTTTCCCTGATAGCGATCGTTTTTGGGTTGAGTGGCAGTTTGGTGCAAGAACCTGCGCGCTCTTGATCTCGATCTTCCAGCAAGCACCCGAGGCGTTCAACGATACGGTCATACCCGAGGTCGAACGTATCCTGAGCAAGCTCGTCAGTCTCGGAGTTCCACATGCTTACGAACTGGAGCAGATGATCTACTATGGCCAGCTCTGAGCCCGGCCCGCTGGCTGCCGATAGGCGATCTCCGGTGGTGAAATTCAGATTTCTATGTACAGACAGCGAGCAAAGACGGAGCCACTGGTCCTTTCCCCGCGCCGGCCGGAGCTTCTGACTCTGCGCAAGGAACTCCCTTACGCCAGAGCGTGCTAATTGGCGGATTAGCCTTACCCAGTTGCTCTGGCAGTATAGGGGTACACCGTCGCAAGAGGCTCCATCAGATCTTTGCAACCACGTGCGGCCGCTCATGAAAAGATCCAAATTATTTGTCGTCACATCTTGATATTCGGTGCAGTGGCCCATTCCCCTCCGCACGAGGAGCGCAACCTCAATTGGCGCCTTCAGGCCAACTCACTCACTGAGGATGAACAGGTAAGCCTAGTTGTGTCCCGGGCGTTTGTCACCTATTCGGAAATTGAGATAGTATGCGCGTCGCCCGTGATACACCCCTATTCCTCAATGCGAGTGTTGGACTACCGTGGCAGACCAGTCCAGTTCACTAGATCTTTGCGACGCGACACAGCTGCTGAGATTCTCTTGCAATTGATTGCAAAGAGACTAGTGAATGCGGGGCTGCAACAAAGCGTAATTCGATAGCCAGACTTTGCAGGCGGTGCCGGAAAGCTTCCGCCTCTAATTTCTGAGCCATAAAAATATCTAGTCCCGATCGTTATGATTCTTCTGAGGCTCTTCTATGGCTATGGAATCGTACAGCTTGCAAACATCGCAGCGGCGGTCGTCATTCCCATTAAGTTGGCCAAAACGGCATTCGACGTGACTTGCTCGATACCTTCTCATCACATCAGCCCACGTGAAGATATCGCTCATCATCTTTTCCCATGCTTGCCCTGGATCATACATAGATATTCAAACCCCTCCTGTGTCGAGTGCATTATTTCCACACCTCGCCTGCCCTCGCGACGACGTCAATTGAGCCTGACTTGCCTGAGCCCGCGTTAGCATCTGCGTAAACGACGTATTTCTGACTGACAATTTGGTAACTAACATCACTCTTAAGTGGCGGTTCGCTGCTCAATCTGCCTGACTCCGATGAGCTTGTGTTTCTGACCTAGCAGGCGTCGCAATAACACCTGCTGTCTTTGAACGAACTCCCAATAAATTGCCTGACACCCTGTCAAGAGGTCGCGGTCTGTCTCGCCCGGAAAAATGTGTGAGTTTTGTGTGACATCACTCAGTCTTTTCGTCCACACACCGAGCAAATGCGACACCATTATTTTTGCTGTATCTTGTTGATTATAGGTGCGATCTGGTTCTTTACAATCCACCGTTAATGAGATGGTCCGCCGCTTGATTTACCTGGAAGAGCAGGTGCATCGTGGAGGCAGTTTTTACAGGGAGGATCATCATTATGCAGATACACTCCGTTGGCATCGACCTGGGCAAGACAACCTTTCATCTGGTAGCTCTCGGCGAAGCAGGCAAGGTGCTCGTCCGGAAGAAGTTCTCGCAGCGGCAGTTGCTGGCGTACACCGCGAACCTACAGACATGTCTGATCGGACTGGAGTCCTGCTCCGGAGCGCATTTTCTCGGACGTGCCTTGCGCAAGCAAGGCCATGATGTGCGGCTGATCGCAGCGCAGTTCGTCAAGCCTTTCGTGAAGTCGAACAAGAACGACTTTGTGGATGCAGAAGCTATCGGCGAAGCCGTCGAGCGCAACAACATGCGCTTCGTCCCGATCAAGACGGACGATCAGCTAGACCTGCAAGCCATTCATCGTGTTCGTGACCGGCTGATCTCCCGTCGTACCGCCGTCATCAACCAGCTACGAGCGTTCCTGCTCGAACGTGGCATGACGTTCGCGAAGACACCGGCCAAGCTGAGGAGCGCCATGGCTGACATCCTCGAGAACGCAGAGGCCGAGCTGACACCGCGAATGCGCAACCTAATCGACATGCTATGGCAGGAGTGGAAGACCGTCGAGCGGCAGATCGAGGAACTCAGCGATGAGTTGGAGCGGATCTGTGCCGCGGATGCCGGCTGCATGCGGATTCGCCAGATCCCAGGAATTGGGCCGATAGTCGCCACGGCCATCGTCGCCGCGATCGGCAACGGCGCTGCTTTTCGCAAGGGCCGAGATTTCGCTGCCTGGCTCGGCGTTGTGCCGCGACAGTACTCGACTGGAGGTAAGGCGAAGTTGCTCGGCATCAGCAAGCGCGGGAACATCTACCTGCGCAAGATTCTTATCCACGGTGCGCGAGCGGCTGTGCTCCGCATCAAGCGGGATCGTGCACCGATTGGAGCCTGGCTGAACGGACTGGATTCCAGAGCTCCTAAAAACGTCGTAGTGGTCGCCATGGCCAACAAGCTTGCGCGGGTTGCCTGGGCGGTCCTGTCGAGCGGAGAGGAGTATCGGCCAACAGCACAGGTGGCAGTAGCATGATCTAGCGCGAAAAGGCCGCTTGCTGGGAGTACTAACCCGAATCCCAGTTCATCCATTGCGACGCCTAAGAGCTCACCACCAAAGTCTGCACAGGAACAGCAAAGACGAAAGAACAGTCACAACGGCGTGCCCACAACCTGTCCAAAAGAATGGTCTTTAACGACCGCTCCGTTTATAAGGAAGGGCACGCGCGCAACTCATCATGGCCAGGAGAGCTGATCTCCACTCAAAGGCCGCATACATTTGCGCAGACTTGTCTCCTCGTCCGCAGCTTTTCCCTTGCAGTCGTGCGGCGGACCATACATTTCTTTTGGGTCACAAAGCGAGCAAATACGAACATTTTCACACAGTTTATTTCCCGTAAGATATTGATTAATATAGCGGTTAAGTACTGCTGTGGGCCGTCGGATGTGTGAACTCTTAATCGACTGGTCGTAGGTTCGATCCCTACCGCGTCCACCACTTCTAACACCGAATACAATCAATAACTTAGCTAGAGCAAGATGAGAATTGCACTACTTTTGCACTAGATATAATGTGGGGCATGATCGCCAACGCCCACAAAACCACCGTCTCACTCCCCTCCATTCCGCTCATCACAATCTCTGTAAGACACTCTTCTGACTGTCCACACGCTGGTAACAGCCAATACAAACGTTGCCAGTGTCGGAAGAGTCTCCGTTATTTCCACAACGGAAAACAGAGGACGGTATCGGCCAACACAAGGAGTTGGGGACTTGCTGAGGAAGCCAAGCGGACACTCGAAGATAAATTTAGAGCGGCAGACCCCAACAGGCCTATCAGCGTCAAGGTGTCCGCTAGACCCACGATTGAAAAGGCTGTGGAGTTGTACCTCTCTGACAAACTCACCCAGGGTTTAGACCCTACGGCATACAAGAAGCATGTCAGGGAGTTGGGCAGACTGAGGGAGTTCATGTCCAAGCGTAGACGAATGTTTCCTCACGAAATAGGTCTGTCTGACCTAACGGAGTTCCGTGCGACATGGGTGAGCCTTTACCCCTCATCCCTGACACGCTCCAAAGTTCAGGAGAGGTTGAGAGGCTTTCTTAGGTACTGCTTCAACGCAAAGATGATCGAACAAATCCCCGTGCTGTCACCAATCAAAGTAGATGAGCCACCAACGCTCCCATTGACTAGTGTGCAGTACAAGAAGCTGTTAGATGCCATTCCTAAAGAGTTCCGCTCACCCGATAAGGTAAAGCGAGTCCATGCCCTGATACGGCTGATGCGTCATAGCGGCTTGGCAATTCACGATGCAGTCACGCTAGAACGGGATCAGATTCACAAGGACACCAAAAAGAATATCTACAGGGTCGTTACGAGTCGGCAGAAGACAGGCACCCATGTATCAGTTCCGCTCCCTCCTGACGTTGCAGCGGAAATCATCGCCGCAATGGAATTGAACGGTCATAAACAATACATCTTCTGGAATCGAACCGATGGCAAGCCGAAAGCCGCAGTGGACGTGTGGGAACGCGCATTCAAGCGTGCATTTAAAGCGGCGGGAATGGCAGGCGGTCACTCACACCAGCTACGGGATACGTTCGCTGTTGGGCTGTTGAAGAAGGGTGTACCACTTGAGGAAGTATCGAAACTGCTTGGCCATACCTCAATCAAAACCACTGAGAAATCCTATGCGCCTTGGGTTGAATCGAGGCAGAACAGATTGGATGATTTAGTGGTGGGGACTTGGAATGTGTGATTGTGTGTCACCGAAATACAATCGCAACTGACACCAGATTTTAGAAGTTCACCCACGCCAGTGCTACTAGTAAAGCAACGCCGAGTATGCTCAAACTCAGTGTCACGTATTCCATCGTCTTCGCGAGTGCAAAGGAATCTTTTTCGATATTTTCAAGCTTAGTTATCTCATCGAGGAGAGCATTCTCATCCTTTGCGTGGTCTATAACCCACGTTATTGGGTCGATGAGTTGACCGTCTCCCGTATCCCTTGCTCTCCCTGTCAAAATAATGGACTTTCGTGCTTGTTCTTTGGCCAATAGAGCTTTCCGATCTTCCCTCCGAGCGGACGCCAGGTAATACCATTGGACTTTCCAGTTTCGATATAAGCCCGATACGATCCCCAGCACTAGAGAGATTAAGGATGCTCTCAATAGCCATCTTGGCTGCAAACGCCCCGCATGTGCCCCAACAAAGGACACGATAAGCGTCACCGTTGCGCCGCATCCCAAGATGACTTTCTCAAAGAATTGCGTCTTTTCTTTTGCTATCTCAATACTGGTCTGAACAGACCGTTGATTCATATCGGTTGCGTGATTCGCCGCCGCTTGGAATCTTTGTTCAAGAATTTTCTGTTCAATCTCTACGTTTCCGCCGAATCCTGGAGTCTCGCCCATGCGGGTAAGACTAGCACCGTGGACTCCAGCGTTAGGCCAAAAACACAATCCCTAGCGCCCTTATCTGCTTCCACAACTAGTCACCTTAGTTTCGCCTTTAATTCGCTTATACTCGGCCCATGACCTACTTCATGGACCCAATGCCAAACGCAAGGAAGCCATCACAGCATCGTGTGCTAATGCACTTCATGCGCCGGAATGGGTTCTGCATCAGCTTCCTTGAGGAAGACTGCAAAACGAATCTAAAACTCAAACTTACCTTTGCCACCGCCGATAAGATTCTTGAGATTCAGGAACGATGGGGAGAGATCCGCACGCACGAGGCTAGGCAAAAGATTGAGCGAGACATCGCTATGGGTAGACCAGGCGGGGTTTGGCTCATCCTGAGTTCGGAGCAGTATGGGAAGTTGACGTAGCAGCGGGACACCGAAGCATTCAGATGAGTGCACGGTTATGCCCACTTGAATAAGACAACACTGGTAAAGGTACTTGCACCATCGCTGCTCAACAGGAACCATGAGCAGTATTCCAGCGGCAAATAGCCCTCTGTCTCTAAACCTCGTTTGAGGAAGAAATAACAGCAGGGCTATTTGCGTTTGCTAAGAGACCAAAGAACCTCTTTGATAAAGATATTTCAAAGCGAATGGATGATCCCTCGGTATAAATCGGCCTTCCGCCCTCAACTGTTCGATGGAAGTCTCGACCTTATTAGCCTTCAAACCATCCAGCATCTCTGAAACGCTTCCAAAGGTTTTCGCTGTGCCGATATCAGTCATAGTTTTAAATTCAGCATAAGACAATACCATCGCACCTGATTTGAACGGCTCTCCCACCACCATCAAGCAAACCATATTTCCAAGAACGTCTTCACTAAGCCTGCGAAAATTGGCCGACGTATCACCAAGTTTTTTTTCTGGTGCCGCTTTTCCAGATGCCAGGATGGCCGCAACTAGATCAATTGTTGCTCGATCAGTCTTCGGTAACTTTTGTGCAATATGCACTATTGCATGAATACCATCAGGCCCTTTATACGGAGAGGCGTCATGCTCTACAAGCCGTAAAATTTTCCCAACGGCAAGCATCAACCTGTCTCCCTTAGAGTGTGTTGCGCCGAAGGTTTCCATCAGTGCGCCTCCGAATCGTAACCGACCCCATCCCAAATCCATTAGGGCAGCGTCCGAAAAGAAGTCATCAACCATCAATTGGCGCTTTGCGAGTGCAGCCGTTATGCCTCTTACGAGGAGATAGCCAACCAACGAGGGTGTATCTGGCCATTTCTTATCCAGGCTTGGAACAAGGCCTGCCCAATTGAAGGCGGGACTGTCACGTTGGGGTTTGCGTAAAGAAGCGTGTTCTTCAGGCGTCATTTTGGAATAGATCAAAGAGAAATCATCTTCTTCAGGAGAAATTGACATTATTATTTTCCTTTCCCAGAAGAGTTGATGCGGGCAACTGAATGCTCAAGAGCCGATTCTGGATCGAGGAATCGAACCAGTCTATATTCCTGTTTGGTCATTCGGTTGTGAAGAAACTCCAGACGCTTTTCTTCACGCTCAGTGCGTTCCCTACCAGCACTTGCGACCAATATGTTAGCAATGACCATTGCATCCTTTTCTAATTTTTGTGCTACGTTTTTTGCCCTCACTGCCATTTGTACATACGGGTCATACTCGACACGCGAACGGCGGGAAGCCGTAACGGTCATCACCTTGGCCATGTTGATTTGCGTTTGTTCCAATGTTGCAGTCATAGCGTTCATATCTTCCCCTGTTGCCTTTCGGCTGTTCGGCCTCCTGATACAGCGAGGCAGGTGATACAGCATCTCGCGTCCCCCGAATTCCATACCGCAGTATTCACATGGCCGCAGTTTCTTTGGTTTTGGTGGCGCTTTAGCCTGTCGCCTTCGTCCTGCCTCACTCTGGAAAGCAGGCTCAGGGATGGTATCCAGTTCCCACGCTTCCGTGTACTTCATAATCCAGAGCGTACACATTATTTACCAAACCTGCAAGGTAAATTCTTAGCTATTTTGGAAAGCCTCTGAACACAAAGAGCCCACTCGAAACCGAGTAGAATCATGCAGACGAACTGAAGTGGGTCTCTTTGTGTTTGCAATTACCAATCACGTCGCAAACTCTTTCATCTTGCGGTGACAGGTGGTCAGGTCTACGCTTGCGCACCGGGCAAAATCGCAAAAGATGTCAAATATTCACAAGGGAGAACCATGAAACGTTTTGTAATATTGTTTGTCTTAATCTCTGCCTGCTTCGCTATTCCAGCTCACGCCGATAATATCCAGAACTTCTATCTTGATTTCGCTGCCCCGCTACAAATTACTGGCTACATAACCGTTGACACAACTACAGGGGTTCCGCTTAGAGGAGATGTTTTTGTTTACAACAGGTATAACGCCTTTGTAGAGGAATTGAACGGAGATCTCACCCTCCGTTCGTGCGGTGAAGGTTGTCAGGACTTCCCGAACAATGTTGTTTTCGATCTAACAAGCAAAGACTTCCCCTACAGCGGATATCTCGAATTTCAACTGCCTACAACATTAGTCGGATATCAGGGCGGTGAGGTCTGCTCGGGATACATATATAGTCCGATTGGCTGCTCGCGTGATTGGTTTGGTACTTACCTTGCTATTTCTGACGTCACTGTGGGGATAAATGGAAGATTAGTTCCGACTCCTGAGCCATCAACACTGTTCATGCTGGGCTCTGGAGGGATTGGACTTCTCGGTGTTACTCGTCGCAGATTAAAACTCTAACAAACAAAAAAGCCCCACTCCATTCCTCTGCACACTCTGCATTGGGTATGGAGTGGGGCTTTTTTTTGTTTGTAAATACTGATCCTGTCGCAAACTAGTTCATCTTGCGGTAGATGCGGGGAACGGCTATGCTTTGGCATCGGACCAAATCTGAATGTAGAGGAATCTGATATGACTCCTATACGAATGAACACCTTGCGATTTTTTCTTTGCGGCCTGGTACTGGCTGCTTTACCGCCCACTGCTGCTTTTGCAGACACCATCTCAACTTTTGCTGCCAACGGCGGTTCCTATTTCGGCGGTATTTTTACAGGCACCGTCGTTATGGACACCACTCTTGGATTGGTGACTGATGTTGACATCACCTATCAACGTGGAACGACTGTGAAGGAGTTCGTAGGTTCCCCTGGGCAGTTCGCGATCCCATCTCAAAATCTCTTTGAGTTCTACCTGAACGACACAACGAATGACCAGTTAATCATTCTTAAAGAAGGAACCTCTGTAGTGGGTTATACAGGCGGTCCGCTCTGCTCATATGATCTTCCACTTGAGTGCCACGCCACGGATGGGCCATATTGGTTTAATAGTATTTGGATTAACGAATTTACGCTTGAACAAGATGAGATGGTATCGGGGTCATTAGTTCTAACCGATACTGTGATAACCCCTGAACCCACATCTCTCGTTCTGTTGGGAACTGGGCTGCTGGGCATCGTAGGTGCTATTAGTCGCAGGCTGTTCAACAGCTAGGCACAAAGAAGCCCCATACCAAACCCAATGCGAGTGCAGAGGGAATAATGTGGGGCTTCTTTGTTATCATTTTGCGGTGAGGGTGAGGAACGACTACGCTTGGGCAGCGGGCCTAATTTTACAATTGGAGGACCTATGAGGAAATCGCTGTATGGGTTAGCAATGTTTCTCTTTCTGCTTTCTATTTCACACCGAGGACTGGCAGACTCTGTCTTCAGCTTTTCCTACAACGCAATGCCTATTGATGCAGGTGGGGACATCGCAGAAGGATCAGGTACGTTCACAGCGAGTCAGTATGGTTTTCAGCTCTACACAATCACCAGCATCACTGGCAGTCTGAGTTATTCAACTTACGGTCAACCCACAGAAACGGTCAATATTACAGGGCTGCTCCCGACAGGTACTCTGGGATCTGACAACATATTCTCCAGTCATGGCGCAACACCTAACTTCACCTTGGAAGGCGTCGTGTTTAGTCTCAGCAACGGAGATACAGAGCGGTTTTATAGTGGCGACCTTGGGCCTGCGGGTGATGACGAATCGGGCTTTTTTGCCACGGAGATGGGTGGCCACTCTGGTTTTTATGTCAGTAACACTTTTCGGTTGTATCTGGATCAATTCACCGTTACAGAAGTGACTCCGTCAGCAGTTCCCGAACCACAGTCTTTGCTTCTGCTGGGAACGGGGTTGATCGGTGCTATCGGAGCCATTCGACGACGGATATTTGGCTAGTCAAAGTCTTCCAGTCAGCCACAGTCAACCTTCAATAGATTCACCGTATATGACATGCGTTATCGAAAAAACAAAAAGCCCCCATTCTCTCGATGTTCTGATTAAGGATGGGGGCAGTTGTTTGCATCAATGAATCACGAGCGGGTTAGCATCATCGTTTCACAGTACATCTCTAGTATGGGCTGGAAGCTGGTTGGCTTCCATTGCCCAAAAGTTGCAAAATCAACCTTGTGGACTATGCGTGCATGGTCAGGTACTTGATCGGGTGCGTTCCTGCATCCGTAGAATAAGAACCGCCACGTCCGTATCCAATGAATCCAACCGCACCCTTAGAGATCAGGTAGGTATAGGGGTCGCGTGCGATGCTGAACTCACCAACGTTGCGAAGCGTGTAACCAGACTTGAAATCACCAAAGGCAATAGGTTTGTTAGTGGCTGCAATGTTCGGAGCGTACTGATCCAGAACAACAGGATGGCCCAGCAGAGTACCCAGAGCATCCGCACCATTCGGAGCAGACAGTGCAGGCTGGAACAACGGACGGCCAGTGGTATCCACAACACCCAACAGAGCGGTACGAGTAGCAGCGTTCATCGTCCACGTTGCATTAGGCAAATACGCAGGATCAAGGCTGCCGTACAGGGCCAGGAGATCCGCGTAGGTTACAGCAGTCGGACCAGCAGATGTTGCACCAGACGTTGCACCTGCGAAGTAGCTACCAAAGCTGCCCGAGCCCTGCGAGATGTTCTTAGCGAGTCCACGATAGAGACGTTGGCCGAACGCATCGCGGATGAATGCATCGAGATCAAAATAACTGTCCTGAAGTTCCTCAATCGTTACGAGGATTGCGCCCGTGGTGTACTTGTCTGTGTTGCTGGTAATGGTAGACAGCACAGGATCGGTTTCCGTCGCCGCCGTGTCTTCTCCCCAAGTCGTAAGGCCGTTGGCAGTGTCGTTAACCAGACTGACCTTCATCGAAGCACCTGTCTCGGTCTGCCGCTGATTGACGATGTTTACCACACCACCGTAAGCAAGCTGTGCCTGCGTGAGGATGGGGCTAAATGCAGGGGCTACAAGCTGGCTACCACCAGTGATGCTGCCTGACGGAGTTGACACCCCCAAATCACGATTTTCACTAACCTTGCCGTGAATAACGAAGTCACGCATGGCACGCTTTTCAAGCTCAAAACGTTCATCGTTGCTAACACCAGGCTGCGAACGCGGAGGACGCTGTGAACGAATTTCCTGTGCGGTGATCTCATCCTTGATGGAGTTATATTCTTTGTGAAGCTCATCTACCCTTTTCTTATCAGCGGGGGACATGACGGCTTTCCCACCAATCTGACGGGATTCAATGGAGATCAGTGCAAGATCAGACTTGAGTTCTGCAATAGACTTAGACATATATGTAATTCCTTATTCCTAGCTCATGGCTAGATTGTTTGTGGCACAAGACTCCACGGGCACAGTTAAATGCGTTTGGGTCAGGGGCTCGTAAATTGTTATTGGATCGAGAGTGCTACACGCTTCTGGGTTGAGAGCCTGTGCTTGGATTGCTTGGCAGGATGGTTGTCACTGCCATGTGTTGATTTATTCGTTGTCAGCGTTCCCAATAGGCTTGATCTTCTCGTTACTCACTGGCGGCCCTGCATCGACCAGTCTGCTAATGTCGCAAAGATTGACTTGCGCCAACACTAAGTTTCCAGTGGCAGGGTCTTCCAGAGGCTCAAGGTTCGCCAAGTGCCTCACTTCGTTAGTCGTAAGTGCAGAACTGTTACGAATCAGGGCCAGTGAATTAATCATTGTGGCAGGGTCAGCCTCTAACAGCGAGTGCCAATCGTGTTTGATGAGGTACTTGCTCATCTGCCCAGGGAATAGCTTCTGCAACAACTGTTGCTGCAAGTCAATCATCAGAGGCTTCAAAGCAAGCTGGTAGAAGCTGAGCATTTGTGCTGCGTAAGTTTCTCCAGACACCCTTGCTTCACTGGAAACAAGTTGCGTCGACACATGGAACAGGCCGCAGACAAACTCTCTGGACAGTTGCCTGGACTTAATCCAGCTAGCGTCTTCAGGACTAAATGAGATGGGCTTATAGTCCATTCCTTGATCAAGGACCGCTATAGATCCCTGATTGTTTGAGCCTTGAAGCGCCCGCCAGTCATTTCTCATGGCCAGCTTGTCTTCAGGTTTAGTCTTCATTCCCGCAGGCAGCGTAATAACACCCGAAGGTGTCGCGTAATTGCCGTAAATCCTCTGTCCAAACTTGTCCTGCGCAATAGCTTCACCGAGTACACCACGTGCATAGGACACCGCACTCTTGCCCGTTATTCCGTCTCCAGAGGCAAATGCTGCTACCCGAATGATGGATGAATCAGGAAGAGTCCGTCTTGCTGTGCCTACCGTGATGTCAAAGAGCAGATCCCCTTGAGCATTCCTGTAGGCTCGGACATTCCTTGAGTCATGGAACCATAGTCCATTTGCTAATCCTGTGGCAGGATTCTTTGTGATCTCAATGTATGCCGTCCCGTGGAGCAAACAGGCCGTGTAGAACTCATGCCATAGGCGTTTAGGTGAAGACTCAATGTTAGGAGCAAATGCCAGCAAGTCGTGTATCGGATGGCCGAATGACTCTTTCTTGCTGCTGCCTACACGCTCATATAGCTTCAACGGCATCGAAGCAATGCTGCCTGCGATTAGGTCAATGCAGGATGAGAACGTTGCCAAGCCTAAAGCCGAATGTGGATCTACGCTTACACCTGCCTCAGAATATCCACCACGTTCGAGAAAGTGCCAGTTGGCTGCTGAGATGGGATTAGATTGGGTACTGCGCTTCTCAGGCGGACTCAGCCCGAGGGTTTGTATTTTCATAGTTTGTCTTTCTGTTGGGTATAAGGCGGCTAAACGCGGGCTAGATGGTATCTAAATGCTGGTAAAACTATCATGTGTCACATTAGGAATAGAACCCCAACCTATTGTGGTTACATGGTATTCAGATACAGCTAATGGTATAAATACAACATTTTCAACCGTGGACGAAATTTTTTGACTACCAGTCGGTCTACGGCCACGAAGGAGGGAGCTTTCATAACCCCCTTCCCTTCGATCACATACGGCATCAAACGAAATCAGTCGAATCCTTTAACCAAATGATGGGATTATCGCGCTGTAGATGGTCTGCGTTGACTCATGTTCTTACCCAAGTTCACAGCACCAGCCATGATGTGCGGGGCAGCGGCACTGATCGCACGATGGATAGCAGCTTCGGTCTGTGCAGGATCTGTTGAGTGTCTGGCATCAATAGCACCGGCAGCGAAGTGGATACCACCTGCACCACTGCTGACACTAGAAAGCTTATGGTTAGGAACGATGCTTCCAGAGGATGAAGGCACGAACAACTCTGGTCCCTGTTCTCCTACGATTGCTGGACCATCAATGGGTCCACCTGTTGCCAGGAACGGAAGCAAGCCTTTTAGAAGTCCACCAGCACTACTTGCGGCCGCACTAGCGGCCCCTGCTATACGTACGTACATAGGATTATTCTGTGTCCCTGGCTTGCCACCAGAACCCAGATGAAATGCGCTGAGAACAGATCCTTCTGCCTTCTCTAATCCCATGCCAGCAACACTGCGTGCCACACCAGCGCCGAAGTTACCGAAGCTAGATCCTTGGCCAGAGATGGCAGCAACGATTTGTTGATTGAGTCCTTTGAGTGTGGAGTTGGTAAGCTCACGCATCTGGTTTGCGGCATCTTTGGATGAAGCAACGAAGTCATCTATTGCCGAATGAAATCCAACACCAGCACTAGAACCAGAAGGATTGGCGCTCTGATTATCGGCTGCAACCTGCATCTGACGGTCTGCACTTAATGCATCGATCTGATTCTGATTGGCATTTGAAGCAGCCCTACGTCCTGTTGGATCGTTGTCGTAACGTTTATCAGATGCAATGACTCTCTGCTGTTCCTGAAGCTTGGCCAGTGCGTCTGTGTACTCCTGCGTGTGAAGTGTTGCACTGGCAAGAGCAGCATCTTGCTTAGTCATCTGTCCAGTAGCAAGGGCCATCTGAATAGAAGCTTCAGCCATTTGATTAGCGTTAGCTTTGCTGGCTTCTGCACCTTGGCTTATAGCCTGAATCCATGCAGCGGTACTTTTACCACTCTGGTTCAGTTGGAAATTATCATCTGAAGACAACCCTGAACTCTTGAAGAAATCAAGATTATGTTCAGCAGCGATCTTCTGCATGTCAGCGAGTGCATCCAGATATTGTTTGTAACGCTGCTGATTGACTTCAAGTGATTCTCGGAACTCTTCAGCCTGTTTCTTGCGAAGTGCGGAGGCTTTGTCAGCAGCGTCTTTATCAGCCTGTGCCTGTTTCTGCTTTGCGGCCAACTGAGCATTTGTTAGCTGTTCCTGCTGCCTGTTCTGCTCCTCAAGGATGTTGGTTGCAACGCCTGTATCAATGGCGTTGTTGGCGTCATTGTTCAAACCAGGGATTGCTTTGCGCTTGTCACGGTCACTGAGAACGTTATTTAGCTCAGACTGCTGGGAGTTGTGGAGATCCTGAAGAGCTTTGTCTGCACCGGCACTATCGCCATTGTGGACAGCTTGCTGGTACCTGAGCCCAGCATCATTCTGCTGATCGCCGTAATACTTTACTGTGCCTTCACGGTCAGCGGTTCCCTGCCTGCCCATCAGCAGAGAGAAGCTGCTCAAGTGGTTCTTAGAGAGCAACTGGTCCATCGCGTCGTTATCGACTTTGAGTGACTGCGCAAACTTATCTGCTGCAACTCTAGCTTCGTCAATGGATATTGCAATTTCATTTTGAGGTTTTCCCTGCAATTTAGCTATAGAGTTCGTGAGTTCATCGTTCGTAAGTTTAAGGCTGTCAGTTGCTGATTGCGTAGAGAGATTCAGTTGACCGAAGCCCGTTGTAATGGCCTTGGGCATCTCCTGCACCTTCTTCACGAAGTCTGCAACGTCTGTTCCTAGACGGGCTAGAACACTAGCTGCGGCAATTGCACCAATCAGGGGGAACGCTGCTGCGAATGCTTCTCTTGCTAATTTGGATTGACTGGTCCACTTTTCAAGAGCCCGAAGATTGTTCGTCATGGGGTTCTCTAGCAACCGAAGAGATGCAGATGCGGACTGCATGGAGGTTACAGTGCTGCGTCCAGCTTCCGATGTGGAACCCTGAAAACTTTTGACCTGTTTGGTGATTTTGTCCATGCCGCTGCTGAAATTATTCGCATCAACGCTGAACTGAATACTTACTTTTCCTGCGGGGGGCATGGTTCACCTACTTCTGAAATGTTGTCTGGGTTACTGGCGGCCTTCACTATCTCTTCGTTCAGCGAGTCAACAATGACAGCACTGATTGCATCGGCTTGAGATTCAAAGGTCGGCCGAACCCAAGGTCTAGCTGCTACGAATCCAGTCTCTTTACCAGGTCCGCGTGTCTTGCCTGCGTTCTTGCCTTCTTTGATTAGCTTGGAATAGCCGCCTTTTACCTGCCGATGGCCGTACTCCACCATCGTCGCGTAAGGCGCAGTCCACGATCCGGGTCCGATTGTCGCGGTTATACCTGTGCTGGTTTTCTTGACGCTCAACTCAATATCGGATGCCATTGCACCAACAGGCAGAGCCGTTTTGGAAGGAAGGTCAGGTCTGACTGGTGCAGCTTCAGCAAGAACGGATTGCATAAGCTTTCCACCCTTGCGAAGCGACTTGCGAATAACCTTCTCGGCTGCCTTCGTCTTCAACTTGTCGAGATTGGCAACTAGCTCATTCAGTCCAGTAACCGTTATAGAAATGCCGTCTGCCATCAGGCGATCACCTTTTCTCCAGCAACATCCCCAACGTACTCGACTTTGACCACATCTCTGTACGAGTAAATCTCAGCGCCAAGATGCTTGTTGGCGTACTTGCAGGCTTTTGTGATGCTGCCGTGAATGTCTTTTCCGACAATTGTGTAGCTGAGAGACGGTCTGTTGAAGGCTTGGGCGATTGTGACGTTATAGAGTTTCATTATTCTTATTTCCTTTATGGTGTTACGGGATAGGGTTGCTACGGTATTACTCAACAGCGGGGAGTCTAAAACTCAAGCGTGGAGCGTCTACGTTCAGTAATCCTGTTCTCGCGAGTTCTTCTGCTGCGCTCATGGTCTGCTCAAATGACCATCCGATGCTGCTGGGTTCAATGATGACAAATTCATTACGTTTGCAACCCATCGCATAGCAGACACACAAGTACAGCCTGAGCGCATCTTGGCTCAGTGATAGATGAAGCCCTGATTGAAGAAATCGTTTGTCCATCTTGATTGAGACAATGCTGTTGTACCAATAAGGGTCAGGTCTGTTGGTTAATCTGCTCACTTGGAGGAATACACCTTCTCGCGTTCTTTACGAACAGACCAACCTACGCCTGAATAATTTTCCGTACGTTTGCCCACTGCACGACTGACCACGGGTTTTCTATGCTGTCCAATTCGTGCAGTGGGCTCACGGCGTATTTGCTTCTCGGGTGGGAGTAGCTGATACTTCGATTGCCCGTCGCCGTGTCGGATGTTCACGAATCCGGCACGAAATAATTCAAGCTGCGCTGCCTCTAGTTCGGCACCGGTCAAATGCGCCTTTTGTGCTGCTTCATCCGCAGACAGCCAAATGCTGGTGACGCCAGAATCGCCTAGCCGATTCGAGATGAATTCATAAAGCCTCTGTGCTTTCGGGCTGACTGCATTCGGATGAGGAATCATTTGTTTGTTCCTTTTTGGAATTTGGAACCCAGCGAGAGGAGCACAAGTTGTGTGTCCGTTAACCGCGCATCAACTCTCATCTGGGATATTGCGGCTGTCCCTTTGGATGATTCAGCCGCTTATCACTCACACGAACAGGAGAGGACGTGTGAGCAATCTTAATAATTGAAGCCAAGGTCAACTGACGCCACGGTGTAGGCAACCTTGGCTTATTGCCAGCGATTGGACCACAAGGCAATTCTAAAATGTTTTAGTTTGTGACTAGATCGGTTATTTCATGCAACAGTTCCCCACGAATCACAAGCAACGTTGCCATTAGACCTTGGGCGCGATTCACTGGCCGTTGCCCAAAGCTCCATCCGTGCAGCTCCATAATGTTCTCTTCTTCGAGTTCGTCTATGAGTTCGTGAATGGACTCAATCGCTGATTTCATCTGGGCGTATTCGACATTGCCAGGCCGAGACACAATCTGTTGTCTTTGAAGAGAGCGCACATAAACATCGAATATCGAGTAAACCTTCCGTCCCTCTAGGGTTTTGTCATTGCAATCCTGCATCCATAGCCGAACGATACCGATTCTGAATTGGATTCGCTTCTCTGGAGTCCAGAGTCGCTCAGGTTGGTTTTCTACTACGGTCACGGTCTTAGCCACGGCTGGACCTCCTGTTTGAATTTGTGGGGATTGTTTGTATGCAAAAAGCAGGAACCCAGCCAAGCGTTAGCCAGGTTCCGAATCAGTTGAAAGAAGGTTAGGAGATGGCCACATCTCCTAACCTATACATACGTGTCAGAAACTCGGAAAATATAAGCAGTATGGGGACAACATTTTGATATTTATTTTTCGAGTGGTGGGTTTGGGAGCTTGCATACTATGCAGCCGAAGAGTGGATGCTTACGACTTCTCCGCTGCCCCAGTTCTCATGTGCTTCAGGTACGGCATAGTAAACAAACGGAGATCCCTTTTCGCCCTTGCCTTCGCGCCGAAGCTTTCCTTGTTCTGTAAGTTCACTAAGCAGAGGCAGCAGTGTGGGCTTGGAACATCCCAACAAACCTTGCAACTCTTGCTGGCCAATACCAGGTTTGTCATTAGTGTGGTCGATAATGCTACTACGGTAGGTTTCCTTCGTGCTGGCGACACGTTTCTCCTGCAAGGTCTTGACGGACTGACCAATAGAAAACGATCTAGTATTCTCATCAAATTCAAGCTCTGTGTAATCCAGCCTGGAACCATAACGCTGTGAGGTTCTGATCTTTCTCGTGTCTCCCATCTCTCCAGTCAGAAAGACAGAGGTGCACATTGCAGCAATGATTGCGCTAGAACCGAGAATTGAGTCTCCTGCCTCTTCTGTAGCACGCTTTTTGAGATGGTGAACTGCCAGAAGGACAACACCCCTCTTCTCTGCCACCTCTACCAGGTCTGCCAGTGCCGGCGCAATTTCCCCATAACTGTCCATGTCGACACCAGGCAAGAAATTTACCAGAGGGTCAATGATTACGAGCCTTATCTCTGGCATCTGCTTCAAAGTGTCTGACAGCCGCGACGCAAATCCAGTTCCAGGGCGACGAAGAACGACATGAACACCGACGTTCGTACCAAGTAATTGGAAGTGCTCTACCAGGTGTGCGCCGATTTCTTCGGATGCAAAATACAACACTTCGCCCTTAGAGATAGAGCGTCCAAGGAATTCAGCGCCTTTGGCTACGCAACTCGCAAGCTGGCGCACAAGTGTGCTCTTGCCGCTTTTTGGTTTGCCAGCAATCATATTCAAACTTCCTACCGGGAACAGGTCGTCTACGAGGTATTCAATTGGTTGGTCCTTTGAGGATTCAAGGAGTTGAGCGAGGGTTAGGGGTTGAAAAGCGTTTGACGACATGAGTGTTTAGTACCTTTCAAATTTCTAAGTTGAGATTTGTTGGAATTCGCGCAGGGATGTTTCCTTGATAACGATCTGTTTCCGCTAAAACCCTAGTGAGCAGAAAAACAGAGAATAGAAACAGGAGTATAAGAGAGAAAGAATATATAGTTCTTACTCTTAATACCTTTCTGTTTACTGTTTTGTATTTCTCTGCTCACTAGGAAATTTAGAGAATAGAAATTTCAGAGGCAGAAGTTTTTGAAACTATTAATCTCTGGATACAAAGGAAACATCGCGGACTAGAGTGCACAGTTTAGTGGGTTTACATTGCCTTCCCTTTCAACGCCCGGTCACCCTTGGTAAACCGTTGGGATACCGCTGGCTGTGTCATCCCGTACTTCCTGCCAATTTCGACTTGAGTCCTGCCTGCACGCCTGTCCTCATACATCCCACGATCAGGCTCCAACATTTCTTCGATTGCCATATCCACGACATCCGATACGGAGTCCTCTAATCCCCAATCCTCCGAATCCTTCCTGCCCCCAAGCCACGCAACATCCGCAGCACTGTTAGTACCCTGCTCATCCTCACCTTTGCCAAACGCTACATCAGAGTCATAGTCAAACATTGCTTTGCGTTCAGCCAGATCAATCACAGCGCCCTTCCTAAACAAACCCATCGCCGCAGTGACGTAATGGCAACATGGTTGGCGCAACTGCTCTCTACGATCAGTCATCCGTTGCAAGGTGCCCATGATCTCAATCATGAAATCGCTGGTGGCATCCTCAATCTCATCTGCTTTCGTCAGTTGCCCTGCCACCTTGGATTGCTTGAACCTAGTCTGTACGAAACCATGCAGCGCCTCATAGAACCGTTCTCGATACTCTGGGGAAGGATCAGAAGCCCACGCACTGTATGCATCGTCCATTTGTCGGTCTGTTGTAGGCGTGAAGGCTGCGACCTTCTTCTCTTCATTTCCCTTAGCCTTCTTCTTCGGTTTGGGTTCAGGTTGCCAACTGAATCGGCCACGATCTTTATCAGGAGCCTTACTCAGAGAATTGAACGTATTGGCAGACTCGTCAGCAATTACATGCTGACCATCGTGTCTGAATCCACGAAAGGATTCTTGCGCAATCCGAAGCCGTTCATATTGGCCTCGCTCGGCCTGTGTCAGATCGAGCGGACTCTGGTCACTCCGTAACGAGTCAACGAGCCCCTCGGATAACCACACACCAGGCCCACTGGTTTGGTTGTGTGCAATGATTGCGTGCTGCTTGATATATTTCTCGGCTTCGTCATCTTCAGGTTCGTTACCAGATGCCGAGAGATCGAGCAGAATTAAGCCATGCGGCGTCGCTGGGATTTCTTGAGGGTTAGGTGTAGCCCAAATCGCTCTGAGGGCCTCTACGGTTAAGGTGCTGGGTTCGTGTGCAATTGTTGCTGTGGCCAAACTGGACTCTCTTTCAAATGCTGGAATTTAACGCAGGGGGTTCCATTGCCCTCAGTGAGGGCTGTGTGGGAGCCGAATTATTTAGGGAATTAGGTCACGCTGGTTTCAATGACGTAAGCCTCGAATACCGTTCGCGGAATACGGAGGACACGATACCTGCGAGTAAATCGAGACTCGCTACTGCCAAGGTTCAACACTCCAGGTCTGTGTTCAAACCGACGGACTACGGTATCCTCGGATACCTTTAGGAGTTGTGAGATTTCCGCTGGCGTCAAATACTCAACGTCTGCGGAAGCATCAATGTCACTGATGACAAATGCAATAGGTACGTCTGAAAAATCAGACACTTCGGGTATAGGCATTGCTTTAGGTTCCTTCTGCGCTAGAGATACGTATGCATCTAGCGGGGCCAGTGAATCAAATGGTGGATCGGCAGAAGGAACGGCAATAACTACACGGTGGAGAGATGTCGTATCACTTCTGTTGACGCAGCTTCGCGTCTATTTAGTTGTCAGGTATTTGCGTAAAGGTTCGCGTTTTTAGGGTGCTGGGCCGCACCAGGTTCTTGGTTATTCATCAACCAAGGTCTGCTCGTTTAATATGGCCGTCGCTCACAGCCCCCGCGTTTGGACGGGATTATATTGTTTCCAGAGGTTCGCTAGAGTCTAGCCCATGCAATTGCGGACTACACATCTAAAATCTGCTACTAACAAAGGTAACAGTTACGTTACCAGAGTGAGATCCGAATTGCAACTCCTATTTTGCTTTTATGTCAACCCCCTCCAACTACAGAGTCCTTTTTTGCACTACTTTTGCACTAGTAACTCGCGGAAGGTGCGATTTCCGAGATTCACGAGGTAATAGAATCAGTTATTTACAATGGAATCAATACCGTAACTAGGTTCGATCCCTACCGCGTCCACCATTTATCTCGACATAATGAATACTTTGCTCCGCGTAAGACCGGAACTTATGCTTTGTGATCACTGTCACATCTAACAGTATGCGTCGATAAAGCGGTTCGTTATGGTGGCGATATCACTCACAGCGAGTGATCGTGGACTAGGTTTGCCTTGTCCTAATAGGTAACGGCACATGAAAATCTTCTAGGACGCTTCCACCTGATCGCCATGACTGCACGGAGATTGCTGATGTCTTCCTATGTGGGATCCTATCCAAATCCAGAACACATGAGATATTGTTCGACGAAGGCGCGAAATTTCTTATCTGCTTTTTTACTAACAGTGCGAGGAAAAAACGCCATGGGGATATTTTTGGCTTTTTGGATCTGTCTTTCTGTACCTAACACGATCACAGCTCAACAGATTGGGCACTATCTACAAGGCGTTGCAGGCCTTTGAAAACGGCTCTACTACTCCGCTCGGAGTTTACATTAGCTATTTACCATATTTAAATCTCATCGACTCATTTCGAAATAGTGATGGCTCGACTCTACTAAACGCGAACCTGAATGTTGTCGCACACAATGCTATCTTCCAGACCATGACGAAAACCCGCATCCTTGGTGCGGCCTACGGCTTGACGTTTATATTGCCTGTGGTCAATACCCGGCTACAAGCGAATGTATTTGACTCAACGTTTCAAAGCGCCGGGATGTCGGATTGGTACTTTGCGCCGGTCATACTCGGATGGTCGAAGGGTAAGACCGAGTACGTGCTGAACTATGGCTTTTATGCGCCGACTGGTAATTTTGACCCGAATCGCGCAGTGAACCAAGGCCTTGGCTTTGGGAACATCAGGTGCAGGCGGGTGCGACGCACACCATTGACAAAAAGAAACTCTAGAATACTTCACTGCTCTCTACTTGGGAGATCAAAGTAAGTTTGCAAAGATCTCAAACCTGGACCAATGGCCAATTTTGAATACAGTCTTGGCAGGCGATTTTTCAAGTACCAGATGAACGCTGGAGTCGCCGGGTTCGCGTATCAGAAACTCTCTCCTGACTCATGAAGTGATGTGGGTTTTTCTTGCACGTGGAGTACGTGATCGTGTATTTGGCATTGAACCCGAATGGAAGTACACCGATGTAAAACATCACCTCGCATACAATCTGCGGTACGAACGACAGTTTGGAATCCAGTCGCGCACCAGTGGAAATATTGTTGTGATTGGCATTACATATGTAAACTTCTTCTCTCCGAAATAGATTTCAGAAGTAGCTACTCCTTAATAGGGAATTCCTCATGGTTCTATAAAGAAATGCCTGTCGATAGTGGTCTTGTGCTTACTAATTATGAGTAGGGACTTTGGGCAACTACCGCCACAGGACGCTGGTTGGTCGAGACGGTTGGCGAATAACGATGCCACGCTCCTAGTTTCAACCACAAATTGATGGCTGAAAAAACTATAAAATGTTTACCGTCCGTGCAGCCTTGTCGCTGACCCCTACGTCCGGAAAGGAACCATCGGCGTTGTTTCTTTCAGGCGGGAACCGACACGAATCAAGAAATTCGTACTGTTTATTTACACAATATTCAGTACATCAGCATTCGATTTTCCATAGCATAGGAATTCACGGTAAGCCTCCGCATGAAACTGCTATTACCGACTGACAGCCCAACGGTAATAGGGATTGTCGGGATCATGGCGTAAAGTCTGGGAGATGCTGCGTGCCCAGGTTTGTCGATCACCATTATAGGCAGCGATTCCGGCAGCGTAAAACGCCATCAAATTTTCACGTTCTGTAGAGATCTCCGCCAATGATGCCGCACTACTATCGATTATCGGTGGTTCGGTCTGAAGTGCTAATAACTCCGGCAGCACATGTGTAATTTCGTCTTGATGTACCCAGGAAGAATACTCGATACGGGGACGATCATCCGTTACCGGAAGCACTGTGCCTGCATAGCGTTCCAACCCTTCCCTTCCCGTCACCCACGTAGCAAGCAGTGCCGCGGGAGATGCAATTCCAATTTCTTTGAGTGCAGCACTCATCGAAGGCTGACTAAAGCGATAGTTTATGCGATTCATATCAAGTTCGATCGGTGTAAGCGAACCAACAAGCAACATCTCATGAAGTTCTGTTGTCCACAAAGTCGAAAAGGGGAAGACATCCAAAAAGCTTTTCACTAAGGAGCGAGTGTCGGCGTCGTTCTGTGTCGCAAGTGGCAGCCATTGAGCAAATAGACCATTGGGTTGGAGTCTAGAGACCGCCAGTTTGTAAAAATCTCGCGAGTAAAGATTCACCACACCAGTCGCTGATGGCGGCGGCGGCTCAAGCGTGATGAGGTCATAACGTTGAGCATTTTGCAGTAACTCTCGGCGTCCGTCGCGCATACGAATTTGAAGTTTAGAATTGGACGACACACTAAAATTTCCATGAAAAAGTGATCCTGCACGCACAACTGCAGGCAATAGTTCTGCGCACACATTCTGATCCAAGAGTGGATACTGCGAGAGCGCGCCTGCTGTTATTCCTGTGCCGAAACCGATGACTAAAGCAGAACGTGGCTCGTCACGGTGGATTATAAGAGGCAACAAAGCCTGAAGGCGCATGTACCGCAAAGAAGGCATAGCGTCGCCAGAGTTTGACACTCCCTGGATGTAAAGCCGCCTGAAGATATTTGCTCCAGTACGCTCTTGCACAACGGCAACTGTACCTCCCTTGCTCTCTTCATAGAACACGATGCTGCCACCGCCGCGTGTTATCGTCAGCAGTCGAGCGAGCCGATCAGAGGGTGTCAGAATGCCACCTGCTATCGTGATGATTCCAGTTGCGAAGACTACCCAACGGATTCGCTTATGAACTTCGGCACCACGAAATGCCGCAATTATTCCTACCGACGCAGCAGCTATGGCAAGAACACCGAGGGATCTGACAAGACCAAGCTTTGGCACAAGAAAAAAGCCGGTCAATAGAGTTCCGACGATGCCTCCTACAGTATTAAATGCAATGACCGCGCCAATATCTCGACCGATTCGATGCTTTCCTACCGCAAGCTGAAGCGCCGCAGGAAACGCGGCACCAAGAAGTATTGTTGGCAAAAAAACGATACCGATCGCAGCGACGAAGAAGCGAGCGCACATACGGGTAAATTGATTTTCGGTGGCCGCATAAATCAGATCCCCGATAGCTGCTTGTATCTGAAGTTGCCAGGCGCCAATGATTGCGATCTCTAACAGGGCGACAAAACCCGCAGCGGCAATCAGAAGACCGAAGGCGCTCCATGGATCATCAACTTTATCTGCAAAACGAGCATAAAGAGCGCTACCGAAGACGAGGCCCGCAAGGTACGTTGCCAGAACGATTGAGAAGGCAAAGCTACGAGTGCTCAAAAACTGAACGATCGCCTGCGACCAGACCACTTCATAGCCGAGAGCAATACCACCGGCCAATGCATAAAGAACGAGAGCTATCCGTGCCTGTTTGGAAAGGCTTTGCTGTTCGGCGATAACAGATGTCTGAGGTCTTCGCAGTATGCCGCGGTTTACCGCAAATGCTGTGACGGCGGATATCAGGTTGAGAATAGCTGCAGCGTACGCAGTGCCACGCACACCAAACCACGGGATAAAGGCGAAGGAACTCAGCAGTGCGCCAGCGATTCCACCCGCTGTATTCACTGCGTAGAAGGTTCCCCCCGCGCCAGCGATAGTGCCATCACCCGAAGTCCAGGAGCGAACAACGACTGGTAGGGTTCCACCCATTAAAAATGCAGGCAAACCAACCAAGGCAAACGGAAGCAGCCATGCCAGAAAACCCACCCGAGTTTCCATCGCGACAAAGGGTGTGGCGGCATGAGACAGAAGGAGCGTGGCAGAGATACCAAGCAGAGCGATCCCAACTTCAAGAATCGCGGCGAGAAGAAGAGGCTGTTCCAAGCTATCGACCCATCGTCCGATAGTGAAGCTCCCCAGCGCGAGGCCCGCAAAAAAAGCACTCACTGCAATTGCTATAGAGTAGACTTCGACACCGACAACCAGCGAGAGTTGCTTTATCCAGAGCATCTGATAAACAAGGGCAGCCGCGCCAGAACAGAAAAGCAGCGCGGCAAAAGCAAACGAATTTGATTTATTGGATGTCTTCCGCTTACGACGATTAGGTGAACGCACAGCGTTGATCTTACGCCGCCGAACCACTGTCAACAATTACTCACTTCTTCTGGCGCGCCGCTGCTGCCGCCTTAGCTTCCTTCACAATCGCTTCGGGATCGATAGTGAAACTCGCCGGAGGTTGGCTCGGTGGATAATCCTTAAACGTCGCTATAAACTCCTGTGCCAGCATCTGCGCCTGCACGCCTAGATATATATTATGAACCATCCAGTCGTAGTACTGATCTGACACCGAATCCGCTCGCTCATAAGGATCCATTCTTAAATTGAAGATCTTTGTGGCTCGCGTGCATACAAAGGGTTCCATCCAAACCGCGAAGCCTCCCGGTGCGCGCTGCTCGCAGAAATCAGTCTTCCAGTTGTCATGTCGAATCGCTACTAGCTGACCATCGTCGTCGAAGTAAAAGAAATTATGACGTGGTGAGTGTTCCTCTTTGCCTTCAAGATAGGGAAGAATATTGTAGCCATCCAGATGGACCTTGTGTGTCATACCACCCGGTCCTGCCCCCTTCAACAAGCGCTCTGTAATGGTCGGGTCTCCCGCTGCTGCCAGCAGTGTAGGAAACCAATCCATACCGGACACAATCTCGTTCGACCACACGTTCGCCTTGATGTGACCCGGCCACCGGATCAGCGCTGGTACACGGAATGCTCCCTCCCAGTTGGAATCCTTTTCACTGCGGAAAGGCGTTGTCGCTGCATCCGGCCATGAGAACTGGTTTGGACCATTATCCGTCGTGTAGATCACGATAGTGTTGTCTTTGATTCCAAGATCGTCAACGGCTTTCAACATCTTGCCGACATCCTGGTCATGTTCCCACATGCCGTCGGCGTACTCGTTGCCTGGCATGCCGCTTTTGCCCCTATATTCCGGACGGACATGAGTATAGATGTGCATCCTGGTAAAGTTCATCCAAACGAAGAAGGGCTTGCCTGCCTTTGTCTGTTCTCCCATGTATGTGACCGCACGGTCCGACGTCTCGTCATCGATCGTTTCCATCCGCTTGATATTTAGCGGACCAGTATCCTCGATCTTCCCATCTGCATAGGCGTGCAGGACTCCCCTCGGGTTATAAACCTTTAGGAAAGCAGGGTCGTCTTTCGGCCAGTAAGGCATCTCTGGCTCTTGCTCAGCGTTCAGGTGATACAGATTGCCAAAAAACTCATCAAACCCATGATTCGTTGGCAAATACTCATCCTTATCGCCAAGATGATTTTTACCGAACTGCGCCGTGCCGTATCCCAGCGGTTTCAGTGCTTCGGCAATCGTAATGTCTCGTTTCTGAAGCCCTACAGGAGCGCCAGGAACTCCAACTTTACTAAGCCCTGTACGAATGGGCGATTGGCCGGTAATAAACGACGAACGGCCTGCCGTGCAGCTGTTCTCCGCATAATAGTCAGTGAAAGTCATGCCTTCTTCGCCAATGCTGTCGATGTGCGGAGTCGAGTATCCCACCAAACCATGGGTATAACGACTTATATTCGCCTGACCGATATCGTCTCCGAAGATGACAAGGATGTTCGGCTTTTTGGCCTGTGCCTGAACCGACTGAGCAAGCAAAAAGCCTCCCATCAGCGGTAAACAGACCGACATTGACGCACGAGACATGACCCTACGTTTCCTCCGCAGTCCCAATATCCGAGTTATCGAAAGCATGTCAGCTCCTTTTCTCGTTTCAACTATCACCCGCATCCGATGAGGCAAGAAACTGGCAAGACTTACAGTCGGATGATGAAAGAGGGAACTTTTGACTGAGCACACTGATCTGAGACTTCTAAACTCCTGAGACTGTTATATGTAGCAGTCACAAGTGCAGAAAAGCGATGATATGCTCACGACCTGCCATACCTGACTCATTCGGGAGGATTAAATGCGCTACCCGATGTCTACAATGTTACATATCTGACTGAATCTATGGGGTATAGAGGTGACGACAACAGCGCATGATTCGATTTTAAATCTGCAAAAACTTATCGGTAAAACCGTACTCGGTCAGGAAGCGATGATTGAGCGTCTTATTATTGGTTTACTTGCAAATGGGCATCTTCTTGTCGAAGGCTTACCTGGGCTTGCTAAGACCCGTGCCATCAAGAAGATGTCCCATTTTTTAGATGCAGGTTTATCGCGGATACAGTTCACGCCCGATCTCCTTCCGTCAGACATTACTGGATCTGAGATTTACTACAGCGCCGACGGCAAGGGCGAGTTTCGTTTTCAAAGTGGACCTGTCTTCAACAATCTCGTTTTAGCCGATGAGATCAACCGTGCTCCGGCCAAAGTACAGGCAGCTCTTCTCGAAGCAATGGAAGAACGACAGGTGACTGTAGCTGGGAAAACACATCCTTTACCACAGCTTTTTCTTGTCATGGCAACCCAGAACCCGATCGAACAGGAAGGCACTTACCCTCTTCCTGAAGCTCAGATGGACCGATTTCTAATGCATATCTACGTCGATTATCCGAAGGAAAACTCGGAACGCGACATCATGCTATTGGTACGTGGCGAAGAACAAGGAAATGTTGCCGTTGCTTCGAACTCCGCATCGGAAAACACAGAGCGTACTTCCCAAGACGTAATCTTCACCGCACGTAGCGAGATCCACAGCCTTCAAATGGCTTCGGCCGTCGAAGACTACATAGTTGCATTGATTGAAGCGACACGATATCCGGAGCGCTATGATAAAGATCTTCGTAAATGGATCCAGATCGGAGCGAGTCCCCGCGGAACGATTGGTCTCGATAAATGTTCGCGTGCTTACGCGTGGCTAAAGGGCCAGGACTACGTAAGTCCCAGCGATGTACAGGCCATTGCGCACGATGTCCTACGTCATCGTCTTCTGCTAACCTATGATGCCCAGGCAGAAGGTGTGAAAGCAGATCAGATTATTAATAAAGTTATTGAATTGGTTGCGGTCGCTTGAGATAAAGGTTTTGGCATGGGAGCCTACGTTGAACTCGACTCACTAACCGCTTTACAGTTCAAAGCGCGCGGCTTCACGCTCATGCCTAGCCAACCAGTGCATAGCCTTCTATTTGGCAGGCGGACTTCTCACGTTCGCGGTCGCGGACTCGACTTTGAAGAACTCCGCAATTACGTTACAGGCGATGACGTGCGCAGTATTGATTGGCGAGTAACCGCGCGTATGCAGAAGCCCTTCGTCCGTGTTTATTCTGAGGAACGAGATCGGCTTACGATGCTTGTCGTCGACCAGCGAATCAATATGTTCTTCGGAAGTCATGTGTCAATGAAATCTGTTGTCGCAGCTGAGATTTCTGCGTTAGCTGCGTGGCGCGTTTTCCAACAAGGTGATCGCGTAGGCGCATTCATTTTTAATGACGAAGAAACGCAAGAGATACGTATGCATCGCAGTCGAGCCAATGTATTGCGAATTCTCGATCGCATGGTGCACCAGAACCATATGCTCCGTGGTGATTCGCCCATGCAACCTCGCCCCGACCGTTTGAATGAAGTGATTGAATCAGTTGCGCGCATCTGTCAGCACGATGCGCTCATTATCATCGCAAGCGACTTTGACGGGGCTGACCGAAGAACTCGTGACTTTCTACTAAACCTTTCTCGCTCGAATGATGTTGTATGTTGCCTGACATATGATCCGTTGGCGGTAAAGCTCCCCGCGGCCGACCAATTAGTCGTCAGCAATGGTCAGTTGCAAGTGGAGCTTATGCTGGGACAGGAGAGGGTTCGCAAAAACATTCTTGATGCATCGGAGAAACGCATTCGTTCGATTCTGTCTTGGCAGCAAGAGCTCGAAATTCCAGTTCTACCTATCAGTACAGCAGAAGATGTTGCAGCGCAGGTACGCCATTTTCTAGGCAAGGTGGAATCTCTTCGGAGACGGATGTGATGAACCCCACTGCCAATCCGTCACTCGCCAAGTTGCACGATTATTATCAGCCTGTACAGCCCTCGTGGATTCCGCAGACCATCGGCTGGTACGTGCTGTTTGCTATTTGCGCCCTCTTGTTTTTTTGGTTTTCTATTCACGCTATTCGAAGATGGCTAACGAATCGATATCGCCGCGAAGCTCTGCGAGAGCTTGCCACAACGACGCCTGCTCAATTTTCCGCCTTGCTCAAGCGAACTGCGCTTGCTGCCTGGCCACGGGAAAAGGTTGCGTCGCTAAGTGGCGATGCCTGGCTGCAATTCTTAGGCGATGTCGCTGCGACCGAGTCATTTCGGAGCCCTCCCGGAAACCGGATTGAAGAATTAGCGTTTTCCGGGGGTACAACATCACGAGAAGACGAACAAGCATTGAGAACTATCGCAACTGAATGGATACGGAGGCATCGTGTACAGGCTTGAGTATCAATGGCTATTGGCCCTTTTGCCACTTCCTCTGCTCGTCTACTGGTTGCTGCCTTCGTACAAAGAAGAACAGGATTCACTTCGACTCAGTTTTTTCGCTTACATCAGTTCAGCGATGGGAATCACTCCACAACCGGGAGCCGTTGTACCTAAAACCAATCGCCTGCAGAAAATTCTTGTCCCCATCTGCTGGTGTTTGATCGTTCTCGCGTTGGCAAAACCGCAACGAGTTGAGCCTCCGATCCAAAAGATTCAGCCTGGACGTGACCTTATGCTTGCGTTGGACATCTCGCAGTCCATGGAGACACCGGACTTCCACACTCCCGACGGCAAGCGTGTGCGGCGTGTCGACGCAGTGAAACAAGTTGTGACCGACTTCATACGCAGACGTAAGAACGACCGTATCGGGCTAATTGTCTTTGGTCAGGCGGCATATCCAGTCACTCCATTTACGCTCGATCACGATGCGTGCATCAAGATCCTCAATCAGACCGACGCCGGCATGGCCGGTCCCCAAACGATGATCGGCGATGCGATTGGCCTAGCCATTAAGCAATTCAACAACAGCGATGCAAAACAGAGAGTGCTCGTTCTATTGACCGATGGCAACGACACGGGAAGCAGAATGCCACCCCGTAAAGCGGCCGAGATTGCAAGTCAGCGTGGCATTACCATTCACGTCATCGGTATCGGTGATCCACATGCCACCGGTGAGGATAAGGTAGATTATGCGGCACTCGGCGATATCGCAAAGATCACGGGCGGGCAGCTCTTCCATGGAGAGAACCACAGCGAACTGGAGAAGGCATACGCAACTCTCGATGCCATTACATCACAAAACTTCAAGACGCTCAGCTACCAGCCCAAGAGCGAACTCTTTATGTTTCCGTTAGGCTCAGCAGTGGTTCTGCTGACGGGTTATCACATCCTGATGATGATGATCAGCTTCTTACTCCATTTGTTCGGCCGTCGCCAACAGCAACATGATGAAGCAGCCTCTAGTTCTTCCGTCTTCAAGGTACACGTATGAAGGACTGGTGGTCAGCGTTACACTTTATCCAGTCTAAGTGGCTGTGGTTGCTGTTTGCAGTGCCTCTCATCTATTTTTCGTTCCATATTCGTCACGATGTGCGTGCCCGTTGGCAACGTTATATCGACCCTGGACTGCTGGACCACTTAATCGTTTCGCCCAAACGTCGTTGGCGGATCCGACCTATTCACATGATCTGCATATTGATCGCTCTCGGCTCAGTCGCCCTTGCCGGCCCCACTTGGCGGCGGGAGCAGCCACCGTTCACAGAAGACAAGGCTCCAATCGTCATCGCACTTGATCTATCGCTGACCATGGACGCAATCGATCTTGATCCAACAAGAATTGAACGCGCGAAGTTGAAGCTACGCGATTTATTGAAGGTCCGCAACGGGGGTCGTACAGCTCTGTTTGTTTATGCCGGGACAACACACATGGTACTTCCATTTACGACAGATAATTCTTTGTTTGATTTGTATCTCGATTCGCTGTCGACTTCACTGATGCCAAGTAAAGGAAAAGATAGTTCCAAAGCTCTGCACACTATTGAAGACTTTTTAAAAAATGAAACTGTTCCAGGAACGATTCTTTTCGTAACAGACGGAATAGAACTGCGTGCTCTTCCCGCATTCAGACAGTTCACATCACAGAATGCGGATAAAAATGACGTCCTGGTGATGGGCGTCGGCACGTCACGCGGTGGGCCGATACGCACGGACGGCAATCACTTCCTCAGCGATCCTTCGGGTCGCCGTGTCTATGCAAGGCTCGATGTGGACGCGCTTCGTTCGTTGAGCAGTCTGGGTATCTCCGCTACAACACTTACGCTTGACGATAGCGACATTCGATGGATTCAGCGTCGCGTACAGCATCATCTGGAAACCGTGCAGCAACGTGACAGTAAACTGCACTGGATTAATGAGGGATATTGGCTGACGATACCTATTGCCGCAATTGCTGTTCTTTGGTTCCGCAAAGGGTGGACGGTACGCTGGACGTCGGCTGCGTTTGTCTTTGTCTTCGTTCTTCCTCCCGTCAGCGGGAATGTTAGGTTTCGATGGCTCGATCTCTGGCTTACTCCGGATCAGCAGGGACGTTATTACTTCCAGAAAACCGAATATCAAAGTGCAGCGGAACGATATGAAGATCCGGTATGGAAGGGTCTCGCCTTGGTTCGCGCCGGAGACGATGAGGGTGCTCTGAATGCGTTTGCTCTTAGCGATTCCGCCGAGGCCTGGTATAACCAGGGCAATATTTTGGCGCATTTGGGTCGATATCCCGAAGCTGTTGAAGCTTATCGACAAGCATTGACACGGCGGCATCCCTGGAATGAGGCACAGGAGAATCTTGAGCTTGTTGAATCGCTGATCCCCAAAACAAAAAAGAAGGATAAACACGAAGATCAAGAGATTTCTCCAAATCTTCCTCCCGACCAAGTTAAGTTTGACGAAGAGGGAAAGAAGGGTAAGAAAGCAAAGATCCAGCAGATCAAGATCGACCCGGCAAAGATGGCGGATATTTGGATGCGAAACATTCAAACTACACCGGCTGATTTTTTGAGGCTTCGATTCACAATCCAGGCTGCACAGGAGAGACATCGATGAAGCCCTTCTTCATATCGATTGCTCTCGTGTGTTCCGCTTTGGGGGCATTTGGGCAAGCGCCCGTTATTCGCGCACACCTCGAACCCTCTAAGGGAATTATCGTAGGCCAGCCGATACATCTCGTCGTGGAGGTGCTGGTTCCCAATTTTTTTACGGGTAGTCCGGATTTTCCAAACTTTGAACTAGAGAATGCGATTGTGGTGCTTCCCGAGGAAACTCCGCAAAATATGAACGAACAGGTAAACGGACAGAGGTATGCCGGAATACGCCGGGCTTACTTTATTTATCCACAACAGCCAGGTGATTTTCGATTGCCGCCAGCGCAGTTTACTGTTCCTTACACGAGTACTCCTCCCAAAACGACAGAAGCGCATTTAGCGCTCCCGCCCCTTACGTTTCACGCAGACATTCCTGCGGCCGCGCGCGGGCTTAGCTACTTTTTACCGACGACTCAGCTCACCTTGCAACAAAAATGGAGCTCACCGCTGAACAAGCTTCGTGTTGGCGAAACTGTGGAGCGCGTTATCACTATCACAACTACCAAAATGCAGAGTATGCTGATTCCTCCATTGCCATTAGAGGCACCTACGGGTATTCGGATCTATCCCACAGAACCAAAGGTTCTGGATCAAAAGACTGACCGCGGCGAATTTATCTTTGGGAGGCGCACGCAATCGGCAAAATATTTCATTCAAAAGGAAGGCGACCACACACTCCCTGCAATCGAGTTGAAGTGGTGGAACCTGAATACGAATCGAGTTGTCACCGCAACTCTTCCCGCTGTTCACTTTACTGCAGCGCCTAATCTAGATTACGTAGCAGAACTTCCTCCCGAACCAGAGCCCACCATCACTGTTCAACCCAACCCAACCAGTTCGTGGACTAAATACAGATTCTGGCTTCGTGCTGTAGGTCCGTGGAGCATTGCAATACTCTTTCTCGTCTGGTTTGCGTATAAGTATCTGCCGCTTGTATATCAAGCTCTGAAAACCGAGCACGAACAATATAGTCATTCCGAAGCCGCTTATTTCCGCAATCTAATTCGAGCCTGCCGACGCAATAATGCTGGTAAAGCCTACCAATGGCTGCTTCAGTGGTTAGGACATTCGGGATCGCCGAGAACACTCGACCAGTTTTTGAAGCAAGTTAATGATGAAGCTCTCACCCATCAGGTCAATTCTCTGTCAGCAATCCTGTTTGCGTCGGAATCGAACGAAACGTGGACAGGACGAACAATGGCCGACCTTTTAGAAAAGCACAGAAAGGTTCTATCTATCCATTCTCGACACCGTTCAAAACTACCGTTGCTCAATCCGTAGAGCTGAGTCATTACATCGCGTCTATTTGACTGTTAATTCGAACAGTTTCACCATTTGAAGTTGGATTTTACTGTAAAAGTTGGAGTTGGATTGACTGTTCAATGTCGCCATTTGCGCGCTACGATGGAAAACATCTTCGATCATCATTCGAAAGGAGCTTGATGCCAAAAACAAAACAACTCTCTAAGCAATACAAGCCCAGCCGAAATAAAGCATACCAAGTAATCTTGCTCGTTTTGTTGATCCTCGCTATCTGTGGCGCAACTATCTGGAAGCTTTCTTCGACGCGAACTGCCTCTGCCGCCCGTACGTCCCCTGCCACCAACTCACCAGTTATGGCTTCTGTCGAACCTGTAAGTAGCCCTACCGCCACAGCTATTCCTGCAACGTCGCTCTTCAGCCCAACCGTACCAAACAAAGCTTTGCCGGATGGCAAAGCCCCACAAGATATGGTGTGGATTACGGGGGGTGAATTTTCGATGGGTGCACAGGATCCTCCAGACATGGAGCACGATCATGTCGGTATGCAAGCCACCGAAGATTCCCGTCCAGTCCATCGCGTCTATGTTGACGGCTTTTGGATGGACAAGACCGACGTCACGAATGCTGAGTTTGCAAAATTCGTTGCTGCGACTCATTACATTACCGAAGCTGAGCGAACCCCCAAAGCAGAAGACTTCCCCGGCGCACCCCCTGAAAACCTTGTCGCTGGCTCGGTCGTCTTCGCACCACCCGATCATCCAGTTCAGCTTAACGACCATTTCCAATGGTGGAGCTATGTCAAAGGCGCAAACTGGCGTCATCCAAATGGCCTAGGTAGCGATATCAAGGGCAAAGAAAACTACCCAGTCGTTCATGTCTCCTATAACGACGCTCTTGCGTATGCCAAATGGGCCGGTAAACGCCTCCCCACCGAAGCTGAGTGGGAGTTTGCCGCTCGTGGAGGACTTACCGGCAAACCTTTTGTTTGGGGTGACTCTTTCCGGCCTAGTGGTAAATACATGGCCAACACATTTCAAGGCCACTTCCCCGACAACAATAGTGACGAAGACGGCTTCAACGCTACCTCGCCCGTTACCAAATTCCCGCCCAATGGCTACGGTCTCTATGACATGGCAGGCAACGTCTGGCAGTGGACCTCCGATTGGTATCGCCCAGACTACTATCGTCAGCTCGCAGTTTCAGGCAGTATCACCCGTAATCCGACTGGCCCTGACAGTTCGTTCGATCCAGCCGAGCGTGGCGTCGCCAAACGCGTTATGCGAGGTGGCTCGTTCCTATGCACCGATCAATATTGTTCCCGCTACATGGTAGGGACCCGCGGCAAAGGTGAGGTTTCAACCGGAACCAACCATCTCGGCTTCCGTTGCGTGAAGCCGATACCCCACACCTAATCAGTGTGACAAATGAATAAGCTACTTCGTGGTCTGCTCTATTTCTACCTACCCATCGTCCTGACTACACTTTCTCTTCCGCCGGTTTGGGCTCAGACCGATCCGTTACCGTCATGGAACGATACCGCAGCCAAAAAATCCATCGAGTCCTTCGTGGGCCGCGTCACAAGAGAGGGTGGATCTGACTTCGTGCCGCCAGCAGAACGCATCGCCACCTTCGACAACGACGGCACACTGTGGGTCGAAGCACCCATCTACACGCAGGTAATTTTCGCCTTCGACCGTATAAAGCAAATGGCCCCGCAACACCCTGAGTGGAAAACAAAGCATTCAATGGCGTCCTTGAAGGGGATATGAAAGCTGTCGCAGCCACTGGAGAACAGGGCGTCATGGAGATCACACTCGCAACTAGCACCGGTATGACAAATACAGAGTTCGAGAAAATGGTCTCCGACTGGATCGCCCAGGCTCGGGATCGGAAGTTCAACCATCCCTACAATGAACTCATCTATCAACCAATGGTCGAGTTGCTGGCATATCTCCGCAACAACGGTTTCAAAACCTTCATAGTCTCCGGTGGAGAGCAGGAGTTTATGCGCCCCTGGACGGAAAATGCATACGGAATTCCCCCTGAACAGGTAGTCGGTTCGACAATGAAAACACAATTTGAGATGCGCGCCGGAGTACCCATAATCATGCGTTTGCCGCAAATCAGCTTTATCGACGACGGCCCTGGTAAACCTGTAGGGATCAACGAATCCATAGGCCGTCGGCCCATTCTGGCCTTCGGCAACTCCGATGGTGACCTTCAAATGTTGGAATGGACTGCGGCTGGTTCGGGCCCACGGCTTATGCTTCTGGTTCATCACACCGACACCGACCGTGAGTATGCCTACGATCGCAAGTCGTCCGTAGGCAAGCTCGACAAGGCTTTCGACGAAGCCAACGCCAAAGGCTGGACCGTTGTCAGTATGAAGGATGATTGGAAACAGATCTTCGCTTTCGAACACTGAGCAATGAACACAGCTTCTGGCGGCAAAGAAATTATAGGAGGATCAAGCCTCCCCTTCTGTGTATGCTGCGATCTCCCCTCGTTTGATCGCATCGACTAATTTAGAATGGTCAATTACGGTCTGGTCTCCATAGGCCTCCGCCCAATCGGCAAAGGCCTCTTGTAGTACCCGTGATCGGCCGCAATAACCTGCTATAACCGCAGCTTCACAGGTGCGAGCGTGAGCCCTGGCCAACAGTGCACCGCACGCCCATCCATAGAAATTAAAAGATTCTCCTGTCATCCACTCAATCGGAATAGATGCCTTGAGGTTTTTCATCTGACGAACATAGTAAGGGCGGCCATCCATTTCCGTCCATCCCAACATGACATCGCTTGAGGCCTGAATCGCGCGCTGTCCAATAACAATACGCTGGCCAGCATTCTGGAATTCTGGCTTCCAGGAATCTATATAGGGGGCATGCGCTGAGTCAGTGGCCTCCTTGATCTGAAGAAAAAGAGGATCATTGTCGTTCTTTCCCATTAGAAGAGCGAGGTATGCCCTGGTGCCTACCGAACCCACGCCTACAACGCGGTGAGCAACGTCGGCCACACGATAGGTCGACAGCATGTAGCGGCGTTCGTGAGAAAGGGTTAGAGAGTAGTGTTCCAAAGCCGCGACTAATTTTTTTTGAAGCGCGGGCTTTACTCTTGTCAAAATCGGCGGATCCTCGCGGAATTGCCATTTGTTTGCTGAATTCTTTGCCGCCACTTTCGTCAGTAAAGAGCGATTATCGGATTGAAATGCCTTATGCATTATTTTTTGGGTAATTGCCTGAGCTTTGGAAGGAATCTTTCTAAGAATGTTTTCTCGCCCAGGATAGGCATGGAGATACCAGATATCGAGAGTGCCCATATTTTCAAGTCGTTCCATGTTTTGCTGATACCCTGAAACTGCCTGCATGACAGCTGTACGACGCTCTTTCGCGTTTAATCCATTTTCTCGTCCTGCGACGTTGACGCTTGCAGTCAAGCGTTTCAGGTCCCACTCCCAAGGCCCAATGATAGCCTCATCAAAATCATTCAGATCGAAGACAAGCTCACGTTGAGCGGTGCCATAAATACCAAAGTTATTTACATGGGCGTCGCCATCGATAACAACTTTGAAGCCCATGCTAGGAGTTTTTGCCAGATCATGTGCCATGACTGCAGCTGCTCCACGAAGAAAGGCGAAGGCAGAGACAGCCATTCGGCCCATGCGTAGAGGTACAAGATTTTGCTGACGGCCAATATTTCCTTTCTTCAAAATAGAAAGAACATCCGCACGATCTTCTGCAGGCGACCACTGTCCGTGCGATTCTCTGGGAACGACCTCCCGTAATGCCCTGCCCTGGGCGTGGAGCTGCTCAACAGTTGGCAGTGGGGTATGAAGGTCGATTTCAGAGGTGGTTGCTGATTTTCTTTTATTCGTCGTTATCTTCTTTGGCCGTGGCGACATATATATCCCTGTTCTCCCGTCTGCATTTCTGACTGCTAAACAACAACTTTGAAAAGTAACTTGAGAATATCTTTCAAGGGCATCGCAGTGAGAAGAAGGGGGGCCATAGGAAGAAGGCAGGCGAGAACTAGATGAATAGGGGTCCGAGCTCCCATTGGGACACTGTTCATTTTTTCGATGAACGAGAAACTGTTTCCCAAGTCAGCTAGGGATTGGATGTCGCCGGTTCCCAACAGTACTTCGCCGCGAGGAGGCTCCGTAAGGATCCACTTTTTGTGAAATGACAAGGTATATTCTGTGGCTAACGCGCCGTATTTATATAGTCCAAATATCTTCGTCTTCACAAGCGATTTCGTAAACACTAGGAGAGGCGCCAAAACTATAGCTACGGCAACCAATACGAAAACTGCAGTCGCCGCTGCGAAATGCTGTAACGGAATACGGTCGTATATTATTTCGTTTGCTAAAACACCGGCTACAGCAGTGGAATAGGCAAATAGAACAATTCCGAAAAATCGCTGCGCTTCTCCAACAAATGCTATCCCACCAGCTTCATCGGGATGTGTCGGGATTAATTGAAGGTTCAATTTGCTCATGCGCCAGAGAAATTGGCCCCATAAAAACTGTCTATAAAGCCACCGCACGGTCAGAAATTGAAACAAAGGGACGCAAATCAATATAAACCACCATCCAGCCCATGTGAGCGAGATACCTGATTCGGTGCGAAGTGCGTACCATGTGGATACATGAACTGCCGTCGATTTTAGCAATGTGATCGTAGCGATATAGGCGAATGCAAGTAAAATCACTTCGGCCAGCTTTGAATCACGCCATCGAAGCCCTTTTTCGATCGCTGCATCAAATTCTTCATAATCTCCTTCGGGAACCAGATGAGAAGTTACAAAGTGTTCCGCTGCGTGGGCCAAACGTGGACCTAGAAAGTTTTCGGAAACCAACAACAAAGGAACCGCGAGTAGAAATCTTGCATGCACAGCGAAGTCGCGCAGAAAAGGCACCGGAACACGGTGTCCTATCGCAAATTTCTCTAAAGCAGAAAGGACAAGAAGCGGGATCCAGGTTAAAAGAACAGAAAAGAACGCCCTACGTGCGACCAAAGGCGACTTTTCTTGGATGAGTCCAAGGCGTTGTTCGAGGCGATAGGTTGGACCTCCCTCAGTAAGTACAAACTGAAGGCCTGGTGAATTGGCAGCGCCGAGCATCAAGGCCCCTCACGCGATCTATATAGCCATTAACAACCATTCAAAGCTGCTACCTGTCAGATACAAGCGTTCATGGAACGTGCTTCTGAATAGCGAATCGTAACACATTTGTATTCCGCCCGAATCCGCTCCTTCTTGGATAGACAGGGCATACTCTTAAAATTTTCTAGCCGCTGTCCGACCCATCTCGTCCCTCGTCCATAAATGCCGATGCTGTCTGTCCCTGGCAAAAACTGCGATAAAGAGGCGCTTGGATAACTCCTGTAAGAAGAGCTAGTATCGGTCAGCTTGAGCTTTGATCAATATAAACATCAAAGATGTGCAGTAATTGGATTACTGAGTGTATGTGCGGAAGTTTCACGTAGAAAATCGACACGCAGCAAACAAACGAATGCAGGTTCGAGGGAGGTGCTGAGTGACTTGCGTCAACTCAATTGTTATTTGTGCAGATAGGCACGATCAAAGAACAGTTCACCGTAATAGACCTCTCTGGATATTGTTCTGTCTTCTTTGTTTTTCAACCGCGATGCAGGCCTCCAGTCGTCTAAAAACAGATATCGTTTTCATGAAGAACGGCGACAAAATCACATGCGAGATACGGTCGCTCGATCAAGGACAGCTCACAATAAAACAGGATTACGCCAATTCCACTGTGGTCCTGGATTGGAAGAAAGTCGATCATATTGAAACCAATCAACCGTTCGTCATCGCCGATACGAAGGGAAATGCATTTAGTGGTGTGCTCTCAGAATCGTCCGACGAACGCATAGTCAGCGTCACAGGAAATGAAAAGAATGGAGTCCCACACGACGAGGTTGTAAGCATTCAAGAGACTGGCGAGACTTTTATACGTCGCCTACGAGGAGATATCGACATGGGAATAAGCTTGGCACAATCCAATTCGCAGAAGAATCTAACACTGCAAAGCGATCTAACTTATCAAGCAACGACACGCATCTTCTCTCTTTCGTCCAGTACACAGTTCACCAGCCAGCAGAAAACAAATAATACAAGTGAGACCACGGTTAAGGTTGAATATTTCAAGCAGCTGCGTAAATCGAACTGGTATTCAGGGGGAATCGCGAACTTCCTTTCGAGCTCTGCACAACAGATTGATTTGCGTACAACACTGGGGGCAGCACTTGCTGTTCGCCCAATTTATACAAATAGAACGAACCTTTCCTTTATCGGAGCACTTGCTTACACTTCTGAAAAGGACGCCTCGAATGTGACTTCAACAGCCAGCACAAACAGCATCGACACCGCCGCCGCAGTCCAATATTCGACATTTCGCTTTGATTCAACAAGCTTTGACACAACTCTATGGGTCTACCCGAGTCTGACCTCAGCGGGACGCGTCCGAGTGACCCTGAACCAGGACGTCTACTTCAAGTTCTACAAAGATTTCTATATACGCGCGAGTTTCTACGACAATTACGACAACAGACCCGTAATTGGAGCGCCATCAAATAACCTGGGAGCATCTTCTACGGTTGGATGGTCCTTTCGATGACAGACTAGCCTTCATAACGGCAGGAATGAGAAAACTAATCTAGCTATCACGCTCAATTCTCAATGCTTAAGGAGAGCACACAATGCACGTCCATCCCTACCTCAATTTCAACGGCAATTGTGAAAAAGCCTTCAAGTTCTACGAGAACTGCCTTGGAGCCAAAATTCTGATGATGATGCCCCATACAGGCAGTCCAATTGAAAAGATGGTTCCCCCGGAATGGGGAGACAAAATCCTCCACGCGTCTCTCAAGATCGGAGACACGATGCTATTCGCATCGGATGCACCGTCCAATCGCTACAACAAGCCCACTGGTTTCTTCGTTTCCTTGCAAATCGAGAACACCGACGAGGCAGAGCGCATCTTTAGTGAACTCTCAATGGGTGGCCAGGTACACATGGACCTGCAAGAAACCTTTTGGGCTCTTCGTTTCGCGATGTTCAACGATCGTTTTGGAACTCCTTGGATGATCAACTGCGAAAAGCCAATGCCATAAACACGCAGAATATCCACTATCCTAATCAGGACAGCAGCGCATAATCATCGATACCCGATGATTCGTTACCAAAATTAGGAAGATGAAGCAGGTCGATCCTACTGCCCCGATGATGTGCTCAGGCTTGTTTTGTGGGGTTCAGCGAGATTCAGTGTGTCATAAAGTGGTTGCACGGGACTCAATGCGGGATTCTCCTCTACTACCGACATAGCAAGAATACGGATCTTGTCGTTGTTTGGCAGCGTAATAGTTCGCACATTCTCGGGAACGTCTATTGAATAAGCGAAGAGATACGAATATTCATAGGGCTCGTTGAGTCCCTCGGCTGTGTGATGATGAGACGCATACCAAGCGAGAGCGGCAGGCTTAACGTAACCTGCCTCGAGGCCAACATAATCCTCTGGATACCGCGGGGACTGTGGACGTTGTTCTCGCTGTTGCTCATCGGCAGGTGGCCAGACAGCGTGATTTGCTGAGATTGCCCAGTCACGCTCCGGTTTATTTTTCCAGATACGCGTATCCCACTGACCGATAAATCCGCCCCAATCCTGAATCGTTTTATTGATGGTCTTATCGCCAACTCGGAACTCGACTGTTTGATCTCCCTCTGAAGATGCCGTCAGAATGTAGACACGATTGTGATGGCCGGCGGGAAGACTAATCGCCTGTCCCTTGGCGACAACTGCATTTGGTATGCCTGTTTTAGCCTGCCCTAAATGAAATCGCACATCGTGATAATCGATTTGCGAAGGTAGCATCTCGGCTGGCATCGCATTTCCTTTGCCATCAAATCCTCCACCTTCGGTTTTCGTATCGTCATTGGTAGCCACGGCAAGATCGTAAGGCAGTGCTACAGGCTGTGACTGGATGGGAGCAAGCTTCGAGGCCGATCGAGCCAACCGCAGCGCGAAGGTTCGTGGTTGGTATGACGTAAAGGATGTGCTAAATGCACCTTCATCGACGTTTGCTGATCCAATCGGCTGTTCCTGCGCGTTCACTTCTCGAGCAACGATAACCGGCGCAGCAAAGGAGACACGCACATTCTGTACTGGTTTACCGTCGAGTTCGACCATGCGAACGATGATCTCATCGGATGCTTCCGCTTTTTTGAGAGCGAGTACGCGGATCCGGGAGTTGTTCAAACGAACTAGCGAGAAGCTTTTGCCAAGAGAGCCCGTATGTCTACTCGTTTCAAAGGCGATTAGCGGATCATTCAAACGATAGGCTTGCCAATCTGTCTGGGCCTCACGCCATCCGCCTGCGTGGCCTGCTAAACCAAATAGAAATTCGTGATGACCCCAGTCCTGGTTTGCCTGGTCGGTGTACGCTTGCGGGCGGCCGTTGGTTGAAGGCTGCATACCAGGCGAACGCATGAGGGTTAAACGAAGAGTATTGTCGTTAGGTTTATCGGAACCATTCTTGCAATCAGTCAGAATAGTGATTCCGTAGTCTCCGCTCTTATCGCTAAGATCAATCCACCGATGAGAAGCGACTTCGAACTGGCGTGCATGGGCATTCGGTCGCTGAATGGTTCCGATATCCCAATTGTAGGTAGCGTTCTCATTCCACGCAGCGAGAGGAAAGGATGTTTTCAGATTGGCAGCCAATGTTCTCCAGTCGATTGCGTTACCGAACTCAACGCGATTGCCCGCATCGCCTGCTGAGAGGCTTATCGTTTGAACAAATTTGGATCCTTCGGTTTCGCGTGTTATTTCAAGTGAGACACGGACCGGGCCATTCTCTTTGATACGAACCTGAGCCGGGCCACTCACATAGGAGCGGGGAGCCGCCTGCTCCTGCTCAAACTCCATATTCCAAGCAGGATATATCTTTGGCGTGTCTGTGGAGATAGCTAACCGGATAGGCGCCGAAAGAAGCTCTTTCTTCAGGACTTTGTCATAGATGTCTGAAACATCGCCATTCTGATCGAGCCGCACTTGGTAGCGCTCATTCTCGAGTGAAGAGTTCGTTGCTTTGAGCATCGAGCGTAAGCTGGAGTCCACAGAGGGTTGGACGTCATAAATAACATAGCCAATAGAAGGGGCTTTGGCCGCGAAGAGAACTTTACTCCCTTCAAGTTGCGACGGAACTTCTTTGCCGTCTGGGCCTGTGACGCGGACGGACTTTGGAACACCCTGAGGAAAATTGATTTCGGCTTCAACAATATCTTCACGTGCAATATTTAAAGAATTGAAGACGACAATTGGTATTCCCTTGGTTTGAGTGTTAAGATCGGAAGCCACCGCCTCGGTCGCGTCGGTCAGAACACCTGCAAACTGGTTCGCCGCAATAATGTCATCATTCCAGGCAAACTGATAAGCCCGTGGAGTAGCGGTACCCGCGCCAGTATCGTGAAAATGGCCGCCTAATTCGAGCGTCCAGGCATCATTCAGCCGTTGCTGTGGGTAGGTTCGGCCACCCATCCACTCCGCCGCGATCGAAGCCTTTTCCGCCGCATCGGCAAGGAGTTCATTTTTAATAATCCAACGCTTGTGATATGCCTGAGACGTTAGCGAGCCAGCAGAATGATTGATGAGTTCGAGATCGCCTTGGTATTTGGGCATACGCGATTCCATCCCAGGCTTGATATCGTTGAACATCTGATCTGCGGCCGAGATGACAACATGCACCGGCCCGTCACCCACCTTTACCTCAGGACCCATCAGTTCTGATGTTGGCCCTGTTCCCTGTCCAAAAAACGGTCGCGGCGGCGCAGGAAGCACAGTGTCACCTTTATTGACGATGGCTTCCAGAAGTTTGATAGTTGATTCGTGTGCGGCGCCACCGATGTCGCCCGTACCTACATAGTGATAGTCAGCGAAGACCCCAGTCGCCTGTCCATTCAGATCGATGCGTTTGACCCAGTTTTGTTCCACCTCTCTAGGACGTTCAAAGGCGCGCAATTGCTCCGGTGTTAGCCGCGCTTTTTGTTCAGCAGTCATTTGTGATGGCGGCGGTGTTGGTCCAGGTTCTTTACTAAGATCGGTATAGACGCTGCTTCCATATCCACCGGGATTCAATGCTGCAAGCACGCCTTTCCCATCTGGACCGACCCAAACTCCAACATTGAAGGGAATACCTTCAGGCGTTCGTTCCGGCGAGTCCGGACCACCAATCTTCGGAGCTGGTTGCCATTGGGCATTCAGCTTTTGAGTCGAAAAACCCTTCACACCTGCGTGAGCTAAAATGCTCGGCAGCGACGCTGGAAACCCGAAGCAATCAGGCAGCATGTACTCCCCGCTTGCCTTGCCGAAGTCTTTGCGAAAATATTCATTGCCATAAAGAACCTGGCGAAAGATTCCCTCGGCACTGGGAAGATTGACATCGCCTTCCTCCACCGAAGATCCCGCCGGAAACCAGCGGCCCTCCGCAACGTACCGTTTTATCCGCGCATAGTCATCTGGAAAGTACTCCTTCATGAGACGGTAGCGATTGGAGCCGGTCCAGTTAAACACATAGTGCGGATATTTATCCATGTAATCGAAATTCACTCGCATCGTCTTCAGCAGATATTCGCTGATGGTCTGAGGCATCTCCCATCGCCATTGCGTGTCGAGATGCGCATAGGGAACGACGTAGAGAGTAGGCACCTGTGTAATATCGGGAGACTTCATGGTCTGGCTGTGAACTGCAATAGGCAGCAAAGTGACTGCAGCTACAAATAGATTTCCAACGAATCTAAGACACCGAAGACAGGGTTTGCTCGTAAGAGATGAATGTGAAAAGTACGTCAATCGCATAGCTATAACCATCCATTCGCCGGCAGGACCGGAGCCTAAGTTGTTTGGATTTCGATCATGTGAAGAAAACCTCGTACGTTCTAGCGCGTTCGGGGTTTCAAGCATTTCTCTTTAGAACATAAATTTAAGAGCAACCTGTAGCTGTCGCGGGTTGGTCGTCGATTTCTGTGTAACTCTTCCAAAAGTTCCCGAGGTTGGATTTAAGTCGGGTCCACCTGTCTGCCCAATCTGGGCCCAGTTAGGATGGTTGATAAAGTTATAAGCATCCGTGCTGAACTCGAATCCCGCCCTCTCACTGACCGGGAAGTTTTTGTGCAGCGAGATATTCCAGTTTTGGAAACCTGGACCGTAGATCGAATTACGTACACCCCGCTGAAGGTTGAAAGTACCGACTGGTGGTGGCGTGAAGATTGGTGTGCCATCCAGATTCGTTGTGGAAAAATATTTGGCGGTGCTCCCTGGATAACCGGAGAAATTTTTCAAAATTCTCGGCGTTCCGTTCTTTACCCAAAATTGCCCCTGGGAGCCGCAGCCAAAGCTTCCCACCTCCCCTACACCTGCATAGTCATTCGAAGTGGTTCCAATTCCGCACGGTTGGCCGGTCTGGAATTGCGCGCTTCCGCTCACTCGCCAGTTGCCTAACAGCTGGCCAGCGAGATTTCTTTGGCCGTTGAAGAAGGGCAGCGCATACAGATAATTGACCACTGCCGCATGGCGCGAATCGTACTCTGATGGACCCCATAAATTAGTGGTGTTATAGGTATCCGGAACGATGTCGCGGTAGTTCGAGCTGTCATCCATGCTCTTCGCCCACGTATAACTCACGCCGAACATAAAGTTATTCGTAAAGCGTCTGTTCCACGCGACCTGGAGCGAATTGTATTTTGCCGCGCCGTTGCTCTGTTCTTGCTGAATCGCGGCAAAACCTCGATACGGTCGAAGATAGTTCACATTCTTTCCAGGATTTGTCTGTATCGCACCTGCTACCGGCTGATTGATGTCCAGCACTCTCCAGTTATGGAGACCGCGACCTCCGACATAACCAATCGACACGTAAGAGCTAAACGGAAGTTCACGCTGGACTGTGAAGTTCCAGTCCCATCTCGTTGGAGCCTTCAACTTCTGAGTCAATGTAGTTACCGTCAAAGGAGCTGCCACACTAGAGTTCAACGCTAGTCCGGGATTATCCACAAGGCTGTTTAGATTGCCCGATACAGCAGCTACAGTAACGAACGGCTGGAAGGGTGGATTGCCGCCCGGAAAAATGTTGTCAAGTAATCCCATGCGGGTTGCAAATTCACCGGCTCCAGCACGGAACACTGTCTTTGGGTCTGCTTGGTAGGCAATTCCTACACGCGGCTGAATCGTAGTCGTGATATCGACATATCCATTACGCAGGTTTGGAGCAAACAGGCCGGTACAGGGCCCGCCCGCGCATGCAGTCGAGTTGGGTCCGGCGCCGATGACTCCGTGCCGAATGGCAGAGTCTGGGAAACTACTGAAACCAGGAATCACTACGCCGGTGTAAGGATTGCCCGTTCCCAGGATCACGTTGCCGGTCGTTGGATTAACCTGCGGCGCCTGTGACGCATCGTAAGAACCCGGATCGAAAAATGCCGCGTTGGCCCATGCTGGTTTGTAGGGAGTGATAATCGTTCCACGCAAGCCATAGTCGATATGTAACTTGGGAGTCACCTTCCAGGCATCCTGCCCAAAGAACTCGTACATCTGTCCAGTCCACGACGTATATGCCTTTGGTCCAATCTCCGTATAGCTATCGGCCAGTCCCATTGCGAGATTGGCCATACCAACGCCGGCGGTCCCACCCAAACCGCTGCGATTGTCCGTGAAGACAAATGAGCCGTTCTGGTTATTCGCACCGCCAGGCACAGTGGAAACATTGATCTGGTCGTTATCGTTCTCACCCTGGTAGTTGAAGTAAACGCCGGCCTTTACAGTGTGGCCCGCCCATACCTTTGTCACGCTGTCCGAGACCGTATAGATAGGTCCAGATGAGTGTGAAGGATAAGGGCCACCGGCTAAACCGTAAAAGTTTGGAACGGTCACAGTTGGAATCTTATCCGCAGCCTTTGCTCCCGGAATGATGTAGGGAAAATTGATCCCCAACGTGCTTCGGTTAAAGCCCGCAAGCGCCGTATTCACTGGTATGTAGACCCTATCGATGCTGACCGTACCTCTTAGTTCATTGATCAGGCTAGGCGAGATGGTCCAGGTCCAGGCCAGAGCATTGGTTTGATTCGGACGGTTGAAATACTTGCCCGTTAATCCCGACCCCTGATCAAACGGCTGATATTCAAGGTAGGTTGCGGCCTGTCGGCGGAACTCGAAGTGATTGTGGTCAGTGAGCACAAAATCTACATTGATAGTCTCTTTCCGCTGATTAATCGGGTGCGGGGCTTGTGCAATCCAGTTTTGGTTGCCGACAAGAAATCCAGGAGTCGGAGCGGGATATGCATTAATGATCGCCATGCCATTCGCACTCAGACGACCTTGCGGAATAACGTTACCGGCATAGGGGACGCAGCTCGCGGCGCCCTTCACCGAACAAGTTGCCGGATCAAAAATCTGCGTCGCACCGTTGTAAAAGGGGTTGCCCGGAACCAGCAGTTCGCTGAAATCCCCTTGACGCATCCTTACGGTAGGTACAGTTTGTTGCTGGGTATCGGAAAACCGATATCGAATCCAGTCTTCATTCACGAAGAAAAACAATTTCTGTCTGAGAGGATTGGTAAAACGTACCCCAGGAATCCAAACCGGTCCGCCAAAGGTAAATCCAAAATTGTTATAGACAAATGGTGCAGCGAACCGCGTCGTGGGACTGAAATTACGTGACCACGTATTGGCGTTCATAGCCGAATTTCTCAAATATTCATAGGCCGATCCATGAAAATCCTTGGTCCCGCTCTTAGTTACAATGCGTACCTGGCCGCCTGCGGCGCCGCCATATTCTGCTTGATATCCAGCTGTAAGGACTTGCATTTCCTGCGTAGAATCTACGCTGGCAACACCAATAATCGCTCCACTGCCACGCGTGCGGACCGCCGGTGCTCCGTCAAACGTAACCAGCGTATCTTGCGTACGCGCTCCGTTGATCTGGAACGGAACTCCCCCGCCCACAGCGAAATTGAAATCTCCAAGCGTCGAACCACTGCGAACTCCCGGAAGCAGTGATCCCATGTAAAGCGGATTTCGTCCATTCAACTGCTGATCTCTTATCTGTTGCCCGCTAACGGAGCTCTGTACTGCTCCCGATTCGGTCTGTAGGACTGACGCGGTCGCGGTCACTTCAACAGTCTCAGTTAGCTGGCCAATATCGAGAGATGCGTCGAGAGAGAGTGTCGTATTGGAGCTGAGCTTGTTATGGACACTGATAAATTTTTTAAATCCCTTCGCCTCAGCCGTCATCGTGTAGTCCGCAGGCCGTAGGTTGGGAACCGTATAGCGACCCTGCGAATCCGATGTAACAATTTGCAACTGATTCGTACCCTCGTTTTGAATCGTCACACTTGCGCCTGGCACAACAGCTCCGGAGTGGTCGCGTACAAATCCGACAATCGTACCAACGTCAGACTGAGCGAAGGCCGGGGTTGCGAGGAAAATGCAAAACGATAATACGACGCAAAGACACGATAGATGTACCTGTACAGCTCTTCGCATGACGGGCTCCCTTTAAGTTGAATCCCTGGAATGGAATGTTTAGCCGGGCACTGTCGTTTCTTGTCTGGCAATGTTGTCTATATGATTGCGCTATCACAACGCACACCTATCTACACACCCGAACACTATCTTGTCAATAACAAATAGCTGTGAATATATGAGATTATTTGGGAACATCGGTTGGGCGTTCTATGATAGAGCTCTCATAAAGGGAGAAAAGGAGAAAAATGCGCAAGCCATCCTCCACAAAACGAGCAACTCTTGAGGATGTCGCGCGCGCAGCCGGCGTTGGTCCCATGACCGTCTCACGCACAATTAATAATCACCCTTACGTAGCAGAAGATACGGCGAAGAGAGTCCGTGCAGCTATCCGCCAATTGGATTACCGACCAAATCATGCCGCCCGCATGTTGACTGGCCAGCTGTCCCGATCGATTGGACTGATCGTTCCGGATCTGGCGGACCCCTTCTTCTCGGTCGTCAGCCATGCGGTTCAGGAGACAGCGCGAGAAAACGATTACCTGGTATGGTTAGCAGCTTCCAATGACGACCCTTCCATCGAAGCCGCCCAGGTAGAACAGATGTCACATCATCCTGTAGATGGCATCCTTCTAGTTCCGGTCGATAGTCGACATAAATATTTAAAAAAAATTAGCTCTGGAACAACGCCGGTTGTGACCGTTGACAGGTCCATTGAAGTAGCCACGACCGACTCGGTCGAAGTCGAAAACCGGACGGGAGCGCGAATCGCCGTCGAACACCTTCTCTGGCATCGTCGCAAAAAAATTGCGTGTATAGCCACCAATGCCCACCTGCGAACCATCAAAGAGCGAATTGTAGGCTACGAAGAATGTTTGAGGCATGCAAAGCTATCCCACGCAAAGGCATTGCAGTTATCGAGTCTGCTGGATGCAAAGACCAAATTGGCAGCTCTATTTGCGTCGCGCAATCGACCTGACGCCTTGTTCACGACAAATAACTCTTCCACAATCTGGGTCATCGAAACGCTCCGCGAAATGAAAATTGAAACGGGAAAAGATGTGGCACTCGTAGGCTTCGACGACGTCGACTTCTACACTCTAATCACGCCTCCAATCACAGCCATTCGTCAACCTGCTGCTGAACTTGGGCGAATGTCGACTCGTCTGCTGCTGCAAAGAATCAACGGTGACTCCTCGTCATCAAGCGTTAGAACAGTTCTCCCAGTCTCACTAGTCATTCGCGAATCCTGCGGATGCAAAAGAAAAGAATAGCTCTCCCTATAGGACCTTGCTACATGCCAATTGAGTCTCAGCATGAATCTCACCGCCCAGCCAAAGCTCTCCTGAATGCACTTTTGTTTGCAATATTTTTCCTGGCGCAGGGCAACGCCGCAACAAACCCAAAAGACCATGCTCAATACGTCGATCCCTTCATCGGAGTTGATTGGGGTGGCAACACCTTTGTCGGAGCCGCCATTCCGTTTGGCATGGTCAAACTCGGTCCCGACATGGAAAACTTCGACGGCAAGCCCTCCAGCTTTGGCTATATTAGCGGTGGCCGCATCCTCGGCTTCAGTCATCTTCACCTCAGCGGAGCCGCCGGGAAGTATGGCAACGTTCTCGTTGCTCCTGTCACCGGCCCATTGCAGCCGAACGATATCAAATCGCCTCGGACCGAAGAAGTCGCTAGCGTCGGTTATTATTCAGCTCGCCTAACTCGCTATAACACCAAAGCGGAGCTTACCTCAACGCGACGTGTCGGCTTCCATCGCTATACGTTTCCCGCATCGAAGCAGTCACACCTTACGCTCAATTTGGATCACTGCCTCAACAAAGGAGCAGGCTCGGAGTCGCAACGCTTTCTCGGCGCGCAACTGCACATTCTTTCTAATCACGAAGCGGAAGGCGTTGGACGCTATACCGGTGGCTGGAACAAAGGAGGCGAATACAAGGTCTACTTTTATATGGTTATTGATACTCCTGCGATAAGCACCCAGACTTGGACAGGGAGTTTCCTCTCCAATTCGCACGATGCCCTCGTAGATTCCGACCAACCCATCGGAGCGACTTTTAACTACGTGACTACAGCCGAACAAACCGTTCAGGCAAAGGTTGCTATTTCCTTCATTAGCATGGATCAGGCGCGACAAAATGCAAAGGACGAGACCCCGACGTGGAGCTTTGATGCAGTTCATCTCGCCAGCGTCGGCAAATGGAACGAGGCGCTCTCTAAGATTGACATCCACGGTGAAACCGCTTCGAAGCGTACCCAGTTCTACACCGCGATGTACCACACGATGTTGATGCCGTCTGATCGAACCGGCGAGAACCCTGACTGGCAATCGAACGAGCCTTACTACGACGATTACTATGCGATTTGGGATACGTATCGCAGCTCCAGTCCGTTTCTTACTCTGATCGTTCCAGATCGTCAGCGCGATCTCATCCGGTCCCTCATCGACATCTACCGACACACCGGTTACATGCCGGACGCCCGCAGCGGTAACGTAAACGGACGCACCCAGGGCGGAAGCAATGCCAACGTTGTTGTCGCAGATGCGTATGTAAAAGGTTTATCCAATATCGACTATCAGACCGCATTCAAAGCCATGCTTAAAGATGCATCGGTTCCACCAGCCGACGCGCAGAAAGAAGGCCGTGGCGGCATCCTCGACTACAACGCCAAGGGCTACGTTACTCTTGCTGACGAGCGCTCTGGCTCGCGTACCGTCGAATACAGTTACGACGACTTTGCCATCGCCGAAGTCGCCTGTGGCCTCAATCGACCTGAACAGGCAAAAATCTTCGCTGTGCTCTCTCACAATTGGGAAAACCTATGGGACAAGGATCTGACTGCCGAAGGATTTAAAGGCTTTCTTAGACCCCGCAACTCAGATGGCACATGGGCAGCGCCTAATCTGCTTGTTCGAGGCACATGGCCTGACTTCTTTTACGAAGGCGACCTTTGGACCTATTCGTTCTACGCCCCGCAGGATGTCCGCAAGCTTATCGCACTTTCTGGCGGCAACGAAACGTTCGTCCATCGCATGGATCAGATCTTTTATCGTCAGCATTTTGACGTCACCAACGAGCCCGGCTTCCTCATTCCGATGCTCTACAACTGGGCCGGACGTCCGGACAAAACTGCCGACATCATAACCGCCTTATTGGAAAGGGCTTTTACCGATCAACGCAGCGGAATCCCAGGTAACGACGATTCCGGTGCCATGTCCAGTTGGTTCATCTTTCAATCACTCGGCTTTTACCCAAACGCAGGCCAGGACATTTATCTCATCGGAACCCCAAGCTTTCCTGAAGCTGAAATTCATATCGCCAACGGCAAGACGCTGCGTATCGTCGCCGAAAATTTAGATAGCGCGCACATTAATCGCTACATTCAATCCGCCACCTTCAACGGAATCGCCTTGAACACTTCTTGGTTTCGCCACAGCCAGATAAAAGACGGCGCTGCGTTGCACCTCGTCATGGGCTCAGCTCCCTCTAACTGGGGAACGACCAATCCACCGCCATCCATGTCTGATCCCTCTCTGCAAAATTGCATCAGCGGAGTTCACAACTAGAGACAACCTCAAGCAACTCCCTACTCTCCACGAAGCGCGTCCATTGGGTTTGCAGATGCAGCGCGCCGGGCTGGCAGATAACAGGCTAACAAAGCGGCAAACAGAAGTACCAGTCCGACAGTACCGAATGCCGAGAGATCGATCGCACCGATGCCGAACAACATAGTCCGCATAGCTCGGCCAACAAAGTAGGCACCAAGCAAGCCGATGCCTAAGCCTATGCAGGCAAGTAGAAATCCCTCTTTTACTACATGGCCAACCATACGATTGCGGCTGGAGCCGAGGGCCATGCGTAGAGCAATCTCGTGGGAGCGCTGTGCCACCGAAAACGCCATCACACCGTAAATGCCTATCGCTGCGAGCAGGAGCGCCACTGCTGCGAAGCTTGCGAAGAGGATCACAGTAAAACGATCATTAGCCAATACCTGGTCTCGGATCTGGTCCATCGTCTGAGGCGTCGCCAGAGCAATTTGCGGATCCACGCGATGCACAGCTGCGGCAATACTTCTGGTCATCGCCGTCGGATCTTCCGCCGTACGAACCGCGATACCGGCGCTGGGCCAGGGGATCTGCCAGAAGGGTATGTATATCTCAGGATTATCTTCGCGGAGGCCGCGGCTTCGCACAGTATGATAAACGCCGATAATTTGCCATTCGATCGGGGGACCAAGTTTGGTAACACCCGGAATCAACTGTTCGACTACAACCCGCTGCTGAAGTGGATCCTTTCCTTTCAAATAACGTTTTGTAAACTCCTCATTCACAACGGCGACCTTCACGCTCGCAACATCATCCTGATCGGTAAAAAATCGCCCCTTGACGAGTCGCACCCCAAACGTCTGAAAAAAGTCCGGCGTAACCATTCCGAAACCCGCACCGGGTCGCTGCGAAGGATCATTGAACGTCGGTTGACCGGCGATCGTGAAGGGCATACCGAAACCTGCCCCATAAAGTGGCATCCCCGTCATCGCTGCTACGTGGGAGACGCCAGGAACCGATTGGATGCTGGCTAGAATTTGGCGATAGTAAGCGACAATCGGCTGCGTCTCCTTGGCCCGCGACTCAGGAACAGGAAGTCCGAAGGTGAGGATATGATCGGTGCGAACCCCAAGGTCAACGCGTGTGAGGTTCACGAAGCTGTGAATCGCCAACCCAGCTCCGGCAAGAAGTGCCAGCGCAAGGGCAAACTCGCCGGCCACTAGAGCACGGCGCAACCTTTGACGGCCAATGCCTGTCCCCGTACGTCCGCCTTCTTTCAAGGTCTCGCCTGGATCAACGCGCGAGGCATACCATGCAGGAACACATCCGACGAACAATCCGGCGAGCGTGGTAGTGACCAGTGTGAACAGTAGAATTGGGAAGTTGAGGCGTAGGTCTGCCTCCATGGGAAGTGTTCCCTCAGGCATCACCGCAATCAGTCCACGCAACATGGCAAAGCCTACGCCAATGCCCAGCAGTCCACCCACAACTGCCAACAGTAGGCTCTCCGTCAGAAGCTGAGCAAAGATCGTCTTTGGAGTCGCACCCAGGGCACTCCGTATGGCCACTTCCTTCTGGCGAGTCATGCTCTTGGCGAGCAACAAATTGGCGACGTTAACGCATGCAATCAGCAGCACAAAAGCCACCGCACCCAGCAGAAGCCACAATGTCAGTTTTCTTTCGCTGGGAAGAAAGTCGTTTTTGAGCGGTTCTACAAAAGAGCCCCAACCCTTGTTGCTCTTCGGATAGGCCACTGCTATATGCGAGGTCACCGCATCCATGTCGCCCTGAGCTTGCTTGATCGTTACGCCTGGCTTTAATCTGCCCATAACCAGCAGCCAGTGAAAGTCGTGATTGAGCTGCTCTGGCTTGAAGACAAGGGGAACCATCAGCTGTGGTTGATTGCGATCCGTCAGGCCTGGCGAAAGTACACCAACCACGGTGTAAGGCTCACCATCCATGCGTAGGCCTGTGCCCACAATATTGGGATTGCTGCCAAGTTTTTGCCAAAGCTTGTGCGTAAGAATGACGACATGCTCCTTACCGGCCAATCCCTCCTCGGGCAGGAAATCGCGACCAAGGTAAAAAGTATTTCCCATCATGCTGAAGAAGCCCACTGTCTCACGCGTTCCTTGAACGAATTCGGGCTGATCTTTCGTCGCTATATTAAATGCACCGCCTGTCCAGGCTTTGAGCTCCTGGAAGGTTTTGTTCTGTTGCTGCCAATCAGTAAAGTCTCCCGCCGAAACCCCATTGTGAAACGTCTGTATCTTCGACCACACCATCACAAGCTGATCTGGTTGGCGATATGGTAATGGTGCCAGTAAAGTCGCATAGTCCACAGTAAAAATTGCGGTGTTGGCTCCAATACCTAACGCCAGCGTAAGTAAAATCGTGATCGCCAAACCAGGGCTCTTCCACAACATGCGCAGGCTGAAGCGAAGATTTTGAGACAAGGTCTGCATAACGCTCCTATCTGTTGCAATAAGGACTACGTGCTTATGCGGACGAAAGCTCAGTCATAAAGTCGTAGATTACTCGGCATAATAACGACATCTTTGGAAATCAGCAATTACAGAACGGAATAACCATCTGACCAGCAAAGGCGGTCGAGAGTTAGCAACCACAGTAAAACTAATTTGGCTGCAACGGAAAGAGGAAATAAATTCTCCATGACGTTATAAAAAGCTAAGGCTTGACTTGTAGCTCAAACCCCCAGTTTCTTGTCTCTCTCGCCCACTGGGAAAAGTCGACTCGCTGAAACGTTATCGATCTCCGCGCCACCATTGAAATGTACGCATCTCACGCTCCTTCAGCTCCCTTCAGGAGCGCGTTCAGAAGGAGATTCCTGTGAACACCAAAGACAACACTTCAGCTCTGTCCACTAACAAAGACTTTCAGCTTGTCCTGAACGCACTACTTACTGCCTATAGGCCGATCCTTGAAAGCGAGCTCAAGCTCGCCGCATCCGCTGACACTCTTCTCAAAGAAGCGGCAGCACATCCGCCCACATGTGAAGACGAGATACAACTTGCAAATAGGCTATTCGAACCATTTTTCACACAGGATATCGCCACGCGTCTCCTCCCGGAAGAGGGTCGACTGGTCTTCGGCAAGCAGGAGCAATGGACCTGGTGTTATCGACGCATTCTTTGCTGCCTGACCTTTGGCTGGCTCGTCTGCCGCGGTCCGCGGACGTTCCGTGGCTTCGCCTACTACCTCTATCAATATTGGCTCTGCGTAAGACGGGCACTTGGTCAGCCGGTTTCTATGCCTCCCACAATCGAAGAAAAACGCGACTTCAGCAGCTTGGTCAGGATACTCGCCACTGCCTATGCACCTTCAATCGACGCCGAGAGAAAAGACCTCGAATACCCCATCGATATCCCCGCAGAAATCGAATCCGGCTCCATCGATTGCAATGTCGACAACAATGCCGCCAGCTCCGTCTTCGCCCGTCTTTGCACGCCGGAATCCGCTGCCGCATTATTTGGAAGCAAAGCATTCGCTGAAGTTGGCAATGCGACTATCTCGCGAAGTTGCTGCTGCTATTGTGTTGCAGCGCTTGAATTCGGCTGCTGCCTGGCCCGGGCTCGCACTCTCGTCCAAGCGGTGAAGTGTCTTGAAGTGTTCTTCACTACTCTTCGCCGATGCTTCGAGCCATTGATCGCCGAAATCGATACGCCTCCTGCGTGCTCTACGCTTACGTTTGTGGCTGCGTGCACCCTGGCTGGAATCGAAATCACTGGAACAGCCGCGGGTGCAGGCTTCACCAGCTACGCCCTTACCTACAGTCTCGGCGGTCCTGCGGTCAATGACGCTGTCGTCTATCCTGATTGTTCGCGGCCTCCCTCTCATCCCTCTTCAACAACACCCGTAACTGGCAGTATCCTCGGATATCTCGACATCAGTCTGTTACCTCCCGCTACCACTGAGGCCACGGTCTATCTCGACGTGTACGGCAGTGGAGGACTCCATCTGCAGGTCAACGCCACCTTCCAGTTCGAAATCAATGCGATTGAAATTACCGCTGTGGCTACCGTAGCAACAACCACCAATCAGGATCCATTTGATCCAAGCCCATCGATCATCAAGATGGTGCAAAACGTATCCAACCCTGCGTATGAACAATCGATTGGAGGCCTTGTAAGCGTGACGGGAAGTGCCTACACGTTTGGTTGCGGACAAGAGATGACGCAATATCAGCTCGCGAGTTTCGGACCTGCACCGGGGGCCATCCCTTTACCAAGTCCCGCTCCGAGTCCCACTGCTCTTGGTGGAACACCTCTGATCGCTCCCGTCGTTTACGATGGAACTTCGGTCCATCCCTGGTCGTCGGGCTGCTTGTTGGGTCCATCGACACCAAACATAATTCTCAATGGCGATCTTGTAGCTACGTGGACCACCGAGTCCTGCGTGTTACCTTTCCCACCGCACACTCCCTACACCGTTCCTAAGATCAGCTCCAATGGCAAGTGGAACAGCACTCCCAGCAGCGGACGTTACAGATTATTCCTCGAAGTCGATGAAGGCCCGATCGTCCCGCCTCATACCCCTGTCATTCCTGCTGGAGAAGATCAGGTTGCAATATGGATCGATAACTACGACGTCTTCGGAATGTTGACCCGCATTGGCAACGTCGTAGGCTGCGGAGATCTGCACCTGAAAGACTATGTCGGAACCACAGCGTCCGTAAGCGGGATCGCATGGGACTATCCAATTGACGCGACCGCAACGCAGCAGCTTCCAAACGATAACTTTGGCTCCTATTCTTTGAGCTACCAGAAAAATGGCGGAACCATGCGACCATTCGTCACGTCAGACTACACACCGAACGGCACGCCCCCAGGAACCTCCCCAACAGTACGTGTGCCGAACCTATGGCAGGCGACGGCTCCTACTTTAGCTCAAGCTGCCACGTTGGCCTCGTGGGATATCGTCACCGCACTCGACGGCGGTCCTCCACCTGACCCCAACAATCCATGCGTAGCGGCAAATCCCTGGCAATTGCCACGCGGATGCAGATGCGCCTATGTGATTGAGTTGGTGGTTGGCGACACAACCTGGGTCGGCGACGGAGGAAACAATCACAGCTCTGGTCCTATTCTTTTTGCCATCAACATCATCAACGACATCGGAACTTAAGGAAAGCAGATGAGCATATGGTTTCGATTCGTAATCTCCGCATTCGCCGTCTGGAGACTAACCCATCTTCTCGCCGCAGAAGACGGCCCGTGGAACCTGATGGTAAGAATCCGCCAGAAGTTAGGTCTCGGCATTTGGGGCAAGCTGATGGACTGCTTTAATTGCCTCAGCATCTGGATCAGTATCCCGTTCGCATTCTATGTTGCGAGCGGGATACTGAACATATTGATTGTGTGGTTTGCCCTATCCGGTATCGCGTCTCTGGCGAACAGACTTGGACAAGAACCGATCGTCTTCCAATCGTTGGAGCCCAACCAAAAGTAAAAGGTGATAGCTATGGGATGCTGTGGTCAAGGTCGTGCAATAGCTGCTCAAACCAACCGAACGGCGAATCAACAGACAGGCATACCAGGCCGTTTGACGAAGCTGCGTTTCACTCAAAAGACCGCCGTTCTTATTCGCGGACCAATAACGGGTCGTCATTATCAATTCCATGAGGGCGCTTACACCCAGCAAGTGGACATGAGAGACGCATCAGTCCTGATCAAGAGTGGTTATTTCCAACCCGACTAAGAAGGAGCCGCGACCTCAGTGTCAGGTGACTTCGAAAGCAAAATCCACATCGCTCCCCCGGTCAGCAAAATAAATCCCACTATCATTCTGGCCGTCACCTCCGGCCGCAGAACAACATACCCCTCAACTACCGTCAGCAGAGGAATCACCAGATATCGTGCGCCAAAACGTACTGGGGTCATCTCTCGCAGCAGCCAGAAAACGAGGACAATCTGAATTAGATCGACGCACGATGATAGAGACAGCATCGCCGTCAAACCACCCCACCCCCCCTCAAATTCTCTTGCCGCCAAACTGCAGATCCCCAGAAATACCGCATTGGCAAAACAGACGATAACCATCGCCTCCGCGACTGCAATACCCTGCATCAGTCGATACATCCAAACACCCGAAACAGCTACCAGAACCACGACAGCAAAAGTCACAGCCAGCATCAACTGCCCTCTTACAGACCCGGGCAAGCCAACCGGCAGTAAAAGCAGAACCCCGCCAAATGCAGCAAGCGCTGGAGCAATAGATTCCCTGCCCTCCTCTTCATTTCCTCCAGTGCTACTAACCACAAGCGCCACAACCACCGGAAGCAATGCAAATGTCGCCGAGATGACGATCGATGGAAGGCCGCTCCCAGCCCAATGAATCAGGCAAGCTGGAATACCCCAAAAGCCTACTCCGGCGATTGTTAAACGTATCCACGGCAACCTGCTTAGCGTCCGCAACCTTCCGCCACAAAATGCAATCGCTCCAACGCAAACAACAGCAAACAATATAACCTGCTGTTCGTAAAAAACCGCTCCTGCTCCAAAGGGCGCAACGATCCACGCAGCCGATGCCAGCAAACAATACGCACCAAACACAAGCCATAAGGATCTCTTCATAGCATTCACGGGTCGAGCTTAGTGCAAACAGAAAGGGCCACGCGGATGCATGGCCCTTTCTCGGGTTTTATAACGATGAATTACTGATTTCCACCCTGCGGAGGAGTACCGGAACCAGGTCGGCGTCCACCACGGCGCCGTCTACTACCCGGACGTCGCTGTCCACCTCCAGGATTGGTCCCTGGTCCGCCGTCCACACGCTGAACAGGCACGCCGTCAGCCCGGTTGAAGTTCGGTTCGTCCGCAGACTCCTCGCCTTCTTCCTCAAAGTCGTCGCCGTCCTCCACCGATACTTCCTCGGCATCAACTGGCCTATTCGGACTGGCAGGGGCTTCAGCATTCGGACCATCCGTACCAATCTGCGCCGGATCAGGCAGACCCAGCTTTGCACGCTGCTCGCGTAGAACAGCCTTCCGCGAAAGCTTGATGCGGTTGCCTTCAATCGCCAGCACCTTCACCAGAATCTGATCGCCCTCGCGAAGCTCATCCTTCACTTCCTTCACGCGGTGTTCTGCAATCTCAGAGACGTGAAGCAGACCATCGGTGCCCGGGAATATCTCCACAAACGCGCCAAACTCGGCCAGACGAACGACCTTGCCCAGATAAGTCTTACCGACCTCTGGTACCGCAGTCAGATCGCTGATCATCTGGATCGCACGTGCCAGTCCATCGGCATCGCTCGAAGCAACATTGACCCTGCCTGTATCGTCAACATCGATCTTCACGCCAGTCGCATCGATGATGCCGCGAATCACCTTACCGCCAGGCCCAATCAAATCGCGAATCTTGTCAGTAGGAATCTGCAACGTGTGGATACGCGGAGCAAACTGCGACTTCTCCTGGCTCGCACCTGCGATCGTTGCATCCATCGTGTCCAGCAGCGAAAGCCGGCCGCGGCGCGCCTGTTCCAATGCCTCACGCATGATCTGCGGCGTAATGCCCATGATCTTGATGTCCATTTGCAGTGCCGTGATGCCATTACGCGTACCGGCCACCTTGAAATCCATGTCGCCGTAGTGATCTTCAGCACCGGCGATATCGGACAGAACAGCGTAGTTGTCGCCTTCTTTCACCAGGCCCATGGCCACACCAGCAACTGATCCCTTGATCGGAATGCCGGCCTGCATCAACGCAAGGGATGCGCCGCAAACCGTCGCCATCGAAGACGATCCGTTCGACTCCAGAATGTCCGAAACCACGCGCAACGTATAGGGAGACTCGTCCTCACCAGGCAGTACAGCCTCAATAGCCCTGTACGCCAACGCCCCATGCCCAATCTCTCGACGACCAACGCCAGTCATACGACCCACTTCGCCAACCGAGAACGGAGGGAAATTATAGTGCAGCATAAAGCGGCGCTTCTGCTCGCCTTCGTAGCTCTCCAGTCGCTGCGCATCGTCTGTCGTTCCAAGCGTCGCGCTCACAAGAGCCTGTGTCTCACCACGCGTAAACAGTGCCGAACCGTGAACACGCGGCAGAACTCCGACCTCGACCGTGACCTGACGAATCTGGTCGAATGCGCGATGGTCAGGGCGAATCCGCTCGTTTAGAACCTGATCGCGGAAGATCTTCTCGCGCAGCAGTTCATAGTATTTGCTCAGTTTCTTCGCCGCAGCCGCATCCCCTTCCGGCAGGTCCTTCTTCAGCTCGTCCTTGATCCCCTTCACCAACGCATAGCTATCGAACTTCGGATGCTTCTGCGTATCCAGTGCGTCCTTCAGCTGCGCGCCAATCTTGCTGGTCAGGTTATTCAGGTATTCCTGATCGATCTCTTCGGCTGAGACAAGACGCTTCGTCTTACCCGCACGGCTCACAAGATCTTCAATCGCAGCACAAATCTTCTTGATCTGCTCATGCGCAAATTCGATGGCATCGACAACGCGATCTTCTGCAATTTCTTTCGCGCCCGATTCAATCATCACAATGCCGTCCTTCGTGCCGACGACCATGATGTTCAGCGTGCTCTTTGCGCGCTCAGCATAGGTCGGGTTCACGACGAACTGATCGTCCACAATACCAATCCGCACCGCGCCCACCGGACCATGGAACGGAATATCGCTCAACGCCAGCGCGCAGCTCGCGCCGTTGATACCCAGCACATCGGGATCATTTTCCTTGTCGGCCGAGTACACAAACGCCACAACCTGCGTCTCATTCCGGAACGTCTCAGGAAACAGCGGACGGATCGGACGATCGATCTGGCGGCTCGTCAGAATTTCTTTCTCGCTAGGACGGCCCTCGCGCTTGATGAAACCGCCGGGAATACGCCCGCCCGCGTAAGTAAACTCGCGGTACTCAACGGTAAGCGGGAAGAAATCAATTCCTTCCTTCGGATCCGGCGAAGCCACGGCAGTCGCCAGAATCATGTTGTCGCCACTGGAGGTAAGCGCCGCACCGGAGGCCTGCTTTGCCATGCGCCCCGTCTCAAACTTTATTTGCTTGCCGCCGGCAAGCTCAACTGTCACGTCCTGTTTCATGTTGCCTCTCTTCTCTCTCTATCGATTGAAAACTTTATACTCGCGTCATCCGGCTTGCGGGCGCGAAAAAGCGCACCTCACTGTAGCGCTATTGCGCCGTCAGCAAGCTGCGCTGTAATAAACTCTGTGCGAATTGGGATACGACGCCGCCCCAAAAGCAATCACGATCCGCGCCTACCATCGTCGGCAACTCCCACAGCAAAGTCTTGCTTGACCTTGCACGAAGTTTGCAGCCGAATAAGCGCGGGCCGTGCATGCTTCCATGGTTTGTAAGGTGTCTCCGGAGATGTCGCTCTATTTGCGGATTCCCAGTTTGCCGATGACCTCACGGTACCGGTCGGCGTCACACTTCTTCAGGTAGTCAAGCAAACGGCGACGCTTGCTCACAAGCATCAGAAGCCCGCGGCGTGATCCGTGGTCCTTCTTGTGTTCCTTGAAGTGTTCCGTCAATTCGCCGATGCGTTCGCTCAGAATGGCGATCTGGACCTCGGGACTCCCGGTGTCTGAGTCATGTGTGCGAAACTTCGCGATAATATCTGTTTTCTTAGCAGGTGCTAACACAGCTGATCTTTACTCCTAATCTTCTAGTCCACTCTTAGTGTCTACATAAGGATAGCACCGCTTCACAAACCCGGCAATCAAGGCTGGCCGAAACTATTGAAACCTAAGCAACATGTGTCTTCAGAAAAGTCAAAGTTCTCTCTCGAGCCACCGCTGCAGACTGCGGATTGTAGCTCCCCCGGGCATCGCAGCTGAATCCATGCCCTGCACCCTCATAAAGATAAATCTCTACCTCAGGATGCGCCCGTCGCACTGCCTCAATCTGGTCCTTTCCGATGTGCTCGTCGTCAGCTCCAATATGCAGCATCACTGGACAGCTTGGCTCCTCCGCGGCGAACTTCCCAATACCCCCAGGATAATAGGCAACACAACACGATGGCTGCATCTTTACCGTCTCGCCCCGTGTCGCCGTCAGCCAGCTCATCAGGCCCCCAAAACAATACCCAATGACCCCAATTCCGCGATCTGCTTTCTTTGCCAGCTGATAAGCGGCAGCGACATCCAACAGAGCCGTGTCCAAATCAAGCTTGTACATCAGCTCAAAGCCCCTCTTCGAATCCACGCCGTCGTATTTCAGCTCAACACCACGTTCCACCCGGTCAAACAGCGCTGGCGCAATCACCAGAAAACCATCCCGTGCAAACCCATCCGCAACCCCGCGAATATACGCATTTACGCCGAATATCTCCTGGATCAAAACCAGAGCTCCTATCGGCTCACCCGCCGGAGAAGCAACATAAGCACTCAATTCATGGCCGTCCGCCGCCTTCACCTTCGTCCATTCACTCATCGAATCCCCTCCGCAGAAGCTTTATTCCATCGCTATCTAATCAGATGTAGAGATGCAAATCGCTGGCCACTCTAGCAGACCCGTCCGCTCCCTCAATGCTCCCGGCCGTCCGAGGCATAGCCCCTGATCTCGCTTGTCCACCGAAGAAACCGAAAAAGCTGTCTCTTCTCCGTCCAAAATAAGACCCAAAAATCTCGAGCCGTTATCGTATCGGCGCGCTTGCCCGTATAAGTCTCAAGTCTCCATCGTAGATAAGGGCTTCGCCAGGGGCGCAACCGCTCACCCCGCGTCGCATTCCATAGAAACCTGAGCCCTTCGATCATATCTTTGCGTCCCAACGCAAGTATAAAGAACAATTTGCCCGAACCGTTTGATCGAAGACGATTCCGCACTGAAAATGCAAAACGCAAAGAATCGATGCCATTTTCCAAATGCAAAGAGCCCAGTCAAAGGACTGAGCTCTTTGCATTGGCATCAGCAAATAACATGACCACTTACTTTACCTGTGTGTTACCCAACTTTAGCTAAGCATTCCCAGTCTAGGGCACCCTCCGAAACTAATTCAGATAGTCGAACAGATCCGTCTTTTGGAGCGCACTCATCACATTCAGCAGCGCCTGATATTGAGTCTCCTGCGAGCTTAGCTGCGTGGCCACCGAAGCTGTGTCCGCCGCCACAAGTGTGCCTTGGTTCGCCTTCAACTGACTCTCATCCGTCTGCGCATATGTGCTGGTGGATTGAACTCTGCTCAAAGAGCTGTCGAGAATACTGCGTTGTTGCGAAACCTGACCCAGCGAAGCAGTCAGAGCAGACGTATCAGCCGTAAACGTTGCGGTCGAGGCTCCACTCGAGTAGTCGGCGATAAGCTGATTCAGCGCGCCGAACACGCCCGAAGACGACGTACCGAAGACAGCCGACCCAGGCAGATTGACCTGTATCTTCTGCCCAGTCGGAGTCTCAAGATACTGCACATTCGTATCCCCGACATAATTCACCGTAGCCGGTGTCGTCGAAGTGTCGAGCACAAAAGGCTTCACCGACCCCTGGCTTCCCGCAAACAGCGACGAACCCAGATAGCTGGTATTAGCCAAAGATAAAACCTGATCCCGGATGCCGGTCAACTGCTGCATAATAGCCGTCATATTGGCAGCGTTCAACGTTTCGTCATTGCCCTGCACGGCCAATGAAAGCGCTGACGTCAGCTGTGTCACCACCTCCCCCAGCGTGGTGTCCGTCACCTGCAACATCGAAGCTTCGCTCGAAGCCGTTTGAACAAAAGTGTCATCCTTCGCAATGGCGCTTCCCATCAACGAGCTCCGAGCCGCCGCAACGGGATCATCCTGCAACGATGCAACCCTTAACCCGCTCGAAAGTTCGGTCGTCAAGGTATCCGCCACACTGCTCGAGTGATCGATCGACAAGGCAAGGCTCGAAATGTAATTTGGATCTGCCCTCATGCTCTGCTCCTATTCTTCGACGTTATCTCAACTCAGTTGCTCTTATGAAACCGCGACCTGATCTCCCAGATTGATAGCGCTACTCATAATTGAATCGGCGATCGTAAGCAGCTTGGCCGCAGCCTGGTACGAACGTTGATATTGAGTCAGATTCGACGCCTCCTCATCCAGTGATACCCTCGACAGCGAATCCCGCTGTGTCGTCGACTCCGTCAGCGCAGCCTGCTGTGTCGTATTGTCAGTCGATGCACTTGCAGTTGCCGTTCCTATCTGACCCAACAGAGCAGCGTAATACCCAGATGCCGTCTGGCCACCAACAACATTCGCCGTCGAAAGATCAGCCAGTGCCAGCGCATTGCCATTTCCTGCAGAGCCTTCTCCAACCGCAGCCGCAGCAACTGCATTTGGATCAGTCGTCGCCATTTGAATCGAAGCAGCCGCTCCACTTGCGGTAGCGGAGAGGCTAAACAACGCCTGTCCCGCATTCCCGCTACCGTCCAGTCCCTGTTCATTCTGCAGATTGGTCTGCGTTCCGATCCCATAAGCCAGGTTATCCAGCGCCGCAACAACAACCGGCAGTTCCTGGTCCCTCGCCTGCAGAACACCTCCCAAAGTTCCGCCAGTTAACCTTGATGTCACGTCCTGACCTGCAATACCTGCAAGGACATGTGTCGTTCCCGAAACCTGCGACGTGCTCATCGCGTAGGATTGATCGCCGCTCACCAGCAAGGCACCATCGCTCGTCGTAAGCGTAATCCCATTCTGCTCATTCGTTATCTGGTTCAAGCCCACATATTGCGAGAGCTGCGTGATCGCCAGCTGTCTCTGGTCTTCCAGTGTACCCGCATCCTGATCGGGGCTGATGCTTGCAATTTGTTTATTCAAAGAAGCTATAGTCGTCGTCAACGTATTCACCTGGCCAACTACGGTGCCCACCTGTTGATCGAGACTCGAAGATATTTGCGACAGTTGCTGCGCCGAAGAATTGAAGGCAGCAGCTAGAGTATTCGCAGCAGTCAGCATGCTCTGGCGTACCGATGCATCCGAAGGACTCGCCGACAGCTTCGAGAGTGCGCCAAAATATGAGTCCATCGCGGATCCAAGTGCCGTCGAGCTAGCCGACTCAGAGGTCGAACTCAGACCGAAGACGTTTTGTATCTCCTGCATCGCCGACTCAAGCGCGCTGCTCTGACCCTGTACCTGCGTCTGCTGCTGCACTCTCTGTTCCAGAACCCGGTCACGTTGCGAAATCGCGCTCTGTCCCGAATTCTCCGTCACATAGAACTTCGATCCGTTGATCGTGACCGCATCGACCGGTTGCCAGTTCACAACCTCGCGCGTGTAACCCGGCGTGTTCTGGTTGGCTACGTTATTCGAAGTTACATTCAGCGCAGTCTGATCTGCCATCAGCGCTTGCCGCGACATATCCATCAAAGATGTCAGTGTGCCCATTAGCTCTCCATGCTTCTGCCGTATCGACGGCCCCGTGTTTATGAATGCTTTTTCGCTGTTTTGTAATTCAGGTTCGAGTGCGCCTCACCCATTACGAAACGCACTCTTTCTATCCCAGCAGCGAATCAATCATCTTCTCAGCAACGTCCGACGAAGGCACGTTGTAACTGCCCGAAGCGATGGCCTGTTGCAGCGTCGCCACCTTTGCGGATCGCGTATCGGAGCTCCCAAGAGCCTGGGCCATAATGCCACCCGTAGAGCTCAGATTGGCCTGATCTTCCTGCACTGAAGCCTGTGCCGGCACACCGCCATTTGTCCCACCGGCCGCTGTATCCACGACTGGCTTCGTCGATGTTGAGGCTATCGAGCTCAAAGCCCGCTGCATATCTCCAATTCCATTCGTGTAACCCATGACGCTCCTCCATCTACTTGTATGTATCGGCTCTGCGACTGCAACCTTTAGTACCTTCGAGCTTATTTCTTTGAATTCCTCTCATGTTCCTGCGTCACCTGCCGAATAACCTGTTTCGCGATCCCCAGGCCGCCGCCCTTCGATATGGCCTTCGCTACGGCCTCCGTCCCAAAGCTGCTGATCGTATCCGAGGCACTGTCGTTGCTCTTCTCTTCATCCCAGCTGTCCTCGCCCGTCCGCATCGGCTTCAGCATCTCCTGCATCAGCATCGCTTCGAACTGCTGTGCAGCGTCTACTAATTTGGCATTCTGCTGTTTGCCCGCTCCATCCACAGTCTGGCTCTGCAAATCTCCATCGATCCTCATAGCACTTCAATCTCCGCTTCCAGAGCCCCGGCCGACTTCATCGCCTGCAGGATCGAAATAACATCGCGAGCAGAAGCTCCAATCGTCTGCAGGCTCCGCACCAGGTCGTCCACTGTCGCTCCCTGCTTCAACTCAATTCTGTTGACCGGCTTATCCAACGCATTGATGCGTGTCTGCTGCGTTACCTGAGTCGTCCCGGACGAGAAGGCATTCGGTTGTGATACCAGAAAATCGCTCACAACATTTACCGCCAACCCGCCATGCAGAATCGACACCGGCTGCAGAACAACCGTCCCGCCGATAACAACCGTTCCGGTGCGTTCATTTACGATCACCTTCGCGCGGGGGTAAACCGGAACCTCGATCGATTCCACCCGCGCCAGCAGCGAAGGAATCTCCTCCCCATTGGCTACCGACAGATCGATTCGCCTGCTATCCAGCACATGCGCCGCACTTCGACCTAATTCCCCATTGATCGCCTGCGCCATTGCCTCCGCGCTGCGAAAGTCGGCATCGTTCAGCAACAACGAAAACTGGTGCCGCCCTTCCAGATCCAACGGAACACCTCGTTCCACAATGGCCCCAAAAGGAATTCGTGCAGTATTGGGATGATTCAACTGCTTTACATTTCCATTCACATTCACGGAGTATCCGCCGACAACCAGCGGCCCCTGCGCCTGGGCATAGATCTTTCCATCGGCTCCATAGAGCGGCGTCATCAACAACAACCCGCCCTCAAGACTTCTTGCATCCCCGGCCGAAGACGTCGTTACATCCAGCTTCGTGCCTGGACGGGCAAACGGGGGCAACGTCGCGGACACAAACACCGCCGCAAGATTCTGAACCCGAATCGATGCCGCAGGCACGCTCACTCCCATACGCAGCAGAGTCGCCGCCAGCGTCTGCGTCGGAAAGCTGGTCTGCTGACTATCGCCCGTGCCCTGCAATCCCACCACGATGCCATACCCTACAAGCTGGTTGTCGCGAATCCCCTCTATCGAAGCGATATCCTTAATCCGCGCCTGCCGTACCGGCGCTGCGGCAACATCAGACGCAGAAGCCACAGCACTGCACACGAGAACCCCAGCCATCACACAGCCGAAATAGACAAATCCATTACCCTGCATCATCGCCCCCACTAAAAAATCAAGATCTGTTGCAATAACCTGACCAATACATTCGGACGCCGGGTGTAATCGGAGACAATTCCCTTCCCTCGCACCTCCAGCTCCAGGCTGGAGATCGCAGTCGAAAGCACTTGGTTCTGCTGCGAAATATCCTCAGGTCGAACCAGCCCGCGCAGCACAATCGTCTGCGTCTGCTGGCTGAACTCGACCTCTCTCGCCGCCTCGATCACAAGCGTTCCATTCGAAAGAACGTCAACCACCTGCCCGCCGAATATGGTGCTAAGGCTTGAATTCGTCGCACTGGTCCCCTGTGCATTCAACCCCGCCGACGAGCTCTGATTGATCAGATTCTGCAATGCATTTCCCGCATGCAACGCTCCCATAAGACTCGATATCTGCGAGTTCGCATTTGACGCCCGCGAGTTCTTCACCGATCCATCCGTAGACGCTGCGAGATTCTCCGACACTACCACCGAAATCAAATCGTGCGGCCGCATCGCTCTCGGATCAGTCGTCATCCTCGCCAGCCGGCCATTATCCTGCCAGATCGATCCCGGCGTAGCCTGCACATTCGAGTTGTCCGCACGAACCCTCGCCAGATATGCCGTCAAAGAAGCCGACGCTATACCGACCTTCGGTGCCGCCGTCGCTTTACGATCTCCACTCGGCTGTTGCGCCCTGAGCGAAGACACGGCGAGCAGCAGCAGAAGTACCGCAACAACGCTAAGAACAAAACGTAATTCCCCGCCGATAGGACGCGATTGATCCACCCCGGATGAACTGACCTTCTTCAACCTTCTCATCGCTGCATCTCCACATCGGCAACTCCGCGAATAATGCCGATGAACTGCCGTTCCACCGCATCGCTTCCTACCAGCCGCACTCGTATCGCCTTGCCCAGGCCGCCGTTTTCCTCCGACATCCCTGTCATCTCAATCCGGAGATTGTCTTCCTGCCTCCACAAGCGAACAACATCGCCAGCCCGCACCACAGGAGCACTCTCGTCTTTCCTTCGAGCAGTCTCTCTCCCCGCAATCGCTCCCGCTGTCTGAACCGCAAATGCTGGCTGCTCCGGATGATCGCAACTCGCAACCATAGCCCATCGCTGTCCAAGCACTGGATCCCACCGAACCTCACTCACTCGATAACTCCCTCCCCTTGACATCAAAGGAGACAACGTGCCCGAATGCAAAGAGTCTGCAGCTATCTCGGTCAAACTGACGCAAGACGTCGCCGAATAAGTCGCAGCCACTGCCGACCCACCAAACCCCGCCATCACGCCCTGCATCCAAAGCAGACGAAGAAGCGAATTTCCCCTCATAGCCGCTCCTAGCGAATCATGTTGTTAATCTGCGAGTACATGTCATCGGCCACGTGAACAACCTTGGAGTTGCTCTCATACGCTCGCTGAGCCAGAATCATCTGCACGAACTCCGAGACCACATCGACGTTCGAGTTCTCCAGATATCCCTCCTGCAGCGTGCCCATTCCTGTGCTTCCGCCAGGAACATCCGTAATCGCATTGCCCGACGATTCCGTCTGCGTAAAGAGATTTCCTCCAATCGAATTCAAACCGCCCGGATTGGCGAACGTCGCCAGTTGAATCGTGCCCAACTGCGCCGCCGCAGTCTGCCCCGGTATCGTCGCCGACACAACGCCGTACTGTGAAATCGTGATCGACGTCGCATTCGATGGAATCGTAATCGCCGGCAGCACCGTATCCCCATCGGCCGTCACCATCGTTCCCTGGTTGTTTCTATGGAAGCTGCCCGCGCGCGTATACGCAATCGTTCCATCGGGTCTCGAAATCTGAAAGAACCCCGCGCCTTGAATCGCAAGATCCAGCGGATTGTCCGTCTCGTTGAAGTCTCCCTGCGTCATGATCATCTCCGACGCCGCCGACCGCGTCCCAAGGCCAATCTGGAGCCCAGCCGACACTGTCTGCTGACTCTGCGCCGACCCCGGCGTAATCATGTTCTGATAAATCATGTCTTCAAACTGCAGTCGCCGCCGCCGAAACCCTGCCGTGCCAGAGTTCGCCAGGTTGTTGGCTACAGTATCCAGGTTCGCCTGCTGCGCGCTCATTCCGCTCGCCGCCGTATAAAGTGCTCGAATCATCTCAATTCCATCCTTTTCGCAAAGTTCCTGATATCAACTCAGCCATCTGATTCAAACCCGCGGAAGATCTTCCGCCGCAGTCTTGTCAAACTCGTTATTGAAGACGCTCAGCGCCTTCTGCATCATCTCCGCCTGTCGCTGCACCAATACCAGCTGCATCGTTCCGTGTATTGCATCTTCGTTGGCTCCTTCAATTGCCCCTTGCTGAACCAAAGCATCTGCCGCTATGGGCTTTGCGCCACCTGCAGAAAATCGGTTCGCCCCATCCGCAATCAAGTTCGACTTATCTGCAAAATCGAATACCCCGACCTGCCCGACGATTACATTTCCATTCACCGTCGAAACAGAGATACTTCCATCCGCAGTCACGTTGATCGTGCCGGTAGGAATCGTGATCGGCTTCTGATTGACGTCGAGCACCGCCTCACCTCGGCTGCTTTGCAATACACCAGTCGCAGACCTCGAAAAAGCTCCATCTCTCGTGTAGCTGATTCCGTTTTGAGTCTGCAGCGCAAAGAATCCCTGCCCCTGCAACGCAAGATCCAACGGATTTCCCGTTGTGGCAAGCTGTCCTTGCCCCATATCCAGCCGGTTTCCTCCCAGCACACCAAAGCCATTCACAGACTCACTTACCTGAGAGTCCGCAGGATTGTCCCGATCCAGTCCACCGGCGAAGACGCCCCTGAAGTAATCGCGCTGAGCACGAAATCCATTAGTTCCCGCGTTCGCCAGGTTGTTCGCCGCTGTGTCCAGCGCCTGCGTCCGCGACATCAAACCCGTATATGCAGCATAGAGACCACTATCCATGCCACGGGCTTATGCAGGTCGATGGCCGAACTCGCGGCCGGTTTGTTAGAAAACGCTAAAGACGGCTGCTGAAAGTCTCGTCTTGTTAGGCACGGCTTCAGATGCAATTGAAAAAATCTATCCCAGGGGCGCGGATGCGGATGCCGTCGAAAAAACTGCCTTGCTTAAGGACACGGCTTCAGCCGTGCCGCAAACACTGCGTTTTTGAACGCGGCTTTAGCCGCTGAGGTACGCCTTCTTATTCTGCGTAGAGTGAGTGTTCTCTTTTCAGCTCCGGCATCCTCAAGCTTCTTCCCCACATGCCGATAGACGGTCTAGATCATGAAGGACCGGAGGGTGGGTTGCGAGCACTGATTATTGACGATTCGGCAGTAATGAGGAAGGTTATCGAGAGAGCACTGCGACAGGCTGGCCTGGAGCTGCTCGAAGTTCTGCAGGCTTCCAACGGCGAGGAGGCTCTTCAAGCCCTTCGCGCAGACAAGGGCGTCGCCTCTCCCATTGCTTTGATCATGAGCGACATCAACATGCCGGTCATGGACGGGCTGCAGTTTCTTGAGACACGGCGAGACGAGAACCTCGCCCCAGGCGTTCCCGTCGTAATGATTACAACCGAAGGAAGCGAACCCTTCGTTCTCCGCGCCATCGCTGCTGGCGCGCAGGGATACATCTGCAAGCCCTTCACCGCAGACCAGGTGAAAGCTCGGGTGCTTCCACTGCTGCACGCAGCGTGATCACCGAGAATACGTATGAGTCTTGCGAGGGAGAATGGTTGCCACTGAAACCGACAACATACAAGAGGATTTGATGTCGCGCCTCGACTCGGCCGTCTCCGAGGTCTTCGAGATGATGCTCGACCGGAACTGCGCGCCGCTCGATACCGAAGTCGATATCGACGAGCGGATCACGGCGTGCATCCGCTTCTCCGGTGCCATCACCGGCGAGTGCCTCGTCTATGCAAGCCAGACCGTGGCCCAGATCGCTGCAGAGGCGCTCCTAGGTACTGTCTCCGAACCATCCGACCCTATGGTGGATGACGCCGTCGGTGAGCTCTGCAACATGATCGCCGGCGGCTGGAAGAGCAAGCTAGATCCCAGCTACGCCGTCTGCCTCATCTCCGTGCCCGCCATCACACGAAATCCCGTACTCGATCTCGCCTCGCACCCCGGCGTCACCTACAACCGTTGTTATGCCTTTCAGGGAAATGTCTTCGGAGTTTCCCTGGCGTTCTAGCCATTCTCTGTCGTTGCAGCGCGATCATCTTCAATCTTTCTTCTCTCAAATGGGATAGCATATGTTTCATTAAATCAATAACTTGCAGGTTTAATCTCAAAATACAACCCAAAAATCGCATGTCAAGCCCAGAACTCTGCTAACTCCATACATATCAATAAGATCTGTATTGCGTAGGAGTTACGCTCAATCCAATACAATTGAATTAGAGACAAGAAAAGCCCCGAATCTTCGGGGCCTTTCTCATTTCACGTTAAGTCCTTTAGAAAGACGATTTTAGCTGTAACTCATTTAGAATGACGATTTTGCCAAACTAAAATCATATAAATCATTGAATATAAACGGCTTTCGCGGTACCCCCCCGGGGGGTACCGAACGGAGGACATGCAAAGAGCCAGGCACAAGGTACCTGGCTCTTTGCGTGCTGAACTAATACTCGACTATCGAACGACGGATTGGAACAACGGCGATGTAAGCAGATTGGCAAACTGGCTATCGGAGGAGGAATAAGACACCGACAGTGTTCCGGAGTTGGAGTCGATCGTGGTGTCATCCAGGGCAGACTTCTCAAGCGGTGTCCCGGAGGCCTTCTTCATCAGCGACACACCCTTCATCAGGGTTGCAGCCGTCGCCGCGGTAATCGTATCGGACATCACAACGGCCATATCGAACTTCACGCCGTTCTGAAAGTCCATCGTATAGCGCGAGCTCTTCATGCGTTCACGAACTGTGTCATAGTCGGCAAGCTGAGCTGCATCGCCGAGGACGCTCTTCATCATCGTCTGCGTTCCCTTGGCGTCGAGCAGGCTCCAAACCGCCTTCGTGTCCACCGCGATCATCTCGTTGACCATGTCGCCGTTGGAGAGAAAGTTCGACGTCAAACCATCGCGGGCGTCGAGCGTGGCCTTCACCGCTTCCTTGTCACCAAAGACCATGGTGGTCTGGTTCAGAAAGACAACGCTCATGCCGTTGGAGCCCATCGGGTAGATATTGTTGTTCCGAAGCACCTGCGGTTTGGTCTTCGACTTCGTAAAGTTGGCAAGAATCTCGCGAGTGTGGAACTGGCCCTGGGCGATACCGACAATCCTGGCTCCCTGCCCGCCATCTGTACGAAAAGCTGCAAAGGTCAGAACGTCAGCATCCTGATCTACCTTCAGCCCAGACGTCTTCAGTGCTGTCTCCAGGCGCTTGAGCTCAGGCGGCAGAACGCGGTCCTTCAAGCTCATCGCAGCCGACGAGTTCTGCATCGCACGATAGTCGACAACGATGATCTGCTGGACATCATGCGGAATGGCTGCCTTGGCATCGCTCGAAAGCTGTGCTGCCGGACAAAGCGTGGCGGAGAATCCAATAACTGCGATGGGGAGGAACGACTTAGCGAGATTGCGCAATGAATGACTCCTTGGCCGCGGTAATTTACGGCTCAACTCTTCTATTCTTCCGTGAATATGGCCAATAGGCAAGTACAGACGCCTGCCACTTTGGACGTATAGAAGCAGGGAAAGTTGGTGGATCAGCTTGTAATCCAGGAAAGCGGCTGCTCCAGCCTGCGTTCAAGGACCTTGAGCGCAGGATCGAAGTTCGGAATTCGTGTAATCCACGCCGCATCGGGTTCGTACGCGTCCTCAGGAATCAGTCCAATGAGCTCCGCATCCGCGATCGAAGCTCCGTGACGGCTGGCGAGATCGAGTAGCCGATCATAGACCTTCCGCATCGGAGTCGTTCGATGGTCAGTGATGTTCATCGTGACCTGAGCGCGGCCATTGACGAGCACACCCAGGGCTTTCACGCCGTGCAGACCTCCATTGGCGTGACGGATATCCCGCGCAATCGCTCGTGCAGCAGTAATGTCAGGCTGATCGAGATGGACGTTATAGGCGATAAGAAAATTGCGGGCTCCAACGGCACTGGCTCCTGCAGTCTCGTGCAGTTCAGGACCTCCAATATCGGGACGACGGGAAGCATCTCGCTGAGCCGCCGCGCGGAGGCCTTCGAACTGGCCTTTGCGAACATCCTCAAGCTGCACACGGTCCGGCCTCGCAGCCGCTGCCCCGTAGAAGTAAACAGGGATGCCATAGCGTCGCCATATGAGGAGGCCGGCATTCCGGGCCAGCAAGGCGCAGTCAGCGAGCGAGGCCCCGCTGATTGGAATGAAGGGAATGACGTCTGCTGCACCAATACGGGGATGAACGCCGCTCTGTTGCGTCAGATTGATCAGTTCGGCCGCCTTTCCAGCGGCGCGGACGACTGACTCCACTACGGCCTCTGGGCCGCCGGCGATCGTAACGACAGACCGGTTATGCGCCGCGTCGAGCGACCAGTCGAGCAGACGCACTCCCTCGACCTGCATGGCCGCGACGATTTTGCTGACCTTGCTGGCGTCAGCTCCTTCGGAGAAATTCGGGACACACTCGATGATGGCTTCGGGATTCATAGGACAACAAACCAGTTTATAGGGAACACATTATTGCAGTTACTTCCACCAGGAGTAACCGAGAGAAAACTGAAGACTCGCATTGACGCCTGGGTTTCGATCGCCCAGCGAAGCGCTGGAGATATGAATTGCGTTCATGCCTAGATCGATGGAGCGGCGGGGAGTAATGAAGTAGTGTGCACCGATGCCCGCTTGAGGGGTGAAGTTCCAAACGCTCGCGTCAGCGTTAGGCCCATCATTGGTAACGTTATAAGGAGGTCCACCGTAGGCGGGGTATTTGTGGTTTGTCCAGATCACCCCTCCGGCACCCTGGATCCAGGGCGTGATCTTGTGTGATCCAGCGAAGTTCCAACGAAGAACAATCGGTGTAATGGATACGCCGGTGAAGGTTCCGCCTACGGTGTAGGGTGGCGTACAGTCGTTGGGTGCTGTGCATAGAGCCCGCTGAAACTTCGGCGTGTACGACTGCCAGAAGGGAAAGACTTCGATGCCGTACTCGAAGTTGCCGTGTAAGAAGCCGGGGCCGATATTGCTGGTGAGGACCTTACCGGCGCGGGCGCCGGCCATGAGGAACTTGAAGCCGCCACGATTCTCAGTGAGTCCGAAGCCGCCTTGCATGAGGACACCGATGTTGAGCGGTAGATGCGCGGAGTTGGACTGGAAGGGCGTGAGCGAAGCTGCTGTGGGGGCAGCCTGTGCGGAGACCAGCCTGACGGCCAACAGAAGGATGAGGGTGCAAAGCGATGCCTTTGCAGTGCATTTCATGTTCTCGATCACTCAATGACTCCGGAGCAGAATAAGAGATAGAAAAAAGGCCGCCGATGAACGGCGGCCCCTGTTAGATGACTCGCTAAGGAGTCTAGTTTCCAGCTGCCACCGTTGCTTCGTCGAAGTCGAAGTTGGAGTAGACATTCTGGGTGTCGTCCAGGTCTTCGATGGTTTCGAGGAGCCGTATCATGGCGTTTGCTTGTGAGCCTTCGAGCTTGGTATAGGTGGAGGCGATCTTTGTGACTTCGGCGTGCTCAGGGACGATTTTGGCAGTCTTCAGGGCTTCGGTGACGGCTTCGAAGTCCTTCGGGTCGGTGAGAACCTCCCAGTTTTCACCCTCATCGCTGAGGTCCTCTGCGCCTGCGTCGAGGACGAGCTCGGTCAGTTTGTCTTCGCTGGCGGCGGATTTGGCGATGGTGATGACGCCCTTCTTGGTGAACATCCAGGATACGGAGTTCGATTCCCCAAGATTTCCGCCGTTTTTGCTGAAGGCGTGGCGAATCTCGCTGACGGCTCGATTTTTGTTATCGGTGAGGACGTCGACGATGACGGCTACGCCGCCGGGGCCGTACCCCTCGTAGGTGATCTCCTCGTAGGAGACGCCCTCGAGCTCGCCGGTACCGCGCTGGATGGCGCGTTTGATGTTGTCGGCGGGCATGTTCTCAGCCTTGGCTGCGGCGATGGCTCCGCGGAGACGAGGATTGCCGTCTGGATCTCCTCCGCCGCCGGTTTTGGCGGCGATGGTGATTTCCTTGATGAGACGGGTGAAGATCTTGCCACGTTTGGCGTCAAGCGCGCCCTTCTTATGCTTGATTGTGGCCCATTTTGAATGGCCGGACATGAACTACCTCGATGATGATTTGTGTCGACTACGCATTGCTCCGGTGATGCGACCTTGCGATTTTAGCACGTTGGACAGTCCATATATTTGGCACCACCCATCCCCGTCAAAATTACGCAAAGTATTCAATGCAAAAGCTTTAGGTTCGTACTTGATGGTTTGATCCATATGCTTTTGGCGCAAAGTATTGATTCCAGAGGAATAGTCTTTCCTGTATGTCCCGGTCGCTGTTTGAGCTGGCTGCCGTAATGCATTGCAACTGAAGAGCTTACATGCACATTGCAGGGATGAAAATGACAATAGCAAGAGCGAAATACAGGGATCTCTCCACTGCGGCGGCAAAAGCGCCGCCTTCGGTCTAGATGACGTTTGTCGCTGGGTAGAACATACGACAGTAACAGCAACGGCAAAGACAAAAGCAGATGCCTGCGGGATGACAAACAAAAGGACAGACAACGGCAGCCTTCCATCAGCAGCCTTCAATGATTCATCAAACGCTGGCCTAGTCCAGCAGTTCGGGGGCCAGGAGGTCGCGCATGGTTTCGCGACGGCGGATGAGTTTGGTCCTGGAGCCGTCGACCAGGACTTCGGCGGGGCGCGGACGGGAGTTGTAGTTGGAGGCCTGGGTCATGCCATAGGCTCCGGCGTCGAGGAGGGCAACCAGGTCGCCCGGTTTGACGGTAGGGAGGACGCGGTCGCGGGCGAAGAAGTCGCCGGACTCGCAGACAGGACCGACTATGTCGGCAGTAATCGTCGACTTCCCTGCCGGCTGCTTGATGGGGATGATCTCGTGGTGAGCGTGGTAGAGGGCGGGACGGATGAGATCGTTCATGCCGGCGTCGGTGATGACGAAGGTTTTGGAACCGTTCTTCTTGACGACGAGGACGCGAGTGAGAAGGGCGCCCGCCTGGGCGACGATGAAACGGCCGGGTTCGAGGAGGAGGTGTGCTTTCTCGTCGGCTAACCCTTTGGTGAGAGCGGCGGCGTATTTTTCGACTTGTTGAGCGGGGTGAAAGTTCGAGGTGCCGTAGTCGATGCCGAGGCCGCCACCGGCGTCGACGTAACGGATGTTGTGCCCGTCCTTGCGGAGGTCGGCGATGAGGCTGGTGACTCGAGCGAGGGCAGCGGCGAAGGGATCGACCTTGCGGATCTGCGAGCCGATGTGGACGGAGACGCCCACGGGGTCGAGCCATTTGGATTTGGCGGCCTTGCGATAGATCGAGCGGGCGATCTTGATGTCGATGCCGAACTTGTGTTCGCTGAGGCCGGTGGAGATGTAGGGGTGGGTTTCGGCGAAGACGTCGGGGTTGACGCGGAGGGCGAAGCGGGCGCGCTTGCCGAGGGCTTCGGCACGGGCGGCGAGGAGATAAAGCTCGGTCTCGGATTCGACGTTGAAGAGGAGAATGTCGGCCTCAAGCGCGGCATCGATCTCCCACGTCTGCTTACCTACGCCGGAGAAGACGATCTTCTTGAGGGCAGGCTTGTGGGCTTTGCGAACGCGCTCGAGCTCGCCGCCGGAGACGATGTCGAAGCCTGCGCCTTGTTTGGCGAGGAGACGAAGAATCGCCAGTGAAGAGTTGGCTTTGACGGCGTAGCAGATGGTGTGCGGACGGCTGGCAAAGGCAGCTTCGAAGAGCTGGAAGCGGTGCGAGATTTGCTGCGCAGAGTAGACGTAGAGCGGCGTACCGTGTTCGGCGGCGAGGGTGGAGAGGTCGACTTGGTCGCAGTGGAGAGAGCGGTTGCGATAGACGAACGGACGGGGGCTTTCTTGGCTTGCTGCGGTCTTTTTAGTCAAAACTTTAGACGCTCTTTGTCGGTAATGCGTAGGGCTCTTCCGGGATGACGACCCAGGCGACGATGTAGGCCAGGGCGCCGACTCCGGTGAGGACGATGAAGAGTGCCGTGAGGATGCGAACGAGGTTCAGGTCCCAACCGTAGTGGAGCGCGAAGGCAGCGCAGACTCCGGCGATCATGCGATTGGCGCGGGGACGCATGAGTTTGCCGGTAGATGGGAAGGGGGTCGCAAATGGGGTGGCTGCGGAATTGACGGTGGCTCCGCAGGAGGGACAGAAACGGGAGGAGGTTTCCAACTGATTGCCGCAACGGGAACAGAACATGGGAGTTCTCCAGAAAACGATTCTATTTTTACATATTTGTGATGCAAAGACCGCAGATGAATACGGAAGGCAAAGGGATAAAGTTCGCTTTGGATAGAGCACTTTTTGCAGGCGGCAGCCTCCGTGGCAGGGATGGCGATTTTTGTGTAAAAAGAGAATCGCAATATATGTATATGCATCTTATTATGCAATTGGAGGGATCGTGATCGATTTGAGCTGTATGTGCGCGAGTTTTCGGCGTGCGTCGCGGGCGCTGACACAGATGTATGAGCAGGAGCTGAGGCCGGAGGGATTGCGGGCGACGCAGTTCACGATTCTTCAGGCGCTGACGCTTGCCGGAGAGATAACTCAAGGACAACTGGGAGGAGCTCTCGCCATGGACAGCACAACCCTGACGAGGACGCTCACGATTATGCGGCGCGGCGGATGGGTGAGGATGGGCCGGGGAGAGGATCGGAGGGAGTGGAGGCTGGGCCTGACGAAAGAGGGCGAGGCGATGTACAAGCGGGCGCTGCCAGCGTGGGAGCGGATACAGAAGAAGTTGCGGAAGCAGATAGGGAGTACGGAGTGGGAGCAGTTGTTGAAGATGACCAACGGACTGGCACACACAATTGTAGAAAGAGGAGAGCGATGACAACGAAGGCGAATTACGGAAGAGTGCTGAGTGGGCTAATTGCATTGTGGTTTGTGGCTGCGCTGACGGCATCGGCCTTGCATGTGTTTTCAAGACATCCGGAGCGTCCGCCGCTGGCGATGTTGGCGGCAGTCGCAACGCCAATAGCGATTTTTACGGCGTGGTATCTGAGATCGAGATCGTTCCAGGAGTACGTGCTCTCGCTGAATCCGCGGACGCTGACGATTGTGCATTCCTGGAGATTGGCTGGGTTCGTATTTTTGGTGCTGAGCGCATACAGGATTCTGCCGGAGATATTTGCGCTGCCCGCGGGATGGGGAGATATTGCGATTGGGGCAACGGCAGTGCCGGTAGCGATGTGGCTGGCAAGGCCGGGTCACAAGGCGAGCTTCATCGTATGGCAGGTTCTAGGGGTGACGGATTTGGTGGCGGCGATTTCTCTGGGAGCGATGGCGAGGTTTATCGACCCGCAGGGAGTGGCGGGGATTTCGACTGCGCCGATGACGCTGCTGCCGCTAAGCCTGATTCCTACTTTTGCTGTGCCGCTGCTGCTAATCCTGCATGGAATCTGCATTGCGCAGGCGAGACGATGGAAGAGTGAGGAGCGCGAGGTACGTGCGGGTATGGAGAGATTGCCGGCGATTTAGTACGGCGATTGATGGGTCTAGTGGCCGAGTTGATGGTTGAAGAACTCGGCCATGTAGGTGTAGGCTTCTTTGGTTTCGGGAAGGCTGATGTCGTTCCAGAAGGCGTGGGGCAGGCCTTCGAAGACGATGAGCTGGGCGTTGTTGCCGTTGCGGAGAAAGGCTCGGTGGAGGATGGTTGTTCCGCTGAGGAGGAGGTCGCGGCCGCTGGTGATGAAGAGGGTGGGCGGCATGTTGTGGAGATCGGCGTAGAGGGGTGAGAGGACGGGGTCTTTGGGGTTGGTGGTGGCGAAGTATTCGGTGTCGGGAGGTACCTGGGTGATGACGGGAAGGCTGCCAGTAAGACCGCGGAGGCTGTACATGGCCTGGGAGTCGGTGCCCTGGCTGAAGTCGCCGAGGCCGGAGAAGATGCCGAGGGCGGCGGGGAGAGGAAGGTTAAGCTGTTTGAGGCGGACGGCGACTTCGGCGGTGAGGATGGCTCCGGCGGAGGTGCCGTAGAGGGCGATGTGGGAGGGCTTGTAGGTTTTGAGAAGCTCGCGGTAGACCGCGATGGTGTCGTCGACGGCTGCGGGAAAGGGATGCTCGGGGGCGAGGCGGTAGAGGATGCTGACGACGCGGGTGTGGGTGAGGTTGGCGATGGGGATGGACTCGGTGAAGGAGCCGGAGTCGGAGTTGAAGCCACCGCCGTGGACGTTGATGAGGACGCGGTCGGGGTGCGAATTATCGAGCGGGGTGACGTTGCGAACGGGGACGCCGGCGATGGTGATGGATTCGATGTGGACGGGATAGGCGGCGAGGGAGGCCTGACCGGCGCGGGTCTGCCAGGCGTCGGTGCCTTTACGGCGTTCGGCGAGGGAGGGGGTGTCTGGTGGGGCGGGGTGGCGGAGTGCTTCCCTGGCTTCGGGGCTGAGGGCGGGAGGGATGGGGATGACGCGGGTGATGCGGGCGGTTCCGTCGGGGTCGAGGGTGCTGGTGTTGGATTGGGGCGGGGTTTGCTGGGCCGCGAGGGTCGCGGTGCCGAGGAGAAGCAGGCTTAGGCGGAGATTGAGGGGTCGCATGGCTTGGTGTGCAACAGGCTAGCAGAGTTTGCTGGTGGAGGCGCTATTTGCCGGTGTAGGGAGTCTTGAGGTAGCGGCGGGCGGCGTCGGCCTGGGATTGATCGCCGCCTCCGGCGCTGGCTTGTCGGTATTGCTCGATGGCTTTGTCGCGCTGGTGAAGGAGGTCGAACATCTCGCCGGCGTTAAGCTGGGCGCGGCGGCGGAGCCAGTCGGTGCACTTGGGCTGGGCGGCGGCTTCGAGATAGTTTTGTGCGGCTTCGGCGATCTGGTTCTGGCCGCGTTGGGTGTCGGCCAGGCCGAAGTACGTCATCTGGAGACGGGGGTCGATGAAGTAGCTGGGCTTGCGGGAGTCTTCGAGGACATTTTTGTAGGCAACGATGGCTGCGGGGCCGTCCCCTTTGTCCTTGGTGAGGTTGGCCTCTTCGAGGCGGAAGAGGTAGTCGCGGGGGAACTCGACAGCGAGGCCGTGCTGGACGGCAAGGGCCTCGGGGTAACGGGCGTCGTGGCGCAGGAAAAGGGAGAGGGCGGTGCGGGATTCGATATTGGTGACTAAGCCGTGGGCGGCGGATTCCCGGAGGAGATCGAGGCCCTTCTCTTTGTTGCCGGTCACGCCGGTGATACCGATCATGATGCGAAGGATGCGAGGGAGGCTGGCGACGGCGAACTGCTGGATGCCGATGGCCATCTTGGCGTCGGCGTAGCTGGGGTCGATCTTGAGGGCTTGTTCGCTGTCGTTGCGAGAGGCGAGGCCCTGACGGGCGGCAGCGACGTAACTGTGATCGACCAGGGTGATGAAGGCGGCGTGCATGCCGCGAGCGTATCCGCGGGCGAAGTAGGCGTTGGCGTTGTTGGGATTTTCGCGGATCTGCTGATCGGACATGGCGATAGCAGAGTTGGTGAGCTGCTCGATGCGGTCGCGGGTGGCCTGGGGGACAGGGACGCTGCGCTTGGATGTGAGGAAGGAATCGTGCGCGTAGTAGGTGGTATCGAGGAGGTCCTGGTGGTAGAGCTCGCGAAAGATGAGCACCATGAGGACGTAGCCGGTGGCGATCGGGCTCTGCGGATTGGTGTGCTGGATGGCCTCGAAACGGGAGAGGGCGCCGTCGTAGTCGAGGTTGTAGAAGTGCTCGTGGGCCTCGCGGACCTGCGGAGTTAGGTTAATGGGGTCGGTGTAAGCGGCGGGCTCGTAGGACTGCGCGTGGGCGGATGCTGCCAGGGTGAAGGCGAGAAGAACGGTGAGTACTTTAGTGCGGCGCGGAGTGAAGATCATTTTCTCCAAAACAACGATTTGGGCTTAGCATAGCCCTGCGAGGTTAGACGGACGTCACTGTAAACTATAACCTTGGGACGCTAAATTCCCTGTAGTATTGCTGCACTTCTCCTGGTTTGAACGGTACTTTATGACACGGTTTGAGTTGCTTCAGTTGCTTGTCGGTCAGGCACGGGCTAACGGATTCGAGTTTCGCAAGTGGTATGTTGGCAAGCTCGGATTGCCGTGGAAGAATGCGCAGCAGGCGCTTGAGACGCTGGCTGCCGAACGACGCTACTATTCCCTGCTCTTTGCGCATGAGTTTGCGTCGAACTTCTGGAAGCCGGGTGGAGTGATCACGTTTCAAGTACCGACACAGACATTCAAGCGAAAGATGGCCGATGGATCGATCGGCACAGTGACCCGCAAGGGATATACGCGCCGGAGCGCGCGGGAGACGGCATGGCGGTATCACCTGCGAGAGCTTGCGGTGGCCGAGGAGCCTTTGCGGTATATGCGGCGATATCTGCGAGTGGAAGAAGACCTGGAAGAACCAGAGCCGGTCGCCGTCTTGGATGATATCGAAACAGACGAGGATTAGGTTCCGGCATTAAAGGCGATGGGCGACTCGAATGGCGCGAATCTGCTTGAGGTGATGGCGACCATGGATCAGGTGAAACCTGCGCCATTGATGGATGCTGAGCGGCCCCAGGATCATGTGGGAGATGCAGCGTCCGGTGCCGAAGAGAGCTTCCGCTTCGCTGAAGAGCCGATCGATACGAGTCATATGGTCGGCTGAGTACTGGACGAGATCCCTGCCGCAAACTGGAGAGACAATCTGTGGAGGGGCTACACGCGCCGGGGCTCCGCGACCACTGGGGAAGATGCCAAGGGTGGTGAGGAAATACTGGCCGATGCGCTGTCGCAGGGTAGGTTTGGCCCGAGTGGGTGTGCCTTTGGAGAGACGAGCCTCGAAGGCTGTTTCGGTAAAGGCATAGGTGAGGCAAAGGTGCTGGACAATCTGCTGGATGCTCCACTTCTCTGAAAATTCGGAAGGAGTCAGTTGGGTCTGGGTGGAGTCGAGGTCTTTGAGGGAGCCGGCGATTTCGTTGTAGAGCTGCTGAAGAATGGGGTCCATGGCTGCAGGATTACGTTACACCGCTTTTAACGCAGTGCGTTCCTTTTCGCCGGGACTATTGGAGCTGAGACAACGCCTTGCGGGCCTCTTTGATGTTGAGGCCGTCGGGGTCGAGCTTCAGGTACGTGTTGAACTCGGCGATGGCCTCGTCACGCTTTTTCATCTTCTGCGCGACCTGCGCAAGAGCAAAGTGAGTTTCAGGATCGTCCGGTTGGGTCTTTACAGCGTCTTTGGTTCGAAGATAGGCGGCGTTGAAATTGCCCCTGTCTGCGTAGAACTTAGCAACGGTAAGGTCTTCGGCGACTCGATCTTCCGTGGACTGGATCTTCTCGACTTTGGGGAGCTTCCTGCGGGTAGTTCTGGTGCTGGCGGGTTGATCGGCCCATGGCGCAGCCGGGGGTGGAGCGTCGGGGTCGGAGCTGCTTGGATCGTTGCTGGAACTGCTCGAACTGCTGCTGGAGCTGGAGGAATCGGAACCGGGAAGCGCGGGTGGAGCGTCGGAGGGAAACGGGTGTTCTTCCGCCGCCGATTTTCGTGACGAGGCAGGAGATGGAGCGTCGGGAGAGTCACTTGAAGGAACGGCAGACTTGCTGGGCTCGCCAGGAAAAGGAAACTGCTCGGTGGTCGAGGGCTTTTTTGTGTCTGCCGGCGGCGTGCACGGCTTGTCCGGAGTGGATTTGGAGGAGTTCTGGTTTGCGGTGGGACAAGGCTGGTCCACCGGTTTCTGGGGAGTCTGAGCCGCAGCGATGGTGGTAAGAGCAAAGCTGATCAGCATCGCACGAATTGGAAGGCTGTTTCCCATCGTCTTCTAGATTACTCGTCCAATACTTTTGACGCTTCCGGGCAGTGGTTTGTTATAGTCAGCTCGGGTGGTGGGTACGGGCGACAGGTCTGACGCTGCGTTGCCATCTGGCTCAACTCAAAACTCTCTGCTTGATGGGATCTCTCTAAATATATGGTTGATGGGCTGATTATCCGTTCTTCGTCGATACATGCGGCGGGTTGCTACACCACGCAGGCGATAAAAAAAGGCGAGAAGGTTTGTGAATATGATGGGCCTCGTTTTACGAAGGATGAGGCCGATGAGCGCTATAAAGATCGCTTCGTCACTTATCTGTTCAGCTGTGGGGACGATGGGATGGTGATCGATGGGTTCGGAGCTGCGATGTTTATTAATCACTCGTGTGATCCAAATTGCGAGACTGAGGATGATGATGGCCGAATATTTGTGATGGCTATTCGGGATATCGCTGCGGGCGAAGAGTTGACTTACGAGTACAACCTGCATGACAGCGATGATGCTGAGGGCGATTGCTACTGCGGAGCGCCGAAGTGCCGCGGGACGATGTTCAGCGAGGAAGAAGTGAAGCGGCGAAAGAAGATGGAGAAGACCAGGGCTAAGGCTGCAAGGCAGTAATCGGCTGCGGGAAACGTGGAGCTCCGGCGAACGATACAATAGGCGTTGCGGCAAGCTTTACCGCACCCTTTTATGGCATATCAGGTTCTTGCAAGGAAATACCGGCCACAGCGTTTCGCGGATGTTGCGGGACAGGATCACGTCACCGTAACGCTGATGAATGCGCTGACGCAGCAGCGGATTGCGCACGGCTACATCTTCAGCGGACATCGCGGCATCGGCAAGACGACGATTGCGCGCATTCTGGCGATGGCGCTGAACTGCAGAAATGCGATTGGCAGTGCGCAGCGGCCTACGGCGGAGCCTTGCGAAGTGTGCGAGAGCTGCACGGAGATTCGAGCGGGCAATGCTGTCGATGTGATCGAGATTGATGCGGCGACCAATCGCGGTATCGATGAGATCCGCGAGCTGCGCGATGCGGCTCGATACAGACCGGCGCGGGACAAGTACAAGATTTACATTCTGGATGAGGCGCACCAGATTACGGATGCGGCGTTCAATGCGTTACTGAAGACGCTGGAGGAGCCGCCGGATCACATTGTGTTTATGATGGCGACGACGCAGCCGGAGGATATTCCGCAGACGGTACGGTCGCGGTGTCAGCACTTCAGCTTTCATGCAGTGAAACTGGTGGATATTCTTGGCGAGCTGCGCGGAATCGCTGAACGTGAAGGTGTGGATGCGGACGAAGCTGCGCTGGCGCTGCTTGCCGAGGCTGGCGATGGGTCGATGCGCGATGCGCTTTCGATTATGGATCAGGCGATTGCGAGCGCTCCGGTAGAGGATGGGCGGCCGGTGCTGGATGCTTCGCAGATTCGGGAGCTGATGGGATCGGTACCGAATGCTGTGTTCGAGAAGATTCTTGAGGCGGTGGACGGAAATCGCAGCGCAGAGGTGATTACGGTTGCGAATCAGCTGCTGGATGCGGGCAATTCACCGGCTCAGTTGGCTCGGCAGTGTGTGCGGTATCTGCGAAACTGCGTGATTGCGAAGATTGCCAATATTGGCGTTGATGGCGCGGGAGCTGATGGGGCGGCGGGAGAGTTGCTGCAGATTTCAGCTGATGAGCAGAGGCGCGCGGCACGGAGCGCTTCCCTGTTCAGTGAAGAAGAGTTGACACGCTTTCTGCAGGTAATGCTGCGGACGTTCGATGAGTTGGGATATCGGCAGGAACAGCGGTTTCACTTTGAGCTGGGGCTGTTGAAGCTCGTGCATCTGAGGCGGTTGCTGCCTGTTGAAGAGGTGTTGAGTCAGTTCCCGACAGGTGGGAGTGGTGCGGGACAGGGGCGTTCGAAGGTCGCCGCCATTGCGCCTCAAACTGCTACGAAGAGTGTTACGACAGCGCCCGTTGCTTCAGTGGTTTCTGTGAGTGCGAAGCCGGCGTTTTCTCCGTTTGAAGCGGATAAGAGCCGGAGGCGGTTTGATGAGCCTCAGACATCTCCTGCGACTGTTACTGCAGCGGCCCCTATAAGAGTGGAAGCACCTGCGCCGGTTGTGCCGGTCCATGTCCCGGAGACGGTTTCGGTTGCTGTTGCGGAGCCTTCGGTGGTTGCTGTCGCAGCGGAGATACTGGGCATGGGAGCGGCTCCGATTGAAGTGCTGGAACCTGAAACACCTGCTCCGGTAGAGGCGCCTGCTGTCCAGAGTGCGAACGGGGATTCTGCGGAAGGTTTGCAGCAGGCGGCTGTGGAAGCGTTGACGAATGCGAAGGGGCAGGACTCGGCTGCGGATGCGCTGGATGATGCGGAGTGGAGGATTGAGGACGGCGAAGTTCGCGTACAGACGGGAGTGTCGAAGACGATGCTGCCAATGGTAGTGAATCCGGAGGCGGAGAAGGTTGTGAAGGCGGCTTTACGCGATGCGGGTGCGGGTGCGCTGAAGCTCGTGTTGTTGCCCGGCGCTGCTGGTGCTGCTGCGGCGAAGAAGCCACGGGCGGCGAAGTCAGGGAGCGTTCAGGCGAAGGCACTGGAGCATCCCATAGTGCAACAGGCGCAGAAACTGTTCCAGGCAGAGATTCGGACCGTGATCGATCTGCGAGATAACGAATAGGGGGAGCTGATGGATTTTTCCGATCTTGGCAAGATGAAAGAGATGATGGGTCAGGCGAAACAGATGCAGGAGCAAATGGAGCGAAAGCTCTCTGAGACGGTGGTGGAGGCTTCCAGTGGGGGTGGGGTGGTGACGGTGCGGATGAATGGGAAGAAGGAGGTGCTGCGCCTGAAGATCGAGCCCTCGGCCGTTGGGAGTGCGGGAAGTGACCTGGAGTTGCTGGAGGACCTGATTACGGCGGCGGTGAATGAGGCCGGGCGGCGGGCGGATGAGGCGATGAAGGCTAGTGTGGCGGGGATGATGGGCGGGCTTGGATTGCCGGGGTTGGGTGGATGACGAACCGGTTTGCGGAGCCGATGGCGCGGTTGATTGAGGAGCTGCGGAAGCTTCCGGGAGTTGGGACGAAGAGTGCGCAAAGGCTGGCGTTTCATGTGCTGCGATCGTCGGAAGAGGATGCTGAGAGGCTGGCTGTTGCGATCCGGGAGTTGAAGGCGCATCTGCGGTTGTGCTCGGTATGCAACAACATTACGGATGTCGATCCTTGCGGGTATTGCACGAGTCCCTTGCGGAATCAGCGGCTGGTTTGCGTGGTGGAAGAGCCCACGAACATTGCGACGATTGAAAAAACGCGGAGCTATGGGGGGGTGTACCACGTGTTGCATGGGACGCTATCGCCGATTGGAGGGGTGGGGCCGGAGCAGTTGCGGATCGGCAATCTGATGGCTCGGCTTGGTGAAGTGGATGAGGTTATCCTGGCGACTTCGCCTACGACTGAAGGTGAGGCTACGGCGGGATATCTTGCGCAGGAGCTGCGCAAGGCGAATGGTGCGGTGAAGGTTACACGGATCGCTACCGGGGTTCCGGCGGGCAGCGATATCGAGTATGCCGATGAGGTGACGATGACTCGGGCCATGGAGGGACGGCGGGAGTTTTAGACGTCTGCTGCCGGATTGTTCCCTCGGCTTTCCTCCTGTTTCACGCTTCCTTGTTATTCTGACCTTTGTATGCCAAGTAAACCTATTGTTCTGACTATCCTTGATGGGTGGGGTTATCGCTCCGAGACCCACGGTAATGCTATTGCACTTGCACGCAAGCCCGTTTACGACAAGCTTCTGATTGAGTATCCGAATACCCTGATTCGCGCGAGCGATCATTATGTCGGCCTGCCGGACGGGCAGATGGGCAACTCCGAGGTTGGCCATCTTAACCTTGGCGCGGGGCGCATCGTCCGCATGGATATTGTGCGGATCGATGAGGCCATTGCGAATGGCAGTTTTTTCAAAGATCCGGTGCTTACACGCGCCTTTGAGCTTGCAGGGCAGGAGGACCGTGCGCTGCACTTTATTGGTTTGCTTTCCGATGGAGGGGTGCACTCCCATCAGCGGCACCTTTATGCGCTGCTGAAGATGGCGGCGCAGCATAAGCTGACGCGAGTCTTTGTCCATGCCTTTACGGATGGACGGGACACGATGCCGACCAGCGGGCTCGATCATATCGAGGAGTTGCTGCAGCGGTTCCGTCAGTATGGAGTGGGCAGGATTGCGTCTGTCTCGGGGCGGTACTACGCGATGGATCGCGACCTACGCTGGGAGAAGGAGAAGCAGGCCTTCGATGCGATGGTTACAGGGCACCCTGAGGGCGGGACTTATTCCTCCCCGATGGATCGTATTCGCGAGTTGTACAGCAACGGCATTACAGATGAGTTCATTCCTCCTTTCACGTGTGCGGATCACGATGGCGGTCCGATTGGAGCGATCCGGGACCGCGATGTGGTTGTGAACTTCAACTATCGCGCTGACCGCGTGCGCCAGATTACGCGTGTGCTTGCGCGGAACGTCGATGTTCCGGGCGGGCTTACGGCGAACGACGCCAGCGATCTGCCGAAGGCGTTTGAACTGGATGCGGAGATTCCCCGCCCGTTGGTTCCGCGTGATATTCACTACGTCTGCATGACGCAGTATGACAAGAACTTCAACCTGCCGCTGGTGGTTCCTCCTGAGTCGATGGACAATCTACTGGCGAACGTGCTGGCCGACGCTAATCTTCGCAACCTTCGCGTGGCGGAGACGGAGAAGTATGCGCATGTGACCTACTTCTTCAACGGCGGAATTGAGAAGCCGTTTCCGGGCGAGGACCGCGCGCTGGTTCCTTCACAGAAGGTCGCGACGTACGATCTGGCGCCTGAGATGTCGGCTGCGGGAATTGCCGATGCCGTGGTGAAGGCGGTGAACGATACGGCGTTCGATGTGATTATCGTGAACTTTGCGAATGCAGATATGGTGGGGCACTCGGGCAAGCTGGAGCCGACGATTCGCGCGGTCGAGACGGTGGATACGGAGCTTGGGCGCATCTACCGGGCGGTGAAGCAGCGTGGCGGATCGTTGCTGGTGACGGCGGACCATGGCAATGCCGAGATGCTGATCGATCCTGTAACGGGTGGGCCGCATACGGCGCACACGACCAATCCGGTGCCGTTCATTCTTGTTTCGGATGCGAGGGATACGAGTCACCATCGCATTCTCAGACCGGGCGGAAGCCTGCGTGATATTTCTCCGACGATGCTGTCGCTGCTTGGGCTGGGGCAGCCCTCCGAGATGACGGGGCGCAATCTGGAGTCGCTGGACGACTGAGCGTTTACTTACAGGCTTTGCCAATGTGGCGTTGATGGCGGATCGAAGGTGATCCGCCTCAACTTTTGCGGAGGCGTGGAGTGCGGGAAGGACTGTGGGCTCCTGGGATGCTTCGGTTTGTGATGTCGCGGTGGTGTCTTCTTTGGAGAATTCTTCGTCGGTCATTCTGAGAAGTTGAGCGACGATGCCGGGGCGGTATTTTTCGACTTCGATTTTGGGTGCGAGGGGACCGTGAATGGGATCGAGGGTGATCTCTTCGACGGACTCGACTTCAGTAGATCTGCGGCTGGGCAGGACTTTGGGGAGGTTGAGGCTGGCGATCTGAAGGCCGTAGAGGAGGAGGCCGGCGCGGCGGGGATCGATGTCGTTGGAGGCGATGCGGCGGAGAACTTCGCCGATGGAGTGCTGGATGGCGCTGCGGTCTTCGGGCAGTGGAAGGTTGAAGTCTGCACGGCGGCTGCGGCGCTGGCGTGGGTTTTCGACGGGGCGACGCGTGGTGTGGTGGTAGTAACAAAATTCTTCGTAACGGAGGCAGACGCTGCCGCAGCGGCGTCCGTCGGTGAAGATGTGGCGACATTGGAAGCGTGTTTTGGACTCGATGTTGGTGTCGTTCATGGTGGTACCCCTCTCCCTATCAAAATTGCGCAAAGTATTCAAAAGAAAAGGCCTGCATCCGTACTTGGGTGCAGGCCGTCGGCTTAAATAAAAAAGTCCGGCTGATCGCCGGACTTTCTTTCTTCTGATTTAAGAATAACAGGTGGTTTCAAGGGGTGGGTTGTGGATAAAGGCCGAGGTGCCAGCTATTCACACTCGGCTTCCGGATTTTCCCTGATTCGAGAGAAAGCCCAATGCCATTGCCGGAACCAATGCCGTTAGTGCGTTCCCCCACCCGCGGCAGAAACGCCAACCACCATCTGCGTGCCGCCGTCCAGTTGGATATCTTGCTTGGCGCCGAGCAGAATGCTGGAAGCCTGAGCCATCCTGGGATCTTGTTGTCCCGGTGCATTGTTGGCCAGAAGCACGCCGGGTACCGACGTGGTACGGATGGCTATGTTGCCGGTTTTGGCTACGATGGTTCCCGCCGCAGGACCACCGCTGCCAGCGGGAGCTGCCCCGGGGTCGCCGCCGCCCGTGCCTGGTGACGTGCCACTCGCCCTGCTGCCATTAGCCCCATCGGGACTCGGGGTAGAAGAGCCGCCCGCCGGTGCGATCGACTGAATCTGCGAATGGACCGGCACGCTTTGGCCGCCCTTCAATTCGACGTGGTCAAACTGAAGCGCTACTTGGGAATTCTCGCCCGCCCCGCTCGGCTGCGCGCGGAGAACATGGCCCACCAGCTTCGACCCCTTGGGAATCTCGGTTCCGTCGGCAGTCTTTACTGACGCCTTGGTCTGAACCACCACGCTGTCGCCAGTCTTGGCGGTCTTTGAGTCTAGCTTGCTCACAAGTTCGCCATTGACTGGACTCATCTCTATGGCGGGTGCTTCCGAGCTCGCGGCCGAAGTATCCGGTGACGTTGGCTCTGTACCTGGAGGGTTCTGCTGGGTTGCGGGGCTATTCGGTTGGCTGGCTGGGGGTGACTGCTGCGCCAAAAGGGGGAAGCTCGCTAAGGCAAATAGGGTCGTCGCGAGCGCTGTGCCTGTTTTCATGAAAAATCCTCCGTCGGTTCCCACACTTCCGCATCCGCACGTTCGCGGCGCGGTCGCGAGTTTCCTTATATCCCGCAAGCGCCCTGCCAAACCAAGGCTTTCCACGCAAATTGCCGCAAGGGGTTTACTTAGAATCGATTGGCGTTCGGCAGCGCACATTTGGGGTAATTCCAATTCGACGCTGGACCGAATTCTCTTCCCTAGATCGAGTAATTCTTCCAGGTCGAAACTCCCTCCTTGTTGGGTGCCTCATGCTTTGCTTTTGAGACGAGGGGCGGATGCCTTGCCCCGCACTGTTGCCTCCCTGCGCGGACTATTGGTTCTCTTTATGCGCCCGCCGGAGCACCGACAAGTGGTCCAATTGCACTGGAGTTTTCTGCTTTCGATTCGTAACCCCTTATTTGTTCAGTAGTTTCAATAGCTTCCACGCGACGGTATGGTATTCTTGGCGTCCTCCCCGATAGACCAGGCCACCAAAAATCTATTACCAAAGGATTGTGATTATGAGAGCTTCATTCTGCGAAGGGATGCCGACATCCGCAGTTGGATATCGGACACCGGGGAGTGCGTCGTCCAGGCAAGCTGGGTCGCGCCGGAACATAATTTTGTTGGCACTACTGACGTTGGTAGGAACGTTTGCGCTTACGCCGAAGGCTATGGCGGACTCGTATAACTTCTCAGCCATCGGCAATGGCATTAACGTGTCGGGCGTTCTCACGGTTTCGCCGACGGGGGCTGCGGGCGCCTATACGATCACTGGAATCAGCGGCTTTTTCTCTGATACAAACGCGTCGGCGAATTTCTCCGGCATCATTACGGGGCTACACCTCGCCCCGCCACCCGCGACCCCTCCACCCTTCCCTGCTCCTGCCTTTACGACTGCAGGATTCTCGTATGACAACCTGTTCTACCCGGATGGCTCGCCTGCGGTATGCATTGACTATCCATTCTTTGGAGGCGTGTTCGACGTGTATGGCGTGGTGTTTGACGTAGCCGGGGGATACACCGTCGATCTGTGGAGTGATGGCGTGATTCCCGGAGTTGGGTTGACGTACGGCGTTGGCGACTCGTTTGGGTCGAAGGTTCTGGATATGCCGGATACCGATGGCATGGGCGTACCTGTTTCGGTGAGCACGTCTCCGACTCCAGAGCCGGGTTCGCTGTTGTTGCTGGGCACAGGCTTGCTTGGTTTGGTTGCACCGTTGAAGCGCAAATTTATCGCATAGTTGCTGGACTCTTAAGCTCGTTGAAGAAGCGGACGCGAAATGTGTCCGCTTCTTTGTTTGCAGGACGAAATTGGTGCGGGATGGTTGAACCGCGTTTTTCTGTCGGGTCGCTTCTGGCATCCAACTATGTCGAACTTGATGGACTATGCGAGGGTGTCGGTAGAAGCGATGGGAACACTAGAGATTGTCAGCGATCCAGTGCAGTCGGCGAAGGATGCGGGACTGCGCTATGTTTCGGATGCGAAGCCTGGGCTTGTGCGGAAGCGCGCGGGGAAGGGCTTTCGCTATGTCGATGCCGATGGGAAGGTGGTGAAAGACAAAGAGACGCTGGCGAGGATCAAGTCGCTTGTGATTCCGCCGGCTTGGACGAATGTCTGGATTTGTCCGAGTGCGCAGGGACATTTGCAGGTGACGGGGCGAGATGCGAAGGGGAGGAAGCAGAGCAGGTATCATCCGCGATGGCGTGAGGTAAGGGACGAGACGAAGTATGAACGGATGCTGCTGTTTGGGTCGACCCTGCCGAAGATTCGGGAACGCGTGGAGGTGGACCTGGGGGTGGCGGGATTGCCACGGCAGAAGGTGCTGGCGACGATTGTGCGGCTGATGGAGGTGACACTGATTCGTGTGGGCAATGAGGAATATGCACGTACGAATCACTCGTATGGGCTGACGACGTTGAGGAACCGGCATGTGGAGGTGGATGGGTCGACGGTGACGTTTAAATTTCAGGGGAAGAGTGGGGTGAAGCACGCGATCGATATAACGGACAGGAGGCTGGCGAGGATTATTCAGCGGTGCCAGGATATTCCGGGGTATGAGCTGTTTCAGTATGTAGATGGTGATGGGGAGCCGCACAATATTGGATCGGCGGATGTGAATGAATATCTGCACGAGGTGAGTAGCCAGGAGTTTACGGCGAAGGATTTTCGAACGTGGGCGGGGACGGTACTTGCGTGCATGATGCTGCGGGAGTTCGAGGCGTTTGAATCGGAGACGCAGGCGAAGAAGAATGTAGTGGAGGCGATCAAGGCGGTGGCGCAGCGGCTGGGGAATACGCCTTCGGTGTGCCGGAAGTGCTATGTGCATCCGGCGGTGCTGGAGTGCTATATGACGGGGGTTTTTGCGAATGGGCGTAAGCCAAGAACTGAAAAGGTGTGCGATGAGGTCGCAGATGCACTGCGTGAGGAGGAAGCGGCGTTGATGCGGCTGTTGCGTCAGCGACTGAAGAGTGTGGACTAGAGGGAGGATTCTCCGAAGAGAGGCGGCAAGGCCTGGGTGGCGGGGCCGAGGATGATTTCGTCGAAGGCGTCGGCGTTTGTGGGTTCTTCGGGACCGATGTAGATGGTGCGGATGCCTCGCTGGTTGGCGATGTGGACGAGGCCAGCGGCGGGATAGACGGAGCCGGAGGTTCCTACGACGAGGAGGATGGTGGAGTAGTTGAGCTGGTCGTAGATGGTGTCCATGTCGAGGGGGATTTCGCCGAACCAGACGATGTGGGGGCGGATGGTGGAGTTGCATTCTTTGCAGGTGGGTAGGGTGGGGGCTGAATCGTAGAAGGATTGGTCGGGGAAGGGTTGGTTGCAACGGATGCAGCGGGAGTGAAAGAGGGAGCCATGCATGTGGTGGATGCGTTGGGAGCCAGCGCGCTCGTGGAGGTCGTCGACGTTTTGAGTGCAGAGGTAGAAGCGGTCGCCCAACTGTTGCTCGATACGCGCGAGGGCTAAGTGGGCGGCGTTGGGTTGGGCTGCGAGGGCATCGCGACGGCGCATGGAGTAGAAGTTCCAGACGAGAACGGGGTCAGCCTGCCAGGCTTCGGGAGTGGCAACTTCTTCGACACGGTGGCCGTTCCACAGGCCGCCGGAGCCACGGAAGGTGGCGAGGCCGCTTTCCGCGGAGATTCCGGCTCCGGTGAGGACGAAGAGGCAGTCGGTTGGGGAGAGGTGCATGGGCCTTACTCGGATACGGTGTGGAAGACTTCCGTGTCGTCGGAGATTGGGTGCCATCCGCCGGGTGGGGTGACGTTTGCTTCTACCTGCTGGGGTGGGTTTGCGGGGCCCCAGGTGTTGGGATCGTAGGGGTAGACGGGGGTGTTGTCTTTGAGGACGGGATCGACGATGCGCCAGGCTTCTTCGACGTAGTCCTGGCGGGCGAAGAGGGTGGCGTCGCCTTGGATGGCGTCGGTGAGGACGCGCTCGTAGGCCTCCATCTCCTGAGGGCGCTGGAGGCGGCAGGCTTCGAGCTCGACGAGGGTGCGCATGCCGGTCTCGTCGGGTGCAGCGATGGTGACGGCGAGGGCGATGGTCATCTCGGGGCTGATGCGGAAGCGCATGTAGTTCTGGGGGCCGGGGTCGGCGATGTTGGTTGCGGGTGGACGGCGCAGGCGCGCGACGACTTCGGTGCAGGTGGTGGGGAGGTTTTTTCCGGCGCGGATGTAGAAGGGGACGCCATCCCAGCGCCAGGACTTGATTTCGAGACGAAGGGCGGCAAAGGTTTCGACGGTGGAGTCGGGAGCAACGCCTTTTTCGTTTTTGTAGCCGTTGAACTGGCCGCGAAGAACATTGCAGGGCTCGATGGGTGGAATGGCGCGGAGGACTTTTACTTTTTCGTCACGCATGGCTTCGCTGTCGCGGCGGGCGGGGCACTCCATGGCGATATTGCACATGACCTGGAAGATGTGATTCTGGATGACGTCGCGAATGGTACCGGTCTGGTCGTAGAAGGCCCCTCGGCCTTGTATGCCGAAGTCTTCGGCCATGGTGATCTGGATGCTTTCGACGTAGTCGCGGTGCCAGAGAGGCTCAAGGACGGAGTTGGAGAAGCGGAAGGAGACGATGTTGTGAACGGGGCCTTTAGCGAGGTAGTGGTCGATGCGGAAGATGGAGGACTCGGGGAAGGCAGAGAGGAGGATGCGGTTGAGCTCCTGCGCGGAGGCGAGGTCGTGGCCGAAGGGCTTTTCGACGATCATGCGAGCGCCTTTGGCAGAGCCGGACTTCACGAGCTGCTCGACGACTTCCTCGAAGAGCGATGGCGGGATGGCGAGATAGTGCGCGGGATGCTGGGCGTTGCCGAGTTGCTTGCGCACTTCGGTGAAGGTGGCCGGGTCGGCGTAGTCGCCATCGACGTAACGGAGGAGCGAGGAAAGCTTTTGCCAGGCGTCGGGATCGAGGCCGCCGTGCTGGGTGAGGGAGTCCTGGGCGCGGGCTTTGAGCTGGTCGAGGTTCCAACCGGCTTTGGCTACGCCGATGACGGGGACGTCGAGGTGGCCGCGTTTGATCATGGCCTGAAGGGCGGGGAAGATTTTTTTGTAGGCGAGGTCGCCAGTGGCGCCGAAGAAGACGAGGGCGTCGGAGTGAATGGCAGGAGGAACAGTGACGGCTGGAGTGCTCAAGAGTGATCTCTCCTTGTAGCTTGCAGTTTACTTGGTGGCAGGCTTTTCGAGGTGGCCGCCGAACTCGTAGCGCATGGCGGAGAGGAGCTTGTCGGCGTAGTCGGCCTGGCCGCGGGAGCTGAAGCGCTCGTAGAGTGCGGCGGTGAGGACGGGGGTGGGAACGCCTTCGTCGATGCCGGCCTTGATGGTCCAACGGCCTTCGCCGGAGTCGGAGACGCGGCCGCTGAATTTGGAGAGCTGCGAGTCTTCGGCCAAGGCTGAGGAGGTGAGATCGAGGAGCCAGGAGGCGATGACGGAGCCTCGACGCCAGACCTCGGCGACGGCGGGGAGATTGAAGTCGTACTGATAGTGTTCGGGGTCACGGAGGGGTGTGGTTTCAGCGTCGATCTCGGCGGTGTGCTTGCCGATGTTTGCGGCCTTGATGACGTTGAGGCCTTCGGCGTAAGCGGCCATCATGCCGTACTCGATTCCGTTGTGGACCATCTTGACGAAGTGGCCGGCGCCGCTGGGACCGCAGTGGAGATAGCCCTGTTCGGCTGTGCCGCCGAGCTTGTCCCAGCCCGGGGTGCGGTCGATGTCTCCGACGCCGGGGGCGATGGTTTGGAAGATGGGGTCGAGGTGTTGGACGGCTGCGTCGGGGCCTCCGATCATGAGGCAGTAGCCGCGTTCGAGGCCCCAGACACCGCCGCTGGTGCCTACGTCGACGTATTGGATGCCTTTGGGGGCGAGATCTTTGGAGCGGCGGATGTCGTCGATGTAGTAGGAGTTGCCGCCGTCGATGAGGATGTCGCCGGATTCGAGGAGGGGAGTGATCTGGGTGATGGTCTCGTCGACGGCTGCGGCGGGAATCATGAGCCAGATGGCGCGGGGTTTGGTGAGTTTGCTAATGAGATCTTCAAGCGAAGAGGCAGCCGTGAGGACTTTCTCTTTGGCCATTTGTTCGGCGGTTTGCGGGGAGTGGTCGAGGCCGACGCACTGGTGACCGTGGGCTGCGAGGCGGCGCACCATGTTGGCGCCCATTCTGCCGAGACCTATCATTCCAAGCTGCATTGACCGCTCCTAGTGAAGAAGTATGGTTCTGCTGCAGACGTGCTGATGGGATGCTTCTTTTTAGATGTTACAGAGTCATTAGGCGTTTCTACCGAGATAGAGGGGCTCTATTCCTTTAAAGCTAGCGGGGGGCCGCTGACTCGCTTTACCTTGAGGTCGACATCTACTTCGACTCGATCGGCTATCTTCACGAAGGGGATACCGCTTGTCATGCCATACTCTTTGCGATCAAAGGCCATGGTCCCCTTGATACTTCCTGAGCCAGTTCCCCTGCCTGAAACCGTCAGCTTAAGGGTTTCGGGTTTGGAGACTCCGCGGATGGTAAACGTACCAGGCACGTCAAAGGTATCCGGACCGGTCTGGACGATTCCGGTCGATCGGAAGGTGATGAACGGATCGTGCTTGACGTTGAAAAAATCTTCGCTTCTCAGCTTGCCGTCCTTCATGCCGCTGCCGGTATTTACTGTGGCCGCTTCAATTTTGATGTCCAGGAGACCGCTGTTGAGGTCCGTCGATTTGAAGGTGAGAGAGGCATCCCACTTGTCGAAATTACCGACCAGGGCGACTGAGGCCTTCACATAAAACTTGATTGCGCTGTCGCCTGGGGTGATTGCGAAGACAGGAGTTTGTGCCTGCGCGAATACTGGAAGCACGGTAGATGCCGCAAGGCAGAGGATCGCTAATCGCATGGGGCGAGTGTGGACTCTTCCCTTATCACTGTCAAATATGGAGACGGTTGTCGTGCTTACGCACGATACCCCACCCTTCGCAAAAGCCGCGAAGGGTGGGGCACCTGTTTTTCTGGCACATAACTACTCGCCGAAGTTGACGGATTCGATGCCGAGGAATTCGGCGGATTGGCCTAGCTCTTCTTCGATGCGGAGGAGCTGGTTGTATTTGGCGATGCGGTCGGTGCGGGAGGCCGAGCCAGTTTTGATCTGGCCGGCTCCGGTGCCTACGGCGAGGTCGGCGATGAAGGTGTCTTCGGTTTCGCCGGAGCGGTGGCTGATGATGGAGGTGTAGCCGAAGCGGCGGGCAAGCTCGATGGCTTCGAGGGTCTCGGAGACGGTGCCGATCTGGTTGACCTTGATGAGGATGGAGTTGGCGACTTTCTTCTCGATGCCTTCGCGGAGGCGGAGGGTGTTGGTGACGAAGAGGTCGTCGCCGACGAGCTGGACGATGTCGCCGATCTGTTTGGTGAGGAGCTGCCAGCCATCCCAGTCGTCTTCGGCGAGGCCATCTTCTAGGGAGACGATGGGGTACTGGCGTACCCATGACTCCCAGAAGGCAGACATCTCGGTGGATGTGAGCTCGCGCTTGTCGGATTTCTTGAAGACGTACTTGCCGGTTTCCTTGTTGTAGAACTCGCTGGCGGCGGGATCGAGGGCGATGGATATATCTTCGCCGGGCTTGTAGCCTGCGAGGTGGATGGCTTCAAGGATGAGTTCGAGGGCTTCCTCATTGGACTTGAGGCTTGGGGCGAAGCCGCCTTCGTCGCCGACGGAGGTGCTGTAGCCCTTCTTCTTGAGGACGCCTTTGAGGGTGTGAAAGGTTTCGGTGCCCCAGCGGAGGGCGTCGGAGAAGGTCTCGGCGCCGACGGGCATGACCATGAACTCCTGGAAATCGACATTAGAGTCGGCGTGGGAGCCACCGTTGAGGATGTTCATCATGGGTGTAGGGAGGAGGCAGGCGTTGACGCCGCCGAGGTAGCGATAGAGGGGGAGCTTGAGGGCTTCGGCGGAGGCGCGGGCGCAGGCCATGGAGACGGCGAGGATGGCGTTGGCGCCGAGCCTGGATTTGTTCTCGGTGCCGTCGATGGCGATCATGGTGGCGTCGATGAGGCGCTGGTTGGAGGCGTCCATGCCGGCGAGCTCGGGGGCGAGGATGGTCTCGACGTTTTCTACGGCCTGGAGAACGCCTTTGCCGAGGTAGTGATCTTTGTCTCCATCGCGAAGTTCGACGGCCTCGTGCTCGCCGGTGGAGGCTCCGCTGGGAACGGCGGCGCGACCGCGGGCTCCGCCGTCGAGGATGACGTCGGCCTCGACGGTGGGGTTTCCGCGGGAGTCGAGGATTTCGCGTGCGTGGATAGAGACGATCTCGGTCATGTTGCTCCTATTGTTCTGTGTAGAGGAATGTTGGGCGACGACGCGGTGCATGAGGCGCTCGTTGAGCTTGGGGCGGCGGTCGACAGGAACGGTGCGTCCGCCTAGTGAAGCGATTGTCTGAACCAGATTTGCGTCGGAAGAACTCACCAGATGGATTTTAGCAAAGGGATTTGAGGGTTGGCTGAATGGGGATGAATCGTGAGTTGGCGGTGGGCTTAGAAGCTGGCGGACACCCAAAACAAGCAACGACAAATACAGGGATCCTTCACTGCTTTCAGGATGACGGCGTGAAATGAGGTTAGAGAGCGCCGGCGGGGCGGGTGCGGAGATAGATCTCTCCGGCGATCCAGGTGAGAGTGAAGCCGATCCAGAAGGCGATTCCGAAGAACTGGCGAGGCTGGAGGTGGGTGAGGCGCGAGGTGGCAAAGAAGATGCCCATGACGGGGCGCGTGGTCGCGATGCCGAGGAGGACGGCGAAGGCACGGGTCATCCATGCCCGGTGCTGGGGAATGTTGCCGCGCAGCCAGAAGATGTAGGAGCGGGCCAGAGAGAGGATGAAGAGCGTGTCGAAGATGAGAATGGCGACGACTTCGATGGCGCCACCGATGGGGTGAGTGTTCATGACCATGGCTGTGATGGCTGTGATGGCTCCGAGGGCGAAGAGGATTTGCGTGATGCGGCGGTGAGCGGTGGTGTGGTGTTGGCGGATGCTTGAAGAGAACCAGAAGGGTAGAAGGAGGACGAGACAGAGTGCAGGGAGGATGTGGAGGAGGGTCATGGTGCGGTGGGCGGCGAAGACGGCGTCCATCGAGTCGAGGTCTGGAGTGCGCGAGGTGGCCGGAGGCGAGAGCAGGACGAAGGTTCGGCGCAGGACTGCGGCGGTTGCGATGGTGCAGAGGATGATGAGAGTGATCCAGGGCAGCTTGCTTTTCTTTGTTGCGAGTGGATGGATTGTTTCGATGGGCATACGTCACCTTATGTCAACCAGAAGAAGGTACGTAAGTATTAGCAGGATCGGTTCCCTGCTGTGATTTTGTTCTTTGCGGCGCGGTGGAGCTTCTAACCTTCTTGTAGATGGGCGCGTTGCATATTCGGGCGCTTGCATTATCTATCGAGAACTAAAGAGGACTCCGCTATGAAGGTAAAAATCGCTACCGCTGCACTCGTTTTTGCTGCTGTTCCAGCTTTCGCACAGGCTACCGGTGTATCGAATCCCGAGCCTGTGGTGATTACAACGAGCGACGATACGGCTCCGGCTGCTGATGCAGGGCGGCGGCCGCTGACGGCAAAGCCGAAAGCGGGTACGCCGGCTGCGGCTCCTGCACCAGCGGTATCAGGCGAGGTTTATGGACCGTATGTGCCTTATAAGGGCGCGGCGATGACCAACGTAGCCACGGAAGCTGCGCCTGTGGGTAATGTTGATGGGCAGATTGTGACCAGCGTTGACGAGCGTGAGGGTGAACTGCGCGAAGGTACGCTGTTGCGCGTGACTATGGTTGATGGGCTTTCGACGGAAAAGACGCAGGCGGGCACGAAGTTTACGGCGCAGACGGTTGAACCTGTCGAAAAGAATGGGCGGGTGATACTTCCGATTGGCTCGGTGCTGGAGGGGCAGGTGACGGAGGTGCATAGCGGAAAGAGAATCTCCGGCGGAGCGCTGATCCACCTGGAGCCGAGAAGCATTACGCTGCCGGATGGAACGCACTATGTTGTCCATGCACAGTTGATCGATACGACGCGGAGCGACTTCAAGGTGGATCGCGAGGGAACGCTGAAGAAGCGTGAACATCCGAAGGAGACTTTGGCTGTGATGTCACTGGAGACGGGCAGCGCGGCAGTGGCGGGAGCGATGATCGGCGGCGGTGTGGGTGCCGTGGTTGGCGCTGGTGTTGGGGCTGGAGTGGGTACGGTGATGTGGCTGAAGCAGGACCGGCAGGCTACGCTCGATAAGGACTCGCGGTTGGTGTTTATGCTGACGACGCCGATGATTTTGACGCCTATTGGCAATGGGACGGTGGGTGGTGTGGCGACGCATGCAGAAGCGGCTGGAGCGGGGGCGTCGCAGTAAAGGGACAAAACAGGCAACGGCAAAGACGAAATGCGGAGGTTTTCCCCTTCGGCTTCGCTCAAAATGACAGGCGAAACGAGAGCAGCGGCACAGCGAATTAGTGCCGTCATAATCTGTGCGTTGACAGACAGATTACGGCAGGTGTGTGGGCTGGTGAAGGCGGTCGTGCTTTGCACGATACCCACCCTTCGCAAAAGCGCGAAGGATGGGGCACCCGGCTTTAGTTGCGGACCTGAGCTAGTAGGCGCTTCCAGTTTTTCTGGTTGCGGCGGTAGCTTTTTTTGAGGTCTTCGAGGATGCGCTCGAAGTCGGCGTGGCCGTTGAGCTTGCGCCAGGCTGGGTTTTTGGAGAACCAGGGGTAGTTCTCGTTGCCGAGATAGATGGCGCGGCGGAGCCAGTGGAGGGCTTCGGACTCGTCGCCTTCGAGGGCGAAGTAGGTGGCGAGGCGGTAGGCCATCTCGCTGTCGGCTTCCGCGGCGGAGAGGGTCTCGTCGACGATGAAGGTGGCGGCCTTTTCGCGGTCGCCGAGCTGGACGTAGCAGAGGGCGATGGTGGGAAAGACGATGCGCATGGAGGCATCGTCACGGATGACGTTTTCGAGGGTTTCGATGGCGCGGGGGAGATCGCCTGTACGCATCTGCTGGTAGCCGCGGGAGATGCGGAGCATGGGTTGCTTGGGCTCGAGGGTGAGGCCTTTTTCGATCTCGTCGGCAGCGAGCTCCATTTGATTTTGGTACTGGTAGACGCGGGCGCGGTGGTTATAGATGATGGCCGCGTTGGAGGGGTTCATGCGGAGGGAGGCGTTGAACTGGTCGAGGGCCTCCTCGTACATGCCGTCGATGCGGAGGGTCTGACCGGCGACGAGGCGGACGTTCCAGTCGTTGCCTGCTGTCTGAAGGAGGTTTTCGATGCCGTGGCGAGCGGACTCTTTTTCGCCTCGGGAGAGGAGCATGTAGACGCGGTAGAGGTTGGCTTCGACGGAGCCGGGGTCGAGCTGGAGGGCTTTGTCGAAGGCGCGGCGGGCTTCGAGGACGTGCATCTGGCCGCCGAGGCCGTGGCGAGTGTACTGAAGGTGCGTGATGCCGAGGCCGGACCAGCCGGGGGCGTAGTTTTCGTTTTGCTTGGTGACGGACTCGAAGAGCTCGCGAGCGCGCTCTAGGTCGTCGCGGCTGCCGGTGCGGGTCATGAAGGAGGAGAGGGTGGCGCGAGCTTGCAGATACTCCTCGGAGAGGTCTTCGGTGAGGGAGGGTGCCACGGAGGCTGTACGTTGGTTTTCCTGCTGTCCCTGGAGGTCGCCGAAGCCCTGGAGGGTGCTGAAGACTTCGTTGCAGATTTCGGATTGGACGGAGACGAGGTCGAAGGAGGCGACGTTGATGGAGCCTCCGGCGCGGACGCTCTGGCTGGCTACGTCGAGGAGCTGCCAGTTGAGGTCGAAGCCTTTGTCGGAGCGAAGGAAATTGCCAGCGAGGACGAAGTTGACGAGGAGTTTTTTGCCGATGCTGAGGGGGTCGAGCTGCTGGGTAGCTACCGTCATGAGCGAGCTGGACGGGCGGACGACGAGGGACGGCATGCGGGCGAGGCGCGCGGCGATGGCGTCGGCGAGGGCGTAGCCGTAGAGGGGAGCGACGTCGGCGGGGCCGTAGTTGATGAAGGGAAGGACGACGATGCTGTCGTTCTGCTTGCTTGCGGCGGTGGTGCCGGACTCGCGGAAGCGTTCGGCGAGCATGGAGAGGATGCCGGTGGTGCGCTTCTCTTCTTCGGGGGTTTCGCGGGCGACACGGCCCTGGGAGGGACGGAGAGAGAGGGACTCCGAGCCTGACATGAGAGTGGAGTCGAGCTGCATGGATCGCATGATGGTCTTGAGGGACTCGCGGACGTCGGCGGCGGAGGCGTAGCGGGCGGAGGGCTGCTTTTCTAGGCAGCGGAGGATGACGCTTTCGAGCTCGACGGGGAGGTCGGGGGCGATGTCGCGGAGTGGGGGTGGGTCGGCGAACTGGATGGCGCGGATGCTCTGGAACTCGGGAGCGTCGGGGCGGTGGAAGGGATGGCGGCTGGTGGCGAGCTCGTAGAGGATGAGGCCGAGGGCGAAGATGTCGGACTGAACGCTGGATTGGCCGGTGACGAACTGCTCGGGGGCCATGTAGGCGATGGTGCCGCCGCGTGCGGTGTAGGTGGCTCCGGGTGAGGGCGGGGTGCGCTTGCTGGCGGGACCGGCGGGGTCGAAGTCGGCCTGATCGGGAGCGAGGCGGCGGGCGAGGCCGAAGTCGAGGATTTTGACGAGGCCGCCGTCGGTGAGCATGACGTTTGCGGGTTTGAGGTCGCGATGGAAGATGCCGAGGTTGTGGGCGGCGGAGAGGCCGTCGGCGATCTGGATGCCGGCGGAGAGGACGAGCTCGAGGCTGGAAGGGCCCTCGGCGATGATCTTGTCGAGAGACTTGCCGGGGATGTACTGCATGACGATGTAGGCTTCGGTGTTTTCGGGATTGTCACCGGACTCGTCGGTGGCCTCGCCGACGTCGTAGATGGCGCAGACGTTGGGGTGGTCGATGGCGGAGGCGAGACGGGCCTCGCGAAGCTGGGTGGCGCGCATCTGCTCGATGGAGAGGTTGCCGCGTTTGAGGAGCTTGAGAACGACGGGGCGCTGGAGGAGGGTGTCGTTGGCGAGGAAGACGACTCCGCTGCCGCCGGCACCGATCTTGCGGACGAACTCGTACTGCTTGATTACACGGCGCTTCATGCTTCCATTATTGCAAGAGGGATGGTGTGGAGAACAAAGGGGAGGTTATTGACGCGATAATGTTTTTCGATTGGAGCCTGGTCAGCAATATTGTGCATTGTAAAAAAAATCTATAATGGCTTCGATTCCACTTTCCCGATCAACATGAAGCCGCAGACCCTCAGGCCAGCCTTGATCAGTGTCGCCCTCGAAGCGACATTTAGAATGTCGCATCGCGCCGCTGGAACCCTGCCAGCGAGGTAGCACTGCTTTTTTACTTCCTGCAATAGGAAGCTTCCGCTTCCACGGCGGCGGCAGTCTTCTCGAACTTCCATATATAAATCTGCAAAGGGCTTGTTGTAATGAAGCAGAAATCCGCCTGTTGCAACGACTTCTCCGTTCCGTTCAACTACGTAGTCTCCCACAGGCTCAGTTTTATGCTCGAAAACCTGATCGTCACTACGCTTTGAACGAAACAGCGCGCCGGGCAACACATAATCGGTGACCGCGTGGTCTTCGAACAAGACGACGTTGGCGCTTATTGCGGGCGAGAATTCGTAGAGCATCGATGACAGCAGCAAATCGTTGCTTTGGCATTCGATATATTCGGCCCCGGAAGCGACAAGTAGCCGATCGAAGAATTCGCTGGCCATCTTTCTGAATGGCGGTACGACAAAGTATTCGAATACAGTGTCCCGGTCTTTACTTTTTTGTCCCCTGGTGGAACAGTAGCCTACCTTAAGATCGTTGACTATCAGGAGATATGAATCAGTCGAGCCACGCTCAAGAGAGGCGTTGTACCGAATCTGAAAATTAGTTTCCTGAAGAAATAGCGCGCGCAAAAAGTCGATATCCTTCAGTTCGACTTTAAGAGCCGTACACGCCATACGATCCCTTTGCGTATCGCTTGATTTTAGGTAGCTTCGGTGAATTTTATCCAGACGTTAGTGGCGGGGGCCGGTGCCTTTTTCCCAGGGGCGGGGGTTGACGGGGTCGTCCTGCCATTTCTGGCGGCGGCCTACGAGGAACATGATCAGGCCGAAGATGAACATGAGGGTACCCCAGGTGAGGTTGAGGTTGACGCCCATCGAACGCTGGTAGATGCCAGAGTTGCGGGTGATGAAGCCGAAGACACTCATGATGCCGCCGGTGATGAGGAAGATGAGGCCGAGGGGGATGCGGATGTCGAGTCCCATTGAAATCCTTTCTAGTACCCCAGGGGCTAAAGCCCCTTTTCATTCGATGTTCTTGCGGCACGGCTGAAGCCGTGTCCTTAAGCAAAACCATTTCTTGCGACACGGTTGCGGGCGTTGCCCTTTCAACAACCATTGTTAGGCGAAGACGAGGTTGAGGACGATGAGCATGGCCAGGACGGCGATGGCCAGGGTTGCGGGCTTCTGGTACCAGCTGAGGTGGGTTTCGACTGGTTTAGGCGTGAGCGAGTAAACGAGGCCTACTAGTTCGTGCTCCTCGCGGGGTTTGGTCATGAGGCTGACGACAATGGTGACGATGAGATTGACCGAGAAAGCGAAGATGGCGGTCCAGAAGTTCTGGGCCATGTCGCTCGGGTAGCGGTGGAGGATGGCGATCCAGCCGCCGTGGATACCGGTGGCGGCGTTGACTGGCAGGGTTAGGCCGTGGTGGAGGAGCGCGGCGCCGGTTCCGGCGAGCAGGCCGGTGAAGGCTCCGTGGCCGGTGGTGCGCTTCCAGAACATGCCGAGGAGGAAGGTGGCGAAGAGCGGCGCGTTGACTATCGAGAAGATGAGCTGGAGCGCGTCCATGATGTTATTGAAGTTAGTGACGGCGTAGGCTGCCCCAATGGAGAGGATGATGCCGCCTATGGTGGCCATGCGGCCCATCCAGAGGTAGTGGGCGTCGGTGGCTTTTTTGTTGATGTAGGCCTGATAGATGTCGTAGGTCCAGACGGTGTTGAAGGCGGTGACGTTGCCGGCCATACCTGACATGAAGCTGGCGAGAAGAGCGGTGAGGCCGAGACCGAGGATGCCGGTTGGGAAGAAGTGGAGGAGCATGACCGGAATGGCAAGGTCGTAGTTATAGACGGGGTTGCCGTTGGTGTCGAGGACAGGTTGGCCGTTGACGGGATTGGTCTTCAGCGGGATGATGCCGTGGGGGTGGCGCTCGTCGAGGGGGACGTTGGTGGAAGATGACCGCAGGTCCTTCGACTCGCTTCGCTCGCTCAGGATGACACTGCTTTTCAGGTCAGTCGGCGGAGCGGCCATGTGGGAGGTCACGGTGACGGCGATGAGGCCGGGCAGGATGACCAGAAAGGGAAAGAACATCTTGGGAATAGCGGCGATGAGGGGGACGCGACGGGCGGAGACTTCGGAGTCGGCTGCCATGGCGCGCTGAATGACGAGAAAGTCAGTGCACCAGTAGCCGAAGGAGAGGACGAAGCCGAGGCCCATGGCGAGGCCGACCCATTCGACGCCGAGGGAGTTGGTAGAGGCGTGGGCCATGCCCTTCCAGGATTGGGTCATGGTGGACGGGAGGGTCTGCTTGATTCCCTGCCAGCCGCCTACCTTGCGGAGGCCGATCCAGACGAGGGGGGTGAAGCCGGCGACGATGAGGAAGAATTGCAGGACCTCGTTGTAGATGGCACTGGTGAGGCCGCCGAGGAAGATATATCCGAGGACGATGAGGGCAGAGAGGACGACGGAGACGTGGAAGATCCAGGGGTCGGGGACGATGCCGTGGAGAAGGCCGAGGGTCTGGATGAGCAGGGCCATGGCATACATGGAGATGCCGGAGCTGAAGACCGTCATGATGGCGAAGGAGAAGGCGTTGAGGGCGCGGGTCTTCTCGTCGAAGCGCATGCGGAGGTATTCGGGGACGCTGCGGGCCTTGGAGCCGTAGTAGAAGGGCATCATGAAGATGCCGACGAAGATCATGGCGGGGATGGCCCCAATCCAGTAGAAGTGACTGGTGATGATGCCGTACTTGGCGCCCGAGGCGCCCATGCCGATGACTTCCTGGGCTCCGAGATTGGCGGAGATAAAGGCGAGACCGCAGACCCAAGCTGGAATGGAGCGCCCGGCAAGAAAGAAGTCGTTACTGGTGCGCATGTAGCGCTTGAGAGCAAAGCCTATTCCCAGAACGAAGACGAAATAGACCAGCATGATGAGCCAGTCAACAATAGACAATGTCACGGGCGCCCTTAGCAAACCATTGGATTAATAGGTACTCTGGCCAACTCTAAACCGTTTATAACCCTCCGTCCAGCAGGGACTGGGAGGCTAAAAACAGAATTTGTAACATGCCGGAAAACTCGTAAAGGCTCACCGTGCATCCAACGGGCAATTACATGTAGTGTCAACGTACAGTACAACTTGCGTTAGCTTCTGTCAGAGTTTTTCGATACCTGCTAGATCGGGAAGAGGACTCTGAACTGATTATTTGCAAGACTTTGGCAACTTTTTCTCCTTGGAGTAACCCAATCTGTGATGCCCGATACCCTTCTTCTCATTGACGATAATGCTATTCAAGCGGCGACCCGGCAGACGATTTTAAAACGCGCGGGGTATTTTGTAATCGCGGCATTGAATCCACAGCGTGCGCTGGAGCAGTTTCGGTCAGGGGAATATCCCGCGAACGTGCAACTGGTGATTACAGACCACATTATGCCTGGAATGAATGGCGCGGACTTCGTGCGCGAGCTGCGCAAGACGTTTCCGAAGCTACCTGTGCTGGTGATCAGCGGAATGGAAGAGGCGGAGGAGGAGTACGAAGGCATGAATGTGCTGTTCCGGCTGAAACCACTGCTGCCGGACCATCTGCTGGCCAGCGTGCAGAGCCTTATCCGGTCGCAACAGACAGAAACGGTATAGCCGGAAACGTGCGGTAAACGATGCTTTATTGCTGTTAGTGCCTCTCCCTTGAGAGAATTAGGGTAGAGGACTCCATGCGAACGCATCCTATGCCGGACTTCGGCAGTTTTACGCTGCTTCTGGCTCTGGCTTTAAGTGTCTATACGCTTGTGGTGGGCGGCCTTGCGCTTTGGCGCGGGAGGACAGCGGCGGCAGGTAATGAAGGCGCGGGACGGCTGGGCGAGACGGCGCGACGGGCCGGAATCGGCAGCTTTGTGGCGTTGAGTTGCGCGGCGTTTGCGCTGGTGTGGGCCTCGTTCACGAATGACTACTCTGTTTCTTACATCCTGCACCATACGAATAAAGACCTGAATACGGCATATAAGTTTTCGGCGCTTTGGAGCGGGCAGGAGGGGTCGCTGCTGCTGTGGGCGTGGCTGCTGAGCGCGTATGGTTTTGTACTGCGGATGCGGCACAAGGTGGATGTACGGCTAAGTGCGTTTGCGTCGACGATTCTGGCTGGTATCCAGGTGTTCTTTTTGCTGCTGCTGAACTTTGCGGCTCCGCCGTTTGCGATTCAGCCCGGGCCGGTGGCGCAGGATGGCTTTGGGTTGAATCCGCTGCTGCAGTATCCGGAGATGGTGATTCATCCGCCGATGTTGTACCTGGGGTATGTGGGTTTCTCGGTGCCGTTTGCGTTTGCACTGGGTGCGCTGATGATGCGGTATCCGGGGGAGAAGTGGATCCACATTACGCGGCGATGGACAATGGTGACGTGGCTTTTTTTGACGTGCGGAATTTTTCTGGGGGCGCACTGGGCGTATAGCGTTCTGGGCTGGGGCGGGTACTGGGGATGGGACCCGGTGGAGAATGCAAGCCTGATGCCGTGGCTGACGGGAACGGCGTTTCTGCACTCGGTGATGATGCAGGAGAAGCGCGGGATGATGAAGAGCTGGAATGTGTGGCTCATCTTCTCGACGTTCCTGCTGACGATTCTGGGGACGCTGCTGACGCGATCGGGCATTGTGAGCTCGGTGCATGCGTTTGCGCAGAGCTCGATTGGCGATTGGTTTTATGGGTTCATCCTGATTGTGTTTGCGGTGTGCCTGTTTACGTTCTTCAAGCAGAAGGACCATTTGAAGAGTGAGAACAAGCTGGAGTCGCTGGTGAGCCGCGAGTCGAGTTTTCTGTTCAACAATCTTGTACTGCTGGCGGCCTGCTTTACGGTTTTGTGGGGGACGCTGTTTCCTGTTTTGAGCGAGTATGTGCAGGGATCGAAGGTTACAGTCGGGGCTCCGTTTTATAACCGCGTAAACCTGCCGATTGGGTTGTTTCTGCTGTTCCTGACGGGGATTGGGCCGCTGCTGGCGTGGCGATCGACTTCGCTGCGGTCGATTCGGCGGAACTTTGTGCTGCCCAGCATAGCGATGGGCGTGGCATTTGTGGGGCTGATTGCGTCGGGCGTACATCCTTGGAGCGCGGGCGATGATCTGCAGGCTGAGCTTTTTTCGCTGATTACGTTCTCGCTTGCTGCGGGCGTGATTACGGCGATTGCTTCGGAGTTTCTGCGAGGCGCGTCGGTGGTGAAGAAGCAGACGGGGAAGAATTTGTTTGCCTCCACCATACTTCTTGTGCGGCGGAATACGCGGCGGTATGGCGGATACCTGGTGCACTTCGGCATTGTGGTGATGTTCATCGGGATTGCGGGTGGGGCGTTCAACCAGTCGCGCGAGCAGGAGATGGGCTTTGGCGATGAGATGAGGATGGGGCCGTACCGGTTGGTGTGCCAGAGCTTTACGCAGGACTCGAATCCGAACTTCGATACGGAGTATGCGCTGCTGGATGTTTATAAGAACGGCAGGAAGATTACGCAGCTTTCTCCGGAGAAGCGGTTCTATACGGCGAGCCAGCAGACATCGACGATTGTGGCGAACCACTCGACGCTGCAGACGGACCTTTATGTGATCTATGAGGGAAAGAATCCCGATACGGATAAGCCGATCATCAAGGTGTTTCTGAATCCGCTGATGAACTGGATCTGGATTGGGGTGGCGATTGTGGTGATGGGTACGCTTGTGGCGCTAGTGCCGAATATGACGCGGACGGCAGCTCGGGCTCGGGTGGAGTTGGAATCGCCGGTTGAAGCTGAGGTCCATCATGTTTAGGCGATGGATGCAGGCGGCGTCGGTTTGCCTGCTGGGCGTGATGATGATCGGGGCGAACGATACGTCGCGGTTTAACCGGATTGGACACGAGATGATCTGCGTGTGCAGTTGTAACCAGATTCTGCTGGAGTGCAACCATGTGGGGTGTCCTGACTCGGACCGCATGATTGGAGAGCTAAGGCAGCAGATGACCGCGGGTGGGACGGACACGGCGATCATGAACTGGTTTGCAGCGAAGTATGGGCCTACGGTGCTGGCTGCTCCGATACGAGGCGGGTTCGATAATGTGGCGTGGATTGCACCGATGGCGGTGTTTCTGCTGGCTACGGTGGGGACTGGATTTCTGATACGGGTTTGGAAGCTGCGGTCTGGAGCGAAGACACCGGTGGCTGTTGCAGGCGGCGTGGATATTACCGGGGATGCTTTGCGTGAACGGATTCGCAGAGAGACGGAGTACTGATGGGAATGATTGTGGGTGTGGTGCTGACGCTTGCGCTGTTTGGGTTTATCTTCTGGCCGGAACGGAATCCGTTTGTCCAGGCGGATAAGACACGGGTGGACTACCTGCGGGAGCGGAAGGATGTCATCTATGAGAATCTGCGCGATCTGAACTTCGAGTATCAGGCTGGGAAGTATCCCGAGCAGGATTATGCGGAACAGCGGGTGGGGCTGGAGGATGAGGCGGCGCGGGTGATCGCGGAGATGGATGTTCTGACGGCGCGGGGTGAGGTTGGGCGACGGAGCAGGGCGTAAGGTCTGTTTGATTTATGTGAATGGACACAGCTCTTTACCAATAGAGTTGTCTTCGATGAAACGCTAGGTGCGATGAGGCATCTCGACTTTCTCAGTGGTAGCTGAGATGGATTCCACAGTTAGATTTACGGACCGTCCTCCTATAGGACGTGTCCTGTGAACGGTTCCACGGGGAACTGTCATCAGATCTCCCGGCATAAGTACGACTTCATGGTCCTCGAACTCGATTCCGAGGCTGCCCTCTGTGACTAAAAATGTCTCGTCGGAGTCAGGATGACGATGCCAGAAGTAGGGTTCGGTCATGATGCTTATGCGCACGACGTGGTCGTTTACTTTCGTCAGGATGCCGTTGAAGTATCCACCTTCTGTTTTCTGCATGGCATCCTTCAGTTTTACGATCGCTTCCGGTTTGGCCGCTTCGACATCATGCATTTGCCACACTCCCTGCTGGCTCCTCACTTTACACGGGTCGACAGCTTTGTTGGTGGCTGGTTTGACGTAAACTTAAGTGTGACCTTTTTACCCTTTTCTCTCCGACGTTTTGCTTTGGCTGCTGCGATGATCGCTGCCCTTTCGGGCTTTGCGCTCGCCGACTCGATTACCGGAACCGTAATCAATAAAACGACGAACAAGCCAGCGGCTGGCGATGACGTTGTGTTGATTCGACTGCAGCAGGGCATGCAGGAGGCTTCGCGAACGAAGACGGATTCGAAGGGGCGTTTTACGCTGGATGTGCCGGATAAGGGCATTCACCTGGTGCGGGTGACGCATGATAAGGCGAATTATTTTCGGCCGGCGCCAGAGGGGACGCAGTCGGTTGAGGTAGAGGTTTACACCGCCGCGGCGAAGGTGGAAGGAATCAGCGGCGAGGCGGATGTGATGCGCATCCAGACCGATGAGAACGGCAAGGGACTGAAGGTCGTCGAGAACTTCTTTGTGAAGAACGAGTCGACTCCGCCACGGACACAGTTCAGCGACAGGCCGTTTGAGTTTTATCTGCCGGAGGGTGCGGTGGTGGAGGGCTCGGCTGCGCTGGGGCCGGGGGGAATGCCGGTGCAGGCTTCGCCGGTGCCGCTGGGCGATGCGAATCATTATGCATTTATCTTTCCGATTCGACCGGGGGAGACACGGTTTCAGATTACTTATAGACTGCCGTACGGCGGGAGCTTCAAGTTCGCTCCGCGGATGGTGATGCCGACCGACACGATTGCGGTGATGATGCCGAAGAGCATGACGTTCAAGGGCGGAGCTTCAACGCCTTATACGCCGGTGACCGAGGAGACTAATGCGCAGACCTACGTTGCGCGAAATGTCGCACCTTCGCAGGCGTTGGACTTTACCGTTTCGGGGAGTGGGCAGTTGCCGCGCGATTCGGGTGCGGCTGCGGCTGCAGGACAAGGTGGACCGGCGCCGACGGATGCCTCGGCTGCGGGTGGCGCGGGAAATACAGCGGCTACGGATACGAGGCCGGGTGGTGGATTGGGCACACCGCTTGACCCTGAGGGAACGAACGATCCGTGGGCGAAGTACAAGTGGTGGATTCTGGGTGGGCTGGGATTGCTGCTGGCCGGCGGTGCGGGCGTGATGCTGAAAAACAATTCGGCTCAGACGGTGGCTCCGGCTGTTGCGACTGAAACAACATCTTTTGTTGTGGGGCCGAATGCTCTGCTGGCGGCTTTGAAGGAAGAGCTGTTTGCCGTGGAGACGGACAGGTTGCAAGGACGATTGAGCGAGAATGAGTATGTTGAACAGAAGACCGCGCTTGAGATAGTGCTGCGACGGGCGCTTCTGCGGAGTGAACGGGATGCCGAGGTATCTCGTGTTTCGGGAACTGCTGTATAGGAGGTACCGATGAATACCTTCAAATCGACGCTGCTCTTGGTAACGCTGACCCTGTTTTTGATTTTTATTGGAGACTGGGTTGGCGGACGCAATGGGATGGTGCTGGCGTTCGTATTGTCGGTGGCGTTCAACTTCGGGACTTACTTTTACTCCGACAAGCTGGCGCTGCGAATGTACAACGCGCAGCCGGTGACGCGGGCGGAGCTGCCGAGAGCGTATGAGGCGGTGGAACGGCTGACGGCGAAACAGGGTTTGCCGATGCCGAAGATTTATGTACTGCCTACAGAGTCGCCTAACGCGTTTGCCACGGGACGGAATCCGCAACATGCTTCGGTGGCAGTGACACGTGGGATTCTGGAGCTGCTGGACGATGAAGAGCTGGAAGGCGTGCTGGCCCATGAGCTGGGACATGTTAAGAACCGCGATATTCTGACGAGCTCGATTGCAGCTACGCTGGCGGGTGCGATTACGATGGTGGCGCGGATGGGTTTTTGGGCTTCAATGTTTGGCGGCGGTGGAGGCGGAAGGGATCGCGATCGTGGCGGCGGTGGGATGAGTGCGTTGTTCATGATCATTCTGGCTCCAATTGCAGCCTCGCTGATTCAACTGGCGATCTCGCGGTCAAGAGAGTACGAGGCGGATGCGACGGGAGCCGCGGTGACGGGCAATCCCTATGCCTTGGCGCGGGCGTTGCAGAAGCTGGATAGCTACTCGAAGCGGATTCCGATGCAGGCGACGCCATCGACGGCGCACCTGTTTATCGTTGCGCCGCTGCTGGGGAGTGGAGGATTTGCGAATTTGTTTTCGACGCATCCTCCGATGAAGGAACGGATTCAACGACTGATTGGAAGGGACCACGTCTAAAACATGCAGACAGTTTTGCGGGCTTTGCGGTTGTATGCGATGGTGGCATGGGTTGGTGGGCTTGTCTTCTTTGCTTTCGTGGTCGCTCCGGTGGCGTTTCATAGCCTGACGAGTGCGCATGAGGCCGGTCTGGTGGTTGGAGGGACGCTGCGAGTCCTGCACATGATGGGATTGGTGGGTGGTGCGGTTTTTTATGCCGCTACTTCCCTGCTCTGGTTCCGGGCGGAGGTACCGGCGCGGGTCAGCTTCGCGATTCAGTTGGCGCTGGTGGGTGTGATGCTAGCGGTGACGGCGTATTCGCAGTTCAGGATTCTGCCGGCGATGGAGCGTGACCGCGCGGTGGCAGGAGGCGAGGTGGAGACGGCTCCGGTTGAAAATGAAGGAAGGATGGACTTTGAGCGGCTGCATGTTTTGTCGGAACGGCTGGAGGGACTGGTGCTGTTCTGCGGGCTTGGGGTAGTGTTCTTTTTGTCGCGTGAGTCGCAGTGGCCGGAGACGGGTAAAATCAAGGCGATATGATCTTTGGAATCAGGGGCGGCGTTGTACCGACTCGCCGTAGCGGCTAGCTATGTCTGTGTTCTGGTTGAGCCTGACGCTGGGGCTGGTGGCGGGGCTGGCGGATTATCTCGGTGGATTTTTGCTGGTCCGGCGGTCGCCTTCGGGGCGGGCGCTGCGCTATTTCGTAGCACTAGGCGCGGGCTTTATGCTGGCGGCGGCGGTGCTGGAGATGGTGCCGGAAGGGTTGAATCTCAATCCACGGTGGGCTCCTTTGCTGATTCTGGGTGGGTACTGCGGGGTGCATCTGCTGGAGCATACGCTGGTGCCTCACTTTCATTTTGGCGAAGAGACGCATCATCATGAATTTCTGTCGGCGCGGACGAGCTATTCGGTGCTGCTGGGGCTGGCGACGCATACGTTTTTCGATGGTGTGGCGATTGGATCGGGATTTGTGCTGTCGCACTGGCTGGGGATTGTGCTGTTTCTGGCGGTGTTCCTGCACAAGATTCCTGAGGGGTTCACGATTGCCAGCGTGATGTTGGCGGGCGGGCGCGGGCGCAGGGCGGCGCTGAATTCGGCTTTGTTTCTGGGGGCGATGACAGTGCTTGGGGTTCTTGTGATCAATCTGCAGCCTAGCTGGGTGCGGGCCGGATTGCCGCTTTCGGCGGGAGTGACGATCTATGTTGCGGCGACGGACCTGGTGCCGGAGGTGAATCGGGAGCCGGGAATTCGGATGGCTCTGGTTTTCTTTGCAGGGGTGGTGGTGTTCTTTTTGCTTCGGTTGATTGGGCCTTCGTAGCGACCGCGGATTTGCACGGATGAACGCGGATAAATGCAAAAGACAGCCGGCTAGGTTGTTGGTGGTAGCTGTACTTGCAGCGTGACGGTGGCTGTGTGGGTCAGGGTGGTTCCGCCGGGTGTGGTGGCGGTTCCGGTGATGGCGATGGTGTAGGTTTTTGTGGGGTTGGTAGAGGAATCGCCTTTGTAGATGCGGTCTCCGCAGCCGGTGGCGATCGCTAGCACTGCGAGGATCAAGAGTGCGGTTGTTTTGAGGCGAACTTTTGGGCGGAGTGCGAGGATCGTTATTGGAAGCACGATGAAGGCGAATTTGATTGGTGTGGATGTGGTTTTTTGCTGGGTGGCTGTGGTTTTTGGAGTGGTAATAGTGACGGTGAAGTTGCTGGGTGAGGCTCCGGGTGGAATGTAGGCGGGGTTGAAGGAGGCGGTGGCGAAGTCGGGAAGTCCCGAGGCCGAGAGGGTGATGGGACTGGAGAGAGCCGCACCCTGGAGTTGGACCGAGAAGGCGAAGCTGGCGGTGGCTCCGGAGAGGATGGTTTGAGTGGACGTGCCGGAGCTGGTGAGGGTGAAGTCGGGGTTGGGGTTGATGCCTATGCCGATGAGTTGTGGCGTGGAGACGCTGGATGTGAAGTTGGTGTCGCCTGAGTAGCGGGTGGTGAGAGTGTGGATGCCCTGGGCGAGTGCGGCGGTGGTGAAGGCGGCGTCGCCGGTGGCGGGGACTTGCGCGGTGAAGAGGGTGACGGGGCCGTCGAGGAGAGATACGGTTCCGGTGGGGAGTCCTGCGGTGGTGGTGGCTACGTGAGTGGTGAGGGTGACGGGAAGGCCGGGGTCGATGGTGGCGGCGGAGGCGGTGAGGGTGGTGAGGGTGGGGGCTGGAGCGATGGTGAGGATTCCTGGGACGGCGGTGAGGATGTAGTTCGCTGCTGCGGGGCCGGAGAGGTTAGCGGTGATGGGATAGATTCCGGGAGAAGAGAGCGTTGCAGCGTTGGTGGTGAAGGTGGCGACGAGGCTGGAGGCGTCCTGCTGGAGGACGTTGCTGAGTGTGGCGGAGAGGGTTGGGATGGGTTGGCCGTAGACGAGGGTGCCTGGAGTGACTACGGCGGTGATGGGCCGGGGTGAGATGGTGAGAGAGAAGGTAGGGCTTTGCGCGGAAGAGTGGGTAAGGTCTCCGGAGTAGGAGGCGGTGATGCTGTGATGACCTGCGGGAAGGTTTGACGTGCTGAGATTTGCGGCATTGATGGTGATGGGCGCGGTGCCGAGGGTGATGGGGCTTAGAGTGGCGGAGCTGTCGGTGGCCAGGGGGGTAAAGGTATCGAGGAAGGTGATGGCGCCGGTGGCTTGGGTGGTGGTGGTGAGGGTGGCAGTCAGCTTTCCGGTTCCGTATGTGACGACGGATGGGGCGGAGAGAGTGAGGGTGCCTGGTATGGTGGCTCCGAGGCCGGCGATGGTGTGGATGGTGGCGTCGGTGGAGATTTGACGGATGCGGTGGTTGGCGGTGTCGGCGAGGGTGATGAGGCCGGTGGGGGAGGTGGCGGTGGCGCGGGGGGTGTCGAGTGAGGCAGTGATGGCGAGGGCGTTATCTCCGGCGAAGGTCTGGGTGCCTTGTCCGGCGACGGTGGTGACGGCGCCGGTGACGGCGTCGATGCGGCGGATGCGTTGGTTGACGGTATCGGCGAGGTAGAGGTTGCCGGAGGCGTCGAGGGTGAGGCCGTGTGGGAGGGCCAGGTTTGCGTTCGTGCCGTCGCCGTTGTAGTTGGGGGTACCGGTTCCGGCGATGGTGGTGATGATGCCGGTGGTGAGATTGAGTTTGCGGATGCGGTGGTTATGGGTGTCGGCGAGATAGAGGGTGGAGGAGTCGGCGGCGAGGCCAGTTGGGAAGTCGATGGAGGCTGAGATGGCGAGGCCTGAGTCGCCGGAGAAACCCTGGGTGCCGTTGCCAGCGATGGTGGTGATGATGCCGGTGGTGAGATTGAGCTTGCGGATGCGGTGGTTTTGCGTGTCGGCGATGTAGAGATTGTTGGCGGGGTCGAGGGCGATGGCGGTGGGGAGGTTGAGATGGGCGGATGTGGCTGGGTTGTTGTCACCGTCGAAGCCTGGGTTTGCGCTGCCGGCGATGGTGGTGATGATGCCGGTGGTGAGGTTGAGTTTGCGGATGCGGTGGTTGTGGGTGTCGGCGAGATAGAGGTTATTAGCGGTGTCGATTGCGAGGCCTTGCGGTGAGTCTAGTTGAGCGGAGGTGGCGGGCCCTGAGTCGCCGGAGAAGCCTTGCATGCCAGTGCCAGCAATGATGGTGATGGTTCCGGCTGTGTCGACTTTGCGAATGACGTGGCTGGCGGTTTCGGCCAGGTAGAGATTGCCCTGAGGGTCGAAGACGATGGCGGAGGGAAGGATGAGGGGGATGGTGGCGGCGGAGACTGCGGTCTGTGCGGATGTGCGGAAGGAGAGGAGTAGAAGTGCGAGGGTGATCCAGAGCGGAGTGGGGGTGCGGCGATGGGGTGTAGTGCTCTGCGGACCCATGGGATAGGTTGAGATTACATGATGATGGTTTGAGTTTGGGCTTTCGTTTTGAATAGATACAGTAAGGGCAAGAGCTGGCTGGGAAAGTTTGTACAATCCCACCCATCGCGATGAGACCGCGATGGATGGGGCACCCGATCTTCTGGTGGTTAGTTGAGGTGGCTAGTCGAACCGGTAGAGAGTTACTTTTTCGGTTCTGATCTCGCGTGGATCGAAGCGCCAGTAGTTGCCCTGATCGTTCTCGTCGCCGTTGAGGCGGCGGCCGGGAATCCATTTGCCTGACTCGAACCTTCCCTGGTCGATGGTGCCGATACCGACATGAGGAGTGGAGGAGCGTGAGGTGAAGGAGACGCGGAAGCCTTTGCCTGCGCCGATGAACTCTTCAGGGCCGGTGGCGGCGATGAGGCCGAAGCCCTTGTCGGAGTGGAAACCGAAGATCTCGTCGAGGCTTACGTGGGCGATGTAGCCGTTGATGGGGAAGTCGACTGAGGGATGGGTTTTATCGAGGAGAAAGCCGTGGACGTTGGCTTTGGGTTGCTGCTCGAGAATGATGGGCAGGAGTGGAGCGAGGACGCTGTAGCTTTTGCCGAGGTCGTCGCTGGTGTCGCTAAAGGCGTCGATGGCGAAAGGAGAGAAGCCGAGGGCGGCGGGTTCTCCGAGTGCGTAGAAGACGTTGGCTGCACCGGCGACGCCACCGTTGGTTTCAGGAACGAAGAGCGGGTTGTCGGGGCGATGATAGCGATTGGACCACCAGGTGAAGTTGGGTTGATAGAGGTCGGGCGCGTAGACATCGATGGCCGAACCTGCGGCCTTCCAGATGTCGATGACGCGGGGCTGAGGGCCGCCGCTGGGATAGAAGCCGGGGGCGCTGTCTTCGCCGGCAAGCCAGGCGTTGACGTACATGGGTAGTGGATAGGCGGCCTTACCTTTTGCGGCAACGGCCTGGACGTAGCGGGCGTAGTTCCATGCCATGAAGATTTCGTCGGCGCGGGGTGTATCGCCGAAGACTTGAGCCCATGTGCCGGAGGTCTTCTCGCCGTTTGCTACCCAGAGATCGCGGAGCTCGGGATCGAGGGTGTCTTTGTGGGTCTTGAGGTAGGTGATGAGTTCGGATGGAACAGCGGAGGAGAAGGCGTGATTGGCAGCGGCGGAGTGGTCGCGTGTATCGCCGAGGATGCCGACCTCGTTTTCGACTTGCATCATGAGGACAGTGTGGTCTTTGCTGTCGACTTCTTTGAGGTGCTGCATGACGGCGGTGAAGGCGCGGGAGTCGGCTTCGAGGAGCGCCGGGGAGAGCGTGCTGAGGGTGTTGATTGGATTTCCGTTTCGCATGGCGCGCGGGAAGCGGTGGGTGTCGCGCTTGATCCAGACGGGAGGATAGCTGGATTCGCCGTTCTTCCATGCGGCCAGCCAGAGGAAGACGATGCGCATGTGCTGCTGGCGGGCTTGTGCGAGGAGGCCGTCGATGAGAGCGAAGTCGTACTTGCCTTCGATGGGCTCGACGAGCTCCCACGAGATGGGAGTGAGGACAGTGTTGAGCGACATGGAGGCGAGCCTGGGCCATGATGGGTCCATGTAGGGGAGGCTGGAGGAGCTGGAGTTGTGCAGCTCACCGGCGAGCATGAAGAATGGCTGACCATCCACGATGAGCTGCGTTGCAGCGCCGCGTTTTTCAAGATGCGGAAGCGTCTCCTGTGAGTAGAGGGCTTTCATACTGAGGCTGAGCAGGGCTAAAGAGGCGGGTAACAAGAGCGAACGGAATCGCATATGGGTTGCCAATCTAACATAATTTCATATCGGAAACCCAGACTTATTCGGCGGCGGTGCGGTTACGCAGTGAGCCAAGCTTGTCGATGGTGACGACGACCTCTTCGTTGGGCTTGAGCCAGCGTTTGGGTGTGCGACCGAGACCGACGCCCTCGGGGGTTCCGGTGCTGATGATATCTCCGGCTTCGAGAGGGGTAAGGCTGGAGATGTGGGCGATGAGGGCGGGGATCTTGAAGATGAGGTCGCGGGTGTTGGAGTCCTGAAGGGTTTCGCCGTCGATGGTGAGGGAGATGCGAAGGCTGTGGGGGTCGGGGATTTCGTCGGCGGTGGTGATGTCGGGGCCGAGGGGAGTGAAGGTGGGGAAGGATTTTCCGAGCGTCCACTGCGAGGTGGCGAGCTGGATGTCGCGGGCGCTGACGTCGTTGACGATGGTGTAGCCGAAGACGTGCTGCTGCCAGTTTTCGGCAGCGATCTGGTAGCCGGGTTTGCTGATGACTACGGCGAACTCGGCTTCGTAGTCGGGCTGCTCAGAGATTCTGGGGAGGAGGATGGGATGGTCTGGGCCGACGACGGAGCTGGAGAGTTTCATGAAGACGGTGGGGACTTTTTGGACGGGCATCTTGGACTCGTCGGCGTGTTTCTGGTAGTTGAGGCCGATGCAGAAGATGCGCGGGGGCCGCGGAATGGGCGCGTGCAGGGTGACGGTTTCGAGAGGAATGTGTGGGGCGTTCGATAGTTTTGTGTTGATTTCGGCGAGAGCTGGGAGACCGCATTGAATGAGACTTAATACAGATGGGTAGCCGAAGGAGGCGAGGTCGACGACCTGATTGCCAATGAGGACGCCAGCGGTTGGGGTGGTTGCGAACCTGGTGGAGAAGGTGACTAGCTTCATGCTTCGATGCTCCTGGAGTTTGTGGCGAATTCGCTCCACGCCTCGCCGGTGGGGTAGGCGAAACGGGTTAGGGATTCTTTGCGGATTTGAATACTGTAACCGGGTTGGGTGGGGAGGAGATAGTGGCCGCGCCGGATTTGGACGGGAGTGAGGAAGTGCTCGTGGAGGTGATCGACGAACTCGATGACGCGGTCCTGCATGGAGGCGGAGACGCTGAGGAAGTCGAAGATGGCGAGGTGCTGGACGTACTCGCAGAGGCCTACACCGCCGGCGTGAGGGCAGACGGGAATGTTGAACTTTGCGGCGAGGAGGAGGATGGCGAGGTTTTCGTTGACTCCGCCTACGCGGCAGGAGTCGAGCTGGAGGACATCGATGGCCTGGGCTTGCAGGAGCTGCTTGAACATGACGCGGTTGTGGCAGTGCTCGCCGGTGGCGATGCGAACGGAGGGGACTTCGCGGCGGATGCGGGCGTGGCCGAGGATGTCGTCGGGGCTGGTGGGTTCTTCCATCCACCACGGCTTAAGTTCGGCTAGTTGGCGGGTACGGTCGATGGCTTCAAGAACTCCCCACTTCTGGTTGGCGTCGACCATGAGCTTGTTTGTCCAGCCGATCTCTTCGCGAACGATCTGGCCACGGTGGAGGTCGTTTGCGGGGTCGCCGCCTACTTTGAGTTTGAAGTGAGTCCAGCCTTCGGCGAGGGCTTCGTGGCAGAGGCGGCGAATCTTTTCTTCGGAGTAGCCGAACCATCCTACAGAGGTGGTGTAGGCGGGGTAGCCTTGCTGTTCGAGTTGGGTTAGGCGTTCCTGTTTGCCGCTGCGGGCTATGGTGAGGATGTCGAGGGCTTCCTGAGGAGAGACAGCGTCGTCGATGTAGCGGAAGTCTACGGCTTTGAGAAGCTGGGCCGGCTCCATGTCGGAGAGGAGTTGCCAGAGGGGTTTTGATTCGGCGCGGGCGTAGAGATCCCAGACGGCGTTGATGAGAGCGCCGGTGGCGAGATGGATGACTCCTTTTTCCGGGCCGAGCCAACGGAATTGGGAGTCGTCGGTGAGCTGCCGGGAAAAGGCGCAGAGGTCGTCTGTAATGGAACTGAGAGTGCGGTTGATGACGTAGCGGGAGAGGTAACGGACGGCCTGAACGACGATGTCGGTGCCGCGGCCGAGGGTGAAGGTGAGGCCGTGGCCTTCGAGGCCGGAGTCGGTCTCGAGGATGCAATAGGCGGCGGAATAGTCAGGATCTTTGTTGACGGCGTCGGAGCCAATCTGCTCGCGGGAGGTGGGAAAGCGAAGATCGATGACGCGCACGCTGGTGATCAGGATATCGCTCAAGATTTAGTGTCCTTCGGGAGTGATGAATTAGGCTGTGGTCCAGCCGCCGTCGATTGGGATGATGGCGCCGTTGATGAATTCGGCTTCACGGGAGCAGAGGTAGCGGACGAGCGAGGCGATGTCTTCGGGTGTGCCGAGGCGGCCGATGGGTTGGCGAGCGACCAGTTCGGCGCGGACTTTCTCTTTTTCGTGGGCGTGGTATTTCTCGAGATACCCCTCGACGAAAGGAGACTGAACGGTGCCCGGAGCGATGCAGTTGATGCGAAGTTCTTTGGGGTAATCGACGGCGATCTGGCGGGTGAGAGAGTGAACGGCACCTTTGCTGGCGCAGTAGGCGAAGCGCTGCTTGACACCCACCGTGCCTGCGGCCGAACCGATGTTTACGATACAGCCATACGAGGAGAGGAGTAAGGGGAATGCCGCCTGCGTGACGAGGAAGACGCTGGTGACGTTGACGCGCATGACGCGGGCGAAGTCTTCTTCGGTGGTGTGGGTGATGTCGCCAACGAGGCCTATGCCTGCAGAGTTGATGAGGATGTCGAGTTGAGTGATGCCTGCGAAGGCCGCTGCTATAGAGGCAGAGTCTGTGACATCCATGGCAACGGCAGACGCGTTGGGTAGCTCGGCGGCGAGGGACTCTGCTCCTGCAAGGTTAATGTCGGCCAGTAAGACATGGGCACCGGCACGGGAGAGTTCGCGTGCGGTGGCGGCACCAATGCCGCTCGCGGCTCCTGTAATGAGAGCGATCTTGTTTTCCAGGTGAAAGATATCAGTCATAGGTTGAAATGTAGAACATCTAACCAGATGAGGATACCTCTTTTCGGAGACGCTATTTAGAAAAGAGTTTGGTGTACGGAAGCTTTCGGATAGGTGCGGCAAAGGAGACGCGTTGTGCCAGCGAATGGTAGTCTTCGTTTTGTTCGGCGACGGATCGCCGGGGACTTTTGGAGAAGGAAGGCGAGGAAAAATGCCACGTCATTGTCTAACGCTGGATTTGAAAGATGATGCTGCAGCAATTGCAGAGTACAAGCGCTATCACGTAAAGATATGGCCCGAGGTAAAGAAGAGCCTGTTGGATGCGGGCATTCTCGACATGGAGATTTATCTGCTGGGAACACGGATGTTCATGATCATGGAGGTGAATGAGGGCTTTTCACTCTCTGCGAAGGCCGCGGCGGATGCAGCCAATGCGAAGGTGCAGGAGTGGGAGGCGATCATGAGCGGATTTCAGCAACCGCTGCCGCAGGCGAGGCCCGGACAGAGATGGATTCCTATGGAGCGGGTGTTCAGCCTGGCAGAGCAGTAGAAGGTTTGCGGTGAGATTTAATGCAGTGGAGGAACGAAACAGGCCCCGGATACTATCCGAGGCCTGTTTCGTTGTTATGAGTGCGTGAGTGTTTAGGGAATGGACTGGAATCGGCCGGTAAGGAGACCCTTGGCCAGTGGTTGATAAACGGGAACACCTGCGCCGACGACTTCCGTGACAAAGTTAGATGGATTGCCTACAGTGCCGTCTCCGGCGATCCAGACGTTGCCAGACATATCGATAACAGCAGCCCGGCCACCGCTGGCGAAGCTTGTGCCTTGTTGCAATCCTGCGGCAATACTTGTGAAAGGAGCGTAGTTGACTGGCGAGATGCTGATTTCGCTCACGCTGGCGGGCCCCGTGTTGTTCGGCGCCCAGACGTTGAATTGTGGGTCGACGGCGATCGAGGTTGGATCACTGAGACCACCCAGACCAGCTAATGTGGGCCAATTGGAGTTCAGTGTGTAAGCGAGACCACTGCCGGTCAGGTATGAGAGACCGTTGTTGGCTCCGCCAAAGGAGACGACTACATTGCCATTATTGGTCACGGTGATGCCGTAGCTGGAGCCGCCCGCTGTACCAAAGGTGGTTGTGAGAAAGGATCCGGTTGAATTGTATGCAGCTGTTGGGGGCGCGATCTGCGAGACGAAACTACTGCCGGAAGTGGCCCAGACTGCGCCTGTCGTATCTGGCATGAGACGGGTTGGGAGGGCACCAAGACCTGTAGCTACCTGGGTTGGCGTGATTGCTGAAGTTGCGTTGGCTGCACCTGCGATCTGGTAGAGGGACCCGTCGGGGGCGGTGGAGAAGTAGACGTTGCCAGCACCATCGGCAGTTACGGCGAGGGGCGGCGTTGCCGTGGTGAAGGGGAGAATGCTGCGGTTGTAGGGATTGTAGCGATAAATGTTATTGGCAGCGGTCGTTCCGTACCAGATATTGCCCTGGGTATCGATGGTGCTGCCGCGCGAGCTGCCACCGCCGAGGAAGACGCAGGCAGTTGGGACGCCGTTGGACGAGATAGCGGAGAGATTGCCGGTGGTTGCTTGACCGTTGGCAATCCAGAGGTTGCCGGTGGCGTCGATGTTTATGTCCTGCGGTGCATTGATAAAGGAACCAGAGCTGGATCCGCAGGTGCTGTTGCTGCTGTAAGCAATGGTGATGGACCAGTCGGCTGGAGCGGCGGAGAGTGATGGCTGAAAGGGAGCACCGAGCGCCGAGGCGAGGCCGAAGAGGTTCTGAAGATTGCTGGAGCTGCCGTTGGTCGGATTGCTCAACATGTAATAGGCCGCCTGTACGGTATCGGTAGCCTTGGAGAAGGCAGCGGTTAGGTAAGGCCGATCAGTTTGAACGACGTTGGGAGGAGTTGCATTGTCGAAGAGCGTCTTGCACGAAGTCGCGCTGGAAACGTCGTTGTTGACGCAGGCCGCGAGGATATTCGCGATCTGATTGATCTTTCCTGCCGGAGCTGTGGCAGTGACGGTTACAGCCGAAACACCGTCGCCATTGTTCGGGGCGAGTGAGGTGGAGGCGACTGCAGTTCCTGTTGCGACGTTTGCAAGATTGGAGATAGTGGCGAGGGTATTGACGAGCGAGAGCTTGGCGGCCCCGATGCCGTCGGTGCCGATCGATTCGGTGACAGGGTTGAAGTATTGCTGGATTGCTGCGATGGTGGCGACGGTGGTGACTTCGTTGAGTTCGAGGAAGCTGGAAGCCGATACCTGGCTGCAAAGACCAAACATGCCGAGGAAGGCGGCCGCATCATTGTGTACGGTAGGATCTCCCGTGTTGAGCGTGTTTCCGCCCTTGGCAATAACGTAGACGAGGGGATCATTCTCGACGCCAGTCGGCAGAGTTACGCCAGGCCCAGCGATGGGGCAAGAGAAGGTATTGCCGCTGGTCGTGTCGTTTGGGGTTGCGTCCTTGGTGAAGCTAAAAGCGCCGGTGCTGTCAGTCGTTGTGACTGCGGCGATCGTGGCATTTCCGCCCTGCGTCACTCCTGAGCCGTATCCGCTCTTTCCAGCGTAGTAGAGGGTAACGGTTGCGCCTGTAACGGGCTGGCTGCCGCCATGAAGTTTGCCGCCGATGGAAGCTGTCACGCTTTGAGACAGTGCCGATGGGGCGGTTGTGGACATATTGTTGCAACCGGCCGTAAGAACGACAGTCGATGCAAGCAAAGCGAACCGATTTCGCCTTGAGCCCGTGAACCGGGTTAAGTTGTTGCCATTCATGGACGTTTCCTCCGAAAGGTAAGTGATACGGGTTTTCAAAAAAACTGGCGGCGTGGAGATAGCCACGGCCAGGGGAGACTAGCAGTGATAAGCCGTTGGAGAAGGTGGGTCGGTGCTGGAATGGAGAAGTGAGTTCATAGAATCTGCCGGGAATGACGAGTGTGCCTCCGAGCGAACGAGTTCTGCGTTGAAAGAGAACCTATCCAGCCATGGGAGAGTTTTCATCATGTCAAGGTGGAGCATAACCGACAGTTCGGCACCTGTTACGAAATTGCATGTGCCACTTTTGGGGTACATAGAAGTTGATTAACAACGACTGTGCGTGGTGAGCGAATGGATTCTGAGCATTGCCTCGATCAAGAGGAAATGGCATTGCTCGTGCTCATTGTTTAGGTAGTGAATTTTGTGAGAGAAAGGGAACGTTGAAACAACGTCGAAGTGTAAATAAATTGATTTCCTTGAAGATAGAGACAACTCAGGCAACCCAACTGCACTCTATTGGGATATTCGAGTATTATTGCTATCCGCGGGTTAGAAGTGCTCTTCGGAGAGGGATCTATGCGCGTCAAACTGAATTCACTGTCTCTTGTAGCAACCTTACCCCTTGCAGCGGCGCTCATTATGGGCGGATGCAAGAGCTCAACGCCAGCAACACCACCAGCGCAGGGTACGGATAGTGCAGCCACTCAACCGCCGGCAAGCCAACCCGCTACGACGCCAGAAGCTGCTCCGGTTACGCCTGCCCCGGCGCCCGCGTCGGCACCTGTGGCTTCTGCACCTGCGCCAGCACCGGTTGCTCCGCCTCCTGAGCCAGTTGCGACTCCTGCACCGCTTCCGTCAGTTGTTGCAGCTGCGCCGGCTCCCGCTCCGCCACCAGCTCCCCGGCGTTTGACGATTCGGAGCGGAACGACTATCCCGGTAACGATCACGCAGCAACTTAGTGCGAAAAACAATAACGTGGGCGACGGGTTCTCGGGAGAACTGGCGGGGCCGGTGAAGACCTCGAGTGGAACGACTGTCTTCCCGCGTGGCGCGCATGTTCTTGGAACTGTGGTTGGAGCCAAGGGCCGTGGACGCTTCAAAGGCGCGGGTGACCTAGCCATCCAGATAACATCCATCAGTGGAACACCTGTCAGCGTTGGCATCTACGAGCACACAGAGAAAGGTAAAGGCAAGAGGACGGCGGGCATGATCGGTGGTGGCGGCGGTGGTGGCGCGCTGATTGGCGGCTTGGCTGGCGGCGGCAAGGGTGCGCTGATTGGCGGACTTGTTGGCGCGGGCGCTGGTACTGTTGGTTCCGCATTCACGGGAAACAAGGACATCGTGATTCCGGCTGAATCGGTGGTCAACTTTGCGCTGACGGCACCGGTAACGGTGACGGTCAAGCCTAAATAACCTGAAGCGCTAAATCGATACAAGAAAGCGCCTGCTTACGAGCGGGCGCTTTTCTTGTATCAGGAGTTACAGGCGGTAGACTGAATCTATGCGGTTGAATCCTGTTTTTTTATTGTCTGCAATGGATGTTGCTCACTTCCCTTCTGAGGGGAAGACGTATGGTGCGCCGGAGATTGCGTTTCTGGGGCGGTCGAATGTGGGTAAGTCTTCGCTGATCAATTCCCTGCTTGGCTCGCGCGAGGCGAAGGTCTCGTCGACGCCGGGACGGACGCGGGCAATTAATTTTTTTGCGCTTCATGAGGGCGCGGGCGACAAGATGAAGGTGAAGCCGACGTTGATCTTTGCGGATCTACCGGGGTATGGGTATGCGAAGATCTCGAAGTCGATCTCGGCAGAGTGGCCGAAGTTTATTGAGCCTTACCTGGCGGAGCGGGAGACGCTGGCGCTTTGTATCTGCCTGGTGGATACGAATATTCCGCCGCAACCGAACGATACGCAGTTGATAACGTTTTTCAAGCAGACGCAGCGGCCTTATCTTGTGGTGGGAACGAAGGCGGATAAGCTTTCAAACAATATGTTGGCGAAGTCGCTGGCGGCGTTGAAACGGGAGCACGAGGTGGATGAGATTCTGGCGGTTTCATCCAAGACGGATGCGGGAAGGAAGGCGCTTTGGCAGAGGCTGATGGCTGTGGCGGAGTAACCCCTGTACCAAAGTTGCGCAAAGTATTCGATTTATTGGGTTTAGGCTCGTATCTCCAAAGTGTGACAATCAAAACAGGAAAGCCCCGGTTTGGCCGGGGCTTTTCTTTGCTCTGTTTCTAATTATACGTGGTCAGGCTAAACTGTTATGCAATCGCTATCCCTATATGGATGTGTGACTTATGACAGGTTGGGGCTTGACAGGTTTTCTGCTCTTTCAGATTATCTGCGAGGCAAGGCTCTCGGCTTCGTGAGGGGTGAGCCAAAGGGAGCGCTGGGGTGGACGCTGGCGTTGGAGGATTCTGGGTGCGGCTTCGAGCCAGCGGCGGCGGAGCGTGTCCTCCGGGGGAAGGAACGCGAGGGCTTCGGAGTCGAAGGAGCGGAGGCGAGCAGGGGTCTCAAAGGTGAGAGTTTGGAGAAGCCAACCGTGCTGATTGAGGAATGGCACGAGGATGGATTGGCTGGACTGGAAGCCGGGTGAGACGGCCGGGTTGTCGGTGAAGTCGACGAGGGCTGCGCCGAGAGAGTTAAGGGTGGCTGCGAATTCGGCGATGTGGGGGTTCGAAGGGAGGAAGGTGGCGAAGAGTTGCGGGGCGAGGCCGCGATCGAGGATCTCGTTGAGAACGGGGATGGGGTCGGCGGCGAGCGCGATGGAAAGGGGAGCGCGTTTGCGGACCTCGTTCTTCATGGCGCGGAGGGCTTCGTCGAGGGTGTTGACGACAAAGTCGGCTGCTCCGGTACGGATGACTTCGCGGAGATGATCGGGGTCGGGGTCGATGGCGAGGGAAACGGCTCCGGCGATGTTGGCTGCTACGGAGAGGGCTGCACCGTGTGTATCGAGGCCAAGGGAGAGGATGAGGGAGCCGCCCCAGTCCTGGTGGAGATGGTGGAGGGCGGTGAAGGTGCGGAGGATTCGAGGTTGTATTTCGTCGGAATTAGGGGATGGGGGCATTCGTAGAAATCGTATAGCAGCTTGTAGTTTACGAGACTGCAGTCCGTGAGTAAGGACAACAAAGATGAATCCGCCGCTGAGTAGAAAGATAATTCTGTCAGTTGTGACAGTATCGGCGATTAGTGTTCAGGGTTTTCATGGACGTTGAGTAAAGTGGAAATTTCCACCAGAGGATATTTTCTAACGTTCCCTTCACCGGGACCAAGCCGTAACCTTCATTCACGTTGTATCCCCGACAGAGAAGGAGAGTTCTAATGATCAGAAAAAATCTTCTATCGATCAGCATGGCGGCGATCGTGGTTTTGACGGGCGTCTCGCGAGGTCAGACTTCGTCGCAAGCGCCATCATCTCAGAGCAATATGGACCAGGATGTCGACTTACTGCGGAAGGACATTCGCTCCCAAAAGAAACAGATCATCGCTGCCAATCTTCAGCTTACGGACCAAGAGGCTGTAAAGTTCTGGCCTCTCTATGACCAGTACACAGCCGAGCTGGTTAAAATCAACGATGCGAAGTACGATGCCGTCAAGCAATATGCCACCAGCTACGACACCCTTACTGACGATCAGGCTGTGACCTTGACACGCAAACTGCTTGGCGTCGATGAGCAGGTGGCGCAGTTGCGGCTCAAATATGTGCCATTGGTTGGCAAGGTGATATCGGGCAGGAAAACCGCGCTATTTTTCCAGTTGGATCGGCGGCTGCTCATGCTGATCGACCTGCAACTGGCTTCACAGATTCCTATGGTCCAGCCTTAACGGCTAATCGAGGCGTAGATGCGAGAAGGCGGCGACGGCTGATTATTGCAGCTGTGCCTGAACTATCAAAGCGCCTTGCGATAGACGATGAATCCGGAGCGATCGGCTATTTTGTCGTAGAGCTGCATGGCGGTGAGGTTTGTTTCGTGGGTCATCCAGTAGACGCGGGATGATTCGGCTAGCCTGGCCTGCTCGTAGACTGCTTCGACGAGAGCTCGGCCTACACCTTTTCCGCGAGAGGCCTCTGTAGTGAAAAGATCCTGCAGATAACAGGTGGGCTGGATTAAGATTGTGCTGCGGTGGAAGATGTAGTGGGCCAGGCCGAGCAGATTGCCATCGCTTTCAGCGACGAGAGCGTGTACGGGCTCGTAGGTGTCAAAGAAGCGTTGCCATGTGGTGCGAGTGATGTCGGGAGAGAGCGCGGTTGCGCCCGACCGGCCGTAGAACTCGTTGTAGCCATTCCACAAGGGGAGCCACTGCTCGTAATCTTGCCGAGTTACAGGTCGGATGGTGAGATTGCCGGACATTTCTGAGCCTGCATTTGCGAAATGCTGACGGCTGCGAAGAGTGTGTTCGCAGCCGTCAGCTTTACGCGGTTATTCGCCGTAGTAGTCGAGGCCGAGGTGAGTGATGAGGCTCTCGCCCATGATGTGGCGAAGAGTGTTTTTGAGCTTCATGTGCTGGATAAAGAGATCGTGCTCGGGATAGACGCCGGGCGCCGAATCGGGGTCCTTGAAGTAGAAGCTGAGCCACTCCTGGATACCGAGGCCGCGCAGGCTGGGCGTGCGGGCAGCGAGATCCATGAAGAGGACGAGATCGAGGGCGAGTGGAGCGGCGAGGATGGAGTCGCGGCAGAGGAAGTCTACCTTGATCTGCATGGGATAACCGAGCCAGCCGAAGATGTCGATGTTGTCCCAACCTTCTTTATTATCACCACGTGGCGGGTAATAGTTGATGCGCACCTTGTGGTAAATATCCTTGTAGAGGTCAGGGTGAAGTTCGGGCTGGAAGATGTGCTCGAGGACGCCAAGCTTTGAGACTTCCTTGGTCTTGAAGGACTCGGGATCGTCGAGGACTTCGCCGTCACGGTTGCCGAGGATGTTGGTGGAGTACCAGCCGGAGACGCCGAGATTGCGGACTTTGAAGGCTGGAGCGAGGACGGTCTTGAGGAAGGTCTGTCCGGTCTTGAAGTCCTTGCCGCAGATGGGAGCGTTCATCTTCTTGGAGAGCTCCTGCAGGGCGGGGATATCGACGGTGAGGTTGGGTGCGCCGTTGGCGAAGGGGATGCCTTCCTTGAGGGCGGCCCAGGCGTACATCATCGAGGGAGAGATGCCGGGGTCATTTTCGACGAGGCCCTTCTCGAAGGCTTCGAGGGTCTGGTGGACGGCGGTCTGCTCGAGGTAGATTTCGGTTGAGCCGCACCAGATCATGACCTGGCGGTCGGTTTTGGTTTTGAACTCGGCGATGTCGTTGCGGATCTGATTGGCGAGGTCGCACTTGTTCTTGCCGGTCTTGACCTTTTCTCCGGTGAGGCGCTTGACGTAGTGCTGGTCGAAGACGGCGGGCATGGGCTCGATGGATTCAAGGAAGGGACGGATCTGTTCGAGCTGGTCGCGGTCGAGGACCTGTGCTGTTTTGGCGGCGTCGTAGAGGTTGCCGCCGAAGATGTCCCAGCCGGTGAAGACGAGGTCGTCCAGCTGGGCGAGGGGGGCGAAATCTTTGATGAGCGGGGTGCGAGCGTCGGTGCGCTTGCCGAGACGGATGGTGCTCATCTGCGAGGTGGAACCGATGGGTTTGGCAAAGCCACGGCGAATTGCTTCAACACCGGCGATGAGGGTGGTGGCTACGGCTCCCATGCCGGGGATCATGATGCCAAGTTTTCCTGTTGCGGGCTTGATGGTGGCCGCTTCTTGCGTGGCGGCTCCGGGTGTAGACATTCTGCGCAGTACCCTTCTGTGAGTCAATTTTCCGTGAATGCGGACTTCTCAGTATTGCTCACGGTAAAGGGCAGGTGCAAATGGGCGGAGACGTCGATTTAAAGTTACCGGGAACTATACGGGATTTGTTCGCATGCGGTTTTTCCAGTGGGTCCAGAGGAACCAGGCGATGCCGGCGACGAGAACGAGTTCAACACCAAGATGGAAGCGATGGAAGATGGCTTTGAAGCGTGGATCCGTCTCCCAGCGATCGCCGAGCTTCATGCCGACGTAAGCGAGAACAAAGCACCATGGCCAGGAGCCGAGGAAGGTATAGAGGTGAAAGCGAAGCTGCGGCATGCGGGCGATGCCAGCGGGCAGAGCGATGAAGGTGCGGACGACGGGCAGGAGGCGGGCGATGAGGACGGTGATGCCGCCGTAGCGCTGAAAGTAATGCTCGGTGCGGTCGAGATCGTGGCGGCTGAGGAGGACATAGCGGCCAAAGCGCTCGACGGCGGGACGGCCACCCCAGGCTCCGAGCCAGTAGGCGGGGAGGGAGCCGAGATTGCAGCCGATGGCTCCGGCGGTGGCTACCCAGAAGAGATTGAGCTGGCCGGTGTGAACGAGGTAGCCGGCGAAGGGCATGATGATCTCGGATGGCAGCGGAATGCAGGCCGATTCGATGGCCATAAGGAGGGCGATACCGGCGTATCCTCCAGCGGAGATGACGGCGATGATGAAGGTGGCGAGGGCGGTTATGATTCGCTCGGACATGTTGGTGCAGTATAGCGGGACGCGAATGCGCTAGCATTGAATATTCAGGAGATTCACAGATGGCAGATACAGTTCCGGCTCCCGCTTCCGTTTCGGCTACAGCAGTAGCAACAGCTTCCACCAGCGCAGGAAGGCCGCAGAGTGCGGGTTATGGCGCGCATGATCCGTCGAAGCCTCCGGTGAAGCGACAGATTGTTTGCTTCAGCTTCTACAAGGTGATGCCGGAGTGGCGCAGGCTGCCGGCGGAGGAGAAGGCGGCGCATAAGGCTGCATTTGCCGCAGTGCTGGCGAAGTGGAATAAGCCGGGAGAGTTTTTGTCGCTGACGTATTCGACAATTGGAACGCGCGGAGATGTGGATATGTGCGTGTGGTCGATTGGGTATGGCGTGGATGAGTTGAACGAGATGCGAAGCGAGTTGATGCGGACTCCGCTGGGCGGGTATCTGAATTCGCCGCATAATTTTCTGGCGATGACGAAGCGGTCGCAGTATCAGATCGATCGGCCGGATGAGAGCGAGGGCGAAGGGCGGGGAGCGATTCGTCCGGGTGGGCAGAAGTACATCTTCATCTATCCGTTCTGGAAGACGCGGCCGTGGTATCTGCTGGCGATGGAAGAACGGAAACGATTGATGGATGAGCATATTCGAATTGGGCTGCAGTATCCGCGGGTAAAGCTGAATACGACGTATTCGTTCGGCATCGACGACCAGGAGTTTGTGGTGGCGTTCGAGACGAATTTTCCGGAGGATTTTCTGGATCTCGTACAGCAGCTTCGCGAGACGGAGATCAGCATGTATACGTTGCAGGACACGCCGATCTTCAGCTGCGTACGGGTTCCGGCGGCGGAGATGCTGGACCGGCTGGGCTAGGCGATATGCCGATGACAAAGGTGGTCCGGACTACGGCGAAGGCAAAGTCTCCGGTTGGCGCGAAAGCTCGGGCGATTGCGGCTTCGGAGCCGGTTGCAGCAAAGAAGAAGGCAGGAAAGACACGCAATCCGCTGGCACCGGAGCGGATTGCGGCGATCCTGGATGCGCTACGGAAGACTTATCCGGGGGTTGTGTGTGCGCTGAATCATAAGAGCGCGTGGGAGCTTACGGTGGCGACGATTCTGTCGGCGCAGTGTACTGATGTTCGTGTGAACCTAGTGACTCCGGCGCTGTTCAAGGCGTTTCCTACACCAAAGGCTATGGCTGCGGCTTCGCTGCCGGAGTTGGAAGAATTGATTCGGACGACGGGATTTTTTCGGAACAAGGCGAAGTCGATTCAGGGTGCGGCGCGGATGGTGATCGAGGAGTTCGGGGGCAAAATTCCGCAGACGATGGAGGAGATACTTCGGCTGCCGGGAGTAGCTCGGAAGACGGGAAATGTTGTGCTCGGGTCGTGGTTTAAGATTGCCGTGGGAGTTGTTGTAGATACGCATGTTCTGCGTATTTCAAGACGGCTTGAACTGACGAAGGAGACGAAGCCGGATAAGGTAGAACAGGATTTGATGAAGATCCTTCCGCAGGATCGCTGGATCAATTTCTCGCATGAGGTTATTCATCATGGACGGCAGATTTGTGTGGCGAGAAAGCCCCGATGTGTGGACTGTACGCTGGAGAGGCTTTGCAACTCGTCGGATAAGACCTGGACTTCGCACTAAGGGGTCGGGGCTAAGAGTGATAAAAGTCGTTTCCCAAGCAAACGGCATACCTCAGGGGCTAAAGCCCTATTGAAATCGGGCATTTTTACGGCACGGCTGAAGCCGTGCCCTTAACAAGGGCAGGATCTTTCAGCCATTTTTGCAAGGCTATAAGTCTGCACTTCCACCTAAAGACAAACGCAAAGTCTTCTTTAGCCGAAGAGGGCGTGGCGCATCGATTTGCCGGATGCCTGCCAGCATTTGACGGTCTCGTAGATGATGACGGTCGCGTAGGTGACGGCCATCCAGAGACAAACTTCTTCGATGGGGAGTCTTCCCCATGCAGTAAGGCGAATCCCTAGCATTTGTTCGTCGCGAAAGTCCCACCAGCCGTAGGGTATGGCCAGGGTAGCCTCCCACATGAGACTGACGAGCAGGACGAAGAAGGCCGCGAGGCTGAAGGCTCGCCAGTTGATGACGGGGCGTGCCGATGGGAGCAGGGCTGCTGAGGGGACGAGAGCCGTCAGCGAGAGAAAGATGAAATAGCCGGGAAAGCCGACTGGGTAGGGTGAAAAGTGCTTCTTGTAGATGATGGCGCCAGCGACCAGGACTGTCGCAAGGACGATCGATTCGGGATGAAGTTTGAGCAGACGGTGAAACTGCGTCCTCTGTGCGGACTCGCTGTGAATGTTGTAGGCGGCGAGCCAGTACTCATCGAGCCAGATGTAGAGAAGTAAGACGCAGAGGAATCCGGTGAGATAGAAGACATATTCTTCGATGGGGACCGGAGCGCCGAGTGCCGGGGCCTTGATTCCAAGGGTCGCGCTTTGGTTTGGGAAAAAAAAGAAGTGTTGGGCGAAGAAGAAATCTAATCCTGCACCAACAGGAAAGAGTAGACCGATGGTCCACCAGAAGCTTTTCTTGTCGATCTTTATGCCTTCCTGCGGAAGGAACCAGAATGCGATGACCAGGATGGGGACGAGGAAGAGAAGCACGCTGACGGTGTAACCGTAGGGTGAAGAGCCGGGATTGGTGGCGACTGCAGGGTTGAGAGCGGAGAGACGCACTGTGTGAAGAGTGAGGGCGGCGGGTACGACGATCATCGCCAACATGGCGACGATAAGCATGGAACTGAGGCGCGGTGATCGAGAGGGGTCAGGCATGCGAATCCGCTTTCTACGCCACGGGAATCGTACGAGCCAGCTTGTTTGAAGTGCGAAACGGAATGGGATCGTTTCAGAGAAGAAGGATACGCAGCATTGTTTCAGGAAGACAAGTGGCTGCGATGATTAGTTCGGTCGGAAGAAGTGGCTCAGGAGGGATTGAATGAGGGCGGGGATGGTTGGTTCGGGGGCTTCGAGGGTCGGCAGGTGGCCGAGATCGCGCAGGGCCTGAGAGGTGATGGGACCTATCGAGGCGAGGGTGATGCCTGCCGGGAGGGTAAGGCTGGCGGCATCGAGGAGAGCGACGAGATTGCGGGCGGTGGAGGCGCTGGTGAAGGTGATGGCATCGGGATGGTTGGCGGGTGTGCTGAAGAGTTGATGGAGGGCAGGGATGGAGTCGGGAGGCGTCTGGTTGCGGTAGGCGTCAACTATGGTGACGGCGGCTCCGGCGGTGGTGAGAGCCTGAGGGAGGATGTCGCGGGCTTGCTGGGCTCGGACGAGGAGCATTCGGGAGCTTGGGGCGTGAGGGGCGAGGGCTTCGGCGAGGGCTTCGGCTATGTATTTGGGGGGGATGAGATCGACAGGGAGGCCGATTCCCTGCACTGTTTTTGCGGTGGCTGGGCCGATGACGGCTATGCGGGGGAGTGTTGGCTGGGTGGGCGAGAGCGGTTCGCGCCTGGCGCGAATACCCCATCCTTCACGGTGAGACTGTGAAGGATGGGGCACCCGAATTTTCGTCCCTTCGATCAACGATGTTGGTTGAGAAGCGAGGCGCTGGGAGAAGACTTCGACGGCGTTGGCGCTGGTGAAGATGAGCCAGTCGTAGGTTTCAAGTTGGGTTAGAGCTTCGTCGAGTGGAGCGTAGGTTTCAGACGCGACGATTTCGATGGTGGGGATGAGAATGGCGGTCGCTCCGAGGGCTTCTAACTGAGAAGCGAGGTCGGAGGCTTGATGACGCGTTCGGGTGATCAGGATGCGTCTGTTATGGAGCGGGAGCATCAATCAAGGATTGTAGATGAGAGCGCAGGCCGAGTTACCGCATATCTTCGAGGGCGAATCTTCCGAGCTCGAAAGGATGCGAGACTTCTATCCTGGATGTGACCGTGTTCATAAGGTAGGGCTGTTGGCCGTTTGTCGGGAAGCCCCAAACTCTGCCGTTCCGCAGATCGACTACAACTTTGCCGAGGACCTGCCTGCGGTTGTCGGGGGCGCGCAGCATGTGGACTCCCGGCTCGATGAAGACGTTAGAGCTGGAGACCTGCGCCTGGACGGGTTCAGGAGACTTGAATGGGCGAATCGCAATCGCGAAGAGAAGGAGCGCGATGATGGACAGGAGGACGTTGGTGGCGTTGATCGGCTTCATGGCTGGATCCTTTGCTAAGGAATGAGAAGAAGTTTGCCGGTGGTCTTGCGTGACTCGAGGTCGCGGTGGGCATGAGCTGCGTCGGCGAGTGGATAGGTGTGTTCGAGGCGAAGTTTGAGCTTTCCTAAGGCTATGGATTGCAGGACGGCGTTGGCCCGGGTTTCGAGTTCGGTGCGGGTGGCGATGTAGTCCTTGAGGGTTGGGCGGGTGAGGTAGACCGAGCCTGTAGCTGCAAGCTTCATGGGATCGAGGGGAGGGACGGCTCCGCTGGAGCCTCCGAAGAGAACAAGTATGCCGCGGGGGCGGAGGACTTCGAGAGACTTATCGAAGGTGGATTTACCTACGGAGTCGTAGACGGCGTGGAGGCCGGGGCCGGCGACGAGTTTTTTTACTTTGGCGGCGAAGTCTTCCTGAGTGTAAAGAATGACTTCGTCGGCTCCGGCAGCTTTGGCGAGATCTGCCTTCTCGTCGGTGGAGACGGTGGTGAAGATGCGAGCGCCGAGGGACTTGGCCATCTGGATCAAGAGCAGGCCGACGCCTCCGGCTCCGGCGTGAATGAGGACTTCGTCGCCGGGCTGGATGGGATAGGTGGAATGAGAGAGGTAGTGGGCGGTCATGCCCTGGAGCATCGCGGCCGCGGCCTGCTGGAAGCTGACTGCATCGGGGATAACGATGAGGCGTGTGGTGGGAGCGACGGCGAGCTGGGCGTAGGTTCCAGGGACGCTGCACCAGGCGACGCGGTCGCCGACCTTGAGGGTGGTAGGAGTGGTGTGCTCACCCAATGCGACGATGATGCCTGCGGCCTCCTGACCGAGGGTGAGGGGGAGGGTGGCGGGGTAACGACCCTCACGAAAGTAAACGTCGATGAAGTTGACGCCAGAGGCTTCGATGCGGATAAGGGCCTCGCCGGGACCAGGCGTGGGTGTGGGGAGATCACGGAGGACAAGGGCGTCGGCGGTGCCGGGGGTGAGGATCTGGATGGCCTGCATGGGGTTTGGATGCTCTTGTGCCGGGTTGGATTCTGGTGACGTCGGTTACGAACGGAGCTGGATGACGACGTCACTCGCAGGTTGAGCTGCGAGTGACGTCGATGAAAGATAGAGGATGATCAGGTTAGATCGTTGAGTGAAGCGATGGGACCGTTTTTCTTAACAGACTCGATTCCCTTCTCCATCGCCGACTCGGAAGAGTACATTTCGCTTCTGCCGATGACTTCGTGGTTCTTCGCTTTAAGGACAAAGAAGGGTTGCGATGACTTCGATGTTTTGCGCTCGAACTGTTCATCGTGAGGGGAGTTTTTCTTCACCGATTCGATGCCGTTGAGAGCGCCTTCCTTTGCCTTATAGCTTTCGCTGGTCAGGATAATTTCGCCGTTGGCCGCCTTTAGGTTGAACATGAACTGGTTGCCGGCTGCCGACTTCAATTCGTAGTGTGCTGACATGAAACCTCCGGAGGTAACAGATTATGAATATCTGGACCAGAAACGGGGCCGCGTGGAACGTCCAGCAGAATCGTTGCTAGACAATGACCATCACTTTACCTAAGAAATGCCGTTCGTGTCTTCAACCACTAGAATGGTGCCTCTGCTTAGAGTCGAGCAGGCCGCTGCCACGGAGATGGCAAGAAGTGTTCCCTCGGGTGCTGAGTGTATGTGGGCTAAGCCAAGGTTAAATTGGACTGAAATAAAAACAGGCATGGTATTGCTGAGCCTGCTGGTCGCAGCTAACGGCTGCCGTTCCAAGATTACGCGGCACACGATTGAAGCATCCAGGGCGAGCGGAACAAATCCGGCAAAACTTGCTGAAGACGGCAGGGCCGCCATTGTCGCAATATGCGCAAAAGAATCTTTTGCGGCCGCACGATCGGGGCTGATTGTGGCGGAGACCGGTCTGCGGGAGGATGTGTTTTTACTGCGTGATCGAGGATCTTATAAGTCCGTACCTTATGGACTGGATGAAGCACAGAGGCTGGAGGTTTTGCTTCGCGTGGAGACAAGTGTGGCTGGTCACACGGAAGAACAGGTGAGCTGCATTCGACAGTTTGCGGAACACCTGGAATCTTTGACAGAACCTCTGGCTGAGGCGGCCAGAAGAGAACGCGAGATCGATAGTTCGTCGCTTAGCCAGTCCGATAAACAGGTACAGGATGAGCTGGAGCGGGAGAGCAACGCCAAAGTACCCCACTGAGTGTGTGGGCTACTGGAGAAGACTCTCCTCGGAACGCAGCCGAAGGATGCGATCCACGGCGTAGGGGGCGCGATGGGAGGCGGTGTGGAAGTGCCGAACTTGAAGCTCGCCCAGAAGGCCTATGCCCATCATCTGAATTCCGGCGAGGATCAGGATGCCGGCGATGACGAAGATGGGGCCGTGGATATCCATGACGTGCTCGCCGGTGATGATCTTGAGGATCAGCAACCAGGTTGCAAGACCGGAGCCTGCCAGCATGCCCAGCGCGCCGATGGTCCCGAAGAAATGCAGCGGACGGGTCATGTAGCGCAGAAGAAAGCGAATGGTCAGGAGATCGAAGAAGACGCGGAAGGTTCGCGAGATGCCGTAGTGGCTCTTGCCGAACTCGCGGGCGGGATTCGAGATGGGAATCTCACAGATGCTGGCGCCGTACCAGGAGGCCAGCGCGGGGATGAAGCGATGCATCTCGCCGTAGAGAGGGATGTTCTGAATCACCTCGCGGCGATAGGCCTTGAAGGTGGTGCCGAAGTCATGGATATTGACACCGCTGAGCACGGCCATGAGCCAGTTGGCGCAGCGAGATGGAATGCGGCGAAAGATGAAGTTGTCACCACGCTGGGAGCGCCAGCCGCTGACGACGTCGTAGCCCTCTTCAAGCTTGGCGAGGAAGTTGGGGATCTCGTCGGGTGAATGCTGGAGGTCTCCATCCATGGCGAGGATGCAGTCGCCCTGAGAGTGATCGAAACCAGCGGCGAGAGCAGATGTCTGGCCGAAGTTGCGGCGCAGCTTAATGACGAGGACGCGCGAATCCACGGCTGCGATCTCTTCGAGCAGACGGTAGGTGCGGTCACGTGAGCCATCATCGACGAAGACCAGTTCAAAGGTCTCGCCTACGTGCTCCATGACTGCCTTGAGGCGGTCGTAGAGAGTGGTGACGTTCTCTTCTTCGTTGTGAAACGGCACGACGATTGAATATTTCGGCACTTGATTATGATACTCCTCACGAGGCGACGGTGACGAGATAGTAACTGGCAGCCGAACAGATTTTCTGATGCTCTGACAGAGTGATAGAGAGATGATGGAAACAAGAAAATGATCGTGACAGCATAGCGCTGGCACAGGCCGTATGCCTTTCGTTATGATGAAGTTCCGGCTTCCACCTTATGATGGGACCTGGATAGAAAAGGACCTATGGCAAAGCGCGTCGTCATAATCGTCGTGGTGGTGGCGCTGGCTATCTTTGCTTACGTCAGCTACAACCGCTATGACCCGAGGCGCGCAGGAACATCTGGAGAGGTCTTCTCCAATGACCCTCTACCATCGCGGGCGAAGGTGGATTCCGTCTCCCCGTCGGCTATGGGGTCAACAGGCTCGACCGAGAAGAAACTATCTGATTCTGACGGTGAAGCGATTGTGTATCCGTCCGCAGTGACGGCGCAGACGACGACTCCTGCAGCAATGACGACGACGGCGCAGCCAAGTTCTACAGCGACAGCGGCAACTCCGGTCTCGTCCGACTTACAGGTGACCCAGACGGGACAGCCAGCGCATGAAACAGCCCCCGCGGAAGACACGATCAGTCCTAACCCGCCAAATGGGATGATGTTTGCAGGTAAGGGAAAGTATCAGGTGTATCGGCAGGGAAACATTACGTGGCGTGTAAATACAGCGACAGGACAGACCTGCGTTCTATTTGCGACGGATGAAGAATGGAAGAAGCCACGGGTCTATCACGCTGGATGCGGTAGTACCCGATAGTAATCGAATCGAACAATTCTCTCTATTTGTTCTCCTGCGTTTGCACGGAGGCCCATTTTGCGTGCTCCTGCGAGACTAGGGATTCGATACGCTCTGCTAATAAGGCATAGCTATCGGCAACGCCGGCGTACGGAGCGGCCTTGGCTAGATAGACGTATTTCTCATGCCGGAGCGCTTCACAGGTCGATCGATAGGCAGTCCAATTTTGCGGATATTGATTGAGATGAATTAGACCTTCAAGAACAGTGATCAGAACTCCGAGAGCTCCGGTAATGACGTTCGTGTGATATGGAAGGTTCAGGCTTGCGATAAGCGGAATAAGTGCCGCTGCAATAATTTCAACTACTTTGATTAGTTTATAGGCCTTCTTGTTATAGATACTTTTCGTGTCGTACCAAGTGATTTGCTGCTCCAGTCGTTCCATAATTGGATCGATCGAACCGATAGCTTCCTGGGTCATAAAGGAATTGCTCCTGTGTCGTGACGATCAAAACGAATAACGATATTCGGTTCGGAAGATGTTCAGGTACCAATTCTGCGAAGTCAAAGCTCTGCCGTAACCAAAATAAACAGAATGGTGGGCGCCGATTGAAAGTCGCGGGCCTACTTTGATGTTGACGATGTTTACGCCAGCGGTACTTGGGTTCGCCGGTCCGGTGACGTAGCCGCTGCGAACATTCCAGCCTACGACTTCGAGGACACCAGCCAGGCTGAATTTCTCGTCTCTGATGAACTGATAGCTTGGCCCCGCGCCATAGAAGAAGACATCGCCTGCAAAGCCATGAGGAGAAGCGGTGGGAACACCGGATGAGGTACCGAGAGGATGCGTGTCTCCAACTTCTGCTTCGACGGCAAGCCGGTCAGAGAGATGTTGGTAATAGAGGAGTGAAGGCTCGACGCTGTAATGATGCGTGCCCAGGCCGATGCCGGCGTCTCCGGATGGGAGGTAGGCTTTGAACTGCAGCGTTACGTAATGGCGGCTCGAAACAAGCGGGGCAAATTTCAGGCCAAGTTGTACATCTCCAAATCCGCCGGCGTTGGGAAATGCCTGTCCGGAGCCTGGGGAAGACTGCGGCTGGAGCCACCGGAAAGGAAGCTGCATAAATAACGAGAAGTGGGGACGCGGAGCGTATTCGCCGTAGAAGTAGAGCTGCTGGAAGTTGACTGACTGCGGAATGCCCGGGCCGGGACCGGGAGTCCTAGGGTCGTAGGCCGCGTTTGTGGAAGGAATGGCTCCGTAGCATCCACACTTCGCATAGAAAAACTCGGCACGGTCGGGAGTTTTGTTGTTGAGTGCGGCATCGAAGCGCACGCGGACCTCAGAGTGGACGACTGCGTTGTCGATGTAGCCGACCATGCTGGGATCTATCGTCGCTCTTTTAATTCTTTCGATGGAAGGCTTGGAAGTTTTAGAAGAAGTTTTGGTTGTTGTCTGGGGCACGTAGAGGTGCAGATCGCGAGGGTAACCAAGTGGGCTGTTGACATCGAAGATAGGAGACGCCAAATAGTCGGCGATGGACAATAGCCTGACGGCCGAAACTGACACAGGAGCGTCAGGACTTACATTCGCGTTTGAGGCTAGTTGTTCCTCTGACACGGATGCGGCAGATGAGATAGCGGTAGCAACCAAAAGCAGGCATAAAATCGAACCCAATCGTCGCATCGGAAACTCCTGGGAAATGAAATACCGTTCTAGTGTCTGGTCGGCCCGTTTTGTAGTTTCCTCTGTAAATTCTGGTAAGGCTCAGCGAGAATTTTTTTATCATCCGCCGATAAGTGCGGCAAAATTTCGTTCAGATGAGAAAGTGCCGCGGCTGCTCCTGCGCGGTCACCATTTTGGAGCTTGTCCTGGGCAAGTTCAAGATAATTTGCCCCTATATTCATATAGAGTGCGCCATTCGCTTTATTCGTATCAATTTTATTGAGAAGATCGAATGCTCTATCTGTTAACGCTTTAGCTTCTCCTGGGTTCTGCGATTGAAGTAATTCTCCCCTTAGCTGAAGATTTTCAGCCATTTTCGTCGATAAGGATGGAGTGGGCGCCGCCAGCTGTTCAACAAGGTCGAGGGCACGCTGGCTTTGTATCTCTGCTGGACGAAGCTGGTCGGCTGCTGCCAACATTCTTGCCTCGTTGCTGTAGTACTGGGCCAACTCCATTTTGTACTCCCGATTTTCGGGTTTCTTCTTTACCAACTGCTCGGCCAGCGCGATGGCTTTCTCGTAGAAATCCTGGGCCTGCGCAGTTTGACCAGTACTATCCATCACAATTGCGTAATCGTTGTAGACTCGGGCAAGATCCTGAGTTGGGTCTGGATTGGTGTCTGTATCTACTGCGGTCGAAGATTTCGATACGAGCGGTTCCAGTAAATCAATTGCCCTGCGGAAGTCCAACTGCACTCCCCTAGCATCGTTTATACGAAAGCGGATGATTCCGCGGTTGTAGTACGTGCGGGCCAGTTCCTGCTGGTAAACAGCGTTTTCTGGGCTCTGGCTGTGCAGATCTTCCTGGATGCGAATAGCCTCACTGTACTCTTTCTCAGCATCGGATGGACTATATTTATCGGCGTTCGAAGTATTCTCCAGTGCTCCGCGGATGGTTTCTCCCAGCCAGTTGTGGGAATACGCGAGTGCCTGACGCAAATTACTTTGGCTAGGATGTTGCTCCGCCAACGTTGTAAGTCGGGTGATGGCTTCGTTGTACTCCCGAGCTGCTTCCTTATACCTTTCGGTGAGACGGTTAATATCTCCCAGTCGTGAATGTGCCTGAGCTTCCTCGATGCGCAGATTCAGGTTTGTAGAATTCTTCTGCGCCAAGAGGGTATAGAACGTTTGCGCCTTGTCCAGAAGCTCTTTGCGAAACTCCTCCATTTGAGGGACGTCGCTTGCCTCACGCGCCTGTTCACTGCCGGCTGACGAGAGACTTTCATCGACGGCTTTCTGCGCCCATTTCAGATTTTCTTCCGCACGTTGCGTCTGCCTGAAGGCAAAGTATGCAAGGAAGAGCGCTACCAAAAACAGAGAGCCCAGTATCCCTGCAGCCCATTGGGTTTGCCTGAGTTTTTTCAGACGCTCGCGTTTGGCCTCGTCACTAAGCCTTTGGCGCTCTGCTTCGCTGTGATCGAGGAAGGTCATCACTTGAGCAAAGTTGGAGTTATACCGTTGTGCCCAAGCAGCGGTGGGATGATTTTCAGCTTTCCATTTCTGTCCAACCTCTAACTCAGGGTTGCGCCAGAGGCCTGCCCTACCTTCTTCCCACCACATCGCTGCGTCGGAAAGACGTCCGTAGATGTCGGCTGAGACTCTTTCCTGTTCGGTCCAACCGACCAGTCGCGCCCAGCATCGCATGAGACTTTCGTGAGACAGGTCAACGATGCATCGTTCTTCCAAAGGAACATCAGCAGGCGGCATCAGGAAAGAACGACCGGGGCGTCGAAAGATTTCGACAATTCGAATGATATCTGGCTGGGATGTTTCGCAGATGGCGGCCAGATCATCGACTGAGGTTGGCCGGCGAATGCCACGAGAGTCTGAGAAGGTATCGGTAAGGGCTTTAAAGATTCGTTCGGCGATCTTCTTCTCATTATCCGTGCCAGCCTCTTCGTAGGCCTCTTCGGCGTGAAGGGACAATGCGTGGCGGAAGGTCCCGATTGCTTCGTAGTCTTCAATATCAATGGCATCGGTCGATGGCGATCTTTGCGACCAGTGATCCCAGGTCCGCATGAGAGCGTGCTGTAGGATGGGCAATTGATCGTAGTCATCGCCAAGGTCGTTGAGGAGGCGAAGCACCAACCGCTGCGCAATGTTTCCGCCTCCGACGGCGACCGGCCCGGTGATGGCGGAACGCAATTCGTCGCGCGTCATGCGAGGCACGAGATAGGAACCACTGTTGACTGCTTCAGGCAGGCCGACGAAGTCCATGCAATCTCCGATGAAGTCAGAACGCATGGTGATGACGACGTAAATGGGAATCTCTTCCTGCCGGGTTGCCTCGAGGAGAAGCTTTACGAAAGCTGCAGCTTCATTTCTGGAGTTCTCAAGCTGAGAGTTTCGACGGAAGCGAAAGAGCTCTTCGAACTGATCCACCACGATCAGCAGATTGTCGTCGGAGAGAACTCGCGCTTGCCGGACTGCTTCGACCAGACCGCGCGTGCCGCGCTGCAATGTGGCCTCAAGCAAGATACTGTTCGTTTCCTCCAATTCTCCTGTTGTGCCGATGACGTCAGGCGAATTCAAGGCTGCGGCCAGGTGCCGGACGGGGTCTTCCCCCGGGCGCATGATCGCGATGCGCCAACCCGGGCTGGTATTGACCATAAATCCGCCATAGAGAGAGGGAATGAGGCCGGAGCGCACCAGAGACGATTTGCCGCTGCCCGAGGTTCCAATGATCGACAGGAACCGGCAGAGGCGCAGCCGCCGCAGCAACTCGTCTATTTCTTTTTCGCGACCAAAGAATAGATGATCTTCATCTGCTTCGAAAGGACGCAAGCCCGGAAAGGGATTGAACATGATTCTCAAATCCCTTCTTAGGTCTGTATGCGTGAGATAAATGGCAGCAAACTATCGAAAGAAAATTCTTCCATCTGAAGAACTGGGGCTTCATGTGTGCGAAAGCGTTCCTTCTCGCTGTTTTTTATTCCTACACATGAGATAGTGACTACCGGCAGAGGACCGGTACGGCCATAGCCGACGCTCTTCTGCACTTCTCTAAGTTTTCGGCGAACCCATCCTTCATTTGTAGAACCGAAAAAGATCAAAACGCCCTGGCAGACGCGCAGATTCTCTTCGTGACATTGGCGCACTTCCGCTTCATCCCCTTCGAAGGTGGGGTGAAGAACCTCGAACCCCTTGTTGAACAAGGCATCCGCGTACTGCGACACGATGGCGGCGTCGCGCTGGTCGTAGATAAGGTAGATTTGTCCGCGACCTTCAGTCGCTGGCTCAGCCGAATACTTCTGCTGCGGTATCTTCGGCTCGTCCCTGAGACGATCATGAATAACGGTTCGCAGATCTTCAAAGAGAGTCTCGAGAAGATCTGCTCCAGCTAGCATCCTGGGATCCATTCGCAATTGATTGACGACTTTCAGTTGTCTCTCGTCTTCTATAGAGAGGCCGGCGGGAATCCATAGAAGACGCTCAAACCCGCCCTGCTTCCCTCTTTCGATTGCGAGCTCGTTCTGGATTTCCAGGAGGGACGAGCTACTACCCTCCGGGATAAATCCATAATTTTTACCGACCAGATGAATGGACATTCTGCACTGCGCCAAGTCTTCTTCGAGTGAGGTCTTCATTTCGGAGGCGATGAAAGGAAGGCCCCGGGCGGGCAGAACTGTATACCCATGCTGTTGGAGATCGCGCCGGATCGCTTCGCGTTGATCTTTGAGGTCAGCAGTAGTCTCTGCCAGAAACACCGCTTCTTTTCTGCTGCCTTGCAGCCCCGGCATAGCGTTCGAAGACTCATTCTGCAGCAGCTCGAGCAGTGCGGCGATATCATGCGCCAGATCATCCAGCTTCATCCAGAAATCTCGTTGCGCCTCTGTGCCAAAGATTTCGTCGAGTTCGCGAACCCGGCCTGAATTGGGATCAATCTGGAAGAACTCGTATCCTAGAAGCGGTTGCAGCTCGGGCGGGTCCATCTCGCGGGGGATGGGTGTCTTCAATACTTTGAATATGCGAGCTTTGTCATGAAAGGTGACTCCGCCCTGAGCTTCAGCGGCTTTCCAGAACTCGACTAACTCGCGTCGTGTCCACTCTGACTTTACGTAGCGGGGGGAGATAATCGTTACGAGAACGGCGACCCTTTTGAGCTGTTCGACCAAGGTGTTTTCGAATACATCATTCCCTGTCAGCTTTGGATCGCGCCAAATCTCGGGTTTTTCACCGAGGAGCTGGCCGACGCGGATTTCGAGTGCGCGGTGGAGGTTAGTGATCCATCCTTTACTACCATCGACGAGACCAACGTTGTCGATATGGCAGTAACTGATGAAGGCATCGCAATCGAAGCTCATACCGTTGTCCCCAAACCGAGTATTCACTGATCGTTCTGCGCAGGCCCGGCGCTCACAGATGAACTATAGAGTCTAGCCTGTGAGGAGTCTATTGGGAATTTGGTTGGGCATGGACCGGATGCCTGGCGCAGCAATGGTACACAGCCGCCCAGTCTGCTATAGCGCGGCTGCTTTTTGACTACCGCTGAGGTGCTGTAAGAAGGGCGAGCTGAACCGTGTCCGCATCCTGATTACTCTTGGCTAGCTCCGTATCCTTCTCGACGCGAGTCTTGGAGCACTCGAGGCCGAAGGTATCGCCCGCCCGCCAGATTTGGCTCAGAAAATACTTGTTTCCGTAGCGGTGAAAGGTGATCTTTCCTCGGGGCTGCGTGCGGGAAACAATAGCTGAGTGCATTACGACGAACGCCGATACTTGATCGGGCCCACGCAATACAACGATATTGTCGGATTGATTGGTGATTTGATAAAGGCCGGCAGGCATGCGAATACGGCCGGTTTGAAATGCAAAAGGGATCTCCACCTTGGCCGAAGTGAATCCCTGAGCTACTGCGCTCGGCGTTGATGCGAGAGTAATGAATCCCAAGGCACAAGCAAACAAACCAGAGCTGAGAATTGAAACAAACCGTAGTTTTTTCATGACTCGAATCTCCCTTGTGAGGCATCGGTAGTGACTGCCTTCACTTGTTAAAGTGAAGAATTCGGGTCATTCGTGACGGAAAATCCTGAAGTTTTGTTGTTTTAGCTGACAACAAGTATCGATTTACGGGCAAACAAAGGCCTCAAGGGCGAGCGAGTCGCAAATAATATGGCCAGTGTTGAATGCGCGTTAGACCTCTACCAGTTGCCGTCCGTAGCGCTTCTCGACGTATTCGTCAAGAATTACTTGAAACTCTTCGACGATCCTGTCGCCTTTCAGCGTGATGAACAGCTTGCCATCAACATATACGGGGGCTTTTGGCTCTTCGAAGGTTCCTGGCAGGGAGATACCTATATTCGCGTGCTTCGATTCGCCGGGGCCGTTGACGATACATCCCATTACGGCGAGCTTGAGCTCTTCGACGCCTGCGTACTGCTTCTTCCACTCCGGCATCTGCTCGACAAGATAGCCTTGAATCCGCTCGGCGAGCTCCTGAAAGTAGGTTGATGTTGTACGGCCGCAACCGGGGCAGCTCGTCACCTGAGGCATGAAGCTGCGGATGCCAAGAGACTGAAGAATTTGCTGGCCGCAGCGGACTTCTTCGCTGCGGTCGCCGCCAGGGGTGGGGGTGAGGCTGACGCGGATGGTGTCGCCAATGCCGGATAGGAGCAGCGGAGCCAAACCTGCGGCGGAGGCAACAATTCCCTTCATGCCCATGCCCGCTTCTGTTAGGCCGAGATGGAGTGCGTAGTCGCAGCGCTGTGCAAGTTCCTTATAGACATCAATCAGGTCCCGGACGCCGGAGACCTTTGCGCTGAGGACGATCTGGTCGCGGCGGAGGCCGTAGCGTTCGGCGGCGGCGGCGTTGTCGAGCGCAGAGACGACCATCGCTTCCATCATGACGTCGCGGGCGGGCAGAGGGTCGGCCGACTTCGAATTCTCGTCCATCATCTTGGTAAGGAGCGCCTGATCGAGCGAACCCCAGTTGACGCCGATGCGGACAGGCTTCTGATGTTCGACGGCAACCTCTACCATGGTGCGGAAGTTATCGTCGTCTTTGCGTCCAATGGAGACGTTGCCGGGATTGATTCTGTACTTCGCCAGCGCCCGGGCAGTTTCGGGATACTTCTTCAGGAGCAGGTGACCGTTGTAGTGGAAGTCACCGATGATCGGCGTGTTCCAGCCTTTTTTTGCAATACCTTCGACGATTGCGGGAACGGCCTTGGCGGCATCATCGTTGTTCACGGTGACGCGAACCATCTCCGAGCCGGAGCGAGCGAGCGCGGCGATCTGCTGGATCGTGCCTTCAACGTCGGCGGTATCTGTATTTGTCATCGACTGAACGACGACAGGTGCGTCGGACCCGACCCGAACGCCTCCAATGTTGACTGTTACCGCACGACGACGCTGTATCTCAGGCATAAACTCTCCATCATCAAGTTTATCATCGGGGCGTCTGCAACCCTCGCGATACACTAGGGTCGATGGCCCGGTAGCTCAGTTGCATAGAGCAGCGCACTCCTAACGCGAAGGTCGCAGGTTGGACTCCTGCCCGGGCCACCATACAATCAATAAGTTACAGGGAATAGCAAACATCTAAACACTTCGTGGGTCACATTTGGGTCACTCCCAGTACCCTTGATGGACTTTTTGCAAATTCCCTGCTTCCCATTCAAAACACAACCCTAGTTCTCTCCCTGCCTCCACAGCTAGTTACTGAATTTTCGCCTTTTACTTCGCTATACACATTGGCCCATGACCTACTTCATGGACCCGATACCAAACGCCAGGAAGCCATCACAGCATCGTGTGCTGATGCACTTCATGCGCCGGAATGGGTACTGCGTCAGTTTTCTTGAGGAAGACTGCAAGACGAATCTAAAGCTCAAACTCACCTTTGCAACGCCCGATAAGATTCTTGAGATTCAGGAACGCTGGGGAGAGGTCTGAACACACGAGGCTAGGCAAAAGATTGAGCGTGACATCGCTATGGGTAGACCAGGTGGTGTGTGGCTCGTCTTGAGTGCAGAGCAGTATGCCAAGCTGAAGGGGTAATGCGGAAATCTTTACGAATGAATCGGTCTGCTAAATTTGAAGCATGCACCGACTAAACCAGTCCCAAGAAGTATCAGCGAGGATGGCTCCGGTGTGTCGGGTATTTCTTCCTTGGTAATAGTTAGAGTATCGCCCGTTGTCGTAAGGTCGAGATCCCCGTCGAGCTGATCCCGTGGCACAGAAATCAGTTCATCAATATTTACAGTTCCGGACGTGAAGACGTACGTACCGGCCGCAAAGGTTGGGTCACTAAAACTACCTTGAGTAATTGATGGACCTACTTCGCTAAAAGAATAAAGAACATACTGGCCAGTTTCCCACTCAACAAGAAATGAGGGTTTCCCGGGTGCTGGATTTTGGGTGAACGCTCCAATCTCAATGGTATTCGCACCAGGGTAACCGTCAGGAGGGGGAATACGAGAATCTCCATCCACGCCAGTTCCGGTTAGAGCTACGACAATCGCATCGTAGCCGGGGAAAAATTGCTCATCAGATGGGAGTGAGAATACTGGTTCTTGAACCTGCCAAGTCAGCTGCGAGAAATCGTAGATTAGCGTATTTGGATGACTTTCGATTGGTGCAGGCAAGTTGAATGTCAATGTAAAGTTATCGATTGTGGTGGCATGTGCCGATGAGATAGACACAACGATGAAAGCAGCGAGCCTAAGCAAGCAATTCATGCGCATGGATTTTCCTCTTAGAGTTATCGGGGGACGGTTGAGGAGAATTTATCGCCAGTCGGATCGAAAGTCTACGTAATAGTTAGACCCTTGAACGACCAACGATTCACCGAAAATCAGGCATCACAAAGAGCAACTGCAAGCCGAAGGAGCACCTCTCATGGCTAAAGAACCTGAACTCGTTCAACCTAAGATAAAAGGCGAATCCACAGACAAGGAACATAAAGACTGTGTTCGAATTATGTACCGATGTGTTCATATTGCGCCCCTTTCACTCGTTACGCCATAATGCGTCCGTGCCAAAGACGCCGAATGGACATTGTCCTTCTTGCTCTTTGGTTACAGTTCATCGCACAGTCGGTGTATCGCTGCACAATCGTTTCATCAAACCTTGGTTGGCTGACACCCAATTCCAACGGATACCGCGTCACTCCGAATGGGATAAAGACATTCGAAACTCTAGGCATTGACCTCGAAGCAACTTGAGCCCTACGCCGCAGGTTCGCATTTGCAATGTCTCGACTGGAGAGAGCGGCGGCCTCATCTCGGCGGCGCACTAGGTGCGGCCTTCCTCAAACGATTTGGCCTTCAAATCTGAACATCTGTCTACGCCGTCACCGTTCGAAACTACACAACCACCGCCGCACCCTCCACGGCGACACTTCCAAACACCCGCCTATAGCGTGCAATCTCATCTGCCGGCCCAGTCGCCTTCCGCATATTGTCAGATAGCTTCACCGCAGGCCGTCCCTCCACTGTCATCAGTTTGCACACCAGGCTGATCGGATCCAGATCGCTCTCCCCACGCGGATGGCACCCACGAAAGTCATTCGTCAGTAGTGTCCCCCACCCTGCGCTGAATCGGATTCTTCCACTGAAATACTCATGCAGCCGCAGAATCTCATCGACATCCAGACCATCCGACGCAATCAACCGTTTCTTCCTCGCATCTCTTCCTCGCTCTTCCAACCACCGAATGTATTCATCCCCGGCGATAAATGGGTCCTTCGAGTCGCACCTCTGTCCCGTCCAATCCGCTACCCAGTCAGGTGCCCCCGCCAGAAACTGTGTCGTCCCAAACGTGTCCGGCAGCATAATCAACAGCTCTCCGCCATAGCTCTTCTGCCAAAGCTCCAGCACACGATACTGCGACGCATGCAGCGCCGCATCATCATTCGCCAGCGCCGCCAGCGCCATCGGCAGTTCATGAGCATTCGTACCCATCGCTTCAAGGTCATGCTTATAAGCCAGAAACGTATTCGACGTTCCCGACAGGCTCTTGCCCAGCGCCGCCCTCATCGCCTCGACCACATACTCCTGCCACAGAAAACTATGCCGCCGACGCGTCCCAAACTCCGAGATACTCACCCCAGGCACCCTTCGCAGCATCTCGATCTTGTCCCAGAGCTTCGTCTTCGCTCGCGCATACAGCACATCCAGTTCCAGTTCGCTCAACCGCCCCAGCGCCGCCCGGGTCTTCATCTCGCTCAACAGCGCCAGCCCATAAACCTCCCACATCGTCACCTCGGTCCACAGCCCATAAAAGCACAGAACCAACTGCCCATCCCTTTCTTCAACCTCATACTCCGATAGCCGAAAATCATGCTCCAGCCAATCCAGAAATCCCGGTTCAAAGATGCTTCGTGTCCCATAGAACGTATTACCCGCCAGCCAGATCAGTTCGCTCTTCCTAAACCGCAGTCCTCGCACATGCTCCATCTGCTCTCTCAACACGCCAATCGGTACATGCTCCGCCAGCCGCACCGAAATCGTCCTGTTCGTCGTCTCCGAGCTCACATGAACCTGCGGAAAGTTCTTCCAGATAAACTGCAACATCAATAACTTGTAAAAATCCGTATCCAGCAGCGACCGAACAATCGGGTCGAGCTTCCAATTATGGTTGTGGGCTCGCTCGGCGAAGTTTACGTTCATAAACGGATTGTCACCCCCACCCCGCCCGCCAAACAACAAGATTCATCCGTCAGGCCCCTCCCCTGCGTCTTTCCAGCATTACAAAATTCACACAAAACCCGCTCCAGTACAGCACAAAACGCTGGTATCCTATATGGGCCATGCCTACAAAAAAAGAACTCCTCGACCGCCCCATTCAGCACCTCGACATCAAGCAGCACAATGTTGTCGCACTCGTCGACGCCATGCAGCACATGGCCTATAGCTCACGCGACACCTACCGTGCCGCCAGCATCTACGACATGATGCTCCGCGACACTGAGTGCGGCGTCATCCTCTGTATCGCCGGCTCCATGGTCTCTGCCGGCCTCAAGCAGATCTTCATCGACATGATCCGCAACAACATGGTTGATGGCATCGTCTCCACCGGCGCCAACATGATCGACCAGGACTTTTTCGAAGCCCTGGGCTTCAAGCACTACATCGCCGACGACCAGTACAAGTACGGCAACGAAGACGCCGTCCTCCGCGAGCTCGCCATCGACCGCATCTACGACACCTTCATCGACGAGGACGAGCTCCGCATCTGCGACGAGGTCACCCACCAGATCACCAACTCCCTTGAGCCCCGCCCCTACAGCTCGCGCGAGTTCATCCGCGAGATGGGCGCCTACCTCCAGCGCGAAGGCAAGACTCCGCAGGCCGGTGGTGTTGACTCCATCATCCTCGCCGCATACGAGAAGAACATCCCCATCTTTGTCCCCGCCTTCTCCGACTGTTCCGCAGGCTTCGGCTTTGTCGCCCACCAACACGCTCGTCAGGGCAAGCCGATGGTGTCCATCGACTCCGCCAAGGACTTCTACGAGCTCACCCAGCTCAAGATCGCCAATCCCTCCACCGGCCTTCTCATGCTCGGCGGCGGCACTCCCAAGAACTTCGCTCAGGACATCGTCGTTTCAGCGGAGATCCTCGGCGTCGACGCCCCCATGCACAAGTACGCCATCCAAATCACGGTAGCCGACGCTCGCGACGGCGCTCTCTCCGGTTCCACCCTTAAGGAAGCCAGCAGCTGGGGCAAGGTCGATCTCACCTACGAGCAGATGGTCTATGCCGAAGCCACCATGGCACTCCCTCTCATCGTTGGCTACGGCTTCCACAAGAACGCCCACGCCAACCGCAAGGGCAAAAACTGGGCCACAATTCTGGACCAGGTACCTGTTACCGCCTAACCTTTCGTAACCGCAACTCCGGCCGTCTTCCTCCTTTCGGAAGACGGCCTTCATCATTTAAGCCTTCCTTCTCAAACCTTCCTATTTAGGTTCAATGCTGTTGTCTTTGCGGATAACCCACCTCTGTGTTATTGCCGCTGAAACTTTTTTTCTGTCATCTTTAGCCTGCAACCGAAAACTTCTACGTCGTTGATAGGACATGCTTTCCCCATGCCAGTCATCAACTTTGACACTTATTTTGATCTGCCTTTATGGAGCCTTACTTCGCTGAAAATGTTGCCCAAGACCCTGTTAAGTACTGAAGGAAATTAGCTTAGCGGTTTCATTCTCAAACACTGTTTGTCTCGAAACGCAGCTTTGTATCACGTTACTGCCTCAGTTACCTCAAGGTTACCCATACGAATGCATACTTTAGCAGTTATTGGCTTCCTCTCCCTGTTCTCTAGCTCTGCGGTTCTGCTCTTCGCCTTCATCCGTTCGCAACGGACGTCTCGCGATCTGGCCGAGCAATTGACTTATGCACGCGAGCAGCAGCACCAGGACAAGCTTCATCTCTCCGAGCGCTCCCAGCTCGACATGCTCAAGGACGAGTTCATCTCCACCGTCTCGCACGAACTCCGCACTCCGCTCACCAGCATCCGCGGCGCTCTCGGTCTTCTCTCTTCCGGCGTCATCGGCGATGTCGACGCCAAAGCTCTCAATCTTCTTCGTATCGCCGTCACCAACACCGACCGCCTCATCCGCCTCATTAACGACATCCTCGACCTTGAGCGCATGGAATCCGGCCGCGCTCCCCTGCAGATTCGCCGCTGTTCCCTGCGCGATCTCGCCCATCAGGCCATCGAGACCATGACGCCCATGGCAGATTCCCACACTGTCCATCTCGAACTCGTCCCTTCTACCATCGCCCAGTCCTCTACTCCGGAAGCCCTCTTCTTCGACGGCGACGCCGACCGCATCCTCCAGGTCCTGACCAATCTTCTCTCAAACGCCATCAAGTTCTCACCCACCGCCTCCACTGTAAGAATCCACACCGACGCAACCCCGGAGTCCATTCTCCTTAAGGTCGTTGACGAAGGCCGTGGCATCCCCACCGATAAGCTCGACAGCATCTTCGACCGTTTCCAACAAGTCGAGCCCTCCGACGCCCGTCAAAAGGGCGGCACTGGTCTCGGTCTAGCCATCTGCCGCAGCATCGTGCAGCAGCATAGCGGCTCCATCTGGGCACAGCGCAACCTCGGCGTTGGCACCACGCTCTATGTCATGCTTCCCCGCACCGCACGCTCCACCGATATTCCCGTACCGTCATCACTACCCGCAGTGATCACAGCCCGTGGCGAGGGTGCCATTCTTGTCTGTGACGACGATCCCGGCATCCGCACGGTTGTATCCGAACATCTCGGCCGTCAGGGGTACACCGTCATCGAGGCCGAATCAGGAGATCAGGCTCTCATCATGGCCGCCGAACATCAGGTCGAAGCAATCCTTCTCGATCTCTACATGCCAGGCCTTAGTGGTTGGGAGACCCTTCAACGGCTTCGCAACAATCCCGCTACGGCCAACATTCCCGTCGTCGTCCTCAGCGTCCTCTCCTCTTCACTTCGTCCGCAACTAACCGGCGACGCCCAGGGCTGGGTACAAAAACCCTTCAACGAAAATCTTCTCTTCGCCGAACTCGGTCGCGTCCTCCACCATGGCGATGGCCCCGCCTACGTCCTTCTGGTTGAAGATGACGAAGACCTCGCCAGTGTTCTCATCGCCAGCTTTCAAGACGCAGCTGTTCATATCGATCACGCCGCTACCCTTCAGCAGGCCATTCGGCAATGTCTCAACCGCCGCCCCGACCTTCTCATCCTCGATCTCACTCTTCCCGACGGCAACGGTTTCTCTCTGATCGAGTGGATTCGTCAGCAACCGGCCCTCCGCACCCTTCCCCTTGTCGTTTACTCCGGCCGCGAGGTCTCAGATGTCGACATGGCTAAGCTGCGCCTCGGCCCCACCGAATTCCTCACCAAAGCGAAGGTGCAGCCTCGCGAAGTGGAAGAACTCGTTCTCTCCATGGTCGAGCGCATCCGATCTAAATTCGCCGACCTCGTAGTAGCCGAACCCGTCATTTAGGAAGAAACTTCCAAGTTACCTCCAATAACTTCCGTCGCATGAGAAAATAAGCACGCTCATGCGACGCATCCTAATCATTGACGACGAAGACGACATTCGCGAGGTAGCTGCCCTCTCTTTAGAGGCGACCGCTGGCTGGCACATCCTTACAGCAAACTCCGGGGCCAGTGGAATCGAACTTGCCGCGGCGGAACAGCCCGACGCTATCCTGATGGACGTCATGATGCCCGACGTCGATGGCCCAACCACCTTCCGAAGCATGCAGCAGAATCCAGCCATCGCCCACATTCCTGTTCTTCTTCTCACGGCAAAGGTTCAGGGGGTTGACCAGCGCCGGTTCGCCGGCCTCGGTGTAGCGGCAATCCTGTTCAAACCCTTCGACCCTCTCACCCTCGCCGAACAGATCTCCGAAGTGCTCGGCTGGAACACTCATTCCTAGTACCAACCAGTCCTCTCATCTCAACTAATCTGAACGTATACCAACTTCAAGGTCCCCTCCCCATGACCGATAAGACTGATACGACCAATAAGCTCGATACAACTGACACCGCAACCGAAGACATCCGTATCCTGCTCGCCGACCTCTGGCAGCGGCATCTCCCCACCCTGCACGAGCGTTTAGATCTCCTCGACCGCACCGCCAAAGTGGCGCAATCGGGCACTCTTCCTGAACACACACGCGAAGAGGCCCAGTCCGTTGCTCACAAACTCGCCGGCAACCTCGGCATGTTTGGATACAACGAAGCCGGAGACATAGCCAGCCAGATGGAACAGATCCTCAAAGCCCCCACCGCCCACGCGCTGTCCGAACTCACACTTCTGGCCCATTCACTCCGTCAAAAGCTCGCCCCCAACGTTTAATGTAGCCGTTGTGTGTTCCTTGTCTTGTCACCCACAAAGCATCTTCCACTTAGTCGCAAGCCAACGCCATCCACACACCAGCCGCCGTTCCACTCGAACCCGTAACGCTCAAATCGACAAAGTTTCCCGCCGCCACCGCAACGTTTCCCGTCACCGTACAACTCGCTCCCGCCGCTACAGAACACGTCAGCACTGTATCCGTCATAATCCCCGGCAGTCCCTGCCGAACCGTCACGTTGATCGTGTTCGACTGCTGCGAATACACCACCAGCCGCGTTGCAGTACATCCCGTTGGAACCCATGTCATCACCGCAGTCCCTTCGGTCGCACTCGAGTTCGTATTGTTCAACGAGTAATACGAAAAGTTGAACGACACGGCGTGATACATCGAAGCAAATGGAATCCCACTCGTTCCACCGCCGCTGCTGCCTCCTGTTCCATTCGTGCCCGCTGCGCCCTGCGGAATCGTGAAGTTCAACACAGCTGCGCTTCCAGTCCCGCTGTTCGTAACCGTCGCCTGCGTTCCCGCAGCACCCGTCGTCACACTCCCTACACTCACCGTAGCCGCCGCTCCCGCCGGCCCCGTTGGCCCTGCTCCACCAGCCTGGGCAAGAACGCCCCACAACGCCGGATTCAAATCAGGCTGCGATCCCAGACTGGTCGCCAGCGCCAAATACGTCGATCCGCCAAAAGCCACCGCATCGTTCGCAATGTATCCCGTGTTCGCTGTCCATGTGCCTTTATAGCTCACACCGGCAGCCCCTGCCGGACCCTGCGGCCCCGCAGCTCCAGCCACTCCCGCAGCACCCTGCACACCTGCTTGCGCCAGCACCGCCCACTGCGTCGGACTCGAATCAGGCTCTTTCCCTAGATTCGCAGCCAACGCAATATAGCTCGTTCCACCAAAGCTCACCGCATCGCCAACAGCATACGACTGCTTCACCACCCATCCACCCCCAAAACTCACCGGCGGCCCCTGAGCCCCTGTCGCACCCATAGCACCCGTTGCTCCAGCCGGACCCGATGGGCCCGCCGCACCAGTCACTCCAGCAACTCCCGGAACACCCTGCGCCGCCAACACCGCCCACAGAGTTGGACTCAACGAAGGCGTATTCCCCATATTCCCCTTCACCAGCGAAATATAAGTCGACCCGCCATAGCTGACCGCATCATTTAGCTCATAGCTCGCACCCGGCACATAATTCCCCGTATAGTTCGCCACCGCTGGCCCCTGAACACCTGTAGCTCCCGTCGCTCCCGCCGGCCCCGCAACGCCCTGCAATCCCTGCGACCCCTGGGCTCCCGTAGCACCGGCGACCCCCTGTGGCCCAGTCGAACCCGTCGCTCCCGCAGCAGCAAACAGCGCCCACTTCCCCGCACTCTGATCCGGCGTATTCCCACGATTGTTCGCAACCAGCGAAACATAACCGGCCCCACCATACAAAACACCATCCGCAAGCCCGTAATTCACCACCGACGAGTATGCTCCCTGAAACGACAACCCCACGGGTCCTGGCACACCCTGCGCCCCTTGCGGCCCAGTCGAACCCATAAGCCCCGGCAATCCTTGCGCCCCCGTCACACCCTGCGGCCCCTGCACTCCCGTACCCCCTGTCGGCCCCCTCGGAGACAATACACCCCACTGCAACGGACTCGCATCCGGCGTATTCCCAATGTTGTTCCCAATCAGGGACGTGTAACTGGTCCCCTGCCAAAGCACCACATCCCCCACCACATAATTAGTTCCCGAAAAGTAAGCTCCGCGATACACCATTCCCGGCAACCCCGCACTACCCGTCGCCCCCGTAGATCCTGCCACACCAGTCGCCCCAGTTGAACCAGCCGGCCCCATCAACCCAGCCGAACCCGCAGCTCCCGTCGCTCCAGTAGCGCCCGTCGCGCCAACCGCAGACTGAGCCAGCACACCCCATTGCGACGCACTCAGCGACGGCGTATACCCAACATTTTCCCCCACCAGTGAGATATAGCTTGACCCCTGATAAGTCACCACATCGTTCACCACATAGTTCGTACCCGACAGATATCCACCCCGGTAAACAAGCCCCGACCCATTCGCCGCCGGCCCAGCCGGTCCCATCGCCCCCGTAGCTCCAGTGGCACCTTTTACTCCCGCCACCCCGGTTGCTCCGATCGGCCCCACAGCCCCCGTAGCTCCAGTTGCTCCTGTCACCCCCACCAATCCTCCGGTTCCCCCCGAAGCCAGCGTCACATCCAACGACGGAGCATGACCCGTAAGATCATTTTCCTTGCTATCAAATTGCACCACCGCAGTCCCCGCCGTCAGGGCCAGCCCAAAGTTCGTCGCCGGAGCTGTAATCCACCCCTGCACCAGCGCCGTCACATCCACCGTCACATACGCCCCAGCCTGATTCACAGAAAAAACCTGCGAAGCACTATTCAGTGGAGGCAGTGTGGAGTAAGTCACGCTGTACTCACCCCACGCCGCACCCAGCGTCTGCACACTCACCGATCCCGACGTATCCGCCCGATTGCAATACAGCCGCAACACCGCGCGCGACACCTGCGCCGCTGTAGTGCCCACCGGCAGTACTCCCAGTTCGAACTGCAGCAGCGACGTATACCCACCACCCGCATTTAAATTTGAAATTGCTCCGCTATTCACCGCGGGCAGCGCACTATTCACATGCGTATCGGCCACCAGCGTAGCCTCCGCCGCGAACGCCGGCGCCACCATGGCCACCATCACTGCCAATGCCACCCAAATCGGCAACATCTTCCGTCGTACCAGGCCCATCCATAACCTCAGAACCTGCACTCCCCACCACGCGTCCTTGCATGGCGGAGAGCTTTGGCCCTTTCCAACGATCGAAACTCTACGGTGCACGTTGCCGCTGACCATGGACTGGCCATGCGCTTGCTTGTTCTGACAGAAACTGGGAGCACTACCGTTTTAGGACAAACGCTCGCAAAACACAACCATTTTCTATTGAGCACCATGCGACTTCCGTGTCACTCTCCACCTTCTTATCAACCCCAGTTGATTCCCCACCCTTATCCGCATCCCATATAGTGCAAATATCGGCTGTATCTTTTCATCAAGGACACCCAAAAAGTATGAGCATCAACCCAGTTCCAATTAATCAGCCCGGCCAACTCCCCACACCAGACTCCCTCGTCAACGTCCCCCGCCTCATCACCGCCTTCTACTCTCTCCACCCCGACGCCAGCGTCCCCGCACAGCGCGTCTCCTTCGGCACCTCCGGCCACCGCGGCGGCGCCTTTAACACCGCCTTCAACGACGATCACATCGCCGCCATCACCCAGGCCATCGTCGAATACCGCGCCACGCAGAAGACCACTGGCCCCCTCTTCCTCGCTCAGGACACCCACGCCCTCTCCGAACCCGCCTTCACCACCGCCCTCGAAGTCCTTGCCGCAAACAACATCGAAGTCATGGTCGACGACAACATCGCCTACACCCCGACGCCCGCTCTCTCGCACGCCATCCTTACCTACAATCGCGATCGCAAAGACGGCCTCGCCGATGGCATCGTCATTACCCCGTCCCACAACCCACCCGAAGATGGCGGCTTCAAGTACAACCCACCCAACGGCGGCCCCGCCGACACCACCGCCACAAAGTGGATCGAGAACCGCGCCAATGACATCATCGCCTCCGGCCTCACAGAAGTAAAACGCATTCCCTACACCCGCGCCCTCGCCTCCCCCACCACCCATCGCCACGACTACATCACCTCCTACGTCGACGACCTCGCCAACGTCATCGACTTCGACGTCCTCAAAGGCGCCACCCTCAAGCTAGCCGTCGACCCCCTCGGCGGAGCTGGCGTCCACTACTGGCCCCGCATCGCCGAAAAGTACAACCTACCCCTCCAGATCCTCAACCGCACCGTCGACCCTACCTTCCGCTTCATGACCTGCGACTGGGACGGCCGCATCCGCATGGACTGCTCCAGCCCCTACGCCATGGCCAGCATGATTGCCAACAAGGACAAGTACGACGTAGCCTTCGCCGCCGATACGGACCACGACCGCCACGGCATCGTCACCCGCACCGCCGGCCTGCTCAATCCCAACCACTACCTCGCCGTCTGCATCCAGTACCTCTTCACCCACCGCCCGCAATGGGGAGCCAACACAGCCATCGGCAAAACCCTCGTCTCCTCCAGCATCATCGACCGCGTCGCCAAGGGCCTCAAGCGTCCCATGCTGGAAGTGCCAGTGGGTTTTAAATGGTTTGTAGCAGGCCTCATCGACGGCAGCCTCGGTTTCGTAGGTGAAGAGTCCGCAGGAGCCACCTTCCTCCGTCGCAACGGCCAGGTCTGGACCACCGACAAAGACGGCCTTATCCCTGGCCTCCTCGCCGCCGAGATGACCGCGCGCATCGGCTGCGATCCCGGCAAGCAATACCGCGATCTCACCTCGAAATATGGCGAGCCCATCTACCAGCGTATCGACGCTGCAGCTACCAAAGACCAGAAGGCAAAACTCGCAAAACTCTCACCCGCCCAGGTCACCGCAAAAGAACTAGCCGGTGAACCCATCACCGCCATCCTCACCGAAGCCCCCGGCAACAAAGCCCCCATCGGCGGCCTCAAAGTTACTACCGAAAACGGCTGGTTCGCCGCCCGCCCCTCCGGCACCGAAGACGTCTACAAGATCTACGCCGAATCCTTCAAAGGCGAATCCCACCTAAAACAAATCCAAACCGAAGCCCAATCCCTCGTCTCCGCCGCCATAGCTTGACGCTTCTTTTTCTCTCACCCACACACTCATCTCGACTTACCACAAACGATAGTCAGTCGCTTCCACTCTCTTGTTCAGACAGTCTTCATGCAAAGCAAACTTGAGTTCTCTATTGCTATTACGGCATGGCTCCTATCTGCCACTCGATCCGGTCTGCCCTTTGTAGAGATACTCCTGTGAAAGTTGAGGTACCATCAGAAAGCGGCAGCGAGTAAATCAATCTTAACGCGATACTGTGACTTCAAATGAAATGTTTTGATGAACGAGTCATCGCCATTTTCATCATGCTGTGCGTACCGCAAGTTGCCCTTAGTCAACAAGCCCCGGCAGCTGCGGAGCGGCCATGGGAAGGGCCATCCGATACGCAACTGGGCATCTCATCAAGACATGTACCAAAATTTGTTCCCGATCCATTGAAGACATATTCATTGTCTGAATTGGTGGACATCGCGGAACAGAACAACCCAGAAACTCGCGTAGCATGGCAAAATGCCAAAGCGCGCGCCGCCGACTTGGGAATCTCAAAAGCAACCCTTTACCCTACGCTGGCTGCTTTGGCACTCGCAGAGACTGACCGTACGCAGATCTTTTTATCTCCAGACTTTATCCGCCAAACCAGCGGGGCGTTTTCTCCGCTCTTAGCCCTGGATTACACTATTTTCGACTTCGGCAGGCGACTGCAAGAGGTCGCGCTCAGTCGAAGCAACTTGCTGGCGGCCAACTTTCTTTTCAACGATACCCATCGCAAAATTATCTTCCAGGTAATGTCGGCCTATTACAGAGTACTTAACAGCAAAGGCCAGGAAGCTGCGCAGGAAGCTAATTTGAAGAACGCGCAGACCGTACAGGATGTTGCCGAAGCGCGCCTTCAGCAGGGGCTCGCAACTTTACCGGATGTGCTTGAAGCCCGCAGTTCCACCGCTCAAGCAGACTATGATCTGCAAGCTACCCTAGGCGCGACAGAGATCGCTCACGGTGACTTGGCAAATGCTATCGGCATTTCACCAACCAACAAGTTCCAAGTCGAAAATATTCAGAATCTCACTATTCCGCAAGAGCTCACTGACACAGTTGAACTGTCTATTGATCGGGCATTGGCACAACGCCCTGACCTCATGCAACAGGTTGAGCAGCTTCGCGCTGCCGAAGCCGAAATTAAGGCCGTCAAAACCACCTACCTTCCGACTCTAAGCATCGATGGCAGCGGAGGTTTGGCCCATATTTATGGACAACAAAATCTTGCACCAGGAGTTTACTCTCCCACACAAGAGACCTGGAATGCGAAACTCAGTCTTAACTGGAATTTGTTTGATGGGTTCGCGCGCGAGAATCGGCTGGCGAAGGCGAAAGCTGATCAGGGGCGGGCTGAAGCAGAAGTGGATGTTATTCGTGATCAAGTAGAAAATCAGGTATGGTCAGCCTATTTCACCGCCCGGACAGCACTTCGTCAGCAGAAAGCGGCGGCAGCACTCCTCGCCGCTGCAAGCGAGTCGTACGATGCGGCTTTACAGTCGTACAATTTCGGCGTTCGCAGCCAAATCGATGTAGTCTCCGCACAGCGCGCTTTGGCCACAGCGCGTACTGCCGACGTGAGTGCGCGCACCCAACTGTTGACAGGAATTGCCGCTTTGGCCTTCCAGACGGGGGACCTGCTTCATCATGCAAAAAAACCTTGAGGTAATGAGAAAATTCAACTCGTTGAGTTTCCAGTCCATAGTCATGATGGCCGCAGTCGCAGTTTTACTGCCAATTGCAGGATGTTCACGTGCACCATCTTTTAATATTCTTGGTTCATTTTTTCCTTCATGGATATTGTGTGGTGCTATTGGCATACTTCTTACCGTTGCTGCTCGACTCTTTTTTGTGCGTATCAAATTTGAAGAGCAGCTGACACCTCTGATTTTGGTATACCCCTGCTTGGCAGCATTTTTCACATTTACTCTCTGGTTATTGTTTTTCAGCTGAGTTGTAACGGAGAAGAAGCGATGCGCGAAAACGACGTCCCCCCTCATTCCAAACTCCTTGGCTGGATCGTGAGTATTTCCATCATTGCCGCTGCTTTGGTTACCGGACTGTTGCTAATTGCGAAAACCAATCGATACCCCCGAACCGATGATGCTGAGATATTTGCTAACTTCATTGGCATTGCCCCACAAGTCGATGGCCCTATTACACGACTCGCTGTCCAGGACAACGTTTTCATTAAGCAGGGTGAAGTGCTCTTTGAGATTGATTGCCGTCCATTTGAGTACGCACTACAGAAAGCTAAGTCCGACTTAAATACGTTGGAAGGACAGATCGTTGACCAACGTAGAACAATTGCTTCGCAGATGAGTGCGGTGGGTGCTGCGCGAGCAAATACCGATAGTGCTGCCGCAAATGTAGAACGCGCTGCGGCTGCTGTGAATGAAGCCAAAGCAAATGTTCTGAATGCCAAGGCTGCACGCGACAGCGCCAAAGCCGAACTACTCTACACGACCAACAACTTTCACCGTATCGAGCCCCTGTTAGCCAAACAATTCGTCACAGTAGACCAGGTAGACCTTGCGAGGACAGCGGTTACCGCAAAGGAACAAGCGGTACATCAGCAACAAGCGCAAGTAACCCTCGCTGAAGCGCAGGTGCAATCTGCCCAGGCGCAGTACGACCAGGCAAAAGCAGTAGTTGAACAAAGCCATGCACAACTTGGCCAGTCGAAACACAGCGTACTTACTGTTGAGCCGCTGACCGCTCAGCGTGAGGGTCGCGCTTCGGCAATCCGAACTGCTGAATATAACATCAACAATTGCACGGTGTATTCGCCATTCGATGCACGGGTGACCAATCTAAACATCTCCCAAGGCGCTTACGCTCACACTGGCCAGCAGGTCTTTACCTTGATCGATACACGTACCTGGTGGGCCGTTGCAAACTTTCGCGAAACCCAAATCCATCGTATCCAACCCGGTATGCATGCAGATGTTTACGTGCTCTCTAGACCGTCAATCAAATATGACGGCGTGGTCGACAGTGTGGGATTTGGTGTGCGGCCAGATTCAACGCTCGTTGGAGCGCTTTCACCCTCCGGGCTGCCTGACGTTCAGCGTTCATTGAACTGGGTGCACCTGGCCACGCGCTTTCCTGTTCGGGTTCGCATTAATGCACCCGAATCGGAGTCCTTTCGTCTCAGCGAATCCGCTGTAGTAGTGATCCGCGGCAATGAGAGAGCAAAATAGCATGTCGGCCCAAGGCAAGGTATTGCCAAATACAGTTGATCAAGGAAGCAAGTGGTTCTGGAACTTTCTTAAGCAGGAACTGACTCCTTATCCTGGTAGGGCATGGGTTGTAGGCCGCGTAACTATTTCAGCCACCATTGTGATGCTGCTGGTAATGACCTTTCGCATTCCTAACGGATATCTTGGCGCAATTTTTGCTCTTATGCTCAGCCGGGAAAATCCCACAGCAACCTTCCGCGCAGGCTTCCGAACCGTTTTAGTTTTCCTGATTGGCACTGTCTACACAGCCCTCAGTGTCAGAATCTTGGTTGATGATCCACTGACTCATTTCCTATGGGTCGTCGGCAGCATCTTCATCTCTTTTTATCTATTGCGTATTGTCGATTACGGCACGGCGGGCCCACTTGGTTTCATGATATTGGGAGCAATTCCTATTTGGGATCAAGCCATACTTAACGTGAACAAGCGCATGGAAAATACCCTCTGGTTGGCCGGTGTGGTCACTCTCGGCGTGGTGGTGACGGTTGCCGTCGAGTACGTCTTCCGCCGGGTACATCCGACCACCGACCTTACTGAAGGCATCGAGGTCCGTTTGCAGACGGTGGAAAATGTCTTGCGGAGTACAGGGGAGGGTCGACCTCTCGAGAGTGAGTGGGAGAAAAAGCTTTCGTTATATTCGACGGTTGGCACATCGAGGCTTCGCAGGCTGATCCTGCGATCAGCATACAACTCTCATTACAAGACGCAGATGGGCACGGCAATTGCTTTGGTGGGTCGTTTGGTTGATATCGCCGCCAGTTTCCAGCTTGCGTTATCAGACCGAACGGGAGCAATCGACGCGATCGATAGCCAGCGTTGCTTGCGTCTCGCCGATGAAGTGACGATACTTTGCAAGAATTTGGTCCAGCAGCAGCTACCAGCCGAAATTAAGCAGCCATTGCAGGAAGTTCCATCGCAGCTTCCCTTCCTGTCGACGATGGAGAGGACGATAGCGCTTATTCCGAAGGCATTTTCGGGGTCCGAATCCGTGGACACGCTAATTTCAGCGCCCTTGGACGAAGAGGGGCCGGCTCCCATATTTGCTGCCGATGCATTTTCTAACCCGGCCCACGTGCAATTCGCGTTGCGTGGCACCCTCGCTGCAACGGTCTGTTATGTCATCTATACAGCGATCAACTGGCCGGGGCTCGGCACTTCGGTCTTGACCTGCTTTATCACCGCGCTGTCAACCATCGGCTCCTCGCGGCAGAAACAGGTTCTGCGCCTGAGCGGTGCGTTTATGGGCGGCTTCATCTTTGGTATGGGAGCGCAGGTGTTCGTGCTCCCATACCTCGACAGCATCGTCGGATTCACTCTGTTGTTTGCTACGGTGACGGCGATCTCCGCGTGGATTTCGACCGCTTCGGCAAGGCTCTCTTATCTTGGCGTGCAGCTTGCCCTCGCCTTTTATTTGATTAACCTGCAGGAATTCACCATCCAAACTTCGCTCTCCATCGCCCGCGACCGTGTCTTCGGAGTTCTGCTCGGTCTGGTGTCCATGGGGCTGTTCTTTGACCTCCTCTGGGTGAGAAATGCCGTGGGCGAAATGCAGGCCGTCTTCGCGCACAATCTGGAGATGTTCGCAGAGCTCGCTGAACAATTGCTGGAGGATGACCACGTCAAAGGTATTAGACGAATTCGCCAGTTACGCGATCAAATCAACGAAGGCTTTCAGGCAGTGACCGCCCAATCCGACGCAGTTCTTTTGGAGTTCGGTCCCTCACGTCAGACAAAGCTACAGATCCGTAAAGAAATTATGCGATGGCAGCCGGCCATCCGCACGCTGCTGCAGGTGCAAATCACTTCTGTGCAATACCTCGCGCAAAACCCCCTCACAGATCTTGCCGAACCGCTCGCTCAGGCAGCCATCGGCTTCGAAAGGGATGTTGCCCTAGTGATGCGCGCCATGGCAAGTGAGGTAAGTGAAAAGCCGGTAGATATAGTCCCAGATATACAGCTATCTGCCTCGAGGGTCCAGCAGGAAATCCGCAAATATTATTACGACCGTGGGATGCCGATACCTCCCCAAGCTTCTGATATCGCTGGCCTTATCGAAAGCATTGCATCCATTCTTTCACCACTCTATGAAGATATTCACTCAACATTTGTGATCGCCGCGAGGACCACCCAAGCTTCATCTAAGTTTTTGCGAAAGACAGCTCGACCATAATAGTGGTCCAAACTCCATGGATCGATAAGCTTATATTTACCGTCAGTTGAAACGGATAAACCAAATCGTCTGAGAAATCCTGAATTCACGTATGTCGATCTCAGTGGCTACGAAGCTAGTAGTTCAAAAAATTGATGTTCACTTAAAAAGGTGTCACGTAATATTTGATCGCGAAAAGCTTCGGTTCCTCCCGAAGCTTGAGTCGATAAAGCACCTGTAATATTACCTGCGCGAGCACACGTGACCGTGTCTTTAGAAAGAAGATAGGCACGGAGAAAACCTGCGTCGAAGCTGTCTCCCGCTCCTATCGTGTCAACCGGGACAACATTGAGCGGGGCCACATCGACAGCGAGGCCATGTTCATAGATGCGTGCGCCGTGGCTGCCGCGCTTAACGACAATTGTAGGAATCTCTATCGCAAGTGCCTGAATCGCGTTGTCCAGATCGCCACAGTTTGTCATCCTGCATATCTCGTCTTCATTGGGCATAAAAACATCAATATAAGGAAGAATTTCAGTTAAAGGGCCACCCCAGCGATTTTCCGGGTCGTCGTTCGTATCGAGCGAAATGGTGAGACCCGCCTGCTTCAAACGATTCAAAAGATCGGATAAGCCGATCTGCAGACCCTTTTGTAGATATAGAGAAGAAATATGAAAATGACGGGCTTGCAAGAGAAAATCAAAATCAAGATTAGCAACCGTCAACTCAGGGATAGTACCCGGAAAAGTTAGAATGTGACGTTGATCGCCATGCGGAAGAAGGATCGTTACCCCGGTTGCAATAGTGTTGTGTTGTACGGCTCGTGAGATATCGACCCCAGCAGCCCGCAGTCGATCAATCGCGAGACGACCAAAGTCATCGGTCCCGACCAGCGTTGTAAATGCCACACGAGCTCCAAGGTTTGCGGCATTATGCGCGACGATCGCTGAAGAACTGCCAAGGGTGACGCAGAAATCGTTGGCAAGTAATTCCCTTTCGGTATGCATCTCTGCCGGTAGGCCATAAAGAATGAGGTCAAGATTGAGCTCGCCCGCTATGGTGATGTCAAATATTTTCATTGTGGTTTTATATGATCTTCAATTATTTTCGGTTTCATTCTGTCAGATGCTCAAAAGCAACTGGAAGCTAATAGATAGTATTAGTAGTAAATTCCAAGGTTAAGGCTCTAGATCATAAGATATCAAGCGTGGCATAAAATCCCATTCCCTTTGAATCCTTTCGCCTCACAAATAAGCCTAAAATAAGGTTTACTTTATCTTTTTAATTATCGTAACGAACGAGGAATGACATAGTGAATCCACTTTCTCGCCTTCTGTCTCTTCCTCTACCTGAGAAAGAGAAGCGAGGGCTCATATACACACCCGCTGAGATTGCGCAACAGCCTATGACTTGGCGGACTACGCATCGTCTCTTCGAGGAATCTCGATCGGAGCTGGTACGTTTTCTGAAACAGGCCCATAAAGAGCGGTGGATTATCTATCTGGTTGGGGCGGGCACATCAGACTACATTGGTCACTCAATCGCAAATCTATTGCGCAAGCGCTGGGGTTGTGAGGTATCTGCAGTCGCCAGTACCGATTTGCTTACCAATCGCGACGACCTTGTAATTCCAGACCGAGATTACCTCTGGGTATCTTTTTCTCGATCAGGTGACAGTCCAGAAGGGGTCGCGGTACTTGAGCAGGCGCTTGCGTCAAGCCCTAAAGTCAGACATCTCGTTGTGAGCTGCAATAAAACTGGGAGGATGGTTGAGCTGGCACAACAGAGCATGAATTCTTTTGCTATGCTATTTGACGATGCCGTGAATGACCGCAGCTTGGCAATGACTAGTTCATTTACGAATATGGTAGTGTTTGGTCAAAGAATCTTTCGAAGAGACGTTGGATCGGATGGAATTGGCCGCTGAGTACGTTCTTGACCAGGGTGCATATCTGGCACATAATCTTGCGCAGCATGGCTATCGGAGAGCTTGCTTTGTAGGCGCCGGAGCATTGGGCGCGACCGCTCGTGAATCTGCGCTGAAGATATTAGAACTCACAAGTGGCTACATTCAGACGATGCACGAAACTACGCTTGGGTTACGACATGGGCCTATGTCGTCTTTGAATATGGAAACTCTTTTCACCGGATTCATTTCTACGGATGATAAACGACAGAAATACGATGTCGACTTGTTGAACGAGATTCGCGCAAAGCAAGTTGTGCGTACGATTGTAGCGATTGGACGCGAAGAAAAGGCGAGTGATCATAGTCTTCACTGCCACGCCTTTGATGATCTGGGAGATGCATACCGTCCGGTGGTGGATGTCATCTTCAGCCAGATGCTTGGACTCTTCTCTTCCATCAAACTCGGTTTGAAGCCGGATTCACCTAGCCCCAATGGACTGATAAGTAGAGTTGTTGAGAAATTCACAATCTACGCCTAACGCGTGGAGTGGCGGCAACTCTCGCCACGTGTGAGGAGTGGGTTGACTATTCGCAGGAGTTTTCTAGCGTATTCCGAGTACGACGAGGAATCTACTCGATGTGCGCGTCTTTTCCCTGGGTAATCGAGACTGCAAGCTCACGCAAATGATACGTATTACTACTGGAACCGACTTCCAATTAGGAAAGCCGGGAGGGCGGCTACACGAGTACAACTCCAGCGATATTTCGTGATTATGTTACGGCATTGCAGCCAAGTTGTGTTTTGATACCGAACACCTATTCTTGGCGAAGATCCGCCTTACATAGGGAAAATTTGCCACACAGATCAGGGTGAATTTGCGATTGCATTTGAGTTAGCCTGCATAATATGGAATCTATGCAGGCTCTGTTACTGAAAACTAATTTGAAACTCCCGCAACAAACCTTCGCAAATCTGAATACGAACCACCCCGAACCGGTAGAAGCTTTGACTCCAATGGACTTCTCAAAGGAACAGGCAGAGATGGTGATGGGTGACTTCGCTTATTTTGGACTTGCACGATGAGATCAGGAGTATCTCTTGCACAAGCAAATGAAGAGATCAATGCGTTGCAAGATACAATCTCGGCTGACCTTGCTGCGGACGAGAAAGCCACTCTTTCCACAGCGTTCACACCATTTCGGCTTCGACCCCACCATCCCCAACAACTTCACCCTCGTCGCCGCCCGCCTACGCCCTTCCCCGCTGGAACCACATCAACGCCGTTGACAACCGCGCCCTGCACCGCTTCCAGACCAGCAATTGGGAACACACCGTCCTCTTCGAAGATGAGCTCACCGCCACCACCCTCCGCTGGCCTCCGCGCGTACAACACCAATAATTCCGCCACACTCCCTCAAGTCGTCCATACCTTCGCCGCCGCCTAGCCCGACTCAATGATTGATCTTCTTACCCTCCTCACACTAACCATTCCTGCCGTCCAATTCCGCGCCACGGACGCGCACCAACGCGAGTTCAATTTCGTAGCCGATCCACAGACAGCAGCTATTCACAGCCACCCCGCAACTGGCTCAACATCATCCACGATCTTCATGTGTACCTTCTGCTCGGCGAAGTCCACGGCAGCCAGATCAACGGCGTTGGAGGCAGTTCTGTTGATTCTTGCCATCACCAGCATCTGTCTCTAGTGTCCTGGCCTGCGCGTCTGGACACACGGTCTACGCATCAGCTTCTATCACAACTGGCGGCGCATCAACTACGACGCGCATAGCGCCATCGGAATCTGAACTTTTGCCATCGTCACTTGGTGGGCCATCCCGGGCGTCTACTTTGCCTGGTACCGGCAGGTATCTTTGCTGTCAACATCACCTCACCCATCCGCGACATGATCCTGCCATCACCCTTTTCCGTCGCCATCCGCGAACGTCCCTCGCAAACCTCGATCAAATCCTCGCGGCAGCCCAAACACGCATCGCCCTATCAGTGCTGTAGCGATTTCTCAACAAGTGAGAAGTGGCGATGCGCCTTCCTAGCGCCCATAAACAGTCATGCGGGCGAGAAGGCAACTTTATACCTATGTGGATTACCAGAATTTGACCGTCCTCGTTATGTGGAACCAGATTTCAAATTGAGATTGCGCGCCAGGCGATGCAGATACTTGGGGTGAATGCCGAGCAAGCGCGCAGCCTCCGGATAATTACCTTTTGACTCTTGCAGAGTAGCAAGAATGAGTTCTTTCTTAGACTGGTTGAGCACGTCATGATATCGCGCTCCCTCGAGTTGTGCCGATTGCTCTTCAAGTATTCCAGCGGGAAGATCTTCGCGCAGAATCTCTTCAGTGAGCCCTAGTACGATGGCGTGTTCGATTGCATTTTCAAGCTCACGGACATTTCCAGGCCAGCTGTAGCCCATTAATAGAGAACGCGCCTCAAAAGAGATGCCTTTAAACGGGCGCTTATTCTTTTGCGCATATTTCGAAGCAAAATATAGGGCCAGTAGTGGAATATCTTCGCCGTGCTCCCGCAGAGGGGGTACGGTGACCGAGACGACGTTGAGTCGATAATACAAATCTTGCCGGAACTCTCCGGACTTAATTGCCTCTTCGATATTTTTATTGGTTGCCGCAAGCACACGAGCTTTGAAGGGTACAGGATGAGTTCCGCCTACCCGTTCGAATTCCCTTTGTTGCAGGACACGGAGGAGCTTGGCCTGCATGGGAGGAGCGAGCTCGCCGATCTCATCGAGAAATAGGGTACCGTTGTCAGCAGCCTCGAGCTTTCCTTTTCTCATTCCGATTGCGCCGGTATACGCGCCTTTTTCGTGTCCGAAGAGCTCAGTTTCCAGAAGTGTTTCGGGAATTGCTGCACAGTTGATGGCAACAAAGGGGAGTTCGCTTCGAGGGCTGCTTTGATGGATCGAGCGTGCGACGACTTCCTTGCCGGTGCCGCTTTCTCCTCGGATCAGAACGGTAGAGTCGCTTTGCGCGACGCGGGAGACAAACTCCTCCATCTGGCGAATCTGCCGGCTCTCACCGACGAGGTTGCTGGTTGGGTTGAGTTCTTGTTTCAAGCGCGAGTTTTCGCTGCGGAGGCTGTCAAGGGCAAGAATATTTTCGAGAGTGACCGCCGCTATTCGGGAAACGGAATCGAGAAAATGAACGTGGTCTTCACGAAATGGCGGAGCAGGGTGGAGGGATGTTAAATAGAGAACGCCAATCGTTCGTTCGACAGCGACGAGCGGTAGGCAAAGTATGTTCTGCATCTCACCCAAATCTGGAGCTGCGCTCATATTGACGACGGCTCGTTCCCAGAAGGCACGATGAACAACCTCGCGTTGAACTTCAATCTTTGGGTCAGCGTCCAGCTGCCGGCTCCAGGAGCAGGTTGCGGGTGTTTCCTCCTCGAGGTCATTTAGCAGAACTACGGCACCTTCATCTGCAGGAACTACTTCGAAGATCAGTCGTAAAAGTTCATATTGTAGAAGTTGTGAGTTTCGGATGGAGTTGATGACATTGGTTATTCGAAAGAGGGCCGCAAGGTCACGTGCCATGCGTCCGACCTCGATCCCGAACGTTGGGAGCCCGACCGGAGCAGCCATTCGCACTGTGTCGGCGAGTGGGCTGGAAAAGCCGCTTGCTCGTCTTTTAGGTATGGGGATCACTTCGCCTTCGTGCGTGAGAAAAACGAGTTCCTCGCTGCCTATGCGTATGGTATCGCCGTGATCGAGGAGCTTTCGTCGTACGGGCAGTCCATTCACAAAGGTACCGCTTAGACTGTCGAGATCTATGAGCTCAAATTGCTCGTCTACCTGCTGGATAATGCAGTGTTTCCGCGAGACGGTGGGCTCGACAAGACGCAACTGATTGGCTTCGTCACGGCCAACGGATATCTGACTGTCAGATAGCTCTCGAACAGTTCCGGCGAGCGTACCTGAGATGGCGAGGAGCCGCGGCTTCATCGAGAGCCTCCGATGTCGCGTAGTTTAGCTGATTCAGCATTCATACGGATATTCAGCTGTCCAGGAATCGATCGGATACCCCCTGGGAACCAATCGGATACCGACGTAGCTACGCGTGGCAGGCAGTCGTTGCATAGCGAACCGCTGCAGTTGTTCTATCTCGTTGCATCTACACGTGTGCTCTTGAGCGCGAAAGTCCAGAGGCCAGTTTGGCCATGCGCTTGCAATATTCCTGGGTGTAACAAGCTCCGGAAGAGAAAGCATTCCAGAGCCCTAGAGGGACCTGAGAGAAGCATCTCAAAAAGGAGATCATCATGAAACGCATCGCTGCAGTCACGCTCATCGTAGCCGCTAGTTTTATTTCTGCTGGTACCGCCTTGGCACAGGATCATAAAGTCACGGCAAACATTCCATTCAATTTCACTCTCAATGGCCGCTCGCTGCCCGCTGGACACTACACCATTGGATCCGATTCCAACAGTCCTAACGTATTGAGGATCGAAGACCGTGATGATTCGGTCTACATCATGACAATGGCGATGCCTGATTCAGGTGAACGGCAAACGAACAATACCATGCTATTCCACAGATACGGAAACCAGTACTTCCTTAGCTCGATACGTGCGAATAGCTCATTGATGAATTGCCACCTCACGACTTCGAAACAGGAAAAGTGGGCTAAAGCGCAGACCCGAGAGGCAGTACTTCGTGTCAATGACGATGTCATGATCGCGTTGAAATAAATATTCAGCGCTAAGGCTAAGGTAGAAGGCACGGAGATGATCATCTTCGTGCCTTCCTTTCATTCTGAGAATGATGGCCTATGATCGGTCAATTCGCTCCCAAGTAGTCGTAATCAGTAAGTTAGCACTTGGATGTATAGTCGGCATCTCGGACAAGAGCCTTCCCCAGTCAATTGGGGATAAGATGGTATGCACTCATTGAGCGTGTGCCTCGAGATTCAGCCAGACAATAGTGTTGAGAACCACGTTCACCGATCCGATATACCGGATACTTTCAGGGTTATTCTCGGGTAGAGAGTTGTCCTCGCACCGTTCTTGCAGCGATCACGGAAGTTCAATGGCAGATTCGCTTCCTCAGGGTGGTCGTCGTGCAGAAAATCGACAATGGGTCGACCATTAGAATCCGCCGTCAGCAATCTTCTTGTTAGGAAAACAGCCTGAAAGATCACAGTTACTCCAAGATCTTAATCCCAGACTCTATTATTCTTGAGTTCATCAATAGCTTGAAGTCGATCCTAACAAGCTCGAGCTGAAGGTTTCTGAATGCAGTCGTCGGTGGCGCCGTCTTCGATATATTCTGGAGCGCCAGGAGACTCTGCGGACCGTCACTGTGTCCCTGCGGTTCGATACTGACGACTATTCCTATAATCATAATTGTTCACAGCCGGCTACTCACCTGGCAAGATAGTTGTTGCGAGAAGGCAAGATTGTTCGTGATGAGCGTTTCATTTAATTCGTGACCAAGGGTTCACGTCATCTTTAGAACATGTCATGACGAACTCCTTCGGCTTCGGCAGTATCAGCATCACTCGTTTTCAAACAACCCTAAGTCGATCAAAACGGTTGATACGATCATGACGCTATTTCCACCAAGAATAACCGAGGCTGAATTGAATCTTCTTGTCCTATCTCCGCTCTCGCCTGTATGACAATTCAGACGTTACTCCACAGGAGCAGCGCCTCCCTTGCGATATCTCAGGGAACTCTTCGGGGAAGAATAGTTTTCCCTCCGGCACGCTGCGAATACCACGGGCTGTGGGAACGTAGCATCGAGGTAGTTGGCGTCCGCCTGTGAGAAGATGTCGTCGCTGCTGCCCCACACCACCCCCATTGGAACCGTGCTGCGCTTGAGCGACGCTTCGATACCAGCCAGCGGATTGGATTCAAGCGCGACGTGAAACGCTTCGTACTGAGCCCTGCGCAACGGCGAACTCACAAGCGACATAACGTAGTATTCGAGGGTTTCGCCGGCGAAATGACCAGGATCGCGATACACAGCTACACCGAACGTCGAACGCGCCATCGCTTTGTCGGTGAGCCATTGGCGGTCGCATCCGCGAGTGTTCCAGCACGCGCCATCTCAATAGCCGGCTTGACCTTGGGCGGAGGACTGTCGGTTTCGACATCGCAGTTCGTCAGGAGCAGTGTCCGGACATGCTTGGGATAGCGAACCAGGAATAATTGTGCAACCGCACCGCCGCTATCGCTGGCGATGATATCGACCTTGGGGATTGTAAGTGCGTCGAGCAGAGCCGCGAGCATCGCGGCCTGAGCGCCGGGTGCTAGCGACTGGGGTCATCGGGCAATGCCACGGTTACATCCGTCCAAACAAATCCTGCGACGAACTCGGTTCAGATAGTACAGACGGTTCCTTCCGCGACTGCTGCAATACCGGCGACGCCAGCTTTACCGGCCACGCCAGTCGCACCATCAAACGTGGGACTCAGTCCTCTCGACGTACTTGCGCAGGAGGTCGAGCTCAACTCCGAACTCATGACCTATCAGCTGCTTTATGTGGGGACCATAAGCGACAGCCTCAGCATTCAAAATGGCTCGGTCACCAGCGTCCGGCACCAGGAGACTCTTGCCTTTCCTATTACTATTTCTGGTTTTCCCCCATACAAAAGCGCGCTTGCCGAAGTTCGGGTCATCATAGTTCCAGTTCCTAGCGCGAATATGGGAACTGACGACGGTGACAATTCGGCCCTGACTGTTCAGTCGATCGACGCAAGCGTACAGCAAGCCATCAACTCCCGCACGACGGCGGTGCTCGAAGGGTTTATCGCGCCTGTCGAAAACATGGGCCTACAAGGGCGCAATATCAAGCGTCTGGAAGCAATTCGGCGAAGTTCGGCAAAGTTGTTAGAGGAGATACTTGTAAGTGATTGATTTTATGGCTCCTGAGGTAGGACTCGAACCTACAACCCTTAGGTTAACAGCCGTCGAGGCTGATCTCTTGCCGGTTACTATCTGTCGCTATAAGCTGCTATTTATCCGATACTTACGGCCGTTTGTTGACGACGTTCTTTACTACTCATACTGCCTGTTTTACTACCAGTTTTGAAAGAGTAACGGCACAAATTCCACCACACTTTATGTCGCCGCAAAATTGCCCTGTCACACTTCAATGTTTACCAGCATAGCGCAACCTACATCGGCTTAATCCTGAGTTTGGCACAGGTGCCGCTTATCTCTTCAATGTTGCCGCTGTTGTTCCGCCAGAAATTCGCTCTGTGGCGCAGTCGCTCCGCTATGAAATCATGGCTCGTCCTCGCGGAGCGATCGTTAGATCTCTTCCCACACCAACCGCACACACTCGACGCTATCCTTTACCTCTTCGCGCATCCGGATTGTATTCGCGCTGAGAAACTGAGACTGTCGTAGCCGGAACGCCGCGATGGGGCACGCGTTCTCCAGCCACCAGTCCCTTATCTATTGCCGAAGGTCCAACTCAGTCCTGAACTGGTGCCATAGTCGCTCTTTGGGAGTGTTGGAGGAGGGCGACTGTCCCAGCTTCCGTAGAACGAAAAGTTCCACGAGAGATCGTTAGCGACCTTGATGTAATAGACCGCATTTGTATTGAAATGGACACGTCCCGGATTTGAGATTGCCGGAAAGAAAGAGGCTGATACATCCAGATTCGTCTTTTTGAATTTGAAGGCTTTGATTTCGGTGGCGACGAAACCAACCGCGGTGTTCTGTGTGCCTTGATCAAGCGTACTTTGCGCGTAGTTAGCATTCTGCCAACCCAGGCCCCCAATCACGGCTATGCTCGCGCGATTGGTGTTTTTCAGATAGCGTCCCACTCCTCCACCAAGTGTCGTTTGGAGATTAATTTCCTGCACCGAGCTTTGCAGAAAAGAGGCGATACCCGCATAGAACCAGTTGTTCCAGCGCAAGAGCCTCGACGTTCGCAGGTCGGTCTGGTTTCGGGTTGTACGGTTGGCGCTGCTATTCGACGCAAATGAGGAGTTAAAGCCGAGCTGACTCGACCAGCGTTCCCTGGTATATGCCACCTGGGAACTGAGGTTGTACTGTGCTGATTCATTGCCTTTTGAATAAAGGAATCCAGTATTGACCGCGCCATCGAATCGATGCCAAAACCCCTCAGAGGTCTGGCTCATTTTGATGATCTTCCCCTGTGCGACTTCCACTTCCTCCCTGGGTGCGGCGATTTCGATTTTTATCGGGGGATCGTTGGATGCTCCTGTCGTCGAGATCCTTCCCGTGTATACCTCGCCACTTTCAGTTTGTATTAGAAAGAGTCGGTTGCTATCTAAGTGAGCAATCTCCGACCACTGAACAGCGATGTTGCCATCCACATAATTGAGGCTCACTGAGAGTACGCCGGCGCTGAGTCCTTTGATCTCGCCCGTAAAGCGATCGCCATTTTTCATCGCGATTACGTCGCTGTTTTCCTGCGCGGGTAGGGGCGCAGAGCAAAGGAAGATGCTGCAGAGAATGATGGCTCGAATAGTCATGGCACGTCCTGTCTCGATGTCGGCTTCACTCACAGCATTCCAGGCGACATCGTGGGTGAGTCACCCAGCAACGAATATCGTCAATTCCGTACCAATCCCCAAAAGAGAACAAGCAGAAAAGAGCGAACATCGTGATCTGGGCGCTGGAGCATCCGGTGAACATGTTCATGCAGGTAAAGAAAGCGCTGGCCGAAGTCAATCCAAACCTGGTGATGCATGACGCTCAACCATATTCGCGAGTGATTCAGGAATCGTTCGATCAGCAGGATATGATCGCCAGCCTGGCTTGGCTGTTTGGCGCGGTTGGCCTCGTGCTGGCGGCGGTTGACCTCTATGGCGTAACCGCCTATGGAGTGGAGCAACGTACAAGCGAGATTGGTGTGCGCATGGCCCTAGGCGCCGATCGCGGCTCAGTAGTCGCTATGGTGCTGCGCGGAGCGTTCTGGCAGGTAGGCATCGGATTGGGGATCGGAATTCCAGCGGCGATTGCAGCGGGGTATCTCATGGCGAGCCAACTCTTCGGAGTCAAGCCGTGGAATCCGTTATTGTTGGCAGGTGCGACTGTGCTTCTTGGATTGGCGGCGCTGGTTGCGGCGGCGATCCCCGCGCGGAGGGCAGCAACCATCGACCCCATGCAGGCGCTGCGCAGCGAATGATCCACACGGGAGCAATCCAGCTCAACTGCAGACAGAAAATGGCAATGAAGAGGTGTTCGGCGACAACCGACCGTGTGCAGTTGTAGGTATTCGATAGCTCTCCGAACGCAGTCAATCAGCCGTGATGCACGGTAAGTACCGAAATGTCGGCAGGCGTCCAGAGATCTGCTAAGTGCTCCAACCTCAACTGTGACTTCAGGCCTTAGCACTCATTGACCCATTAAGATCGACCTTCTTCTCGGCAAGTGGACGAAAAAACCGACTTTCCGCAGAAATGAAGCTCCACAGTTGTCGAGAAGCCGACTTTAGTCCAAGTGGAAAGTCACCCACTTGAAATCAGTGAACGCTAGGGCGTTTCACAGAACTAATACGCCTGGCTAGTGGCCCCACCGTCATGTGGGGTCTATTCTTTGGCGGAAATGGCTTAACGCAATTGGGCAAGCCAAACCGTACGACCGCCGCAGGTTTGATCTTCTGACGCGGTGGCAACGACAGCAAAGCCTTGAGCCTGGAGCGATTTGCGGTACTCGTCGGCGTCGAGGCTCGCATGATACAGAGGCTCCCCTCCAAGACGCCCAATGGCCTCTCCACGTGATGGCCCGGAGGTAAACATCAGCGCGGCTCTCGGCGCGGCGTGTGCCCGAAATGTCGAAAACATCCGCCTTTGATCGTTCTGATTCAGATGGAAGAAACTGTCCCATGCAAGGATGCCGTGGAAGAGTTCAGCGAGAGAGAGCGTCCGCATGTCTGCGACCAGCGCACGCTGACCCGGCAGCCTCTCATGAAACATGTGGACCATCGCGACCGAGGTGTCGATCCCGGTGACCGCATAGCCGTGCTCGCTGAGATACCTTGCAATCGGTGCTCCGGCACCGCAGCCACAGTCTAGTAGAGACCCGGGCGGTGGTATAAGAGCGCAAAAGCGATCCAACCAAGGCTTTTCATAGAACTTGGTCTCCCGCAACCGAGCGGCGATCCATGTCTCAGCGTGGCGCTCATAGAGATCGATAATGTGTGCGTCTTCCATGCTCATGAGAATCTTAAGCCAGAATCGGCACTCACAAGTCCACCAGTGCCCGAAGATCTGCCTATGCATGACTCTCGGCTGACGCCAACAGGGCGATGCAGTCATCGAGCAATTAGATGAGTCTCTGACTTTGTTATGTGCACGTATAACCGGCTTTCCGGCTAAGTGATTGCTGCCAATCGACTCGTCACGGCCTTCTCAATGAGCGCTAAATCGCCAATGCACTCACCGAGACCGGGGCTAGTAACAATATGTCGGCTTCGTCAGCTAACAGTAAAGTTAAGAGGTGAAGATCAGCGAGGCAACAGCCCTCATCCGGACTCCGATGATTGAATGGACGCGACCCCAGTCTTGGTGCGATCTCGGTTGTGGCAGCGGAACGTTCACAATCGCGCTAGCGCAGTCGTTAGCTTCCGGCAGCACAATCCATGCAGTCGATCTTGACCAGGAGGCGCTCGAAGCAATTCCGGATCAGTATCGCGGAGTCGCAATTCGTAAAGTGTTGGGAGATCTTCGGAGCTCTAGCCTCCGCCTTCCCTCCGTGAACGGGATTTTATTGGCGAACTCCCTTCACTTCATTCAGAACCAACACCTGTTCCTGACAAGGCTCCTATCGATGACGGATCGTTTCCTGATTGTGGAATACGAGCGATCCAGGCCGAGCCCTTGGGTTCTATATCCGGTCGGCTTCGAGAGGCTCTTCCAACTCTTCAGCGAGACAGGAGTAACGCGTGTAGAGAAACTGGCAACGCGGCGATCGCGGTTCGGTGGCACAATGTACTCGGCCTTTGCCGAACGGTCCGAGTAAGCGATGATGAGACCATTGACCGATCCGACGCTACCGATATCAGCGTTTATCAGTACTCAATTTTTTTCGCCGGTCAGGAGACGATTGCTTCGCTCGTTGAGTGTCAGCGATCAAGCCCCTTTGTCGAGACTTCGGGGCCAGATGGTACGTGGAACGGTTCTACGGAGATGCGCTCGTACCGCACTTCCAGCACGGTCAGGGTTTCAGTGCCGCCCGGCGCATTAAGAACCACTTCGTCGCCCTCTGCCGCTCTCATTAACGCGCGCCCCAGGGGGTGAGGCCCAACTGATGTGGTTGCGGTCGAGATTGACTTCATCTGTACCGACGATACTTACCACTCGCTCTGCCCCCGCGGCATTCGCATAGCGCACGGTAGCTCCAAAGAACGCCCTTGTCGCCCGCTGCCCCGTTCTTGGAGCTTCCGGATCTACCACCTCCGCGGCTTCGATTTGCTTTGTCAGGAAGCGAACCCGTCCATCGATCTGCCGCAGTCGTCGCTTGCTGTACTGATAGTCGGCGTTTTCACTGCGATCGCCATTGCCTGCAGCCCACGCCATCACCTCCACCACTGTCGGGCGATCCTTGGTGAGCAAAAAATGGCGCTCATCTTTCAGGCGTTCGATTCCGCCTGGAGTAATGTAGTTTTTTCCGTGGTTCGCCGCGGGCTCCTCTGCTTTCGGTCTTCTCGTAAACCCTTTTCGCATCCTGAGGCCCTCTCTTAGCGCGATTTGAGCTATCGGCGTTTATCGATACTAATCCGGGCATGACCGTGAAGTCGGCTTGCAGGAAGTGATCCTGATACATCCAACCAACCGGCCGGAACTTCAGTTCTCCCGCATCATGGACGCAATCTGAACCCGCGATGCCCGCCGCGCCGGAAGCAATGTAGCCGCCATGCCTGCAGCCGCAACCACCGCTATTGCCCCCAAAAGCGCCACGGGATCGGTTGGCGTCCCGTTTGTCCCCAGGTTTCGTGAATAGGAATCATCTCCCATTATTGCCAAGCGAAATGAATTTTTTGCAATCTGGCGCCGCAATGCATCGCTGGGCACGAGCACGAGCGAGCGATCAAGCCGGCGATAGGCCCGGGTCGCGAGCATCGTTTCGGTCTTGCCGGCCCCAGTCGGCAACACACGGCCGAGTGTGGGACGCTTTGCTGCCTATGCGATGACAAGTCATCAAACTGACAGCTTTGCATCCCCTTCAAGCACCCGCTGCTCCAGCTTCGGCGGCGTGCCTGGCTGCCACAGCCTCGCCCGATGCGATACACGGTAACGCAGCGGACCGCCGTCGGGGGTCGCCGCGCGCGCGATCGGGCGGACGATGCAGATGAATTCTGTATCGATCGCATCAGAGCCGGCACTGACCACTGCATAGCCGTGCCCGGCCATGTCGACGAATTCCAGGTGCGGCGCGACGTCGGGATTGGTCGCCGCCTGCGCCTTCGCGATGTCGCCGCTCGCCGCATATTCGAGCGCCGCGCGCACGCCGTGCTTGATCGTCAGGTTGATCGTCGCTTCGGGCGCGGCACCCGGCGCCTTGCGCACGAACAGCGGAAGCAGCGGGAAGTCCTTATAGTATTCGGCCGCTTCGGCGAGACCGGGGGCGGAGATCGAACCGGTGATGAAGCTCAGCCCGACCGGGTCGAACCCGGCTGGCGGCAATTTGGGGGCGGCATAGCCGGCCCAGAAGCTGTGGCGGTCGCCCGAAATGGTGACGAACCCCGACAGTTTGTGGTCGCGGACGGTGTCATAGATTTCGGCACGCTCGCTGAACGCCCCGCTGAAATCGCCGCCGCCGAAGGTGCCGAAATCCTTGCCCGGCCATTTGTCCTTCGCCAGCCCGGCGGGCAAGTTCTGCGGATCGGTCCGCATGTCGAGCGTGCCGTTGGTCGCGCCCCAGATCTTCCAGGTCGCGGTCGACCGCGTCAGCCGCTCCTTGAGCCACGCTTTCTGCTCGCGGCCGAGCATGGTGTAGGCGGGCTCGTCCTTGCGGAAATTGGGCGCGCTTTTGTCGCCGATGGTGATCGTCGCGGGGGGATTGCCGCCAGCATAGTCCTTGCCCCCGTCGATGATCTCCATCAACTCCTGCGGAACCACCGGGAAGTGGAAGTCGAACACGTCCGTTTCGGGCCGCTCCCCGGGATTCCTCATCGCGTAGCTGTGGAAGTCGGTGAGGATCAGATCGATATGCTTGCCGTAGCGCAGCGCGCGATAGGCCGTCATGCTGCCGACGGCGGTGCGGTTGTTGGCCTCGGTGCCGAACCCATGATCGTCGTACGTGTCGATCGGCGCGCTCGTCACCGCCGACGGGCCGAACTGGTCGAGCCCGGGGCCCGAGGCCTTGCGGACGCGCGACGGGATATATTCCCACCACGCCTGATTGGCGGCGACGCGCAGCGGCTGGGCGGGCTCGATCTTGCCGCCGTATTCGATGAAGCTCTGCCAGCCTTGCCACGAGAATTCGTGGTTGTCGCCGATGCAGACGAACGGAAAATGCGCGCGGGCGTCCTGGATGTCGGGATCGTCGATATGCGCGCGATAGACATGACGATAGCCGGCGAGGTTGGTCGGCACGTGGAAATTGCCCACCTTGCGGCCGTCGGGAATGCGGCCCATGTCGTAGACGGTGCGCGAATAGCGGTGCGACACCTCGTCCGGATATTCGACGACTTCGTAGATAAAGTCGCCCAGATGGAGCACGAAGCCGAGCTTGCGATCGGCTGGCGCGCGTTCGTCCTCCCAGATCATCCGGCGAAAGGCGTTCTGCGCGCCTTCGTTGACGCTGTTGCACGACACGAAGGCAAAGCGGACGGGGCACGGGTCGCTGGCGCGTGGCGCGGTGATCGTGCGCCCGACCCGGCTGCCGGCGCCACTGTCGTCGGTGAAGCGGTACCAATAGGTCGTCGCCGGCAAGAGGCCGCCGACCAGCGCGCGGCACGTCCAGTCGGCCGCTGCCAGCATCGGCGCGCGTGCCCTGGCAACGACGCTGCGGAAATCCGCATCTCGCGCCACTTCCACCGTCAGCGCATGCCGCTTGCCCTGGTCGAATGGCCGTCGGGTCCACAAGACCACGCTGTGATCGTCCGGATCGCCAGATGCGACTCCTTGGGGAAAAGACGCACGGTCCTCCCGCCATACGACTCGCGACGGCGCGGCAGCCGATCGCGTCACCCACACGCCAATGATTCCTAGAGAAGCAGCACTCGCCAGAAATCGCCGTCGATCCATCTCACGCTCCCTATTGAGGGCTATAGTTTCATAACGGGCACTGGTCAAAACTGGACTCACCCTAGCAGTCGCAAAAATCGCGTGTAAAGCTATTCGTGACGAACGCTCTATAGCGGGGATGAAGAACGGCGACTGCTCCCATCTCGCGCCACAACCGGGATACTACGGGGACGATACTATGGGGACATGATACCCATTCACATTAGTTTAAGCTGCTGCGTTGAATCGAGATTGATCCGAGCCAGAAGAGTCATACTGAAAACTCTCAACCTGCTGTAAAGTGTGCGGGGCAGGCAGAGTAACTCGACGGAACGGCGGGAATAGGTATCGTGTCCCTCGAATTCCCTGCTCATCGGCCCCTGTGTCTCTGCATCGTCCAATTTTCCAACGAAATGACAGACGTACTCATCAACTCAGGGTGATCCTCATAAGTCGTCTTCCCGTCAGTGACTCCGCAACTGGCGAGAAACGCGTTTCTCGGGGACTGATCCGCGCCGCCGCCAACGGTGGGTCAATGTGCGCTTTGGCCTGAAACTTCAGGCGGAATTTCGTATTGGCGGCGATGCTCCGCTATCATTTTCATCGATTGACAGTGCTTACTAGACCGATCCAATCCGGTGTTTCCCGGAGCACTGGATTACCGTAGGCCAAGGAGATCAACATGACGGTGCAGAAACAAATCAAGGAGTACATTACTGCTCAACCGGAGCCAAAACGCAGCGAAATGCAAGAGCTACATGGCATGATTTTGGCGTTGATGCCAGCTTGTAAGTTGTGGTTCTTAGATGGGAAAGACGAGAAAGGAAAAATCGTTTCCAATCCAAACATTGGATATGGATCCCAAACTAGTGAATATGCCAATGGAAAAACCAGGGAGTTCTATCAAATCGGTGTCAGTGCTAATACAACAGGCATTTCCGTCTACATTATGGGAGTAGAGGACAAGAAGTATCTGGCCCAGACATTTGGGCGGGATTTCGGCAAAGCAAGCGTGACAGGGTATTGCATCAAATTCAAAACATTAGCAGACATAAAAGTCGACGTTCTCAAAGCAGCAATACAGTATGGGATTGGCCAGACAAACATTCATCATTGATGCAACTTGGGTCAACGCACTGCCATCCTGGCAATAGATGTACTCTGCCGTTCTCAGTCCGGACCCGCCATCACAGACTCGTCAGGGTCGAGGTTCGGATTAGTACCGAGATGTCGGCTTCTCGTCAGCTATGCGCTTCCAACTGCGGCCCGCTTTCGATTCCGTGAGTACAGGGGTCAGATAGCGGAGAACGGCATTGCGCATCGCCTGCTGCAGGCGCGGACGGGCATGAGTCGAGGCGACGCTGAGCTCGTCGAGGATTCCGCGGAAGATCATAAGGGCTACCTCCCCATGGTGGGCCGCATCGGAGCGAGAGAGAGTGGGTAGCTCCCTCCGGAGGCGGGCCGCGATGAAGTCGACAAAAACCTGCCCAAGAATCTGTTTGTCTTCTCGAGCGGAAGGTGAGAGCGGTGCGTCGACGACGAGGGTGTGAAACTCGGGACGTTTCCGGTTGAAACTCATGCAAACATCGATCAGTTCGCCGACGGCTTCTGTGAAGCTCAACACGCCTTTGGAGTCGATTGCGCGTTCTGCCTCGGCCATTTCGCGGGCGTACATCGAGGCAAGTGCGCTGGCGATGGCTTCTTTATTGGGGAAAAACTGGTAAAGAGTAGCCGGAGATACGCCCGCTTCCGTGGCGATCGCGTTTGTGGTGGTCTGGTGGTAACCAAGACGACCGAAGACTGCGGCAGCGGCGCGGAGGAGAGTCTGCTGGCGCTGCTCGCCACGAGCGTTGCGCTTGCGGTTCGGATCAAAGACGGTCACAGGAGAATTTTCGCAGAAAAAATCAAGGGGTGTAAGTAAAAACTTGCATCTTTATTAGAATATAAGTATCTACTTGCATAGGAGGTGAACGGACATGTTCACAGTGATGGGAATTGCGGGCAACGTAGGCGGGGCAGTGGCAGAGAATCTACTAGCTGCGGGGAAAAAGGTGCGGGGCGTGGTGCGCAATCCAGAGAAGGCGAAAGCTTGGGTCGACAGAGGTGTGGAGCTTGTGCAGTCAGCCTATGACGACGCGGCCGGACTCGCAAACGCATTCGCGGGCGCAGAGGGTGTGTTCGCGATGATTCCACCGGACTTTGCCCCGGCTATCGGGCTGCCGGACCAGAAGCGCACGATCACAGCGATTCGCGCCGCCCTTGAACAGGCGAAGCCCGGCAAGGCCGTGTTTCTTTCATCCATCGGTTCGGAGCAACCGAGTGGACTAGGACTGATCACGTCGACGCACCTGATGGAGCAGGCGACGCGATCTCTGCCAGTTCCCGTGGCGTATCTGCGCGCAGGCAGCTTCATGGAGAATTGGCTGGGAGCGTTGGACCACATACGTGCGACGGGTGAGATGCCCTTCTTCTATGCGCCGCTTGATCGCAAGTTCCCATTGGTGGCCACGCGAGACATCGGCCTGGCTGGCGCCAAAGTGTTGCAGGAAAGCTGGACGGGCGAGCGTGTGCTGGAGGTAGACGGCCCGAAGGGTGGAACTGACTTACACGAAACAGCTGCCGCGTTCGGCAAGGCGCTGGGCCGCGAAGTGAAGGCCGTACAACTGCCCGAGGCGGCCTGGCAGAGCGTTCTGGAGGGGATGGGCACACCCGCCGACCGCACCGGGCTCTACGTCGAGATGGTGAAGAGTTTCAACTCAGGCTGGATCCACTTCGGCAATTCAGGAACTGAACCCTTCCACGGGCTGACGACGATCGAGGCGTTCGCACAAACGTTCGTGAAATAAGGAGAATAGGCGCGAGGGCGAACTTTGTTGCCGTGAGCCTCTTAATGAGGCTCAGCCTTTAAAGCTTGGACTCGATGGAACTGATCTCGCTGGAAGGGATCACACTTTCCATTATGGGCTGCTGCAGGGAAATGGCATCGCGGAAGTGCTCCTCAGCTTCCGAGATGCGCGTTTCGCAGGACTAATGTTCCGAACCCGGCTCAAACCATGTTCAACGAGTGCATTGGCCTGTTCGCGTTCGTTGACAACTACTTCCGAGTTGCTCATTATCCATCCGTTATCTCTACATGTCATCGGTGTCCTCTCAGATTCGTCGTCGTGGGGCTACAAACAACGCTGTATGGTTTTTACGCTCGGGGGTAACCTATATTTGCCAAGGTGCTTGATACGGCATGGCGAGCGAGGGTCGGAGGGTTTACGTGGCAGGGACATATCGCGCAGTGATGCTGACAAAGAAGGGTGGACCTGAAGTTCTCCAAGTCGTTGAATTGCCGATTGAGCCCCCTGGCCCAGGGCAGTTGCGCGTGCGGGTGCGTGCTGCCGGGGTAGGCTCGACCGACTTGATCATGTTGACCGGAAGCTATCTGTACGCGCCGAAGATACCGTTCGTGCCCGGTTACGAGGTCGCCGGCGTCATCGATGCGATTGGCGCTGGTGTCACCGGGTTCGAAATAGGCGAGCGTGTGGCGGCGCTTACCGTATACGGAAGCTTTGCGGAACTGCTTATACGCGAGGCTGAACACTTCCTTCCGATCCCCGAGGGGGTCTCCGACCGCGATGCAGCCGCGGTGATCCTGAACTATGTGACGGCGTGGCAAATGATTCATCGTGTGGCAAAGGTGCAGCGCGGCCGGACAGCCCTCGTCACGGGCGCAGCTGGCGGTGTGGGCACGGCCACTTTGCAATTGTTACAGCTGGCGGGAGTGAAGACTTACGGTGCCGCGTCGGCGCCTAAACATGAGCTCTTGCGCTCGCTCGGCGCCGTCCCCATCGACTATCGCACGGGTTCGATTGATCGCCTTATGCGTGCCATGGAACCTGCGGGGGTCGATTATGCATTCGACGCCGTCGGCGGCGCCAACACCAGTCGTTGCATAGGCGCGCTTCGGCGCGGCGGGACCTTGGTCGGCTTCGGTTTCATGGGCGCATCCACGAAACTTTCCCAACTGGCCATGTTCGCGAATATTTTCGTTGGCGCCCGCCTGCGCCGTCGCGTGGGCACGTTCTACGGCATCACGATGCTGTACCGGAAGAACCCACGGCCGCTGCGCGAGGATCTGCCCAAGATTTTCGCGCTACTTGCGGCAAAGAAGATCGATCCCCTGATTCAAACCACCTTCCCGTTGGTTGAGGCGAGACAAGCGATCGAACTTCTGGCATCCGGTTCCGCGGAAGGCAAGATCGTGCTCACCAATGGCTGATTCGGTGAGGCGACTATGCATGGGAGGATGATCAGCACGATGGTCGGAGACGCGTACCACGCCACTGACTTCCTGGTGGATCGTCGGCAATCCGTATGTTGGCGGCTCTTTTTCAGTTGTTGCCAAATCGCCAATTCACTTATCGACAAACGATCTCAAGGCAAGTTGCCGAATTGTCGGCAAGTCGTCCCCTGGCGGGACCGGCCGGTGACGTCAAAAATCAACCATAATTCGGCCAATTGGCCTTAATACGTTTGATCAAAATGGTTGTTGTGCTGGTGACAGGGATCGTCGTGTGATGTTTGGCCGGACTTCTATCGGTCAGCCGCACAAACCTGGTCGCCGGATTTCGTCAGGTCCTCCATTAATCGCAACGCAGCGCTGCCATTGGATTGACGCGAGAGGCGCGCCGGGCTGGGATTGCGCAGGCAATTCCAGCTACCAGGCAAAGCAGCAGGCTGCCCGCCAATAGCACTACAGGGTCGCGCGCGTTGCTGTCAGCCCACTGCGCAACAATTTTGTTTAAGCCCAAACTAAGCGCCAGGCCGCATAGAACTCCGCCGCCTACGCTGACAAACGTAGACGCAAAGACTATCCGCAAGACATGACCACGCCCCGCACCCAGCGCCATGCGAATGCCAAATTCGTTTGTTCGCTGAGCCACGGTATACGACACGACGCTGTAGAGTCCCACGGCAGCGAGGGCCAGGCCCAGCACCGCGAAGATGCCAAAGATCCACGACACCAGATGGTCCTGTTGCCACTCCGGCTCTTCGGAGACCCAAACGTTCAAGTCCTCGACATTGTTGTAGATCTGCTGTTCCGGATTGACTGCGCTTACCTGCTTCCCTACGGCGTGCATCAGTGTCAGGGGAGGCACGTCCGATCTCGCCAGAATCTGGGTGCCCTCGCTCATGCTGAGTGTGTAAGGAATGAAGACGGCCGGCTTGACAGGGTTTCTTAGGCCATCGTTGCGGGTGTCCGCGACAACGCCGAGGATCATCAGCCATGCGTCCGCTATGCCGGGCGCGGACAAGACCTCTGGAGGACGGCTTTCGATGTCTGGCAGCTTGACCGAGTGTCCGACCGCGTCGCCGTTCGGAAAGTAGGACCGCGCTAGCGTCTGGTTGATCACCGCGACGTGGGCGCCATTCTGATTCTCCGTTTCGCTCCATAGCCGACCCTGCAATAGTGGAATGCGAAGGGCCGGAAAGTAGCCTGAATCGACAAGATTGATCGAACCCATCTGCTGGTCCGTCGAAGGCTTGCCCAATAGCTCAAATCGCAGGTTAGATCCGTTGTGCGGCGGAGTCGCGTTGCTTGAGATCGCTGCCATGGTCACGCCGGGAGTCTGCGCTACGCTCGCCCGCAACTGGTCAAAGTAGGCTGCACGCGCGGCCCACGCCGGAAATGCGTTCTTGTGGAGGGGAATTCCTACCGACACGATATTGTTCGGGTCGTAACCCAGCGGCGTGTGCATAAGCCGCGCAAAGCCCTCCATGGCGGAGCCTGCTCCGGCCAGCAACAGTAGCGTGAGTGCGATCTGTCCTGCGATCAGCGCATCATGCATTCTGCGCCCATGCACGCTTCCGGCGACGCGCCGAGTGCCTGACAGCACCATCCGGCTCAGCTGCGGCCGCGAGAGCTGCAGCGCGGGCCACAAACCAAAGAGAACACCTGTCCCCAGCGCGACGCCGATGCTGAACAGGAGCACCGGGAGATTGATGCGGATCACTACCTCCGGCGCAAAGGCATACTTCGGCAACACCATCTGCATGCCCGCGAGAATGCCGTAGGCCAGCGCCACGCCGAGCAGAGCCCCGATGGAAGCCAGCAGCAGCGATTCGGTAAGCAACTGCCGCACGATGCGCCTCCGATTCGCTCCGATTGCTGCCCGCACCGCGAGTTCATGCTGCCGCGCGGTGCCACGTGCCAGCAACAAGATAGAGACGTTGCCGCAGCCGATTGCCAGCAGCAGCCCGACGGCGCCAAAGAGCAAATACAACGTTCCGCCTATGCTCTTGACCACCCAGTCGTTCAGCCCCTCCACCTGCACCTTGAAATGCTCGGGAAACTGTTTGGGGGTGGTTTGGGCGAACCGCTCAAGCAGCGGCTGCAACTCGCCGTTTGCAGTGTCCCGGGTCACGCCCTGCTTCAGCAGAATGTCGATGATGTACCGGCGGCTTGTGGCCTGCATCAGCTTGAGAGGAAGAAAGACGTCGGCGCTGTACCAGGTGAATCGTGGCGCCGCCACGCCCACAATGACGTAGTTCTTATGGTCCAACTGCAATGTCTGTCCCAGTACGGCACGATCTCCGAAGAAGTGCTTCTGCCAAAACTTGTACGAAAGCACAACTACCGGTTGCGGCTCCTGGCCATCCGGAGCGTCTGACGGTGACAATCCCCGCCCCACGATGGACAACACGCCGAGGTCATGGAAGCCGTTCGAGATGAGGCTGATTGTGTCGACATTCTCGGGAAGATCATGGCCGGTGAGATTCATGGGGGCGTAGTCCATGGCGAGCACGCCTTCTACGCTGTGCAGCTGCTGCAGTTGCTTAACCTGCGGGCCGTTCAGGTTGATCCCATCGCTGGAGTTCGCTTTGCTCGAGACGGTCAGACGGACGATGCGGTCCGCTGCCGGGTACGGATAGGGATTCATCAACGTGGCGTAGATCACGCTAAAGACTGCAGTCGTCGCGCCTATGCCCAGCGCCAGCGAGACTACAGCCGTTATGGTGAGCCCGAGGTTCCGGAGCAGTTGGCGTGTTGCGTACCGGAGATCCTGAAGCATGGTCTGCATTGGCCCATTCCTCGCAGCGCAATCGATGCACTCCATGTTCGCATAGGCAACGCTCACGGACATCTTTGCTCAAGGTCCAGACGTGGGAGAAAGCGTCAGGTCTGTAAAGTATTCCTTTGCGCTACCATGTTTTACTCGGGGGTCGCGGTCCGTTCCAATGTATTCAGCAAGAAAGTCAAGAAGTCCTTCTACTTTTGGCGTAAGTCGAGATGAGCCGGAAAAAAGCGCACACAAGGTGATCGGTTCCGGCTTCCACAGCGGAAGAATGGGAACAAGCCCAGTCCTGTTGTTCGGGTGCTTTGCCATCCACAGCGGCAGGACGGTGATGCCAAGCCCGTCCAAAGCAAACGACAGATTGATGCCGGGATCACTCGTAATGACGTGAAATGGAATGTTTGGACTGACCTCTTTAGATCCGCGGACCAGCTTCCAAACTCCGGAGCCCGCACACCGGTGGGCGGCGAGTTCGTTTGGATTAGCCGGACTGCCGAATGCGCTCACGTAAGCCGGATTCGCGAAGAGCCCCCGTGCAGTCCCAGGATAGGACCGGACCCGCCGTACGGAGTCCTTTGGCGCCTTGAGTTTGAAGAACACGTCCACATCTTCACGGGGTTCCTGATCCCAGCCGAAAGAGTACGGCTCAATTTCGATTTTCAGAGACGGAAAGCGTGCGATGAAATCCTTAAGCAGGGGCGCGAGTATCTCGCGTGCCATAGTCAGCGGGCACGCGATCTTGATAGTGCCACTTGGGTCAGAACGGCGGGCCTCTAAGAACTCCTCCCCATCTGTAAGCGTACGCAACGCACGTCTACAGGCGAGAAGATACTCCCTGCCCGCGTCTGTCAAAATCAATCCTTTCGGACCCCTATGGGCAAGTAGAACGGCCAAGTGTCTTTCAAGACGAGTGAGGGATCTGCTTACCGTCGACGCTGGTTGATTTAGAGTCTTCGCGGCAGCGCTCAGTGTTCCCGCTTGCGCGGCGATTACGAAGGTCCGGACGTCGTTCAGATCAAAATGGCGCGGCATGATGTGTTCCAACAAGTTACTGATATAGACATCGCTTCTTTCCTGAACGGTATTAAGCGTTCAGAGCCTACAGACTTGGCGCAACAGTTTCCGTGTCAAAGAGAACAGGCAGTCATTATCGTTCTTTCCTTGCGCTGACGCAATGCAGCTTTGCGTGAATCAAGGGCTCCGGGTACTCCTTGTATCGCATCTGTTCTACAGACGACAGACGACGCGAATGTTCTCAACCACGCCGGCGACTTACACGGAACACTTAGGAGCACCAATCGGATGTAGGCATCCGGGAAGAGCGAAGAAGATATGAAAATCTTGGTTACTGGAGCAACGGGAAATGTGGGTTCCGCAGTAGTAGCGGAACTCTTGAAGCGCGGCGCAGAAGTCCGTGCATTGATTCGCAAACCCGACGCCGATCATAAGCTGTCACCGAGCGTTGAGGTAGCCATCGGCGATTTGCTTGATCCCGTGTCGATAGAAGAAGCGATGAAAGGTGTGGACAAGGTGTTCTTGCTGAATGCCGTAACTGCGGATGAACTAACGCAAGCGTTGATTACCTTCGGTCTCGCCAAGCGTTTGAAACTCAAACATATGACGTACCTCTCGGTTTTCAAGGTAGAGCAGTTCCGGGACGTGCCGCACTTTGCGTCCAAGCTGGCCGTCGAAAGCGCGCTGCGCGAATTTGGGGTACCTCACACCATTCTGCGCCCTGGCTATTACATTCAAAACGACGTGACACTTAAGGATGCCCTGACCGGACCAGGCATCTACCCGATCCCCCTTGGGACAGCGGGGATCGCTGCGGTGGACATTCGAGACATCGCGGAGGCGGCTGCGATCTCACTCACCGAAGACGGACACGATGGTCAAACATACGACCTTGTCGGACCTGCGTTGATTAACGGTCCAGGCAACGCCGGGGTTTGGGGCAAGCTGTTGGGCAAGGAGATCAAATATACAGGTCATAACTTCGACCAATGGGAACAGACGATGCGGGACAAAGTGCCCGCCTGGATGGCATTCGATCTTCGCATGATGTTCCAGGGATACTTCGATCGTGGGTTCGCTTCCACGGAGACAGAGGTCGCGCGGATTACAAAGCTTTTCGGCCGTGCACCTCGCAGCTATGAGGATTTTGCCGCAGAAACAGCAAAACTCTGGAACGCATAACCAACTTCTACGGGAATCTGGGATCTACATGGAGAATGCGAGAAAAGAGATTGCGGGCTTTCGCAGTGAGTCGGCCAGCGTGAATGGCATAAATATTCACTACTGGGTCGGCGGCGATCCAAATGGTCAACCTGTGCTCCTCTGGCATGGGTTCTTGGGAACCGGATACTCGTGGCATAGGTTGATGCCACTTATCGCAGGCGCGGGCTATCGGGTACTCGTTCCTGACATGCGCGGCTATGGAGACTCGGATAAGCCCGCAGGCGATGCCGGTTACGACGGCGCAGCATTAGCGGAAGAGTTCAGGTCCCTCGTGAGGCAAACAGGGTTTGGGGCGGGACGTCCGCTAACACTCATTGCGCACGATATGGGAGCACCGCCGGCGCTTCTCTGGGCCGCCAAACATCCCTCCGAAATCTCTGCACTTCTCTACATTGAAGCGCCGGTGATGCTGCAGTCGGTCCTTGAAAAGATCATCACCTTCACCCCTCAGGCAATGGCAAAAGGCAGCATGTGGTGGTGGATTCTCCCTCTCGCACCAGGTGTTCCTGAGGCTCTCCTCGTCGGCAAAGAAAGGGAGTTTGTTAACTGGTTCTATCTCGGGGATGCCGTCGTAAAACATGAAGCGATCCTGCCTGAAACAGTGAACGAATACCTGCGCACCTTCGCTGGTGTTGAAGGCGTGCTGGGATCTCTCGGCGTCTATCGCACGGTCTTTGCGACCATGACGCAGACGTTGCCGCTCATACAGAACAAGGTCCAACTACCCGTCATCGCAATCGGCGGTGAAAAGGGGTTGGGAGCGCGCGTTGGCCAGTTTATGGCGATGGTTGCGGCCAATCTCGAGAGCGTTGTTCTGCCAGACTGCGGCCACTTTGTTCCAGAAGAGTGTCCCGAAGCTGTCCTGGAGCAGCTTGATCGGCTCAGCGTTCAAAGGAAGCCGTGAAATGAATTCGAAGATCAATCGCCGTCAGATCACAGAATTTGCAGTAGCCGCCGGTATCTTATCGGCGTCACAATCAGCCCGGGATTTGCCCTTCAATCTTCGGTCCACAGAAAGAAACCGACAAAACCTCAAGGAGCAGCAAAATGCCAGAAACAAGAACACAGTTTCCTCCAGTTCCGCCCGACGATCTCAATCGCAACCTGACCTCCGCGAATCCCGATCATGAAGGAAAACTGCCCCACATCGGTCTCGTCGGAGATACCTACACCATCACCGTTGATGGAGACGACACAAAAGGCCGGTTCTGCGTGGTCGATATGCATATCCCTCCCGGCGGTGGCCCTGGGCCGCACCGCCATGACTTTGAAGAAACATTCATCGTACTGGATGGAGAGATCGAAGCAACATTTCGCGGAAAGAAATCCGTCGTCCACGCAGGCGAAACAGTCAACATTCCTGCCAACGCTCCGCATCAGTTTCTCAACACGTCCGCAAATCCTGCCCGTCTGATCTGCATCTGCTCCCCGGCTGGACAGGAGAGATTCTTCCTGGAAGTCGGCGTCCCCGTGGCGACTCGCACCACAGCTCCGCCCAAACTCGATGACAAACAGATGGCCGCGTTTCTTGAAAAGGCGAAGGCACTTGCGCCCGAGTACCACACTGAACTACTAAAAGATGCCTAAGTGTTCTAGCTCGCTGCGGTGCTCAACCAGAGTCGCCATAGGTTCCTCTGAGCCGCGAGGCACGTTGTAAGCATCTGCCACAACTCTTCCGCGACCTTGGGAGACGCTTGCAAGTCTTTAAGCCGCTCGGTAAGCAAAGAACTGAAGTCTGAATCGGCCTCGAATTTCCTGCGGTCCGGCGATGGAGGTTCGTTTCGTTGTCGCGCACCACAAGATCAGGAGCCGTATCCTCGGTGCGGCATGGATTGTAGATTTCCGCTGCTGGGCCACGAATCGTGGGCAAGAACGCGGAGGCTGTGTGAGCTTCAACATCACGCTTGATACCGGGTGCGAGGATAAGTATCTGCCCTGCATGCAGATCCTGTGCCTGCACGTGGATGCACGTGCACCTTCCAGTGCATGGATGGAGATGCCGCCGTCGGCGTGATACTGCTTGATCCTTGCCCAGTTTCCATTGCAATGAGAACCAGCCGCAGATCATCGGCCTTGAGAGAGCCTTAACGACAATACGAACCGGGCAGCCTCATGGAAATGAGTTGGTTTCGACTCATTTCCATGAGTAACGGGCTACTCGGAAACGATCCCCGTTTTTTGACATTACTTCCGCGTCGCCGACAACCCACCCGGAACGCGAAAAATTGACTCCCAACTGCCTCGATATGCGGAAGGGCCAGTTGGCAACAACTGACTTCAGTTGGTCTGACAGAACGTAGATGGAAACGCGCGGCTCCCATCCTACGGTCGAGATCCTCGTCCTTAAGATTCGACAGGAACTGCCGTATATTGGCCTCTACCTGTTGCCACCGCTCGATGAGCGACGCCGCCGTCGGATAGTCGAACGCAACTAGCGCCGGGCCACGTTGTGCTCCGCCACAACGATCAAGCCATCCCTACTCGGCACTCAGAACATGTACAATCGTGTTCCGCACGGAGCCGTAACTGCCAGCGACCGATTGGGTAAATTCCTCCGGTGTGAGTTGCGATACAACTTCGAAGAGCTTCCCGTTGGCCCAATATCCGTAGTCGTACAAAGCCTGCAGATCTTTGAGGCTGGTCATGTCGATCATCCTAACAATGGCCGAGAACGATTGGCTCGGACAGCGCTTACTTACTACCGGAGAACGGAGCATGGAGAAATCCTGATAATTCTCTTCCGCCCGAAAGTGGCCTGATCGATTCCTTAACGGAGGTTTTCGGTTGGATGTGGCTACTACCCCGTCTAGCATTATCGGGTCGAAACCATGCTGAAGGGCGCAGCATTTAGACAGGCAACAGAGCATTCGCTTCAGTTTGCGCAAAAGCAACACGCACCACATTCCTGAACAACACCGGCCACGTCAACCTGAAACCATCCACTGTGCCATGCTGTCGTCCGATTCGAGGCCGTATGTAGGGCGAACCTTCCTTGCGCACAGGCCCTGTGCCACAGGGGACAGAGACAGAATCAAAACAAAGAAGGCCCTTCATTCCAAACCTCCTGCCTACATGTACGTTCAAGCGGATCAAGAACAGCCGCCGCTTCAGGACGAAGCCGCGTTCAACCCGATCTGCACATCGTGCTTCGATGCATTGCGAATCTGCGCGGGCCCTGCGAAAAGATTGCCCGAAATCACGGCCCTGTTCACGGCCTCTCCCAGCGAGATGTGCTGCTTCCGCTCAAGAAATTCGCATCCCTGTACCAACAGGCTGCCGGAGGATGCCTGGATCGCAGCGTGTTCTCCCTCTTTGGCCCACTGCACGAAGGTGCAATCGCTGAAGCCCACGGTACCGCTTCCTCCGACCTTCGCAATCTGTTGGCATGGCCCCCAGAAAGCACTGTTGCTGATGCGAAGCACACCGTGGTTGCTTGCAAGAACCTCGACCATCGTAGGGTCTTCCCCATGAAATGAGGTGAACTCCCCGTTCATAATCAGAAGACCATACGGCGCACACTGCTCGACAAGGATGGCGCGGTTGCAATCATCCGCACCGATACCGACATAGTTACCGTTGCATCCTCCCGCCGAGGTTTCCACAAATTTGTAACCGATGTGGTACCCAAAACAGAATGTGTTGAGCACGTACTCCCAGTCCGCACGGCCAAAGACAAATGCCTCCCCATTCTTCATCTGCCAATCGTAAGCTTTCCCGCGCGAGCTCCACCACGGATTGAAGTGCACATTCTCGATCCGGCCAATATCGTAGATCGCATCGACCCAGATGCCGCGCCGCAGCGGCTGGCCTGTTACGTTGCGAATGTTGTGGCGCTCATTCTGGCTTGCATCGATACCGAGATATGGATTGAGCAACTCAACATCCTGCACGGCCGGATTTTTTCCACGCATCGCAATCGTCCACGGATACGCCGCGGGTATGCTCTCTGCGTCCTGCTCCGGGTAGAAGATACAAAGGCCATTCACCGAACTGTTGCTGTTCAGCGTGAGAAACGGTTTCCCATCCTCTTTCTCCCGCCCACTCGTCACGAAGAGGGCTGTGCCATCTTCGCCAGGCTTCGTTTGCCCCCTGTCCCGTATACCCGTGTGCGACGGCACGCAAAGATAGGAACCGCGGAGCGAGACACCCTCCGGCACATCGAGCGTACCGCGAAAGAGGTACCTTCCCGGCGGAGCATACACCGTGCCACCACCTGCCTTATGCACAGAATCGAGCGCTCGCTGGAACGCGGCCGTATCATCTGTGCTCCCGTCACCTCGAGCACCAAAGCTCACGACACTCGTCACCTCTAGAATCAAGACAGGGCTGCTCTTACTCTCCGATGTCTGCGCAATACCCGACATACCCAGGAGGTTCATCATTCCTCCAGTGCAGCCAAGCGAAAGCAGTTTACGGCGTGACCTCATCTGCATCCTCGGATCGATCATCCTTTACCTCCTTCCCGACACTGAAACGTCGAGATCGCTTCCTGTCCGCGACATGGAGGGTGGGGCCTCCGCAGGAGCGCTGCCCCATGTCTTGTTTGGCTTGTCTCCCATCTCGAGCACAAGGCTACCTCCGTTCGCAATCGCCGCATGTGCGAACCAAGGCGTCTCAAGGCTCTCTCCATTCAATTGCGCGGACTGGATGTACTTGTTCCGCGCCGAGACATGGTTCGCGACGATTGTCAACTCTTTACCATTTGCCATTCGAATCGAACTTTTCTCAAAAATCGGGCTGCCTATCTCGTACACCGGACTCCCTGGACAGACCGGATAAAATCCCATCGCGCTGAGCACTAACCACGACGAGGTCTCACCGCCATCGTCGTCTCCCGGGGTACCGATTGGCCCGTCTCCATACCAGATGTCCATCAGCATGCGCACGCGTTGCTGCGTCTTCCACGGCTGCCCCGAGAAGTCGTACAGATATGGAATATGAAAACTAGGTTCATTGCCCTGGGCGTAAAGCCCAACCAGACCCGTCGAGTCGGGAAACTGATCGAGGTAGCTGTACTTCGATGTCCCATACTGCTCCACAAAGAGCTGGTCCAGCCTGGCATTAAAGTCGTCTCGGCCCCCCATCAGCTGAACCAGACCGGCAACGTCGTGCTGCACATGAAACGTATACAGCCAAGAGTTTACCTCGGTGAAATAGTCCCTCCCACCCTGTCCTCCACCGAGCTTCGGATCGAAGTAAGCCACCCATTGCCCATCCTCGCTCTTCGGAGCCATGAAGCCGATCTTCGGATCGAATACATTTCGATAGTTGTACGCCAGCTTCATGAAATAAACATAGTCATCCTGCTTGCCGAGAGCCTTCGCCAGTTGGGCCACACACCAGTCGTCATAGCTTGTCTCGAGCGTCACCGAAACCGCTTGACGCCGCTCTACCGTGACCTGCGGAACCGTCTCATCTTGCCCTGCGGCCAAAGCCGGGAAAAAGCCTTTATCGAAGTACACATGGTCCAGGCTCGTTAGAGGACCACGCTTCCAGGGCAGCATCGTACCCTGCGTCTCATTCTTCCGGATCGCCTGATAAGCTTCTTCGACATCGAAGTTGCGATAACCCTTCATGTACGCGTCGAGGATGTAGGCAGCCGCATGATGCCCGATCATCACCGACTGTTCGCCGGCCACCGAGGGAAACGATGGCAGCCAGCCGCTTTCCTCATACATTCGCAGATAGGAGCGGATCATATCCTCCTGTTGCGGAGCTTCGAGAAGTAGCTGGAGTGGATGAAGTGAGCGGTAGGTATCCCACAGGCCATCGTCCACATAAAAGTCATGCCCATTGCTCTCGTGTACCTTATGATCGTACCCGCTGAAATACCTGCCATCCTCCGTAATGTCTGTCATGCGGCCCAGGGATCGATACAGCGCGGTATAAAAGATTGTGCGCTGCCGCTCGCTTCCACCATCGACCTGTACCGCTTCAAACCTCTTATTCCATAGTTCTCGCGTCCTCTCCTTTACCTGATCGAAGCTCCGCCCGGACATCTCCCTCTTCAGATTCTTCTGCGCCTGCTCCGTACTGATGTATGAGAGTCCGACACGGACCTCGATTTGATCTCCTCCTGCACCCGACTCCTCTGCGATGAAGCCGATGTGATTCCCAATCTGGTTTAGACTCTGCGACAGAGCATCCTTCTGCCATGTCTGGTAGTGAAGGAACGGCTTTGAAAACTCGGCATAGAAGTATTCCCTTGTCTCACCATCGTTCTCCGACAACTGGGCAACAGATCCGCCCACTTTCTCACTTCCTTCAACCGCCGAGTCACCGACTCTCAGTTCCGACCCATCCTCCATACTCAAAACCAGGTGAGCGGTAGAATCTGCCGGCAGTGTGAACCGATAATATGCTGCCGTCTCACTGGCTGTAAGCTCCGCCTTGATGTCCCAACTCTGCAGATCCACCGCATAATAGTACGGCGTCGTTGTCTCGAAGTCATGATCGAAGGTAGAGGCGTAATCCTTCGGTTGTGTGCTTACCTTGCCGCCGGAAATCATTAGCATGGCCGGCCCTGCCGGAAACCCATAGATTTTGTCCGCCAGATACCGGTCCTTGATCTCCGGCGTCGTGATCGGCGTAAGACGAGCCATTCCATGAGGCGTCTGCACGTATGGAACAGTCGCAGTCAGCAGTTGACCGATGCCGCCGATGTTGGGCGAAACATAGTCCACTGGCTCCATACGTTTCGCTGCAGCGCCAGCTTCAGAGCTCCCTGAAAGGACCAGCAGTAATGTTGCACACACCCACGATACTGTTCTGCACGTCCAGATCTGCATTCGCATAGCTCTCCATTTCTTCTGTCTTCAGATTGCGCACTCAATTGGCGCATTACGGCTTTAATAGAAAACGCGCCGTTAGCGCTGCCTCCGACGATCCCCCAACCCAGAGCGTGTAATAGCCCGGCTCCACCGCCCATGTCTTCTCCACATTCCAAACCTCAAGTTGCTTTTGATGCAGATGCATCGTCACCATCCTGCTCTCATGCGCCCTCAAGCGAACTCGGGTGAAGCCCTCCAGGGAACGAATCGGGGTCTCCACGCTGCCAACCTCCTGGCGCACATAGAGCTGAGGCACCTCCGTACCTTCTCTCTCTCCAGTGTTAGTCACCTGAAACGACACGACAACATCAGCCTTGCTTCCCGCGACAGGAGACTGAACAGAGATGTCTCCATAGCCAAAGCTCGTATAGCTCAGCCCGAAGCCGAAGGGAAACAATGGCTTGCCATCGTCGTCGACATACTTACGAACGCTCGATGGATCCGCGTTATAAAAGTCGGGCAACTGTCCCACGCTACGTGGGAAGGTGATCGTCAGCCTGCCCGATGGATTGTTATCGCCAAAAAGCGTCTCAGCGATGGCTCTGCCTCCAAACTCTCCTGGGTACCATGCCTCGATGATTGCTCCGACGTGCTTCTTCGCCCAGGCGATCGTCAGCGGCCGTCCATTCTCAAGCACCAACACAACCGGCTTGCCCGTTTGCACCACAGCCTCAAGCAGTTGCTCCTGTTGCCCCGGAAGCCCAAGCTCCGAGCGATCGAACCCTTCACCCGAGATGCCTTGCCGCTCTCCCAGTCCAAGGATCACTACATCCGCGGCTCTCGCCTTCGCCTGCACCGCGGCTAAATTCTTTCCCTCATCGAAGACCACGGTCGCCTTCGGCACGGCACTCCGCACTCCCTGCAGAAGGCTGATGCGTTTTCCGTTTGCTTCTTTCTCGTAGTCACCATACCGCGCCACATCGGCGTTCGGCCCAATGACCGCAATCTGGCGAATCGATTTCGACAGCGGCAGCAGATGATTCTCGTTCTTCAGCAGCGTCATCGATTCACGTGCAGACTCCAGCGAGACATCGAGATGCGACTGCGAGCGATTCGTCCTTCGATTCAAGTCCGGATCGACAAAGGGATGGTCAAAAAGGCCGAGCGAAAACTTCAGCCGTAGCACCGCTGCCACAGCTCGGTTCAGATCCGCCTCCGGCAGCATCCCGTCCCGCAGGCAGTCGAGCAGCGATTTCTGGAACACGTCATGGTCGAAGTCGTAGAACTGCATATCGACGCCCGACCGGATCGCAAGGCAAACCGCATCCTTGGGCGTGGCTGCGACATGATGCACCTTGTATAACCGTTGAATCGCACCGAGGTCCGACAGGACCATCCCCTGGAATCCCCACTCCTCGCGCAGCACCTTCTTCAGTAGAAACGGATCGGCTGTAATGGGAATACCATCGATCTCGTGATAAGCCGCCATGGTTGCCATAGCATGCCCTTCACGGAAAGCCGGCTCGAACGACTTCAGCATCACGCTACGCAGTTCGCGCTCGCCGATATGCACCGGCGAAGTATTCGTTCCGCCCTCTGGTGAGCCGTGACCAGCAAAGTGCTTCGGCTCCGCCGCTACCGTATGGTCCGTGCCCAAGCTCTCGCCCTGTGCGCCGCGCACATAAGCCAGCCCCATCTGCCCGGTAAGGTAAGCGTCTTCACCAAAGTCCTCTTCTACCCGGCCCCAGCGCGGCTCCCGTGCAAGGTCAAGTACCGGCGCCAAAATCATACCCACGCCCGTTGCTCGCGCCTCCGCCGCGATTGCCGCGCCGGTCTGCTGCGCCAGGCCAGGATCAAACGTTGCAGCGATATTGATCGGCGCAGGAAATACCGTACCCGTATCGAAACCATGCAGCCCCTCCTCGATGAACAATGCAGGGATTCCAAGCCGGTTATGGGCGATCACCCACCGCTGGATCGCATTCGACTGCTCCGGCGTGGGGTTCAGATCGTGTATGCCGCCCACTCCTAGATCGCCCCACAGTACCTCCGCCTTCTCCGGCAGAAACACCGCATCCTTCGCAGCATGTGTATCGTCTGTATGTCCGCTCATCAGAGCCGGCGCACCTGCGTAGAGATCGAGCTGCCGGACCTTCTCCTCCGGCTTCATGCGGCCGATCAGGTCTTGGACGCGCGCCCCTATCGGCGTCCCCACCTGCATGTACACGGGAACAGTATCAGAGGTTGACTGACCGGCTGCTTTACGTGCCAGCACCGAAAGAATGGGCACAACGCAACTGATCGCAAGCAAAAAAATCCGACGACCCACCGTGGGTGAACGTCTCCGAAGGACAGGGCTAAGTAGCGTCTTATGACCTCCTGAGGGCAAGCCATGACAGAGATCATCCAAACTTCGCCCACAGTCACAAATTTCGCAAGGTTTCCGTGGACCAAAATCAAAGCCTTCACTGACTCTCAATCTGTCTCCCATTCGTTCCAGTTGATCCTTCTGCTACATCTGTTTCACCAGCACCAGGCTCCATGCAGGCATGCTCAATTTGAAATGCAGTTGGCCATCTTTATTCGCCTGCAGCACTTCTTTCTTCGTATTCCAAGCTAGCTTCCGAAGCTCTGCCGTCTGCTCCCGCGTCGGCGGCTCCGGTCGTCCCATCGCTTCCCAAGCCGCCACCGCATCACCATGTTGCCGATCCAATACCTCCACCCTAAACGAGGCCCCGGCCGGCACGTGGTCCAGGTCCAGCATCAGCTCCCTCACACTTCCATTCGCATCGATTGCGTCCGCTGCGGCGAGCGTATTTGTAACGGGAAGAGACACCTTCATCTCCGGAGGATAGTTGTACGCAACGACCGTCACGCGGCCAGTCTCCTTGTCGCGCGAGACGATCCCTCCCGTCTCTTGATTCAGCATCTCGTCGCCAAGCTCGTTCATGAATCGGTATGCGTGGAAGGCCGGCTTCACGACCTCCTGGTAGTTAATCAACCCGAAACCACCATGAAAAACAGTGTCCCCATTCCTGTTCTCTTCGAAGACATCCGTAAACGTCCAATAGGAGAGCGAGTCAACCAACCCGATGGACTCAAGATTTGTCTTCGCCACAAACGTCGCAGCCGCCAGCGAATCGTGCGAGCGATCAGTCGGCGAAGGGCTAGAGTTCCACTCGGTCAGGTGAATCTCAGTCTTGGGATACGGGCTGGCCGCAATGATTCGCTGCATCGTGCGCAGATCATCGCGCGTTGCATCAATACTCCGTCGATAGCCCTTACCTTTCGGCGCTCCCGGCACATCGATCGCAAAGTCCTGTGGGTACGGATGCGTCGAGACGAAATCCACCGGCAGATCGCTCTGGTGGCAATACGTAAGAAAGTCCTCGATCCAAATCGGCTGCCACGGTATAGCCATGGGGTCGAAAGGTTTACCCAATGCCTCGGCCTTCTTGATCGCCTCTGGGTCCATATTGAAGTTGCTGGTGGCTGGTCCACCCACCCGAAGCTTTGAATCAACCTTCTTGATTGTCAGCGCCGTGATTTTGTACAGTTCAAAATACTTTGCCTGTGACCCACCGCGAAAGAAAGACTCATAGAGATTCGGCTCGTTCCACACCTCGAAGTACCATCGCCGCACCTCGTCGATTCCGTAACGCGCAACGCAATGCTCCACGAACGCCTGCACTAGTTCCGCCCACTTGTTGTAATCGGTCGGCGGACTCCCGTTCGGGTGCCACCAGAACGTCGTGTTCTTCACTGTTGCGATCTCGCTCGGCGAAAACCCAAGCTCGACAAACGGCCGTATTCCCTTCTCCAGCATCCGGTCATAGAGGTCGTCGATATACTGAAAGTTATAAATCGGCTTCCCCGAACTATCCTCACGATATATCCACATGTCGTCATGGAAGATACCGTGAAACCGGATGTACTGAAAGCCATCGTACTTTCCCGCCGTCGCCAGTTCCTCCTGCCAAGTCGCTCGCAGTCCTTCGTTCGCGCGTCCCGCACCGACAACCTTGCTCCAGAAGTGCACGAGTGGAATACCCGCCCCCTTCGCATCCGCCGTCAAGTGGATCCCGGTTTCCGTTTCTTCTGAGGCAGTTGCCCTTTGGCCGAAACAAGAATCGCATAGAAGCTGCATGACGACGACAACAACAATCGCCGATAGAGTTAGGCGGATAATGAATCGTTGGGCCTCGATGTCATTGTCTCCATTGTTAGGTCCGAGACTGTTCTGACACGCCAACTTATCGCCGTACACAATCCCCAGAAAGCTTCCAGACTTCACTGCGACACCGATGCTGCTCATCCCACCTCCTCCATCATTTGGGCGAAGTCCACGGTCCAATCTCCCATTCGCCAATCAATCTACAGAGCGAGGTCACAGTTCCCGCAACGTTAGCGCGGTTCCCTAACCTTTCATAATTTAGGGAAAACACGAGCTTTTCTGTCCTAACAGTAGAGACCTGCGCCGGCTTGCCCTTCAAAGTAGGGTTTGCAGCCGACCTTTGCTTTCGAGAAGCCGTAGCCGCCCTCCTTCGGCCCGCATTCTCTGTCCGAGTAAGTCTCTCGGCTAAAAAAATGGGATATAGATTGGGCACCAATTTGTGCCAAGTCCTCTTAAAGAGCCAGTGGAAGGCTCCCTACTTGCGGAATTGTGCCTAGAATTTGTAGTTCGCGGTCACAGGGGAGTAATTCATAGTGTGTGCCCCGTTAGCGTGGCCATCCTGCAAACTCCTCCAAGCAAGTGGTCGCGTTTGCGAAAGGCATCAGATGCGAAAGAGACTGAGTCAGTTCTCAGTGTTCTCTTTTTGTGACTATGGATCAATTGCCAAGGGAACTTTAGGAAGATTAGGTCTGGGTTGGAATCAGGACCTCTACCGCGACAGCACATGACACGCGATCACCTCGAAGTGCCCTGGAGAACCAACCATAGTACTCAGCCGCAGCAGCAACTGGAAGTTCGGGATCGGCGCCGTGTGTGGCAGACCACACCGGCTCATGACTGCTGACAGCGCGGTCGAGTCAGTGATCAGATCACTGACTGCCTCCGTTCCTTCGGCGTTCGCCCCGGCGACCAGCAACACATGACCGAGGTGGTCCGGATTGCGCAGGTAGCTTGCAACCGCAAACGACTGTCCGGTCGCAAACCCCATGGCAGTAGGCACATACCTCGAGGACTCGCCATTATGAGGATGTAGATTCTCGACGATCTCTTGCCGGGAGCCCTGGTCGAAGACGAAGCGGAAATCCAACTGATCGCTGTAGAAAAGTGTCCAGGGATTGGATCTCGGACTGCCAAGAAGAATAAAGTTACCGTCTTTCAGCAAATCCGAAAAGCGCAGAGTGCGGGCTGACTGGATCATCAACCGTCCGGCCTTTGCCTGATCCCTCCACTCCGCGATGTTCACCGCAACCCCGGTATCAACGGCCGCAGCCTGATCCCTCCGCAGAATCTCGGTGGATAGGTTCATCAGCTGAGCCGGTACCTTCTCCGCAGCCGGGACATATCGCTGGTTCGCATAGTCGGACAGGGTGACCGTTTGGCCCGTAAGAGACTGAACCTCCGCTATATTCGGATCACTCGTGATCAATTTCGTGCTCAACTGGAAGCCAAACAGTGGCCCCCACAAAGAGTCCGTGCGCACAGTCAGCCACACAGCGAAGATGCCGCAGACTCCAATACTCAGGAGGCACAGAAGCACTTTCCCCTGCGTCCAAAATCGCCGCGCCTCCAATAACCTTGGCACCTTTTCATGATCGACAAGGACAGCTGCCTCCTCCTCCATTAGAGGAGGAGATGAAGCGAGAAAGTCGATCGACGCTTCTCTCGGAAGCTCAATCTCGCTTTCTTCCAGTGCATCCATCTTCACCGGAACATCTTGAGCGATCTCAGGTATATAGGAACCCAGCGGAAGGCTGATGCGGAACTCAGACGCAGTACCGTATCTACCATAGTGCTGTAGCAGACGTCGGCGAACGTCACTCGCGGTCACACGAACTATCGCGTCCTCGCCCGTATCGTAGCTGGGGGATCTGCCAAAAAGTTTCACCCCGATCAGGCGCTCCTTTAGTTCATCGCAGTGACCGTTTACGGACTGATCGATGACATACCGCAGAAACTGCCCGCTGCGATGACTGCCTCGAAAGGCTTCCCCGGAGAGGACCTCCTCCAAATGTTGCTGGAACGCTTTCAGGTCACTCTCGGTCTCAAGAATCCTTGCAATCTCTGCGGAGCGCTCAGCGACTTGGGCAGCATTGGACATGATCGGGTTCCCCATCCTACCAAAGCGGCGCGGAGCAGGCAATTGCTTTGGACAAGTCCACGAGCAGGATAGTCATTTGACATTGAGTTACTTCAACAGCGAAGGAATCTGGCTTAAAATATTGACCTGGGGGAGGTGGCGGGTGAGGCTGTGGCGATTAGGCGGCAAGTATCGCATTCCAGATCGCAGGCGCGGCTTGGTCTTTGAGCCATAGCCGACCCAAGGCGAATTGTCCCTTGTTGATTTTGGCGAGGCACAGAAGCGGCTGCCCGGATCGGAGTCTCCAGCTCTTCGGCACCAGAACCTCTTTTCTAGGCCGTTCATGGCACACTTTGACGAGGCACAAATCACCTGAGTGTTGTCTGGGAAGCTGCTTTGAATTTCTCCAAATGGGCCTTTGCCAAATCAGTTTGTTTCAACTTCCAATAGAGTTTAGCCAGGAGAAAATGAATCTGGGCATCGCTGGTGCCGAGCTCTGGCAGAGTCAGGGCTAGTTCTCCTTCGAGTGCGGCATTGTTGAAATCTCCCTCTTGATCTAAATCCTTTGCCAATTCATAGTGCGCATCGCGGGACTCGGGATCTCGCTCAATGGCCCGTCGATATTTTTCCATACCGTCCTGGGTCCGGCCCAGTGAAAGCAGGAACCGCCCGTATGCAACGAGGATCGATGCGCTTTGCGGCGATTTCTCCGGAGAGAGATTCTCAGCCTCCTGATAGAGATCCAACGCTTGGGTCGAATCTCCCATAGCTTCGTGCGTCATTGCAAGATAGAACACCGGCAGGGGGCTTTTGGGAGAGAGCGTTTGGGCTGTCTGAAGCGGTGAAGTTGCCAATCTGAAATCGTTTTGCGTGTAATAAAACAACCCGAGGAAGAATTGCGCCTCTTCAGATGTTGGATCAGCCGTAATGGCGGCGATCAGACAGCTCTTGGCAACATCCGGACGATGCGCAAACATGGCCAGCCGGGCCTTGAGGACCAGGGCTGGAACCATGTTCGGGCTCTCATGCAGAGCTGTATTGACTTCGCTAACAGCCTCGGAAAATTTCCGTTGGGCAAAATCCTGTTCTGCTTTTTCGTAATGCTGCGCTGGGCCGACTGTGAGTTGGAGTGCGAGAAGCCAGATCATAGAAGCTTGCCCCCGGGCGCCAGAGAGTAGTACTTGCCGGCGCGCACATGTTCGAAGCGGTCCGTGCGCCTGATCGCCGTGGGCCATTGAACCTGAATCCAGTCGGCATATTCAGCCGGCCCCCGGCCCAACACATCGCGCGGATCGCAGGAAGAAAGATAGCTTCCCCCGCCTCGCTTGAAAATGCCGTGCTCGACCCCATTGGCCGACCAAGTGATCTTGGCGCCAACCGCACGCCCGACAAGGTTCAGACCGATCCAATGATTCGCGTTGCGAACGATATTATGAAGGATCAGGGGAGCCTCGCTACTGATGCCGACAACCACATCCACACGCCCGTCATTATCGAGATCGCCAACGGCAAGTCCCCGGGCGGGATACGACTCTTTGAAGGCTGAACCACCCACGGCACTGACGTTATCAAACTCATTGCCATTGTTGTGAAAGAGCAAAAGGGGTTCCCGATACCGCAAGGTGTTGTTGATCGATTCGATTAGATCGTCCGGGTGCCCATTGGCCAAAATCAAATCCGGCCTGCCATCCAGATCGAAATCGACAAAGCGACAGCCCCAACCCGAATTCATCACCGTCGCCATGCCGATTCCCGTCGGTCCGGCTACATCCTGAAATGTATTGTCTCCGGAATTGCGGTACAAGGAATAGCGTTCCCGGTTGATGTTCGCGACAAAAAGATCTTGCCGCCCATCCCCATCGAAGTCAATCGCATCCACGCTCATGCCAGAGCGAGCCACACCATCCGCGCTATACGCCACTCCAGCCTGGAAACCAATTTCTTCAAATTTGCCGCCTCCTTTATTCAAATACAGGAAGTTGAAAACGGAATCATTCGCGACAAACAAGTCCATCAGGCCATCGTTATTGATGTCCGTCGCGACAACGCCAAAGGCGAATTTAGGCATCTTCGCGATCACCCTATAGTTTTTGAGCGTTCCTGGCCGTCGTTCCCGGTTGGTTGCGCCGACTTGAGGACCTTCGGAATCCTTGAGAGTATCGAGTTTCATAACGCCCTCATTCATTCGCTGGATGCCGATGGCACTGCTTGCCGTCCATAGAGCACAAGTTAACAGGCCAGATGAATCCATCTGGACTGTTCGTTGGAATTTCAGATGAATTGGCGCTTAGAACTGGATTCTCGCAACAATCTCTCCACTTCTCGGAGCAAAGTTTCCGCCTGCGTTGGAGATGCTGTTCCCCAGGTAACCGAAGCCGTTGGCAATGCTTCCGTCGCTGTTATATTGAGGAGCCGTGAAAGGACTTCCAACATTCAGGTTGGGATATGCCCAGCGGTTGAAGACATTGAAGAAATCCGCACGGAGCGAGAATTTCACGCCCTCCTTGATCGGGTAGACCTTGCCAAAACCCAACTGTTCGCTGGGGTATCTCGGGCCACGAAAATCGCCGTAGTATGGCTTGGAAGTGGAGTAGGTCCCGGGAGCGGGGTTTGCCCACGCGGCAGGGTTGAGAAAGAACGTGGTGTAGGGGTTAACGTTGTGGTTATTGAGACTATGCAAGAAGAGCGGCTGGCCCGCAACGCGATTCGCAAAAACATAATTACTGTTGCTAGCGGTCTGATTAGCAAAAGTCACCGAATCCAGTGTGCTCGTCGAAGTAGGTACTTCAATCGGAAAACCGCTCTGGTAATGGAAGATGCCGTCGACTGTCCAGCCCGCAAACAATGCAGCCTTCCAGCCGCTTTGCGCAAAGCTCGCTCTCGGCACTTCATAATTGAAGTAGAAGTTGAGCATCTGCGGTTCGTCGATGGCCAAATAGGTTTTCTGGCTCTTGGGCGACAGAGTGGGATCCTGTATCGGTATCGCTGTGGTGTAAGTCCCAGTGCTGGAGACCGTTCCCAGATCCTTCGCCCAGGTGTAACCGAGGCCGCCCGACAGTCCGTAGCCGAACCGCTTAGTGACCTTGACTTGAAGCGCGTCGTACCAGGTATTGCCATCGCGCTCGTATTGGTCGTTCACTCCATTGAATTGCGGGAATGGCCGCAATGCCTGAGCCAAGCTGGCTCCGGACGGGAAGGTGGAGTACGGCTTCACGAAACCTCTCGCCGCCACGCTGGGAGAAGAGATCGGCTGCGTGAGCAGGTTGAAGTCAGCCGGGTTGGTAACGTCTAAACCGTATTTACCCAAAAGGACCGATGCCGGGAGTTGGTTAACCCCCCTCAGCCCATCGGATTCGAGCCAAACACCACGGTTGTCGATGAAAGCCGCCTCAACCGACAGATCCCGAGTGATCTCACGCTGAATGCCTATGGTTGTTTGAAAAAAACGCGCTGGACGACCGTTATTTGGAACAGTAAACGCAGGGGGCGAGTTGAGTTGACCCGCATTCGGGTAGGCGCCGGGGTCGAAGTTTGTGGCTGCCAGAGCTGCCGCAGTGTACGGTATGCCATGGGAAAGCTGGCCGGCGGCAATGCCATACGAAGGACTGTTAAGAGTCACGGTGTTGAAGCCAAATCCCTGGTTGCTGTAGTTGATTTCATTCATGAAGAGTTGCTGGCCGGAGTAGAGTCCGGATCCCACTCGGAGCACGGTCTTCGCGTTCAGTTGATAATTGACGCCGAGCCGAGGCTGAATCATCCAAGGATAGAACTTCTCGAAGCTGCAGTTGCAACGCCCGGGCCCATACCCCTCGTATTCGGTTCCACCCAACAGACCGCCAGCCGACGGATTCACGACGGTCGGACTAAATTGGGTTTCCCGGTTTTTCTGTTCGTGCTGCATTTGTTCCCAATCCCAACGCAGCCCGTAGTTCAACGTTATTTTTTTTGTGAGCTTCCAGGTGTCCAGCGCGTAAATTCCGCCCTCTTTGCGGTGAAACCATTGAATGTTATCGTTCCCGATATTTGCGCCATCCAACTGGCCAAGAGCGAAGCTCGCGAAAGCATCGCCGATGCTAGCTCCATAAAGGTTTTGGCCTTGGGCGGACGGCAGTGACGTCTCATTGGAACTGAACCCGTAAGATCCGGCCGATAGGTCGTTATGAGTGCCAAACACCTGATGACGGAGATCGCCGCCAAACTTGAAGGCATGATTGCCGTGGATCCAAGTCGCAGATACGGTGGGATACCAGTTGTCGTCATAAAACGGAGCGTTGTTGATTCCTAAATTAGGAACGCTCGCACGGTTGACGTTGAGTCCAGAGATAATCGGGAAGGTGTGTGCAGCGCCGCCAGCCATATTTGCTGCCGTGTTCAACCCAAGAGATGTCGAATCGAAGTTTTGTACCGCAGAATTCTGTAGGGCGTTGTGACGTGTAAAGGAAAATCCGGCGTGGAGTACAAATTTCGGCGTGACCGTATAGTCCGCATTGAGATATACCTGCGGGGCGGGGGTTGTGTTCCACCGGGTCTGGGCTGCCGTGCCGTTAATCCCGTCAGCCGCATTGTCCTTGTTTGATTGCTCGGCAATGTAATAACCTGAGAAGTGCCACGACTCGCCGATCGAGTGGTCGATTTTGATGCTCGTCAAGTACTGGAATTTGTTGTTCGGCTGCAAATTTGGGTAGTTGTTGGTCAACGCGTTGGCAGTGGCCCCCGATGGAGTAGGAATGTAGGCAAGAATCTTCTGCGCCACCGGATCCCATGTGCTGGGTGCGCCGATAAAGTTGTTCGGGAACGGATCGCGGACCACTGCGCTAGAACCATCCGTGCAGGTTGCCGTTCTGGTCGTCGCCGGGTTGTAAACTGCCCCATTGATCATCGGTCGGCCCAGGCAATCCAGGACCGGCTTTCCATTGGAATCCTTAATGGGACCAAGCAAGAGAGAACTCAGATCGCCATTGCGATAGGCTTGCGTCGGAACCGTAATTGTTCCTTGGTTGAGGGTTTGCGCGTTGCGGTACTCCTCGTAAGCGAAGAAGAAAAAGGTCTTGTTGTGGCCGTTGTAAATGTGAGGAATCACCACCGGTCCACCGATAGAGCCGCCAAAATCAAGTTGCCGCTCCCTGGGATTAGACTTCTGGCCGCTTGAAGTGTAGTTGAAGGGCTGTCCCGCGTTTAGAGCCTCATTCTCAAAGTAGTTGAAGAGCGTTCCGTGCAGCCTGTTGGTGCCGGATTTCGAGGTGTAGTTGAAAATTCCGCCCGCTGATTGACCAAATTCCGCAGAATAATTGTTCACCAGGAGTTCTTGTGAGGCGAGCGATTCGACCGACGGCTGGCTTTCATCGGAGATCGCACCCTTGACTGCCGAAGTGTCGTCCAGGCCGTCCATAAAGACGCGGTACGTCGTTGCCGGCGAGCCGCTTATGTGGATATCATTCCAGCCGCCCGCAATGGTTCCCGGAGCCAACGCGGCAAAACTCATCGGATCCCGTACAGCTCCAATGCCGGTGATGTTGAGCGGAAGCTCATTCATGTCTTTCGTGGAGACTTCGACATTGTTCTGTGGGCTATCGGTTTGGAGCAGAGGAGCATCCTCCGTCACCGTAACTGTCGTCGTGATTTGCCCAACATTCAGTTTCACGTTGACAGATGCCACTTCTCCAACCGAGACGGTGATTCCATTGCGGACCAACTTGGTGAAGCCGGGTGCTACCACCGTAACCGAATAGACACCCGCAGGCACCTGCGGCACCGTATAGTTTCCGTCTCCAGTCGTAATGGTGGAGTTCTGTGTGCCCATCGCTGCGTTGGTGATGGTTACCTTGGCTCCTGGGATTCCGGCGCCAGACGGATCGATGACAGTTCCTGACACACCGCCGCGATCGCTTTGTGCAAAGCACAACACGCTCGCGCAGGATAGCACGATGAACATCAGACTCAAATTCAAGTACTTAAGCCAACTTCTTTGTTGTGTCATTTGGGCCTCCTTGGCCTCTCATGAAGTGCCGTAATAGTTGGTCGGGATCGAATCTCCGGTCAGAAACAAGTGCCTACCCTGTCGTCGAATCGAACCTAAAGTGCCTATTCGATCTCGCCCGGCAGATTCGCACTTTGCTCACATCTTCTGATCCATTCGGCTCACACTCTGTCGGAAACTCTCTCAGTTGAATTCCAATTGCGGCTACCACTCTAGGTCAGCACTTGTCTGTTCCCGCAACGTTAGAATGCGCCGCTAACGGTTTCCGCTTCGCACTGAAAACAAACACCTTACATAGTCTGCACGAGTGGTTAACAGTGGGTACATGAAACGTTCGGGCAGCTTGCCCTTCTGATGAGCGAGGTATGAACCAAACAGAGCCCCAGGATGCTTCGAGCAAGGTATCCATCTCCGATCGGAGCTTGTTGACGACCTCCTGCAGGTCCTCGACGGTGCGCAGCTCCTCCCGCATGGGCACCTTAAGCCGTTCACTGTTCCATTACTCCCCAGACCCCGGATATAAGAATCTCTGCCGCCTCACCACCCATTTCAAATTGCGCGAGAGTACGAAGGCCGAAGGCTCGGCGCTCACGAGTGATTTCGAGAAATACAGCGAAGGATTGGTCTGCCTGACAGGTGGCAGTGAAGGGCCGCTGGCCGCTGCATTGGCAGGCGGAGGCTATGACGCTGCACGGCAGACCGTCGAGCAATTGGTCAACATCTTTGGCCCGCGAAATGTCTACGTCGAGATCCAACGCCACTTCGATCGCGAAGAAGAGCATCGCAACCGGGCCGCCTGAACCTGCCTCTGCTCGCTACGGGTGGAGTGAACTACGCGACGGAGTATGAACGCGAAGTCATGGATGTCTTCACCTGCATTCGCCACAAGACGACGCTCGATAAGGCGGGCCGACTGTTGGCCGTGAATGCTGACCGACATCTGCGCTCCACAACCGAGATGCAGCAGCTCTTCTACGATTACCCGGATGCAATCTCGAACACAAGGGAGCTATCCGCACGTCTGCAATTCGAGTTGACCGGGCTGGGCTATGAGTTCCCGGCATACCCGGTACCGGATGGGGAGACGATGGACTCGTTTCTTCGCAAGCGCACAGAGGGAAGGCATACGCAGGCGCTATCTCCCGAAGAATGATCCGGCGCTGTATGCCAAAGCGACACAGCAGGCCGAGCGAGAGCTGCGGCTGATCGAGCGGCTAGGACTGGCCGGATACTTCCTCATCGTGTGGGATGTCGTGAACTTCTGCAAGAGCAACGGCATCCTGATTCAAGGCCGCGGCTCTGCGGCCAATAGCGTCGTCTGCTACGCGCTCGAAATCACCATCGTTGATTCGGTGGGTCTGGATCTGCTCTTTGAACGGTTCTTATCCGAGGAGCGTGGAGAGTGGCCGGACATCGATCTCCCCAGCGAGACCGACCGCGAGCGAGCGATTCAATACGTCTACCAGCGGTACGGCGAGTTGGGCGCGGCGATGACCGCCAATGTCACTACGTTTCGCAGCCGTTTCGCCTTCCGGGAAGTCGGAACGGTTTTCGGTTTTGACAAAAAGACTGCGGGACGGCCTGCGGGATTGGCGAGTTCGTGGGAGTGGAAAGGCCCCACGGACACAATGGAGAACACCGTCAAAGCTGCTGGCTTCGACCTGCAGAACGCCCGCAACCGAAAATTTCTGGAGATAGCAGAGCGGATACAAAATCTGCCACGCAACCTCAGTCAGCACTCAGGCGGCATGGTGATCTGTCAGGGCCACCTCGATTCGGTCGTGCCGATTGAACGGGCGTCGATGGCAGGGCGAACGGTCGTGCAGTGGGACAAAGGCGACTGTTCCGATATGAAGATCATCAAGGTCGATCTGCTGGGTCTGGGAATGCTGGCCGTGCTCGCCGACTGTCTTGAGCTGGTTCCGAAACACTATGGCGCGGCCCTCGATTATGCCCAACTCCCACAGGAAGACGATGTCTACGAGATGATCCAGCGAGCGGACACTGTCGGGTTGTTTCAGATCGAAAGCCGGGCTCAGATGTCCGCGCTGCCACGCACGCGGCCTGACACTTTTGAGAGGCTGTCCCAGCAGGTCGCCATCATCCGTCCTGGGCCAGTAACAGGAAAATTTGTAAATCCCTATATCGAGAGAAACCCTGGGCAGACAGGCGGTTCATTGAAGGCCGGAGCACATGTGTTTCAATGGAGTAGAAGGAGTGCACAGGAGTATTTGGAGTCCCTGTGGCGCACAATTTGACGAAGTTCTGTTCTCGATCCTGGCCGTGGATGAGCAGATCCCACATCTGATTATTTCGCACCTTAGTTCCCTGCTTCCGTCGGCTCGAAGAAGATCGCCGGCAGCGAAAAAGTGAGGGTGATCCGAGCAGCTTCTGCTTGCTTCCGGTTGAGTGCTCGCGCGGAACTAACCGATGGCTGCGAGTGCTGCTGCCGCCGTAAGCGGTCCGATGCCTGGAATCGCGTCGAGGCGTCGATAGACTTCACTCTTCTGTGCGGCTTTTCTGAATCATCGTTGGCTTCGCCCCTCGGCAGCAGGACCATTTCGCCGATGACGTCATTTATCGCGACCAACTCTCGCTTGGGAGGGGTTGGATTCAGAAGTTTCGAGGATTATGCTCTGGATCGTTCAGCGAGAGCCGAGTACATCGTGCCACCAAACAGCGAGGGTCGTCTCGCCAGTTTCTCCAGGCGATCCACTCCTGCTTCGATGAAGAGCTGGCGGAGCTTTTCGAATTCGACCGGATAGGGTCCCCATCGGTTCGGCTTCGGCTGGTATCTTGAACCGGCTTACGACTACAGCTTTGCAAGAGGACACCAGCAATCCGTCGATATGAGCGGCGGTCTTCTCATTGGCATTCCGTGATCTTCACGGACGATCAAAATGTCGAGCAGTGCGAAGGGGGGGAGTTGTTGAGGCTAACTCCCTGCTTCGCTGTCACAGGCTTCCCAGCAGGACCGCCCTTCCTGACAGATCGAGCCGTGGACGTAGTGGTCGTCGGGGCCGGCCTTGCCCATCGTCTTGAGACACCAATAGGTAGTGGTCGATCCCAAAAGCTCGGCGTGCTCCTCCTGGAAATCGCCGAAGGCGGCATAAGCAGACTTGCTGCGGAGTGACGAGCATCGAAGTTGCACTAGGGTCGTGGACATATCGAATCTCCTTAACCTATGGAGCTTGGGTCTCGTTGCAGCTGACCCGCTGCCAGCAATACTGTGCGATAGATGGCGGTTTGGAAGAGCTGTGTCTTGAATCCGTTCTGAGAGAGCGGCGTGGCCCCTTGCATGGCAGCATTGGCCGCTGCGCGGGCAGTCGCTTCGTCAATCGTTTTGTCGGTAAGAATCGCTTCGGCTGCAGCAGAACGAACAGGAGTCGGAGCAGCAACACCGAGGACAATCGATGCCCTTCGACAATGTGTTCCGTCCATGACGAGTACGACGCCTGCGTCCGCTAGGGGCCAATCAAAGCTCTCCTTCTCACCATATTTTTGATATGCGGATCGTGTGCCTGACTCAGGTACGGGTACAAATACGGCAGTAATAATTTCACCCGGCTGGACAACGGTCTCGTTGCTAAGACTCTTCTCTGGCGGCACGTAGAATTCGCTCATGGCTACCCTGCGCTTGCCGCGCTTGGACGTGAGTTCCACCTGCGCATTCATCGCAAGCAGGGGCACAGCAGTTGAGGACGGATGCACCATTGCGCAGGTACTGTTGTTCATAATGGCGTGGTATTGGTTCTCGCCAGTGTGTGCGTGACAGTCGTCGCTGGTGCCGCTCTTCTTCTTGCAGTCAAAGTCACTCGAACGGAAGTACCAGCAGTGGGGACGCTGCATAATATTCCCCCCAAGAGTCGCCATGTTCCGCACTTGCGGAGTGGCCGCATGACCAGCGGCATCGGCCAGCGCAGTATAGCTTTTCTGGATCTCCGGATGAGCAGCAATTTCGCTCAGCGTCGAGAGAGGTCCGAGACGCAAGCCATCCTTATCAGCGGTGATTCCGCGGAGGCTGCCAACGTTGCGGATATTGACGAGCTTGAGCGGCGCGACGATGTCTTCTTTCATCAGGTCGAGCAGATCGATCCCGCCTGCCTTGATGGTGGCGCCGTCGCCGAGTTGGGCGAGAGCTTCGTCCACCGTCACGCAATCAACGAACGCGAACTTGTTCATGCCTGCACTTCCTGAACTTTGCCGAGCGCGGTGAGTACGTTTGCGGGAGTCATGGGAATCTTCCGCATCCGAACGCCAGTTGCGTTATAGAAGGCGTTACCGATAGCCGCAGCCAGGGTGATGATCCCTGCCGATTCGCCGATGCCCGCAGCATCGGTTGAGCTTTGCGCGATGTAGTTCTCGACGAGAGCAATCTCGATCTCGGGGACCTCGCGGGCGCCGAGAATCTTATAGTTTTCGAGATTCGCGTTCAGCATGTAACCTGCGTTGCGGTCCATGATCCTCTGCTCGAAGAGAGCATAGGAGATGCCCTGCAGAATGCCGCCGTTGATCTGGCTAATAACGCCCAAGGGATTGATAGGACGCCCGCAATCATGCGCACCGAAGACTTTCTCGACATGCACCCGTCCGGTCTCGGTATCGACGGCCAACTCGACGTAGTCGACTCCGCCGTAGGTGATGCGCTCCTTCGAGTATTCAGGGACGCGTGTCGCCTGAGCCGAAATCTCATCCGTGGGCAGTTTCGCCGTTACCTGCTTCAGCGTGAAGGAACGGGACGCATCATTTTTGAAAATGACGCGTCCGTTCTGCACGGCTAGATTGTCAGGAGTTGTGCCAAGTTTAGAAGCGACCGCCGCGAAAAGCTTCTGTTTCGCCTGATAGGCTGCATTCCGGGCCGCAGGAGAGATGGAACCAGTAGTGACGCTGCCTCCGGAATCCGGTCCGATGGGGTAGCGCGTATCCCCAATGCGAATGACGACGCTCGAAGGAGGAATGCCAAACTCCTCGGCGACGACCACAGCAAGCATCGTCTTTGTTCCGGTCCCCAGGTCCTGGACTGCGGACATCAGTTCCACGGAGCCGTCGCGCGAGACGCGCACTTCGCACGACGAGTCCATGCTGACGAACCGGTACCAGACCGACTGTGCGACGCCCATGCCTCGCTTGATTGGTCCAGCGTCAGAGCCTGCGGGCCTGCGATTACGCCAGTTGGTGCGCTCGAGGATGACCTGTCGTTCGGCTTTGCGGGCTGGACTGTCATCGATCTTCTCGCGGAAGGTGAGCGGGTCCATGTTGAGCTTGATGGCTAGATCATCAATCGTCTGCTCGAAAGCGAAGCACCCCGGCGGATGGCCAGGGGCGCGGAACGCAGCTCCCGGCCCCGCGTTGATAAAGACGTCGTATTCCTCGGTCAGAAGATTAGGGCACTTGTACAGGTTGGTCGCCGGACCAGCGGTACCGGCTCCCGTCCCAACCCCCGCGGTCCCATAACTTATCAACTCGATCGCGGTAAGGGTACCGTCGTGCTTGGCGCCAATCCTCAACTTCTGATGAGAGTCCGGTCGATTGCAGACGATATGTTCCTGACGGCGGTCAAGCATCAATTTGACCGGGGCATTCGCCTTTCGAGAAAGGTTAGCCGCGACCACTCCTTCGTTTCCCGCACCAAACTTCGCTCCGAATCCGCCGCCCATGTACTCGGTAATGACTCGGACCTTGCTCTTCGGGAGTTTGAAGACATCGGCGAATTCACTGCGAACGCTCGATGTGCCTTGAGTTGAGGCGTAGATCGTCACTTCTTCCGGCTTCCAATCGACGACAAAGCCGTGGGTTTCAAGGGCGGAGTGCGTTTGTACCTGAGTGAAGTACTCCCCCTCTACAGTCACGTCCGCCTCGGCAAAGCCCTTTTCGATGTCGCCAATGGCCTTGCGCTGTGGGCCGTGAACATTGCCTTTCTGGGGAACTCCTGATGGACCGCCACCGCCGCCTGCGCTACCGGCAGCATCGGCTGGGCCGGGAAAGACGACGGGAGCATCATCAGCGCGGGCTTCTGAGCGATAGACGACAAATGGCATCGTGTCGTACTGAACCTTGACCAACTTCGCGGCGTCGTTCGCAATCTGTTGGGAAACAGCAGCGACGCCGGCAATCGGTTGGCCCGCGTAGCGGATAACCGGATACCGCGAAGGACTCTCCAGTTTGGGATCGCGAAGTTCGGCAACGCCGTAAACATGCTCAATAACATGAACTGCGCGGACACCTGACAGCTTTTCGGCTGCGGTTGTGTCGATTGATACGATGCGTCCGTGGGGAACCGTCGCATCGATCATGCGTGCGTACAGCATACCGGGGAGATTTACGTCGGCGGTGTACTTGCCCGTGCCCATCGTCTTCGCTGGCCCGTCGTACCTTTCCGTGGGCTTGCCTATGTAAGTCAGTTCCGCATTTGCGAGTAGGGGTGGTGGTTCGTCCTGGCGGACTTCACGATCTTTCTGCTGGAGGCCATCTTGGGGGATGCCCCACACGAAACTCTCAGTGCGGGTTGGAGCGGCGGGCGACGTTTGGGTTGAATCGAGTGGCATCTTATGCCTCCCTTCCCGCGCCGAGCGTGACCAACGCAGCGGCTTGGTTGCGATGCTGTGCTACATCAAGCGTTGCGGCGAAGACCTTCGGGTAAGTTCCGCAACGGCAAAGATTACCGCTTACAGCATGTTTCACGTCGTCCAGATTGGGATTTGGATTGCGCTCCAGGAGTGCCGCGCAACTCATCACCATCCCGGGAGTGCAGAAACCGCATTGCATGGCATCGTGCTTCACAAAAGCAGCCTGCATTTGATGCATCGTGCCGCCATGGGAGAGCCCCTCAATGGTCGTGATCTGGCGTCCTATCGTGTCGATGGCAAGCGTCATACATGCCAATGCCGGGGTTTTGTCGATCCATACCGTACACGCAGAACATGAGCCCCGGTCGCAGACAACCTTAGTGCCAGTCAGCCCGAGGTTATCGCGCAGCGTCTCGGCCAGGGTGTAGCGCGGCTCGATCGTGACCGAATGCTCCTGACCGTTGACATGCAACTTCACGGGGTGAGCGTCAGGTCCGACTGCCCGATCGTTATGCAGGACGTCTTTTGTTTCGCGGGCCAGCGCATTCGCGGACTCGATGACGGTGGTAGCCGCTGTCACGCCAGCACCCTTCAGAAATCCGCGACGGGAGAACGTAGTCTTCGGAGCGTCTGCCATAGGACCAGCCTTTCGGAGGTTTGACTGACTTGAGTGAGTGGCCGGCCACGAATCGCCGCCATCTTTCGATGCCAATACTTTACATCCGTTCACGGTTGTTGCGCTATTTGGGAGAGATGGATGCCACAAGTTCGCATCGACCGAAATTTCTCGTACAAAACTCTATTCAGATGAATTAATGATCGGGAGAGGCAATGGGCCCTGCCATCTCGGACTAACCGAAAATCTACTCGGTTTGAAGTTTGCGTGAACCTCAGTAGCAGTAGATAACCGCGTTGAACAGTTAGACATGAACCGCGCGTGGGTACATCCAGTATGCAAACCGCGTCATTTGCTGAGGTCCAATAACAACATACGAACGAGCCGGTGAATGACAGCCCTTAGTGTTCATCGTTAATAGCACCCTCGCTCCTCCGCTGCGACCGCTGCTATGCGAGAGCAAAGATCTGTAGCGAAATTGCCCCCCTCGTAGGGCTTCCCCATCGGACATTCGCCGCACCATTGCGAGGGTTCGCCGCATTTCCAGTCTGTTTCCCTGCAAATCGCTGGCAAAGAGTGCTTCGGCACCTGAACCTTGACCCAGGAGTCGACAATGGCTCGGTTTACGCTCGCAGTTAACAATCGACAACAAACCGTAGACGCCGATCCGGAGATGCCCTTGCTCTGGGTGCTTCGCGACCTGCTCAATATGACCGGTACAAAATACGGTTGCGGCATGGGGCTTTGCGGAGCCTGCACCATCCACATCAACGGCGCCGCAACCCGCTCCTGCCAGACCTCCCTAGCAACCGCGGCGGGCAAGCAAATCGTCACGATCGAAGGTCTTGGAGCAAATGGTCTGCATCCCGTCCAGGAAGCCTGGATCGCTGAGCAAGTGCCTCAGTGCGGCTATTGCCAGCCCGGACAGATCATGTCGGCAGCCGCGTTGCTCGCGGAGAAGCCTCACCCCACCGACTCCGATATCAACGATGCGATGGCCGGCAATCTCTGCCGTTGTGCCACCTATTTCCGTATTCGCAATGCCATCCATCACGCCGCGGGGAGAACGCACTCATGAACACCACACCCACCCCTGCGTCAGCTAAAAACAGCGGTGCCATTTCGCGGCGTACTTTCCTCGCAACCTCAGCAGCAGCGGGCGGAGCCCTTGTTGTAGGACTCACGCTTCGCGGTCGGTTTCACCATGCCTCTTCCGACACTTCCAAAGATCCCTTTAACGCCTGGATTCGTATTCATCCAACTGGGCAGACCCAACTTGTCCTGAACAAATCCGAGATGGGCCAAGGAGTCTTCACGGCTTTGCCTATGATCCTCGCCGAAGAGGCCGAGATCGACTTCTCCCGGATCACCGTCATTCAAGCAGACAACGCCGACGGAACAGGTGGTAGCGGCTCCGTCTGGGGTGGCTATAAACCGCTCCGTCAGGCTGGAGCGCAGGTCCGCGAGGTCATCATCGCAGCCGCCGCGCAGCGGTGGGGTGTTCCCCTCGTCGAATGTCGTGCCAGCAAGAGTCAGGTCACCCACATATCTTCGGGACGCACGCTCTCTTATGCTGCCCTCGTCAAAGACGCCCGTCGTCTGCCCCTTCCCGATCCCGATACTGTCCGATTAAAAGACCCCAAAGACTTCACTCTTCTCGGCCGCTCGGTTCCTCACCTCGACATCCCTGACAAGGTCAAGGGAGCAGCCCGATTCGGCCTCGATGTTCGTCTTCCCGGCATGGTCTATGCTGTCGTTGCTCAATGTCCCTACTTCCGCGGCGACCTGGTCCGCTTCGATGCCGCCAAAGCGAAAGCAATCCCCGGCGTCCTTGAAGTCTTCGAAATTCCCACTGATCCACACTCGGCAAACAAGAACACACGCGAAGTCGCCGTGGTCGCTACCCACACGTGGGCCGCTATCCAGGGCCGCAATGCGCTGAGCACCGAATGGAAAGCTGGACAGTACAGTGACGAATCTACCGAGTCCCTCACAGCACAGCTACGCGCCGGACTCGACGCTCAGGAGTATTGGAACTCCACCAATACTCCCCTCAACCCTGATACAGTTCCCGCCGCCAAACGCATCGAGAGCGTTTATGAGTTTCCTTTCCTCGCACACGTCACCATGGAGCCGATGAACAACACGGTCAATTTCGAGGGAGACCGCTGCGAGATTTGGTCCCCGACCCAGGCAGGCGGAGGAACCCAGGAGACCGCCGCCAAACTTCTCGGCATCGACAAAGACAAGGTCACCGTTCATGTCACCTTTATGGGTGGAGGCTTCGGACGTCGCTTTGGAGTACCTTTTGATCATCAGGGCATCCAGATCGCGCGTCGTATTCGGCGACCTGTCCAACTCGTCTGGACCCGCGAAGACGATTTCATGCATGATCGCTATCGCCCTGCTGGGATACATCGTCTCCGCGCCGGCATTGACAACAAAGGAAACCTTGTTTCGTGGACGGACCGCCTCACCGACACTACCATCATCGGCCAGGGCAACCCGAAAGAAGCACAGGCCTTTGAGCTGGGAGGAGCACTCGATCAACCCTACCCGGTACAGCATTTTCGCCTCTCTTATGTGCCCGTCCAAAGCGGCGCCACCCGCGGAGCCTGGCGTGGCGTCGAGATATCCTTCAATGTCTTTTCTGTCGAGTCCTTTGTCGACGAGCTCGCTCACCTCGCCGGACAGGATCCCTACCGCTATCGTCGTCATCTGCTTGAGAACGCCGCCGCTCACCCTACCGCGCCCCGGTCCAACTTCAATGGCAAGCTCGCCGATCCCAACCAGATGATCCATATTCTCGACATGGCGGCAAAGAAGGCCGACTGGGATAAACCTCTCGGCCTCCATCGTGGCCGAGGTATCTCCTGCTTCTTTTCCAAGACTACCTATCTCGCTCAGGTCGCCGAGGTCACGGTCAAGGACGGCAATATCCACGTCGACCGCGTCATCACGGTCGTTGACCCAGGCAGGATCATCAATATGAACGGCATTCGTGCGCAGATTGAGGGCGCTGTGCTCATGGGGTTGAGTGCGGCCCTCAAAGAGCGCATCACGGTCAAGAACGGCATAATTCAGCAACAGAACTTCAATAGCTATGACCTGCTGAGGATGCCGGATGCCCCGCAGCTTGAGACCTACCTCGTTGAAGGTGGACGTTCTCCTGGTGGCATCGGCGAGCCACCGCTCGCACTCATCGCTCCCAGCGTTGGCAACGCCATCTTCGCGGCCACTGGAAAGCGCTTGCGCAAGCTCCCCTTTCAACTTGATCAGGTGTCATCGTGAAACAGCTCTCACCTGTGGCCCTATTCGCAATCTTCGTATTTCTCTACATCGCTGTTGCGATCCCGCAGGCAGTGACCTCACAAACATCCGCGCCTCAAACTGTTGTTAACGGTGAGCGCATCTTCAATCAATCCTGCTCTGCCTGCCATGACACGCTCGGCGCAACCACAAAGTCGGGTCCCGAATTGAAAAGCTACTATCGTCGCCAACCGCACCCGGCCGATGCCACCGTGCGTGCAATCATTCAGCGGGGTAAAGGCAAAATGCCCGCCTTCAGCACACTCGACAAATCGCAGACCGATGATCTGGTTGCTTATCTCAAAACTCTCTAGCTGGCGCTTAGCTACTTCAGCTAGACGCCTTTGCGTGGATCGATGAAGAAGTCCCCCAAAGGGCGCTGGTTGATAATTAGATTTTGTTGAGTCAGGGATTCAGACAATGTTGGAATAGATTTGCGCTAAGCCTGAGGAAACCTAAGCGATGATCGAGCGCTGGAAAATCATCCAACTGGCTTCTCGAAAGATGAGCGAAGCTGGCGTTCTTGGTACGCGCGGAGGGTTCGTCGTATCGAAAGCCAGGTGCGCGCCTGCTGACGATCGGCAACGAATATGCCGGAACGATTAGTGGTGGTTGTCTTGAGGCTGAGGTCACCAAGAAGGCCGCATGGACCGTGCGTTCTGGAGCCGTATTGGAGCACTACTCAACTTGGTTCGACGATACGGCTGACGTTCCCTACGGACTCGGCTGTGGAGGGAGCGTCGATCTATTGCTCGAGCCGTCAGAAACAGCAGAATTCGCCGCGTTACTGCAAGCGCTCAAAGGGTCGCTATCTGGTAAACCGGCCAGAGTAGTGACTTGGCTACCTTCCGAGAGCATGCCAATGCGCCGGGTGGTGCTGTCGGCTTCGGATGAGATCCAATTCCGAAGCGACAGTCTTTTGTCCGCGGAGATTGAAGCTGCAAGGGTAGGCAGGACGGAGAATGCCTTCGTCGAACAACTAGCTCCTCCACAACGTCTGATTGTCCTGGGTCCCGGGGATGACGCTAAGCCGCTCGTGGTAATGGCTGCGCTTCTTGGCTGGCGGATCGTAGTTCCGTGACCTACCGCAAGGGACTGGCTGCACTGGGGCTAGGCTACCTCATAAGAATCCTTCATCCGCAGGTACCGGTTACTGCTCGAAATAGAAATGGCAGTGGTTTCGGCACCCCGGATTGAACATCGCGCCACAGCATGGGCACTGGTTGGAACACTCCAGGTATTGCCTGATGGTCAGCTCTACTCCGCATATCCCACACAGAACTGCAGACTGATCCCATTCCCCCTGTGGCCAGACCTCGATCGCATGGCCGGCCAATGCGTCATGGCAGTCCTTGCACGCATAGTAGGCGCTGCAGCACTTCATCTTGATCGCGATGACATCCACGGGTTCGTTGTAATGAGTGCAACGAGTCTGAGCATCAAGACCAATTCCGTTCACATGGGGTTGAAGGTCTGTCATACCTATTAGAGTAGAACTAGACACCGTTCCGTCGTCTGCGGGAGCGTGGCAATCTTCTTTTATGGAGTCGTGGATGGTAGCAACGGAAGAACAACGTGCCTCAGAACTTTTAGAGGCTCAAGCCAAAGCGGAAGCACTCTTTCACGCAGTGGAAGCTCGTGGTCTGATTCGCGCTGGCATCAGCGAGAATAATCTCAACGCTGAAATCTATGCTCTTGCACAGGAGATGTATGGGATCAGGACATATTGGCACAAGCGAATCGTTCGCGCTGGCAAGAATACCCTTCTACCGTACGACGAGAACCCGCCTGATCTCACCATCGGTGAAGACGACATCCTCTTCCTCGATCTCGGCCCGGTCTTTGAGCAGTGGGAAGCAGACTTTGGCCGAACGGTATCGCTCTCGAATGGCCTCGACGGCTCCCAGTGTGAGGGCCGCCTGACGGTGAGCTTCGGTTGGAGTCATCCCAGCTCGGAGGTTGTCCTCTGCCTGCATCGCCAGGTGCACCTCCATCTCTTCACGAAGGCGCTCATCACCACGGCGGCCAAAGCCGAAATTCCACACGCGCGCGAAAAGCCGGTTCAGGATTCTCATGCCAATCCTCCGCCTTCACTTCAAAAAATCGCGCAATAATCGCCGCTGTCTGCTCCCAGTCGCGCCTCTCGGCTTCGAGCAGCTTTTCACCAACGCGAGTGAGCCGGTAAAAACGGGCGCGCCGGTTGTTCTCTGAAGGTTGATCGCTGATCTGCGCGATGCGCCGTGCGATTCCGTACCCGTGCAGTGGGCCCAGAACTTGAAGCGTCTTCAGCACCATCAGCGCCAGCGTCCCCTGCTGTACATCCCTCTTCTGCTTCATAGGCCGCGCTCCGCGTCGTCCATTTGGTTACCCAAAGGAGTATGGCGCAACTTCATTGGGAAAACAATAGGAGAGCGGGGGCAGGACGGAATGGCCACTCGTGCCCCTCTCATTACGCTGTCGCTGCGTGCGCTCGGCGAACAGGAGCAATCACCGAAGCGCAAATGAGTAGCGAGTGGACTCTCCTCCAGTGATCCCGTCGGACCGTCAGTATAAGTGGATAATCGCCGAATCACTTATTGAAGACTGATTGGTATTGAGAAGGCGGCTTGTGTTTACCGATCCGCTCTATTTCGTGTGGATCTATAACCGGCTATCCGGAAGTAATCCCCAAGAAATGCGGTTCTGTCCGGATAGGCGACGATAGTCCCGTACTTTCGTATCAGATGCTTGATTCTTTGGCCTCCGAGATGGCTCTATGACAACCGTTCAAATCTCCGGAGGAGTCGTACATAATCTTTCGGCCGATCTCCGAAAGGCACTCACGTCCGACGCGAAGGCACTGGCGGCTTGGGAAGACTTAACGCCGCTCGCGCGCAACGGGTGGATATAGGGATTCACCTAGTGTAACCTGATCGGGTCTCGGCAAACGCGTAAGTGTGCGGGTGCCGAAGCGTTTAACTGCTGGAACGATAACTAATCAGGCGGACCCATCACGAACGCAGGAGATATCGTTCATGAAGTCATACACTCGGTTTAGGAAACTGCTCGGCTCGACGAGATCGCGCGTCGTTGGCAGCCTTCTGCTCTCAATGTTGATACTCGCGCCGCTGTTGATCGTGCTTTCCCCAGCGGGCGGGGCGCAGCTGACGTCCGCTGCGGAAAGCGAAGCGACACTCTTCCAGAATGTACGCATCTTTAACGGAAAGAGTACGACGCTTTCAGCGTCATCTAATGTGCTCGTCCGTGGCAACAAGATCGAACGCATTTCAGCAAGCACGATTGCCGTCGACGCAGGCACGCGGGTGATCGACGGGGGCGGTCGCACATTGATGCCTGGTCTTATCGATGTGCACTGGCACGCGATGCTGATCCGTCCGACGCCGGCCGAGGCCATCTTCGGCGACGTAGGCTACAACAATCTCATTGCCGGCGACGAGGCCAAGGATACGCTGATGCGCGGTTTCACTACTGTCCGCGATGTTGGCGGGCCAGTATTCGGCCTAAAGCACGCCATCGATGATGGAACCGTTGTGGGTCCGCGCATCTACCCCTCGGGCGCGATGATTACCGTAACGAGTGGTCATGGGGATTTCCGCCAATTGACCGACCTACCGCGAGCGATCGGTGGCCCGCCTACGCGGGGGGAGCAGATTGGCGGCATGGCCATCGCCGACAGCCCAGACGAAGTACGCGTGCGTGTTCGCGAGCAATTGATGCAAGGTGCTTCCCAGATAAAGCTCACCGCAGGCGGCGGCGTTTCATCGCCGTTCAGTCCAATCGATGTGGTCACCTTTACCGAGCCGGAGCTTCGGGCCGCCGTGGAAGCCGCCCAAAACTGGGGCACTTACGTTACCGTACATGCCTTCACGCCCGAAGCGATCCAGCAGGCCATTGCGGCGGGAGTGAAGTGCATCGAACATGGCTTTCTGATGGACGATGCCACCGCGAAGCTGATAGCCGACAAGGGCATCTGGTTGAGCCTGCAGCCGCTCCCCGACGAATTGCGGACCGGTTTTCCAGAAGGGTCGGTCCAGCGAGAAAAGGCCGACGAAGTCTTCCCCGGGATTGCTAAAACATATGCCCTAGCAAAGAAGTACAAGATCAAGACAGCGTGGGGTACCGACGTGCTGTTCTCTCGTGCGCTCGCGCAACGACAGGGTGCGATTCTGGCTTCCCTTATCCAGTGGTACACGCCATCCGAAGCTCTGGTCATGGCGACGTCGACCAACGCAGAGTTGTTGGCCTTGTCGGGAAAGCGCAGTCCATATCGAGGCAAGCTCGGCGTAGTAGAGGTCTCCGCCCTCGCGGATCTTCTGCTGGTTGACGGCAATCCGCTGCAGGACATCAATCTCGTCGCCGATCCGACCAAGAATTTCCTAATCATCATGAAGGATGGGAAGATCTATAAGAACACGCTGACGAAATGATTAAGTCGGCGCTGATCTGAAATTCGGCCAGCGCCCGCTAGCCAGAGGGTTTCTCTAGATGTACACCCTGTTCGGTTCGACCAGAAGACAAACATCAATTATCTGATTCAAGGCTACCAAGGCAATCACGCCGTTCTACGCCCTACATGCCAGATCTCCTTGATCGAAGGCTACTTCCCGACTGTGTTCCAGGATGTAAATGGTTTCCCGTGTTTCGTCCGGCTTCCATGGAAACATAAGACCGTCGGTTACGAGAGGGGCATTGATTCCGAGAATGTCCAAGTACCTCTTGGAGGCGCGGACATGCTGGGGAGGTCCGCGATGGGCGCAGCCGGATAAAGATGTCCGGTATACCACCCTGTCGTATGATCCGATAGCAATTCGATACGACTCAGGTAGAATTACGCAGACCATACAGCGGAGGCGTGAAATGCGCATCGCGCGACCAATTACCGGCCTCATTCTGGCGCTTGTTTGCGTCTCTTTGCCGGCGCAGCCATCAGAGCAAAATATAGAAGTAACCGGTAAGCTCGTCCGAGCAATGGCCATCGGAGGAGGATCGATAGGCTGGATTCTGGAACTCGAATCCGCGGTCACTTTCGACAGTAAGCCAGTGAATTCGATTCTAGTTAGTTATCGCGAAGCCGAACAATTGGAAAACGCACGTGTGAGGGTCACTGGTAAGATCGCCCGTCGACACGGGGTGGAGGAGGGTGAGCACCTTGTCCTTGATGTTTCCTCGATAAAAGAAATCAAAGCTACATCCCAACCAGCACCGGCGCAACCGGTTTCCATACAAAAAATAGCCGTAGCCGGTAAGCTCGTCCGAGCAATGGCCATCGGAGGAGAATCGACAGGCTGGATTCTTGAACTCGAATCCACAAACACTATTGACGGCAAGCAAGTGAATTCGATTCAAGTTAGTTATCGCAAACCCGAAGAATTGGAAAAATTAGAAAACGCACGTGTGAGGGTCACTGGGAAGATCACCCGTCGACACGGGGTGGAGACGGGTGAGCACCTTGTCCTTGATGTTTCCTCGATAAAAGAAATCAAAGCTACAGCCCAACCAGCACGAGTGCAACCGGGGCTTCCTTCGCCTTTCAAATAAGCGAATGGATCATGGACAAGTAACCGTCGGTTGTGACCGGTTGTCTGATTTGGCCAGTCGTCGGAACGACTCGACCGTGCTTGTCGTGCAGAAGGAGATATCCGGTTAGTTCGGCAGGTTGCCAAAAACCGGCTTTCCGTCCAAGTGGAAAGTCCCCCACTGGAAGTCAGTTAACGCTGAGGCAATGACAGGGCTAATCGACTTTACAGGGGCGACGGCGGATCGGACCCGTCAGCCGATGCGCTCTGCCAGCTCGACGATGATCTCTTCGGGCCCGCGCACGTAGCAGAGCCTGAAGCTGTTCTCGTAGCGCTTCGACGGCAAATGCGACATGGCGGATCCCAGGTGTGTTCGCCGGTGCGTGCTTGTCGCCACCCTTAGGCAACGGCGTGTTGAATTTCGTCAGCTCAAGCCGTCCGTGGCCGTCCGGGGTTTGTAGCATTTGCGATATCTGCCCGGACGCCTTCGAGCCCCACGACGCGGTCTACCCAGCGGCCCTCAACCGAACCCTATCCCTGCAGCTCGAGTCCGAGTTGGGCGAAGAATTCGATTGCGGCCGCGAGGTCGTCAACCACGATGCCGACGTGCTCCATCCGTTGGATCGCCATGTGTTCATGGTAACGAATCTAGGTTCGAGTCGCAGCGAGGGGCGCGCGTTTGGAGACTGGTCTAAGTAACGACAAGTCGCCCCGTGTTTACAAATCCAGCCCACCTGAACGTAAAACCGGCTTTCCTCCAACATCTCTCGCCAATTGGCAAGTGGACGAGATGCCGATTTATCGCCCAAGTGCAAGAAGCGCGTTGATCAGTGCGAATCTGCCACCTATTGTCTGATCCCGAGGATCAACGGAATCAAGTTCAAGCTGAGAGCCGCAGCACGACTAGCGTCATGTCATCGTGCTGGGGGGCGCCGGCGGCAAAGGCGTCGGCCGCACGAAACAAGTGCTGTAGCAGCTCCGCAGCGTTCAGGCCCGCGTGCGCTTGCGCCTCGGCGATCATTCGGTCTTCACCCCACTCGTCTTCTGCCGAGTTCATGTCTTCGCTGATGCCGTCAGTAAAGGCCAGTAAAATATCGCCGGGGAGTAGTTGAAGCATCTGCTGCTTGTAGGTCGCGCCGGCAAGCAGTCCGACTACGGGGCCGCCGTCTCCCAGGCGAAACACCCGCCAAGCACCGTCCTCTTTGCGCAGCACCGCAGGAGGATTGTGTCCGCCGTTGACATAGTGCAATGTGCGCGAAGCGCAGTCCAGTTCGGCATAGAAGAACGTGGCATAACGGTTGGAGTCGGACGCGTTGTAGAGAAGGCGGTTGACATTGGCCATCTTGGTCCCCAGATCGCCAGCGCCACTCAGCACCTGACCGCGCAGGCTGGCGTGAAGGCTTGCCATCAACAGGGCGGCGGACATGCCCTTGCCACTAACGTCGCCAATCGCGATACCCAGGCGGTCGCAGCCATGCGCCGTTGTTCCGCTGGCGGAAGAGATGTTTTCGCCGGGCGCATACCCTGCTTCGGCTAGCGAGCCCTCACGGATGTCGATGAGGTCGTAGTAGTCGCCGCCGACTGCCTGGGCGGGTCTGCAGTGCGCGGCCATCTCTACGCCCGCAACGTTGGGGAACGTCTGTGGGAACAGCCGCTCCTGCACCTCGCGGGCAATCTCGAATTCGCGTTCCAGCTTGGCGCGCGACAGGGCCTCCTCGGCCAGCGTGGGAATAAGCTTGTAGACGTTGACGAGTATGCCCGACGGCAAAGCCATGGTGCTGCCCAGCGCAAATCCGCGTGGCAGTGATCCGCCCTCGAAAAAGCGTTTGCCTTTGCCCAGCACAATAGGGTTGACCAGCAGAACCACCTCGTCCGCCAGCCCGTGATCCAGCAGCACGGAAATCAGCGTCGAGCTGCCCGCGACGACCAGGTCCGGGCCTTTCCTGGCCTTAATGCGTCGAACGCTATCCACGAGGTCCGACCCAATGGCCTCGAATGGACCCCACTCCAGACTCTCCGGTCTGTGAGTTACGACGTACTTCGTCGCCGCATTCAGGCGGTCCGTCATTGGACTCTTCTGTGCTTTCGGCCAGAAACTCGCCAGCAAGTCGTAGGTTCGACGGCCAAACAGCAAGTCGCAGGTCTTGCCGTACATCTCGTTTACTATCTGTAACCCGGCAGGCGAGCGATACGGCGCGGTCCAGTCGCCGTATGGGAAATCGTCCTCCGGACCGCTGGTCATCTGGATGACGCCATCGAGCGAGATATGCTCGATGATTTTGAGTTTGCGCATATTGATCTCCTATAAATGCTCGGTTTGCGCCTTCGTGAGGGACCACCTCGGACCAAATCTTCGTGGCCTTGCCACCTCAATTACACTCTCTCATCCGCACGCAGATATTGACCAGACGCCGGACTCGCCGAGTCATTCACCTCATCAGAGTCTCGACGGCAGCGGCGTCGATGACGTCAGTCAATGATTTTGGCGCCGTCCATCTTCGAACGCTCAAGATTGTCCTTCATTTGTCGAAGCTGGTCGGGCGGGTGTCCTTTCCACTTCGTGACTTCTCCAACGACACGGAGCGGATCGCGGGAGCGATACGACAGTGTTGGATTGCCTGGGAATTTCTTGTCCGTCAGGTTGGGGTCATCCACTAACGGCCCGGTCGGCTCTACGACATAGATCCTTTCCAGCCCATTTTCAACAGCTAGTTCAGCACCCCAGATGGCGGCGTCCAGCGTGCCCGTGCAGTAAACCCAAGACAGAATCTTCCCTTCGCCGTAGTTGGACTTGTAGCCAGCCGCGATCAGATCGCCGTGCTGAAGATCTGCGCGGGTACCATGGAAGAATTGCTGGCGAAACCTGCTATCACTTGTCGACATAGGTCTGCTGCTCCTTTTATGGAAGGAGACGTCGAATGACGTTCCCCGCCATCGCATTCAATACCGATTGCATCATCTGCTGAAAGTTGAAGACGACAATATTCATGTTTGTCTCTCAGCAGCACAGTTAACTTTGGAAATATCGAGCCCCTGTCCAACCAGGGCTACAATTCCAAAATCTCCGATAATGCCTACTATGTGGGCGACAGCATCATTTGGACGAAGGGCCGACATAATCTTGCCATTGGCGGTGAATACCGCTATGCCTTATCTATATCAGGCTTCGTCAGCCTGACGAACGGCAACTTCTCGTTTGGAAGAGAACAAACCGCAGCCACCCATCAGTACCGCATCAGGTAGTGGAAATGGCGTGGCCAGCTTCCTTCTCGGCCAAGTGGCGAATGCCTATGCCACGAACAGCCTGGTCACTGTTAGGAATGTCGGGCAATACAGTGCCATTTATGCTCAGGATGAATTCAAGGTTAATCGCGACTTGAATCTCTCCCTTGGCCTTCGGTACAACGTCGATCTCCCCTTCAAGGAATCGCACAATATCGGGTCCCAGTTTAGCCCTGATTTTATTAATCCTGCGACGGGAACCAAAGGAGCGCTGGTCTTCTCAGGGCACGGTCCCAATCGTGACGGTTTTAGTTCGCGCTGGAGCAACGTTTATTACAAGAGCGTCGAACCGCGTCTGGGCCTGGCATGGTCACCGTCTACTTTCAATCACACGGCAGTATTCTCTGCGACGTACAACATTTTGAACGCGCCAATCCTGGAATGGCAGCAGATCTATGCCGGGGTTCCGGCCGGCTACTCTCTAACCGGCCAGTTCAACAATCTGTCCAATCCCTTCGGAGCCGCTGCGCTGCTCGATCCTTCCTCCACAGTCAGTCCGGGCATCGTAAACCTTGGTAAGTATGGAGTTCCTCCTGTTGGCAGTGCAGTTAACTTTGACCGTACCCAACTTAATGGACAATCCATTCCCTGGAGCCAGCGAGGCTTTGGTCGTCCTGGCTTCTATCAAACTTGGAGCGCCGCCGTTCAGCAGCAGTTTGCAACAGACCTCGTCTTTACCTTGGGCTATCTGGGTTCTAGAGGAGCTCACCTTGGATCGAATCTACTCTCTCTCAACAACATCAATCCCTCGAATTTCGCGTTGGGCGCTGCACTAAACAATCAGGCTACCAACCTGCCTTATTCGAACTTCAATGGAACCGTTGCTCAATCACTCCGGCCTTACCCCCAATACTCTTACATCAACACTGCGGCATACGGTGAAAATCAGGGTCAGTTGAGCTACAACGCAATGATTGCCAAGCTGGAACGGCGCTTTCATAATGGATTAAATCTACTGGCGTCCTACACTTGGTCGAAGATTCTCACTGATACCAGCAACATCATTGGAGGGAGCCTCGGAGGCGCCTACGTGGCAAACATCCAGAATCCCTTTAACTTGAGGGCAGAAAAGGCCGTTTCGCCACAAGACACACCCCATATCTTTGTGATCAGTTATCTTTACGATTTGCCGTTCGGAAAAAACAAGACTTTTCTCAGTCACAGTCATGGCTCGAATTATGTGGTGGGTGGCTGGTCTTTTACTGGTATTCAGCGCTATCAGAGCGGTCAGCCAATAGGTTTCTCATCCGCCACTGGAGTTCTCGGATTCAATAATGGAATTCGCTGGAACCTGGTCCAGGGGCGGGAAATCCAATCTCAAGCCCGCAGGGACAGATCCTTCAATCCAGCAATTCCGGCCAAAACCTCTGGTACAACCCGCTGGCTTTCAGCGATCCAAATGCGAACGTCACGGCAACTTCGGGCCTTCCGTACAGTTTTGGCAATAAGCCGGCTTTCCAGTCCAACGACAGATCGTTCCCTTACTACGAGGAAGACTTCGGAGTGATCAAGAGAACGCCCATTACGGAAGAGGTTACTCTCCAGTTTCGAGCTGAGTTCTTCAATGCATTCAACCGTCACATCTTCGGAAACCCGGACACAAACCCATACGATAGTGGCTTCGGAACCGTAGGATCCACCAGCAACAGCCCCAGGAGCGGACAGTTGACCCTCAGAGTCGAGTTCTGAAGTTCCGAAAAACAACTAGCCTCATCACCTTGACCTCAAAACTGAAAAGCTTGCTTGGAGCGGAGATGGCGAGGCAACATCGTCCAGGAAATAATGGCATAGATATTCATTCAGTCGCAGCTGCGGCGCGAGTGTCGACCGCAACGGTATCACGAACTGTCAATGGCAAAACAAGTGTGTCTCCGGTCTTGCAAAAGCGGGTTTGGAAGGCAGTCACTGAACTCGGCTATATTCCGAATTCTCATGCCAAATCGCTCAGTTCAACCCGTAGCAAACGTCTTGGTCTCATGATCTCGGAATCGGCTAACTCCTGCTTTACTCATTTAATTCGGCACTTCGAGGACGCAGCTTTCCTGCAAGGTTACGATCTGCTGATCGGCACCGTAAATGCAATCAGTAGAGGAACAAATGTTCTAGTCCGTCACATGATCCAGCGTGGTGTAGACGGCGTCGCGATTCTAACAACCGACATAGAGAAACACTTCATCGATCTATTTCTCCAACACGACATTCGAACTCTTCTTCTGACGTCAAATAACTTCGGACAGCAAATTAACGCGGTCGGCCTGGATATGAAAAACGCCGTCAACCAAGCCGTGCAACACCTCGCGGTTCTAGGCCATAGGGATATAGCGTTTGTTCACGGACACCGTGATGACGTTTTCTTGGAGATGCCACCCTCTGCATTTTCAATCGCTATGAGCAAGATCGGTATTGCCGTTGGACATGATCGCATCATAGAAGATAGCTGCACTCGGCATGACGACATGAGCATCCTTCAAGAACTGCTGGAGCAACCTTCCTTACCCACGGCAATAGTTTGCTCCAGCGACATCGTAGCATTGAAAATGTTGAAAGCTGTATACGCAAAAGGCCTGGATGTGCCGGGTGACATATCGATCATTGGCGTTGGCGACCTCTATCCCGCTCGTCACGCCAATCCATCATTGACTACGATCCAGATGTCACAGAGCGACCTTGCTTCATCTGCCGTTTCCTCGCTATGCAGGTCTGAGGTCCATCAGAGAGAGTATCGAGCGGAGGCGACGCGCGGGATAAGTCTGAATCTGATTGTGAGACAGAGTACGTCATTCCCGCGGAACTCTATTCTGAATCGTAAAATGGGCTCAGCTCGTTTTGTGTGCTAAGCAAGTCTCCGATGTCCGAAAACGTTCTCATTTAATTCTGTTTCTGTCAGTCGGCTTAATCTCCTCAAGAGTGGTGGTCGCGGTACCGACGCGTGACGCACGACGAAATCGCATTCGTGACCTCGCGACCCGAGTTGCGTACGCCCGTTTAGGACGGCGCCCCGGACCGCGAAGTTGAGTGCTGGAATTTAGCTTTTTCCAAATATTGCCGTTGCCAAAGCCCCTATATAGATTTATAGTTTGGCACCAGTTCACATCCTCTACCTTAGGTGGTTCTATGTCGACTCGTGTTTCTGTATGTCTTCCGAACCGCGTCCTCACCTTCTTCATCGTCAGTCTGCTCGTTCCATTCTTTCTTGCGCATCCCACTCTCGCCAATGAACCGCGCCACGATAACAAATCCAAGGTGGTCGGCGGCTACTTCGAGGAATGGAGCATTTATTTCGCCAGCTACAACATTGCCAATCTACAGGCCAATGGCGTTGCAGATAAGCTCACGCATTTGACGTACGCCTTCGGCAACGCCACACCGACCGGCTGCGCCATAGCGGATAGTTGGGCCGATTATCAGGATCCGTATCTTCCCAGCGTCAGCGGCGCGGCCTACGCCGGGCCCCTGTACGGGAATTTCGCCGCGCTGCAGCAGCTCAAGCAACTGCATCCCAATCTCAAAGTTCTGATTTCTCTCGCTGGGGCCGCTGGTTTTTCGGACGCTGCGAGTACCGCTGCAGGTCGTCGGGCCATGGTCGCCAACTGCATCGATCTATTCGTCAACGGCAATCTCGCGCCTGGAATTTCTGCAGCGGGAGTTTTCGACGGCATTGATATTGATTGGGAATTTCCCACCGGAGCTGACACGGTAAACACGACGCTGCTGCTCCAGGAGTTTCGCAAGCAGTTGGACGCCTTGGGAGAGACCAACAAGAAGCACTACATGCTGACGATGTTCGGCCCCGCCGGCCAGCAGAATTTCTCCAATCTCCAGCTAGCCAAAGTCGCACGCCAGCTAGACTTTTTCAACATGCAGGGCTACGACTACCACGGCACCTGGGAGGCTTCCACCAATCACGCGTCTCCCATCTTCGACGACAAACAGGATCCCGATTACTCCGATAATTTTTACATCGACTACACGATTCGCTCGTATCTTCAGGCTGGTGTTCCCGGAGAAAAGCTAGTCCTCGGCATTCCAACATATGCGCGCGGTTGGACCGGCGTTCCCAATACCAACCAGGGCCTGTATCAACCCTCCATCGGTCCAGCTCCGTTTCCTGTAGCCGATTACCTGCAAACGCCCGGCGTGATCACATATCTCACGCTCACCGGCCTGACCGGCTACAAGCGTTACTTCGATGAACGCCGACTCGCCGTGTGGCTCTATGATTCCAACACGCAAACCTTCTGGTCCTACGATGACCCAGTCACGGTGTGGCTCAAAACTGTCTACGTCCGCACGCGCGTCTTTGGAGGCCTCGGCGGCGCCTTTGTCTGGGCTCTCAAGGACGACGACGCCAATGGCACTATCGTGAAAGCCATGGCCGCCGGGCTCCAATAAATCCAGCACCCTGTTCGAAATCTTAATCTGTGCTATTTATGTTTCACTCATAGATACTACGATGTATTTCACGGTTCTTCTCCTCTTCCTTCCGGGTGGGAGCCAGCGGCGTAGCTTCGCGCTCACTCGTTGCGGGGCCCCCGCGGACAGGTCTTCGTCCGTGGGGTGCTTCATCCCATCGTCAAGACGGTGCATATTCCGAAGTCGCAGTGGCCAGGTTGTTTACTTGCTTTCGCCGGGTTCTTATTCTGGAGCCGGGTAGAAAAGAAGCTCGCGCACCTCGCCGGCCACATCGCAGGCGATGGCACCCTTCTTCGCCCACTCCAGTGCTTCGTCGATATCATCGCATTCCAGTATCCGTCGGTGACGAGCACCTTGCCGTCGGGCTGGGCCCGCGGCGTCTTCGCGCTGCCAGCCGGGAAATGCCGCAGGCGAACTTCCTCACGCCGGCAGTAATCAGGTCGCGGTTGATAAACCAAAGTAGACATATCAAGGGTGTTGGCGGGTTTCTTCTGCGCCATCGCTGTCAAGGTGAGCGATAGCAACAATACGTTGACGAAGATTCGAATGCATCCGTTCATCGCTCCTCCTATTCGAGAGTCAGGGTTACGGTTGTGCTGTGAATCACATTCCCGCTCGTACCAGTCACGGTGATTGTGTAAGTCTGTTCGGTTTGCGAGAAATAGCCGCCTTCGCCGCATCCGGACACGCCGCCAAAAGAGACCAACGCCACCAGCATCCACACCAGCAGCCGCTGCGGATTTTTGCGATGTCGCTTCAACCAGGCAAACGGTAATAGGAGCAGTGCGAAGGCAATGGGTCCCGGACGATGACTGCGTGAAGCCATGCTGCTCTGCTTTGGAACGCTGACGGTAAAGGTCGTGGTCGCTCCTGCTGCTCCCGGCGTGACTGCTGTAGGGGGTGAAGGTATAGGTCGCGCCCGGAGGCAGGTTTGTTGCGCTCATCGTCACCGAGTTGGCGAATGGCGCATTCATCGAGCTGACGACAATAGTGAAGCTCGCTGACGCTCCCGGCGGGATGAGCTGGCGTCCCGTGCTTGACGCCACTGTGAAGTCCGGCGCTGAGACGATCACCAGTGACAACTTCGTCGTAACTGTCGTGAAGTTCGCGTCACCGCTATAGACCGCAGAGATGGCATGCGTCCCCACGCCCAGAGTCGATATGGTCAGTGACGCAGTGTTGCCAGTGACCGGTGCTGTTCCCAGCAATGTCGTGCCGTCATAGAAGCTGACCGTTCCTGTCGCTCCTGCTGGCACGGTTACTGTGAGGGTCACTGGACTGTCTGAGGGTGCAGGATTGAGCGAAGGATTCAGAGTGACAGGTGGGGTTGGCCCCACGCCCGGAGTTGCAGGTATGACAGTTAAGTCGCCGTTCAGGAATACAAAGGTATAATTTGCCGCCGCCAGCGTTCCTTGCGTGGCGACGATCGTATACACGCCGGGCGACGAAGCGGGAGTTGCTCGGCTGCTTACACTGGCCGCTCCTGTGACAACGGTCGGGGTATCGCCTGTCGTTTTGCTAATTATTTGGCCAACTTTTTTGCTAATTATGTGGCACACTCATGCATGTGGACGAGCTTTCCGCCATTCCGCAAGCGTCGAGAGAAATCGCGCTGCAGCGTTTCGAAATGCTGCGGCCACACATCGAAGGAGTCCGATCACTCCGCGGCGTGGCTTCTGAAGCCTCAATTCCCTATCGAACAGCTGTTAGGTGGGCGCGTGGGTACCGCAAACACGGGCTAGTCGCTTTGGCACGTAAGAGCCGGAGCGATCAAGGAGAGCGAAGGCTTGCCTCAACACAGTTGATAGAGGCCATCGAAGGGCTTGCGCTTGAGCGACCACCACTACCGATCAGCTCCATACACCGTCAAGCGAGCGCAATGGCAGAGACTCTTCAAGAGCGAAAGCCCAGCTATGCGGTCGTTCATCGGATCGTACGAAACCTTCCAGCTGGGTTGCTGATGTTGGCTCACCGCGGCAACAAGGCATACAGCGAAGGTTTCGATCTGGTCCACCGGCGCGAAGCTCTCAAGCCGAACTCGATATGGCAGGTTGATCACGCGCAACTCGACATCAAGCTGCTGCGCGAGGATGGGTCCGTCGGGAAGCCTTGGCTAACGATCGTCATCGATGACTACAGCAGGGCCGTGGCCGGATATTATCTCGGATTCGAAGCCCCTTCTTCCTTGCGCACGAGCTTGGCTTTGCGCCAGGGTATCTGGCGTAAAGGTGATCCCCACTGGCAGATCTGCGGAATTCCAGATGTTCTCTACACAGACAACGGATCGGACTTCCGATCGAAACATCTGGAGCAGGTGGCGGCGGACCTGAAGATGCGGCTTGTGTTCTCTACGCCGGGACAGCCCCAGGGTCGAGGCCGCATCGAGCGCTTCTTCCGCACGGTCAACGAGATGTTCTTGTGCGACCTGGACGGCTACACCGCAAGGACCGGACGAAAGGCGACTCTTACGCTCGACTCTCTCGAAAAGCAGTTCCACACTTTTCTGCTGGAGGTCTACCATCGACGTCCCGGTTCAGAAGGCAAACTGTCCCCCAAAGAGCGATGGGAACAAGGTGGCTTCTTGCCACGCATGCCCGACAGCATAGAACGGCTGGACCTCTTGTTGATCCACGAGGTCCGTACGCGCAAGGTCCGGCCAGACGGCATTCACTTTCATACTTTCCGCTACCTGTCGCTCACGCTCGCAGCTTATGTCGGTGAAGAGGTAACGATTCGCTTCGATCCGAGGGACATGGGCGAAATTCGCGTCTTCTATCGTGATCGGTTCCTTTGCCGAGCCATCTCGGCCGATTTGGCCGGCCAGACGGTTCCGCTGCGGGAGATCGTAAACGCCCGCAAACGCCGCCGGGAACAACTGCGGGCCATCGTCAAGGATCGGCTGAAAACCGTTGACACGTTGCTTGAGTTCAAACGAGGCATGCAAAGAGAGGACCTTCATGCAAGCACGGTCATACCCGCCGAATCAAAGCCCTCCAAGCTCAAACGCTACTTCAACGAGTAGTGAACTGCCGGTATTTGTAGAGACTCTCGAGTACAAACGATTCGTGGAGTTTTGCGAAGCCTGCCGGCGAGACCGCTATATCGGTCTGTGCTACGGTCCACCTGGAGTGGGCAAAACGCTTTCAGCAATTCACCACAGTCGCATCGAGAAGATCGTTCCTTTGGACCGCTGGAACGCAGAGGCTTCGGATGCCAAGCTAATCGACACGGTCCTCTTCACACCGGAAGTCATCAACACACCGTCTCGGATAGACAACGACGTCAGAAACGCTCGAGCTCTTCTCTGCAGCGTAGCAAAACGAGCAACGCGTGCGGAACAAAGGACAACGCTCGATATTCTTCGCAGTCGGGACGAGGCTTGGCGCGTGGAGCATCGTGAGGATCGAGATTACCGACCCAACCATCCCCTTCCTCTCAAGCCGACGTACTACGACACGCTCCACGAGTACGAGTCCAGACTTGAAGCAATCCCGGACCCGACGACCCTGATTGTCGTCGATGAAGCAGATCGCTTGGCAATGAACAGTCTTGAGCAACTGCGCTCCATCTTCGATCAAAGTGGGCTAGGCATGGTGCTCATCGGCATGCCAGGAATCGAAAAACGTATCGCCCGGTACCCGCAGTTCTTCTCACGGATAGGCTTTGTCCACGAGTTTAGAGCGCTGAGTGATGCTGATATCCAAGCCCTATTGGACCAACGATGGACGCCGGTCGGCATACACCTGCCTGCTTCACCTCCTGCACCGGAGGTTATCGCCGCTGTGATTCGACTAACCTGTGGAAACTTCCGCCTGCTCGTTCGCCTGCTGACTCAAATGGAACGTGTTCTAGCGATCAACGGTCTTGAGAGCCTGTCGGTGGACATCGTCGAAACAGCCCGCGAGAACCTGGTAATTGGGCAGGCCTGATTAGGCTTGTGTGTGCCAAATAATTAGCACAGAAGTAGGACACATAATTAGCAAAGCAACAGCCAGCGCACCTACGGCCAGGGTAGCGAAGGGGAGTACTCAACCGATATCAGTGATATCAACGCTGCCCTGAAGTTCTGCCGGGAAGAATGAGGTCCAGTAGTTTCCATTCTGCGGAGCAAGCGCGAAAAGTGCGATGCCGCAAGCTGCAACGAGGGGTCCAACTGTGAGCGGAAGCCTCGATCCATAGCGCGCAACCAGACCGCCAGCCCAGCGTGACAGCCCAAACATGATGACCACAAAAGGAAGAAATGCCGCACCTGCCTGGGCGGCTGTGTGGTGTTGGATCTGAATCAGATCCATCGGAAAGAAGAACATCAATCCACCGAGCGATGCATACAGGAACAGTGTCAACAGATTCGCGCCTGCAAAATTTCGTGAGCGAAATAACTTGAGAGAAACCATCGGGGCGCGAGACCAATGCTCTACCGCGACGAATCCCGCCAAAGCAACTACGCCCAAACCTGCTGCAGTAGTGACTAGATGGCCGCCATGATGGCCGCGAGCCGGCCAATCAATCAGCGCGTACGTAATGCCGCCAAGGCCTAGCGTCGCCAGAAGGGCGTCAGGCCAGTCGAGATGATGTGAGGCTTTCTCGTTGCGGCTTTCCGGCACTTTGGCCGACAGCAGGATGACCATCAAAGCAAGTGGCAGATTCAGGAAGAAGACCCAGCGCCATGAAGAGTGTTCGATCAGCCAACCGCCGATGACGGGGCCGACGGCAGCTGCTATCGCGGAGAAGCCGGACCATGTACCGATAGCCTGTCCTCTCGTGCTTTCCGGAAAGGATGCCGTGATCAGCGCGAGACTCCCGGGTACCAACAAAGCCGCTCCTATACCTTGAATCGAACGGGCCCAGATCAGCATGTCAATGTTTCGGGCGAGGCCACACCACGCGGAGGCGGCCGCAAACACGACGACGCCAAAAACGTATACCTTACGGCGGCCGAAGATATCTCCAAGAGAGCCGCCCACGAGCAGCCGCGCCGCCAACATCAAAGCATACGATTCCACCACCCACTGCACGTCCGCAACTGAAGCATGGAAAGCATTCTGCAGAGCGGGAAGTGCGACATTGACGACCGTTCCGTCAATAAAGGCCATGCTCGATCCGAGAATAGCGGCGGCTAGCACGATGTGTCCGCTTGCTCGCAAATTCGAACTGTCATTTCGCATGGATTGGATCTTGACGAGCCTCCTCCAATTTGGAATATTCGTTCGCTGAATCGGCTTCTCTGAATCCAACCGGTATGCGCCCGCAGCAACAACGGTCATACATCCAACGGATGGATCGGGATTCTTTGAAAAACGAATCCGCTCTCAGATATGGCTACTATCCTAAGAGTTCAAAAAACTGATGCTCCTTTAAGAACGCATCGCGCAAAACTGGATCGCAAAACGCCTCGGTTCCACCCGAAGCCTGAGTTGAGAGAGCGCCTGTAATATTGCCCGCTCGTGCACACGTGATCATATCTTTGGAAAGAAGATACGCACGCAGAAACCCTGCATCGAAGCTATCACCAGCGCCGATCGTATCCACAGGTACGACATTGAGTGGAGCAACATCGGAAGCGCGGCCGTGTTCATAGATACGGGCACCGCGGCGTCCGCGTTTTACTGCGATTGTAGGAACCTTTACGGTCAACGACTGAACAGCATTGTCCAAATTGTCGCAGTTTGTCATTCGGCATATTTCGTCTTCATTTGGCATAAATACATCTACGAAGGGCAGAACTTCACCCAGCGGCGTTCCCCATCGGTTCTCCGGATCATCATTCGTATCAAGCGAAATGGTGAGGCCCGCCTGTTTCAGTCGACGCAAAAGATCCGGCAAGCCAGGATGAAGACCCCGCTGTAGATAGAGCGAGGAAAGATGAAAATGGCGCGCCTGTACAAGAAAATCGAAATCGAGATCGCCAACGATCAGCTCAGCAATCGTTCCTGGAAAAGTGAGAATGTGTCGCTGATCGCCGTGTGGCAGCAGAACTGTCACACCGGTTGCAACCGTATTGTGTCGGGTTGTGTGCGAGATATCGACTCCTGCCGCACGCAAACGTTCAATGGCGAGGCGGCCAAAGTCGTCCACACCGACCAGCGTTGTGAATGCTACGCGCGCTCCAATCGTCGCCGCATTATGTGCAACGATCGCAGACGAACCGCCAAGAGTAGCGCGGAAATCACTTGCAAGCAGCTCTCTTTCCGTTTGCATTTCTGCTGGAAGGCCGTAGAGAATGAGGTCGAGATTAAGCTCCCCCGCAATGGTTAAGTCGAAAGTTTTCATTGTCGTTTGGTAACTCGCAGATTACTTTAGCCTTCGTTTTGTAGCCACGGCCAGAAGACGTAAAAACGACATCCGTCTGGCTCTTTGTGGTGCTAACAGTATAAATACTAATAATTTCGCTCGCCGAAGCTACACGGGCTTTTAAAATCGAGAGAAGTGAACAAACTTTTCTTTGAGTCTTTAACTTGCATAAAGCATCGAATAATGGTTTACTTTAGCTTCTTATTGTTTCTTTTTATCGCACTAACGAGGAATCAGCATAGTGAATCCACTCTCGCGTCTTCTGGCTCTTCCCGAAACTGAAAAAGAGGAGCGAGGACTCCTTCATACGCCCGCCGAGATAGCGCAGCAACCGGCAACTTGGCAAACAACGCATCGACTCTTTGAGGAGGCCCGAACCGAGTTGGCAAGCTTTTTGCGCCAGGCCCATGAAGAGCGTTGGACCATTTATCTGGTCGGAGCCGGAACCTCAGACTACATTGGCCACTCCATCGCTAATCTTTTGCGCAGCCGATGGGGCTGCGAGGTTTCTGCCATCGCCAGCACAGACCTGCTTACCAATCGCGACGATCTTATAATTCCGGACCGCGACTATCTCTGGGTCTCATTTTCTCGCTCGGGCGATAGTCCAGAGGGAGTGGCCGTCCTTGAGCAGGCACTGGCCTCAAGCCCAAGGGTGAGACATCTGGTTGTCAGCTGCAACAAAAATGGTCGCATGGTAGAGCTCGCTCAACAGAGCAGCAGTTGCTTTGCGATGTTGCTTGACGATGCAGTAAACGACCGCAGCCTGGCGATGACCAGTTCGTTTACGAATATGGTTGTGTTTGGGCAGGAGCTTGCACATCTGTGGGACAGAGGGTTCTCCGAAGAGACTCTGGACTACATGACGATCGCCGCTGATTATCTCTTACAGGAAGGCGCTACCCTGGCCCATAGTCTTGCGCAGCGCAGCTACCGCAGGGCTTGCTTTGTAGGTGCTGGAGCGCTGGGAGCGACCGCCCGTGAGTCCTCGCTGAAGGTTCTCGAGTTGACCAGCGGCGATATTCAGACGATGCATGAGACGACGCTTGGTTTACGGCACGGGCCTATGTCCTCCTTGAACAACGAAACTCTTTTTACCGGCTTCATCTCCACGGACGACAGACGACGACGATACGATATCGATCTACTGAACGAGATTCGAGCTAAGCAGGTCGTGCGTACAATCGTTGCGGTGGGACAAATGGATGCCGCTAGCGATTACAGCCTTCACTGCGCTGCATTCGATGCTTTGGCGGATGCCTATCGTCCGGCGGTGGATGTCATCTTCAGCCAGATGTTTGGACTCTTCTCTTCCATCGAGCTTGGCCTGAAGCCGGATTCACCCAGCCCCAATGGGGTTATCAGCCGAGTTGTCGAGAAGTTTGCCATCTACGCTTAGCGTCGAGTGACGACTTCCGCCATCTGTGAGGTGTTCTGTTGTCTCAATATTTGCAGGAATTTCTTCGTACTTCCCGTGGGAAAAAGGGGATCTACTCAGTATGCTCCGCGCATCCGTGGGTGATCGAAGCAGCCATGCAACAGGCTCGATCAGACAACGCTCACCTTCTATTAGAAGCAACTTCCAACCAGGTAAACCAGGCTGGAGGCTACACGGGGATGACCCCCGTGATGTTTCGTGACTATGTCTACGGCATTGCCGCCCAGTTGGGCTTCGATACCGGGCGCCTGATTCTTGGAGGAGACCACCTCGGACCCAATCCCTGGCAGCATTTGGATGCGGCGACGGCGATGCAACATGCCGAAGAGATGGTTCGCATCTACGTCGAAGCTGGCTTTACCAAGATCCATCTGGATGCCAGTATGCGCTGCGCGGATGATCCTGCGATCGTTCCCGATGAGGTAATGGCGACGCGTGCGTGCGTCCTGTGCCGTGCTGCGGAGTCTGCGCGAAGCCGGCTGGGACTGCCGCCGGTGGTATATGTTATCGGCACCGAGGTCCCTACACCGGGTGGGGCTACTCACTCTTTGAATACGCTTGAAGTGACGACATGCGAGGCGGTGGAGCGCACGCTCGCGGTGCATCGCGAGGCGTTTCACGATGCGAGCCTGGACGCTGCGTGGGAGCGTGTCATTGCGGTTGTGGTGCAGCCGGGTGTTGAGTTCGATCATGATTCCGTTGTTGATTACGATGCAGAGAAGGCCTCGCATCTGCAGAGCTTTTTGCAAGCCCATCCAGAGTTGGTGATGGAGGCGCACTCGAGCGATTACCAGAAGCCGCACGCCTATGAAGAACTGATCCGCGATGGTTTTTCGATTCTGAAAGTGGGGCCGGCGTTGACGTTTGCACTGCGAGAGACGTTTTATTCGCTAGCGGCGATTGAACGCGAACTTGTGCCCGTAGCGGAGCGGTCGCATCTTGTAGAGACGATGGAAAGTACGATGCAGGCTCATCCTGCAGATTGGAAGAAATATTATCGCGGGGATACGGATCAACACAGGGTGCTTCGCATTTACAGCTATAGCGACCGGATTCGCTACTACTGGAGATTTCCTGAGATAGAGACTTCTGTCGCCAGGCTAATAGACAATCTGAAGCGAGTAGCCATCCCTGAGACTTTGCTGAGCCAATATTGTCCGCGCCAGTACGACGAGATACGTGCTGGAAGTCTGCAAAATGATCCGAAGGCGATTGCGATTGCGAATGTTCGGGCAGTGTTGAACAGCTATAGCAGAGCTTGTCTCGGAGACTTTACAGCAACCGAATAGCAGTCCAAATTTTCGCTCTGAGGATGTAGCGCGGCACACGAAAAATCTTCATGTGCCGCGCTATCTTGTTAGTGGACGGTGACTGTTACTGTTGCTGTCGTGCGCCCATACTGATTGGTGCTGTAGAGGGTGTAGGTTGTAGTTGCTGTGGGTGTGACTGCCACCGAGGTACCGCTGACAGCGCCGATTTGTGGCGAAATGATGTAGTAGGAAGCGCCGGTGCCACTCCAACTCAACGTCGTGGACGAGCCTGCCGTGATGCTTGTTGAGCTGGCCGTAAAGCTGGAGATGGTCGGCGCAGAACCGGTGGGGATATTCGATGAGGTGTACAGCGGGCTGTCTGTTAATACATCAAAATCTGCCGCTGTTACGCCATCAAGAGAGTGTAGATCTGTGTTATCCCATCCATCGTTTGGAGCGCCACTGATGTACATGGCACTACCGTTATCTGCCATGATCATCCCGTATTTTTTCAGTGCAGCGAGAATGATCTGCGCCTGAGGAGAGTATGAGGAGATGTCGAAGCTAGCGTGCAGGCGAAGCCGCATGCCCATTGGTGGAGCATACGTATTGGTTGAGTTTGGAGCCCAATGTTTTGCCGGCGGCACGAACGCGGCCAAGCTGGAGGGGAGTGTGAAACGGGTGCGTGATTGATTACGCCGTTTGCAACTTCATCGTAACGCGCAAGCCCCGGGAAGATGGGAAGGCCCGCCGCATCGGCTGAAGTCCAGGTGTAGGGGCGCTGACTATTATTGTTCAGGTCCCATACTGCGCCCGAACCAGCCTTCCACGAGCCATCGGTTTGCAGCTTTGAATTATAGAGCTCGTAGAGGAAGCAATTGTCGCGGTCAAGAACAAGCACATGCTTGTCTCCTGCTCCTCCGGCCTTGGGATAGCCCTCGATGAGCGCGCCGACGGGAATCGGCATTGGTCCTGGATCGCTCTCGCTGGCGCTGGCGGTATACGCAATCGCAACGGTCGGCGTGACGCTAACAACCTGATAGGGAATGCCAATGGTTGACTTCCCGATTTGTCCAGAACCGAAGTCTGGATGAAGTGGGACGGTGCCGCCGATGAACGAAATGATGGAGGCTGAATTCGGGTCGACAGCAGCGGCTGTTACGTCCTGCCGCCACGGATCGGTGGTTGGGAACGGAATGAATCCGTTGAGGCTTGAGTTTTGCCCAAGGGTCATACCGGCACAGGTTCCGGCTTGAGCAAGGGATTGGAGGGGGAGGGCTACAAAAAAGAAGCAGGAAAGGCTCAACAAAACACGCTTCATCGATCACCTCAGAAACAGGATTGTTAACTTGGGGATGGACAATAGCAACTTGGCGAAGCTAAAGTCACCAAAAGATAAATCAAAATAAAAAAAACTAATATCCCGCATTTACGCTTACGTATTCATCCCGCTCTTTTAAGGGAGCGCAATGCCGTGAAAGGACCGCAGAGATTTCTGCTGAAGACAGCTGAATCGCATCTTCGGTTCACCGCCTGAGGGCGGCGATATACGTTATTGAGGCTGGGCGATGAGCTTTCTGCTTTTTCGCATGAACCAGGCGACAAGCAATCCGACGCAAATCCAGAGGACACCAAGGATCTGAGCGTTGTGGCTCAGGTGAATCCAGATGAAAGTGCAGACCAGTATCCCCAGCGCTGGAATAAGAAGTGGAAGCGTAACTTTCTCCTGCGAGCGGAACTTGTAGTGAACCAGGGCAGCAGCGTTGACGCCGATAAATGCTATGAATGCGCCAAAATTAAGTAGTTCGGCTCCCTGTTCGTAGGTAAGTAGAAAAGCTCCCATAAGCGCGATCGCGCCAACAATCAGAACATTGTTTCGTGGCACGTGATAGCGAGGATGGATCGCGCCAAAGACCCGTGGAGGCAGCGATTTGTCTCTTCCCATGCTGTACATGAGGCGGGACGCCCCAAATTGCGCCGCGATTGCGGATCCCATATTCGCAATGAGCAAAGTCGCGTTGAGCAATTGAAACAAAAACGGCCCGCCAACGCGCGCGGCTACATGCACGAACGCAGTATCCACAATCGATGGTGGAAAAGGCTGATTTGCCGGCCACGCCAGTTGCGCTACATACACCTGAACCATCGACAAAATACCAATGATGAGACAGGTAAAGACGGTCGCCAGCAAGATATTCCGTCGTGGATTCTCCACCTCTTCTGCCATAGTCGATATTCCGTCGAACCCGATATAGGTAAGAACCGCCACAGAAGTACCGCGAAAGAGAGTTGAAGTAGAGAATGTCGCTGGATCGTAGAAGGGCCGAAGAAGATCGCGACCTGTAGGCTGCACCGTAGAGAAGATATAGCGGATGCCTTCTCCAAGGAACAGAATTACGACCAGACTCATAGCGATAGAGAGAATAGCGTTGACGCGGCCCGATGTTTGAATACCGCGCGTGTTGAGATAAGTCGAAAGTAGCGCAAATGCGATCACCCAGAACGCATAGGGGACGCCGGGCACGACATTACGTGCAGCCTGGCTGCACCAGATGATGCAGATAATAGGATTGAGAAGATAGTCCATTAGCATTGCCCAGCCAACTACGTACCCGAGTTTAGGATTGAGTTCCTCGGAGACATAGCTGAAGGCAGAACCGGCGCGAGGGTAGACGCGAGCCATGCGCCCATAGCTAATTGCGGTAAATAGCATCGCTATCATCGCAATGAAGATCGTGGTGACCACATGCCCACGAGCGATGTTGCTGACAACACCGTAAATGCCCATCGGAGCCGTGGGCTGGATGATGATGATGCCATATACGATGAGGTGCCACAGCTTCAACGACCGCTGGAGCTGTGGAGCCTCGGGTGAACCTGTCATCTCTTTTTCCACGAATCCGGCCCTGACCAAAATATCGTTTGATTACTTCTTATTTCGTTTTACATGAAAAAACGGCTGCCACGAGAACTTATTTCGGCTCGGAGATGTACTACGAGCTAACAGCGAATTCATTCTTGGCAAATAAGCGAGCGCAATTGCCTGCCTTTCAGTATTTTTGCAAACTCAAGACTGAGCATTACCGTTGGGCGAGACAAAGATACAAAACGTAATAAAAGTGGACATATACGATGAATTGAATGGTAGAGTTGGGGTGAAACAAATGCTGAGCTGCGCTTGTAAACGGTAAATAGGGAGATAACGAGTAATGAATCGCCGTCAACTACTGCGTTCAACTGGATTGGGATTGGTCGGTGGAGCGGTGACCCAGGCCGGGGTTGTGTTTCCTGCCTCGTCGGCAAACGCGCAGAGCCGACCTGGTGCGTTGAGTCTTGTCGACTTCGAGCCAAAGAGCATGCTCGAGGTGCGTGAGACACATGTGGAGAGAGCGCGCTTTCCGGTGATCGACATTCATACACACATCTCCGTCTCGGCCAAGTCGAAGAATGGTGTGGAACTGGTTCCCGAACGGCAGTTTCTGGGAACGCCAGAGGAGTTGCTCGTTGTCATGGACCGAAAGAACATTCGCTCCATGGTCAATCTGACCGGAGGTTATGGTGCAGGTCTCGCTGAGACTGTGAGGAAGTACGATCGTGCTTTTCACAACCGGTTTTATACATTTACCGAACCTTCTTACTCGTCGTTTCTCGATCCTAATTACCCGAAGCTGCAAGCTCAGGCAATCGAACAGGCATATAAAGATGGGGCTTGCGGTCTCAAGATTCTGAAGACGCTGGGATTGTATTTGAGGTCTGATCTTACCTCGGGTACGTTGGTGAAGATTGACGATCCTCGGTTCGATCCGATGTGGGATGCTTGCGGGCAGTTGAATATGCCGGTCGCGATTCATGTCTCGGATCCAGTTGCTTTCTTCCTGCCTACTGATCGATTCAACGAGAGGTATGAAGAGCTCAACAATCATCCGGATTGGTCGTTCCACGGTGGCGATTTTCCAAGCAATGCGGAGTTGCTTGAGGCGCGGAACCGAGTGTTTGCTCGTCATCCGAAGACCAGGTTCATTGTTCTACATGTGGGCAATTTTGCGGAGAATCTAGGGAACGTGGCAGAGAACATGGATCGCTTTGAGAATATGAATGTGGACATTGCTGCGCGTATTGGCGAGTTGGGACGCCAGCCGCGAACGTCCCGAGCTTTCTTCGAGAAGTATCAGGACAGGATTCTTTTTGGGACCGATGCTACTCCTCATGGCGACGAGTATCCGCAGCAGGTGTTCAATGACAAGCTCTATGAGATCTACTATCGATTCCTGGAGACGGATGATGAGTACTTCGATTATGCGCCTGCGAATGTACCGCCACAGGGTCGTTGGCGCATCTATGGCATCAACCTTCCGGAGTCGATCTTGCGCAAGGTCTACAACGGGAACGCGGCACGTGAACTGCACATTACGGTGTAGGTGCTCCTCTAACTGTCTAATGGTGCATTGAGTGACTAAGGTGTTGATCGATGAATCGGTTTCTGGTTACATGCCTGCTTGTTATGACTAGTACTGCATTTGCTCAGGATTCGGGTACTTCAACCTTCAAGAGTGTCTATGCCGCTGGAGATGTCTCTCTGGAGACAAATCCGCAGTCAGCGTTCTGGCGTGGCGCGGTGCCGGTTTACGCCGAGGTGGACACTCAGGGGAGGCTCGTTCCGAATCATCGAACTGAGGTGCGCTCGCGATGGACAAAAGATAATCTTTATCTGCTTTTCGTCTGTCCTTATGAAGAGCTTCATTTGAAGCCTTCGCCTAATACTGTGGCCGAGACAAATGAGCTTTGGAATTGGGATGTCGCAGAGCTTTTTATCGGGTCCGATTTTCACGATATCCGGCGCTATAAAGAGTTTGAGGTTTCGCCACAGGGAGAGTGGGTCGACCTCGACATCAACCTAGCTCTTCCTCACCACGAAGATGGGTGGACCTGGAACTCGGGGTTTCAGGTTGCGGCCCGGATCGATCCGAAGGTAAAGATCTGGTATGGCGCGATGCGTATACCCTTCTCTGCGATCGACCAGCGCACGCCTGAGGCGGGAACTGTCTTTCGCGCTAACTTGTTCCGCGGCCAGGGACCACCTGAGCGGCAAAAGTCGATCGCATGGAAGGCTCCTATGAGGGATACATTTCACACTCCGGAACGCTTCGGAAAGCTCGAACTGGTGAAATAAGCCCCCAGAATGTTTCCAGTGGTCATGCGACTTTCCCGGATGGTACCCCCCCAGGGGTAATGTATTCTATCTCCTTTATTTTGTTTTATATGGGTCATCATCTGTTTGTAAATTTGTATTTCTAAAAGGGTTACAGGTAAATTCCTCTTTCTAAAAGAGTTATGGGATTAAATGAGAAGCCCGACCTTCTGGTCGGGCTTTCTTTTTGACTCTATATATAGTTTAGCTGATTCAATAAAACTCCCTTGCAATGCGGATGTCTCTTATTTTGTGTTAGTTATGCCACTTAGGGGATTGACATGCGGTTTTGCTGAGGTTTTTGAGAATTAATCTTATAAGTCATTGATTTTATTGATTGGAATTTGATTAAAGCGAACCGCAAAAGCGAATACGGTGATCTCTTCCCGCCCGATGGACGGTCAAACTATCCATTGCTGCGGGTCGAGATGACATTTGTGGTTAGGGCGAGAAAAAGACAACGTCAACAGCAAAGCAACCACAACAGCAAAGACAAAAGCAGATCCTTACTGAATGACAAACAAGAAAGGCGACGGCTAGTGGTTTGAGTGTGTTCAATCCCATCCTCCGCGCGATAAGACTTACGCGAAGGACGGGGTTAGTGAATAACGGCAGAGAGGCAACGGCAAAAACGTGGGGCTGACAGATAGCCTGCCAGCCCCACGTTTTTTGGATTGTCGAAACGTCTTAGAAGGTGATGCGGCCTCTTAGACGGAAGGAACGGTTGCTATCAATTCCCTCCTGCTGGTAGCTGCGGAAGAGATGTCCGAAGTCTGGGTTTGGCCTGTACTGGTTCTCATCGGTCGTGTCGATCGGCAGGATCTTAGGCTGATGACCAGGGGTTACCGTCGCCGACTGATCGACCATCAAAGTGAACGATCCCACATTGGCGAAACATCCTTCGCAGCCGCCGCCATCTCCCTGATCCGGAGAGAGCATGGGATGGTTGAAGATGTTGTTGACGTCCGCGCCGAGTTGAACTGCGATACGGTCGTTGATGTGGAACGACTTGTGCACGCCGAGATTGGCACCCCACATGGAGGGACCATAGATCGCGTTTCGAACGGCGATTCCAGGCTGAGTGAACAAATCGCCGCCCATGCTTGGCAAGCTGAAGGCATTCGAGTTCCAGAAGAAGCCCGAAGGTGTTCCGCCTCTGACATTGCCGTTGATGACTGCACGTACCGAGGTGGCGTTGAAGTCTCCAACAGCATCGAGAGCGCCTGAAGCTACGTTGCCGGGAACAACCGGATCGCAGTCGTCGCAGACGTAGAACGGGGTAAAGCCTACGCCTGTCTTGAAGAACCAGTTAGTAGAGGCCTGCCAGCCGCCGACCAGAGCATCCATCCACCTCGACGAAGAGGAGAGGTAGGTCTTCCCGCGCCCGAAGGGCAGGTCGAAGATGCCGTAGGCCACGATGCGATGACGGGACGTGAAAGAGTCCGGACCGTAGTCGCTATCTGGCGAGAAGGGGTTATAGGCACCACCACCGAGGCTGGAGTTTCCGACGTCCAAACCCGACGAATTCTGGTCGAGGAAGGTATACGCCAGACTGAACATAAAACCGTTGGCCTGACGCTGTGCCTGTGCCTGAAACGAGCTGGTAAGGCTGTGGCCCACGTTGCCGAAACCGGTGACGTAGTCTCCGAGTGCCGGGATCTTGAGACGAGCCATATCAGCGGGCGAAGTGGAGCAGCTATTATCTGGGTTGATATTACCGCTGGGATCGCAAGGTGTGACTCCGTCGCCGGTGGTTGTACCGAAGGGATCGTCGCTCGGCGGAATCATGTTAAGGTCGCGGCCCACGATCTGGCCTGACTGCTGCGACCCGATGTAAGAGGCCCGGAAAGACGACTGCCAGGGGAGTTCCCTCTCGAAGGTAGCGTTCCACTGTTGGATGCGTGGGTTTTTGAGATCCACCGGGACATAGTTGGCCGACGGTGTGTTGCCGAATCCCTTGACGATGCCGCCTGACATAGGATTTGGCCAGCCTAAAAGCGGCTGCGAACCTGCAGGATCGGTAGCAGACACCTGACGCTTGGTACGCGCTTGATTGAACGTGTTGGTCGCAAGCGGATCGCGAATACCCTGAGCCGCCGAGGTGGGATAGTAGAGTCCGTAACCGCCACGAAGGACAGTCCTGGGATTGAGTTGATAGGCGAGTCCGACGCGGGGTCCAATACCGCCCTTGTAAGTCTGGACCAGGCCTCTGCCCACGCCAAGGCCGGATTGGTCGGCAAGGACATAGCCAAAGTTGACTATGTTTGGATCGAGGTATTTCAGCGTCTTGGTGGAAGGGATGACAAAGCGGCCAAGTTGACCGGTGGATGGATCGCGGAAGTTGGGATCCAGATTAGCCATGAGGTCGTTCTTGTCGACGAACGGGGTGATGAGGTCATAGCGTAGACCGAGGTTCAGGGTAAGACGCGGGTTGACGCGGAAGTCATCCTGAACGAAGTATCCGCTCTCCCAGTTGTGGACGTCCATGGCTGGCCGCGGCAGATTGACATAGGAGACGGAGTCCGCTGCGTCCCCCCGGAGGAAACGGGCGAGTGCGTCCGCACCACTTCCAGAGTAAGTGACGAGACCGCGCACGTTGCCACGGTTTACCGCGAATCCATCTAGCGCCTGATTGCGAACGAAGTCGACGCCGATCTTAAGATTGTGGCGGCCAAGCGACCAGGACAGGGTATCTCCGAAGGTGGCGAGATTCTGGTCCGCCGGACGATCTGTGTTTCGTCCTCCATTGCTGAAGGCCTGAAATCTGCCGATGGTAACAGCGAGATGCCCACGAGTGTTCAACTCATCTGGTCCGATGACAGAACCAAGAGCAGCAGTATCCGCATCCGAGAAGCCTATGCTCGAGAGAAAGCCTGACATCGTGGTATTGCTGTGGGTATAAAGATGCTGCTTATTGAAGCCGCCGCGAAGCTCGTTGACGATATTGGGAGTGAAGACGTGCGCGTAGGAGAGCGAGACCGTGTGATTCTTGCGGTCCGTCTGGCTGAGGCCGAGGCCGGTAAAGATAGGAACAACCGGGTTGAGAGCGGTGTTTTGTGCCGAAACGTGATAGACACCGAAGATGCGATTGGAATCGGAGAAGTTGTGGTCGATACGCACCGTCCCCTCATCCTGGCTTCCATGTCCGGGGACTGAGGTTGTGAAGTGGGGAGCGATGGTTCCCAACGAAGGATTTATGGGGGCAGTCAAGCCAACTTTGGGGAAGTAAACATCGATCAGCTTTGTAGTAACGGGATTCAGAAGCCGCTGCGGAATCTTGATGAAGCGCTGAGTGGTTTGTCCAGTGTCTGGGTCGGTAGTCGTGATCGTGTCATTCAAAATCTCTTCGGGAGTCAAAACCGCATCGCCTACTACCGGCTTCGTGGCATCATTCATGAGCGAGAAGTCGCCGGCCAGAAGACTTGGATGCGGCAAAGTTGACGATGACGAGCTGGATGGCTCGATGGTCGAGTTGTGCTCATAGGCCGTGAAGAACCACGTATTCTTCAACTTGGGAATGGGGCCGCCAACAGAACCACCGACGTCGGTGATGTTGAAGAATGGCTTGTTGAATGTGGGCTGGAAGACGGTAGGTGCGAAGTTAAAGAGAGTATCCTTATCCGCAAGCGACCAAGCCCCCAAAGCAGAATTCTTGTTGTTGTAGAAGATGGAGCCGTGGTAACCGGCGCCGCCGCGTTTGGTGGTAACGCGGACGTTGGCGATACCAGCATACTCTGCGCTGAAGGCATTCGACATGACGTTCAGATCACCTACGGCCTCAAGCGATGGCTGGCTCTGCGTGGCCTGGCCAAAGATACCGCCGTTGGAGCGCTGACCGTCTACTGAAAAGCTAGCACCGTAGCTCTGTGCTCCAATGAACTTGAAGTCGCCCGGCTCATCGCTCTGCGTGATATTTGGATTGATATAGAGGAAGGAATAGATGTCGCGGCTATCACGGGGAAGATCGATGATCGCCCTTGAAGTCATCGTCTCACTCAGAGTCTGATTCTCAGTATTAATGAGCGGGGCGTCGGCTGAGACTTCAACTGAGGTACTTGCCGAAGCACGAAGAACAACATTGGCGCTAACTGAATCGGAGCCGGCCAAGACGATATTCTCAACGGTGGCGGTCCCGAACCCCGGCGCATTGACGGTGGCTTTGTACTTACCGCTCGGCAGAGCCGCCGCGGCGAAATCGCCGCTATTGTTGGTAACGACTCGATGAGGTGTGAGGGTGCTGAGATCGATGATGTCGACCTGCGCATTGGGTACCATGGCACCACTGGAATCCGTCACGGTGCCGCGAATCGTGCCGAGGTCCGTTCCCTGTGCAAACAGATTCGCCGTACTGGTTCCTATACCCAGGATAAGGACTGCGAGCAACAATATGAGGTTTCGTGATTTCATGGAATTCCTCTTGCCTCCAAAATGATTACAAGGGAATATCACAAAGAACGAAGACAAAGCAAACAAAAAAGACATAGAAAAAAATAATACGCAACATAGCTTGTTGAAATGCCGCTAAAAAGCTCGTTCTGGAAGAGATAGAAGGGATTGAATAAAGGCATTTTTTCAAGATATTTACAAGCGAACGAGCGAGCCAACCGTCCAAAAGAAGTACAGCCTGTCCAGAACTTTCATGCAGGCGGTTCGTACTATGTGCTTGACGGGGCTGTGGAATAGCGACTAGAAACAATGGCAACGGCAATATAAATAATGACAAAACAAAATATAAGAAAACAAATAGTAATCTTCTTTGGGCTAGCTGCAGCTTGCTTTGTCTCTTCCATGGCTCACGCAGACAAGTTTACCGTTGTAGGGCCTGGGGGTGGCGGCGCGATGTATCACGCGACGATCAGCCCACATGATCCCAGCGAGGTGCTGGTTGCGTGTGACATGACGGGAGCCTATATCAGCCATGATGGAGGGCACTCGTGGCGGATGTTTAATCTGCGCGGCACTGTCCGCTTCTTCGCCTTTGATCCGGTGCAAGCGCATACGATTTACGCTGGCACGCAGGCGCTGTGGCGCAGTACCGATGACGGTGAATCGTGGAAGCTGGTCTGGCCCAAACCGTCGATGGTTCGTGATGTTCGGATGAACTCTGATCATGCGGATGAAACGATTATTTCTGACTCTAATCCAGTGGGGGAGATCGTCGCGTTAGCGATTGATCCGACGGATTCACGCACGCTGGTTGCAGGTGGAGTCAAAGACGGTAAAGCAGCTGCGTTTATTTCTAAAGATTCAGGGAGCACATGGGAGCAAGTTCGTGATTTGCCGGGCGCTCCGCAAAGGATATGGATCGACTCGCGATCGAACAAGAAGGATCGAGACATCTATATCGCCGGGAAGAAGGGCGTTACGGTTCGGAGGCAGGGGAAATGGGAGGACCGGCCCGCTCCTCAAAATGTCACTTTTACGGATATCAGCGCGGGATTCTCAGCGGCGCAAGAAGTCACCCTTTACGCTACCTCTGATGCAGGGATATTTTTGTCGCGGGATGGCGGTGCTTCGTGGGCTTTGTCTTCGCTGCCTGGTACGGGGGCGAAGGTGCGGGCTATCGCGACGAGCTTGAATCATCCTGAATCGGCTTATGTCTCCTATAGCAATCTCCAACTGGATGGGAAGACGTGGATGGGTGTAGCACGGACGCGGGATGGCGGACGCACGTGGTCGCTAGAGTGGAAAGAAGACAAGACGCAAGGGACGAACATACACGATGCCTGGGTTTCGCAGATTAGCGTGGACTGGGGCGAGAATCCGTTGGAGCTTGGCGTTGCAGAGCAGAATCCGGAGTTGTGCTATGGCACTGACTACGGCCGCACGATGATCACTACCGATGGCGGGGCTACCTGGAACGGTGCCTATTCGAAGAAGGTGCCCGGGGGCGATTGGGCGAGTACAGGGCTCGATGTGACCAACAGCTACGGCTATCTATTCGACCCTTTCGATGCGAACCGCCGCTTTCTGCCTTCGACGGATATAGGACTCTTTCGCAGCGAAGATAACGGACGCTCCTGGATACGATCGATCACCGGAGTGCCAGCGAAGTGGACCAATACAACCTACTGGGTCACATTCGATCCGGCGGTCAAGGGGAAGATGTGGGGCGTGATGAGCGGGACGCATGATTTGCCGCGTCCGAAGATGTGGCGAACGACCTCTGTGACGAAGTATCAGGGTGGGGTGTGTTCAAGCGTTGATGGAGGACGCACGTGGAAGGCTTCTAATGCAGGAATGCCTGAGACGGCTCCGACTCATATTCTGCTCGATCCGTCGAGTCCTGTGGGACGAAGGACCCTATGGGTTGCTGCGATGGGAAGGGGTGTTTATAAGAGTACGGATGATGGAGCGACGTGGGTTTTGAAGAATCACGGCATTGTGCAGAATGAGCCTATGGCCTGGAGACTGGCGAGAGCTGGAGACGGCACGTTATATGTGGCAATTGCACGGCGCAGCGAAAATGGAAGTATAGGCACGAGCGGTGATGGGGCTCTGTATAAATCGACCGATGGAGGGGAGTCGTGGACGCCGGTGAAGCTGCCGGCGGAGGTGAATGGTCCGAATGGCTTGACGGTCGATCCGAAGGATCCCAACCGTCTTTATCTTGCAGCGTGGACCAGGTCAACTGGAACGCACGGCAATGGTGGAGGCATCTTCCTATCAACCGATGGGGGGAACAGCTGGAAGAATGTTCTGGACCGCGATCAGCATATCTATGATGTGACCGTCGATCCACGAGATCCGGCTATCCTGTATGCCGCTGGCTTCGAATCTTCGGCGTGGCGCTCGGACGATCGTGGAGAGCACTGGACGCGCATTCCTGGCTATAACTTCAAATGGGGTCAACGGGTTATGCCCGACCTCAATGATCCGGGGATGATCTATATATCGACCTTTGGGGGCGGCGTGTGGCATGGCGCTTCCAAAGGTGATACGAGACGGCCTGATATTGCCACGCCTGAGCTTGAACCTGGGCACTGATGCAGCGTTTGCGTAGTTCCCTGCCCCGAATGGGCCGGGTAGCAGAAAGCATCATTCGATCGATAATGGCGGAAGCGTTCCGGAGTAATTGTTCTGGACCGCTTCCGCCAATTGCATAGAGTAAGCGGCATCCGTCAGCGAACATGTAGACGGAGTGCCTTCGGCCAATAGACGGAAGAACTCTTCGTATTCTCCGAGGAAGCCCCCATCGATCAATGGATCATTGTCGAGGAGATGTTGTTGGGTGATCGTCTCTCCGTACCACAATCGGTCTCCCTGAAAGCACAGCTCGGAGCTGTAGGCTGAGCCTAGCACGGCCTCTGCTGTGGCTCCTGTTGAACTTAGGTAGTAGGATTCGCGTCGTAAGCCGGTATTCAGCATAAGAGATATCTCAGCAACGGCGGAGTTCGCAAAGCTAAGCCGTACCGAGTAATCGCGCGCCGTCGAATTGTCGTGCGTGCGAGGATTGACTTCGATGGATGCCGGATTTCCCATCAGAAAACGAATCGTGTCGATAGCATGAATTCCTGTGGCGATAGCGAAATCAGGCTCGAGACGATTCGTGCGCAGCATCTCTGCGCGCGCGAAACGTATAGGGTTGTGCGCAGCCCACTCTTTGAGCCGGACGATCGAGGGAATGGAACGGCGATTGAATGCAATAAAAGTAAACGCGCCAGATGCTACGGATGCCGAAGCCAGGGACGTGGCTTCGCAAAGGGATATTCCTGGCGGTTTCTCTATGAACAGAGGAATACGCAGAGGAAGAAGGGATTTCACTAATTCAGCAGCGGCAGAGGGTTGCACCGTGCATACGATAACATCCGGTCGGATTTCGGCCAGCATTTGATGAACGTTATCCGAAGCGTAGCGATAGTGGAAGAGGTCGCGAAATTGGCGGGCGCGCTCGATTTGAAGATCGCATATAAGTTCGAGCGAGACGAGGGACCGCTGGGCCAAGCGATGCAAGACAGGTCCGTGGGCATACCGGCTCCAGGCTCCCGCGCCAATGTGTGCGATTCGAAGAGGCAAACTATTTCCTTTCCTGCTAACCGAGTACCTGCGCCTATTGAATGATATCCAAGATGTTTTGCTTGCTTCTTCTTTTCTATTTCGCTAAGCTTCTTTTTATTACTTTCTGCTAATACCTTATCTCGAAACGAATACCCGGAAGGGAAAAATCACCGCGATGAAGCGAAGAGACCTATTGAAGAGCGCCGCGATGCTGCCCTTATCGCCGGGCTTACGCGCACTCGCCAATGATCCGAATAACCCGAAACATCTATGGCAAGGATATGATTTTGGCTCTTCTTTTCCGACCAAGGACCGTCTGGATCAGGGCCCATTCGATATCGATCAGGATCAGGGCTGGCAGACAGTATTATTTACGACTCCTTCGGAGAAGCCTCAACGCAATCCTGGACTTGGCCTCATCGGATATACGTGGGAGGAAGGCGGCCCATCTATGGCAGTACGCCACGGGCGGCAAACGCTGGAAGACCACGTCGAAAAAATGGCCAGCTTGCCATTTGTGGATGTGCTTTATATTCGGTGCGACTGGCGCAACGTGCAGAAGCAAGCGGGGAGATTGGACCTGGATCCCGTATGGCAGCTGACCTTAGATGCGGCGAAGCAGCATGGGAAACGTGTAGCGTTTCGAATCCAATCATCAAATACGGTATTTCAACCAGAACAACTTGCGCTGCCTGAGTTTTTGCGCTCGCAGATTCCTCTTGTGAAGATCGGCCCCATGGGCAAACATGGCGGGAGCGAGCTGTCGGGTGGATCCCAGGGCAGCTGGGTCGAACCGCGCTATGACCATCCTGAATATCAGAAGGCCCTTGCCGACTTGAACCATCTCCTTGCAGAACGATTCGATGGAGATCCACTGATTGAGTGGGTCGATATGATGCATATCGGATTCTGGGGAGAGGGTCATTTTGGAGGTTACCCGAGTTCCTTTCCGGATGCCGCGACTGCGCAGCGAACTCTGAATGCGATGGTTAGGATGCAACTGGCCACATGGAAGAAGACACCGCTTGCAATGAACACCCAGCCGGATATCAGCAACACGGGAAATCGTGAAGCTATTGAGATCGCGGTGCGTAATGGCGCCTGGGTTCGCTCCGACAGCATTATTGTCGAGGAACCTATCCAGATTGAAGAACTGGCCAATAGGCCGCCATGGCTGGCGGCAATTCTGGAAGATGGCTACTTACGCTCGTATGACGTATCGAAACTAGCGATAGATGCGGCGGACGTGAATGAGTTAGAGAATTTCATGCTGCATGCGCTGGACCTCAGGTCCAACTACTGGGCACTCTGGACAGAATCGGAGCATCTGGCAAGTTATAACGAACGCTTTCCACGTGGGTTTGAGCGCTTGCAGATAAACCTGGGCTATCGACTGAGGCCATCGTGGGTGTGGCAACGAAAGCGTTCCGGAACATCGGAGCTTGTAGTGGCCATTTCGAATCGGGGCGTTGCGGGAGTTCCGGGAGTGCTATGGTTACAGATCGCAAGTCCTAATGGCGCGTTTACCCTGCGAGGGTCGCTTGACACTGGATATCCGCATGGCGGCGGTCTTCGGCTAGGGTCTTTTATGTTGCCGACTGGATATGTTGGGAAGGTTCACCTGTCGGCCGAGATCGAGATGAGGCCGGGCGTTCTGAAACCGATCGCGTGGACATGCGAGCAATCAGTAAACGCCGATGGGTCGATATCGATTGAAGTGAAAGGAATGAATGACCCAAAGTGGCGTAAAGGGGTTTGATGTTCACAATCTATTTTTTTACTTTCCGTAGGTTTGCTACACTTCGGCTGACGTCCCACAAAGGGAAAGCTGCGCTCAATTCGACGCCAAACAGGGGAGGACTAAGGCCCTTCGCGCGGAAGGGTGTTGTTCTGACGGAGGCAACAAAATGAAGAAATCGAAGACCCAACCACCGATGCTGATTGAAGAACGGCGTCAACACATTCTGTCCCTCATACAAAAACAGGGCCGAGTGCTGGTGGATGAGCTTTCAAATGATCTTGATCTGTCCAAAATCACGATACGGAAAGATCTCGATTATCTACAGTCAAAAGACCTGTTGATCAGGACACATGGGGGAGCGCTGCCTGCGCAGGCGGGAGCTTTGTCCGATCCGACCATCCAGGAAAAGGAAGAGTTGCACCACGAGGAAAAGGTCAAGATCGCCAAGGCCGCGGCAGCGATGGTGTCAGAAGGGCAATGCATCATCCTCGATTCCGGCACGACGACAACAGAGATCGCGAAAGCTATCTTGTCGTTTCGACACCTTACTGTCATTACGAATGCTTTAAACATTGCGGCTGATCTGGCACGTAGTGACTTCGAGATCATCATGATTGGGGGGACGCTGCGGAAAAACTCGTTGTCGGTCGTGGGGCCACTGTCAGAGGATGTGCTGAAAGAGATGCATGCCGATATCGTCTTTCTCGGCGTCGATGGCTTTGACATCAATGTTGGCTTGACGACACCGAATGTGCTTGAGGCGCGGGTAAACCGCGCCATGGTGAAGGCTGCAGAGAAGGTAGTTGCGGTTTGTGATTCGAGTAAATTCAATCACAGAAGCTTGTCTTTAATCGTAGGAACGTCTGCGATTGACCACGTTATTACGGACAGCCAGCTTCCTCCGGAGGAAGTAAAGGCAATTCGAGATGCGGGCATCGAAGTGACTGTCGTCTAAGTGTAGATGGCAATAACTCGTGCAAAATATAACTGAACACGGGGTTGGTAATGACGAGGGGTTTCAGTGTTCGAGGGTGCCTCCTTTTATGGCTTTGTGGGCTCAATCTCTTCCCCGTTTGTTCTGCGGCAACCCCGCCAGGGCGATGGATTGGAACATGGGCTGCATCCCTGGAAGCCCAGCCTAATAAAGCTGCCCTATCCGACAGCAACGGCACCACCTATCGTGAGATCGTTCATATATCGACTGGGGGTGCGTCAGTACGCATACTGTTGACCAACGAGTTTGGGTTGGAACCATTAACGATCGACGCCGCACGAGTCGCACTGAGCGCAGGGGGTAGCGCGATCGAACTGCCGACTGCGAAGGCGTTGAGCTTCGGCGGGCAGTCTTCCGTGACACTTCCAGCCGGCACGATGGTCATAAGTGACCCTGTCGAGCTACAGCTTCCAGCTCTGGCTGATGTTGCCGTCAGCCTCTTCATCCCCGCGCAAAAGATGACCCAGTCAACCGTGCATTCTTATGCATTACAGACCAATTACATGGCAACGGGTAACGTGGTTGACGCGAGAGTTATGGTCGCTCCAGTGGAGGTGTCATCGTGGCACTTTATCAAGGCTGTAGAGGTTGGGGCTAACGCGGGAAGCACAGTTGGGGGAGCTATCGTTACCCTTGGCGACAGTATTACTGACGGTGCGGCCAGCCTTCCCAATACGAACGGACGCTGGCCCGATGTTTTGGCTCGCCGGATTCAGGCCGATAAGACGCTCTCGGAAGTAGGGGTACTCAATGCGGGAATCAATGGCAATCGTCTTCTACGCGATGGAGATGGTGCCGAAAGCGCACTCAGACGCCTCGACCGTGATGTTCTAACGCAGGCAGGCGTAACGCACCTCATCGTGTTGGAAGGGATCAATGACATCGGCCATATCGTCACCGCCTCGCAGGGTGATCCTGCGGACACTGCGCAGAGCCTGATTCGCGCGATCCAACAGATCGCACTGCGTGCACGCACTCATGGGATCAAGGTGATCGGCGCTACGATAACCCCTTATGAGAATTGCAAGTATGCTTCGCCGGAGGGGGAGAAGATGCGGGAGGCTGTCAACGATTGGATTCGCACAAGTAAGGAGCTAGACGGTGTCGTGGACTTCGAGAAAATTGTTCGCGACCCTGTTCATCCTACTCGTTTTTTGCCCGCGTACGATAGCGGCGATCATCTGCACCCGAATGCTGCCGGATTGCGTGCGATGGGTGAAGGCGTGGATTTAAGTTTACTTGCGCGTTAGAGAAGGCTTAGAGCGGCAGAACGAGACCTTCTCGTGTCGCCCTCGTGTTGCGGATAAGAACGAGAACGAGGAGCATTCCAATCAGCGGAATGATTCCGCTCGCTATAACGATGGGGTCAAATGCGTGGCCACCGCTTGATATGCGGGCGTCTGACAGATAGCCCACGGCCTTCATAGCAAGGATCGTTCCAATGCCGGAACCGGTGCCGCTGAGTCCACTGACGGTTGCAACCGCATTGCTTCGGTACAGGTCAGACGGTAAGACATTCGCAATCGTGCTAAAACATGCGTATGAGAATGTCGCCATAGCGAAGAGAGCCGTGATAAGTCCCAGATTTTGCGTAAAGATTGTTGGGATAAGCAACAACATGCCGCAACCACCCGCGACTACTACAGCCTTGCGCGCCCGACCCAGCGGCCATCCTTTACGGATAAGGTAGCCGGAAGCAGCGCCGCCGGCAAAGTTTCCCAGGTCGGCGGCCAGAAACGGAATCCAGATTGCGATAAGGCCATTTCTGAGGTCAATTCCCTTTGCTACGAGATAAACCGGAAACCAGTCAGTGACAAAGTACCAGACTGGATCGGTGAATGCTCTCGCTGCAATTACACCCCAGGTTTGTGGCAAACGAAGCAGATCGCGCCAACGCATTTTTGTAGTTGCATCGGAAAATTCATCCATATGCTTTTCCCGGCGTAGAATTTCAAGTTCATCTTCGGAGATGTGGGGGTGCTGCTCAGGCGGATAGTAAAATTTGCGCCACACCAGCAGCCAGATAAACCCAAGAATGCCGGGCACGACAAATGCAGGCCTCCAACCCCAATGAAAATAGATCCATAGAACCAGAAAGGGAGAAAGTGCTCCGCCAATTGAAGAGCCACTGTCAAAGAAGGCCGTCGCGAGGGCACGCTCTTTTGCGGGGAACCACTCCGACACCACCTTCGTTGCAGCGGGCCAGTTCGCGGACTCTGCAAATCCAAGTGCGAGGCGGAAACCCATGAAACTGAGAAAGCCGTTTGCCAACGGCGTCAGGACCGAGACAAGAGAGTAGAAGAAGACTGTGAATGTGATACCAAGACGAGTTCCGATGCGGTCCATCCAGCGCCCACAGACAGTTTGACCGACTGCATAGGCGACACGAAATGCAATGACAAGATTTGCGTAATCGGTGTTGGTCCAGTGATATGAAACTTTCAGATAAGGTGCGAGCAGGGAGAGCGTCTGCCGATCCATGTAGTTGATGGCTGTGGAAGCAAAGAGCATGGCGCCGATCCACCAGCGCAAGGAGCGTGTCTTTGCCGGGTTCCGCACAGTCTGGGTCAGCACGATCTATATTCTCCATTGCTTTCAGTACAAGTCTCGTTTGTCACCGCAGCCATTCGTCGAGGTGCTCGCGGACAAAAGCGTCGTCGGAAAGATGTGGATAGGCTTTATATACGCGCTCGATCTCATCGCCTTGCCCTGGCGATAGGGATTCATTCTCATCGAGACACCAAATCCCTTCCAGAAGACCCTGTCTGCGTAATACCTCATGAATGCCAGCGATACAGCCAGCGAAACCGTTTGATGCGTCGAAGAATGCTGCGTTGGCATCTGTAATCTGTTGTGCCAGGGTGAGCATCTCGATGGGGATCTCCGATCGGGTATGCTTTGCGAGGGTGAGATGTTCCACCGCTTTGCTCGTCCAGACGGCCCAGTGTCCAAGCAAGCCACCTACTATGCGTAATGTCTCTGCGCCAAAGTTCCAATGCGTCATTAAATCGATGAGGATGCTATCGTCATTGCCCGTATAGAGCGAGATGTCGCTCGCGCGACCCGAATCTATTACGCCTCGCAAGACGTCTATTGTCTGGTAGCGATTGAAAGGAGCCATCTTGATTGCGACTACATTTTCGATCTTCGAAAACTCGCGCCAAAACTCGTAAGAAAGCAGCCTTCCGCCCACGGAGGGTTGGAGATAAAAACCCACGACTGGCATGACATCGGCTACCGCCTTTGCGTGCTCTACAAGCTCATTGGTTTTGAGTTCCTTTAAGCCGGCCATGCTAAGCAGAACAGCATCGTGCCCCAAAGAACATGCTAGTTCGGCCTCTTTGACGGCTTGATGTCCAGGCCCGCAGACGCCCGCAATTTTTACGATGTTAGCTTTTGCGGCTTCTTCTAGCGCAAGTTCAAGTACGGGCTGGTAAAGACCAACCTTTGGATCGCGAATAGCGAACTGTGTAGTGTGCACACCGACAGCAATTCCACCAGCTCCCGCAGCCAAATAATAGCGCGTCAATGCCCTCTGTCGTCGCTCATCGAGCTTGCGGGCAGACGTAAGAGCAAGTGGATGCGCGGGGATGACGAGGCCTTCCGCAAGCTTTTCACGGATGTTCATCAGAACTTACCGTCCTGTGTCTGAAAGTGCGTTGGCTTGTTGCTAAGTGCACCGCCGGCTGAAATCCAGTCGGCGATCCAGTCGATCATCTCATCTGGCGTCACTGTTGGATAACCGAACAGGCGATGGCACTTTGCCGAGTTATTGAGCAGAGCAGAGTGTGACTCTTCACCTGTAAACGAGGCTTGATGTCCGAAGCGTTCGGCGAACTGCTCGGCGATCCAGCGTGTGCTTAACGTCTCCGGTCCCGTGAGATTGAGTACGAACGGAGGTGAGGAGCAGTGCGCGATTGATCGCATGCATACGGAGTTTGCATCACCCTGCCAGATGACGTTGACCAGTGGCATCCGCAGATCTACCGGTCGCCGTTCAAAGACGGTGCGAGCAATGTCGACTAGCACACCATATCGAAGATCGATGGCGTAATTGAGCCGGAGCAGAGCTACTCTTGTACCCCATCGATGCGACGCGTGCTCGAAGATGCGTTCCCTACCAAGAACAGACTGTGCGTACTCGCCTTGTGGACCGACGGGGGTGCGTTCGGTTGCGCCGCCATGGGTTGCGGGGACGAGCGGATAGACATTTCCGCTCGAGAAGCAGACGACGCGCGATGCGCGATAGCGATCTGCCACGAGCGCAGGCAGCTGCGTGTTGATCGCCCAGCTAAGATGCTCGGCGCCTGTGGTGCCGAACTTTCTTGCTGCCATGAAGATTACGTTCTCCGCGTCAGGCAACTTTGCCAAATTTTCCGGCTCCAACAGATCGCAGGTGATTGGCTCTATCCCATGCGCTTTCAATGCGTCCGGGATAGATTTGTCGCTGAAGCGAGCGACGCCCATGACTCGTATCTTCTTCCCGGCGGCATCCGCAGACCGCCGGGTAAGTTGTGCGAGGGTGGGGCCCATTTTCCCTCCCACACCGAGGATAAGAATATCGCCTTCCGTTTCGCGCATAGCTGCGACATCGGCCTCTGACGGGCGCGACATCCGCTCTTCCAGTTGTTCCTGAGTCTTTATTGTCATTTCACCCTAACTCGAACCCTGCAATGGCATAGACCATTGCATCGTTGTTTTCCATCATTTGCCCGCGACGCATACGCCAAAGGATTCTGCGTCGTGTAAAACCGAGGCTTTCAGCGCAACGTACTGCTTTTGCATTTGTTGGGAGAAGGTCCCAATACCATCTGCACGATGCTGTTGCTTCTTCGCCGTCTGTAGTTGTCGAATCTTCAAGATGACTGGCAATCAACCTTCTGGCATCAGCTTCTGAACTTGTTACGCATGGACCGAGATAGCGAGCTGTTCTTCCTGGACGCGAAAGTATAAAGCCAGTTGATGCGACCCTACTATTGCCTGAACCCAATAACACTTCCAGCAGCCTTTTGCGTGACGCGCCGAAGGCCTCTGCGTCCAATGAGAAGATCTCATTGGATGGAGCCACACCGCGGTCGTCGGTTGCCTTAGCAGGAAGTAATTTTCCCTTGTCGCGGCCCCATCGTTCGACTGTCTTTTCCACGACGAAGCCGAGATTTTCGTAGAGGGGACGGCCCTCATCGGTTGCGTCGAGCTTCAAAGTTTGAATACCACGCCGTTCGGCAATTCCGATTACGTCTTCCAATAATCGCTTTGCGAGTCCTTGCCGCCGGTATTCAGGTCGCGTGAGAACCATACCGATCCATGCCAGCCGTGTCCCGAAAGGCAGAAGAGTAGCGGTCGCAACGATCTTCCCATCTTCTTCGATGCAGCGGCATCCTTCCGGGGCAAGTTGCATGATGCGACTCCAGTCTTCAGGAGTCTGATTCCAGTTTGCGGCTACCGACAATTCCATTGCGGAAGAGATATCAGTCGGCATCAGGGTTCGCACAGTGTTGAACACTAGATAACCTCTCTACTGTTCCACCACTTCATGAAGTGAGAGAGAGCAATTTCTGGAGCCGCAAGTTCAGGATGCCAGTGCTTTTCCCACTCGAAGGAAACGAAACCATCGAAGCCTATCGCAGCGAGGGAAGCGAACATCGTAGCGAACGGGAACTCTCCTTCTCCTGTGAGCGTGTAAGAGGTTGAACCTTGAACATTCCGCGTCAGGTCTTTAAGGTGCACATGGCGGATATGGGATGACACCTGTGGAGGGATGTGCGGCGCTTCTCCATTCTGATCAAACGCATTTGCCGGATCCCATATGATTCCGATCTGAGCACAATTCAATTGCGCGAAGATCTCGCAGACATCAGCCGCCGTTGCGAAGTCGCCGTGGGTTTCCAGCCAAACCTGAATTCCACTGGGCTTCAGCTTTTCCGCAAGCCGTGTGAGGGCATCTGCGATCCATGCAGCCGTTTGCTTGCGATCACATCCCGGCTGAATGTGATCGCCGAAGACGCGGATAGAAGGTGCGCCTAGTCCAGCAGCTATGTCAGCCATGCGCAATGCTGAATCTAAATTGCGTTCTCGTTCGCGAATGTCAGGTGAGTGGAAACACGCACTGCTGCCCATAGAAGCAACGACTAGGCCGTAATCCTGAATGATGGATCGCGTGTTGGCGAGGGAGGGCGATTTGAACTCGGGCAGGTTCCAAAGATCGAGTTGACCAGATATGACTCGCAACTCAACGCCGTCGTAGCCGTAGGCTGTGGCAGCGCGAAGCACCTCTGACAGGCTCCAATCAGGGCAAGCGAGTGTAGAAAAACTGGTTTTCATCATGTCATCCGGCTCAACATGCGTGTAGTGACACGGTTCTGGACCGCCTCTCCACCGAAGAATCGCTGTAATTCATCCATAGCTACATCGGCCATTTCAACGCGTGTACGAGAACCCCCGCCTGCAATATGCGGTGTCATGATTGCGCCGGGCAATGTTCGGAGCGGATGACCAATAGGAAGTGGTTCCTCCGGGTCGGTAACGTCAAGAGCGCATCGCAAGCGGCCGCGCTTTACCTCTTCGGTCAAAGCGCCGAGATCGATAAGACTGCCTCGAGCGATGTTAATCACGGTCGCCCCGTCCTGTAACATCGCCAATCGCTCATGATTTAGAAGATGCCTCGTTTTCTCGGTTGCTGCGGCCGTCACCATAAGAAGCGAACTCCGGCGCAGTACACCATTGAGCGAATCAAACTGCACAGGCATTCCTTCGGCGAGTTCTCTGGAGGCAAATGGGTCGTAGACTCGCCAGCGAACGTCAAAACCGCGAAGCATTTCGACGAGAGCACGGCCGATGCGGCCAAAGCCAATCATCCCAACTTCTCGGCCTATCAGAGATTCCGCCAGTCCTCCTGTGATGTGAACGTCGCTATAGATGCGATTTGATTTCTGACGTAGGGCAGCTCGGTAGTGGTCGATGTTCCGGGCAGAGTACATGAGCAACGCCGCGCCCAATTCCGCCGCTGGCCGTGCCATTGGTCCAGGGGTATTCACAATGACCAATTTACGAAATAACGATGCTTCGAATCGTTTTTTTACCTCGCCACCGCAATGAGCAATGATCCGCACGGAACGCATTTGTTTCATCGTTTCAGCGGAAAGGTGGGGACTATCCCAAGTCGTTATCAACGCATCCGCCGTCGCAAGACTAGACATCACTTCAGCGTCGTATCTTTTCGCCGGAACCAGAGTCCAAGACCAAGAGGCGCTTAGACGCTTCTTTCGACGCTCATCGAAGAACGACGCAAAGAGTTCCTCTCCACTCAATACGGCGATGATTGGCTTTGTCATAAACCGTGCTGAGTCTAGCATGAAATAAGCACTTTTGTATTTCGTTTTATTTCCTAAAGTATTGCTTGACACCTTATTGATCACTAAACGAAAGTATAGGGCATGCTTGTAGCTAACTCGACCGACTATGCTGTGATTGTCTGTTACGTCCTTCTAATGATCGGCGTCGGACTCTACGTAATACGGTTCAACAGCAGTGCGTCTGAGTATTTTCGAGGCGGAAGCAGAATCCCGTGGCTAGTTGCGGGGCTTAGCGCCTTTATGTCAGGTTTCAGTGCCTGGACCTTTACTGGAGCGGCTGGCGTCGCCTACAGTTCGGGGATTGTCGTTATCGGGCTTTATATGGGTAGCGCGCTGAGCTTCCTGCTTGGCTACTACATCTTCGCGTCACGGTGGAGACGCACGCGAATTACTACGGTAATGGAGTATCTCTCCGATCGATTTGGACCGACGACACACCAGATATTTTCGTGGTCGACGATCATCTTCCACCTCTTTACAAGCGCGACGATGCTTTATGGGCTGAGCCTGTTTGTGTCGACAGCGTGCCAATTTTCCGTCACCGCAACCATCCTGGTCACGGGTGCGGTAATCCTCTCTTACAGCGTACTCGGCGGCCTTTGGGCCGTAGTGGTGGCGGATTTTTTACAGGCGTCGATTCTGCTTCCGTTTTGTATTGTTCTAGCCGCGGCTTCACTGATGCATGTTGGCGGAGTCTCGGGGCTCATCCATTCCCTGCCGCCGCAAATGAAGACCATTCCAATTCACGGAGAGTTTGGATGGATCTATCTCGCCTGCTGGGCCGTAATGGTTTCATTCGGATACAACACGGCGGCAATGGCGCAGCGTTATTTCAGTGTTGAGGATGAACGCGCAGCCAAACGCGTCGCGCTGTTGTGCAGCGGGCTTTTCTTCGTCGGGGCTTTCCTCTGGTTCATTCCCCCCATGGTTATGCGGCTTATTTACCCGGATCTGCATGCGATCTGGCCGCATCTCGCCAATCCGAATGAAGCGTCTTATGTCGCCGCAAGTCTTACTTTTTTGCCACACGGACTTATCGGCGTAATGCTGGCTGCTATGTTCAGCGCTACGATGGCGAGCCTATCTGCCAACTTCAATTTAAAGTCGGCCATATTGTCGAAGGATATCTATCAGAAACTCTTTCGCCCACAGGCTGGAGAGCGTGAACTGCTTATCATTGGCGCCATTATGACGCTACTGATAGGCGGTATAACTACTGCACTGGCAGCGATAATGGCTTATCGCGGTGAAAGCATCTTCGCAGTCATGATGACTTTCAATACGCTGATCTCGCTTTCTTATGGCCCCCCTGCTCTGCTTGGTTTAGTCTTCCGAAAAACGCCGCAATGGTCAGGTATGGCAACGTTTGCCACGGGGCTTATATTGGGCATGCTTGGTGATTTCGTTTTTCACTGGTCATTTATCAAGCAGATCGTCTTCGTCGTCCCCCCGGCTTTTGCGGTGTTTTTCCTGAGCATGCTGTTTGACACAAAGGAGTCACCTGGGCGCGCGTATCTCTTTAAGAAGCTTGATACTCCCGTCGATCCCTCTGAGGTCAGTGATGTTCCAGACTTCAGTCGACCGGTCTTCCGTTTTCTTAGCCGCGCTGTGGCGTGCATTGGTCTTGCATCGCTCCTATTGCTCATTCCAAATCCACCGGCTGCGCGCGCGACAATTCTTTCATTCAGCGCGCTCACTCTCGCTGTTGCTGCGTCTCTCTGGTTCGTACCGGGAGGTAGCAAGGCCGCACAAGAAGTCGGCGCTGTCGCTCAATACAAATCATGAATTCATCCCATTCTAATTTTCCTGGGCTACGGCCTCAGTTTTCGCGCCGTCAGTTCTCCAAGATGTTTGCGGCCACTGCTGGTTTTGCGTTTTCACGCAAGATATATGCACAAACAAAGAGCGGACCGTCGATGCTGCTGGGTGCAAAGGACCCGTTCTGCGGACTGGATATCCTGCGCATGCGCTATGCTGCTGGCCGACGGCCTTCAAATGACATCGCGGGAAATGCGCTCGGTTGGCTGGTAAGTGGTCAGGACGACTTTGCACAGAAGTCGTTGTCTGAGATGCGGGGGACAGCCCCACCCGCACCCAATTCCCATGCCTGGTTGACTTATGCCAATTGGGCACTTGCCTTCGATTGGCTGTATGAGCATCCGGCCTTCGATGAAGCATTGAAGGATCGTGTCGCAAAACAATTGCTTGATGGAGCCATTGTCATGGCTTCTACGCCCGATCTTAAGCATCCTGAACAGGCGTCCTATCACAACTACACAACCCGCTTTCTCGGGCTGACGGCATTCTCGTTGTGCGCTGTAGCGAAGCGTCGACCTCACGACGAAAGCGTTAAAGACTTAAAGGACAAAGCCGGTTTGGCGTTCCAGAATATTCTGCACGTGTCCGACATGGTTTCGCCTATGGGCAGCTATCACGAGTCGATGGATTACATGCGGATCACATATGTTCCCATGACAATGCTCGCCGAGTTGCAGCGTACTACGACGGGTAATGATCCCGCACTTCGCTTTGGAACATACAGAAGCATCGCCGACACCTATCTTTACAAATTGAAGCCGGATGGTACGCCCTCTCGTGAAGGAGATAACGAGTATCCGATACTTGATGATCGTGACACTGCAGCACTGGGATATTCCGTCAACCGATTCAAGAATCCCTATGCTGCGTGGCTTCTCCGTGATAGTGGTTTCGTGGTTCGAGAATGGGCATTACCTGTTCTGGATTTTCTCTGGAACGATCCTGATGTGTCACCTCGCAATCCTGCGTTGACGAACTCAGAGGAACTTCCCTTACACCGATATTTCCCTGGAGTAGATCAGGTTGTATTCCGCAACGGATGGGATTCGAATGCGACTCGTATCGAGTTCGACTGCGGCCCATATCTTGCAAAACATCAACATATGGATCGTAACCACTTCACCATCTATCACCGTGGACATCTTGCGATCGACAGCGGCGCGGACTACACGGACTCCGAGAGTCCTCACTATTTGAATTATTATCGGCGTACAGTTGCTCACAACACGATGCTGATCTTCGACCCCAAAGAGCATTTCTTCTGGTCGGAGAATCTGATGGATGCGGCGAACGATGGGGGACAGCGCATGGATTCCTCGCGCTTCTGGAATACCCTCCGCAGCCGAGAAGACTGGGACAAGACGCGTGACCTATGGGAAGTCGGAGAGATGAGGGTCGTCGACAATGTGGACGGAACGAAGGGCCAGGGAGGCTATCAGTATGCTCTTGGCGATGCCACACGCGCTTATTCGCCCCACAAGCTTCGCGCGTTTGCTCGGCAGATGCTCTATTTCCCTGACATGGATGTGTTGCTAGTTTTTGATCGGGTCGTGAGCACCGATCCTGCATTTCGCAAGACTTGGTTGCTGCATGGCGTGAACAGACCATCGATTGAAGGATCTGGAACTCAGACTAGTAATGGCGAAGAGACCTTCGGTAATGCCAGTCAGTTTCGGATGCAGGAAGGTGAAGGTGAAATTCTGGTTCACACGCTGCTCCCTGCAAATCACATTACAGCGCGACGCGGTGGTGCTGGCTATGAGTTCTGGACACCGGGCGATGCAAATGGCGGACCTTGGGGAAGCGGCCGCAATTGGCCACTTGAGCCCGCAGAGGGTGGTTCTTTACCGACTGATCCTCTTGAGCATGCGATGTGGGAGAAGTTCTACGACAACGATATTCCGCGCATTAGGCGCTCTAATCGTCGCAATGTTGTTCCCGGCTCGTGGAGAATAGAGGTCTCGCCTTCTGAACCTCAGCTCGAAGATCACTTTCTCCATCTATTTGAAATCGGTGATCGTGGAAAGACTGGAAGCCGCGCCGTCGAATTACTTCAAGCTGTAGATATTGTCGGCGCTGGCTGCGCTACAAATGGGCATGCTGGTATGGTCGCTTTGTTCCCTACCTCAAATACGTCCCTTGATTTTGTCGAGGTAACGCTCCCCTCATTTCCCAGCCACACAATCTGGATCGCAGGGCTGGAGGCAGATAGACGCTACAATCTCGAACTTGCCGGGAGCAATTTGGCAACTGGAGATGCTGCTGCTCCCGGGGTTCCTTTGCGCTCGCAGGAAGTTCGCGCTAACAAACACGGCATAGCTCACATCCAAGCGGACGCTACCGCGTTCCCAGCCAAATGCCGGATGGGACTTCACATTCTTTAATGTCGTAACAAGATCATTTGTCCGCGTCGAGACTTGCTAGCGCGGCGCGGGACAAATGATGTGACATCATGCTATCCGGAAGCAGCAGAGCGTTGTTGAACGCGTCTCTGGCCTGGTCCTTATGATTCAAAGCAGCCTGCATCGTTCCGATGTTGTACCACCACCACCCTGTGAAGGCGCTGGTATCCTTTACCCGCGTCGCAGAAGCCACTGATGCCTGAACCTTCTTCTGCTCTTCAGCCGCATCATCGTTGCCAAGCAGCCTTTGTGCTTTCGCGGCCCAGGCAGAATCGGCTCCAATCTTGCTCGCAGCAGCCTTACGAAGTAGTTCTTCGGCTAGCTGAGGATTCTTGCAGGCCTTGGCAATGACAGCCATTCTCACATACGGTTGTGAAACCGTTTCGTTCACTACAAGTCCGGGATGATCGGCTACAAGAAATTTTGCCGCCTCAGAACAGCGTCCTGCGATGGCATCAGCTTCGGCCTGCATCAATTTGATCTCAAAGAGAACCTGTGCAGCGGAGACTCCGCCTTCTTCGCTCGGGAAGAATCGCCCATTGAAAAGGCTGAGCGCTTGATCATACTCACCCGCCTCCGCCCGCGTCAGCGCAAGCTGGTAAACCAGATTCGCCGGCATGGTAGAGACGGAAGCATTGTCGGCTGCCGGATAACGGCCGAGAGCGGCGGCACGTTCTTTCGCTGAGACACCGCTCAAGCTCATCGCAGTATCCAGGCCTACGTAGTTATCGGAGTTCGTTGGATCGTTCTCAGTGCCCTCGCGAAAAGATACAAGAACTCGTTGTGGGTCACCTTTAAGGTGCAGCAATGCTTTGCCCATATCGGCATCAAGTATTCGCATTTTGGGGTTAAGGCGTTTAGCCTCTGCCCAGTGTTCGATTGCGGGATCGTACAACCCTTTTGAAAAAAGTAAAGTCCCGAGCAGGTAATGAGCTGTCGCATCGTTGCTGTCGGCCACAAGCGCAGCTTCTAGTACAGTCCGATCCGTAGGCGTTGATGGAAAGACGAAGCTCGGCGAAAGCCTCTCCGCAGCCTGCCAATTCTGTTTCGCATCCTTGCCAAGCTTTGCCTTGTTGTAAGCAACATAATAGAGAACCAATGGATGATTTTGCGGCAGTACAGATCCAGGTTCGCTCTGGTCCTGCGGGACCTCCGGATAAGTACGCTCCAGTACTGCAAGAGCCTTCTGATATAGGCCAAGATCCATATATTCGGTGGCTACTCTGAGAACACGATATGGATCAGCAGCCAGGTGAGGCAGATCGGGGGCGCTTGTCTCTTCCTTCAGAAAATCACTCAGGGGATCCATCTCCAACCCGAGTCGTGCAAGCTCGTCCGCATGAGCAGTGTCGCCTGTAGCGCGAGTGATAGCTTCGAACTGTTCCCGTGTACGGATGTCCAACGGAGCGGCTTCAACAGCGTCTTTCAGGAATGACTGCGCTTTATGCAAATCACCTTGTCGCGCATATAGCTCTCCGATTCGCGCCGCAGCCCGAGCCCGAAATTCAGCCTGACGATACGCTATCTCGTAAGCTGTCTGCGCCTCTCGTGTATGCCCAAGACCGTCTTCAGCAATTCCGAGGTAGTAGGCGATCTCAGCATTTGGGGTATCTCGTCTCTGTACGGCCTGTAGGAGTGTCTCTGCTTCAGCAAAGTGCTGTTGTGCCGCGGACAAGCGTCCCGCAGCCAATTGCAAGGTGAGACTGTCTGGGTATTTCGCTATTCCCTCTTTGTAGGTCTCGAGCGCCAGCACTACTTTTCCGTTCAGCTCCTGGTCTGTACCAAGCTTCAACCATTCATCTTCAGCTCTTCGATCTGCATTGGGCGTGTCATATATTGTCTGGGGACCAACCTTGATTGCTGATTCAGGATCCCAATCGTACTTGCCATCGGTATGCTGCAGCAGTATTTTTCCTTCACGGTCTCTCAGCTCAAACGTCACCTTCGCAGCCGGGTCTTTAAGCGTTACAGAGTGAGACCATTTCTTTTCCGGGGTCAGGTCTGCCGTTTCGCTCCAAAGTGCCTGTCCATTTTGAATCAATCGAATCTGCGCGTCTGTAATGCGTTCGTTTACATTCAGAGCGGCAGATACATCGGAACCATGCGTCTGCAGAGAAACAACTCCAACCTTGTTAGCTCGTGTAATGCCGCCTGTGTCCCGTACCGGCATCCAGTATTCGCTAAAGCGAATCGTCTGGCCGGGATCGAGAAACGCATACGTCTCCTGATTGCGAAACAAGCCACCCTGAACTTCAACGTAGGCGCTGTCGTTATCAGAGAGAGCCTTGCGCCATCCCAACCCATCAGCATCGGCTCCCCATGACCAGATCTTTTTTGCGGGCAGCTCGCTGTATTCTGCGTAATGCACTGCGCCGGCTTGCGTCTTCGGATTCCAGATACCCATAAAGGGCTCATGACTTCCGTGTACAAAGAACGACACCGGTCCACTTTGTTGATTCTTAATGACGCTTAAGTCGCTTCCATCCGGTGCAACGGGCCAGTAACGCACTTCAGTAAAACCATGCGAAGCTGCAAACTGCATTGGATATTCAATATGCGAGTCGTCCCATACCTGAAGACCCGCATTGCTCCACCAATAATAGCGGTGGCGCACGTCGCTCCGGTTGTAGAGTGTCACCCGTTGCTCCAGTAGGGTTGAGCCCGGCCTCAGAACGATCTCAACTCCCCATTGCATGCCATACACGCGGTCGATATTGCCCACGGATACCGAAGCGCTTCCGTCAGGATGCGTCGAATACGCGAAGTCGACAGGCGACATGGAAACCCAGTTATGCGATACGGGAAAGTTATATTCGACTCCAAATGCCGCCCAGGCGCCTCGATAACCTATCTGGGCCTTCTTGATCGAAGGATTTGCATAAAACATAGATTGACCATTGATCTTGTCAACGCAGGTATAGAGATGTCCGCCAATATCAGGCAGTACCGTGCACTTCAGATATTCGTTCTCGAGAAACACTGCGCGCCAGACGTGATCCTTTTTCTGCCCGGTCAGGTTTTTTCTTAACGTGTAGGGATAGCTGAACTGGGTGGTCGAATAGCTATCAAACGGCGGGTTGGGATCGGGCTTCCCTTCTTCATAGGTCGGTAGCGTGAGAGTACCCTGCCAAACCTTTACCTGCGCTGCAACAGATCCACTCGCGACGACCAGGGTTCCAGCAAGCAACACCATATAGGCAGAAATTGTCTTCATAAACCTCGTCTCTTCGCAGTGGAACAGAGCAGATTCCGCACTATCTCATCATTACTGTTATTTTTTATTGTTCAAAATTACTTTTGCTTACTTTCTGTCAGAATCATATGCTTTGTCAACTTGCAGGATTGATAAAGCACCATCATCAAACCCGCCGTTGAAAAAGAAGATTGGCACATAACTTCCCTTGGGCTATGAACGATGTAAGCCCATAGCAATCTATCGCTGATCAGTTTGCTATAAGAGGCTCATAAAAAGAACAGAGGATAAATCATTGTTGGCGGTAGGCATACTGAGCTAGCGTCATTATGATTTCTTCCCCTGCATGAAGACTCTTTACAAAGAAGAACCGTTTGGGCGCTGAAATTTCTAGGCTTCGACAGGAGGCGTTGCGAACAGTGACGCGGATTCATTATCCAGATAAATCGTCGCGTCCTGGTGGGTTTGCAGTATCGATGCAGGCGCCATCGGGCTAATCTCTCCGCTAAAACACGCTTTGATGGCGCTGGCTTTTCGTGCATCCGGGGCGATACAGAGAATCTGTTCCGCCTTCATGATCTGCTGGATGGTCATTGAAATCGCTTGGCGGGGGACATCCGCGAGCGTTGGGAACCAGCCTTCACCGAGCTGTTGCTTGCGGCAGGCGTCATCCAGATCGACCACGATATATGCCTCTTCCGTATCGAAATCTGCGGGAGGATCGTTGAATGCCAAATGTCCATTCTCCCCTACGCCCACAAATGCGATGTCGATTGGGGCTTTGCGAATCTCTGCACTGACCCTGTCGATCACCACCGCCGGAGCTTGGGTTCCGTCCAGCAGATGATACTTTTTCAACCCGACTTTATCGATCAATCGTTCTCTCAGATACCGGCAAAAGCTGGCAGGAGCCTGACCGGATATGCCGACATATTCGTCGAGATGAAACATCTCGACGCACCCCCAATCGATATCCGTAATCTTCGTCAGAGCATCCAGAAATTCGAACTGCGACGCTCCCGTAGCTGCAATAATGCGCGCCTCACCATGCTGCGAGATCGCATCGCGAATAACTGTGGCTGCGTGGTTGGCTGCGGCCTCAGCCAGCGTTGCCTTAGAAGAAAACACTTTTATCGTCATGGTTACTCCGGTGGATTTTGGTTCAGGAAAATAATTCTAAACTATCCGTAACAAAAAGATATAAAAAGAAAGTAATATTGTCCTCAACGTTCTAAAGGGTCCGATGGAGATCGTGCATGTTCCGTTCAAAGAGCCTTCAATATCTCGCAATTTCTGGGTCTGCATGTCTTTTCTCCCTCGCAGCTGGCGCACAGGCCTCCGCTCAAACGGACGTAGTCACACCGGCACAATACAAAACTGTCCCTCCCGCCGAAGCATTTCGGGTATTTTCCAAATCTGATACGGAAGAACCAGAGATTACGCCCTACCTGCTCTATCAAACTTCCCTGGCCTGGCATCAAGATCAGCTCCGTCAGGCTCGTTGGTCGCAGGTGAAGACCGAGACCGATCTATTGCAGCTTCGTTCTACTCTAAGAACATCCGTACTCGAGATGATCGGCGAACTTCCCACAGAAAAAACAGCCTTGCACGCTACCGTAACTGGCAGAATTTCAGCTAGTGGCTTTCATATAGAGAAACTTGTCTATCAAAGCCTGCCTGGTCTCTACGTCACCGCACTTGTTTACGTGCCTGATAACGGAGAGAAGGTCCACCCCGCCGTTCTCGTTGCCGCAGGGCATTCAGCAAATGGAAAGATTCACTACCAAGAACTTTGCCAAAGGCTGGTCCAGAGAGGCTATCTCGTTATCAGCTGGGATCCGATCGGCCAGGGCGAAAGAAGTCAGTTCTGGGACGCCAAAGCGAAGAAAAGCCGTTACAACTTGATCTGCGCTGAGCATGCCGTGATGGGAAACCTCGCCTATCTCGCCGGAACAAGTCTCGCTCGCTGGGAGGTATGGGATGGTATGCGGGCTGTTGATTATTTGCTTACACGCGCGGACGTCGATGGTCAAAGGATCAATATCACGGGTACAAGCGGCGGCGGCTTTCAGACAGCGCTGCTAGGCGCATTGGATGAGCGCATCAAGGTAATTATTCCCTCCTGCTACATCACCGCGCTTCCCATGCGCATCGCCAATCGCATCTTTGTCGATCCCGACAGCGATCCGGAACAGGACCTCTTCGGATTCATATCGAAAGGGGTAGACCACGCGGGTTTATTGCTGATGATGTATCCCCGACCAGTGATGGTGGCAACAGCCACTTTGGACTTCTTTCCCGTTCAAGGCTCGCACAAATCGTACGCCGAGGTTCGCACCTTCTATGAGCGCTTTGGTCACTCCGATCGTATTGGATTCGCCGAGAGCTACAACACTCATCAATATTCTCTGAAGAATCAGGAAGCGGCGCTGAATTTTCTCGACCGCTTCAACAAAATGCCATTGCGACATGGTCTCGCTCCGGTAACAACGTTCACGGATGATGAGCTTCGCGTAACAAAAAGTGGCCAAGTGTCGGTGGATTACACAGATGCGCAGCCGCTTCCGCGTTTTATCGCAAGGTATTTGGCCGCCAATCAGCGTCGTGACAAAGAGACGTTGGCTCAACTGTATACGAGCGAACAAGACCCTGAGATCTCCTCTTGGACTGTTAGCCGCTACGCAGGGTCCGCGCCACCGCAGGAAGTGGGATGGGAAGCAGTTGGAAGCAACATCGTTGGTACGCTCCATATCGATCGGTATCTTCTACACCACAGCACATATCTGCAGATGCCTCTCTTGCACTTCCATGACGAACGGATGCACCCCAAGGGAGCAGTTATTTGGCTCAGCCTCCAGAGCAAAGCGACAGAAAAGGACTGGCCACAGATTGCCGAGTTGCTTAGCAATGGCTACGAAGTTTTTTCATTCGATTTCCGTGGATTGGGCGAGACGCGAATGAACTACCGCGCCAAATCCTCAGACGATCCAGACTTGGTACAAGGAAACGTCGACCAGGCATATGTCAGCCCGCTATCAAGCGTGCTGGCCGGCTATGTCTACAACTCTCTGCTTACAGGCCGACCATATTTTTTGGAGATGATGGACGACCTCAAGATCGCTGAACTTTTCATCCGCAACAAAAATGTGCAGTCACATTTGCCGCTCAGTATTGCTGCGACGAATGATGCGTATAGCCTTGCAATTCGATTTTCAGAGATCGATCACGGAATAACAGTCATATCGAACAAAACTGCAACCACCGTGGATTGGTCCGCGCTGGTAACTCAGGGACAGGAAGAGTGGCCCATAGCCCTTCTCATGCCTTCAGGAGGCTTTATCAAATAGCTGACATCAGTTCCAACCTTCCGAATTAACCCTTAATGAACTCAATTAGAACCGAGTGAATAGACGTGATCGAAACTCTAAATCGCTTGTTCAAAATTATCTCTCCATCGATCTGGCCAGCCGTAATTCTGATTGCGACGGCTTCAATTGTGCAGGCGTCCGAAATAGAAGAGTCTTCTCAATCTGGCTTACCTACCCTCGTAGTGGCGAGAGATCACTACCTTAGCGATCTCATCCAGCCGCACCGTTACACTCCCGGGAAGAATAGCTTTCTTTATCAGACTCTTCACAAAGGACAACGGCGAACCGTGCTTGAGCTTGTCGGAAGCGGCTCTGTGCGACATCTCTGGTCTACATGGAGCATTCCCGGCAGCAATGCCGTTCCTACAGGAAGAGTTCTTCTCCGTGTCTTCGTCGACAATCAGGCATCACCATCTATTATCGGAACGGTGGACGAACTCTGTCGAGCAGCCCAAGCTACGGGTACGAGTTTCGTGCCGTTTCCAGCCTTTATCTATAAAGATGCCTACAACTTCTATCTCCCCATCTACTTCTCTAACGGTATAAGAATCGAGATCGAAGCTCTCGACGAAATAAACGAGTTCTATACGCAGATCGACTACCGCCTGGATCCAGGCGTAAAGCATTCGACCCGTCTCGTGAGTGAACCAACCGCGGCTGGCTTGGCTTTGACGTACACCGGCGATGCACCTTCTATCAATAAGAAGGAGTTCACTGCAACCGACCTGCTTCACACAAACACCAATCCGCAATGCGTTTCCTCAGCGCATCATTGCGAATTCACGATAGAGGGGTCGGGAGTTCTCAGAAAACTCACCTTTCGCGGTGACTTACCGTCAGATCTACATTTGGCTATCTATTGGGACGACGATCCAGTTCCAGGTGTGCAGTCTTCTACAAAATACTTATTCGCTGACTTTGTAAACGCAGCCATGGGATCGAAGCCCGGCGAGATGACCTCTTACTTCCCGATGCCATTTCGCCACAAGGCCAGAATTGTCTTAAGCAGTGTGTCCAATGCCCCTCTGCACATAGCTGTCGACTACGCAGTCGAGCGAAGATCCGTCTCCAAAGATACCCCCTATTTTCACGCCTTCTATCACGATACGCAGAGGACACCCGGTTATTCACAATATCCCGTCCTCCAGATTCGCGGCAAAGGACTCTTTGTAGGAATGAATCTCTTCGACAGCGGACACAACCATGGTGGAGGAGACGCCGCCCTGATCGATGGAGGGACAGATCATCCGCACGTACTCCATGGCATATGCGGTGAGGACTACTTCGGCTTTGCATGGCACCATGTAGGAACAATGACTCCGCTCACCGGCGCTCCCGTTCACGAGCGCCGCTATCGGCTACATTTGGAAAATCCCTATCCATTCAACGAATCGTTTCAGTTCCTGTTTGGAGCATTTGCAGGTTTGCAACCAAAGAGCGTGGCCTTTTGGTATGAGTTTCCCGCAGCATCTCAACAACAATGGGTGAGTCTTGAAGCGCCATGGAAGGTGCTTGGCCCCCTCAGCCCTGAGACGCCTCTTCCACTCACGGTAAGTGATCAGAGTTACTCAACCACTGTGGCAATCAACCAACCCACACAACTTACAACGCGTTGGCAAGATGCGCAGATGCTTTCTGGCTTTCTCGATCTCACGTATCAGTTCCGTCATTATGCCCTCAGTGACAAAGGCTCTGGATTTATTGCCGGCGCTAATAAAACAAAGCTTACGACCTATATTTATTCCGATTCGGATAAGACGATCCGTGCAATATTAGGCCACGATGACGAAGTGCTCGTGCAGGCAAACGGTATTACTCTTTCGGACCTTCGCCAGAACTCTGGGTTTGCCCCTTCCTCTCTGCAGATTCCTCTTCGCAGTGGATGGAACACACTCGATCTGGTTTTATCGAATGACGAAAATACAAACTGGCGCTGGTCGGGTCTATCGTTCGCACTACGAAAGGGATCACATCAGGCTCAAGGTCTGAAATTCTCTACCGAGTTGCCAACTAGCACCTCCGCTCTCGTCAAAGCAACGGGACACTGATCTATGCACCGTCATAAAGCTTCTGGAAAAATGTACTGACTCAGGATGATAATGAAAACCATATTCACCGTTGCGCTCTTCTCTTTTGCCTCACTTTGCCTTACACAGAACGTGCTGGCTCAAGCGCCATCTCCCTCCCCGGTCTTCTATCACACCGAAAACTCTGATGAATGGGTCAATCATTCTATCCGTGTTCAAAAAATCTATACTCGTGTGTTGGTGGTCGATGCTTCAGAACATCCTCCGCAACAGATCAAAGTCTCGACTCTAAGTCTTAACGCAAGACCGGCAGACGAAACTCGTGCAACCCACTCGTGTAAGGTTCATGCCGTCTTCAAAACCTTGCAGGAAGCCGCAGATGTTGCTCATGGTGGCGACCTGATCGCAGTTATGCCTGGTACATACGCAGGCTTTGTCCTCGAGGAGAAACCGGACGCTGGCGATGGACACTACATCCACTTCAAGGCGATGGGCGGGCCAGGAGACGTCATCGTCAATCAAGCCTCCCGTAATCCCGATTGGATGATATTGCTACGCGCGACACACCACGTCATCATTCAAGGCTTCAATTTAGCAGGCCATAATACGCCCGGCATAGATCCCAAGAGCCCTCGCGCCGGAATCATGTTAGATGGAGACTTCAGCCTGACAGGCAAACAAACTCATCACATTGTTATTACCGATAACTTCTCGCACAATCATAGGAAGTGGGGCCTTCACTCCCGCGATACACACACAGTTCTAATGCAGAACAATCTCTTTGCCCTCTCTGCAATGGAACATTCTGCATATGTATCCGATGGCTCCGATAACTATGTGATTCGTCGCAACATCTTCTTCGGAAGCAACGCCAGTGGTTTGCAGTGCAATCTCGACACGGTCAGTTCATTTCATGACCTAATAAAAACCCCCGCACTCCGCGGCTACCGTAAAGAAGAACCGACTCGCGAGTGGGCCGTAGGACTGATAAAGCTAGCAACCGAACATTTTGGCGAGAACAACTTTCCTGACGGCAAGGGACTCAACTTCATTATTGAAGACAACGTGATCAACGGGAATGGAAAGGCTGGTGGTGGATCACTCAACCTGGCCGGACTGCAGGATTCTCTCATTCAAAACAATCTGATCTACGGAGACTACAACCACGGAATCGCGCAGTGGGGCGATGCCAACCCGTATGACCAAAGCTACGTCGAACCAGGGCCCACCTCATCTGATCAGGTCAAGGACCCTCTCGATCTACCACTTTGGGGCTGCCATGGAAACTTAATTCGCAATAATACCGTTCTGATGGCCAATGAAGGACGTGCCGCAATGCAGTGCCGTCACGGCAGTTGGGGCACCAAGACTCGCAACAACATCTTTATCAATGACAAAGCAGCCTCTATTGAAATCGACAACTCAAGCATCTATCAGGTTGATTCAAGCGATAGTGTCATAAACGCCCTGGTCTATACCGACATTCAGAATGACTTGAAGAAGCTAGCCATTAACCTACCTGAGGGTTCTAAGACCCTCTCTGGTATTACACAAGAGAAAGCAGCAAGTGAGTTTGTCCGTTCCAGTACGGAGCCCTGGGTCATCATTGAAGGAAAGTGGTGGAAGCTCAATCCTAATCGTCCCGACTTTCATCCTAAGTCCGATTCGAAGTTTGCGGATTGGGGTGATGTGACTGAACTTTCTGGTACTAACCCACCTGACCATCAACGTCCGTATCCTTTCATCGGTGCGTTTAAACCGGAAAGCCAGTGATCAGGGAGCAGTCAAAGCAGAAATAAGTCGAAGGAATTTAGAAGATATGAGAAATATCAGAATCTCAGCCATCACGGCCATAGCAAGTCTTAGGCTGTTCTTACTGGTAGCGATCTCTCTTTTCAGCCCTCAGATACAAGGGCAGACTGTCGTCGTTCGTCCGATAGAAACGCTTGACGTCCTCGTCAATCCCGGTATTGGTGTTCAAACCTTTCAGCGATACAACGACGATCCCCTAAATCCTGGCGTTGAGTGGTCCGAAGAAGGCCCAATTCATCCTGTGGAAGCGGCAGGCGCGACCCCACAGTTTCCAAAGTCCAGCGTAGCTTATGATCGCTGGCACTGGACTACGCTTGAACCGGAGCAAGGCGTTATCCATTGGGAGATCATCGATCTGGCTCTGGCAGAGGCGAAACAACATGGTCAGCGCCTCGCAATTCGATTGATGCCATATGACCCAACGCATCCGTTGCCAGAATGGTATCGAAGATCGGGAGCCAGGAGGGCGAACACGGATTCCTCTAAGGACGGAACTATCTGGCAACCAGACTTCAGCGATCCCTTGTACTTCAAATATTGGAGTGCCCTTGTCAACGAAGCGGCCAAAAGATATGACGGGCATCCTGATCTCGATAGCGTCGATATTTCCACGGTCGGCTATTGGGGCGAAGGGTGGAGCGACTATATGTCGGAGTTCGCGGTTCAGAAGAAGTTGATCGATGTTTATCTAAAGGCATTTCGTAAAACGCCGTTACTAATGAATTTTGATGAGCCAGAAGCCTTAGCATATGGAACTTCCCATGGAGCAGGTTGGCGTTTTGATTGCCTTGGTGACATGAGGAAGCCGTGGTCGGCAATGCTTGATTCCTATCCCGAGCAGATTGCGACAACAGGCATTGGTGATGTGTGGAAGACGGCTCCGATATCTATGGAGACTTGTGGCGTCCCTGAATCGTGGCTGCGGGCGGGATGGGATGTGAACTACATATTGCATGAGGCTCTGCGCTGGCACATTAGTACGATCAACGTAAAATCCAGCGCGATTCCGAATCAGTGGAAGGACAGTTTCGACGAACTTCAACGGTCAATGGGCTACCGTTTCGCGTTGAGACGTGCGGAATGGACAGAACGAGTACGCGCAGGAGAGGCCCTTCATCTAAAAACATGGTGGGTAAACAAAGGGGTGGCACCAATCTATCGACCTTTTGTATTGGCCTTTCGCCTGACCTCACCCAATGGCTCGGCGGTTCTGAGGACAGATGTGGATTTACGTAAGTGGTTGCCTGGCGATGCGGTCTTTGAGGATCCGATCTTTGTACCTGCCGATCTTTCAAAAGGAGAGTATGAGTTGAGTGTGGCGATACTTGACCCTGTTACTTTGCTGCCTAGTGTTCGGCTTGCGATTGAGGGACGTAGTGATGATGGATGGTATGGCCTGGGTAAAGTTCAGGTGGCAGCTTCGCACTAGTTTACGGACCCAAAACTAATTGTTGGTATCTTGCAAAAACTTATTTGAGGTGTGATGAATCTCAATATTTCTATCTGTACATTGCTAATCTTTTACGGAACGTCTGTGCCATGGTCACAGGGAGAGACGCAGAAGGTTACTGCGATTTCTTCCCCCAATACAATTCAAGGCTCAGGGCTCTCGATAGAGACATTCAATGATGGCTCGTATGCGTTGCGCTCGCAAGCGATATCAGGTGTGGTCCTGCGTTCCGGAGTTGAGGTTGATATTGACGGTTCGACGTTGAAATCGTCTGAGTTTCCACGCCATCTAAGTTTGATTGCTCCATTCAGTGACCAGTTGGGTGCGGGGCGCATACTGACCGTAACGCATACAGGATTGCCGACGATGCCTGATCTGGTCTCGGTTCTGCGTGTATATGATGACCGACCCTGGGGTGATCTGCAGGTCAGCGTGCATAACACCACATCACGACCTATTGAGGTGCATGCGATTCGTGTTATACGCAGTGACATTGGTCGAGTGCTCAATCTGAATGGTGCGGATGAACAGAATCGTGTTCTCTCTGATAGTTTCAGTGAAGATACACCACAGTTGAGACTGATGGATCTTACGGAGCCGTCAGATGGAATGCATCGGGCATTTGGAAGCCAGCTCATCTACAACCGACAGAGTGGGCTGAGCCTCTTTCTAGGAGCGCTGTCAGCGGATAAGCTACTAACTGTCTTTCATCTGAAGAGTTCGGGTCGAGGCTCTACAGCTCGTGTGCTCTCCTATGACGTCACAGCTACAGGAACAAACGAGATTCTGCCAAGCGATGCCGAACATCGCTACTCGACAGCGAATAACGTTGCGCTCAGTCTGAGTCTGCTTACTGGAGAAAGTCTTAGCTCGGAACGGCTTATGTTCGCTATAGGTTCACGCTACCACGAGCAATTGGAAAATTACGGACATGCAATTCGGGTTCTGCATAAGGCACTCGTGACTACCCCGACTCCGATAGGCTGGTGGAGTTGGACTGCTTACTACTATGGAGTAACCCAAGATACAGTTCTTACCAATGCAACGTGGCTGGCACAGAATCTTGAGGCGCTAGGATATCGGTACTTTCAAATAGATGAGGGCTATCAATATGCTCGAGGAGAGTACGCCACCGCGGATGGCAAAGCTTTTCCCAATGGTATGGGTGTCGTGGGAGATGCGGTACGAAAGCATGGGCTTACCTTTGGTGTTTGGGTAGCGCCATTTGAAGTATCTGAACGGTCGTGGGTATACGAGCATCATCAGGACTGGCTTGTACACAATAAGGAAGGAAAGCCAATTCACATAGGGAAGATCGGTAACTTCGATGAGCTTTATGTTCTCGATACGACCAATCCCGCTGCGCAGGACTATCTTCGGTATACCTATCGCACACTTGTGAATGAATGGGGAGTGCACTTCATCAAGATGGATTTCATGGATGTGGCTGCTGTAGAGGGAGTGTTTTATAGACCGAATACGACCGCATTGGAAGCATTGCGGATCGGTCTTGAGACTATCCGTAGCGCGGTTGGAGATGATGTTGTTCTGGATAAGGATGGCAGTCCGATGCTTACGCCGGTAGGCATTGTGAATGCTGGACGTACCTCACAAGACACGGGCCACACGTTCGAGTCCACACGCGACGCCGCTTCCGGCGTGGCGGCTCGCTATTACATGAATCGCAATTTCTTTATTACCGACCCTGATGCCTTTACCGTCTCCAAACAGACCGTTCCTGATCGTGGGTGGCATGGAAATAAACTTCCGCTAACAATGGATGAAGCTGAAACCTCAATAGCTCTTTCAGCCGTATCCGGAGGCATGTTCGAGATAGGCGATGACCTGCCCACGTTGGGTGTTTCGCCGGAACGACTTGAGCTAGTGCGTAACCAAGATCTGCTCGATATGGCACGCCTTGGCCGAGCGTCCGTTCCGTTGGATCTTATGACCTATCCGGCAGAGGATCGACAACCGAGCATCTTCTTTTTGAACGAAGACGCCCGGCAGAAGGTTCTCACGATCTTTAACTGGACTGAAAATGTTCGGAGCCATACCGTTGCGCTGAGTGATCTAGGGATGAAGAGCAGTTCATATACAGTGACCGATGTTTTACACGGGAGAACTCTGCCCATTCAAAACGGTATTATCGAGGTAGTTCAGCCGCCGCATTCCGTTCGTATTTTGAAGTTAGCAGACAGCTCCATCCCTGAGACGCCACTGACCTATACGGCTAATGCACCAGCCTCTGCAAAAGCCGGCGAAGGAGTGGATTTTTCTATCTCTGGCGGCGATGAAGGGTTACCGGTTCTGCTGTATCAATGGTCATTTGGTGATGGTACAAGTGCTGAAGGGGAGAAGGTATTGCACGCTTATACACTTGCCGGAAACTATATAGCTACGGTCACGGCAATCGGTTTGAATGGACGCACACAGCAACACACGTTACGAGTTTCCGTCACAGGATTCGTGCCAACGCTTTACAATCCGTCAGCCAAGGAACGCTATGGTGCACCAAGATAACTGAATCGCACAATTGCAGATTGCGCGTCCTTCTAGAAGGACGCGCACATATAGTTAGTGAGCAATCGCAACATTGTGTACAACGTCTTCTTTGTTTGCACCACCGTCTGCGGGGCCGTGCCATACGCCGCCCCCGTAAGTTGTGATGTAGATCTTCGTGGGATCGTTCGGATCGGGAATGACGCGGTGACCCCATTTGAAGTTGTATCCCTTGATCCGTGTCCAGTGCTCCCCGCGATCCGTAGAGCGGAATGCTCCAGCATCAAAGCCGCTAATGTAAAGAATGTCAGGGTTGTGTGGATCGATCGTTAGATCGTATACATGCTGTGATTGGGTATAGAGTGCTCTCCAGGTCTTGCCACCGTTATCCGAGACATAGACACCACCGTTTGTGTCGACCACATCCCCTTCCTGTCCCCAAGCCGTCAGGTAGAGTCGTTGTTGGTCGCGCGGATCAATCTGTAATCCTGTTGGTCCGGTGACACCTTGCGGAAGATCGATACGCTGCCAGTGCTCTGCCTTATCGACAGAGCGATAAAGTGCTCCAGCCCCGGCTTCAGAGCGTTCACTTTTCTCATCACGTCGGGACACTACTAAGTAGAGTGAGCCATCTTTGCCCGGCGTAATTCGCCACGCAAAAGGCTCGGCCCCGGCAATCCCCGTATTCTTGAGTATCCAAGTCTTTCCGTTATCCGTGGATTTGAATACACCTCTTCCAAATGCTGTGGCATATAGGGTTCGATTTCCTACAGGGCTGTCAGGATCAAGCAGGATGTGTGTGACAGAAGTTGGCGGCATGCCGGTTCCGCTGGGGTGCCAGTGTAGTCCTCCATCAGCCGACACTGCGACACCTCCCCTGTATCTTTGCGGGCTGCGGCCGCGCCACATCTTTGGACGCGGCAGATCATGCACCCCGCTGAATGCACCCCACATGAGCCCTCGCTCGGCCGGATCAAAAGCTACCCAGTATGCAGTATTTCTCCACTTCTCCGGGATACCTTCACTGCTACTGCGCCAAGATTTACCACCGTCAGAACTCTGGAAAAGCCCAATATCGGTATAGTCGATAAATATATGCTTCGGGTTGAAGGGATCGACCTGAACTCCATAATCCGTCGTCACATCCAATCCGCGTGAAACCCAATTATTGTCACTTGCCGGTGCGGAGTTCACCTCTTCCCATGTACTGCCACCATCCAATGTGCGATAGGTGCGAAAGAGGTCCGTCGCATACGCCACATCCGGGTTGGTTGGCGCGACGCCCAGGCTATAAGGCGAATCGAAGAAGATCGACTCGCCATCTTGTGTAGCACGCTGCTCGATCCAGGTGGGCGTCAGATTGCCTGACGCATTGGTCGATTCTTTGAAAACGATCTTCCATGTTTTTCCACCATCGACCGTCTTTGCTACACCGTTGAACAGGTTTTCCTTGCCGCTTGCCAGTTGAAGATTCCGAAAACCTACGTATGCAACTTCAGGATGGTTTTCACTCGCAGCGATTGCTTCAAAACGGCCTGCGCTCTGCCCGAGTGCGGGCGTTATTACTGTCCACTGCCGACCGGAATCTTCCGAAACATACACCTTTCCGTCGTGGCTTGTTGCATAGAGTCGCAGTGCACTATCGCCTCGTGCCATACCAGCCGCCGCAAAGTCGCCCTGAATCCGACTTACTTCCCTTGTGTTTCCGTCAGCGCCAAATTGATAAGCCGCGGAACCAGCGAGCGCAGTCAATTTGCCATCCTGAACAGAAAGCAATAGGACACGACGAGGCAACGTAGATAGGCGTTTCCATGATGCTCCGCCATCTTCAGATGACACGATCACACCAGGATTGCCTTTGCTCTCGAATGCGATATATAGATGTTTCGGATTTTGTGGATCGATCGCAATCGCGGAGATATCTCCCCCTGGGTATACGGGATCATCCGAGGTCAGTTTGTACTCTGAGTGATCTCCCACCTGATGTTCCACGGTATTTTGGGCCGGGGATGGAAAGATCATCTCCCAACTTTGTCCCTTGTCAGTGCTACGCCAAAGTGCAGCGTTTCCCGCATAAATCACCTTGTCGTTCGCGGGATCGAAGGCGAAGGTGTTGATCCCGCCACGCAGATTGAACATGCGCCATGATTGCCCATCGTTCTGTGTAATGTACCCACCGGTCATATCACAGTGCTCCACCACGAGACGCGGGTCATGTGGACTGATGGTGGGGGAAATCATCGTACCGCCGCCACCCGGCCCAATTATCTTCCAGTCGTTCAGGCGCGGCGCTTGCCCGTGGCTAGATACCGCAGTTGCGAGTAGCAGAATAACTAAGGTCTTGGATCGTCTCACAGTCGACTCCGTTTCATCACAACAAGCAAACAAAAGATAATTTATAGCAATAAAAAGAAATAATACAGTCAAAATGACAAGAGTCGGCTTTATGTACTGAATAAAGGTTACATTTGTGCCTGGCCCGATCCCTTCGGCCCGCTTCCACTACCCTTAATCTGCAAAAGGGTTTGGCCGTAAGCCACAAAACCCTTCATAAGCCTCAAGGCTCAATCTTTATTGTTCTTCATGCCTGTTTTTAGGGGTTTGGCTTGCATCAAAATAGTCCCGAAATCCGAGTTGTACTCTCGTATCACATGCTGGATCCTTTAGCCTGCGAGATGGCTCTATGACAATCGTTCAAATCTCCGAAGGAGTCGTACATGATCTTCCGGCCGATCTCCGAAAGGCGCTCGCGTCCGACGCGAGGGCACTGGCGGATTGGGAAGACATAATGCCGCTCGCGCGCAACGAGTGGATCTGCTGGGCCATCTCCGTCAAGAAAGAGGAGACAAGGCGGCAGCATGTTGAAAAGCTGTGCTTGCAGCTCAAAGAAGGGATGCGGCGGCCTTGCTGCTGGCCGGGTTGTCGGCATTGATGAGCATTTGTGGTCTGATTCGCGTTCGAACGGTTATTTGAAGCAACATTTCCGACGAGTAACCGGCTTTCCGTCATAGTGATCGCTGCCAATCGAGTCGTTACGGCCTTCTCAATGAGCGCTGAATCGCCAACGCACTCATCGACCAGCCTCATTGGTAAACAGAAGCCGACTTGTGAGGACTAACGATCCCAAATATCAAAGCTCCATTCAACTCGACGAGAGATGTGCAACTGGTGGTTGCGGGGAACCGCTGACTCGCTATGTGCGTACCTATCTGGTGTTTAATCGAATCGTAGGGAGACCGTCTGCGACTGGCCCTGCACAAGGAGCGCCATACAGTTTTGAGATTCAGGGCTATCGGAATCGGCATCTCGCCGGAAATTTTTGTCATGTTCTGGCTATTGCTAACCGTAGGTATGGCACGTGCCCAGGTAGGGACTCAGGAGCAGGGCCAGGCAAAGCCCAGCGTTGTTAGCCAAAGCCAGCCTAAGTCGCAGCCTATCTCGGACGCGAATGTACCGTTGTTGGCTGGCCCGTTGACGCTGGCGGATTTTGCAGATATGGAGCCACGCCCCGAGCTCAAGGACAAGCTCGGTCATCTGACCCAATTCATCCAGAACACGCCGGTTGATGGAGCGCCTGCAACTGAAAGGACCGAGGTATACCTTGGCCGTACCAACACCGCGCTCTACATCGTCTTTCTCTGTTTTGATCAGCACCCAGAGCTCATCCGAACACACCTGGCGCGACGCGAGAACATCCTCAAGGATGACTATGTCACGGTGAATCTGGATCCGTTTCAGGACCGTCAGCGCAGCGTGGAGTTTCAGGTCAATCCCAGTGGCGTGCAGGCCGACGCTTCATGGACCGAGGCCAGCGGCCCTGATTACAGCTTCGACCAGGTGTGGGACTCCGAGGGTCGCATCACTCATAAGGGGTGGATGGCACTGATCGTGATTCCCTTCCGCAGCCTCCGCTTTCCTCCCCACGGCAGCGAGTGGGGCGCGGTCTTCTGGAGAAATCTTCCCCGCAATAGTGAAAATGACTTCTGGCCGCGCGTCTCGGCGAACGTGAGCGGACAGTTGAGTCAGGAAGGAACGCTGCATATAGGCAGTCTTGCGGGCGTTACGGGTTCACACAACGTGCAGCTTAATCCTTACGCGCTTGCTCAGAACGAACACACACTCCAGACACTGGATCCCATGAATCCGTTCTTTTCGACGCGTCATCTTGAGGGCACTGCGGGTGGTGAAGGGAAAGCCATTCTGAAGGATTCGATTGTCTTCGATGCGACGATCAATCCAGACTTCTCGGATGTGGAAAGCGATCAGCCGCAGTTCACCGTGAACCAGCGCTACCCCGTGTACTTTCCGGAGCTGCGGCCTTTCTTCCTTGAGAACGCCAGCTACTTTGCCACACCGCTCACGCTGCTCTACACGCGTAATATTATCCAGCCTGAGTTCGGCGGCCGCACCACCGGTAAGATCGGCCACACCAATCTTGGCATCCTTGCCATCGATGATCGAGAGCCGGGCAAAACGGTACAACCGAGCGATCCGCTCTACAACAGCAAGGCAGAGTTCTACGTGGGCCGCGTCTCTCAGGATTTGGGCAAGGGCTCGAATATCGGCCTGATGTATACAGACGAAGAGTTCGGCGGCGGTTTCAATCGGATCGGCGGGGCAGATTTTACGTGGCGGCTCAACAATCACTGGACCATGCTGGGCCAGAGCGTGGAGAGCGCGACAAAGCAGAATAATCCAGACAGCACGGCCACGGTCTTCCCATCCGGTTACAACGCGGGCCCTGCGACGGACCTCCAAGTGCAGCGCAACGGACACTCGTTCAACATGTTCAACGAGTATCAGGACGTGAGCAAGGGATTCACGACAATGGTTGGCTTCCTGCAGACTTCCAACATTCGTAGCGATCATCTGCATGCAACCTACCAGTGGTATCCCAAGCACAGCGAGCTGCAAAGCTTTGGTCTGGAGACCAATCAGAATATCGCCTTCGACCACGCGCACAACCGCGTCTACCACTACACGACGTTTGATCCCTTTGTCCTGCTACCCAACAACATCGTGCTGGCACCGCTTGTCGGCCAGAATTCAGATACAGTGGGCCCGCAAAACGGGTACCCGCTGACTGAGAACCTCAATTTCACTGAGAACTTCGTAGGGTTTGTAGCTCGGGGCCAGCCACGGCAGCAGCTCAACTTCAATCTGCAGGCGATCAAGAGCGGCAATGTGAACTACAACCCGCCGGCGGGGGAAGTGCCCTTCCTGCTGGACCAGGACACCGTACAGGCGCTGATTTCGATCAACCCGCTACGGCAGCTGACCGACGACAACACCTATCTCCTCGACCGCGATCACTCGGCACAAGACGGGCAGTTCGTCTACGAGACGCAGGTCTTTCGCACCAAGCTGAACTATCAATTTACGAGGGCGTGGTCCGCTCGTCTCATTGCCGAATACGACTCGACGCTCGTCAACCCGGCCAAGACCTCCCTGGCGCGCACAAAGCAAGTGCAGACGCAGGCACTTCTGACATGGCTGCCGCATCCTGGCACGGTCATTTACATCGGCTATAACGACGATCTGCAAAACTACGATCATCAGCTCTGCACCACTGTCCCCGGAACCCGCCACTGCAGACCCGATCAGCCTATCCTTCCGCGCGGCCCGGGTTATCTGAACGATGGCCGCCAGTTCTTCATTAAGGCGAGTTATCTCCTTCGCTTCTAAAGAGTCCGGCATTGGATATCAAGCAAGCCTGGAAATCTTGCTAAGGCCTGTTATCACCAACCGACACCCAGTTCCGGTTGGCCGGGCCTTGATACAATCACCACGGTAACGAAACGGAACACGCGTCTGCTCTTCCGATCCGTTTGGGAGGACATAATTTGTCTCCCTCAATTCCGAATCGTCGAGCGACGGCGACAAGAAGGTCGCGTTCGCTCCAGAATTATCCCAACAACTCGGAGCCTAAACGAACACGACTGTCTTGTTCTGGTACACCAAGATGCGATTTTCCAGATGCCAGCGCACTGCACGCGAGAGCACGACATTCTCCAGGTCACGGCCTTTGTACAACATATCCTCAACAGTATCGCGATGGGAGACGCGCACCACGTCTTGCTCGATGATCGGCCCTTCATCCAGACCGGCGGTCACATAATGGCTGGTGGCTCCGATCAACTTCACGCCGCGAGCAAAGGCCTGATGATAGGGTTTCGCACCGACGAAAGCCGGAAGAAAAGAATGGTGAATGTTGATCATGCGTAACAGGTACTGCGCGACGAACTCCGGTCCCAGGATCTGCATATAGCGCGCGAGCACGACCAGATCCACTTCCTGCCCGAGTAGCTCAAGCATCTCCTGCTCGGACTCGTGCTTGTCGTCGGGATTGGTCAGTAGATGGAATGGGATTTGATAGAAGTCGGCTAGCCGCTTGGCGGTCGTGTGATTGCTGATGATTCTGACGATGTCACACCTCAGTTCACCCGTGTCATGCCGGTACAACAGGTCGGCAAGACAGTGGTCATAGGCGGAAACCAGGATGGCCATCTTAGGGCGGTAGTTCGTCAATGCCAGGTGGTAGTTGATCAGGTAACGTTCGACCAGCGGCTGGAAGTGGTGCCCAAAATCGGAGATTGGAATATCGAACCCGTCCAGATCCCACTCAAGCCTCGACAGTAACAGGTCGCGGCTACTGTCCAGGTGGTCATCGCAGTGAAGGCCGCTACCGTTGTGCGCAATCAGGAACTGGGAGATTGCCGCAACCATACCTTTGCGTGCGAAGCCACTGGGAGCGCTCAGAAGCAGGACGGCGGTGCTCATTTTCTTATTTTCCGCCAAATCACACCCCACGGGTGCGGCTCGGGCAAATATCACCGGCCGAATCGTCGCCAGTGAAGTTGAGCCGCGAAGCGTTGGTTGGCAGCCAATCCGCCAGATCTAATCGAAACAAACGCCTCGATTGGGCGAATATTGAGAGATCTTCGTTTAGCTGATGAGACCACGCAGCGCATTCGCGCTCTTTTTAGGAGCGGACCATACAAGAAGCGTGACGAGAGTGTTCTGGACATCATTCGGGAGTCCATACGTTTTGTCCGTGAAGACCCCAAAAAAGCGCCAGGTTCAAGTTGACTGGTCCATCGAAAGTAGCCTGCCGCCAATTTGTGTCGACCGTATTCAAATCCAGCAGGTGTTTATCAACCTGATTTCGAATGCGATTGAAGCGACCGACGGGAGTGCAAATGCAGCCAGGATTCTGCTGAAGGCCTTTGTTACAAAGGAGCACGAGGTCGTTGTCCAGGTCATCGATAATGGCACCGGACTCCAAGATACCGAAAGGATATTCGACGCCTTTATGACAACCAAGGAAAAGGGTATGGGCATTGGCCTGGCCGTCTCAAGATCTATCGTCGAGGCCCACGGCGGGCGGCTCTGGGCGGAGAACAATCCTGATGGCGGCGGCGCCACTTTCAATGTCGCCTTGCCCGTGTCGTCAAAACGCGAGGTCCATTAAATCCGCGCTCAACGATCTCCGATCTTGAGTTCACATGAAACGTACCGGCGAGCCGCTGCTCACAATGGTGAGCAGCCTTCCACGCCGCCCGGCGGACCCTATTGGACGGCAGCCCAGCTAGCGTTGTTCGTCCAGTGGCAGAAGGACGGATACCAGCCATAAGCCTTGGTCCCTGCAAGGGAGGCTCACCCTATCTAGATTCAAACCTCTGATATGGCGATCCAAGCTAGACCTGCTTGCGTTGTAGAAGCCTGGCAGCTATATCGCAAATCGGTAGACCTTCGCCACGATAGGCATCCGAGTGTTTACATATCAGATGTTGGATCCGTCTCCGGGTCGGAACCAAAATCCCACTTGGACATGTAGTCGCCTAACCGGAACTTATCCACTTGGCCGTGTAGCTTCCACAAGTTCCATTACTCGCACATCATCTCCAATAGGGCAGGCGATTCTTCTGCAAAAGGTTGTACGGTCTCCTTGTCCAGAGAAAGAGGTAATCTCAGTGCCGTAGCAAACAGGAAAGCGTGTAATCCGCAGAGTAGAAGAAAGGCAGCGGTAAATGCACTGGAGAGACTGACGCTCGACTGTGCCATCCCCAACCTCCATCCCAGGAAGGTCGCGCATAGCGTAGTCAAAGTCGGTCCGCCGAGACGTTGCACAATGTTGAGCGAGGTTGTCGCCATTGGCAGGTCCTGTTTCCTTACAGAAGCGTACGCTGCCGAGATGGAGGGAATGCCGACCGCGCTGAGGCCTATCCCACGCACAAAGAGAGCGCATGCGAGCACGGTGAGTACAAGTCCGTGACTGGCCAGCCAGATAAATGGCAGGGTGGCTGCGAAGGCCAGAAATGTGCCTCCAGCCGATACCTTTCGTATCCCGAACCGCTGCGTCAGGGCTCCTATCCATGGATAGGAACAGATCATCCCCACTCCAAGCGGAGCCAGCAACCAGCCCGTCGCACTCGGTGATTGGCCACAGGCGCGGATGAGATAGATCGGAATGAGCATTTGGCCCGCGAACGAGATTCCGTTCGACATGAACTGCGTGGTGCGGACGCAGAGAAGGTTTTTCTCTTGAATAGCTGAAGATCGATGAGCGCCTTGTCCCCTTTTCGAACGGTCATCCTGAAGAAGGCCGCAAGCAGAACGATGGACATCAGAAGAGTCGTAAGGCCGGTGCGCTTGCCCAGATGATCCGATCCGTACAGGAAGAGCACGAGTCCAGGAGAGAGCAGGGCGAAGCCAGGAAGATCGAGTTCTCTTGACCTGGTCTCTTCGCGATCATTGGGCAGAAAGAGAACCGCCAGGACGATTGCCAATACACCGACCGGCAGGTTGACCAGGAAGAGCCAGCGCCAGGAGGCGTGTTGCAGAATGGCACCGGCGATGACCGGGCCAAGGATCGGCCCCATCAGGATTGGCACAGCCGCGTAGCCCATGAGGCGCGCCATATACTTTCCGGCAGCACGCGCCATCATCATCTGCGTCATCGGAGCCATCAGGCCGCCGCTCATGCCCTGGAGGATGCGAAATGCGATCAACGAGTTCGCCGACCAGGCCAGACCGCATAAGGCGGAGGAGAGCGTGAATGCCGAAAAACACCAGAGGTAGAGAGATTTGGCTCCAATGCGCTCCACCAGCCAGCCGTTGAGCAGGAGCATAAGAGCGAGTGCAAGAAGATAGCCGCTGGTGACCCATTGAATCGCCGTGAGGCTGCTGTGCAGATCCACGGCGAGACTGGAGAGCGATACGTTGACGATGGTCGCATCGAGCTGCGCGAGAAAAGAGCCGAGTACCGCCACGGCCGTGATCTCCCAGACCAATGGGTCGAGTCCGCCGGATTCGGCAGAGACCTTAGGCAAGGGAGGTCAGGACCTCGCCTGTGCTGCGGACGCGGGTGAGGCGCGGGAAGATTTTCTCGAAGGTAAAGCGGTGCTGCTCGGCGTCCTGGGCAGAGCAGGCGTCTTCGACGAGCACAAAGGCAAAGCCGAGGCCGGTGCCTTGCCGCGCGGTGGACTCGACGCCTACGTTGGTGGAGATGCCGGTGAGAACGACTGTGTCAACGCCGCGGCTTCTGAGCTGTTGTTCAAGATCGGTGCCGGCGAAGGCGCCCCAGTGCCGCTTGGTGATGAGGATGTCGCCAGGCTGGAAGCCGGCGGAAGCGGCGATCTCCGATGCTACGGCCGGCAGCGGCTGGTCGCCCATGTTGGTCGGCTGGTCGACGGGAAGCTTCACGAAGTCGTTGAGATCGACGCGCACGTATACGACGGGAGCGCCATGTGCACGAAAAGATTCGGCGAGTTTCCTGGAATTTTCGACAACCTGTGCGGCGGTATGCGGCACGGGTTTCATGCCGACGACGGCATTCTGCAGGTCGATGAGGACGAGTGCGGTCTTTTGGGGGTCGAGTTGGAGTTCTGCCATGGTTCCTCTTTATTGAAAATACTTTAAAATCGAGGATGCCCTCGAATTCGTCAAATCCCGTTCGCGTCGCCCCGCAGCAGGAACGCTCGACGCGCCGGCTGGCCGGTTTTCTGGACGCGGCCGCGGAGCTCTTCGTCGAGGTCGGCTATGAAGCAGCGACTATGACGGCCGTCGCGGAGCGAAGCGGGTCTTCTATCGGCGCGCTCTACAACTACTTTCCGGATAAACAGTCCATCGCGTTCACGCTGGTGAATCAATATTCCGAGAAGGTAGAGGCGCATTGGAAGCCGTTGATGAAGCAGGCGGAGATACTGACCCATGCGGAGTTCGCCGATCTGTTCATCGAGCGCATCACCCAATTCGTCCAGGAGCGTCCCGCTTATCTGAGCCTACTGGCGGCGCCAATCCGCTTTCGCCGCGACCCTGCCGCCCGAAAGGCTTCACGAATCGCAATCGCAAATGCCTTTCAGGCAAAGAATCCTTCGCTTTCGAGGGAACAGTCTCTACTTGCTGCAAACGTCTCTCTCCAGATAGTCCGGGGCATGATGACGCTCTACGGCGAAGCAGATTCCAAAGGGAAAGTCCTGGCTGTGGCAGAGTTCAAAAAGGTGTTGACGTTGTATCTGGGAAGCGTCTTGTCCGAGGGCGCGGTGCTAGCGAAGTAAGAGTCGGCCAGCGTCTACTGAGGAGTTGGCCACCAAACATACTGGATGTCCGTTGGTGCCAACAAGCGAGTCGCAACTGAGGAGTTCAGGTTGATCTATTAACGTACCGGCCAACTTCCGGTTAGCCCGTAAACCGCCCAGAGCGGGGCGTTCGAATTTGACGCACTGATTCAGATAACCAGAAATCAATGGCTATTGGACTCCTGTTTCGAAAGCTCTGACTGCTTAGCTGCATGGAGAATTTTCTTTCCGTGATTTCACCGTTGAGGAGAGCCGTTCAGACGAACACTCGGCTAGCGTTATTCTCATCCGCCACTATTGTCTTTGGCTCGTTGCTTGTCGTGCATAATGTTTTCTTCGAGAGCTTCCATCTCACTCTTAAGCTGAATAAGGCGAATGGCATCGCCGAATCCGCGATGTTCCTCGGTCTCGATCATGCTTTTTTGGCGCTCAAATTCGGCAAGCTTTCTTTCTTCTACCGAGAGCTGAGTATCGCCAATTTCAGGTTGCGGCTTCATAAAAGATGCTCCACGCGAGAAGTACGAATCCAATAACTTTCAAAATGCTAACTGCGGTTTCCTGTCTTGTGAATTCTAGAAACATCGAACTGTGTGAGCACGGTTGCAGCGTTCCTCAATCCGACTCGAATCAGACGCTCTCATACTGCGGCCGCTCGATTGCTCGATCGACACACATCTACGAGAAACATGGAATATCCACATTCTCGGGCAGATGCGACCGCTAGTGTCGGATACCACATAAAACTGGTCTCTGAAGGAAACTTTATAACCAAGAACATAGCCGTGCGATACCAGCTTTATGTAATTGGCGCAGTTGCGCGCTGTATCTAGTATCACTACAAGCCAGAGACCGATGATCGAGGTTCAGCAAGTCCCGATCGTCACTCCTTTGACCATGAGTGCTGGCGCGTTTCTAGGTACTGTCTTCATCCACGCTCTGGCGTGGGCGCAACCGTGGACTTCTTTCGCCGTGAGACAAGATCAGGCCGGAATGGTAAGTGATGGGCGCGGCGGGATTCGAACCTACGACTTCCACCGGCTGAAGGTGCAAAGAAAAAGGCCCAGATAAGCAATCTAAGGGACAGAACGGCTGCACCCTGGATATTAGGAATCGTAAATGTTCGTAAATGGAGCTGTTCCGCGACGGAGACTTCCTAAATGACGACCTCAGAGACCCCAGGTCAATCTCCCCCCCAAATATCCGTTCAGCCCCAATCCACCACTAACCCCTACGTGGGAATTTTGGCGGTCTTCCTGGGCGCGGGGCTCGCTACGCTGACCAGCCGATTACTTAGCGTCGGTCTCCCCGATCTGCGAGGCGCCCTCGGCATCAGTTTCGATGATGCATCCTGGCTTCCAACCGCATTCAACATGGCGACGATGTTCAGTGGCGTATTTGTCGTCTTCCTGAACGCCTTTTATGGTCCGCGCAGAATTCTGCTACCCGCTGCCGCGATCTTCACGGTTGCATCTTTCCTGCTGCCGTTTGCGCCGAACTACCAGGGGATTTTGGCTCTGGTGATCGTCGCAGGTCTCGCGTCAGGCACCTTCTACTCTCTCACGATGACCTTCGTGTTGACCAACCTACCGAAGCGGCTGGTCATCTTCGGGATCGCGGCGTATGCAGCGGACATCGTCTTCGTCAGTAACATTGCGTCTTTGCAGGAGGGATGGTACATCAACCATCTTTCCTGGCGCTGGATCTTCTGGACTGCCGCCCTATTCACCCCATTGATGATGGTCTGTGTCCATTTCGGAATTCCGCGTCGGACCAATGCGGAACCAAGGCCAAGTTGGCATGGGTTCATTTACTTCAGCTTGAGCCTTGCTCTCTTATACGGGGCACTGGATCAAGGACAGCGGCTGGACTGGCTGAACTCCAGTACTATCGTCGGCATGCTTGTCGCGGGACTCTTTCTGCTTGGGGCAACCATACTGAGACGTGTCGTCCAGCCCAACCCAATCGTGAACCTTAAGTTTCTGAACACTCGGAACATCTTCATCCTAGCCACATCCATCTTCGTGTTCAAGTTCATGCACCTGTCTACGATTGTGCTCGTGCCAGGCTTCCTCGGCAACATCCAACATTACCGGACGCTGGAGACCGGACACGCGGTAGCATGGGTGGCGCTGCCGATGTTCGCCGTCGTGTGGCTGGTGGCCACAATTATCATCTACGTGAACTCTCGGCTGGTCCTGGCGCTGGGACTCACCGTGTGCGCGATATGCTGTTGGCTTTGGTCCCACGTGGATACATCTTGGTCAGGAAATAGCTTCGAAATAGTGGAGCTTCTGCTGTCTCTCGGATTGGCAGGCGCATACATCGGTTTGGTGAGCAGCATTGTCCTGGAAGCGCTCGAATCGGGCGCCCTGGCGAGTGCCTCTAACGTCGCCACATTTTCCGGATTCATGCATCTGATGCGAATCTTCGGCGGCCAGATCGGCGTAGCTGCTATGACTCGCTTCATTGCCGTGCGGGAGCAGTTTCACTCCAACATGCTGGGGCTCTATGTACAACGGGGCAGTTGGCTGACTGATCACCGACTGCGGATGCTAGCGGGCGGAGTGCTGCCGCAGTCCACTAATGGGCTAGAGGCACAGCAACGCGCTGCCACTATTCTTGGCCTACAAGTGCGGGCGCAAGCCTACACATTGGCGACGTCAGATGGATTCGTCCTGATCGTGTGGGTGGTGATTGCTTATCTCCTCCTAATGCTGTTTCTAAGACCAGGCAAGATCACCTTCAACGACCTTAGCAAGATGCAATAAATCGACCATCGATATGACCGAAGGAGAACGAGTTCTTCGGTCTGTATTGGCACTTCCCCAATTACCGGTACGCTCTGTCCTTACGGAACATGTGTAGCGGCGAACACTCAGGCCCTTCGGCATGACCCCGGTCGGCCTCATCAAGGTTCATCCAGCTGGCTGCTTTCAATTAGCAAGCAACCCTCGATGATCCTCCATAGTCAGTTCGGGAGATGAGGTAGCAGGAAGATGTAATAGCGAAATCTGAGAATGGTCTCTATTATCGAGCCAACACTGGACCTCATTGACCAATAAGATCAGAAGTTCTTGTTTCACAAATTTTTCCGACAGATCGTCGCGGCAAAAATGACCGTACTGCATTGGGCCGCCATATTCGCCGCCTAGGTCTATTCCCTTGTAGAGCCAGGACCGCTTGATGAGGCTGCTTCCGGCTTGGCTGCCAAGCGTTGAGAGTCATAGCCAGGAAAGGTCTTTCCGCGCTGATATGCATAACCTTGTTCGTATGACTTATCCGTTTCTGTGGGTTGCCGTGTTTGCAAGACAACTCTGCCTTCCTGTCCCGGCCATCTTCTTCCTGATGACGGCTGGGGCGCTTGCTGGAAGGGGCGAACTTCGGATCGGCCTCATTCTCGCTGTCGGCACCCTTGGATGTCTCGCTGCTGATCTCGTTTGGTTCCAGGCAGGCCGACGCTGGGGCACCAGAGTCATCAGATTGCTCTGTAGTTTGAGCGCGGATCCCCGTTACTGCGCTCAGCGGGCGAGAAACTCTTTCGATCGATGGGGAATGCCCTCGGTTATGGTCGTGAAGTTCCTCCCAGGCCTTGATGCCATCACACCTCCTCTGGCTGGGGCAGAAGGTGCAAGCCGCGCAGCATTTCTCGGTTACGACGCCGTCGGTGCACTCCTCTGGTCATCACTCTATGCTGGGTTGGGGTATTACTTCGCAGATAGTCTGGACTCCGTGGCAGCGTTCCTTAGCCGGTTCAGTAGCGCCCTGGCGCTTGGAATCGGTGTGCCGCTGATTCTTTATGTTGCGTGGCGCACGCTGCTCCTCATTCAGATGATTCATTACCTTCGTCTGCGGAGGATGAGCGTTTCGGAGCTAAATGCAAAACTTGAGAGCGAGAAAATCGCAATCATCGATCTGCTCAACTTCGAGGATGGCGTCACCAGTGTAGGGATCCCCGGAGCACTTCGAATCGATCCAATACGTCTCCGCGGTCGTTCAAAGGTGATCATCCCCAGAGAACTGGAGCTTATCCTTTACTGTTCCTCTGTGGGGGAGATAACAAGCGCTCGGGTGGCTCTCGCTCTCCGGCGGAAGGGAATTCCGAAGGTTTGGGTATTGGAAGGCGGACTAAAGGCTTGGATCAAAGAGGGCTACCCAGTCACTCCAAGTCTGATAGATCCCAAAGAACGAGCAGTCAGTCTGGGCATTCAGGTTTTCGACTAGAGTGGGGAATTCTCTGCGGGTATGGTTCGGCATCATCCCTTCCTTCCCGTGAGCATCAGTGGAGCGCCACTGCAGGCCATTCTTGCTCCCATCCTTAGACATCCTCGTCAGTTGCGCGAACGAAGCGACTATCTACGGTAGATATTCCTAACGAGGTATTACAAGGAATATGTAATTTATTCGGATCATGCAGGGTTGCTACTATCACTCAGTTGAAGAACCGGATCACCCAGGAGTCTATGCATGAGGCCTGCATCCGCGGACAAGGAAGAAACTCAAGCTCCAGATCGTTTTAGCCGAGACTATCGTCGACAAACTAAACAATCCTTCCACGTTCCTCGGATTTCGATTTCCGTGAAGGGGTGAATCAAGTTTTCGCGGACGACGGTTACGGTCCGTATGTGAGAAGGCGGAGACCAACGACCTAGCGGAATGCGTCGGTGAAGACAGTGCTGCCAGCCCTGAAATCATCCAGGTTCTATCAAACGAGGAACGTTTCATATGTCTGTCATTCTCAACGACGCGCCCATAATTCTTGAGCCGGTGAAGTTCCCATTCGAGGTTCGCTTGATTCGGGCTGTCAAAGACCTGCGCAGGGGCAATCCGGTCATACTCGTTGACGATTTTGATCGCGAGAACGAAGCTGATTTAGTCGTAGCTGCTGAACGAATTTCTACTGAAGCTATGGCCATGCTAATCCGCGAGTGCAGCGGAATTGTGTGTCTGTGCTTGACCGAGGAAATATGCAAACGCTTGGAGTTGCGGCCGATGGTTTCAAACAACGAGAGCCGATTCAAGACACCTTTCACAGTGAGCATCGAAGCGCGTAAGGGTGTCACGACCGGAGTTTCAGCGGCGGATCGAGTCACTACGATCCGTATGGCCGTTGCGAACAATGCAGTGGCTTCGGATCTCACGCGCCCCGGACATGTCTTTCCGCTCCGAGCGGCCGTTGGGGGCGTTTTAGAGAGGCAAGGCCATACCGAGGGTTCGGTCGAGCTTGCGCGATTGGCTGGATTGAAACCTGCCGCGGTCCTCTGCGAACTCACAAATCCCAATGGAACGATGGCCAAGGGAACCGACGTCGAGACCTTTGCTGCAAGGCACAACATGGTGGTGATAAGTATCGCAGAGCTCGTGGATCACAAAATTCGAGTCTTGGCGGAGGCGAATGCATGAAGAGCGATGACTACTCTCTCTCAATGAGATGCATTGCCAACACCCATCTTCCGACAAAGTGGGGAAGGTTCCGCGCTCTGGGGTTTGAACGGCCCGCAGAACGCAAACTCGAGACCGCTATAGTGCTTATCATGGGGGATGTCATGTCAGGCACTCCTCTCGTCAGAATTCACTCCGAGTGCTTAACCGGCGACGTATTTGGATCAAAACGATGCGATTGCGGGGAACAACTGAACCGGGCCATACAAGCTATCGCGAAAGAAGGCTCCGGGATCGTGATCTATGAACGTCAAGAAGGCCGAGGAATCGGGCTGATGGCGAAACTCAAAGCCTACGAATTGCAGGATCAAGGCTTCGATACTGTCGAAGCGAACGAGCATCTCGGTTACGATGCGGATTTGCGTGACTTTGTCTTACCAGCGAACGTTCTCCGATTCCTTGGTATCACCCAGATCCGACTTCTGACCAACAACCCTAGAAAAATTGAAGCGCTCGAAGGCGCCGGAATCGAGGTTGTTCAACGTTTGGATTGCGATGTTGATCCAAGCCCCGATGCAATCTCATATCTCATGACCAAGAAGATCAGGATGGGGCACATTTTGTCGTCCCTCTAGTGCATGACCAAATGCGTACCCCCCCTCGTACGCGCGTCCCATTTGCAACCCCAGGAGCGCTCATAAATGCATGTGCTGGAGGTAGCGCCCCCAACAACGCTCAGAGCTGCGCCAGATTGGATTAGCACGATTCCAGACAACTGCCAGTCCGTCATCAGGCGTCTTGCTAACGCTGGAGCCGACACTTCGGCGTCGAGCAGATGAAGTTCATTACGAAGCGCTGAGAGCGGTTATCATTCGCCATCCATAAGACGAGGCGTGCGCGCAGGCCATGCTTATTTATTCGTCGGCAGTTGGAACTCAAAACTTCCGCCCCGCTCTCTCCGTTAGTAGCATCGATAACAATCAGAACTTGACGAGTAAGGCACCGGTTATCCGGTTTTCGCTGGTGCGAAGATCCGGGCTCCAGCCAGGAACAAGAGAGCCTGGCGCGCCGGCATTTCCTCCCGGCGGCGTAACCCCTCCAGGGCCGCTAAAATACGGCACGTTCGCCGCGCGATGGTTGTACTCCAGGCGGTAGGTGAAATATTGGCTGGGCATGTAATCTCCCGTAACTGAAACATCCCATGCCTTGTATGGATCTCCCGGATTCTCGGTGAAGTACGGCGTTCCCGAGGCTGCCGTCGCTCCATTGATCGGCGGCAAGAGCACGAGATATCGGCCGGGGTTGTTAATGCGTCCCCCACCGATCGTCAAAGCATAGCGATCGCGATCAAACCATAGGCGGTTGTAGGCCATGAAGCCAAGGAAGCTTTGCTTTGGTCCTGTCTTACCATTGCCGAAACAACTGCCCCCCCCGCCACTCTCGCAACCCGCGTCGCCGGTGAGGGATGCGGCCGCCATGCTGATAAACGACTTGGTGCTCTGGTAGTACTTGTACTGGACGCTGTCGTCGGTGTGGTAGCGGGTGCGAGAGGGTACACCAAGAGCGTCCTCGCCGTAACCGTACTGGTTGCCAACGATCGACCAATTGCCGTTTGGCCTCCACAGGATTTGACCGCCAAGGCCGGGCCGATTGTTGAACCTGCCATAGGACTGCCAGCCGTTGATGAACCACGGTTCGATCTTCAGTTTCGCCGTGGGAAACCACTGCACGCGCACACCGTTGAAGAACCAGGGCGTGTTCGACGAGACATACGACGGCTGATACGCCCAGTTGTCGAACTGGTAGTAGGAGAACAGTCCAACATAAGACATGAAGATGCCGGCGTCGATGTTCAATCCATGCTGCACATTGAAGTGATAGCCGCCATAGGCCTCCGAGACATAGCGATATGCATCGGCGAGGTTCCACTGTCCGCGCGCCGGGCTTGCATCGTTGCGCGGCGTAGTCTGGGAGTAGAGGCCGAACTGAGTCATTAGACGGGCGCGCACGTTGTTGTAGTGGAAGTCGCCGCCAACTCCGAACTGAGTTAGCTGCACTTCGCTAGAGCGAAAGATTTCACTCGATCCGCTGATGGTGTTGTCCTTCGGGTGGCGGAAATCATAGGTGTAGTTAACGTCCGAACGTATCTCCGGCGTAAAAAACTTAGTCGCGTAAGGAGTATCTTTGGTGCGGGAATTACCGGTAAGCCATGTAAAATCGGCAAACGCGAACGGTTCTGACTTTGGGTTAGAGGGGTCAGTGATCTGGGGCTCCACTTCGGAAAGGGCTGGAGGCGGCCCTGAGGCCTTGGCATCCGTGATGTGATAAGTCTCCGGTTGGGTCGAGTTGGAACTCTTTAACTCGATCAGTTCCTTTTGGATCTGCTCTAGTCTCTCTTCTAGTTGCTGGATCTTTTGATCTTGAGGTGTCTGCGCATTCTCCACCACTAGTTGCAGGTTGGGAGCTTGAGCAAATAAATTCAGGGCCCCGAACGTGAGCCTCACGCCTAGTGCCAACCCCATCAGATAACTTCTGGGGCTAAGCGATTTCGTCATCTTTTGCACGGGACGCCTCCATTCTGTGACCTCCGCCCGGCGTGAAAGCCCTTCTCTGGTCCATTGCAGTTACCGAGTCTGCGATTCAATGTAGTGAGCCATTAGCTCAACGTCCATTACATCTTTCTGTTATCTATGAGCTTGTTCGCCACGAAAAAGCAATGTTAGACATGAGCATCAATCTCGCGAGAGGTCTCAGGCAACGGTGCAAGCGGCGTGGGATGAAAGTAGCCGCTCTCAACGGAAACGGTTTCGATACACTCTTCCGGCAGCCCGAGCGGCAACTCGTCCATCTCTGTTCTTACACCGGAGGTTCGCCGCTCTTATGATGGCGATATTTTTCATTGTCTTCTGCTGTCGGGGATGGGCGAAATGACCGTACTGCTAATCGCTGCAATCGTGGTATTGCTGGCTCTCCTGTTCTTTTGCATGGGTGCCAGATCCCGTAACGAGACCTGAATACCGGCGGGCTGGGTGTTGTATCAGGATCTTGTGGAGCAAGCGTTCGCAGCACGGGATCTGCGGTTCCTTAAACTAGCCCCCTCAGAAAAGCGAGGCTGCCTCACCCGCACCGCAGATGGGGTGTATGTGCGGAGTCGGATTCTCACCAAGCTGCACACGAAGTCTGCGACGAGCTCGCAGCACTCTGCTTTTCACAGCTGGAACACTGATCCCCAGCCTCTTTGCAATATCTTCCGTGGTATATCCGTAGAAGAGTTTCAAAATGAGAGCAGCTCGCAGGCCGTGAGGCAGCGTCATTAGCTCTTCATTCAAGTTGAGGTGTGCCTCTCTTTGTGAGTAGCACTGTTCAGGATTCGGGCGCCACTCTGGGATATCGTGATTCAAGGAATCGCCTTCGCGTTCAAGAGCATAATCAAGTGAAATACCCCGATGACGTCGTGTTCGCAGACACATTAAGGCCCGATTCACTGCGATGCGGGTGAGCCATGACGTGAACTTTGAATTCCCACGAAATTCACTTAATCCGCGATAAGCACGGATAAATGTTTCCTGGACTTCGTCCTCAGCATCCTCACGATTTTTGATTATCCTTAAGATGACTCTGGAAATACTGGCCTTGTGCTGAAGCACAAGGACGCCAAAGGCCTCGCGATCCCCGGCCTGCGCACGTACCACCAGTTCACTGTCTGGATCTTTGCAGTTTGACTTATCGGCAGCTTGAGCTCTACGGTCGATTCGTTGATAGGCGGTCATGATTTCCCCCTCGATCTCTCACGCAACATTTATTTGGTTTCTCTTCCAAAACTCGAACCGTTATTCACCAACACGCCATCATCTACGCTCAACTTCGTCATCGAGCGGAACACGGACCGTCAGTTAATTGCGGAGCGCCATTCATTTGACTACCTCGATCTATTTCGCCAATGACTAGCCATACGTTATGAGTTCGGGGACGTCGGCTTCCATTACATCTTTATGTCGGCGCTCTCTCGAGTTGAAGGTTTCAGGAGAAGGCGCCTCCGCAAGCACGGTGCGGAGATCACCGTGCTTGCCAAAGGATCTAGGTGATTTGTGCGCTGACCAGAGATAGAAACGGAAATGAAAGATGATCCGGTCCGGTGCTGCCCGCTCGAGTGGTAAGGCTGCACATCGCAGTCAAGAGGATAATCCAAACTGCGACGAACGCGATCACAGCGACGAGCATTGGTTTGTCACAATTTCGAGATCTCGGTTTAGGGTCTAGATATTGAATGACGGACCAAACGTACCAATGTGATAACTCGCCATCTTCTTCAACGACGTTTTCCATTTGGTTCCTCATCGCGCTCGACATCCCAGAATCGCCGTTCCACAATTCCCCTCACCATTTCGTGGCCACGCTAGACAGATGAATCATCAGAAGGGCTCGGCAGTCCGGCACCAAAGGGCGATGCAGCATTACCTTTTTTGCCCGTCCGCGGAGCAGAGTGCGATGTTTTTCCAGCGACAGCTCTGCAAGCCGAATAAGTCTCATAATGCTTTAGCTTTTCATGTACCGGTTTGCTATATCCAAGGTGAACAGAACCGGAAGATACACCACCGATGTCAGCAGCAGTCGACGGGCATGCAGATTAGTTTTGTGCAACGCGAGTACGCAACCGTAATAGAGAAAGACGATGCCGGCCAAGAGAGATCCACACTTATACACTGTCCCGATATTTCCGGATAGCGAAGGCGCTATGCTCAGAGGGATAAGGACAATAAGAGGCACGATCGTCATCCAATTGACATAAGCATCGCGCCTCTCTGCGCGAGGCAATACACAATAGCCTGCTCTCTCGTAGTCGTCTCGGTACAGCCATGCGATCGCCATGAAATGGGGAAATTGCCAGAGAAACAGGATCGCGAAGAGGGCCCACGCCCCAGAGCCTAGACTTCCAGTTGCGCCTGCCCAGCCGATCAGGGGCGGCATTGCCCCGGAGAGGGCTCCAATCAGCATACATACTGGTGACTTACGCTTGAGAGGTGTATAGATGAACAAATACGAAATCATTGTGATTCCCGCCAACGCACTGGCTAGGAGGTTTACAGCGACAGCCAAATAAGCGCCGCCGATGACTGCCATTGTTATGCCGAAGACAAGGCCGACTGAGGGATCCAGTCGGCCAGCAGCGAATGGGCGCCGTGCCGTGCGCCGCATCTGTGCATCAAATTGGCGTTCAACATATTGATTTAGGGTCCCAGCCCCACTCGCGATAAAGACAGTGCCAATGATCGTACGAAGCGCAAGAAAGAGAGGAAAAGGATGCGCCTGATCTGCTCGCCCAAGACAGAATCCGGTGAACGTCGCGACGGCAATCATAAAATTAACCTCTGGTTTCGTAAGAGTCCAGAGGTCAGACAGGATGGAGTAGAAGCGGATCGCAACCGGGAATTTCGTGCCTTGCAACGGACCACGATACGAACTCTCGATCAGAGTCGAATGTCTGTCGATATGCAACAACTTCACCTCCAGGATTCTCCGGCGAATGCATCTACCACCACTCGGTGCCTATACATTGGGCACCCATTGGAATCTTGCCTGGTAGCCAGCTATGCCCCCGCAGGCGGGTTAAGCCTTGTCTAATCGATGGTGAAAGAGACTGCTACAGCCATACCTTATGACTATGCGCTGAACGGTTCCATTCCATCTTTATGTAATAGGTCTAGCAGAGCACAAGAGCGATCGGCAGTTGTCGCTATGGGAGGATAGTTCAATTGTTCTCTTGAGACATATCGTTGGTATCCCTCGCGTCGAGCCAATGATGGACTACCGGGCGCCCGTCAGGATCACCGATAATATTTCCCTTTATCGATTTCCTAAAGCTCTCCAACTTGTCTGCGTAAGCGTCGAGAGAATCTGAGGAGAGCACAACATTTCCTGAACCGTGCGTTGTCCGCATCAGTTCGCCACGGATGTCTGCGTAGGAGAAGATACGGCCGGTGCCAGGAATCGCGTCGAGACGTCGACAGACTTTACTCTCCTGTGCTGCTTTCTGAATCATCGTACGATTCGAGATGCAGTGCAGATTTTTCTTCACAACGACTGCCCGATCGGGAGAAGTCATGACATGCGGGTGAAACATCATGGCTGAGTGCTGTTCGCCAAGCTATATTCACCGAATTTCAGCCCTCACGAGTTTTCTGGTGAATCTTCGTCATACCCGCAGTCTCTATCGCAGCCTCTCATATCGTGAATCAACGTTGACAAACAAGGCACCGATGCGACTTTCGCACGCTCGCAAGAACTTGAAATCATATTGCCGCAGACACTTTCCCGACGGCGGTTGGCAGAGTGAAATGAAATGTCGCGCCTCGTCCGTCGTGGGATGTGGCCCACAAACGGCCACCATGCGATTCCACGATTGAACGGCTGATCGCCAGCCCCATGCCGCTGCCTTGAGGTTTCGTGGTGAAGAAGGCATTGAAGATCTCATCCGCTCTTTCGGCCGGCAATCCTATTCCGGTGTCGCTGACCGAAATCAGCACTTGACCATACTTGTCTCGTCCCGTCTTGACCATGAGCACTCCGCCGGTCTCCTTCATCGCCTCGATGCCATTGAGCATGAGGTTCATCAGTACCTGCTGCAGTTGCACCCGATCCGCCGTAATTCTGGGAAGATCTGCGGCAAGGTCCATACGAACCGAAACAGCATGCTGGTTTGCTTCGCTCCGCAGCAGCAGGACCATTTCGCCGATCACCTCATTTATCGTGACCAACTCCCGTTTGGGAGGGGCCTTCTTGTACAACGATCGCAGACGGTTGATGATTTCCGAGGCAAAGGTGCCCGCTTCGATGATGCTTTCCGTCCCTTTGCGAACTTGCGCCAGATCGGGCGGGTCACGCTGAAGCCATCGCAAAGATGCCTTGGCATTATTGGTTGTGGCCGTGATGGGCTGTGCGAGTTCGTGCGAGATGGAGGCGACCAGTTCTCCGAGTATGCTGAGCCGATTGGTGTGTGCAAGGTCTGTCTGTAGCTGTTCCGCACGCTTGCGATCTTCAATGTCGGTCGCCGCACCGTACCATTTCACGACCTTTCCCCGCTTGTCCCGCAGCGGCACGGCGCGGCTCAAAAACCACCGATACTCCCCGTCGGTGCGGCGGATGCGCATCTCCTCCTCGAACGGTTCACCACTGGCAAAGCTCGCGCCCATTCGTCGCACAATACGATCCAGATCTTCGGGATGAATAGCAATTTCCCCGACTTTCTTCGCATTTCCCAACGGCGACAGGCCGGTATACTCAAGCACGCGTCGATTCACAAATTTAGTGACTCCGTCGGGTCCAGCGATCCACGCCATCGCCGGAATAGTCTCTATGGCTTCGCGAAGTTTTCTTTCCTCTCGCCGGAATTGTTGCACTCGAACTTTATGCAACCCCCAAAGGAATGCCAGAAGCGCAGCCACGCACAACAATCGGAACCAGTAAGTTTGATAGTAGGCTGGTGCGACTTTAAAGGCGATCGCAGTTTCTGGCCCGTTCCACAACCCCTCGCTGTTGCTGGCGACTAGCCGGAATCGATAAAGGCCGGGCCCAAGGTTCGTGTAAACGGCATCTCGCGCTGCAACCGGCTGGCTCCAGCTACTGTCGAAACCTTCGAGAAAATATCGAAAGCGAATCCGCTCGGGCATCGCGAGGCTCAGCCCCGTGTACTCAAATGTGATTCGCCTGGGAGATGGAGGAATTTGAACGAAGGCGTCGAGGTTTGCAGTGTTGTTATCGGCGGTGATCGCCTCGATGTGAGGCAGCGCGGGAACTGAATCGTCATTGATCTGGGATGGATTAACAACCGACATGCCGCTGCTGAGTGAAAACCAGATCCTGCCCGCCGAATCCGAGACCACCGATCGGCTCCGCTTCACTCCTTCAGTGCTCTCGAGACCATCGGCCTGGTCATACTCGTGAATATCGACTGCCTTCACAACACCACTTAGCAGTTTGTCACGCGGAACACGCAAAACATGATGTGAGGTCGAAATCCAAAGCCTTCCGTTTTTGTCCTCCGCCATTCCGAGGATTTGTTCGCGTAAAACGTCGGGCGACTCATTAGGAACTTGAAAATGACCAGAGGCGAAAGAGGCAAGACCAGTAGACGTTCCACTCCAGAGAGTTCCGGATGAATCCTCGAAAAGGCAGTTCACCTCTGGCGAAGGCAACCCCTCTACCGTTGTATAGGTTCTCCATCGTCCGTTTGAAAAAGAACTTAGGCCGGCAGGCGTGGCAAACCACATTGCACCATCACGGGTTTCAAGAATGGACGAGACGGTATTCGAAGCGAGGCCGTTGGTCCTCGTGTAAGTGGTGAAGTGCTCCTCTTTGAATTTGCTGACGCCGCCGTTTAGTGTGCCGGCCCACACAGAGCCATCGCGGCTCTCATAAACAGCGTAGGCACTGTTTTGGGCCAGTCCGTTTGCCTCTGTATAACTCTGGCTCGCTATTGCACCGTTGCGAAATCGTAGATGAGTCAGTCCGCCGTGTTGACGTCCGGCCCACACCTCATCTTTCCGTCCACTGATGGAATAGACGACCTCATTTGATGGTATCGATGTAACGGGTTGAACGCGGCCGTTCTGGAGAACATACAGCCCACCTTGATCGGGAGCGAACCAGGTGCGGCCCTCCGAGTCGACATAGACAGGGCCATTCTGTTTGAAACGACGATCGCTAACAGATGAGTAAGTTATGAACGCACTGTCCCGAATGCGGCCTAGCCCTCGCGCACCTCCGATCCAGAGATTCCCTTCGCGATCCTCGAATAGAACGGTAATCCCACCGTCTCCGCGAAGTTCATTTTCCTCGGAGAACGAAATGCCTTTTCCGTTGATGCGCAGTAACCCGCGCGTCGTCCCCACCCAGATATTCGAGTCACGATCGCGCAGGATGCTCAAAACCTGGACATCACCGAGAAACGACGGCAATTCGATCCTACGAAGGTCTTTGCCGTTTCCGCGATACAAGCCCGTGCCGGTGCCGACCCACAACTCGTCACTACCGATTGCCAGCAGACAATTGATCTTTCGGTCGGGCAATCCTGCGTTGACGTTGGTAGCTTGGCCACCCGTAAGAACAAATAGGCCATCGCCGAGTGTGCCCAGCCAAACCTTGTCATCGGCTGTTTCGGCCATGGAGATTACCGGGGGTGAAGAGGGTCCCAATTTCTGAACGTAGTCTGCCATGAAACGGAATGTACCCTGCTCGATGTCCGAAACCAGTATTCCGTCGTGGTTATCTTTTGACAGCGTAGTGATTGTGCCTTGACCGTATCTGACGCTCTCAAACTTGCCGTCTTTTTGGCGTATGAGATCGCCGCCCTGTGGACGGATCCAAAGTTTTCCGCCAGCATCCGTAAGCAGCTGCAATACGGGAATGTTCGAAGTGGTGGCGTCGGAAGCAAAAGAGACAGGCCTGAAATTAAAGCCGTCGAACCGTATCAGGCCTCTGTCGGTTCCAATCCAGAGGTATCCATCGGCGGTCTGCGCGATGCCGTTGACCGTGCCGCCGGGAAACCTGGATTCGGTGGTCCATTGTTCTCGGACGTACTGCGAAGGCAGACGATTAGGATCGAGTGCACGTGCATCGGCGACAAGACCCGCTAGCACGATTCCAATAGGAATCCATCGAGTTTGCTTCAACCAGCAAATCACGGGAGGTACTCGAATTTGTCGATTATGACCTCATTTTCGTTTTTCAGGGGTATTTTGCCTTGATGAAATACATACAAGGCGATGCGCACCGATTCGCCCCCCGGAGAAGGCACACCGGAGGTAAACACATGCTGGTTAATGACACGACCGTCGGTGGTATTATCCGATCCTGCTACCGTCGAAAACGTTACTTTCCCAGGTTCCCACCGAAACGAATGTGTGTAGGCACCCGGCGGCGCCCGAAAGGCAACAAAGTTAGCTGGAATGTAGTAAGGCTGAACGACATAATTAACGTTGGTATTATCAAGATATCCCCAACGACCAAGCTCAACGTTCAAACCGCGCCGGTTGCTCTCCGTGCCAACGCCGTCCCAGGTTATTAGCGTTAGAAGAGCAGAAGGTTCGAGATGAGAGGCATCGCGCACCTGGAACCTATATGTTCCGTATCCCAGGCTGCGCGTAAGCTTCACCTCCGCCGCGGCCCACTTTCCCGGGCTTCCCGAAATGCGAAGATGCAATGCACCTCTTTCGTCCGTCCAAACGTTCGCAGGATCGAAAAAGTTTCTTCGCCCAGCGTGAAAAATTGGCCCTGTGCTCGTCGTCCACTCATAACCGCTAAAGTTCAGTATCTTCGGCGACGGGAGTACGGGCGCTGGCCCTTCCCCGTTAACGACTGCCAGCGCCACCACGCCGTTGCCAACGACCGGCAACAATTCAGTCTGTTCAAGTGGATTGTAGGTTGGATCAACCAACAGAGCGACATATTGTATTCCCAGGTGGACTGAAGCTTTCCACCGGCCGTCAGGTTCGATATTCGTAGACGGCTGACCTGATTGCCGGCAGATGCCCCATCGTCCGTCTGTGTTTGCGTACAACACGATTCGCTGTCCGGGTCGAGCCCCTGTGACACGACCTTCGATTATGTCTCTCTTGTAGTCGCGATCTTCGGTTATGTCTATGTTGTAGGGACCCTCCTGATATGCGACGGGAACCTTGCTGAAAGTAATTGTCGGAGCTGAATTTTTTGATGAAGAGTGACATCCGGTCAGCACGATCCAGAAAACAAGCAGCAGCGATCGCTGCAGGAAAACTGGGACCATCAGTCGCAGTTGCATATCACCCCACAAGCGGTCGTAATCTCCAACGGAGACAAAGGACCGCACTCGTTGCTGAGCTTTCCACAAAGTACGCATATTTTACTCAGAACAGGACGAGTCACTCCCTGAGAGCTCTGCAGGTACTTGTTATCACCCTCGAATGTTCCCTTATTTGACAAACCCACCCCCCAGATTGGCTCTATATAGATGGATCAAAATAGAAATCTCGTCAGAAGCGCGCTGTAACCCGTTTTATTTCAGAACTTTACAGTCAACCACTCAATATTGACGATACTTTTCAGCTCCGCGAGGCTCCGGAGTTCGGACATAAGTCTAGTATTTGTAATACTTTAGCTACTTTTTACCCAAGGGGGTATCCTCCCGATCAGAGGATGAGCTTGTGGTTACTGGTCGCTTCCAATTGCTCGCTGATCGCTCGCAACAATTCGTCCCTGGAAGCCGCGCCGAAGATATGCAAACATAGGCGATCCAGAAGGTGATGACGTTTGAACTCTGAGTGTCGTTTGGGATAAGTTCGAATCGATCAGCGATGCCGCCCTATCCCATACGCGGAAGTCGTTCTCAATCTTGTGGTGCGGCCTGTTGAAGACGCGAGCATACCAACTGTAATTCGCACAGTCGATAGGACGATCCTTATAGGTCATCAAGATGTTCCCAAGGATTGTCGTCTGTTTCGGATCTGCCGCGACGATTTCCGGAAGTCCATGAAGCGGACCTCGAGTCTGATAGAAATTGATCGCGCTTGCTACATTCGCTGGGATGATGCCAGCCTTGCTGCTGGGCTTCGCAATCGTATCTATTTGTATTGTGAGTGCCACGGGAATCCCCATTTGCCCGAGTGCCTGGGCGAACGTGACTGTCTCCGCAGCGCCCCAGCTGTGGCCGTAGATAACAATTGTCAATTCTCTCTTTTCGTCGGGCGTCAGAACCCCATCACCGTCAGAGTCGAGCATCCCCACCACCTCATGAAGAGCCTTCCTTCCATGATGGTTCCCAAACACGACAGCGTCGATGAGCGGGTAGCGATGGCGAAGGTAGGCGGCGAACTGCACCTCAGGGTGCTTCGCATCGTCCTGGCTGACAAAGCCTCCAACGAACCCGATAATGATCACCTTCCCGCCGGCGGAACCGACTGGCGGGAACTGGATCCTCGGGACCGAGACTTGAGCCGCTCCTGGTGCGGAGAAAATTGTGGGCGCCAAGACCAAAGCCAACATTCTAAATTTCCAATGTTGAGGTCCTCTCATCACAATCCTCTTCCGCGATCCCTGGTTGATAGCCGCGGAGTTGCTGGTCCAAAAGCAAACGCGCGCTCGATCATTTAGATATATTCATATATTCAACGATGGACCTAGAATGCGAATTGCGACGATTGCGCAGGCTTGCAAAAGCTATGAAGGCTTCGCTAGACCATCGCAGTAGCCTAGTCTGCGATTCAATGTAATGGGCCATTAGTTCAGCGTCTATTACATCTTTCTGGTACTCCCAAGAGAATCGCCCGTCGCCGCGGCTGGACACCCTATCTCACGGTTTTATGTGAGCCGCACTTTGGGCCGCACAAAGCCAAGAACCCGCTACTTACTGCGATCAGAAGAATTTCGCTCGAAGCCATGAACGTGATCTCTCATGTAGACTCTTTAGCGATATGACGTGTGTGTTTATGTTGCCAGCAGGATTCGCAATGAGGCATTTGATTGACTCTAGTGATCTTCACATGAAAGGAGGGCGCCACTTCGTACTGGAAATATGCATGTTCTTCTCGACGAAGATACTTTAAGCTGTCGTGACTCGAAGTGTTATGGACACCCAGGTCGACCGAGATGAAATAGACATTTCCCGCCCGGCCACCCGACCGAATTCTTCAGAGCCGAACAGTCGCTACCAGAAATATGTAATAGCGACTGTTCGAGTTCGACTCATACGATAGAGCCCGAGTCAGTTCTTCTCGAGTCGCTCTATGTTTTCCAAGATCGTTGTCGCATTGAATGAATTACCCGACTCCCAGCGTGCACTTCGCACGACGATTGAGTTCGCGCGCGCCTCCAAAGCGGAGCTCGCAACGGTGTCCATCCTGGCAGATCTTCCCGCCTACACGTCGTTTGCCATCTTTGTCGATCCCAGCGCTCCCAACGGGATGAAGGAAGAACGGCGGAGAGCCCATCGTGAATTGCATGAGAAAGCATCACTGTTAGCCCTGGAGCATGGAGTTCGCGCGAAAGGCTCGATCGTAGAGGGTCGGGAGGTACATGCGATACTTCATTTCCTCAAAGATGAACATGCCGATCTGCTTGTTATTGGCCTTCATCAGCACGACTTCTATTTATCTGGTCTTTGGAGTTCCGTTTATGACCTCGCCCATGAAGCTCCCTGCAGCGTGCTCGGTGTCCATTGAGAACGCGCCGGTCAACAACAGCGAGGTATTTTCAGTCGAAATGAGTTTACGGTCGGAGGATTTACGGCATGAGTAAAAAATCGTTGATCATCCCCTTGGTCGTCTTGCTCGCTGCTGCGGGTCTTCTCTTCGGCATTGCCGGACACTTGACTGGTTGGCTAGGAAACCGACCCGACCAGATGACGGATGACGCCTACCTCAAAGCGGACATGACTCCTCTGAGCACGCGGATCTCCGGAACGGTCCGCAAAGTGAACGTTAATGACTATCAGGGCGTCAAGGCGGGTCAGACTCTTATCGAACTTGACAACGAGGACTATCTGGCGGTTCTGAATCAGGCCCAGGCTGCCCTCGCAGCATCTGAAGCCTCGATGGCGGACAATCAGGCGGCGAAGAGAATACAGGATTCTCACATCGATGCGGCCAAGGCGGGGGTTGTGCAGGCGGAGGCTGCCATCAACGCTGCCAAAGCCGGCATCGCTTCGGCCTCACCCGAACTTGATCGCGCTTTGACTGAGTTGCATCGTCAGCAATCCCTGTTTGACTCGAAGGCGGCAACTCACCAGCAATTGGAAACGGCCACTGCCCAGCAGGGCCAGCTCAGCGGCGTGGTTGAAGCGCGTAGAGCGGATCTTGCGCGTGCCGAAGGAGGCCTCGCCACAAGCCAGAGTCAACTTGAAGCTGCGAAGCGCCAACGCGAGGCGTTGAACACAAAAGATGATGTTTACAAAGCTGATATAGAGGCGAAGAAGGCTGCTATTGTCGTCGCCCAAGTGAATTTGGCCTACACGCGAATCGCGGCACCGACCGATGGAACGGTTGGAGAACGTCACACCCTTGTCGGGCAGTTGGTCGCTCCTGGAACACAAGTAATCGATTTGGTTCAGAGCGGAGTCTGGGTGCAGGCGAACTTCAAAGAGACTCAACTAACCAATATGCGAGTCGGCGACACAGTCGATGTTCGGATCGATACCTTCCCAAACCGGGTGTTTCACGGGAAGGTCGAGCAACTCTCCCCCGCCAGTGGTTCTCAGTTCGCCTTATTGCCGCCTGACAATGCTACTGGCAACTTCACCAAGGTGGTTCAGCGAGTTCCCGTCAAAATTGTGCTTTTTCCGGGACAGCCTTATCTCGATCGGCTGCGGCCGGGATTCTCGGCAGTCGTCACCGTTCATACCGGCAAGGCTGGAGAACGATCGGACGGTGATCAATGACAGGTCCTGATGCGAACACGCAGGATACTCACCCGGCAGTGACAACATACCCGTTGCTCGAGGTTGGCGTGCTCCTTGGTTTGATGAGGGTGGGTTTGGCGGACATTCGAGGGGCGTTGTATCTCGGTGTCGATGAGGGATCGTGGATCAACAGCGCGTTAAACGTCTCTATGATGCGCCGCGCCGCGGAGGTTCTGGGCCGCAGCTGCCCCAGCAGGCCTATACGTTGGCAATCTCTGACAGCTTTCTTCTTCGGCCACATCTTCTGTGGCATCCTCGTGGTGGTTTCCTCCATGTCCAAAGTGCAAACAGAGTATTGGCAGGTCACTGCTGCATCAGTGGAGGCCAAATGAGAAGTATGCTTCATGAAAGAAAACAGATTATGACATCAGCCTCCGTAGCACGGCGAGAACTTCGAACAGCGGCCAGGCTCTGCTTGCCCTTGGCACTTCTGGGTTCAACACTTATTTCGACTTCGGTGGCACAACAATCCTCTGCGAAACCGATGCAATTAACGCTCGATCAGGCCATCGATCTTGCCCTGAAGCAAAATCATTCTGTTCGCCTCCGCAGTCTTTCCGTCGAGCAGATGCAAAGCAAGAAAGACGAAGCGCGGTCCAACTATCTGCCTCAAATCAAGGCGAGTGGCGGCGTACTCCACGTGACCGAGCTCGAAGGCGTCGCAATTCCAACAGGGGCATTTGGGAGCTATTCATCAACCGGACCGGTACCATCGAAACCGCTTTTTATCGATCAAGGCTCTGCCACCTGGTATACAGGGGGAGTGGGTTTAGAGCAGCCTCTCACTCAGCTGTTTCGCATCCACCAGGCGAACGTTGCGGCAAAGGAGGATGTTCTCGTCGCGAAAACCCAGCTTGATCAAACGCAGGATGCGATTGCGCTGCAAGTCCGCCAGCTTTACTACAACATATTGATCAACCAACAAAAGCTGAACGCATCCCAGGACCAGTTGGCCGCAGCCCAGATCAAGGATGAGGAGAGCCGAAGCGACGTAGCAAGGGGCAACGCCCTTGAAATATCGGCTCTTCAGAGCCAGGCAGCCATCCTGGAAGCACAACAGGAGAGCTTGACGTTACGCCTGCAAGGCAACGATCTTCGACGTCAGCTGGCGGACGTTCTTGGACTCCCCGTCGATACCCCCCTTGATCTCGACCCCGGTGCAGCTGCGCTTGCGCCTGACGTTCCAACACGGGTTGACGCGATACGGATCGCGCTTGAACAGAACCAAGACCTCAGAACGGCTCGACAGACTCTCGTTAAGGCCCATGCAGGCTTGGCTGCGGCCAAGGACGCCTACATCCCCGATGTGACAGCTCTCTCCCGGTACAGTTACCAGAGTGGAGTGCCATTTCTCGTTCATAACTTCGGGACATTTGGGTTTTCACTCAGCTACGACCTCTTCGACGGCGGGCGGCGCGAAGCCAAAGTGCGGGAGGCCTGGATCGAAGTGCACTCTGCGGAAGTTGCTGTGGACAAGCTGCAGTCTGAGATTGAAGTTCAGGTGCAAAGCATTTACGACAGAGTCGACGAACTCAGGCAGATGGTTGATGTTGCCGCACAGGTTTTGAAGGTCAGAACAGAAGCGGCCAGGCTTGCGGATCGCCAGTTTGAGCAGACTGCGGCCCTCAGTTCCGCTCGCAATCGAAGTCACGCTGACCTGGCAAGCGCAACCGCGTCCTTGCTAGAAGCAAGTTGTGGCCTCTCATTGGCAGAGGCGGACTTGAAGCAAGTGATCGGCCAGGTCCCGCGATAGGAAGAATTTTCATGTACAAGACGGTTCCTACACGAAAGCAGGTATGAACTCCATGGATAGCGCCCTAATCAGTGTTCTGGCTGCGCTCGGCGGTTCCGTAATCGGCGCGTCAACACCGGTACTTAGCAATTTCGTTCTCCAACGAAGTCTGACGCAGCGAGAGCTGACCAATCGCGAAATAGTTCAGCGCGAAGACCTGTACTCGGAGTTCATACGTCAGGGAACGGCTTCCTACGCGAAGGCCCTTTCGCAAAGTCTGGACAACATTGACGAGATTGTTGCGATGTATGCCCTGGTGAATCGGATCAGGCTATTTGCATCTGGTAGCGTCCTTGAGGCAGCAGAAGCGTTTGTAAAAAAACTTGTCGAGAAATACGGTGAACAGAATTTGAGCATCGACCAAATCAAATCGGTGGCTCTTGAGCAGCATGCAGATCCCCTGAACGATTTCGCACTAAAGTGCAGGGCGGAACTTCGCCAAGTCTACGAACGAGCGACTTGGCAACACAGATAAATACCGAAGTCCATCCTTTACAAAACTCCCTTTAGAAGGTCCACCAGAGCATCGCCATCAACCGGTTTACGGAAGAAGCCGACTGCTCCTTTTTCAAGGTAGAACGATTCCGACTTCTCAGAAGGCTTTCCAGTAATGATAACGACTGGCAATGAACTAGCAGTACTGTTAATGTGGTGAAGCAAGCCCAGACCGCTCATCTGCCGCATCTCCACATCAGTGATGACACAACGGCTCTTTTGCAGACCGCCTGACTCGAGAAACTCCTCCGCCGAACCATAGCCTTCAGCTTCATATCCGCAGGAGGCCAGTAAGTTCATCAGCGACTCGAGAACTCGCAGATCATCATCAATGACTGCGATCGTGCGGGCCTGTATGCCCATTTGAAACCTCCGCCCCTCTGGTACGATTCATAGAAAATCATTCCGGTGCAATCTAGGATGCTTTGGAAGACTCAAGATTTAGTTTGCTGGCGAGTTTAACCAGAGTTGCGAAAGAATCGGCTTCCATCTTTCGCATGATATGCCCCCGGTGTATCTGCACGGTATACTCCGTGATTCCTAATTCCCAGGCGGCCTGCTTGTTCAAAAGTCCACGCACTAACAGCGGTAACACCTGCTGTTCCCTTGGAGTCAATAATCGGTAACGGGCGAGCAGAGTATTCTGCTCTAATGCAGCCAGGCGCAGTTTCCGATCCTGGTCGAGCGCCTTTTCGATACAGACAAGTAGTGCCGTCTCGTCAATAGGCTTGGTGAGGAAGTCAATCGCTCCTCCTTTCATCGCCGTGACAGTGGACGGAATATCGCCGCGGCCAGTAATGAAAATGACTGGGATTGTCGTTTGGGCGGCTATCGACTCTTGCACTTGTAGTCCATTCAATCCCGGCATTCTCAAATCGAGAATGAGACACGCACAGGAGTCGTGGCGTTCGAAGTCGAGGAAGTCCTGTCCTGAAGTAAATATTTCAACCTGCTTGCCATTAGCCCGTAGAAGTGATGAAAGAGCGTCTACAACACTGGCATCATCGTCGACGATGTAGATCATTTCACTTGACGGCAGTATCGCCTTCCGGAGTGAGCTACTGATAGCTGTACGCGTCATTGTCCACAAGCCTCGAAAATGTTCGGCGCGCCGCTTCTACATACAGGGAAGCACACGTTGTGAGAGATTATATTGCGGAAGCATGACGAAGTCACCGACGCACCTTCAAATCAGGCATTACATGAATATGTAATTGCGAAAGCCCTACCGGATGAGGACTTTCGAGGGGAATACTCATTCACTTCTCCATCACAACGGAGAGGGAATCTTCCTGTTGATCTTTTCCCTCCAGTAACCATGCATCATCATTCGGATCCACAAGCTGCGGAAGTGCGGGTCTAAACAAAGCTATGCGGAGAGTCAGCAACACGGTCACCCCAATATCGATCCACGTCATGGACTCCTCCTATCCTCCGGGCACTCACTATGATTGCCACGCGACATTGGAAACTCGGCTTGCCCATCAACCTCCAACCGAATGGCAGTTAGTGGTAGGCGATCTGATTCGTGCCGGAGCTCAAACGTCCCGGCCATCATAGGGATGGTAGCGTTCAGAATGCCATTACATATTTGTGTATTGGTTCAGGCTTACATAATTGCAAAAAAGAAGCGCGTCATACGACCGAATCGAAAGATTGAGACCAATCAATCCGGTGATTGCCAAGGCGCAACAAACCTTCGATCAGGTTTGCTTCCGCCTGCGGCGTGGCTCTCCTGTGTCTTAGTCACGCAACCTGTATAAATCCGCTCGAGGAAGCCCTTGTTTCTTCGCGTCACTTCTAACAGGAACATGTAATTTCGACGACTTCACCTGATTGCTACTATCAGGCTGTCAGACGCCGCGCTTAGATCGACCGACGTTGACGTTGGGGCAGATGAATTTATACATGCCGAGACCTGTGCGGAGAGGTGATCAAAGATGCAGACGCGCGATGCGCAATGTCTGATTCGTCGTAGTACTGCCTCAGCGTGGCTTCTTCTGGCGAGCCCCATGGTGATCGCGCAAGGGACAACTCCGTCTACACTTGCTCCAGCATCAACACCCGCGCATCAGATATTTGATTTGTCGGTCTTTGTCGTCGCAATAACTGGAGGAATATTCCTCGTAGTTGGCGGGTTACTCGCAATTGCCCTGTATCGCTTCCGAGCACGGAGGACCGATCCCCTGGGCGAGCCGGCTCAAATCTACGGCAGCACGCAAATTGAATTGGCGTGGACCGTAATCCCTGTCCTGATCGTGGTCGTTCTCTTCCTTGCGACTGCACGCATCATCTTTGCGATTCAAGACGCGCCACGGCCAAAGACAGCTCTCGATGTCACAGTAGTCGGGCATCAGTTCTGGTGGGAGTTTCGATACCCGAAATACGGCGTAGTCACCGCAAACGAACTTCATATTCCAGTCAGTTCCGATGCTGTGCCCGCAGCAACCTTCCTTAAGTTGACTTCTGCGGATGTCAACCACAGTTTTTGGATTCCTCAATTGGCTGGAAAGACAGATTTGATCGCGAATCATGTGAACACGATGTGGATGGATCCCCAGAAGCCCGGACTCTACCTCGGTCAGTGTGCTCAGTTTTGCGGTTCGCAGCACGCGATGATGTTGCTGCGCGTATATGTCGATACGCCAGAGCAGTTTGATACATGGATCAAGAATCAGCAGCACCCCGCCCCGCAGGACCCTGCCGTGGAAGCAGGAAGAAGGGTCTTCGAAAGGCAGGCGTGCATGAACTGCCACACAGTCTCAGGCACAGCGGCGACAGGACGTTTCGGACCTGATCTCACACATCTCATGAGCCGGGCAGCGCTGGCCTCCGGTGCGATGGACAACACACCGGCGAATCTTCGCCAGTGGATCAAATCGCCAGACGTGTTCAAGCGCGGGGCCTTGATGCCCGCGATGCAGCTGACCGATGAGCAGTTGGATCAAGTCACTGCCTATCTCGAAACCCTGAAGTGACGAGAGGATTCTGATATGAGCGATTACCCACTACCAGTCAGCCAAGTGATCGACCCGAGTACTTCCGCAACGGAACGGGGCACCTTGATCGAGGGACTTCACGGATGGGTAGTGACGGTCGACCATAAACGCCTTGGGATTCTTTACATTTTGTACTCTACCTTCTTTCTGCTTGTAGCAGGGGCCGAGGCCCTGCTGATTCGCATCCAGCTCGCCTATCCCCACAATCACGTTTTGAGTGCGCAGGTTTATAACCGCTTCTTCACGATGCACGGCACGAGTATGGTGTTCCTGGTCGGAATGCCATTCCTCTTTGGATTCGCAAATTACATCGTGCCGCTCCAGATTGGGGCTCGTGATATGGCCTTTCCCAGATTGAATGCTTTTAGCTTCTGGCTGACGGCTTTCGGTGGGTTCCTGTTGTATTACAGCTTTCTTGGCGGAGCCGGGCTCTACGGTGTCGGAAACGCCCCAGACGTCGGTTGGTTCGCCTACGCTCCCCTCACCTTGCGTGCCTTCTCTCCTGGTCATGCGACCGATTATTGGGCACTCGCGTTGATTGTTAGTGGATTCGGAACACTCGGCACCGCAATCAATATTATTGCAACGATCATCTCGCTGCGCTGCAAAGGGATGACTCTCATGAGAATGCCTCTGTTTACCTGGTTGCTTCTCGTGGTGAGCATGCTGACGTTGGTTACGATCACTCCGCTTACCGCAGCGCAGTTCATGTTGCTCATCGATCGCTATCTGGGTGCCCACTTCTTCGATACACAAGCTGGCGGTTCATCGTTGATCTGGATCCATTTCTTCTGGATTTTCGGTCATCCCGAAGTCTACGTGTTGGTGCTCCCGGCATTCGCGATTGCAAACGAGATCATCCCTGTTTTTTGCCGCAAGGCAATCTTCGGCTACCCCGCGATGGTTGCGGCTTCGATATGCATCATGTTCGTCAGTCTGAGCGTGTGGGCGCACCACATGTTTACTGTTGGCATGACCTCGGTCTCAAATGCTTTTTTCACTCTTTCGACGATGCTTGTTGGTGTCCCTACCGGAATCAAGATATTCAATTGGATCGCAACTCTGTGGGGCGGTCGAATACGCTTCGCAACACCGATGCTGTTCTGCATTGGCTTCCTCTTTCAATTCCTGATCGCGGGATTGACCGGGATCATGCTCTCGGTGTCGCCGTGGGATTGGCAGCTCCATAACTCGTATTTCGTAATCGCGCATTTTCACTATGTGCTTGTCGGTGCTGTCGTGTTCTGCATCTTTGCAGGTATCTATTACTGGTATCCCAAAGCTACCGGACGATTGATGAACGAGACGCTCGGCAAATGGCATTTTTGGCTGTTTGCCATTGGCTTTCATATCACGTTCGACACTATGCACTGTCTCGGACTTTTAGGGATGCCGCGGTCGATCTACACCTATCAGCCTGACCGTGGATGGAACTTTCTCAATCTGGTTGTGTCCGTCGGAGGGCTGATCCAGGGAATCGCAGTCCTGATCTTCGCATACAACTTCATCGTTTCTTACCGGCGTGGAGAAGTTGCAGGCGACGATCCCTGGGACGCGTGGACCCTGGAATGGACCACATCCTCGCCACCCCCTGTCTACAACTTTGAAGAAGAACCGGAGGTGCATAGCCGCCGGCCTCTGTGGGATCTGAAGCACCCAGACGATCCAGATTGGGAGTACGAGTCATGAGTTCTATACCCGTCAGTCATCCGGGACGTACTGTCGAGTGGCATCTTCCCAGCAAACGCCGAGTAGGCATGACGGCGTTGATTGTCGGAGAGAGCGCCATCTTCACCATCTTCGTTGTTGCCTATGTCTTTTATATGGGCAAGAGCCTCTCGGGGCCGACACCTGCGCAGGTATTGGAAGTTCCAATCCTTGCAACCATCTGCCTCCTATCGAGCAGCGTTTCGATCTGGCAAGCGGAGAAAGCTATTGAAAACGACCGAATGGTAGGCTTCGCCCTTTGGCTTGGCCTCACAATCGGATTTGCTGCAGTCTTCCTAGCAAACACAGCGCTTGAATGGAAGAAGCTGATCTATCACGACGGGCTAACTATCAGCACGAACCTATTCGGCACGACGTTCTACTCCCTGGTGGGACTCCACGCCACGCACGTCGTGGTGGGACTGTTTCTCCTTACTTCGGTCTTCATCTTATCCCTGTTCGGTTGGGTTGATTCGCGACAGAGTGAACGTTTCGGCGTGATCGCCTTGTATTGGCACTTCGTGGATGCAGTGTGGATCGTGGTGTTTACAGTCGTTTACCTGATCGGACGGTGACTTGTGATGAATGACGGCAGAGCTGAACAAAGCCAAACAGAGACTATTGAGATGCCGGCAAGCACGGCGTGGCCGATTCTTCTCGCCTTCGGTATCACGCTCTCTTTCGCAAGCCTTGTGACGAATGTCGGAGTCGGTCTCGCGGGTCTTCTTCTTGTCGGCTGTGGTGTCGTCGGCTGGGCAAAGCAAGTCCTTCCCGAGGAGCACCACGAGATGATCCCGGTCAAGGCAAGAGAGTTCACGCCGTCAAGCGTGAGAACCCAGGTGGCGCACATTCAGGTCAGCGAAGTTCACCGGGCATTCCTTCCGATTGAAAGTTATGCCGTGACCTCCGGACTCCGAGGAGGAATCGCAGGGGGAATCGTCATGATCTTCCCTGCCATGCTTTACGGATATCTGGCACAACACAGTATCTGGTACGCGGTGAATCTGCTTGGCGGTGCGGGCGTTGCGCACTGGACGAACGCTACGACAGCCGACATTGCGGCCTTTCATTGGAATGGTCTGATTACAGCAACGATCATTCATGCCGCAGTTTGCACACTGATCGGACTCCTCTATGGAGCAATGTTGCCAATGTGGCCTCGTCGGCCGATCCTTCTCGGGGGGATAGTTGCTCCGCTCCTGTGGACAGGTCTTCTTCACTCGATCCTCGGATTCGTGAATCCGGCGTTCAACGCCAGAATCGCGTGGGGCTGGTTCGCTCTCTCCGAGATCGTCTTCGGCATCATAGCCGGCATCGTGGTTACGAGATCGGGAAAAATCAGAACTCATCAAACCTTGCCGTTCATTCTTCGTATGGGAATCGAAGCCAAAGAATTCGAAGGCCCGAAAGGAGATGAGCGATGAACTTCACTGCAAGTGCAATACTGTCGCTTGTTCCCCTCACCCTGCTTGTAGGTAGTTTGGGATGTGATCGAAAGATCGGGCCACCAAACGATCAGGATGAGCTGACGCGTCCCGAGAATGTAGCGTCGTTTGACCGCTTGTACAAGCAGAACTGCTCGGCTTGCCACGGAGAAAACGGGTCGGGGGGACCGGCTCTCGATCTGGCCAATCCGAAATATCAGGTACTTGTTGATGACGCTTCATTGAGGCGCTGGATCACGTCCGGGATGCCGGGAACACAAATGCCTGCCTTTGGCGAATCGGCCGGCGGTTTGCTTACTCCGCAGCAGGTTGACGTACTCATTGCGGGCATGCGCACGCGGTGGAATCACAAGGATTACAGCGCGGCCAATATGCCTTCGTATTCTTCAGACGCAGGAGGTCATGTCGAACACGGACAGGACATCTTCCGCGTCAGCTGCTCATCTTGCCATCAGCAAGGGCAGCAAAAAATTACCGACGCCAGTTATTTGTCGCTCGTAAGCGATCAGAGCCTGCGGAGCATGGTCATCGCTGGGCGTCCTGATCTTGGTCACCCGGATTGGAGCCAAGTCCGGCATGGCCAACCCTTGATGGATCAGGACGTGAGCGACGTCATTGCGTATCTCCATTCGTTGCGAAGCGATACTCCGGGCCAACCATATCCCGAGACAAGCATCAAGAGGTGATTTGTGAGTGAAGAGAGACTGCCTGTCCAACGACACGAAGAAGAACCAACGCCGATTGACCCGCTGACCGTCTCAAGACGGTGGTTTTTACTGAAAGTGGGTGCCCTCTTTAATGCCGTAGTCGGCGTTGCTATCGCGGTGCCTGTAGTTAAATATCTCCTTTCACCTGTCCAGTCCGACGACGCCTACAAGTCCTGGGTATCACTGGGGTCTGTCGATATATTTCCTGTCGGTGAAACTCGCCTCGCGAAGTTCATGAATCCGGTCAGCCGTGCGTGGGATGGCGAAACCGATCGAGTCGCCTGCTGGGTACGTCGTATCTCCGAAAGAGAGTTCCAGGTGTTCGCAATCAATTGTGCCCACCTGGGGTGCCCGGTTCGGTGGTTTCCGCAATCGGGCTTGTTCATGTGTCCTTGCCACGGCGGCGCCTACTATGCAGACGGAAGTCGAGCTTCAGGTCCACCAGAACGAGGGCTATTCACGTACGACACCAAGATCGTTGATGGGGCCCTTCAGATAAAAGCGGGTCAAATGCCTACCCTGTCAAACACCGCCAAACTCGTTCAGATTGGGAACGCGCAAGGGGGATCGCCATGCGCCGGTTGAAGGCTCTGTACGCCTGGTTTGACAGCCGTCTGCAGCTCGGCGAGCCCATCAAAGAGATGGCTCTCCACCCTGTCCCTAATAAGACTGCCAGTTGGTGGTACGTCTTTGGGAGTGCCGCCTTTGTCCTGCTGATGCTTCAGGTTGTGACCGGGATCCTGCTGGCGCTGGTCTATGTTCCCTCCGCCGGACAGGCATGGAACAGCCTAAACGTTCTGAACCACCAATTAACTCTTGGATGGTTCCTGCGTGCGATGCACGGCTGGGGATCGAACTTCATGGTTGCCGTCGTGTTGATTCACATGGCCCAGGTTTTCCTCTTCGGTGCATACAAGTTCCCTAGAGAACTGACCTGGGTTCTTGGAGTGTTCCTGCTGCTCATGACACTCGGGATGGCGTTCACAGGCCAGGTGCTACGTTTCGATCAGGACGCGTATTGGGGTCTCGGCATTGGAGCATCCATTGCGAGTCGAGTGCCGTTCATCGGCAGTACAGCCGTCCACATGATGCTAGGCGGCCCCGTCATTGCCGGAGCAACGCTCTCCCGATTCTTCGCCTTTCATGTCTTCGTCATTCCAGGAATGCTGTTGGGTTTCGCGTGCCTTCACGTATGGATGGTCGTCAAACTCGGCATCAACGAATGGCCGATGCCTGGCCGCATCGTTCGTCGCTCTACGTACCTCACGGAATACCACGAACTGACGAAGAAGGATGGTCGGCCATTCGTGCCTGGAGCTGTGTGGAAGGACGCATTCTTCTCCGCAGCGATCCTCGCCGCGGTTGCCGTTTGCGCAGCAGTGCTCGGACCCTACGGACCTGGAGGTCAGCCGGATCCTACGATCATTCAGACTGCCCCGAAACCCGATTTCTTCTTCCTCTGGCTCTACGCGGTGTTATCTTATCTTCCTCCCAGCCTAGAGACACCATTTCTCTTGATCGCCCCTGTGCTGGGAATCGCAGGACTGGTAGCCCTGCCGTTTTACGCCGGTGAAGGCGAAAAGAGCTGGCATAAACGGCCGATCGCAATCCTCATGTTGACTACGATCGCCCTCGCATGGGGTGTGTTAACACATCTCGGGACCTTCACGCCGTGGAGCCCGAAGATGAACGCATGGAGCGGTGGTCCTTCGGTCCCCGTCCGTTATACACACGATGCAAGCCCGCTCCAGCGGCAAGGAGCTATCGTCTTTCAGTCCAAGCAATGCCGTAACTGCCACTCGATTGCGGGCGTCGGCGGAATGCGTGGTCCTGCTCTTGATTTGGTCGCGACGCGCCTCACGGAAGACCAATTGATTCGGCAGGTTCTTCAGGGCGGTGGCAACATGCCGGCATACGGCAAGAACCTGAGCCCCTCCGAGACCACAGCCCTCGTTCAGTTTTTGGAAACCCTGCATCCCCTCAATCAACCGGCGGCCGCGGATGCATCTCGTCAGGCAGCCACGGAAGAGCCCGCGGCCAAACCGTGAAGGAGGCCAGTTGGAAACCTCTTGGCTGAATCTCATTACCGATTGGGACATAGCTCCCGCAGTCACGGGCACTCTCGTGGCTGTGGGCATCATTTATGTGAGAGGCTGGCTCGCGCTTAGGAGCACTCGACCAAAGCAGGTCCCTAAGTGGCGACTCTTCTCCTTCCTTACGGGACTATTTGCCATTTTCGTGGCGGTTTCTTCCTCACTCGACACTTACAGCGAGACACTGTTGTTCATGCACATGACTCAGCACTTCGTGCTGATGTCTGTGGCTCCTCCGCTCATCGTATTGGGGTACCCGTTCGTACCCATGTTGCGCGGTCTGCCGCGTCCGATCGTGCGTCGAATTTGTGGACCGATCTTTCGGTCTTCGGTCGCGCACCGCGTTCAGGAGTTCTTTTCCCGCCTGCCATTTGCGTGGCTCGCGATGAACCTCGCTTATGTCGGCTGGCACATTCCGAAAGCCTACGAATTCGCTTTGTCCTCGGAAAACTGGCACAACCTCGAGCACTTCTGCTTTTTTGCGACGAGCCTCATCTATTGGTGGCCCATCGTGCAGCCCTGGCCGGCAGGACGTCGATTGAACTCCTGGATGATCATTCCATACCTCTTGACATCGGACTTCGTGAACACCGGTTTGTCAGCATTCCTGTGTTTTTCAGGGCGATTGCTCTATCCGAGCTATGGAGTTGTCGAACGGCCCTTCGGAATCGACGCGTTAAAGGACCAGATTGCAGCGGGGGCCTTCATGTGGGTATTCGGGTCTTTGGTTTTTCTTGTTCCCGCCATCTATCTAACTACCCGATTCCTGGCGAACGGTCGACTCGTGAGCGAGAAGGCAGGACTGGAGAGGGCGCGTGCGTTGGCTCAGTAACTTATTCGAGTTTGTCGGTAAGGTGGGGCTGTTTAGCCTGCGGATCGTCGCTGATTCCCTCAGGCCTCCGTTCGAATTTGCCCAGCTTTCCCGTCAGCTCGCAGAAGTGGGAAACAAATCACTCGCGCTCATCGTCGTATCGGGCTTCGCCCTGGGCGCCGTTATGACTCTCCATACAAGAAACACCCTGGTGACGTTTGGCGCCACGGCGATGATACCAGCCGTGCAGGCGGTATCGTTCTTCGTCGAAATTGGACCTTTGGTAGCGGGACTGCTGCTTGCGGGTAGAGTCGGCTCAGGAATCGGGGCGGTCCTTGCAAATATGAGGGCCTCTGAACAAATTGACGCTATCGAGTCGTTATCGATTGACTCATTCAAGTTCCTGGTGGTGCCACGAGTCCTGGCCTGTGTGATTGCTCTTCCCTTTCTGACGCTCTTCATGGATTTCGCAGGCCTGCTGGGAGGCTTCCTCTCAGAAGAGCTCTTCTCTCACATAGCGCCGACACTCTACATTAGCCGCGCCTTTGACTATCTTCAGTGGTCAAACTTCATCGCGCCTACTCTGAAAACCGCTGTATTCGGTCTCATCATCGGCTCTGTCTCTTCTTACTTTGGCTATACGACAGACAAGGGATCGCAAGGCGTCGGCGAAGCTGCCACCAACAGTGTTGTTCTGTCTTCCCTGTTGATCATTGTCGCTGACGTATTGCTGATCAAGTGCATCTTCTTCCTCTTCCCGGAAACGGCCATATGAGCGAGTCCCAAACCAGCGCGGTCGAGTTTAAGCGCGTGATGAAGTCGTTTGGCACAAAACGCGTACTGAATGACGTGTCTTTTGATATCGATCAAGGTCAGGCCTTGTGCCTGCTCGGGCGCAGCGGTACTGGCAAGAGCGTCACTCTCAAACTGATTATGGCGCTCATGCGTCCCGATTCGGGAGAGGTCTGGGTTGATCAGGACAATGTCGTCGGGATGGGCGAGAAACGTCTCTCTCTCGTTCGCAAAAAACTGGGATACCTGTTTCAGGATGCGGCTCTCTTCGATTCCCTAACCCTGTACGAAAACCTTGCACTACCGCTCAACAGACTCACCACGAAATCCCGGGACGAGATTGACGACGTGGTCCACCGTGGCCTTACCGATGTCGGACTGGGAGCAGATGGTGCGAAATATCCATCCGCACTCTCGGGAGGTATGAAGAAAAGGGCAGGCCTCGCCAGAGCATTGGTGCTCGAACCGAAGATTCTCCTGGCTGATGAGCCGAGCAGTGGCTTGGATCGTATCACCGCCTTTGAGATCGATGAGCTGCTCATGCGACGCAAGACCGAACACGGGACAGCTCTGATCATCGTGACACATGATGTGCACGGGGCCCGCAGGGTGGCTGACCGGGTCGCCGTGCTGGACAAAGGAAATCTTGTCGCCTTCGGCTCGGTAGACGAGGTAAGTCAGAGCGAAAACGAAGTCGCTCGCAAACTTATTACGGAGTGAAGCAATGTCTAGACGATATCTCGCGGTAGGAATCTTCATCATCGCCAGCCTGACCTTGTTCGCTCTCGGAATCTTCCTCGTTGGGAGTCGTCATGAGGCCTTCTCGCGCCACGTCCTGCTGTATACCGAGTTCGCCGATCTTGATGGCGTCACTAAGGGATCGAAGGTTCAGGTTGCAGGCATGGACGCGGGCCAGGTGACCGGAATCGTGGTACCTCGTTCGCCCAGTGGTCATTTTCGTGTCCAGATGAAGGTCGACGAGCAGCTTCATGGCCTTGTTCGAACCGACTCCGTCGTAACGATCGATACGGAAGGCGTGGTCGGTGACACGTTCCTGACGATTCATTCTGGTTCCCCGGATGCGGCGATCGCGCAAGGGGACTCGTTGCTGCAAAGCAAACCTCCCGTGACCATGTCCGACCTGCTCAGCCATGGTCTCGGGATTATGAATGACGCGGACGCAACGATAAAGCAGGTCGGAGGCAAGCTGAATGTTGCACTCGACGGGGTCAATGGCGCTGTCGGTAATGCAAACGATCTGCTCGTGGGGCTCAAAGAAGGCCGCGGACCTGCCGGAATGCTTCTCCGAGATGAGATGGTGGCAGCGCGTATCCGAGAGTCCGTGTCCAACGTACAGTCGACAACCTCAAATCTCAATCGGGCTTCGGGTCGAGTAGACAGCCTTGTTGCAGATGTTCAGCAGCGTCAGCTACCTCAACAACTTGACGACACAATGACACAGATTCGTTCCGCATCAACTCGGGCCAACGCGACCATGCAACAAGTCCAACAAAGTCTGACCCAGGCTTTAGGGCCCGATGTAAATGGTGTCACTGCAGGTCAGAACGTTAGTGAAGCGCTGACCAATGTCAATGTTGCGACAGGTAACATGGCAGAGGACACCGAGGCCCTCAAACACAACTTCTTTTTTAAGGGCTTTTTCAATCATCGCGGCTACTACACACTCGGCAGTCTATCCCCACAGGAATATAGACGCAGTAAGCTCTTCGGGAGTACGCAGAGCCCACGTGCCTGGCTGGAGGCCGATGCATTATTTCAGCACGGGCCACATGACACGGAGGAATTGAGCCTGAACGGGAAGCATGCGATCGACGCCGCTGTTGCGTCGTTTCGAGATGCGGTCTTCACGCATCCTATTGTGATCGAGGGATATTCCGATGCGGCGGCGCCAGCCGATGCTCTTTCCTGGTCCTACACACGCGCACAGCTCGTTCGCAACTACCTTGAGGCGCGGTACCCATTCACCGCAAAGAATGTGGGTGTTATGCCGCTAAGCACGACTCCCCCGCCAGGATTGGGGCATGATCGTTGGTCCGGTATATGCATTATGGTCGCTGAGAGGAAGTAGTCTCTTCGGCTGCGCGATCACGAGCGTTCCATGACATCGACCGGCTTTTTGAACTCGTAAAGGATGGTTGCGTCCTTACCGATATGTCTGACCACCACTTCCTCCTTTGAGATCTGCAAGTCGGTAAATCCCAGCGCGCGAAGACCCCATGGTACTCGCCCCTGGGGCGGCGTCGTCCGGCCGACGAGCTCCGTTCCTCCTCCACCGGAGATGACAAATGACGTTGGATGACCTTCGAACTCAAGATGCTGCAAATCGTGATGATGACCGCAGAGGTATAGATCGACATTGTAGCGCCGCAGCAAAGAATCCCACTGCGCAATCAACTCTGGATTATCGCGGTGCTGTCCATTGCTGTACAGGGGATGATGGGCCGCAACCGCTACAAACGGAGTAGTACGTGGCTTCGCGAGTTCTGCCTCGAGCCATTGCTGCTGTTCATCGTGTTGCTGCCCGGTAAGCACAGAGCTCCACGGCGAAAGGTCATGGCCCTTGCTCCACGGGGTATTCGAATCCAGGCAGATGACTGTGAGAAGAGGGTTCTCCTTCGGAATCTTCACGCTGTACCAGCGTCGTGGCATTGTCCATCGAGTGCTCTGCCTGGTATACGCAAGCTCAGCCTCAACCTTGTCTCCGCGGAAAGTCTCGTAATCGTGGTCGCCAAGCACAGCGTATACAGGGCCAGGGAACAATGATGACGGATACATCTGTTCGAATTGTTTAATCCACCGATGAGAATTGACTCCGTCGGGCATCTCACCACAAAAGTTATCGCCTAGCATGAGCAGTGCGTCCGGACGGATACTGCTGTCAGAAGCCCATCGCTTCATCGCATTGGCGACGGCGATCTGTTGCATCGGCTCTGTATCTGTTCCCCAGTCGCCGAGCAACAGGATGTGATTGGACTTTGGATCTGGAACGGTTGCAGGGACTGGCAATTCCGCCAGAACCAGAGGATAACCGAGAAACGCGAGGGCAGAGAACTTCGCTGTCTGGAACAGGAATCGTCTTCGACTCCATGCTTCCTCGCCGCCCGCCTTCACCCAGTCATCCATTGTGGCTCCTTCGCAGTACCTTGCCTACCGCACGTATCAATGCATCGTAACGAGGTCCAAGGGTCGATTCCCATTACATCTTCGTGGTAATTCGCCGAGCCCCACATGCTTCCCTTGGTGGAAGATAAATCGACTTTGTAACGAGGGCCGGTCCAGACCACAAAGCCGTTGCGCCCAGCGCCGGCGCCCCGCAGCGCTGTGAAATTCTTGCCAACAACGGCAAGGCTGCCCTTATCGAAATGGCGACATGTGGCAACGGAGGACGGCCAATCATCTTGCGGGGGACGGACCAGGTCGCATACTTGCTTTGCGGCATCGCAACTTGCGTGACCCGGGGAAGCGGCTGTCCGTCCTGATCGAGCGATGCCGCATCTCCAATAACAAGGATCTCCGGATGATCGGGAACGACAATGTCGGGTTGCCGACTATGCGTCTAGGCCGCAACATCGCCGCCACTCTGGATCCTCGTAGTTTCGGTGTCATGGACGATCGGATGTAGGGAGGGTTGACCATCGCCGTCTCCCTGGTCCCAACCATCACTGGGCGGAGCCGGTGCGTACGAATTTTTTTGACCCAAGACCGGATACTGAATGCGTATACACAGATGCAAAGCAGGTTTGCTGGAATAAAGCCAAACTGTGCCGTGCGAAAACCGATTAGGCAAACGATCATGCTGTTGACAATTGATATCAGAAGTCCAGTCCACGACTTCCTACTGACGAGGACAGTCGCCAATATGGTGAGAAAGCAAGAGAAGTAATCTAAATGAAGCATAGAGATCTCGACCTTAGATGGCATTCATATTAGCCGTGTAAATTGCTTCCTCAACTGCCATCGCGAACCTCTTTGTCAGATATCTTGCGCTGTTCAATGATCAACCGGTCACCGCGTTCTGCACTGAGGTACGTCCAGACCCACTGGAAGAAGACGCTGAACCGCAAGCTGTTCTCCGCCAAAAACTGTATGTGGATCAAGGCCCAGACGAGCCAAGCAAAAAAACCACTCATCATGACACGCCCGCTCTGCAACACGGCAAAATTCTTGCCGACTACGGCAAGGTTGCCCTTGTCGAAGTAACGAAAAGGAGGAAGCTGTGATTTCTTGGTCACCTGCCGAAAGATTGATTTTGCAGCGTAACGTCCTTGCTGCATTGCCACCTGTGCTACTCCTGGGAGTGGCCGCCCACCCTGATCAAGGGACGCGGTATCGCCAATTACAAATATCTCGGGATGGTCCTGGACCGTCAGATCCGGTCGGATGCGGACACGCCCTGCGCGATCGACTTCACAGCCAAGCCATTTGCCGGCGGGCGACGGAGCGACTCCTGCTGTCCATATCACCGTCTTGCTCGGAATCCGCTCATCACCAATGACCGCACCTTCTCCATCAATTGTTTGAACTGCTTTACCCAGCCGAATATCCACGCCCAACTGTGACAAACGAAGCCTTGCTGCTTCCGAGAGACTTTCCGCGAACGTTCCGAGAGGACGCTTCGCCATGTCAACTAGGACGATGTGTGCAGATTTTGGATCGATTCGACGGAAGTTCTTCCGTAACGTCGTCCGTACCATGACGGCAATTGCGCTTGCCATTTCTACGCCAGTAGGTCCCGCGCCCACCATGACGAATGTCATCAGTGCCTTCCGGCGCTCGGGATTCTCCTCAGCCTCTGCATTTTCAAAGGAGGTGAGTATGTGATTGCGCAAGGATTCAGCATCCGCAAGGCTCTTCAGTCCCGGAGCGAAGTATGCGAACTCATCGTGTCCAAAGTAGCTGTGGGTAGCCCCCGTCGCCAACACCAGGTAGTCATATGCAACCCGTAGCTCTTTTTTATCGCCTGCCTCGACGATCACCTGGCGTGTGGCCGGCTCGATACCGGTCACATTGCCAAGCATCACGGAAGTATTCTCTTGGTCGGACAAGAGACCGCGGAGCGGAGAGGCAATCTGACCGGGAGCCAAAACTGATGTCGCTACCTGGTATAGGAGGGGTTGAAAAACGTGATGATTTGACCTATCAATCAGAAGTACGTTGACAGGAGCACGTCGTAGTGCCTTGGCCGCAGCAAGACCGCCAAATCCACCTCCCACAATCACAACCAGAGGAATCGTTCCCGTCATTTTTCGCTCCTGTCGATCGTCAGCATCTCTCCCGGCTCTTTCATGTCGAGTACTCCGGGCAATTTGCCAAGCCACATATCCGGCTGCGCTCGCGCGTCTTCGATCCATTTGTTGCCGGCTTCGAAGCCGGTCCTGTCACTCTTTAGTTCTTTGGGAAGCGAAGATCGCCTCTTCCTCATGCTCAATGTAAATACCGCTCCCTCTGTATTCGATTCCTCGAGAGAGACGCTGCCACCATGCTCTTCAGCTACTCGACGAGCCAGGGTGAGCCCCAAGCCTATTCCGTCGGGTTTTCCTGCGGTAACGAACGGATTGAACAAAGTCCTCTGGACAGAGGCAGGTATGCCAGGACCATTGTCCGCAATCGTGACGCGGATCTGTTCATCGGCATCCGTAAGGTGGACCTTCACCTCAGGCACCTTAGTTGAGCGTGTCGCAGCTTGGCAGGCATTGAGCAACAAGTTATATATGGCACTTTCAAGATTCCTCGCATCGATGTCTGCTTCCGCCCGCGGGTACTCGGCGACTGTGATGGACACGTTCCGCCCATCCGGATGAAACTTCACTGCCGCAACGGCTTTCTCAACAACCAGGGAAACGCGCTCATGGACAGGCGGGTTTTTCCGTCCGCTACTACCAAATTGCAGTAGTGAATCAATGCGTTCCGTCATCTCGAGTACTGCTTCTTGAATTTCGAGCAGCAGATCAGCCCTCACGCTCGCACATAGATCGTGGCGCTCAAGAAACTCGGCGTTCGCATAGATCGCTGTGAGCGCGTGACGCAAATCGTGAGATATCGAGCATGCCATCGTGCCGATCACCGCCATCTTCTCTGCCTCTATTAGAGGGCATGAGCCATGCCGTTGCCGTAGGTCTCGCAGACCCAGACCAACGTCCTTATTCCACATGAGGATATTGCCGCCGTCAGGAGTCTCTGTCTTCCTACGATGTGTACTCACTGTTCCCCTGTGTTCCCTTCTCTTGTTGCTCATGGCAAATTGCCTCGAAGTTAATCACTGACGGTGAAGACAGCTGGCGAAACCTATCTCTCAAGATCGCTCCGAATACAGCACTAAAGACTTCCGAGGATCAATATGTGAATCTCATGCACGGGGTGAAGCCCACATCTCCTAAACAATCAAGATCAGTCTTCAGTGCTCACGTATTTGCGCATAGATCGGGTTCTATGCGAAAGCAAAGCAGTTTGCCGGCCGTCTTCCGACCATTCAAATCACGATGAGCCTGTTCCGCGTTTGCTATGGAAAGGTCACCACAGCGCGAGACTAGCAGCCACGCACCAGCGAAACAATCACATGTTCCTGTAATAAAGGTTGAATAGGACACATCGCATTTGTTCGCTTCAGCACCAACCTGCGACTGCGATTCGCGCTGTTCGACGAGACAAGTGAGCTTCGTTGCGGACGCCCGGAGATCAATCGTCTTCTGATCGACTTCCTCGCAGGCTGGAAGGGCCGATCGCAATCAGAAACCGCTCCTCAGGCTTCTCCTCATGAGCGAGATGCCCGCAGTGTGGAATGGCGTGAGTGACGAGATTGCTTGCCATCTCCTCCCACACACGAGGCATATCGAACATCTCGCCGACCAACTTAAAGTCGCGCCCCCAAAGCGACATCACTGGGCAAGCGATCCTAACTGAGGCATCGGCGTTGTCCTGGGCGGCACCGAGTACGGAAGGGAGCAATTTCCCGACGCTATACGTTTTCCCTGAAATTGAATCGAGGCGGCCTCTTCTCGAAGAAAGCAGTGAGCGCCTCACGAGCGTCCGCCGAACGCACTCTTTCGCTAAACTCCGCCATTTCGTCTTGGGTGGCATGTTCGACACGCGGTCGAACTTGACGGCGCAAAAGTTGTTTAGAGGCTTTGAGTGCAGCTAACGGCTTCTGTGCCAACTCCTGTGCGATTTTTTCCGCCGTAGCAAAGACTTCGGCATCGGGCAGGACCTTGGTGACCAACCCCATACTGAGGGCGCTGGAGGCGTCGAAAGGGTGCCCGAGGAGGACGAGCTCAGCCGCGCGAAGATAGCCAACCTGATCGGGTAACGAGAAGCTGGTTCCAAACTCCGGCACCAGAGCTAGATTAATGAACGGATACTGGAACCTTGCATTCTGACTGGCGTAGACGAAATCGAAGTAGGTGAGCATCGTGGCACCCGAGCCGACCGCTGCGCCTCGAACTGCGGCGACGAGCGGCTTGTCCAACACGCGGAGAGCATCGATCATTTGCTTCTGCGGGCTATCGCCGTTTCCGGGAGGATGGTCCAGAAAATCCTGAAGATCATTTCCCGCGGAGAAGTTGTCCCCGGCTGCAGACACCAGCACTACCCGAATCTCGGGCTTTGTCTGAGCCGTGTTCAACAGCTCAGCGAATTGCGTGTACATGTCCAATGTAAGGGCATTTCGCTTCTGCGGGCGATTCAACTCTATTTTGAGAATGCCCCCGTCCAGATTATTAAGAATATATTCCATGTCAGATCCAAATAAGGCAACGTACGTTCGGCACAATAGTGTGGGTTGCTCCGGTTATCGACTTCCTTCTCACGGAAGTACTTGTTTATAGCGATTACTTACCCTGAAACTGTGGGGCGCGCTTCTGGACGAATGCGGAAGTGCCCTCCTTCTTGTCCTCGGTCCCGGCAGCAAGGGCGAAGTACTTCGCCTCGATCTTCAGTCCTGAAGTAAGGTCTGTGTCAACACCCTTGTTCACCGCGTCAATGGAGTAACGGATCGCGGTCGGCGCATTTGCATCGATCTGCTTGAGAATGGCCTCACAGCGAGATATCAAGTCCGCTGCAGGAACAACCTCATTCACTAACCCGATGCGATAAGCCTCGTGGGCATCGATCAGGTCGCCGGTCAGAATCAGTTGCAGAGCTCGGCCTTTGCCTACGAGGCGCGGTAGCCTTTGCGTGCCGCCATAACCGGGAATGACTCCGAGCTTGACTTCAGGCTGACCGAACTTCGCGTTTTCCGCGGCGATACGAATAGTGCACGCCATTGCTGTTTCGCAACCACCTCCCAGCGCGAAACCATTCACCGCTGCGATCACAGGCTTGCCAAGCGTCTCAAGGAACAAAAGCACCTCCTGGCCCTTCGCGGAGAATTCGCCTGCCAGTTCCACGTCGATTGCCGAAAGCTCCGCGATATCGGCGCCGGCAATGAAGGCCTTCTCTCCAGTTCCAGTGATGATGATGCCTTTGACTGTGGTATCCTCCTTCGCCGCATGAAAAGCAGCGTCGAGTTCTTCAACGGTCTTCCGGTTGAGCGCATTCATCACCTTTGGCCGATTCATGGTGATGTAAGCGACCGATCCTTTGACCTCATACGTGATGTTTTCGAAGCTGGTGGACACTTCTGTAGCACTCATGAAAGTTCTCCTCTCTCCTAACTGGATTTCGCTGGAGCGTGCGTTGGTACCTCAGCATGCGCCGCCTGTGGTGCCGCTCCGCTGGCACGTAGGCCTGCGATCTCGTCGCTTGTGAATCCAAGTTCCTTAAACACTTCATCGTTATGCTCGCCGATTCCCGGCGCACGCCTGGCAGGCACCTTAGTAACACCGTGGATTTGAATAGGACTGCTGATGGTTGAGGTCAACTTCCCGTCGGCTCCTTCGAACGGAACGACGATGTCATTCGCTCGCAGTTGCGGATCATTAACGACTTCCAGCGGCTCACGCACGGCGCCGAAGGGGACGTGAACGCCGTTGAAGACCTCATACCAATGCGACATTGGCTGTGAACCAAAGATCTCATCAAGCATTGCCGTCAGTTGCGGCCGGTTCTGCGCCAGCTTGGCGGGATCCGAGAATCGCGGATCCGTCAGGATATCCTCACGACCTAGTGCTTTTAGAACTGCGGGTACCTTATCCGGAGTAGCTACCAGAACGAACCATGTGCCATCGGAAGAACGATACGTGTTCAAACCTGCATTTGCGGGATGTGCTCGATCGTGCAGCCCATAGAAACTCGCACCACATAAAGCGGCCTGAATGAAAACACTGGCCGACCAGACCCCTGCAGCGAGAAGCGAAGTCGTGACGTAGGATCCTTTGCCGGTGCGCTCGCGCCGATAAAGAGCGGTCACGATTGCGCCATACATGGCGACCGCGGTCGCATTATCGCCGCTACCGGCCACGGGCCATGTCGGTGGCGAACCAGCATCGCGCGTCATAAATAACAAACCGCTTCGCGCCCAGAAGGCCGTGAGATCGAACCCCGGAAGAGCGGCGTCCGGACCCTTCTCCCCGAAGCCGGTGAGATCCGCATAGATCAGACGCGGATTCCACTGCGCGACATCGTCATATTCGAGCTTCAATTTTTTGCGCGCGGGGTGCGGCGTGTTGACGATGAACACGTCGGCCCACTTGGCTAACCGCTCGAGAACCTGTTGCGCGCTCTCAGCTTTCAGATTGAGCGCAACGCCCCGTTTGTTTCGATTAGCCAATTCGAAGGGATAAGGCTCTTCCGAATGCGGCTGCGGAGGGATCTTATGCCCGATTCTCCACACCTCTCCCTCGGGCGGCTCGACCTTGATCACATCTGCACCGAAGTCGGACAGGATTGTCGCTGCTGCGGGACCCGCGATAAAGCTCGCAAGGTCGACTACCTTCAGTCCTAAAAAAATTTGGTCTGTACCCATATGATCTCCAATTACTCCTGCTCGTCAGCCTGTGTAGCTAAGCTCGTCACAATGTTCTGGATCTGCTTCGGTTTTCGAATTCTCTTGAGTAACCCCAGCGCATCACACTCGCCTGGATTGCCCGGCCCAGTACTTCTCCCGTAAAACTCGCTTTAGAATCTTCCCCGACCCCGACTTGGGGAGTTCCTCTGTCATGAACTCGATATGGCGGGGGACCTTGTATGAGGCGATCCGCGTTTTGCAGTACTGCTTGACTTCTTCTGCGGACAAATTGGCTCCCGCCCGTAGAACGACGGCTGCGGCCACCAGTTCTCCCCATTTCTCATCCGGGATGCCAAATACTGCGGCTTCTTTCACTTCGGGGATCTCATAAATCGCGGCCTCGACTTCGCCGGAGTAGACATTCTCCCCGCCACTGACGATCATCTCTTTTGCTCGATCGACGATGTAGAAGTAGCCGTCCTTGTCCTGGCGTCCAATGTCCCCGGTGTGAAAGAACCCGCCACGCAATGCTTCTTCGGTTTCGTCTACCGAGGACTCATCCATTGGCAGGTCTTCTTCGATATCGTGCCAGTAGCCCCGCATGATTCCCGGACCCCGAGCGACCAGGTTTCCGAGTTCGCCTGAAGTCACAGATTTGCCGGTTGCATCGACAACTCGGAGATCGATACCGGGGCACGGGCGCCCGCACGACTGAAGCCTGTCGTCAGTGTGTTCGGCGTCTTTCAAACCAGTCAGGAAACCGGCTTCGCTCAAGCCGTAAACCTGCAGCAACTTCGCTTTCGGCAAGGCTTTGCGGACTTCCCGTACAAGTGCGGGAGCGATTGGCGAGCCTCCGTACGCCAGCACCTCCAGAGACTCCAGATTGAATGCAGCAAGCTTCGGGGACTGGCAGAGCGTATTGATCATCGACGGAACGAGGACCGTGTGTGTCACTCCGCTTTTCTGAACGGAGGCGCAGAACGATAGCGGGTCAAAGTGTTCCAGTGTCATCTGTGTTGCGCCGAAGACCGGAGCCGCGAACATCGCCGGAAAATCGGCGATGTGGAACATCGGTGACGCATGAAGAAAGACGGCCTTCTCTCGGTACGCCAGCCAGTAGTTGAGGTCGTGGACGTTAGAAAAAATGTTCGCGTGTGTAAGTGCGGCTCCTTTGGGATTTCCAGTCGTGCCGCTCGTATATAGGAGCACGAGAATCGCGTTAGGATCGTAAAATTCTCCGCCGTAAAGTTCTTCTTCAGCCTCCTCGAGAGGAGCGAGGTCGATCAAGTGTTCCCAATGCAGGCTCACCGTAGGTGCCGGAAACTTGGAATGCCGGATCAGACCGCTCGGTCGAGCATCCTCGAGGAGCCGGTCAATCTCGGCACCTGCATAACGCGTGTTGATGGGAACTACAATGACGCCAAGCAGGCTGCAGGCATAAACCAGCTCGACGTAGTCCGACCCATTTGGCATCAGCAGAGCCAGTCGATTTCCATTCAGGAAGCCGCGGCGCCGAAGCGCCGCGGCGATCCTTCTCACTCGGACGTCCAGTTCCAGAAAGGTCACGGCCCGGTCATCCCGCAGCAGAGCCGCGTGTTCCGGGAAGTATTGCAAGGCGCGACCAACGGAATGGGTATAAATCATCGATGCCTCTCACTCGCTGACGACAGATGCGGTTATAACTAAATGAATGCGCTGAAGCCCGAGACGGCGCGACCAACGATCAGGGTATTCATCTCGCGCGTTCCCTCGTAGGAATAGATCGCCTCAGAGTCCGCAACAAAGCGGCCTACGTTGTAGTCAAGAAGGATTCCGTTCGCTCCAAGGAGCTCTCGCGCATAACCGACAGTCTCGCGCATCTTGACAGTGCAGAACGCCTTGGCAAGAGATGCATGTTCGTCAGCAAGCTTGCCTTGGTCCTGCAGTTGCGAGAGCCTGATGACCATGCACTGGCACGCAGTGATGTTGCCAATCATCTTCACCAGGAGGTCTTGAACCAGTTGGAACGAAGCGATTGGTTTTCCAAACTGTTCGCGAGTCTGTGCGTACAACAATGCATTTTCATAAGCGCCCATCTGGCACCCGACAGCCTCCCATGCAACGAAGCCGCGGGTCATGCGAAGCACGCGCGCCGTATCCTTGAAGGAAGTGTCGTTCTGCAGGCGGTTCTCTTCAGGTACCTTGCAGTCCTCGAGGGTGATCAAGCCGTTCTGCACTACCCGCAGCGCCATCTTGTGCTCGATCTTTTCAACCTTGAAACCGGAGCTCTTGTTTTCTACGATGAAGCCCTTCACCTGGCTGTCGGCAACATCCCTCGCCCAGATGATGGTTAGGTCTCCAAATGTAGAGTTACCGATCCACTTCTTCTGGCCATTGAGAATCCACGTGTCTCCCTCGCGCCGTGCAGTGGTCCCGAGACCACGTGAGGCACCAGAACCAACCAGAGGCTCGGTCAAGCCGAAGGATCCGATCTTCTCCATCCGTGCCATCGGCGGCAACCACTTCTTCTTCTGCTCTTCCGATCCGCAAAGGAAAATCGATCCCATCGCAAGGCCGCTATGCACACCGAAGAAGGTGGCGAAGGAGCAGTCGATCCGAGCTATCTCCATGGCGATATAGCAGCCCAGAAGATTGCTGCCGCCGGCACATCCATAACCTTCGTATCCTGCTCCCATAACCTGTAGATCCCGGAACCCGGGTAAGACGTCAAACGGGAAGGAGTCCTTCTCCCAGAAATCATTGATGACCGGTGCAACAGATTTTTCCATGAATGCCCGAACCTTCGAGACCGTTTGTTGTTCGGCTTCAGACAGCATCTGAAAGGTCTCGTAAAAATCGCTGTTCGGCTTCGGGAGTACTTTGGGCTTCTTTGTTTCCTGACTTTGCACTTCGGGCATAAATTCCTCCAGATTCCTTCTTTTTCGTTCTGCCAACCAGAAACGCTAACGCGAAATGGCTTACTGCTGCGGGATCAGTCGACGTAAGCTACGCCGGTCAAATTTCCCTGAACACCGAGCAGCGTCCTGTGCGTCGCGCCATCCAGACTCGCGGTGTACAGCGAGCCTCCCAGATCGGTCATGAACATCCGATCACCGGGAATATCGAGCGCGAGCCCAATTCCTTCCATCAAATGGGTGAACACGATCTCGGGTTCAACCGAACGAGGAGCAGCGTCCATCGGAGCTCGACTAACGGTATTGCCCCGCGGTGGATCGCCACGATCGGTCCAGTAGAGGACACGGCGCTCGAGATCCAGATCGAGATCAATTGGCTCCGGCAACTGATCGAACAACAGTTCGATATCGCTGCGTAAGGTGCAACTTTCTCCCTTGGGAATATCTAGCCCGGCGCGGAAAATCCTTCCGACACCTGCATTGTCGAGGCCTTTCTGAGTCCAATAGAGCTTGCCGCCGTGCACATCGATGGCGATTCCAACGCACCAGCGAGTGAGGTCTGCTCTGTCTGTCTCACCCTTACCCGTTTGAATCAGAGTTTCAAGACTCGTGCCGTCGAGGTTAGAGCGCATCACACGCATTCCTTCGCGATCGCACCAGTAGAGTCTGCCGTTGCGTTTATCAAGCTGCAATTGTTTCGGTGTGAATGTCTTCCCATTCGGCACGATTGTGATGTGATTGCCGCCGTCGATGTCAGCCCGTTCAATCGAGCCATCTTCCTTGTTCGGGATACCCATCTCTGTCCAGTAGATGTGCCCCTTCTCTACATCAACAACGATTCCGTCGGGGATTCGATGACGGTCGGTGACAAGTACCTTCAGGTCGCTTCCGTCAGGATTAACGGAGAGTAGGCGGCCGCCACTCGCATCGATGAAGTACACGCGGCCGCTCTTATTTCCAGGCGCCTTAGTATGTTTTTGTTTCGACGTCATAAAAATATTTCCTCTCAGTTTGCATTCATGCAATTGCGTAGGTTGACTCCCCGCGCGTGCAAAGGTTGTTACTTCGCTGTGCCTCTCAGGGCGAGCAGTCCGAGCAATTGCCTGTCGCGCTCCTCGTCGAGTTCGTCAATCGATTCATTGCCAGCCTCCGCCAGGACACCCTTGACGATCTTCTCTTTCAGTTCGGGGGTGAACTCAGGATTGCCGAGGTCTTTCCACCATGTGGTCATTGGACCTGCAAGGTGTTCCATGAAGTGCTGGATACCGCCTTGGCCACCGGCCAGATGGAAAAGCAGGTTCGGTCCCATAACACCCCAACGCAGTCCCGGTCCCCAACTCACCGCGGCGTCCGCGTCCGTGACGCTGAGCACGTCTTGCCCAATCAGGTAGACAACCTCGCGATAGAGAGCGGCTTGAAGACGGTTCGCGACATGGCCAACCACCTCTTTCTTAACATGAATCGGCCGTTTTCCGATCGAAGCATAGAAGGCAATCGAACGCTCGATTGTGGCAGCAGATGTCTTTTCACCGCCGACTATCTCAACCAGCGGGATAAGGTGCGGAGGATTGAAGGGGTGTCCGATCACACAGCGTTCGGGATGTTTGCACTGCGACTGGCTGACGCCAATCGGAATGCCAGACGAACTGGAGGCAAGAATAGTGGTCTCCGGTGTCAGCGCGTCCATGTCGGCGAACAACTTGATCTTGAAGTCAGGCCTTTCTGGCCCGTTCTCCTGGACCAGATCGACACCCTCAAGCGCATCGCTCAACTTGGTCGTGAACGAGAGGCGTTTCTTTGAGGCGCCGGAAGACAGCCCCAACTTCTCAAGGGTGGGCCAGGCATTATCGATATACTCGCGCAGGTTCTCCTCGGCGTTGGGAGCTGGGTCCGTGGCGATTACTTCGAGACCATGTGCGAGGAACAGTGCGGCCCAACTGGCACCGATAACTCCGGTTCCAACGATTGCGATACGGCGGATGGGTTTGTCAGCAGACATCGGTGTTTTCTCCTTATCTCAGGACACATCTCAGCGATGACGTCTAAAGACGCCCCGCGTGGAACGTAAAGTCTGTTGCCGGCCGGGCTGATGGGAACCTACAAACTTGTCACAATCTGACAAGGCCATCTTCCAAAGCACGAGGTCATCCTATCCAAGACCGCAGCGCGAAAGATATTGCATATTCCTAGTAGTCGATAGGAGGCCAGCTTTGCATTAGCTGTATCTCGTCCGCTTAATACATCTGTAGCGAAAAAGAACGCATCCCGAGGTCGTGCTCGATCAAGGAGTCCTTGCGAGAACTGGCGCAGTAGGAACGAACATCGGGCTGCTCATTTCGTGTGTAGGTTCGGTGAGCGCGCTCTTCGGCGTCGTTGCTTAAAGAGAGAACCGCGGTACTTCGCTTCGAACTTTTCGAGCACTACCACGCCCGCGCTCGAAGAGCTGCTCCATAATCACTCGATACCTGGAAAGGTCGCTGCGTGCGCTACGGAAGTGCGCGCTCGACGTCACTGAAGGTAAACTCTGGATCGGCATAGCAGGGCCAACGAAGCAGATGTTCGATGAAACGAACCAGATCGGAGGCTTCGACGAAACACTCCCCCCAGAAAGTCCCCTGGTTGTAGTGGGCAATGTGTCCAAACGTATTCGACAACCGCGAGTACAGCTTCTTCGTGACCAAACATCTGCTTGAACCCTGAATCAATAAAGTGCAGAAGCCTGCTACCAAACTCGGCGTTGGCGTCTTGTTTAGACCATTGTGTTGCGGTGAACTGCTTTGGGACAAACGGACCTTTGCGCATCGACTCTCCCCAGGCAAAGAGAAAGGTCAGCCGAAGCTGACCTTTCTCTTTGCCTGTTTCGTCCAGGATTACTGGCCGTTGGAACTATCTCCCGAGGGAGACTATACACGCGCGCCAACAACTTGACCTCATAGGCCCGGGGTTGTCAACCGGAGGGAGTTATCCGAAGAGTCGTCACCGATCGTCACCGATACGCTGTCGGTGACCGCTCAGCACACTCAATCCTTGTGTCAGCCTCACAGCTATGATGGCTTGTTGTCTTAATGATGATTACGTTTGTCGCGTGTCCATCGTTGTTTGGGCAAACACACCCGGCATTGGTAAACATGCGGTCCGGTTAGATCGTGCCCGAGCGCCTATCACAAGTCCAGCGAAATGCAACTCATCCGCATGCGATGCTCTCTTGCAGTTTGGACGCTAGCAAGAACATATAGTGTTCTTCAGACAAAAGAAGCTATAGCATCCGTTCTGTATATGAGCCATCGTTTCGGGAGCACGACGCTAGCATTTCGGTGCATGTTCTACCCAGGCCTTCTCCAGTTTTCCCAAGTAGTCGCCGAGCGTGGCGGGTTCGCCGGTGGTACGCTGGACGGGGATGTCGTAGATATTCGCCATAGTTTCAGCGTATCGTCACGAATCTTCTATGCGGAAGCGGATACGATTCGATTCGGCGGAGCTGCCTGAGACTCGAACGAGGTAGGAGCAACTACGGCTATGTCTTTTACCGATGTACTCTTTGGACGACCTTTAGCGAGCAGTGAAGAACGTGCCGAGCACATCGGCGTAGCTGCTGGAGTACCGATCTTCGGACTAGATGCGCTGAGCAGCGCGGCGTACGGGCCTGAGTTGGCGATGACACTACTGATCCCGATGGGGATTGAAGGGCTGAACCACATCCTGCCGGTGATCACAGCCATTCTGGTTCTGCTCGTGATCCTGTACTTCAGCTACCGGCAGACTATTGAGGCCTATCCCCACGGCGGCGGCAGCTACACAGTGGCGACGGAGAATCTGGGTGAGGGTGCGGGGCTGCTGGCGGCAGCGGCGCTGATGATCGACTACATCCTGACGGCCGCGGTGGGTATCTCGGCTGGTGTGACGGCGCTGACGTCGGCGGTGCCGAACCTGCATCACTATACGCTGGCGATCTGCCTGGCGATCCTGGCGATCCTCGCTGTGATCAACCTACGCGGAGTAAAAGATACGGGCGCGGCGTTTATCATTCCGACGTTTCTTTTTGGGGCAACGCTGCTGGCGGTGATCGGTGTGGGTGCGTTTCGCGCGTGGAGCAGCGGCGGGCATCCTACGCCGGTGGTTATTCCGCCGCCCCCTGCGGTGGCGGTGAAGTACCTCGGGATATGGCTGCTGCTAAAGACGTTTGCTAGTGGCTGCGCGGCGATGACGGGAGTCGAAGCGGTTTCGAACGGTGTGATGGCCTTCAAAGAGCCGCGGGCCAAGAACGCGTAGCGCACGCTGACGATCATCGTGGCGACGTTGATTGTTCTGCTATTGGGAACCGCGTGGCTGTCGAAGGCCTACGGGATTACGGCGATGGATCCGGAGATTCACAACTACCAGAGTGTACTGAGCATTCTGACGACGGCCGTCTTCGGGCGTGGTTGGTTTTATTACACGACGATGGGAAGCGTGTTGCTGGCGACGTCTCTGAGCGCGAATACTGCTTTTGCGGGCTTTCCGCGGCTGGCGCGGGCGATTTCCATACACGATTATCTGCCGCACGTCTTCACGGTGCGCGGGAGAAGGCTGCTGTACTCGCATGGCGTGTATGCGCTGTCGGCCTTTACAGCGATCATCCTGATTGCTTTTGGTGGTGTGACTGATCGCTTGATCCCGCTGTACGCCATCGGCGCTTTTCTTGCGTTTACGCTTTCGCAGGCGGGCATGGTGGTCCACTGGATGAAGATGGAGAGGCATCTGGGTCGGTTGTCGCATATGTTTGTGAACGGTTTTGGCGCGGTGGCGACGGGGATCACGCTGATCGTGGTGCTGGTGGCGAAGTTTATGGCCGGTGCATGGGTGACGGCGCTGCTGGTGCCGGTGTTGATCGGCCTGATGATGATCACCAAACGTCACTATGCGCGCGTGACGCGGAAGATGAAGGACATGGCCCCGCTGAAACCTGACGAACATGGAACAGCCGCTGGTGGTCATTCTGATGGCGCGGTGGGACCGGATCGCCGAGAAGGCTCTGCGGTTCGGGCTGCTGCTCTCGAAGGATCTCAGGGTGGTGCACGTCCGCTCCGATGAAGATCCGGCAAGGTTGGAAATAGAGTGGAATAACAAGATCATGGCTCCAATCAGAGCCGAAGGGTTACAAGAGCCGGAGCTGGTAGCGATTCCCTCCAACTATCGCTTCATCATCAACCCGCTGATGGACTACATCCTGGAACTTGAGCGAAACAACCCAGGCAGGCAGGTGGCGGTTTTGCTGCCGGAGCTTGTAGTGAGGCACTGGTGGGAGAATGCTCTGCACAATCAGCGCGTGCAGCTGTTGAAGCTGCTGCTGCTGCTCAAGGGCAATCAGCGAATCGTCGTGGTGAACATTCCGTGGTATCTGTGATCCGCCTCGAACGGCGGCCGGCCAATGGAGCCGAAAGACTATCGACGTTGCTGGTTACTTGGGATCTTTCACCAGATTGGGGGGGCTGAACGACCAAGCAGTTGTGAAGTAATGCGCCACCCCCGAACGGTTTATAGATCGAAAGCGGGGGCTTTGATGATTGCGCAGTTTAGTCAGATCATCTCTACACCGTTGGGAGGGCTTCTCGTTCTCGCTCTTGCCGCTTACCTTGAAGTTCAGGGAGATGCCTGCTTTCAAACGGGCCTCTATCACTCGTCCGGAGCGAAGCAGATCGGCTGGTTCGTTTCGGGAGCGATCGTCCTCGTCTGTTACAGCTTGTTTCTAAACTCCTCCAAGATTGACTCCGGCAAGCTTCTGGGCATCTACGTCGTGCTCTTCTTCCTCGTTGCCCAGATGGTGGCTAAGTTGCCGTTTTCATCAATCGCTCAGCAAACCGATATATCTTGGCGGAGCCTTCGTGGTGGTTGGCGGCCTGATCATGACACTTTGGAAGGGATAGCGATCACTGATTGATATCGATCGGTCTCTCGGTAGTCATACTGACAGACTCCAACCGTCCTTCCCTGAAAAAGAAGAATTCGGCAACTTCACATTCTGACCCCGCCCCCAAGGCAGGCCATGAAAATGACAGAGCATGGAAAGCCCTAAAGCAGGCTTTCCACCTTTCCACACTCTTTGGAAATCCCTTCAGGATTCCCACATTTCCACTGCTATCGCGACGATCATCTTCTGAAGACCGGAAGAAACCCGAAAACCGGCAATCAGAGCCACTCTCACCGCAAGGGACTTGTAACTATGTCACCGGTCGAAGACGTTAAAGATATCCCGGTACTCACTGGCCGACGCAGACCAAAAAAGGGAAAGGGAGCACGTTCATTTCAGCGTCCACCGGAAAGACCGATCTCGAATGAGATTGGATAGTGGTCAGAAGCTTTGATTGAATTATGGACGCGTCCCTTATCGATCTGTACAGGGCCGCGCACGAATGCCCAGTCGATATGGCGGCCGGGCTCTAGGAGATGGTGTGCAGGAGTGGTTGTCAAGCGACTGGTTGGTACAGCTTGAGTGAATCCAGCCCGGGCTATCGCTGCGACTGGCGCGGGATCTGATGCATTTAGGTTCAGGTCGCCCGCGATGACCATCAGGTGTGCAGGCTTGTATGCCCTCGCATCTTTTAGCACCTCATCCAACTGAGCCAGGCGTAATTCATCATTGGCGCGGCTCTCCAAGTGCAGGTTGTAAGACACAATTGAAACACCGGAGATGTTGATCTCTGAAACTAGTGCAATTCTTCCCCCGAGCCTCTCCTGGAACGGTTCCACCTTTGGTAGGTACCAACGTGGTTTCCAGAAATTGGACTGCTGTTGGAAACGGATTATTCGCGAGTTTGAAATCTTCCATCGCGACAGTGTGGCTTGTCCGTGGTAGGCAGGGCTGACGTCGGAACCTTGCGTCAGTTCCACAAACTCCCGGCCGAAGACATAATTCAGGCGCAACTTTTGGGCGATCTCCTGCGCGATGTTCAGACGCTGAGTTCGCCGAGCATTCATGTCGACTTCCTGAAGAATGAAAATATCCGCCTTCACATCGCCCAGGAAATTGATGATCGCCCGAAGCTGCAAGCCACGGTCAATGTTCCAGTCGATCACACGGATCGAGTTGTGCGGCCAAAGCATCCAGCCCGTAGGGGCAAAGTTCCCAACTTCGATCTCCTTGTCGGATTTCACATTCATGCTCCAACTCTTGAGTTCAAAACAGTTGCAGCTATCAGAATCACTGCAAGGTCGGTGGTGTTGCAATTATTTTCGGCCTATGACGATGAAGGGTGCTACATAGAGTGCATCCCCGCCGCGGAACTGGAGCCACAGCTTGTACTCTCCGGGCTCCCGCAGCCTCACGTGCAGCATGGAGTCACATCCGATGAGAGCAGTGTCGGAATCGGCCAGAGACTTCGAATACCGCCCTACAATATCCCCGTGCCCCATAGAGTCTCCCAACATGGAATGTGCGTGGACGTAGCTCTGATCGGTGGATTGGACCAGGACAGCATGAGCGGCAACTCCCAGATATGGATGCAAGTCTCTCGCCGGAGCGCCGTGCTTTGCGATGTGGATCCGGATCATCTCCGGTCTTCCGACGGTCAGGGTTGCGGTACTCAGCGTGACTGTATAGGGTCCTGCCGTCGCAAGATTTCCGGTGGGAATCCGCGCGCCGGTATGTCCCGCAGAAACCGCCCCGATGACGACGTCGAAGCGGAAGACCTGCTGCTCGAGTCCTGCCGGAGTAGCGTCTGCGAAGATGTGGTACTTCCCTTCTGCAGGAAAGTGCTGATCGAGGACAAAGTGCCCGTTCTGGAGCAGTCGCGGGTGTACGTGCAGGAAGACGGACAGGTCATCGCTCACGATAATGACGTGCAGTTTCTTTGTGAGTTCCACCTGATAGTCGCGCACCGCTAGACCGTCTGCCGCCCTGGTCATGGCGAAATCGAGATGCCTCGTCAAGTGTTCCTTGCCTGCCGTCGTTATCTCCAGGCGCGCCTGAGTACTTGGCACCCCTCCCTGCAAAGCGAACGATCCAGGGATCGACGAGGCGGCAACGTGGCAGGAGATGCCGAAGAGTATCAGAAGAAGAGAACCGGTCGAGCGGGTGGTCCCAGTACTCATGTCCATTCCCTTCTTTCTTTTGTATTCAAGGTCTCCCGTTACTATGGGCATGCTGATCGGCCGCCGAAGGAGCAAACAGATGCACCTCCTTGCTGAGTGCAGGCCCTCGATAGATACAGGAGATTTTTACGCTGATTTGGGTTGAGGTATCGAAGGGTTCCGCTGGCTCCCGTCCAATACTCTTCATCGTCGCCGAGGTGGACCTGGTCGTCTGCTGCGCCGTGCCTGGCTGGGTGAAAAGCAACATTGGAGAACCTACCTGTTTCGAGAAGCCCTTGAAGCAGATGCCCGCCGGTTTCAAATGGAAGCGGCGCAACCTTCTACCGGAGACCTCCGAGATCCAACGAAGGTGCGATAGGAATAAAGAGATATCAACCAAACCAGATTTGCACCTACCGCTGACAAAACAAGCGCCACTCTTGTGATATTAAGAACGGCGAAAAACAGTAGAGCATACGGCAAGAAGCAGCGTCGAATGAGGAACTCCGTATGTCGACCGATGTACAGAATCGGGTTTGATCGCCGGCTCTCTGCCTTCGCCTGCCAGATTCTGAGGTACTGTTCAGGACGTCCGTTGGCGAGCCGATACCTCCCAAATCCGGTGACAAGGAAGCTTGTAATAGCTCCTAGGAGGAGTAGACCACCCCACACAAGATAGGTCTTCGTCTCCGAGTTCCTCCACAGTCCTATCGTTATCCCGGCGAAGATAAATAAGTAGTAAAGATAATCGCAAACAGTCTCCAGCCAGCAGCCGAAATCGGACTCCATGAGCTTCAATCGAGCGACTTCTCCATCGCAGCCATCGAGAATGCTCGCCGAGACGGATAACACCGCAGCAATCAACATATTCCAATAGCCACCGCGTGCAAAGAGTAGACCAGCGGCGAAGCCCACCCCAAGTGTAAAAAGACTCACTACATTGGGAGTGAGCGGCAGTTTTATGATTTGACGGCTGATGGGCACCGAGATCCTGCGATTCATACGTGCAAAAATACCGTCTGTTGGCTTCACTAGCCACTGGTCCAGTTTCCGCTCAGCAGAGATACGATCTTCCTGGGTGAGAACTCTCTGCCACATCTCCTCCGGTATCGGTTCGCAGTGGACCAAATCATTCAAGATCAGCCAAACATGGACCTGCTCGAGGCTACGGAGCATGCAGGGACGGCGCTCCGCAAGACTGAGAACGACGTCGGCGGATAGTACATAAATGCCGGCGAGTTGATCGCCTGAAGTCAGAGCCAGTGCGCCACGTCCATTCCATTCACTCGCTCGCCGAATAACCGATGAGTGATAGGTGCTGTTCCCTGCTATCAGCATCAAGCGGCCTACGCCCCATTCGGATGCAATTTGTCTCAATAGGTGAGGCAGTTCCGTTTTCGAGTATGTCTCGATCCATTCCACACAGTGTGGAAGCCGGCCTGTTTCCAATAGGTCGCGTTGTAAGCCAAACCCTGTGACGGAATCTGCACACACGATGATTCGTCTTGCACCTGCCCTTTGCACTGCGAGGATGTCCCGCAACAAGATGGGAAGAGTACCGACCCGAAGTCGTGGGGATCCAGCTCCGCCAACTTCTTGAAAGCGGTTAGCGAAGATGACGGCCGTGAACGACTGGCTTGCTTGACCGGATTCTCCAGATCCCCGACTCCTCACACTGTCTACTGGGGTCCTGTTGTCCGAATCCGTATGCACTCTGGATTTTGATAACAGAACCAGGCAAAGCCCTCCAACTGCGGCCCAGAAGACGGCCCGCAACCGCCTGGTCACTGCTACCGCCAATCCGATGCCTCCACTGAGGCCGAAGATCTTAGCGATTAGCATGTTTCCGCCCTCGTAGGTTCCAATGTTGCCCGGATTGAACGTGCCGACAACATTTACCATCTTGGTCAGAGCTTCCAACACGAATGCGTCCAAAGGCCCGACCTTGGCTCCCAGCAGCCATAAAATGAGATATACCTCCAGAACTGCCAGGCCTTGGCTTACCAGATTAAGGATGAAACTGGTCCAAAATGCTCCTGGTGTATTGCGATGAAAATCAAAGAGCTTGTTTTCGACCGACTTGATGAGCGGCAGCGCGTTTCCCACTCTGTCATTCATCCATCGCCATCGGCAAAGGGTTCGCGCGGATCGTGACAAGATGGGCCAGCGTTTCAGTATTGCCAGGGCAACTCCAAAGAGCAGGCTGATCAGTATGACCGCGAACAGCATTGCATACAACCGCATTGCGTGGGTCAGCGATACGATAAGCAGTGCGGCCACAATTCCGGCGATGCTCACCATCGCTCCCGTAGCAATAAATAGTGCGCGATCCAGCGCCACGGACGATATGCAACAGTCAATAGGTATCTTTGGACTCAAGGCTGAGATTCGCAGACCTTCTCCGAATAGCTGCCCAAAGGCTCCAGCCTGACCGGCTGCTTCCGACGCCAATCGAAGCTGGAGAATGCGTGAAAATGGCACCTCGTTACTCCAGTCTGTGAGAGCCAGCCGCCAGGCCCAGGCTCTCACAAGATGAGATGCGCCACCCAGAGCTATGACCAGAGCGAGTCCCCAGCCTAACCTCAAAACGTCTTCCCCGACTTTTTCGAGACCAACTCGCCGGACTAAATAAGTTAACAGCCCTGCGCCGAAGATGGCTGCAAGCGTTCGAAGCGCCCATTGCAATCTCCTCGTGAGCCTATACATTGGTCAGCCTCTCCTCAGAAGGCGTTCGGCAGAACTGCTGGTCAAAAATAGCTTCTGCATAAGCCAGTGCCTCCGGCGTGTCGACGTCTTGCCAGCACGCATCACCAATATCGAAGGCTCGAAGCTTACCATCGCGCCCAAGTATGCGCATGCCGTCCGACAACGAGCAGTTGTCCTCTTTCTTTGCTGATTCGAGAACGTCGAACAGCGCTGGACTGCATAAGAACATGCCAGTATCGAAAGCATCGTACGTAGCAATTTCCTTGCCAATGTCGACGATATGATCGCCTTCGCGTCTGACCTTGGTTGCGTCGTCGAGGTCAAAAACGCGATCGATTTTGGGATCAACGGCGAGGATCACTTCGCCTTGTAGTAGTGGTTCTTCGAGGAGGGCCTTGGCGGTCCTGGACTCAAAGATGTGGTCGGCCATGACCAGCAGAAACGATTCACGGAGTTGGTCCCTGGCCTTCAATACGGAAACGCCATTGTCCTTGTGATATTCGAGGTTGTCTACCAGGCGTATAGAGACACCGTCAAATGCGTGGCCGGCAAACCACCGGCGCATAGCGTCGGCGCCGTAACCGACAACAATCACGAACCTGTCGATACCGGCTTCATGAGCACCCAGGATTACATGCTCCAGCAGTGACACGCCACGAAGCTGCACAAGGGGTTTAGGGGAGCCACCGGACGATGCGATGAGTCGCCTACCGTTTCCGGCAGCTAGAATAAGACATTGATGGACTCTGGGTGTATGCCGCCTAGGTAAGGACGACAGGGTTTCGATCGTTCTCATTGTGTAAGGTCTCCCCGCACTGTCCCGCTGGTGCATTTGCACTGGATTCGGCGCGTAGTTGAAATAGTTGATGTGTTCTCATCGGACCAGGCTCGCCATCGAATCTGCCTCCGCCGTGTGTTTCTTCGGCAGATTCAGCGCGTAATCAGTGTTTTCGATCGTTAGTTCCGAGCTCCCAAAGATTCGGACCTCGCTCGTGCTGTGAGTTGAAGAAGCGAACCAGAACTGACCAACTCTCTGATACGTGTGTACGAAATGCACGTTATGCACCCAGAAGGACGGGCTTCGTGCAGGCTGGCCTTCGATGCGAACGATAGAGTAGTCCTTCGCATTAACCCAGATTCTTCCGTCAATGAGGTGTCTATCCTCTGTTTTTGGGATGATCGCCAGCACGTATGCGGGGCCGGTGTCGAGAGTGTCTTGCCCAACGATGTTGAATTTGTAGTTTGCCGGTGTAATACGGCTGCCTTCGCGGATCTCGCGATGCGATGCCACACTCTCTTCGTTCAGCATCTTGTAAAACACGTGCTTACGAATTGCACTCGATCCCTCTTCAGAGATAATCGTGAACTGCTTCGTGCCATCTGGGGAGCAGTCGAGGCGTGCCACCATCTCGGCGCGGTGATCGTTGTTGACCGCGACATAGCGGCGCATGGCCGTGTAGCCCGTCAATTCAGATCTGCGCTCGACATCAGCCCGCAACATCTTCGCGACCACGTCATCCGCAGATGGAAGCGAATCGTTAGTTTGGGATGAGGCACTCGTCACGGAGGAAAGCATGATTGCCAAAGTGGAAAAGGCGATCTTGATGGTCAGGTTCATAGTTAAAACTCCAGTACGAATTTGCCGCGGTAGGTGCGGCTAAGTCCGTTGAAGAACTGGCCGGACCGAGGGCTGTCGAGATCATTCTGAACATCGCGGTAGTTGTCGCGATTGAAGACGTTATAGACACCAAATCCGATTCGCGCATGGGTTTCCTTTATGGGAAGCCGTACCCGGCGCCAGACCTGTAAGTCGGTCGAAACGAAACGCGGGAACCGCGATTCATTTCTCGGTCCCACGAACTCGCGGTATTGGTTGATCGGTGAGTACAGGAAGCCACTGCGGATGTCGAGCACGGGGGCGACGGTCAATTTCCATGGTGCGGCGATTTCTCCCCACGCCAGGACTCGGTTCGGGGCATCAAAGCTCAGACGGCCTCGTTCATTGGGTTGAATTACGGCTAAAGGGTTATTTCCGAAAAACTGGTTGAAGTCGTTCAGGTCGCCGTAAGCTCGCGAGTGGACGTATGAACCGTTCAGCGTGCTACCGTGAATTCGGTAAAGAGCAGTAACCTGAAATTCCTTATAGATGTCACTTCCGCGGTCCGATAACGAAAGTTTGCCGGTTGATCCCGATGTAATGGGATTGACGAAGTATCCGTGAACTGTATTGCGTTGCTGGTACCCCACTCGGAGCAACAAATCATTCTTAATCTCACGATTCAGTTCGACGTTCCAGACTTCGCTGCGAGGATTTTGTAAACCGTTTGAGATAACGTTCGAATATTTTGTGGAACTGACGACCTCACCGGCTGGATTGAGTTCAGTCACCGTACGGTCGGGTAGATAACGAAACGCTGGAACGTTGAGCGGCACACGGTCGTAGAAAAACCCCGCTCCTCCCTTGAGCACTGTTTTGCCGTCACCTGTCAGCGAAAGGACGAACCCAGCGCGGGGAGCCATGTTCACAGAATCTGTAATCGAGTCCCGATCGAAGCGAAGGCCCAAATCAAACGTCAGGCGATTAGAAACAGTCCACTTGTCGGCAATGAACCAGGCTGTCTCATTTTGATGAATGGAGAAGGTCGAAGTTGTCCCAAACTCGATTCGCTCTAGAGCATAGCCGGCGACCCCGACAATCTGTACCGGGTGAAATTCCTGACGGCCATCATAAGAATTGTGCGCGAAGTTTGAGCCAGCACCGAGCTCGTGCGATCCCAAGTAATGACGCGGGCGGGAGCGGAAGATTTCTCCCCATTCTGTGCGGGTTGTATTGCGGTCCTGGCGGTTGAAGAAACCGCCCTTGGTGGTTTCAACGAGAAGTTCATAGGGCGCATCGCTGTTCGGCAACAGATCGGCATCAAGTCTTCTGAAGCTCACCTGTGATGTCAGCAGATTGCCCGAGTCGGTAACGTATCGGTGCTGCAGATATGTCTGATATCCACGTTGATGCAGGTTGGGCGTGCTCTCCTGCGGTGTAAAGGTGTTCAGCCCGTAGTAGTCAAGTTTTTGCGGAAAGATTGCAAACGATGCGGTCGCCGTTTGCCTATTAGTGATGTTGGCATCGATTTGTGTATAAGAGTTGACGTTTTCAGAACGGGTCCACGCTTCGAGCGGCGGCAAACTATATACCTGATCGCGTTCATAGCGATATTCAAACGACTGCGTGAAGGCAATACGGTCCTTCACAATCGGAGCAGATACCGTGACGCGAGGGGTCACTGCGGCGATGCCCATGATTGATCCATCAACTCTCCGCAAACGTGGAAGTAGATTCTGAACGGAGAGCCGAAATTTATTGAAGCTTCCGGGCCGCGTCTCGACATTCGAGACCGCTCCGATGAATTTCCCGTACTCGGGGTCGTAGGGCGTGGAGAGTACATGCACTGACGAAACCACATCAATGGGGATACTGAGCGCGGATGTACCCGTGGCTGGATCGGTCACGTCGGCGCTGTTAAGAAGTGAGCCGTTCTGTGATGCCCGAGCGCCTTTCATATTGATCAGGCCGGTCGGGCCACGAACTACACCCGGAATCAAAGGCAGCAAGCTCTGGATGCGTTCATCCACATTTGGCAGATTTCTGACTGCTGATTCGCCGATCGTGCTGGTTCCTGGAAACACTTTGGTGTCGACCTGATCTGTACTAGCCGTAACCGTGGTCGACTCCGCAACGGCTTGGACTTTCATTTCCAAGGCTATTTCTGAAACAGAGCCCGCCGTAACCTCGATGGTCCGATTTGCAGCCAAACCGGGTGCTTGTGCATTGATCGTGTATGCCCCAGGAGGAACTGCTTTGAACGCGAACTTGCCGGCACCATCACTCTCAGCCTCGATGTGTGTTGGACCGTCCAGCGAAATCCTTGAGGCCGGTACGACAGCGCGACTCCCACTTGCGTCCACCGTAAACGCCACACCGTCAACGATGCCGGTTGCCTTGCCAGCGCTCTGAGCAGAGACACACGCTGTAAGCAACCCGATAGCGACTGCCGTAGCTGCAAGTTTGTGCTTCATGCGGATTTCCTTTTTGCGCTTGGACCGGCGTGAGGATTTTTTGCGCATATAAACACCTCTCCCGCCCTTGCTGGAAACGAATTTCGTTCATCAAGGTTTTATGCCTCGCAAACCTCACGAATCGTGGTTCGAGCCTACCAGTGCTATCGCGGTCTTGGTCAGGATCTGTTCGGGAGATAGATGGCAACGCAAAAGCATTTCAACCGCGAGTGTGAGGGCGGTTTGCTGTTCGAAGACCAATGTTCTCCACATGTCTTCCTGATTGATTGCAAGGTCAGCGCGTGTCATGTGTTTGTCCTCCTCGTGCATGCTCTGGCAGCTATTTATGCAGACAGCCTGCCATTTGCAACAAATTGAAAACAAACTGGTCATCCTTGGGATTCACGCCGCATCTCATTCGCTACGGATCTCCTCGGTAATCTCATCGCTTGAACTCGGTGTCGATTTGAGAGTTCGATGGAGGCTCGATCCATCTAGCCATCCAATAGCGGGATGCTAGCAATTACCAATGCGGCTAACAATTACATCTTCCTTGTAGTCGTGAGCTGCATGCACGTGGGCTAACGACGGTCTTCTTCCGTTGCATTTGGCTTCACTCAAATTCATCTACACATTCTCCGAACGCCACACTCCGACCTAAATGGAGGAGTGCAGTTGTGGTTCAGCGCACTCTGAGCTGCATCCTGCAGGAATGCGCAGTCAGCAATGGACCTGCGTCTGCGGGTGATGAATCCCCAGGACGCCTTAACAGGAACATGTAATTTATCTCGTTCCGTAGCGTTGCTAGTATCGCCGCGTCGCTGCAGTTTTGCTCGGGGTGCAATCGTTGCGAAGACCATGGTCATTACTAGCGACCACGAGGAACGATTTTGAAAGTGCAACTATACGAAACCAACGGAGAAATGAATATGGGTCAAAATAACGGAATATCGAAGCGCAGCGAAAAAGGGCTTCTCACGCCAGACAACTGCGTCGTGGCGCTGATCGATCACCAACCGCAAATGCTGTTCGGAACGAGCAACTTTGATCGCGAGGGGATCATAAACAGTACTGTCGCGCTAGGAAAAGCGGCGCGGGTATTTGACGTACCGGTGGTGCTGACGACAGTCGAGACGAAGAGCTTCAGCGGGAACCTCTGGCCGCAGATCCGATCCGTGTTCCCGGGTCAGGAACCGATCGAGCGTTCGTCCATGAATTCCTGGGACGACAAGAACTTCGTTGCGGCAATCGAGAGGACAGGGCGCAAGAAGATTGTGCTGGCCGGGCTATGGACGGAGACCTGTGTGGCTCTTCCGACAGTGCAGGCGATTCACGATGGCTACGAGGTTTACGTGGTCGAAGACTGTTGCGGCGACGTTAGCCAACTCGCACACGACAATGCGATGCGTCGTGTTTTCCAGGCGGGAGCAAAACCGGTCACGGCCCTCTCTGTGACCCTGGAATGGCAGCGCGACTGGGCAAATCGGGATACGTACGACGCCGTAATGGACCTCGCGAGAACGCACTATGGCGCTTATGGCATCGGCGTCGAATATGCCTACACGATGGTTCACGGCGCTCCCGCTACGAAGTTTCCAGAATACGTGATCCCCACAGCAGAACTCGCACACAAATAGTGCTTGTGGAGGGCAGGCGATCCCCTGCCCTCTGAACATCTGCGCTTTGCTACAAGGAGAACTTTATGGCAGTTGACACAATACTTCACAACGCGAAGATCGCGACAAACCGCGTGCCAGCCTTTGTCGAAGCGGTTGCCATTACCGCCGGAACAATCAGCGCCACCGGTACAGACGAGGAGATCCTTCGACTGCGCGGCCCAATGACAACGGTCATTGATGGAAATCGGAGAACGGCCATCCCCGGTCTCAACGACTCCCATATGCATCCGATCCGCGGTGGGCTCAATTTCAACCTGGAGTTGCGTTGGGATGGGGTGCCATCGCTTGCCGATGCGCTGCGAATGCTCAAGGAGCAAGCGGCTCGGACGCCTGCTCCTCAGTGGGTGCGTGTTGTCGGCGGATGGACGGAGTTTCAGTTTGCCGAGCGTCGGATGCCGACGTTGGATGAAATCAACTCGGTGTCCCCAGACACCCCTGTTTTCGTCATGCACTTGTATGACCGGGTATGGCTCAACCGGGCGGCGCTACGCGCAGTGGGCTACACAAAAGATACCCTGAATCCTCCCGGCGGCGAGATTCAACGCGACAAGCAGGGTAATCCCACGGGTCTTCTGTTGGCCAAACCAAACGCAAACATTCTGTACTCGACCTTGGCGAAAGGGCCCAAGCTATCAAGGGAAGACCAGCTCAACTCGTCGCGCCTCTTCTTCAGAGAATTGAATCGTTTCGGAATCACCAGTGCAATCGATGCGGGCGGTGGCTTCCAGAACTACCCTGACGATTATGGAGTAGTGAACGAACTCCACAAGAAGGGTGAACTCTCGATTCGCCTGGCCTACAACCTTTTCACACAAAAACCAAAGCAGGAACTTGCCGACTTCCAGAATTGGACAAAGATCACCAAGCCCGGCGAAGGGGATGACTTCTATCGCGTGAACGGTGCAGGTGAGATGCTGGTTTTCTCTGCCGCCGACTTCGAAGACTTCCTTCAACCTCGGCCCGACATGGCGCCTGTTATGGAGAGCGAGTTAAAGGCGGTGATTCATCACCTAGCGGAAAACCGATGGCCATTCCGCATGCATGCCACATACGACGAAACAATCTCTCGGGCCTTGAATGTCTACGAGGAAGTTAACCGAGAGATTCCGTTTGACGGACTGCACTGGTTTTTTGATCACTGCGAGACGATCTCCGACCGGAATATTGAGCGGATCAAATCACTTGGCGGCGGTATTGCTATTCAGAACAGGATGGCTTTTCAGGGCGAATATTTTGTCGAGCGTTTTGGCGCGCAGCAGGCGAAGCGCACGCCTCCAATTCAAAGAATGTTGGAGATGGGAGTTCCGGTTGGAGCGGGCACAGACGCCACGCGGGTCTCGAGCTATAACCCCTTCCTTTCTCTCTACTGGCTGGTGACCGGAAAGACCATAGGTGGGTTGAGCTTATATCCGGAGAAAAACCGGCTCGATCGCTCGAAGGCGCTCGAGCTTTATACCGTTGGGAGCAGCTGGTTTTCTACGGAAGACGACAAGAAAGGATCGCTAACTCAAGGGCAGCTCGCCGACTTGGCGGTCCTCTCCTCAGACTACTTCTCAATCCCTGATGAGGAGATCAAGAATCTGGAGTCAGTGCTCACTATTGTCGGGGGTAAGGTAGTTTACGCGGCAGACGAATTCTCAAGGATGGCGCCTCCGGAACTGCCCGTGAGTCCGGGCTGGTCACCTGTCAAGGAATACGGTGGATATGCGCAGAGCGAAGAACCATTGACCGTCGGGGCTGCAACGAGCCACGCGATGTCGTTGCACGATGCCAAGCATTCCCCCACTCATACGACGCACCGATGGATCTTGGGCGACAAGGGACTTTGGAGTCTCGGCTGCGATTGCTTCGCTTTCTAACTTCCAAATTGAAAGGATAAGCAATTGGATCAATCTCCAGAACTGCCCAACAATGCGGAGTGCCCAAGCTTTGGTCGACTGGCGCGAGACAGCGTGTTTGAGCTGATTCTCACCTCTGTTCTGCTATTCGGCGTAGTCAGTTTCGTGAGGTGGGTGATTGGACCGTCGCCCATCTCACAGAAGATTCCGGGGATACATGCGGAACTCTGGATCGTGGGTGCTGCTGTCGCCTTTTTGCTTACCGGGCTGATTCTCAGTCCTCCGGGAAGGGCCTCTGGGGGGCACATGAATCCGGCAATCTCGCTGGCCATGTGGCGCTTCGGAGTCTTCCCCGGAGCAGGGGTCGTCCCCTACACCATCGCACAATTACTCGGTTCCGTACTTGGGGTCGTCGTCGCCCGCAAGGTGTGGGGCGATGTTGTGGTGGAACCGCCGGTAGTATATGGCGCGCTCCAGCCAGGACCGGGCTGGTCGACCTGGGAACTATTCGCAATCGAGGTCTTCGGCATGGCGGTCATCGTGTCTCTTGTCGGGTTCTGCCTCGCTGTACAACGACTGACGCCATTCGTGCCTTGGATCGTTGGGGCGCTCGTAGGGATCGGAATCGCGGTCCTAGGAACAACGACCGGAGGCAGTCTGAACCCCGCCCGCCAGTTTGGGCCCGCTGTCATTTCGGGGCAAACGCATTTCTTGTGGGTGTATTTGGTAGCCCCATTGGTGGGAGCGGCACTCGAGGCGTGGCCTGAGAGATCGATACTTCAGTGTCGCCGAAAGGTATTGACCCATAGGCTATGCGGCACCATCGAGCATCCGGCAGGAAATCAGATCTAAAAAGCCGGTCCGCAGTAAAGGAGATTTTCAATGCGTACTACCAGATACCTTACCGTGATCACCGTCGCCGCCCTCCTGATCTATGGAGGCACAAATCTGTCATGGTTTTCAGGAACTACGCCGCCGCTCGTCCACGCTTCTACGTCAACGCCGAACCCGGGAGTGGCACCGCAATACGATACAACTCACGTTTATGTCTCACCAGAAGATTTCGATCGTTTCGTGGCCAGTCTTCTTGCAACCTTTGGAGGCACAGCCACGAAGCAAGGCGTCTTTACCGTGACGCCAACTCCCAGCAGCACGATGTCGCAACTGGTCTTGACACCGGTGGGAAGCGTGTCGGTGTTCGGTTTCAAGACGCCAGTTCCCTATCCATTCGGTGCGGAACGGACGGGCTATTTGGTAACAGACCTGGATGAAGCGACCCGAACTGCGGTTGAAGATGGAGCAGATGTGCTCGTCAGCCCATTTAACGATCCGATCGGACGCGATGTCGTCATCCAATGGCCGGGCGGCGTGAATACGCAACTGTACTGGCATACCACCGCTCCCTCCTACAAGGCGCTCCAGACGATTCCGGAAAACCGGGTCTATATGTCCAACCACACGGTAGAGGCGTTTCTTCGGGGCTTCCTCGCCTTCTCTCACGGCAAAGTGGTCTCGGATGACCCGCGTGCGCCCGGCGTCGAGATCGGACGGTCGAAGGACATCTATCGCAGAATCCGGATCGAATCGACCTTCGGCAAACTGACCGTGCTCGTAACGGATGGTCACCTTCCCTATCCCTACGGACGCGAGATGACCGGCTATGAAGTCGCAAACCTCACGGAGACCCTCGCCAAGGCCAAAGCAGCCGGCGTAGAGATTCTGGTCCCTCCCTACACTGCGGATCAAAGAAATGCGACCTTCGTTCAATTTCCTGGTGGTTATATTGCCGAGATCCACTCCGCCGTAAGCAATTAAATGTCCGGCCGAACTCGACAACCGACAGCGCGGCGCTCCTGAGAAATTGACCGAGTCTTCAGCTAGGTCGAAGAAATTAGGAATTGAAGAAATGAAATCAATGCGAATCCTTCTGATTTTGGCAGCCGCGTTCTTCCTTACCAGGTTGACCGCACACGCCCAGTCAGACGATGCCGGGGACCCAGCAATCCCGGATCGCAGTTACAAGCTGCTGAGTGAAGACGAGGACTGGACCTTCCTGCGCGATCGGGCTCTCCGGCAAGACTTCTGGGATCCGATCAAGTACATCCCTTTGCGAAAATACGCAGCCGATTGGTATCTCACCATCGGAGGCGAGACTCGATTCGTCTGGGAGCAGATCGGCAACGACAATTGGGGACAGCAACCCTACATGAATGGGTATCTGAACCAACGATACATGTTGTCATTTGACGCTCACTATGGAAAACATGTGCGCACGTTCGTTGAGTTAAAGAGTGGATTGAATTCATACCGGATAGGGGGTCCGCGACCCATCGACGAAAAGAAGCTCGACTTTCAGGCCGGATTTCTCGAACTTGGCAATTCCGAAGGTGCTAACTCCGTCGCACTCCGTGTTGGCCGGCAGGAACTCGAGTACGGCTCCGGGCGCTTGATTGATGTGCGGGAAGGTCCGAATGTTCGGCTGAGCTTCGACGGCTTCATGGTCAAAAGCAAGATAGACTCTTGGCAAATAGACGGATTCGCGGTTCGTCCCGACCTGGACAATCCCGGGTTCTTTGACAACGCACCGGATCACGCCGTTGGCTTCTGGGGCGTGTACGCCACCCAACCCTCGCTCGGCAAAATGTCCCTGGATATCTATTACTTGGGCCTGGACCGCAGCCAGGCGACTTTCCAACGTGGCACGGCTCAGGAGGTGCGCCACAGCTTGGGTGCGAGGTTTTCGCGTCCCGTTGCAACGGAAAGGTCCGGACTTGATTTTGATTACGAAGGTGTCTGGCAGTTCGGCACGTTCGGCTCCGGGAACATCCGGGCATGGACGGCTGCGTCCGAAACGGGCTATCGATTTCCAACGGTTCGGCTGAAACCACGGTTCAGCGCAAAGGCAGACATCTCGAGCGGAGATAATCCAAGTTCAAGAACCTTGGCGACCTTCAATCCTCTCTTTCCGAAGGGAAACTACTTTGGGGTCCTGGCCACAACAGGACCCGGTCCGATTAACTTCATCGATGTCCATCCACATGTCGAAACAACATTTCCGCACAACGTGACCGTATCCGCCGACTGGATTTTTCACTGGCGAGAAAATGTCCGGGACGGAGTCTACTCGGTCCCGGGATTTCTGATCCGGCCCGCAGGCAATAGCCAAGCGCGATTTGTCGGACACAGGCCGGGCGCGGAGCTGCGATGGCAGGTCGACCGACATCTCTGGTTTCAGGCTGACTATGGAATTTTCTACGCTGGCAGGTTCTTGAAAGAGACGCAACCTGGCCGCAACCTGAACTATTGGGCCCTCTGGGCCGGCTATAAGTTTTAGGGATCTATGAAGATGCAACGTCAAAGGCCCGCTAACCAGGATATCAGCGAACCACCCCTGGCACTCGTCGCAGGAGAGTTCTAATACGCGACGAAGCTCACCGGGTTGTGTCTGAGAAGTTTACAGTCAACACCGGATCCAGCTATTCACTTGGCGAGTTGATCGATTTGGCGGAAACGCGCAATCCGGATCAGCGATGATCGCTGCTAATGCGAGGCATAGCACGATCGTACAGGCGAACCTGCTCGAGGGGGAGGGCGACTGGCCGATTGATACCGCTTGAATTGCATCCCCCTGGGTGCGTCGGTCGAATTTACTTGAGGTGACAGAACTACTGCGGCCATATTAGTTGGAGAAAGGTCCTGCCATCGCAGTCCAGGTTCGAGCTGCAATGGCTGTACTTGGCTCAAAATCTTCTCACTTGTGGAATGAGATGAGTACTCAGTACGGAAGCCTTTTGTCTCCGGCCTTTGCCTTGAGGGTCTGCAACAAGACATTGTCACGCGCCGCTGCAATGTCGTTGGCCGTGTGTACTTTGAGAATCTCATTTATTCCTGCTTCGGCCTTCTCAGCCATTTGTGGAGTTACATGCTCGATGCGACCGAGATCTGCCCACCAAACTTCCATCGCTGGACCGAGATGCTCGAGGAGATGTTTGATTCCCGCGTCCCCACCGCCCAGATTAGCGTTCATGAACTGGCCGAGTATTGCCCATCGCAACCCGGGCCATGTGCCATAGCGATGTCGATGTCGGCCAAACTGGCCGCATCTTGATCCAGTAAGTACAGGACCTCACGGAACACCGCAGCCTGAATGCGGTTCGCGATATGACCTTTCATTTCTTTCTTCATGCGAATCGGCTTCTTGCCGATCTGTGCATAGAATTTGACAGCACGTGTAACGTTCTCAGCGGAGGTTAGCTTGCCTCCGACTACTTCGACCAGCGGGACGACATGTGGTGGGTTGAAAGGATGCCCGAGCACGATACGCGCCGGATTGATCGCCTCTGTTTGGAAATTCGAAACAGGAATACCTGAAGAACTACTCGCAATGATGACATCAGGGCCAACAGCGTCAGAAATGTCTTTGAAAAGCTTGAGCTTGAGATCTAAGCGCTCTGGACCGTTTTCTTGGACAAAGTCGACGCCTCTCAGAGATTCCTCCAGATTCGTAGAAAACGTCAGGTTGTTCTTATCGGCGCCTGGTTCAAGACCCATTTCCTCCAACAGCGTCCATGCGCTATCGATATACGTGCGCAACTTTTCCTCGGCGGCTGCCACGGGATCGGTTGCGCGCACAGCAAATCCTTTCGCCAGATAGTAAGCCGCCCAGCTCATTCCGATCAGCCCGCAGCCCACGATACCGACTGTTCTTACGTTGAGATCATTTTTCATATTTTCCTCGATTGCATTTATTCCTCGTGCTTCAGTGGGTTCCATCCCAGAAGTAATCCAGTTGCGAGTACCTCGTGGTTTTTCAGTTGCTTGGGACTTATACGGGCTAGGCGTGTCGGCTCGCTCCCTCATCGGAGTCCGCGGATATACCTGATTCCGCATCATTCGTTTGCGTTTGTGTGTTCATAGCAATTTCTTCCGTTGCGCTTGGCAGTGAAGTTGAGTGTTTGCAGATTGCATTCCTGCCCTTTCCCAAAGAGACCATTCGGACAACTACCGCCTTCTCTTTCACTTCGCAACAATGGGCTGGACCTATACGATCGCGGTGGCCACGGGAGCGGTTGCGGGCGCGCACCGCAAATCCTTTCGCGAGATGGTAAGCCGCCCGACTAATCACGATCGGCCCGGAGCCCGCAATAACGACTGTTCTTACATTGAGATCATTTTTCATCTTCTTTTCCCCCGATGCGTTTACTCCGCGTGCTTCAGCATGATTTCCATCCCGGCTCGAAGTAGCGGCTAACAAGATCACGACGACGAGCCTCGACGCTACGCAACGTAGGCAATTCCCGTTAGTACTCCTAACTTTGCAATCGTGGTGAAGTGCGCGTTGGCTTCGAGCGGGGCGACGCGCACTTCTCCACCGAGCTCTGTCGTAAATGCACGCTGATTGGCGTGATCTATTGCGAGCCCAATGCCTTCCTGCAGTCCAGTTGCGAGTACCTCGTGGTTTTCTAGTTGCTTGTTACCGATCCGGGCACGGTTTAACGAGTTGCCTCCATCGAGGTTGCCTCGGTCAGTCCAGTAGAGAAGGTTCTTCTTGGTATCGAGTTCGAGATCGATCGGCTCAGGCAAGTGATCGATCAGTAGTTCGATATCCGAGCGGTTCTCTGGCTGCTGATCCGCCGGAATTTCAAGCCCGGTTCGGAAGATACGCCCCTTGCCACCATCCGGCGGCCCCTTCTGCGTCCAGTAGATATAGCGGTTGACCGGATCAACGGCAATCCCGACGCAGTGCCGCATAACGTCGTGCGAATCGGCGGGGAACACACCGTTGCGAACGAGAACAGTCACGTTCAAACCATCGAGGTTTGAGCGCATCACACGCATGCCCTCGCGATCACACCAATACAGAAATCCCGCGTCGAAGTCGGCGGCTACCTGCTTTGGCGTCACGGTGAGACCATGACCGACCAACATGCGCCGATTAGCACCGTTTAGCCCAATGCACTCGATCGAACCGTCAGCCTGAAAAAATTCGCCCGCACTTGGGCCGATCGCCGGCCCCATATTTGTCCAATACAACATCTTGGTCATCTTGTCGATAACGACTCCGTCTACGTTGTCGAGCAGATTCCCAAGCAGAGTGCGACGATTGCCACCATCCGGATCCATCTCGATAATTTCACCGCCTGGTCGGTACTGGAGTATGTAGAGTTTTCCGGAATTCATGTTGTCCTCTCGTCTTTAAGAGTGAAAGTCAATGCCCGTTCAATTGAGTCAGGCCGGTTGGCAAGAACCCAAAGTTTTCGTTCCCTTAATCACCGACCATCGCCTAAGCGGGCTTTTGCTAAATCCGAACTACCGGCAGTCCGAAATGGCAC